>Ga0302213_1000001_pt1 | contig 981290 bp, 838 predicted proteins | sample II_Fen_N1_2_FD_194583 | JGI IMG/M metagenome (GOLD analysis project Ga0302213, IMG submission 194583) | Peat permafrost microbial communities from Stordalen Mire near Abisko, Sweden - II_Fen_N1_1 | ecosystem: Environmental > Terrestrial > Soil > Wetlands > Permafrost | place: Sweden: Abisko...
CAAATCCTTAGTTTAATTCATGGTTTTTGTTTTCATTCATCGAGCCGAAGGCTTTCCCATTAGATGAGTGTTTCTTGTTGCGATGAAACAGCAACGCTGGTTGTGAGCCTGGATAAGCCTAACGCCCCACCTTCACCGGCCCGCAGCGTCGGCATAACAACGATAAGGTGCCGGTGGAAGTGGATTGTTAGCTTGCTCCCCGCTACAGCGGGGATGCAAAATTCTTATTTGCTGCGCGGGGTTGCTTTTCTCTAGAATTTATAATTCGTTTATTTTGAACTCGCTATATCCTTCGTAATAATAGCTTACATCAATTCCCTTCATAAAAAGGGCCCGGTCATTGATTTTATCTGTAAGTGCGTTTTTTAGCAGGTATTTTATTTCAATATCTTTTACTACGCTCCTCTCCATGGCGGATAGATATTCGTCTTTATCTACTAAATTCCAGTCAATGACTTGTCTAATTTCTTTTTTTAGAATGAGATCAAGCCAAATACGCGTAGCTCGTCCATTTCCTTCACGGAACGGATGCGCAATATTCATTTCGACATATTTTTCGATAATCTGTTCATAATTATCTTGAGGCATTTTATCGATGTGCTCAAGAGATTGATTTAAGTACATCAACGGAGCAAAGCGAAAATTACCTTTTGCGATATTTACTGTACGAATTTTTCCAGCGAACTCGTATATATCTTCAAATAGATATGAGTGAATAAAAGAAAGACCTTCGAAGGTTCCGACTTTTACTTCTTCAATTTTTCCAGAATCAAAAAGATCACGCGCTTTTTGCTTGCTGATTTTTTCTTCAGCTTTAGCCAATTCTACTTGATTCGTAATTTTAAGCTTATTTTCAAGTATCATTGTGTTGATTTCCTTGAGTTCACGGTATCAAGCTTGTTTATCGAGTAATTTGGCATGATAACTTTTCGAGTTCGGCTGCCAATTTTCATAAAAGATAGCCAAAATTGTGGCTCTGTGATGAATTTTGGGTGACGCCTACAGCTCTAATTTGGGATTTTTGCGTTCATTTTGTCTTTTTGTGTTCTTTGGCTGCTTTATTACAACGGCACAGAAGGTGTTAAATCGCTAACGCCACCTCATCACCGGCCCGAAGGGTCGGCATTACAACGAGGAGGTGCCGGTGGATGGGTATTGTTAGGGCTAATAATTACGACACTCAATCCGCTCAAATCTAGGGTATTTTTTGTTGTTTTCGGATTTCAATATGTATCCAACATCCAGCTTTACCTTTTTATCACTTTTTAAGAAGTTTTGTAGTCTGAAACCATTCACCCCTTTCTGCGGCTGATACATTTGATCGAACAATGAAATTTGTTCATTTTCTGATTTGATCTTTGAAAATGAAATGTATATGTAAGCGATTTTTGATATAAAGCCATCGTCAACAAACTTGAGCTTGATATCTATTGAATCGGCATCGCTTTTTTGCGGGCAATTAAATAAGAAACTTGTCGGAGTTCCTTCAATGGTTACACCTTTCCATTTATATATTTGTTCATTCCCAAGCGAATTATTGTATTTCTCAATATTACCAATCTCTATTTTGTTGATCTTTATTTTCTGTTGAATTTCTGTTTTAATTTCATTTTGTTCGCCAATGACAAATTCTTTTTTCTTGATGTTTTCAAGGATTTTTAGCAATTCTGCATTTTGCATTCTCAGACTATCAATTGCTAATTTTCGATCTTCTATTTTGAACTTTGAGGTATCGTTTTTTATCTCAAGGAGTTTAATCCCATTCAATCGAACTTTATCTCTCTCAAGAGAATTTCTATAATACTTGTCTATCGATACTGTGCTTAGTAGAATTGCCGCAACAGTAAATATTGCATAATACTTCCCTGACTTTTCTTTGATTGTTCGTCTTCCGCGAATTAGTGCTACTGCCGAAATTGCGACAATCAATGCTGTCAATACCAATTGTATTAAGCTAAAATCAATCATTTTTTGCTCCCTTTGCTATTCGATTCTCGCTTAAGCATCGCAATCAAAGACACGCTCCAACTCAATCCGGAAAATATTGATGTTCTTAATGTCGCTGGTTCTAATAAAATAGTGGCCAATAACGCGCCGATGATTGGTAGGATAGCAAAGTCAACCCTGAAATAAAATGTTTCCGATCTTGACGGAAAGAATTTCTTAATAAATGGAATCGTTCCTTTAAAATCATCGCTATGTAGAGAAAGTAAATGTGCACACATGGCGCCAATCCATGTTTGGAAATATTTATTCCCAATTATAGACATCACAATTTCCATAGGTGACTCTTTGGTGATAGTTTTATTTGTATTTTTGTTTCAAATTTCATTTATGCCTTAGTCCTTTGTGTGTGAGTTACAAATACATATAGTTGCTGACTGCTTACCTCGTAGATGGCCCTAACGCCCTGTGGTCACCGGGCCGAAGGGTCGGTATAACAACGAGGAGGTCCCGGTGGACCCAGATTGTTAGGTATATCCCTTTGCTTTCTTGTACTCGAAAATCAATTGTTCTGCCGTTGCATTCATTTCACATTCGCGTGAATCTTTGAAGAAATTATAAATTACGTCAATGACCGGTTGATTCCGAGACCTGCTATTAAATATCTCATTTTGCAGACTTCGTAGTTCTTGAGATAGGGTTTTCTCATCTTGAACTTTAAGTAGTTTTGACCAAATTTTTTCTTGTTCTTGATGGAGATGCTCAAGTCTCACTGCAGCATCACGTTGGTCGATAAATTGAGTTATTAAAAGTTTCAACATTGGCAATAATGGCAAGGCAATCGATAGAATCGCATCTTGCGCACTCAGATTCAGTGTTAGTGAAGTTATAGCTCCAATTGCAATTGAAGAAATTAATGCGACTAATGACATCAATGAGTATTTTTTTCTTTGATCACCATCCCACCAGCAGTTCGTGCGTTGGCAAATAAGTGTTGCTGCGTTATTTGGTAGCTCTGCAATTGCTTTCGGGTACCAATTCTGCAGTTTTTCAAAATTTGGATCTAAATTTTTATGTTCTCCGCTATACTGAATTATTAGTTCTTTTTTTGGCATAGTTCCGCAGCATACTGAATTCCACTCCATGCTAAAAAGTTCAGTATCAAATGCCTCTTGAATTTTAGCCGCGTCTTTTCTGATCATCTTCTGATAAGGTGAAATGATCAGTATTTCAATAAACAAATATCCGACACTCCATATTGCAATGTACGATTTTGTATTCGCATATGCTAAACCAATAATAATAAGTATGCACGCAAAAGGTCCTGATACTATGGATTGAGCAACAAACAGCTGTTTTGCCTTGCGATACATTTCTCGTTGCGCTGCTAGTTTATTTAAAGAATCTTCTGAGTTCTGAATTTCAATATTCACACAAATCCTTTCAATTAACGTGGCAGAATATTTGAGTAAAAATATTTAGCTTTTCATTCATTTGATTTATCCTCAAATATACGAATCGGGAATGCGATAGCGCAGCGCTCACAAATAATAACTTGGGAAATTGTCATTATAAAGAAGCCTCCACCAATCGAATGATTCTTTCGTATTGCCTCCATATTCTGCCGCTCTTGCTTTTTCTGCACGAGTTACTGCTGTGTTAAGCTTCGAAATTGCATCAACTTTGAATGCTTCCGTTTTACATGGATGAATATATCCAGCTATGCCCATTGGATCTTGCATGGCCGCAAGATCATTATTTTGTAACGACTTCAATATATTCTTAACGTCGATGTCGTATATTATGCTTGATTCTCCGTCAGCATACTTTGCAACGCGCATCTCCAAGTAAAATGATTTGATTGGGACATCTCGGTAATACTTCCATGCTTTAATATATCTGATAAGTGGCTTTACTTTCCCGCTGTGCTTTGCATCAACATTTGCTACATACTGATTGTGAGCATCAGGACTGATATTCATCCATCCGTCGTTGCCATCGGCGATATCATACACTTTATAACCATTTTCATCTCTCACATAATCAGCAATTACAACTTCTGTATCTTCTGATTTATAACTTCCAAATGGGCATACGACGGCTGGTGTACTCACTTTTACACCGGTCATTGGGAAACGATTTGCAAGAGCATTTTTAACTTTTACTAGAGAAGCCGTAGATGTTCTAGTCAACTGACTAGTTGGAATGCATGCAAGATAATCAACATCACTATATCCGTTGATATTTGTTCCATTTCCAAATGACCCTATTCGCGTAAACCTATTAAGACCAAAATTGAATTTTAGGCAAGCTTCTATTGATGCTCGATGAGACTTCGCGATTGCAGTCTCTGTTGCAGATGTTTTTAGCTTTGAATGAAAGTCATTGAAACCTTGAGTAATTGTTCGTGGCATTTTCATTCTTTCATTCGTAGGTGAATTGTTTGCTGGAATTATTGCCCCGCCGCAGGCGTGTACCTAACGCCACCTCATCACCGGCCCGAAGGGGCGGCATTACAACGAGGAGGTGCCGGTGGATGGGTATTGTTAGCTTGCTCCCCGCTACAGCGGGGATGCAAAATTCTTATTAGTTGCGCGGGTGTATTTTTCCTTTATGTGGTTATAATTCGTTTATTTTAAACTCGCTATATCCTTCGTAGTAATAGCTTACATCAATTCCCTTCATAAATAGGGCGCGATCATTGATTTTGTCGGTAAGCGCACTTTTCAATAGAAATTTAATTTCAATATCTTTAACTACGCTGCGTTCCATGGCTGATAGATATTCGTCTTTATCCACCAAATTCCAGTCGATGACTTGTCTAATTTCTTTTTTTAGAATCAGATCAAGCCATATGCGCGTTGCTCGTCCATTTCCTTCACGGAAAGGATGTGCGATATTCATTTCGACATATTTTTCGATAATCTGCTCGTAATTCTCTTGAGGCATTTTGTCGATGTGTTCAAGAGATTGATTTAAGTACATTAACGGCGCAAAGCGGAAATTGCCTTTTGCGATATTCACAGTGCGGATTTTGCCGGCAAATTCGTATATATCTTCAAATAGATACGAGTGAATGAATGAAAGCCCTTCGAATGTACCGACTTTTACTTCTGCAATTTTTCCAGAATCAAAAAGATCACGTGCTTTCTGCTTGCTGATTTTTTCTTCAGCTTTAGCCAATTCTACTTGATTCGTAATTTTAAGCTTATTTTCAAGTATCATTGTTTGATTTCCTTGAGTTCACGGTATCAAGCTTGTTTGTCGAGCAATTTGGCACGATAGCTTCTGGAGTGCAGTAGCCAATTTTGATAAAAGATAGCCAAAATTACGGCTCTGTGCTGAATTTTGGGAGTCGCCAACATTTCAAATTTGAGATTTTTCTCTTTTTTTAGAATTCGTTTTGTCGTTTTGTGCTTTTTTGTGGCGGCTTTATAACAACGGCACTTAAGGTGTTAAATCGCTAACGCCTCCTGTTCACCGGGCCGAAGGGTCGGTGTAACAACGAGGAGGTCCCGGTGGAACGGAATTGTTAGCCAGCCCGCCGCTACAGCGGCGGTGCGTAATTTTCTTTTATACGGCGATATATCATCAATAATAGCTTAGCCAATGTTCATAAAGTGGGACCATTTTTTTGTATTGATCAAGTTGAATTCGGAGCATTTCAGTTTCCAGCTGTACAATTCTTTTATCACACAATAGCAAATCATTGAAATGATTCCCGGGCTTGCCCAAAGAGTATTGTTGCAATAATGCCATCATTGTGATTTTCTGATTATTAAATTCCTTAAACGTCTTTAGATATTCTTTCGATGAACCAAACTTTGCATTTGCTTGAAGCTGATCAATTAATTTTGAGACGTCATATAATTTTATTCTTTCAAAAGCACTATCTTTCGCCCATTGGTCCGTCATATTTTGCAAATCACGCCTATTCAATAATGCAAGTGAATCAGAAATTACTTTTCTCGATTTGATCAATTCATAGGGCATGTCAAATACATTGGATGCTTTGTAGTCACGCTTTATTCGTTCACTGCTAGTGCAGATTTCTTTAAATTCATGCGCTATTGGATCGAATAAAGGCGATGAATTGAATTCATTATTTCTCTTTGAGAAATACTTGAATGTCAGGCTGCCATAAACTAAAAGGCAAAATGCAGTCACAAACACTGTAACTATTGTAAATGCTATTTTCTTTCTAGTTGAATGAAATGCGAAAAACCCCATGCCAACCATCAAAGCAAGCAAGAGTAAATAGAATGATATCCCTCTTGCCCAAGCGTATTTATATTCTTCCGTCGAAATGAATGCTAATGATAAAATTCCAATTGGAAACGAAATTATCGTTCTGTAAGTGTATCCAATGCCGACGCAATACTTGAATGGGGATTGATGCTTGAAACATTTTAGAAGCATCCAAAGTGGCATTAGGAAGATCACAGCATTCATTAAGTCAATAGCCACCAATTTGAACGGCAATTGAAACAATTCCAGAGCATTCGATTTTGACTGGTAAACGAAATTCATAAAGCACAGATATGAAATCGTTACAATCAATGCTCGGATTACAACTGTTTCCGTACCTTCTCTTGCTATTATTTCCGAATATTTTTTGGGGTTTGCTAAATGCGGTATTCCTTCAATGGCTTTCTTTATGAGTGCAATTGTTTTTTGTGGGATCAATTCAGATAGTTGCATGCATCCTCTTTGTTGACTAATTGGCTAAGCCCGCCGCTACAGCGGCGGTGCGCCATTATTTCTTTATTTCGGATGTTCTAATTGCTTGAATTACAATATTCACCAATTTCAAATATGTGATAATTGAGTCTTGACTTGTATCAATATCTCTTGCATGAGCTGCTTGATTGCGTAGATTTCCTAGCTCTTTAATAATTTCATATGTGGAGTCGCTTACAACTCTGAATTTTCTTAATTCCTGAATTAGCTGCAAGGGGCCATACATTCGGTTGGTTTTAATTGGGTCATTTTCATTGAGAATCTTTTCTATTTCAGATTCAATCCTTAACCATCCGACCAGAATTACGCCTCTTGCATCACTTCCTTGCATTAATATGTCATCATCATTTTTCGTCCATCTGTATTCGGGCTTCGAATCAATACTATTTTTAGCTATTTTACTTATTTCGTTATCGAATTTCAGCTTATTATTTCCAGATTCAAAACTTTGAATTCTAGAAATTAACCCCAATAGGCTTGATCTGTAAGCTATCAATGCAAATAATGCAAGAATGAACCATTTCATTTCCTTCAATATTTCAAAAATTAGGCGTAAAATTGGGTACTTTTCTTGTGGTATTGCTTTTTCAGACTTTTCATCTTTTTCTTTTGCTGCTTGATTAATTGTTTGATCACCGCAGCGCACGACTATATCTCGTTCAATTATAGTATCTTGTAACTTTGCTTTTCTAGTGATGCTTATATTTATGTGCTTGTTTTTTACTAGACTATCGTTACAATCTTTTTTAGGCTCAGCATTCGCTGATAATGCAACAAGTAAGCAAAGTGATAATTTCAACATCAGGTTTTCTTTCTTGGTTTCTGTGGTTGGAATCAATTTGAAGTCTAATCGCAAGTTTTAATGGCTAACAGCCTAATGGCAACAATTGTGGTTTTTGCGATGGAGGTAATAGTCTTTAATTTTGGTTTTGCGCTGGGTGCGCAATAGGCACAAGGAGATGGGGCCTGGGGCCGCGTTTGGGGCGACTTCGGGGCTTGTCGGTTTTGCGGAGGGGATGTTGGGATGCCATGCGTCTGCCTTGCGGTCGAAGGGGCTCGCTCAGTGATGGACTCCAAGGTAGTGATTATTTGAGGCGCAGATCTGTACAATCACAGCGCTGGGGACCGGTTTCGATTCTGGAATCAATGCGCGAGCCGGCCGGAAGGGGCCGCAGGCCGCCGAGCTTGCGAGGCCGACCGGAGGGTAGCCTGGAGGACGGCGACCCCGGGGAATGTCGGGATTGGCCCGTGCCCGGGGGCGCGCCCTGATTCGCCTATTGGGATCAGGGGCTATTGGGGTGTCTGGAAGGGGGAGTCTTTGGGCGTGTCGCAATCCACGATCGTGTGGCCGTCCTGGTGCGAGACGGTCGGTCGGGGGCTGTCCTGGCAGATCGATTCGATCGTCTGGGGGCCTGTCTTGCGGATCGTCCGGCCTTTCGCGTCGAGCGTGAGGAGGCTGTCGCCGCCGAGGAACCGGCTGTCGTGGCAATCCTCGTCCGTGCAGACCTTGGTGCAGCCGTTGCAGACCGTGGCCTCCCCGTCCTGGAAGGAGGAGCAGTTGTCGTAGAGCGGCGGGACGATCACGGCGAAGGTGGTGTCTTCGAAGTATCCGCACTTTCGCGCCTGGGCACCGGACGGGACCGAGAAGCGGCTGATGCCTCCGTAGGCGTTGGGGTAGTCGAAATCTCCCCAGAAGTATATCCCTGGAACGACGACGGTGCCTTGCCGGTTCACGGCCACCAGCTCGAGGGGATCTTCGATCCGAACCGTCACGAATCCGCGTCGATCGAAGTGCAGTTTGCTCCGGTAGGCCTGCTTGACTTGCCTTCGGCTTCCGAGGGTCTCGAAACATTTGGGGGACCAGTCTTGGCCCAAGCGGGTGTCGGGGCAAGGGGCGGCGGCGTGTGCGGCAACAGCCGGCAGCAAGGAAAGGAAAAGGACGGCCAGGGCTTTCAGGAACGAAAGGTGCATCGGCAGGGTCTTCCTTTATCGGGGAACGAGCAGGGAGTCCAGGACAAGGCCCAGGCGACGGGCGGCGGCGCGGTTCAGGTGGTCCATGTCGACGAAGTCGGCCGCGCCCCAGCGGGGCGAGGATTCGAGGTCGATCCAGGTCGTGCCCTCGCGCACCAGCGAATCGAGGAAGGTGCGCGTTGCCGCGCGCGCGGCGGGATCGAGCCCTTTTGACAATTCCTGTCGCAGGGGCGTGGTGACCAGGACCATGCGCACGCCCCGTGTACGGCAGGCCTGGAGCATGCGGCGCAGGCGGGCCCTCTGCACGGGAAGCCGTGCCGTGTCCATGCTGGAGCGCCACTCGGACAGGCGTCGCGGAGCCAGCACGGACGGATCTGTCAGGTCCGGATCGGGGTGGTGGTCCAGCCAGCCGTCGGCCTGGATGCCGATCTGGCGCGGGTCGGGGCGGAACCCGCGGGTGGCCAGTCGCAGCGAGCGCCAGTTGCCCACGAACATCGTGCGGCTGAAGCGTCGGCTGTCGAGGCCGGGAAGTCCCGGCGGCGGCGGGATGCCGAAGGCGCGCCGGTAGCTCCAGGAGCGGGCTCCTTCGGGCAGGCGGTCGAGCTCCTCTTCCAGCGTGAAGGGGGAGACCGTCTGGATCACCAGGGACAGGCGGGGCATGCGTGCAAGCGAGAGGGCAAGCAGCGCGGAGTCGAAGTGGAGGGTCTGGGAGACGTAGGCCAGGTTGAAGGCCGGTTGGGAGAACGCGGAGGGATCGATGCCGTACCAGGCGTGCGACGAGCCCAGGATCAGGATGCGGGCTTGCGGGGCGGCGGCCTGCCAGGCCAGGGCCTTGGCGTCCAGCCCTTCGGGGTGGCGGGCATGCTGCAGTTCGAGGTAGCCCAGCAGGCCAAGCGGAGGCAGCGCAGCCAGGAGGAGCTTGGCAAGGAACCGCAAGAGGGGGCGGGAGGTCGGCATCAGAACTGGAAGTACACGAAGCGCTGGCCTTCCAGCGCGCCGCAGAAGAGGAGGAAGAAGAGGACGGCCCAGGTGGCTCCCCAGCGGACCGGGGCGCTGCGCCCTTCGAGCCAGCGGGAGGGATCCCCTTGGGTGGCGTGGTGGACCAGGGCGACCGAGACGGCGCCGACCAGGCACAGCGCTGCCTCGGTGGGAGCCAGGTGCAGGGCGGGAAGCAGGGTGGCGACGGGCTCGGCCGTGAAGCGCAGGAGCGTGGCTGCGACCTGGGAGGCCGTGGCGAGGTCGGGGGCGCGGAAGAGGATCCAGGTCGGGACGACCAGCGCCATGGTGACGGCCCATGACAGGAATTGTCCGAACCGGCCGGTGGCCTGCCGGTGCCGCGGCAGCAGCAGGTGCTCGAGCACGAGCCACAGCCCGTTGAGCAGGCCCCACAGCACGAAGCCCGCCCCGGCCCCGTGCCAGAGCCCGCTGAGTCCGAAGGTGACCAGCAGGAAGACGGCCTGGGCCATCCGCCCCTTGCGGTTGCCGCCCAGGGCGATGTAGACGTAGTCGCGGAACCAGCTCGAGAGCGACATGTGCCAGCGGCGCCAGTAGAGCGAGGGGCTCACGGAGCGCCAGGGGCGGTCGAAGTTGGGGATCAGGCGGATGCCCAGCATCCGGGCCGCGCCGCGGGCGATCTCGGTGTAGCCCAGGAAGTCGCAGTAGATCTGGACGCAGAAGGCGAGCACCCCGAGGGCCATGGCCAGCGAACTGACGGAGGGGGCCTGGGCGAAGGCGGCGTCGGCCACCGGGGCGATGCGGTCGGCCACGCCCACCTTGAGGAAGAATCCCCACGCCATGCGGCGCAGGCCCTGGATGGCGGCTTTGGGGTCGAAGTCGGGGAAGTGCGAAAGCTGCGGCAGCAGGTTCTGGGGGCGCTCGATGGGGCCGGCGACCAGCTGGGGGAAGAAGAGCACGTAGAGGGCATAGCGGCCCAGGTGGCGCTCGGCCGGGGCGCGGCGGTGGTAGACCTCGATCACGTAGGCCAGGCTCTGGAAGGTATGGAACGACAGGCCGATGGGAAGCACGAGCTCGACCACGGGAAGGGGGATGTGGAGGGCGCCTGCCAGGGGGTGTGCCATGCGGGTGAAGAGGCCCGCGTACTTGAAGACCAGGAGCAGCGAGCAGGTGCCCGCCACGGAGGTCCACAGGAGCAGGCGTCGGCGGCGGGGCGCGTCGCTTGCGGCGATGCCCAGGGCCAAGGCCCAGTCCAGCAGGATGGCTCCCCACAAGAGCAGGACGTACCACGGCACGAAGGCCATGTAGAAGACGTGTCCGGCGACGAGCATCCCGATCCAGCGGGCCTTGGACGGCAGCAGGAAATGCCCCAGGAGGACCAGCGGGAGGAAGAGGCCGAACGCCAGCGAGTTGAAGAGCATCGCTCAGGGCTCCGACGGCGGGGAGGCGGAGCTCACAGGCGCGCGAGCAGTTCGTGGACGAAGGGCCAGGGGCCGTAGCCGCTGTCGGAGTTGATGTGCCCGGCATCGCCCAGGTTCACGAAGTCGGCGCCCCAGGCGTCGGCAAAGCTGCGGGCCCGCTCGACGGTGCAGAAGGGGTCCGTCTCGCTTGCCACCACGATGGCGGGGAAGGGCAGGCGCAGCCGGGGAATGGGCGACCATCCGGCCTGTGCCACCACCTCGGGGGGCGGGAACCCCTCGGGCAGGCGGTTCTCGAAGTCGGGAGGGGCAACCAGCAGGGCTCCGCGCACGGGGCGACGGTGGCGCATGGCCCAGTGGACGATGGTCATCACACCGGCGCTGTGTCCCACCAGGATGGGGTCCTCGCCTTCCAGGCTTCCCACCAGCCGGTCCAGCGTCAGGGTCCATTCGGGCATGAAGGGAGCATCCCAGTCGCGCTGCTGCACGCGGCGCACGCGTTCGAGCCCCTCCTCGAGGAGGGTCTGCCAGTTCTCGGGGCCGGAGTTTCCGATGCCGGGCACGATCACGTGCACGGGGATGGCGCCGGGCTCGATGACCAGGGTATCGGGGAGGCTGTCCTCGTCCTCGTCGCCGGACATCGACGGAGCGTAGGCGAGCGGTTCGGGCCGCGCAGGCTCGACGGGCGCGAAATGGTGCGGCATCGGGTCGTCGGGGAGGGTGGAGTCCCAGTCGATGTCGAAGTCGGGGACCACGGCGGACGGGGGCGCCTCGGACTCGGGATCGTGGTGATGGATCTCGAGGTTCGTGGTGACGGAGTTTTCCGGGGCAGTCGAGGCGGTCGACTCCTTCAAGGCCGCCTTGGCCTGCAGCTCGGCCAGGACCCGCTCGAGGGTGCTGGTGGGGATCGAGGCAAGCTTCGGGTCGGGCGGCTCGTTGTCCGCGGCAGGCACATCGATTATGACAGATTCTGTCAAACCATCGCCTTCGGGAGCGCCTCCGATCGGCATCTGCGAGAGGGTGGGGTCCGGCTCGTCGTCCTCGGGCAGGTCCAGGGGGACCTTGCCGTCGGCAAAGCCCTCCAGGATGCGGGAGAGCAGGCCCCATTCGGCCTCTTCCTTGGCCAGCGACTCCACGCGCATCTTCTCGCGCTCCTCGAGGAGCCCTGCGATGTCGGGATTGGTCTCGGGGTCGCCCGAGATCAGGCGCACGGAGTTGGCCAGCTCCTCCTCGAAGCGTTCCTCGTTGCGCCGGTAGACCAGGATGGCTCCCTTGTTGGTTTCCTGGCGGAACACGGCCTCCTCGGTCTTCACCAGCTCCATCAGGGCCATGAACGAGACGACCACCATGATGCGGCGGGTGTCGTGGGCGAACAGCTCGTCGAAGACCACGCGGCCTTCGCGGATGAGCTTGGCGCGCACCTGGTTCATGCGCTCCTCGATGGGGACGTCGTCCACCTCGATCACGTGCCCGGCCAGGCGAGGCTTGACCTTCAGGACCTCGCGGAAGGCCTTGAGGAGATCCCAGATGCCCACCACCTCTTCGGGGACCGCCTCGTCCTTGGGGGGGCGCGTCTCGTCGAAGCCGCGGATGCAGGCGGCTGCATTCTTGGCTTCCATGCCTCGCATCTGCTCGGCCACCACCTTGAAGCGGCGGTATTCCAGCAGCTGGCGCACCAGCTCCTCGCGGTCGAGGTCGAACTCCTCGGGGTCCAGCTCGCCCTGCTCCTCGCGGGGCAGGAGCTCGCGGGCCTTGAGGGCCAGGAGCTTGGCCGCCATGACCAGGTACTCGCCGGCAAGACCCAGCTCGGGCACGTCGGCCGAGCGCAGGTAGGCCATGTACTGGTCGGCGATCTCGGCGACCGGAATGGTCTTGGCGTCCAGCTCGTGGTTGTGCACGAGGTAGAGGAGCAGGTCCAGCGGGCCGTCGAAGACGTCCAGCCGGACATAGGGGCGCGTCTGGACTTGGCTCAAAGAAGGGCCTCGACCTGGGCGCAGAGGGCCTCGGCCCGTTCGGCCGTGGGGGCCTCGGCGATCACGCGCACCACGGGCTCGGTGTTGGAGGCGCGCAGGTGGACCCAGGCGTCGGGCCATGCCAGGCGGAAGCCGTCGCGCTCGTCGCATTCCACGCCGGGGTTGGCGGCCTTCAAGGCGGCGATGGCCTCCTGGAGAGGCTTTGCCGTCAGGGCGAACTTGCGCTTGATCATGGCGTACTCGGGCAGCGCCGCGGAGAGCTCGGACAATTTCTGTCCGGAGCGGCGCATGGCCTCCAGCACGAAGGCCACCGCGAGCAGGCCGTCGCGGCCGGGGTGCAGTTCGGGCAGGATCACGCCGCCGTTGCCTTCTCCGCCGATCAGTCCGCCGACCGCAAGCATGCGGGTCGAGACGTGGATCTCGCCGACCGGGGTGCGCTCGAAGGGCACGCCGTGCTTTGCGGCCAGGTCCTCGTTCATGCGCGAGGTGGAGAGGTTGACCATCACCGGGCCCTTCTTCTGCGAAAGGACCAGGTCGACGGCAAGCGCGAGCGTCTTCTCTTCGCCCAGCGGGGTGCCGGTCTCGTCGACCAGGGCAAGTCGGTCGCCGTCGGGATCGAAGGCAAGCCCGACATCCGCACCGTGGCTTCGCACCGTTTCGCCCAGCGGGGCCAGGGACTCGGGGACCGGCTCGGCGCCGCGGGGGAACTGGCCGTCCGGGGTCACGAAGAGCTCGACCACCTCGCACCCTAGGCGGCGACAGATCGCGGGGCCCGAGGCGTAGGCGGCGCCGTTGACGGCATCCACCACCACCTTGAACCTGCGGGCCTTCAGGGCCGGGACGTCCAGGTAAGGAAGGGCGAGGGTCTTCTCGATATGGAGGTCGTCGCCGCCGGGATGAGGCAGGGTGCGGCCCAGTTCGTGGTGTTCGACCCAGGACTCCTCGTTTGCGTCCACGCGGGCAAAGACGCGCTGGACGGCGTCGGGCCCCAGGAACAGTCCGTCCTTGTCCAGGAGCTTGAGGGCGTTCCACTGGGCCGGGTTGTGGCTTGCCGTGAGAATGATGCCGCCTACGGCCTGGGAGTCTGCCTGCACCGCCATCTCGACGGTGGGGGTGGTGGAGATGCCCAGCAGTACGGCGTCGCAGCCGCTGGCGATCAGTGCGGAGACCACGGCGGCCTGGACCATTTCGCCGGAGTCGCGGGTGTCGCGACCCACCAGGATGCGGCCGTGGCCGACCTCCTGCACGTAGGCATTGACGTAGCGCGCTAGGAGCACGGGGGAAAGGGCTTGACCGACGATGCCGCGGATACCGGAAATGGAGCGCATGAGACCTTGCATAGGTGCCAAGAAGTAGAAACTGCGCAGGCTCCCCGGGAGCCATCCCGGCACGAGGATGTTCGCAACGGCGGACACTTTGCAGACTTGCGGGCAGGACTTTCCTTGGTCGCAGCCCCCCTTCGCCTGCTACATTGTACCCCCTCATGACTCAGAGCCACTTGCCAGATGTCCAGTCGCAGTCGTTCGCACGGCTTTCCGTTCCACTGTTCGCCGGGATCGACCAGGTCAAGGCCCGCCTGAGCCTTGCCGGCGGGGGCGAATGCATCGGCTCGGTGCGACTGGCCGCCAAGGTCCCCGAGGGCAAGCGCGGCGTGCACATGAGCCGTCTCTACCGCGAGTTCCTGGTGGACGGCTCCGAGGTGGTGTCCCTGGATGCCTCGCTGCCGGCCTTGGTCGAGCGCACCGCCAAGTCCCAGGAAAGCCCTGAGCTTTCCATGACCGTCGGCGGCGAGTTCGTGATCGCCCGTGTCTCGCCGGCCACCGGCAGCCGTGGGTTGCATCCCTTCCGCCTGAGCGTGAACGCGCTCTGGACTGAGGGCGGAACCGCCTGGAAGACCCGTCTCCAGGGCGTGGCCCTGCTGGGTTGCCCTTGCTCCAAGGCGCTTTCGCAGGAGGCTGGGTTCCACAACCAGCGCGCCGTGATCTCGGTGGAGGTCGAGGGACTGGTGGCCGAGCGCTTCCAGGCTCTGCTCGATGCCATCGACCAGGCGGCCTCCTCGCCGGTCTACCCGGTGCTGCGCCGCGAGGATGAGAAGGAAGTCATCGACGCCATCGCCCGCCAGGACCGCTACCGCTTCGTCGAGGACGCCGGTTCGGTGCTCTGGGCGGAGCTGGTGAAGGCCGGTTTCGAGGGGCTTTCGATCCATGTCCGTTCGCTCGAGAGCATCCATGCCCACGACGCCGTGGCCTGGGCCGGCCCTTCGGGCGAGCTGCTGGGGTACGCCGGAGCCATCTGAGCCAGTGCTCATGCGATCGGGAAGCGGAAGGCTGTCGCGGTGCGGCGGCCTTTCTCGTTTCCGGAACAGTACGAGGTCAGCGCACGGCGTCCTGGCATGCCACGGGGACGCGCGCGGCGTAGTTTTGCCTGGAGATGCTCATGCGGACCGTGAGGCTGTCGAAGACCGCTCCGGTGGTTCCGGAGGCGCATTTCTTCCCGGAGATGTACAAGGGCAGGTCGATCGTCCCGAACTCGTCGAGCGTCGTGGAGGCCGGATTGTAGGTCAGGTACTTGTCCGACTGCAGGTAGACGGGCTGGCTTGCGTTGCCGTAGGCTCCCGCCTGGATGCGCAGGATTCCGACCTCCTGGGCGTCCAACGTCCTGCCGTGGGTCGGAACCCAGGATGCTTTGATCCAGGGTTCCGTCGAATCCAGCAGCGAGCTGGCTCCGCATCCTCCCAGCCAAGGCAGGAGGGCCATCCAGACGCAGGAACGCTTCACAGCGGGCTGGGTGGAGGGGGAGCCTTGGTGCTGTCGCGATGCAGGCTGTCCACCGCGGTGGAGTCGGGGACGGTGTCGAAGACCGCTTCCCACGGAGTCGGGCAGTTCCAGGGGCGCGCGATCTTGCCGGCATACTGAGGGAACTTGGAGGGCTTGTAGCCGATCTTGGGATGGTCCCAGACCTTGCGCAGGAAGTTGGCGAACAGGGGAAGGCCTGTACGGGAACCTTCGCCCGCCTCTCCGGTGCGCCAGTGCATGGCGGGGTCGTCGTTGCCGGTCCAGGCCACGCCCAGGATGTGCGGGGAGATACCCACGAACCAGCCGTCGCGGTGGTCGCTGGAGGTTCCCGTCTTGCCGCCCAGCTCGCCGTCGCGCAGTACGTTGTAGCTGTAGAGGGCCTGCGAGGTGCCGCCGGGCTCCTCGATGCCGCCCTTGAGCATGTGCATCATCAGCCAGGCGTCCTCTTCCTTGAGCACCCGCTTGGACTGGGGTTTGAACTCGGCCAGCACATTTCCGTCGCGGTCCTCGATGCGGGTCACGAACCAGGGCTTGGTCGCGGTGCCGCCGTTGACCAGCGGGCAGTAGGCCCCCCCCAGCTCCAGCATGCTCACGGGATTGGTTCCCAAGCCGATCGAGGGGACCGCCTGAAGCGGGGAGACGATGCCGCATTCCCGTGCGAACTTGGCCACGTTCTCAGGGCCAACCTTCTGGGTGAGCTGGGCCGTCACGGTGTTGATCGACTGGCCCAGGGCCAGGCGCAGGGTGACCGAGTCGTTGTAATTGGTCCAGTCGGCGTTGTGCGGAGTCCAGCTCTTCTTGACCCCGTTCTCGACGTAGTTGATCGTGACCATGCGGTCCATGATCTTGTCGCACGGGGCCCATCCTTGGGTCAGGGCGGTCGCGTACACGAAGGGCTTGAAGGTCGAGCCTGGCTGGCGCTTGCCCTGGAGCACGTGATCGAACTTCGCGAGCTTCCAGTTGCGTCCGCCGGCCCAGGCCAGCACGCGGGAATCCGACGGGGCCAAGGCGAGCAGGCCGCCCTGCAGGCGCATGCGCATGTAGCGCAGCGAATCGCCCACGGTCATCGACGAGTCGCGCATCCCGATCTCGGTCCAGATGTGGCGCGGAGCCTTGACCTTCATGTCCTTGCGGGCAAGCGACGTGTCGCCTCCATGCGCGGCCACGGCGGCCTTCCATTGGCTGGTCAGGGTCACCACGGAATCGAGTTCGTGTCGCCCGTCGCCGGAGCGTCCGGCCCAGGGGCTGGTTCCGCTCCAATGGTCGTCGAAGCGCTTCTGCAAGGTGGCCATCCATTCCTGCATGGCCTCTTCGGCCAGGCGCTGCAGGCGCGAATCGATGGTCACGTAGATCTTGAGGCCATCGGTATTGAGATCCCATCCTCCTTCCTTGCACCATTCCTTGAGCCAAGGGACGATGGCCTGCCGGAAATAGGGGGCCATGCCGTCCTCGGGGGTGGTGAGGCTGGTGTGCAGGCTCAGCGGCAAGGCGCTCAGCGAGTCGGCGACGGCGCGGTTCAGGAAATGGTACTTCACCATCTGCGAGAGTACTGTATTGCGACGGGCAAGGGAACGCTCTGGCTTGCGGATCGGATCGTAGGCGGACGGGGCCTTCAGGAGTCCGACCAGCACGGCGGCCTGGTCCTGCGTGAGCGATGCCGCATCGCAGGAGTAATAGGCCTTCGAGGCTGCCTGGATGCCCCAGGCGTTGTTGCCGAAATGGACCGTATTGAGGTAGAGGGCCAGGATGGTCTTCTTGTCGTGCAGGGTCTCGAGCTTCAGGGCGCAGATCCATTCCTTGGCTTTGAAGACCGCGGTGCGCACTCCCGGAACGAATCCCAGCAAGCCTTGGGAGGCTGAACCGCGGGTCTGGAACAGGTTCTTGGCCAACTGCTGTGTGATGGTGCTGCCGCCTCGCGGGCCGCCGCGCACGAAGGAGGCGATCACGGCAAACGGGGCCTTGGGGTCGACGCCGTGGTGCTTGTAGAAGCGGATGTCCTCGCTGGCAAGCAGCGCCTTCTCGACGGTGGGCGGGATCTCGGATGTGTCGATGGGGGAGCGGTCGTACAGGTAGTAGCGGCCCAGCAGGACGCTATCGCTGGACCAGACCTCGGAGCCTTCGGCCAGCCGGGGATGGGAGAGCTGGGACCAGGAAGGCGAGCGCCCGAAGAGCCAGAACAGGTTCATGTCCAGGGCGATCACCAGGAGGAGGATCGCAAGCAGGGCGCGGCCCAAGGTCAGACCCGCGATCTTCCAGCCCCGATGAGGGATGCCGGGTTCCGGGAGCGTCACGAACAGACGCTTGGTTTCCTGCCAAAGTCGGTGCCAACCGGACCAGCGGCGCACCAGGGTCCATGCCTTCATCATCCGTACCCCAGAAATCGGATCATCAGGAAATTTCCCCGAGTCCAAGGGCCAAAGATAGAATCGGGAGTGGAGGATCTCCGAAAGGATCCGCGTCGATCCTTGGAGATTGTCCGAAATTCCGTGGCAGGTTGCCCGAAAAAAATGGAAGTTGCAACAGGAGATCGGATCACTTTACATGAATTATGAATACATTGATCCATAATAGATCTCCTTTCTTCTTGGGGGGCCGGCGGATGGCGGATGCGGGAAGCAAATCGAAGAGGACGGGAGGCGCGGTCCTCAAGGCCACAGCCTTCAATCGGGACACGGCGTTCACTCCCCAGGAGCGGCGAGCGCTGCGACTGGAAGGGTTGCTTCCGCCGGTGGTGGAGACCCTCGAGGATCAGGAGGCGCGCGCGCTTTCCCAGCTGCGCTCCAAGCCCGACGACTACGAGAAGTATTTCTTCCTGGCGGGGCTTCAGAGGCGCAACGACACGCTCTTCTACCAGCTTCTGATGAACCACACGGACGAGATGATGCCGTTGGTCTACACGCCCACGGTCGGCAAGGTCTGCCAGGACTTCAGCCGTGCCTGGCGCGGGCCATGCGGACTCTTCCTCTCGCCGCAGTACCGCGGACGCATCCGCGAGGTGCTGGACAACTGGCCTGAAGAAGACGTGCGCGTCATCGTGGTGACCGACGGCGAGCGCATCCTGGGACTGGGCGACCAGGGCGCCAACGGCATGGGCATTCCTGTGGGCAAGCTTTCCCTCTACGTGGCCTGTGCCGGCATCAATCCGACCTGGTGCCTTCCCGTGACCCTCGACGTCGGCACCGAGAACCAGGGTTACCGCGAGGATCCCCACTACATCGGGTTGCGACAGCCCCGCGTGCGGGGCCAGGAGTACGACGACTTCGTGGCGGAATTCATGCGTGCGGCCACCGACAAGTGGCCCGGCGTGCTCATCCAGTTCGAGGATTTTGCCAACACCAACGCCTTCCGCCTGCTGGAAGCCTGGCGCAGCGAGGTGCTTTGCTTCAACGACGACATCCAGGGTACCGGCTCGGTGGCCCTTTCGGGATTCCTGTCGTCCCTCCGGTTGACCGGCAAGCCTCTCGAGGAGCAGCGCATCCTGTTCCTGGGCGCCGGAGAGGCGGCCACGGGCATCGGCGACATGCTGGTGGCTGGCATGAGGGACCTGGGGCATTCCGAGGAGGAGGCGCGCAGCCTGTGCTGGTTCTTCGACTCGAAGGGCCTGGTAGTGAAGGAACGCACCGATCTGACCTCCCACAAGCGCCATTGGGCGCGGGACGGCGAGCCGTTGGTGGACTTCGCCGAGGCGATCCGCCGGATACGCCCCACGGCGATCATCGGCGCTTCGGGCCAAGGCGGAGCCTTCACCCGCCCGATCATCCAACTGATGGGGCAGATCAACGAGCGTCCGATCATCTTCGCCCTGTCCAATCCCACCAGCAATGCGGAGTGCAGCGCCGAGGACGCCTACATCCACACCCAGGGGCGCGCCATCTTCGCCAGCGGCTCGCCCTTCGCGCCTGTGCACCTGGGCGGCGTGACCTTCGTGCCGGGCCAGGGCAACAACGCCTACATCTTTCCCGGCGTGGGCCTGGGGGTGCTGGCCGCCAAGGCGCGCCACGTCACCAACGAGATGTTCTTCATTGCGGCCAAGCGTTTGGCCGAACTGGTGGAGGCGAGCGATCTTGCGCTGGGGCGCGTGTATCCGCCGCTCACCCGCATCCGCGAGGTGTCCCTGGAGATCGCGATCGCGGTGGCCGAGCAAGCCTGGAAGCAGGGACTTGCCGATGCGCCGCGTCCCGACGACGTGCGTGCCTTGGTGCAGGACCTGGTCTGGGAGCCCAAGTACCGCCCTTTGGCTTGAACCAAGGTCCGGGGCTCGAGGGTTCACGAGGCATCGTCGGGAATCCCGTTGACTTTCCCGTCGGGGAAAGGGATACTTGAATCCTATGCCCGAGACCTCGTTCGGTCGCTACAAGATTCTCGGCCTCCTCGGCGAAGGAGGCATGGCTCAAGTCCATCTTGCGCAGGATCCTGCGCTGGCGCGCTGCGTCGCGCTGAAGGTGATCCGCACCGGCCTTGCCATGCGGCCCGACTGGATCCGCCGCTTCCATCAGGAAGCCACCACGGTCGCGCGCCTTGGCAACTCGCATGTGATCCAGGTCTTCGACCTCGGGAACCAGGACGGATGCGAATACCTGGTGATGGAGTTCCTCGACCGGGGGAGCCTCGAGAAGGTCCTCTCGAAGCAGGGGGGCAAGCTCGATCCCCTCTGCACCGCCTGCGTGGGCGTGCAGGCTGCGGAAGGGCTGCGTGCGGCTCACGAGGCCGGCGTCATCCACCGCGACGTGAAGCCCGACAACCTGCTCCTGTCCCGCGATGGCATCGTCAAGGTGGCCGATTTTGGCATCGCCAGACTCCAGGACGAGATCTCCCGTACTCAGACCGGTACCGCATTGGGATCTCCGCAGTTCATGGCTCCGGAGCAGGTGGAGGCCAAGGCCTTGACCGGGAAGGCCGATGTCTTCTCGCTTGCGGGCGTCCTGCATCTGTGCTTGACGGGAAGGCATCCCTTCGAGGCCGAGCAGGCCCATGCCCTGATGTGGAAGATCGTGAGCCAGGACGCTCCGTCCCTTCTCGAGCAGGATCCGGACTGTCCGGAGGACCTGGCCGAGATCGTCCAGGCGATGCATTCCCGCAATCCCGACAAACGGCCCGACATGGCCGAGGTCGTGCATCGATTGAGGACCTGGCTTGCCGAACAAGGGATCCTGGATCCGTCCGGACATCTACGAAACAGTCTCGGCTTTCCCCAGGCCGCCCGCATGGATGCCCCTTCCACCGGCACGACGCAGATCGTCAAGCTCAAGACCAGGAAGGCTTCCCGCCGGAACAGGAAGATGGGCTTGTGGCTGGCCGGTGGTGCCTTGGCTGGCATGATCTTGCTGGTGGCGCTCTTTGTCTTCCTGAGGTCTTCGGCCAAGCCAGTCGGGCCTGCGACCCAAGGAGGCTCTTCGTCGGAAGCGACCGGAGGGCAAGGGTTGATTGCGAAGGTGCGGGACGAGGATCCCGCCGAGAAGACTGCCCTGAGGCTTCGGATCGCGGTGGTCAATGAAAGCGAGGCGACCTATCGCCATCTCTCCGTCGAGTTCCCGTTCGAATCCGAAGCGGAGCCGGTGGCGGAAGGTTGGTATGCTCCCGGGTGCGACGTGGGGGTGGAGCGCAGGGGGGGCGGGCGTTGGGTCCTGCGTGCCGTCTGTCGCGACCTGTCCCTCCGGCCGCAGCAGACCTGGCCTGGCCCCGAGGGTCTTTCGCTGGGCGTGCATCGCCCGGACTGGAAGCCTTTCGATGCGAAGAAGCATTCCGCGCTCGGGCGTGAGATGCAACCGTCCGATCTGGTGGTCGTCCGGGCCGACTGAGCCTTCGAACTGGACGATCGGGGTGCTACCAGCGTCCCTGGGTGGTCGGGTCATTTGCCGTGGTGGCGAACTCCTCCAGGAGCAGCTTCGCCTCGTCCACCAGTTGCTTGACCTGGCCTCCTTGGGGAGGATTGTCCACGAGGTCGTGGAGCATGCGGTAGCAGGTCTCGACCTGGCGCTTGGCGTGACGCAGGTCGTCCATGGCGCGCAGCAGCATCCGCTCGGCTTCCGTCCCGGCCATGTCCAGCACGAAGCCGCATTCGATGTCGCCCTGTCCGCTGGACAGCACGATCGAACCGCAGGGCACGTCCGGGTATTCGAGCTCGCCGTACACGATCAGAGGCGGATGGTAGGTCAGCCGATCGAAGCGTGTCTCGAGGGTGGTGATGGCCATGCCGACCGCCGTGTTGAGCATCTCCTTGAGCATCCCGCCGAAGTCCCCGCGCAGACCATTGAGTTCCTCGCGGGTCATGCCTTCGCTCCAGGCGCCGATCAGGCCGGCCGCGGTGGATTCCTCCATCGAGATCATGTACTCCCCCTGCACCGGCCCGGTGTAGTGGATCATCACGATCAGCGGATGGGATGGGCAGAATTTTGCCTGCTGGACGCCTTGGGCATCCAGGACCATTTCGGCGCCGAGCATGTCACGGAAGCAGTCGCGGACCGCTTGGGCGAAGCACAATCCATTGGATGCGAGAAGATCAGAGTCCATGACAGCCTCCTGCTTTCCGTGTGGCAGATCCCTTGCGCAAGGTCTGCCGATGTCCGACGTTCCGTCCCCGACGAGGGATGAATCCTAGATAGGATACCCTTTCTCCATCCGTCCACGCAAGCAGGAAATGAGGTTTCGCTCGGGCGATCCGCTTCCGAGGTTGGTATCTTTGGCTTGCGGCAGGCTCCTTCGGGGGCACTGGGGCCGCAAAGGCTTGGATCATCCGTATACCGGAGGTGGTGGGTTCATGGGCGCAGAGTGGTTCGAGAACGAAGGCAACCTGGATGTCGCCGGGATAGTGAAGCTGGATGGAGCTTTCCTGGCCGAATCCCTGGTCGCCGCCGTCGATGCGGTGCTGGCCGCCAAGGTCAAGTCGGGGGGCATGGCGAACGAACAGCAGGGCACCGTGCTTGCGGTCGAGGCGCTGGAGCGCGAAGTCAACAACGGCGGGTTCGCGAAGTTCTTCGGCAGCTCCTCCTGGAACCATGTTCCCTTCCTGGTGAAGAGCCTGGAGCGGGTCGGATCCCGGGAGGCTGTCAGGCTTGCCAAGGAGGCTGTCGCCCTGCTCAAGATCCCTGTGGCTGCCCATGACGACCCTGCCGCGCTGTTCTCCTGCATCCAGGCCTCCCTTGCCCGTCATGAGGTGGAGATCCGGCTCAACGACCTGGACTCCGACTTCTACGTGCTGGAGGAGGATCTCTCCAAGCTGGTCTGGAGCTACGTGAAGAAGAACGTCGATGCCTTGTCGGCCTGAGTTCCCGGCTCGAAGCCAAGGAAAAAGGCCTCCCGGAAGGAGGCCTTTTCTTTTGACAGGATCTGTCCAGTGGCGTGCGCTTACTGGATGATGCGCTGCTGGAGGCGTGTGTCCTGGGTCACCAGGCTCACCAGCCTAAGTCCCTTGCCTGCCAGGGGAAGCTGGACGTTGCCGTTGCCGTGACCGGACCGCGAAGCCAGCAGCTTGCCGGCGCTGTCGTGGACGCGCAGCTGCCAGTCGCCTGCGCCGTCGGGAATCTGGACATCGAGTCCTTCGGCTGCGCTCCTGACGTTGAGCGAGGAGAGGTTTCGCGAGGTCGAGATCCCGGTCGAGGTGGCGGTGTCGTGGGGGAAGCTGCCGACCAGCCCGGGATGGTCGGCATCGGTCAAGCACAGGATCAGGTGCTTGTCCTTCACCAGGATGTTGGAGGCCTTGAAGTCCACGTAGTTCTCGTCGAAGGTCCAGTCTCCCTTGGCCCAGCGCTTGTTGTCGAAGGTCGCGAAGCTGTCGGTCCAGGCAGGGGTGAAGTTCGATCCGTTCAGGCCCGCTCCGGGAGTGTAGGTGGAGTACTTCATGTACTTGATGACCTGGTAGGCGGGGAGGTGGGTCGAGTCGAAACTGCCGACCCAGGCCGTGCTTGTCGAGGCCCAGAGGTTCATGCGATAGGTCTGGGGCAGGTCCTGCATGTCGCCGACCTGGTCGGAGTTGGTGGCCTTGGTCGTGCGCAGCAGCTTGCCGTCGAAGAACCAGCTCACCGAGTCGGGGGTCCATTCCAGGCCGTAGGTGTGGAAGCCCGAGCCGGGATCGCCGACGGTGGTGTGGAACTTCTCCGAGGTGAACTTCTTCTCGGCGGCTCCGGTGATGATATTCGACTGGAAGCCGGTATTCTTGTTGCCCAGGTACTCGATGTCGATCTCCCGCCAGGGGTGGTCTCCTCCCATCCAGCTGTCGGGCTCGTAGGTGAAGAAGCTCGAGACGGCGCCGCCGAGCCTGGGCATCTGCATGCGGATCTCCCAGCGCCCGTACTTGACCTTCTCGGCCGAGTAGATCTCGCCGCCGATGAAGTTCTTGGCGATGGCCGATGTCGCGGCCAAGGCGAGCAGTCCAGTGAGTGCGATCGTTGCGGTTTTCATGGGTTCCTCCGGTGGATCAGGTGTTGGGTTCAGTGATGAGAAGAGAATACGGCAGGATCGCGAACGCAGAAGCTGGTATAATTGTGGATGTGATCAAACTGTACCACTGTGCCGCACATGCTTGACCAACAGATCTCGGAACGGATCCGAAGGCGTCTGCTCACGGCTTTGGGAGAAGTGGGGAACGGTAGGCTTCCATCGATCCGGGCCATCGCGCAGGAGCTGGACTGCTCGGCCTCGACGGTTCAGAAGGCCGTGGCGCGCTTGAAGGAGACGGGGCAGCTGCACTCACGTCCGGGCGGAGGGCTCTATGCGGCGCTGCCCGTCGCGAGAGGTCGAGCGCCCGGGAGAAGGACGCTGGACGGATGCCTGCAGGAGCTTCGCAAGCAGATCGAGGGGGGAAAACTGCTTGCCGGAGGGCGGTTTGCTCCCGTGAAGTTGCTGTCCGAACGCATGACTTGCTCGGTCGGGCTGGTGCGCAGGGCGTTCGCGGTGCTCGCGGACGAGGGGGCCGTGGAACGCAACGGGCGCGAATGGCGCCTGAAGCGGCGAGCCGTACAAGGCATGCGCTTGCGCCTCTTGGCCATCGGGCAGGAGGACGGCAGAGGGAAGCTGGCCGTGCGCAGTTCCCGGGAGGAGGACTTCTGGCGAGAACTGGCGCGGGAGGCGGACGAATGGGGGCTTGTGCTCGAGGTCCTGCCTATGCAGAGCTACGGACCGGACGCATCCATGCCGGACTTCGACCCGAAGGGGCTTGCGGGCATCATCCTTTCCACACTCCATCTGGGCGATGCCGCCGGTGCGGTGCGGGGCTTGGAGGCGCGTCGGTTGCCGCTCTCGGTGTGGATGGAATCCCCCGAGCAGAGCATCGAGCACGGGAAGCGCACCCTCCTGTGCGACATCGGCTATTCCCGCCATGCGGGGGAGAGCATGGGCAGGATGCTCGCGGCGAAAGGATTGCACAGGGTCGCCTGGATCTCCCCGTTCCATGGGGCGCGCTGGTCCCGCGAGCGCCTGGACGGTCTGCGCCAAGGGCTCGGGCGAGAGGTCGAGGAACGCTGTTTCGGGTACCTCAGCGACTGGGAGCTGCGTCCTGGTGTGGGCGAGATCGAGTCGGCTGCGGACGGACTGCTCTCGGGATGGGATTCCTCGCGGCTGTTCCGCGAGGAGTTCGCGAGGGAAGCGGTCGCGCGCCGCCTGCTGTCGCTCATGGAGCCAGCCTTCGAGGAGCTGTCGGGGCAAGGTCACCAGGCCTGGGTCCTGGCCAACGACCAGTGCGCTCTCCTGGCCCGGGACTGGCTCGAGAAGAACAGGATGGGCGTGGGGCCGTTCCTGTGTGGGTTTGACGACCTGTTCGAGTCGATGCGGCTGGGAATGGCCTCGTACCGATTTCCGACGCGCGAGATGGTCAAGGTGATGGTGGCCCACAGCCTGTCGCCACAGATGCGCACGCGCCGCCTGGCCCTCGAGGGGGAAGTGGTTCGCTGAAGCCTTCGCGTTCCGAGGGATGCCATGAAAAAGCCCCCGTTCCTTGCGGAACGGGGGCTGATTTGACAGGATCTGTCAGTCCTCCCGAAGGAGGGACGGATCAGGCCTTGGGCTGCTGGTCGGCCAGCGCGGCCTTGCGGGAAAGGCGGACCTTGCCCTGGCCGTCGATGCCGATGCACTTCACGGTGAGGGTGTCACCCAGAGCCACGACGTCCTCGACCTTCTCGACGCGCTTGAAGTCCAGCTCCGAGACGTGGACGAGACCGTCCTTGCCCGGAAGGAACTCGATGAAGGCGCCGAAGGAGGTGATGGACTTGACCTTGCCGGTGTAGGTCTTGCCCACTTCGGCTTCCATCATCAGCTCTTCGATCATGCGACGGGCCTTGACGGAAGAGCGACGATCGACGGCCGAGACCGTGACGTTGCCCTGGTCGTCGACGTTCACGGTCGCGCCGGACTCGTCCTGGATGCCGCGGATGATCTTGCCGCCGGGGCCGATCAGGTCGCGGATCTTGTCTTCCGGGATCTTCAGGGCGACGATGGTCGGTGCGAACTCGCTGCGCTGGTCGCGCGGCTTGTCCAGCACGGCGTTCATGGAGGCCAGGAAGTTGGCGCGACCCTGACGGGCCTGCTCCAACGCCTTCTTCATGATGTCCTTGGGCAGACCGTCGTCGAGCTTGATGTCCATCTGGAAGCCGGTGATGCCGACCGTGGTGCCACAGATCTTGAAATCCATGTCGCCCAGGTGGTCCTCGGTGCCGGTGATGTCCGACAGGATGGCGATCTTGTCGCCCTCGGCGATCAGGCCCATCGCGATGCCGGCGACCGGCTCCTTGATGGGCACACCGGCGTCCATGAGAGCCAGGGAGCCGCCGCAGACCGAAGCCATGGACGACGAGCCGTTGGACTCGAGGATGTCGGAGACCACGCGCAGCGTGTACGGGAAGCTCTCGGGAACCGGCAGCACCGGCGAGAGGGAACGCTCGGCCAAGTGGCCGTGTCCGATCTCGCGACGTCCCGGCGAGCCGAAACGCTTGGTCTCACCCACCGAGAACGGCGGGAAGTTGTAGTGCAGCATGTAGTTCTTGAAGGTGTCGCCGCGCAGTCCGTCGATGCGCTGCTCGTCGGCCTTGGTGCCGAGAGTGACGGTCACGAGAGCCTGGGTCTCGCCGCGCTGGAACACGGCGGAGCCGTGGGTGCGGGGCAGGACGCCGACTTCGGTCTCCACGGCACGGGTATCCGTGGTGGCGCGTCCGTCGGGGCGAATTCCCTTCTCGAGGATCACTGAGCGCATGGCCGAACGCTTGACGTCGTCCTGGTAGCGCACGGCGAGCTTCACCGTGTCGGCATCCAGTTCGGTCAGGCTCTCGACGAAGGTCTTCTTGATCGCGTCCAAGGCCGGGTAGAGCTGGCTCTTGGGCAGGTTCGAAGCGAAGACCTCGAGGTACTGGGCCTTGACGGCGGTCTCGGCACGGGCGTAAAGCTCTTCGTTGCGGGCCGGGGCCACGTACTCGGGCTTCTTGACGCCGATCTTCTCGGCCAGTTCCTTGATGCCTGCGATGATCTTGCGGATCGCGGCATGTCCGACTTCCATGGCCTCGAGGAGCTTGTCCTCGGAGACTTCGAAGGCGCCGCCTTCGACCATGGTGATGGAACGCTCGGTGGCGGCCATCACGAGCTCCATGTCGGAGGACTCGGTCTCTTCGTAGGTCGGGTTGACGATGTACGCACCGTCGACCAGGGCCACGCGCACGCCGGCAGCGGGCTCGGAGACCGGGAAGCGCTCGGAGAGCCAGATGGCCGCGCAACCGCCGGCCAAGGCCAGGGTGTCGGTGTCATGCTGACCGTCGGAAGAGAGAGCCTGGCCGATGACCTGGACCTCGCGCTTGTAGCCTTCCGGGAACATCGGGCGCAGGGGGCGATCGATGATGCGGCAGGTCAGCACTTCCTTCTCGGTGGGCTTGCCTTCACGCTTGAAGAAGCCACCGGGGATCTTGCCGGCGGCGAAGGCCGGTTCACGGTATTCGACCGTGAGGGGGAAGAAGTCGAATGCAGCCGGATTGCCTTCGCAGGCAGTGACCAGTACGACCGAATCGCCCAGACGCACGACCGCGGACCCGTGAGCTTGCTTGGCAAGCTTCTGGGTCTGGATGGTCATGACTTTTCCGGGGGCGATTTCGATCGAGACTTCCTGCTTGGTGTCGTTGAGGAGTCCCATGTATTTTCCTTTTACCGGCGGATTTCGAGCTTGGCGATCAGTTCGCGGTAGCCCAGAAGATCGCGCTTGGCGAAGTAGTTGAGGAGGCGGCGACGCTGCGAGACGAGGTTCAGCAGGCCGCGGCGGGTGTGGACGTCCTTCTTGTGGGTCTTGAGGTGCTCGGTCAGGGCCTTGATGCGCTCGGTGAGGATAGCGATCTGGACCTTGACGTCGCCGGTGTCCTTCTCGTTGGCGCCGAACTTGGCGACGATCTCGTTGACTTTTTCGGTGGTCATGGTGGCCATAAATCTGGTCCCTTAGGCTTTATTTGTGGTGTTTCCGGAACATCGGCCACTCTGACCGACGTAGTTAGGCTCAAGACGGTTCTCAAGCGAGGCTAGAAAGATACTCATTGTGCGGGCTTTCGAGCACCGCTGTTCTTTCCTTGTTTTCCCGCCGATCGGAGGGGTGGCGGGTTGGTACCTTTCCGTAGGTATGGCCTTCTGCGCATGGCAACCCAGGAACGTATCCCGCAGCCGTGACCACGAGCTGGTGGATCTCCATTGCCACAGCACACTCTCGGACGGCACTCTCTCGGTCAAGGACATGCTGGATGTCGCCGCCCGCCGCAAGCTTTCGGCCCTGGCCATCACCGACCATGACAACATCGATGCCTTCACGGCGGGGCAGGCCTATGCCCGCGAGGTGGGGGTGGATCTGGTCCCGGGTGTGGAGATCTCCAGCTACGATGGTGAATCGGACATCCACATCCTCGGCTACTTCTTCGATCCGACCAACCTGGTGCTCAACCAGACGCTGGAGCGGGTCAAGCGGCGGCGCGTGCTGCGGGTCAAGGCCATGGTGCGCAAGCTCAACAAGCTGGGGATGGAGATTCGCCTGGAGCGGGTCCTCTCCTATGTGCAGGGCGGTACGGTCGGTCGACCCCACGTGGCCCGCGCCCTGCTGGAGGAGGAGTACGTCGCGAGCTTCCAGGAAGCCTTCGAGAAGTGGCTTTCCCCGGGTATGCCGGCCTACGTGTATTCGGAGGGGCTCAATCCCATCCAGGCCGTGGCGCTCATCCGCAATGCCGGCGGCGTGGCTGTGATGGCCCATCCCCACCACACCAACCGCGACGACATCATTCCCCGCCTGGTCGAGGCCGGGCTCTCGGGGATCGAGATCTACTGCTGGAAGATGGCGCAGTCCGCGACGCGCCGCTACCAGGAGATCGCACGCAAGCACAACCTGGTCTGGACCGGAGGCAGCGACAGCCACGGGGAGAAGCCGGGGATTCCCGGCATCGGCTCGGTGCGCGTCAGCCGGGCGGTGCTGGACAAACTTCTGGATGCACGGGATCGACACTTTGCAGAATTCTGAACTTCCCCAGAGCCTGGGCCCCTACCGCGTCCTCGAGCCCATCGGGCAGGGACTGGGCGGGATGGGCGAACTCTTCCTCTGCTACGACCCCTCGCTGGACCGCAAGGTGGTGGTCAAGCGCGTACCGGCCGGGGCCAACGAGGAGATCGTGCAGCGCTTCCATCGCGAGGCGGCGCTTCTCTCGGGGGTGGCGCATCCCAGCTTCCCGCACGTGTACCGCTTCTGGATGCTCGACGGGCGGCCCGCCTACTCGATGCAGTTCATCGACGGCGTGACCCTGCGCGAGCTGATGGACCTGCGCCGGACCATTCCCGTGGACGTGATGCTGGTGGTGGCGCAGTGCGTGGCCGAGGCGCTGCGGCATGCCCATCACCACGAGATCATCCACCGCGACGTGAAGCCCGCCAACATCATGATCACCCACTCCGGTCAGGTGTTCCTGCTGGACTTCGGGGTGGCGCGCCTGGAGGTCCGCTCGGACCTCACCATTCCCGGCAGCGTGGTGGGCACCACCGCCTACATGGCCCCGGAGCAGGCGCGCGGCGAGTCGATCGGCCCGCAGACCGACCTGTTCTCGCTGGGCGTGCTGGTGTACGAGGCGATCAGCGGGAAGCACCCCTTCCGCAAGGACTCCCCGGAGGCGACGCTCTCCTCGATCCTGATGGATTCCGTCAAGCCCCTCTGGACCTTGGCTCCGACGGCGGGGCGCAGGCTCTCGCGCCTGGTCGCCGACTGCATGCAGAAGAAGGCGGCCAAGCGCCCGCAGGGCGGCACCGAATTCCTGCAGCGCATCGACGGGATCCTGGCCGGTCGCTCGCGCGACCGCGAAGGCTATCTCGCCGCCTACATGGCAAGCGTGCGCCAGGGCAAGCCGTTCGTCTCGCCGCTGCCGCGTGCCCAGCTCTCGGGCTGGACCTGGTTCGTGGGCGGCATCCTCGCAAGCCTCCTGGCCTTCTTGGGACTTTACCTTCTGGTGCGCGGAGGCACGCCATGAGCTGGAACTGGGTCGATACCTTCGCGGTCGCGTGCTTCTGCGTGCCGCTTCTCTCGGGACTGCGCGACGGACTGGTCGCCGGTCTGCTCAAGACGGGATTCCTGCTTGCAGGCCTGCTCCTGGGCGTGCCGTTCGCGCCCAAGGTCGCCGTGCACCTGGGCAGCTTCCTGCCGGGCAATTTCCGTACCGTCGTCGCCTTCCTGCTGATCGTGCTTGCCTGCTGGATCCTGGGCCGCGCCGTCTCGTGGATCTGGCAGACGACGCTTGGCTTCACGCCGCTGGGCTGGGTGGACCGCCTGCTGGGAGTGGTGCTGGGGATCGTCAAAGGCGTGGTGTTCGCCGTGGCGATGGTCTCGCTTTTGGTCTTCGCCTTCCCGGCCGCCTCGGTGCGGCAGAGCGTGGAGCATTCGTTCCTCGGCAACAAGGCGACTTCCGGCAAATGGCCGATCGTGGTCGGATGGATCGTTTCCAGGCTGCCGCACTGAAGCCTCCGGCGACGGAGCGCTTCCTGGTGCGTCTGGGCGAGACCGGACGTTCCTTCGAGATCCGCCTGCGCCCGGGCTGGAAGAAGTTCCTGGTGGCCTTCGTGCTGGTCCTGCTGGGGCTTTTCGGGAGCCTGGCCTGGGTGACTTGGACGCTCGCCCGCGGCTTTCCCTTGGCATGGTACGAGGAGCAGCGCCGGGTGCGGATGCAGCAGCGGCTTTCCGGTATCGACGAGGAGATGAAGGACGTTCGCGGGACGATCGGGGTGCTGGATACCCAGGCCGTGCGTCAGGCGGCCCGGTTCGGGGTGCCTTGGCAGGATCGGGGTGACGTGGCGGGGCTGGGGCAGCGGCCCCTGCTGGATCGGCTGTTTCCCGAGGAAACGCCCTCGCTTGCCTTGGCGCTCGAGGCGCAGTCGATGGACGACCAGCTGCGGACCCGGCTCAAGCTGCTGGAGGCGGGACGCGAGGCGGCGGTCAAGTGCGCGAAGCTGTGGGAGCGTACGCCCAGCGTCTATCCCATGCGCGGGCAGTTCTCCTCGCCTTTCGGCTACCGCAGCAATCCGGTGACGGGCATCTACACCCTGCATGCGGGCGTCGACCTGACCAACCACATCGGGACGCCCATCTATGCTCCGGCCGCGGGCAAGGTGGTCGAGGACGAGTTCAGTCCCTCGTACGGAAATACCGTGCTGCTGCAGCACGGCAACGGGTTGGCCACCCGTTACGCCCACATGGTCCAGAGCAAGGTCAAGATCGGTCAGCAGCTCAAGCGCGGCGACCTGATCGGGCTGATGGGCAACACCGGGCGTTCCACCGGACCTCACCTGCACTACGAGGTGCACGTGAACGGGGCGCCGGTGAACCCGGTGCAGTGGATCCTGCCCACGGTCATCTCCCCGTAGCGCGGCGGCGGGGACGGGAGAGAATTTGACAGAAACTGTCACGATCGGACACGGCCCCTGGACGGCGCGGATCGACCCGCTGGGCGCGCAGCTGCGCGGCCTGGCCAAGGACGGTGTCGAGCTGCTTTGGCCGGGGGATCCCGACGGCTGGAAGGACACGGCGCCTTGGCTCTTTCCGGTGGTGGGGAGGCTGTGGGAAGACTGTCTGCGCTGCGACGGGGCGGTGCATCCGCATCCCATGCACGGACTGGTCCGTCGGGAGCGGTTCGAACTGGTCGAGCACGCGGCGGATCGGCTGCGGTTGCGCCTGGAGAGGGCGGCCTGCGAGGCCTTCCCGTGGGACTATACGCTGGACATCGGGTTCTCGCTGGGGGGCGAGGGTCTTGCCGTGCAGGTGCGGGTCGTAAATTCCTCCTGCGATCGGGAGCTGCCGTTCCAGCTGGGCTGGCATCCCGGCTTCGCAGGGTGCTCCTTTCGCGTGGCGTGGGAGAGGCCGCAGCCCCTGGAGATCCTGGAAGTCGTGCCGGGCGAAGGGTGGCGCACCGGCACGGTGCGGCGCCTGGGCGAGGATTTGACGGAATTTGTCTGGGAGGAGCAGCCCACCGCCTGGGTGACGGGGCTTGAGGCCCGGGTGCTGCGGCTCGAGGGCGGGGCGTTTCCGCTTCGTCTGCACGTCGAGCCGGCGCCGCTTGCCTGGGTCTTCTGGCAGCGGCCGGGGCAGGAGTTCCTGTGCCTGGAGCCCTGGTTCGGTCTTCCGGACAAGGTGGGGGAGACGTGCGGATGCGAGGATCGGGAAGGGACTCGGCGCCTGGGGCCCGGGGAGGAATGGAGCGTCACGATGGGGATCGGAGTCGTCTGATGGCATGGACCGGGAACGAAGGAAAATGGCAGGAACGCTTCGAGGCGCTGCTTGCCGGCGAGGGGGCGGACAACGCCCATGACCTGGGGCACGTGCGCCGGGTGGTGCGTGCGGCCCGCGCGCTTTGCGAGCAGGAGGGCGCGGATGCCGACGTGGTGTTGCCGGCCGCGTGGCTGCACGACTGCGTGAGCGTACCCAAGGATTCGCCGCTGCGGGCGCAGGCCTCGCGCCTGGCTGCGGAGCGCGCGGTCTCGTTTCTGCGGGAGCACGGCTACGAGGAACCCCTGCTCGAGGCGATCGGTCACTGCATCCATGCCCACAGCTTCTCGGCCAAGGTCGGGACGCGGACCCTGGAGGCGGAGATCGTGCAGGATGCCGACCGCCTGGAGGCCTTGGGCGCCATCGGGCTGTGCCGTTGCATCGTCACGGGCGAGGCGATGAGGCGTCCCCTCTTCCATCCCGAGGATCCGTTCTGGGAAGGCCGCGCGCCGGACGACTCGCGCTGGAGCCTGGATCATCTGCCGGTGAAGCTCCTGACGCTTGCCGGCACGATGCGCACTCCGGCGGGGCGTGCCGAGGCGCAGCGCCGCACCGCCTTCCTCGAGGCGTTCCTGGCGCAGCTGAGGTCGGAACTGGCCTGACTCGGGGCGCGTCAAGGCCGATCCTTGACGGAATCTGACAAACTCACCTCCACGCAGGAGTGCGCATGGCAAAGACGACCGAGATTCGTTGGATGGGAAGGCCGGAGCCTCACGACTACCCGGCGGCCCTTTCGTTCCTGACCCTGGTGTTCGCGCCCGAAGAGGCGAAGGAGCTGGTGAAGCGCCTGAAGTCCGCCCCGATGAGCGAGTTCAAGGCCAAGGACATCTTCCGCACCGCGGAACTCTCGCTGCTTGGCGTGAGCAATTCGCATGTGAAGAAGAACCGCAGGAAGATCGAGGAGGGCGAGGAGCTTTCGCCGCTGCTGCTCGTGCGCACCGGCAGCGGCGGAAAGCTCATCATCGCAGACGGCTACCACCGGATGTGCTCGGTCTACCACTACGACGAGGACGCCTTCATCCCCTGCAAGATCGTCGGGGTCTGAGCCATGTCCCTGATCCCCGAAGTCGTGCTCCTGCCGGCGTTGCGTTTTGCCCGTTTCCCCGTGCGCATCGAACGGGAGAAGATCCGCGAGGCGATGGGCCCCGTGATCCGGGAGGTCTTCCGGGTGGTCGCGTCCCAGGGACTTGCGCCGACCGGCCCCTGGTTCACGCACCACTTCCAGTCGTCAGGCACCCACTTCGATTTCGAGGCCTGCGTCCCGGTTTCCGAGGAGATCCGACCCGAAGGATCGGTCCTCCCGGGATCCTGGCCCGAGCGCAAGGCCGTGCGGGGAGTGCATCGCGGAGCCTACGAAGGCCTAGGGGTTTCCTGGGCCGAGTTCCGGGCGCGCGTGGCAAGCCAAGGCCTGATGGTCGGCGAGGGCCTCTGGGAATCCTACTCGGTGGGACCCGAGTACAGTCCCAATCCGGCGGATTGGCGGACCGAGCTTTACCTGCCGCTACGCGACTGACGGACCGATTGCCTCGAACGCCTTGACCTCGGAAAGGGTGGGGGAATGCAGGCATCCCGGCGTGGTCGTGCAGACCAGGGCCGCGACCGCAGCGGCGAACTCCACGCAACGTCGGTCCTCCCAGCCTTGCAGGAGAGCATAGGCCAGGGCACCCCGGAAGCTGTCCCCGGCCCCGGCGCTGTCGATCACCTCGACCTTGCGGGGTTTGACGGAATCTGTCATTTCTTGGCGGCCGAAGCGGATCTCCCCGGAGCCGCTGGTGAAGACGACAAGCCCCGGGCAACTCTCCAGGTAGCGTTGGAACAGGGCTTCGCGGGCCTGCGATCCGTGCACGCAGTCCGGGTGTTCCCGGTGCAGGAACTCGTTGGAGATCACCAAGGCCGAAGCGGCGGCGCAAAGAGGACTTGCGAGCGCGGCGTCGCTTGAAACCAGCGGGATCGCAAGGGTGTGTGCATGATCGATCACCGCCTGGGCGGCGGCTCCGAAGGACGGATCGACGATGGCCATGCGGGCGCCTTGCATGCGTTCAAGGCGGGGCATGTCCCATTGGGGCGTGGTGAAGAGCAGGTCGCAGTAGCGTCCGAAGACGGTGCGGGTGTCGCCGTCGGTGATCACCAGTTCCTGGACGCCGGGGTAGCCGGGTTCCACGCGCAGGCCGGAGGTGTCCAGACCTCGCCGGGTCAGGAACTCGAGGGTGCGGCGGCAGGGTTGATTGTCGCCGATCCAGTTGCCCTCCAGGTGCACCGAGAGGCCGAGCCGTTGAGCGACCAAGGCGCTTCCCAAGGCCTCGCCGGAGTGGTTCTCGAGGTCCTGGGTGACTTCGCCGTAGCCGTCCGGGGCGGGGAACGGATCCTTGAGATGCAGGATGCGACCGGTGCTGACGTGTCCGAAGGCGTAGAGATCCATGCGCGGCTCCTTTAGTTATTCCTGATTGGAATATGATCGATTAGAGCATTTGGCGCTGGCGTTTTTTGTGTCTCTGCGATGGATGGTCCGAGCAGAGCTGGACTACCCTTGTGGTTTGGTAGTCTAATAAACCTACTTGCCATATATGAATTAACCGATATATTGTTGTTCATGAGCCAAGACACTGCCAACCAGCCCAGCCTGCCAGCCGAATTGGAAACCGCCCATCCCCGGGAAATCCTGGCTTGGGTGCGCGACCATGTCCCCGGCACCATCGTCTCCACCTCCTTCCAACCCTCGGGACTGGTGATCCTCGATCTCCTCAAGGAGCTCGGCTGGACGCCCCCGGTGGTCTTCCTGGACACCCTGCACCACTTCCCCGAGACGCTGGCGCTCGCCGAGACGGCCCGCACGCATTTCGGGATCGACCTGCACATCTTCAAGCCCCACGGCTTCGAGACGGCAGATAGCCTTGCCGCCGTCCATGGCGAGGAACTGTGGGATCGCGATGTGGACCTGTACCAGACGATCACCAAGGTCGAGCCGATGAAGCGAGCCTTGGAGGAACTCGGGGCGCGCGCCTGGATCTCGGGACGCCGCCGCGACCAGTCCGAGGGCCGCGCGGTGCTTCCGGTGCTGGAGCCCAAGGGCGAGCGCCTCAAGGTGAACCCGCTGGCCAACTGGACGAAGAAGGAGACCTGGGCCTACATCCTGGAAAAGGGGCTACCTTACAACCCCTTGCACGACCTGGGATACCCGAGCATCGGCGACGCGCCGCTGACCGCGTCGGTCGGTGCGGGCGAGGACGAACGCTCGGGCCGCTGGAAGGGCAAGGGCAAGAGCGAGTGCGGGATCCATACGCAGATCTGACGCCCTGACAGCGCCGCTTCGGGGGCGTTGCGGGGGAGTGCCCCCGCAGAGGGGGTAGCGGAAGACCGAAGGGGCAACCGCCCCGTAGGGCTGAAGCGAGGGGGAGACTTCCCCCACATTTGACGGAATTTGTCTTGGACAGGAATTGTCATCGACGAGGGGCCGAGGCTCGGACCCGATTCAACCCACAAAGGGAGACCATGGGAAAGCTCACACACCTTCAGATGCTGGAAAGCGAGAGCATCCACGTGATGCGCGAGGTGGCCGGCCAGTTCGAACGGCCCGCCATCCTGTTCTCGGGCGGCAAGGACTCGATCGTCATGCTCCGGCTTGCCGAGAAGGCCTTCCGTCCCGGTCGCTTCCCGATGCCGCTGGTGCACGTGGACACGGGGCACAACTACCCCGAGGTCATCGACTTCCGCGACCGCCGCGCCGCCCAGCTCGGTGAGAAGCTCATCGTGCGCTCTGTGGAGGACTCGATCGCCCGCGGCCGCATCGTGGAGAAGGCAGGTGCCGACAACTCCCGCAACCGCATGCAGATCACGACCCTGCTCGACACTGTCGCGGAGTTCCGCTTCGATGCGCTGTTGGGTGGAGCCCGCCGTGACGAGGAGAAGGCCCGCGCCAAGGAGCGCTTCTTCTCCTACCGCGACGAGAACGGACAGTGGGACCCGAAGAACCAGCGCCCCGAGCTCTGGAACCTCTACAACGGCCGCCACAACGCCGGCGAGCACTTTCGCGTGTTCCCGATCTCGAACTGGACCGAGATGGACGTGTGGCAGTACATCGAGCAGGAAAAGCTCGAGATCCCCAGCATCTACTACGCGCACAAGCGCCGGGTGGCCGAGCGCCAGGGCGTGCTGATGCCGATCTCGGACCTCGTGCCCGCCAAGGAAAACGAAGTCGTGACCGAGCTGACGGTGAGATTCCGCACCGTGGGCGACATCACCTGCACGGCCTGCGTCGAGTCCGACGCCTCGACGGCCGCCGACATCATCACCGAGACCGCCGCCGCCCGCGTCACCGAACGCGGCAGCCGCGTGGACGACAAGGCTTCCGAGGCCGCGATGGAAGACCGCAAGAAGGAAGGGTATTTCTAATGGACCTGCTGCGCTTCTCCACCGCCGGATCCGTCGACGACGGAAAGTCCACCCTCATCGGACGCCTCCTGTTCGATTCCAAGAGCATCTTCGAGGACCAGCTCGAGGCCGTCAAGGGCGCCAGCCGCAACCGCACCGCGGGCGAGGTGGACCTCTCGCTCCTGACCGACGGCCTGCGCGCCGAGCGCGAGCAGGGCATCACCATCGACGTGGCCTACCGCTACTTCGCAACGCCGGTGCGCAAGTTCATCATCGCCGACACCCCGGGGCACGAGCAGTACACCCGCAACATGGCCACGGGTGCCTCGACCGCCGACCTTGCCATCATCCTGATCGACGCCCGCAAGGGCGTGCTGCCGCAGAGCCGCCGTCACACCGCCATCTCCGCGATGCTGGGCATTCCCCACCTGGTCGTGGCCGTCAACAAGATGGACCTGGTGGGTTGGTCGCAGGATGTGTTTGACAAGATCCGTCAGGACTACCTGGAGTTCGCCAAGTCCGTGGGCGCCAAGGAGCCCGTGTTCATCCCGCTGTCGGCCCTCGAGGGCGGCAACGTGGTGGATCGCGCCGTCGAGACCCCCTGGTACCAAGGCCCGACGCTCCTCCAGCACCTGGAGACCGTCGAGGTTGGCGAGACCGAGGTCGCAGCCCCGTTCCGCTTCCCCGTGCAGCTGGTGATCCGCCCGGACCTCGACTTCCGCGGCTTTGCCGGTCGCATCGCGACAGGATCTGTCAAGGTAGGCGATACTCTGGAAGTGCTGGCCTCGGGCCGCACCTCCCGCGTCAAGCGCATCCATACCTTGGACGGAGACCTTCAGGAAGCGCATTTCCCGCAGTCGGTCACGATCCTGCTGGAAGACGAGATCGACATCTCGCGTGGCGACCTGCTGGTGAAGCACGGCGAGGCCCCGAACCAGGTGCGCGAGTTCGAGGCGGACATCGTCTGGATGGACCATCAGCCGCTGCGCACCGCACGCCCGTACTTCCTGCAGATCGGATCGCGCCTGGTGCGCGCGCAGGTCTCCAAGATCGTGTACCGCCGCGACATCGTGACGCTCGAGAAGCGGGATGCCGAGGAGCTCAACCTCAACGACATCGCCCGCATCCGCATCCGTGCCGCGCAACCGGTCGCGCTGGACGCGTATGACAATTTCCGTCAGACCGGCGCGTTCCTCCTGATCGACCCGGAGACCAACCAGTCCTCGGGTTCGGGCATGATCGCCGCCGACCAGCCGCATGAGCTTCGCAACGTGGTCTGGAGCGCCTCGCAGGTGGACCGCACCGCCCGCGAGATCCGCAACGGACACAAGGGTGGGGTGCTGTGGTTCACTGGTTTGTCAGGATCTGGCAAATCCGCCGTGGCGCGTGCCGTGGAGGCCAAGCTCTTCGGACGTGGGGCCCAGACCTACCTGCTGGACGGCGACAACCTGCGGCACGGCCTGAACCAGGACCTGGGCTTCGCCCCGGGTGACCGGACCGAGAACCTGCGGCGCGCCGCCGAGCTTGCCAAGATCCTGGCCGATGCGGGCTTCGTGGTGCTGGCTTCGTTCATCTCGCCGCTGGAGTCCGACCGGGCCCAGATCAGGCGCATCGTGGGCGATGCCGACTACAAGGAGATCTTCGTCTCCACGCCGGTCGAGGAATGCGAGAAGCGTGACCCCAAGGGCCTCTACGCCCGGGCACGCTCAGGCGAGATCCCCCAGTTCACCGGCATCTCGGCGCCTTACGAGACGCCCAAGGCCGCCGACCTCGTGCTTCCGACCCACCAGTGGCCGATCGAGAAGAGCGTCGCCGCGGTGCTGGATCTGCTGGACAGGAAGTCCGTCCATCCGGGTGGCGAGGTGGAAGGGGCGGGCGAGGGGATCTGATCCCGCGCGCAGCGTCTTGAGGATCATTGGCCCCGTTGACAGATTCTGTCAGCGGGGCCTTTTCATGCCAAAGGATCGCGGTAGATCCCGGGCGAGGAATCGGGGATCTCGATCGCGCCGACGGCACGGCGGTAGTGCTCCAGGGGCCCGACCCAACCGATGAGCGCGTAGGCGTGTCCCATGGCCTTCAGGGCGTGGAGCGAGGACAGCAACAGAGCCTTCGATTCCCTCGCGGCGGCGACCCTCCTCGACTCCGTAGGGACCGAAGAAGCCGCGGGCCGTGACGTCGTGGCAGGCAAAGCCAGGCATGGCGCCGTTTTCGATGGCAAGGTGGCAACTGACGGGCTGCCGTGCGAAGGCGGCCTCGCACTCGTCGGCCCAACCTTGGCCGAAGCGCGAGGTGATCCTGGAGGTGGCCTTTGTGCGTTCGTGGGGCAGGGCGGCGCGGATCACGATGGAGCGGGATGCGAGATCCTGCAGGGCCGGCTCGGCCGAGGGCAGTTCGTAGAGCTCGACGAGAAGATCGGACATGGAAGACTCCGCTGGGTCGGGATTGAGCTTGCAGAAGTAGCTTTCACTTCCATGCGCACGCCATTCCTGCTCCGGGTGATGTCCGGTTTCCGCATGGCGCTTGTGCTGTGCTGCCTGGCCAGCTCGACGACCATGGCTGAAGATTCGATTTCCGGGTACGATTCGACGCTGGCCCAGATCCGGAGGGACAAGCTCGACTGGCGCTTCGCGTGGGATTTCGACGGGGACGGGATCAAGGACACGATCTGGGACGAATACTCCGGGGGTGGCCATTGCTGCTACACGCTCCAAGTGAGCTTGAGTCGTGGGCACAAGACCATCCGCCTTCCGTTTGACATGGATGGCCATTATGTCGGAGGGCTGGACATGGGCATGCCGGACCATTTCGCCATCGGTCGCTTCGAAGGATCGTCCTTGCCGCAGATCTTCATGGAAGTCGCCACCTACAATGGCGAGGAATTTCCGATCCCCCGCAAGTGGACCCGGAAATACGGGTTCCGGACCAACCGTATCCTGGTGTCCTTCGACAAGGGCAAGCCGAAGGTCCGGGACAGGCCAGCCAAGGTTCGCGAGGTGGTGGTCTACGGCTGCGCGAGCTGTCGTTATCGACTGGAGGTTCCGGGGGTGGCTGTGCCGCCCCATCCGGATACTCTGCCGTTCTCGGTGGCGGGCCTGCGAACATATCGGTACCGGTTCGGGATGACCACGAAGCACCCTCGGATCAGGGCATGTCACGGCATCTTCTGCTTCACTCTCCCGCTCAAGGATTGCCAAGTGGAAGGGGACACCTGCCGAAGTTCGCACACGCTGCGCCCTGATTTGGAGGAGACGGGTCAATAGCCCGGCAATCCCCGGGACGAGCGGACATGGCTCCTGCGCGGGAACGACCATGCCGTGGGCGGGTCACCCTTGGACAGGATCTGTCATAGGAACCGAAGGTCGCCCGTTCCCGCAGGACCGGTTCCCAGGAGGTAGATTGAGGCCATGCCCGAACCCTTCAGACTTTCCTTCCAGGTGCGCGACTACGAGTGCGATCTTCAGGGTGTGGTCAACAACGCCGTCTACCAGAACTACCTCGAGCATGCGCGCCATGAGTTCCTCAAGAGCCGTGGCCTGGACTTCGCGACCCTGTTTGCCCAGGGCGTGAACCTCGTGCTGGTGCGCGCCGAGCTCGACTACAGGCGATCCCTCCGGCCGGGCGATGCGTTCGAGGTCCACGTCCGCGTGGAGCCCGAAGGGCGGGTGCGGATGGTCTTCGTGCAGGAGATCGTGAAGCACGACGGCACGACGGTGCTGACGGCCCGCATGACCGGCACGGCCCTGGATGCGCGCGGTCGCCCCCGCATCCCCGAAGGCTTGTGGGAGCGTCTGCTGGAGGCGGATCCGGCGATCCTGCCTGACGCCTGACACCGGCGCGGACGAGGGGCGCCCTCCAGACCCGGGAGGGAACCGGGACGCCTGCCGCTTCGCGGCACCGGGCTGCCTGCCGTGCCTCCTCGCCGAATCGTGGAGACGCACGGGGCTGCGGGGGCACGGCCCTGTCGGGCGGCATCCCTGGCGCGACCGGGATCGATATAGCCAAGAATTGTCAAATTGGCGGCCTGCGCGAGGACGCCGATAACGGCGGCGGCACGGTCTCGCAGGTCCTAGTTTGGAGCCTCACCTGTGCAAGGAGCCCAAGATGGCGGATGGATGCGACGAGGATGCGGTCGAGGCGAGGATCCGGGAGGATGTCGAGGCGTTCGGCATGCACGTGGCCTATCTTGAGGACGACGGCTACAATCCGGGCTTCGGCTACTCGATCGGTCTTTTCAAGACCTACGGGCATCCCGAGATCCTGCTGATCGGGCAGGGCTTCGAGAGGACCGCGCAGTTCCTGAACAAGGTGCGCGATGCGGTCGCGGGCGGCAGGAGCTTCGTCCGCGGGGATCTGTGCGAGGGGTTCCTGAAAGGGCTCCCGGTGCGCTTGGGCGCGGTCCTTCCGGAGCATCGCGGGGATTGGCTGGGCTATGCGGACTGGTTCAACGGCTCGTCCGACTATCCGGTGCTCCAGCTTCTCTGGCCCGACAGGAAGGGGACCTTTCCCGGGGAGGCGGGATACGACGATGGGTTGGTGGATCGTCAGCCGGCGCTGGATGCCAACGGTGATTTTCGCTTCCGGGAGCCGCGCGACTTGGGCGTGTACACCACGAAGGACATCCTTGCCGGGGCGCCGGTCCTGCACGTGTTCCACGACGAGGAGGGCGACTGGCAGTTCCACTCCAGCCAGGAGCCCGATGCCTCGCAAGCGGCCTTGGTCGCGCTGGGCGAGCTCGTGCGGCTGGATCCCACGCTCAACGGGATCCGTTTCCTGAACTACGGCGAAGCGGCCAGCCGCGAGTCCGTGGGCGGGGAGTGGGAGATCTCCGAGGAGGAGGCGTAGCCGCCCATGACCCTCCTCGAGAGATTCCTCTTCCCGACGCGTCGTGCTGCCCCGGAGGCGCTGCGGTGCCGAACGGAAGGTTTGACAATTCTTGTCACGGGGGCCAGCCGAGGGATCGGCGAGGCCCTTGCGCTGCGGCTCGGGGAGGCTGGGGCGCATCTGATCCTGACCGCCCGTTCGGAAGAAAGGCTCCGGGAGGTGAAGGCCGCGGTCGAGGAGCGTGGCGGCACCGCCGAGACTTTCGCTTTGGACCTGCGTGACGATTCGGCGCTGGAGGCCTTCCTCGAGTCGGTGGGCGGGAGGCGCATCGACGTGTTCGTGAACAACGCGGGCAAGTCGATCCGGCGCCCGCTTGCCGATTCGCTCGACCGGGCCCACGACTTCGTGCGCACCATGGCCCTGAACTACCATGCGCCTGTCCGGTTGCTGCTGGGCCTGGCGCCCCGCCTGCGGGAAAGCTGTGGGCAGGTCGTGAACGTCTCGGCCCTCAATCTCCTGATGGTCCCGATGCCGCATTGGGCGGCCTACCAGGCCTCCAAGGCGGCCTTCGACCAGTGCCTGCGCGCCGCCGCCCCTGAGCTGCGCGCTTGGGGCATTGCCGTCACCACGCTCTACCTGCCTCTGGTGCGCACGGCCATGATCGAGCCGACCCGCGCCTACCGCAACGGCCCGGCCATGGATCCCGACCAGGTGGCGCTTCTGATCTGCCGCTGCCTTGTCTCGCGCCGCAGGCGCTGGCTGCCGTGGTGGGCGGTGCCGTTGGAGCCGGGCTCCCTCCTGCTGCGCCCCCTGCTCGAGCGCCTCTTCGAACGCTCCGTGAGAAAGGCGTCGCGTGCTTCGCGCCCTTGAGACGCTGCGCCGATCGGACTTCCTGTCCCTGCGTGGACTTCGGGAATTCGTCCTGGCGCTGCGCGGCGAAGGGGCGGGGCCGATGGCGCTCCTTCGCCTTGCGGCGCGGCTCCATCCCGGGCGGTTCGCCGTGTGCGACGAGGAGGGGCGCACGACGTACCGCGACCTGCTGGGATCGGTGCGCCGCCTGGCCTTCCATCTGCAGGAGGCCGAAGGCTTGCGCAGCGGCGACCGGGTCGTGCTGCTGTGCCGCAACGGGACCGGTGCCGTGGAGGCGATCCTGGCGCTGTCGCGGTTGGGCGTGGATGCGCACCTCTGGAACGTGGACCTGAGTCCGCAACAGCTGGCCGCGCGGCTGGAGGCCGCCGGCCACGGGCTTGCGATCGGGGACGCCGAGGTGCTGGCGGGACTTGCCGGGACGGTGCGGACGCGTTCCCTCGAAGGCCTTCGGGAGGCTGCGTCCCGGTCCGTTGATCTCGGACAGAAATTGTCAAGATGCAGGCCGGGAAGGATCGTGGTCGCCACGGGCGGGACGGGCGGCAAGCCGCGCTCGGCCGTGCGGCGTCCGTCCCTGCGCGCCGTGCTCCGGCCGTTCCTGGGCCTGCTGGAGCGGCTGGAGCTGGACTCCTGCCGCAGCACCCTGATCGTCACGCCCTTCTACCACGGCTACGGCCTGGCCTTCCTCTTCGTGTGCCTCTTCCTGGGGATCGAGGTCCATCTGGCGCGGCGCTTCGAGGCAGGTGCCGTGCTCGACCGGGTCCGCGGGTACCGGGTCGACGGGGCGATCCTGGTCCCGCTTCTGCTGCGGCGCCTGTGGCAGAGGGACCCGATCGCGACCGGGTCCATGCGCTTCCTGCTCTCGGGCGGGGCACGTCTGGATCCGGCCCTTGCCGCCGAGGTGACGGCGGGATCGCAGGCGCGGCTCTTCGACCTCTACGGATCGACCGAGGCGGGTTTCTCGATCCTCGCGACGCCCGAGGACAGGCGCTCCCGTCCCGGCACGCTCGGACGGGCGATCCCCGGGGTGACGGTGCGCATCCGCGACGAGGCGGGACAGGAACTGTCAAACGGGACCCAGGGCCGGATCTGCGTGGAGAGTCCGTGGGCGATGGAGGGTCGCGAGCGCCCCTGGGTGGACACCGGGGACCTGGGAAGGATGGACGGGGCGGGCTTCGTGTTCCTGACCGGCCGCGCCGACGACCGCATCGTGTCGGGCGGGGAGAACGTCCACCCAGAGGATGTCGAGAGGATCCTGCGGGAGTGTCCCGGCCTTGCGGAGGTCGCCGTGCTGGGTCTTGCGGATGCCGAGTACGGACAGAGGCTTGGGGCCTTCGTCGCCCTCTTCCCTGGAACGCAACTGGACGAGGCGGGGATCCTGGCCTGGCTCAAGCCCAGGGTGGCGCGCTACCAGATGCCTGCACGGGTCCGCGTCCTTCCCGAGCTTCCGCTCAGCGCGATCGGCAAGATCGACCGCGTCGCGCTGCGTACGCTCCCCTGATTCAGGGCTTGGCGATCCCTCGCGCGCTGCATGTGCCGGCGCGGCATTCCTGGAGCCAGGCGATCCCGCCCGGATGGAAGCGGCGCGGCGCGGCGCCGGCGGGGATCGCGATCCGTCTTCCGTCGGGGGTGATCCATCGACGCTGGACATCACCCAGCGAGCCTGCATCCTCCCGGTGGATTCCCACCACGGTCGCCGGATCGAGGCGCCGGAACAGGGAATAGACGTCCAGGACGGACCAACCGAGGGCGGCATCGTGCACGGTGGCGCTTCCCTTGAGGAGCTTCCAGGCGCTGTCGGTGACGAGGCTCGGGTTCTGCTCCAGCAGAAGGGCCAACGTTCCCGTGACAAGCGGTGCCGACATCGAGGTTCCCGACATGGGGCCCCAGGTGTAGGCGCCGGAGCTCCCGGCCACCGACCATCCGTTGTTCACGCCCGAGTTGAGGGAGGAGACGATCTCGCTCCCGGGAGCGGAGACGTCGGGCTTGGGGCGTGGGGCGTAGCCCGGTCCCTTTGAGGTGAACCAGGTCGCGATCCCGTCGGCATCGACGGCGCCGACCGAGACCACGTTGGGGCAGGTGGCCTTGTCGGAGATCATCTGGTCGTGGTCGGGGACGAGGCACTTGGGACACGTGGAGGGATCGGGCGTCAGGAACTCCAGGCCGTCCTCCCAGATCCAGCCGTCGATCTTGCCCGTGGTGGCGGTCATTCCCACCCTCAACAGGGTTTGGGGCCGCGTGGTGCTGATCGAGTACTGCGTACCCCCCTTGCCGGAGCGCTTCTCCAGGAGTCCCGTGACCCACATGGTGTCCTTGCCCATCAGGAGAGTCTGGTTGATGTTCTTGGGGATGGTCCTGCCTGCCGTCTCGATGGTGCTGGTGGTCAGGAGCTTGCCGGTGGTGTCGAGGAACTCCACCCACGACTTGTAGGTGAGCGCGGAGTCGCCCCACAGCTCGACCTCGTTGAAGAAGACCTTGCGGATGGTGTCCTGTCCCGAGGTCTGCACGCCGGTCGAGACCTGCAGGGAAAGGCGCGCCGTGTCCCCGGCGAAGGTGTGGACGGCGTGGCCCGCCTGTCCGCCCGAGTTGCCGGCCGAGACCACGGCGAGCTTGCCGGGTCCCACCATGCTTCCCATCAGGGTGCAGTCGGTGCCCTTGCCGTCGCGGGGGCCGTTGAGGTTGCCCCAGCTGAGGTTGACTACGGCGGGGAGCTTGAGGCTGTCGGCCAGCTGGTAGATGTACTTAACACCGTCGTTCATGGACGTGCAGCCGTTGCCGCATTCCACCAGCACGATGCGGGCGTCGTCGGCCACGCCCCACCAGTCGCCTCCGGAGGGGGCCCAGGTGCGCCCGGCGGCCAGGCCCGTGACGTGGGTGCCGTGGTGCGAAAGGCTTCCTGTACGACCCAAGGAAGCGATGGCCGTGCCAGAGAAGAGCGTTCCGGTGGTGAAACCCGAAGGGGGCTTTCCCGTGGTGTTGGTATGGTCCCACACCCGCACGATGCGCGAGGTGCCGTTGGAATCGAAGAAGGCGGGATGGCCGAGGTCGAAGCCCACGTCGACGATCCCGACCAGCGCCTTGGTGCCGTGGTGGGCCGATCTGAGCTCAGTGCCGGCATGGACCGGGGCGCCCTGGATGAGGGTGCGGGAGGCGTCGAGTTCGTGCCGGACGTGGCGCGGTGCCGATTCCATCCCGAGGATGCCGGGAAGCTCCCCGAGGGACTCCAGGCTGTCGGTGGGGAGGCTGACCTCGAGGATGCCGCTGCCCAGGTTGTGGGCGTGGAAATGGCGGCTTTCCAGCCATTGCCGCACCGTTGCCGTGTCCTGGCTCGTGATGCGCCAGACAGGGGTGTCCGGATGGACGGAATGCGTCCGTGCTCCGGTCGGGGCGGAAGCAAGCAGGAGCATGGCCTTCATCATGAGGAGAGGGGGAGTCATCCCCAAAGGATATCCATTTTCCCGCCTTTCTGCACAGCGATCTGTTGCCGTTCCTTCAACAAGCGTTCGCGGGCGCGTCGGACCTCACTCCACGAACAGCGTGCGGGTTCCCCGCGATCCGGAGGCGGGAAGGTTCCAGCGCACCAGCACAAGGCCCCTGGCGGAAACCGTGGCGCGACCTGCCGCGATGCTGGAACGTGACAGGATCTGTCCGACCGGGGAGAGGATCTCCAGCGTCCCTTCTCCGCTTCCCAGCGAGAGCTCGATGGCTCCGCGACGGGCTAGCAGGGCATGGGCCGGCAGGCTCGCGACCGGTGCGATCCCCACGAAGCCTCCGCTTGCCGTCACGCTCTGGGGCGCGGTGGCGGGCTTGACGCAGTCGCCGTTGCACGCCGTCGGATACTCGAGGGTCCAGGTGCGGCCGCCCATGACCAGCGAGTCGGCGGCATCGAGCAGCCGCACGGTGACGGTGGGCTTGCTGGCGTCGGGGAGGATCCAAAGCTGGCCGGCATCCCCTTCCATGGTCGCCTTCTGCCACTGGGTCCCGACCAGCTGCTCCAGGCCGTGGATGCCGTTGGGGAGGTGGGTCACCATCAGGCGCATGTACCAGAGCTTGGATCCCATGCTGAACCAGAAGCGAGGTTCTCCCTGGTAGTTCGGGGCGGGCACGAAGTCCCACCGCACCTTGGGGTTGGTGAAGCCCGAGACGGTGTATTCGATGGCCCACGGGTTGTTCGGATCGGCCTTGGGATTGCCTGATCCGTCCAGCACGGGAGCGGCAAGCGGCGGCATCAGGGCGCCGTCCTTGCGCAAACGGCCCAGGATGGGCGTATGCAGGTCGAGGTGGTACTTCGAGTCGCGGCACCAGGCGTTGCCGTCGGTGCACTGGTCGTAGACAACGGCGTACAGACCCGCTCCCGTGTAGGCGTTCGGGTGCCAACCGGTACCCCCGCGGCAGAAGGGCTGGTTGATGGCTCCGTCGTTGGCTCCGTCGCAGGTGTCGCCCAAGGAAAGCTTGAGCCATCGTCCGCAGTTGAGGCCGTTGCGGTACATGCCCATCTTGACCGTGTCGGGGCCTGTCAGCGGGTGCGTGAGCGAGGCGTAGTTGCCGGGGACGTCGTAGACGTTCAGCGCGACGTAGTCCAGCGGGTTGCCTTGTCCCGAGAGCGTGTCGAGACCGGCCTCCAGCGCCGCGACCTCGTCGGGCACGCCGCAGGCTCCGTACGGGTATCCGACTCCCAGGAAGTGGGTGGCCATGCCCTCGTAGGACGCGTGCGCCGCCAAGGCGGCAAGGAGTCCGAGGGCCACGGGCAGGCGGGAGGAGGTCTGGAGGCTCATGGAAACCTTTCGGAGGTCGGTGATCCCCGAAAGGTAGCTGCGCATCGGGGATGTCCTCGGGGCGAGGGGGGAGGTTCCGGTCAGTCGTGGTGGAAAAGGTGACCGCTTCCTGAACCGCTTTCGGTGCGGTTCAGTTTTTCGAGGTCGTCTCGCTTCACGTATTGTCCGATATCGCCGACGGCGGAAAATCGCAGGTCCTTGTCCGCGACGATCTCGTCGCCGGGGTCGGCCTTGCCGATCGGCTTGAGCAGCTTGGCGCGGATCTCGAGTTCCTTGCCGTCGGTCCTGACCGAGTACGAGAAGAGACCGTCCCCCGGGCCCACGAAGCCCAGCGAGTCGAGGTTCTCCGAGTAGCTTCCAGTCTTTTGGTGCTGGACCTCCTCCATGGTCATGATGGATCTCATCGCGATCTCGGCTTGGGTAATCCTGGACTTGTTGACCGTACCGAGGAAATGCGGGATGACCAGGGCCGCGACGATGCCCAGGAGCACGATCCCGACGGCCCCTGCGCCCAGCACGATCGCGACGATCACCCCCCAGCCGGTGGTGGAGCCGCCGTGCTTGGCATTGAGCTCCTCCTCGGAGGCAAGGAGATAGAGGACGAACTCGACGAAGGCGACGATCCCCGGGATGGTGGTCCAGCAGAAGAGGAGGTAGAGCGCTCCTTGCAGGGTCTTGCCGAGGTAGAACTTGTGCGCCCCGAGCCCTCCGAGGAAGAAGGTCAGGAGTACCAGCACGGTCTTGTCGATGCGCTTGGCCTGGCGGACACCGCACCGGGGGCAGATCTCGGCGAGCCGCTTGATGCGGGCACCGCAGTCGGTGCAGGTCTTCTCGCTTGCGGCGGGGCCGGCATACAGGTTGGTGTCGTCCATTGGGGGAACCTCGAGGGAAAGGATGGCTGTCGTAACCGGGAAACGATAGAATCCGCCGCGCTGGGTGCCGTGGCCTCTGCGATTGGTAGCTTGCGCCCAATGACCGATGCTTCATCTCGATCATCCGGTCGATTCGGATTGATCCTTCTGCTCGGAGCCTTGGCTGCCCTGGGACCTTTCGCGATCGACACCTACCTTCCGGCCTTTCCCGTCATGGCGAGGGAATTCGGGACCGACGCTTCGAGGGTGGGCCTTTCGCTCAGCGCCTACTTCTTCGGGATCTGCCTGGGGCAGCTGGCCTACGGACCGATCCTTGACCGGCTGGGGCGTCGCGGGCCCCTGCTCGTGGGGCTGGGGCTCTTCGCGGCCAGCTCGCTCCTGTGCGCCTTCGTCTCGCACCTGGACGGCCTGATCGGGCTGCGTTTCCTGCAGGCCTTGGGTGGATGCGCGGGAATGGTCGCGGGGCGAACTTTGGTGAGGGACCTCTTTCCCGACGACGCGGCCCGCATCTTCAGTTCCTTGATGCTGGTGATGGGCATCGCGCCGGTGATCGCTCCCAGCCTTGGCGGGCTCCTCTCCGATGTGCTGGGGTGGCGCTCCATCTTCCTGTTCCTGGCGGCGATCTCGGTCGTGGTCCTGGTCTTCATCGCCTGGAAGCTGCCGTCGTCGCATCGGCCCGATCCTTCGGTCTCGCTGCATCCGCTCCAGGTGGCGAAGGGCTACGGGGAGATCCTGCGGCATCCGGACTTCCTGGCCTACGGCCTCGGAGGAAGCCTGGTCTCGGCAGGCCTGTTCGCCTACATCGCGGGATCCCCGGCGGTCTACATCCAGGTCCTGGGCTTCACGCGCCAGCAGTTCGGATGGATCTTCGCGATCAACGCGCTTGGTCTGGTGGGGGCAAGCCAGGTCAACGGGCTGCTCCTGTCGCGTTGGAGCGAGGCGCGCATCGTCGAGGCGACCCTGGTGGTGCAGGGGATCGTGGCGGTCGTGCTGGCGGTCTCGGCCTGGTTCGGGTTCACGGCTGGCATCGTCGCTTCGACCTGGCTCTTCCTGTTCTGCCAGGGGATCGTGATGCCCGACCTCAATGCGCTCTCCATGCAGCCCTTCCGCGGCAATGCCGGACGCGCCTCGGCTCTGGTCGGGTCCATGGGCATGGCTTTCGGGGCGCTGCTCTCGGGGTTGGTGAGCGTGCTGCCTGCGGGCACCGCGATGCCGATGGCGACGGGTGTCGCGGTCGCCTCGTTGGGCGGAATGGCGGTCCTGCGCCTGGTGGCTGCGGTCCGTCCGATGCCGACCTGAAGTCAAGGCTCGTGCGGCGACGGCTCAGGCCTTCCCGATGGCCGCCCGCCAACCTCCGTAGGCGGTGATGTCTTCCATCCCCTTGACGCCTTGGTCTTCGCTGAGAAAGCCCATCACGGTCGATCCGTCCTCGAGCTCCACGGTGCCCAGGACCAGCGGCGGCCGCACGCAGGTGGCCAGGAACGAGCCTGCGCCTTGAGGGGGCAACGACCAGATCTCCACTTCGACGGGAGCGCCGTCGCCGGTGCGCACCAGGCCCGGGAAGCGGCGTTCGCCGCGCACGATGCGGAAGGCCTGGTAGGCCGCACTGGTGCGGGTCAGGGACTCTAGGGTGCCGCCGCGCGAGGTCAGCTCGTGGTTGAGGGGCTCGCCCGCCAGGTGGAGTCCTGCGACGGCCAGACGCACCCGGTTCGAGACGGGGGCCGGGGCCGGCACTCCGGTCCAGCGGTCTCCCAGGGAAAGGAGCTTGAGGTCGTGGAAGGCTGGCGCGAAGAGGGTGATGCCGAACGGCAGACCCCGTTCATCCAGGCCTGCCGGCAGGGCCAGCGCCGAGAGGTCGAGCAGGTTGCAGAAGTTGGTGCCTCGCCCGAGGCCGGAGTTCACGCCGACCGGGTCGTCCTCCACTTCGGTGCGTTGGGGCAGGTGGCTTGCCGTGGGCAGGAGCAGGGCGTCGACCTTGGCGAAGACGGATTCTGTCAATCGGCGCAGGCGCTCCAATTCGTGCAAGGACGCGAACAGCTCGCTTGCGGTGCGCTTCTCGCCGCCCTCGAGGATGCGCCGGGTGATCGGGTGGACCTCGGCGGGATTGGCCTTGACGAAGGCCCCTACGGCCTCCCAGCGCTCGGCGGTCCAGGGGCCCTCGTAGAGGAGCTGCGCTGCCTGCTCGAAGGGCGTGAAGTCGATCTCGACCAGGGTCGCGCCTTTGTCCCGGGCCTTCTGCTTGGCCTCCTCCCACAGCGGGATCCACAGCGGATCGAGGTCGAAGGGAAGGATGGCTGGGATGCCAAGGACGGGAGCGGGAGGTAAATCGGGGGCATCTCCGGGAAGGACGCGGGAGTACGGATCGGACAGATCCTGTCCAAGCACCGTCTCCCAGACCGTGCGGGCAAGCGCCGTGTCCTGGGTGAACACGCTGACGCAGTCCAGGCTCTTGCAGGCTGGCACCACGCCAGTGGTCGGCCACAGGCCGCGCGAGGGCTTGAGGCCCACGAGATTCTGGAACGCAGCTGGAATGCGACCGGAGCCGGCCGTGTCGGTGCCCAGGGCGAAGTCGACATGCCCCAGCGCCAGCGCCACGGCCGAGCCGGAGCTCGAGCCGCCGCTGATGTGCTCGGGTGACAGGGCGTTGCGCGGTGCGCCGTAGGGGCTGCGCGTCCCCACCAGGCCCGTGGCGAACTGGTCCAGGTTGGTCTTGCCGAGGGCAATGGCCCCGGCGGCGCGCAACCGGGCGACGACGGTGCTGTCCTGACGGGCCTCGTAGGCGAAGGCCGGGCAGGCTGCCGTGGTGGGCCAATGTGCCACGTCGATGTTGTCCTTTACGGCAAACACCAGGCCCGAAAGAGGGAGCGGGTTTCCCATCCCGTTGAGGGCCTCGAGGCGGCGGACGTCCCGCTCGAGTTCGGCTTCGGTGGCCAGATGGATCCACACGGCCGGGTCGGAGCAGGATCGGGCCTTCTCCAGGCACTCCAGCGCGTGGGACAGGATCTTCTCCATCATGGTTCCACTCCCATCAGGATCTGGCCGGGCGAGAGCGCCGAGCCGGGGGCGACAAGGATCTTGCGCACGGTCCCCGCGACGGGCGAGAGGACCGGGCTTTCCATCTTCATGGTCTCGAGGATCGCGACGACCTGGGCTTCCGCCACCGCGTCGCCTTCCTTCACGACGAGCTTCCAGAGCGATCCCGGGGTCTCGGAGAGGACGGCCTCGCAGCCTTCGGGCAAGGACGACTCCGCGCTGACGGATTCCGTCGCAGGCAGGGCAGGAAGGTCGGCCCAACGGGCGCGCTCCTCCTGGAAGGCGGTGTGCTGGACGGTGCGGAAGCCATCGACTGCCTCCGCGTTGTCGGACAGGAATTGTCGGTACTTCCGCAGCGAGAAGGTCGAGGTCTCGATCTTGGGGGTCCAGCGGCCGCGCGGGAAGTCCTCGCGCATCTGCGCCAGCTCCTCCTGGCTGACCGGGTGGAAGCGCAGGATGTCGAAGAAGCGCAGGAGCCAGGGCTTCTCGAAGGCGGGAGTGGTCTTCCAGCGGTTCCACATCTGCACGGTGCGGCCCACGAACTGGTAGCCTCCCGGGCCCTCCATGCCGTAGACGCACAGGTAGGCGCCGCCGATCCCCACGGCGTTCTCCGGGGTCCAGGTGCGAGCCGGGTTGTATTTAGTGGTCACTAGACGGTGACGCGGGTCGAGAGGAGTGGCGACCGGCGCGCCCAGGTAGACGTCGCCCAGTCCCATCACCAGGTACTCGGCCTGGAACACGATGTCCTGGACTTCCTGGATGGACTCGAGCCCGTTGATGCGGCGGATGAACTCGATGTTCGAGGGGCACCAGGGGGCGTTCGGGTTGACGGTGGCCATGTACTTCTCGATGGCCACGCGGGTCTGCGGGTCGTCCCAGGAAAGCGGCAGGTGCACCACACGGTTGGGGATCTCGATGTCGGCGACATCACCCAAGTCCCGTTCCAACGCGACGAGGGTATTCAGGAGCACGGAGCGTTCCAGCACGAGCGGATCAAATCGCACCTGGAGGCTTCGGATGCCGGGCGTGAGGTCGAGGATGCCGGGAAGGGCGGCCCTGTGCACGGCCTCCAGGAGCAGGTGGGCGCGCAGGCGCAGCTCGATGTCCAGCACCATGGGGCCGAACTCGACCAGCACCGCATCGTCCCCGTCCTGACGAATGCAGAGGTCGGGAAGCGCGCCGCGTCCGGACGCTTCGTGCAGGCGGATCCCGGCGGCAAGCGGGGCCCACGGGGCATTGGACGGATTCTGTCGCGCGGCGGGGAGCACTTCGCCGCGGGCGGAGGCGCGAAGGCGTTCCTCCTCGGCGGCGTGGATCGTGCGCGCCTTCTCCCAGGCGACCGGCACGAAGCGGATCGTGTCGCCGCAGGCGAACTGCCCGAGCTTCCAGAGCTCGCCCAAGGCAAGGGTGACAGGGCAGGCAAAGCCGCCCAGCGACGGCCCGTCGGGCCCCAGGATCACCGGGGTGTCGCCGGTGAAGTCGACGGTCCCGACCACGTAGGCGTTGTCATGGAGGTTCGAGGGATGCAGTCCCGCCTCGCCGCCGTCGGCACGGGCCCAGCGGGGCTTGGGGCCTACTAGCCGCACGCCGGTGCGGTCGGAGTTGTGGTGGACCGTGTAGGGCATTGCGAAGAGGTCGTCGATGTCCTCGGGCAGGAAGTAGTCGGGGGCGGCGTGGGGCCCGAGCAGCACGCCCACGGTCCATTCCTTGGGGAGGACGGGGCGGACGGACTCGGGGATTTCCTTGGGCATGACAGAATCTGTCACGAGGTTCGGGATGAGCTGGTCGCCGGCGCGCAGGGCGCGTCCGCCGTGTCCGCCGAACTGGCCGAGCGTGAAGGTGGAGCGCGAGCCCAGATGCTCCGGGACGTCGAGGCCGCCTTGGACGAGCAGGTACCCTCGGGCACCCCCGGCGACGGGGCGGACAAGCTTCAGGACCGAGTCCTTCTTCCAGAGGAAGGGGATCCAGGGCGGGCAGGCGACGCCGTCCAGGGTCGCGCCGTAGTCGGCACCGGTGAGGACGGCCCAGGTGTCGGCATGGGCCTTGAGGACCGGGCCTTTGAGCACGAACTCAAGGCCCGCCGCGCCTTCGGAATTCCCCAGCGCCAGGTTCCCCAGGCGGAAGGAGAGGAAGTCCATCGGTCCGGACGGGGGAATGCCCACGTCCCACAGACCTTGGCGGCCCGGCCAGTCCTGTACGGTGGTCTGGGCTCCGCCTTCGAGGACCTCCAGGCTTGTGGGGCTCCAAGCGAGGGAGGCGAGCATGTTGGTCGCGACCTTGCCTTGGCGGAAGCGGTCTTCGGACAGGATCTGTCGCAGGTAGGGGATGTTGTGCCCGATGCCCGAGAGACGCGAGGCGCCCAGGGCCGCGTCGAGCGAGGCGATCGCCTCGTCCCGCGTGGCGGCGTGCACGATCACCTTGGCGATCATGGGATCGTACCAGGCGGGGACCTCGCAGCCGGTGGAGACCCAGGTCTCGATGCGCGCGGAGTCCGGGAAGGAGACCTCGGTCAAGCGTCCGGCGCAAGGAGCAAAGCCCCGGGCCGGGTCCTCGGCGTAGACGCGGGCCTGGATGGAGTGTCCGGTCGGGGATTGACGGAAATTGTCGAGAAAGTCCGATTCGCCGGCGCCCAGGCGGACCATCCACTCCACGAGGTCCACGCCGTGCACCTCCTCGGAGACGCCGTGCTCCACCTGCAGACGGGTGTTGACCTCCAGGAACCAGAATTCCTGGGTGGCGGCGTCCAGCACGAACTCCACTGTGCCGGCCGATCGGTACCCAATGGAACGGCCCAGCTTCAGGGCGGCCTCGCGCAAGGCGGTGCGCACCTCCTCGCGCAGTCCGGGTGCCGGTGTCTCCTCGATCACCTTCTGGTTGCGGCGCTGCACCGAGCAGTCGCGTTCGGCCAGGGCGACCACGCGGCCCTTCCCGTCGCCGAAGATCTGGACTTCCACATGGCGGGCCTCGACCACGAACTTCTCGAGGTACAGTCCGGCGTCCTTGAAGTTCGCCAGCGCCAAGGCCTCGACGCTTTCCCAGGCGGCCGAAAGGCTTGGCGCATCGTCGCAGCGGCGCATGCCGATGCCGCCGCCGCCCGCGGTACTCTTGAGCATCACGGGATAGCCGATCCGCCCGGCCTCCTGCAGGGCGGTATCAAGTGAAGGGAGGATCCCGGTGCCGGGCAGGAGCGCTACGCCGCAGGCCTGGGCGGCCTCGCGTGCGGTGTGCTTGAGTCCGAAGGTGCGCATCTGCTGCGGGGTGGGGCCCAGGAAGGCGATTCCCTCGGCCTCGCAGCTTTCCGCGAAAACGGCGTTCTCGGAGAGGAAGCCGTAGCCGGGGTGGATGGCCTGGGCTCCGGTGGTGCGCGCAACCTCGAGGATCTTCGCGGCATCCAGGTAGGACTGGGCGGCGGGCCCCGGCCCGATGCAGAGCGACTCGGTGGCCGCATCCACGTGCAGGCTGTCGCGGTCGGCCTCGGAGTGGACGGTGACCGACTGCACGCCCAATGCGTCGAGCGTGCGGACGATGCGGCAGGCGATGGTGGCTCGGTTGGCGATCAGGACTTTGGTGAACATCGGCGGTTCCGTCGGTGGCAGGTCGTCCTGCCTGTTTGGTTTCCCGCGCGAGCCGTCCCGCGCGAGGGATGTGGAGGGGGCCGAAGGCCGTGGCCGCACATGGGTCAGTTCCAGAAACTATAGAGGACCCGGTCGTGCGGCCACCGAGCCGAAGAGGCGAGCCCGCAGCAGCCCGGCCCGAAGGGGGGATGGCAGTTTCGCCACGGGTCCCCGAGGGACGCGCCCTTTGACAGAATCTGTCAAGAGACCGGGATGCGTCCGACCTGCACGGGACGCCAGGGGTCCCAGACCAGCATCTCCACGGGCGTGGGGTTCCAGCCGTTGCAGGGGTTGTTGAGCTGGGGGCAGTTGGAGACCAGGACCAGCACGTCGCGCACGGCCTTCATCTCCACGTACTTGCCGGGGGCGGAGATGCCGTCCTCGAAGGAGAGGCCGCCTTCCGGGGTGACCGGCACGTTCATGAAGAAGTTGATGTTCGGGCCGATGTCCCTTTTTGACAGATTCCGTCCCGAGCGCGCGAGCGCAAGGAGGAAGCTGTCGCGGCAGCTGTGCATGGGGCGCTTTGCGATGTCGTATCGCACCTGGTTCGACTCGGCGGCACAGGCCCCGCCCAGGGTGTCGTGGCGCCCGCAGGTGTCTGCGGTGATCTCAAGCATTGTGTTCCCGCGGGTGCTCATGAGCCGGGTGCCCGCGGTGAGGTAGAGGTTCCCTTGGGCGCGAATCGTGGTCTGGGCGCAGTAGCGCTCGGCCGGGTCGTGGGCGTCCAGGAAGAAGGTGTCCACGGCCTGGTTGCCTTCCAGGTCGACGATCCGGAGGGTCTGGCCGGCCTTCAGTTCGTGCATCCAATGGTCACCGGCCTCCACGACGGTGCGGACGGCGCGGCGCGGGTCGAGGCGGCTTTCGACAGTTTCTGTCACGGCGCTCATAGATAGAGCCTCTCTGTGAGGGTGAAGGCGCGGTCGTTCTCGGGGCGCACGGTGCGCGACGGGTCGTCGGCGCGCGGGGGCGAGCAGCGCAGCACCTCGAGTTCCACGCCCTGCGGGGCCCATGTGGTGGACGGATCAAGCGGGTGCGGGGTCGCGGAGACCACGATCAGGACATCCATCTCGAAGCGCAGGGTCACGGATTGGCCGGGCTTCCCCTGCGGCTCCCAGGCAAGCGCGCCGCCTTCCTTCACTGACACGCGGGAGAAGAGGTTCACGGCCGAGGGCAGGTCGCGCTCGGAGAGCCCGTACTTGCCCAGCTCCACCAGCACGTGCTCGCGGGCGTTGGTGTGGCGGGCGTTGCGCGCCGCTTGGTAGGTGGCCTCGCCGTACTTGGCCTCGACCAAGGCGGCATCCGAGAGGCCGCACAGCACGTCGTGCCAGCCGCTGGTGTCCTCGGTGACCGAGGCCAGCACGTGGCCCATGTCGGACTGCAGCACGTAGGGGTAGGTGAGTCGCGCGATGTGCTGGGACTTGAGGGTGTCGGGGAGGTTGAGACGCTCGGTGGGGTCGTCGGCGCGCAGGAGGGTGAGGGCGACGTTGGCGGTGCCGGAGGCGTCGACCAGCCGCAGCCCCTGGCTGCGGCGCAACCGGGCCGACCACGAGGCGCCGCCCGGCAAGGTTTCTGAGTAGAGGAGAGTGCTCATGGTTATTCGACCTCGTCGCCCACCAGGGTCATGCGGATCATGGGGAGACGCTCGACCTTGGGGGGGTGGGTTGGGGGGTGGATGAGGTGCTCGAGGTGGGCCTTGGTCGCCTGGAACTCTTTTGACGGAATCTGTCCGAAGGAGCGGGGGCGGGAGACGGGGACCTCCAGGTGCTCGCGCAGGCGACCGGGCCTGGGGTCGAGTACGAGAATGCGGTCCGAGAGGTAGACGGCCTCGTCCAGGTCGTGGGTGATGAAGACGATGGTGATGTCGACGTTCTTCCAGATCTGCAACAGGTGCGCCTGCATCTGCGCGCGGGTCTGCGCGTCGAGCGCCCCGAAGGGCTCGTCCATCAAGAGGACCCGTGGGCCCGCGGCAAGGGAACGTGCGATGGCCACGCGCTGGCGCATTCCGCCCGACAATTGGTGCGGGTACTTCTCCTCGAAGCCCGTGAGGCCCACCAGGTCGATCCATTCGCGGGCATGGACGCTTGCGGTGCGGGGGCTGGAGCCGGCCATCTCCAGGCCGAAGGCGACGTTGCGCTCCACCGTGAGCCAGGGAAAGAGCGTGTAGCCCTGGAAGACCATGCCGCGATCGCTCCCGGGGCCGTCCACGGGCTTCCCGTCCACCAGCACTTGGCCCGAGGTCGCGGTCTCCAGGCCCGCAAGGATGCGCACCAGGGTGGACTTGCCGCAGCCCGAGGCGCCCACCACTGAAAGGAACTCGCGACGATGGACGGAAAACGACAGATCGCGTATGGCCTCGACCGGCCCCTGCTGGCTCTGGAAGGTCTTGCCCAAGTGCTTGACTTCGAGCACCGTCTCGCGGGCATGCATACGCTCCAGGCGCACGGCCGTCGCGTCGTCGGGGTGGGGGAGCGTGTGCGAAGTCGTTTCCGTGCCCTGGGCGGAGCCGAAGGGCTGGGCCGTGTCTGACAGATTCTGTCCGTCGCTCATGCGGCCACCTCATCGATTTCGGGCGTGGCGGCCTTGCGGCGGCGGAAGAGGGACACGGCGTCCTTGCGCCACGGGAAGATGCGGCGTCCGATCCAGCCCAGCACCAGGTCCGAGCCCAGCCCGATGATCCCGATCAGAAGGATCGCGGCCATCACGTTGTCGTACTGGCGGTACTTGGCCTGCAGGTTGATGAAGTAGGTGATGCCGGAGCTGGTGCCGATCAGCTCGGCCACGATCAGGTAGGTCCAGGCCCAGCCCAAGAGCACGCGCTGGTCCTGGTAGAGGTCGGCGACCGAAGCCGGCAGGATCACGCGAAACAGCAGTTGGCGGCGCTTGGCGCCCAGGGTCTGGGCGGCTTCCACAAGCGAGCCTTCCACGCGGCGCACCGTGTTCCCGATCACCAGCACCTGCTGGAAGAAGGTGCCGATGAAGATGATGGCGATCTTGGGGGCGTCGTTGATCCCCATCATCGCTACGCACAATGCGCCGAAGGCAGGGGCAGGCAGGTAGCGGAAGAACTCGACGAAGGGCTCGGTGAGCCGGGCCATGGCAGGCATCGCGCCGCACAGGATCCCCAGCGGCACGCCCACCAGCGAGCTGAGGAAGAAGCCCCAGAAGATGATCGTGACCGAGTGCCACAGCTCCTCGTGCAGCCAGCGTTCTTCCTTCAGGCGCGGGGCCGTGGTGAACGAGGTGTAGAGACTCTTGGCGACCGCATGCGGGGCGGGCAGGAAGACGGGATTGGCCGGAGTCCCGACGGCGGGCTTGCCGTGGTTCTTCTCGATGGCGGCATTGGCCCGCTCGAAGGCGGCGCGTTCCAGTCGCATGCCGGGCTCGAACCAGGTGACGTCTCCCGTTGCCTCGACCTCGACCAGCGGATGCCAGATCCACGGGACGTAGCTCACGGCGCACCATAGCAGGAGCGGCACCAGGAAGGAAAGGATCCAGAACGCCTTGCGGCTCTTGGGCGCGAGTTCGCCCTGGATCTTCAGGAGATCGCCCCACAGGGGGCGGGTTTCATTGGGCATGGAGGCGTTCCCCAGTGTAGGGGTGCTGGCGGGCCGTCCCGCCGTGTATGGAGTCCGCGAAAGCCGTCCCTCGCGGAGGTCCTAAGACCATGCTTGCGCACAATGTACGGCCGATCCCTTCGGAAAGCAAATGCCCTCCCGATGCGAACGGCCGGTCACGTCACTTCAGGGCGTCGACCATCAGCGTGGAGTCCAGGAACCCGGAGACCTTGAGGCTCTCCTTGTAGACCTTGTTGGCCACGTTGAAGGTGTCTGCGACGCTCATGGAGTAGGGGATGCTTGCAAGCGAGGTGCCCGGCTGGAAGCGCGGGCGGCTCTCGGCAAGCGTCAGGAACTTGGTGCCCTCCAGGAACGCGGCGTACTCCTCGGGCTTCACGCCCACACGGGCGGCCATGATGGCGATGCCGTCCTTGCGGGTGGTGCTGTCGGCCAGGTACTTGACCACGCGGTCCCAGACCTTCACGACCTTCACCCAGTCGTCGCGGCGCTCGGCCAGGCTCTGCGGCGAGACGGAGAGGAAGTCATAGATCAAGCCGGGCTCGTCGGCGGAAGTGTAGATGGCCTTGGAACCGGCCACGGACTTGAGCGCCTGTCCCGAGTTGGGCTGCCAGGCGCCGATCGCCGAGACATCGCCGGCGGCCAGCACTTGCGCGGCCTGGTTGGTGGGCGTGCCCACAAGCGTCACGTCGGTCTCCTTCAGGCCGATCTTCTGCAGGCCCTTGGACAGGAGCAGGTGCTCGACCAGTCCGATCTCGATGCCTACTTTCTTGCCCTTGAGGTCCTTGAGGCTTGCGATGCCGGGCTTTGCCACGATCATGTCGTTGCCGTTGGAGTAGTCGGTCACCAGGATGGCGACGTTCTTGCCGCCCTGGGCACCGGCTCCGGTCACCAGCGCATCGCCCGAGGCGATGGTCACCGCGTCCACCTTGCCGGCCGTGAAGGCCTCCATGGAAGGCGCGTACTCGAACCAGGAGAACTCGACGTCGACCCCGGCTTCCTTGAACCAGCCCTTCTGCTTGGCGATCTCGAAGGCCGTCCAGCCCGGCCAGTCGCTGTAGGCGATCTTGAGCGGAGCCTTGGCGGCGGCCTCGGGCTTTGCCTCTTCCTTTTTCTGGCAGCCCACCAGAATGGCCAGGGCGGTGACGAAAGCGATGTTGCGGACAGCGTGCATGAAGAACCTCCTGCCCCCCTGCTAAATCAAAGGCTGTGCCAGTTCGCGCGCACGGGGTCTTGAGCAGGCTTCCCCCGCATTCGTGACGCCTGTTTGACAATTTGACAAGTCGTGTCACGGAACATTGGTGACAGGAACCTTGATGATTTCATCCGAAATTCATCCACTGAAGCCCGTGTTGGGATGTCCTGGGGATTTCCATCTTGCCATCGACGCATCCCGGCAGCGGTGCCGTGGTCGTACCTGGAGCATCCGATGACAAATCCTGTCCGCTTCTTCCTTGGACTGCTGCTTGCCGGCCTTGCCGGTGCGGCGACTCCGTGGCACCTGCGCCTGGTCCATGTGAACGACATGCACGCCCATCTCGAGGCCACCGAGGCGATGCTCGGGCAGGATACGGTCGCACGGGTGCGGCTGGGAGGTGCCGCGAACCTCGCGACGGCCTTCGCGCAGCTGCGCCGCGAAACGGTGCCGACCCTCTTCCTGCACGCCGGCGACCAGTTCAGCGGGACGCCGTGGTTCTCCCGCTACCTGGGTTTGGCCGATGCCGTCGTCCTGGAGCGGCTGGGGTTCGATGCCTTTGTGCCGGGGAACCACGAGTTCGACAAGGGGCCGGAGGTGCTGGGCCGCTTCCTCGATTCCCTCCATGTCCCGGCCCTGGCGGCCAACCTCGATGTCCAGGCGGAACCGGCGCTCTTCGGCAAGCTTCGCAAGGGGATCGTGCGGGAGGTGGCGGGCCATCGCGTCGGCATCGCGGGCGTGGCCCATCCCGATACGCGGAGCCTGTCCAGTCCCGGTCCGAATGCGAGGTTCCATGCGGCTTCGGGAGTGCGCTCCACGGTGGATTCGCTGCGCAAGGCGGGAGCCGAGATCGTGGTGCTGCTGTCCCACGCGGGCTTCGAGGAAGACACCGTGCTTGCCCGCACCAGCGGGGCCGATGCCGTGGTGGGCGGGCACACGCATCTTCGCATGGGGGATTTCAAGCGGGAAGGTCTGGCGGGTGGCCGAGCCTATCCGTATCCCGTGACGTTGGCTTGCGGTGTCGTCGTGCCTGTGGTGCAGGCCTGGGACGAGGGCAGGGAGATCGGAGTCCTGGAGCTGGACATCGAGTCGGGGAAGATCATGGCGATGCGGGGCAAGCCCTTCCTGCCGGTCGGCGACTCCCTGCAGTGGCAGGTGGCGGGACTTGAGGATACGACCAAACGGCGATTGCGGCGGACCTTGGAGAACCGCGGGGCCGTACGGTTCCTTGCCGAGGATCCCGCCATGGCATCCTTGTTGAAGGGACTCTCGGGTCCGCTGGACAGCTTGCGTACGGCTGTCGTGGGGCATCTTCCCGAGCCGCTGGGGCGCAGGAAGGGGGTGCTGCTGCAGGTCTGCGCCGCCAGTCTGAAGGAGTCCGGGGAGGCGATGGGGGCGCAGGTCGGCTTGGTCAATGCGGGCGGAGTGCGCGAAGAGCTCGACTCGGGGGCGGTCACCCGGGAGGACGTGCAGAAGGTGCTTCCGTTCGGGAACGAGGTGATCGTGCTCACGCTCACCGGACGGGAATTGTCGCAGGCGATCAAGGCGTTGCGGTCCCAGCGCGGACACGCCCTGGGGCTTTCCGGAGCGCGGATCGTGTCGGATTCCCTCGACAAGGTCGCGGGAGTGGCGCTTGCCGGGGCGAGCGTTGCGCTGCGCGATGCCGATACGGTGCGGGTCGCGACCAATTCCTACTTGGCGGGAGGCGGCAGCGGATGCTCCGTGCTCAAGCGCGCCGCCGGGGTGCGCAGGGGACTCGGTACGACCGACGCCCAGGCCCTGGAGGCCTGGATCGCCCGCCATCATCCCCGATGAGGCTCAGAGCGCCAGGCCGGCGCTCCAGAGGGCCGAGTAGATCTTCGGGTCGACGCCGATGCCGTCCTCGAGCTTGGCGGCGATCCACTGGCGCAGCTGCGTGAGCGGCACCTCGTGCACGAGGATGTCCTCGCCCTCCACGCCGCCGCCGTCGCCGACCTTGGAGAGTTCGAAGGCCCGGAAGCAGGTGATGATCTCGTCGGTCAGGCCGGCCGAGGACGGTCCTTCCCAAAGCTTCTCGTAGCGCTTGGCGCTCCAGCCGCTCTCCTCGACAAGCTCCCGGTCGGCGGCCAGTTCCAGGTGTTCGTTCGCGTCGTCCCCGTCGCCTACCAGCCCTGCGGGCAGCTCGATCAGGCGCATGCCCACGGGCTTGCGGAACTGCTCGACCAGCACGATGCTGTCCTCGGGCGTGACGGCCAGGATGCACACCACCGCGCTTGCGTTGGGGCGGCGCACGAAGACCCACCCTTCGGTCTGGGCCAGGTCCAGGAAGCGGGTGCTGTGGAGGGTCTCGATCTTGACGGAATCTGTCATGGGATGGCTCGCAGGGGCGGGTAGGGGGAGGACAGGGCCTTGAAGAAGCCGGGTTCGACCTCCCCGTGGCACTTCGGGGAGAAGCCGAGGTCGCGGACCAGGCCGTCGTTGAGGCGGTAGACCCAGGAGTGCACGGAAAGCTCCTTGCCCTGGCGCCAGGCCTCGCGCACCACGGTGCTCTCGGCGGCGCTGCGGGCCTGCTCCAGCACGTTGAGCTCGCACAGACGGTCGAAATAGATGTCGTCCTGGATGTCGGGCAGGGACTCGGCGTGGGTGCGGGCGACGTCGCGCACGTGGCGCAGCCAGTTGTCCGCCAGGCCGTAGGGCTCGCTGTCGCGCAGCGCGGCCTTCACGCCGCCGCAGCCGTAGTGCCCGACGATCAGGATGTGCTTCACGCCCAGGACGCGCACGGCGTACTCGATCACGGAGAGGCAGTTGAGGTCGGAATGGACCACGACGTTGGCGACGTTGCGGTGCACGAAGAGCTCGCCCGGTTCCATGGCCACGATCTCGTTGGCCGGCACACGGCTGTCGGAGCAACCGATCCAGAGGTACTCGGGAGCCTGCTGGTTGGTCAGGCGGGTGTAGAAGTCCGGATCCTTCCGGATCATGTCGCGCGACCACTCGCGGTTGTTCTGCAGGAGTCTTTGGGTGGTGCTCATGGCCGCAAAATAGCCCCTGCCGGGGCATCCGGCCACACCAGGCCGGTCCGTGCTTCGGGCTGCGGGACGATCCGCAGGGCTTGCCCCTGGACGGGACGACCCGGATCCAGGATGGCCTGGCGCAGGCGCGCTCCCGCCTGTGCTCCCATCCGTTGCCATTGGGCAAGCTCCAGGGAATCGGGGGCGGGGGAGGGTTCCCACACCGGTTCCCAGGCTTCCCGGGTCGGCGAACCGCGCGGTCCCAGCAGGCGTGCCCGCGACAGGACGGTGTCGAGATCGGGGCGGGCGAGGAGGCTGCGGGCCTGCTCCAGTCCGTGCCAGAGCAGGATGCTGGCCGGCTTGAGGGTGATCAGGCGGGTGGCCTCGCGGTTCCAGCGGGTCTCGCCGCCGTCGTGGGGGATGAGCGTGACCGAGTCCAGCCGAGGTGCCAGATGCTCCTGCACCAGCGGGGCCCACTGGGAGGTCGCGGTGAACACGATGGCCAAGGGCTTTGGGGCCTTGCGGCACCAGGCAAGCAGGCTGTCTGCCTGGGAGCGAAGCGGGGCGGGGAAGGAGGTCCATCCGACCGGGGCCTCGACTTCCTGTCCGACCCACAGCGCGAACCCGCCGGTGCGGGCGGGCAGCTCCGCGACCGCGTAGCCCAGGCCCGCCACGAGGTAGGGGCTGCGCGGGGCCAGCAGCAGCTGCGTCGCGCTGTCGTTGGTCGAGGCGTTGTCCAGGAGGGAGAGGGAGATCGTCACCGAATCGGGGACGCCGTCGCGCAATGCCCCTTCCAGGCCCTTGGCGAAGGCCTTCCCGGCCTGGGAAAGGCTGCCGGACAGCGGAAGCACGGCCTCCACCTTCACGGCGCGCGGGGGCACCGGGTCCTTCTGGCAGGCCAGAAGACCCAACATCGTCAGCAAGACAAGCATCCTCTTTCCTCCCGGTCGCATCACGCCCCCAAAGATAGGCCCTGGAGCACGAGCCCACCGCTTTGGCAGGAAACTACGGGAGTTACCTTTGCGGGTCTCATGAGCCAGAAGATCCAGCCCCCGAAGGGCACCCGAGATTTCTTTCCTGCCGAGATGGCCGTCCAGAACCGCATCTTCGGCGCATGGCGCAAGGTGTGCAACCGCTTCGGCTTCCAGGAGTACGAGGGGCCCTCCTTCGAGCACCTCGAGCTCTACACGGGAAAGAGCGGGGGCGAGATCGTCGGGCAGCTCTACAACTTCGTCGACAAGGGCGGGCGCGAGATCGCGCTGCGCCCCGAGATGACGCCGACGCTTGCCCGCATGGCAAACCAGCTCGGCCGCAACCTCAAGAAGCCCGCCCGCTGGTTCTCGCTCCCGCGCCTGTGGCGCTACGAGAAGCAGCAGCGCGGCCGCCTGCGCGAGTTCTTCCAGCTCAACATGGACATCCTGGGAAGCGACAGCGTGGCCGCCGACGCCGAGCTCCTGGCCGCCGCCTGCGCCATCTGCCAGGAACTGGGGCTCACGAGCGCCGACGTCAAGGCCCGCATCTCCAGCCGCCGCCTGATCTCGGGGCTCCTGGACGAGCTGGGCTGCACCGACAAGCCCTCGGTCTACCTGGCGCTTGATCGCCGCGACAAGCTGCCCCGCGAGGAGTTCGTGGCAGGCGTGCTGGCCGCGGGACTGGACGACGCGGGTCTTGCCAAGCTCGACGACCTGTTCGCCGCCGTGTCGCTGGACGACCTTGACAAGATCTGTCATTCCGAGGAATCGAAGGCCGCCGTGCAGGAGCTGCGCGACCTGCTCCGGCTGGTGGCCGCCCACGGCTTCGGCGAGTGGTGCCTCTTCGACCCCAAGGTGGTGCGGGGCCTGGCCTACTACACCGGCATCGTCTACGAGCTCTTCGACGCGGGCCGTTCCTTGCGCGCCATCGCCGGCGGAGGCCGCTACGACAGCCTACTTGAGAAGCTGGGCGGCGAGGCCCTTCCCGCGGTGGGCTTCGGCATGGGCGACGTCGTGATCGCCGAGCTCCTCAAGGACAAGGGGATCCTGGCCACCGACGTGGACGGGGTCGACTACTGGATCGCCAACCTCGACGGCGACGACCTCAAGGTCGCCGCGCTTGCGGCCAGGCTGCGCGCCCAGGGCCGCACCGTGGGCTTCTCGTTCGGCGGCGGGAAGCTGGGGAAGCAGATGCAGACGGCCTCCGAGCAGGGTGCCCGCTGCGTGCTCTTCTCGGGTTCCGACCGCGCCCCCGAGGGGTCGCTTGAGACCAAGGACCTGAGGACCGGCGAGCAGTCGATCCGCGCCGTCGAGGGTCTGTGACAGAATTTGTCAAATCAGGGCGCCTCCCCCGTTCCACGGGGGCCGGGCTGCCTGCCAAGCCCTTCGGCTGCTCCAACCCACCCCGACCCGCCCTGACCGGGCGGGAGATCGTGCATCCGAAGGGTCTTGGGCAAAGCCGGCATCCCTGGCGCGCAGCGTCGCTTGCTCGCTTCCCCTCCCGGATGGGACGTAGGGGTGGGGGATGGTTCACGCACGATCCCTGGCGCGGGAACCTCCCGTGATCCGGGTCCTGGACGAACTGACGATCAACCGCATCGCCGCCGGCGAGGTGGTGGACCGTCCCGCCGCCGCGGTGAAGGAGCTGGTCGAGAACTCCCTGGACGCCGGCGCCACGCGCATCCGCGTGCGCCTGGAGGGCGGGGGCCTGGACCTCGTCGCGGTCGAGGACGACGGCGGCGGCATGTCGCAGGCAGACCTTCGCCTGTGCTGGCTGCGCCATGCGACCTCCAAGCTCGTGAAGCTCGAGGACCTGATGAACGTGGGCACCTACGGCTTCCGCGGCGAGGCGCTCTCCTCGCTTGCCTCGGTGGCCGAGCTGCGCATCGACACCCACCAGCCCGGCGAGCTCGAAGGCCACGCCATCGTGGTGCGCGACGGGGAGCTACGCTCCGAGAGCCCCAGCGGCTGGCCCAAGGGCACCAGGATCGAGGTGCGCGGCCTGTTCGCCGGCATTCCCGTGCGCCGCAAGTTCCTGGGCTCTGCGACCTCCGAGGCCCAGCGGGTCCTGACCACCCTGGTGCGCCAGGCGCTGGCCCGCCCCGACGTCGAGTTCCGGCTCCATCACGGCACCCGCGAGCTCCTGACGGCTCCTCCCGAGACCGCCAAGGCGCGGGTGCGACGGTTGCTCGGGAACCTCGCCGACGGTCTCTGCCCGGTGCGCTGGGAAGAGAATGGAGCGGTCCTGGAGGGCTTCGTGGGCGGTCCCGGCACCGATCGCGGCCGGGCCGACCAGATCCACCTCTCGATCAACCGCCGTCCCGTCTCCGGGGGCATGGTCCAGCGCGCGGTGGCCAAGGGGCTCAACCTCCCGGCCGGCCGCTTCCCCGTGGTGGTCCTGGAGGTGACGCTGCCGCTTGCCACGGTGGATGTCAACGTCCATCCCCAGAAGAAGGAAGTGCGCTTCCAGTCCGAGAGCCCCGTGTTCCACGCGGTGGCCAACGCCGTGGCCAACGCCCTGGACGTGGGCGGCCTGCTGCCGCTCTACGTCCCGCTGCCCGAGGCGGGGGAGCCGTCAGGGATCGCGCCCCCGGCGGCGACCGTCGCGCGTTTGACGGAATCCGTCAAATCATCCCCGGTCCTGCACGCCTTCCCGACCTCCCTCTCGGCGCTGATGCCCGTCCCCTCGGAGCCCGAGGTCCAGCAGGAGGATCTCTTCTCCTCCTCCGAGCGCCTGGTGGTGTTCCCCGGCATGGCGCGTCCGCGTCCCGCCGCGCCGCGTCCGGCGTCCTTGGGTGCGCTGGGAGCGGTGACCTTCCTGGGCACCGAAGGCTACCTCCTGTGCCAGATCATGGGGGGCCTGATGGTCATCGACCAGCGCGCCGCCCACGAGCGCATCCTCTACGACCAGGCGCTGAACAGCCTTTCCCGCGACGCGAGCGTCCCGAGCCAGCAGCTGCTCTTCCCGCGCACCCTGGATCTTCCGCTGCGCGAGCACCAGACCGCCGTGAGCCTGCTGGAGCGCCTGGGCGACCTGTCCTTCGACCTCGAGCCGTTCGGTGGCACCACGCTCCTGTTGCGGGGCATTCCCGCCTCCATCGCGCAGGAACGGGCCGAGGGCATTTTGCTTGAGATCCTGGCGCAGCTCTCCGACGAGGAGCCCTCGCGCGAGACGCTCGACCAGGAGTTCGCCAAGGCCTACGCCCGGGCCGCCGCGGTGCGCCGCGACACCGAGCTTCCTGCCTCCGAGCGCGAGAAGCTGGTCGACGACCTGTTCGCCTCGTCCGATCCGTGGACCTCCCCGGCGGGCCGTCCGGTGGTGGCGCGCCTTTCCGGCGAGGACCTTTCGCGCCTGTTCCGCTAGGAGCCGCCGGGCTTCAGTCGTCCAGGGTGCGCTTGGGCTTGTGCTCGGCCACCCGTCCGTCCAGGCCTTCCAGCGTGAAGCGTTCCAGCAGCACCTCTCCGATCGCGGCGGTGAAGGGCTTCACGATGTCCTTGTAGCCGGCGCAGCGCAGGCGCAGCACATGGGCTCCCGGGTCGAGCGTGTCGAGGATGTGCGGCGTGGGGCCGATGGGCTTGCCGTCCAGCCAGACCTCGGCCTTGGGCTTGGCGATGATCGAGAGCCGGGCGTGGTAGCGGTGCAGCGGGACGGTGGTGAGCTTTCCCTTGCGGATGACGACGGTGGTGTCGAGGTTCTGCCAGTCGGGATGGCTGGCCTGCACGCGCCAGGTGCCCGGGCGCAGCAGGACGGGCTTGTCGCCCAGCTTCGTGAGGGTCTCGGTCCCGTTGGTCAGGGTCAGCGGGATCTCCACCGGAGGATCCAGCGCCAGGCTTCCGGCGGGGCGCAAGTTCACCTTGACGGTGCGCATCTCGTCCATGTTCACGCCCACGGGGACGGCCGTATCGAAGTATCCCTCCTTGTGGAACAGGGCCTTGCGGTTGCCCACCTCCAGGATCCCCGACTTGAACGGGGTCTCGCCTACCAGCTGCCGCTCGACGAAGACCTGCGCGCCCATCGGGTCCGAGAGGAACTTCACCATGCCGGTGCCGTTGACCAGCGGGATCTCGACGTGCTGGACATCGTCGTTCATGAGGCTGACCTCGATGGCGCCGAACTGCGTCGCGGTGCGGGCCACCAGCAGATGGGTGCCGGCCTCGACCTTCTCCAGCGAGAAGAGGCGGCTTCCTTGCACCTGCAGGCCGTCCAGGAAGAGGGTGGCGGTCGAGTCCTCGAGGGTCACGTAGAGGTCGCCGCTGCCGATCTCGTCGGGCCCCGACTTCCCTTCCACCATGGCCGTGATGAGCTTGTCGGCCAGTTGCGGGACCGACTTGGTGAGAACGCTCTCGAGCCGCCCTCCCGGGTTGTCCTCGTTCACGGCCACCAGCACCTCGCCCGAGCCGACATCCACCAGACGCACGTTGAGGGTGTAGAGATCCCCGATCTTCCCGACCGTCCCGACCACCATGCGGTCCACCGACAGGAGCTTGCCGATCTCCGAGGCGCAGCGGCTGGCCTCGCAGGCGCCGCTGTTCTGGAAGGCCTGCTCCTTGAGCACCTTGTCCATCTCGGCCCGTTCCAGCACCCGCACCATCCGGGTCTGGAGCAGCTCGGAGCGCAGGCGTTCGGTGATGATGGCCGCGTCGCTCTCGCTGATCCCGTGCGGGGTCAGTTCGCTCACGCCCAGGAGCGGAGCCCGGGCCCAGAGCAGGACCGGCAGAAGCAGGAGGAACAGGAACGATCTCATCGGTCAACAGGCCTTTGGGGCGGAGTGGAGGCGACTGGCGACAAAGGTAGATGCCTTCAGGGGATGCGTCCGGATTCCGCCTCGGGAAGCGATTTTTCCGGGACGCATGCCTCTGCCCGAAAAACGCAAGGAAAACCCCGCAGCCAGATCGATGCCCGGGTTCGAGGTGTCCTGGATGGGCCGGAATGCTTCACGGCGCGTGTAGGCTTGTCGTGCCGGCATGGATACGGCAGAAAACAACGAGCTTCCGGGAGCCGGTGAGACGATGACGTTGCGCATTAGCTTCACCTTACCATCAAAAACGCACTGCCGTCCGTAATGCCGTTGCGATGGCCGAAGCTGTCGATTCAACTTGAGAGGAGAGACAATGTCCATTCGTCGAATTCTGGGGGCTGCCCTTGCGCTCGTGCCCCTATCGCACGCGGCCTATCAATGGAACAGCGTGGTGATCGGGGCGGGTGGCTATATCCCCGGTGCGGTCTTCCATCCTGGCGCCAAGTCCCTTGCCTACCTGCGCACCGACGTGGGAGGAGCCTACCGGATGGATCCGACCACCAAGAAGGCCTGGACCCCACTCAACGAGGCGTTCAACGACGGTGGGGACATGGGTTCCATCGCCATCGGCATCGACGAGACCGACACCAACTACGTCTACCTCACCGGTGGGCTTTACACGGATCTGGCCAATTGCGGTGGCGCCTCCTTCTTCCGTTCGGCCAACCGCGGCGCGACCTGGACCAGGATCAAGCTCGATTCCGGCACCGTCACGGGCGAGAATCCGGCGCAACTGTCCAAGGGCTCCGTCTGCCTGGGCGGCAACGCGATCGGGCGCGGGATGGGGAACCGCATCGCGGCCAAGGGCACCGCCATCTACCTCGGGACCAACCAGAACGGGCTTCTCAAGAGCACCGACCGTGGCACCACCTGGTCGACCGTCGTAGCCCTGGGAACCGCCACCGGCGTGGGCGCCGTGGCGTTCGACGCAGCCGGCAACGTCTATGCGGCCCCCTACACGGGCGGTGTCTGGAAGAGCGCCAACGGGCTGAGCTGGAGCAAGCTCGCCGGCCTGGACGGCGTGGTGTTCCAGATGAGCTACGCCAAGGGCGCCAACACCTTCTGGCTGACGGTGAACGACTCCAACGGTCTGGATCAGGGCACGGCCGGCAAGGGATCGGTCTGGACGCTGGCCGCCGGCGCCGGCACCTATGCCAAGGTCACCATGCCCGAGAAGGGCGGCAAGGACTTCGGCTACGGTGGCATCTCGGTCAACCCGAACAACGCCAAGCAGGTGGTGGTCGCGACGAACGGCTGGTGGAAAGGCAAGGATTCGCCGCTGTCGCCTGCGACCTTCGTGCCCCACGAGGCACTCTACCTGACCCTGGACGGCGGGACCAGCTGGACCGACATCCTGGTTTCGGGCAGCTTCGACGCGACCAGCGCCGCCAACGCGGCCTCCAACAATCCCCACTGGATCTCGGCCCTGGCCATCGATCCCAGCGACTCCAACCATGTTGTGTTCGGAACCGGCTACGGCCTGTGGAGCTCCTTCGACGCCACGGCGACCAAGCCCACCTGGATCTTCGCCGACAAGGGCATCGAGGAGACCGCGGTACTGGGCATGGTGAGCTCCCAGTTCGGAGCGCCGCTGGTGAGTGCCATCGGTGACATCGACGGTTTCTACCACGCGAGCCTGACCACCGCCCCGACCGCGCGCCATCAGGTGGAGGCGGGCACCGACTACGACATCTCGGTGGCGGGCCAGGCTCCCGCCAAGATGATCCGCATCCACAAGGAGGCCAAGTACGGCATGGGCGCCTACTCCGAGGACGGCGGCAAGACCTGGACCTCGTTCGCGACCTGCCCGCCGTTCGTGGCAAGCCAGTGGAGCGCGACCTACTCCAACGAGACCAACTACGCGGCGATTTCGGCTGACGGCTCGTCGATCGTCTGGAACTTGCAGAAGTACGGTGCCTATACTTCGACCGACAAGGGTGTCACCTGGACGGCTTCCAAGACGGCCGCCTCGCTCCTGGTCTCGGACACCACCGGCTCGCGCGTGGTCGCGGATCAGAAGACGGCCGGAACCTTCTACATCTACAACGGGGGAACGGGAAAGCTCTTGCGCAGCATCGACAAGGGCGCCAACTGGACCGTCACCAACGACACGCTCGAGCATGACGGTTCGTGGGCGCTGGGTTACTTCCGCGCCTACGCTTCGCCCAAGCAGGCCGGGGAATTGTGGCTCACCCAGGGCGCCCACCTCTACAACTGCTATGGCCAGAGCTGGTGCGGGTGGCCCGAGTACAACGGCAGCGGCCTATGGGTCGGCAAGAAGGCCGGGGACGCCAATGTGGTCCTGCGTTCGGTCAACGGGGGAACCGCCGTGACCGCCGTGAAGGGGCTGCTCAACGCGACCTCGATCGGCTTCGGCAAGGGCAAGACCGATGCGATCCCGACCATCTACGTGCTGGGAATGAACTCGGCCGGCATCGGTGGCCTGTTCCGCTCCGTGGACGACGGCGCAACCTGGCTGCGCATCGATGACTCGACCAAGCGGTTCGGCGGCTTCCGCGAGGTGATCGGCGATCCTTGTGTCTATTCGCGCGTGTACCTGACCACCAACGGGCGCGGCATCGCCTACGGTGAGGACGGCACCAACGTCAACTCCTGCGCCGACCGCATCGACGGGACCCCCAGCGGCATCTACAGTGGACGTGCGGTCGCCGGCATGGCGTTGGTCCGCAAGGGCAACACGCTCGAGTCGTCCTCCTCGATCACCCTCCACGACCTGTCGGGCCGTCGCCTGCGCTCGGTCGAGGGCACGGGCACCGTGCGCCTGGATCTCTCCGATCTCCGGACCGGACTCTACCTGGCCCGCAGCAACGGTGCGGTGCTCAAGATCAACGTCCCCTGACCGGGAACCAATCCCGTCAAATCAAGCCGGCCGGTCTCCGCAATGCGCGGGGCCGGCTTTTTTCATGTCGCACCGGCGCTGTCCTGGCTTTTTGAGGGAGCGGGCATTCCCATCCTCGCGTGGGCGTGGGTTTTCTTGGCAAGGCTGCTGGACGTGTTGACGCGCCTTCAACGCATTGCCGCGCGCATTTCCGGTGCGGGTCGGGGAGCCTCCCTAAGTTCAGGCTGTGGATGCGCTCCTGCACGCCGTGCCGGATCCGGCTTTGCTTCAATACCAGAGGACGACATGAACATCAAGACGGGATTCCTTCCCCTGCTGCTTGCCCTGACGGCTCCGACCTTCGCTGCCACTCCCGACTTCTCCCCGATGGGATTCACCACCCTGGATGGCGGCACCACGGGCGGCAAGGGCGGAGCGGTGGTCACGCCCACGACGCTTGAGGAACTCAAGAAGTACGCCGAGGACAAGACGACCCCGTACGTCATCCGCATCACGAAGGAGTTCAACACGGGCGTATCGGTCAACATCGACGCCACCGGAGCGGTCTCGGCCACCGGCACGACCAAGACCACCTACGGCGACATCATCAAGGTCGGCTCGAACAAGACCCTGGTGGGCATCGGATCGAGCGCCTTCCTCAACCGCATCGGCCTGATCATCCAGACCAAGTCCAACATCATCGTGCGCAACATCCGCTTCTCGATGAAGGACGTGCCCATCGCGCGCACCGACGAGAACAAGATCGTGGGCTGGGTGAACGGGGCGGCGAAGTCGCTCTCCGACCCGGACTGCATCGGGATGCAGGCCGACGACACGAGCTACGCCGAGTCCGCCCGCATGACGCGCAACGTCTGGATCGACCACTGCGAGTTCTCCAACGAGGACCCCAGCGTGATGACCGACGTGGATCGCTACGACGGCCTGGTGGACGGCAAGAACAACACGTCGAACGTGACGGTCTCCTGGTGCTACTTCCACGACCACCACAAGGCATCGCTCATGGGCAAGGGGAACAGCGACGACTACGACCGCCACATCACCTACAGCCACAACTACTTCAAGAACATCCTCTCGCGCCTTCCGTTGATCCGCTTCGGCAAGGTGCACATGCTCAACAACTACATGGTCACGAGCGAGAACGGCACCAACGCCCGCATCAACTCCGATGTCTATATCGAGGGGAACCACTACGAGGCCTCCAAGAAGCCGGTCTTCGGCAAGGTCTCCGAGAGCGGGGCCGCGACCTTCGTGAACAACAACTGGGTCACCTGCGATCGGGTGCCGCAGGTCGTCCTGAATGCGGGACAGGCCACGGGAGCCGATCCTCTCTCGGCAAGCGAAGAGGTCCTAGTGGGTACCTTCAAGCCCTCGTCCTTCTATGCCTACAAGGCCGACGCTGTGGCGGAGGTCCCGACCCTGGTGAGCACCTGGTCAGGGGTGGGGAAGATCAGCACCGCCGAGTACGACATCCCGACCGGGATCGCGTCCGTCGCGGAGGTTCCGGGCGCCGCCGCCTTCGTGAGCCAGGGAAGGCTCCATGTGGACGCCGTGGCGGGATCGCCGGTCCGCGTCCATGCCCTCGACGGCACGCTCCTCTACGCGGGCGCCGTCGCGGTCCCCGGAGCCGCCCTGCCGACGAGCCTGGGGAAGGGCGTCTACCTCGTCCGTGCCGTGGGCCTTTCCCGGACCGTCCTGGTTCCCTGATTCCCGGGGACTTTCCGGGGCGGCGTGCCGCGATGGCTATCTTGGGGGATCTTCCCCACCGTCCCGGAGGTCCTTTCGTCATGACAGATTCCGTCAAATCGCGCCTCGGTTGGGGCGCGCTTGCCCTTGCCCTCTTCTGCACCGAGGTGCTGATCGCCACGGTGTGGGCCAAGGTCCCCTTCGTGCGGGAGGATCTCGGCGACTACCTCGTGGTGATCCTCCTCTACGCGATGGCCAAGACCGTACGGTCCTTCCCGCCTCGCCCGCTTGCCGCCGGCATCCTGGCCTTCTCCTTCTTCGTGGAGATCACGCAGCATTTCCATCTCGCCGACCGCCTGTGCTTTGCGCGCGGGAGCCTTGCCAGCATCGTGCTGGGGACCTCCTTCCAGGTGTCTGACCTGCTCATGTACCTCGCAGGCTGCCTTACCGCATGGTTCCTGGACGAGAGGATCCTAGGCCGCAGAACCGCCAGGAAGTCCTAGTTGGCCAAGGATTGCAACGTGTCGAGCTGCGCCATCGATGATCGTGGGCACCCGGCAGCGGGGCGACTTCGATGCGCGGGGTCGTGGGTCGATCCGTATCTCGACAGCGTAAAGGGCAAGCTTCAGTCGTCCAGGTCATCATCGGAACTTTGAGAGATCCGAACTTTCTGACGGCCGAGAACATACTATTGCATGGATGGGAGCCGATGAACGCAGGCGCAAGGAGCGCTTGGCACTACGAAATCGCATCATCAAGGCCACTCTGCGGATTGTCGCCGACGAAGGCTGGGATGCCGTCACGATCCGACGGGTGGCAACCGCCATCGAGTACACTCCGCCCATCGTGTACGAACATTTCGAGAACAAGGAAAACCTGCTCCAGGAAATCATCGTCGAGGGCCACAAGCGTCTGTACAAGACCTTTGCGACCGCGACGGGCAAGAACAACGACCCGAAGAAGGCGTTGGTGTCGGTATCCATGGCCCATTGGAACTTCGCGTTCGAGAACGAGAATCTCTATCGCTTGATGTTCGATTCACGCCGCCCCTTGCCCAGCGAGACGATCTTCTCAATCGGGCAGAAGATCGAGGACCTGTTCCTAAAACTGGCTTGCGACGCTCTGCTTGCCAGGGAATTGATGTTCAACTGGATGTGCCTGGTGCAGGGCTACACGTTCGGCGTCCTGAAGAACGGCATCCCGCCCGATCTGTCCCCGAATCCGCCGGAAAGGCTCTTCGAGCAGGCGATCGGGCGCTTCCTCGGAAGCATTTCCGTCTAGCGGAGTCCGCCGCCGAGAGATCGGTAGAGATCCACCGCGTAGCCCAGCTTTTCCAGACGGTCGTTGATCCCGGCCAGCTGGGCCGAGAGCAAGCTCGTCTGGGCGGACAGCACCTCGAGGTAGTTGACTTCGCCTGCGACCAGGAGCAATGTCGAGGCTTCCGCCGCGCGCTCGATGGCGGCGATCTGCTGCTTGCGCAGTTCCTCCTTCTTCCTGGACTGTTCGCAGCGGTACAGGATGTTCGAGACCTCCTGACCGGCCTCCAGCACGGTCTGCTGGAAGGACACCAGCGACTCTTCCTGCTGGGCTTGGGCGACCTTCAGGTTGCTCTTGAGCTTGCCCCGGTCGAAGATCGGCTGGGTCAGACCCGCAGAGACGCTTGCGGCAAGATTACCCAGGCTGAAGAAGTCGGTGAAGCCTCCCGAAAGCCCGAAGCTTGCCGAGGTGATCGAGAGCGACGGGTAGAAGCTTGCCTTGGCTGCATCCGTCGTTGCGTAGGCCGCCTGAACCTTGAGCTCGGCTTCCCGCACATCGGGGCGGCGAGACAGGAGTTGGGCAGAGACTCCATTGGAAAGTGGACTTGGCAGCGCCTGCGCATCCAGCGGGCCTCGATCCACCGCACCCGGCTTGCGCCCGACCAGGACACAGATCGCGTTCTCCTGCTCCCGGATCTGTGTCTCAAGGGAAAGGACAGAAAGCAGCGCCCCTTGGAGAGTCGCTTCGCTTTGGTCCACGGCTGCCGAGTTCTGCCGCCCCGCCTCCTTCAAGGCGGTTGTCGTTTCGACGTTCTTGCGCAGGACCTCGGCCGAGGTGCGCGTCACCTCGAGCTCCTTGTCCAACGCCAGCAACGTGTAGTAGTCGCGGGCGATCGCGGAGACGAGCTTTGTCTTCACGAGATCCGCGACCTCGCGGCTGGCCAGGAGCGATGCGTACTTCGCCTTGGAGGCGCTTCCCAGCTTCCCCCAGAGGTCGATCTCCCAGCTCGCGGAAAAGCCCAAGGTGTTCTGGTGCGCCGTGTAGCCGAGCACGTCCGTACCCCGGGTTCCCGAACTCGTGCGGGTGTGGTTCATCCCGGCGCCGACAGAAACCGTCGGGGCCGAGGCCGAGAGCGAGACGCCCAAGCCTCCCTCCGCTTCCTGGATCCGCAGGACGGCGGTCTTCAGGTCCGCGTTGCGCTCAAGGCCCGCCGAGATCAGCGCCTGGAGCTTGGGGTCGGAGAAGTATTCCTTCCACGGGACATCCGCGATGCTGGTGGTATCGTTCGATTGTGTTGCCCCGTTGCGGATCGCGCCTTCGACGTCGGCCTTCGGTGGAGCTGCGAGGGTGCGGTACGAGGAGCAGCCCCCCAGGAGGACACCGGCGAACAGCGCCGCCAGGAGTGGGTTCTTGGCGTTCATGCCGTCACCTCCGTTTCTTTTGCGGCAGGTCTTGCGCTGCGGAGTCTTTCCTGCAGACCTTGGAAGATCACGAAGAAGACCGGGATCACGATGACCCCGAAGACCGTTCCCACCAGCATGCCTCCCACGGCGCTGATGCCGATCGAACGATTCCCCACGGCTCCCGCGCCATTGGCCAGGGCCAGCGGAAGCAGGCCGAAGATGAAGGCGAAGGAGGTCATCAGGATCGGCCGCAGGCGCGCCGTCGCGCCCTCGATGGCCGATTGCACCAGGTCCATGCCGCCCTTCCTTCGCTGCAAGGCGTACTCGACGATCAGGATGCCGTTCTTGGCCAAGAGCCCGATCAGCATGACCAGCGAGATCTGCACGTAGATGTTGTCGACGATGCCGCTGCCGCGCAGCATCGAGATGAACACGAAGAGAAGAACCCCGGAGAGCCCGATCGGGAGGGGAAGCATCACCGCCAAGGGGAGGAGGTAGCTCTCGTACAAGGCGGCCAAGAGCAGGTACACGAACACGCCGCACAGCAGGAAGATCACGACGATCTGGTTGCTGTTGGCCTCCTCTTCCCGGCTCATTCCGGAGAAGGCGTAGCCGTAACCGGTTGGCAGGGGAATCTGGCCGACGAGCTTGTTCACGTCGCTGGAGGTGTAGCCTTTGGGAAAGTTGGGGATGATGGTCACGTCCATCGAGGAGTAGAGGTTGTACCGTGCCAGGGCCTGGGGACCCGTGACATCCTTGGCGCTCAGGAACTCCGTGATGGGGGCCATCTCCCCGCTGGAGGTCTTCACCATGAGACCCCGGAGGTCTTCGAGCCGGGCGCGCCGTTCCGGTGAGGCCTGGACCACCACTCGGTACTGCTTGCCGAACGAGTTGAAGTTGGAGACGTAGCTTCCGCCCACGTAGGTCTGGAGCGCGCCCAGCACATCGCTGACCCCTAGGCCCGCACGCTTGGTCCTGTCGACGTCGATCTCGATCAGCTTCTGCGGGATGTTCGGATTGAAGGTGGTCATGGCCATCATCACTTCCGGTCGTTTCTGCAGTTCCTTGAGGAAGGCGCTGACGACCTGGAAGAACGGACCGATGTCGCCTCCGGTGCGGTCCTGCATCTTCAGTTCGACGCCGTTGCTCATGCCCAGGCCCATGATGGTCGGCACGCCGAAGAACATGAAGGAGGCGTTGGAAATCGTGTCCGTGGCCTTCTTCAGCAGGCCGGCGACTTCGTCGGCCGTGACGTCGCGCTGGTCCCACGGATCCATGCCGACCACGATGGAGGCGTTGGAGCTGCCTGCACCGGCGGTGAAGCTGTACCCGGCCATGCTGGTCACGCTTTTGACATGGGGGATCTTGGAGGCGATCGCGACGATCTTCTTGGTGAGGCTGTCCGTGGCCTCCAAGGAGGTGCCGGCCGCCAGCGTGGCGCCACCCATCACGGTGCCGCTGTCCTCCTGGGGCACGAATCCGGTGGGCAGGACCCGGGTCAAGCCGAACAACAAAAGCGAGAACAGCGCCACGACGACCGGAGCGGTCCAGCGCCATTTCTTCCTCGAGAGGACGGCGATGAATTTCCGGTACTTGTTGGTGCTTGCCTGGAAGATGGCATTGAACCAGAAGCAGAACTTCCCCCACCAGCCGAGGTCTTGTGCCTGGGCGTGCTTGGGCCGCAGGAAGATCGCGCACAGGGCGGGAGCCAAGGTGAGGGCGTTGACCATCGAAATGAGGATGGCCGCCGCGAGCGTGAGGCCGAACTGCTTGAAGAAGACGCCGCTGGTGCCGCCGATGAAGCTCACGGGAATGAACACCGACGCCATCACCAGGGTGATCGAGACGATGGCGGGAGTGATCTCTCCCATCGCCGAGACCGCGGCCGCCTGCGGGTCCGTCTCGCCGCCTTCGAGCTTCGCGTGCACGGCCTCCGCGACCACGATGGCGTCGTCCACCACGATCCCGATCGCAAGCACCAGGGCGAAGAGCGTCAGCAGGTTGATGGAGAAGCCCATGACCATCAGGAAGAAGAAGGTGCCGATGATCGCCACGGGAACCGCGATGGCGGGGATGAGCGTCGCCCGCCAGTCCTGCAGGAAGACGAACACGACGACGAACACCAGGAGGAATGCCTCGAAAAGCGTGCTCAGCACCTTTTCGATCGAGGCGTCGAGGAAGCGGCTCGCGTCCATCTGGTACTCGTAGGTGACGCCGGGGGGGAAACTCTTGGACGCCTTCTCGACCTCGGCCTTGACGTCCTTGATGATCTGCCGGGCATTGGATCCGGCGGTCTGGCTGATTCCCGCCATGACCGCAGGCTGGCCGTTGCCGCGGATGCGCATCGAGTAGTCCTGGGCTCCCATCTCGATGCGTGCCACGTCCTTCAGGCGCAACTGCTTGCTTCCATCGGACTTCAGGACGATGTTCCCGAATTCCTCGGCGTTCTTCAGACGTCCGGTGTACCTCAGCGCGTACTGGAACGTCTGGCCACCCCGTTCGCCCAACTCGCCGGGAGCGATGTCGACGTTCTGGTCCTTGAGGGCGGAGACGACCTCGGACGGCGTCAGCTTGTTGGCCGCCATCGCGTCCGGCAGCAGCCACACGCGCATCGCGTAGTCGAGAGTCGAGAACGACGAGGCGCTTCCCACGCCATTGACGCGCTTGAGCTGCGGGATGAGGTTGATGCTCATGTAGTTGGCCAGGAACTTGTCGTCGTAGGCGGGGTTGGACGACTTGAGCATCACCAGGAGGACGTTGCCCGTCTGCTGCTTCTGGACCGTGACGCCGTTCTGGGTCACTTCTGCGGGAAGCATCGCCGAGGCGATCGAGACGCGGTTCTGCACATTCACCGCCGCCATGTCGGGGTCGGTCCCCTGCTTGAAGGAGACGCTGATCTCGGCCCCGCCGCCGTTGCTGGCCGTCGACGACATGTACGCCATGCCCTCGACGCCGTTGATCTGTTCCTCCAGCGGAATGATGACGCTCTTCTGCACCACGTCCGCGTTCGCGCCGGCGAAGGTCGTCGAAACCCTCACGGTGGGAGCCGTGATGTCCGGATACTGCTCGATGGACAGCGCATTGATGCCGATGATCCCCAGCACCACGATGAGGATCGAGAGGACGGAGGAGAGGACCGGGCGATGGATGAAGATTTTCAGCATGATTGCACCGGCCTCACTTGACCTGGATTTTCTGGCCTTCGGACAGGTTGACGAGCCCGTCGACCACCACCCGTTCGCCCACGGCAAGGCCGTTGTCCACGACGCAGCCCACGCCGTCGGGAAGTGCTCTGGCCACTACGGACCGCTGGTGCGCGGTATCGCCCCGCACGACATAGAGCAATGTCCTGTCCTGGATGCTGAAGGTGGACTTGCAGGGGATCACGATGGCGGAATCGATGAACTCGCGCATCACCAGCCTGGCGCCGGCCCCGCTTTGCAGCAGGCCGTTGCGATTGGGGAAGAGCGCCCGGACGCTGGCGGTGCCCGTGGCCTCTTCGATCCTGCCGGAGATCGTCTCGATCCTTCCCGAGTCGGGGTAGGCCGAGCCGTCCGAAAGGACGAGCCCGACCGGCGGAATGTTGCGGATCTTCTCTTCCTTGTCGCGTCCCTTCCACTGGCCCAGGAACCTGGAGAGGTCCCTTTCCCCAAGGGCAAAACGCGCGATGACGCTTGCGGTGTTGGAAATGGTGGTCAGGGTGCTCGTGGTGTTTACGAGGCTTCCCATTCGCAGATCGATCCTGCCCACCAGGCCGTCGGTCGGGCTGGACACCGAAACCCACGCCATCGAGGCCTGTGCCTGCAGGAGCGAGGCTTTCGCCGAAGCCAAGGTGTTTTCATAGGACCCCAGCGACACCTTGCTGACGACCCCCTTTTCCGCGAGGGGGCGAATCCGTTCGACATCCAGCGCGGCGGTCGCCACCTGGGCGCGAGCCTGCTCGAGCGCCTTCAACGTCGCGGGCGAGTTGATCCTGAACAGCGGCTGACCCTTGTGGACGCGCTGGCCTTCCTTGATGTACACGGCTTCGATATAGCCTTCCAGCTGCGGCTTGATCTCGACCTCGTCCTTGCCGGACAAGGTGGCCGGATAGGTCGATCGGAGTTCGGCGTGTCGTTTTGCCACGACCATGGTGGGAAACGCACGGACCTGGGCCGGGGGCGTGTCCATGTTCCCCTTCTGGCATCCGACCAACAGTGCGACGACTACCAGTGCTCCACAATCCATTGCTTTCATCGGTCACCTGCCCTTGATCTAACGTTGATAGATAACATATACGCCGTTAGAAAGAAAACCAAGGAGGTTGCTTGGAGAGCATGACACAAGCGCTAGCGATCCTACCACAAACATCAGCCTAGGGCGCGGTAAGATCGGCGCAATGGCTTCGTGGTGTCCGTCAGCAGGGGAGTCGGGCGGTCAACCTTCTCCGCGTAGTCCCAGCATCAGGCCGCCGGCCACGTCGATGTTTTGTCCCGTGACATAGGATCCCGCCTCGGAGGCGAGCCAGGAAATCAAGCCGGCGATCTCCTCGGAGGTGCCGGGGCGCCCCAGCGGGATGCGGCGGGCATAGTCCTCGGGAAGGTCCACGGAGTTTTCGAGCTGGCCCGGACTGACCATGTTCACACGGATGCGGCGTGGAGCCAACTCCAGGGCCAGGGACTTGGTGAGCACCAGGATGCCAGCCTTGGTGGCCGAGTAGGCGGCGGTCTTGAGGCTGCCGGCAAGGCTGGCCACGCCGACATAGCCCAGATTGACGATGCTGCCGCCCTCGCGCAACCGCGGGATCGCAAGCTGGGAGCAATGGAAGGTGCCGTCCAGGTTGGTGCGCATCATGGCGTCCCAGTCCTGCGCTGGAAGGCGAGCGAGCGGTCCGGTCCGGTACACGCCGATGTTGTTCACCAGCAGATCGAGGCCGAGGTTCGGGTCGATCTGCGCAAAGACCTCTTCGCAGCCTTGCCGGGTTGCGATGTCCCCGGTCGCGATCGCACCCTGTCCGCCGCCGTCGAGAACCTCGCGCAAGGTCTCTTCCGCTTGGGCGTTGCGGGTGCGGGCATGGATGTGGACGAACCAGCCTTCGCGCGCGAGGTGCAGGGCAATGGTGCGACCGACGCGCACGGAGGAGCCGGTGATGAGGGCCGATCGAAGCTTCATTGGTGCAGAATCTACCACACGCGGGGCGCTGTGGCGACGGACTCCTCTTCAGAGCGGAGGAACGATCCCGATCCGCATCCAGCCGCCGTTCTCGTTCACCCTGAAAAGGCGCGACCAGGCGGGCGATTCCATCGGGAAGCGCCGCGGGTAAGAGACGCCCGGCATCGGGGCGCCGGGGATGGTCGAGCTCAGCCGCTGGCAGAGGCGGAAGCAGATCTCCAGGAGGAACTCCTCGGCGAACTGGTCGTCCATGTGCTCCTCGGGGAGCGAATGGTAGCCTGCGGCGATGTCCAGCATGCAGGCGCGGGAACCTTCCACCACCAGGCTCCAGTCCCAAGGGGAATCGAAGTCGCAGGCGCTGGAGAAGATCTTTCCGCTGGTGTCCAGCTCCAGAACGCTCCAGGCATCGGCGAAGGCAAGTTCCTCCAGCAGCTGGGGAAAGATCCGCTCGCAGGTGCGTTCCAGTACGTCTTCCAGGGTGGGCACAATGGGCATAGGCGTATCCTATCACAAATCTCCGATGCGGGCAAGCGGGCGTTTTGGAGTTAAACTTCCCATCCTCGTGATTTACGGAAGTGGAAGGATGTTCGCATGAAGATCACCGTCATCGGAACCGGATATGTGGGCCTCGTGGCCGGAGCCTGCTTTGCCGACAGCGGCAATCATGTGGTGTGCCTGGACGTCAACCCGGCCAAGATCGAGACCTTGAACCAAGGTGGCATCCCCATCTACGAGCCGGGCCTTGAGGAGATCGTGCGCCGCAACAAGCACGAGGGCCGCATCGTGTTCACCACCGACGCCCAGATGGCCATCGACCACGGTTCGGTCATCTTCATCGCAGTGGGCACTCCGCAGGACGACGACGGCTCGGCCGATCTCTCCTATGTGCTGGAGGCCGCCCGCAGCATCGGTCGCCTGATGAACGGCCCCAAGATCGTGGTGGACAAGAGCACCGTGCCGGTGGGCACCGCCGACAAGGTCGCGGCGGCCATCCGCGAAGTGACCACCCACAAGGTGAGCGTGGTCTCCAACCCCGAGTTCCTCAAGGAAGGCAACGCCATCGAGGACTTCATGAGCCCCGACCGCGTGGTGATCGGCACCGACGACGAGGACGCCCGCAAGGTGATGTCCGAGCTCTACGATCCCTTCATGCGCACCGGCCGCCGCATCCTTTTCATGGATCCCCGCTCCGCTGAGATGGCCAAGTATGCGGCCAACGCCTTCCTGGCCACCAAGGTCACCTTCATGAACGAGATGGCCAACCTGTGCGATGCGCTGGGCGCCGACGTGGACCTGGTGCGTCGCGCCGTGGGCTCGGACAACCGCATCGGGTCGGCTTTCCTGTTTCCCGGCATCGGCTACGGCGGCTCGTGCTTCCCCAAGGATGTCTCAGCGATCCGCCGCATGGGCGCCGATGCCGGCTACCCTCTGCGTCTGCTGGACTCGGTGGACATGGTCAACACCGACCAGAAGAGTCTTTTGGTGAAGAAGGTCGTGGAGTTCTTCGGCGAGGACCTCACGGGCAAGCGATTTGCGATCTGGGGTCTTTCCTTCAAGCCCAAGACCGACGACATGCGCGAGGCTCCGGCCCTGACGATCATCAAGGCCCTCAAGGCCCGTGGTGCCACCGTGGCGGCCCACGACCCCGAAGCCATGAAGGAAGCCAAGCGCATCCTGGGGGATGTGGTGGAGCTGTGCGATACTCCCGATGCCGCTCTCAAGGGGGCCGATGCGCTCTTGGTGTGTACCGAGTGGAGCGTGTACCGCCAGCCCGACTACGCCCAGATCAAGAGTCTCCTTAAGACTCCGACCATCCTCGATGGCCGCAACATCTACGATCCGGCCCGCATGCAGGAACTGGGCTTCCGCTACTACGGCGTGGGACGCAAGGCCACCACCAAGGGTTGATGGCCCGAGAGAAGCTTGGACCAAAGGGCGTTTGCCGATTTTCTCGGAGGCGCCCTTTTTCGTTCCTGTGGCGGGGAACGGTTCGGTCTCCTTACTTGCGCAGGCTCTTGCCTCGTGAGGTCTTCTTGGGTTTGGGGTAGTCGAGGCAGGAACTTTCCAGGGTGATCCCCTCCTCGAACTTTCCATGCAGGAAACAGGAATGGTTCTTTGCTTCGAAGCGGTAGTAGGAGTCTTCGTGCCGGCGCTGCCAGCGCGCGCCCTGGATCGGCTCCAGGAAGTCGAATGCCTTGTGGAAGGCCGCGTCGTGGCGTTTCCAGGACATCCAGCGGAAAGAGGGCGGACCCCGGAAGACGTATCGGGTCGCGAATCCGGCATTTCCGATCCGGGTCTGTCGGGCGATCCAGGAGCTGTCGCGTGAGCGGATCAGGAATTCCCCGTCCTTTTCCGGCACCTGATCGGTGAGCCGGGCCGCTCCCGTATCGGCAAGGAGGCAGGCGGTTCGCGATGCGGTGAATCGAGCCGAATCCTCGAAGGTCGTACCTGGTCTTGCCAGACGCGCGGCCTCGAGTCCCAGCAGGCAGCGGATCACGGTGTCCAGCGGGATGTTGGCGGGCAGAAAGGCTGCATGGCGCAACGAATCGAAGGTGGCGCTTTCTCCCAGGTCCTCGTCTTCCCCGACGGGAGCGGGAGGGACGTCGCTCTTGCGCAGGAAATTGCACCAGGCCACGGAGTCGGGATGTTCTCCGGGTTCGGGGAGCGTGGACAGGTGCAGGGTGTCGTGGCGTCGGCTCCAGCGCAGGAGGCACAGGGAGTCGTAGAGGGCGTTCTGCACGAGGATCAGGTCGCTGGAGTCTCTCCCGGTGCGGAACCCGTACTTGTACCCGCCGTAGGTGGCCGAGTCCGCCTTCTGTTCCGGAGTCATCCGGTAGAACTCGGACAGCCGGAATCCTCCCAGGCGTCCGTTCCCGAAGAAGGTGAATGGCCTTGCCGAGTCGGGGCTGACGGGCATCCATCGGCCGGCAAGGAACCTGCGGGCGACCATCCGATCCAAGCTCTCTCCAGTCACCATCCGCACCGAGTCCTTGCGGAACACCACATCGACATGCCGTCTGCCGTCCGCCGTACCTGGCCGCAGCCAGCCCACGCTGTCGGGTCCGACATGCCTTTCCGTCATGGACTTGCTGTGGGGCATCGGCACGAGTTCCCAGGCCTCGTGGAGGATTGTGCCCTTGCCGGTGGCCGAGTCCCAGCGGACCAGATAGGGATCGGAGGTTCCGCGGTTTCCCGCGTCGATCTCGACGCACTGCGTTCCCTGGTCCACATCCACTTCATAGGGGCAGCGGGCAAAGGGACCCATGTGCAGGAAATGGGGGCCGCCGTGCAGGAAACGTTCGAGACCTTGCCGCGTGGTGGCGGTGTCCAGGGCCGAGACCAGATCCGAAGGCGCCCACTTCCCAAGGCCGGCTGCCAGGAAGTTCCAATCGGCTTGGGATTCCTGCGGAGGTCCCGAGGGGGGGGAGGCCATCGAACAGCTCCAGCCCAGGAGCGCCAGGAACACGGTGCGCACGCGCAATGTCATTTTTGGCTTAGGCGCAGCCGGGCCTTGGCCACATGCTCCATGGCCTGTTGCAGGAGGGCCGGATCGTTCTCCTCCTGCATGGTCTCGAGATAGGCTTCGATGTGCTCCTCGGAAGTCAGGAACTCGAAGAGGTCGAAGGGCTTGGTCTGCTTGGATGGATACTTGTGGGACATGGCGGATTTCCTGGACAGGGGAAAGGGGGCGGTGCTCTTGCAAAGGTATCACGCCATCGCGGGAAGTGCCGCGCTTACTCCTGGCGCGGGTGCAGAGGAAGCAAGGGACAGGCCGAGGATGACGGCTCGAGAATATGTCAGATTCTGTTTTTCGTGAACGGGAGGGCGAGGGAGCCCTTGGCGGTCCTGCGGCCATCGGTGCAAGGCCCGAAGGGAGGCGCGAGGGCAGGAGAGATCTGCGGGCAGGGCGAGACTCCGCTCGCGGTCGGAACGGATGGGGGAACTGCCATCGCGCGTCCGGATGGCGCAGGTTTTCGACTGCAGGTGGCGTGGCCGGGACGGTGGTCCTTGCGGCTGGCTCTCATGGCATGGCCGTTGCGTGAGGAGGTCCCATGGTGACGACACATCAAGGCTTCGCGAGGGGAGGTTCCCTGGAACAGGGCGGGTTCCGCTCCCTTCGGGTGCGAGGGGGGCGTGGCGCGGAGGGGCTCGTGCCTTCGGGGTCCTGAGGCATGACCGAAGCTCTCCGCCGCTCCAACGACTGGGAAGATCCGCAGCTTCTGATCGAAGGCCTGCTGCCCCGGGGACGGCGCGTCCTCTCGGTCTGCTCGGCGGGCGACAGTTGCCTCGCCTTGGCCGCAAGCGGTGCCCGGGAGGTCTTGGCGGTGGATTGCGGTCCGGCCCAGATCGCCTGCCTCCAGATCCGCAGGGCCGCCTTGCGCGAACTCGACCACGGGGCGATCCTGGCCTTCCTGGGGGAGCGCGATGCCGATCCGGGAGAGCGCAGGGAGGCGTACCGGTCGCGGCTGCGCCGGCATCTCGACGCGCCGTCCTTGGCATTCTGGGATGCGCATCCGGAGGCGATCGGGGCCGGGATCCTGGGGGCGGGGCGCTTCGAGACCGTCCTCGACACTTTCCGTCGGCGCTGGCTTCCTCTGGTCCGCAGGCGCGGCACCGTGGCGCGTCTCCTGGAACTGGACGACGGATCGGATCGTCGCGACTTCTGGGATCGGCAATGGAACGACCGGACCTGGAGGTTGCTCTTTGCCGTCCTCTTCTCCCGGCCCATGCTGCGGCACTGCCGCGATCCTGAACGGCTGCCTCCGATGCCGGGACCGCTGGGCCCGCGGCTGCGGGCTCGGGTGGAGCGCACGTGCCTTGATTTTCCGGTGGGCGGGAATCCATGGCTGCGACGCATCCTGACCGGTCGCTTCGGGATCGCTCTTCCGTACTGGCTGCGTCCCGAGAACCTGGATGCGGTGCGCGAGGGCGCGGAGCGGATCCGCACCGAGGTCCGGTCCTTGGAGACTGCTGCCGATCAGGGGGGGTGGGAGGCGGTGAACCTCTCGGACCTCTTCGAACGCATGCCTCCGGAACGCTGCCGCAGGCTTGCGGGCGGCTTGCGCCTGGGGTGTGCCCCCAAGGCGAGGCTGGCGCATTGGAGCCTGCTTGCGCCTCGGCGCCTGTGCCAGCTGGAGAAGGGATTGCGCTTCCTCCAGGACGAGTCGATCGAGCTTTTCGGGAAGGACCGCGCCTGCTTCCATCTCGATTTCCGCCTCGAGGAGGTCGTCTCCTGAGCCGGCGGGGAAGGGGATGACGGGCATCGCTTCCGCCCGGGCCCGACGGCTTGGGCTCTTCGCGGGCATCCTTTGAGACTAGATTCCTCTCCTTCCCTTTCAGCCAAAGGCACGACTATGAAGATCCTCTACGGTGTTCCCAGCGAAGGCATGGGGCACGCGACCCGCAGCAAGGTCGTCATCGCCCATCTGCTGGCCGCCGGCCACGATGTCCGGGTGGCCACCAGCGACCGCGCCGCGGACTTCATGGAGAAGGCCTTTCCCGGCCGGGTCTTCCGGATCGAAGGATTCCACCTCAAGTACGACAAGGGCACGGTCGACCGCTGGAAGTCCTTCTCCCACTTGCTTTCCAGCGCTCCCGAGGGGCTGGTCACCAACGCCAGGCAGTTCCTGCAGGTGCACCGCGGCTTCCAGGCCGAGGTCGTGATCTCGGACTTCGAGTCCTTCACCTACTACTTCGCCAAGGCCCATCGTCTGCCGATCCTGTCGGTCGACAACATGCAGGTGATCAACCGCTGCACCCTGGGCATCGCCTTCCCCGAGGCGGAGGAGGAGAGCTATCAGCTGGCCCGCGCCATCATCAAGGCCAAGGTGCCATTCTGCGGCCGCTACCTCGTGACGTCCTTCTTCACGGCGCCTGCGCGCAAGGCGCGCACCGAGCTGGTCGCGCCGATCCTGCGACCCGCCATCCTCGAGGCGACTCCGACCCCGGGCGACCACATCCTGGTCTACCAGACCGCCACCTCCCAGTCGGACCTGATCGAGGGGCTCAAGGCCGTGCAAGGCCAGAAGTTCCGCGTCTACGGGTTCAATCGCGAGGAGGATCACGGCGACGTGCAGCTGTGCAAGTTCAGCGAGGACGGCTTCATCGCGGACCTGGCAAGCTCGAAGGCCGTGCTCACCAACGGCGGCTTCAGCCTCATCTCGGAGGCGGTCTACCTGCACAAGCCGGTGCTGGCCTTCCCGCTTTCCGGCCAGTTCGAGCAGTGGGTGAACGCGGCCCAGGTCGAGCGCATGGGCTACGGGCGCAACTTCCCGAAGTTCTCGTCCGATGCCGTGAAGTCCTTCCTCTACGACCTGGAAGGGTTTGCGCAGAAGGTCAAGGAACACTCCCAGGACGGCAACCGCTCGGTGCTGGAGGCGGTGGACCGCTTCCTGGCCGAGGTGTCCGCGGGCACGCTCGAGGACGGGATCGACGGGGACTGATCAGGAAAGGAAACGCCACGCCGCAAGCGCCGCCGCGAGAACCGCGGCGGTCGCGACGAGGTAGGGCAAGGTTCCGGCGGGCGCTGCCGTCCGGGCGGCGAAGGCCTCGGCCATGTCGTCCTCGGAGAAGCCGGGCCGTCCGGTGTCGATGGACTGTCCCCGGATGCGGATCATCTCCTGGACCGAGCGGGCGTCGTCGCTGCGCCGGGATGGATCCTTCTCGAGCAGGCTCGAAACGATCCGGCGCGATCCGGTGGGGATGCGGTCGAGGTCGGGTTGGCGGTGCATGTGCCCTTGGATCACTTCCGAGGTGCTCCCGGAGAACGGCGTGATCCCCGTCATCAGCTGGTAGAGGACCACTCCCAGGGAGTAGAGGTCGCAGCGCTGGTCGATGGCGTACGGCTGGGTGAAGAATTCCGGCGCCATGTAGAGCGGCGTGCCCAGGATGTGGCGCGGGCTGCTTTCCATCGGGGTCGCAAGCGGTTGGGCCAGGCCGAAGTCGGTGAGCTTGAGCGTCCCGTCGAGGGCGATCAGCACGTTGGACGGCTTGATGTCCCGGTGCAGGATGCCGGCGGCGTGGGCGGCCGCCAGGGCCGAGCACAGGTGGAAGCCGATCAGGAGCGCCGTGCGCTCCGGGAACGAGCCGCGGGCGTGCAGGTAGGCTGCCAGGGTCGTGCCCTCGACCAGTTCCATCACGATGCAGGGACGCCGGTCGTCCTCGAGGTAGTCCAGGACCCGCACGATGCCGGGATGGTTGAGGCGTGCGGTCAGGCGCGCCTCGCGCTGGAGCGACTGGCGATGGTGCAGGGGATTGTCGAGGTCCAGTGGACGCATCACCTTGATGGCCACGGGAATGTCGAGGGGGATGTGATGTCCGCGCCAGACCGTCCCCATCGCTCCCTGGCCCAACAACTGCGTCAGGCGGACGTTTCCCAGCATCTGGCCGGCGACAAGCGGTCGCGCCGCGGTCGGGCGGCTCGGCGGCGGGCTCGGGGGAGCGCTTCCCTCAGGCGATGGGTCGTGCATAGGCAGTCCCAACCTAACTTGGTTTCCGGTGCGGGACAATCCGGTTTTGACAGGAATTGTCAAGCATTCCGGATGCCGCGGGGGGCGCGGGAACTCGCCGGTGCGGCATCGGGGATCGATTGCCTATCTTTGGGCGACTATGAAAGCGAGTCTGAACTGGTTGCGCCGTCTGGTCGATCTGCCCGAAACCCCACAGGAGATCGCTGCGGCCCTGACCGCCGCGGGCCTTGAAGTCGAGGAGATCGAGACCGTCTTCGCCCTGGAGGGCGTGGTGGTGGGAGAGGTGCGCTCCGCCGAGAAGGTCGAAGGCACCCATCTTTCTCAGTGCGTCGTGTTCGACGGCGTGCGTGAGCTCCCCATCGTCTGCGGTGCCGCCAACGTGCGCGCCGGCCTCAAGGTCGCCTTGGCGACCGTCGGCACCCGGCTGCCGGGGGACTTCGAGATCAAGCCGGCCCAGGTGCGCGGCATGGAAAGCCTGGGGATGCTCTGCGCCGAGGACGAACTGGGCCTGGGCGAAGGGCACAAGGGGATCCTCGAGCTGGACCCATCCCTCCCTGCCGGTGCGGTCTTCTCGCAGGCGCAGGGCCTTTGCGACACTGTGTTCGAGATCAACGTCACGCCCAACCGTCCCGACGCCACCGGTCACCTGGGCCTGGCGCGCGAACTGGCCGCCCGCTTCGGTCGTCCCTTGCGCAATCCCCTGCTGGAGCCTGCCGTCGAAGGCGCGGCTGCCACGGCGTTCCCGCTCTCGGTCGAGCCGGGATGCGGCTGCACCCGCTACGTGGGACGGACCATCCGCGGCGTGAACAACGGAGAGTCCCCGGACTGGATGCGCAACCTCCTGCGCTCCATCGGATTGCGCCCCATCTCCGCCTTGGTGGACATCACGAACTTCGTCCTGATGGATGTCGGACAGCCCCTCCATGCCTTCGACCTGGCCAGGATGCAGGGGGGCGTTGCGGTGCGCGGGGCGCGTGCCGGCGAGACCCTGGAGACGTTGGACGGGACCGTCCGCACCTTGACGGCCGGCGACCTGGTGGTCTGCGACGAGCAGGCACCCCAGTGCCTGGGCGGCGTGATGGGCGGCCAGCACAGCGGTATTTCCGAGACCACGACCGACCTCTTCCTCGAGACGGCGTACTTCCTGCCTTCGGTGGTGCGCAAGCTGGCCCGCCGCAGCGGCCTTTCCAGCGATTCGAGCTACCGCTTCGAGCGGGGCGTCGATCCCTTCGCGACGGCCCAGGTGTCGAGCTACGCGGCCCGCCTGATCCGCGAGGTCTGCGGCGGCGAGGTCGATGCCGCCCAGGACATCCTCCTGCCGGAGCATCTGACGGTTCCGGTGCAGGTCGCCGTCTCCCCGGCCCGCATCGCGGCCCGCCTGGGACTCGAGGTCTATGCGGAGAGCATCCGATCCATCCTGGTTCCGCTGGGCTTCGACTTGCTCGAGACTCGGGACGAGGAACTGGTCTTCCTGGTTCCCGGCTGGCGTCCCGACGTACGGGTCGAGGCCGACTTCGCCGAGGAGATCGCCCGTTGCATCGGCTACGACAACATCGAACCGCAGGAGTCCGTCTATCCCGTGAGCGCGGTGCGCCTGCCGGCCCGTGAACGCTGGCTGCGCCGCTTGCGCCGCGCCTGTTCCGCCCGCGGCGTGAACGAGACGCTCTCGATCCGCTTCCTCAACCGCAAGGACCACGAACGGATGGGCTTCGGGGTCGACGACCCGCGCAGTCGTCTGGTGGCGCTGGCCAACCCCCTGTCCGACGACTGGGCCGTCCTGCCGCGCCTGGGCGTGGTCAACCTGCTGCGCGCCGCCCGCCGCAACGAGTCGCGCCAGGAACGCTCGGTGCGCCTGTTCGAGTGCGTGCGGGTGTTCGGCTACGATCTTCCCGAGGCCTTCGCGGCCCATCGCACCATCGGGATCGGTGAGCGCAACGTCTTTGCCGGCGTCCTTTCCGGATCGCTTCCTCACCAAAGCTGGAACGATGAGGCGCCGCTGGACTTCTGGCGCGCCAAGGGCATCCTGCAGGCGTGCCTGCGCGAGCTGGGCCTGGAGCCTGCGTTCCGGGCCGTTTCGGACGAGCCGTGGCTCCACCCTGGCCGTGCCGCCATCGTGTCGGTCGACGGCCGCGATCTGGGCGTGTTCGGGCAGCTCCATCCGCGGGTCCAGGAATCCTGGGAACTGCGCCAGGAGACCTTCGCCTGGGAACTGGATGCCGATGCGATCGTCGATCTTCTCGAGTCCCGACCGGCACCGCAGGTCAAGGCTCCCTCCGAGTTCTCCGCTACCCGCCGCGAGATCAATGCGGTCGTCCCGGTGACGACTTCGGCCGAGAGCCTGCTGGCCCTGGTCGAGGGGCTTCCCCAGGCGGATCATCCCTTCCTGCGCGAGGTCGTGCTGGCCTCGGTCTACCAGGGCGAGGGCGTGGCCGAAGGTTTCAAGGCGCTGCTGCTGCGTTTCTGGTACCAGTCGATCGACCGTACCCTGACGGATGCCGAAGTGAACGAGGTCCACAATGCGATCCGCGAGACCTTGGCTTCGAAGGACGGAATTTCTCTCAAATAGGGAGATTGCAGGTGCACCCCGGGACTGGGTGTGATATGATGGGCATGCCATGCTCACCAAGTCAGCTCAGACCCGAACCTATCGCAGTGGACAATGGATCGTCGTGGAATGCCGCGAGGGATTGGATCCTGGCACGGCCTCCGTGCTGCGGTCCGTGATCGAGACCCGCGACTCCGGCTGGATCGGTGCCATCATCAATCTCGGCGCCAGTGCGCAGATCGACAGCAACGGCCGCCGGATCCTCGCCAACTTCCATCAGGCATTGAAGCAACAGGGACGCACCTTGGGGCTTGTGGTGGAGGATCTCGAGCTCCGCAACAACCTGGCCGAGAGCGAAGACCAGATCACCCTGCTAGCCGACCTCTCGGAACTGAAGCGCTCGATCCACGAGATGAGCACCGAACGTCGCAAGGGCCTGGAATTGGGAGGCATGCGGCAGACCAACCTGCTTGCCTTCCAGTTGCGCTGCCCGCTGTGCCGTTGCGAGCTGGTCAAGGGATGGATGCCCGCCCCCAAGGCGCATCGCCTGGTGTGGGTTCCCAACGAGATCACTCCGCAGATGGTGCGGGTGGACGGGGTGGAGGAGCTCCTGGACGTGGAGACCTATCAGCCTGCGGTCTGTCCGGAGTGCCTGTTCGCCGCGGTTCGCTTGGACTGGTTCGACAATCCCGTCCTCAACCTCAGGACGACCCTGCAGGATTCGGCGCTGGATCGGCTGGTGAAGAACTCGCAACGCCGCCGCATGCTGTTGTCGGGCGAGAAGATGGAAGAGGATGTATCGCTTCCCACCTTCTTCGGGATGCCTCGACTGCGCCAGGCTTCGGGTTTTGCCTGGTCGCTTGCCGCCGATGCGATGCAGGTGATCGGCAAGGAGCGCTCGGCCATCGACGCGATGGGCGTGGCGACCAGCCACATCATGAGGGCACGGTTTGCCAAGGAAGGGGAATCGCTGGAGAAGCACTTCACGGGTGCCTACATCTGGCTGCGCACGGCCCTGGAGAATCCCGAGAACTATGCCGAGGAGCGGATGGCGGAGGCTTCCGTGTACCTGGTCTCGGTGTGCCTTGCCATGGGACGTGAGCACGAGGCCAAGGAAGTGCGTCAGAAGGCTGCGGCCCAATGGGGTGCAAGGCGCGATTTCGACTTCTGGCTCGAACGGAACGATGCCTTGTTGGGGTGAAGTGTGTATGGACGAGTGAATTGTCCTCAATTTCTCCTGCGAAAACTGTTGTCCAGCCGTAATATGACGACAGAGGGGGAGAAATCATGTCCATGACCAGGAACCTGGAATGGGTCGTACTGCTTGCCATGTTTGTTTGTGCAGCGGCGGCTCTCGCACGTTTTTGAATCGAGAAACATCGCGAAAACTGTGGTTGCGATGGTATCATTTCGTCAAGATGAGACCTCGTAGCCTTCGTTTCTTGCTTCTTGTCGGTCTTGCCATGCTGGCCTCGTGCACGCCGTGGCCAATGGAGCCCGCAGCATCGCCGGACCTGTCGCCGACGATGGCGTTCGATGCGCCCGTATCGGGCGGGAAGCTGTCCTATCTCGGCGGCGACGTGACGATCCGCGCCCGGTTTTCGAACATGACGGGCGATACGCTCGACTTCAGTTGGCGAACGGGACGCGCCGTGATCCTGGGACGAGGCTTCGAGGGGAGCGGGGACACGATCACCTCCGCCTGGGTGAAGGTGCGCTGGGACACTGCGGCCGGTGCACGGGACTCCCTCACCAAGCTTGCTCATGATACCGTGGCCCTCCTCAGGAACACGACGTCCATGGGCTTGGTCTCGGTGGGCCTGGAGAACATCCTTCCGCGCCTGGATTCCCTGCTGGTCGGCTCCTCGATCGACACATCGTCGCAGCGCGCCATGGCCTTGCGTGGCGACACCCTCTGCCTGTTTGCCCACCCCGGATCCATCGCCTATCTGCGTCTGCGGTTCCGCGATCCCGATGCCAACTATGCGGCCCGCTTGCGCATCGCCCTTCCCATGAAGCTTGCCCAGGGCGGAACCTTGCGTTGGCGCAGCGACGATCCGGGGGACTCGATCCTGGTCTGGCAGACCGGCGACAGCCTCTTCGACACGTGCTTGACGGTGATCCAGTCCGATGGGATGGGGGTCGGGACGCGAAGCTGGACCTTGAGGCTTGCCACCTACCTTGAGGAGGGAAGCGTGTGGGTCGGGCAGCGTACGCAGCTGGTGAAGTTCGGGCGGACCCAGGGCGGCAAGCTGCTGGAGGTGGCGCGCCTGAAAGGCTTCGGGGAGATCGTCGGACTTGCCTTGGATCCTCTCCGTGAAGGAGGGCTTCTGCTGGGCGCCGACCGGAAAGCCGCCGCAGTCGTGAAGTACACCTCCGAGGGGGTGTTGCGCACGGTCAAGACCAAGTTCAAGGGGCCTCAGTCGATCGGCTGCGACTTCGACAAGGGGTGGTGCCTGGTCGGTGATGCCGATTCCACCGGGAAGACGTCGGTCGTCCGGGTGGACGGCGATACGGCCACGACCGTGGGCTTTCCCGGTGCGGTGGGAGCGATCGCGATCGATCAAGGCTCCTACGGACGGGCCTGGGTGGCCGGCAAGGACTCGGGATTCGTATCGCGCCTCAGCGGCAAGAAGCTCGACACGACCTATCGGGGCAGGTTCAGTCGCCCTGCCGCACTTGCCTTCGACGAGTCTCTGAGCTGGCTCTGGGTGGCCGATCTCGATTCCGGAACCGTGACGGCGCTGGACTCCCAGATGACGGCAAAGCAGGTCTTGCGCGGCTTCAAGATGCCCGTCTCGATCGCGGCCAAGGGCGGATACCTTTGGGTCGCCGACTCCAAGGACCAGAGCGTGAGCCGCTGGAAGGCGGGCGTGCTCGAGAAGCGCTTCACAGGGTACCGCTCCCCTTCGGCGGTGGCGATGGATCCGCGCGACAGCCGCAACGCCTGGGCATTGGACGAGGAAGGCGGACGGCTTCTGCGCTTCGAGGGCGATTCGTTGGTGGCCCAGACCAGCGGCTCCGGCCTGGAACGTCCCAACCTGCTGGTCGTGCATCCGGGACGCCTGTGAACGGCAAGGAGCAGTTCCAGCAGGCCAGCGGATGGCTCTTCAAGAATCCGGTCGCCGACTTCCTGGTCAAGCGCAAGGACTTCCTGCTTCTCCTGGGCATCATCGGGGTGATCGCCGTGCTGGTGATCCCGCTGCCGGCCCCGGTGCTGGATCTCCTGCTGTCGCTCTCGTTCTCGATCGCCCTGCTGATCCTGATGGTGAGCATGTTCATCAACACGGTGCTGGACTTCTCGATCTTTCCGGGCGTCCTCCTGGTGACCACGCTCTTCAAGCTCTCGCTCAACGTCGCGACCACCCGACTGATCCTCTCCACCGGCGAGGGCGGATCGGTGGTGGAGGCCTTCGGAAGCTTTGTGACCGGTGACAACGTGGTGATCGGCGCGGTCATCTTCGTGATCCTCCTGGTCATCAACTTCAACGTGATCACCTCGGGCTCCACGCGCATCGCCGAGGTCGCGGCCCGCTTCACCTTGGATGCCATGCCCGGCAAGCAGATGGCGGTGGATGCCGATCTCAACGCCGGTATCATCGACGAGGCCGAAGCCAAGAAGCGTCGCAGCGACATTCAGCGCGAAGCCGACTTCTTCGGAGCCATGGACGGTGCGTCCAAGTTCGTGAAGGGCGAAGCCGTGGCCGGCCTGATCATCACGGCCGTCAACATCGTGGGCGGCTTCGCGGTGGGCATGCTCATGCTGGACATGGACGCCCCGAAGGCCATGTCGACCTTCACCAAGCTCACCATCGGCGACGGCCTGGTCGGGCAGATCCCCTCGCTGATGATCTCGACCGCCTCGGGCATCATCGTCACCCGTGCGGCCTCCAAGTCCAACCTGGGCGCAGAAGTGACGAACCAGCTGGCCCAGTCCCCGACGGCCCTGTTCCTCACCGCCATGGTGATGGCCGGCCTGGGTGCGGTGCCGGGTCTGCCGACGCTCCCCTTCATGGTCCTGGGTGCCGGGATCGCACTGGTGGGCTGGGGGCGCAACCGGGCCATCAAGGCAGAGGTAGCCTCCAAGGCGGCTGCGGCACTGGCGCCTCCCAAGAAGGATTCCAAGCCCGAGGACGACCGCATCGAGAACTATCTCGCGGTGGATCAGATGGAGCTGGAGATCGGCTATGCCCTGATCCCGCTGGTGGACGTCAACCAGGGCGGCGACCTGCTGGAGCGCATCACCATGCTGCGTCGCCAGTGCGCCACCGAAATGGGGATCATCGTGCCCCCGATCCGCATCCGCGACAACATCCTGCTGCGGCCGGCCCAGTACATCGTGAAGATCAAGGGCGTGGAGATCGGTCAGGGGGAGCTGATGACCGGCTCGTATCTGGCGATGGATCCGGGTACCGTGAGTCGCAAGATCAGCGGCATCCCCACGCGGGAACCGGCCTTCGGGCTGCCTGCCCTGTGGATCACCGAGTCCCAGAAGGAATCGGCGGAGCTTGCCGGCTACACGGTGGTCGAGTTGCCCGCCGTGCTTGCCACGCATCTCACCGAAGTGATCCGCGCGCACAGCCATGACATCCTCTCGCGCCAGGACGTGAAGACCTTGATCGACAACGTCCGCGCCACCCACGGGACGGTGGTGGACGAACTGGTTCCCGCGCTTCTCTCCTACGGCGAGGTGCAGCGCGTGCTCGAAGGGCTCCTGCGCGAGCGCGTGAGCATCCGCGACCTGCCTACGATCCTGGAGGCTCTCTCCGATGCGGCGCGGATCAACCGCGATGTCGGGAGCCTGGTGGACGCGGCGCGGCTGGGCTTGGCGCGCAGCCTATGCAAGCAGCTTTCCGATCCGGAAGGCGTGCTGACGGTCCTGACGCTGGAGCCGGGGCTTGAGCAGATCCTGGACGCGAGCATCCATGCCGGGGAGAAGGGGCCGCGCCTGCTGCTGCGTCCGGAGCTGGTCGGCAGGATCCTGGAAGCCGTCGGTCCGCTGGTCGAGGAACTGTCCGCCTCGGGAGACAATCCCGTGCTGGTCTGTTCCCCAAGCATCCGCCATCCGCTGCGGCGCCTCCTCGAGGCCAATTATCCGCAACTTTCGGTGCTATCTTACGCTGAGATCGTGCCGGGCGTCCAGGTGAGGACGCGGGGCATGGTGCAGGCCCTCGACTCCAACCAGAACCATACCTAAAAGCCCTTATGCGCATTCGCAAGTTCCAGGCAGATACGATCCGGGAAGCGCTTCTCCAGGTCAAGGACGAGCTTGGACCCGAAGCGCTCATCCTGCGTACCCAGAAGATCAAGGGATCCTTCCTGGGCATGGGAGAGAGGTTCGAGGTCACGGCGGGCCTTGAGGAGAAGTTCGAGTCCGAGGCGGCGCGTGCGCCGGTCGCGACCGCGATTGTGCCGCCTCCCCCGGCGGCAAGCTACGGCCCCGGTTCCAGGGCTTCCGCCCCGACCGGCGTGGCCTCCGCGCGCGTGCCTTCGCCGCCGCGTCCTTCCGACACGACAGGCATCACCCGCGACGAGTTCGCGGCCCTGCAGCAGGGGATCGATGCCGTGCGCAAGGCGGCGGAGTCGCCTCGCGACGAGATCGCCGCAGTGCGTCGCGAGATGGGGCAGATGCGCTCGGTGCTTGCCATGCTCGCCGATTCCTGGAAGGATCAGGCCGGTGTGCGCATCTCCGAATGCCTGCTTCCGCACTACCAGAAGCTTCTGGCCTCGGATCTCTCCGAGTCGATCAGCCAGCAGGCCTGTGAAGAGGCGCAGCGGCGTCTGGAGCAGAGCGGGTTGCTCGAGGATCCCGAATGGGCCCGCAACGTGCTTCTGCAGGTGCTTGCGGAGCTTCTGCCTTGCGCGCCTGTGCTGGTGCCGCGCGGGCACGGTCCCAAGGTCCTGCTCTTTGCCGGTCCGACCGGGGTGGGGAAGACCACAACCATCATGAAGCTGGCCGCACGGCTCTCGGGCCAGGGAGCCTTGAGGGTGGGGCTGGTGTCCTGCGACAGCTACCGCATCGGGGCCCAGGAGCAGATCAAGACCTTCGCCGAGGTGGCGGGGATCCCCCTGCGCAGTGTCTTCACCGACGACGACATCGGACGTTCGGTCAAGGAGCTGCACCTTTGCGACGTCATCCTGGTGGATACTGCAGGCCGTTCCCCGCGCAACCAGATGCACCGCATGGAGCTCACTGCCCTGGCGGAACGTCTCAAGCCGGACGAGATCCATCTCGTGCAGTCCGCCACGACCCGTCTTCGCGACCTGCGCCTGGCGCTTTCGGCCTACAAGGACCTCGCGCCCAATCGCCTGGTCTTCACCAAGCTCGACGAGACCGACTCGTACGGAGCACTCTGCACGCTCATGGCCGAGGAACGCATTCCTGCCTCGATCCTGTGCTTCGGGCAGGACATTCCCGAGTCGATGGGAGACGCCTCGCCCGAGGAACTGGCGCGGATGATCCTGGGGGACGACGATGGCCGGGCAACTTGATTCCCTGCGCGCCTGGCTCCCCAATGCCGGCGCGCGGATCTCCTCGGCAGTGCCGGCCCAGACCATCGCGATCGCAAGCGGCAAGGGCGGGGTCGGGAAGAGCCACATCACCCTGAGCCTTGCCTTGGCGCTTTCGCAGCAGGGCAAGCGTGTCCTGCTCCTGGACGGGGACATGGGTCTGGCCAACCTGCACATCCTGGCGGGAGTGCAGCCCAAGGCCGATCTGGGCGATGTGATGGCCGGGCGCTGCGGCGTCGAGGATGCTTTGATCTCCGTCGCGCCGGGGGTCGATCTGCTTCCTTCGGCCTCGGGTGTCGCCGGACTTTCTTCGCTTCCTGTCGAAAAGATGAATCAATTGGTTGACTCTTTGTCGAAAATACAGGATGCTTATACTCATGCCTTGGTCGATATCGGCGCGGGCATCGGCGAAACGTCTCTCCACCTTGCCACGGCCTCCGATCGGGTGCTCCTCGTGACCACTCCGGAAGCCACGGCTCAAGCAGATGCCTATGCATTTGTGAAGGTGTCCAGGGCACGCCGTGCAGACTTGCCGTTCAGTCTTGTGATCAACCTTTGCGATGTTCCGGAGCAGGGTCCGGAAAGCGCGATGCGGCTCTCATCGGTCGCACGCCGCTTTCTCGGCCTTGATCTTCCCTATTGGGGAAGCATCCCGCGTCAGCGGGGTCTGGACCAGTTCCTGCGACAACGTGTTCCCGCGTTCCTCGCAGATCCGCAAGGGCCGTTCGCCAGGGCGATCGTGGAGCTTGCGCGGCGCATTCCCGATGTCCGAAACGATGTGTCCCCGGGCTTCTTTGCTCGTCTGAAAGAGTCTGCGTAATCATCTCCTCGAAGGCAGGTTCCCTATGTCCCGTCGCTTGGTCCGTTCCGCTTCCCTGACCCTTGCCCTTGGCGCCATCGCCTCGGCCCAGAGCCTCGACCAGTACACCATCTTCGCCAGCCAGAGCGCTGTCCTGATGGATCGTTCCGCCTGCCTTTCCGTCTGCCTCATGGGTTCGGGCGGCCAGTTGCGCGTTGGCGCCGACGCCATGGTCGACGGCGACGTGAATTCCGCCGGCATGGTCGATGTCGCCAACCGCGGCCGCATCCAGGGCACCCTCACCACGGCCGACAACGTCTATCAGCAGATCGGCAGCTCGATCGGCATCGCCAAGACCTACACGCCGGTCTCCTTGCCCTCCCTCTCCGGCCTCTCCGTCGCCTACGGCACGACCGACATCAACATCTACAACGGCCAAAGCCTTGACCTCGCTCCGGGCAGCTGGGGCAACGTCCACGTCTACGCCGGTGGCATCGTCCGCCTGGTGGGCGGCACCTACCAGGTGCGCAGCCTGACCATGGAAGCCGACGCCAAGGTCAACTTGGACGTGAGCGGCGGAGAGATCGACTTCCGCACCGCCGATGCCTTGAACTTCGGGGACCGCTCCCAGATGAACAGCGTCTCGGGAGGCAACGAATACAAGGTGAAGTGGTACTCCGCCCAGGCCGGCCAGCTGCGCATCGGCACGGACGTGACCTTCCGCGGCATCCTGACGGCTCCCATCGCCGACGTCAGCGTGGCCTCCCGCTGTTCCCTGTACGGTGGACTGCGTGCTCGCACGGTCTCTCTCGAGCCGGACAGCCGCATCCTGCGCGTGATGAAGCCCGCCGAATCGAATCCGGTGTTCACGACCGCCCCTCAGTACACGGAATGGGGAACCGGGACGAACTTCGAGATCTACTGCCCGAAGGCTTCCGACCCGAAGGGCCTTCCCGTCACCATCACCCTCAACAGCACCGTCGAGAACCTCAAGCAGAACGCCAACGGCTGCCTTCAGTTCTCGCCCAAGCGTTGGCAGGACAACAAGGTCTTCCCGGTCCAGCTCAAGGCGACCAACTCGGCGGGCTACTCGGCGTTCCAGGACTTCAAGCTCAGCACCTTTACGCTCGAACATGCCTATTTCGCAATCGGTTCGCAGTTCCTGACCGTGAAGGTCGGGACGCCCTGGAGCTACCGGATCGCCCTGAGCTTCTGCGCCAATGCCGACGGTACCAACAACCGTTGCGACGTCGAGACCGTCGACGTGGACGGCGATGTCGTCGATTACCAGTATGCGGGCCTGCCCAGCACCGCGACGGTGTCGAACCGCACGGTCTACTGGACCCCGACCGCCGCGGATGCCGGCAAGACCTATTCGCTCGTGCTTCGCTGGTCCGATCTGCGCAACGGCGGCTATTCCCAGCAGACGATCAATGTCAAAGTGACGCCCTGAAGCAGGATTGAATCGATCGCCGGCAACCTTCGCGGTTCCGGCGATCGTTGTTTTTGCTAGAATTCCCCCTTTGCATCCCTCTTCATCAGTGTCCGAACAGCGAACCATGTCCAAAGACGTCATCGACCTTCTCCCTCTCGGCGAACAAGCCGTCCACGATCTCCTCGAGGATGCGCGCGCACAAAAACAGCATTTTCGGGAGCAGGGGCCCGACACCGAATTTGCCGGTCGTACCGCGGCCCTCTACTTCGAGAAACCGTCGCTGCGCACCCGTACGACCTTCGAGATCGCCATGAACCAGAAGGGCGGGCACGCCCTGCAGCTGGACGCGGGCACCATCGGCATCGGCAAGCGCGAGAGCCTCGAGGACGTGGCCCGCAACCTGGAACGCTGGCTCGACGCGCTGGTGTGCCGTACCTTTTCGCACACGCTGGTGCAGGAGCTGGCCCGTCTGGCCCGCATCCCCGTGATCAACGCGCTCACCGACGTGTCCCATCCGTGCCAGGCCCTGGCCTTCGGTCAGACCGCCATCGAGCACCGCGGCGCCCTGAAAGGGCTCAAGCTCGTCTTCGTCGGCGACGGCAACAATGTCGCGCGCTCGCTGTGCGAACTGGCGGCGCTTTCCGGCATGGACTTCACCCTGGCCTGTCCGAAGGGCTTCGAGCTCCCGGCCGATTTCCTGTCCGAGATCGCTCCCGAGTTCTCCCGCCGCGGCACGCGCCTCGAGCAGGGCAACGACCCGAAGGGCTGCGTCCGCGGCGCCGACTTCCTCTATTCAGACGTATGGGTCAGCATGGGTCAGGAAGGCCTGAAGGACGAGAAGACCTCGCACTTCCTTCCCTTCCAGATCAACGATGCGCTTTTGGACCTTGCCGGTTCGCAGGCGCTGGCGACCCACTGCCTTCCCGCCCATCGCGGCGAGGAGATCACCGATGCGGTCATGGACGGGGCGCGCTGCGTGTGCTTCGACGAGGCCGAAAACCGTCTGCACGCCCAGAAGGCCGTCCTTCGGCGCGTGATGAAAGCAACAGGGAGACTCTGATGGCACTGCCCCGTGTTCCCACCGGCATCGAAGGACTGGACCGCATGTTGGGCGGCGGCTTCGTCGAACGAAGCGCCAACATGGTCGAGGGCGCTCCCGGCACCGGAAAGACCACGCTGGGCCTGCAGTTCCTGGTCCAGGGTGCCTTGCGTGGCGAGGCGGGGCTTTACATCAGCTTCGAGGAGTTCCCGGCGCAGCTCTACGCCGATGCCCTGCGCATCGGCTGGGACCTCAAGGCCCTGGAGGCGCGCGGGTCTCTCAAGGTGATGTTCACCACTCCCGAGGATCTTCTCGAGGAGCTGGAGCAGGTCGGCTCGACCCTCGAGACGACGATCTCCACCATGGGTGTGAAGCGCGTGGTGGTGGATTCCCTCTCGCACTTCGAGCCGTTGGCCGTCTCCACCTTCGAGCTGCGCGACCTCGAGTTCCGGCTGGTCTCGGCCTTCAAGCGCGAGGGCATCACGGCGGTGCTGCTACGCGAGAACGCGAATCTCCTGGGCGACACCAACTCGACGTCCCGTTCCCCCTTCGTGGTGGACTCGTTCCTGATCCTGCGCTATGTCGAGATCGACAGCGCGGTGGCCAAGGCCCTGCTCGTGCTCAAGATGCGCGGAAGCGCCCATGCCACCGACATCAGGGGTTACAGCATCCGTCAGGGAGGCATCTTCGTGGAGGACAAGTTCGACGGACGCGAGGGCATCCTGGGCGGTGCTCCCCGCAAGTCCAAGTCGGACGCCTTCGTGGAAGCCTTCGGAAGGCGTCGCTGATGCTTCTTCTCTCCGTCGCCTCGAGCATTCCTCTCCTGCTGCTTTGCATCGTCGGGTGGTGGATCGGTCGTTTCTACAAGCTCAAGTTCGGAGAGAGCTCCCACAGTTGGATCCTTCTCGTGGGCGGCGTGCTCGGGACCCTGGGTCTGCTGTCGTTCAGCTTGGTTCCTGCGCTTGCCGGCGGCGTCGGTGCGGTGGTCGGCGAAGTGCTCATGCTGTTGGGTGGAATCCTGATCGCAGGCGGAGCTTTCTGGCTCTGGTACCTGCTCATGGGAGCGAGGCACGGATAATGACAGGACTTCTGGTCTGGCATCTGGCGGTCGCGGGCCTTGTGCTCGTGCTGCATCAACTTTCGGTCCGCCTGGGAAGAGCCCTGGCGGACAATGACCGCTACCTTCCGCTCTACCTGGTCGGGGCCGGTGTCCTGGCCGCGGGCGGTGTGCTGTGGGCGGTCTCGACCGTCTGGCTGCCCGGTCGCCTGTGGGCTCAGGTGTTCGATCTCGTGGGAGGGGGCTGCGCCACGGTGGCGGGATGGTCCTACTGGAGCTGGCTCCCGGCTGAAATTCGCAAGACGCGGAGGAAATGATGGCACGCATCCTGGTGATCGACGACGAGCAGGACATGGCCGAGGTGATCCAGCTGGTGCTGGAACTTGATCAGCACGAGGTGCAGATCGAACTCGATCCCACCCGGGCCGTCCAGGCCGTCAAGAACTTCGCGCCGCATCTGGTGCTGCTGGATCTGGTCATGCCGATCATGGACGGTTACGAGGTCTATCGCGCCCTGGCCGACCTGCCCGAGATGGCCAAGGTCCCGGTGGCCTTCCTGACCAGCCGCAACAAACAGATCGATCTGATGGTGGGGCTGCACATCCTGCATGCCAACGACTACATCACCAAGCCCTTCGACCGACAGGATCTGTTGACCCGCGTGCGGCGTCTGCTCGCGCTCGCGGGCTGATGCCGGAGATCGTCCTTCGCGGGGTGCGCACGCGCAACCTGCGCGGGTTCGACGTGTCCTTCCCGCCCGGCTCCTGGACCCACGTCGTGGGCGTCTCGGGTTCGGGAAAGACTTCGCTGTGCTTTCACACCTTGCACGCGCTTTCCCAGCAGAGCTTCCTTTCCGCGATGGCCCCGGCCGCGCGCATCCTGCTGGAGGACCTGCCTCGTCCCCGCCTGGATTCCTCCCACGGACTGATGCCGACCTTGGCCTTGGAGCAAGGGGACCTGCGTCCTTCGGCGCGGACCCGCGCCCTGGAGCTTGCCGGCCTCGAACTGCCGTTGCGCAGCCTCTTCGTGGCGTGCGGCATCGCGCATTCCCCGGTCTCGGGCAAGGCCCTGCGTGCCTGGCAGGCGGCTCAAGTGGCCGACCACCTCGTCGAGATGTACCCTTCCGCGAGGCTCCAGGTCCTCTTCCGGGCCGGCGGCAAGGAGCGGGAACACTGGGAACTGCGCGGCTTCACCCGCGGGCTTGCGGGCGGGATTCCCGTCGAGCTGGGGGAGGCTCTGCTTGTTGAGGCAACGCTTGACTGGATCGTGGTGGACCGCCTCGTGGCCGAAGGCAAGTACCGACTGCGCATCGGTGAAGCGGTCCGGCTGGCCTTTGCCAGTGCCGAGGGACAGGCTGGTGTCCAGGTGCTTGGGCGCGAGGGGGAGCCGATCCTGCTGGAGTTCGCGGACCACCCTCATTGTCCCGATGGCGGCGGCGACGTGCCGCAGGCCTCGATGGGGGCCTTTTCCCCGAACGCGGTGGCGGGGGCGTGCCTGGCCTGCTCGGGAACCGGGGCGGACGGAGCGCAGCCTTGCGTCGTCTGCCACGGCAGCGGACTCGGGAGCGTGGCGTCGTGGTACCGGCTGGGTGGCAGGACGATGCCGCAACTGCTGGAATCGACTTTCCTGGCCATGGCGCAGTGGCTTGAGCAGAGTGGTCTGCTGACGGACCCCCGTGAGGCGGTCTCCCAGACGGCAGCCGATCTGCGCAGGCGCCTGGAGTGCCTTCAGCGACTGGGCCTGGGCTACCTGCAGGCGGGCAGGCGGGCGCCGACGCTCTCATTCGGGGAGCTGCACCGCCTGAGGCTCGTGCAGCTGACGGGAGCACCTCTCTCGGGCGTATGCTACGTGCTGGACGAGCCGTCCACGGGACTGCATCCGGAAGACGCGCTGCGGCTGCGTGATCATCTTCGCGATTTGGTGGAGCTGGGCAACACGCTGGTGGTGGTGGATCATCGCCTGCGGGATCTCCACGGGGATCGCGTCATCGAGATCGGCCCCGGTTCGGGGCTGCATGGCGGCGCGCTGGTCTTCCAGGGTGCGCTTGCGCAGTACGCCGAAGGCTCGGCACCCGGTGCCGCCTGGCTGCAACGGACCCTTGCGCCTTCCTCCTTCGTTCCGGAGCGTTTCCTGAGGCTGGAGGGTGCCTGTGGCAGGAACCTGCGGGAGGCGCGCCTGGAGGTGGCGTTGGGAGGGATCACCGGGGTCTGCGGACCCAGCGGGGCGGGGAAGTCCACCCTGGTGATGGAGACCCTGGTGCCGGCCTTGCGCACCCGCCTTGGAGCGGTGGCACCGGGGCTTCCCTTCGGGAGCCTGGTGGGCGGGGAGACCTTCGAGGCGGTCGAGGTCGTCGACCCTTCGGACGAGACCATCGTCAACGTGCGTTCCATGGTGGCGACCTTGGCGGGCATCCTGGACCCGTTGCGAAGCCTGATGGCCTCCTTGCCGGCCTCCAAGGCCCAAGGCTTCGCGGCCAGCCGATTCTCGCCCAACCTCAAAGGGGGGCGCTGCGAGACCTGCCAAGGCACGGGCCGCCTGCGGGTGGATCTGCCCTACCTGCCGGTCTCCTGGAGCGAGTGCCCCCAGTGCCGAGGCATGCGCTTCTCGCCCGAGGTGCTGGAGATCCGGTGGCGAGGCCTGAACCTGGGGCAGATCCTGTCGATGAACTGTGAGGAGGCGCTGGAGAAGTTCCTGGCCCATCCGCCTTTGCGGGCGGTGCTGGAGCCCCTGGTCACGGCGGGACTGGGGTATCTGCCGCTGGGCTTTCCCGCAAGCGAACTCTCGGGTGGGGAACTGGCGCGGCTTCGCCTGTGCATGCCTCTTTCCAGGAAGGGGCGGCCCACCCTCTTCGTGCTGGAGGAGCCCAGTCGCGGCCTGCATCCCGCCGACACCCAGGTGCTGTTCGAGCTGCTGCGGGGCCTGGTGCGCCAAGGGCATGCGGTGCTGGCCATCAGCCATGATCCGGGTTTCCTGGCCCGCTGCGACTGGCTGTGCGAGCTCGGACCGGGTGCGGCGCAGGAGGGGGGGCGGACAGTGGCAAGCGGCAAGCCTTCGACGATCGCCGCAGGAACGACCGCGACCGCAAATGCCTTGAGGAGAGAGCTTGGGGAACCGCCTCGCTGATTCGATCTTTTGGCGATGGACTCCTTGATGCTGCTTCTGCTCATGATCGGGAGGCTTTGTGCCGCTTCGCCGACGGACTCCCTGCTGACGGCCACTCCCGAGCACTGCGGGCTGCGCGATTCGGTCGCCTTGAGACTGTGCCGGACCCATGTCGCCGCCAATCCCTCGAGCGCCCCTGCCCGTTGGCGCGAGGCCTACTTCGCCGCGACCTTGGCCAACCGTGAGAAGGACGAGACGCTCCGGGAGGCGCTGCTTCAGGAGGCGCGGACCCAGGCGCGCTGGATGACGGCCAACCAGCCCCAGACCTCGGATGCGTGGTTCGTGGCGGCCCTGAGCGATGCCGTCGATGCCCAGCACTGCGGTTCCCGACGCCGGGTGGAGCTCTCACGCTCGATCCGCGCGAACCTGGACAGGGGGCTTGCCGTGGATTCCACCCATCCTGGTCTCCTGTACCTGTCGGGACGCTGGAACTACGCCTTGGCCAACCTCTCCGGGCTGGAGAAGACCTATGTGAACCTGGTGCTGGGCGGCGTGCCGAAGGGGGCGACCAACGAGGCGGCCCTCAAGGCCTTCCTGCACGCTGTGGAGAGGCGTCCCGACGACATGCTCTTCCGTTTGGATCTGGCGCGCACCCTCAAGGCGATGGGCCTGAAGGAACGGGCGAGGACAGAGTGCGTGCGGGCACTAGCCTTCCCGATCCGCAACGACGAGGACCCCCTGACGCACGCGAAGCTCCAGAAACTGCTCAAGGATTTGTAGCGTGTATCTTTCAAGAGCGACTTATCAGGAAGGATGACCCCATGAATGCGTTTCCCTGGAAAATGGACGACGAAGACGAGGACGAGGACGGCGGTTGCGGCGGAAGCTGCGCCGAAGAGGGCAAGGACAAGGAGGAGAAGACCTCCCTCGAACGCCAGATGGCGGATTCCTTCCTCAAGAACCGCCGGATCTTCCTCTGGAGCGCCATCGACGACAAGCTGGCCCGCGACGTCGTGAGCCGCCTGATGTTCCTGGACACCCAGAGCCACGAGGACATCGTCCTCCTGATCAACAGCCCGGGCGGCGTGATCAGCTCCGGCCTTGCGATCCTGGACTGCATGGAGGCGATCAAGTCCAAGGTCGTCACCGTGGTGATGGGGCAGGCCGCCTCGATGGCCGCCGTGATCCAGGCCTGCGGCGCTCCCGGCAAGCGCTACGCCTGGAAGCGTTCGCGCATCATGATCCACCAGCCGCTGATCTCGGGCACCATGTACGGACCCGCCTCGGACATCCAGATCCAGGCCCAGGAGATGCTGCGCATCCGTCAGGAGCTCAACGAGCTGCTGGCCCTGGCGACCGGCAAGACCGTGGAGAAGATCGAGGCCGACACCGACCGCGACAACTTCATGACCTCGCCCGAGGCGCTGGCCTACGGCATGATCGACCACATCGAGAACTTCATCTGATTTTTGACAGATCCTGTCAAACCTACGAAGGCCCCGCCCCGGCGGGGCCTTTTGCGTTGCCGCCCAGCGGATGCGCCTTGGCGTGGGCCTGGCGCAGTCGCTCGACCGAGACATGGGTATAGACCTGGGTGGCGGCAAGCGAGGCGTGGCCGAGCATCTCCTTGACCGAGACGAGGTCGGCCCCGTGGTCCAGCAGGTGGGTGGCGAAGCTGTGCCGCAGGGCGTGCGGGTGGGTGGGGCCTCCCTGGCCGCCGGCCTCCAGCGCGGCGGCGACGAGGTTCTCGATCTGGCGCCGGGAAAGCCGTGCTCCCTTCAGACCGGGCCACACCGCCTGGCCGTGCGGGGAGTCCAGCATGGTCGCCTGCTCTTGCCGCACCGGATCGGCCTGCCAGCGCCGCAGGGCCTCGACGGCCGGATCGGTGAGCGGGACGAGGCGCTCCTTGTTCCCCTTGCCGCGCACGCGCACGCTGCGGCCGGGCAGGTCGAGGTGCCTCCAGTCCAGCGCCCAGACCTCGGACAGGCGCAGGCCGCTGCCGTAGAACAGCTCGAGCAGGCAGCGCGTGCGCAGGTGCTTCGAGGTGTCCTGGGGGGTGCCGGAAAGATCGGCATCTTCGATGCGGTCGGCCAGCTGCGCGGCGTCGAGCACCTTCACCAGGCGCTTGGGGCGCTTGGGGACGCTGAGCTCCTGGGTCGGGTCGGAGTCGATCCAGCGGCGCGAGAGGAGGAACCGCGCAAGCGAGCGCAGGGCGCTGGCGTGGCGGGCCAGGGTGGCCGGGGCCAGGCCTTCGCGGCGACCGGCCGCAAGGCGGGAGCGCAAGGTCTTGGGATCGAGCGATTCCCAGGAGGGGGAGGGGCCCAGCAGGCGTCCGAGATCCTCGCGGTAGGCCTCGACGGTGCGGGGGGAATGCCCGCGCTCCACCGCGTGCCAGCGGCAGAACGCCTCGATGCATTCGGCCAACACCGGACGGTCAGGCATCCAGGACGACGGCCTCCAGGTCGTACTCGGTGGCCCCGACGATGCGCACCCGCACGAAGGTGCCCGGGGTCGCGTCGCCGTCGATGATCTGGACCGAGTTGTCCACCTCGGGAGCGTCGCCCTCGGTGCGTCCGGTGAAGCGCCAGGACTCGCCCTCGGCGACCTCGTCCACCAGCACAGTCATCTCCTGGTCGATCCAGGCTTCGTTGCGCTCCAGCGAGATCTCGGCCTGCCGCGCCATCAGGGTGTTCATGCGCTCCTGCGCCACCTCGGCCGGCACCGGATCGGGAAGCCCGAAGGCGTGCGTGCCTTCCTCCAGGCTGTAGGGGAAGACGCCCAAGCGGTCGAAGCGCGACTCCTCGACGAACTCCATCAGCTCCTTGAAGTCCGCTTCGGTTTCGCCGGGATGGCCCACCAGGAAGGTGGTGCGCAGGCGGATGCCGGGGACCTTCTCGCGCAGGCGGGCGACCAGGCCGCGCAGGTCGGTGCGCGAGTGGCCGCGACGCATGATCTTCAGCATCCCCTCGGAGGCGTGCTGCAGGGGCATGTCCAGGTACTTGCACATGCGCGGCTCGGAAGCCATCAGCTCCAGCAGCTCGTCGTCGATGTGCTGGGGGTAGGCGTAGGTCAGGCGGATCCACTCGATGCCGGTGCCGGCGAGGATCTCCTTGAGCAGGCCTGCCAAGGAATGCCCGCGGCCGAGGTCCTTGCCCCAGTAGGTGAGGTCCTGGGCGATCAGGATGGCTTCCTTGATGCCCTTGCCGTGCAGCTCGCGGATCTCCTCGACCACTTCCTGCGCGGTGCGCGAGACGTGCTTGCCGCGGATGCCGGGGATGGCGCAGAAGGAGCAGATGCGGTCGCATCCTTCGGAGATCTTCACGTAGGCGAAGTGGGAGGGCGTGGTGATCACGCGGCCCTGGGGATTGCCCGCACCGCAGGCCCCCAGCTTCCAACCGGCCTTTTGCACGAGCTCCAGGAGCTGGCCCGGCTGGTAGGTGCCGGTGAAGAGATCCACTTCGGGGAGCTCTTTCTTCAGGTCCTCGAGGTAGCGCTGCGAGAGGCAGCCCGAGACGACGATCTTCTGGCCGCGCTTGCGTTCGTCCAAACGTGCGATGATCTCGTTGATGGACTCTTCCTTGGCGGCCTCGATGAAGCCGCAGGTGTTGACCACCACGATGGAGGCGTCGGCGGGCTCGGCGGCCACGCGGAAGCCGGCGGTCACGAAGTCCCCGTAGATGCGTTCGGTGTCGACCAGGTTCTTGGAACAGCCCAGGTTGACGATGTGGAGAGATGGGATCTTTTTCATGGTGTCGGCAGCTGCGCTTCCCGGGCCTTGGCCTCGTTGGATTTCTTGTCGGCCCAGAAGTCCTTCAGTCCGGCCGGCTTCAGGACGTTCTCCCCGTAGCGCAGGGCGTCCTCGCGGGTGGCGAAGGCGCCGATCCGTACGCGGTAGTAGCTGCCGGAAAGCCCCGTGGCTCCGGTCGCGACGTTCAGGACGTAGGCGGGAAAGCCCTTGGCCTTGAGCTTGGATGCCATGGCGCGGGCGCCGTCCTCGGTCCTGTGGATGCCGACCTGGAGCACCCATTCTCCCTGGGGCGTGAGTTGCACGGTGGAGGTCGATGGCGTGGAGGCGGGAGCCTCGGGAGCAGCCTTGGCGGCGGGCTTTTTCTCAGGCTTGGCCGCAGTCGCAGCCTTGGGCTTCTCGGCAGGCTTGGCGGGTTCCGCAGCCGGAGGCGTGAACTTGGGGGCGCTTGCCGTGCCTTCCTCGACCGCGGCCTGGGGCGAGGAATCGGCGGCCGTGAACGGCGGAGGCTCCGTCGCCTTGGGGGCCGCCAGCGTCGCGGGCTTGGCGGCAGGGGGAGCGGGAACCTGGGCGGTATCCTCGTCCCGGCATCCGGCGAGAAGACTCAGCGCAAGGCAGAGCGGAAAGAGGCTGGTACGCGTCATTGCCTCGAAAGGTATCAAACCGAACAGGTCTCGGTTGCCGGAATGAGCCGGAATCGCATCTTCGCCCGGACCGCAGGGGAGGGGATAGGGCATCGGCAGATCCGCGCTTACGGGGAGGCGACTTTTTGCTACATTGTCGTTCTCGTTCCGGGAGCCGAGAGGCATCGATGCCCGCGTAGCTCAGTCGGATAGAGCAACGCTTTCCTAAAGCGTGGGTCTCAGGTTCGATCCCTGACGCGGGTACTACCTCTGGAACGAAAAAAGGCCGGATCCCGCCATGGGGCCCGGCCTTTTCCTTTTCCCTCTGCCATGTCCCGGCACCTTTGTCGGGCACCGGGAACCGGGGCGGTTCAGCGCACGATGCGGCGGGCTTCCATGTAGTAGCGCTTCTCCTCGGCATGTCCCATCGAGAAGGATTTGCGGGGCAGCGGTCCGTTCTCCTGGACCCAGTTGAACAGGCGCTCACGGGCGATCACCGGGGTGAAGAAGACGGCGGCGCCTTCGTTGGTGAGCTTGCGGGTGTCTTCCCAGCCGTGGATGAAGTCGATGCGGGCACCCGGGCGGGACTTGGCCAGGCGCGCGTAGATGTCGTCGGCGCGCGCGGGGGGGAGCTTCTTGCCCTTGTAGTTGAGCACGTACCAGTTCTTGCCGTCGAAGTAGCCCAGCTTGTTCTGGCCCTCGGGGGAGACCAGGACCTTCTGGAGCTCCTCCTCGGTGGTCTGCACCACATCGGCGGTGGCCTCCGAAAGCACTTCCTCGGTGAGCTCGGGCACGTCTGTGGTGAACACGGCGCGGTGGATGGGCTCGAAGAACAGGCCCGGGGAGTGGATGTTCACGATCTCGGCCAAGGCAAAGCGCGCGGGGTGGGCGAGGATCGAGTCCTGGCTCTCGCCGGCGGCCTCGAGTTCCTTCTTGGTCTCTTCCCAGCGGGCCTTGGCGGTGGCCAGGCTGTGGTTGCCGTCGCCCATGGCCCAGAAGAGCGGGGTCTCGCCCTGGGTCGCGACGGTGGCGTCGAGCAGGCTCTCGAGCTTGGCAAGCACCTCGGCGATGGCGGCTTCGGAGAGCTTCCAGCCCTGGAGCGAGCCTCCGTTCTGCATGGCCTCGACGTCGTAGGCGGGAGCGAACTCGCCGGTGCGGGAGGCCAGGGCCTCGATGATCTCGCGCTTGGGGTCGTCGATCAGGATCATGATGTGCGGCAGCTCGAGCGGGGCGGCGCGACGCACGGCCAGGCGCGGCGGGATGCGGTCGACGATGGTGCCTTCGGTGGCGCGGAAGAGGCTCTTGGAGTCGCGAGCAAAGTCGTAGCGCTCCAGGTCGCAGGCGACCACGATGCCTTCGCGGGTGCCCGAATGCTCGGTGGTGCGCTTGACGTAGACGATTCCTTCGCCCTGGCTCTCCAGGATCCCGCGGGACTGGTAGTCGGCCATGGCGGCGTGGATCTTCTCGATGCGGCTGGGCACGTCCGGGCTCTCGAGGAAGATCTCGGGCAGGGTGATGCGCAGGGTGGAGGGAGCGTCTGCCACGATCGCCTCGACCTGGTTCCAGTAGGCGTGGTCGGAGGTGTACTGGTCGCAGGCCACCACGGCCCACTTGGAGAGATCCGTTCCGGACTTGGGAAGCAGGATCTCGGGCAGGGTGATTCCAAGGCGGTTGAGGGTCTTGGCGTGCGTGTCGTTCAAGGACATTCTCGTCTCCGTGGGTCAGGGATGCGCCAGTTCTCCGGGATCGGAGGCAGCGACATCGATGTGGTCCTTGGAGTGTAGAAATCGGGTCGCTTCGAAAGAAGGAGGAAATAGTCGGAAAAGAATTTCGGCACCCGGTGGTGGCAGGGGCGAAGGTGGTGGCGAACCGATTTCGCCGCAGCGGCGGATGCGCGGCGGCCTGCGTTGCTAACCTTTTTCCATGCTTACCTTCCTGCTGTGCGCATGGGTCTCCCTGGCCGCGGGTTTGACGGATTCCGTCAAACATCCGGTGGCGGCGCGGCTGGACGGCGCCGTGGCCGTGCCGCTGGGGGCAAGGCACGTCGCGGTTCGTTCCTCGGACGGCAAGGGATGGGCGCCGGCCTCTGCGTTGAGCTTCGGCGTCTGCACCTCGGAGGTGGCGCTGCGCATCGCCCTGGATGCGCCGCATCGGGGGCGCTGGTGGTGGACGAGCGAACTGCGCACGCCGGAGGAACTGCGGCTGCGGCTGGGGATGCGGGACCTGGGCGCCTTCGGGACCTCCAGGCCTTTCCGGGAGCGCCCTGCCGGAGCGCTTTCGGTCGCCATCCCGCTGGACCTGCGCGGCGGTCCCGAGACGCTCTTCGTCGCGGCCTCCGATCCGCAGGGAGATGTGCTGTTGGACGTGGACCTCGTGCCCGACGCGGCTTTTCCGCGGCGTCTGCAAGGCGCGTCCGCGCGCGATGCGTGGGTGTTGGGCCTGCTTTCGATGATCGTGCTGGTCTCTGCCTATCTCTGGCATGTGATGAGGGAACGGGCCTTCGGGTGGTATGCGGCCTACATCGCCTCGGGGGTGTTCTGGCTCACGACCAAGACGGGCTTTGCCGCCTGGCTCCTGTGGCCCGACCATCCGGCGCTCAATCACGCGATGCCCTCCTTCGCCTCGCGCCTTTCTCTGGTCTTCTTCCTGCTGTTCCTGCGCGACCTGCTGGGATTGCGGCGGCATTTCCCCCGGGTCGGCCGCATCCTGGATTTCGGCATCCTCTGGGAGGCGGGGTGCGCGCTCTTTGCGCTTTCTTCGCTGTGGCTTCCCGGGCTCCATGCGGGCGTGCTGCGCATCGCGACCCCGGAATTCCTGGAAGGTCCGACGCTTCTCCTGGGACTCTGCCTGGTGGCGATGCGGATGCGGCAGAGGGATGGGTTGGCGCGCCGGATCCTGGTCTCGTGCCTGCCCCTCATCCTGGCCGCGCTCTTCGGGGCGCTCTGGGATCCGCTCCATCCCGACGGGATGTCGAATCTGGACACGCCGGTGGCCATCGCTGGGGCCTTCCTGGAGAACGTGCTGACGACCTGGGTGCTGGCAAGCGAGGTGCGCCGCCGGATCGCGGCCCATGCGACGTTGCTGCGCGACTTCGAGGGCAAGCTCCAGCAGGAGTACGGCCGGTACCGCTCCCGCATCGCGGCCGACCTGCATGACGATCTGTCGCAGCGACTGATGGCGGCCCGCATGGCCCTGCATTCGGAGCGCAGCCGGGGAGCGTCTCCCGACTTCGATCCCGACCGGCATCTCCAGGACATGGCCAAGGCGATCCGTGAGGTGTCGCATGGCCTGCACCTGGACATGGAAAGGAGCAGCAGTTTCCGTCAGGCGATCGAGGACCTGGCCCGCTCCATGAACACGGGCGACCTGAGCGTGTCCTTCGATGCCGGCGTGGACCGCGAACTCCTGCCCGCCGCGGGGCTTGAGATCTATCGCGTGGTGCAGGAGGCCTTGAGCAATGCGGTGCGGCATGGCCGGGCCAAGCGCATCGATCTGCGGTTGCGCGACCTGGGGGCGCAGCTCGAGATCCGGGTGCGCGACGACGGGACCGCGACCGAGGTTCCGACGGCTTCGGGAGGCCTGGGGATCGCCTCGATGCGCGAACGCATGGAACGGCTGGGAGGGCGTTTGGAGATCCTTCCCACGCGGGGGAGCGGGCTGACGGTGCGGGCGCGGGTGCCGTGGGAGAGGGTGGCTGTGTAGGGTGGCCAGGATGCCGGAATTCGCAATGCCACATCGGGCTGATCGCCAGTCTCGGATGGACGTTGGATTGCTTCTCGCGCCAGGGATGCGCAGGGGCCGCAGGCGTCCCTTGCCCGATGAGGGCAAGGACCGAGAGCCCGCAGCAGCCCGCCCGGGCGCCCTGAGATCCTAAAGTCCCAGCAGCCTTGTCCCTTCGCCTTCCTCGGAGCCCTGGTGCAGGAGCGAGAGGCCATGGGTCTGCGGGAGCGAAAGCCTGGCACCCGGTTCCAGGACGACCTCCGGGAGAAGGGTGCGTCCCGACACGGTCGTCAGGGACAGAATCTGTCTTTTCATGCCCTCGTTGACGACCAGCATCCGGCCCTGGCTGCGCACGGTGCGCAGCCCTGCGGCGCGGGACGTGCCCGAGAGGCCCACGGGGAGGACGGTCCAGGTGAGGTTGGCGCCGGCGCCGGTGACCGCGTTGCCCACGGTCGCTGCCATGGCGTGCAGCCCGAAGAAGGGATCGCAGACGCTGACGCCCGCCGGTGCGGTGCAGGCGGTCATGGTGTCCAGGGCGTAGGCGTAGGGCGGCGGGGTGGCGATCCCGTTCCCCGTGGTGTCCCCGGTGACGGAGGAGAAGAGGTTGAAGCGCGACTGCGCCCGCGCATTGGTGTCGTAGATGTCGAGGGGGTTCGAGCTTCCCTCGAAGGCGTTGGCCTCGATCAGGAGGTCGGAGCGCCAGGCGGCGCGGATGCAGTAGTTGGCCTTGGCGGCGCGGAACACGTTGCCGTAGAGGTGGGCGTTGGAGAAACGTACGCGCGGCATGCGCTCGCGGATGTTGTCTCCCCACAGGCTGTGGTGCCAGGTGAAGCGCAGGCGCAGCGAGTCCTCGGCGCCGTTGCGGTCGCTGGCGCCGATCAGGTTGGCGAACTGGTGCGAGGTGTCGGTGCGGGTGTACGACTGGCGGATCCACGAGAGCGTGAGGCTGTCGGAGCCGTGGACGATGTCGAGGTTGCTGTAGAGGCCGTCCGTGATGGTGAGGTGGTCGAGCCACACGCCGCGGGCGTAGCTCACGCGCACGGCCCCGTCCTTGTCCTCGCAGGTGCCCACGCCGAAGTCGCCCTTGCAGGTGCCGACGGGCAGGATCGTGAGGTTGCGCACGATCACGTTGCGCACCATCGCGGCGCTCGTGCCCGCGACGTTCAGGCTCCCCCGCAGGACGGCGCCGGGGAGGCCCAGCAGGCTCTTGTTGCCGACCGACACGTAGAAGACCCCCGTGACGGTGTCCTTCACGAAGACCATTCCCGCGCCGGGCTTGGCAAGCGCCGTGGCAAGGGATGCCGAGTCGCTTGCCGTGTCGCTGCTGCCGCCGGCTCCGCCGACGGTTCCCGTGGCCCAACCGCCGGGGCGAGCCAGGGGATCGGCGACCAGGGCGTGGCTTGCGCCCGCGCACAGGAGGATGGCAGCAAGCAGGGAATGGACAATTCTTGTCATGAGGGACGTCTCCGGTCCGTGCGAAGGCGAACCTCCCGCGCAGGAGAATCCAACGGTAGGTTATTGTCTCGGTGATCGGGGAGTGGAACGATGGAAGCCGGACGGGAGCGGCGTCCCGATCCGGCGGTCTTCAGTCCGAACCCTTGCCCAGGTAGGCCTCGATCACGCGCTCGTCGGTTCGGATCTCGCCGGGGGTGCCGGAGGCGATGGGCTCGCCGTGGTCGAGCACCAGGATGCTGTCGGCAAGGTCCATCACCAGCTTCATGTGGTGCTCGATCAGCACCACGCCGATGCCCCGGTCGCGGAGCGCTCCGATCAGGCCGATCAGCTCGTCGACCTCCTGCGGGTTCATGCCGGCGCCCGGCTCGTCCAGGAGCAGCACCTTGGGCTCGGTGGCAAGTGCCCGGGCGATCTCCAGGCGGCGCTGCAGGCCGTAGGGGAGGTTGCGGGCCCACTGGGTCTCGTGGCGCGAGAGCCCGACGAAGGCAAGCAGTTCGCGGGCCAAGTCACGGGCCTGCGACTCCTTGGCGCGGTAGCCCCGGGTGCGCAGGAGCGCCTCGAAGAACCCGGTGTGCAGGTGCGAGAAGCGTCCCGCCAGCACGTTCTCCAGCACCGTCATCTCGGGGAAGAGGCGGATGTTCTGGAAGGTGCGGGCCAGACCCGCCCGGCAGACCTCGTGGACCGGCAGGTTTGACAGATTCCGTCCCGACAGCTCGACGCGGCCCTGGTCGGGGACGTAGATGCCGGTGAGGCAGTTGAAGAAGGTGGTCTTGCCGGCGCCGTTGGGGCCGATCACCGCTTGGATCGACGGGGTTTCCATCGTGAGCGAGGCGCCCTGGAGGGCGACCAGGCCGCCGAAACGCTTGGTGATCGGGTGCACGCGAAAGAGCGAGGGACTCATGCCTTGCCCTCCTCGAGCTCCAGGCGGTGGCGGCGCGAGCCCAGGAGGCCTTGCGGGTTCACGAGCATAGTGGCGACCAGGATCATCCCGAAGATCAGCAGACGGTAGTCCTGCAGGGCGGGGAACCAGTCGCGCAGCCAGGTGGGAACGAGGTAGAGGAGGAGCGCCCCGACCACCGCGCCGGGAATGGAGCCCAGGCCTCCGAGGATCACCATGGCAAGCACCAGAACCGACTCCTCGAAGGTGCAGACCGACGGGTCGACAAAGACCGTAAAGCCCGAGAAGAGCACGCCCGCCATGCCGGCAAGTCCGGCGGAGAGTGCAAAGGCCAGCAGCTTCATGCGCACCACCGGAATGCCCATGGCTCCGGCGGCGATCTCGTCCTCGCGGATCGCCACCCAAGCGCGACCCAGGCGGGAACGGTAGAGGCGCTCGATGGCGGCCACGGACAGGAGGGCAAGCGCGATCGCGGCCATGTAGGCGACCTGCTGGGACGAGAAGGGGCCGATGCCGACGATGCGGTGGGCCAGGGATATCGAGATTCCCTTGTCCCCGCCGGTGATCTCGCCGCCGTTTCGCAGGATCTCGCGCAATGCTTCGGCAAAGCCCAGCGACACCAGGGCGAAGTAGTCGCCACGCAGACGCAGCGAGGGAAGGGCTACCAGCCATCCCAGGGCGGCCGAGATGGCAAAGCCCAGCGGCAGGGCCGCGAACCAGGGAAGGGGGAGCCACTGCTGCAGGATGGCAAAGGTGTAGGCGCCGATCCCCAGGAACGCGGAGTAGCCCAGCACCAGGATGCCGGCCATGCCCACGGTGATGTTGAGTCCGGTGGCCAGGATGATGTAGAGGGCCGCGAAGGTGCCCTGGGAAAGGCCCTTGGGGCCTAGGAACAGGGCAGGGAGCCAGAGCACGGGCATCAAGGCGGGCAAGGCCCAGGGGCGATCCTTGAAGGCGCGCAGGCGGTGGTTGAGCCGGTGGCGCAGGGGAACGGGGAGGGAGGGGAGCTTCACTCCCTTGCGGCGCATCAGGACCGAGCCGCCCAGCACGAGGGCGCCCAGGACCAGCGCAGGGCCCAGACCTTGGAAGAACATGCCCGCGTGGGCAGGGGAGAAGGCAAGGCCCACGGTGCCACCGATGTAGTCCACGTCCAGGGTCCACCACAGGAAGGGGGCGGTCAGGACCAGGACGAGAAGGACCGGTGCCACGACGGCAAGGAGGGGCGCGAGGACGGAAGGCTTCTTCATACCTTGTCCGCCACGCGTTCGCCCAGGATGCCGCGCGGGCGCAGCACCAGCACGAGGATCAGGATGACGAAGGTGCTGGTCTGCTTCCAGTCGCTGCCCACGGTGGCCCCGGTGAGGTCCTCCAGGATGCCTATGAGAAAGCCTCCCAGCACCGCACCGGGCACGTTGCCGATGCCTCCCAGCACGGCGGCAGTGAAGGCCTTGAGCCCCACCGCGTAGCCCGAGTCGAAGGCGATCACGCCCTGGTACATGCCCACCATCATGCCGGCCACGGCGGCCAGGCCTGAGCCCAGCACGAAGGTCCCGGAGATGGCGCGGTCCACCTTGATGCCCATGAGGCCGGCGGCGCGCATGTCCTGCGAGGTGGCGCGCAGGGCGATGCCCACGCGGGTCCGCTGGATCAGGAACCACAGGCCTGCGCACAGGAGCGCGGTGGTGCCGAGCATCGCGACCTGAAGGAGGGTGATGCGGGCTCCGGCCACGGTCCAGCTGGTGCGGGTGAAGACGTCCCCGTAGAAATGGGGGAAGTCGATCTTGCTCTTGGTGACCGCCAGCATCACGAAGTTCTGCAGCACGATCGAGAGGCCGATGGCGCTGGAGAGGGGAGCCAGCATGTTGGCCCCGCGCAGGCGGCGGTAGGCGATGCGCTCGTTGGCCCAGCCCCAGGCGGCCGCGAAGGCCACGGAAAGCACCAGGGCCACCGCGAGGTTGAGCACCAGGCTTGTGCCCCAGAGGGTGGTGCAAAGTCCGATGCCGAAGACCGCCGCGAACATCCCCAGCATGAACACCTCGCCGTGGGCGAAGTTGATCATTCCCAGGATCCCGTAGACCATGGTGTAGCCCAGCGCGACCAGCGCGTACACGCTGCCTCGGGCCAGGCCGTTGATCAGGACCTGCAGCATCGGGTCAGCGGGCGACGAACTTGCCGCCGCGCGCGGTCCAGATCACATAACCCGCGGCCTTGAGGTCGCCCTTGGCGTCGAAGGAGACCTCGCCGCCAAGCGTCTTCCAGGCCTGGCCGCGAAAGGCCGCCGAGATCGCCTTTGCATCGGTGCTTCCGGCTTTCTGGATGGCCGAGAGAAGGACATTGGCCGCGTCGTAGCCGTAGATGGAGTAGCTGCCCTCGGGGCCGAAGCTCTTGCGGTACTTGGCCAGGAACGCCTGGGCCTCGGGCTTTGCTTTGTAGTCGGGGCCGAAGGTCAGGAACACCGAGTCGGCTCTTCCCTGGGTGGTCTTGTGGAACTCGTCGTCGAACAGGCCGTCGCCGCCCAGGAAGGCGCCCTTGAAGCCGGCCTCGCGCAGCTGGTTGTAGAAGATGCCGCCCTGCACGAACATGCCGGCCCAGTAGACGGCGGTGGCGCCGGACTTCTGGATGCTGGCGACCGCGCCGCGGAAGTCCTTCTCGTCGGCGCCCACGCCCTCGAACACGGCGACCTTGCCGCCCTTGCCTTCGAAGGTCTTCTTGAAGACTTCGGCGATGCCCTGGCCGTAGGAGGTCTTGTCGTTGAGCACGGCGATGACCTGGGTCTTGAGCGTGTCGCGGGCGAATGCGGCGGACACCACGCCCTGCTGGTCGTCGCGTCCGCAGATGCGGAAGGTGTTCTTGAAGCCGCGCTCGGTGAGCTGGGGGTTGGTGGAGGCCGGGGTGATCTGGACGATGCCGGCCTGGTCGTAGACCTCGCTTGCCGGGATCGAGCAGCCGGAGTTGAAGTGGCCCACCACGGCCACCACGCCCGCCGACACCAGCTCCTGGGCCACGGCGGTGGCGGTCTTGGGCTTGCCTTCGTCGTCGCGCACCACGATCTCGATCCTTTTGCCCAGGACGCCGCCCTTGGCGTTCCACTCCTCGATGGCCAGCTTCGATCCGTTGACCGGAGCGGCGCCGATGGCCGCGTCGGGTCCCGACTGCACGCCGCTCAGGCCGATCTTGATGGTGTCTTCCTTCTTCTGGCACGAGGCCAGCGCAAGGAGAGTGGCGGCTAGGCTGAGTCGGGTGGAGAGCTTCATGACTTGAAAGTAAGCAATCGAGACGACTTTGCAAACATGGTGGAGGAAAGTGTTTGGGAATAGACTCCTCATACCCCTTCGCAGGGGCGGCCTTCTTTAGTAACTTGGGATGCATGGATCGTCTTGAGCATCGCTGCGCCCTCCCTGAAGGACTGACCCTCGAGCAGATGCTGGCCCCTGCCTACCGCGCCATCACCTTGAGCGCCGAGCCGACCTTGGTCGTCGAGCGTCATCTGGTGGACGGAAAGCCCGTGCTGCGCCACACCTTGGTGCACGGCATGGCCCGCAAGCGCTGGGATGCTCCCGTGGTGCGCGAGCAGACGGGGCTCTTGGAAGCCGAAGGGGCCGAGGGCATCGACGGATTCCGTCACTCCCTCGTGCTGGAAGGCAGCAGCCTCCATTCCGTGATCGAGTGGGAGCAGGCGCCCTTCGCCAAGGCCCTTGCCCTTGCCCGTCTGGAGACGCCTCCGGTCACGTCCAGCGTCGCCGAGCGCCCCACGACGCGCATCGTCATCGGTTCCAAGGCCGCTGCGGCTTGAGCGCGGTCAAGGATCTCGAGGAGCGCATCGCGCGCCTGGATTCCCTGATCGCCGAGCGTGTCGACGGCCATCGCGGCCTGGGGCTGCGGCTTGCCTTGGGCCTTGCCTTGGAGCTGCAGAAGGACTTGCCTCCCGGCGCCGAGACCGGTGCCCTGGTCGAATCCTGGCAGGGAACCTATCCCGAGGAATGGGTGGAAGAGGCGATCAGCCAGGCCGGTGTCCTGCTGCGCAATCCGGCCAAGATGGCCAGCGAACTGGAGTCGCGCCTCAAGGAAAAGGGACTGATCCCGACCACCGAGGTTGCACCCACGCCCGAGGCGTGATAGCTTGAGGGGCATGCGTCGCCTCCTCCTGCTTGCCGCCCTGACCGTGCCTGCGCTTTCGCAGGACATGAAGTTCCTGCATTTCGCGGGTTGGCACAGCCAATACCCCGATCTTTCGCTGGAAGCCGCGCGCATCACGCGTCAGGAGTTCGAGCGCAGCCCCAAGATCGCCATGCTCTCCGAGGCGGCCCTCAAGGACCTGCAATCGCGCGGAGAAGCCACTCTCAATGTCCCGGAACCTCCTACGGCCCTTGCCATGGCGCGCGACGTGGGAAGGCCCGTGGTGGTGTGGGCGCGCCTGAACCGGTTCGGATATTCGTTCGAGCGCCACTGGTGGAAGCCCTTCTGGCCCGAGCGCGAATGGACCGCGCAGGCGGACCTGTTCGTCTACGACAGCACCAAGAAGGCGCTGCGTCGCGAGCAAGTGGAAAGTTCCTCCACGGTCTACCTGGGATTCACCGGGTTGGTGGGGGAAGATCTTCTGCCTCCCCACGATGTCGAGCGGTTCCGCCAGGCCCAGGTGCTGCTGGCCGACCTCTCCCGCCAGATGCGGGAAATGCTCGAAGGCAAGTAGACGAGCTCGAAAGCTGCCTAGGGCGCATCCTCGCAGCAGCGGAACCCGACCGAGTTGTAGCGGTTCTGGGGGTAGAAGCTGCGCTTGGCCTCCTGGCAGGAGGCCTGGGGGCCTTCGCTGAAGAAGCCGCCGAAGACCAGGTAGGAGGTTTCCTTCTTGCTGGCCGTCCATTCCCAGGCGTTGCCGGCGAGGTTGTAGGCGCCCCACCACGAGCGGCAACCCGGGTGGTCGTGGCCGCGCGACAGGGCCGTGCCGCCGTCCTGGCAGAGGTTGGTGCGATGGTCGGGACCGTATGGGTACTTCCATTCCTGCGGACCTTGGCAGGCCTGCAGGAGCTCTTCGCGCAGGCACAGGCGCTTGCCCTGCTTGGCGCACAGGGCTGAGGCTTCTTCCCAGGTCACCGAGGTGCGGGGGGGCTGGCGCGGTTCGTTGGGGAACTCGTAGGCGTCCACGCAGGTGCCGTGGCCTTCGCCGCCGGGAACGAAGGCGCGGCGCGGTCCGCACTTGGAGGCGTCGGGATCGATCACGTAGCTCAGCCGCTGGGCCGGGGCGCGGGTGCCGAAGGAGTCGACGGCCGAGATCCACAGGATCCGGTTGCGGTCGATGTGCACCAGGTTGCGGCATTCGGCAAGTTTCGAGGAGTCGTCCAGGGCGCACAGCGGGGTCACGTCGGTCTTGAGGGTCAGGACGGCCACGTCGACCGGGGCGGGGTGCACGCCGCCGGCCGGATCGGCCACCACGAAGGGCGGGTCGCGGCGGGTGCGGGCGGCGCGGGCCAGGGAGTCGGCGCGGCGCAGGGAATCCTCGCGGGAGCGCGTGCGGGAAAGCTCCAGGGAATCCAGATGGCGCTTGAGGGTCTCCAGGCTGTCGCGCAGGTGGCGACGGAGGTGGCGCAGGGAGTCGGCGCGGGCTCCGAGCCCGGCGCGCTGCAGGGAATCGATGCGCAGCGAATCGGCCTGCATCCGGGCGGCAAGCTCCGCCTGCGCCAGGGAGTCGGCGCGGCGGGCGCGTCCCAGGGAGTCTTCGTGCAGGCGGCGCAGCGAATCCTCCTTGGCCTTGAGGAGGCTGAGGGAGTCGGCGTTTCCATTCCCGGTTCCGCGGCTGCGGCCGTTGCCCAGGAAGGAGCAGGTGAAGAGGCCTAACAGGAGCAGGAGGAGAAGCAGGATCCAGACCAGGTGGCGGCGCCGCGAAGCGGGCTTCTTGCCGTCGTTGGGGGCGGGACGGCTGTCCTGTGGGTGGGGGCTCATGGGGTCTCCTTGCAGGCCAGGTAAAGGAGGATGGCCTCGCGGGTGGCGGCGATGTCGTGGACGCGCAGGATGTCGCAGCCCTGCGAGGCGACGGCCAGGGCCGAGCCCAGGCTTCCCGCCAAGCGGTCGGAGTCCGGGACCACGCCCGGGACGCGGGGGATGAAGGACTTGCGCGAGAGGCCCAGGTACCAAGGGCACCTGGGGAAGCGTTCACGGAAGGAACGCGTGGCCCGCAGCAGCGCGAGGTTGTGCTCCGGGGCCTTTCCGAACCCGATGCCCGGATCCAGCGCCAGGGCCTCCTCGGGAAGGCCGGCGGCCAGCCACCGCTCCAGGGAATTTGACAGAAAATGTCCTACGTCCCCGACCACGTCGCGGTAGGCGGGGGAGCCCTGCATGGTGCCGGGGGTTCCCTGCATGTGCATGGCGCAGGCCCCGGCGGAGTAGGTACGGCAGGCCTCGATCATGGCCGGGTCGCGCAGGCCCTCGATGTCGTTGACGGCGCCGGCGCCCGCCGCGAAGGCGGCGCGAGCGACCTCCGGATGGCGGGTGTCCACGGCCACCCGGCAGCCCTCGCGCACCAGCCTCTCGATCACCGGGATCGTGCGCGAGAGCTCCTCCTCCAGCGTGACCTCGGCGGCGCCGGGACGGGTGGATTCCCCGCCCACGTCCAGCTGCCCGGCCCCTTCGGCCCAGAGGCGCAAGCCATGGGCCACGGCGGCCTCGACGGTGGCGTGGCGCCCCCCGTCGAAGAACGAGTCGGGGGTGACGTTCACGATACCCGCCAAGAGCGGGAAGGATCCCGTCCCCAAGGAGGCGCCGCGCACGGACCAGGGACGGAACATGGTCAGGCTTCGGAGGAGGCCGCCGCCGGGGTCTCGGGCTCGGCCGTGGCCTCGGAAACGGTGCTCTCCGGCTCCTTGCGCTTGGGCATCTCGCCGGTCTCGAAGATCTTGCGGATGTCGGCTTCGTCCACCGACTCCACTTCCAGCAGGGCCTGGCCCAGCTGTTCCATCTCCTTGCGGCGCTCGGTCAGGATGGCGCGGGCGCGGGCGAGGTTCTCCTCGACGATGCGGTGGATCTCGGCGTCGATGCGGCGGGCCGTGTCTTCGCTGATGGCGCGCTGCTGCCCGAGGTCGCGGCCCAGGAAGACCTGGTGCTCGTTGTCCCCGAAGTGCAGGGGGCCCATCTGGCTCATGCCGTAGTCGCAGACCATGCTGCGGGCGGTGGCGGTGGCGCGCTGGATGTCGTTGCTGGCGCCGGTGGAGATCTCGCCGATGAACATCTCCTCCGCCAGGCGTCCGCCCATCATGATGGCGATCTGGCCTTCGAGATAGCCTTGAGTCACGTTGTAGCGGTCGCGCTCGGGAAGCTGCCAGGTCAGACCCAGGGCACGTCCGCGCGGGATGATGGTGACCTTGTGGACCGGGTCGGCGCCCTTGGTGAACCAGGCGACCACGGCGTGTCCCGCTTCGTGGAAGGCGGTCACGCGCTTGTCGTTCTCGGTCATGGCCAGCGACTTGCGCTCGGAGCCCATGAAGACCTTGTCCTTGGCCTCTTCGAAGTCGTCCATCTCCACCCACTGCTTGCCGTGGCTGGCAGCCGACAGGGCGGCCTCGTTGCAGAGATTGGCGAGGTCGGCGCCCGAGAAGCCGGGGGTGCCGCGCGCGATGCGCTCCAGCTCCACGTTCGGGGATAGGGGGATCTTGGTGCCGGTGTGGACCTTGAGGATCTCCAGGCGTCCGCGCACGTCGGGCTTGTCCACCACCACGCGGCGGTCGAAGCGGCCCGGGCGCAGCAGGGCCGAGTCCAGGATGTCGGGGCGGTTGGTGGCGGCGATGATGATCACGCCGTCGTTGCCCGAGAAGCCGTCCATCTCGATCAGGAGCTGGTTGAGGGTCTGCTCGCGCTCGTCGTGGCCGCCGCCCAGGCCGGCGCCGCGCTGGCGTCCCACGGCGTCGATCTCGTCGATGAAGATGATGCACGGAGCGGCCTTCTTGGCCTGCTCGAAGAGGTCGCGCACGCGGCTGGCGCCCACGCCCACGAACATCTCCACGAAGGAGGAGCCCGACATCGAGAAGAAGGGGACCTTGGCCTCGCCGGCCACGGCCTTGGCAAGCAACGTCTTGCCGGTGCCCGGAGGGCCCATCAGAAGGACGCCGCGGGGGATCTTGCCGCCCAGGCGGTCGTAGCGGGCCGGATCCTTGAGGAAGTCGATGACCTCCACCAGCTCGTGCTTGGACTCGTCGCAGCCGGCGACGTCGTCGAAGGTCACGCGAGGCACATCCTTGCCCATGAGGCGGGCGGGGGACTTGCCGAAGGCGAAGATGTTGCGTCCGCCGCCGGCACCGCCGCCGCCGCCCTGGCGCATCATCATGATCCACAGCACCACGAACACGGCCACGGGGAGCAGGTAGAGGATGTATCCCATCCACTGGCCGCCCTTCTCCTTCACGGAGATCTGGATCTTGCGGGCCTCGGCCCAGCGGCGCAGGGTGGAGTCCTGGACGTCCAGCACGCGCACGTAGAACTCGCGCGAATCGACCTTGCCCAGCCAGGAGCTGCCTTCCTTCTGGACCTGCGCCTTCTCCAGGGCGGTCAGGGCGCGCTTGCCGTGGATCTCCAGGCCCTCGGGGGAGGTCACCACGGTCAGGCTCTTGACCTGCATCGAGGTGTCGGACATCAGCGCGAGGAACTTGTTGTAGTTGAGCTCGGACGCCTCGAAGCTGCCGCTTCCCAGGAAGTTCACGAGCACGATCGCAAGCAGGATCGCCACCACCAGGAAGCTGCCGCCGCGGCGCAAGGGATTGGGGGTCTTGGACTGGTTCGAATCGGACATGTGCTGGAAACTAGGAAATTGGAGCGTCGAGACTGCCGGTTTGATCGGCATTGCAGGCTGTGACCCGAGTCGTGCCTCGTTGCGCGCAAGCACCTGCCATGCTAGAATGGGGCGAACCCTCACACCTCGGAGTCAATCCATGCCTCGTAGCCTCTTCCTGGCCTCCCTGCTTTCCGTTCCCGCCCTGTGCCTTGCCGGGCATGGGAGCCATGAGGAATCGGCTCACGAGGCTTCGGCCCCGAAGGCCGCCGCCGCCCGCTCGGCCGCCCAGGTCCCGACCCCCTCCAGCGGCAGCGTGGCCGACATGCCCGTCTTCGTGCGCGACCAGGTGCAGCGCCTGATCGACGGCAATCGGCGCTTCATGGATGGCCGCCCCCTCAACATGGATCGCGACGCGGCGCGGCGTGGCGAGGTGGCCAAGGGCCAGAAGCCCTTCGCCATCGTGCTGACCTGCTCGGATTCCCGCGTGCCGCCGGAGCTGCTGTTCGACCAGGGCTTGGGGCAGCTCTTCGTGGTGCGCACGGCCGGCAACGTGGCCGACGACATCGCGCTGGGAAGCATCGAGTACGCAGCCGAACACCTGCACGTCAAGCTGATCGTGGTGCTGGGTCACGAGCGCTGCGGTGCCGTGGAGGCGACCGTCAAGGGCGGCGAGCTGCCCGGCCACATCGCGGCGATCGGTGCCAAGATCAAGCCGGCCGTGGCCATCGGCAAGGCCTTCCCCGGCGATCCGGTGGACAACTGCGTGCGCGCCAACGTGGTCAACGTGATGACCGGACTGCGCGATTCCAAGCCTATCCTGGCCGAGATGGTCGAGAAGGGCGAGCTTGCCGTGGTGGGTGCCCGCTACGACCTGGACGACGGCTCGGTGTCCTGGATCCCCTGAGGTCCGCGCCCTTCAGGAACGACAAAGGCCTCCGCGGTGCGGGGGCCTTTCCTTTTTCAGGGATGTCCAGGACTGTCAGAGTCCCAGCGCGAACTCCATCCCCGAAGTCATGCCGGTGGCGGCGTGCCACGAGACCGAGGCGTCGAGCTTGAGGTTCTCCCAGGCGATGCCGGCACCCAGGCTGGGGCGGGCGTCGGTCAGCAGCAGGGGGAACCCTGTGCGCAGGGTCAGGATGTTCCAGGATGCCTCCAGGCCGACCGGGACGGTCCATTCCGCGTCGTTGGGATGGCGCGCATCGACCATGGCGGCGAGGTTCCATCCCTTCACGGACGGGAAGCGCCAGGCGGCTCCTACGACCACGGTGGTGGGGAGATGCTCCTTGGCGCTGTCGGCGACGGTGGCGTACCCGACGTTCAGGAGACTTGCCGACAGGCTCCAGGGAAACCGGGGGGTGTACCGCATTCCGAGATCGCCGACGATGGCCCAGTTGGAGAAGCGCTCGATGGTGTTGCGGGCGTAGGCGGCGCGGGCGCCAAGGGTCCAGGCGGAATCGAGGTTCCAGGCGTAGCCCAGGCCGGCCGTCCAGACCGCCGAGGCGAAGTCGCCGGTGGAACGGTCCTCGCCGTCGTAGCCGGCCAGGTCCTGGAAGCCCTCGTAGCGCACGCGTCCGGTCACCGTGCCGGGGCCTGCGGGAACGCGCCACGAGACGTGCTGGACGGAGCTTGCGAACTGCTCGGGCAGGGTGGACATGCCGGCCGAGAGCTCGATCCAGGTGGGCTTGCCCACGGCGGGATTCTGGTCCTGGTCGGAGCCCGAACCGGGCAGGGCCGAGCCGGCGCCCGAAAGGCCCGAGGCGCGCGAGGAGGGCTGGAGCTGGAGCAGCTTGAAGCCCGCCTGCCCGTCGGGGATCGAGAACTCGACCTGGGCCAGCGCGGGGAGGGAGAGGGCGGCAAGGCCCAGACACAGTCTCTTCACAGGTTGCCTCGCAGTCCCACGGAAAGGAGAGACGCTCCGGTCTCGCGTTCGATCATCGCCCCGTAGTCGATCCACAGATGGCTGGAGCCTGAGGTGGAATCGGCGTCCCAAGGCAGGATGCGCACCGATCCGCCCAGTCCCCAGGAGCCCTGCTCGTAGCCGCAGCGCAGGCGCCAGATCTCGTGGGGCGCATATTCCAGGCCGGCGCGCAGGCCGGTCTCCATGCCATCGAAGGAGGCGAAGTCCGAGGCGGGCAGGTGCACCACAGGGGTGAGCAGCAGGTCCAGCGACTGACCGGGGCGCGGGTGCACCCGGTAGCGGCCCGAGAGCTCCAGGGTGCGGGGCACGACGCCTTCGTTCACGGTCGCGACGTTGTCGGCACTGACTCCGCTGCGGTCTTCCCGGGCGATCAGGTCGGAGGTGAGTCCGATGTTGCGCAGTACGGCGGCGGCGGCCCAGGCGGTGTCCGGACCGCGCAGGTACCAGCCCAGGTCGATGCGGGCCGGGGCCCGGAAGCTCTGGACGCCGGAGAGGTCCAGGTCCTCGGAGTAGACCCCGAAGGAAATGCCCAGCGACTGGGTGCGGGTGAGCCGCATGCCCAAGGCGACCTGCGCCTGGAGGAAGTAGGGCGTGCTGGTGGCTTCCAGGCTCTCGTCGGCGTCGTAGACCTTGACCTCGGCATCCCGGCGGTAGAGCATGGTGACGCCCACGCCCAGGCGGGAACCGATGTTGGTGGCCACGCCCAGGGCTCCGCCCTGGCGGTCCAGCGGGCGCTGCTCGGCCGAGACGGAAAGGTCCCAGCCGCGGCGCAGGGGCAGACGGGCGGGGTTCCACCAGGCGTCCAGGGCCGAGGGCTCGAGGGCTCCGGCGGCGTTTCCCAGGGCGAACTCGCGGGTGCCTCCGCCCAGGCGTCCGACCCAGCCGGGAGTCCCGCCGAGGTCGTCGGCGAAGGCTGCTGCACAGAGCACGAGAAGCAGGGGCTGTGCCGTACGCAGGTTCAGCGGGTGCACGAGGCGCCTCCCTTGAGCTGGAAGACCTTGCCCCAGGCGACCTGGCTTCCCGACTTCACGCGCACGTAGTAGAGCCCGATGGTGGCGAGCTTGCCGCCGTCGGTGCAGCCGTCCCAGCGGTCCACGATGGTGTTCTCGCTGCGAAGCTGCGCGGGACGCGGGGCGCTCCGGACGATGGTGCGCACGGGCTCCATCGCGCCGTTGAAGATCTCGATGTCCACGTTGCCGTTCTCGGAGAGGCTGTAGCCGATGAGCGAGGTGCCCGATTCCAGGCGGGTGGGGAAGACGCGCACTTCCTTGAGGCCTGCCTTGAGGGAACTCTGGTGGCGCAGCAGGGTCCAGTTCCTGCCGGCGTCGGCGGTCATGGCTACGCCCTCGCCGCGCGAGGCGACCCAGATCCGGCCGGCCGGGTCGGACACGATGTCGGAGAGGTTCACGTCCTTGGAGAACGGCAGGCTGTCCTCGGCGTCCAGCAGCGACGGCGTGGTTCCCGTGCCGGTCGAGAGAACGTTCCCTGCCTTGAGGCGCACGATGCCGGGGAGTCCGTAGCTGGCGGTCCGCACCAGGACCCAGGCGGTGTCGTGGCTCCAGGCAAGCGCGCCGATGCGGTGGTCCACCACCAGGGCGCTGTCGCCGCGGACCTGACGCGGGGTCGAGTCGGGGGCGGTCAGGTACCAGAGGCTGGAGTCGGTCTGGGCATAGAGGCCGCCGGGCCCCGCCCACACGCCCAGCACGTTGCGGTCCCCCAGGACCTTCGAGGGGTGCTTTGACAGATTCTGTCCAAAGACGCCGATCCAGAGGCCGGTGGTGGCGGCCAGCAGGAGCTTCCTGGTCGCCGAGTCGTAGGCGATTCCCTGCAGGTACTGGAGGGGCTCGGCGGCATGGGCCTTGGCGTAGGCCGCGACCGCGTCGGAGGGGTTGCAGGCCCCGCAGCGGGCAAGGTCCACCAGGGCTCCGGTGGAGGAGAGCCCCAACGCCCGCAGGGAGTCGTTGCCGTCCAGCTGCCACAGGATCTGGGTGGAGTCGGCGGTGCCCAGCAGGGTGTCGCCTTGCGCGGCCCAGGCGTCGGGGACGGGGCGCAGCGTGCCGGCGACGGCATTCGACAGGATGATCTGTTCGGAGCCGGCCGCAGCGTGCTTCCAGAAGCCGGCCAAGAGGCCGCGTCCGCGGGTGTCGGTGGTGGCCACCGGGAAGAGGAGGCGGCCCTTGCGGGAAACGCCCTTCCAGACGGGGTAGTCGGCGGCGGGGTTGACGACCCGCACGCCGGGTTCCCGGGTGAGGTAGTCGGTCGTGGCGCTTCCCGTGCCGCGGATCCGCGTGACCTGGCCCTCGGAGTTGACGACCCAGACGGCGCTGGTGTCGGCTCCGGTGTCGGCCACCAGGCTCATCTCGATGTTGCGCGGCAGCCCTTGGGCCATCAGGCCGGTGGCAGCCGCGAGGAGGAGCGCGGGAAGCGTGGTGCTCACTGGTAGTTGTTGAACTGGAGGTCGACGGTGATGTCCTTGGCGTTCTTCTTCAGGAGCGCGATGACTTCCTGGAGATCGTCGCGGGCCTTGGCCGAGACGCGCAGATGGTCGCCGAGATTGGCCACCTGGGCCTTGAGCTTGGCCTCCTTGACCATCATCACGATCTTCTTGCCGTCGGGCTGGGGGACGCCGGCCTTGAGGTCGGCCGCCTGCTTGACGGTCATGTGGCCGCCCGCCTCGAGCTTGCCCCATTCCAGGCCCTTGGCGCTCACGCCGCGCTTGAAGAGCTTGGACTCCAGCACGTCCTTGAGCTGTTCCAGCTTGGGCTCGTCGTCGGCGACCAGCTTGATCGCCTTGCCGTCGAACTCGATGGTGCACTTGCTGCCCTTGAAGTCGAAGCGGGAGTTCACCTCGCGAGTGGCCTGGTCCACGGCGTTGCGCACTTCCTGGGGGTCGACCTTGGATACGATGTCGAAAGAGCTGTCCTTTGCCATATGGGCAACCAAGGTAATCGTTTCGCGGCGCCCCGGCACGGTCGTGTGCGCGATCGCAGGTTGGGGGCCGTCTCCGATCGCCTTGTCTTTTTTACAACAAACAAGTGCGGCAACAGCCGGCGCGATTCCTCGGGGCGGGCGATCTTGGAACGGAACCATCCAGAAGGATCTTCAATGCATCGTCATAGCCTCCCCGTCCTTCCTGTCGCAGTCCTCGCCCTCTCCGCCGTGACGGGGGCGCTTGCCGGTCCTGTGACCACCGTACCCTGGAACGGCTACACGGGGGCCGTCAGCTTCACCTACGACGATGCGCGCAAGAGCCAGATCCCCACGCTGATGCCGCAGCTGGACGCCCTTTCCATCAAGGCGACCTTCTTCCTGACCTACGGCGCCGGCGGGGACCTGGGCACGAACAAGGACAAATGGATCGCGGCGGCCAAGAACGGGCACGAACTGGCCAACCACACCTACGACCACGCCAACGTGTTCGCGGGCACCACCCAGATCAAGAAGATGGCCGACGACCTGCGCGGCTTCGACGCCAGCGTGGAGGCCGTCACCTTCGCCTACCCCAACTGCAACGTGGCGGCGCCGAACGAGGTGGGTGCCGAGGCCTTCATGGGACGCGGGTGCGGAGGCACCAGCTACGCGTGGGGCACCCAGCCCTCGGACTGGAACAACATCCAGGGGCTGATCCTGACCTCCGGCTCGCCCGGACCCGGGGTGACCGCCATCGACGGGGCAAAGGCGAACAACAAGTGGGTGACGACGATCGTCCACGACGTGACCGCCAGCCCCGACCAGTACAGCCTCACGCCTGCCGACAACAAGAAGCTGCTGGACGCGGCCCTCGCCGACAAGGTCTGGATCGCGCCCTACGGGACGGTGGGCGCCTACTACCGGGCGCACTTTGTCATGGACGCCCTGACCGTCACGGGAAGCGGCCCCTGGAACCTCACCTGGACCTCGCCGCACGCCAAGATGCCCAAGAGCGTGAAGCTCAAGGTGAAGCTCGCCACCGCCACCTTCGGGAACTCGTTCACCGTGTCGCAGGGCAGCGGTGCCATCCCCGCCAACACCGATGGTTCCTACACCATCGACTTCATGAAGCTCAAGATGACGGTGAGCTCGGGCACCACCGCCATCGCTCCCGCCGCCTTCGAGGCGACGGCCCTGCGCCGCACGCCTTCGGGGATCGTCCTGACGGGATCTGTCCCGGGGACGGCCGTGCTGACGGTCGCGACCCTCGACGGCCGGGTGCTGGCCTCGCGTCGCCTCCGGGGCGGTCAGGACGAGTCCGTCTCGCTGGAGCCGACCCTGTCCCGCCTGCCGGTGGTCGCCGTGCTCTCGGGCGCGGACGGTTCGCGTCGTGCCGTGCCGCTTGCCCCGGTGTGGTGAGGAGCGGATCCTAGCCTAGGGCGAAGGGGGAGGAGGCGCCATGGCGGATGCTTGACATCCGCATTCATCCATGGGAGGATAGTGGGTACCGTGCGCGGTGACCGCGCCGAACCGTGGAGATTCCTGTGGCAAGACTTGGCCGGTTCAGCATCCGCTGGAAGATCATCCTCATCCTCGGCTTCGCGGTCGTCGCCTTCCTGTCCTACGGTGCGGCCTCGTACCGTACCATCATGGCCCTGCGCATCAACGGGGACCTCTACCGGCAGATCGCCCAGGGCAAGGACCTGATCGCCGACGTCCTGCCCCCTCCCGAGTACATCATCGAGTCCTATCTCACGGCCCAGCAGCTGGGATCGGAGAGCGACACCGCCGTGGCCCGTGGACTGCGCAACCGGCTGCGGCATCTGGAGGAAGAGTACGAGGCGCGGCACGGGTACTGGCAGAAGACCCTTCCCGAAGGGGCGCTGAAGTCCGCCATCACAGACAAGGCCTATCGGCCTGCGATCCTGTTCTACGCCGGGGTGAGGAAGGATTTCCTGCCGGCCCTCGACGCCGGGAACTTCGCGCAGGCACAGGCAATCTTGAGGACCTCCCTGGCCCAGGACTACGGCGAGCACCGCGCCGCCATCGACGAGGTCGTCCGGCTGGCGGGAGAGCGCTGCCGCAGCGACGAGTCCATGGCCACGTCCTTGACCGAGGTGTTCATCCGGAGGTTCGCCGTCTTCGGGGCCCTGGTCCTTGCCGCCCTGCTGCTGGTCTCCTTCTGGCTGGGGCGCAGCATCGTCGATCCGCTCAGGCGATCCATCCTGTACGTGCGCTCGCTTGCCGACCGGGGTGCCGGCCACCAGGGAATCGAGCACCTGGAGGTGAAGACCGGGGACGAGCTGGGCGAGCTGTTCACGCAGTTCAACCGCTTCATCGACCGGATCCACGACGACATCGCCGTCTGCGCCAGGGCCATCACGGAGGCGACGGGGAAGCAGTCGGAGCTGACCGAGAAGATGAGCAACACCATCCTGGAGAACGACCTCCAGACCAGTACCGGCATCGAGGCCGTGGGCATCCTCACCTCCTACACGCAGGACCTGAACACCGCCTCGGAGAACATGACCAACAGCATCTCCACCGTCGCCACGGCCGCCGAGGAGATCTCGACCAACATCAACACCGTCGCCAGCACCTCGGTGCAGATCAGCACGACGATGATCTCGGTCGCCGCGACGGCCGAGCAGATGTCCAGCAACTTCAACGTCGTGGACGGGGCGGTGAAGGAGCTTTCCACCGCTATCAACGGCGTGGCGCAGAACGCCCGCGAAGGGACGGCGGTCGCCAACAACGCCTCCGCCGTGGCCAGCGAGACCACGCAGATCATGGGAAAGCTGGGCAACAGCGCCTACGAGATCGGCAAGGTGACCAGCGTGATCCAGGTGATCGCCAAGCAGACCAACCTCCTGGCGCTCAACGCCGCCATCGAGGCCGCCAGCGCCGGCGAGGCGGGACGGGGCTTCGCGGTGGTGGCAAACGAAGTCAAGGAGCTGGCCAAGCAGACGGCCACAGCGACCGAGGACATCTCCGGGCGCATCCAGCAGATCCAGGGGGACACGGAGAAGGCCATCGCCGCGATCGGGCAGATCTCGGGGATCATCGGCAGCATCAACGCCCTGCAGAAGCTCATCTCGGACATGGTCGAGAAGCAGACGCTGGCGACCACCAACATCTCCCGCAACGTCAGCGAGGCCTCCACGGGCGCGGGGCTGATCGCCCGCCAGATCGCCGAGACGGCCAACGCCTCCCGGCACGTGTCCCACAACATCAACGAGATCGCCCAAGGCGCGAACGTGGTGGCCAAGAACATCGCGGCCACGGCCAAGACCGTGGGCGAGGTGCACGAACGCATCGACGGGACCCTCTCGATGGTGGAGACCACCAGCGAGATCATGGGAAGCTCCCGCAAGGCGGCCATCGTCTTCACCGAGGACGTGGTCTCCATGTTCGCGTCGTTCGGCGAGATGAAGGAACAGATCGCCAAGCTCGACGCCGTCCTGAACTTCAAGGACTGAGCGGACCGCACCCCGGGCCGCCAGACGCACCATGGACATGTCCCAGCTGATCCGCGAGTTCGTGGCCGAGGCGCAGGAACTGGTCGTCTCCGCCGAGGAGGACGTGCTGGCGCTGGAGCATGCCGGTGTCCCGGAGCGGGAAGAGATCCTGAACCGGCTGTTCCGCATCCTGCACACCATCAAGGGCGGTGCCGCCTGCGTGGACTTCGATGCCGTCACGGACTTCGCCCACGCGATGGAGGACGTCACGGAACTGCTGCGGAAAGGGACCCTCGAACCGAGTCCGGCCATCTCGTTTGCGCTGCTGGACGGGGTCGACAAGCTGAAGTCGGGGATCCTCTCGGGCAACGGCCGGATCGACGATCCCGGCCCGTCCGCCGCGCGGCTGCGGGAGATCTCGCACCCGGCCGGGGCGAAGGCGTCGCCGGGATCCGTCCCGACCAGGGGCGGCGGGAAGGGAAGGGTCGAGTTCGACCTGAGGCGGTACGATCTCCAAAGCGCCAAGGCCGACGGCATGCACGTCTACGACATCGAGCTCGACGTGGCGGGGGAGTGCGCAAGGCATTCCCACACTCCCTTCGGCCTGATCCGGCACCTGGGCACCATCGGCAACGTCCTAGCCACCCGGCCCGACGGGGATCTCTTCCTCAAGAGCGGGCAGGACCTGTCGGACTGCTCGGTGCTGCTGGCGACCATCATCGACGACCCGGACATCCTGTTCGCGGGCCTGGAGATCGCTCCGCTCTCGTTCACGCGCCATGCGCCGGGAGACCTGCCGGATCCGGTGGCGGTTGCGCCTCTGCCGGCCCCGTCCCGTCCCGAACCGGAGCCCCCTCCTTCGAAGGCCGTCGCGGCGACGGTGCGCAGCCCGGAGAAGATGCTGCGCATCCCCGTCGAGGTCGCGGACAGCCTGATGAACCTCGCGGGGGAGCTCGTGGTGGTGCGCAACCGGGCCCAGCAGCTGCAGGCGGCCGGGGGTGCGCACGAGGTCTCGGCACTGTACCAGCGCCTGGACGTGGTCACCTCGGACCTGCAGCGCATGGTGATGCGCACGCGGATGCAGCCGGTGGGGAACGTCTTCGGGCGCTTCGCCCGCGTGGTCCGCGACCTGTGCCTGACCCTGGGCAAGGAGATCGAGATCGAGATCGTCGGTGCCGAGGTCGAGCTGGACAAGAGCCTCATCGACGGGCTGGTGGAGCCGCTGACGCATCTGGTGCGCAATTCCGTGGACCACGGCATCGAGTCCCCCGAGGAGCGCAGGTGCCAGGGGAAGCCGGCCGTGGGGCGGATCCGGCTGGCGGCCGAGCATATGGCGGGCCTGGTCAACATCACGGTGACCGACGACGGCAAGGGGATCGATCCGGTCCGGCTGCGTCAGGCGGCCGTGGAGAAGGGGCTGATGCCGCGAGCCCAGGCCGAAGGCCTGAACGACCGCGAGACGCTGGGCCTGATCTTCCTACCCGGCTTTTCCACTGCCAAGGAGATCACCGAGCTCTCGGGGCGCGGCGTGGGGATGGATGCGGTCAAGGCATCGCTCCAGAGGCTGGGCGGCGTGGTCGAGATCGAGTCCGAGATCGGCAAGGGTTCCGTCATCTCGATCAAGCTTCCCCTGACCCTGGCGATCATCCCGGCCATCGTGCTGGGGGCGGGAGGCCAGCACTTCGCCATTCCCCAGGTCAGCGTGCTGGAGGTGGTGTGGCTGCACGGGGAGCAGGTCTGGCAGTCGGTCCAGCGGATCGACCAAAGCGAGGTCTACTGGCTGCGGGGCCGGATGCTTCCCCTGATCCGTCTCTCCAAGGTGCTGGGACTCGCGCGGACCTACACGGATCCCGTGACGGGAGAGGAAAGATCGGATCGCCGCGACGACGCCCCGGACCGCCGGGGAAACGGAGAGGACGGCCGGGACGAACGCCGCTCGGGAGTGCTCGATCGGCGCACCTCGCCGGAGAACTCCCTCTACATCGTGGTGCTGAGGGTGGGAAGCGACCGCTTCGGCCTGTGCGTGGAGCGGATCGTCGACACCGAGGAGGTCGTCGTCAAGCCGTTGCACGAACGCCTGAAGGAAAGCGAGGTCTACGCCGGCGTCACGGTGCTGGGAGACGGGACCACGGCCATGATCCTGGACATCCCGGAACTGGCCCGGGTTGGGGGCTTGCGATGGGAGACGACCGATCTGCAGACGGACGAGACTCGCAAGGGCGGTGGGGAACCGCAGAAGATGCTGGTCTTCGAAAGCGGCGCGGAGCGCTTCACGATCCCGCTCAGCCTGCTCCTGCGGGTGGACGAGACCGTGCCCTCCGACATCCAGACGGTGGCCGGCCGCGAGGTCCTGCGCTTCCGCGACTCCGTGATCCCGCTGCTGCGCCTGGAGGAGGCGATCCCGGGTCTGCGTCCCGTTGCCGAGGCGCAGGGGATCCATGTGATCATTCCCCGGATCGGCAAGCCCGTGGCGATCGTGGCCACGCGGATCGTGGACATCGTGGAGGTCGACAACGACGCGTTGGCGCCGAGCGGGGACCATCCCGCGGTCCTGGGCACCCAGGTGATCGACGGCCACGCGACCTCGCTTCTGGACCTGTGCGCCCTTTCCGCCTGCGCCGATCCGTCGCTTCCGGCAGGGGGGAAGGCGGCTCGTGGCCGCCTCCTGGTGGTGGAGGACTCGCGGCTCTATGCGACCCTGATCGGAGCCCTGTTCCGCGGGATCGGGTTCGATGTGGTCGCCGCCTCGAACGGCGGGGAGGCCTTGGTGGTCCTGGGGGACGGATCCTTCGACTGCGTGGTGAGCGACGTGGAGATGCCGGGAATGGACGGCCTGGAGCTGGCGCGCCAGGTGAGGCTGGATCCCTCGTACATGGGTCTGCCGCTGCTGGGGATGTCGATGCTCGAGGAGAAGGTCATGCGTTCGCGGGCCCTGAGCGCGGGCTTCGACGACTTCTGCCAGAAGAACAACCTTGCGCGCCTGGCCGAACGGGTCGAAGCGCTCCTGTCCCATCCTTCCGCGAGGTCATCCCATGGTTGACGGATCCCGAGGATCCCGCCAGTTCGTCTCGTTCTACGTGAACGGGAGGCTCTTTGGCTTTGATATCCGGCTGATCAAGGAGGTCACCCCGTCGGCCCCGATCACGCCGGTGCCGCTGAAGAAGCGCGACGTGAGCGGCGTCCTGAACATCCGCGGTCAGGTGGTGGTGGTGCTGGACGTGAGCCTTTCCCTGGGCGGTCCGGAGCAGAGGATCACCGAGGATTCCCAGATCCTGATCATGAAGAACATCCTGGAGATCCAGGCCGTCTCCGACTTCGTGCCCGCCGGCGAGGTCCAGGCGATCGGGACCATCCCGGTGGGTTTCCTGGTGGAGTCGGTCGGGGAGCTGGTCACGGTGGAGAAGGAGGCGATCGAGGAGGCTCCCGGCCACCTGCTGGCGCAATACCGCAACCTGGTCGAGGGCGTGGTGCGGCATGAGGACATGCCGTTGGTCATCCTGGACGCCGTGGCGATCCTGGGGGCGCAGCCATGAACCTGTCGTCGTCCGAGGCCACGCGGGTCGTCCTGGTCCTGAGGGTCCTGGCCTCGATCGAGGGAGTCCGCGAGATGCTGGGCGGTGCCGGAGACCTCGAGGTGGTCGGGGCGGTCGAAGGACTGGATGCGGGCCTGGAGCTGGTGGCCCGCCAGCTTCCCGACATCGTCCTGGTCGAGAGCGACCGTGGCCTGGTCGCGTTCACCGAGAAGGTGAAGAGCCTCTCGCCCCGTGCCGGGATCATCCTCCTGAGCCGTGCGGACACCTCCGACGGGGGGCAGGATGCCCGGCAGATCGTCGAGGCGCTGGCAGCGGGTGCCTTCGACCTCGCTCCGGTGCTGGGCGGTGCGGCTTCCGCCGCCGCGCTGCTCCTGTCCAAGATCCGTTGCTGCTCCATCAAGCAGTATTCGCGGATGGCCCAGGTCCGCAAGCCGGTCGCCGAGCCGACGCCTCCCAAGCCGTTCCTGCCGCGTCCCAAGGCGGTCCCGACGGGAGCCTTGGACGCGATCGTGGTCGGGGTCTCCACGGGCGGCCCGGAAGCGTTGCGGGAGTTCGTCTCGGGCCTGGACGGCTCGTTCCCGATTCCCCTTGTCATCGTCCTGCACATGCCCAAGGAGTTCACCGGGGCCATGGCCGCCTCGCTGGACCGCCAGGGAACGCTGCGCGTGGCGGAGGCGCAGGAGGGCGATGTCCTGATGGCCGGAACGGCCTACCTGGCGCAGGGCGGACGCCATTGCCTGCTGGAACGCGGCGGGGACAAGCGGCTGCGCCTGACGCTGGACGACGGTCCGGCCGAGAACGGCTGCCGTCCGTCGGTGGACGTGCTGTTCCGCTCGGCGGCCCGGCATCTGGGAAAGCGGGGCCTGGCCGTCGTGCTGACGGGGATGGGGAGCGACGGGACCGAAGGGGCCAAGGCGATGAAGGGCCAAGGCGCCCGGGTGCTGGTCCAGGACGAGGCCAGCTCCGTGGTCTGGGGGATGCCCGGCAGCGCCGTGCGCGCCGGGATCGTCGACGAGGTGCTTCCCCTTTCCCGCATCGCCTTGCGCCTGCGCGAGATCGTGGGGGCCCTGTGAACCCCTTGAACGAGATCGAGTTCGCCCTGCTGCGCGACTTCCTGCGGCAGGAGACGGGGATCGCCGTGCCGGACTCCAAGCAGTACCTGTTCTCCACGCGCCTTGCCGGGATCCTGGAGAAGGAGCAGTGCCGCAGCTTCTCCGAGCTGTTCCTGAGGCTTCGCAGCGGGGACGTGGCCCTGACGCGCGAGGTCATCGAAGCGATGACCACCCACGAGAGCGGCTTCTTCCGGGAGCCGCACCATTTCGAGACCCTGTGCGAGGTGATCCTCCCGTCCTTGGTCGAGCGCAAGCTCCAAGCGCTGCCGGGCCTGGCTCCCACGGTGAGGATCCTTTCGGCAGGCTGCAGCTTCGGGCAGGAACCCTACACGGTCGCCCTCTGCATCGAGGCTTGGCGGGAGCGCCAGACCTTCCCGTCGCTGGTCGAGGTCTCCATCGTGGGGATCGACCTCTCGAGCCTGGCCTTGGAGCGCGCCCGCAGGGGCGTCTACACGGAGCTGGAGCTGGGTCCCAACCTCCCGGCGACGGTCCGCGACCGCTGCTTCCGGAAGGACGGCAGCGGCTGGGAGATCGATGCCTCGATCCGCGAGCTGGTCGAGTTCCGCAGCGGGAATCTCTCGAAGAGCCTGGTCGAACTGGGGACCTTCGACGTGATCCTGTGCCGCAACGTGATCATCTACTTCTCCCCCGAGGAGAAGGTCTCCCTGCTGGGCCGCCTGCGCGACATGCTGGAGCCGGGAGGGGCCCTGTTCATCGGGTCGACCGAGAACCTGTACGGCATCGAGGTCGGCCTGGTCGCCTGCACCCATGGCCAAAGCACGCACTACGAGAGCCGTTGGCCCTCCGCAACATTCGAGGCAATCCCATGAAGATCCTGGTCGTCGACGATTCGAAGATGCTGCGCTACATGAACATGGACGTCCTTCGCGAGCTGGGCTACGCGGACTTCGTGGAGGCGTCGGACGTTCCCGAGGCCCGTTCGAGAATGCACCAGCACAGGTTCGATCTCGTGATCTCGGATTTCCACATGCCCGGCGAGACGGGACTTGATCTGCTGAAGTGGATCCGTGCCACGGCGCCCTTCACCGGCATCCCGGTGATCATCCTGACCACCGATGCCGACAAGGCGGTCATCATCTCCATCGTCCAGGCAGGGGTCCAGGGCTACCTGCTCAAGCCGGTGAAGAAGGATGCGCTGGGTCAGAAGCTCAAGGAGCTTTCGGCCAAGTACGGCTTCCAGGTGCCCGTGATCGAGGCGCCGGTGGAGCCGCCGAACCGCCTGGTCGTGCAGGAAGAGGCGCCGACCGGAGGACTTGTGCTTCCGATCGACCTGCCGCCGCACCGTCCCTGACGGCTTGGCTCATCGTCCCAGCAGGCGGGCCTCCAGAGCCTCGAGTCCCGTTCCCTCCTTCACGCTCACGCGCAGGCAGACGACCTGCGGGGTGAGGCTGCGGCATTCCTCCTCGGCGCGCACGGGGTTGAAGTCGAGGTAGGGAAACAGGTCGGTCTTGGTGATCACCAGGGTCGAGATGCGGCAGAAGATGGACGGGTACTTCAGGACCTTGTCATCCCCCTCGGGCGTGGAAAGGAGCGCGACCTTCTCGTGCTCGCCCAGGTCGTAGCTGGCGGGGCAGACCAGGTTCCCCACGTTCTCGATCACCAAAAGCTCCACCTGCGACAGGTCCAGCCGCTCGATCTGTTCGCCCACGCTTTGCGCATCCAGGTGACAGGCGCCCTGGGTTTCGATCTGGACCGCCTGGCATCCGGCTTCGCGGATGCGCACCGCGTCGCGGTCGGTCTGCAGGTCGCCGACGATCACCGCCATGCGGGGCCCCAGTCTTTTCGCCAGCGCTTGCAGAAGCGTGGTCTTGCCGCTGCCGGGTGAGGAGATCAGGTTGATCACCCGCACGCCGTGCCGGGCGAAGAGTTCGCGGTTCTTCTGGGCATGGTCCTGGTTGACCTGCAGCACCGGCTGGTTCAGGTCGAGCTTGACGGGGCGCTTGGGCATCAAGATCCGCTTGGGGGATTCGCAGCCGCATTCCTCACACATGGGTCGTCTCCTCGCACAGGGTGGCGCTCAAGAGCTGGAGTTCGTCGCCCGCCAGGATGGTTCGTTTCCAGGAGCCGCAGGCGGGACAGGGTTCGATCGGATCGGGCACCCGGTAGCGGATCCCGCACATTTGACAGGAAATGTCCACGAGGGTGCGCTCCACCGCAAGGACCGGTTCCCCGAAGCCGCGTTCCCGGGCCACGGTGGCAAAGCAGAAGAGCAGGCTGTCGGGGGACACGCCGGAAAGCGGCCCGATGCGCAGCTCCACCTGGGAGAGAGGTTGCGCTGCTCCCAGCTGCCGTTCGATCAGGTCCAGGATGCTCGAGGCGATGGAGACTTCGTGCATCGGTGCCCTCAGCAGATCCGCGGGAGCGGGTCGGAGGCAAGCATGCCCAGGACGCGCCGGTTACCGAAGGCAGTGCGCACCAGGAGCTTGCCGGGATGCTCGCGGGTGACGGTCCCGATGTGCGCGGCCTTCTTCCCCAGCGGATGCGCGCGCAAAATTTCCAGCGCGGTCGCGACCGACTCCTGCGGGACCACCGCCAGGAACTTGCCTTCGTTGGCGCTGTAGAGAGGATCGAGTCCCAGGATCTCGGAGAGCCCGGATACGGCCGGGTTCAGCGGGAGCGACGGCTCGTCCAGGGTGACCGACCAGGGCTTTCCCTCGCTCAGTTCGCACAGCGAGGTGGCGACGCCGCCTCGGGTCGGGTCGCGCATCCAACGCACGGGAACCTGCGCACACAGGGCCTCGACCAGATGGTTCAGCGGCGCGGCATCGCTTTGGAGCGGGCTCTGCAGCGGGAATCCCTTGCGCAGCGTCAGGAGGGTGAAACCGTGGTCGCCGATGTCCCCGTTGATCAGGATCGCATCGCCCTCCCGGATCAGTTGCGCGTCGGGCGCGTGGAAACGCACGCCGATGCCGGAGGTGTTGGCGAAGATCCCGTCTCCCTTGCCGCGCTCCACCACCTTGGTGTCGCCGCACAGGACCTTGACCCCGGCCTCGCCGGCCGTGCGACCGAGGGATTCCATCAGCCGTCGCAGGGTCGCAAGCGGCAGGCCTTCTTCCAGGATCAGTCCCAGCGACAGGGCCAGCGGACGTGCTCCCATCATGGCCAGGTCGTTCACGGTGCCGGCCACGCAGAGCCGTCCGAGGTCGCCGCCGGGGAACTCCAGCGGCGTGACCACGTGGGAATCGGTGGTGAACACCAGTTCGCCGGGCGGTGGCACGAAGACGGCCCCGTCCTCCAGTCCTTCGGGACCGGCCTCTCCCAGGGCCGGGAGGATCAGGTCTTCCAAGAGCTCGCGGGACAGGCGTCCGCCCGAGCCGTGGCCCATCCGGACGGCCCCGCTCTCCGGTATTTGACAATTCCTGTCATCAATCATCGGAGGTCTCCCGGTAGAGGAAGGCGGCGTTGCAGGTGCCCTCGTGGCTGACCATGCAGGCCCCCACGGGGCGGTCGGGAGTGCAGGCCTTCCCGAAGAGGGGGCACTGGTGCGGATCCTTGGTGCCGGCAAGGATCTCGCCGCAGCGGCATCCGGGCGGTTCGCGTCCGACGATTCCTTCAAGGGAGAAGCGGCGTGCCGCATCGAACCGGGCAAACGGTTCGCGCAGTCGGTAGCCGCCCTCGAGGACAATACCCAGGCCGCGCAGCTCCTCGTCGCAGGGCTGGTAGAGTTCCTCGATCAGCTGCTGTGCCTTGGGGTTTCCCTGGGCGCGGGCGGCGCGGGCGTAGGCGTTGGTGTTCTCGCAGGTGCCTGCGGCCAGTTGCCGGACCAGGTCGCGGATGGCGACCAGCAGGTCCACCGGCTCGAAGCCGCCCACCGTCATGGGGACCTGGAACTCGCGGCACAGCGGTGCGTAGGCGTCGGAACCGATGACGGAGGTGACGTGTCCCGGCGTGATGAAGCCGTCGAGGGGAGCCTTGCCGCGCAGCAGGGCGGCAAGCAAAGGCGGCACGCGCTTGGCCGAGACCAGCACGCTGAAGTTGGGAAGCTTTTCGCGGATGGCTTGTCGCAGCGGGAGGCTGAAGGTGGGCAGGGTGGTTTCGAAGCCGATCCCCAGAAAGACCACTTGCGACTGCGGATGGCTGCGGGCATGCTCCAGCGCCTGGTGCGGGGAATAGGCCACATGAACCCGCGCGCCTTGGGAGCGTGCTTCTTCGAGGGTGCCGTGACTGCCCGGCACGCGCAAGAGATCGCCGAAGGTGAAGAGCTCCACTTCCGGGAGGCGGGCAAGCGCCAGTGCCTTGTCCAGATAGGAGACGGGCGTGACGCACACGGGGCATCCCGGTCCCGAGATCAGGCGGACCTTGGCAGGCAGCAGTTCGCGCAGCCGGTAGCGGTAGAGGGTGTGGGTCTGGCCCCCGCACACCTCCATCAGCCGGACGGAGCGCTCCAGGCGGATGCCCCGGATCTCCTCGGCCAGGGCGTGCACCAACCTGGGGTCGCGGTACTCAGAACTGGGAAGATCCATCCACGACCTCCTTGAGCAGAGCCAGGGTCTCGAGGGCGCTTGCGGTGTCCAGGATCTCCAGGGCCACCCCGGCGTGGACCAGCGCGTAGTCGCCGATCTGGGGGGATTCCAGGAGGATGGTGCTGAACTCCAACCGCACCTGGCTGTGTTCGCCGACGGCCATGCCGTCCTGGCTGAGGGAGACGATCCGCAGGGGGACGGCTAGACACATGGGAAGAGACCTTTCCGGGAAAGGGCCGTCGCGGCGACGACCTGCCCCAGGGCGATGCCGTTGTCGTTTGGAAGGCTGGAGAAATGACAGATTCTGTCACGAAGTTCGGGGTGCCTCCGCAGGCGCACCAGGAGCCTTCGGTTCTGGAACACGCCGCCGCCGAAGGCCCAGGGCAGGCGGGGTTCCCCGAGGCTTTCCTGAGCCAGGAGACCCAGGCGCACGATCAGTTCGCCGGCGGTGGCATGCAGGCGGGAGGCGATCTCCTGGGCCGGGAGTCCCTCCAGGACATCCCGCATCAAAGCGCGCAGGATCGGGGCGGTCAGAATCTGTCCGTCCTCGAGTTCCACGGGCCAGGCAGGGGCGTCGTCGTTGCGATCGAGGTGTTCCAGGCGGGTGCCGATCTCGCCATCCCACCCCGGAGCGTTCCAGCCCAGTGCCGCGCCGACCAGATCAAAAAGACGCCCCAGACCACGGGAAGCGGGACAGTGCAGGTTGGCGGTGAGCATGGCCCCCAGACCTCCGTCGTACAGCCTTTGGGCGTCGGGACGGTTTGCGAGAACGCGCCCTAGCAGGGCGGCATCGCCGAAGTCGTGGAGCGCTCCCAGCAGCAGACGCACCGGCTCGCGCACGGCCCGGTCGCCTCCGGGCAGGCGCAGGCCTTCCCAGTGCCCCAGCGGGACAGATCCTGTCGCCTCGTAGAGCAGGGCTTCCGAACCCCAGATGCAGTGCGGGTCGCCGTAGCCGGTGCCGTCCATGGCAAGTCCGATGGCGGGGCCTTCCCAGCGGTGCTCAAGCCAGGTGGCGGCGATATGGGCGTGGTGGTGTTGGATCGGCACGAGAGGGATGTTCCATTCCCGGGCCAGTTCCCGGGCCAGGCGGGAGGAGGCGAAGTCGGGGTGGGCGTCGCAGGCGACAAGCTCGGGACGCATGCGGTGGCTGGTGCACAGCCGTTCGGCCAAGGTGCGCGCGGCTTCCTGGGAGGCGGGACTTTCCTGGTCGCCCACATGCTGGCTCAGGGTCACGCGCCCGTGGTGACCCAGGGCCACGGTGTTCTTGAGGTCGGCGCCGACGGCCAGGAGGTTCCCGGCCTGGCTCCAGAGAAATTCGGAGGGGCTCTGCCCGCGCCCCAGGCGCAGGCTAAGGGTCCGGTCGGAGTGCGGCACGGCGGCCACCACGCCGTCGTCGAGGCGGTTCACGATGTCGCGGTCGTGCAGCACCAGCAGATCGCAACAGTGCACGGCAAGCGTCCGGACCTCGTCGTTGTCTGTGAGCATGGGTTCGTGGCTGGGGTTGGCGCTGGTGAGCACCACGGGCTTTGGGAAGCGTGAGAAGAGCAGTTCGTGCACGGGCGAGTGGGGGAGCATCAGGCCCAGCTCCCGCAGTCCCGGAGCCAAGTCTTCCATCGCCTCGGGAGGGGTGTGGACCTCCAGCAGGACGATCGGGCGATCGGGACCGCACAGCAACGCTTCTTCTTCCGGACTCACGTGGCAGATGGCACGAGCGGATTCGAGGTCGGGGACCAGCAGGGCAAAGGGCTTGGTCTCGCGCCGTTTGCGCTGGCGCAAGGTCTGCACGGATGCAGGGTCGGTGGCGTCGCACACCAAGTGAAAACCGCCGATTCCTTTGAGCAGGGAGATGCCTCCTGCCTGGAGATGGGCCGTCCAGGTGTCGAGCCAGTTTCCGGGGACTTCCAGCCAAGGCGCGGCGAGATCTGAAGTTGGAGCCTCGCACCACATGCGGGGGCCGCACTGGGGACAGCCCAGGGGCTGGGTGTGGAAGCGGCGGTCGGCCGGGTCCTCATACTCCTTGCGGCATTGCGGGCACAGCGCGAAGTCGCGCAGGCTGGTGGAGTCGCGGTCGTAGGGGAGCTGCCGGGTGATGCTGAAGCGGGGGCCGCAGCGGGTGCAGGTCAGGAAGGGATGGAGATGGCGCCGGTTGGCGGGGTCGAAGAGCTCGCGGCGGCAGTCGTCGCACAGGCACAGGTCGGGAACGAACGAGCCCAAGTGCTCGCCGTCGTGGGCGCTCTCGCGGATGGCAAAGCCGGAACAACCCAGGTCCGGAGCGGACTCCAGGTGGTGGGATCGGACGCGCGCGGGAAAGGGCGGGGAATGGACGATCGTTTCGACAAAGGGAAGCAGGACCGGTTCGGGCGCCTCGGCATGGACCGTCACGCCCTGGGGCGAGTTCTCCACCCATCCCGCCACGCCCAAGCGCCTTGCCTGCTGCCAGACGAACGGTCGGAACCCCACGCCCTGGACCCTCCCCTCGAGGAAGATCTCCAGGACAGTCAAGGGGATGCGCCCATCACAGCTGGATGATGGCGCAGTGGCCCGCATCCTTGGGGACGATGCTCACCAGCACCTTGCCGCTCTTGGTGCACCAGTTGGTGACGTCGGTGGGGAAGGAGTGGCAGTCGGCCAGGACTTCCACGGTGGTTCCCTTGGGCAGGGTGTTTGCCTTGATGGCAAGTTTCAGGACAGGTTGGGGGCACTTGAGGCCACGGTAATCGAGAACTTCAGCCATGGGTCACATCTCCTTGATGGGGGTTGAGGTCTGGCTCATGGTACCATCGCCGGAGCGCAGAAGGGAACGGGATGCCTGACCTTTTCGATGCAGGTCGATCTGCAGGGGCATCTTGCCGGGCAGGTTGTGGGTGGCGCAGCTCAGGCAGGGGTCGTAGGTGCGGAAGGCCATCTCGACCCGGTTGAGCAGCTCGTCGTCGGCCTGGCCGCCGTGGATGAGGGCCTTGGCGGCGCTCTGGATGTTCATGCTCATGGCCGCGACGTTGGCCATGCTGGCCACGATCATGTTGGCGCTGGTGATGATGCCGTTTGCGTCCGAGGTGTAGTGGTGGATCAGGGTGCCGCGCGGGGCCTCCACGATTCCCACGCCTTCCTTCGGCGTCCCCAGGTGCATGTTGCGGATCTCGGGGGAGAGGAACTCCTCGTGCTCGATCAGTTCCTGCACCCGCTCGGCGCAGTTGAGCACCTCGATCAGGCGGGCCCAGTGGTTGGCCAGCACGCTGTGGACGGTGGTGCCGCCAAAGGCCTGCTCGTAGACCTCGCGGGCCTGTTGGGCCAGCGGCGTGGACATGGCGCTCGAGACATTGAGCCGGGCAGACGGCGCCACCCGGTACATCCCCGATGCGGGGCCGTCCACCAAGCCTTTCCAGCCGATCTTGCGCAGGTAGGGAAACTTCACATAGGTCCAGGGCTCCACGTGCTCGGCGATCACCTTCGCGTAGTCAGTGGGCTCGAAGAGGTCGACCTCGCGGCCCTGCTGGTCGACCACGCGCACCTTGCCGTCGTAGAGGTCGGAGCGGCCCTGCGCGTCGACCATGCCCATGTAGTAGCTCTCGCAGCGGTAGACATCGCCCAGGAAGAGCTCGCGGTATGCCGGCACCTGCCACACCAGGCGGTCGAAGGCCTCCAGGCTGAAGAGGGCCAGTTCGATCGCCTCCTTGGCGTAGGCGCGCAGGTCGTCGCGGATCTCTGGGGTCATCCGCTTGGAGACCCCTCCGGGCAGGCCCAGCACCGGATGCACGGCGCGTCCGGCGATCACCTCGATCAGGTCGCGGGCCCGCTTGCGGGTATTGATCACGCGGCGCCCGGTCTCCACACCCACCTTGTCCACCATGCCCAGCAGGTTGCGGGTCTCCTTGGGGGCGCCCGGCCCCACGAAGAAATCTGGTCCTCCCAGGAACCAGAAGTGCAGGAGGTGGTCCTCGAAGACGTGCAGGTTGTAGTAGACCTCGCGGATCAGCCGGGCCGTCACGGTCGGTTCGACTTGGAAGAGCGCGTCCAGGGCCTTGGTGGAGGCCATGTGCTGCGCGCCGGGGCACACGCCGCATACGCGGCTGACGATCTGCGGCAGCTCCTCGGCGGGGCGTCCTTCCACGAACTTCTCGAAGCCGCGCAGGTCGGGAAGCTGCAGGTAGGCCTTGTCCACCTCGCCGGCCTCGTCCAGGAAGATCTCGATCTTGCCGTGGCCTTCCAGGCGGGTGATCGGGTCGATGGAGATCTTGCGCGGCATGGGTGCGGTGCTCATGGTGCGCCCTCCTTGGGTGCTGGGTTCCCTTCGCGTCGGCTGCCCAACAGCGAGCTGCTCATGGAGTAGCGGTAGAAGGTCCCGGCAGGGTCGGCGATGCCGTCCAATGCCGTGGAGACCTCCTCCTCGGACACGGCTTCGAGGATGCCTCCCACGGCCGAGAGCATGCGCACGCCTTGGTCCTTGCCGCCCACCGGGCCCATGCAGCCGGTGCAGGGCATGTTCCCCTGGATGCAGGGCGCGCCGCAGCCGTCCCGGGTGGCAGGGCCCATGCACAGGATCCCCTGGTTCAGGAAGCACTGGTCGGGGTCGGCCTGCACATGGATCAGGCGCTTGAACTCCTTGATGGTGAGCTGGACAGGTTTTGTCGCGTTGCGCTTGCAGCTGGAGCACAGCGCGATGTCGGGGAGCAGCACCGATCCCTTGGGCGGGGCCTTCCCCTCCAGGATGGTCATCAGGGCCGTGGCGATCATGTCGCCGCTGGGGGAGCAGCCCGGCAAGTAGTAGTCCACCTCGATCACGTCGTCGAGCTGGAGCACCGTCTCGTAGAGAGCGGGCAGCTCCATGGGGTAGCCGTCGGGGGTGTGACTTTCCTGCTGCGGGAGGGTGCCTTCGGGGTTGACCACCGTGGGGTTGTCGATGTAGCAGCGCTCCAGGATGCCGGGCAGGCTCTTGAGGTTTGCCAGGGCGGGAATGCCGCCGGAGCAGGCGCAGCTCCCCAGGGCCACCAGGAGCCTTGACTTGCGGCGCAGCAGCCGGGCCATGGCCTCCTGCTCGGAGGTGCGCACGGCCCCGTTGATCAGGCACAGGTCGATGCCGCCGTCCTCCATCGCCTCGACGTCGGAGTACTTGGGGTCCATGGCGCAGGGCCAGAAGACGAAGTCCACCAGCTCGCGCACGACCAGGAGGCGTTCCCCCATGTCGACGATGGCCTCGTCGCAGCCGCCGCACGAGCTGCACCAGTAGATCGCGACCTTGACCTTAGCCACGGGACACCTCCTTGGACGCGACGTTCCCGTGGATAGCCAACGGACCCAACGGACGCACCCGTTCGGTCATGGCGGTGGTCACTTCCTGGAACTTCTTGCCTTCGCCGGCGGCGACCCACTCCAGGGCGAAGCGCTCCGGCGCGATGCCCATCTGCACCAGCATCCGTTCGAAGAGGCGGAAGCGGCGCAGCGCCTTGTGGTTGCCGTTGCGGTAGTGGCAGTCGCCGGGGTGGCAGCCCATCACCATCACGCCGTCGGCCCCTTCGCGGAAGGCGGTGGCGACGTGCTCGGGATCGATGCGCCCGCTGCACATCACGCGCACCAGCCGCACGTTGGCAGGGTAGGCGAGCTTGAGACCTCCGGCGCTGTCGGCGCCCCCGTAGGAGCACCAGTTGCACACGAAGGCGACGATGTCGGGCTCAAACACGCTCATGGAGCACCCCCTTGACCTCGGCGATCAACTGCTCGTCGGTGAAGTGGACCGCCGTGATGGCGCCGCTGGGGCAGGTGGCGGCGCAGGTGCCGCAGCCTCGGCACACGGCCTCGTTGACCAGGGAACGCCCGCTGGCGGGATCGATCCCGATGGCCTTGTAGGGGCACGTGGCGGCGCACATGCGGCAGGCCGAGCAGCGGGCCGGGTCGATGCGCGAGACCATGGTCTCGAGTTCGATGGTCCGTCCCGGCACCAGACGGCTCAGGGCGCGTCCCACGGCGGACTGGGCCATGGTGATGGACTGGCTCCCGTGGCTGGGCTGCAGGCAGGATCCGGCCAGGGACACGCCGTCGATGACAGATCCTGTCTTGTTCAGGATGGGGTGGTCGCTCTTGAGAAAGCCCCGGGAATCCTGTTCGACATTCAGGAGCACCGAGAGCTCGCGGGCCCGCGCTCCGGCGACAAATCCTGTCGAAAGCACGACCATGTCCACGGTCAGGTCGTCCTGGCCGGGGATCGCGATCCGGATCTCCCCGCCGGGCTGCGGCTGGACGCGGACCTTGTCCAGGGCATGGCATTCGATCTTGCGCGTGCCTTCCTCCAGCTGCTTGCGCAGGAAGGCTTCGGTCTCCAGGCCGGGCAGGTTCAGGCGGTCGTGGATGTTGGTGACGATCGCTTCGGGCAGCTGCTTGCGCACCGTCTCGCCCACCATGAAGGCGTTGACGCAGCACACCCCGGAGCAGTAGTCCAGCCCGTCGGGGCAGAGCGATCCGGCGCAGTGGAGCACGGCGATGCGCTCCGGCGCCGTGCCGTCGCGCTTCACCAGTGCGGCTTGGGTGGGGCCGTTCGAGCAGGTGAGACGCTCGAACTCGGCGTAGGTGAACACGTCGGATTTCCCGTCCAGGGACAGGCGAGGGAGATCCGCAGGCACGTGGACCTCGGCCCCGACGGCCACCACCACGGCGCCGCAATGGACCTCCACGATCTCGTCCTTCTGCTCGAAGTCCAAGGCCATGAAGGGGCAGTTGTCGACGCAGGCGGTGCACTCCTCTCCCTTCAGGCGCAGGCAGGCCTGCGGGTCGATGGCGGCCGCAGCCGGCACCGATCCGGGGAACAGGTTGCGGATGGCCTTGCGCTTGCCCAGGCCCAGGTGAAAATCGCTTTGGACCTCCACGGGGCAGGGTTCGAAGCAGGCTTCGCAGCCGATGCAGTCGTCGGTGACGTAGCGGGCCTTCTTGCGGGCCGTCACGGTGAAGTTGCCGAAGAAGCCGATCACGTCGGTCACCTCGGCGCCGGTCACCACGGTGATGTTGGCGTGTTCGCGCACCTGTGAAAGGCGCGGGGCCAAGAGGCAGGGGGAGCATTCCGCGGAAGGGGCCAGTTCCTCCACCTTGATCATCTCGCCGCCCAGCGAAATGTCCTTCTCGAAGAGGGTGACCTTGCGGCCCGCCTCGGCAGCTTGCAAGGCCGCCTCGATGCCGGCGATGCCGCCTCCGATCACCACGAAGTCGGTGTTGCACTCCATGCGCTGCGGGGCGAGGTCGCGGTGCAGCCGGGAACGCTCCAGCGCCGCTTGGATCAGTTGCTGCGTCTTGATCGTGGCCTCCCCCTTGTCGGGGGTCACCCAGGCGCACTGCTCGCGGATGTTGGCCATGCTCACCTGGGCGGGATTGAGCCCGGCGGCCCCGGCGCATTCCTCGAAGGTCTTCTGGTGGAGCTTGGGGGAGCAGGCGGCCATCACGGCGCGGCGGCTTCCGGTCTCCTTGAGGGTCTCCTCCACGAAGGCCTTGCCGGCGGGGGCGCACAGGAAGTCGTGGATGCAGACGCGGTCCAGCAGCCCGCCCTTGTCGGCCCAGGCCTTCACGGCCTCCAGGTCGACGAAGTCGGCCACGTTGGTGCCGCAGCGGCACAGGAAAAGCACGGTGCCTTCGCTCATCGGTGTTCCTCCCATTCCCTCAGGGTCCGTTCGACGGTCGCCACCACGCAGGGCAGGGCCTCCATGACGGCGGGGCTCGGGGTCTCCTGGAACGTGGTGAAGTCGCGGCCTTCGATGCCCAGGATGATCATCCGGCGGGGCATCCTGTACCCCAGGCGCCGTCCCGTCTCAAGGACGGTGGCCAAGTTCATGCCGTGGGTGTCCAGCAGGCGGGCTTGGCGGGTGCGATGGAGATCCTCGAGGGAGAACTCCAGGCAGGTGCCGGGCGCGTGCTCCAGGGTGCGCACGGCATCCATCACGATCACGCCCTCGCGGCCTTCCAGTTCGGGCAGCAGATCCATGCCGCTGGCGTAGTCCTCGACGAAGTCGGCTTGGCGGGTGCCTGTGGTCGCGTGCAGGATGCGCAAGGCCACCAGCGCGGCGGTATCGTCGCACAGCAGGGGGTTCCCCAGGGCGATCACGGCGAAGGGCCTAGGCGACATGGGACTGCCGGGTCAATGCGAGCAGTTCCTTGAGCATCTCGAGGCTGTCGGAGGAATGCTGGACACCCGAGGTCAGCGAGGTGGAGCTTTCCAGCAGTTGCATTACGGCCTCGCGGATCGCGTTGGACTTCATGGAGGCGCTCTGCAGGCTCTGGTTGACGGCTCCGGACTCCTTGACGATGCTCTGGATGCCCGAGGCGATCCCGTCGACGGTGGTGCGCTCGTCCGCCACCAGCCCGGAAATGGCCTGGCTCATGGATTGCAGATCGGTCATGGCCTCTTCGATCCGTCGGACCGTGGTGGCGGTGTTCTTGGTGCCCTTGTCGATCTCCTTCATGATCGCCTCGATGCCCTTCACAGCCTGGGCCGTCTCGCGGGAGAGCTGCTTCACCTCCGCCGCGACCACGGCGAATCCCTTGCCGGCTTCGCCGGCCCGCGAGGCCTCGATGGTGGCGTTCAAGGCCAGCAGGTTGGTCTGGGAGGCCAGGTTCATGATGGTCAGCAGGATCTGCTCGATGCTCGACGAGGATCTCAGCAGCTGCGACAGCGAGTCTGTCGAGGCTGCCACGTCCTTTTGCACCACTTCCACGAAGGCGTTGCTGCGGCTGCAGTGGCGTTCGATCTCCTGGAAATCCTTGCGGCTGCTTTCCATCGAAGAGGAAATGGCCTCGATCGAGGAGTTGGCCTTGCCCAAGGAGGCTTCGATGGATGCCATCGAGGCATGGTGCCCGGAGACGTCCGTGCCGGCCTGCTCCATCAGGGAGGTGATCTGCCGGGAGTGGCTCGAGAGTTGATGTCCGATGGATTCCAGCTCCTCGGTGCACATCCCGATCGTCTCGAGGTTTCCCGTGAGTTGCCGAAGATGTTCGTCTTGGAAGCACAGGGCCTGCGTGATCTCCAAAGGCATGCCGTTGCGCTCGGCGGCCTGCGGGTCGAACCGTCCTTCGAGCACGGCGCGAAGATCATCGCGCAGCTGCGCGAGCCAGGGGAGCGTCCCGTCGTCGTTCACAGACGCCCCATCAGGACGGCGCCGGTCAGGACCAGGCAGGTCGAGATCGCCAGGCGCACGTCGAAGCGGACGCCGCTCTCCTCGATGCGGCGATGGGCGTGCAGTCCGGCAAGCAGGAGCACGGAGGAGCTGGCGACCATTCCCGCAAGGAACAGTGCGCCGCTTGCGCCGGCCGGCGATTCGCAGCCGTGGGCGAAGCCGTGGCAGAGCCCGGCGACTCCCAGCAGGAGTGCCGTGTAGGGACGCTTGGCGGGCGTCACGATCATCACTCCCGATAGGATCAAGGAAATGCAAAGGACATACTCGATCATATGCGACGAAAGTCCCGTCATCCCGAGGGCGGCCCCGGCCAGCATGCTGCCCAGGAACGCGATGGTGAGCTGGATGCCTTCCCGAGGTGCCTGGGGGCGAAAAGCGATCCAGCCCACGGCAAGCAGCGCCAGCAGGTGATCGATGCCCGTGACGGGGTGGAGGAGTCCGCTTGCGATCGAGTGGGGCTGTCCGGTCATGTGGGCCCAGCACGCCAACGGCGCTATCAGGAACGCCACGAAACAAATGCGTGTCATCGATTCCTCCAAGGCTGCGGTCTTTGCGAGTCCTCCCCGAGGACGCCGGCATCAGCCTACCACGGAGCTTTTGGAAGTTGCAAGTCCGAAATGCGAGCCAAGCCGGGCACGGCCTTCGGAGCCTTTGCCTTGCGCAAAGGGAAGATGTCGATGGAATCCGGGGCTTTTTTTCGTAGTCTCTAAGTCATGAAGTTCCTTCTTTCTGGCTTGGTGGCCCTTCTCGGACTGGCGGGCTGTGCCCAGCCGGACAGCGCATCGGATCTCGTGGGCAGTTCGAACGCCGTCGTGACGACTCTCGGCCCCGTCCTGGACAGCTCCACGCCTGGGATCATGAAGATGGTCCTGGGGGTCTCCTACCCGGGCACCAGAGACTATCCGGGCACGGCGCAGGTGTTGGCTGTGCCGCCTTGGAACATCGCCTCCTCCCGAACCTGGACCCAGCGGACCGACCTTTTCTCCGCGAGCCGTTGGACCGACGAAGACGAGTTCTGGTACAACTTCTGGCTTCTGGACGTGTTTTCGATCCATCGCCAGAAGCTGCGGGACCCCCGCACGTTGACCAGCCACGACTTGAACGCCCTCTACGCCGATCTGGGCAGCGACGGCTTCACCGCCTATGTTGCTCCTGCCGATACCCAGGCCTTTATCGATGCGGTGTCCGGTGTCTCTTCGGATTCGGTGATGGGAATCCAATTCTCGCCCTTCCATTCGGATACCTTGGTGGTGGGCGAGCTGGCTCCGGACGGGGTGGCCAAGGCCTCGGGCCTCCGGCGCAAGGACCGGATCCTGGCCGTCGACAGCGTGACCGGAATCGCCGATTCGCTGTTGAACTACATCGGCTCCCTGTCCCGATCGTCCCGTTTCCGCCTCAAGGTGCGGCATCTTGCCGGGGACACCGCGACGGTGGAGATGGTGCGTCGCCCGGCGTATTTCAATCCCGTGTGGTTCGACACGCTCCCGGGCGGGAACGCCTACCTCAACATCTCCCAGTTCGTGCAGGACACCACCGGCCCGCAGGTGCAACGGGCCATGGAGGCCTTGGCGGGCGTCCTGGGCAGCAGCGGCTGGCTGATCGTGGACATGCGGAACAATCTCGGCGGCGAGGTCGGAACGGCCCTGCAGACGGCCAGTGTCCTCTTGCCCAAGGGAGATACCCTCATCCATATCCGTTCCCGTGACATGGACTTCATGAGCAACCAAGGGGTCGTCACCGACACCTTCCCCGTGAACCGGATCGGCACGCCGCTGGCGCACCCCCGCATCCTGGTGTTGACCAACGGCTACACGGTAAGCTCCTCCGAGATGGTCCTCTCCGCCTTGCGCGAGAACCTCCCCGCCGCCGACTTCAAGCAGTTGGGCACCCGCACCTACGGCAAGGGGATCGGGCAGGTCTACCAGTCCACCCCAAACGGCGGCATCTCCCGCATCACGTGCCTGGAGATCGGCCCGCTCCATGCCTCCTCCTACAACGCCATCGGCATCCAGCCCACCCTCGAGGTTCCCGACAGCCTGGTCTATGCCCGGGCGCTGGCTGAACTCTACCCGACAGCGGCGCGGGCGGCTTCGGGACAGGGCACGGGCACCACGCTGCGGTTGCATCAACTTTCCATGCCCCACTATCCCGGGCCACTGGGCTACATCCGCAAGGCAAGTCCCATGGCTCCCGGAGTCCTTTCCAAGCCGGGGAACTGAAAGAACCTGCCAAAGGGGCGCGGGGGGCGTGGCGTGGGGAACCTCGGGGAGAGCCGTCGGGGCTTTGTCGTTTTCACAACGTGCCGATGCCGCAACCTCCTGCGCGATCCGCCGGGGCGAGGCGATCTTGGAAAGGAACCATCCATCGGGTACGGCGGTGCCGTTCCGATCCAGCGACCTGCCCAAAGGATCCTTCGTGATCAAGCTGCTTTCATCGATCTTTGCCCTGGCCTTGGGGCTGGCCGCTTGCCAAGGCGAGTCCGCGTCCAGCCATGGCTCCATCGCTTCCGCTGGGCTCCCGGGAGATTCGCAGGTTCCCGGGCTGGTCGGCGGTTGGCGTCAGATGCAGCGCACCGCCGGCGATCTGACGCGTCGCGCGCTGCTGCGCATCGAGGCAGACGGCAGCTTCGACATGATCGACACCGTCGGGGCGATCTCGTGCACGCGCTCTTGGGGAGTCTGGGAGAGGAAGGGCGATTCGCTGATCTTGGAACCCCGGAAGGCGGAACGCAGCCAGGGTGGCCGTTGGCGTGCCATCCGCCCCAAGGGCCGCAGCAGCGGCTTCCTGCGCATGGTCGGGGACAGTTTGGTGCTCACCTCATCGAACGCCGCACCCACACGACTGGAGAGGGTCCGGTAAGGAGCAGGAGGATTCCAGCTTTGCACCGGATGCTCCTGCTTGCCGTTGCGCTGCCCTATCCTGCCGCGCTCGGGCCCAAGGCTCCGCAGGCCATTGAACAGACACGGTTGCGGCCCTGCTTCTTGGCCGCGTACATGGCTTCGTCGGCCTGGCGTTGGATCTGGGCGATGGAGAGGGTGCGGGTGTCGTCGTAGGCTGCGCCGATGCTTGCCGTGATGCGGAGGATGGCCTCCCCGCAGGGGATCTCCAGTTCCGAGACGGCCTGGCGCAGCTTCTCGCCCAGGACCAGGGCCCCGTTCAGGTTGGTGTCGGGGAGGAAGATCGCGAACTCCTCGCCGCCCACGCGGCCCAGCACGTCGCTGCGGCGCACCAGCCCCTGGAGGGCCTCGACGGAGCGCTTGAGGACCGCATCGCCCGTCTCGTGTCCGTAGGTGTCGTTCACCTTCTTGAAATGGTCCAGGTCCACGAACAGGAGCGCGGAAGGCCGTCCGTCCCGGTGGGAGAGGTGCAGCGTACGCTCGGCCGCCTCGCGGAAGCTGCGGGCGTTGCAGGCGCCGGTCAGGGGATCGTGGCTGGCCAGGTAGGCGAGCTGCTCCTGCGAGCTGCGCAGGTGCAGGAAGAACTGCATGGCCTTGTGGGAATAGGCATAGAAGAAGGCGCTGATGTAGATCAGGCTGGCCGTGCCCGTGGCGATGGCGTTGGGCGAGTAGGGGCGCGTGGTGAGGCGGTTGCCCACCAGGAAGAGTCCGATGGCTGCGATCGTGGAGAGGACTCCCGGCACGCGGCCCAGGAGCAGGTAGAAGCCGGGAGGCAGCAGGAACAGCCACAGGACCCGCAGTTCGTCGTCGGGCACCCAGATCAGGGCCGCAGCGCACACGTAGATGCAGACGAGCCCAAAGACGACGGCCACGATCCGGTAGGAGCGCTTGATGTTGCGTACGAGGAAGAACGCGACCAGGGCGACGGCGAGGTGGATGCGGATGGCCAGAATGTCGGGGGCGGGGAGGCGGTTGGCACCCGTGGCGTTTGCGATCAGGAAGCTGGTGGAGCTCACCATGTTGAAGAAGATCAGGATGCCCAGGAAATGGTGCTGGAACTCGGAGTATTCCTCGTAGGCGTCGAACTGCACTCGACCGAACAGGATCCGCTTCAGGTTGGGCATCGGTCTGGCTCCTTGTGTGCCGCACGATGCGGCTTGGCCCCGATCGTACCATAATGGGATCCGCTGCCGCATCCCTTCGTGGCATGCGCTCTTCCGAAAGATGGGCGCCCCGCTGGGCGGGCCCGCAAGGTTTCCAGCGTGAGGCTCGAGAGAACCCATTGAAACATCCGTCTCAAGTCCGATGCTTGTCAGTCCCCCGCGTGACAAGATCTGTCAAATGCCGGGAGCGGGGGAGGCGCTCCCAAATCGCGATGCCTCTTGCCACCCCAAGATCGGAAAGAGCAATCTGGGTGGGAGCAGCGTTTCCATCGCTGGAGCTTTCGGGAGCCGAGACTTGATCTGTATAAAAAATGGCAAAATCTGAACATAATCGATGCAATACGCATAGATATCGTCATATTTTGATGCATATCATTGGCTGAATGTTCAAAAATCAGGGAGTTCCATGCAGGTGGAGGGGATGAAGTGACGGAGCTAGGATTCCTTTCCGGTCTGGTGGCGGAGCGGTTCGAGACGCCGCGGATCCTCAAGAGCTTGGCGTTGGCCAGTCGCAGTCTTGCCGAGCTGAAGGGCGTGGCCGCGACGCTGCCCAACCAGGAGATCCTGATCCGGACCTTGGGCTTGCAGGAGGCCAAGGACAGCTCGGAGATCGAGAACTTCGTCACCACCCACGACGACCTCTTCAAGGACGAATCCCACGACGAGCCGGGATTGGCGCCGGCCGTCAAGGAAGTGCAGCGCTATCGCCAAGCCATGCAGGTGGGGTTCGAATCCGTCCGAAGCACGGGCCTGCTCACGCTCAACCAGATCCTGGACATCCAGGCCACCTTGGAAGAGACGCGGGCCGGCTTTCGCAAGGTTCCTGGGACGCACCTCAAGGCAGGGGACGGTCGGGTGGTCTACATGCCTCCCCAGCATCCGGCCCGCATCCAGGAGCTGATGCATGACCTGGAGAGGTTCCTGAACGAACCGGAGATCTTTGCGGCCGACCCTCTGATCAAGATGGCTCTGGCCCATCACCAGTTCGAGAGCATCCATCCCTTCTACGACGGGAACGGACGGACGGGGCGCATCGTCAACGTGCTGTACCTGATCCAGCAGGGCCTTCTGGATTCGCCCGTGCTCTACCTGAGCCGACGGATCGTGCGCACCAAGGGGCGTTACTACGAATTGCTCCAGGAGGTGCGCGAGCGGGACGCCTGGGAGGAATGGGTGCTCTACATGCTGGAATGCGTGGAGCTCACGGCGCGGGAAGCCGTAAGGACCATCAAGGACATCCGCGAGGCATTCTTCGAGGCCAAGCACCGCATTCGCGACGGCTACAAGTTCTACAGCCAGGACCTCTTGAATAACCTCTTCTCGCACCCGTACACCAAGATCGAGTTCGTCCAGAAGGATCTGGCGGTCTCCCGCCTCACGGCCACGCGCTACCTGGACAAGCTGGCCCAGGACGGCTTGCTCGAGAAGCGCCGCATCGGCCGCAACAGCTACTACGTGAACACCCGCCTCACCGACATCCTGACCCGGGATCCGATGACCTGAACCCGTCGCCCACGGCAGCCGATGCACAGGCATCGCCCCTCAAGTCACCCCCCAAGTCGCAATGTTGCTTGCTGTCTTCGGCGAAGGGGAGATCGACCGGACTACCTTGCAGGTACGCATGGGTCTTTCCGATCGCAAGAGCTTCCGGGCGCACTGCCGCCTGCAGAGGTATCGCCTGACCGCGGCCGGCAAGACCGGAAGGTCGACATGACGCGATTGCTGTTTCTCTGCAGCCGCAACCGCCTGCGCAGTCCGACGGCGGAGCTGGTCTTCGCGAAGCTGCCCGGGATCGAGACCGCCTCGGCTGGTTTGGCTTCGGATGCCGAGACCCCCTTGGATGCCGATCTCCTGGCCTGGGCCGACCTCGTGTTCGTGATGGAATCGCGCCACCGCAAGCTTCTGCAGGGACGTTTCGGCAAGCACCTGCGCGACAAGCGCGTGATCTGCCTCGACATCCCCGACGACTACGGGTTCATGGACCCGCAGCTCGTGTCCTTGCTCGAGGAACGTGTGGGATGGCATCTGGATTCCCGCCTTCGCGGGAATGACGGTGCGACAAATGGGCGATGGTGACAGAGGGTCTTCATGGGGTCGGACTTTCTGCTGGTTCATGCGCCGTACGGTCCCCAGCGGGTTTCCGGGCCCCGAGACTGAACGCGTAGCCCCAGAAGGCGAGCGCCATGCTGGGAGACATGAGGCTTAAAAGCTCTTCTGTAGAGAAGTAGAGTCCCAATCCGGATACGATGGATACCGCGAAGAACCAGGTGGGCGATGCCTTGCGAAAGGCATGGACGAGGCTGCCGAGCAGAAGCGACGTGCAACAGACGAATGCGTAGGATTCGGAGGTTCCAGGAGTCATGAAGAGGGCAAGCTCGCCCCGCTCGCGATAGGGTGCGGCCGTGATCATCCACAGGTTGATGGCCATCGTGCCCGAAATCGTCACCATGCTCAGCGAAGGAAGGTCGATCTGCGCGGCTAACGATTGGAGTCTCGCGAGGACCTCCCTGGGGGACTGGCCGGTGGCCTCAAGGATGGTGGAGGCGATCCGACGGAGCAGGAGCGAGGAGCGATGGCACGAACCTACCTGCGGTTTGCAAGCGCAGTCCGTAGACAAGTAGCAGCAGGACCCCCAGAAGGCTGGTGAAGGCAATGGCTTTCCCTTGCCAAAGGTTCAAGGCAACGAATTGCAGCAGATAGAGGGCAAGAAGCGGCAGGGACGATTCCCGGCGAAGCAGGAACAGGATGCCGGAGACACTCAGGACCAGCATCGCCACGAATCCGGTGATCCTGAGCCATCCTGCATCCTGTACTAGCCAGTTCCAGGAGGTACCCCAGCCCATGGCGCGCATGAAAATGAGGACACCAGGCAACTGCATGCTGCAACCGACGGCTGCAGCGATCCCGATCCACAGTTCGCTTCGTGTCCTGGGCGGCAGGTCCGTGCGTCGGCGCGGAGCTGTCTCGGGGGAGGAATGGATCGGAGCCTGTTCCTGCATGGTCTACCTTCGGTACGTGGGGGCAACAAAACGCTGCCTTGGGCTTGTCGGGAAATCCTGAAGAAAGTCTACATCTCTTGCGTTCCCGGGGAGGCGCACGATGGAAGGCTCTTCATGGCCGCCTGGACGCGCTACTCCACGAGGGAACTGGGAGCGAAGGCCTTGGCGATCCTGTCCATGATCGAACTGGCAGGCAAGCCCGGCTGAGATTCGCGCCTTTGCGATGAACGATCGATCGATTCGCTGCGGATCATCCCTCCTCGGCAAACCCTGCCAGGTCCCTGCCTTCGATGGCGCGGGCCATGAGCTCGGGGAAGCGGTCGGGGGTGCAGGCGAAGGCAGGGATGCCGAAGCCCGCCAATGCGTTGGCGACGTCGTGGTCCCAGCAGGGCTTGCCTTCGTCCGAGAGGGCAAGCAAGGCGATCATGCGCACCCCCGAGGCGGCCAGGTGGGCGGCCCGGCGCAGCATGGATTCGCGGTTCCCGCCCTCGAAGAGGTCGGAGATCAGCACTAGGATGGTGCGCGAGGGCGCGGTCACCCGGCTCTGGCAGTAGTCCAGGGCCCGGTCGATGTCGGTGCCTCCGCCCAGCTGGATCCCGAACAGGAGATCCACCGGGTCCTGCAGCTTCTCGGTGAGGTCGACCACCTCGGTGTCGAAGGCCACCACCGTGGTGCGCACCGAAGGCAGGGAGGCGAGCACGGCCCCGAAGACGCCGGCGTAGACCACCGAGGCGGCCATCGAGCAGCTCTGGTCCAGGCACAGGATCACGTCGCGCAGGGCCTTGGTCCGGGAGGCGTGACCCGACAGCCGCTCCACGATCAGGCGCTTGCGGTCGGGTTGCCAGTTGCGCAGGTTCTCGCGGATGGTGCGGTTCCAGTCGATCTCGCTGGCGCGGGGACGGCGGTTGCGCACCCCGCGCAGGAGGCTTCCGCGCACCGAACGGCGCAGCGGTTCGCCCAGGCGCTTCTCGAGGTCCTCGACCACCCGGCGGACCACCTGCCGTGCGGTCGCGCGGGTCTGGTCGGGAATGGCCGATCCCAGCGCCACCAGCTGGGCGGCCAGGTGCACGTCGGGCTCGAGGGTGGACAGCAGCTCCGGCTCGGTGAGCATGCGTGTCAGTCCCAGGCGGTCCATGGCGTCCTGCTGCAGCACACGCACCACCGAGGTCGGGAAGAAGCGTCGGATGTCCCCCAGCCAGCGGACCACGCGCGGGGAGCTGGCTCCCAGCCCGGCGCCCCGCTCGGACGGGTCGTAGAGGTCCGAAAGGGCGCGGTCGATCGCGAGGTCGTCCGGCGAGAGCCCTCCCTTCGCGGGGTCCTCGCCCTCGGGGCGGCCCAGGGCCAGGCGCCAGCGGCGCAGCGTGTCGGTTTCCGTCATGGGTTCCTCCCCAGCAGTTCCAGGATGGCGGGCAGGATCCCGAGCGCACGCTCCTCGTCCAGGGAGCTTGCCGTGACGGCGGTCATCCCGCCTGCCGGTCGGGAGAGGCGCGCCAGGATGCGGGCACGCTCGCCCGGAGAGCCCTGCGAGAAGGCCCGCCGCAGCAGCGGAAGCGACTCCAGAAAGCGTTCCTCGTCCAGGCTTCCCATCCAGTCGTCCACCAGCTCGCGCAGCCGGTCGTCGTGCAGGAGGAGGCTCATTCCGTCGCGCAGGAAGCCTTCGATCCAGCGGGCCCCGGCTCCAGGCTCGGTGCCCGGGGCGATGGCAAGGCCCAACAGGCAGCGCGCTTCCTCGGGATCGGTCCGTCCGCCGTCCAGCAGCAGGCGGCAGGCGCGTCCCGCCGTCAGGCCGTGCGCCGCGTCGTCGTGGGCAAGCTTGTCCAGTCCCTCAAGCCACTCCGAGGGATCCGCGTCCTTGCCCTGGGTCACGGCGGCATGGACCTGCTCCACGGCCGTGGCCAGATCCCGAGCCAGGTCGTCGTCGATGCCTCGGCATCCGGGCCCCAGGCCCAGGGTGGCGCGCACCAGCAGCTCGTGCACGACAGGGGAGACCAGCTCCCGGTCGGTGGCCCGCACGTCCCCGTAGCGGGCAAGCGCAGCCAGCGGGGCGATCGCCCGCAGCAGCACGAGCACGTCGTCGCTCAGGGCGGCGGCCGAGCGCACCTCGCGGCACAGGATCTCCACCGCGTCGGGCAGGTCGGCCAGGATCGCTTCCTCCAGCAGGCGCACCAGCTCAGGAAGGTCGCGCCGGCTGTCGGGGCGGACCAGCCGCTCCTTGGCCGCCACAGGCACGGTGGAGCCCAGCCGGGCGGCGTCCACCAGGGCCACGGCGAACTCGGGACGCCACTGCAGCTGCCAACGCTCGTGGAAGGTGCTGTTGCGGTCGCGGCGTTCCAGCGGCCTTCCCCACGGGATCTCGAGGATCCGCAGGCGGCGCAGCAGCACGCTGCGCTCGCGGTCGTTCTCCTTGCGCAGGTCCAGGTCCAGCTCGCGTTCGATGGCCTCGGGCGGCATACGCAGGCGCTTCTGCCGCCCTTCCAGGTCGGCCTGCAAGGGAGTGCGGGGCGCCTCGGGACACAAGGTGCCTTGCTTCTGTCCGATCTCCAGGCTCGAACGCACCAGTCCGTGCACGACCCGGTCGCCGTTGCACAGGACCGAGAGCATGGCTTCGTCCAGGTCGGCGCGATCGGGGACGGCACGTCCGCGCAGGTTCGCCAGCGTATCGGCCAGGCGGACCGACTCGATCACCGAAGCCGACGAGGCGTCGATGCCGCGCTCGCGCAGGGCTCCGGCGGCCGATACCAGCCAGCGGGTGCTGGCCTGCGGGTGCTCCTGCCAGAGGTGGTCGTACCATCCGGGCGAGGCGACGCCGGCGCCGTAGCCGCTGCGCATCGAAAGACGGTCGTGGGTCCAGGGAACCCAGCTGGCGAGCGTCTTGCGCTTGCGCAGTGCCTTGAGCAGCGCCGCATCGTGGCGGGCAGGCGGGAGCGTCTCCAGGGCCGGGGCGTGCCAGGCACCGCAGACCACGGCGATGCGCTCGCGACCTTCCTTGACGGCCTCGCGCAGGGTCTGGCGCATCCAGGCCTCGCGTCTGGCTTCCTGCGGGTCGAGCGCTTCCGGGGACTGGTCGCGGCGCAGTTCGCGCATGGCCTCGAGCACCGCCTCGAAGACCTCGGGGCCGCCGCGCTCCTCGACCACGCGGTTCCACCAGGCCTCGCCGTCGTCCTCGCCGGCCAGACGGGCCAGGGTGCCCAGCGGATCGCGCACGATCTCGGACAAATTCTGTCCGTCCCCGTCGTCGTCCCCTTCCCCGGATTCCGAGGCCCCGGGCTCCTCTTCGCATCCCTCCTCCGGCTCCGGGCTTTCCGCCTCGGGAGAGGTTTCCTGGGACGCTTCGGGTTCGGGGCGGTGCGAGAAGGGCAGGTCGCAGAAGCGCACGGCGACGCCGTTCTCCAGGGCCCACAGCATGGCCTGCCACTCCGGGGAGAAGCGGGCGAAGGGCCAGAAGGAGGACTGCAGCGGGTCCGCTTCCACGTGCACCAACAGCGCCACCGGCGGCTCCATCCCTTCCTGGGCTGCCAGCGGGATCAGTGCGTCGGCGTCGGGAGGTCCCTCGATCAGGACGCAGTCGGGACGCCAGGCGTCGAAGGCACGGCGCAGCGAGCGCGCCGAACCCGGCCCGTGGTGGCGGATGCCGAAGATCCGCCAGGGATCGTTCTTCAAGCCGAGAGTTCCCGGCAGGCGCGGTAGAGGTCCTTCCAGCCGTCGCGTTCCTTGGCCACGGTCTCCAGGTACTCGAGCCAGGCGGTGCGGTCCTGCCCCGGATCCTTGACCACGGCGCCCACCAGACCTGCGGCCAGGTCACGGGCACCCAGCACGCCGTCGCCGAAGTGGGCTGCCAAGATCTGTCCGTTGCCCACCACCGAGATGGCCTCGGCTGTGGAGAGGCTGGAGGTGGGGACCTTGAGGCGGGTCTTGCCGTCCTGGGTCAGTCCGGAGCGCAGCTCGCGGAACACCGTGACCACGCGGCGGATCTCCTCGAGAGGGGCGAGCTCGGCGGGGATCTCCAGGGAGAGGCCCAGCTGGGCGACGCGCCGGGAGACGATGTCGACCTCCTCCTCGATCGAGGCGGGAAGCGGCAGCACGACGGTGTTGAAGCGCCGGCGCAGGGCGCTCGAGAGGTCGTTGACGCCGCGGTCGCGGTCGTTGGCGGTGGCGATCACGTTGAAGCCGCGCACCGCCTGGACCTCCTCGCCCAGCTCCGGGATGGGCAGGGTCTTCTCGGAGAGGATGGTGATCAGGGTGTCCTGGACGTCCGCGCCCATGCGTGTCAGCTCCTCGACGCGGGCCAGCGCCCCGGTCTCCATGGCGCGCAGCATGGGGGAGGGGACCAGGGCGGCACGCGAGGGTCCCTCGGCCAGCAGGCGCGCATAGTTCCAGCCGTAGCGCAGGTGCTCCTCGCCGGTGCCGGCGGTGCCCTGGACCAGCAGGGTGGAGTCGCCCGAGATGGCGGCGGCCAAGTGCTCGGAGAGCCAGGACTTGGCGGTGCCCGGTACGCCCAGCAGCAGAAGGGCGCGGTCGCTGGCCAGGGTCGCCACGCAGATCTCGATCAGGCGGCGGCTTCCCACGTATTTGGGGGAGATCTCGGTGCCGTCGGCAAGGGTGCAGCCAGCCAGGTAGTCCACCACGGCGTTGGGCGAAAGCTTCCAATTGGTCGGACGGGGACGGTTGTCGTGGCGGGCAAGAGCGGCGAGCTCGTCGGCGTGCTGCGTCTCGGCGTGCTGTCGGAGGACCTGGGTCATTGGGGGGCATCCTTTGCGAAGGCCTGGTGAAGGGCGTGGCGGAGTTCGATGTGGGCGATCAGGCGCGGGATCCATCCCGGGCGGTTCGATGGATCGGTGGAGCTCCAGGCGGGAAGGGTCTCCACCAGGACGGCTAGGTCTCCCTGCACGGCAAGGTTCAGGGGTAAGCTCCACTGCCAATGGTTCTCGTAGTGCGTGCGCTCCTCGCGCAGGACCCGGTGCATGTCGCGGGTGAAGGCCGCGTCCCAAGGTCCGGGCTCGGCGAGCAGGGCGGCCTGGCTGGGTTCGTCGCCTTTGCGGGCCAGGTCGAGCAGGAGCGCACGACGCCGCGTCCGGGACAGGATCGGAAGCAGGAGGGAGGAGTTGTTGCCCTTCACGGTCAGGAGCAGCTCGGCCCAGGCGGGGTCCTGACGCCTGAACGTCGCCTCCTCGAGGCCGCGCAGGAACTCCTTGAGGAAGTCGGTGGCAAAGAGCGCGGCCAGGATCTCGGCCGGCGCACGGCCCGGATGTTGCCAGGTCGAGAGCGGGCTGCGGGCCACCAGCAGGCGCAGGAGCTCGGCGCGCTCCCCTCCGGTGTGCGGCACTGGCTTGGCCGACTTCGAGGCGTTGGCGGCGATGCCCAGGGTGCGCTCCAGCTGCGGGTCGTCGACGGGAGGCAGGTTCACCTCCACTGCCAGCTTGCGGCCGAATCCCAGCACTCCCTTGCTCTCGGAAAGGCGCACCGCGGACGCCAGGGCCTCGGCGATCCGGGCGGCGCAGGCGGATCCCTCCAGGCCGGCGAGGATCTCGGCGGCCTTTCCGCGCACCCCACGGGAACGGTCGTCCAGGCAGCTTTCCAGGAAGGCCTCGTCATCCGGCCCGAGTCCGACGATCAGCCCTTCGAGGAGCTCGGCACGGGTCTCGGCGCCTTCGGCCTTCCAGATGCCCTTCACCATTTCCAGGCCCTTGGCCGGATCGGTCGCACGGATCTCCCGTAGGGCCGAGACGCGCAGGCGGGTCTCGGTGGAATCCCAGCGCAGCTCCGGGTCGGACGGACCTTCGGTCAAGGGACGCATCGTGGGATCGAGTTCGGCAAGCCACGGCAGCAGAGGACCGGCCGCATCGCGGACCGGCTCGCGCAGCGACGGATCTTGCAGGGCGTGCCGCAGCAGGGCCGGGATCCGGGAGGGGGGAGGCCTCAGGCCACGGGCCAGGCACAACCCGAGCCATTCGGAAAGCAGGCCCTGGGCCCCGTCCTCTTCAAGGAGGCGCTGCAGGAAGTCGCAGGCGGCCTGCCCGGCGCAGGGGCGAGGATCGGCCTCGGGCGGTGCCGGGACCTCGCCGGTCGGCTCGGGAACGAGGCCGACACGGGTCGCTGCGGACAATGCGGCCAGGCGATCCAGCAGCCGGCGCGCCGACGGGGACGCCGGCTCCTCGATGCGTTCCCAGCTGTCGGGGAGGGCGGGAAGCTCGGGATTTCGGACGGTGCCCAGGAGCGTGCGTCCAACCAGTTCGTTCCAATGGGCTTGTGCGCTCATGCCGTCACCGTCTCGTGAGGAAGGACAACCGTGAGGGGCTTGAGGCGTCGGCCGTTCCATTCCCCGAAGAGCGCGCAGGGACCTCCTTGTGCGCCAGCCACCAGGCGCCAAGCTGTCACCGGGTCGGTGTCCAGGGGAAGGATCTTCCCTTCGCGGTCGCGGACCCGGAAAGCCTTCCGGTCCGGGTCGAGGAACACCTCGTCCAACAGCCACGGAAAGCGCTCCTGCAACGGGTCCAAGGCCGCCTCGGCAGCCGTGTCGGCCAAGGCCTGGGCCAGGAGGCTGTGCCCCTTTGGAAACGACGAGGCCGATGGCGGAGGGACGGAGTCCGTCAGGAGGGCGCGCCGGGGGAGCGGACCCGGGTACCAGTGCACCGTTCCCTGGAGGGACTGTCCGGTGGCCGGGCCCGGATCGAGGGCCTCGCGTCCACCGGCAAACGAGAGCAGCAGGGCGAATTCGCCGCCGTCGGTGCGGCGCAGCCAGGTGCGGCGCCAGCGGATCCCGTCCTCATCTCCGACGAGGCGGCCGCAGACGAACCAGGTCCCCGAGCACGGGGTTCCCTGGCCTGCCACGTCCGCCTCGCGCAGGGGAACGCCCAAGCGCGCCTCGATGCCCGCCCGGACAGATTCTGTCAGTCCGGCACGGCGGGCTGCCGCTTGGGTCAGCAGGTGGATCCGTCCCAGTTGGGCGGCCATGCGCTCGGCCCAGTCGGGACCGCAATGGGTGAGGTCGCGCAGCTGGCGGACTTCGCGCGCGAGGCCGGGAGCTTGGGCATCGACCAGACGGGCGGCCATGGCGTCCCACCACGAGGCGGGCTGTTCGCGGGCCCATCCCAGTCCCTGTCCCACGAGGTCCTCGAGCCGCACGGACAGGTCGGCAAGCCCGGCATCGATCTTGCGGCCGCGTGCTTCCTGCCGCTTTTCCTGTTGGGCCGGATCGGGAGGCGTCTCGGGCTTGGGCGTGGCCTTGCGCTCCTCGCGCTGGTCGCGACCGGTGAGCCACTCGGAGACCCACCCTGGGGCTTCGCCCTGGATGAAGGACTCGGGGCTCTCTACCCAGGCCAGGAGCAGTCCCAGGCCGTGCTTGCAGGGGAACTTGCGGCTGGGGCAGCTGCACTTGAAGGCCGGCCCGGAAAGGTCGACCCGCGCCTGGTACGGTTCCTTGCCGGAACCGGGACACAGTCCCCAGACGGAGCGGGAGTCGTTCCCGAGCAGGGTCCACTTCGTCGGCCGGGACAGGTCGCGTCCGGACTTGGCCGAGGACGGATCGGGCGCCAGCTCCAGGATGGCCTGGACGGTAAGGCTCAAGGGACGGCTCGCTGCGGCAAGGAGAGATCACGGGGCATGGGATGGAATTTAGCAAGGCTCCCACCTCACCGAGCAGGTCCGCGTTGTGAGTGGCGATTGCCAGAAGTCTTGCCAGTCCCGGTCAGGGCGGCAGGTACTTCCCCATGCCTGCGGCCAGCTCGGCCTGCACCAGCAGGTGGCTGGTCGAGGTGCGGGCGCGGTTCCATGAGCATACCCAGCCGCATCCAGTGCTCCGCCTAGTCGTTGATCGAACGGCTCAACGCGTTGCCGGCCCCCGCACCAGTGTCGGCCCTGGGATGGCGGGGGAGGTGTCCTACAAGTCGCCTAAAGAGCTTAGGGATCGTGCTCCTGAAGCCACTTTGCAGGCGTCCTGGCCCGTGGGGATCACCCCTTTGTAGAAACGACAATGGCCACTTCTGCAAACCGCCGTTATTCCCCATTCCCCAGGGATAAGTTCAACCATCAGCAAGTCCCAATGGCTTAAAACAAGGATGTAGTATGCGCACAAAGAATCTGTCACTCATTCTTCTCTCGGGAGCCCTCCTCTCGGGAGTCGCCAGTGCTGCGCCCTTGGCAAGCGGTGCGACGAAGTTCATGGGCAACATCACCACCAACGGTGCGGTCCGTTCCGATTTCGGCACCTACTGGAACCAGATCACGGCCGAAAACGAATGCAAGTGGGGTTCCGTCGAAGGCACGCGGGGAACCTACAACTTCAAGGGCTGCAAGGACGCCTACAATTGGGCCAAGAACAACGGGGGACATTTCAAGTTCCACGCCTTGGTCTGGGGCTCCCAGTACCCGAGCTGGCTTGCCAACCTGAGCGCTGCGGATACCAAAACGGCCATCACCTCCTGGTTCGATGCGGTGAAGACGAATTTCCCGGATCTCGAGATGATCGACGTGGTGAACGAGGCCATCCGTACCGGCACGAACGCCTACCACTCCGGCTACGAGAAGACCAAGATCCGCGAGGCGCTGGGCGGCGACAACAACGACTACGCCTTCGTGACCACCGCCTTCAAGATGGCCCGCGAACGCTGGCCCAAGGCTGTCCTGATCTACAACGATTACAACACCTTCCAGTGGCAGATCAACGAGGGCATCGCCCTGGTCAACCAGATCAAGAAGGCCGGTGCCCCGGTGGACGCCTACGGCCAGCAGGCGCACGACCTGACCGACATGAACGCCACCAACTTCAAGGCCGCTCTCAAGAAGATCCACGACGGTGTCGGCATGCCCCTGTTCATCACCGAATACGACATCGGGACCGACGACGATGCGCTCCAGAAGCAGCGCTATTCGGAGCAGATCCCCGAATTCATGAACGCCGACTACGTCGCGGGCATCACGCTGTGGGGCTACATCTACGGCTCTACCTGGACCACCAACGGCAATTCCGGCCTCATCAAGAACGGGTCGGATCGTCCCGCCATGACCTGGCTCAAGAGCTACATGGCATCGAACAAGGGCGTGAACAACACGGGTCTTCTTGGAGGAACCGTCAAAGTCGACACCGTGCCCCAAGCTCCTTACAAGGGCGTGATCGCCATTCCTGGCACGGTCGAAGCCGAGAACTACGACGTGGGCGGGCAGAACCAGTCCTACTACGATGCGGATGCCACCAATCAGGGCAATGTCTATCGCCAGGATGCCGTGGATGTCGTGGCGGCGAACAACGGATATGCCGTCGGCTACGGAATGGCCGGCGAATGGCTGGAATACACGGTGAATGTGGCGACTGCCGGAGCCTACGATGTCGTGGCGATGGCTGCTACCGGTGTGGACGGATCTTCGTTCCGCCTCTTCCTCGATGGCAAGGCGATTACCGATACGGTCAAGCTTGCCAAGGGTGCGGATTGGGACACGTACGCGACCGTGACCGCAAAGACGACCGAGATCACGGCCGGTTCGCATGTGCTGAAGCTTGCCATCACAGGCGATTACACGAACGTCGACAACCTCAAGTTCACGAAGGTCATCCCCACAAGGATTTCCGAAAGGACTTCTTTCGAAGGATCCCAGGGGTTCGATGTGTATAGCGTGAAGGGAGCTCATCTCAGCTCTTTCCAGGCAAGCAGCGTCTCTGATCTCAAGATTCAGATGCAGGCATCCAGCTTGAAGCGCGGCCTCTACCTCGTGCGGCACAAGGATGCGAGCAACTTCCTGATCACCATCGAGAAGTAGCTCTAAAGGCTGCGCCTGGGATGTCGGCTGCCAGGCCCTCGGCACTTCGGAGTCGCAAGGCTCCCGCCTTGGTAGGGCGATGTGGTTGGGGGATCGATGGGCTTGGCAGGCGTCCCGGCTCCTCAGGTCAGACTCTGTCCTGAGGGGGAGTCCGATCGGCGCTGCGGCATGGATCTTGAAGAGGACATTCACGGCAGACGGCGACTCCTGATCCTTCCTTTGCGGATCAGGAGTCGTTTGCTTTTTTGCAACCAGGGAGGTCGGCATGACTTCTCACGTAGCGGCGCGTCCGTTCCCCGCAAGCCACGACAAATTCTTTCGACAGGCGCCCGAACCTACCGATGCGGCCTTCGGCCCCATTGGGTCAGAGGTGCCGGTGGGATCTCCGTGACGACTGGTACGCTACGCTTGGGCGGCTCGGGCTTCGAGGACATCGGCTCGGGGGCCTTGGCGGGACTCGGGGCCTGTTTCTGGGCTTTCTCGCGCGGATCCCACTCCTGGGCCGCGTGCTCGACCCCGTCCAGCTTCACGGGGCCAGCAATGCGGGCCAGCTCTTCCTCGTTCTCGCGGCGCGCTTCTTCGATGGCCTCCAGGACGCCGTCCAGGTCGACTAGGCTCGATGACTCCTCGAAGGTGCCGGTCAGCTCGACCTCGGGGGTCAGCTGGCCGCCCTGGAAGAGCGCCCAGATCTCCTGGGCGTAGCGGAACTCGAGCAGCTCCGGGGCGGAGCGTCCGAAGTAGCGGGCCATGTTCTCGACATCGCGCGCAAGCATGCCCTGGGCGTTGTTGTTCCCGGCCGCGTTCACCGCCTGCGGGAGGTCGATGATCACGGGGCCGTCGCGATCGACCAGCACGTTGAACTCGGAAAGGTCGCCGTGGACGATACCCGCACAGAGCATCCGCACGATCTGGCGGATCATCTCGGCATGGTAGGCGCGTGCCGTCTCGGGCGAGAGTTCCAGGTCGTCCAGGCGCGGGGCGACCGCACCTGACTCGTCCACGATCAGCTCCATGACCAGGACCCCGTCGAAGAACCCGTAGGGCTTGGGGACGCGCACGCCCGCCGCGCTCAGGGTGTTCAGCGCCTGAACCTCGGCCGTGATCCAGTTGGTCTCGGCCTCCTTCTGTCCGAAGGCCGAACGCTTGGACAGGGCACGCGAGCTGCGGCTGTTCTGGACGCGCCGGCCTTCCTGGTAGGCGGCCGCCTGCTTGAAGCTGCGGTGGACCGAGTCCTTGTAGACCTTGGCGCAACGGACCTCGTCGCCCACCTGCACCAGGAACACGTCGGCTTCCTTGCCGCTGCGCACCTGCATCAGCACTTCGTCGATGATGCCGTCCTCGACAAGCGGCAGCAGCCGCGGCGGGGTTCTCAAGGAATGCGATCGGAGATAAGGAAGGCCTTTGATAGGATGATGTGAACTGGTTCGAAAGGACAAGGTAGCTCGGAGGCGGGCCGGCGCACTGTGCCCCCCAAGTCGCGCAGTTGCTTGCCGTCAAATTGGCGGGTAGTCGCCCGTGCCGTCCGGCCAGGCCGTGAGCACTTCGTGGCCGTCCCGGGTCACGGCGACCATGTGCTCCCACTGGGCCGAGAGCGAACGGTCCTTGGTCGTCACCGTCCATCCGTCGGCCAGTTGCCGGATCTCGCGCTTGCCGGCATTGAGCATCGGCTCGATCGTGAAGACCATGCCTTCCTTGAGCTCCGGTCCCTTGCCGCGCCGGCCGTAGTGCAGGACCTGAGGGTCGTCGTGGTAGACCTTGCCGATGCCGTGGCCGCAGTACTCGTGCACCACGCCGCAGCGCTCGCGCAGTGCGACCGATTGGATGGCGTGTCCGATGTCGCCCAAGCATGCTCCGGGCCTGACCTGCCGGATGCCGGCCCGCAGGGCCTCGTAGGCGGTTTCGACCAGGCGCCGTGCCGGAGGGGCGGGAGGGCCGACGAAGAACATGCGGCTGGTGTCGCCGTACCAGCCGTCCTTGATGACGGCGACGTCGATGTTGACGATGTCCCCCGGTTTCAGGATGGCCGTGGGGGAGGGGATGCCGTGGCAGACCACCTGGTTCACGGAGGTGAGGATGGTCTTGGGGTAGCCCTGGTAGCCGAGGTTGGCGGGGATCGCGCCTTGGACATTCACGATGTGGTCGTGGCAGATGCGGTCGAGCTCCTCGGTGCTGATGCCGGGCCTCACATGGGGGGCGACCACGGCCAGGACCTCGGCGGCAAGCCGTCCGGCCTGGCGCAGCCTTTCCAGGCTCTCCGGCCCGTGGAGGAAGATGCCGTGGGCCTTCACGCTCTTGCCTTGGGGACGGAACGCGCCTTTGCCGGGTGCGGACCCAACGCCTTGGACAGATCCAGTCCGCCGTCCAGCTCGGCCTGCACCAGGAGCCGGCCGATCGCGTGATGGTCCAGTTCCGGATGCAGTTCGGTCAGCATCCCCACGCGCATCCAGTGCTCCGCCTGCGCATTGATCGAACGGCTCAGGGCGTTGCCGGCCACCCGCAGGTTCTCGTGCATCAGGTCCGAGATCTTCACGATGCCCATGTCTTCTTCTCCATACGTTTCATATACAAAACGTATATGCTATCGAGCAAGGGGGGCCGTTGCCGCTGCGGCATCCTTCCGCACCATCGCAAGCGTCGCGACGCCCGAGAGGGCGCCCAGCAGCAGGACGGAGTCCCGCTGGAGGTCTGGGGTGGTCCGTTCCCGATTCAGGCCAGTTCAAGGCTCCGTCCCACGGCCAGATCCTCGAGCAGGTCCGCATCGTGGGTGGCCACCACAAGCAGGCCTTTCCAGGTCCGCAGCGCCTCCACCAGGGTGGCGACCGACTCCAGGTCCAGGTGGTTGGTGGGCTCGTCCAGCAGCAGCACGTCGGGCGGAGCGTTCCCGGCCAGCAGGCAGGCCAGGGCCAGCCGCAGGCGCTCGCCGCCCGAGAGCGAACTCACCGGCAGGTCGGCGCGGTTCCCGCGCAGGCGCAGGCGCCCGAGCTTCATGGCGATCTCCGTGGCGGTGGTTGCGGGCGGGGAATGACGCGTCAGGACCTCGCGGGCCGACCCTTCCCCCAGGAAGCCAAGCTCCTGGTCCAGGAGCGCGACCCGTCCCCGCCTGCGGATCTCGCCTTGATATGACGGATTCTGTCCGGCCAGGGCGCGCAGGGTCAGGCTCTTGCCGCTGCCGTTGGGGCCGCGCAGGGCGATGCGCTCCGGAGCGCGCCATTCCAGTGACAGGGGAGCGCCCCACAACGGCGTACCGGCAGGGCAGGGGACAAAGTCCGAGAGTCCCACCGCGCCGCGGCTGGAGTCGGGAAGCTCCAGGTCCAGGAACAGGGGATCGGGACGCCGTCGGGAACGCTGCTGCAGCTCGGTGCGCGCCTGATCCAGTTGGTCGTCGTGGACCTCGCGCAGGCGGGACGCGGTCCCTTCGGCATTGCGCTTGCGCATGCCTGCCAGGATCGTGGGCATCCCGCCGCCCTGGGCCTCCTTGCGTCCGGCCGACTGCCGTTTCTGCTGCCGCTCCACGGCTTCCTGCCGCGCCTCGCGGGCCTGGCGCACGAGCTTGCGGGCATCGGCCTCGTGCCGGTCCAGCGAGGCTTCCAGCGCCTCCCGGCCTTCCCGATAGGCGTCCCAGTTGCCGCCCCACAGGCGCAGGCGTCCTTGGTCCAGCTCGTAGAGACGGGCGCAGCGCCGCAGCAGGGTGTGCTCGTGCGAGGCCACCAGCACCGCCCCGTCCCAGGACTCCAGCAGCTCGCACAGGGTCTCGCGGGAGGTTGCGTCCAGATGGTTGGTGGGATCGTCCAGCAGCAGGATCTTGGTCCCTTCCAGGACCAGGCGGGACAGCGCCACGCGCACCCGTTCGCCCCCGGAGAGGCTGGCCATCTCCCGGGACGGATCCAGGGACAGACCAGACCGCGCCAGCGCTTGGGGCAGTCGCTCGGTCAGGTCCCAGTTGCCTTCCAGCAGGTCGGTGTCCTCGGGCCTTCCTGCGCCGGACTCCAGGCGCGCGAGGGCCTCCCAAGCCGTCCCGAAGCCCAAGGCGCTCGCCACCGTGCCGGTGCGCACCTCGGCGGCCTGCTGGGGCAGGAATCCAAGCGGCGCCTTGGATCGGACAGATCCTGTCAAAAGAGGACGTGCTCCGCACAGAAGCGAAAGCAGCAGGCTCTTGCCGCTGCCGTTGGGTCCCACCAGTCCGGAGAGGCCTGAGGGGAGGGATAGGGTGATGTGTTCCAAGGCAGGCGTGCTTGCGCCTGGCCAGGACCAACCGAGATCCTGGGCTTCCAGCCATGTCTGCATGAGGCTCTCCTGAAGAGCGGTGGGTTCCGAGTGTGGAGCCGGATCAGGAGAGAGTCTTCACGCGTGTCCTTGGAAAGGTGGAGGCCTTGCCGCGACGGTCGCGGCACAACGATCAATCTATGGCGAAGTTGCCGGGAAGGCAAGAGGGAACGTCGCGGCATGCGGCGGGTTCGCGTCCGGCCGTGCGCCAGGGACGCCGGCCGAGAGGCCCAAGACCCTCCGGAGGCGAAAGCGAACTCCCGCCCGGTCAGGGCGGGTCGGGGTGGGTTGGAGCATCCGAAGAGGCTTGGCAGGCAGCCCGGTCCCCCGCAGGATCTGGACGGAATCGGTCCAGGCGGGGGAGGCGCCCTTTCGGATCAGGTCGAACTGCCGTCGAACACCGACAGGGCTCCGGGCAAGGATTTCACCACCACGTTTCCCGCTGCGGGAAGCCCGAGCAGGACGGCACTGACCACCTCCTGGCGCGTGGCTCCGGCCTTCCTGGCAAGGTCGGCGTGGAAGGGCACCCCGCTTTCCAGGCCCAATGCCGAAAGGATCGCGAGATAGGCGAGGTGGGAGGTCTTGGGCTCCAAGGCCGATGCCTGCCCGAGCGCCTGGGCCGCTTCCATCCAGGCCTTGGCATGCGCCGGGGCCTCCTTCGAGAAAAGCCGGAACGCTTCGCTGATGGTGGGATTCTGGTTTGACATTTTCTGTCCTTTGGGGTTTCAGGTGGAGGCGATCGCCGTGCGCAGGATGGTCCGCATCCGCTCGGGGGCTGATCGGCGCGGGTCGGTGAGGTAGAGCTCCCAGTGATGGTGGCCGTCGCGCACTTTGCCTTGTTCGGCAAGCAGGCGTTCCATGCGTGCGAAGGTCGCCGGTTCGTCGTCGTAGGTGCCCTCGTGCAGGATCTGGGCAAAGCGGCCCCCCTCGCGTTCGCCCAGCTGCAACGTCTCGAGCCAGGGCAGGGCATTGCCGCCTTTGGCTCGCGCCTTCCTCACGGCCTGTTCCAGGAACTGCCCGTGGAGAGTCCTGTCAAGGAAGGTCGGCTGGCGGATCATGAGGGTCCAGGCAAGGTCGGACTTCCTGGATGGATCGAATCCGGTGCACCCTTCCCGCAGTGTCCAGCGGCCCTGGAGAACACCCACCACGTACGGAAACCAGCCGGCGGGAGGATGCGCACCTTTGCCGCTCATGCGCACCGCATAGCTGTAGGCGTACATCGCTTCGACGGCTGCGGCGAAGGCCTCGCCGTTGGGATCGCCCGCACCCTCGATGGAGGCGAACAGGCGCGGTTGCAGGTCCAGGATCTCGATCTTGGCAGGGGATGCCTTGTAGTCGAAGGGATCGGTCTTCTTGAATTCCATGCGTTGCCCTCTGCGTGAGTGTCCGTGCCGGATTTGTCGGTAAAGGATCGCATGCGACCCTGACAACTGCATGTCAGGGTTTAGGGAGCGGGGCTCCATAGGCGCGGGCGGAGGCCTCCAGGCGTTGCGCGATCCGCAGGCGCAGATCCTGCGGCTCCAGCACGGTCACCTCGGGGGCCTGGCCGCAGAGCCAGCGTTCCAGCCAGCCGTCGACCGGCCAGCGGATCTCGAACTCGACCTGGCCATCCTTTCCCGCAATCCGTGGGGGATCGCCCAGGTAGGCCAGCAGATCGGGCGAGGGATCGATGGCGGACAGGCGGACAGGCGGGATGTGACGGGAGGTGTCGATCGGATCGAAGGCGGGAAGGTCGCGAAGCCGCATCATGCGATCGAAGCGGTCCTGCCCGATCGATCCGGAACGGATCCTGGGGACGCGAAAGAGACGATAGGCCGACCGCATCCGGCACCATGCCTGCAGGTACCAGGTGCCACCCGAGTGCACCAGCCGCAGCGGCTCGATCGTGCGGCAGGAGGCCTCGCCGTCCCGGTCGCGATAGCCGATCTCCAGGGCAAGGCCGTCGCGGATGGCCGAGGCGGCCAGGCGCAGGATGGGTTTGACGGATTCCGTCGCGGCGTGGTCCCAGCGGACCTCGATGGCCGACGGCGACGCGGGACCGTCGGGAAGGAGGCCTTCGGCCAGGTCGGCGTCGGTGCCGAGCGCTTCGTCGCCGGCCAGTTCGGAAAGCGCACGCAGCGATTCCGACCACACGCCCAAGGCGTGCTCCGAGAACAGCTGCCGCTCGAGCCGGAACCCCTTGGCCAGTCCGATGCCCCCGCCGCGCCCGGGGCAGGAGACCAGCGGCAAACCGGCGGCGTCCAGCAGGCCCAGGTCGCGGAAGATCGTGCGTTCGCTCACGCCGAATCGCCTTGCCAAGGTGGGGACCGTGGCCGTGCGCCGGTAGAGCAGGGTCATGGCCAGGGCCAGGAGCCTTTCCATGTGCCGCGAGGGGCCGGTCGTGTCGGCACGAACGGTGCGGGAGCGAGTTGCCGTGGAGGATGGTTCCATCGGAGGGAAATAGAGCAAGGAGGAGGCGCGGATGGGGACGCTTGCTGATTTTGACAGGATCTGACAATCGTACGGATGCCGTCGGGCGGCGTGCGCTGCCGTGCTTGGGCACCTATCTTTCGGGACCGGGACGAACGCGCATCGATGCCCCGGTGAAGGAGACGAACCGCCCATGACCGCAACGACCGTGATCCGCCTCCTGCGAGGGGGGAGCCTTGGCCTGGCCCTTTGGGTCACGGCGCTTCTTGCCGTTCCCAACGCGATGCTGCACCGCGATCCGGCCTCGCTTGCGCCCCACGACCCCGAGCGCGAGCGGGCGGTCGTTGCCCAGCTGCGCTTCGTGCGTGCGGCCATCGACCGCGGGGCCCCCTACGAGATGCAGAAGCTCTACCCGGAGGGGTTCTTCTTCCTGCACGTCCTGCACGGGCTGGCCTGGAGCGAGCTTGCCCTGGGAAGCACAGACACGGCGCTGCGGCGCGAGGCCGCGGAGCAGTCGAGCCATGCCCTGGCCGCCGTCGAGTCGCCCGACGGCCTGCGGGTCTTCGATCCCGACATCGATCCGCCGCTGGGGGTGGCCTACCTGGGCTGGACCTGCTTCCTGCGCGAGCGCATCCTGCAGCTGCAGGGGAATCGTCCCGACACCGCCCTGCTCGGGCGCACCGTGCGGGACCTGGATCGCCTGGCGCACCTCTACGACACGGCCATTTCCCCTTTCCAGCAGTCGTACCGGGGACTGGTGTGGCCGGGAGACAACGTGGTGCCGGTGGCCGCCATGGGCCTGCACGACCGCATCCACGGGGACGGGCGCTACGGCTTGACGGTGCGGCACTGGGTGGCCAAGGCGCGGCAGCACCTGGAGCCCAGTAGCGGCATGCCTCCCTTCATGCTGCTGCATCCTTCGGGGGCGGTGGTGCATCCGGTGCGCGGCAGCGGGCAGACGCTCCTGCTGCGCTTCCTGCCCTACGTGGATCCCGACTTCGCCCGCGAGCAGTATGCGCGGTTCCGCGCCACCTTCCTGGAGCGCCGCCTGGGGCTGGTGCTGGTGCGGGAGTTTCCTGTCGGGGCGCGCGGGGAGGCCGACTACGACTCGGGGCCGGTGGTCTGGGACATCGGAGCCTCGGCGACCATCCTGAGCCTGGGCACCGCCCGCCAGTACGGCGACACGGCGGTGAGCTGCGCCCTCGAAGGCTCGATCGACTTCTACGGACTTCCCTACGAGAAGGGGGACATGAGGATCCACGCCCTGGGCCTGATGCCGGTGGCCGACGCCTTCCTCTCATGGGCCAAGGTCGCCCTCCCGGACCCGGAGCTTGCCGCCCCGCAGCCGCGCCTCTTCGGGAGCCTGTGGTTCCTGCCCATCCACCTCGCGTCCCTCGCCCTTGCCCTGCTGGCCTGGCTGCCCTGGTTCGTGCTGCGTCGCAGGGAGCGCCTAGGAAGGGCCGCCTAGAAGATCCCGGTCCCGTCCCGCATGGTGGGGTACTTGAGTGCGGGGAGGATCTCCCTCCGGAAGCGGGTCGTGTCGCCGTAGTAGGGGACCATCCCGATGCGCACGAAGTCGCGGGTCAGGGGGCTGCGGGTGCCCAGCACGGCCGAGGCGGCTTCGAAGAGGGCCGCCGCCGTGAAGATCAGGCTTTCCGGCATGCGCCAGGGGCGGGCGTGTCCCCACGTGTCGCAGGCCAGGTCCAGGTATTCCTGCAGGGTCTGGATGCCCTCGTCGCCCACGTTGTAGATGCCCTTGGCTGCAGGGTTTTCCAGGGTGTTCGCGACCGCCTCGAGGAAGTCGTGGCTTGAGATCAGGTGGATCGGCGTGGGCTTCCTCCAGACCCCAAGCAGCCGGTGGCGGGCGAACCAGCGGGCGGCTTCGGGCATGAGGATGCCGTTCCCGTAGACCATCCCCACCCGCAGCACCACGCTCTCGGGGAACTGCGCCAGCAGGAGCTTTTCTTCCTCGAGCCGCGTGGTCGCATGCATCGAGACGGGGGTGCGGTCGAGCCGGTCGGTGGCCGGGGCCTCGGGGGTGGTGGGGCCCTCCACGTGGGGGAAGCTGATCAGCACGATGCGCTTCACACCCTGGCGCTTGGCGGCCTCCAGGAGGTTCGCGAAGTACCGCACGTTGGTGACGGGCAGGAACGCCTCGGGGCGTGCCTTGAAGAGCACCCCGGCGTAGTGGACGATCTCGTCGACCCCTTCCAGCGCGGCGTCCAGGGTGGCGGGGTCGTTCAGGTCGGCGGGGCAGACGCGGGTGCGGCCGTCGTCGGGCAGTACGAAGGGGAAGGTCTTGCGGTGGACCATCAGCCGCAGCGCGTGGTCGCCATGGGCGTGCAGGTGCAGGGCCGTGAGGCTTCCCAGGTTCCCGGCGGCTCCGGTGATGCAGACGGTCTTCATGGGAAGTGCCTTTCGGGAGGACGTGTGCCTCAAAGGTAGGCCAGGTTCGCATCTTTCCGCGACGATGCGACCTTTGGTCCCGTGCCGGCGAGCGAGCCGGGGGAGGGAGGCGGGAGCGCTCACCACCGACCGGGTCCGATGCCGGATTCTGCGAAATCCTGCAAAGACTTTGCAATAAATCCCCGCGATGAGCGACTACAGGGAGATGGACAGCGAAAGGACGGCACGGCTTTGGGCAAGGACATGATCATCGAGGTGAAGCGCTTCACCAAGAAGTACGGGGACTTCACGGCGGTGGACGACATCTCGTTCGGAGTGGAGCGGGGGACGATCTTCGCCTTCCTGGGACCCAACGGGGCGGGGAAGAGCACCACCATCGGGACCCTGTGCACCATCCAGGAGAAGACCTCCGGCGAGCTCCTGATCGACGGTCACGACGTCTCGCGGCATCAGGACCGGGTGCGGGCCTCGATCGGGATCGTGTTCCAGGACTCGACGCTCGATGCCAAGCTCACCGTGCTCGAGAACCTCCAGCTGCATTGCGAGTTCTACGGCGTGCCCAGGAGCGAGGTCGCCCGGCGGATCGGCTTCGTGCTCGAGCTGGTGGACCTCTCGGAATGGGCCGATGCCCCGGTCCAGAGCCTCTCGGGCGGCATGAAGCGCCGTGCCGAGATCGCGCGCAGCCTTGTCCACTTTCCCAAGGTCCTGTTCCTGGACGAACCGACCACGGGCCTGGACCCGCAGACGCGCCTGAACGTGTGGGAGTACGTGCAGCGGCTCCAGCGCGAGAAGGAGATCACCATCTTCCTGACCACCCACTACATGGACGAGGCCGAGATCTGCGACCGGGTGGCGGTGATCGACCACGGCAGGATCGTCGCCCACGACACCCCCTACGAGCTCAAGAAGCGGCACACCGGCACGGTCGTCGACCTGGCCGTGACCGATCCGCAGGCGCTTCTGGGCTACCTCGACGCCAGTTCCCTGGGCTACGAACGGACCGGTTCGCGGATCCGCGTGCGCTTCCCGGCAAGCGCCGACGCCCTGGACCTGGTCGCCCGGTTCCGTCCTTCCATCGAGGACATCGAGATCCGCAAGGGCACCCTGGACGACGTGTTCATCGCCCTCACGGGCAAGGAGATCCGGGTATGATCCGCCCCGTCCAGGCCATCGTGCGCCGGAACCTGCTCAAGTTCGTGCGCGACAGGATGCGCCTGTTCCTGTCGCTGTTCATGTCGGGGATCCTGCTCTTCGTCTTCTCCTACGTGACCCGCTCGGCCGTGTCGGGCCTGGAGCACCCGATGAACTACCTGATCTCGGGGATCGTGATCATGACGGTGTTCCAGACCGCCCTGAACGGCTCCATGGGGATCCTCGAAGACATCTCCAGCGGCTTCATGAAGGAGATCCTGGTCTCGCCCGTCAGGCGGTGGCAGATCGCCCTCGGGCAGGTCCTTTCCTCTTCGATCATCGCCTGCTGCCAAGGCGTGATCATCATGGTGGCCGGCCTGTTCCTGGGACTGCGGATCGATCCCCTCCACGGAGTCCTGGCGCTGGGGCTCATGGGACTGTCGGGCTTGACCTTCAGCGCCTTGGGCCTGTACCTGGCCTCGCTCACCAAGGACTCCTCGAACTTCCAGATGGTCGTGACGCTGGTGTCGTTCCCGCTCACGTTCCTCTCGGGGGCGTACATCCCGGTGACGATGCTGCCGGGGATCCTGCGGCCCGTCGTGTGGCTCAATCCCCTGACCTATACGACCGCGGCCTTCCGCGCCGTCGTGCTGGGGATGGAGAGCCTTCCCACGGCGACCCTGGTGAAGGTCGGGATTGCCATTCCGCTCGGCGGAGGGGGCCTTGTCGTCATGCCGCTTGCCAGCGCCTTGATGGTGCTTGCGATGGGAGCCGCGTTCCTGGTCCTGTGCGTGCGCCGCTTCTCGCGTGCCGACTTCTCGAGCGTGAAGGTGTTCCGCCGGCACCGCTGAGTCCCGAAGCACCTGTCCCGATGGGGCGGCTCAGCCTGCGAAGGCCTCGCCGCCGTCCTCGGGCAGCTCCTCTTCCAAGGCGTCGCCGGGAGCGGGCGAGTTCCAGAACAGCGCCACCACCAGGACGCAGGCCAGTTGGACCGCGACCACCAGCGCGACACAGCCGATCCAGCCGGCACGGTGCCAGGCAAGACCCGCGAAGAAGGCTCCGGCACTGCCTCCGGCGTAGTAGCACGAGACGTAGAGGCCTGCGGCCACCGAGCGGGAGCGGTCGGCGACCTGGCCCACGAAGCTGCTGGCCGCGGCCTGGCAGACGAACACTCCGGTGGTGCACAGGGCCACGCCGGCGATCACCACGGCAAGGGGGAGTGCCAAGGTCAGGAGCACGCCCGCGCACGCCAGGGCCAAGGCGAACAGGACCGTGCGGGCGGCGCCGTGGCGGCGGATCCAGCCGCTGGAGAGCGGCGTGATCACGATGCCCATGAGGTAGACGAGGAAGATCATCGCCTGGCTGGCGGGGCCGAGGTGGTAAGGAGCGCCCTCCAGGTGGAAGGCCAGGAAGGTGAAGATCGCCACCAGCGAGAAGAGCACCCCGAAGCCCAGGGCGTAGGTGGCCACGAGCTTGCGGTTCTTCAGATGGTGCAGGATCTCGGCGCCCCAATCGGTCCGGGTGCCGGAGTTCTGACGGATCCGCGACTGCGGGAGCCAATGCTGCACCGCCAGGGATCCCGCCAGGGTTGTCGCTCCCAGGACCACGAAGGCCAGTCTCCAGCCGAAATGCTCACCGAAGGCTCCGGCCAGCATCCGCCCCAGGAAGCCTCCCAGCACCGAGCCGCTCACATAGAGGGAGATCGCCTTGGGGGCGTCGCTTCCCCATTCCTCGGAGATGAAGGCCATGGCCGAGGTGATGATGCCGGGCATGAAGAGCCCGGTGAGAAGGCGCCAGAAGAGCAGCTGTCCGAAGCTGCGGGACGTGGCGGCAAGCAGGGTCGGGATGGCCAGGGCGAAGAGAGAGGCGACCAACGTCGTGCGGCGGCCGAACCGCTCCGAGATCATGCCCAGGAAGGGGGCGCTCAGGGCCACGGCCAGGGTCGGTCCACCCACCAGGAGGCTGGCGTGCTGCGGAGATGTGTGGAAGATCCGGGAGAGGGTCGGAAGCAGAGGCTGGGCGGCATAGAGGTTCAGGAAGGCGCAGACCCCGACCACGGCGACCATGGCATCGCGCAGGTGGGTGGCTTCCTGGCTGGCTTGCGGTGCCGAGAAGAGCGAAGGGCCGAATGAGCGGAGTTCCTGTGCAATGTCCATGGTTACAATCTGATGCCAAAACAAATACCTGTCCAATATCTAATTTGTCTTCACTTATGCGTTTTAGGTATCAAGGAGACGGCCATTGGAACTCAGGCAGTTGCGTTGCTTCGTGGCGGTGTCGGAAGAGTTGCACTTCGGCAAGGCGGCCCACCGGCTGGGCATCTCCCAGCCGCCCCTGACCCGCACCATCCTCCAGCTTGAGGAGGAACTGGGCGTCGTGCTTTTCGAGAGGACCAAGCGCCGGGTCGAGCCGACCCTCGCGGGGCTTGTCCTGCTGGAAAAGGCCCAAAGGATCCTTGCCCTGTCGGAGTCCGCTGCCGCCGAGGTGCAGCGGGCTGTCCAGGGACATTCCGGAACTTTGTCGGTCTCCTTCGTGGGGTCGGTCGTGCTGGGGATCCTGCCTGAGATCCTGCGGGAGATGCGGGTGCGTTTTCCCGACGTCGAGGTGAACCTGCACGAGATGGCCACCGACCAGCAGGTGGAGGCTCTCCTGGAGCGGCGCACCCAGGTGGCCTTCATTCGCCCCGGAGTGGTGCATCCGGAGCTTGTGAGCCATGTCCTGCTGGAGGAGGAACTGCTGGTGGCACTGCCGGTCTCGCATCGGCTGGCCCAGGCCGACGAGGTCGCCATCGGGCAGTTGCGTGACGATCCCTTCATCCTGTTTCCCCGGCAGACCCACGGCAGCCTGGGGAACCGCGTGCTGGACCTGTGCGTGCGCGAGGGCTTCAGGCCGCAGGTCGTCCAGGAGGCCCTGGAGATGCAGACCGCACTGGGACTGGTCGCCGTGGGCTTTGCCGTGACGGTGCTCCCTGGCGGCGCTCGGAACCTGGAGTGGCCCGGGGTGGTGTTCAAGCCCTTGCCGGCCCCGGTCCCGACCATCGAGCTGGCGCTGGCCTACCGCAAGGACGACGCCTCCCCGGTGCTGCCGCGTTTTGTCGCCTTGGTCCTGGAGATGGCGGCCGCCTGAGTTCGCGACCGACGGTGCGTTCCGCCCGCCTCAGAAGGGAGGCGCTTCGCTCCCGCCCGGCAGCGAGGCCACGATGTCGCGCCCCGAATGCTTGGGGGCTTCGAGCCTTGCGCTCTGGTACTTCCAGATCGCCACGGCAAGGAACGTGGCGCAGGCATCGGAGACCGGCAAGGCGGCCCAGACACCGGTGAATCCCCAGAAGTGCGGCAGCAGGACCAGGGCCGGGATCAGGAAGACGGCTTGGCGCGACAGCGAGAGCAGGATGGAGATCTTGGCCTTCCCGATGGACTGGAAGAAGCTCGAGGTCACCATCGGGATGCCCACCAGGGGGAAGGCCAGCATGGCGATGCGCATGCCCTTCTCGGCGATGGTCAGCAGGCGGACGTCGTCGGTGAAGAGGCGCGCGATCCCGTGGGGCAGCAGTTGCCCGAGGGCGAAGCCGCCCAGGGCGACCACGCTTGCGGCCAGGACCGTGAGCCGGAACGCGCGGCGCATGCGCACGAAGTGGCGCGCTCCGTAGTTGAAGCCCACGATGGGCTGCATCCCTTGGGTCAGGCCCATGATGATCATGGCGACCGTCATGATCACGCTGTTGATCACCCCGAAGGCGCCCACGGCGTAGTCCCCGCCGTAGCGGACCAGCTGCCGGTTCATCACCACGGCGACCATGCTGGCGCACAGCTGCATGAAGAACGCCGACATGCCCACGGAGAAGATGTCGCGGATGATGACCCGGTCGAAGACGAGGTTCTCCCGACGGAACCTCAGGGCGTTCCTGCGGTCGGCGAAATGGTGCACGACCAGTGCCAGTCCGGCCAGCTGGGCGAGGACGGTGGCGAAGGCTGCTCCCCGGATGCCCCAGTGCAGCACAAAGAGGAAGACGGGAGCCAGCGCCAGGTTCACGGCCACGGTGGACAGCGTGATCAGCATGGCCTTGCGGGGGAAGCCCGCCGAGCGCATGATGCTGTTCAGGCCCAGGTAGGAGTGCTGGAAGACGTTGCCCAGCAGGATCACCTGCATGAACTGCCGCGCGTAGGGGAGGGTCTCGGGACTGGCCCCGAAGAGGCGCAGGATCGGGTCGAGCAGCACGAGCATCGCCAGGGAGTATCCCAGGCTCAGGACCAGGTTGAGCATCACCGTGGTCCCGAGGATGCGCAGGGCGTCCTCGTCCCGCTTCTCGCCCAGGCGGATCGAGACCAGCACGGAGGCGCCCACGCCCACCATGGCCCCGAAGGCGATGGCCAGGTTCGCGAAGGGCATGGTCAGGGCCAGCCCGGAGATGGCCAGGGGACCGACGCCGTGCCCGATGAAGATCCGGTCGATCATGTTGTAGACCGAGGCGGCGGTCATCCCGACGATGGCAGGCAGCGAGAACTGGAAAAGCAGATGCCCGACGGGCGCGTGGCCCAATGCGTTGTTCTTCGACACCCCTGCAATATAGGCCGCGGCGGGGGGGCGGTCGGGGATCAGCCCTTGGTCGGCTTCACCAGCAAGGCGACCATGGCCCGGCCGTCACGCCCAACGGCCACGGTTGGGTCCTTTCCTGCGGCCCGGCCTGGCTGAGGGAGCTGGAGGCCGGGTCAGAACCTGAAGCTGCGGATGTCCTGCGAGAGCGAGCCGGAAAGCTGGTCCAGGGCCTTCGAGGACTCCGTCATGCGCACGGCGTTGTGGGCCAGGCTGCGTACGGCGGTATGCATCTGGGCGATGCCTGCGGAGACTTCCGCCAGGCCTTCCGCCGACTGGTTGGTCCCTGCCGCGATCGAGCGCGATTCCTGGTCGACCATGGCGACGTTGCGGGAGATCTCGCCGATGGTCGAATTCTGTTCCTCCACGGCGCGCAGGATGCCGTTGGACAACTCGTCGACCTTGGCGACTTCCTTGGCGACCTCCGCCATGGAGTTCACGGCGAGATCCGTCTCGCCCTGGATCGAGGCGATGCGCAGGCGGATCCTCTCGGTCGAATCGGCGCTCTGGCGTGCCAGCTGCTTGACTTCGCCTGCCACTACGGCAAATCCCTTGCCGGATTCGCCGGCCCGTGCCGCTTCGATGGTGGCGTTGAGGGCCAGGAGCTTGGTCTGTTCGGCGATGTCGGAGATGACTTCCAGGACCGAACCGATGTCTTGGGCGGAGGCCCTGAGCTGGTCGATGCGTTCCTTGGTGGCATCCACCTGTCGGGTGGCTTCGCGTGCCACGCGTGCTTCGTCCTGGCAGGAGCGGGAGACCTCCGAGAGCGATGCTGTCATCTCCTCGAGGGCCGAGGCGATGGTGGTGATGTTGTTGCCGGATTCCGAGACGGAGAAGGCGATCTGGCGCAGGTTGGAGGACGATTCCTCGACGGCGGCGGCCATGGTGCGGGAGGAGTGTTCCATCTCCTCGGCGGCGCTGGCCGTTTCATGGGAGACTGCCTGCACCTCGTGCGAGGAGGAGGTGAGTTCGCCGGCCCGGCTGGCGATGTCGCGCACCAGCGACTGGATGTTCCCGACGAAGAGGTTGAAGGAACCGGCCGTGCGGCCGACCTCGTCGTGGACCTGGATCTCGATGCGCTGGGTCAGGTCGCCGGAGCCATGGGAGATGTCGTCCAGGCGTTCCTTCAGCAGTTCCAGGGGACGCAAGGCTTTGGCGGCGAAGTACGCCGCGACGAAGGAAAGCAGCAGGATGACCAGGATAGCCAGCAAGCTGACGCGCACGATGCTGCGATGGACCGAGGCGTCGATGGTGGCTTGCTTGGCGGCGACCAGGGAGTCGATGTCGTCGATGTACACTCCCGTTCCGATCACCCAACCCCATTTGTCGAAGCCTTTTGCGTACGCGAGCTTGTCGGCGATCAGGTTGGACCCCGGTTTGTCGAAGGCATAGCGGATGGTGTCTCCGCCTTTGCGGCCGGCGGCGATCAGGTTCTGGAGATACGGACTTTCGTGCTTGTCCTTGACATCCCATTTGTTCTGTCCGACCCACGCCGGCTTGGTGGGAAGGATGCGGCAGGTGCCATCGTACTGGTAGGCGAAGAAGTAGCCGCTCTTGCCGAAGCGAAGGACATCGATCGCTTGCTTGGCCCTTTCCTGATGGAGCTTTCGGGTGGCATCGTCCTCGACGGAGTCCTGGTACTGCAGCAGCAGGCTGTGGGCCGTCTGGACTTCTTCCTCGAGGCTCTTTCGGACGTTTTCCAGGGCACTCTTGCGGAAGGCCTCGGCTTGCATGCGTCCATCGGAAAGCAGGGTCCGGATGAAGAAGGCGGCAGTGATCGCGCTGGTGGCAATCAGGAAGCTGGCAAGCAGGAGCGTGACTTTGGTGCGCAAGGAGAAATGCTTCATGAGTGGCGACTCCGAGAGATCAGTGCGGTGGTCTCGAAGACTACCATACGTCGAGGGGGCTCGGCCATAGGGCAACGCACCTTTCGTGTCGCACCGAAATGGGCTGTTCACGGGTCCTCGATCCATTGTTTGCGGCTTCGGGGATCGTACGAGCCTATGACCCGACCTACAAGTCGACTCTTACCTAATGGATTCGTTCAGGATTCTCGTGACAATCGGATCTACCGGACGGTGACGATCGGGACGCAGGTCTGGATGGCAGAGAACCTGAATTTCAAGGCGCTCTCTTCCTATTGCTACGAGAACGATTCCGTGAATTGCAATACGTATGGTCGCTTGTAGAGGTGGTCCTCGGCGATGGGGCTGGATGATTCGTGCAACGTCGCATCCTGTTCCGTTCAAGTGGCGCCAAGGAGACAGGGGGCTTGTCCTGCAGGATGGCATGTCTCGACAGATGCCGAATGGGAATACCTGAATGTGACGACCTTGGCTGCCACGGTCTCGACGGCGGCCACCAATCTCAAGGCCGTGGGAGCATGGTCACGGCTTCCACGCGCTGCCGGGGGGACTGCTCTATTTTGATGGCGGGTTCGACTGGAAGGGCACGAGCGGCGTGTGGTCTGCCACCGAGCGATCGCATACTTTCGCATGGTTGCGTGAGATGGACAATACATACGCGAATGTGCATCGGACCTACGTGGAAAAGGCAAGCGGCTATTCGGTGCGCTGCCTTCAGGACTAGCCTTCCTGCGCCAGGGATGCCGGCTTTGCCCAGGACCCCGCAGCCCCGGCATCAAGCTGGTGGCGAGGAGGCCTGGCAGGCAGCCCGATGCCGAAGGCAGGCGCCCATGTGCTCTCCCTCCCGAGTCGGGAGGGTCGGGGATGGTTGGGTTTGCCGACCAACCGTCTTCTTTGCCGGTCTTCTTGTTTTGACAGGATCTGTCAGTGCGCGGGGATGGCCCCCTGATTTGCGGCCGGATCAATGGGGATTTCTACCTTGCTTGCCACTATGAGCATGGAATCCAAGTACAGTCCGAAGGAAGTCGAAGCCAAGTGGGAAAAGCTCCACCGCGAGGGTGGCGCGTTTGCCGCCAGCGGGGAGGGGAAGCCCTACACTATCGTCATTCCGCCGCCCAACGTCACGGGCGCCTTGCACATGGGCCATGCCCTCAATCATACGATCCAGGATGTCCTGATCCGGTTCAAGCGTCTGCAGGGTCGTCGCACCCTGTGGCAGCCCGGCACCGACCATGCCGGCATCGCCACCCAGAACGTGGTGGAACGCGCCCTGGCCAAGGAAGGCAAGAAGCGCCGCGAGATGGGCCGCGAGGCCTTCGTGGAGCAGGTCTGGGCTTGGAAGCAGGAATACGAGGCGCGCATCGTCGGGCAAGTGCAGCGCATGGGCAACTCCTGCGACTGGGATCGTCTGCGTTTCACCATGGACGACGGGCTCTCCCGCTCGGTGCGTGCGGCGTTTGTGCACCTCTTCGAGAAGGGGTTGATCTATCGCGGCAAGTACATCGTGAACTGGTGCCCCAAGGATCGCACGGCGCTTTCCGACGACGAGGTGGAGACCAAGGACGGCGGCGAGCCGGGCCACCTCTGGCACCTCAAGTATCCGCTGTCCGACGGTTCGGGCCACATCGTGGTCGCGACCACCCGCCCCGAGACCATGCTGGGCGATACGGCGGTCGCCGTGAATCCCAAGGACGAGCGCTACCAGGCCTTGATTGGAAAGAAGATCGCGCTCCCGCTGACCGACCGCGAGATCCCCATCATCGCCGACGATTTCGTGGAGATGGATTTTGGCACCGGCTGCGTGAAGGTCACCCCCGCGCACGACCTCAACGACTTCCAGGTGTTCCAGCGTCACCCCGACATCGGCGTGATCAACATCATGAACGAGGACGCCTCGCTCAACGAGGACGTGCCCGCCCGCTTCCAGGGACTGGATCGTTTTGAAGCGCGCAAGCGCATCGTGGCCGAGTTCGAGGAGCTGGGCTTGCTTGAGAAGATCGAGGATCGCATGACTCCGATCGGGCGCTCGTACCGCTCGGGCGAGCCCATCGAGTACCGCCTCTCCGACCAATGGTTCGTGGACATGAAGCCCTTGGCCGAGAAGGCTTTGGCAAGCACCCGCGAAGGGCGCGTGCGCTTTGTTCCCGAGCGTTGGAACGACTACTACTGCAAGTGGCTGGAGAACGTGCGCCCCTGGTGCATCTCGCGCCAGCTGTGGTGGGGACACCGCATTCCGGTGTGGTACGACGAGGACGGCGTGGCCTGCGCGGCCCTCGAGGCCCCCACAGTGCACCCCAAGACCGGCAAGCCCATCGTGCGCCAGGACGACGACGTGCTCGACACCTGGTTCTCCTCGGGGCTCTGGCCGTTCTCCACCCTGGGCTGGCCGGGCGAAGGCGCAAGCGCCGGAGCTGCCACCCAAGACTGGATCCAGCCCGACGTCCCGGGGCATTACCCGACCGATGTGCTCGTGACCGATCGCGGCATCATCTTCTTCTGGGTCGCCCGCATGGTGATGATGGCCAACGAACTGACCGGCAAGGATCCGTTCCACACCGTCTACATCCACGGCACCATCCTGGACGACAAGGGCCGCAAGATGTCCAAGTCGCTGGGCAACGGCATCGATCCGCTGGAGATGGCCGACCAGTACGGCGCCGACGCGGTGCGCTTCTCGCTCCTGAACCTCTCCTCGGAAGGCCAGGACATCAAGCTCTCGCCGACCAAGTTCGAGATGGGCCGCAACTTCGGCAACAAGATCTGGAACGCCGCACGCTTCCTGCTTCCGCACCTCGAGGGCGCGGACATGGCAGCCGTGGCGCTCGATCCGGCCGACCGCTGGATCCGCTCGCGCCTGGCCACGGTGACAAAATCTGTCACGGCTTTGCTTGAGAGCTACAAGTTCGCCGACGCCGCGATGGAGCTCTACCACTTCGCCTGGGGCGACTTCTGCTCCTGGTACCTCGAGCTTCGCAAGAACGAGATCCACGGCGAGGACAGCCCCGCCAAGCGTTCGGCCGTGGGCTCCTGCCTGCGCGTGCTGTCCGACATCACCATGCTCCTCAATCCGTTCATGCCGGCCCTGACGGAAGAACTGCGCGAGCACTTGGGACTGCCGCAGGCGATCACCTCTTCGTGGCCCGTGGCGGATGATGCTGCGATCGACGAAGGCGCCGAGAAGGCCTTTGCACGCCTGATCGCGGTGGTCGAGGGCATCCGTGCCCTGCGCGGCCGCTACCAGATCGCGCCGACCAAGGAGCTATCCGTCACGCTGCGTTGCGACAGCGCCGTGGAGCTTGCCGAGCTCGAGGGCAACCTCGTGGCCTTGGAAGGGCTTTCGTTCACGAAGGCCGTGCTCCAGGTGGGCGGCACCAAGCCCGAGTTCTGCGGCACCGAGATCCTCAAGGGCGTGCAGGTGCATGTGGCCCTCGAGGGCATCCTCGACAAGGCCGTGGAGATTGCGCGCCTCTCGAAGGAACTTCAGGAGGCTGTGAAGTTCGTGGGGCAGCTCGAAGGCAAGCTTGGCAACGAGTCCTTCGTGGCCCGCGCCAAGCCCGAGGTCGTGGAGCTGGAGCGCGAGAAGCTCGCGACCCAGAAGAACCGCGTGACCCAGCTGGAAGAGGCTCTGGCCGGCCTGCAGGACTGATCCGGACAAAGGTCCGGTCGAGATCGAAGACCCGTCGAGGCGATGTGCCACGGCGGGTCTTTTTGTTGGTATTTTAGATCCTGATCGGGGCCTAAAGTGTTTGATTCGCAGATTTAGTCACCGATCGGTGGCTTAAAACATACTGATGCGATTATATTCCCCGAAAGGGGTCTAAATGCGTCGAACACGTCTGGAACTTGAGGAATCCATCGGGCCCGTGGCTCGGTTCGTGCGGGCTCGGCGTAAGGCGGCGGGGCTGACGCAGGAGGAGCTGGCCAGCCAGACCGGAGTGGGCTTGCGCTTTCTCAAGGAGCTCGAACTGGGGAAGCAGACCTTGCGGATGGACAAGGTCCAGCAGGTGCTCCAATACTTCGGTCATGGTCTGGAACCCACTCCGCTGCCTGAGGACGTGCGATGAACCGCAAGGGATTCGTCTACCGCGACGAACTGTTGGCAGGCACCCTGGAGGAGCTCGAGGATGGCCGCTGCGTGTTCGCCTATCTCCCCGAGTACCTGGCCCGGCCCGATGCCTTGCCCATCTCGCTGACCCTCCCGCTTTCGTCGGATTCCGTCGAGACCCTAGGCCTGCATCCCTTCTTCGACGGGCTGGTGCCGGAGGGCTGGCTCCTGGACCTGGCCACCCGCAACTGGAAGCTCGACCCGCGCGACCGGATGGCCCTGCTGCTTGCCACCTGCTCCGACTGCATCGGTGCGGTGCGCGTGCTCCCGAAGGCCGAGCCGTGAACGCCTGCCCCGTCTGCCTGGAATTGACAGATTCTGTCCACGAAAAATGCAACAAGCGGCTCTACGGTTCGGCGCAGGCCCCGGCCCTTGCGGTGGGAATGGCCGAGCTGGAGGCCCTGGCCCTGGAGACGGTGAACCGTCGCCTTTCCGTGCCCGGCGTGCAGCGCAAGCTCTCGCTCTCGTGCCTGGCGGGCGAGGGTGGACGCCAGCGGCTCACGATCGTGGCGGCGCTGGGCGGATCGCACATCCTCAAGCCCCCGACTTCCGAATACCCCGGCATGCCGGAGCTCGAGCACTGGACCATGCGCCTGGCCGGGCGATGCGGGATCGAGACGGCCGAATGTGGACTGCTTGCGCTTGCCTCCGGGGAGATGGCGTTCGTGGTCAAGCGCTTCGATCGCCTCAAGGGGCGCCGCATCGGGGTGGAGGACTTCTGCCAGCTGCTGGAACAGCCGACCGCCGACAAGTACCGCGCAAGCCTGGAGAGGGTCGGAACGGTGATCCGCAAGCTTGCGACCACGCCGGGTCGGGACGCGCTGCGCTTCTTCGACCGGGTCCTGTTCTGCTTCCTGACGGCCAACTCCGACATGCACCTCAAGAACTGGTCGCTCTTGTGCGACGGGGGTACGGTCGAGCTGTCGCCGGCCTACGACCTCTTGCCCACACGACTTCTGCTCTCCGATCCGGAGGAAAGTGCGCTTCCCCTCAACGGACGCAAGGCGCGGCTGGCCCCGCGCGATTTCCTGGCCTTGGCGGCCCACCTGCGGATTCCCGAGAAGGTGGCCCGGCAGAGGATGGCAAAGATCCCGCAGGGATTGGAGAAGGCGATCGGGGAGATCCCTTCGCCGTGGGTCGCGCCGGAGCAGGCGCAGGCCTTCCGGGATCATGCCAAGGAGATGGGGGAGAGGCTTCGACATCGGGACTGCTAGGATCCCGGCAATGGGATCGCAATCAGGGGAGGTCGCTCTCGTTTGGCAACCGATGTTCGATCATCATCAACGTTCCTTTCCATACGTCCGGATCGGAGATACCTTGGAGCCATGCCCCGCGTCCCAGGAGTTTGCATGAAGACGTCCCGTCTTTGGATCGCAGCGACTTGCGCTGCCGTCCTTTCCCTTGCGTCTCCGGCACGGTCCGCAGACATCGCCCTGTCCGGAATCGTTCTCGGTACGGACAGCAAGCCGCTATCCGGTGTGGCCGTGTCGCTTGCGCAGGCCGGCAATTCGACGACCACGGATGCCGCCGGTGCCTGGTCTCTGAACTTTCCTTCGGTCGGCATCCGGACTCGCCAGGCCGTCCCCGTCGGTTCTGGACGTTTGACATTGGAAGATGGTCGACTTGCGGTGCGCTTTGCCGGGCGTGACCTTGCGGGGCGGGGACACGGCGTCTTGCCGACAGTCCTCGGGCGAGGCACGCTGGCGGCCCGCTCTGCGGGAAGCCAGGACACGCTCCTCTTTTCGCAGGGAGGCAAGGTGCGACTGCGGGACACGGTCTCGGCTTCCCGGACAGGAATTGTCCGCACCTTGGACACGACGCTCAATGCCTCGATCATCTATGGCCATCTCATGGATAGCCGTGACGGCCAGACCTACCGGACGGTGAAGATCGGTTCGCAGGTGTGGATGGCGCAGAACCTGAACTTCAAGGCCGACAGTTCGTGGTGCCCGGACGACAGCGTCAAGAACTGCGAGGCATACGGGAGATTGTACCAGTGGACTGCCGTGATGGCTCTGTCCCATTCATATGACAGCACGTCTTGGGGCGTGACCGGCGTGAGCCATCAAGGAATCTGTCCGCACGCGTGGCATGTCCCGTCCGATTCGCAGTGGCAGGTTCTTGAGACAAGCGTGGGAATGGATGCGGACATGGCCGCGAAAACCGGCTATCGAGGGACGGTGGAAGGGAGCGAGTTGAAGGCGGCCAGCGGTCTTTGGGGTTCCTATGAAGGTACGGACGATTTCGGTTTTGCGATCCTTCCGTCGGGTGTCCGTGGCAGCAACGGTTCGTTCTTTTTCATCGGGAGCGGGGGAGATGCATACTTCTGGACGGCCTCGGAAGACCCGAGGAAAAGCGCTTGGGGGCGATACTTCAGCTCTGTCCTCTCTGATGTTTACCGCGATGACTACGGCAAGACCGTCGGGTTCTCGCTGCGCTGCATCCAGGATTGATCCCGCGCCAGGGATGCCGGCCGAGAGGCCAAAGACCTTTCAGCAACGAAAATCTCCCGCCCTGGTAGGGCAAGCCGGGTAGATGAGATCTGCCAAAGGGCTTTGCAGGCAGCCCGGTGCCGCCACGGTCTCGCACTGCCGTGGCGGCAGGCGCCCCTTCGATTCCCTTAAAATCAGACAAGGAAGTATTCTATATTGCGCCCATCGCGGTGTCGATGGGGTTCGGATCGTGCTTGCTGTGCAGGGGCGGTCCTAAATAGGGGAGTGAAACACATGGGATGCGAGAAGACCAACCAGTCCGCTTGGCGGGGATTCATTCCGGGACCTTGGACCACTCGTGTGGACGTGCGCGGTTTCATCCAAAAAAACTACACCCCCTACAAGGGAAATGATTCCTTCCTGGCCGGCCCTTCTGCCAAGACCCTCAAGGTCTGGGAAGCCCTCGAGCCCCTGATCGCCGAAGAGCGCAAGAAGGGCGTGCTTGCCGTCTCGGCCGACCGTCCCAGTTCCATCACGGCCCACGCTCCTGGCTACATCGCAAAGGAGCACGAGACCATCGTGGGCCTGCAGACCGATGCGCCGCTCAAGCGCGCCATCATGCCCAACGGCGGCCTGCGCATGGTCGAAAACGGCCTGGAAGCCTACGGCTTCTCGCTGGCTCCGGAGCTGCACGAGATCTGGACCAAGTACCGCAAGGACCACAACCAAGCCGTCTTCGATGCCTACACCCCGGAGATCATGGCCTGCCGCAAGTCCGGCGTGATCACGGGGCTGCCCGACGCCTACGGACGCGGGCGCATCATCGGCGACTACCGCCGCGTGGCCCTTTACGGCACCGCCTGGCTCCAGAAGGAGAAGGCCCGCGAGAAGGCGCTTTCCGAGAGCTTTGATTTCACCGAGGAGGTCATCCGCGAACGCGAGGAGATGTCGGAGCAGATCCGCGCCCTGGGCGAGCTTGCCGCCATGGCCAAGTCCTATGGATTTGACATTTCCCGTCCCGCCGAGAACGCCCGCGAGGCGGTGCAGTGGCTCTACTTCGGGTACCTTGCCGCAGTGAAGGAGCAGAACGGTGCGGCCATGTCGATCGGCCGCATTTCGACATTTCTTGACATCTACATCCAGCGCGACCTGGACGAAGGCATCCTTGGCGAGGAACAGGCCCAGGAGCTGATCGACCAGCTGGTGATCAAGCTGCGCATCGTGCGTTTCCTGCGCACTCCCGAGTACGACCAGCTTTTTGGCGGCGACCCGACCTGGGTGACCGAGTCGATCGGCGGCATGGGCGAGGACGGACGCACGCTCGTGACGCGCTCCAGCTTCCGCATCCTGCACACCCTCTACAACCTGGGTCCGGCCCCCGAGCCCAACCTCACGGTACTCTGGTCCACCGAGCTCCCGAAGGGCTTCAAGGACTTCTGCTCCAAGGTCTCGATCGAGACGAGCTCCATCCAGTACGAGTCCGACGACCTCATGCGCGAGCAGTGGGGAGACGACTACGCCATCGCCTGCTGCGTGTCGGCCATGCGCGTGGGCAAGCAGATGCAGTTCTTCGGAGCACGCGCCAACCTCGCCAAGGCGCTGCTGTATGCCATCAACGGCGGACGCGACGAGAAGACCGGCGCCATCGTGGCTCCCGGGTTCGAGCCGATCACCGACGAGGTCCTGGACTACGAGGTGGTGATCGCCAAGTTCGACGCGATGATCGAGTGGCTGGCCAACACCTACGTGCGGGCGCTCAACGCGATCCACTACATGCACGACAAGTACCACTACGAGCGGCTGGAGATGGCCCTGCACGACAAGGACATCTACCGGACCATGGCCTGCGGCATCGCCGGCCTCTCGGTGGCCGCCGACAGTCTGGCCGCCATCCGCTACGCCACCGTCAAGCCGATCCGAAACGCGGAAGGCGTCGCGGTGGACTTTGAGATCACGGGGCACTTCCCGACCTACGGCAACAACGACGACCGCGCCGACGAGATCGCCGTGTGGCTGGTCGAGGCGTTCATGGCCAAGATCAAGAAGCACAAGTGCTACCGCAAAGCCGTGCCCACCCAGTCGGTGCTCACCATCACCTCCAACGTGGTGTACGGCAAGAAGACCGGCAACACCCCCGACGGCCGCCGCTCCGGTCAGCCTTTTGCTCCGGGTGCCAACCCCTCCAACGGCCGCGACACCCATGGATTCCTGGCCACGGGTCTCTCGGTCGCAAAGCTCCCGTACGAATCGGCGCTGGACGGCATCAGCTGGACGGCCTCGGCCACCCCTGCGGCGTTCGGACAGAATCTGCCTGACCGGATCAAGAACCTGGCCAACTGCCTGGACGGCTTCTGCGCCTCCAAGGGCTTCCACATGAACGTGAACGTCCTGTCGCGCGAGGTCCTCGAAGAGGCGATGGAGAACCCCGAGAAGTACCCCAACCTCACCATCCGGGTGTCGGGCTACGCGGTGAACTTTGTGAAGCTCTCGCGCGACCACCAGCGCGAGGTGATCGACCGCACCTTCCACGTGAAGCTGTAATGCACGGCTTCGTCCATTCCACGGAGCGCGGCTCCGCGGTGGACGGGCCCGGCATCCGCTATCTGCTGTTCCTTTCCGGCTGCGCCTTCCGCTGCCTCTACTGCCACAACCCCGACACCTGGAAGCTCCAGGCGGGGGAACGGCACGAGGTGAATGAGCTTGTGACAGAAATTGGCAAATACGCCGAGTTCCTCAAGCGCGGCGGCGGAGTCACCGTCTCGGGCGGAGAGCCCCTGATGCAGGCCGGTTTCGTGCGGGAGCTCTTCCTGCGCGTGCAGGCCGATCTTGGCCTGCACACGTGCCTGGACACCAACGGATACCTTGCTGCCGACCTCCCCGACGACTGGTTCGATTGCGTGGATCTCGTGCTGCTGGACATCAAGCACATCGACGACGCGAGGCACAGGGCGCTGACCGGCTTCTCGAACGGGCCGGTGCTTGCGTTCGCGCGGCGCCTGTCCGCCATGCGAAAGCCCATGTGGATTCGGCACGTGCTCCTGCCCGGGCACAGCGATGCCCCCGAGGACGTCGAGGCCTTGACGGAATTTGTCAAAAGCCTCGGGTCGGTCGAGCGGGTCGAGATCCTTCCCTTCCACCAGATGGGGGAGGCCAAGTGGCGCGATTCGGGCATGGCCTACGCCCTGGAAGGAAAACCGGCCTGTTCGCAGGAGCAGGCGGAGGCTGTGCGCGAACGCTTCCGTGCAAGCGGGATCGACGCCCGGTAGCGAGACGGCTCTGTCACAACTTCTTCACCGTGTAAAACTTCGGTAAGGGCCCTGGTTTCGTGTGGTCGGGGGCAGGGTCGGAGCGATACATTCGCTTCCATGAATCCGCACCACCACCCGAACGGAGTCGCGATGATGAAGAACGCAAAGGCCCTTGCCCTTCTCGCCGGAATGACGGTTTCTGTCATGGCCGCCCCCAGGACCAAGGAGGTCAAGTCCGTCGAGCGTCCTGCGCACGGGAGCCTGCACTTCGGGCAGGGGGCCGCGATCGCATCGCCCAGCGCCTCGGCCACGGCGCTTTCGGAGGCCTTCACGAGCGTGGTGAAGCAGGCCTCGCCGTGGGTCGTGAGCGTCTACACTTCGCGCACCGTCGAGGTCGCGTCCGCCAATCCCTTCCTTCCCTTCTTCGGTCCCGAGTTCGGCGAGCAGCAGGGCAAGCCCGAGAGCCGCAAGCAGGAAGGCGGCGGCTCGGGCTTCGTCGTGGATCCCGAGGGCTACGTGCTCACCAACGCCCATGTGGTGAAGGGCATGGAGGAGATCAAGGTGGAGCTCGCCGACCGCACCCGCCTGGACGCCACCGTGATCGGGGTGGACGAGAAGTCGGATGTGGCGATCCTCAAGCTCCCGGCCCGCAAGGGCGGCAAGTACGCGTCGTGCGCGTTCGCCGATTCCGACAGCCTGCGCATCGGCGAGCTGGTGCTGGCCATCGGCAATCCCTTCCTCTTCCGCAACACGATCACCATGGGCATCGTGTCGGCCACCGGACGCACCGAAGGCGCCTCGGCGGACGCCTATGCGGACTACATCCAGACCGATGCCGCCGTGAACCCGGGCAACTCGGGCGGACCGCTGGTGAACCTGCGCGGCCAGGTGGTTGGCATCAACTCCAGCATCTGGAGCCGCTCGGGCGGATACCAAGGCATCTCGTTTGCCATCCCCATCAACCAGGCGCGCCGCATCGCCGAGGATCTGGCCTACGACGGTTCCGTCTCGCGCGGCTGGCTGGGCGTGACCATCGAGGACCTCGATCCTGAACTTGCCGAGGCGTTGGGCATCGAAGGACGCAACGGAGCCAAGATCGTCCAGGTCAATCCGGGAACCCCGGCGGCCAAGGCGGGACTTCAGCCTGGCGACGTGGTGCTGGCCATCGACGGCCACGTGGTGGCGGGTTCGGCGGACCTGCGCAACCGCGTCGCGGCGTTGCGCCCTGGCCAGAAGGCCTCGTTCAAGCTGCAGCGCGACGGCAAGGAGGTCGCGCTCTCCGTGGCGGTCGGCCGCCTCAAGGGCGACGCGGCCGCAAGCGAAGACGGGAACGATTCGTCCGACGCCGTGCTGTCCCAGGATGCCGACGGAAGCTTTGCCATCCGCGCGCTGGGGCTTCGCCTGTCGAACTTGGACGACAAGGCCCGCGAGAAGGCGCAGGTCGGCAAGGAGGTCCAGGGCGTGGTCGTGTCGGTGCTGCCGGGATCGCCGGCAAGCGACAAGGGCATCCCCGACGCAGCGGTGCTTCTGGCCTGGAAGGGCCCCGAGGAGAAGGGCTTCGTGGCGGTCAAGGATCTCAGGACGGTGGCGGCGGCGCTGGAGAAGGTTCCGGCCGGCGTGACGGTGGCCCTCAAGCTCCAGAAGGGGGAGCAGACCCGCCTTGTCGGTCTCAAGGCGGCGGCCCGCGGCAAATAAAGGCTTGCGCAAGTCCCTGTGGAATAGGTATTTCTGAAGGATGACCCTGGGGAGTGTCGAAAGCGCCGCGCAGATAGGGACCGATTGGGTCGGTCCTGCCCGCGCACGCCCGATCGCCTCTCCCTCTGAGATCGCCGCAGGGCAAGGCGTCGACGGACGCTGGCTCGACCGCAGGGCCCAGGCCGTCGAGGACAAGGTCGAGATCAGCTCCCAGGGACGCAAGCGTAGCGATGCATCCCGACCGGGAGCTTCGGGCTTCGATTCCGATGCCCAGGTCGAGGACCTCAAGAAACGCGAGAAGGATGTCAAGGCCCACGAGCAGGCGCACATGGCTGCCGGCGGGGGCGTCGTGCAGGGTGGGGCCAGCTACACCTACGAGGCGGGGCCCGACGGCAAGCGCTATGTCAGCGGAGGCGAGGTCCAAGTCGCGGTGTCTTCCAGCGCCTCCGATCCGGCCAAGACCCTGCAGCAGGCGTTGCAGGTGCAGCGCGCCGCCTTGGCTCCTGCGGATCCGTCCCCGCAGGATCGCGCCGCGGCGGCCCAGGCGGCGCAGATGGTCTCCCTGGCGCGTCAGGAACTGGCTTCCAAGGACGAGGTCGATGCGGGTCAGGGGAGTGGCAAGCCTGCTCCCAAGGGCGTTTCGGCTTATGCCCAGGCCGCACGTCCGGTGATGGCGCTTTCGAGCCGTTCCTGGGTCGGTTGATTGGCTAGATTGGTGCCATGCTTCGCTGCTTGGTTTTCCTGCTGCTTCTCTCGACCCTGACCTTGGCTTCCGAAAATGATTCGGTTCCGCCTTCGGCGCAGGAGAACGGCAAGGAGAAGGGCTTCTACCAAGAGCTCGTCCAGCTCTCCGAGCGCCAGGAGAAGGAGCTGCAGCGCTATCGCAAGGAGACGCGCGACTTGGAGCCCGAGGAGAGGCTGCGTCGGCGGCGCGTCCTGATGAACACGCATCGTCGGGAGTTCATGGCCCTGGAAGCCAAGTGGGGCGACAAGGCCAACGACCAGCACCATCGCTGGCAGCAGCGACAGGAGGAACGCCGCAAGCGGCTGGAGGCCTTGCGGCGCAAGTCGTCGGAGAAGCCCCGTGAGACGCGGTCCGTTGCGGTTCCCGACACGGTGAAGAAGGATGCGGAGATCCTCCCGGCTCCTTGATCAGTTCAATGCGTCCAGATCGTGCCGGATGACGTCGAGGGCCTTGTAGTCCTCGCGGTGCAGGGCGGCGACCCGGCGCAGCAGCAGGTCGAGCTTGCGTCGTGATCCGGTATCCCCGAGCCGCACCACCGGGATCAGGGCAAGCATGGCTTCCAGGTCCGCCTCGGTGAGGTGGGGGCGCAGGAAGTCCTCGAAGACGGCCAGGGCGTGGCGGGCCTCCTCGGAGTTGTCGCCGGCGTAGAGGATGTTCGGGAGCAGGGTATGGAGGAGATGCTCCTCGACATCCCCCGCAAAGGTCGACATCGGACGTGAGGTCTGCGACTGGTCCAGCAGCGATTCGATCCGGCCTTGGAGTTCGAGCAACTCCTGCTGCCGGTAGATGGCCTGGTAGAGGATCGGGTAGGCGTTGACTGCCATGTGGGCGAAGGCCAGGTCGTCGAAATGACCCAGGTCCGCGACGTCGCCCTCGAAGTGGAGGGCGCTTTCCGGGGACTCGACCGAGACGATCTTGGCTGGAATGGGCATGGAGCCGGCGGCATCCTTCATGGAACGCAGGCGGTCGCGCACCAGGTCTGGGTCCAGGGCGCTTTCCAGCCCGGCTCCTTCCTGGTTCTGGTCGATGACCTCTTCGATGCCGCGCTCCAGCGAAAGCCCGAACTCCGACTGGAAGAACTCGGCTAGGGTGCGCTGGTCGCGGTAGTTTCCCTGGACCGCGAGGAAGCCGTTGTGGACCATGCCCTGGAGATGTTCAGGCGAGGCCTGGGTGTTGGCGACATGGGCGAACGCGAGCAGCCGCCCGTCCAAGCGGGTCGCGTCCCCTTTGATGATGCGAGCAAGTTCCATGTCTGCAAAGTATAGGCCTTTCCCCATCTTGATCGCCACGGAAACCATGAAAATGAATGCCATGGAGGATGGTCCGAGAAAACCCCTTGCGGTCAAGGGACGGCAGAGGTATGCTCCAAAAGGTCATGCTTCAGTCTTCCGAGCGTTGCAGCATTCTGGTGGTCGACGACGAAGTCGCCATTTGTCAGGTCATCTCCGATTACCTGGCTCTGCGTTCTTTCGATGTCCTCACGGCAGGATCCTACGACGAGGCGCTGACCCACCTGAGCGCGAGCCGGATCGATGTGGTCATCTCCGACATTCGCATGCCGGGGAAGAGCGGAACCGACCTTCTTCGCTACGTCCGACGCCACCATGCGGGCACGGCCGTGATCCTCTTCACGGGCTACGCCGACATCGGGCTTGCGGTCCACTCCATGCAGGAAGGGGCCTACGACTTCCTGCTCAAGCCGATCCACCTGGAGCAGGTCTACCTATCCATCCACAATGCCCTCGAGAAGCGCCAGCTCAAGGAGGCGGTGCGCCGCTACCAGAAGGAGCTGGAGGAACTGGTCGACCAGCGCACTCGCGAGCTGCGTGAGGCCATGGAGAAGGTCGAGCAGGCCAGCCTTGAGACCGTCACCCGGCTGTCCTTGGCCGCCGACAAGCGCGACGACGAGACGGGCAACCATGTGCTGCGCATCCGGGCCTTCAGTGCGGCCCTGTGTCGCGAGCTGGGCATCCCCCGGGAAGAGATCGACCACGTGTATGTGGCCAGCTCCATGCACGACATCGGCAAGATCGGCATTCCCGACGCGATCCTGCTCAAGCCGGGGCGGCTCAACGAGCGCGAGTTCGAGATCATGAAGCGCCACGCCATGATCGGCGCCGAGATCCTGCGCGACTCGGACAGTCGCATGCTCCAGATCGCCGAGGAGATCGCCCGGACCCACCACGAGAAGTGGGACGGCTCGGGATATCCTGCCGGTCTCAAGGGCAACCAGATCCCGCTTTACGGGCGCATCGTGGCGGTGGCGGATGTGTTCGATGCCCTGACCACGCGACGCTGCTACAAGCCGGCCTTCAGCCTCGAGGTCGCCACGGACATCATCGTGAAGTCCTCGGGAACCCACTTCGATCCGGACATCGTGCAGGCCTTCCTGCGCCGCCGCGAGGAGTTCGAGACCATCCGCGGGCAGTTCGGCGACATGGGCGAATCCTCGGTTTCCGGCGAGAATTCCGAGACGAACTAGCCTCGCGCCTCTGGATTGCGATGGAGGCTGGCCAGGTCGTGACCCAGGCTCAGCGTGAGTGCTGCGTCTCCGCAAGGGAGCTTGCCATGCGGATCGAAGGCGTGCCCGCCCGGCAGGCCAATCGGTGCGTCCAGGATCCATAGCCGGTCCCAGCAGCCTTCCTTCAGGAAACCCGCAAGCAGGCCCGGTCCCGGTTCCACGAACAGCTCGTGGGCACCCAGCTTCCCCAGATGGGAGATCAGCGAGCTCAAGGGAGATGCCGCGTCGGGGAGGGAGATCCATTCGACAGATTCCGGCAATCCTTCGGGTCGGTCTCCGGTCCCGGCAAAGCTGGTGGGACCGCCCTGCCAGACCTTGAAGGAACGGGCGCGGGGGAGAGGTCCCGACCAGAGCACGAGGCGGTGGGGGCTCGGGCCGGCGCAGTCGCGCACCGACAGTGCGGGGTCGTCGGAAAGAAGCGTGCCCTTCCCGATCAGGAGGAAGTCGCTCAGGGCGCGAAGGCGATGGGTGAAGACACGCGCCTCTGGGCCCGTGATTGCCGTGGGTGCGCCCTTGGTGCCGGTCGCCATGCCGTCGCGGCTGCGGGCGATCTTGAGGGTGACCCGAGGCCTGCCGGTCTCGAGGAAATGCCCGAAGCCCTCGTAGAAGGCCTCGACCTCGCCTCCCAGCGTCTCGAGGGTCGTCTCGATGCCGGCATCGGTCAGGGTGCGCAGGCCCTTCCCGCGCACCTGGGGGTTCGGGTCGAGGCTCCCGACCACGGCCTTGCGGATGCCTGCCTGCACGATCGCCTGCGAGCAGGCGGGAGTGCGCTTTCCGGGAAAGGCGACGCAGGGTTCCAGCGTGACGGCAAGCGTTCCGCCTGCCGCAAGAGGGCCGGCCTCCTGCAGCGCCATGACTTCCGCATGCCTGCCGCCGGGGGGCTGGGTCGCGCCGCGCCCGACGAGCCGTCCGCCGGCGTCGAACACGAGCGCGCCCACCGCCGGATTGGGGCGGGTGGTGCCGCGCACGGAGAGCGCCAGGGCCAGGGCTTGTCGCATCTGTAGGGTGGAGTCCATGGGGCAAAGGTACTCGAAGGCGCGTTTGCGCACGGTGCGTCGGAGCTCGCGGTATTTGACGGAAATTGTCTATCCGGAACGAACAGGATCCTGTACATCCTGATTCGAGGCGGTTGGAATGAACGTTGCGCCTTCGTTTCACCGATGGAATGCTATAGTTACCGCCGGAACCTGAATTCGAGGGACAGCAGAATCTTGCAGGACCAGAACTCGACACACGGAAACGACTCGGAGCTTCGCGAGAAGGCGCTTGCCTTCTTCCGTTCCCGTCGCGAGGAATGGCGGCTCTTCGTCAAGGAAGGGCTGGATGTCGGTCGTGTGGTCCCGGTGCTGGCCTTGGCCAAGTACTTCATGCTCAAGTCGAACATGCCCTTCGACATGAGTTCCTACATGCGTGCCCAGGCCGACCGCATCCGCGAGTCGCTCGGGGACCTCGAGGGCTGCGATCCGGTCCGCCGCCAACTGATGGTGGCCGACTGGCTGCGCCGCAACGCCCAGTCCCACCGGGACCAGATCATCCTGGACCAGGCCCGTACGCTGGAGCGCCTGGGGGACGATGTCGCCCCCGAGCTTGCCGGGATGGTTTCCGACATCCTGCCGCCAACGCCGCTACGATAGGTACATTGGGTCCTCTGAAGGAGAAGGACCCATGAACGTGCAGGAAGCGCTGGCGACCGTCGTCGTCGGCAAGGACTTGACCCAGGAGGAAGCCAAGGAGACGTTGGCTTCCATCATGCGCGGCGAAGCCCCCTCTTCCCAGATCGGAGGGCTGCTTGTAGCCCTGCGGATGAAGGGTGAGACCGTGGAGGAGATCGCCGGCTTCGTGGCCGCCATGCGCGAGGCCTCGACCCGCTGCCCCGTCGATGTTCCCGTGGTGGACATCGTGGGCACCGGCGGCGATCATGCCGGCACCTTCAACATCTCCACGACCACGGCCTTCGTGGTGGCAGGTGCGGGCGGCAACGTCGCCAAGCACGGCAATCGGGGCGTGTCCTCCCGTTCCGGAGCCGCCGATGTCCTTTCTGTCCTGGGCGTCTCGCTCGAACTCAGCCCCGAGCAGGTCGCGCAGTGCGTGTCGCAGGCCGGGGTGGGGTTCCTCTTCGCCAACGCCTTCCATCCCGCCATGAAGCACGTGGCGCCGGTGCGCCGCGAGATGGGGCTGCGCACCATCTTCAACCTGCTGGGCCCCTTGACCAATCCGGCCGGCACCAAGCGCCTGCTGGTGGGCGTGTTCGACCAAAGATGGTGCACGCCGCTGGCGCTGGCGTTGGGACGTCTGGGAACCGAGAAGGCCTGGGTCGTCCACGGCAGCGACGGCCTGGACGAGATCACCGTCACCGGCAGGACCTTCGTGTCGGAGTGGACCGGCACCGAGGTGCGCGAGTTCGAGATCGACCCGCAGGAATACGGGATCGCGACGGCGACGCTTGCGGACCTGGCTGGCGCCGGGCCCGAGGAGAACGCCGTGATCACGCGCGGCATCCTGTCGGGTGCCATCGCAGGGGCTCCGCGGGACATCGTGCTGCTCAACGCCGCGGCGGCGCTGGTGGTGGCAGGCAAGGCGGAAACGATCGCAAAGGCCCTGGAGCTGGCGCGGCATTCGATCGACTCGGGTTCGGCCATGAAGGCGCTTTCGACCCTGGTCGAGCTCAGCAAGGAGATGCAGGGATGAGTGGTATCCTCAAGAAGATCGCAGCCCACAAGCTGGCCCAGATCCAGAGCCGCAAGGCCAGCCTCCCCGAGGCGGAGCTCGAGGCCATGGCCCTGGAGACACCGCTTTCCGGCTACACCCTGCGCGAGAACCTGCGCCGTCCCGTCGGGCAGCCGATCCGGGTCCTGGCCGAGTGCAAGAAGGCCTCGCCCTCGCGCGGCATCCTGATCCCCGAGTACGATCCGGTCCAGCTGGCCCAGAGCTACTGGCGCGGCACCGCGGCGGGCATCTCGGTGCTCACCGAGACCGAGTTCTTCCTGGGCGACGACGTGCACCTGCGCGACGTGGCGCGTTCGGTCAAGCTGCCGGTGCTGCGCAAGGACTTCACCTTGGAGCGCTACCAGCTGCTGGAGGCGCGCTGCCTGGGGGCTTCCGCCGTGCTTCTGATCGCCGCGCTGCATGACACCGCGACCCTCAAGAGCCTGTGCGCGGAGGCAGACGAGCTTGGCCTGGACGTCATCCTGGAAGTCCACAGCGACTGGGAACTGGACAAGGCCCTAGAGGCCAATCCTCCCATCCTGGGGATCAACAACCGCAACCTCGACACCTTCGAACTGAGCCTGGACACCACCTTCGACCTGATGCCGCGCGTCCCCAAGGGAATGGTCGTCATTTCCGAAAGCGGCATCTTCAGCCGTGACCAGAGCGCCGAGCTCGAGGCGGCGGGAGTGGATGCCATCCTGGTGGGCGAGGGCGTGGGCACCTCGGGCAATCCGGAAAGCAAGGTCCGCGAGCTGCGCGGCCTGTGAACCGTCGGAGGCTGGTTGCCTGCCTGGTCCTGGGCTTTTCCTCGGGACTGCCGCTCAACCTGACGCAGAAGACCCTGCAGGCCTGGATGAGCGTGGAGAAGGTGGATCTCAAGACCATCGGGCTCTTCTCGCTGGTGTCGCTTCCGTATTCGCTGAAGTTCCTCTGGGCTCCGCTGCTGGACAGATTCTGTCCGCCGTTCCTGGGGCGCCGCCGAGGCTGGATCGCCCTGACGCAGGTGCTGATCGCGCTGGCCGTGGCGGCGATGTCCTGCTCCGACCCGCGTCGTTCCCTGGAGATCGTGGCGCTGCTTTCGGTGCTGGTCGCTTTCTTCTCGGCCTCCCAGGACATCTCCTTCGATGCCTGGCGGGTGGATTCCCTCGACAAGGAGACGGTCGGCACGGGCACGGGCCTGGGCGTGCTGGGCTACCGCTTGGGACTGCTCATGACCGGCTCCGCCGCCCTGATGCTGGCTCCTTCGCTGGGCTGGCCCAAGGTCTACCTTCTGCTCGGGCTCCTGCAGGTCCTGCTGGTGGCCGGGACCCTGCTTGCCCCCGAGCCGTCCGTCACGGCTGCGGTTCCGCGCAGCCTGCGCGACTCCGTGGTGGAGCCCTTCCGTGCGTTCCTGTCCCGCTGGAGCCTGGTTGGAGCGCTTTCGATCCTGGGCTTCGTGATCTTCTTCAAGTGGGGCGTCTATCTCGTGGGTGCGATGTCGACGCCGTTCCTGTTGGGGCTGGGCTTCTCCCAAGGGGATGTCGGGCTGGTGCTGGGCGGGGCCGGGCTCGGGGCGACCATCGTGGGAACCTTGGCCGGTGCTGCGGCCATGTCCAAGCTGCCCCTGCCGCGTGCCCTGTGGCTCTTCGGGATCGCTCAGGCGGCATGCGGGCTTCTCTTCTGGCATCTGGCGGTGGTGGGCAAGGATTGGTTCTGGATGAACGCCGCCGTGATCTCCGAGTATTTCTTCATCGGGATGGGCTCGGCCGCCTTGGTCGCCTTCCTGACCCGGGTCTGCGATGCGCGCTTCTCGGCCACCCAGTTCGCCCTCCTCTCGAGCCTGATGGCGGCCAGTCGGGATCCCCTGACGGCTCCTTCCGGATGGGTCGCCGGAAAGATCGGTTGGCCCTCCTTCTTCCTGGTCTGCCTGGCGGCGAGCATTCCCGGCCTGCTGCTGCTGCCCCGTGCTTTGAAGGCGGTGCGTGAAGACGCTGCTTGATCCGGTGCGCAGGAAGCGCGTGGCCTGGACGCCCGAGGAAGAAGTCCGGCAGGGGCTGCTCCAGTACCTGCTCGGACCCATCGGGATTCCTCCGCACAGCTTGCGGGTGGAGCTTTCGCTCTCGGCGCTGGATCCGGCCGTGAAGGACCGCGTGGACGTGATGGCCTTCCATCGGGAAAAGCCTGTCCTCCTCTGCGAATGCAAGGCTCCCTCCGTTCCACTGGGGCTCGGAGTTTCCGCCCAGCTGCGGCGCTACCTTCGGCTGCTTCCCGCTCCGTGGGTGGTGCAGACCAACGGGACGGCCTTCCGCCTCCACCGTCTCCAGGGCGGGGACTGGATCGATTGCGAAGGATTCCCCGGCTGGACCGACATGATCGCGGGAATTTCGTGATTTTCGTCAGATCCCGGCTCGAGCGGCTTGACCGGGCACGGGTCGCGGATGTATCGTCATGGGCATGAAAGCCTTGGCGATCCAATGTCCCCATTGCGCAAGCCGGTGCGAGTGCGAAGTCGCCCAGGACATTCATGTCCTGCTCCTGCATTGCCCCGCCTGCCGCCGTGCGCTGCTGCAGTACTACGGGAACGCCTTCCCGATCGAGGAGAGGGAGCTCCGGCACCTGGAGACTCGCGGGCATGTGAAGGCCACGGAGACCGCCATCCGGCTGGTCACGGCCGATGCCCAGGGGCACGGCGTGGGCGAGGCGCTGCTGGACCGTCCCATCGCCGAGGAGGACATCATCAATCTCCGCATCGACCTGGCTCGCGCCCGCGATGTGAACGAATTCCTGTCCCTCCTGTGATCGGCTACGCGGAGCACCATTACCGCTTCAAGCTGCCTTGGTCGCCCATCCATCGTCCGCGCCCGGAGATGATCGTGGACGCCCCGTGTCTTGCCGTGGCCGGCCAGCCGGTCCCGATCTGGCTGGTGGTCCACGATGCGCACCGGTTTCCGCGGCGGCTCCTCAGCGCCCGGATCACGGTGCGTGCCGGCGGTCAGCTGCACCAGCAGGAGGTGGGCTTCGACCAGGAGCTTTCCGATCCATTCCACTTCCTGAGCCTGCCCTGGCCGGGGCCCGAGATCCCCGGCGAGAACCTGCTGGACGTCATCTTCCAGGTGGAGGATTCCAAGGGGCGGCGTGAGACCTTCCGCAACCATTCCCTGCCGGGCGTGGCGGATGCCTCGCTTCGCGTCCTGCGGCTTGCCGGCGGCTTCCCCTTCCCGAAGGGGTGGGTGAGCGGCGATCTCCACTGCCATACCCACTGGAGCCAGGATCCGGTGGAATTCGGAGCCGACCCGTCCGTGCTGCAGGCGGCCTCGAAGGCGTCGGGGATGGACTTCTTCGCTGCCACCGACCACAGCTACGACTTCGCCTGGGAATCGCCCGGTTTCATGGTCCCCGCCGACCCGGCGAAGGCATTTGCCAGATTCCGTCAATCCCTCCCGATGGACCGCCCCGGCGAGCCGGTGGTGCTTCCGGCCGAGGAGGTGAGCTGCGGCAACCACCTGGGCGAGAACGTCCATCTGCTGGTGATCGACCATCCCGAATACCTGCCGGGACAGGGAGACGGCGGACGCCGTTGGTTCGCCAACCGTCCCGACCTTTCCCTTGCCCAGGTGCTGGAGCGGACGCTGGCCTCCGGGGCACCCACCTTCGCGGCCCATCCCCTGCCGCAGATCTCCTGGCTGCAGCGCAGGATCTTCCGGCGCGGCGATTACCACTCCCAGGACATGCTGCCGGGCCTCACCGGCCTGCAGTTCTGGAACGGGCACGCGGGCAAGGATTTCGAGCAGGGCAAGCAGATGTGGATCCGCGAGAGCGCAGCGGGGCGTTTCCTGCGTCCCGTGGCGGGCAACGACGCCCATGGCGACCTCAACCGCGCCACCCACGTGAAGGTTCCGCTCTTTCGGCTGGGCACCACGCAGAAGCACCGCTTCGGCCATGCCCGCACCTGGCTGTCGATGGGCGAGGGGGTCGAGATCGGGCGGGTCAACCTGCGCGAGGCGCTCAAGCATGCGCCGGTACAGCTCTCGGACGGACCGTTCCTCTGGGTGGATGCCGCTGGCGGGCTCTCGGCCCGTTCGCTTCCCGAATTCGGGCAGTGGGCGGAGATCACGGTCTGGGTGATGCGAGGGGACCGCGAGGAGATCCTCCTGCGCGAGACGGCAACGACCTTGGAGATGCATCGCAGGCTGGAACTGCCGCCGGGATGCCGCTGGATCCGGGCCGAGGGACGCACGGTGCGGGGGCGCAGGGCCCTGACGCAGATCCATCTGCTGGGCTGAGGCCGGGGTGCGCCTTCCGCTGTGGTACCGCTCCGTGTCCTGGCTGGTCGGGGCGTTGCTGGCTTGGCGCGGCTCCGAACGGATGGGTCCCTGGGCCTACCAGGAAGGGACGCGGATCTGGATCCACGCCGCCTCGCTGGGCGAATGCAAGGCGGCCATCGCCGTGGCGTCGCGTTTGCCGCAAGACTTCGGGGTGGTCCTGACCAGCACCACCCGGGCTGGTCTTGAACGGCTGCGGACCGAGCTTCCGGAGCGTCCCGCATTCCTGGCTCCCCTCGATTCGCCGCAGACGGTACGCGCCTTCGTGGAGTCGCACGGGATCGTGCGTCAGCTCCTGATCGAGGCCGAGGTTTGGCCGGCATGGGTCGCGACCCTGTCGGCGATGGGGATTCCCATGGGGATCGTCACGGTGCGCGTGTCGGGTGCATCGCTCGGGCGCTGGAGACGTCTTTGGCGCCTCTTCCCGTGGATCCCAGCGCGTTTCGTAAAGGTCTGGGCCCATGCGGGAGAGCTGGCGCGGGCGCGCGAGGCGGGATTCCTGCAGGCGCAGCCGGGGGCCGGTCTCAAGTGGGCCGGGCTCGTCCCGAAGGAGGCTCCCGTGATCCCGGGGCGGCACGCCGCCCTGTCCCTCCATCGCAAGGATCATCGGGATCTCGCGGCCTTCGTGGCGCAGGAAGGCGGGGGCTGGCTCCTGTTCCCGCGCCGCCTTCGCGATGCCGAGTTCTGGTCCCGCTGGGCGGTGCGGCAGGGCCTGCGTCGGGTCGAGGATCCGGCGCAACTGGAAGCCGGAACGGCCTGGATCGCCCGCGAATTCGGACTGGTGGCGCGCTGGGTGCCGGGATGCGAGAAGGTCTGGGTCAGTCCCGGACACGACACTTGGGAGCCTCTCTTCCTGGGGGCGCAGGAGGTCCATCCCCTCAAGAAGGGACGCGATCGCCTGGATGCCTATCGGCAGCGGACGGACGCCTGCATGGCCGAGGTCGTGGACTGGCTGAGATCGCCCTGAGCCTCAGTGAAGCGGGGATCCGGCGGCACGGGCGAAGCGTTCGAGGGTGACGGAGCGTTCCCGTGCATGGTCCACGATCGGACGGGGATAGGCGAGGCCGGGAGGCAGCCCCTCCTTGCTCCAGGGCTCGTGGAGGCGGGCCGGAGGCAAGCCCGAGAGCTCGGGACACCAGCGCAGCAGGTAATGCCCTGCGGGGTCCCAACGGCGGCCTTGGGAGGTCGGGTTGAAGATGCGGAACCACGGTTGGGCGTCGGCGCCGGTGCCGGCGGTCCATTGCCAGTTCCCGACGTTGGAGGCCATGTCATAGTCCATGAGGTGCCGGGCGAACCAGCGCTCGCCATGCCGCCAATGCAGGTGGAGGTCCTTGGTCAGGAAGCTGGCCACGACCATGCGCAGCCGGTTGGGCATGGTGCCCTGGACGGCCAGTTCGCGCATCGGGGCATCTACGGCGGGGAATCCCGTCCGGCCTTCCTGCCAGGCCTCAAGGCGCTCCCGGGCGGTCGGGTCGGACTCCGGATCGTCCCATTCCAGCGTCTCGAACTTTTCCTGGAAGGCACGGGTGGCGGTGCGGGGGAAGTGGGCGAGCAGGGAATGGTGGAACTCGCGCCAGATCAGCTCGTCGGACCATTTGACGGATTGTGTCAAACTCTCCCGGAAGAGGCGCCGCACCGGGATCGTCCCGAACCGCAGCGCCGTCCCCATGCTGCTGGTGCCGTCCCGTGCCGGGATGTCCCGCGCCTCCTCGTAGCCGGCGATGCCGGGAAGGAAGCGCTGCCACAGCGCAAGCGAGGCGGTCTCGCCGGTGGGGACCGGTGCGACGGTGCGCCGGAACCCGAGCGCTTCGAGGGAAACGAGGCCGGAGTCGGGCAGCTCCCGGGCGGGAGCCAGGTGGCTGCGGGCAAGTTCCAGGGACGGGAACGGGGCCAGGAGCTCCGCAGCGGAGGCGACGCGGGCGCGCCAGGCGTTGCGGAACGGGGTGTAGACCCGGTAGGGTGTGCCATCGGCCTTGAGCAGTTCGTCGCGCTCCAGCACGGTGGCGTCCTTCCCGCTGCACAGGGCCACGCTGCGCTTGCGGCACAGCGCCTCGACGGCGGCATCCCGCGCCAGGCGGGCCGCCTCCTGGTCGTGGTTGCAGTGCAGGGAACGGACCTCGGGAAAGGCATCCAGCAGCGAGGTGAGGCTTTCCGGGGCGCGTCCGTGCAGGCAAAGCAGGCGGGATCCCAGTGCGGCCAGCTTGTCGGCCAGCTCGACAAGGCTGGCATGGATCCAGGCGATGCGGCGGTCGTCCGGCTCCAGATGGTCGAGGATGTCCCGATCGAAGAGGAACAGGCACGCGCAGGTCCCTTCGCGGGCCCGGGCCTCCTCGAGGGCGCGCCAGAGCCCGGCATTGTCGTCCAGACGCAGATCCCGGCGGAACCAGAACAGCGTCCGGACGGAACTCAAGGCACGTCGCTCCGGAGCAGGTCTTCCTTCGTGAGGACATGGACTGGGCCGTAGCTGGAAAGCGGCGCGGATCCGTCGGCAGGCGTGCCCAGCAGGGCATCCTTGGGACCTGCCACCACGATCCGCAGTTCCTCGGTCTTGAAGTAGCGGCGGAAGGTCTCGAGCACCACGCTCTCGGGGATGGTGTCCAGCGCCCTTTGGTAGTTGCGGAAGTGGTTGTCCTGCCGCCCCCAGGAGGCGCTCTGGGCGAACATCTCGGCGGTGGCCTCGGGGGTATCGAAGAGGGAGGGGATGGAGGCCTTGAGGCCCTTGCGGGCCTTGTCCAGCTCGCCCGGAAGGAAGCCGTTGTCGCGCAGCTTGCGGATCTCCTCGAAGACCAGCCCGATGGCGCGGTGGGCCGATTCGCTCTTGGTCTGGAGGTTCACGCCCAGCACGCCGGTGCGGTCGTAGTCCGAACCGGCGAAGGCGCCCACATGGTAGGCGAGTCCCTCGTCCGAGCGGATGCGGTCCACCAGGCGGGTGCCGAACCCGGAGCCCAGCGTCTGGCAGGCCAGCATCAGCGGATAGTAGTCGGGATGGTCGCGGCGCACGAAGCGGGTGCCGATCTTAACGAAGGCCTGGGTGGCCTCCACCGGGGCGATCCAGACGCCACGCTCCTGCTGCGGGGGCAGCGGCGGAGCGGTGACGAGCTTCGCATCGGAGGTCCCGGAGAGCAGCTGCACGAGCTTCTGCCGGACCGTGGCGCGGTCGAACTTGCCGGCCACCGCGATCATGCATCCCTTGGCGGCGAAGCGCCCCTGGCGCTGGGCGCGCAGCGAGGCCTGGGTGGCGCGAGCCACCTGCTGGCTGTCTGCATGGCGGGTCCAGGCGCTGGGGCCGTACTGGACCTGTCCCCAGGCGTATTCGAGCACCTGGGCCGGGGCATCCAGGCGATGCTCGATGGATTGCATGGTCTCGGTCTTGATCGTGGCAAGGCGTGCCGTGTCAAGTTGGGGCCTGTGGAGCATGTCGCCCAGCAGGTCCAGCAGATACGGCAGGTCGCGGCTGAAGCCCTGGATCTGGGCGGTCGAGCCGACCCCGCCGACACTGAGCGAGATGTCGGCTCCCAGGGTCTCGAGGGTGTCGTCCACCTGCCGGGCCGAGAGCTTGCCGGCGCCGCCTTGGCGCATCAGGGCGCCCAGCAGCTGGGATTCCAGGCCCGCCTGGGCCGTCTGGCCCAGCACGCCTTCCCGCCAGAAGAACTGCAGGCTCGCGAGGGGAAGCTGGGCGTCCTCGACCCAGTAGACCACCGCTCCGTTGGGCAGCGTGTCGGCGCGCGAGGAGAGCAGGGGAGGGGTGAAGACCGCCGGGTGCGAGGGGATCTCGCGGTAGCTGGCAGGAAGGTTCGATCCGCCAGCAGCCTTTGCCGTGGCCGTCGGCTTGCGGGCCGGTGCCTCCTCGCCCACGGTGTCGTTCATGATCGACTCGTCGCCCGTGAGCCCGCCGCGCAGCTTGGGGGTCGGGTCGTACTGCCCTTGCTGCGGTAGCGGCTTGAAGCCTGAGCATCCGCCCAGGAGCAGGGTCAGCAGGGCGAGGGCCATGGATGCGGATTTGACAAAATCTGTCTTGTGCATGATCAGCGCGCCTCCTTGGGCTTGTTGGTCAGGAGACCCACGGTGGCTCGTTCGGGCAGGAGGAAGCGGTTGGCGGCGTCCTGGACCTGGGAGGCGTCGACCTTCTGGACGGCTTCGGGGAATGTGTTCACGAGCTTCCAGTCGCCGTGGATGGCATCGAAGCCAAGTTCGGTGGCCAGGCTCTCCATGTCGCGCATCTGGCGCAGCTTCCCCATGGCGACCTGGTTCTTCACGCGCAGCAGTTCGCGGGCATCCACCGGCTGCTTGCGAACGGATTCCAGGATCTTCCAGATCTCGGCCTCGATGCGGGCGGGATCGGCCCCCGGAGCCGGCGTGACGCGCACCACGAAGACCGAGGCGTTTGCCTGGGCCCAGTGCCCTGCCTGGGCGTCGGTGCACAGGCGCAGCGAATCCACCAGCACGGTGCTCAGGCGTCCGCTCTGGCCCGAAAGGATGCCCGCAAGCACCTCGACGGCAGGGGCCTTCGGGTCCAGGATCGACGGGGTCTGGAACAGGAGATCCATCCGGGGCTTGGCCTGGTCGCGGGTGACGAGAAGCCGCTTCTGTCCGGCCGGATCCGGGTCGCGGGTCACGACCTCGGGGAAGACGGCGCCGCGCGGGATCGGTCCGAAGTAGCGGGAGGCAAGGGCGAAGGCGCTGTCGGGGGCGATGGCACCGGCCAGCACCAGCACGGCGTTCTGGGGGCCATAGTAGCGCTTGTAGTGTTCCTCGGCCATGGCGCGGTCGTAGTTCTCGATGTCGGAGGGCCAGCCGATGGTCGGGTTGCCCAGCGGGTTGGCTTCCCAGAACATGCGCTCCAGCGACTCCCAGTAGCGCCCGTCGGGCCGGTTCTCGTAGCGCAGGCGCCTCTCTTCGCGGACCACGTCGCGCTCGGCGTAGAAGTCGCGCATGACGGCGTTTTTCATGCGGTCGCTCTCGAGCCAGTAGAAGAGTTCCACCTCGGTGGGGGGGAGGGTCACGAAGTAGGCGGTTCCCACATCGGTGGTGAAGGCGTTGAGTCCGGTTCCGCCCTTCTCGCGCAGCACCTGCCAGAGCTCGTCCTTCACGAAGAACTTGCGGTGGCACGCGCTCAGGGAATCCATCTCCTTGCGCAGGCGGCGGGCCTGGAGGGTGTCGCCTGCGTTGCGTGCCTTCTTGACCAGGGTGTTCAGCGAGTCGATGCGCGGCAGGAAGACCGCATCCTGGGTGCTGTCGGTGACGCCGACCTTGCGGGTTCCCTTGAACAGCATGTGCTCCAGCATGTGCGCGATGCCGGTGGCGCCCGGATGCTCGTGGACCGAGCCGGTGGCGTAGAAGAGCCGGCACGAGACCGAAGGCACGGTGGGATTGGGGTGGACCAGCACGCGCAGGCCATTGGCAAGCACCGTGTCGCGGACGACCAGGTTGCTCGAGAGGTCCTGGGAATGGGCGAGGGTCGCGCCTAGGCAGAGCGCGACCAGTCGGATCAAGGAACGCTTCATGAAGATCTCCTGTGGAGGGATCAGAAATAGCAAGTCGCAGGCGCTGCGAGGAGAGAAGCTTGCGACAAAAAAAGAACCCCGGCCGGGCCGGGGTTCAAGAGGCTAGCGGAATTCGCCCAAGCGCTCGAACTGGACCCAGCCGTCGTTGGTGGTCAGGACCCTTGTCGTAGTGATTGTGCGTCCTTGATCGCCATTGAACCGAATGATGTCGTTGTCGCTTCCTGTCGAAGTGCCTGTGAAAGACATTACAATATTGTCTTTCACGGTTTTTGCCTTGTCGTCATTGATGCTGACCTTCAAGGAACCACTATTGGGTTGAAGTTTTGTGCTTTGTTGCGCTGATTCCAATGCGCCATAAAGAACCATGTTGCCGGTTGTCTGCAATTGAGATTGGTTAGGAACATTGAATTGCACGAAGCCGTATACAGTCCCATCCCATCCAAACGCTCCAGGATTCTTCTGGATGTAGATGATCTGGGTCGATCCTTGTGCATTCGTATACCAATTTCCAGAATTGGATTGGGTGGCGTTGATGATGAACATCACGTGGACCCCTTTTGGAATCACAAGATCTGAACCGGAAGGCGCTCCTCCCATGCTCCAATCATTGGTGATGTTGATGACCAAAAACGTGTGAAGTCCATCCGTTCCTTGGTAGAGTGGGCCGGAATACGATGACTTATTGGCAAGATAGCGGGAACGCTCAATATTATAAATGCAACTAATTTGCCCTGCTGTTGGGCGATTTATGCTGCTGGTATTACATGTAGAATAATTTATGTCACTTTTCATGTTTGTCCATTGGGCCGCGTCTAGAAAACCGGCAGGGAACTTGTTCAAGAGAACATCTGACGATTTATTGGCGTTGCTTAATGGGTCGATATCAAGATCTTGGGTTGTATAACCAAGACTTGATTCTGTGATCGGTGTTGGAGTTATTGCAACCCAAGATGGCTCATTCTCTTCTCCAGGGCGACAAGACCTATCTGATGCGTTTTGGACTTGGGATATGGGCCTCTGATATGTGCAGTTATTGGTACTCGTGTAGCTCCATGTCTTTGGACCGGTTCCAAATTTCCATTGGTTTTCCCAGCCAAGTGCAATGGTGCCGTTCATCGACAGGGTTCCGTTGAAGGTGAAAGATCCATTCAATCCCGCTTGATTAGTGGATTTCAAATAGACATCACCTCCAAAAGTGTGACTTTGTCCGTTGTTATCAGATATGCCATTAAGGAGGACTGAACGGCCTCCAACACTCAAGCCGTCTCCATTGCCTCCGCCTTTGATGGCTCGATTTGCATAGACGTCTCGATCCACGCGGGTGGTGTTGAGGCGAAGGACGCCTCCAAAACCGGAGGTGCCTTCGTAACGTAGATCTTGCTTGATGGTGAAGTTACTCAAGCCATCTTCCAAACCATCGGTGTTCTTGATGTACATGGAGCCGTTGATGGTACGTGAGCCTGTTTGGGAAATATTGATGCCGCTATTGAACCAAGCACGCGATGAAGTTGATCCTGCTACACCTACGGTAAGGTCTTTCTCGATCTCGAAGCGAGCTCCATCGACGAGTAGATCCTTCGTGACATTTATGCTTCCATTGCGATATCCTGCGAGTGTGCTTCCAGAAAAGATCATGCTGCCTTTAACTGTGAGCGCATTATTGAGCATCAAGTTTCCACGAAGGAGTAGATTCTTCTCGAAAGTGGCATTCCCTCCGTTTACATCGAGATAGCCTCCGATGATTGAGTTTTCTGCGATAGTGATGCTTGAATTCAATCGAACATTACCATTGGTGCGAATTCGGGTGGTCGAGCTTGCTCCTGATGCTTGCAGTCTAAGTTCACCCGTGCTACTGTTGCCTCCGCTATACACGCCGCCATCGATTGTAACGGTTTGGTTAAATCCATCCGAAGCGAATCCTCCCGTTGAGAGCAATGCGTTGGTAGGGCCAATGCTATTTGTACTCAAGCGGCTGTTCAATCCACTCATGCGGTAGGTCGCCACGGCGGCGTGGACATCTCCGCTGCGGCCTCTGCCGAAGGCCTCCAAGGTGATGTCCAGTGTGGAGGCCGTGCTGATGGCCTCAATCCCAAGGATGTGTACTTTGTAGCCGGAGTTCGCATCGCCGCCCAGTGGGGTATAGCCTGGATCGGAGCTGGTAACGGTAATGGATGATCCACCGAAATCCAGCCATTCCTTGACGGCTCCTGTGCCAGCAGATGCATTGAAGGCGTTGATCAAGGTGACCAAGTCCGCATCCGACTTCTGCATGCGGGCAACGGCCATGTTGAGCCCGCCAATGGCTGTCATGCGCTGGGATTTCATGTCGGCGGAATTGCCGCTTTGATCGGAGTCGCTCTTGGCAAGTTGGAGTCCAACAAAACCCAACATGGAAATGACCACGATGACGCCCAATACAACGAACATGGCCACGCCATGCCGCGGCGGCTTCGCGGTTTGCTTTCTAGAGTCCATTATTCACCATCGGGATGATGCGATTGAAGTTGAGCTCATCGTTCTTTGACTTGGCGGTCATTTTCAGGCGAATCGCTTGGACCATCGGGCGCTGGGCTGTGGTCGGGACTGCACCGCTGGCAAGGAAGGAATACTCGCCTTTGTTGAGCCGCGTGATCTTCAGATCACTGATGGTCAATGTGCGAGAAGCGGTGCTGGCGCCCATCATCTGGAACGAAACGCCAAAGAAGACCTTGGCGTTGGCATGGCCCGCATCCACGGCCGGGGAAATGTCGTATTGCACCGCATGGCTTCCACCTTTGACTGGGCGGAAAGTGATGAGATTGGAGCTCGGCGTCCCATCTTGGTAGTAGAATCCACCTGTGACGAATTTGCTGGTGGCCCCGCCCGTGCTTGTTGACAAGCCAGTCACCTCGTCGAAAAAATCGTCGTTCGCGGATACGCTGAAGGATATGCGATAGGTCGCCTTGTCGTTGAGCGGTTCGTTGCGGGCTCCGTCCGCGGAGTTGCCCGAGGACGTGAGAGGGCGGGCGAGGAAGACGGCCTTGGCCAAGGCTGCGCTCTGGCTGGCATTGACGGATGAACTGATTGTGCTGATGCTCCATGAAGTCGGCGTGCCGGAAATGCTTGCATAAGACAAATTCCAATCGGAAGAACTGGAATAGGGCATATTGGAAGATTCGAACAAGGCACTCCTTTCCTGGAGAAGTCCGTATTCGAGGGAAAAGCTTGAGACGCCCTCCAACAAGGGAATCCAATCGGTCGACTTGATGGCGTTGGCGGCGATCGTAGGATCGCCTTGCTTGGCTTGGCGGTAGAGGATCTTTTGGGTCGGATCGTACTTGTACCCGATGGTCCAGACGTTCGCGGCACAATCGAATCCAGGCCCATTGGATGGATCGTTGAGGCGAATCTCGAATCCGGTCACGCCACCGGTTGCGTAGGAAGGGGCGGGATCGAACGAGGAATTGGTGGTTCCGTACAGGGCTTCGGAACACTTGGCGGTGGTCAGGACGCGGCCTGCGCCGATGCTGGCGTTGGTTCGATAGCCGGTGTTCTTGATTTCTTCCTCAAGAATGCGGATTCCATCTCGGGCATCACCCTGAAGGCGGATCTTTTCACGGGTCTTGGTGTAGTTCTTGTGCTCTCCGGTGATCATCTGGATGGCAATAAATACGACGATTCCGCAGAGGATGATCGCGACGAGAATTTCGACGAGGGTCAGGCCTTTTTTCATTGGAGGGCTCCAGCCAAGACGCTGGAATGGGATTTTCCTCCGACATTCCATCCAACGGTGATGATCACTTTATTGCCGCCGATCGTGGAAGAACCGCTTGTATTGGGGGTGACGTCCCATTGCGCCTTGTAGGTCTGGCCATCGATGACCGTTGATTGGTTCCCCGAGAGGACTTTGGCTGAAGGAAGCAAGGAAAGTTGATCATAGACCTGCTGTCCGTAGGCCGTCGCGTTTTCAAAACGCTGACTGCTGACTTGGGTCTTGCGAGCGCCGATCACGAGTATGCTCAAGCCGGGAAGGGCGATGGCCAAGATGATGACGGCGATGAGGACTTCCAGAATCGTATAACCGTAGGTTCTTTTTTTCATCACATCGCCCCCCATGATCCACCCATGTAGCGATAGAGTTTTGGTGCGAGCGACTTGGTGCGATCGAACGCGATCGCGTAGGCGCGTGCGTTGGAGCGTGTGCTGGAAAGGAAGATGGCTCCGGCCTCCATGTCGCCGGTGGCAGTTCCGCATGCGGTGATGCCGTCGCTCCATTTCTCGGCTGTCGAGACGGTCGTCGTTCCGTCACCCGCCGGCTGGGCGCACTTCAAGGAATAGGAAGAGGTCGGATCGCGGTATCCAGCGGAATAGGCCGAGAGGTTGCCGACCAGCGGCACGGCGCTGTTGGTCGGGTCGGAGATCGCGGTGGGCTTCCCGATCTTGACGGACACTCCCGCCTTCCCCTTGTGGGTCGTGGCGATCTTGGAGTAATTGCCCGTGGCGTCCTTGGTCATCTGCCAGACTTGCCAACTCAGGAACGTCTGGCTGCCCACGGTGGTGGTCGTGAGTTCAAGCCATTGGGGAAAGCCCGTCTTGATCGCCGCTGTCCGTGCCCACTGGATGTCCTGGAACAAGGCATTCGCATCGCCGTCGAGCTGGTTTTCGCCGGTGATGGCGATGAACTTGGGCACCGCCAAGGCGGACAGGATGCCGATAATGACCACGACGACCATCAGTTCAATCAGCGTGAAGCCACGACGGCAGAGGCCTGGGGCACTCGATCTGGGTAGGGTCATGCCTTGAATGTACTTCCGATGCGTGCAGCGGGTGCAGCGATCGGGAACGAATCCCATCAGAATCCGACGCCGACAGGAAGCGTTTCGCGCGAATCGACATACTTCTGAAGGCGGTTCCAGAAGGGATCCGCATAGTATCCAGGCCGCAGCGCATGCACGACCTGCAACTTGGAGGCGGTGATCTGGATGAAGTAGATGGCCTCCATCAGCGGGGCCGGAGATTGGGTCGCAGTGTCGCAACGACGCATGCTGGTCCAGCTTCCCAGGTCCTTGGTGTCGATCAGGGACATGCCAGCCTTCGCGAGGCTGTCCGGAAGCTGGAGGGTATCGAGAGGTGTCTTCGGGTCCCATAGGCTTGCGACAGCCAGTCCCTTTTCCATGGAGGCGGTCGTGAACTCCTGGAACAGCACGCCGCGAGGCCTTATCAGGAGCGCCCGGTCGTGGCCGTTGGAACGCTCCAGCTGCAGGAGAAGCTCGGAGCCCTTGGGTTCCCGGCGCACGAAGCTCACCTGGAACTCTCCACTGGGGAAGCTTCGGCCCTTTCCTGTCAGGCGGAAACCGCGACGCAGCCAATCCCACTGCTTGGATTCCTCCAGTGTCAGCGACGAATCGGCGCAATCGTAGCGGCCGTCCTCCCCGATGATTCGAGAAGCTTTGGCGGTGACCGAGGTTTCGTCCTTGCAGGAAGAAAGCAGGGCAAGAAGGGCGGCAGAAAGAACCAGGCGCTTACGCATGGAGCGCCAAGTTAGAAAGTCGACCTTGCCGGAAAGAGTCCTGCCTGGAGGACTTCGAGCGGGGTGAGGGCCTCAAGGGGGGAATGCCCCAGATGATCAGCCAAGGCAAGCAGGCTCGTGACCGTCTCGGGGCACAGGCTCCAGGCGCGGACCTTGCCGTTGCGCAGCGATGCCGAGGCGGCGTAGGCCTCCAGATCGAGGGCTCCCCATTGCTGGGAGGTCAGGTGCAGGAGGCTGTCGGGGGGGAGGGATTCCAGCAGCGCAAGCGGAAGGGTTCCACCCGAGTAGCCGGAAAGCACGATGTGGCGGGGAGGCTGGTTCCGGAGCATCGTGGTCAGGACGGCGCTGTCCATGCCGGGATGGACGGACAGCCACAGGACCGACGGAACGCGTCGATCGGGCGTGCTCCGGTGGGCGGGCGGCAGCAGGTAGGGGAGAGGGGCGGGCGACTGCAGGGCGGTGAGCATCGATTGCAAGGTCGAGCCGTCGAGAGCGGTGACGGGGAGGGAACGGAACGGGTCGTCGACCCGGTGCGAGAGCTTGCGGAGATGGTACGGAACGAGCAGGCGGCCGGAGCTCACGATCCGGACGCCCTGCGGGGCATCGCTTGCCAGCAGATCAAGTGCCTGATGCAGGTTGGCGGCGCCGTCGGAAGCCTCGTCCCACCAAGGTTTCATCCCGCTCACGAGAAGTACGGGGCAGGGGAGGGTTCCCAACAGCAGCCACAGCGCCGGGGCAAGCCAGGACAATGTGTCCGTGCCGGCCACCACGATCCAGGCATCCATGGGAGGAGCTTGGAGGAGAGCCTGGGCCAGGGCAGGGATCATGCGGGTTTCGAGCTGACTCGAATCGATGCGCCAAGGCGCCGCATGGACATGGAGCCGTTGTCCGGGGCGCAGGATCGTCCCCAGGAAATCGCCCACGCCGCCTTCGCCGCCCGCGTCAAGCCCCGCTTCGGTCGCACGGCTGTCCAGGGTGCCGCCGGTGACGAGCAGGCCGAGGTTCATCCGGGAGCCGCTTCCGCTTGCCTGCGGATGGATCGGTAGGCCGCCATGACCTTGGCGTAGTACGAGGAGGGAAGGGTTCCTTCTCCGTGCAGGGCGCGCTCCAGCACGTTGGGGCCCACGTTGTAGGCCATGATGCCCAGGCGGAGGTCGCCGTAGCGGTGGATCATCTTGAGCAGGATGGCCGTGCCCACGGCGAGGTTGAGGGACGGGTCGAACAGGTCCTCGCGCGAGAGGTTCTTCACGCCCAGCTGGGGAGCCACGAGCCTTGCGGTGGATGGCATGATCTGCATCATGCCGGTGGCACCGGATTCGGCACCGCTCATGTAGTGCCCGACCGCATCGATGTGGCCGCGGCTCTCGACCGAGACGACCGCGAGGATCAGGAAGGGATCGAAGCCGTAGAGCTTGGCGTTGCGGTCGATCACCGCAGCGATCTCGGCGGCCTGGACCTCGGGGATCTTCTTGCCTCCCAGGTGGTGCACGGCCCGCAGCAGGGTCTGGATCCGGTGCGCCTCCTGCAGCCTTTTCTGAGCCTGCTGGCATTCGAGCTTCAAGGCTTCGGCACGGGCCTGATGCCCCGAGGAGCTCTGCCCGATCCAGATCGAGAAGATGGCCATTCCCAGCACCACGCCCGTGATGGCCAGGCCCCACACGATGGCGCCGATGAAGCTCAGTTCGAGTCCTCCGCTCAGCGAGAGGCGCTCGATGCCCAGGCAATGTCCGGTCCAGCGGGCGATCCGCGTGAACAGGGCGCGCCACTGGATCCGGCGGATCTGCAGCTTGCCGAACTTTACCGAAGACTCAAGGCTGGCCATCGGCCTGGGCTTGAGCCGGGACGGGCGCTTGGGGAGTCGGGGTTCCGGCGGTTTCGCGGGGCTTGGACTTGGGACGGGCCTTGCCCTTGCCGGGCATTTCCAGGAGACCCAGATCGGCCAGAGGCTTCACGCGCGTCTCCAGGTCGCGGGCCTGCTGCAGCGCAGCGTCCCGTTCGTTCTGCAGGCGCATCAGTCCGGCGCGTTCCTGGTCCATGAGGCGGTACTGCCACAGCACCAGGACCATCAAGGTCACGACCCACCCGGAGATCAAGAGGCCCAGGAAGGTCGCCAGGGGTGTCGAGAGACGCACGCCGGTGCGGCGCGACCAGCGGAAGCCCTTGTTGCGGTATCCACCCGCCATGCCGGTCTGGAGCAGGCTGGGCAAGGTGGGATGGATGTTGAACAGGTTGCGGTAGGGGCGCAGATGGTCCAGGGCGTCCGGATCGTTGCACACCAACGACATCGTGCCGCCGCGCCCTTGCAGGAGCGAGAGGAATTCGAGCAGGGCCAGCACCACGTCGCGCGACACGGTCTGGGCACGTGATAGGTCGACGACCAGGTGGCGACCCCTGTCGCCCATGCCGGAGAGCTGGGCGCGCAGGGCGTCGGCGCTGTCGGATTCCAAGCGGCCGCCGAAGGCCAGGACCAGCAGTTCTCCCTGCTCGTGCAGGCTGAAGTCGAGTACGGTGCTCACGACTTGCGTCTCAGGCTGCCCAGGTCGAGCTTGGTGATCAGGGACCAGGATTCACCGGTGTCCAGGCGCACGTCCCAGCTGGGCCATACGCACACGCCCTGGAATCGGTTGCCGGCGGTGGGATTGGGGCCGGGGGTCTGGATGGGTGTGACGCTGCACTGGGCGGGCTTGTTGAAGTTCCACTCCAGGAACACGCCTTCGTTGCGGTCCTCGACCAGGTAGGTCCTGGCCTCCTCTTCGGTCAGAGGGTCCTGGATCCCGGCCCAGTCGCCCTTGGAGAGCTTGTGTCTTTGGCGGGCATCGGGCTCGCCGGGGGACAGGTTCGATTCCAGCGCGAAGCGGAACGCGACCAGAGCACCGGCCACGTTGGTGAGTTTCCAGGTGACGGTCATGGTGCTCTTGCCGGCCCGCAGGGTGATGGCCTTCTCCAGGCGCACCGGCCAGCCGGTCACTTCCCGGCGGGCGCTCATCAGGATCTGGAGGTCCTTGCCGTTCTTCTTGAACTGGACCTCGAAGGGGGCATTCACGAAATCGCCCACCTCGGAGCCGTCGGGAGCCAGGAAATGCTCGAGCAGGAGCGCGGAGCGCGACGGGTCGGCGGCGGCGGCGAAGGGGGCGGCAAGGTCGGGGCCTAGGCACAGGCCCCAGTCGTGATGGCGGGGCTTGTGCTGGAGCGATGTGATGCGTCCGCCGCGCCCCGGCTCGATCAGGCAGCCCAGGCGCAGGTGGCGGGCATGGATCTGGCGCGAGCCGTTGCACAGGAGATCGGTGGCGTCCACCCGCACCGATTCGTCGCCCAGATGCTCGTCCAGCAGGGTCTCGGTGGAAAGGACAAGGCCGGTCGCCCGCAGGCGGTCCCGCAGGCGGGAGAGCCCGGCCCCTTCCTCGGCTCCTCGGAAGAATCCGGCGTTCATGGCGCGCTGCAGCGGCTCGGCTCCCTCGGCGCGCAGACGGGGCGAGGCGACCTGGTCCAGGCGTCCGAGCAGGCTCAGCGAGAGCTTGTGATGGCGGTTGGCAAAGGGATGGCGGCGCAGCAGGTCGCGCAGGCCTCCGCCCGGGCCGGTGGCGCAGAAGGTGCGGGCGGTGGAGGTCGCGATGCACACGGTGGCAAGGGCCTGGGTCTTGTCGATGGCGGAGGAGGCCGTGGCCATCGAGAACTCGGGATTGCCGGCGCAGAGTTCGCACAGCTGCGAAAGGCGCTCGAGGAAGACCGGGGCGATGCCCTCCTTGGTCTCGGTGAGAAGCGGGAGGTCGATGACGCCCAGGGTCGGGCGCTCTTCGCTTCCCGGTGTGGCATCCAGCAGGCGCAGCATGTCGTCCAAGGCACCGGCCCGGAACAGGGCCCCCAGCGATTCCTGGGAAAGCAGGACCCGCAGCGGCTGTGCCAGCTCCTCGGTGAGGACCCATCCGCCCATGTTCTCAAGCCCCAGTCCCGGCAGGACCTGGTAGTCCTTGAGGATGGTGTACTCGAAGCCGGCCTGCACCATGCCCGGGATCAGACCTGGATCCCAGACGGATTCCGTCAGCCACACGCCGCGCGCGCGCGCCTGGGCGTGCTGCCGCAAGGCCTGGTCGAGCATTTGGATCTGGGTCTGCCGCCAGGCGGGAGGCAGGAGCGGGAACAGGGGGTCGTGATACCCACCGCCCAGCCATTCCAAGCGGCCTTCGCGGGTGAACAGGCGCAGTTGCGTCAGGGCGCGGGAGGCGGAGTGGTCCGCCGCTTCCAGCATCCGCCCGGGGATGTGGACCGTGGCCCGGAAGGCTGGAAACTTCTGGAAGAGATTTGCCAGTCCTTCGATGGGGGCTGCGACCAGCGGGCGCAGCTCCTCGTCCGAGAGGTAGCCCGGGTCGGGGACATGGACAACCGGAACCAGCCAGATGCGCCCGGACATCGGATCAGAGCCGCTTGGGGGCTTCGACCAGCTTGCCTTGCTTGTCGAAGACGAACTTGAGTTCGCTCTTGCCGTCGAAGTAGGTCCAGATCTCGCCCCCGTCTGCGGTCGGAACGATGGTCAGGGCCTCGCCCAGGACGTCCTGGACCTCGAAGCGGGTGTGCCCGGCTGTCCAGCCGCGTCCGTTGTCGCGAGCGGCCTTTTCCCATTCGTCGCGTTCGAGAGGCTCGCCCTTGGGGTCGTAGAAGTTCGCGATGTAGGTGACGCCGGTGTCCTTGGAGTTCTTGGCGGGGACCTTGTAGGTGAAGACGCGGGTCCAGCGGTGGTTGTTGCGTGCGTCGAAATAGCGTACTTCGGAGATCCAGCCGCGTTCGTCGAAGATGCCCAGGAAGCGGGGCGTGGAGCGGGGGATCGCGGTGCGCTCCTGAGGACCCGAGGGGGAATGGTCTGTGCTGAGGTCCCAATCCGCGAAGAACGCCTGTTCGGTGCCGAACCGGATCTCAGTGGAAGGCTTGGGGCCCTTGAGGCTAGTAGAATCGAACCTCGTGGCCGCAGCGCGACGGGCCTGTTCCTGTTCCCAGGCCTTGGCGGAACCGGGTGCAGCGCCTCCGGCGGCATGCACGATGGATACGGACGCGATCAAAAGAACGAGCAGTTTCATATGGGATTGTCTCCTTGAATCGTCATAGTATAGGAAGTTTTGCGCCCAAGCGGTTTCAGATGGCCTGGGACAGGTCGAAGGTGAACCGTTCGCTGCCACGGCCCAGGGCATAGTCCAAGCGCAGGGAAAGCAGGCTGATCTTGTAGCGCAGGCCTGGTCCGTACCCCCAGGGGGCACCGGTGCTGTGGAAGATGCGGGAAGGGTCGCCCTCGTTCCAGATCCGGGTCCAGTCGTTGAACCACACGGCCTGCAGGTTCCAGGGAAGATTCACGCGAAGCTCCGCAGAGCCGCGGACGAAGCGGGGCCGGAGGGCTCCCTTGGTCTCGACGCGCAGCTTGTTGTAGCCGTAGGAGCGGACGGAGCGGCCTCCACCCTGCCAGAACTTGGATGCCCCGTCCAGCGTGGTGGAGTTGAGGAACCGTCCGCCGTCCAGGGCAAAGGCGCTGTAGAAGGGTCCCCACAAGGGAAGCCATGTCTTCGACTGGGCGGCAAGCCACGTGTAGGTGGAGTCGAAGCCGATCTCGCCACCGTTGCCGATCTGTCCGGCCAACGACCATCCCAAGGTCGGATCGACGGCATCGTTCTTGTAGGCGAAGTCCTGCCCCAGCTCCACCGAGTAGGAATAGTCGACGCGGTTCCTGCCACCGCTGTAGTACCAGGAATTTCGGGCGGTGGTCAGCGTCATCCAGGAGGTCGTCCAGGAGCGGATGGGGTAGGTGAAGGTTCCCTTGTTTCCTACGGTGAGCAGGCGTACGGCAGTGGTGTCGGAGAGGGCTGCCGACAGTTGTTCGATCGAGATCGCGTAGTCCATCCGGGCATCGGAGCCGAAGAGCAGGGGAGTGCCGTATCCCAGCTGGATCAGTTGGTCGCGCTGGGCGAGCCTGCCGGTCAGCGAGAGTTCGTTGAGGGTGCCCAGGATGTTGCGGTGCCGGATCACGCCTTCCAGACCGGCACCGTAGACGGCGTCGTAGGAGACCAAGCCGTCCACCGAGCCGGGGACGCGCTCGCGCACGTTCACGCGCACCAGCGACAGGGTGGAGTCGGTGGGGTGGACGGTGGGCACGACCCGCACGTTGGAGAAGAGCTTGGCCTGGTAGAGCTTCTGGGTGAAGGCGCGGATGGTGGCGGGGCGGACGGTGTCGCCCACGTCGGCATTCCAGAGGGAGCGCAGGATGTCGGAGCGGGTCAGTTGCAGGCCGTCGATGGCAAGGCCTCCGAAGATCACCGGATCGCCGGTGCGGATATCGAAGGCTGTGCGCACGAGATGGAGAGAGGTGTCCAGGTCCAGGGCCGGGACGCAGGACACGCTCAGGTAGCCGTGGCCCATGTAATGCTCGGAAAGCTGCTGGAGAGTCTGGGTCACCGCGTCCTGGAGGAAGGGAGCCCCGGCGTGGATCGAAAGCTGCGACGTGTCGGGAGCCGGGCCGGAACCCGACACCAGGAGCCGTACCGGGGCGAAGCGGTAGAGGCTTCCCCAGCGCACGTCCACATGGACCAGCGCCTGGTTGCGGGACGAATCGAGGACCTCGAGGGTCAGCTTGACCTTGCCCGACAGATGACCTTGTCCGTGGACTTCCAGCTCGAGCTGGGCCTGGGCGTTTTCCTGCCAGGCACGGCGATCCTCGCTGCGCGCACGCAACAGCGTGTCGGGGATCGAGAGGATCTTCTCGGCATCCTTGCGCGAGAGCTTGCCTCCCGCGTCCTGGACGAGGTCGACATGGATGCCGGCGAAGACCTGCACGCAGGCGGCGATCACGAGGAAGAGGAGGCGCATCACCAGAACTCCCAACGGTAGCGGATCGAGGGCTTGAGGAGGGTCTCCTTGTTGGGGATCCATCCCTTGGACTGGCGCGTCTCCACCTGCAGAAGCACGCGTTCCTCCAGGCGTGCGCGCGAGATCGAATCCTCGACCCAGTGGAAGGGCGGATGGAAGCGCAACCGCAGCGTGTAGTCGTCGGTCGCCGCGGCATTGGTGGTGGTCGCGGTGTTGGTCACAGAGGAGCTTGTCGTGGAGGTGGCGTCCGCGCGGGCGGTGAAGACGTGGGCGTATTCGGCTTCGATGTCGAAGCGGTCCGTGAGCTTCTTGCCCACAGCCAGCACCATACGGTCCTGGATGCCCGCGTTCTCGCGGGGGAGTTCCTTGAACATCACGGAGTCCGGCAGGAAGGCAAGGCCCGGATCGTTGCGGCCCTTGAGCTTTCCGTTGATGACGTCGTTCATCCAGGTGCGCATGCCGCCCACGGCCACGGCGGAGAGGGCGTTGCCGAACTGGATGCCCTGGCCGTTCTGGCTCTGGGGATAGCAGCCCAGGGCAAGGGCCTGAAGGGTGGCCTGGGCATTGGCGTCCTTGGCGCAGGTCTTGGCCTCGAGGGGCTGCATCTGCGGGTGCGCAAGCGTTCCCGTGGAGGTCAGGACGATGGAGCACTGGTCCTGGGTGCTGGATTCCGTCTGGGCGTCCTCGTAGCAGGTGTGTCGGATCTGGCGATAGCCGTTGAGCTGGTACTTCCCTTGCGGCAGGGACTGGCCGGCCCAATCCAGGCGGAACTGCTCGACCTGGAAGACCTTGCCGAAGTACTGGAAGGTGCTGGTGGAGTCGGATGTGCTGACAAATCCTGTCAAAAGGGGCGATGTGGTCGGGCCGACGACATCCACGTTGAAGGACAGGCGGGCCCGCGCGAGGTTGTTGGCCAACACGATGCTGTCGCCGACCGAGGAGACCGACAGGTTGAGCAGGAAGGGCTTGGAGGCCGCGTTCGAAGGGCGTGCGCCTCCCGCATCCGAGCTGCCCGAGCCGGAAGAGCGGAAGATCTCGGACGGAGCCGCGATCGAGCGGGAGTAGCGGGCCGAGGCCAGCTGGATGTTGCCGGTGAGCTTGTTCCAGTCCTTGGCGCTTTGGAAATGGAGCTGTCCGTCGCGCACATGGGCCACCATCTCCTCGCCTTCGCCGTAGCGCTCGCGGAAACGGGTGTTGGCGATGTTGGCGTGCAGCAGGCCGTCCTCGGTGGAGGTGATGTCCGCCACGCCCACGAAGAGGCTGCGATTGTTGCCGATGCCCAGTTGCAGCCGGTCCGCATGCCCCTTGATCTGCAGCTTGCTGGTGTTCAGGTCGTACCGGGCGCGGATGCCGGCGGCGCCGCCCTTCCTTCCGGTCAGGCTGGCCGTGTCGACGGAGATCGCCTCGGGGGTGGCGTGCGCCTTGAAGGCCAGCGCGAAGGTGTTGCCTTCGGGGGCGAGGAAACGGGCTCCCGAATCGGAGGACGCGGCGGCGGACCACTTCCAGCCGTCGGCCTGTTTCCAGGCCTTGGCCTGGCCCTTCACGGAAAGGCGTTCGAGCAGCCCGTTGGCCTCGAGGGAGTGGTTGCCCACGAGATCGAAGTTCAGTTCGGCGCGCTTGAGGCTGTCCACGAAGCCGTTGGCCCGCACCCGCAGGACATCGCTGGGGAAGGCGATGAAGGAGAAGTCGCGTCGGCTGTCGAACAGACGCGAGATCGAGGCCTTGAAGGGAATGCGCGTCTCGCCCAGGGGCCAGTAGCCGCCGATGTTGAGGGTGTCCCGCATGCCCCACATCAGGAGCGTGGGGAGATCCTGGACGCCGCCGCCTTCCTTCTGGATCCAGCCTCCTTCGAGCCTTGCCTGGGCGGTCAGGCCTGCGCTGGGGCCGGATTGGAAATGCCCCTTGAGCACGCCGCCGGCCTTGCTGTTGGGATCGACCAGGCGCATGACCCGTTCGAGGTGGATGGAATCGAGGTCCAGGTTGAGCGTGTCCAGCTGGAAGGGCCCGTTGCCGAGATGGCCTTCGAGAGTCGTGCGCAGGTGGTCGGGGCCGAAGTTCACGCGCAGGTTGCGCAGCTGGAGGTTGCTGTCGATGCGGGTGAAGTCGAAGAGCGCCGTCAGCGAGTCCTCGGTGGGGCGGGAGCGGATGCGTCCGCTGGCCCATTCGAAGCTCGAGCGTTCGTCGGCACGATGCACGAAGCCGCCTGTCAGGCGCATCGAGAAGGGAAGTTTCTGGCGGACGGCGGCCAGCGGGATGAAGTCCAGCGGAAAGTCCCCGATCTGGGCTTGGATGTCGCCGGGGATCTTGCCGCGCACTTCCGCGTAGCTGTTGGAATCTCCGTAGGGAGTCGCCGCGAAGCGCCAGAACCATTCGGTCCAACTGACCTCGCCGTTGCCTGTGAGATGGCGGGGTCCGTCGAAGGCATGGAGCTTCTCGAAGAGCACGTGCTTGGTGTTCAGCCAAAGACGAGCCTTGAGGCTGTCCTGCGAGATCTGCCCCCAGTGGGGGAAGCGTGCGGCGATCTCGAAGGCAGTGCCGTTGCCGGAATCGTAGCCGATCACGTGGGCACCGGAGTCGATGGCAAGCCCAGGGAGCCAGGTGGTCGCCCAGGGCTCGTGTGGGGAAATGTCGCCATCCAGGTGCCAGCCCAGGGGTGCGAAGGTCGCCTTGCCCCGGATGACCGAACCGGAGCGCATGCGGGCCGTGACCTCGGCGCCGTTGCGGTCGACGCGTTGCACGTCGATGTCGGCATCCAGCGGAAGGGAATAGGTAGAGACCGCCATGTTCCAGGAACGCACCTCGATGTCTCCGTCCAGGGCCATCTTGCCGTTCCATTGCGAGGGGCGGCGCGGGTTGGCGAGCTTCACCCGGATCGAGAAGTCCTTCTCGCCCAGCCAGGAGACCGTGGCTCGGGTTCCCTCGTGGCCCGCTTCGGCGAGGACTTCCACGGTTCCGGCTGGCAAGGGATAGAATGCCTGCACCCCCCCCTTGAGACGCAGCGAGAACGAGGTGTCCAGTCGGGAGCTCTGCGCCTTGGCGGCCAGCTCCCAACGGCCCAGGCGTGGGGCCGCGGCCAGGGCAGGCAGCAGGTCGGACCAGCCCGCCACGTCGGTGAACTCCACCGCAAGCGCGGCGCGGCCGCGCCGCAGATCCTGCTTGGAAAGCGTGGCGCTGGCCGAAAGGGTGTCGTTGGAGCAGCAGCCGCCCCAGACCCGTCCGCCCAAGGTCAGGGACACGGAATCGCTGGACCGCCAGTCGGCCGTCGCCTTGGCGGAGGCGTCGACGGGCACGCCCCGCGACGAGGCGCGCAGGAACGCCAGCCGGATCCGCTTGCCGCCGTGGGCCTGGGCCGAGATGCCCACGAGGCGCACGTTCCGTCCGATGTCGAGGTCGAGCGTGTCGAGCTTGACCTGGAGGCTGACGGGTAGGTCGAGGGAGGGCCAGGCGGGCGGCGTCGTGTCGGGTGGGACATGGACCGAGGTGTCGAGGAAGACGCGCAGATGCCGTGTCTCCAGGGTGGCGAAGGGCGGCAAGGTGTCCTGGGGCCAGGAGCGGGGATGGATCTCCAGCCGTGAAGGGCCGATGGTGACGGTGACGCCCTTGTCGGGCAGTCCGATCTTCAGGGAATCGAAGCGCAGGTTCGACCAGTGCGGCATCTCCAGACCCCAGGAGCGGATCTTCACGCCTTCGATCTCGACACCGGCCTGGAGCTGTTCGCGTCCCCATTGGGCGAAGGACCAGAACGAAAAGACGAGAAGCCCACCCAGCAGGAGCAGGATGAGCCCGGCTGCCGCACCTCGCAGCGCAAGCCGCAGCGAGATGGACAGGATCTGTCGGGGTTTGCTTAGTTCTTCCACCAGCGCTGGAGGCTGGGCGCATCGCGACGGATCCACTCCGCCAGTTCGGCCCAGAGCTGCTCGCCTCCGGCGGTCGCCTGGAGGGGTGTCAGGGGCTGGAAGAGAGGCGAGCCGAAGAACGCGGCCAGGGGAATGGGGCTCTTGCGGGAGAAGACGGCCTTCACGAACGGGGCGACTTCATCCTGGAGCTCGTGCATCCGTGCGGCGTCGCCCTTGGCGTGGGCCGCGAGGATGCCCAGGAAGCGCGTGGCCGCCTCGGGGATGTTGGCGGTCGCCGAGACCAGTCCGTGCCCACCCATTTCCAGGAGCGAGGCCAGTCCGTCGTCCTCGCCGGAGAGCACCGCGAAGTCGAGGTCGGCGGCGCCGGCCAAAACCTTGAGGGTGTCCTCGCGGAAGCGTCCCGGATTCATGAAGTCGACCGACTGCTTGAGGCCCACGATGCGGGGGTGGGCGGCCAGCTGGAGGATGGTCTCGGGTTCCAGGTAGCTTGCCGTGCGGCCCGGCGCGTTGTAAAGGATGATGTCGGCGCCGCCGTCCTCGGCGATCGTGACGAAATGGTCGTACAGGCCTTCCTGCGGCGGGTTGTTGTAGTACCCGGTCACGCACAGGCAGGGGATGCTCGCATCGATGGCGTGGATCTCGCGGATCAGCTCCACCGACTCGCGGGTGCAGTTGCTGCCGGCCCCGGCGATGATGCGGGCCTTCCCGGCGACCTTGCTGTGGACGAAGCGGACGAACTCGACATGCTGCTCGCCGGTGACGGTCGGGCTCTGCCCTGTCGTGCCCACCGGGATGAAGCTGTCCACGCCGACCGCCAGCAGCGCGTCGATCATGGCCGTGGCCTTCTCGAAGTCGATGCTGTTGTAGAGCCGCTTGGGGCAGTCGTCCAAGAGAGGAGTGAACAGGGCTACGTGGAGCCCGGAAAGGCGTGATCGGTTTCGTCCGCTGGCTTCGGTCATGAATCCTCCTGAATCTTGGCAATCTAGCAAAGCTGGCTCAACCCAACGCATCGGCCCATGCGGCCCTCAGCCGGGACTGGATGCGCGTGAGGGGTTTCCAGAGCCACCAGGAGAGAAGTCCCCCCGAAGCGACGGCCAGGGCCTGGATCCAGGCGGGTGGGGCGAGGGTCCCCGATAGGGCGAGGATCCACAAGTGCATGAGCAGGAGGCCGATCCAGGGGACGGTCTCGGTGACGATCCGGCGTGGGCGTTCGCCACGGGGGCGGTTCAGGGGGAAGCCGATCTCGCCCAGGAGCATGCCCAGGGCCCGCAGCTTCCGGTAGATGGCCAGGACCATGGGCAAGGAGAGCGCGAAGGCGACGAGCCAGATGGTCTGGGAGTGGGGGGACAGCGATGCATGGAGAGGGAGGAACGAGGCCGCGAAGAAGATCCCGCCGACCAGGGCCGCGTTCACGAAGGCCTGGAGCAGGAGCTTGCGCACCATCTGGGCGGCCATGCGTCGCCAGGACAGCCCGTTCTTGCCGCTGACCCAGTCGCTGTAGGAACGCAGCCCGGATTGGAGCACGGAGGGAACCAGTGCGGTGGCGAACGTGTTGAGGGTGCGGTGCCGGGAGAGAAGCCACGGGGAGACCAAGGCCGTGACCAGGGTAACCCCGATGGCCACCGCATGCAGTTGAGGCCGTGTGACGCGCAGCGAGGCGCCCAGGGCGGCGATCACCAGGGAAAACTCGCCGATCTGCCCCAGGGAGAGGCCGGAGCGCAAGGCCGTGCGTGCGGACTGGCCCGCGAACATGGCTCCGATGGTGCAGGCCATGGGTTTGAGCAGGAGCACCAGTAGCGAGGCGCTCAGGACCAGCCAGATATTGGCGAGGATCTCGGCCGGGACGACCAGCATTCCCATGGAGATGAAGAACAGCGCCGAGAAGAGGTCGCGCAGCGGCTCGATCCGGGCGCTCAGGGCATGGGCCAGCGGGGAGCCCGCGAGCAGGGCTCCTGCTAGGAAGGCACCCAGGGCCGCGCTGAATCCCACCGATTCCATCAGCAGGCAGAAGCTGAAGGCCAATGCGAGGGCGGCCAAGAGCATCGCTTCCTCGCCGGCGACCCGGACCACCAGCTTGAGCAGGCGCGGCATGACCAGGAGGCCGATCCCCCCGGCGATGGCAAGAAAGGCGCTCATGCGTCCGAAGGTGCCCAGGATTGAGAGGGCCGAGGTCCCTTTGCCGGAGGCGGCACCGGCCAGGATGGCAAGCAGGGCGATGGCCAGGATGTCCTCGGCGACCAGGATCGCCTGGGTCAGGCGGGCGAAGGGCTTGAGGTCGTAGCCGCCTTCCTTGAGCGTGCGCAGGACCATCACGGTGGAGGAGATGGAGAGCAGGGCCCCCAGGAACAGGCTGTCGAGCGGTCCCCAGCCGAAGGCACGCCCGAGCAGGGCGCCGGCCGTCACCAGGGTCGCGATGCCGGTGGCGGCGGCCAGCAGGGCCGAGAGGCCGGCTTCCTTGAGGCGGCTGGGATGGAACTCCGCGCCCATGGTAAAGAACAGCAGCACGATGCCCAGGTCGGCCATTCCGGCCAGGGACGAGGCAGGAACGAAGGTGCCGCCGGGGCTGTGCGGCCCGGCGATCCATCCGGCCAGCAGATAGCCGAGAGCTCCCGGCAGCTTGAGCGCCCGCAGCCCCACCGACAGGAGGCTGGCCATCGCAAGCAGGATGGCCAGGTCTTTCACGAGGACTGCGTGTTCCATCCTTCCAAAGATGCTATCGGATAGATGGATGGCGGATGGGCAAGTCGCGGCCCTTGCGAGAATCTTCGCCTCAGCCGCTCAGCGGCGACCGGAGATCCATACGTTCTCGGGACCGATCTCGGCACGGAGCTCCTCGACGGTCTCGCGACCCGGATCGACCTTGAGGCTGCGCGATTCCAGCAGCCAGGTGCCGGTGGGGGAGCGCACGTGCAGCAGGAACTTGCATTCGCCGGGATGCAGGCGGCAGATCTCGTCGATCCGCTCCCGTTTGCCGTCGGCCAGGGTGCGGGTGTCCAGCTGGATATGCACGCTGCCGCACAGGCGGCGGCGCGCTTCGGAGAGCGGAGCGGCCTTCACGCCTTCCAGGGTGCGCTTGGGCTCCTCGTCGTCTCCTTCCTGGGGGCGTGACTTGCGGGTCTTCACCCGCAGCAGCACCATCTTTCCCTCGTCCACCTCGCTGGAGGCCTGGCGCCAGGCATCGGCCCAGAAGGCCACCTCGCAGGTGCCCGAGAAGTCCTCGATCTCGGTGAAGGCGAACTGCTGGTTGTCCTTGTTCAGGCGGGTCTTGCACATGCGCACCAGGCCACCGACCAGGAACTCGTCGGGGAGGTTCTCGTCCGAGGTTACGGCGGAAAGCGGCATGCACAGGCCCTCGACGTCGTCGCGGAAGGGCTGCAGCGGATGTCCCGAGAAGTACATGCCCAGGACTTCCCGTTCCTTGGCAAGCACTTCCTCGAAGCTCCAGGGCGAGATGTCCGGAAGGGAGGGGGGAGGCAGTTCGAGACCTCCGCCTCCGTCGCCCATGTCGAACAGGCTGACCTGCTCCTTGGAGCCCTGCGCGTTGGCCGCGAAGGAAAGCGCCTCGGGGAGCGCTCCAAAGAGCTGGGCGCGGGTGCCGGGAAGCTTGTCGAGGGCTCCACCCATCACCAGGCTCTCCAGGGCGCGGCGCGGCAGGGCCTGCGGTCCCACGCGGCTGCACAGGTCGAACAGATCCTTGTAGGGGCCGTCCTTGAGCCGTTCGGCCACGATGGCCTCGGCCACGGAGCGACCCACGTTCTTGATGCCGGTGAGGCCGTAGAGGAACTTGCCGTCCTTGACGGTGAAGCGGGCGCTGGAGGACTGGACGTCGGGGGCCAGCACCTCGATGCGCTGGCGCTTGCATTCGTCCACCAGCTGCACCAGGCGCTCGGTCTTGTCCAGTTCCGAGTTGCAGTTGGCGGCCAGGTACTCGGCGCAGTAGTTGGCCTTGAGGTAGGCGGTCTGGTACGCCACGACGGCGTAGGCGGCGGCGTGCGACTTGTTGAACGCATACGCTGCGAACGGGATCAGGAGGTCCCAGACCTGCTTGGCGGTCTCCTTGGGGAAGCCTCGTTCCTCGGCACCGGCCAGGAACTTGGGCTCTTCCTTCTTGAGCTTCTCCTCGTCCTTCTTGGCCATCAGACGGCGCAGCAGGTCGGCACCACCCAGGGAAAATCCGCCCATCACCTGCGCGATGGCCATCACCTGCTCCTGGTACACCATCACGCCATAGGTGGTGCCCAGGATGTCGTTGAGCTTCTCGTGGTAGCAGTCCACCACTTCCTGGCCGAGCTTGCGCTTGATGTAGACCGGGATCTGGTCCATGGGGCCCGGACGGTACAGGGCATTCATGGCGATCAGGTCCTCGAGGCGCTCGGGCATGAGCTTCCTGAGGTATTCCTGCATGCCGCGCGACTCGAACTGGAACACGCCCACGGTGTCGCCGCGCGAGAGCATCTCGTAGGTCTTGGGGTCGTCGTCGGGAAGGCGGGTGGGGTCCACCTTGACCCCGTGGCCCTCCAGGATGAAGGCGCACGCCTCCTGGATCACCGAGAGGTTGCGCAGGCCCAGGAAGTCCATCTTGAGGAGGCCGATCTTCTCGGCATAGTCCTTGGAATACTGGACCACCACGGCCTCGGGGTTGTCCTCGGGGCAGTAGAGCGGCGCGAAGTGGTCGACCACCTGCGGGGCGATGATCACCGCGGCGGCGTGGACGCCGGGCTGGCGCGTGTAGCCCTCCACCTTGCGGGCCAGGTTGTAGGCGCGCAGGTAGTCGGCGTTCTCGGACTTTTCCAGTGCCTCGCGCAGCGGGGGCGAGGTCTCGAAGGCCACGTCCAGGGTCGGAGGCTTGCCTGCGATCATCGGCGGGAAGAGCTTGGAGAGCCGGTTGACCTGCATGTGGTCCAGGCCCAGCACGCGGGCCGTGTCCTTGAAGGCGGCCTTGCTCATCAGGCGGCCGTAAGTGATCACCTGCGACACCGAAGGCGCACCGTACTTGTCGCGCACGTACTGGATCACCTTGTCGCGGTCCAGGTCGGAGAAGTCGGTATCGATATCGGGCATCGACACGCGTTCGGGATTGAGGAAGCGCTCGAAGAGCAGCGCGTACTTCATCGGATCCACGTCGGTGATGCCGGTGCAGTAGGCTACCAAGGAGCCCACCGCAGAGCCACGTCCCGGTCCCACGGGGATGCCCATGTCGCGGGCGGCGCGGATGAAGTCGGCCACGATGAGCATGTAGCCCGCGACCTGCATCTTCTTCATCATCACCAGTTCGTACTCGAGCCGGTCCTTGGCCGGCTGGTCGTCGGGGGCGTAACGCTCCTTCAGACCTTCGCGGGAGAGGTGGGCCAGGTAGTCGTTGTCGTCGGTGAAGCCTTCGGGCAGCGGGAACTGGGGATAGAAGTACTCGCCGGTGACGATCTTGGCCTTGCAGCGCTCGGCGATCACAAGCGTGTTGTCGCAGGCCTCTGGCCAGCGCTTGAACAGTTCCCGCATCTCGTCGGGGCTCTTGAGGTGGAACTCGCGGGACGGCAGGCGTTCGCGTTCCGGATCGTCGAGCTTGCGGCTGGTCTTGATGCAGGAGAGGAGCTCGAGGATCTCGTGGTCCTCCTGGGTCATGCAACGGACCGAGTTCGTCGCCACTAGGGGAATCGACAATTCCTGTCCGATCCGCTCCAGCGCCTCGCAGACCTCGTCGTCCCCGGCCAGGCCGTGGCGGTTCATCTCGAGGTAGTAGTAGCCCGGCCCCAGCAGTTCGCTCCAGGCGCGCGCCGCCTCGCGGGCCTGCTCGTAGCTCCCCGAGCGCAGCAGGCGGTCGAGTTCCGAATCGTGCCCTCCGGAGAGGAAGACGATCCCCTCGCGGAACTCCCGGACCAGCTCCATGTCCACCCGTGGGCGCCCGTTGAAGTGGGATTGGGTGTAGGAACGGGAGATGATCTTGCAGAGGTTGCGGTAGCCCGGCTCGAACGACTCGCACAGGGCCACCATCGGCAGGGGCGTGGAGTTGGGGTCCTTGCGGTCGTGGCTCACCCACAGTTCGGCGCCCAGGATCGGCTGGACCTTGGTCGGCTTCTCCTTGTCCTTCTCCAGGTCCTTGCACATCCCCTGGAACTCCACCGCTGTCATCATGTTGCCGATGTCGGTGATGGCAAGCGCGGGAAAGCCCAAGTAAGGCAGCTTCTTGAAGAGGGGCTTGAGCTTGATCGCTCCCTCAAGCATGGAGTATTCGGACCGGACGTGCAGATGGACAAAGCTCATGCGACCAGCAAAGGTAGCACCCGGGGGGCGGTTGACTGTCCCCAGCTCATCCTCCGCGACATTTCCGAGAAATTCCAGGTCCTTTCCGCCCTGCCCGAGAGGGATGCCGAAAAGAACATCACCGATGGTGACTTGATGGGTTTTCCTGAAGGGGATCTCTTGATCTGAGTTGGAATTGCGCCGGTTCAGTTATCTGTGCGTGGGAAATTCCATTCGTTCTTTGGTTGAATCTTCGATGGACACTGGCTTTCAAGCTGGGACATCCCATTTCAATCGGCTTGAGTCGAAATGAGAGGTTTTCCGGCGGTCGTAGAATTGTGGCAAGGAATTGATGTTGGTTTTCCTCTTTTTTTGTTGCCTCAGCATTTTATTCTCGTCATAATGGAATCGTGCTGGGTGACCTCTCGTCGGGGGAGCGCGCCCCCAACAGGATACAAGTCGATGGGGAGGTTTGGCATGAAACTGCGCAAGCACTTTTGGTGTATGGTCGTGGCCTCTGGAGTGGCCATGGCGGAGGGGGATCCGGCTGGAATGGACAATCTCTCCCTTGCGGACCTGATGAACATCAAGCTGCAGACGGGATCCTTCCTGGAGCTTGACCTTGCAAAGTCCCCGATCTCGATGACGACGATCTCCCATGAGAAGGTCGTCGTTTCCGGTGCGAGGAACCTGTCGGAAGCCCTCGAGATCTACGTTCCGGGCTTCCAGTACGCCTACAACCACTGGAACGGGGTGGTCTGGGGGATGCGCGGGGTGATGAACGACCGCAATTCGAAGTTCATCGTGCTGGTCAACGGGCACAAGATGAACACGGAAGCCCGCGACGGCTTCATTCAGGAGACGGCGCTTCCCGGCTTGAACGAGGTGGAGCGGATCGAAGTCCTTCGAGGTCCGGCCGGTCTGGTGTACGGATCCGGGGCGATCGCCGGAATCGTCAACCTGGTGACGCGCAAGGCGGAAAAGAACTCCACCGAGTTCGTGGCCGGCTTGGGGACATGGGGGAACCTCGGGAACAGCACCAAGACCTTCGAAGGTACGGTGTTCCAGGCGCCTGACAGCAAGCTGAAGTACACCATCTACGGTGGATGGACCCAGTCCGACGGGCAAGGCAACCAGCGCACGAAGATCTACGGCGCTCCAGCTTGGCCGTATGCTGGCTGGGAAGCCCACGACATCAGCAACGGGGTCTATTCCAACGGAAGTGCGAATTCGATGCCGGCCAGCTGGAAGATCGGAGGGACGCTGGATCGGGAGGAGCTGAGCCTCCAGGCTCGCCTCACTCGCCAGGTCACCAATGTGGGAGGGCTGATGCTGGCGGATCCATGGCCTTGGGCGCTGGATGCGAAATCGACGACCGTGGAGGGAACGCCCAAGCCGTTGACCTGGATGGGTGGGGTGCCGGTGTATGCGACCGACGACCCGTACGACCAGAACGACCTGAACGCCAAGCTCGTCAAGTCACGGGAGTACGTGGTCGACAACATGATGGTCGAGGGCGTCTGGACACAGGCGTTCGGGGAGGACCAGTTGAAGCTCAAGGCTTCGATGGATGCCAATTCGAACACGATCCGGAACATGGACGTCGTCGGGGCGGATGCGACGGGACAGCCGGGCGGAATGCCGGGCTTTGTACAGGAGACCTCCGGGGAACGGAGGCTTACCGCAGGCGGCTCCTACCTGATGAAGCGGATTCCGCAACTCCAGGTCGCGGCGGGATACGAGTTCCGTTGGGACGACATCGGCGACGACATGTCCGGGGACAACTACTATACGGTTTACGGGAACTCGACGACCGGCCACTCCTGCCTTACGCCGGTCCGCTACACCAACCATGCCCTTTTCATGGAAGGCATGTACGATCTCCACGAAAAGCTCTCGATCGGCTTCGGCGGGCGCTGGGACGGGCATACCCGCACCGTCGACGACGGGGGGACCTTCAACGGGAAACTGGCCGCGATCTTCCTTCCTGCCCACGGGCACAGCATCAAGCTGCTGGCCCAGACCTCGACGAACAACGCAACGGCCGACAACTACGAGCCGAACCGGAACTACCTGGACGATTTCGGCAACGTCATGACGCGGCCCATGTTCGCCTCGGGCACCACGGTGCACCCGCAGTCGTGGACATCGGTGCTCGAACCGGTCTCGGCGGAGGAACTGCACAGGATCAAGCCGGAGAGGACGATCTCGTTCGAGCTGACGAGCACCCACCAGATGAATCTGCCCATGGGACTGGATCTGTACGTGTCGCCCAGCGCCTCCTACAACATGGTCCAGGATCTTCTGGCATGGAACCAGCTGCTCTACCGTGTCCAGAACACCGGGGACTACGACTTCGTGAGCCTTGAGATGGAGACCGAACTCAAGTCGAGATGGTTCCAGCTGGGCTTGAGCCATGTCTGGCAGGTACCAGTGAACTTGCAGGTCTCCAAGTTCGGGGATACGCTCGAGATCGCCCATACGGCGGGCTCTGGACACTACTACGACTCGACCATGGTGAACGGGACCTGGCAGTACTATCCCATCGTCTCAGGGTACACCAAGACCTACTACAATTCCGTCGCCAATTCGATCTCGCGGGACGGCAAGAACTTCCTCAACCTCCATTCCCAGGTCAGCAAGGCGAACCTGACCTTCACCCCGACCTCGTGGCTGTCCCTGCACACCAACGCAAGGATCTTCTGGGGCATGACCGGTCGGGATTCGCTGGGGACCAGCTACGCCTCGGGCACGAAGATCGACATGCTCGACATCGACGGGTCGGCCATGATCAAGCTGGACGCCGGTGCCCAGCTCGTCCTTCCGGGAGGATGGAACTTCGGGGTCTACGTCTACGACCTGCTGGCAAGCGACAGGAAGAACGACGGTCTCATCAACTCGATCCGGCCGCAGGTCATGATCGACGGTGCGACCAGCGAGCTGTACGCGATCGACAACACGTCCTACGCCTTCAGGCTTCAGAAGACGTTCTAAGACCGACGATCCGTCGTCGACTTTTCCGGTGCCCGTTCTTGGCCGATTGCCGGGAACGGGCTTTTCAGCGTACGGTGTGGCCAGGCATCCGTTCGGGGAAGAGCCTCTTCCAGCCGCCAAGCAGGGTGCGGACCGAGTCGGGAGACTGGACGGACAGGCGCAGCCAGCCGGGAAGCCCTTGGGTCGTGGTGTCCCGCACCCGGATGCCTTCGGTGCGCAGCTTCGCCCAGGCATGGCCGGGATCGCGGACCAGCAGCCAGTTGGCGGAAGTCTCGAGGACCTTGCCGCCCAAGGATTCCAGCTCCGAGGCAAGGCTGCTGCGATCGGCCCAGAGGGATGGGCGGACCTCGCCAAGCCAGGAGCCGGCGGCAAGGGTGAGGCTCCACTCCAGGAGGGCGACGCCTTGGGTTCCCACGCACCATGCCGGGGCGAGCGGAGCCATGCGGCGGGCATGGTCGGTGTCGGCGCACTTCATCCATCCGGCCCGCACCCCGGTGACCGAGAACGGCTTGTTGGGAGCCCACATGAGGTCGGCGTCCTCGGGCAGCTCGGGAAGGGCCTGGCAGAGCGCGGCATAGGCGAGATCGAGGACCAGGCGCGATCCGCGCTGTCGGCAAAGGCGGGAGGCCTCACGCAGGAACCCAGCATCGGGAAGTCGGCCGTCGGGGTTGTTGGGAAGGCACACGAAGGCGCAGCCGCGCTCGGGGATCCGATCCAGGAACTCGGCTTGGCTTGCCGCGGAAAGGCTGGTGCGGCCCAGGGCACGAGCGCAGCGGTGGTATTCGCCGAAGGCAGGCGAGAAGGACAGCACCGGTCCTGGCTGCGAAAGGACGCTGCGGAAGATGAGTTCCGCGGCACCGGCACCGACCACGATGCGCGAAGGATCGCCTTCGCCCAGGGCGGTGCGCAGGGCGAGGTACTCGGGGTCGGGATACAGGTCGGGTCGTGCGGAGGCCAAGGCTTCCAGCAGGGCGGCGGAGGGGCCGCACCAGACCGCGTTGGAGGAGAAGTCGTGCTCCACGGACGGGCCGGAGTCGGGGCCGCCGTGGAAGGGGAGATCAAGACCTGGCATGGAGCATCCGTACCGCGAGTTCGAGGAGGGAGAGGAGTGTGGCGGCGAGCCATGCGGTGCGGGCCACCAGTTCCAGGCCGCGGCGGGTGTGTCCCGCATCCGGGGACGGGGCCGATCCGTTGAGCACGTAGACGCCGGGCTTGCCCAGCCTGACGCTCAGGGCAAGCGCGAGGGCGCCCATGGTCCAGCCCCCGTTGGGGGAAGGGGTGATGCGGGACTGCTCGCGCAGCCGGTTCCATAGGGCGACCGGACACAGCAGGAGGCCGGTCAGTCGGGCGGGGATCCAGTTGAGGACGTCGTCCGTGCGGGCGGCCCATTTCCCGAACCACTCGCGATGGTCGCGGTATCCCCACATGGCGTCTGCGGTGTTGGCGAAGCGGTACAGGAAGAGGCCCGGAAGCCCCAGCACGCAGAGCCAGAAGAGCGGTGCCGTGACAGAATCCGTCAAATTCTCGGAAAGCGACTCCAGCGCCGACTCGCGCACCTCGGGCTCGGCGAGGCGGGTCGTGTCGCGGCTGACGATGCGCGCAAGGCGGGTGCGTCCCTGTTCGATCCCTTCGGAGAGGGCGTCCTCGACGCCTTGGACCTCGTGGCACAGGAGGTCCAGCGACAGGAAAGGGAAGGCGGCCAGGGCCGTCAGCGGGATCGCCCATGCGCCCAGCGGCGAGAGCATCCTTTCGATCAGGATGCCGGCGCCCAGACAGAGTCCGGCTCCCAGGAGCCAGAGGGCCAGGCCCTTCAGGAAGGCCCGCGAAGGCGACGCCGGTACGGAGCGTCCTGCCGCACCCAGATAGCGCCCCATCCAGACCACGGGATGGACCGCCAGGGGCGGCTCTCCGAGGATGCGGTCGGCCAGCAAGGCAAGCAAGGGCGTCATCGGGAGCTCAGTGCGGGCGTCGCGTGTGGCGCACGATGTCGCCGGTGTCCAGGTAGATGATGTCCTCGGCGATGTTCTTGGCCAGGTCCGCCACGCGCTCGATGTCGTGGGCGCATTTGGCCAGCTCAAAGGCGGCGTCCAGGGTGCAGTCCCCGGCGATGGCCATCTCCCTGGCCTTCGAGTTCACGGCATCCTCCAGGGCGTCGATCACGTCGTCCCCCGAGAGCACGAGCTTGGCCGCATCCAGGTCGTGCTCGGTGAGCGAGCGTGCGGCCTGCTGGTAGGCTTCTCCCACCCGGCGCACGAGCAGCCCGGCGGCCTGAGGCAGGAGCGAGAGCGGAGGCAGGCGCGAGAGGGAGCGCGCCACGTTGGTGGCATGGTCGGCGATGCGCTCCAGGTCGTTGTTTGCCTTGAGGAAGGTCGCCAGGCGCCGAAGATCCACGCCGGTAGGCTGGTGCAGGGCGATGATCTTGAGGCATTCCTCCTCGATCAGGACCTCTTCCTGGTCGATGTCCTCGTCGGCCTGGGCGAGCTGGTCGCCGCCTTCGCGCCGCTCGGAGAGGAAGGCCTGGAAGACCGTGAAGAGATGGGTCTCCACGCGGCGACACTGGGTCGCCATGCGGGCGGAAAGGCGCTGGAGTTCCAGGTGGGTATGGCGGCTCATGGGTGGATCCTCATCCGAAGCGTCCGGAGATGTAGTCGTCGGTCTCCCGGCAAAGCGGGCGCTGGAAGACCTTCTCGGTGGGGCCGACCTCGATCAGGCGGCCCTGGGCGAGAAACGCGGTGTATTGGCTGATGCGTGCCGCCTGTTGCGGGTTGTGGGTCACGACGACCACGGTGGGGTCGCCTGCCAGCGAAAGCAGGAGATCCTCGAGCTCGGCGGTGCCGACGGGGTCGAGCACCGAGCACGGTTCGTCGAGCAGCAGGAGCGAGGGGGATGCTGCCAAAGCCCGCGCCACGCACAGGCGCTGCTGCAGTCCCGACGGCAGCCGATCCCCCCGTTCGCCCAGGCGGTCCTTCACGGCGTTCCAGAGGCCCACGCGGCGCAGGATCTTCTCGGCCCCTTCCTCGGGGTGGCGCTTTCCCTGAACCCGCAGCGCATAGGCCACGTTGTCCAGGATGCTCATCGAGAAGGCGTTGGGGGTGCGGAACACCATCCCGATCCTGCTGCGGTGGGCCAGCAGGTCGGTTTCGGGCGAATGGATCTCCTTCCCCTCGAAGCGCAGGGTCCCGGAGATCTTGACGGAATCCGTCCATTCGTTCATGCGGTTGAAGGAGCGCAGCAGTGCTGTCTTTCCAGAGCCCGAGGGGCCGATCAGGGCGGTGATGGAGCCCTTGGGGACCGCGAAGCTGATGTCGGAGAGCACCTCGCGGCCGTCCAGGACGAGGCAGAAGCGTTCCAACTCCAGGAGCGGGGCATCTGCGGGGTAGGGGTGGCAGGCGGTGGGTTTGACGGATTCTGTCATGGAGTGCCTCCCGGGTGGCGCAGGGACGCGGCCCAGGTGCGCAGGCTGATGGAGAGGACGGCGAGCACGAGGCAGGAGAGGCTTCCCGCCCCGATCCCCAGCGGTCCGGGCGGAAACTGCTCGATCCCGTGGTAGATGCGGGTGCCCAGGTGCTCGAAGCCTCCGCCCAGGTGGAGCCAGGGAGCCGCTCCTCCCAGCAGGGGCTTGCCGGAGAGCTGGACGGCGCCGGTCAGGAGGAGGGGCGCCGTCTCGGCCAGCGCCTGCACGGCACCCATCAGGATGGCTGCCCACAACCCTTTGCGGGCAGCCGGCAGGACCACGTGGCGCAAGGTCTGGAGACGCGTCGCGCCGGAGCACAGCGACGCTTCGCGCAGGTGGGAAGGGACCTGCAGCAGAGCCAGGTGCGCCTGTCGAGTTACGGTGGGGAGCGCGAGGAAGGTCAGGGTCAGCGAGGCCCAAAGGAGCGAGGGAACGGCGAGGTGCGGGTCGATGGCGGGTGCCACCTGGCGGACGAGGATCGCCAGGCCGAAGGCGCCGAACACGATGGGGGGGACGCCGGCCAGCAGTTGGACCGATTGGCGGAAGAGCCAGCTCAGCTTCCCGGGGCGCGAGAATTCCGACAGCCAGATCGCCGCCGCCACCGCCAGGGGACTGGCCAGCACGGTCGCCAGCACCGTGGCCAGCACGGTTCCCGTGATCGAGGCGAAGGAGCCGGGGGAGGAGCTGATCTGGAGGCGCAGGATCAGGAGGAAGTAGCCGAACTTCTCGCGAAGGCCCGAGTCCTTCGGGCGGATCAGGCGGATGTCCTCGATCGGAAGCTCGACCCTTGTTCCCTGCTGGAGGAGGCGGACGCGGATCCGCATGCCCAGGCCGTGCAAGCGCTGGAACTCCGGGATGGAGAGGGTGTCGCCGAACTGGGCGGCTTGGCGCAGCCGTGTCATGTCCTGCCCGAAGGACTCGCTCCACAGGGCAAGGGAACGGGAGCTGATCGGGAGGATCCGGTCCGGTTCCACCAGCTCCAGGCGTGGGGTGCAGAACCAGCGTCCGTCGTGCAGCAGGATCGCCTCGTGTCCCAGCGCCGGGCGCGAAGACGCCAGGGCGGCGGCGGGGACGACCCAGGCGTCGGGGTGTCCGGACTTGCGGATCCATTCGCCCTCTCCGCTGCGGCCCAGCCGTTCGATGCAGGTGCTCTGGCCGTCGATCTGGGCGATCTCGATCGCTCCCGGCCAGGCGCCGCGCAGCACCGACCAGGTCAGGCTCGCGATCAGGGCGAGGGAGGCGAGGAACAGCATCGCGAAGGCTCCGGTCACCCACATGGCCAACGGCTCGGACGGGCGCAGCCTCATGCCTGGCGCTCCTGCAGGGCGGCGGGGATCTGTGCCGCGACCGCCAGGAGCAGGAGCACGAGCGCGCTCCAGAGCAGTTGGGATTCGATCGGCGACCCTGCCGTCGAGTCGGGAAGTCCCAACACCAGGGCGCTGGAGAGGGTCGCTCCGGCCCAGGGAGCGTGGGCCGACGAGCCGCACAGGACCAGCACGACCATGGTCTCTCCGCAGGCCCAAGCCAGCAGCTCCAGGAGGGTGAAGCCGATGGGCAGGATCGCCTGGGGGATCACGACGCGGCGTGCGGTCTCCCAGCGGGTGGCGCCGCAGGTGAGCGAGGCTTCGCGCAGGTGCGCGGGAATGCGGGCGAGGTGGACGAGGCTGCGGGCCGCCACCTTCGGGGCGAGGAAGCTTGCGATCGCAAGCCCCGCCCCGAAGGGGGAATAGAGGGAGGGGAGCGAGAGAAGGACGGTTCCCGGGCCGATCAGGCGCAGGCTGATGTAGGCCGTCGCGGCCAGGAGGAGGGCGCAGACCAGGGCGAGGGGAAGGCCGAAGAGATGGTCCGCGGTCCGGGGAGGGACGCGCGGGAAGACCGCGGCAAGCAGGGCAAGCAGTACGGGGGAAGCGATCGCGAAGAGGGCGGCCGGTCCGGAAAGGATGTTCCACCACGGCCCCAGGAGCAGGGTCGCGATCCATGCGGCGCAGACCGGAGGAAGCGCGCCCAAGCCTTCCAGCAGGAGCGTGACGATGCGCCGGGGCCTGCCGCGCAGGAACTCGCTGGCGAACAGCGCCGTGCCGATGCCGATGGGAGTGGCCAGCAACAGGGCTGTGGCGGCGATGGACAGGCTGGGGAAGAGGAGCGCCAAGGCCAGCGGGAGTCCTGACGGATGCGCCCTGAGCAGAAGGGTGATGGCGATGGTCGGGATGGCAAGGGTTGCCGGAAGGCCGACCAGGAAGAACAGGACGGAGGCGGTGCGGTCGTTCCTGCCGCGGAACATCAGTGCGTTCCCCGGTCGAGGGGAATCAGTCCGCAATGGCCTAGCTGTTCCTGGCCGGGGCGGGAGCATGCGTAGCCCGAGAACTGTGCGGCCAGGCGGTTGTCGCGGGTCCGCGCCAGGAAGAGAGGGCGGTACAGGCGGAGCGGCGATCCGGCTCCGTCCCGCAGCTCGAGGATGCGGACCTCTCCGTGGACGGCTTCGCGTCCGGCGTAGCCGATGCCGCGGGGATCGGCGGCCACGGCGCGCACCACGCCTTCGGGCCCGGGAAGTTCCCGGGTCGTCGGGGCGAAGGGTTTTCCCGAGAGGATCCGGGCTCGAACCCATGCGTAGGTTCCCGACAGGGCGTTTCGGCTGTAGATCCGCCAGGTCTTGTCGGGAGTCCCGAGCGTGCGGCGCAGCTCCGGTTCGCTCAAGGAGCGCAGGGGATTGGAGGTGTGGACGAAGAAGACGACCTCGTCCCAGCCGACCTGGTCGATCAGGACGGGCATGCCGATCCGCCTCTCGACCAGGCGCAGATAGGCGCTGTCGGGTGCCCGGCTGAGCAGTGCGACCTGGCAGGTCCCTTCGGCCAGGGCTGCAAGCGAAGTGCCCGATCCGGGAAAATGCGTCTCGACGGAGATCTGGGGCATCTGGGCGTTCCAGCCGGCGCTCCAGGTGTTGGCCACCTGACCCAGGGTCTCGGATCCGCACACCCGCAGGGAGGCCGCCGCCACGAGGAGATGGCACAGCAACGGGAGGATCATCCGCCTCCGAGGAACCGGACGATCTCGATCTGATCCCCTTCTTCGATCGGAGTGTTGCTCCAGGAGGATTTCTCCGGGACGGTCAGGTTTCTCTCGACCACGACCCACTGGCTGTCGAGTCCGAGCTCAGCAACCAGCTGGGAGACCGTGCTGCAGGATGTGGAATGGACCTCGCCGTTGAGCTGGATGTTCATGCCGACTCGTCCTTGAGCGCATCCGGGCTCCACTGGTAGCCGACGCCAGTGACGGTCTTGACGCAGGTGGAGTAGCGGCCGAGCTTCTCGCGCAGGCGGGTGATGGCCACGTCCACGCTTCGCGGCCCGGAGGTGCTGTCCATGCCCCAGACGTCCTCGAGCAGCTGCATGCGCTCGACCACGCGGCCCTTGGCCACGATGAGGGTGCGCAGGACCTCGAACTGCTTGTACGTGAGCGTGACGGTGGTCTCGGCGATGGAGACGAGGCGGCGGTCGAGGTCGACCTTCAGCTCGCCCACGTCCTCGGTGTTCCCCGAGATGGAGCCGGTGGTGCGGCGCAGGATGGCCTGCACGCGGGCGATCAGCTCCCGCACGGAGAATTCGCCGCCCTTGGCGATGTAGTCGTCGGCGCCCATGGAGAAACCGTAGATGCGGTCGTGTTCCTCGACGCGGGCCGTCAGGAAGATCACGGGCATGGCGCGCAGGCGTTCGCTGTCGCGGATGCGGCGGCAGATCTCGGTGCCTGGCATGTCCGGCAGCATGATGTCCAGGATCGCAAGGTCGTGATGGTCGTCCGAGAGGATTCCCATCGCTTCCGCCCCAGAGCCGGTGGCGGAAACCCGGTACCCTGCGCCCTTGAGATTGTCGGTGACCAACTCGCGGATGGCCACATTGTCTTCCACAACCAGGATTCGTTCTCTAGCCATGCACCCAAGATAGCAGCATGGAGGAGAGCTTCCGCAGGGGGACTTCACGCGTTGCACAAACCTGCAAACGCGCTGAAATGCGTCTGAAATACCGATTTCGTCTGTTTGCTCTTGTCGCCAAGAGTTCATTCCACCTCTCCTCAGGAGCACTCATGAAGAAGTCAACCGCCCTGGCCCTGGCCATCGCCACCCTCACCGGATCCATCTACGCACAGGAGGTCGTCACCAAGGACGCCCTGGATGCCGTGAAGGTCAAGGCCGACGCTGCCGGCGCCAAGGCCGCCGGGGCCGACGCGAAGGTCGTCGCTCTCGACGCGAAGGTCGACTCGGTTTCCGACAAGCTCGATGCGACCAAGGGCAAGGTCGACGGACTCGAGGAGTCCTACCTCGAGACCAAGTCCACCGTCGAGACCCTGGCGAAGATCAAGGTCACCGGCCTCATCCAGGCCCGGATGGAATACGCACCCGGGGATACCGGTATCCTGGACGCGGGTCTCCCGAGTGATCAGACCCGCTTCAAGGTGCGTCGCGGACGCCTCAAGGTCTCGCAGAGCGGGAAGCTCGGCGACTGGGCGGTCCAGGCCCAGTACGGCGAGAAGGGCATCGAGCTGCAGGACATCTACGGGACGGCCTACGATCCCTGGAACGTGGCCAAGCTGCGCGTCGGTGCGCAGGACATCCCCTTCGGCTACGAGATCGGCTACTCCTCTTCCAGCATGGAGACAATGGAACGTTCGCTAGCCGAGCAGAAGATCTTCAACGGCGAGAAGGATCTCGGCGCCGTCCTCTTCCTGGCCTACGACAAGGACTTCTTCCAGTACATCGACCTCAAGGCCGGCGTGATGAACGGCCAGATGAACGTCAAGACCCAGGAGAACGACGACGGCAAGGCTTACCTCGGGCGCCTGGGCTTCAAGGCTCCGATGAAGGATCTCAACCTCGAGATCGACGGCGGCGCCTCGTACTACTACAACACCCTCACGGCACGCGGCCTGACCAGCGTCCTGGACTACGACAACCAGCTGGGCAACCACACCAACGCCAAGAACCAGTACGCGGCGGTCATCAGCGGCGACGTCGAGCTGAAGAAGCAGATCATCGGCGCCGACCTCCAGGCATACGTCAACATCCTGCCCTTCGGCGGTACCGTGCTGCGCGGCGAGCTCTACACAGGTACGAACGTCTCGGCCGCCAACAACGCTCCGTACGACGGCACCGTGGCGACCTCGACCAGTTACACCACGGTGTACGACAGCACCAAGAAGGTGTACACCACCAAGTCGGTCGACACCAAGGCTTCGGCCGCTGCGGTCATCCGTCCGGTGATGGGCTGGTACGGCACCCTGATCCAGAACATCGGCAACGACTTCCAGCTCGTGGCCCGCTACGAGCAGTGGGATCCCAACACAGAGCTCTCCGGCAACGAGATCGGCGCCAAGAACTCGGCCGCGACCGCCATCGGCGATGCCAACGACCTGTCCTGGAGCCAGATCTCGCTGGGCGTGAACTACTTCCTGTCGGGCAATGTCAAGCTCTCCCTGGCCTACGACATCAAGACCAACGAGAAGTCCTCGGCCCTGGCTAACTCCGATCCGCGCAAGGACTACTCCAAGGAGATCGACAACAACCTCCTGACCGCCCAGCTCCAGTACAAGTTCTGAGCCGAATCCGCGCGCCCCGGATCCGGTCCGGGGTACGTTTGACAAAAATTGTCTTTTGACAGAATTCGTCGAAAAGGAAATCAAATGAAGAAGAACCTGCTTGCCACCATCCTCACCCCGGTCCTGCTCGGGGCCATGGTCGTCAACGCCGCCCAGGTCATCACCGTCAAGGGCTCCGACACCATGGTGATCCTTGCCCAGCGCTGGGCCGAGGCCTACATGGCCAAGCACCCCGGCACCACCATCCAGGTCACCGGCGGCGGTTCGGGCGTGGGCCTGGCCGCCCTCGTGAACGGCGCCACCGACATCGCGACCTCCTCGCGTCCGATGAAGTCCTCCGAGATGAACCAGCTCAAGGAGCGCTACGCCTCCCTGGGCGTGGAAGTCAAGACCGCCAAGGACGGCATCACCGTCTACGTGTCGGAGTCCAACCCGGTCAGCGAGCTCACCATCGAGCAGATCAAGGACATCTACACGGGCAAGATCACCAACTGGAAGCAGGTCGGCGGCCAGGACTCCAAGATCATCATGTACGGTCGCGAGAACAGCTCGGGCACCTTCGCCTACTTCCGCGACAACGTGCTGATGGGCAAGGACTACGCGCCCAGCACCCAGCACATGCCCGGCACCGCCGCAGTGGTGAACGCCGTGAGCCGCGACAAGAACGGCATCGGATACGGCGGCGCCGCCTACGCCAAGGGCGTGAAGGAGATCGCCGTCAAGAAGAATGCCGGCACCCCTGGCATCAAGCCCACGGCCGAGAGCATCAAGGCCGGCACCTACCCGATCAGCCGCTACCTGTACCTGTACCTGCGCAGCCGCCCCGCCGGCGAGACCAAGGCGTTCATCGACTGGGTCCTCTCGGCCGAAGGCCAGGCGATCGCGACCAAGGTCGGCTACTTCCCGGCCAAGTAAGCCATTCCGGTAATCCCTGACGGGAGGGCCGCCGTGGCCCTTCCGTCCACTCCAGTTTTGCAAAGGAATCCATGGATACGCGCAAGGACATCCCGGAAGATCTGAGGCGGAAGTTCCGTCCCTCAGACTGGATCGCGGCTCAGTCCATTCGCCTGGTGGCGGTGGCCTCGCTCTTCACCATCTTCCTGATCCTCCTCTTCGTGGTCAAGGAAGCCCTGCCCGTCTTCAACGGCGGCGCCCATCGCGCCGCCCAGCTGGCCGCCGAAACCAAGGCGGCCCAATCCTCCTCCGTCGCCGACAAGTCGGAATCCTACGGCGATGCCCCGGCGGTTTCCTCCGCCCCCGAGAGCTACGGGGATGCGGCGCCCTCGACTTCCTCGGCCTTGCCGGCTTCCGCGGCCAAGGACTCCTACGCTCCGCCGTCGGCCTCGCTCGGGTCTGCCCCTGCCGCATCTTCCCCGGACGATCCGTACGGAACGCCTTCGGTCGCATCGGAGGCGGCCGCCACACCGGCGGCTTCCGAGGAGACGAAGGCACCGGCACCGTTCCGGTTCCTCGACCTATTTTCCTTCCACTGGGACCCGGTCTCGACCGAGGCACCCTCCTTCGGCATCTGGCCGCTGATCCTGGGAAGCCTGAAGGTGACCTTGGTCGCCCTCCTCTTCGCTGCGCCGATCGGCATCCTGGCCGCGCTCTACACGACCACCTTCGCGCCCAAGTGGGCCCGCGAGATCCTCAAGCCCGTCATCGAGATCCTGGCGGGCATTCCTTCGGTGGTGGTCGGGTTCTTCGCCCTGATGATCCTGGCCTCGCTCCTGCAGACGGTTTTCGGGTTGGAGTACCGCCTCAACTCGATCGTGGGAGGCCTGGGACTCGCCCTTTGCGTGATCCCCATCGTCTACACACTCTCGGAGGACGCGATCAACGCCGTCCCCAAGTACCTCACCGAAGGATCGCTCGCCCTGGGCGCGACCAAGTGGGAGACCAACTTCCTGGTCGTGCTCCCGGCCGCCACGCCGGGCATCTTCGCGGCGCTCCTGCTGGGCCTGGGACGCGCCTTCGGCGAGACCATGATCGTGCTGATGGCCACCGGCAACGCGGCGCTCCTCGATGCCTCATTGACAAATCCTGTCCGCACGCTCTCCGCCTCGATCGGCGCCGAGATGGCCGAGGTGGTGCAGGGCGATCTCCACTACTCGGTGCTGTTCTTCCTGGGCATGGTGCTGTTCGCCTTCTCCTTCGCCCTCAACGCCATCGCCGAGTTCTACGTTCGTGAGCGCCTGATGAAGCGCTTCAAGGGGATGTGAGATGAAGAAGAAGTTCATCGGAACCTTCGCCATGGGCATCACGGCGGCCTCCGCCCTGATCGCCGTCCTGGCCGTGGTCTGGATCCTGGGCACGGTGGGCTGGTACGGCGCCTCCTCGATCTCGTGGGAATTCCTGACCCAGTCGCCCAAGGAGGGCATGACCGGGGGCGGCATCTTCCCCTGCATCGTGGGCACCTCGATCCTGGTGCTCCTGATGTCGGTGGTCGGCGTGCCCGTCGGGACCGTCACGGCCATCTACCTCTCCGAGTACGTGGACCGTTCCTCGATCGTCGCCAAGTGGGTGCGCTTTGCCGTGAATACCCTGGCGGGCATCCCCTCCATCGTGTTCGGGCTCTTCGGACTGGGATTCTTCGTGCGCTTCGGCGGCGGCGGCCTGGATGCGATCCTGCACGGCGGAACGCTCCACTGGGCCCAGCCCAATATCCTCTGGGCCTCGCTCACCATGGCCCTCTTGACGCTTCCCGTCGTGATCGTCTCGGTCGAGGAGGCGCTGCGCAACGTTCCGCAGGAGCTGCGCTCGGCAAGCCTCGCCTTGGGTGCGACCCGCTGGGAGACGATCTGGAAGGTCGTGCTTCCCAACTGCACCACCGGCATCCTGACCGGCGTGATCCTGGCGATCTCGCGCGGCGCCGGCGAGGTGGCGCCCATCCTCTTCACGGGCGTGGCCTACTTCCTGCCGAACCTCCCGCACGGTCTGGACAGCCAGTTCATGCACATGGGCTACCACGTCTACGTCATGGCCACCCAGTCCTCCGACGTCGAAGGCACCCGCGGCATCCAGTACGCCACCACCTTCGTGCTGCTGGCCCTGACCTTCGCCCTGAACTTCTCCGCCGTCTACCTTCGCGCCCAGCTGCGCAAGAGGAGCCTCCAGTGATCCACGAGAATCCCAGCGACGTCCCGTCCCGCATGCGTGCCAGCGGGCTCGATCTCTTCTACGGCCAGAAGCAGGCCCTCTACGGCATCGACCTGGCCATCCCGAAGAACCGCGTCACCGCCCTGATCGGACCCTCGGGCTGCGGCAAGTCCACCTTCCTGCGTTGCCTCAACCGCATGAACGACCTCATCGAGGGCGTGAAGGTCACCGGCACGGTGGAGCTGGACGGCGCCAACATCTACGATCCGCGCATCGACACCGTGGGCCTGCGCCGCAAGGTGGGGATGATCTTCCAGAAGTCCAACCCTTTCCCGAAGTCGATCTATGAGAACGTCGCCTACGGTCCGAAGATCCACGGGATCAAGGACAAGGCGACCTTGGATGGATTGGTCGAGAAGTCGCTGCGCGGGGCTGCTCTGTGGGACGAGGTCAAGGACTCGCTGAACAAGAGCGCCTTGGCCCTCTCGGGCGGCCAGCAGCAGCGCCTGTGCATCGCACGCGCCATCGCGGTGGAACCCGAGGTCCTCCTGATGGACGAGCCGGCCTCGGCGCTGGATCCGATCGCGACCGGACGCATCGAGGAGCTGATCCTCGAGCTGAAGGACACCTTCACCATCGCCATCGTGACCCACAACATGCAGCAGGCCGGGCGCGTCTCGGACTGCACGGCCTTCTTCTACATGGGCCGCCTGATCGAGTTCGGCAACACCCACAACATCTTCACCAATCCCCGCGAGAAGCAGACCGAGGACTACGTCTCGGGACGCTTCGGTTGAAAGGAACGACAATGGAACGGCATTTCGAGAAACAGCTCGAGTTCATCATGGCCGAGGTCCGCCGCATGGCCGACATCGTCTCGGACGCCTTCGAGGCCGCGACCACCGGTCTTTCCGAGCGCGATCCCGTGGTGGCCTCCCACGCCTTCGAGAGCGAGAAGCAGGTCAACGAGATGGAGCTGGAGCTGGACAACCAGATCGTCGAGTTCTTCGCGCTGCAGCATCCTGTCGCCACGGACCTGCGCTTCATGCTGGCGACCCAGAAGGTCGTCAACGACCTGGAGCGCCTTTCCGATCACTGCGTGAACGTGGCCCAGTCTGCCATCTCGCTTGCCAATCTCAACCGCGGCCCGGGCCTCTCCGAGCTGCCCGACATGATCGAGGGTTGCCGGATCATGCTGCGCGACTCGGTGCGCTCGTTCCTGACCCGGGACGTGGTGCTGGCCAACGAGGTGCTCGAGCGCGACGACCGCGTGGACGGACTCAACCGCTTGGTGGTGCGCCACGTCATCGACCTGGTGAACGCCGAGAAGGCCAACATCGAGATCGGCCTGGACATCATCCGCATCTCCAGGAACCTCGAGCGCATCGGCGACCTGTGCTGCAACTTCGCCGAGGAGACCGTGTTCCTGGTCGAGGGCCGCAACATCAAGCACGCCAATCCCGCCAAGCCCGAAGGCGTCGTGGAAGCCTGATCCGAAGGCTTCCCGGCCCCCAAGCAAAAGGCCTCCCCGGGATTCCGGGGAGGCCTTTTCTCATGCTTCCTCTTCCAGGACCAGGAGCTCGTCCATGGTCTGGCGGCGGCGGATCTGCCGGAGCTTGCCGTCCTCCACCAGCACCTCGGGAGCGTAGGGGCGGGAGTTGTAGTTGGAGGACATGGTCGCGCCGTAGGCGCCCGTGTCGTGGAACACCAGGTAGTCGCCGATGGCGGGGGTGGGGATGTCGCGGGTGACCACAAGGCCTCCCTCCTCCTGCGTGAACACGTCGCCGGACTCGCACAGGGGCCCTGCCACCACGAAGGGTTTGACGGATCCTGTCTTTTCCTGTCCGTCCGCGCCCAGCACCGAGATCTCGTGCCAGGAGCCGTACATGGACGGGCGCACCAGGTCGGAGAAGCCCATGTCCACCAGCACGAAGGCGTTGTCGGCCTGGGCCTTCACCGAGCGGACCTCGGCCACCATCTTGCCGGACTCCGCCACCAGGTAGCGGCCCGGCTCGATCTCGAGATGGACCTTGTTTCCCACGATCGCCTCGACGCGCTTGCGGGCCTCGTCCCAGAGCTTGAAGTACTTGTCCACGTCCACGTGCTCGCCGCCGGTCACGTAGGGGATGGGCAGGCCGCCGCCGGCCGAGATGGCGCGCAAGGGGCGGGCCGCCTTCTTCACGATCTCGACCATGGCGTCGCACACCTGGGACAGGTGCTCGAAGTCGGCGCCGGAGCCGATGTGCATGTGCAGTCCCACCAGGTCGAGTCCGTACTGGTCGATCGCAGCCAGGGCCTGCGGGAGGAACTCGTGCCAGATGCCGTGCTTGGAGAGGTCGCCGCCGGTGTTGGTCTTGCGGCTGTGGCCGTGGCCGAAGCCGGGGTTGATGCGAAGCCAGACGCGGTGGCCGCGCTTGCGGCTTCCGATCTGCTCCAGCATGTCGATGCTGCCCGCGTTCACGGGGATGTCCAGCTCCAGCACGCGTTCCAGGGTGGCGCGGTCGAGGATATCCGCGGTGTACACGACGCCCGAGGAGTCCCCCTTGCCGTCGAAGCCGGCGCGCAAGGCGCGCTCGATCTCGCCGCCGGACACGGCGTCGACCTTCACGCCCTGTTCGCGCATCAGGCGCTGCAGGTGGATGTTCGAACAGGCCTTCTGGGCGAAGCGGACTGTATCGAAGGCATTGAGGGAACGGATGCGCTCCTTGATCAGGGCGGCGTCGTAGACGTGGACGGGAGTGCCGAAGCGTTGGGCTGCGGCGTGCAGGACAGAGGCGTTGATGGGCTTGGACATGGCGTGAATCTAGTCAAACGCCGGCCCCGGATCCAGAGGCGCGTCGAGCCTCCGGCCCACCGGGCCTTTTGACGGAATCTGTCCAGACGGACAGGGCATGACCTGCCGATGCCGGTACCGGGAACTACGGCTTGGAGGGAGCTTCGGGCGGAGCCTCTACGGCGGCCTTGATCCTGGCCACGTCCACCGTCTCCAGGTACTTGAGGATGTTCTTCCACAGCGCATGGAAATGGTAGCCGCCTTCCACCATCTCGCGCACCGCGGCCTCGCGGCTCCAGCCCTGGAAGACCATGCGGTACAGGGCGTTCACCGTGCCGGTGCGGTCGGCGCCGTGCAGGCAGTGGACCAGGTACGGTCCCTTGTGCTCCCAGCGGATCACGCGTAGCGCGCGGACGACCTCCTTGTCGTCGATGTCCCAGGTGTTGATCTCGATCTCCCGGAGGTTGATCCCGGTTCCCTTGACCTTGGACCTGTCGCTGTGGAAGGCCCGCAGGTTGATGACGGTGCGGATCCCCAGCGAGTCGGCCAGGTGATGCATTCCGATCGCCGTGGGTTGCTCGCAGCGGTAGAGCGAGTCGTTGACCTTGTGCAGGTTCCCGGCACCCGGCAGGGTCAGCGGGACGGCCCACTCGGCTGGGCGTTCGGCGCCGCTGAGGCAGAGGACAAGGGAGAGCAAGGCGTGCATGGCGGGTTCCCGGGAAAGGCGTTGAGCCCCAAAGATGCGCATTCCCGGGGCAGCCGCGGCCAGGACAGATTCTGTCATGGCCGCCGCGCCCGGCCAGCGGGCGTCACCCCGCCCGCGGGAGGCCCGGGACGGGCCGGAGCGGCTGCGGGGCCAAGACCCGGCGGGAACGGCCGTCTGCGGTTTCCCGCCGCGGCTTGGTCACGGAGGGCCGACAGGCCCGGAGGGATAGCACGCGACCGGCGGCCCAGGCCGACGGGGCCGCGGAAGGATTGCCCTGCGCGGAAAGCGTGGCGAGGCTACCTTGGCATCCGTGGATCTGAGACTTCTCAAGAAGGCCGGCGGGGCGTGGCTCTGCCTGGTCAGCATCGGGACCGTGGGGTTCCATACGTTGGGCGGGGACGAGTGGTCCTGGCTCGATTCGCTCTACATGACCGTGACGACGATGGCCACGGTGGGATATGGCGAGATCCATGACCTGTCGGGGAACTCCCCGGCGCGGGTCTTCGCCATCGTGCTCATGGTCCTCTCCTTCACCGTGGTGGCCACTCTGGCGGCAGCCCTGACGGCGGCGGTCCTGGAGGGCCGTCTTTCCCATTCCTTCCGACGCAGGAGAAACATGAAGGCTCTGGCAGCACTCGACGGTCACTACATCCTGTGCGGCCTGGGCGAGACCGGCATCGCGGCGGCGCGCGAGATGAAGGCCACGGGACGGGCCTTCGCGGGCGTCGAGCCCGATGCGGCCAAGATGGAGCACGCGCTGCGCCAGGTGGGCGAGTTCGCGCACGTGGTCGGGGATCCGAGCCTGGAGGACGTGCTCGAGGAGGCGGGGATCGCGCGGGCCGAAGGGCTCTTGGTGGCGACCAACGACGACCGCGTGAACGTGTTCCTGGTGATCACCGCGCGCGGCCTGAATCCGAGGCTTCGCATCGTGGCGCGGGCCGTGGATCCGCAGACCGAAGGGAAGCTCCGGCGCGCCGGGGCGACGGTGGTGGTGGCTCCCAACGCGCTGGGCGGATTGCGCCTGGCCTCGGAGATGATCCGTCCGCGCACGACCTCGTTCCTGGACCGGATGCTGTACCACTCTGGCGGCGACACCCGCATGGACGAGGCGACGGTCACGGACACGTCGCCTTGGCGCGGCCAGACCCTGGCCCAGGCCAGGATCGCCGAGACCACCGGCGTGGTGCCGGTGGCGATCGACCTGGGCGAGGACCGGTTCCTCTTCAACCCGACCCCGGAGCATGTGCTGCAGGCGGGGCAGGCGGTGATCGCGGTGGGCTCCGTCGAGGAGATGGACCGCCTGCGCAAGTACCTCGCGCTGGGCTGACTTAGAGCAGCTGGTTCACGATGTGCCAGTGGTCCCCGAAGAACTCGGCCTCGTGGCACGGCAGCTCGGCGACGGGCATCCAGTGGGCGTCCGTCGCGTCGTCCGCGCCGCACACCTCGGGAAGCGCCGTCCAGTCGGGCCGGAACAGGAATGCGTGGGTGACGATGCGGGCGCGCTGCGAGCGGCCGGGATGGGCGAAGAGCTGGGTGCGCGCGGCGCGCAGGCCGGCAAGGGAAAGGCCGGTCTCCTCCTCGAGCTCGCGGCGGGCTCCGTCCTCCAGCGACTCGCTGGCGTCCAGGAACCCTCCGGGCAGCGCAAGCAGCCCCTGGCCGGGCTTCCTGCCGCGCCGGATCAACAGTACATGGCCCAAGGCCGCGACCACGGCGTCCACCGTCAGGAAGGGACCCTTGCCCCAGGCGTCCTGGTAGTCGAGGATGGCCTGGCGATCCTCGGACAGAATCTGTCTTATCTCCCCTCGGGCCCAGTTCCCCAGCCATTCCAGGGTGGCGGGGGGGATGCAGTCCCGCAGGGTCTCCACGACCTCGGGCCACGGGGCGTTCGAGAGGATCCGTTCGCGCAGCGGCGTGGCGTCCAGCGGCCCCAGGCGCCCCGTGTCGACCAGCTCCCAGGCGGGGAAGGTGTCGAGGTAGCTGCTCGAGGCGTCCTTGTGGTAGCCGACCAGCGCCGTGCGGCCCGGAACGGTGGCGTCGACGGCCGCCTGCACCTCGCGGGCCCAGCGGGTCCCGTCCCACACGTCGCGCTGGGCCCGGAACGACAGGCGTGCGTTCTCCTGCGGGGTGAGCGTGGCGCGGATCATCGCCTCGCGCTCGGCGGCGGTGAAGGCGTTGCGGGGCGAGGGGGCGGCGAAGGCCGAACCCAGCACCACGACCACGCGGGGCGCGGTCTCGAAGGCCTTCGAGAGCAACGCGGCGTGCCCGAGATGGTACGGCTGGAAACGGCCGATCAGGATGGCGGTGTCGTGGGTCATGGTGTCCTTCCTATCCCAGGAGGCGTGCGGCGATGGGCATCTGGCGGCCTTGCCCGAAGGCGCGGGCGCGCAGGCGCAGGAGCGGCGGGGCCTGGCGGCGCTTGTACTCGCTGCGGGCCATCAGGCGCTTGACCTTGGCGATGGTCTCCAGGCCACCTTCGCTTGTGCGCAGCACAAGCAGGATGTTCTGGACCTCCACCCGCTCGAAGGGCCGCAGCTGCTGGCTCTCCAGCATGTCCTTGAGCAGGGCGTCCAGTACCGGGTAGGGGGGCAGGCTGTCCTGGTCGCGCTGGCCCGGGGCCAGTTCCGCCGAGGGTTCCTTCTCGATGATGGCCGTCGGGACGAGCTCGCGGCCGGCAGTGCGGTTGAGGTGGCGGCACAGCTCGAAGACCTCCATCTTGTAGAGGTCGCCGATCAGCCCCAGGCCGCCGTTGGTGTCGCCGTAGAGGGTGCAGTAGCCCACCGAGATCTCGCTCTTGTTGCCGGTCGTGAGCAGCAGGTGCCCGAACTGGTTCGAGAACTCCATCAGGATGGTGCCGCGCAGGCGGGCCTGGACGTTCTCCTGGGCCAGTCCCTCGAGAGCGCTGCCGAAGGCCGTGGCAAAGCCCCCTCGGGCCGCGTCCACCAGGTCCACGATGGGGTGGCTGTGGAGCTTGATGCCCAGGTTCGCGCACAGGATCTCCGAGTCCGACACGCTGCCGTCGCTCGACCAGCGCGAGGGCATGGTCACGCCCTCGACGTTCTCGGCGCCCAGGGCCTCCACGGCCAGGGCCAGGGTCAGCGCGCTGTCGATGCCTCCCGACGAGCCCACCACGACCTTCCTGAAGCCGCAACGGCGGGCGTAGTCGCGCAGCCCCAGCACGATCTGGCGGCGCTGGAACTCGGCGTCGCACAGGCTCTCGACGGCGAGGGTCTCCAGGGGATGCGTCTCCTCGTCCACGAAACGCCCGTCATGGAAGGCGATCGTGCGCAGGTCGGTCTCGAAGAGCTTGGCCTCGTCCACCAGGCCGCGTTGCGGGTCCATGGCAAACGACGCGCCGTCGTAGACGATCTGGTCGTGTCCGCCGACCTGGTTCACGTAGAGGAGCGGGAGCCCGTGGCGGTGGCTGGCAAGCTTGAAGAGCTCGTGCCTCTCCTCGCGCTTCCCCAGGTGCGAGGGGCTTGCGTTGATGCTCACGACCAGGTCGGGGGCGGCGCCCTGCAGGCGCTCCCACGGGTTCACGGCGTACTGGCGGCTCTGGTCGTTCCAACCGTCCTCGCACACCAGGAACCCGATGCGCACGTCGTTCACCCGCAGCACGCGGGCGAGGTCGGGACCCGGTTCGAAGTGGCGACGCTCGTCGAAGATGCCGTAGGTGGGCAGGAGCTGCTTGGCGTAGCGCAGCAGCTCCTGGCCGTCGCGCAGGGCAAGCAGGCTGTTCTCCAGGGCCTTGCCGGGGCCGAAGCGGCGCACCGGCGCACCGACCACCCACAGGAGGCCGGGAGTGGCATGGGTGGCCTGCTTCAGGTCTTCCAGGGCGCGGTCGAGACGGGCCAGGAAATCGGGTTCGTCCAGCAGGTCGCCGGGGTAGTAGCCCGAGAGCGAGAGCTCGGGGAAGACGATCATGTCGGCCTTCAGGGCCAGGGCCTTGACGGCCTTCTCCCTCATCAGGACGAGGTTGCCTTCGAGATCCCCGATGGTGGGGTTGATCTGGGCGGTGGCGATGCGGATCATTTCGCGGCCTCCAGTCCGAAGACCTGACGCAGGTAGGCGAGGTAGCCCTGGTCGTCGCACAGGGTCTTGCCCGGGCTGTCCGAGAGCTTGGCCACCGGCTGCCCTTGGCAGGTCAGGATCTTCATCACGATGTTCAGGGGCTTGTGGATGGTGTCGTTGGTGAGGTTGGTGCCGATGCCGAAGGCGGTCTGGATGCGGTCGCCGAAGTGCTGGTGCAGCGCCACGGCGCGCGGGATGTCCAGGCCGTCCGAGAAGACCAGGCGCTTGGTGTTCGGGTCCACGCGCTGCTTCGTGTAGTGGGCGATGGCCTTCTCGCCCCATTCCACCGGATCTCCCGAGTCGTGGCGCAGCCCGTCGAAGAGCTTCGAGAAGTAGAGGTCGAAGTCGGCGAGGAACGCGTCCATTCCGACCACGTCCGTGAGGGCCACGCCCAGGTCCCCGCGGTATTCCTGCACCCAGCCCTCGAGGGCGGCCTTCTGGAAGTCGCGCAGGCGGTGGCCCAGGGCCTGATGCGCCTGGAGATACTCGTGGGCCATGGTCCCGATGGGCGTGAGTCCGTGGATGCGGGCCAAGTGCACGTTCGAGGTGCCGCCGAGGTAGTGGGGCGCGCGCTTCTTGAGGGTGGCCACGACCTCGTCCTGCCAGGCGGCGCTGTAGCGGCGGCGCAGGCCGAACTCGAAGAAGGTGAAGGGATGACGCATGGCCATCGTGCCCGTCTCGGCGGCTTCCTGCAAGGCCTCGAGCTTGGCGTCCAGGCGCCTGCGGGCCTCCTCGAGGGCCTCCTCGGTGCGGCCCAGGCGCTTGAAGTAGAGATCGTTGACGATGTAGAGCACGAAGATCTCGAAGCCCATGACGTGGGCGATGGGGCCTTTGGCCTGGATGCGCAGCTGCTCGCCCTCTGTGGTGACGGTGATGAAGCGGCGCTGGAAGCGGAAGACCGAAAGGAAATCGACGAAATCGTCATTGAGGTACCGCAGGGTGCGGAGCCAGTCGAGCTCCTCCTGCGTGAATGTCAAGGAACAGAGATGGTCGAGTTCGGCCTCGACCTCGTCCTTGAGCTCGGCCAGCGGGAAGACGGTGGCGTTGCGGCAGAAGAAGCCGTATTCGGCCAGCGCACCGGGGTGGCTGTGCAGCAGTGCCTGCCACATGGTGAACTTGTAGAGGTCGGTTTCGAGGAGGCTGCGTACGATGGGCATTTGGGTCTTGTCCCGCGAGAGGAGGTGAGGGGAGGAAAGAGGTTATGCGACGAGGGTGGCCAGGCGCGCGATCCGCAGGCCCCGCTCCCGCATGCGGGTCAGGAAGTCCTGGTACACGGCTTCGAAGCCGGCGACCGGGCTGATGGCGTCCTCGACGAGGACGAGGCGATCGGCGGCGTGCGGCCAGTTCTCGACCAGGTGCTCCACGGTGGCCCGCACGCAGTGGCTTCCCGCCTCGCCGGCGATCAGCACGCGCTCGGCCCGGGCGAGCCGCGCGAGCAGGCGTCGATTGAGTCCGGTGGCCTCGTCGTGCGGGTCGGGGATCTCGGCCTGCATGGCGCTGTAGTGCTCGGTCCAGGGGTTCTCGCCCTTGAGCACGTGGTCCACGCGGCGGCCGGTCCGGTCTTCCCAGGCGTCCAGCGCCTCCTGCAGGGCGGCGTGCACGCATTGGCCCCAGGTGCCGATCTGGCAGTGGACCGGCCAGACCATGTGGACGAAGCGCCCGGTCGCCTCCAGGGCCTCCAGGTAGGCCTGTGCGCGGGCCTTGTCCAGGCCTGGGGCCGGGACGAAGTCGCCGGCCGCAAGGCTTGCCGCGGTGATCTGGGTGAACGGGGCGACGGCCTCCCCCGTGCGGGTGCGCCAGAATCCGGGGTGGGCGATGTCCAGGCGGTGGTGGTGGTCGAGGGTCACGGTGACCGCATCGAGGTTTGTCAGATTCTGTCCGAGCCATGCGGCCAGACGGAGCATGTCCTGGTGGGCGCCGGTCACTGCTAGGCTCGGGGCGATGCGTCGGCCGTCGTTCCTTGTCGGGTGCAGCTCCGGCGGTTGGTCGCAGAAGTCGTTCTGGGGATCGATGACGAGGAGATGGGTTCCGTTCATGGCTGGCTCCCTTGGGTGGGTGATAGTGATAAAGAGAATATATGGAAATTAGATGCGTTACGCAACTAACTATTTTGCGATTGCCGGATTTTTAGGGAATGGGCTAGATTGAGTTCGATGCCGAATGAATCGAAGTCGAGGACGGTCCGGAAGGACGAGCGCGAGGCGGTGATCTGCACCGTGGACGTGGTGCTGCTCACGCTGGAGGCCGGGCGCCTGCGCTTCGTGCTGGTGCCGCGCGAGGCGGCTCCCTTCAAGGGAGTGGCGGCGCTGCCGGGCGGATTCGTCCATCCGCTGGAGGACCGCGACGTGCGGGCCTGCGCCGAGCGCGTGCTCAAGGCCAAGGCGGGCGTGGAGGGCCAATGGCTCGAGCAGCTCTCCGTCTTCTCGGGGAAGGCCCGCGACCCGCGCGGCTGGTCGCTCTCGGTGGCGTGGTTCGCCGTGGTGCACTGCGACCTGCTGCGGGCGACGCTGCCCGCCAACGCGCAGCTGCGCGACGCGGGCGACCTCTCGGGGCTTCCCTTCGACCATGACGACATCGTGCGGGCGGCGCTGGAGAGGCTGGGTTCCAAGAGCTCCTACTCGAGCCTGCCGGCGCACCTGTGTCCGGAGACCTTCACGCTGCCGCAGCTGCAGGCGGTGTACGAGGCGGTGATGGGGGAGCCGATCAACAAGGTGAGCTTCCGCCGCAAGATGGAGGAGCTTGCCTTCCTGGAGCCGGTGGAGGGCGGCATGACCCGGGGAGGTGCGCATCGGCCGGCCCAGCTATGGAGGCTCAAGGAGGACTACCGCGCCCGCCTCAAGCTCACCGATCGCGGGCTCAACTCGGGGAGCTGACGGGGCCGGCGCGCCAGCGTGCCTGGAACGGGGGCCGTAGGCCCGCCTGCCCCCGGGCAGGCCGACCGGAGGGAAGCCTGGAAGGGACGCGGTTCGCGGGGTATCCCGCGAAGGCGCCCAAATGCCTACTTGAGGGCTTCCTTGGCCTGCTTCTCCAGGAGCGCCTCGACGGGGGCCGCCTCGCGCAGGTAGTTGGGCACGGCCGGGCCGTGAGCGCCGCGGCGCGCCAGGTGGGCGATGCCGGCGGGGTGCAGGAGATCGGCCAGGTCCAGCGCGGAGGGCGGGATGCCTTCGTTTGCGCGTCCGTGCCAGAGGACGGTCCCGGCTCCCTCGAGATGCGAGGGAAGCTCAGTGCGGGGCACGCGGATGTCCTGGCCCTTGTCGTCGGAGGGATCGATGCCGGCGGCCACGCGGCGCAGGAAGACCTCGTCGCGGTAGGCGTCCAGCAGGGCAAGGCGCGTCCCTGAGACCGCAAGCAGGGACGGGTGGCAGAGCGCGGCCAAAAGCGAGCTCACGCCCCGCACGGGCAGGTCGCGGCGGAACGCGGTCCCGGCGGCGGCCGAGAGCGCGGCGCGGATGCCGGTGAAGGATCCGGGCCCCACCCCGCAGGCGACCTCCGCGAGGTCGGAGGGGGCGGCTCCGGCATTTGACAGGATCTGTCGTATCAGATCCGGGAGCACGTCGCCCCGGGCGCCCTTCTCCACAGTCGCGGAGAGTTCCTTCCCCGCGGCGTCGTAGAGCCCCACGCCGATGGCGGTCGTGGAGGCCTCCAGGCACAGGAGAAGGCTCACGAGTCCCAGCTCGCCTTGAGGACCTGGGTGAGCATGTCGCGGTAGGAGATGCCCACGGCGGCGCACTGCTGAGGGATGAGGCTGGTCTCGGTGAGGCCGGGAAGGGTGTTGACCTCCAGGATGATCGGGCCGTCCTTGGTCAGGATGAAGTCGGTGCGCGAGTAGGCGCGCAGGCGCATGGTCTCGTGGACCTTGCGGGCGAGCTCCTGGATCAGGCGCGTGGTCTCGGGGGAGAGGTCGGCGGGGGTGATCTCCTCGGAGCCGCCGGGCAGGTACTTCGAGGTGAAGTCGAAGAACTCGCCGCTCTTGGGGCGGATCTCGGTGGGAGGCAGGGCGGGAGCGCCCTCCAGCACGCCGCAGGTCAGCTCGCGGCCCGAGACGAACTTCTCGACCAGGATGCGGCGGCCCTGCTCGCACAGCTCGATGCACAGGCGCTCGAGGTCCTCGCGGCTCTTGGCGATGCCCATGCCCAGGGAGGAGCCTCCGGTGGGAATCTTGAGCACCAGCGGCAGTCCGCCCCATTCGTAGGCGGCCTCGGCCAGCGCGTGCGCGCCCATGGTGGTGGGGAACTCCACGGAAGGAGCCAGAGGGAGCTCGCGGGTGGAGAGGATCTCCTTGGTGCGGGCCTTGTCCATGCCCGAGGCCGAGCCAAGCACGCCCGAGCCGGTGTAGGGGATGCCGTAGAACTCCAGGAGGGACTGCATGCGTCCGTCCTCGCCGAACTCGCCGTGCAGGGCCAGAAAAGCCCCGTGCGCGGTGCGCAGGCGCTCCACGGCCGGGTAGTCGGTCCATTCCCAGTCGTCCGAGACGTCACCCGCCTCGAGGTCGTGGTCGGCGGCATTGAAGCTCATCTGCTCGGCGCGGGAGAGCGGCCCCTTGGGGAAGCGCCAGCGGCGGTCGACGGTGAGGACCACGGGCCAGGGGCGGTAGAGCTCGGGGTCGAGCTGCCGCACCACCCCGGTGCCGGAGCGAAGGGAGACATCGTGTTCGGTGGAGTATCCACCCATCAGGACGAGGACGGTCTTGGCTGTGGCAGGCATAGGCCGGAAAAACTAGAGAATTGCGCGGGGCTGGCGGGAGAGAATCGACGCGGTCGACGAAGTCAGGCGCGCCGCGCCCTGCCCAGCAGGTTTGACAGTTTCTGTCGCACCGGATCGAGCTCCTCGAGCCCTAGGCCCAGGCCTGCGGACAGGTAGAGCGATCCGCCCGCCCCGAAGCCCAGGCACAGCCGCAGCAGGGCCGGAAGCGGCAGGAAATGGGCCGCATAGGCCACTGCGCCGGCCGCCAGGGCTAGGAACAGGGAAAGGCGCGCCTTGGCAAGCACCGGACCGATCGAGAATTCGCCGGGGTAGGTCCGCTTCCAGAAGACCACGAACCCCACGGCCTCCAAGGCCACCAGGAGCACCAGGCCTGCGCTTGCGCCGGACTTCCCCCAGAGCAGGGTCAGGAGGTTCCAAAGGGGCCAGCTGACGGCCACCAGGGCGGTGCCCAGGGCGGCGGTGGACCAGAAGCGGCCGCGCGCGTAGAAGGCGCGGGCGAACACGATCTGGATGCACCAGGGCAGCACGCACAGCACCTGGACCCGGAAGAGCAGGCTCACGACCGAGGTCGCGTGCGAGCTGAACTGGCCGCGCTGGAAGGCCAGGGCGACCATCTCGGGAGCCATGGCGATGGAAAGGGTGCAGGCGGGAAGCAGGTAGGCGAAGAGCCGCACGATCGAGCCGGTCAGGAGCTCGTTGAGCTCGCGGGCCTTGCCGGCCACGGCCAGCTCCACCAGGTACGGGTAGGAGGCCACGCCTGCGGCCTGCCCGAAGAAGGCCACCAGCACCATGGTCAGGCGGAAGGCGTAGCTGACCTCGGCCACCGCGCCGGTCCCCAGGGCCCCGGCCATGCGGCGCAGCAGGAACTCCGAGGAGAAGCCAAGGGTGAGGCCCAGCATCAGCGGGAGGGTGCGCCAGGCAAAGGCCTTGAGGCGGGGCAGGTCGCTTTCCAGGGGGATGCGGGTGCGGATGCCGGCGCGCCAGGCGCCGAAGCCCTGCAGCAGGAGGTGCCCGCCCAAGGCGCCACCCAGCACGCCCCAGGCAAAGCCCTTGGCGCCCATCCACGGGGCCAGGAACCAGCCGCCGGCCAGGATGCCGCAGTTGTAGACCAGCGGGGCCAGGGCGGGGTAGAGGAAGCGCTTGCGGGCGTACTGGGCTCCATTCCAGGCACCGGCCAGCAGGAAGGCGATCTGCCCGGGCAGGAGGATGCGGGCCAGTTCCGTGGACTTCGCGAGCATCGCCACCGCCGCGGGGTTGCCGAGGTCGGCGCGCAGCGCAAGGTCGGGCTGCATCCGGCGGACGGCCGTCTCGGCGAAGATCCACAAGAGCGCGATGCCCACGGCACCAAGGCCTCCCATGGCCATCTGCACTCCGCCCAGGAAGCGCTCCGAGGCTTCGGTGCCTTCGTCGCTTGCGGCCCGATTGAAGAGGGGCAGAAACGAGATGGAGAGGAATCCGCCGGCAAGCAGGGTGTTCAGGAGGTCGGGGAGCATGAAGGCCACCGCGTAGGCGTCGGCTTCGAGCCCGGTCCCCAAGCGGCTGGCAAGCAGACCCTCGCGCACCAGGCCCAGTACCCGCGACAGCAGGACAGAGCCCATGGTCAGGAGGGCCGCCAGGCTCATTCCCTTGCGCGCGTTCACTTCTTGAAGCGGGCGGAGATGGCCTTCCAGGCGATGGGAAGGACCGAGATGGCCACGATCCCCAGCACCACGTGGGTGAAGTTCTTCTGGACCGCCGGCAGCGATCCGAACTTCCAGCCCAACAGGGTGAAGCTGAAGACCCAGAGGAAGGAGCCGCCCACCGAGAAGGCTGTGTACTTGCGCCAGTCCATCCGGCCCAGGCCTGCGGTGAACGGCGCGAAGGTGCGCACGATGGGGATGAAGCGGGCCAGGATGACGGTCAGGCCGCCGAAGCGGGTGTAGAAGCCTTGGGTCTGTTCCAGGTACTTGGGCTTGAGGAAGCGGTTGCTCTCCTTGAAGGGGAGCTTGTGCCCCAGCAGGCGTCCGGTCCAGTAGTTGGCCTGGTCGCCCAGCAGCGGCGCGGCGAACAGGACGGCAAGCAGGATGCGCAGGTCGATGGCTCCGTTGGAGCTGGCACACAGGGCGCCGGAGGCGAAGAGGAGGGAGTCTCCCGGCAGGAACGGGGTGAAGACCAGGCCCGTCTCGCAGAAGACGATGGCGAACAGGATGCCGTACAGGAGGGTGCCGTACTGGCGGAACAGCTCGGCCAGATGGACGTTCACGTGGAGGACGAAATCGACGAGCTGGAGGATCATGGCGCCAAAGGTAGCCTATCGGGTCAATGACGGAATCTGTCACCGGTGCGAACTCGCGGAACCGGCTCCTAAGGACGCGCCCAGCGGCGTGCCGCGCCGGGCAGGAACGCCAGGCTTCCCGTGGCCAGCAGCAGCGGGACGGACCAGGCAAGCCAGGCCTGTGCGGGCAGGAGGACGGTGGCCAGTACCAGCCCCAGGGTCATGAAGAAGGATCCCAGCACGGAAAGCTGGGCCGCGCTGCGCATCGAGGGGGCTCCGGCGCAGATGCGTGCGGAAAAGACTGTGGCGGCTGTGCTGCAGCCCAGCAGCGTCGCGGCCCACGGGAGGACGTTCGTGCCGGTCCAGGCGGCACACAGGCAAAGGAAGGCAAGGCCCGGGAAGACGCCGCAGGCCCAGGCCAGGAAGGTCTTGCCGGCCAGCACGGCCGAGAGCGGGGCGTGGGTGGAGCGCAGGGTGTCCAGGCCCAGCCGTTCGCGCTCGCCGGCGATGGCATCGGCGCAGAGCGAGGCGGAAAGCCCTGCCGGAAGCATGCACAGGGCAGCGAAGTTCGGCTGCTTCGAGAGGATCTGCAGGACCGAGAGCAGGCTCTGCATGATCGCGAAGGGAAGGAAGAAGCGCAGTTCCCGCCTGAGGTTGCTTGCTTCCCAGGCCAGGGTGGCGCGGCATGCTCGCAGCCATGGGGTCGCGGGCGGTGCGGAGTCGTCGGGCATCGCGGCGGGTGCCGCCTCCGGGACCGGAGCCTCCAAGGCGTTGCGGTAGCTTTCGAAGAGGCTGTGGCGATCGGGAGCAAAGGACGCCACGGGAAGAGCCGCCTCGACCAGGCGCCGCAGGGTCGCGCCGGGTTCCTGGCCGGTGCGGATGCGGACCTGCCGATCCGAGATCTCGAAGGACGCCTCGGGGCCCAGGGCCTCCCGCAGCTCGGGTTCGTGACAGATCCTGTCAAACTCTGCGAGCTGGCTCGCCGGGAAGGCGCGCGGGAACGCGGGCGCGGGGCCGTTCCAGCGGACGGCCCCCTTCGAGAGGACCGCGATGCCGGTGGCCTGGGAGACGGCCTCCTCCAGGTCGTGGGTGGCCCACAGCAGGGTTCCCCCCGCGCGGTTCCAGGCGCGCAGCCGCTCGTGGAGGTCGTGCCGCGCCTGCGGGTCGAGGTTGGCGGCCGGCTCGTCGAGCAGGAGCAGCTCCGGATCGTGGACCAGGCAGCGGGCGATCTGAAGCCGGCTGCGCTGTCCCAGGCTCAAGGTGCGCGCCGGCGCGTCGGGGATCTCCCATTGCGCCAACAGTTCCAGGGCGCGCGGTCGGGGCGCGGCAACTCCCTGCAGCCGGGCGTGGTATTCCAGGTAGGCCGAGGTGTTCCCCTGGCGGGCGATGCCGGGCTGTTCGATCAGCGAGCCGGTCCGCTGTGCGGCGCAGGCGACCGTCCCGCCTTGGGGGGAGACCAGTCCCAGGATGGTGCGTAGCAGCGTGGTCTTGCCGGCGCCGTTGGGCCCCAGCAGGGCAAGCCGTTCGCCGCGCCCGAGCGCAAGCGTACAGTTCGACAGCGCCAGCGTCCCGCCCAGACGGACATCGACGCCCTGCAGGGCAACGGCGGGAGGGGAGGTCGCGTCGCGGGTCACGACTTGCGGGCGACGGGCGGTTTCGGGGCGGCGGGTTCCTTGGGCAGGGAGTCGACCTTCGCCTTGGCCTGCCCGTAGTAGGTGCCTCGCGAGGAGCCGGCGATCTTGACGCGGCGGACCCGGCCCTTGGCGAAGGCGATGCGCAGGTTGTCGCCGTAGGCCTCGTTCTTGCCCTTGTAGACGCCATTTTCCTGGTGATGGTAGAGACTCCTGGCCTTGCCGTGCACCCGTGCCGCCGAGAGGTTCCGCCCTTCGAAGGTGAACCCGATCGAGTCGCCTTCCAGCTCGTCCTTGCGGGTCGTGTCGTTGGAACGCCAGGAGAGCCCTTTGGCCTTGGGCCAGACCGACACGTCGTGGAAGGTGCCGTTCACCAGGTTTGCGACCAGGGTGTCGGCGCTGAGGGTGCCGATCTGCGAGATGCCGGCGGAGTCGGCGTCGCCCCGGAAGCGGCCCGAGGCCTTGCGCCAGGCGCGGACCTGCTTGAGCTTCTTGCCGTCGAAGGAGAAGCGGATGGAGTCGCCCTCGAGATCGTCGTGGCGGGTGGAGTCCACGCCCTTCCAGGAGAATCCCTGGGCGCCCTTCCAGACCGAGATGTCGTGGAGGGTGTCGCCGTCGACGACGGCAAGCAGGGTGTCTCCGGTGAGGCGTCCGGACTGGATCTGCCCGCTCGAGTCGGGATCCCCGATGAAGGTTCCGATCGCCTTCCGGAGCACCTTGATCTCGCGGATGGTCTGGCGCTTGAGGTCCACCACCAGGCGCATCTCCTGGCCGGAGAGGATGCGCTTGCCCATGACCGCCGAGGGGTTCCCCTGGAGCACCAGCGTGTGGTTCAGTTCGTCCAGGCGGGCGAGGTTGGCGCGGGCCGTCACGGAGCCCTTGCGCAAGGTGACGTTCCCGATCGCCTGGGCGATGCGCTCGCGCTCCTGCCAGACCATGCGGTTGCCGCGCACGTCGAGGGTGTCGCTTTGATCGAGCTTGCGGAACACGGGGTTCCCGTAGGCCTCGGCGGTGCGGTCGGGGCGCGAGTAGCGCACGTCGGAGGCCGCGAGGGTGACCTTCCCGCTGGAGTCGGTGAGCATGGCGTTGCCCATGGCCCAGGCCGATCCGCTGGCGCGTTCGTAGCGTCCGTTCGTGCTGCGGATGGTTCCCGAAGGATGCTCGACCTGGAACCCGCCCTGGAAATTCACCACGTCCTGGGTGCGGTCCCACAGCGCCTTGTCGGAGCGCAGCTTCATGTCACCCCGATGGAAGCGCACGTTGCCCACGAGCTCGACCTGCTTGCCGGCCCCTGCCACCGAGAAGTGGTCGGCCCCTTCCAGGATCAGCGGCTCGCCCTTGTCGGGTGCGGGCCGTGCCAGGGAAAGGATCGCAAGCAGGCTGGCCAGGATCACTGCATCAGCCCTTGCAGCGGCGAGAGGTTGCGAAGGCTCCCCGAGACCCCGGAGAGGATCTCCCAGCGGTTCAGGTAGGAGTCGGAGCGGAAGCCCCGGCCCGAGAGCACGTCGCCCATCTCGGTGCGCACCGTGACCTTGGACTCGGTGGAGATGCGGTCGGCGTCCTTGTCGAACAGCAGGCTGTCGGCCTGCAGGCGCATGCCCTTGGCGTTGCTGCCCACCACGTGGCCGCGGGCCCGGAAGTAGCGCAGGTTGCGGTCCATGTTGCCCGAGTCCGAGACGATGTGCGCCGACACGTTGCCCTGCTCGTCGTAGGCCGTGAGGTCCACGGGTTTTGCGTTCACGCGCTGGCTGCGCAGTTCCTGGGTGAGATTGCGGGTCCTGAGCTTCCAGGCCAGACGGCCCTCGATCCAGAAGTCCACGATGGTGGAGTCGCGGAACTCGGCCTGGACCTGCCTGGGCGCGGCCTTCTTGTCGACTTCCTTTGCGTGGATGGTCGACGACGCCGGATCGGAGCAGGCGAAGAGCCCGAGGAGGGGAACGGCAAGGGCCAGGCGATGAAGGAAGGTGGGAGCCACGGGAGGCAAAGGTAATTGCGCGCCCGGACTTTCGGGGCCACCGCCGGGAGAGCGCCTGAAACCCGGCGACGCAGAGCGGGATCAAGTGCGTGGACGGAAGGATCGATTTCGCGTGCCATCGCCTCTCCTTGCCGGGATGCTTTCTTTTTCATTGCGCAATCCGTCCCGGATATTATATTTCGCGACCTCTATCCACCCATAGATCCAACCAGCACCGATCGGCATGTGCCGAATCGAACCACCTCGGACCCTTTCACTTTCGGTCCGGGGAGTGCGCAACCAGAAAGAAACGCAAATGGCAGACAGCAAGCTCATCTACGGCACCGAAGCCGATCTCGCGGAGATCGAAGGCCGCGTCTCCGTCCGCAGTGCCGAAGAGCAGGAGGCGATCACCGCCGCCTACGGCGCGACCCTCGAGGGCGTGGAAGAAGGCAAGATCGTTGCCGGCACCATCTTGGGACACACCGAATCCCACATCATCGTGGACATCTCCTTCAAGTCCGAAGGCCTGATCCCGATGTCGGAATTCAAGTCCGAAGAAGAGATGGTCCTGGGCGCCCACGTCGACGTCTACATCGAGCAGATCGAAGGCGAAGACGGACAGATCGTCCTCTCCAAGCAGCGCGCCGACTTCATGAAGGTCTGGGAGCGCATCCGCGACGCCTACGAGACCGGCGAAGTGGTCGAGGGCACCCTCGTCCGCCGCATCAAGGGTGGCATCGTCGTCGACCTGTTCGGCATCGAAGCCTTCTTGCCCGGTTCGCAGATCGACCTGCGTCAGATCCCCGACATGGACAGCCTCATCGGCCAGTCGATGGCGTTCCGCGTCATCAAGGTCCACAAGAGCCGCCGCAACATCGTGGTCTCCCGTCGCATCGTGCTCGAGGAGCAGCGCTCCCGCATGCGCGACCAGATCATCGAGACCCTGGAGCGCGGACAGGTCCGCGAGGGTACCGTCAAGAACATCACCGACTTCGGTGCGTTCATCGACCTGGGCGGCGTCGACGGCCTCCTGCACATCACCGACATGACCTGGGGCCGCATCCAGCACCCCTCCGAGCTCGTCTCCATCGGCGCCAAGCTCACCGTCAAGGTCCTTGATTTCAACGAGCGCAAGGAGCGTATCTCGCTTGGCCTCAAGCAGCTCCAGGAACACCCCTGGAAGACCGTCGCGACCAAGTATCCCGAGGGCGTGCGCGTCCGCGGCAAGATCGTCTCGATCACCGACTACGGCGCCTTCATGGAGCTGGAGCAGGGTGTCGAAGGTCTCATCCACATCTCCGAGATGTCCTGGACCCAGCACGTCAAGCATCCTTCCCAGGTCGTCAAGGCCGGCGACACCGTGGAAGCGGTCGTCCTGCGCATCGACACCGAGAACGAGAAGATCTCGCTTGGCCTCAAGCAGATCGAGCCGGACCCCTGGACCACCATCGACAACGAACTGCCCATCAACGCAGTGGTTTCGGGCGTCGTCCGCAACCTGGCTCCGTTCGGCGCGTTCGTCGAGATCAAGGAAGGCATCGACGGTCTCATCCATGTCTCCGACATGAGCTGGACCAAGAAGGTCAACCATCCCTCCGAGGTTCTCCAGAAGGGTGACGCCGTCACCTGCATGGTCCTGTCGGTGGACAAGGAGAAGCGTCGCATCTCCCTGTCGCTCAAGGCCATGGGCGAGGACCCCTGGAAGAAGGTTCCCGAGTCCTTCCCCCTGGGCAAGGAAGTCGAAGCTCCGATCGTGCGTCTGCTCGATCGTGGCGTCGTCGTGGAGCTCGAGGAAGGCGTCGAGGGATTCATCCCCCTTTCGAAGCTGACCGAAGACAACCTGCGCGTGCCTGCCGACTCCTACCGCGTCGGACAGATCCTGAAGGGCACCATCGTCGAGCACGACGTCGAGTCCCGCAAGATCACCGTGTCCTGCATCGGTGGAACCGACGACTGGCGCAACTACCAGGCCGGCAAGCTGGCTGAAGCCAAGACCACGCTGGGCGACATCTTCAAGCCCCTGTCGTAAGTCTTCGCCGAGGTCCGTTCGCGGATCGAAGGCAAGTTCGGCCCCATCTGGTTATACCAGGTGGGGCTTTTTCTTTTCTGTAATGGAGCTTTCCTCTGTGGCGAAAAATGAAAGTCCCACAGAAAGATCTTGCACTGAATGCTGCGCAAATTGCTATGATTTGGAACAAGACACGGGGATGCGAAAGCTCTTTCCAATCCCGCATCGCGCGGGTGGGGGAAGGCAGGCGGTTCTGTCGTGATTGGGCAATGAGCTTCGAGCCAAGGCCTGGCACGGTCGGTTTCGTCGGCTCCCAATCCTTTCACAACAGAAGTGCTGCACCCCGACAAGCTCGCGAGTTTGGTAGGGTGCGGAGTCCTTGAGCGGTTTCGCGCCACTACGCGTTCCTTCCGCACGAAAGTTCTGAGTCCATGCCACTGAGCGTTCTACATGGAACCTGGTTGCCCGAGAGGCGACGTTTCCTTTGGTGGTCCGAAAGTCCGATGGCCTTGCCGCCGGAGGTGCTGGTGTCCCTGCAAGGGCCGCGTGGCACCAAGGGCGGCCCTGCCTGGTACGACCACATCACGGCCCCGGATCCCGTATTCAAGGAGCTCGAGGGGCTGCTGAACGCCCATATGCGCGAGTTCGCCGAGGACCAGAAGTTCTATCCGGCTCCGCGTCCCGAGAAGCTCTCCAGCGAGAGCATCCACTCGATCCTGCTCCTGCCCAGCAAGGACGGCAAGGCGGTCACGAGCTTTGCTGCCAGCCAGAACAACGTGGTTCCCGATCGCCTTGCGCCTTATACGGTTCCGGGCCTTGCGACCATTCCCGTGAGCACGCTCAAGGCGCTCCTGGCCTTGCCTCAAGGCAAGCCGATCCGCGGGCAGGCCCCCGGCGACGATCTCATCCTCTGGAAGATGGCGGCCCAGTTTGTGCGCGACCTCCTGGCACAGGGTGAGTATCTCCCCGGCGTGCTCGAAGGCCGGGCCTCTTGGCTGCCGGCCCTGGACTTCCCGGAGCACCAGCGCCGCTTCCAGGCCTTGGTCAATGCCATGCCTGCCGTGTGCCGAGCCGGTGCCGGACGCAGCGGACGCCTGCCCGATCCCGAGGAGTACCTCAAGGACTTCCTGGTCACGCTGCTCGATACTTGCGTGAACTCCTTCAACGAGACGCAACTGGGTGCCTTGGGGACTTCGAGCTCCTGGGTTACGGCCCTCTACTCGGATCGACAGGACGGCCGCGTCTCAGTCTGGAACGCAAGCGAGTCCTTTCAAGAAGGCTGGGACGACTGGGTCCATTCCGTGCGCGGCAAGAATGCCGGCGGGATGGCCAGGACACTGCTTCGGTTGGAGCAGCCCGAGAACGCCGAGGCCCGCCCCGACGCCATCATCGAAGGACACGGCTGGAAGGTCTCGTTCCACCTGCAGAGCGTCGTGGACGAGTCCCTCTTGGTGCCGGCGCGCGACGTGTGGTCGACCAACTCCCGCACCATCCGCAAGCTCGACCAGCGCTTCGATTCGCCGCAGGAACGCCTGCTCGCCGACCTGGCCCGTGCCGCGGTGATCTTCCCGCCGCTGCGCCGTGGCCTGGACGAATCGCGTCCCGAGAGCGTCGAGCTCACGGCTGCCGAGGTGCGCATCCTGGTCGCCGAAAAGGCGCAGGCGCTTCGCGAGGCTGGTTTCGGCATCGCGCTTCCCGCTTGGGACAAGGTCCATGCCCAGACGGGCGGCGGCATCAAGCTGCACATGCGCATCAAGCCCAAGGGCGGAGCGCCGGCCGCTGGACAGAATCTGTCCATGGCAGGGGTCGGCCTGGATGCCATGTGCGACTTCAAGTGGGAGATCTCCCTGGGTGGCCAGGACATCAGCGTCGACGAGTTCCGTCGCCTGGTGCGCCTCAAGATCCCGGTGGTGGAGCATCGCGGCCAGTGGGTGGTCTTCGATCCAGAAACCGCCGCCAAGACCCTCGAGTTCCTCGAAGGGCCGTCCTCCGAAGGCCAGGCCTCGCTGGGCAGCCTCATGCGCAACTCGCTGGGCCTGGAGCCTGCGGGACTGCCCGGCATGGGCCTGGACGACGATTCGCCCAAGCCTCTGGTCGAGGTGGGGGAGACCCGCGCCGAGGACTGGCTCAAGGACGTCTTCGATCGCCTGCAGTCGGGCGGCTCCGCCGGACGCTGCGAGACCGGCAAGTACTTCGTCGGAAAGCTGCGCCCGTACCAGAGCCAGGGCCTTGCCTGGCTGCGTTTCCTGGACAGCTTCGGCCTGGGCGGTTGCCTTGCCGACGACATGGGCTTGGGCAAGACCGTCCAGGTGCTTGCGATGCTGGCCGGCGACCTCGAAGCCGCCATGAACGGCGAGACGATCGCTCCCACGCTCCTGGTCTGTCCCACCTCCGTGATGGGCAACTGGCAGCGCGAGGCGCGCCGCTTCGTCCCCAACTTGCGCGTGCGTCTGCGGCACGGGCCCGGCCGCCTGCACGGCGAGACCTTCGCCCGCGACGCCGAGCGGATGCACCTTGTGATCGTCTCCTACGGCTTGGCCGACCGAGACCGCGAGGAGCTTTCCCAGATCAAGTGGCGCCGCGTCATCCTGGACGAGGCCCAGAACATCAAGAACCCCACGACCAAGCAGCACAAGGCCGTCAAGAGCATTCCCGCCCAGACGCGCTTCGCGCTCACGGGAACCCCGGTCGAGAACCGTCTCGCCGAGCTCTGGTCGATCTTCGACTTCCTGATCCCGGGACATCTCGGGACCTCGCAGTCCTTCGCCAAGCGCTTTGCCAAGCCCATCACCACCGAACGCGACCCGGAGGCGGCAAGCCTCCTGCGCAAGCTCACCGGACCGTTCCTGCTGCGTCGCGTCAAGACCGATCCGAAGGTGGCCGGGGACCTGCCGGACAAGCAGGAGAACAAGGTGTTTTGCAGCCTCACCCGCGAGCAGGCGACCCTGTACCAGGCTGTGGTGGACCAGATGGGTCAGGAGATCAGCGCCGGCGACAGCGGTGCCCGCAAGGGGATGGTGCTCAATACGTTGCTGCGGCTCAAGCAGGTTTGCAACCATCCGGCGCTCTTCATGGGCGACAAGTCGGAAGGCACGGCCATCCGCTCGGGCAAGCTGCAGCGCCTCACCGAGATGCTGGAGGAGATCGTCGAGGAGGGCGAGAAGGCCTTGATCTTCACGCAGTTCAAGGAGATGGGCGACCTCTTGGTGAAGCACATCAAGAAGGAGCTCAAGGTCGAGGTGCCCTTCCTGCACGGCGGCGTGGCGCGCGAGGCGCGCGACGAGATGGTCGACAAGTTCCAGAGCGGCGGCGCCAAGGGGCCTCCGGTCATGGTGCTCTCGCTCAAGGCGGGCGGCACGGGACTCAACCTCACCACGGCAAGCCACGTGTTCCACTTCGATCGCTGGTGGAATCCCGCAGTCGAGGACCAGGCCACCGACCGCGCCTTCCGCATCGGTCAGACCAAGAACGTGCTGGTGCACAAGTTCGTTTGCCAGGGAACCGTGGAAGAACTGATCGACACCATGATCGCTTCCAAGAAGGATCTGGCGGAGCGGATCGTGGGAAGCGGTGAGGATTGGATCGCCTCGCTGACGGTGGATGAACTGAAGGATGCCTTCTCGCTGCGTGAAGACGCGGTGGACGACGACGATTGAGGAGTGCAGGGATGAGCGAAGAAAAGGCCCAGGAACCCAAGAAGAAGCCAGGGCGTCCTCGCAAGGAAAAGCCTGCGCAGGAAAGCCTCGCCCTGCCATCGCCTGTCGTCGAGGCAGCGGTGGTCGCGACCGAATCGACCAAGGCTCCTCGCGCCCGTCGCAAGCCTGTGGCCAAGGAGGTCGAGGTGGCTTCGGTCCCCGTGGCGGCCATCGTGGCCGAGGCGCCGGCCGAGCCGGCGCGCCGCAAGGTCGGAAGGCCCCGCAAGGTCGTCGAAGCACCGGTCGAGGCACCTGCCGCGGTCGTTGTTCCAGAGGTCTCGCCTCTGCCCTCTCCGAAAGTCAAGTCGGCCGGTCGAGCCAAGGTGCGTCCGGCTCCTGTCGAAGCCGTTGCGCAGCCGCAAGAGGCGCCACAGGAAATGCCTGCCCAAGCTTCCGCACCGGTCTCGACCGAAGCGGGATCCGAAGGAACGGCGACGCAAGGTCGTGGTCCGACCCGTCGCGGTGGTCGTGGTCAGCGTGGGCGTGGCGGTCAAGGGCGCGGCGGTCGTGCATCTGGTGCCGGCGGTCGTGACCAGGGACCTCAAGGTCGTGCGCCGCAACGCCGCAATCAAGGTCCAGCCCCGGTTTCGGTGGAGTCGGGCATCCGGGATCCCGAGTCCAGTGTCGATGACGATTCCGGCTTCGATGCCGAGGTCGAATCGAGCAGCGATGCCGGACGTTCGCGTCGTCGCAAGGGACGCGAGCGCGGAGGGCGCGAAGGCGACTCCAATGTCAACTGGTGTACGCGACGTTGGCTCGAGCAGCTCGAGAAGTATTCGCATGGGCACGATGCCCGCCAGCGCTGGGCACGGGGCAAGGTCTACTCCCGCAGGGGGCAGGTCGTGGAGCTCGAGGTGGGGCCCAACGGGATCCTTGCCAAGGTGCAGGGCTCGCGGCCCAAGCCCTACCAGGTGCGCATGGAGCTGAACAAGCTGCGTCGCGAGGCGTGGGGACGCGTGCTCATCGCCGTCTCCGGCAAGGCGCATTACACGGCGCGCCTGTTGGCGGGCGAGATGCCCCAGGAGATCGAGTCGATTTTCGCAAGCTCGGGAGCAAGGCTCTTCCCGGCCGGGGAGCACGACTTCCGCTGCAAGTGCTCCTGCCCCGATCCGATGACTCCGTGCAAGCATGTGTCCGCGGTCTATCATGCCATGGGCATGGCGCTGGAAGCCGATCCCTTCCTGCTCTTCTCGCTTCGCGGCAAGTCGAAGAACCAGTTCCTGCAGGATCTTCGCGATATGCGTTTCCGTGCCCACAAGGGCGGAAAGCAGGCGGAATACACCCAGGAAGAGGTCGCGCAGATGACCTCCTTCTGGCGCATGGGTCGCCTCACCGAGGCTGTGTCGTCACACTCGAACTACGAAGGAAGCGATCCGGCCCGGTTGCTGCACACCTTGGGCGATCCACCGTCCACGGTGGTACGTGCCGGCATGGCCCTGCCTGTCTTCGAGTCCACCTACCGACAGGTCTCGGAAGCGGTGCATCGCCTGCCCCGGACGCAATGATCGGGAACTGAGCATTCGATTCCGAAGGCCTGCGCCGTGCGTGGGCCTTTTCTTTTGGGCGAAAGAAAAAGCCATCCCGTCTGGGATGGCTTCGAGTCGGAGGTCCTTCGGTTTTCTATTGGTCCCTCGCCAACGATGACGAGGGGACAGGAATTGTCAAACGTGCGAGTGGATGACTCAGCGCAGCTTGACGCGCGGGTCGTTCGCGGCAAGCAGGATGTCGGCGATCAGGTTGCCGATCAGGAGAAGCAACGCTCCCATCAGTACGGTGGCCATGACCAGGAACATGTCCTTGGTCCGCACGGCTTCCAGCGCGACCATTCCCATGCCGGGCCAGCTGGTGATGATCTCGGTGAAGGCCGCACCAGAGAGCAGGGCCGAGAATTCGAATCCCAGCAAGGTGATGAGCGGATTGGCCGCGTTGCGGAAGGCGTGGCGCCAGACCAGGGCCGTGCTGGACACTCCGCGCGCGCGCGCGGAGAGGATGTAGGGCTGGCGGAGCACTTCGAGCATCGAACCGCGGCTGATGCGCTGCAGGCCGGCAAGTCCTCCCACGGTCAGCACGAGTCCGGGAATGAGCAGGTGCTTGAGGATGTCCGCGAGCTTCCCGAAAGCGTCCATGCTGGCGAAGTCCGTGGAGGTGATCCCTGCGATGGGGATGCTTCCCAGGAACGGCAGGGGAGGGATGACCGTGGCGACGTAGAGCAGGAGCAGCGCCAGGAAGAAGGACGGAAGACTCATGCCGACGAAAGCGGTCGTGGAGAGGACGCGATCGGGCCACTGTCCTTGGCGCAGCGCCGACCACAGCCCTAAGGGGACGGCCAGGAGCCAGGTGAGTCCCGAGGAGAAGAGCGCCAGCACGAGGGTGTTTACCAGGCGCTCGCCGATCACCTCCGACACGTTGCGACTGAACTTGAAGGACCAGCCCAGGTCGCCGTGCAGCAACCTTCCCGCCCAGCGCAGGTATTGTTCGGGCATCGACTTGTCGAAGCCGTACTGGCTCTCGATCTGGCGGATGAGCGCATCGGGGATCTGCGGGTTGCCGCGCTGAGCCGCCAGCGGGTCGCCCGGCGAGAGCTGCATGAGCAGGAACGAGAGGATGCTGACCCCGACAAGCATCGGGATCATTCCCAGGAGGCGCTTGAGGACAAATCCCGTCACGGCGTGGCGCGGACCCGCAGGGAATCGAAGTTGTTGAGCACGCCGCCCAGCATGGTGGGCTTGAGGTTGTCGAAGCGGTTCTTCACCGCTCCGATGGCTTCCTGGTAGCCGAGGTAGATGAAGGGCTGCTGCTCGCGCACGATGGCCTGCAGGCGGTCGTAGACCTTCTTGCGCGCTGCCGTGTCGATGGTGGTCACACCCCGGTCCACCAAGGCGTCGAGTTCGGCTTCCCAGGAGGTGGCGGGCTTCTTCTGGCGCGGGAACCAGATGTGGGTACGGCCCGAGGAGATCCAGACGTTGGCTCCGAAATGAGGCTCGGCACCGCCGCCGGTCAAGCCGAGGATGATCGCGTCCCATTTGAAGGTGTTGTCGGTCATCTCGACCACCGAGTTGAACTCGAGCTGGGTGAAGTTCACCTTCATGCCCAGCGCCTCGAGGTCCTTGCGCACGAGGCCGGCGATGTCTACACGGACCTTGTTCTCGGCGTTGGTGAGGAGGTTGAAGACGACCTCGTTGCCCTTGGGATCCTTCAAGGCGCCCTTGGCGTCCCAGGTGTAGCCGCCGGCCTTCAGGACGAGCTTGGCCGAATCGAGATTCTTCACCAGGGCCGGCAGGGCCTTGTTGTGGTAGTAGCCCATCGAGGGGCTGTAGGGCCCGTTGGCATCCACTCCCAGGCCGTTCCAGGCGATGTTGCGGATGGCGCTCCGGTCGATGGCAAAGGACACGGCGCGTCGGAAGGCGACGTCGCGGAACCAGCTCGACTTGGTCGGATCGACAAAGGGTTTTCCGCTGGAATCCTTGCCGGTGTTCTGGTTGAATGTGATGTAGAGGTTGTTGAGCGTCGGGCCGAGCTTGTGCAGGGTGAAACCGTTGGACTGCTCCAAAGGCTTGAGGACCGGGAAGTCCCGGGGGCTCACCATGCGCATGGCATCCGTCTCGCCGGTCTTGAACTTGAGCAGCTCGGCTTCCTGGCCTTGGACGATCTCGTAGATGATCGTGTCGATGTAGGGCTGGGCCTTGCCTTGGGCGTCCTTCTTCCAGTAGAATGGATTGCGGGCGAAGAGGATGCGGCTTCCCGGGGTGAACGAGACCATGCGGTAGGGGCCGGCACCGACCAGCGAATCCGCAGGCGTCGAGATCCCGTAGGTGGAGTTGAACTGCTTGCCTGCATGCTTCTCCATGCGGGCCTTGGAGAGGATGGGGACGCCTCCGACGCTCAGGGCGAACGGGGCGAATGGCCGGAGCAGGGTGAACTGCACGGTCAGGGAGTCCAGCGCCTTCACCTCGGGAAGCTTGCCGTCGGTGCGCAGGATGTCCCGCATGGGGCACAATACGCTGGTGTCGTAGACCAGGCGGGTCCAGGTGAAGACCACGTCGTCGCTGGTCAGCGGTGAACCGTCGTTGAACTTCAGATGGGGCCGTAGCTTGAAGGTCCAGACCAGGCCCTTTGCGTCCGTGGTCCAGGATTCGGCCAATTCAGGGGTCGCGAAGCCCGTGGTGCCGTCCGAAGAGGTCAGGCCATTGAAGATCAGTCCGACGACCTCGCTCGAGGACGATTCGTTTTCCACGATCGGATTGAGGGTCTTCGGTCCTCCCCATTGAGCCTGGACGATCCGGTTGCCGGAGGCGGCATTGGTCGAACCCTTGCGGCAGGCATTGAGGGATAGGAGTGAAAGTCCGCACGCAACGAGAAGAACTTTTCGCATGATGGCTGCAATCTAGCACCTCGCCGAGGTTTTCCGGTACGGGATCCCTTAATGCGGCGCAGACTTGCGCCTTTAGTAGATTGGCGACATGGGCAGGATATTGCGCAATGCCGAGGGGATGCTCACGCACTCCCCCGATGAAGCCGTGAAGCTCCTGAGAGGGGTGCTTCTTTTCGTGGTGGCATTGACCTCGATCATCCTCGTCGTGACCCTGCGCATGCCCGGTGCCGTCCTGAAGAACTTCTCCGGATCCCTAGTGATGGCCGTGGGATCGGGGATTGCAGGTATCCTTCTCTATCGGGGAAAGGCGCGCACATCGGCTCATGTCCTTTCCTCCCTGTTCCTGATTTCCGCAGTCGCAGCGTCCTTGGGGCACGGCATCCGCGTGCCTGCCGTGGTCGGCTCCTTCGTCGCGGTCGCCTTGGCCGGGTATGTCATCGGCCTCGTGGCATCGGTCGGCTATGCAATCCTTGGCGTGTTTGCGCTTTGGGGCGTCTTTCTGCTTCAGGTCCAAGGGCGGCTTGCCGTGATGGAGCCGCCGGTCCAGGCATGGGGACTTGTCCTGATCGCCCTGCTCTTCGTGACGGGACTGATCCTTGCCATTCCGTTGCGCGGCGTGCTTCGAGCCCATGCGATCCTCGTCGAGGAGCGGCGGATGCTTTCCGATTCGATCCGCGAGCACGAAGCGCGATCGAAAGGCCTGGAGGCCGAAGTCGAGCAGCGCACCCGAGATCTGGAAGTGATCAATCGGGACATGGAGCGGTTCCCGCTGGCCTTGGCTCATGACCTGCGCACCCCGCTCCAGTCCCTGTCAGGGCACGCCTCGCTCCTGGCACAGGGCGAGGGCGATCCCCGGCGGATCGAGGCGCTGACTGCCTTGCAGGATGCTGTGGAGGCATTCGAGGTGCGCTTGACCCATACCCTCGAAGCTGGACGCAAGGCTCACCATGGGTGATATCCTGCTGCCCTTCCAGATGCGCCTGCTGCGTCAGACCTTCCTGCAGGTTCTGGTGGTGGTCTTGATCCAGGCGGTCTGCGCGAGCCTCTTCAATCCGTACCCCCGCATCGTGGGGATGTTGTGGGGTTTCACCGCCATGGCGCTGGTCGCCTGGCTGTCGGTGAGCGAACGGCATCGGGGCAAGGCGTTCACGCAGTTTGCCGCGATGCAGGTGGCGCTTCTTGTCGCTCCCTGGTTCATGGGTGGCGTGCGGACTCCTGCAGCCTACTTCAGCCTGATCCTTCTCCATCCCTTGGCGCTTCTCTTCGGGATGCGGGTCGCGTGGATGTGGGTCGCGGCCTTTGTCGCGGATGTCCTCCTCCTGATGATCGCGGAGATCCACGGATGGATTCCCGGGATGCCTCCCACGCCTCTGGCGACCATCAGTACCCTGACCGCGATGATCGCCTACACGCTTTTCTTCATCGCCTCGCCCTTGGTGTATATCCGACGTCTTTTCGATGTGGCTTCGCATCATCTTGCCGAGCGCCGGGCTGTCGATGCGAAGCTGGTGGCCCTTGCCGGCGAGCTGGAGGAGCGCGTCGTTGCGCGCAGTGGCGAATTGATCGAAGGACGGGGGCGGCTCCAGGCCATGGCCTTGGAGAATGCGCACAAGCTTTCAGAAGAGATTGAGCTCCTGAGGGGTGCGGTGAGTGCCGTGGAGGAAGCCTACGGCGGGATGGATACGTCGGTCAAGGCGTCCAAGTCCCTGGATCGCATCCGTCAGGCCCAAGGGCGCTTGGAGAGGATGCACGAGGCGCTCCTTCGCTTTTGTCAGATCGCCGGCATGCAGCCGCGGGTGCAGGGGATCTCGCCTTCCGCGCACGTGGATCTCGTCGAGTCCGTGTGGGAAGAACTTTCCGACCGGAATGGTTCCTCGGTGAGGCTGAATCTGGGTTCCTTGCCGGGATGCAAGGCCGATCCGGATCTGTTGCGGCATGTCTGGCAGAACCTGCTTTCCAATGCGATCAAATACTCGTCGCGTTCCTTATCTCCCACCGTCGAGGTGTTCCAGGAGCAGGGCGGGATGTATGTGCGCGACAACGGCGTCGGGTTCGATTCGGAGAAGGCTCAGAACCTGTTCGGGCTGTTTCAACGGCTGCATCCGGTGGACGACTTCTCCGGAAACGGGGTGGGCCTTGCGATCGCGCATCGCATCATCGAACTGCACGGCGGCGGCATCCGTGCGACATCGGTTCCCGGGGAAGGGGCGACCTTCGTGTTCAGCTTGCCCGCGTTCCGCAGACCCGAGAGCGAATTCGGGTTGGCTCCGATTCGCATCTGAACGAACCTCTGCTTGCCCTCGAATGCGTGGGTTCGGCATGTCGACATTTTTCTTGCTTGCCGGATCTTCAGGTCCTTGAAAATGCGGGCGCCGACCGTTAGGTTCTGCTGCGTGGCCGCTCGATTGTGCGGGCACGTGTGAACCGATCGAAAGGCCAAGGATGCGGATTGCCATTGCAGGATACGAGGATACCGTCAGCGGAGCGTGGCAGTTGTCGCAGACGCTTTGTCTCTTTCGCCTGGATTTCCATGCCGGGGAAGTGTTCGAGGAAGACGTCCATCCCTTTCCTGGCATCGAGGCCGCTGCTGCATGGCTGAAGGAACAGGACGTCAAGGCAGTGCTGGTCGGGACCATCGATCCGGACCATGCCGATCCGATCGCCGATGGCGGCGTGCACGTCTTTACCGGTGCGGACGGAGCGGCTCCGGCGGAGATTGCCCACCACTTCCTGCAGGTGATGCGCAGTGCTCTCGTGCGCGGCCAAGGGGGCGGCTGCTGTGGCGGCGGACAAGGCGCCGAGGAATCCGGCTGCTGCGGCGGACATGATCACGACGAGGAAGAGTCGGGTTGCTGCGGCGGCGGCGGCGAGAATTGCTGCGGTGGTACGGGGCACGACGACCCCGACCACCAGTGCCAGTGCCGCTGAGCTAGGAGCGCGGCCACTCCGGGGCTGCGCCTTCGGGACTCACGGCGGAAAGACACCAGCCGTTGGCGGCCGTGGGGGCAGGGATCTGCTCCCGGGCCACGCGCTTGAGCATCTCCAGGTCGACGGCTTCGATATGGGCCACGATGTCGTCCAGCGATACGGTCTTTCCGTACAGCAGCTGCGACTTGCCTAGATGCTGCATCCGGGCGGAAGGGCTCTCGAGGGCAAGAAGGGTCGAGCCGCGCGCATATTGCCGCGCGAAGTCCAGATCGGCCTGCGACAAGTCGCCTTCGGACATGCGCAGAAGCTCCTTGTCGACCAGTTCCAGGGCCTTGGAAGCCTGCTTGGGCTCGGTGGACAGGGCGATGCCGAAAGCGCCGGCCCCGATCAGGAGATCGAGGAAACTGTAGACGCTGTAGCACAGGCCGTGCTTCTCCCGCACCACCTGGTTGAGACGGCTGGCCATGCCGCCGCCCAGGAGCAGGTTGAGGAGCGCCAGCGCGTGCCGGTCGGGATGTCCGATCGAGATGCTGCGTCGCGCCAGGATCAGCGAGACTTGCGAGACATCCTTGTGGCGCACGAGGCGGGTCTGGGATCGTTTGCCAAGCGCCGTGGTCTTCTGAGACGAGGGTGCCTTGAGTTTTGCGGCAAAGCCCTTGGTGACCAAGGCGACCAGGGCGTCGTGGTCGACGGCCCCGGCGGCGGAGACGCAGATGGGGACATCGGTTCCCAAGGCGCGGGCCTGGTGGTCGAGGAGGTCCTGCCGACCAAGCCCTTCGACCGATTCGATGGTCCCTGAGATGGGTTCGCCCAGCGGCTGGCTGGCCCACAGGCCTTGCGCGAAGAGATCGCTGACCAGCTCGTCCGGATCGTCGTCGCAAGCACGCACTTCCTCAAGCACGACGGTGCGCTCCTTCACCAGGTCGCGCTCAGTGAGCTTGGCGTTGGCCACCATGTCGCACAGCAGGGAAAGCGCACGCGGGACGTCGTTCTGCAGCACCTTCGCATAGAAGCAGGTGTGCTCGCGGCTGGTCCAGGCGTTCAGGCTGCCACCGACTTCCTCGAGCTCCCTCGAGATGCGCAAGGCCGAGCGCTTCGGGGTTCCCTTGAACACCATGTGCTCGAAAAGATGGGCAAGGCCCGCTTTCCCCTTGGGGTCGTGGCGGGATCCCAGGCCGAGCCATACGCCGATGGCGGCGCCGCGCTGGCCGTCCATCCGTTCCGTGAGGACGGTGATGCCGTTCTCGAGGCGGGTGATGCGGACTGGTTCGTTGGGAGATGCCGAGAGCTTGGGCTTGGTACTCATGAGTCGAACCAAGGTAGGAACCTTGGGAGGGAGAAACAGTCGCGAAAGCGCTTATGCGTAGAGGTCGAGACCGATCCCTGCATTCTGGGCGGTGGGGCGGGGGGCAGTGGCGACTTCCGGCAGGGGAGCGGCCGACGGCATCGGCTTCTTGGTCTTGGTGGATCCGGACTCGAGCATCTGGGCAAACGTCGTCTTGGCCAGTGCGATATCGCCCTTGTCCAGCGCCTTGCCCAAGGCTTGGAACGCATCGCTTCCAGCATCCTTGCCGGGCGCGGTCTTGCGTAGCTCTTCCATGGCCTTGCGGGCACCTGCAAGATCGGATTCCTGTAGGGACTTCTCCAGTCCCATGAACTGTTTGCGCAGATCCTCCATGCCGCCCTTGCGGGGCTGGTAGCTGTTCTGGGTGTACCAAGGTGTGGATCCGACGTTCGAAAGACTCATGGCTGGCCTCCTATAGCCTGTAATTGCATATACGGATTAAGCAGCAGTTGTGCCAATGTCGATCCAGGACGTATCAAAAAGGATGACGGGCGGGATGCGGGATGCGGACGGCAAGGATTGCCGGGGAATGCAAAGACTGCCGCATCGAGATCGCAGGTTTCCGACGGGCGAAGCATTCGCGCGCGGCGCTCCATTGTTTACCTTTGGACTCTATGCCCTATTCAGTCGTGATCGGTCTCGAAGTCCATACCCAGCTCAAGACTCGCACCAAGCTCTTCTGCGGCTGCGAGATCGTGACCGGGGACGATGCCAACATGCATACCTGCCCCGTCTGTCTGGGCATGCCAGGAACCCTCCCGAGCCCCAATGCGAAGGCCGTCGAGTTCGCGATCCGATTGGGCCTTGCGATGGGATGCGACATCAATCCGCACGCGATGTTCACCCGCAAGAGCTACTTCTACCCGGACGTCCCGCGCAACTATCAGATCACCCAGACTGGCGGCATGCCGATCTATGACCGGCCGATCTGCACCGGTGGAGGCCTTCATATCAAGGAAGGCAACATCGACAAGTTCATCTCGCTCACGCGCATCCACATGGAAGACGACGCGGGCAAGCTGATGCACGACCGCGGTGCCTATTCCGTTTTCGACGCCAACCGTGCCGGCACCCCGTTGTGCGAGATCGTCTCGGGTCCCGACATGCGTTCGGTGCAGGAGGCCATCCTCTACCTCCAGCGCCTAAAGCAGCTGGTGGAGTACATCGGCGTGTCGGACGCCAACATGGAGGACGGAAACTTCCGCGCGGACGTGAACGTGTCCCTGCGACGCGACGAGAACAGCCCCTTGGGCGTGCGCTGCGAGCTCAAGAACATGAACTCCTTCTCCAACATCGAGAAGGCCGTCCAGTACGAGATCATGCGCCAGGCCGAGATCCTGGACAACGGCGGCCACGTGATCCAGGAGACGCGCGGGTACGATGTCAACAAGGGCGTCACCCGCAACCTTCGCGACAAGGAAGACGCGCACGACTACCGCTACTTCCCCGAGCCGGACATCCTGCCGCTTGCCATCACCACCGAGCAGATCGAGTCGATCCGCGCCACGATGCCCGAGCTTCCCGAGGCCCGCATCGCGCGCTTCCAGTCGAGGCTCGGTCTTCCCGAGTACGACGCCCGCGTGCTGACGCTGGAGAAGTCCTGGGCCGACTGGTTCGAGGCCGTGGTCGCGATCCAGAACTCTCCCAAGGCCGTCTCCAATTGGGTGATGACCGAGGTGCTGCGCATCGTCAAGGAGACGGGCAAGTCCATCGATGACCTTTCGTTCGGACCGGGCCACATCGCCCAGCTGGTCGCGCGCATCGAGGACAAGACCATCTCGGGCAAGATCGCCAAGGACGTGTTCGCCCTGATGAGCGAATCCGGCAAGATGCCCGATGTGCTGATCGACGAGAACGGCATGCGACAGGTCACCGACACCGGCGCGATCGATGCGGCCGTGGCCAAGATCATCGCCGCGAACCCCACGGAGGCCGATGCCTACCGCGGCGGCAAGGAGAAGCTCTTCGGCTTCTTCGTCGGCCAGGTCATGCGCGAGACCAAGGGCAAGGCCAATCCGGAGCTGGTCAACGAGCTGGTCAAGAAGGCCCTCTCGGCCTGATGCTCCGGCGCGCCGCCCTCGCACTTTTGACAATTTCTGTCTGGGCGTGGGCGGTACCCGTCGCATCGGTGGACTCCCTCGCTCCAGCCCGCTTGCCCCTTGCCGCGCTCGATTCCGCGGCGCGGCCCGACACGTCCTTGAGCGCCGCCGCCAAGGCCATGTCAGATTCCTTGCGCGATTCGAGCAAGGCGGGTCGCAAGGCCGCGGTCAAGGACACCACGGTCAAGAAGACCATTCCGGCGCGCCTCCTTTCCTTCGACGACCAGATGCTGTTCGCACTGGTGTTCATGAGCTACATCGGGCTCATGCTCACCTGCTTGACCAACGTCAATCCCTGACGGCCTCTCAAGGGTCGCGCAGCAGGGTCTCTCCCTTGACCAGCCAGGAGATCCCGAAGGCCCCGAGCAGCACGACCTCGCCGTAGAGGATCAGGCAGAGCCTGTTCACCTCGGCAAAGGGGATGGCCAGGAGCGTGATCCCGAGCAGGGCCAAGGTGGCGAACATCGCGATCCCGCAGAGGCGATAGACGAGGTCGCGTCGCCGCTTGGCGGGCGTGGGCTCGATGTCGGGACCGGTGCGGGTGAAGAGGAAAAACGAGTTGAAGGCAAGCAGCAGGAAAAAGCCAATGGCGCAGACCATGTGGCAGCGATCGGAGGTCACGGCTTCCAGCTGGAAGATGCCCACGCGCAGGTGCGAGGGCGGATGGATCGTGCGGTAGTCGAAGGGGAAGACGGCGATGCCGACCGCAAGGAATCCGCTTAGGCTCGTCACCACATCGTCCAGGAGTCCGTAGCCGCGGTAGGTGGCAAGCAGGGCGCCCACGCACACCAACAGCCCCACGAGCAGGTCGCGCATGGATGTCTGGTAGTAGTCGCTGACCGATGGTTGCATTGCCGTGCCTGCAAACAGCGCGGCACCGCCTACGCACAGGAACGGAAGCAGGATGCCGACGACCCCGATCAGGCGACGCAGGCGCACGTAGGATTCAGTGGTCGGGGTTGGGTTGGGCATAGGTGGCCTTTCCGGACTTGGCGGTGATCCCGGAAAAGCTAGTTCGAAAGGGGTGCCTTTGACCCCATGTCGGCGCACGGACGGTTCAGTTTTGACAGGATCTGTCGTAGGACGGATCCTGTCAAAAGGCCTTGAACACCTCGGTGCGGGCCTTGAGGAAGTCGCGCAGGGGATTGAGGCCTTCGCGCTCGGTGCCGCTGACCTGCAGGGCATCGGGGTAGAGGTCCGCGAGCCGCTCGCGCTCCACCGAATCGAGCAGGTCGATGTGGGTGAAGACCAGGTGCCGAGGGGCCGTCGAGCCGCACAGCTCGTCCAGGACCTCGCGGGCCACGCGCATTTCCTCGTCGCGCAGCGGATCCGAGGCATCCACCAGCTGCAGCACGAGGTCGGCCGAGGCGACCACCGAGAGGGTGGAACGGAAGGAGGCGACCAGGTGGTGGGGGAGCTTGCGGATGAACCCGACCGTGTCGGAGATCACGCATTCCACGCTGCGTCCGTCTTCCTGGTGCCCGAGCCACAGGCGGCGGCTGGTGGCGTCCAGGGTGGAGAAGAGCTTGTCCTGGGCAAGGACGGTGGATTTGGTCAGGGCATTGAGGAGGGTGGACTTGCCGGCGTTGGTGTAGCCGGCCAGCGCCACGGAGAAGACGCGCTCGCGGCGGCGCTTGTCTTCCTGGTTGCGGCGCTGCTTCTCGATCTCGACAAGGCTCTTGCGCAGCATGGCCAAGCGGTCGCGGGCGCGACGACGGTCGACTTCGAGCTGGGTCTCGCCGGGGCCGCGCGAGCCGATGCCGCCGCCCTGCTGCCCCAGGTGCGACCAGGCGCGGGTCATGCGCGGCATGATGTACTGGAGCTGGGCGATCTCCACCTGCAGGCGCGACTCCTTGGTGCGCGCATTGCGGGCGAAGATGTCAAGGATCAGGCCGGAGCGGTCCAGGACACGGTAGAGCGGATCCTTGGTCTCGGGGTCGATGCCAAGCGAACGCTCGATGGCCTTGGCCTGGGAGCCGGTCAGGTCGTCGTCGAAGATGACGATGTGGATGTCGTCCTCGGCGCAGATCTGGGCGATCTCGGCAAGCTTTCCTGCTCCCACCAGCGAGGTGGAATCGAAGCCCTGGGGGCGCGACTGGATGACGCTGCCCACGACCTCGGCGCCGGCCGTCCAGGCCAGGCGCGCAAGCTCCTTCATGTGCTCGTGGGTATCGGAAAGGGGCTGCTCGCGCGTGGCGACGCCCACCAGGAGGGCGCGTTCTATGCCCATGACAGATCCTGTCCAATGCTACTGCGGTTCGTCCGAAGCGCCAGGGGCACGGACCCGGCAGGGCGCAGACCCCGCACCCGAGGCTTGGCCGAGGGGAGGAGGCTGCGGGCGCAAGCCTCGTGGCCCGACCCGCCGCGACAGATCCTGTCAAACCGGAGGCGGTGGGGGGCGCCCATCACTCCCATTCGATCGTGCCGGGGGGCTTGTGGGTGCAGTCGTAGAGGACCGAGCCCGCACCCAGCTCCAGGAGCCTGGTGCACAGACGACCCAGGGCGGCTTCGTCGGCGGGCCAGAAAGTGGCGGTCATGGCCTCGCGGCTTTCCACCGGGCGCAGCACCACGACCTCCTTGCCGCCGCACGCAACGGGCAGGAGGGCGACCGGCATTTGCCAGATTTTGTCATACACGTTCTCGGCGATCATCCAGTCGGTGACCGCGGCGTCGAGACTTCGAAGGAGATCCAGGCGGTCTCGGGTCATGTAGCCCTCGACGGCGACGAAGGGGCCGACGCCCGCAGCGCGCCAGACCACGCGGTTGAAGGCGCGGACCTGGTTCGGGATCTCGACAGCGAGCTTCTCGAGCACCGTCCAATCGAGCTTGCCGTCCAGGCAAAGGGGCTGCGCGTAGGTGCGACCGTCGCCCTGTACGCCCACCGACTTCACGGGAAGGGCCGATGCGGAGTATCCGGCGGCACCGGCAAGCTCGGAGGCTTTGGTGACAGATTCTGTCGGGGCCTCGGGAGCCGTGGCACCCTGGCAAAGCAGGCGCACGCCCAGTCCCGGACCCGGGAACGGATGGCGCCACACGAGTTCCTTGGGAAGGCCGAGTTCCTCGCCCAGGGCGCGGACCTCGTCCTTGTAGAGCTCGGCCAGCGGCTCGATGATGAGGCCCTTCTCGATTAGCTCGAGGATGGCGTCCACGCGGTTGTGGTGGGTCTTGATGACCTCGGAGTTCTTGGTGCCGCCCGACTCGATGGTGTCGGGGTAGATGGTGCCCTGCGCCAAGAGCCATTCGTCGGGATTGAGGCCAAGCTTTGCCGTCTCGACATCCTTGACGTCCAGGAACACCTGGCCAATGCATTTGCGCTTCTTCTCCGGCTCCGTCATGCCTTCCAGCGCGCTGAGGAAGTCGGCCGTCGCATCCACCACGCGCAGGTTGTCGAAGCCTTCGCGGGCCATGTAGTCCATGACCGCCTCGGACTCGCGCAGGCGCATCATGCCGTTGTCGATGTGCAGACCAAGCACGCGGTCGGGGCCCAGGGCCTTGTTCAGAAGGGCGAAGGCCACGGTGCTGTCGACGCCGCCCGAGACGAGCAGGAAGACCTTGCGGCCTTCGGCGGTCTTTCGGATCGTCTCCATCAGGATCGGGGCGTAGGAACCCATGTTCCAGTCGCGCGCAATTCCCGTGATGTCCAGGAAGTTCGAGAGCATGGCCTCGCCATCGACACTGTGCACCACCTCGGGGTGGAACTGGAGGGAGTAGAACTTCTTGGCGGCGTTCTCCAGGGCTGCGTATTGGCAGTCCTTGGTCCAGCCCACGGCCTTGAATCCGGGGGCGAGGTTCGTGACCTCGTCGCCGTGGCTCATCCACACGCGGCTGGGGTGGGGGATGCCCTTGAAGAGGGGACAATTCTTGTCGTATTCGAGCTCGGCCGGGCCGAACTCGTGGACCTTGCCGCGCTCCACGGTGCCGCCCTGCGACTGGGTCATCAGGTGGTGGCCGTAGCACAGGCCAAGGACGGGAACGTCGAGTTCCAGCCAGGCTGTATCGAAGTCGGGGCGGTCTTCGGCATACACCGAAGACGGGCCTCCCGAGAAGATCACGCCCGCAAAGCGGCCGTCACGGGCCGGGGCGGAGCCGGGCAGGTGGATCTCGGAGTAGACACCCAGTCCACGGAGGCGGGTGGCGATGAGGTGGGCGTACTGCCCACCGAAATCAAGTACGGCGATCTTCGACATAGAGCGAGAAAGGTAGCAAAGGGCGCGAGCGGCTTTGCGTTGGATTCAGTTCTCCGTCCCATTGCCCCACGGGTTCCAGTCGACCCAGCGAGGATTGCTGCCCAGCCACTGGGTTTGCCGATTCCAGCCTTCCACAAGGATATCCTGGCAGGGCTCTTCGGAGGCGGTTTTGAGGGTGCCGGATTCCTCCATCCAGCGGATCTGCCTCCGGAAGGTCTCTTCCAACGTGACTGTGGTGCGGAAGCCAAGATCCTTTTCGGCCTTGGAATTGTCGTAGATGCTGGGGAAGCGGTAGATGAACCACACGCCCAGACTGCGGCGCGGCGCGACTTGTCGCAGCCATGTCGAGGGGATGTGGATGGGATTCGAGGTTCCGCCTGCGGCTTTGGCGAGAGTTTCGTAGACGCTGTTCCAGTCGGTGTGTTCGTGCGAGGTGAGATGGTAGTCGTTCCCGTAAGCGCGGGCGTTTCCCAGCGAAGCGACGAATCCGCGTGCCACGTCCGATACATGGGAAATGGCCCACGGGCACGTTCCGTCGTCCATCACGACATTGGGGAGGCCTTGGCGCATCCGGCTCACCAGGGAATCGTCGAAGAGATGCCCGCACGCTGTGGTGCCTTCTCCCGTGGTGTATGAGGGGCGCAGGATGGTGGCGCGCGTGCCGCTCTCTCCGTCATGGGAAAGGAGAATCTCCTCGATGGCGGCTTTGTTGACGCCGTACATGCCGAAAGGACGGCGCGGAACCGTCTCGGCCAGGGGCATCCGGGCCGCCGTAGACGCAGGTGGTGGAGCACAGGATGACCTGTTCCGTGCGTCCCCAAAAGGTCTCGACCAACTGCGTGCCGTTGGCGGGTGCGAAGGCGGTCATGTCGATCACGGCATCCCAGGTCCTGCCTGCGACCGCTGTCTCCAAGGATCCTGGCTCCCAACGGTTTCCCGTCAGGTGCTCCACCGTGCCCTGGAACCGGGCCGGGGTGGTACCCCGGTTGAAGAGGGTGACGCGATCGCCTCGGTCCAGCAACTGCTGGACGATGGCTGTCGAGATGAGGCCTGTGCCGCCGATGATCAGGATGTCCATGCCGCCTCCGTTTCCGGGGATTTGTCGCAGTAGGAGCGGGAAGGGTTCATGGCTCCGGAAAGGCCGTTTGCTTCCGTGGGTGAAGAACGGTTGGAGTGAGGCTAGATTTGTCTGCGCTATGAATGATGACCTGATCGCGTTGGCCGAACGCCTGACCAACCTTGGCACCTACCTCCAGCTCGACGCCAAGAGGCGCGAACTCGAGGAGATGGAGTACACAGCCGGTCAACCTGGCTTCTGGGACAAGGCTGCCGAGGCCCAGGCGGCCCTCAAGAAGATGAATGCCATGAAGGGCTGGATCGAAGGCTGGGAAGGCCTGGATCGGCGTCTCAAGGACTGCGCCGAGCTTTGGGAGTTGGCCTGCATGGAAGCCGACGACTCGGTGAAGAACGAGGCCATCAAGGATCTCGCCGGCATCGAGAAGGAGCTTCGCGGTATGGAGCTTCGCAAGATGCTCGACGGCGAGGACGACGGGCGCGATGCGATCCTGACCATCACCTGCGGCGCCGGCGGCACCGAGGCCCAGGATTGGGCACTCATGCTCATGCGCATGTACAGCCGCTGGATGGAGCGTCGCGGCTACTCCTCCAACCAGATCGACCTCCAGGAGGCTGACGACTACGGCATCAAGGGCGTGACCTGGGAAGTCAAGGGGCCGTACGCCTTCGGGTTTCTGCGCGCTGAGATCGGTGTCCATCGCCTGGTCCGCATCTCGCCGTTTGACTCCAATGCGCGCCGCCACACGAGCTTTGCCTCGGTCTTCGCCTATCCGCTGGTGGAGGACGTCGAGATCCCGGAACTGCGCATGGAGGACGTGCGGGTGGACACCTACCGCGCCCAAGGCGCCGGTGGCCAGCACGTGAACAAGACCGAGTCGGCGGTGCGCATGACGCACAATCCCACTGGGCTCATCGTCTCCTGCCAGACCGAGCGTTCGCAGATCCAGAATCGCGAGAACTGCTTGAAGATGCTGCGCGCCAAGATATACCAGTTCTACCGCGAGGAAGAAGCCAAGAAGCGCGAGGACAAGAAGGCCAAGAAGCTCAAGATCGAGTGGGGAAGCCAGATCCGCTCCTACGTGTTGGACGACCGTCGCGTCAAGGACCTGCGCACGGGCACGGAAACCTCCGATACCGACAAGGTGCTGGACGGCGATATCGATCCATTCATCGACGCCTACCTCCTGATGGAATCGCAGCAGGCCGAAGGGTGAGTTCCCCGAGCCTTGCCTTCGTGGAATCGGTCGCCCGTCAGGGCGGCGCAGTGCTGCGCGAGGGCTTCGGGAAGACCTTCCGCATCGACGAGAAGGGACGCTCCAACGACCTGGTCACGGAGTACGACAAGAAGACCGAGGCCGCCATCGTGGCGGCCATCCTCGCGGAATTCCCGGATCACGGCATCCTGGCCGAGGAGGGTGGGGAATCGGTCGGTGCTTCGCCCTGGCGCTGGATCATCGATCCGCTGGACGGCACCACGAGCTTCGCCCACGGACAGCCGGGCGGCTTTGCCGTCTCGATCGGCCTGCAATACGAGGGCGTGACGCGCTTCGGGGCCGTCTACGAGCCCCTGCACGACGAGATGTTCCTGGCCGAACTCGGCCAAGGGGCGACCCTTAATGGTCGTCCCATCCGCACTTCCACGACCGACGACCTTTCGCGCTCGTTGCTGGCCACCGGCATGCCTTACCGCGTGTCCGAGAACCCCTGCGGCCATCTGGACGCCTTCGTCTCGATCGTCAAGAAGGCGCGCGGCATCCGCCGCCTGGGCGCGGCGAGCCTGGATCTGGCCTACGTGGCCTGTGGGCGCTTCGAAGGCTACTGGGAAATCCTCCTCAAGCCCTGGGACTGCGCCGCGGGCGTGCTTCTGGTGACCGAGGCGGGCGGGCGCGTCACCGACTACAAGGGCGGGGAGTACGACCTCTTCGGCCTGCAGATGCTCTCCTCCAACGGACCGCTCCACCAGACGCTCCTGGCCGAACTCTCCCCCTGGGCTCACCTGACCCTTTGACGGATTCTGGCGGGGGGAGGTCTCCCCCTCGCTTCAGCCCTGTCGGGCTTGCGCGAACCCCCTCTGCGGGGGAGGGCCCCCGCAACGCCCCCCGGGACGCTTGCGATTGTGTATCCTTGGGCCTTCCGACCGTTGTTGCCGATGCGGCCTTCCGGCCCAGGCCCGTTTTCCTGAATGCGGAGAATTCCCGATGAAGACCATGCTGCGTTTCCTGTCCGGCGTCCTGTTCCTGGGCCTTCTGGCATCCTGCGCGACGGGCCTGAAGATCGGCCCCGACGGGCTGCGCTTCGAGGTTCCCGAGAAGGACCTCCAGCGGCAGATCGACAAAGCCGCCGGCTTTCCGGTGAGGAAAAGCGTGAGCTCGGTGGGCAAGCTTCAGGTGGACCAGGCCAAGCTCCTCCTGATCCCCTCCGACAACTCGATGGGCGTCTCGATGCCGGTGAAGGTGGAGACCTTCATGAAGAGCTGGAGCGGTAAGATCGCCTTCACCGCGACGCCGGTCTACGAGAAGGAGTCCGGAATCGTCTACCTCACCAATTTCACCTTGCGTGAGATCCAGGTCCCGGGGCTCCCCTCGGAACTGGGGAACCTCGCCGCCCAGGCGGTCACCTTGGTGCTCCACGAGACGGTCAAGCGCTACGATGTCTACAAGCTGGATGGCTCCAAGTGGGGGCAGGGGATCGCCAAGCTCTCCCTGCGGGACATCCAGGTCCGCGAGGGCGCGGTGGCCTTCCACCTGCTCTGAGGGGCTTCGAAACGCTGATTTGACAGTTTCTGTCATGATTTTCCTCGATCGGAGGCCCTGGGGCGCATGTTTCCTCGGGTTGCCATCATTTCCCCTTTGCCACCGGATCCGGAAAATGGCACACTTGAGGGCACGTGCGTCAGGAAGCCTACTACTGCAAACATTGCGGGAAACCGATCCCGCCCGAAGGAGTGTACTGCAAGCAGTGCGGCCTCCCGCTGGGCTCCTCGTTCCGTGAGGAGACCGGCGAACGCCGCCGCGGGCGCGATGCTCGCCTGCTCTCGGGGCCGGGCCGCTACCAGGTGGAGCTCGAGCTCAGCCGAACCGGGCGGATGATCGTCCAGAAGGCCCGCGACCTGCGCCTGGGGCGCCTGGTCCTGGTCCGTCGCGCCGGCTGCGAGCTGTTGGCCAGCCCCGACGGACTTTCGGTGTTCCTGCGCAACGTGCGCCTGGGCGCGCGCCTGCGCCATCCCGGCATCGCGGCGCTCTTCGAGGAGGGATCCGACAAGGACGGCCCGTTCTCGCTGGGCGAGTACATCGAGGGCGAGACCCTAGAGCTGCAGCTGGCCGCGGGGCGTCGCCTGGGACTGCGCGACGTGATCCGCATCGGGGTGGAACTGGCCGACTCGCTCCAATACGCGCACGAGCAGGGCGTGGTCCACGGTGCCCTGACCCCTCGCCGCATCCTTCTCGAGAACGGATCGGGGCGTTCCCGCATCCTGTCCTTCGGCCGCGTGGAGCTTCCCGAGCTCCCCAGTCGGCACACCCCCTACGATTCTCCGACGCTCTCGGTCCTGAATCCGCACATCGAGGACGATATCTACTCATTGGGCATGGTGCTGCGCGCCGGTCTCCTGGGAGCTGCCGGGGGGCTTGACGACGCGGCCATGCCGCTCTCGCTGCGCGAGATCCTGGGACGGAGCCTCTCTCCGTTGCCCAAGGACCGCTGGCTCTCCATGGCCGAGTTCCGCGACGCCCTTTCCTCCGTGGGCGGACGCCGCTTGAAGGCCCGCGACGGACGCTGTCCAGAGTGTGGTGCCCTCGACCATACCGACAATCCCTTCTGCGGACAGTGCGGTTCGGATCTGCGGGACATGTTCCGCACCTGCGACTCCTGCGGCAACCGCCAGCATCAGCGCCATGTCGTGTGCGGGTGCTGCGGCTCCAACCTCGACCAGCAGGGGAAGCTCGCGCTGGAGCAGTGCTTCCTGGCCCTGCTTGCCGGGGCCTGGGACGCCGTGGCCCGGGAGCTCGAACGAATGCGTCTCCTGGGTGCCGAATACGAGCCGATGGATGCGGAGCACGGGGCGGGAGTGCTGCTGCAGGTCTCGCGCTCCCTTGAGACCCTGTGGCGCGAAGCGCGTTGGGAACCTCTCCAGGTGGCCTTGCCGCTGGTGGGCGAGGCGGCCCGTACCTTGGGCATCTCGCTTCCCTCGCCGCTTCGCCAAGTGCGCGACGCGCTCAACCTCTGTACCCGCCGGGTGGCCGAGGCCGAGGACTTCCTGCGCGAGAAGCGTCTCTCGGACGCTTGGAAGGCCCTGCGTGAGTGCGCTCGCAAGGCCCCGTCCCTGCCCGAGCGCGTGGCCAAGCTCAACGAGTGGAACGACTCGATGATCCAGTGGGTCTCCGACCGGCTGGAGGAGGCCCAGAAGGCCGTCGAGGATGGGCGCTTCGCCGACGCTCAGCAGCAGCTCGACGCGGCCATGGAGCATCTGCACAAGGAGGATCCGCTTGCCCTGCGTGCGCTGCGGGTGCTGGCATCCCCGTCCCACGGAGTTTCCCGATGAAGATCGTGTGTCCCTACTGCCAGCGCCGCATCGACGGCGATTCGACTTTCTGCATGTTCTGCGGGGAGAAGGTCTCGGGAAGCCTCCAGGTGCTTGCCGGTGCCACGCCGCAGGCATCCGACCTTCCGCCGGTTCCGCCGCGTCCCCGCAACGCGGACCGGTACAAGGACATGCTGGTGGTCGGCAAGGGCGGCATGGGGGAGGTCTACTCGGCCCGCGACACGCGCCTCAACCGCAAAGTGGCCATCAAGCGCATCCTCCCCAAGTACATGCGCAGCACCACGGTCTTCCACCGATTCCTGCGCGAGGCGCGTTCCATCGCCCAGCTTTCGCACTACAACATCGCCCAGCTCTACGAGCTGGAGCAGGACGACAACGGGCTCTACATCGTGATGGAGTTCGTCGAGGGCACCTCGGTGCTGGAGCGCCTGCGCAGCCGCGGCGCCTACACGGCCTCGGAGACCATCCCCATCCTGGCCCAGATGTGCGAGGCCTTGGAGCTGGCGCATGCGCGCGGCATCATCCATCGCGACATCAAGCCGGCCAACATCCTGCTCACTTCGGGGGGAGTTCCCAAGCTGGTGGACTTTGGTCTGGCCCACGAGCCCGAGAGCGACAGCACGGCGGTCGGTTCGGTGCTGGGGACGGTGGACTTCATGGCTCCCGAACAACGCGTCTCGGCGACCCACGTGGACGGCCGTGCCGACGTCTTCGGACTGGCCGCCACCGCCTATCAGATGCTCACCGGGGAGCGGCCACGGCACATCTATCCAGACAAGATCCCGATCGAACTGCGCACCTTGCTCCTCTCGGCCCTCGAAGAGCACCCCGACAAGCGCCTCCCGTCGATGACGGAGTTCAAGCGCCGGCTTCAGCTCTCCGATCCGGGACAGGAGGTCGTGCGTGGGCAGTTGGTCTGTCCGCAGTGCGCCCGGCCCAATCCGCCGACCTTCCACTTCTGCGGAGGCTGCGGGTCGCACCTGGGGATGAGCACGCCGCCCTCCTCTGTCGTCCCGGCCCAGGAGCAGATCTCGCTCGCCGGAAGCTGGAAGGATTGAGTTCCCGGTTGAACTGAGACATCAAAGGCCTCCGCAGCGCGGAGGCCTTTGATTTGACGGAATCCGTCCGTGCCCGTGGATCAGGCTGACAGGAAGTTCGCCAGGATCTTCTTGCCGTGGGTGGTGCGGATCGACTCGGGATGGAACTGCACCCCGAAGACGGGACGTTCCTTGTGCTCCAGGCCCATCACCAGGCCGTCCTCGGTCCAGGCAGTCACCTTGAGGCAGGCCGGGAACGAGTCGCGGCGCACGATCAATGAGTGGTAACGGGTCGCCTCGAAGGGGTCGGGGAGCCCGGCGAACAGGCGCGAACCGTCGTGGCGGATCTCCGAGACCTTCCCGTGCATGGGGATCGGCGCGCGTTCGACGATGCCGCCGTTGGCCTGTCCGATCGACTGGTGCCCCAGGCACACGCCCAGGAGCGGCACGCTGGCGGGCGCGCGGGTGATGAGTTCCACCGAGATCCCCGCCTCGGACGGGGTGCAGGGGCCCGGGCTCACCACCAGGTGACTGGGGTTCCAGGACAGCACCTCGTCGACCGAATGGGCGTCGTTGCGCACGACCTTGATCTCGTCCTTGCCGCAAAGCAGCTCACCGAAGTACTGGACCAGGTTGAAGGTGAAGCTGTCGTAGTTGTCGATGAGAACGATCATGCGCGATCCTCCGCGATGGATGCGTCGATGGCGCCAAGATCTCCTTGGGCACGGTGGGCGGCGCGGATGGCCTGGATGACGGCCGATGCCTTGTGCAAGGTCTCACGGTACTCCATCTCGGGGACGGAGTCGTACACGATGCCTGCACCTGCCTGCACGTGTGCTCTTCCGTCCTGCACCACGACGGTGCGGATGACGATGCAGCTGTCGAGGTTGCCCTTGAGGTCCAGGTAGCAGACGGCGCCGCCGTAAAGGCCACGGCGGGTGGGTTCGAGTTCGTCGATGATCTGCATGGCGCGGATCTTGGGCGATCCCGAGAGGGTGCCGGCGGGGAAGCAGGAGAGCAGGGCGTCCAAGGCATCCTTGCCTTGGGCGAGCTGTCCGGTCACCGAGCTCACGATGTGCATCACGTGGCTGTAGCGTTCGATGATGAAGAGGTCTTCGGGCTTCACCGATCCGTACTTCGCGATGCGGCCGATGTCGTTGCGGCCCAGGTCGATGAGCATGAGGTGCTCGGCAAGCTCTTTGGGATCAGCAAGCAGCTCCTTCTCCAGGGCGATGTCCTGTTCGGAGGTCTTGCCGCGGGGGCGGGTGCCGGCGATGGGGCGCGTGGTGGCCTTGCCGTCCTGCACCTGCACCAGCATTTCGGGCGAAGCTCCGGCGACTTCGGTCTTTCCGAACTTGAGGTAGAACATGTACGGGGAGGGATTGATGCCGCGCAGCATCCGGTAGATGTCCAGGGCGCTGCAGCCCGGATCCACCGTCAGGCGCTGGGAGAGCACGATCTGGAAGGCATCACCGGCGCGGATGTACTCCTTGCAGCGCTCCACGGCGTCCATGAATTGGGGTTCGGTGAAGTTCGACTGGACCGGACCCGGTTCGCGGGCCACATCCAGCGTCGCCTTGCGCAGCGAGGCGTCGAGCTTCTCCTCGAGCCGGGCGATGCGCGCCACGGCCGCTTCGAGGGCCTCCTCCTCGGGGGTGCCGTCGAGCATGGCGAACGACCAGACCAGGATGCGGTGGCGGCGGTTGTCGAAGATCACGCCGTCGCGGTAGAATCCGTAGTGCAGGTCGTCGATGACCACGTCGCGGGTGCCGGTGTCGGGGATCTTCTCGACCAGGCGCACCGAGTCGTAGCTGTTGAAGCCCACGGCGCCGGCCAGGGCCGGGATGCCCTCGACGGTGGCGGGGGAGAGGCCTGCCAAGATGCCGCGCAGGGCCGCGAGGGGATCGCCGGATCCCTGTTCGGATCGAGCACCCCTGATCTCCCAGTCGGACCCGTCGGCGCGGAAGACAAGCCACGGGTCGCGGCCCAGAAAGGACCAGCGGGCCCCGCGTTCGCCTCCGGAGACCGATTCCAGCAGGAAGGCGTGCTCGGGCTCGTCCTCGACAACGAGCTTCAGGTAGGCAGAGACCGGGGTTTCGGTGTCGGCTAAGCGCTCCCGCCAGACGGGAACGAGGTTGTGGCCCTGGGCCTTGAGGGCCTTCAGTTGGCTTGCGGTGGGGATCATGCCCGGCCCCGCGTGTCGTCTAGGTTCATGGGATCTCCGAAGTGCATCGAAGCCGCGAAGGTAGAAAAGGCGGCAAAGGAAAACGCCTCCGGCAGGTGCTGCCGGAGGCGTTTTGACAGGATCTGTCCGAGACGGATCAGGCCTTGAGAGCTTCCTTGAGGGCCTTGACCTTGTCGGTCTTCTCCCAGGTGAAGCTCTTCTCGGTGCGTCCGAAGTGGCCGCCGGCGGCAGTGGCGCGGTAGCGGGGCTTCTTCAGGTCGAGCATCTTGACGATGCCGGCGGGCTTGAGGTCGAACACCGAACGGACGGCCTGCTCGAGCTTGTCCTGGGACACCTTGCCGGTGCCGAAGGTCTCGACCAGCACCGAGACGGGCTCGGGGTAGCCGATGGCGTAGGCCAGCTGGACCTCGCAGCGGGACGCGAGCTTTGCGGCGACGATGTTCTTGGCCACGTAGCGCGCGGCGTAGGCGGCCGAACGGTCCACCTTGGAGGGGTCCTTGCCCGAGAAGGCGCCGCCGCCGTGACGGCCCATGCCGCCGTAGGTGTCGACGATGATCTTTCGGCCGGTGAGGCCGCAGTCGCCGTGCGGGCCGCCGACGACGAACTTGCCGGTGGGGTTGATGTGGTAGACTGTCTTCTTGTCCAGGAGGTCAGCGGGGATCACGGCCTTCACGACCTTCTCGATCATGTCCTTGCGGATGGTCGAATGCTTGACCTTCTCGTCGTGCTGGGTCGAGATGACGATGGCCGAGACGCGCACGGGGCGGCCATCCTCGTACTCCACGGTGACCTGGCTCTTGGCGTCGGGGCGCAGGTACTTGAGCTCGCCCGACTGGCGGATCTCGGTGAGCTTGTTGATCAGGGCGTGCGAGAGCGCGATCGGAGCCGGCATCAGCTCGGAGGTCTCGTCGCAGGCGTATCCGAACATCATGCCCTGGTCGCCGGCACCCTGCTCGGCGGTGTCCTTGCCGTCGGCAGCCTTGGCGTCCACGCCTTGGGCGATGTCGGGGGACTGGCTGTGCACGCGGATGTCCACCTGGCAGGTGTCGGCGGCGAATCCGATGTCAGGGTTCACGTAGCCGATGTCGCGCACCACGCCGCGTACCAGTGCGTCGACGTTGGCGCGGGTGAGGGGGGCCTTGGTGGTGATCTCGCCGGCCACGACCACGAGGTCGGTGGTGGTGAGGGTCTCGCAGGCCACGCGGCTGTCGGGATCGTGCGAAAGGCAGAAGTCCAGCACGGCGTCCGAGATCTGGTCGGACACCTTGTCGGGGTGGCCCATGGAGACGGACTCGGAAGTGAAGAGATGACGTGCCATTGTAGCGGCTCCCAGTTGAGATGTGTGGTTGGCTCTGCATCCCGGCAGAGTTTCCGGTTACGCATCAATATATAATGATTCGTTGATATGTGAATCGGGCCAAGGTGGAGTTTTTCCTTGAAGGCAATTCGTCCATGCGAAGAGTTTCTTCGGACTCCAACCCGCTGTTGGGTATCTTTGAAGTTATGACGGATTGGGAGCGCTACAAGGAAGAGGTCCGCGCCCGCACCGACATCGCGCAGGTGATCGGGCGGTTCGTGAACCTCAAGCGGCAAGGGTCGCAGATGGTCGGGCGCTGCCCGTTCCACGACGACCATTCGCCCAGCATGCATGTGACTCCTCATCCCGGATTCTACAAGTGCTTCGTGTGCGGGGCCGGCGGAGACGTGTTCCGCTTCCTCATCGAGCACGAGAAGATCTCCTTCCGCGAGGCCTTGGAGCAGCTCGGGCGGGAGGCCGGGATCGAGCCGCCTTCTGGACCTGCCGTGAACTCTCCCGCGGAAGAAGAAGGCAGAAAGTCAAGAGCTGCTTTACAATGGGCGCAATTATGGTACCATCAGAGGATGCGGGATACCCCGGCCGTTCTTGAGTATGCCAAAAAACGAGGCTTCACCTCCGAAGAGCTTTCCGATTTCCAGATCGGATTCGCCCCGGACGATGCCGGTGTCTTTCTGCGTGCCGCCCTTGAGGCTGGCCATACGGAAGTTGTCCTCGAGGCTGCCGGTCTGATCGCCCGCAACGACCACGGCGGCTGGCGCGAGCGTTTCCGCTGCCGTTTCATGATCCCGCTGCACGACCAGGGCAAGCGGCCCATAGGCTTTGCCGGACGCATCCTGCGCAAGGATGAGCGTGCGGCCAAGTACCTCAATTCGCCTGAGACGCGTCACTACCACAAGAGCCGCTACCTGTACGGACTCTCCCACTCGCGGGCCGAGTGCGTGAAGACCAAGGAAGCCATCTTGGTCGAGGGCTACATGGACTGGTTCGCGTTGTGGCGCCACGGCTTCCGCAACGTGGTGGCTGTGTCCGGCACAGCCTTCACCAAGGACCAGGCCTCGCTCCTGCGGCGTTTCTGCCACAAGGTCATCTGTCTGTTCGACGGGGACAAGGCCGGTCAGGCCGCCACCCAGAGGTCTCTCCCCGTGCTCCTGGCCGAGGGTTTCGAAGTGAAGTTCTGCTCGCTTTCGAACACCGGCTTCAAGGATCCGGATGAACTGCTGGGAGCCAAGGGCCCTGCGGCCCTGCGCGAATGCTTCGACGTCGCGCCGCATTGGGAGGCCTGGATGGTCGAGGACTTCGCGCGCTCCCGCTCGACCCGCTCCCCGGAGGACAAGCGCATCTTCCTGGATCTCATTCACGAGATGATGGAGATCATTCCCGACGACATCGTCCGTCGCACCACCTGGGAGAAGCTCGATCCGCGCCTGGCCATGGCCGGGCTTCGTCCCGAGGACCTGCAGGTGCGCCGCGCCCCTGTGAGGCGCCAGGGTTCGGTACAGCCCGTCCGTGCCGCCTGGAAAGGCCGCGAGCGCGCCGAGGCGGAGTTCCTGCACATCCTGCTCACGCACCCGGTGCTGGCATTGGACATCTCGCAGGAGATCCACCCCTCCCAGCTCCAGGGCGAGCTCTGCGTCGAGCTGCTGGATGCCATCATTGCCCAGTCCGAGACCGGCAACCCCGATGCCGCCGCGGTTTTGGAGTATCTTGGCCCGGAGTCACTTTCCTTTGCGCAGGAACTGTTCCGCTTTTTCCCAGTGAAAGACGAACTGACCGCCCGCAAGTACATCGCGCAATCCCTTGCCCTGTTCCGGACCGAAAACGTCCGGAAGGAACGGGCCAGGATGCTTCTTTCGGCCAGGGCTTCGGTCGAGGGTGGAGAAGTCCTCGGGGACTATTCCGCCCTGTTGGTCCAGGAGCAGCACCTTCGAGAAACGGAGTCCCAACGATGAGCGGATTCGACGAGAGGATCCACAAGAGACTGGAAAAGACGGCACGGATGCAGGGGTTCCTGTCCGTGTCCCAGATCCGCGAGCTGGTCGGAAGCGACGAGGATGCGCGGAACCTGGAAAGCCATTTCCGCGAAGCGGGAGTCCAGATCTCCGAGGCCCGTGTTCCCAGTGCGGCCACCCGTGTCGCCAAGCAGCCTGCCCGCAAGGCGCCGCAGGGATTGGGGCGCTACTACGACACGACCTGGGTGTACCTCAACCAGATGGGACGCGTTCCGCTTCTCACCCGGCAGGAAGAGGTCGAGATCGCCATGCGCATCGACCAGGTGCAGAAGAAGGTCCAGGTTATCCTGTTCCTCGACAAGCGGGTGCTTGCCGAGGTGGTCGACCTGTGCGAGCAGGTGGAGCGTTCCGAGATCCGGGTCGAGGAGATCTGCCAGATCGACAACGAGGCATGGAGCGACTCGGCGCTCTACGACTCTGAGCGCGAACGTGTGATCGCCACGCTGGGCCAGTTGCGCTCGAGCCTGCGTTCGGGTGGGACCAAGGGTGCGGACCTGGCACTTTCGCTGGGCCTCAACCATCGTCAGGTCGAACGTCTGATCCGGCTCTGGAAGACCTTGTCGGAGGGGCGCGCCTCGGCTCGCGAGGACGTCCTGTCCGTGGTGCAGTGGGAAGCCGTGCGCGATCAGGCCAAGTCCGAGCTGGTGGAGGCCAATGTGCGCCTGGTGGTCTCGATCGCCAAGCGCTACACCCTCCGGGGCATGGAACTCATCGACCTGATCCAGGAAGGCAACCAGGGACTCCTGCGTGCGGTCGAGAACTTCGACTACACCAAGGGCTACAAGTTCAGCACCTACGCGACTTGGTGGATCAAGCAAAGCATCACGCGCGCCATCGCCGACAAGGCCAAGACCGTGCGCGTGCCGGCCAACATGCTGGACGTCATCCGCAAGGTTTTGCGGGTGCAGCGCGAGATGCAGGCCCGCACCGGCAATCTCCCCACTTCCGAGGAACTGGCTGCCGAGGCCGGCGTGGATCTGGACAAGGTTCACTTGGCGTTGTCCTCCTCCCAGGATCCGGTGAGCCTGGATGCGCCTGTCTCGGCGGAATCCGGAAGTCTGCTGGGTGACTTCGTCGAGGATCGCCGCGTGGATGCCCCGTGGAAGGGGGCGCACATGCGCATGCTGCGCGAGCATATCGACGGTGTGCTGGATACCTTGGACGAGAAGGAGCGGGACATCCTGCGCCTGCGCTTTGGTCTAGGCGAAGGACAGGCCTCCACCCTCAAGGAGATCGGTGAACGCTTCGGCATCAGCCGCGAGCGCGTGCGCCAGATCGAGACCAAGGCCCTGGCCAAGCTCAAGCACCCATCGCGTTCCCGCTACCTCGAAGGCTGGGAAGATTCCTTTGAGGAAGATCCGGAGTGAACGACCTCCCTGACAGCATCGCAGAGCGGTTCATGGGATGGCTCGGGGATCATCGCCCCGACCTGTCCGAGGCCGCGCGTTCGCTGTTGGGCAATGCCTCGGAGTACGCATCCAGGGCCCACTCAGGACAGACCCGCAAGAGCGGGATTCCCTACGAGGAGCATCCCTTCGAGGTGGCGCGCATCCTTGCCGAAAACGGCATGGACGCCGAGGTCATTGCCGCCGGCATCCTGCACGACGTGGTCGAGGACACCGAGATCTCCACCCAGGACATCGAGAAGGAGTTCGGGCCCGAGATCAGCTTCCTGGTCGACGGGGTGACCAAGATCGATGCGCTCCCGTCGCAGAGCCGCGAGCTTCGGCAGGCCGAGACCTTCCGCAAGATGCTGCTTTCCATGGCGCGCGACCCGCGCGTCATCCTGATCAAGTTCGCCGACCGCCTGCACAACCTGCGCACGCTGCGCTACATGAAGCCGGAGCGCCGCAAGGGAATCGCCTCCGAGACCCTCGAGGTGTACGCGCCGTTGGCGCACCGCTTCGGCATGGGCCGCATCCGCTGGGAGCTCGAGGACCTTTCCTTCAAGCATCTCCACCCGGAGGAATATGCCAACCTCGTGCTGCAGATCTCGGAGCGGCGAGAAGAACGCGAGAATGCGATCCGACAGATCATCGAACCGCTGGAGAAGGGGCTGGAGACGATGGGCGTCGATGCGCAGATCATCGGACGTCCGAAGCATCTCTACAGCATCTGGCGCAAGATGCGTGAGAAGAGCGCGACCTCGATCGACCAGATCCATGATCTGAACGCGGTTCGCATCCTGACAAAGACCGTCACGGACTGCTATGCGGCGCTTGGGATGGTGCATTCCACTTGGCCGCCCGTCACGGGCCGCTTCAAGGACTACATCGCGGTCCCCAAGTCGAACATGTATCAGAGCCTGCACACCACCGTGATGGGGCAGGAGGGGCGGCGCCTGGAAGTCCAGATCCGTACCCAGGACATGGACCGCATCGCTTCGGAGGGCATCGCGGCGCATTGGGCCTACAAGGAGAAAGTATCCCAGGTCCAGGCCGACAGCGAGACCCGTTTCCTGAGGCAGCTGGTGACCTGGCAGAAGGATGCCGAGAACTCGAAGGACTTCCTGGAAATGGTCCAGGGTGATCTCGTGGCAAGCGAGATCTTCGTGTACACGCCCCGCGGCGACGTGGTGCAGCTGCCCCAAGGGGCGACCCCGGTCGACTACGCCTTCGAGATCCACACGGGATTGGGGCTGCATTGCGCCGGTGCGCGTGTGGACGGGGCGATGGTCCAGCTCAACGCCACGCTCCAGGCGGGACAGACGGTCGACGTGCTGCGTTCCGAGAGCGCGCACCCGACCCGTGACTGGCTTCGCTTCGTCAAGACCTCGAAGGCCCGCAACGGCATCCGGCGCTGGCTGCGTCAGGCCGAGAGCGAGGCCAACCGCAATCTCGGGCGCGAGATCATGGGACGCGAGCTGCTGCGTCGGCGGGTCGACAAGCTGGGCGAGGAACTGACCAAGGTCCTCCTCGAACGCTTCAAGCTCGCTGCGATCGAGGAGCTCTACGAACGGATCGGGCACGGCGACATCTCGATGGAGCAGTGCAATTCGCTGCTGCCGGCCCTCCCGCCTCCGCGCCGATCGGTCGGCGTGCTGGGGCGGATGCTGCGGCGCAAGGAGCCTGAAGTCAAGGAAAGTCGCGACGCAATCCTGGTGGGGGGCCAAGGTGGGATTCCGTACCTGCGGGCCGGCTGCTGCCAGCCGGTTCCCGGCGAGCCGATCCTGGGCTACGTGACGCTGGGCCGTGGCATTTCCCTGCATCGCCAGGATTGCCTGGAAGGCAAGCGCCTTGCCGGGCGCGACGGTCGGCTTGCCGAAGTTGCGTGGCACGAGAATGCGGCCAAGGAACGCTGGGAGATCGGTGTCGAGGTGACGGCGCGCGATCGTCCGAATCTGCTTCGCGACCTGACCCAGGCCTTCTCGGGGGCCAATGCGGAGATCCAACGCGCCTCCATCGCCACGGTCGGTGGGCAGGTGCGCGACCGTTTCCGGGTCCGGGTGGTCGACCTGGAAATGCTCGAGGCGACGCTTCGCCAACTGCGCAGCGTCAATGGCGTCCTTGCCGTGGACCGCGTCTTCGGAGGCGGTCGGTGAATCCAGTCTGGGTAGGTCTTGCCGCCCTGGTTGCGGGTTTCCTGGTCTGGTTCTTCGGGCGGCAGAACCATTCTCGCCCGGTACGTCATCAGGCGGTCGAACCGACGGAGTTCTTCGCGATCAAGGCAGACGGTTTGCGTGGCGGCCTTGCGCAGATGGGATTGTCCGAGGTGTTCCAGTACCTGAACACTGTGGGGGCAAGCGGGAGCCTCGTGATTTCATCAGGACGCCGCAAGGGGCATGTGGAGTTCGCGCGCGGGCGTATCGTCGAGGCCGGCTTTCGCAGGCTTGCCGAGATGGATGCCCTTCTTGCGATGCTGGATCTCGACTGTGGCGACTTTCACTTCGAGAAGGCGGCGCATCCGGCGCAGATCCCCGATGGGATCGATGTGCTGGATGCGATCATGGTCTGGATGGAGAGTCGGACGGAAAGAGGTGTTCTGTGATCTCGCAAGAACTTGCGCCGATGCATTTCCATCGGCGTCGCCGTGACCATTGGATGCGTCTCCTGCTGATGCAGGGGCAGAAGCTGTTGCCGGGACTCAAGCGCAACGTCCGGCCGGCCGGAAGCAAGAGTCGGGAGATCGCACGCCTGCACGAGGAGGCCCTGTTGCATGCCAGGGAAGTCCTGCGTCCTCGCGACCTGGAATGGCCCGGAAGCATCCTGCATCCCAGCGACCAGGAGATCCTGGAATTCCTCGAGGAGATGGAGACCTGGCTGACGCTGGTCGATCGTCTTGGAAACGACAAGGGCGGGATGCTCGGTCGGGTCGCCGAGCTGCTTGAGGCACGCATCCAGACAAAGCTCCACCTGACCCACCGGATGCCGATGCGTCCGGCGATGTACTAGGAATTCCGGCGTCGCTTCAGACCGTTGCGTAGGCGATCAGGACGCAGACCACCGCCATCAGCGCCAGTCCGCTCAGGAAGAACCAGTCGGCGCCGCGTGCGAGAAACGCTTGCCTTCTGCCGCCCGTTCGCAGCGCCAAGTAGGAGGTCAGGCAGGCCAGCAGGAAGAGCAGGGCGTCCACGGCCAAAAGATCCTGGCTGAATCCTCGCACGGAACGAAGTCGCACGACGGCCTTGGAGATCCCCAGTACGGTCAGGCAGACGCCGACCAGTCCCGAGGAGACCATGAAGACGTGCAGGGCCACGTCCCTTTGGAAGTGCGGAGGCTCTTGGCTCATCCCAGGTACTTGCCCTTCAGGTGGCGCAGGAAGGCTTGTGCCGACGGACCCTCGCCGCAGACGTCCTCGATGAGAGGGGATGTATCCTTCAGGTGACCCTTGCGATGGACGTTCGTGCGCAGCCATCCCAGCAGGGCAGGGAGATCCTGGGTGTCGATTTCCCGGTGCGCCGCTTCCATCAGCTGTGCCGAAAGCAGGTTGCCCAGGGTGTAGGTGGGGAAGTAGCCGAAGTAGCCGGCGCTCCAGTGGACATCCTGCAGGACCCCGATCCCGTCATGCTCGGGAACGATGCCCAAGGACTTGCGATATGCTTCGTTCCAGGCGTCAGGAAGGTCGGCTACCTTGAGATCGCCTGCGATCAGAGCCTTCTCCAGGCGGTAGCGGATACTGATGTGGAGGTTGTAGGTCACCTCGTCGGATTCGGTGCGCACCAGGCTCTGGCCCACCAAGTTGACCGACTCGAGGAAGGTGTCCAGCGGGATGGCGGCGAAGTTCGGGAGGATCCGGCCGATCTCGGCGGCTTCCTTCTCCCAGAAACCGCGGGATCGGCCCACCATGTTCTCCCAAAGCCGCGACTGGCTCTCGTGCACGGCCATCGAAACCGGCCCTCCGATCGGAGTGCCGCTCCAAGCCTCGGGAAGACCCTGCTCGTAGAGGGCGTGTCCCGTCTCGTGCAGGACCGAGAAGAAAGACTGGCCCAGGTTGTCGTCCTCGATGCGCGTGGTGATGCGCGAATCGCCGGCGTGGATGCTCTCGCTGAACGGGTGCGCGGAAAGGTCGAGGCGGCCGCGACCGAAGTCGTAGCCGATGCTGCGGGCCAGATGTCTGCACGCCTCCATCTGCTGCCGGCTGTCGAAGGGACCCTTGAGGGCGGAGCACGCCGCGGTCCTATCGCGGGCGGAAGCCTGCTTCTCCAGGACCACAGGAAGAAGCGTACGCAGCTGCGGTTCGAGGTCGTCGAAGAGCGCGTCCCATTGGACGCTTGTCATTGCGAACTCGTAGTCGCCCAGGAGCCCGTCGTAGGCTCCGGTACCTGCGGGAGCCAGGCAGGCGCCTTCCTCGCGCTTGAGGCGGACGACCTCCTCAAGGTGCGGTCGGAAGCTGGCGAAGTCGCGGGCGGACTTGGCGCGAGCCCAGACCTGTTGCGAGCGCGACGTTGTGCGGGTGATCTCCTCCACCAGGGCGGCGGGCACCTTGCGATGGCGGTCCAGTTCACGTTTGACAATTTCCGTCAAACGTTCCTGCCAGCTCCCGGCGACCGAGTCCTGTGCGGCCCGGTTGGCCAGATCGGAAAGCTGTTCGGAGACGCTGCGTGCGTGATGCAGGCGTGAGAGGGCGGCAAGCGATTCGGAACGCGCAGTCTCGCCGCCCGTGGGCATCTTGGTTTCCTGGTCCCACTGGAGCAGGCGGGTGGCCGAGAGAAGGTGATCGCTTTCGCGCAGATAGGACAGGAGTGCGTCGATGGATGACATGGGTGCCAAGTTAGGAATCGGCAATGGGATCCGGCCGTTCCGAGGGACGCTGGCGACAGGTTCGGGAATTTGCGACAATGGATGCTGTAACCTTGTGGCCGGGGCGGCGTCCTAACGGCAAGGATAAACTTCAACGAAGGAGCTTTCATGAAGGACATCAGTGCCAAGGATCTGATCAAGGCGGGGACTCTGCCTTCCAATTGCGATTTCATCGACGTGCGCGAGCCGTCCGAGGTCGATGCTCTCCGGTGGGAGAAGGCGAGGAACGTTCCGCTAGCCCAGATCCCCGACGAAGCCAAGAAGCTCGACAAGAGTCGGCCGGTCGTGATGATCTGCGCGGCTGGTGGCCGTTCCGCAAGAGCGGCGTCGCAGCTCGAGGCGATGGGCTTCAAGGAGGTCTACAACCTTGCCGGGGGCATGGGGCAAGCGGTGAAGGACGGCTTGCCAACGGTTTCCGGAGGCAAGGGTGGGGGCGGCCTGTTTGGTGGCCTGTTCGGACGCTGACCCTCGCGGGCTGAGGTCCCTCCTTGCCGGTTCAGTCCTGGTCGAGTCCGTACAGGCCGATGTCTGTGCGGTTCCATGGGCTGCTCGGATTGCGCGGACCTTTTCCACGCAATGGCGAGGCTCCGGAGAGGGCCCAGGGAGGTTCTCCGAAAGGCAGTTCCGCAGGACGCCTGGAAAGCCTGGCCAGGGAATCTCTCCAGGCATTGTCGCGCATGGATCCGACGAGCACCGGATCGGCCAGGAGATTGCCGGCATCGTCGTGTTTCACGATGCCCTTGCCTGAGAAGTTCCCCCAACGTTTCGAACCTGCGACATTGCCCTGGAGGTTCCCCCAGAAGGCGTTGTTCTCGAAACGGGTCAGGCCGGTTCCGGAGAACCAGGCCGCGATCCCCTTGTTTTCGAGGAAGAGCGTCCCTGTGACCAATGGGCTTGCCCGGTCAACCAAGAGCCCGGCTCCCTGGCTCTTGGTGATGACCAGGTGCGATAGGGTGGGGGTGGCGCCGCCCGAGACCTGGACGGCCGTGACGCAGCCTTCCAGCAGGGTGGAACGGACATTCCCCGTGCCGCCGTGGAACCAAAGTCCACGCTGACCGCCCTGCAGACGAAGGTGGTCTATGCTAGCACTGCCGGTGATCTTGATTCCGCCCCACTCGGTCGTGCCGGCAGCAGGCGCGATGCGTACGGGACGGAGGGCATCGCCTTCGATCACCAGCCGCCCTTCCACGATGATTTCCACCGGAGTCGGTGTGGTTTGGCAGGAATCGCGCTTTCCCAGGTGCAGTTCGGTCCCGGGGGTGAGCCAAAGTGTCATACCCGCAGGAACCCTCAGGCTGCGGTTGAGGGTGACGTTGCGCGCCTTCCAGGTGGCGCTGCGCGGAATCTCTCCACAGGCCGGAAGACGCGTTTTGGTTTCCGGTTCGTGGGATGGCGATTTGGCGTGGGCAGGCGCTTTGTCGCCATGGCCATTGCTTTTTTCCTGGGATGGGGTTTCATGGCTTGCCGCGACCTTGCCGTATGTGTCCTCGTGCTTGCTGCCGTGGGCGTCTTTTGCATCCGCAGTGGTCTGCATCCCATGGCCGTCCCTATGTGCCGGCGCCTTGATCCCGTACGTTCCCTTGGGGACTTTCTCCTTGGCTGCATGCTCGGCAGGTGGGGCTGGCGTGCCTTGCGGAGGGGTACCAGGAGCCTTCTGCGTGGCCGTTTTCGTTTCGCCGTGTGCCGGGGATTCCGGCGCAGCCGATTCGCGGCTTGCGGGCGTATCCGTCTTTGTGGATCCCGTGCTCTTGGGCCTTGCCACGTCGCTTTCTGACGTGCGTGCCAAGGCCTTTGCCCGGATCGCCTTGGCGTCGAACTTGGGCGCAGTGGCGGGCGCACTGGCAGGTGCCTCTGCCGCAAGCAGGCTGATGAAAAGATTGAGGAGCACGATGCGATTCTACCACACCACATCGCGATGTGCAAATCGCCCAGTCTGGCATTAGGGTGCTTCAGGTCCCTTGGTGGGAAAGGTGGCGAAGGCTGGTCTCGAGCCGTGTCGCAAACTCCTCGATCGCCTTCTCGTCGATGTTCAGGGCCGGCATGAGGCGGATGGTGGAGGGGCGAGGAGCATTCAGGAGCAGGCCATTCTCGCGGGCGATCCGGACCAGTTCACCGGCATCGGGATGCGGGAGGTCGAAGGCAAGCAGCAGGCCGGCGCCGCGCACATCCCGCAAGCTGTAGCGCGCCTCCAAGGAATGCAGGATCTGCCGCAGTTGCGCTTCGCTGCGCAGGACCTGCTCGAGCAGCGATAGCTTCTCCATGGCCTCCAGGACCGCCAGGGCAACGGCCGAGCCTAGGGGAGGGTAGGTGAAGGTGCCGCCCTGGTCTCCCGGCTCGAAGAGGTTCCACTCCTCCCGGCACAGGCAGGCCGAAATCGGATATCCAGCCCCGAGCCCTTTGCCCAGGGTGAGGATGTCGGGCCGGACGCCCAACGCTTGGGCCCGGGTCCAGGTGCCGGTCCGGCCGATTCCCGTCTGCACCTCGTCAAGGATCAGGAGGATGCCGTGCCGGTCGCACAGGGTGCGCAGTCCCTGGAGGAACTCAAGGCTTGCCGGCCGGATTCCGGCCTCTCCCTGGATGGGTTCGAGCAAGATCGCGCAGGTGTGCGCTCCGACAGCTGCCTCGAAGGCCTCTAGATCGCCATGGGGGAGATGGACAAATCCTGTCAAATCCGGACCAAAGATGTCGCGCCAGGCGGGTTTCCCGGTGGCGGCCATGGTGGCAAGCGTCCGTCCGTGGAAGCCCTCGTGGGTGGTCAGGATGGTGTATGCGCCGCCCCGCATCTTCGCTCCGAAGCGCCGCGCCAGCTTGATCGCGCATTCGTTGGCCTCGGCTCCGGTGCACCCCAGGAAGACCCTATCCATGCCGGTGATCTCCTTGAGCTTGCGGGCAAGTTTCGTCGCCGGAACGTTCCAGAAGCCTGGGGAACAGTGGATCAGCGTGGAGGCCTGCTTCGCCAACGCATTTGCGACTTCGGATGGACAGTGCCCTAGTCCCGTGACGGCCCAGCCACCCACGAAGTCCAGATAGCGATTCCCATGCGTATCCGTCAGCCAGCAGCCTTGACCGCTCTCGAAGACGAGATCGGGCCGCAAGGCTCCGCCCATCCAGTCGAGATGTCCATCGATCGGTGCCATTTCCATGATTGCATCCTTTTGCTGTGCGCGGACGAAATTCCCCATTAGCTCAGGCGCTTGAAAGGCAGGAACGAAGCACAGGCGGGGAGTTCGCCCGCATCCGGTTGGATGACCTGCGCGCTGGTTGCCGCATCGTGGCGCGGCGGATCCGGTTCCTGCCTAGCGGCGGAGCGTTCGTCGTCGCGCGTGCAAACAAGCCATGCCTTCGGCGCCGGAGCGCCGGACCACGAAGGTCGGGAAGGATGGCTTGCGCGTCATGGTCAAAAATTGCGTACCAAAGCCTTGTTCTGGCAACGAAAAACGCCACCGGGTATCCCGATGGCGTCGAAGACGGAACGATGCCAGGATTGAAATCAGGCCAGTCCGCGGAACTGCTTGAGGAAACGCATGTCGCCGGCCGAGAGCAGGAAGATGTCCTTGGCGCCGTGGCGCAGCATGGTCATGCGGTCCAGGCCGAATCCGAAGGCGAAGCCCTGGAACTGGTCGGGATCGATGCCGCCGTTTCGCAGCACGTTGGGGTGGATCATCCCGCAGCCGCCGATCTCCATCCAGCCGTCGCGATCCAGTCCTGCCGAACGGCAGTCCACGTCCATCTCCGCCGAAGGTTCGGTGAAGGGGAAGAAGCTGGGGCGGAAGCGCAACTGGGCCTTCTCTCCGAACATGGAACGGACCATGGTGTAGAGAGTGGCCTTGAGGTTGGCGAAGTTCGTCGTGCGGTCCACCACCACGCCTTCGATCTGGTAGAACATCGGCGCGTGGGTGGCATCGGCATCGCAACGGAACACCGGTCCGCAGTTGATCAACCGGAAGGGTGGCTTGCGGTCGCGCATGGCGTGGGGCTGGAAGTTCGAGGTGTGCGTGCGCAGCACCACGGGCTCCTCGCCCTCCTTGCGTTCGACGAAGAAGGTGTCCTGCATGTCACGGGCCGGATGGTCGTCGGGCACGTTGAGTGCAGAGAAGTTGAACCATTCGGTGTCCAGCTCCGGAGCGTCGGCGATCTCGAATCCCATCGACACGAAGAGATCCAGCAGCTCGTCGCGAAGCGCCTGCAAGGGATGCAGGGAGCCGGCTGCGGAGTCGGCGCCGTCGAGGGAGACGTCCAAGGTCTCGCGCTCCAGGCGAAGAGTCAATGCTGCGTCGCGCACCGCCGCCTCGGCGGCGTCCAAGGAGCCTTCGACGGTCTCGCGCAGGGTCTGCACGGCGGCACCGTAGGCGGGTCGATCCTCCTGAGGGAGCTTCCCCAGGTTTCGCATCAGGGCGGGAATCTCGCCCTTCTTGGAAACGAAACGGGCCCGCAGCTGCGCGAGACCCGCCTCGTCCATCTCCGCAAGGGAGATGGACGAAAGGTCCCACGCGGCCCGGGCCGCGTCGATTTCCGGAAAAACCGGCAGGCTCAAACTGCCTTCACGATCTCCGCGATCTTCTGGAAGGTCGCAAAGTCGTTCACGGCCAAGTCAGCCAGGACCTTGCGGTCGAGCTGGATGTTGGCCTTCACGAGTCCGGCAATGAACGTGCTGTAGGTCATTCCGCACAGGCGTGCACCGGCGTTGATACGCACGATCCACAGGCGGCGGAACTGGACCTTGCGGTCGCGGCGGTCGCGGTAGGCGAACTGACGAGCACGGTCCACTGCCATCTTGGCCAGCTGGAACACGTTCTTCTTGCGGCCGAAATAGCCCTTGGCGGCTTTCAGCCACTTCTTGTGGCGACGCTTGGTAGCGACGTTTGGTGCAGATCTAGGCATGGTCTATGTCTCTTATGTTGGCAGTGAAAGAAGGCTTATGCGTACGGCAGCATGAACGCGATGCGATGGACGTCCGAAGAGTCGATGTAATCGCCTCCACGAAGTCCGCGCTTGAGCTTGTGGCTCTTGTTCTTCTGCAGGTGGCGCATCTTGGCCTGCTTGCACTTGACCAGACCACTGGCCTTGGGGCGGAAGCGCTTCTTGGCTCCGCTGTGGCTCTTCATCTTAGGCATTCTCGTTTACCTCTGCATTTTGCGTGTTTTGGGAGAGGTCGGGGGCCATCGGCTTCTCCTCGAGAGGAGCGGCACCAACGGGCTTTTTCTTGGATTTCGAGGGAGCGAATAATGCGGAAAGCGCGCGGCCTTCCATGTTGGGATGTTGCTCGACGACTGCGTATTCTGCTAGCTCCTTGATCATGCGATCAAGGATTCGTCGGCCATAATCCATATGGGCCATTTCGCGCCCGCGGAACACAACAGTGGCTTTCACCTTGTTGCCTTCCTCCAGGAACTCGAGGGCTTGCTTGAAACGATAATCATAGTCGTGCGTGCCGGTCCGGGGGTGGAACTTGAGTTCCTTGACCTTCACGATGTGCTGCTTCGCTTTCGATTGGCGGTCCTTCTTGGCCTCCTCGAAGCGGAACTTTCCGTAATCCATGATGCGACACACGGGCGGCCTGGCCATGGGCGCGACCTCGACAAGGTCGAGTCCGAGTTCCTGGGCCATGCGCTTTGCTTCGTGCGTCGGAACGACACCGATCTGCTGTCCATCCACTCCAACCAGTCGCACCTCGTGGATGCGGATCATGTCATTGACGCGTGTGCGATTTTCCTGGTTGGGCAGCTCGAAAAAACCTCTGTGCAAGGAATCTCCCGTGAGTGTTGGACAATAGAATCCGGTACAATCCGTAAGTGGATTGGCCGTAGTGAAGTGGCGTAATTATAAATAATGCCGGGGACTTGACAAGGAAAAAGAACGCATCAGTTGCGGGTTTTCAGAAACTCCAGATTCGAAGCGGCGAATTCCTGGCGCGTGAACAGCACGCCTTGGGCAAGTTTCGAGCGGTCGGACGGGACCCGGAGGGGCGCACCGTCCAGGTCGCTTGCATGGAGGCCGCACTCGCGCGCCATCAGGAGCGGCGCGGCCAGATCCCATCCATACATGCCTTGGGGCACTGTCAGGTAGGTGTCTCCCTGGCCCCACAGGATGCCATGGACCTTGGCGCCGACGCCTCCACAGGGAAGACGATCCTGGGCGGGATGGGCGGCAACCAAGGTCTGCAGGTCGGAACGGCGGCCGAGCGAGCGGGAAAGCAGCAGGCGCTCGCGGCGTTGGACGGGAGCGGGAAGCTCGACGGAACGGCCGTCGGACAGGCGGATGGCTTGGCAGCCTTTGCCGGCGCGAGACAGGTAGACCAGGTTCCAGGCGGGGAGACCCACCACGGAAAGGATCGGCTGTCCCTCCTTCACCAACGCCAGCTGGAAAGCGAACTCGCCTTGCATCTCCACGAACTCGCGGGTGCCGTCGAGCGGATCCAGGCTCCAGAAGAGAGCGCCGCCTTCCGAGGCTCCGCCCTCCTCGCCGACCAGCGGTGCACCGGATCGCTCGGCGAGCCAGCGGGCGCAGAGGTCCTGGACGGACTTGTCGGCTTCGGTCACCAAGTCGAACTCGTCGCTCTTGGTCGAGGTCGCAAGCTCCGCGCGCGGTTTGCTGTACAGGGAAGAAAGGAGCGCGCAGGCTTCGACGGCAAGCGGCAGAAGGTCGAGTTCGAGTTCGGCAGTCACGGAAGGGAAAACTAGTTTGCCTTCACCGATGATCCTGGTTCGCCACATCCTGCGGGAGCACGTCGCCCCCTTCGTCTACTCCCTGGTCACCATTACGGGCCTGTTCCTGGTCGACTTCATCGTGCAGGTGCTGGACAGCATCCTGACCAAAGGCTTGCCTTGGAAGGTCGTGCTCGAGCTCTTCGTCCTGAACATGGCTTGGATCCTTGCGCTTTCGGTGCCCATGTCCGTCCTGGTGGCGACACTCATGGCCTTCGGGAGGATGTCGGCCGATCGGGAGATCGATGCCATGCGTGCTGCCGGCTTGCATCCAGTCCGCATGATCTCGCCGGTGCTTGCGATGGGCATGCTGCTTTCGGTGGGGCTCTTCTTCTTCAACAACCGCGTGCTGCCGCGCGCCAACTACCGTGCCGCCTCGCTGCGCGAGGACATCTCCCGCAAGCGTCCGGCCATCGTGCTGCAGCCGCGCACCATGGTGCAGGACTTCGAGGGGTTCCGGATCTGGATCGATCGGGTCGACAACCTCACGGATTCCCTGCGCGGGATCAGCATCCATCAGCTGGACATGAACGGTCCTCCCACCGTGATCACGGCTCGTGCCGGCACCGTGGTGCTGGCCGATTCCGGGAAGGTCTGGGAGTTCGAGCTGCGCGACGGCGAGACCCACAGCCAGGACCGGCAGGATCCCAAGAACTACATGCGCACGACCTTCCGCTCCCTGCGGGTGGATGTGCCCAACGTGGACTCGCGCCTCAACCGCACCGAGAAGGGTTTTCGCGGCGATCGCGAAATGAGCGTGGAGGAGATGGAGGCCAGCCTCAAGGTCACGCGGGACCGCACCCGCAGCATCGTGGAGGAAGGGGAGGAGCGCCTCCTCTCGGACCTGCGCGACGAGGTGAGCCTGCTTGCCAGCGACTCCGCGGCGGGACCTGTGGCCGGGACGGCCGCCACCATGCCTGGTTTCGACATCGCGAAGGCTCCCAAGGACGCGGTGGAGCGGTTCGTGCGCCTGTGCTTTGCGAGAGAGCGTGACGGCGAGATCACGCAGGCCCAACTGGGTGGAGAGAAGCACGAGCAGGCGCGCTACCTGGTCGAGATCCACAAGAAGTTCTCGATCCCCGTGGCCTGCATCGTGTTCGTGCTGGTCGGGGTGCCGTTGGGGGTGATGGCGCGTTCGGGCGGCATCGGCACCGGTGTGAGCTACAGCTTGGCCTTCTTCGTGGCCTACTGGGCGTGTCTGATCGGCGGCGAGTCCCAGGCCGACCGCCTGCGCATCCCGCCCTGGCTTGCCATGTGGTTCCCCAACATCGCGCTGGGACTCCTGGGGCTTTTCCTGGTGACTCGCATGGGACGGCAGAGCCAGTTCTTCCGTTACGGCTGGCTGCGCAATCCGTTCCGACGCGCCGCCAAGCCTGTCGTGGCCGTTGCCCTGGATCCGATCGCCTCTGCTACGCAGGCGCATGAGGACGATGTGCAGCCTCCTTCGGGCGATCCGAAGGGGGATGGCGAGCAGGAAAGGAACATTCCCTGATGAAGCTCGACTTCTACGTGCTGCGCCGTTTCCTGGGGATCTTCCTGCTGGCCATGGTCGCGGTGCTGGTGATCTTCATCGCCGTCGACTACGTGGGTGCGCTGCGACTCTGGAACGACAAGTCCCCCGAGGAGATTCGGCGCTACTACCTGTACGCCATTCCCTACATCGTCTTCCTGTCCTCTCCCATCGCGCTGCTGCTGGCGGCGCTCTTCACCTTCGCGGGCTTCGCGCGACGCTTGGAGTTGATGGCGATGCTGGCCGCGGGCCGCCCTTTCTGGCGCGTGGCTCTGCCTGTTTGGCTTGCCGGCGTGGCGTACACGGGCGTGTGGATCAAGCTGCAGGAGGATGTCATGCCTCGCTGCAACCACGAGCGTCTGAAGATCCGCCAGCCCAAGAAGTCGGTCTTCAAGGCCAACTCCACCCGCACCGATTTCGCCTACATGGCCGGCAAGAACGAGCCGATGTTCTTCCGCACCTACTCGAGCCAGTCGCGCGAAGGATGGGACGTGACCTTCACCAGGCCCGTGCGCGAAGGACGTTTGGCCGAACGGATCGATGCTTACCATGTGCGCTGGGACGACAAGGGGGCCTGGGTCTTCAACAAGGTCAAGCGGCGCGTCTTTGACTCCTCCGGGGCATTGGTGACGTACGCGGTGCAGGACAGCCTGACGATCTCGCTTGCCGGCGCCCGACCCGAGGATCTCATCTCGACAAAGGTGCAGCCCGAGGAAATGACGCTCACCGAGCTTGTCGAGCGGGTGCAGGCGTTGCGGCGTGCCGGTGAAGAGACTCATGCCTACGAGGCGGAGATGGTCTTCAAGCGCACCTCGCCGTGGATCAACGCGATCGTGGTCCTGATCGGCACGGCCTTGGCGGCGATCCTGGGACGACGTGGCCAGGCACTGGCCTTCGGGTTGGGCATCTTCCTGGCCTTCGCATTCTACGCCAGCGCCCGCTTGGGCCTTGCGCTGGGGCATTCCGGGGCGATCAGCGCCTTCTGGGCGGGATGGGCTCCCAATCTTGTCTTCTTGACCATCGGAACGGGGTTGCTGTGGCGCGCGAGTCGAAACTAGGACCGATCCTGACCGTCGTCCTCTTCCTGGGGGCGCTGGGGCTTTTTTGGTGGCATCCGTTTCCGGCGGCGATGCTTGCGCTCTCCGGCCTGATGGTCTTCCTGGCCACCCGCAAGTCGCCGCAGCCGCATGCCGAGGAGCCAGCGCCCCGCCGATACGAGACGATGGCGATGCCTTCGCTTGCCGCCGTGCGTCCGATGCGCGAGCCGCAGTTGGAGACGCCGGTGGCCAGTCCGACGCCGTGGCGCGAGCAGCAGATCGCCATCGACCAGGAGAATGCGCAGGCCCTGGCCGGACTGGCCGCCGTGGCGCGGCAGGCGATCAAGTGCCGCAGCGTCTCGATCTTCCTCCCCGCCCGGGATGGGCAAGCCCGCCTGCGCGCCTGGGACACGGCGGCGGCGGACTTCGTGCCCGGTGTCCTGGCGCAGCCGGGCAAGGGGCTGCTAGGGCTGCTTCTCAAGGTCGACGGCCGTGAGGAGATCTTCGAGCCGGACGTGCCGCATGCCGGAGGATGCGACTGGTACCAGTCCTCGACGACTCGCTCGCTGATGGCGGTGCGGTTCGCTGTGGGATCCCGCCTGGGCCTGATCGTGGCCGACGACGAGGCCGCCAACTCGATGATCCGCGAAGGGCTTGAGACGCTTGCGAACCTCGCCCAGGCCACGACCTTGCTGCTGGAGCGCGGCGGCAGGCTGGCCCGTGAAGGGCAGCAGAAGGAGATCTTCGCCAAGCTTCTCGAGGCCGAGAAGGAGCTGTCCCAGCTGGTGGATGCCGATGCGGTCCATCGGCGGCTGCGGCAGTTCCTGTCGGGGCTGCTTCCCGACGGAACGATGCTCCTGGTGCGGGTGCAGGAAGGCGAAGGCCGCGTGGTCTGGGCCGATGGCCGCGATGCCACCGGTTTCGAGGACTTCCCCTTCGACGTCCCGGGCAGGGGGATCCTTTCGCAATCCCTTTCGCGCGGTGGGTTCCTGTCCCGCAAGCTGATCCCGGACGAGCATCCGGTGCTGCTGGCTTCCGGCGAGCCGGAACTGCGCCTGGCCGCAGTGGGCGACCTGCTGGTGTTCCCGATGGCCTTGGGCGAGGACCCTACGGCGCTTGCCCTGGTGAGCCCCGACCGTTCCCGGCAGCCTCCGTTCCTGCGCGAGGCGGTGGAGCTGGTCGCGGCGTCGGCAAGCCAGGTGTTGGGGCGGATCCAGGCCGGCAGGGAGCTTGAGAACCTCGCGACCCGAGATGGTCTCACGGGGCTCGTGAACGTGCGGACCTTCAAGGCGACTCTGGACAAGGAGATTCTGCGCGCCCGACGGACCGGGCAGACACTGGCGCTCTTCATGACCGACATCGACCACTTCAAGAAGGTCAACGACACGCATGGGCACCCCGCGGGCGATGCTGTGCTGAGGCATGTCGCCCAGGTCGTGCGCTCCCAGGTACGCGACGAGTTGGACATCGTGGCGCGCTACGGCGGCGAGGAATTCGCCTGCGTGCTGGTCGGCGCCTCGGCGGAGGCTGCACTGGAGACCGCAGAGCGGATCCGCGCCGCGGTGGAAACATCGCCCTCCGACATCGGCACGGGAACGCCCCTGGGCGTGACGCTCTCGCTGGGCATGGCGCTCTTCCCGGCCGACGGCAAGGAACGCCAAGAGCTGGTGGACGGCGCCGACAAGGCGCTCTACCGCGCCAAGAAGGCCGGGCGCAACCGCGTCGAGCGGGCCCTGGGACCGGGATGATCGACGAGGCGGACCGCCTCCACCTGGAGATCGCCCTGGAGGAAGCGCGGCTGGCGGCGCAGGACGGGGAGGTTCCGATCGGCGCCGTGCTGGTCCTGGACGGACAGATCCTGTCAAAAGCCCGCAATTCGATGGAACGCCTGCAGGACGCCACCGCCCACGCCGAGATCCTGGCGATCTCGGAGGCCTCGCGTGCCCGCGACTCCTGGCGCCTGGACGGAGCCACCCTCTACGTGAGCCTGGAGCCCTGCCCGATGTGCGCCGGGGCGATCCTGAACGCGCGGATCGCCAGGGTCGTCTTCGCGGCCCACGACCATCGGCTGGGCGCCTGCGGGACGCACTGGAACATCCCCGGCGAGAATCCCATCCACCGCCCCGTGGAGGTGGTCGGGGGTATGATGCAGGAGGAGGGGGCTGGCCTGCTCAAGGCCTTCTTCAAGGAGCTTCGGGACGGCACCCGCGCATCCAGCCGAAAAAGGCGCATGCCCACGGCCTGACGAGAAGCCTGAAATCACCGTGCAACGCCTTCGAATCGGGACGGCAGCGCGCGGCTTCGATCTTTGGGTGTCATGGAACCATTCGTATCGCTGCTGGGACCGCTCTGGCTCTCGCTTTCCGACCGAAGACCCCGCACCCCTTCCGCCATGGCCCAGGCGCAGCGTAGGATCCTCCAAAGGCTCCTGGCGATGCATCGCGGCACCGCGATCGGTGCGCGGCTCGGGCTTGGCGGGATCGTGCCCGAGGACTATCGAACCGCCGTGCCCGTGATGCGCTATGCCGACATCGAGGACCTGATCGAACGATCCAGGCGAGGGGAGAGCGGAATCCTCTTCCCCGGGCGGGCGCAGTCGATGGCGCAGACCAGCGGCACGACCTCGATCCAGGCTGCCGGGGAACGCTACATCCCGCAGAACAGCGACTTGCTCGAACATCATGCCAAGGGCGGGATGGCCGCCTTGGCGCGGCTGGTCCAAGCCTGCGGTCCAGCCTTGCTGGGAGGGAAGCTCCTGATGCTGGGAGGGTCCACGGCCTTGGAGAGGAACGCCTGGGGAATGCCCGAGGGGGATCTTTCCGGGATCGTGGCCAGCCGGATTCCCGCCCTGCTGAAAGGCCTCTACGAGCCGGGGCCCTCCATTGCCCTCGAGCCGCAGTGGAGGCTCAAGATCGAGCGCATCGCCAAGCGCTGCGCTCCGTTGGACGTGCGCATGGTCTCCGGGATCGCCTCCTGGTTGCACGTGCTGTTCGAGGCGATCTGCCGCGAAGCGGGCGCCGAGCAGCTGGACAGGATCTGGAACCTGCGCGGGGTCGTGCATGGCGGGGCGCCGATCGCGCCGTCCCTGGGCATGCTCTCGCGCCATCTTCGGCCTTCGCAGTGGATGATGGAGGTCTACCCCTCGAGTGAGGGCTTCATCGCCGTGGGAAGCCGCCCTTGGCGCCTGGGCGAAGGCGTGCCTCCTGCCCTGGAGGTCCTGTCCGATCACGGGGCCTATTTCGAGTTCCTCCCGGAAGGTGATGACCCGTCGAGGGCGGTGGGACCTGAGCGGCTCGAGCGCGGAGGCCTCTACAGCGTGCTGGTCACGACGCCCGGTGGGCTGGTGCGCTATGAACTGGGGGACCTGGTGCAGGGCGACGGGCCCGGAAGGTTGCGGGTCGCCGGCCGCCTGAAGGCGCGCCTCTCGGCCTTCGGGGAACATGTCGAAGGGATGCAGATCGCCCAGGCCCTGCAGTTCGCTTGCAGGGAGCATGACGCGGGCGTTTGCGAATACCATGTCGCCCCGCTGCTTCCGTTGCCGGGGGAGGCCTGCGGGCGGCACGAATGGTGGATCGAATTCGATCGTCTCCCGGCCGACTCAAAGGCCTTCGCGCAGACCCTCGATGGATGGCTGCGTGCGCATGTCATCGACTACGATGCCCATCGCAAGGACGATCTCCAGCTGGCTCCCCCGGCCCTGCGTGTCCTGGCTCCCGGGACCTTCCACCGCGCGTTGGAGCGGATGGGCAAGCTGGGTGGTCAGCACAAGATTCCACAAGCAGCTTCGGACCGCGCCTTTGCGGCGCACCTGGAAGGAGTCCTCCCATGAGCGGTGTCGAACCAGCAGCCCTGGAGACCCAGCCCCGGATCGGGCGGGGAGCCTGCCTTGCCGTGGAACGCAGGAAGGGACGCGGACCCTTGCGTTTTCTTCTCCTTCCGGGCCTGGTGCCCGACGGACCGGAGACCTTCCTGCGCCAGGAGGCGCTTTTCCTGGCGCACGGAGACTGCGAGGTCGTCACCTATCCATACCGGGAATTCTGCCTCGAGAAGGTCATGGACCTCGTGACCGATTTTGTCAAAAGGCAGTCCGAGACCGGGAAGCCCGCGATCCTGGTCGGCGTGAGCGTCGGCGGCGGGTTCGTGCTGGAGTGGCTGCGGCGCGCCCGGGAGGCGGACGCCGATCCCGCCGTCGCGGGCGTGGTGCTGGTCAGCCCGATGAGCTGCGTCGAAGACCTGGCGCCGCTCCTGTTGCGGCTGTGGAAGCCCATCGTTTCCAAGACCGGGGACAGCGTGCAGGCGCTGGAGAAGGGGCGCTCGTTCTTCAAGAGCCTGGCCAGCCGCTCGGCCGGCGGGAAAGGACAGAATCTGTCAGGGATCAAGGGACTGCTCTCCCTGTTCACCCCGCAGGGCCTGGAGGAGATCCAGGAGCGCAAGATCAAGAAGCGCATCGAGGCGACCTTGGACTCGATCCCCCCGGAAGGCGCGATCGCCCGCTGCCGAGCCCTGGAGGGCGTGCCGGGAATCCATGCGGGAACCCGCCCCAAAGCGGCGCTTGCCTCGTGCCCCGTCCTGATCCTGTGGGGCAGCAAGGAGCGGCACACCCTGGACATGGAAGGACCGGGCACCTCGGTGCTGTGCCGCCCCGACCTTGCGGTGAAGCACTTCCCCGACGTGCAGGTGCAGTGGATCTACGGGAAGGGCGGAGAGGAGGTGCCGCATGCGTCTCTGCTCAAGCACGACAAGGCCTTCCACAAGCCTCTCAAGGAATTCGTGGCGCGGTTGGGGCGTGTCGCCGCGCGTCGCCGCGCCGCCTGACGATCAGCCGTTGTCCTGGCCGCGGGGATCCAGAGCGTCGCGCAGGCAGTCCCCGGCCAGGTTGAAGGACATCACGGCCAGGAACAGGAAGAAACCCGGCAGCAGGCTCCAGGGGTGTAGCCGGATCTCCGCGATCGACATCGCCTCCGAGAGGAGGTTTCCCCAGCTGGTCTGCGGGTCCTGGATGCCCAGGCCCAGGAGGGACAGGCCGCTCTCGGCGACGATGTAGGAGGGGATGGAGAGCGTTGCGGTCACGGCCAGGTAACCGAAGGTCTGGGGGAGGACGTGTCGCCACAGCACCTTCCAGGCGGGCATGCCCAGGGCGCGCGAGGCCGTCACGAAGTCCTGGTTCGCGATCGAGAGGATCATGCCGCGCAGGACACGGGCAAGGCCCGCCCAGCCTACGAAGGACAGGATCACCACGATGGCGAAGTACACCAGGATGGAGGACCACTCCAGGGGCAGCACGGCGCGCAGCAACATCATCAGGTAGAAGCCGGGCACCAGCATCACCACCTCGCACAGGCGCATCAGCGCGGAGTCGGTCCAGCCTCCGAAGTAGCCGGCGGCCCCGCCCACCAGCATGGCGATCGCAAGCGTCACCGAGACGCCCAGGATGCCGATGGTCAGGGATATGCGTGATCCGTAGAGCAGGCGCGACAGCAGGTCGCGTCCACGGGAATCGGCGCCGACGAGGTAGAGACGCGTGTGCGGGACGGGATCCACCCCGAACAGGCGGTGCCCGACCGGAAGGACGCCCCACAGCCGGGTGCCGGGAGAGGCGACCAAAAGCTTGACGGGCACGCGGACGGACGTGTCTTCCTTCCAGATGCGCTGGGCGTTCTCGTCGAAGGTGAACTCGACGGGATGCACGTAGGGACGGTGCCAGCCGTCCGGCGCCAACATGTGGATCCGACTGGGAGTCGCCCAGGAATGGTCGCGCGACTCGTCGTCGGAAGCGTATGGTGCCAGCACGTCGGCCAGGGCGGCCGCGATGTAGAGCGCCAGCAGGATCGCAAGGCTCGCGCGCGCCAGTCGACTCTTGGCGAAGGCACGCCGCAGGCGTTCCCGGATTCCGATGCTCTGGTTTTCCACGGCAGCAAAGATAGAGTCAGAAGGCCCGGCTGCAGCGGACAGGATTTGTCAGAATCTCAGGAAGGCGATCTCGGGATGGACCAGGCAGCGGACGGGGAGCCGGGAGCATCCGACCCCTGAGGTCACCACCAGGTGCGAATGGCTCACGACATGGTGTCCGTAGATGCGCCGGCCTCCGTTCGGGGCGATGATGCCGCCGATCAGCGGGAGGGCGATCTGCCCGCCGTGGGTGTGGCCGGCCAGGATCCATCCGGCTCCGGCGTTGGCGAGCTCCTGGGCGTTGTCTGGAGTGTGGGTCAGGGCGATGTCCACGGCGCCGTCGGCCATGCACTTGCGCACCCCCTCGGATCCGCACCAGGGCCAGGAAGTTCCTGCCAGGCGGATCGAGCGTCCGTTGGGGTGCACCAATGTCCGACTCTCGTCGTGAAGTATCTCCACGGATCGTTCGCGCAGGATCTCCTTCAGGCCTTCGATCGAGTCCTGGTCGCGGTTGCCCAGCACCGCGTGGATCCCCAGAGAGGGATGAATCCTGCCCAGGTCCCGCAGGCAGCGCCGCACCAGGGGTAGGGATTCGGGGCGGGTCAGGAAATCCCCCGCGATCAGGATCAGGTCGGGCTGAAGGCCTTTGACGATCTGCCAGTAGCGGTCGTACCAGGCGGGTTCGGGCCAGCCGTCGCAGTGCAGGTCGGAGAGTAGCACCACGGAAAGCCCTTGCAGATGGGCGGGTGCATCGTCGAAGCTGTAGGAGCGGATCTGGAGGGCGCGGGTGGTGAGGAAGCGCCCCTTGGCCCAAGGCACGTCGGCAGGCCGTGAGCGGACGGCGGCGAAGTCCACTTGGCGCATCGCAAGGCGCCAGCCGGTGCGAAGCAGGATGGCCAAGGTCAGCACCCAGGAGAGCATGGCGAGGGCGCTGTGGCTCCAGATGAGCCAGAGCCCGGACGGGATCACCATGAACCCGGCGATCCAGAGAAGCTCCGAGCGCAAGGTCAACGGCGTCTGGGCGCCGAGCTTGCGGTTCCAGCGCCAGATCAGCGCGCAGAACCCGAGGAAGATCCAGCGAAGCAGGGGAGCGCTCATGGACCGGCCGCAACTCCTTTGCGCACCTCGCCGTCCTTCCAGCGAAACTTTCCGAAGGTTCCGAGCAGGGCGGCGGCGACGGCCATGGGGATCTGCATCGACATCGTGAGCGGGAACCAGGACGGGCGGACACGGGGCCCGAAGATCGCACGTCCCTTCGCGTAGGCCATTGCGCCGTGAATCCACATCGCGGCCCAGAGCATGGCGAACCAGATCCAGAGGCGGTGATCGAGCCAACCCAAGGGCAGGAGCAGCAGGGTCCACGCATAGCTTGCGAACACGATCGACAGCAGCACGACCTGTGGCGTTTCGTAGCGCACGCACTTGCTAGCCCAGCGCTTGCGCTGTTCCCAGGCCTGCGACCAGGACTTCGGGCCCTGGGTCGGGACCTGGCTTGCCGGTTCGATCGCGAAGTCCACGCGCCACGGCGTGCGTGCCGCGACCGACTGGACCAGGAAGTCGTCGTCGCCCGAGACTACGCCGATGTTGCGGGCGTAGGCTCCGGCTTGATCGAAGGCGCGGCGGCGGTACACGAGGTTGCCGCCGTTTGCCGAGAGGGGGAAGCCGTTTCCGATGGCTCCGGCGGAAAGGGCGCCGAGCGCGAAGATCTCCGCGGCCCACAAGCCGTGGAAGCGTTCGGGGATGGATCGGTCGCGGGCGTGAAAGACCAGACCAGCGCTGACGCCGGTGTTGCCGGTCAGGTGGGCGGCATGGGTGCGCAACCACTGGGGATCGGGGCGGTTGTCCGCGTCCACCACCGCGACGATCTCGCTCTGGCTCTGGCCGATGCCGCGCAGCAGGGCGTTCTTCTTCGGGGCGACGCGGGCGGGGCAGGAATCCACCCGCAGCACCTCGATGCGGCCCTTTCCGGCTTCGCGAAGGATGTCCCCGGTCCCGTCCTCGGAGCGGTCGTCCACGGCGATGATCCGCAGGCGATCCGTCGGATAGTCGATGGCAAGCAGGCTTGCGGCCAGCTCCTGTGCGTGCGACACCTCGTTGCGCGCCGCCACCAGGATGGTCGCCGAAGGGAGATCGGCATCGGCAAGGGGCGGCACTGGGTGCAACTGATCCATCCCGCGGACGAACCAGCGGCCCAGTCCGAGATGAAAGAGGGCGAAGGCCCCGGTCAGGGTGCCTCCAGCCAGATGCCAGAACGAAATCACGGCTTGCGGAGTTTTTTCAGGGCGGCCCAGCGAGGATCGATAGGATCCTCCTTCTCCTCCTCGTCCTTGGTCTCTGGCAGTGGCACGTCCTCGGGTTCCACGCCGGAAGGAAGCGGGACTCCAGGCTTGATCGGGTGGAGCGGACGCTCGAGCTCGAGACATTGGCGCAGGAGCTCGCCCACGTCGAGCTCGACATGGGTCTCGGGCACAGAGACGGTGAACTCCTCCTCGCCCTCGTAGTCCCATTCGACGCTGGTGATGTGCAGGCCACGCAGGACGATCAGTCGTACCGGGGCTTCGAAGCTAAGTTCGAAATCCTCGAGGCTGCGGGCGCAGTTGGCCTGGACCGTGACCTGCATCATAAGGTCGAGCCAAAGGCGGCTGCCGGTCGAATCGGTCTTGCCTTGGATCTCCACGGTGCCCACGGCGCCCGCTTCCAGGAGCTCCGGACAGCCTGCCGCAGGAAGGGAAAGGGAGATCTTGTGGACTCCGTCGCGCCAGAGGCCGATCGGAAACAGGGCAGTGGTGTTGTGCGCACTCATGACCACAAGGTAACTGATCGGGGGCGCCTTCGTTTGTTACAAAAAAGTCCCGCGGGGGGCGAACGGTGGAGTCGATGGGAGTCGGGCTGAGGTGAGTGATGGAAGACCATCTCAGCCTCCCCTGTGCACGACCGGAAATGTGCTCGGGCTACCGACGCCGGAGCCCAGCGTCTCGACGGGGCGAGATGGCGTGCGGGGCGATCTCTCGATCGACATCCGAAACGTCCTGCAAAGTTCTAGATTCGAATCCATGAACTTCGGACGCACATCCTCCTTCGGTCTCCTACTTGTCGGCATCCTCGCGGCGGGCGCTGCGGCTCAAGATTCGGCGAAGGCATCCGTTCCCAAGGCTTCCGCAGCTTCCGCGCCGTCGGCTCCCGATGCGCTTGAGAACACCCTGTACTTCCATCCGGCCGGTGTCGCGGCGATGGTCGTCTCGGTCTTCGCCCCGTACGATCTGGTGAGCCTGCAGATGGACTACGAGCGTAGGATCGTGCCGCACCTTTCCGGCATCGGGACCATCAGCTATCAGGACATCGGTGCATCTGTGGACGGTTACGACGTGGAGATCCGCTACTTCGACCTCCTTGCCGGGGTGCGCTGGTATCCGACCAGCGACTTCACCGGCTTCTACCTGCAGCCGGTCTTGAACCTCGACCTGGCCAAGGCCATCGGCTCGAATCCCAAGAAGCGCGGCCGTGTGGTGCAGAACCGCTTCGGTACCATGCTCTACCTGGGAACCAACCGCCGTTGGGGCGCCCTTGCCTTGGATTGGAACGTGGGCATCGGATACCTTCCTTGGGACGATTCCTACAGCGATTTCAAGCGATCGACCCAAGTGACGACCGAGAAGAAGATCACCGAGGTGAGCTCCTTGACTAAGTCATACGCTGGCTTTCTGGCTGGCACGCCGCAATTCGGCATGAATCTCGCCCTGGGCTTCGGGTTCTGAGGTCTTCGGCCAGCTTGCTGGAAATCGATCGCGATGTCCTTGCATGACCGAAAAGTGTCGCGTGCGCTTGCGCAGGAAAAAGGGTAGACTGTAGTCGTGGACACCATGTATCGCCGATCCATGCGCCGTTCGCTCGATCTCGAGCAACTGCAAGACATCCAGGTGCCGGTGCACCTGGTGTTGGGGCATGCGAAGATGACCCTGGATCAGCTGATCAACCTAGCCGAGGAGCAGATCGTCGAGCTGGATCGCGTGGCGGGCGAAGCGGTGGATGTGCTCATCAACGGGCGCTGCATCGCCAAGGGAGAAGTCGTGGTCGTCAACAACCACTTCGCGGTGCGGTTGATCACATTGCTTTCCCCGGAAGAACGACTCAAGCTGATGTGAGCCTAAGATGGCTCCGTGTCGCTCAGGGAGCGGACAGGTCGGGAAGCAGGAAGTCGGGCCAGATCTTCTGATCGCGTGCCAGTTCCATCGCCGTGGCCTCGGGAGTCACCCCGGTGAGGACCAAAGCCGCTCCGAAGCCGGCGCAGCGGGCTCCCAGGATGTCGGTGGCCAAGGTGTCGCCGATCATGAGACAGCGGGAACGCTCCAGGCCTGTGCGTGCCAATGCCATCTCGAACATGCTGGAAAACGGCTTTCCCAGAAGATGCACGGGGCAACCGGTCTGCCTCTGGAGCGACCGGGCCGTGACGCCCGAGACCCGGAACATGACGCCTCCCTCGCGAGGGGCGACCGCATCCGGATTCAGGACGATCAAGGGAACCTCGCCGCCCGCCAGAGCCTGCCGGGCCTGGGCGATCCGGCGCATGCGGTAGCCGCGGGTGCTGCACAGCACGACGACCTTGGCCTTGGAAGGGTCTTGGGTTTCCTCCAGGCCAGCGGCTTGCAGATAGGCGCGCCCGCCAGGAAGCCCGAGAAAGAACGCGGGTCCTTGGATGGAACGGTCCCTTACCAAAGAGGCCAGCAGAGTGCCCGAGCAGAGCACATCCCCCTCCTCCAGCGGGATTCCTAGATGATTGAGGTGCTTGCGGTTCTCGTCCTCGGAGAGGGCCGAGTTGTTCGTGAGCACCCGGACGGTCTTGCCTTGGCTCTTGAGCCATGCGACACCTTCCGCGGCGAAGGGAAGAGCCTCGCCGGCACGGTTCAGGACGCCGTACGAATCCAGGAAGAACCCGTCGTAGCGATCGGCCAGGTCGGCCAGGCTCGTGCGCACGGGGGCGGTCACCTCTGTGGTGTGCCCGAGGCGCTTGGCGTACTCTCGGTAGATCTGGTCCTCGGGTGATCCCGGCAAGAAGAACATGGGGGCGTAAAGGTAAGCGCTTGTCACGGGGGTGCAAGGTCTCCTGAACCCATTCCCCTGTGACGGCTGGCTCATCGGGCGGAAGGGAAGCCGGCTCCTGGGGCAAGCGGCGCCAGGCTTTGCAGGATTCCGGGTGTCTGGGTGAAGCCCCAATCGACGGGAATGCCGGTCGTGTTGCTGCAGGCCGGATTGTCGAAGATCACCAGCGCCCGCACCTGCGGGAACCGCGGCAGCTGCTTGAAGGCGTCGATCCACCAGTCGCGCCGGTCGCCGCCGGCGGCGGAGGAGCCGACCTCGGCCAGCATCACTGGCTTGCCGTAGGACTCGACGGCCGAGAGCATCGGGGCGGTCAGGCCCGCGAAGTCCAGCCATTTCCCCTTCTCGGCCATGGTGCCGTAGTTGAAGATGTCAAGGCCCACCCAGTCGACCCAGTCGTTGCCGGGCCAGGCCAGGGTGTCGGCGGCGATGTGAGGCGTCCACACGAAGGCGGCGTTCTTGGCGCCTTCTTCCCGGAAGATGCGTACGATGTGCCGCCAGCTTTCCGCGATCATCTCCGGCGTGTTGCCGTGAGGCATGGTCCAGCTGTACCAGGGATTGCCCATCTCGTGCATCGGACGCAGGAAGATCGGCTTGTGCACGCGTGCCACGGCGCGGGCCCAGCGACGGATGTACGGATCGAAGTCCCCGGAGATCACGCCGGCGAGATTGCCGCTGGAGTCCTTCTCGTGGCCTTTGAACGAGGTGAGCCAAGGCTCCCAGGTGACCATGGGGGTCAATCCCTTGTCGAGGGCCTTCTCGACCGCTTCCGACTTGAACTCGTGATCCATTCCTTCGCCCCAGGACTGGTACCAGGAGACGATCCGGGGCTTGATCTGGAGGCTGTCGGAGAGGGTGTAGTAGCGCACGAAGTCCCAGGGAAGCTCGGGGCGGTAGAGGCCGAACAGGCGCACTCCGGGCAGCGGCTTGAGCGTGGCCCGATCCTCCACCAAGCGGCATTCGACATGATCGAACCACAGCTCGTTCACCAAGGCCGTGGCCCGATGCATGAACAGTTCGTAGGCCAGGCCCGATGCGGCAAGGAACAGCACGAAGAAGAGGACGGGAAAGCGGCGGATCATGCCTTGCCTCCGACGGCAACGCTCTCCTCGAGAGCCGGTTTTGCTGGGATGGGCTGCTTGAACCAGCCACGGATGCCGATCCAGGCGACCGGCAGGAGCATCAGGATGTTGATCGCGGCAAACGCCATCATCAGGATCGTGCCGGCGTCGATGCGCTGGTAGCTCAGGGGAACCCAGAGGATTCCCAGGGCCGAGAGGAGGATGACGGCCCAATGCGGTGCGACAAGCGATGGGATGGGCTTCTCGCTGCCTTCCTTGGGCGTGGGCAGGTAGGGGACCTTGCGTCCGGTCGCCCCGTAGATCAGGCCCAGCAGGTTGATGTGCCAGGATGCCTTCTCCAACAGCATGGAACGCCAGGGAAAGCCGATCTCCTCGCGATGCGAGCTCCATTTCTGGATGATGCCGAAGATCGACGTGGAGATGACCGCATAGGGCAGGATGTGGAAGAGGAAGCCCCACAGGGGCATCTCGACGGCATAGAACTTGGCGAAGAGGAAGACGATCGGGAGAAGCAGGTTCATGGCCTGCGCCAGTCCACCGACGTAGAACGTGGCTGCGACGAAGTAGTGCAGGCGCTCGGTGGGGGAGAACTTGCCGAAGAGTTTCGGGTATTCCTGGAACAGGAGGTAAGACATGCCGGTGGCCCACTTGAGCTGCTGCTTCCAGAAGGTGCCGAGGTCGGTGGGCACGAGGCCTTCCGAGCCGCGCCAGGGGAGATAGACGCTCTTCCAGCCTTGGGCGTGGATGCGCATGGAGGTGAGGGCGTCCTCGGCCAAGTGCTCGGCATGCCCCCCGATCGAGTCCAGGGCGGCGCGACGGAAGGTGCAGTTGGCGCCGATGGCCGTGGGGATGCCCAGGCCCCCGAGTCCCATCTGTGTGGCTCCGTAGAATCCGAAGGTCTGCTCCGCCGCACCCCAGGCGACCCAGGAGTCGCGCAGGTTGTAGTAGGCCTGGACCACCTGGACGAAACCCACGCTCGGGTCGGCGAAGTGCCGGAGGGTGCGGGCCAGGAAATCGGGCTTGGGGATGTGGTCGGGGTCGATGACCAGCAGGAACGACGCCTTCGAATGCTCGCGAAGGCAATGGTTGATCTTGCCGGCCTTGGCGCCCTGGATGCCTCTGCAGTCCACGTGGCGGATGCCCAGGCGTTCGCACAGAGCCTGGAGCTTGGGGTCGTTGCCGCCGTCCAGCAGGTAGGCATGGTTCAGGCACGCCATGGCGGAGATGGCCGTCAGGGTCTTTTCGAACATGTCGTATGGTTCACCCGGCATCGCCGTGGTGAGCACGTCGCCTGTGACGGTATCCATGTCGTGGACATCGTTCCAGCGCGCATCGTCCTCGGGATGGCGGGCCCACAGGTAGACCCACCAGTTGTAGAGGTTGCGTATCGGATTCCAGAACACCGAGAAGGACAGGAGCAGGAAGAAGAAGGCTTCCCTCTTCATCCCGAGGTTGAACCAGTACTCGGCGAAGAAGTACAGGGACTGGATGCCCAAGAGGACCAGGGCACCCAGGGCGACCCGCTCGCGTCGGGAAACGTGCGGTTCGCGCTCGAACGAACGACCGGCAATGCGCGCGCGGATCGGGTCCCTTACTTCACCCATGACAGTTTCTCCAGGCGCATCCGTAGGGATGCATCGGTGGGATGGATCTGCAGCGCATTGGTGTAGACGGCCTTGGCCTGCGCGTATTCGCCCTTCCATTCCAGGATCTGCCCCTTCAGCAGGGCGGCGTCGACATATCCGGGGATGGAGACGAGCAGGGAATCCAGGGTGGCCATCGCTTTGGGGAAGTCGCGCTTCCAGGCCGCGATCTCGGCCGTGTGGTAGCGGGCCTGCACGCGGACGGCGTCGGGCGTTTCCTTGGACTCCAGGACCTTCTGGTACAGTGCCTTGGATGCGTCGAACTCCTGCAGCCAGCTCTCGAGGCGCGCCTTGCGCATCTGGTTTTCCCAAGGACGCGGACCGGCAGCCGCCGCCTTGTCGCTGACCTGATCGACCAGCCCGTGGACGGACTTGATGTCCTTCTTCCAGAAGGCGGTCTCGGCCAGGCGCAGGGTGATGCGGACGTCGGAGGGCTTCTCCTTCTGAGCAAGCTTCAGGTAGACCAACGCCGAGTCGGACATGCCGATGGCGTGGAACAGGATGCCTTTGAGGCGCACGAGATCGCTGCCGGTGGCTCCGGACTTGCGCGCCTCTTCCTGGGCCTGACTGATCTTGCCTTCCTCGACAAGGCGGATGACGTTGTCCTCGACGTTGGCTGCCTGGCAGCCGACGACGATGAGGCTCAGGGCGGTGACGATGCGTTTCATGGTGCGTTGTTCTCCCATTCGATGGTTTTGGAAATGCCTGCTTCGAGCGTGACTTGCGGTTCCCAGCCGGTGGCTTCCTTCAGGCGGAAAGGATCGAGGGCATAGTCCCAGACTTCCTGCGAGCGGTAGGGGATCTCTCCCAAGCCCACCAGTTCCGGGGCTCCGAACAGACGGCCGGCGACCTCGCCGACCTCCTTCATGGGAAGGCCCTTGCCGGTTCCGATGTTGAAGACGCCTTCGATCTCCCCGCCTGCCAGCAGCAGGATGGCTCGTGCCAGGTCGCTCACGTAGAGCATGTCGCGCTTCTGCTCGCCGGCGGTCATGGGGAATCGCCTGCCCTCGCGCAAGGTCTTCACGAGCGAGGGGATGAACATCTCGCTCTTCTGCCCCGATCCGTAGATCACGGCCGGTCGCACGATGCAACTGCGGATGACGCCGTTGCGGGCGTAGGTCGTCAGGGTCTGTTCGGCCAGGAGCTTACTCAGCGAGTAGTCGTCCGGCGGGGCCAGGCTGAAGTCCTCGCGGAAGGGGCCTTCCTGATCGCCGTAGATGAGCCCTGTCGAAGGGAGCAGGAAGAGGGGCTTCTTGTCGCCGCCGCTGGCCTTGAGGGCATCCAGGAGGAAGAAGGTGGAGAGCAGGTTGGAGCGCAGCAGCGCCTCACGGTTCTCCGGAGAGGTCGCCTTGCCGATCCAGCCGGCCAGATGGATCACGATATCCGGCTTCCCCAGGGAGGCGAGAGCCGGGATCACCTGACTTCCGCACAGATCCCCGGCCACGAACTTGGTGTAGACGGGAAGGCCCCACCAGTTGTCCGGCATGTGCAGGTCGGTCAGGATCCAGCGGTCCGTGCTGCCTTGGCGCGCGGCTTCCATCAGGATGTGGCGCCCGATGAACCCGGCGGCGCCGGTCATCAGGATGGTTCGTTGTGCCATCAGACTCCTCCGATTCCGGCCGCACGGGCCTCGCGCACGTAGCGTTCGATGTCGGACAGGCTGTTGATCGCGCCCGTCTCGGTGAAGGCGCGGTACCAGGAAGCGGTGACCTCGACCGTGTCCAGGCCGCTCCAGACCGGCTTCCATCCCAGGCGGCTCTTGGCCTTGGCGCAGTCGAGCTTCAGCAGACGCGCCTCGTGCGGGGCGTTGGGGTCGGGAGCGTAGTTCACCTTGACCTTGTCCCAGGCACGTTCCATGCGGGCGACGACCTCGCGGACCGGCACCACGCCATCCTCGTCGGGTCCCAGGTTCCACCCTTCGGCGAACTCCTTCCTGCCTTCCAGCAGGCGACGGCCCAGGATGAGATATCCGGCAAGGGGCTCCAGAACATGCTGCCAGGGCCTGGTCGAATCGGGATTGCGGATGCTTGCCGCGGTGCCGCTGGCCGCGGCGCGCATCAGGTCGGGGATCAGGCGGTCGGCCGCCCAGTCGCCTCCGCCCACCACGTTGCCGGCACGGGCCGTGCACAGCAGCGTGCTGTGGCTTTTTTCGAATTCTGACAAATTCCAGAAGCTGTCGCGGTAGCTTGCGGTGGCGATCTCGGCGCAGGCCTTGGAGGCGCTGTAGGGATCGTAGCCGCCGAAGCGGTCGTTCTCCCGGTAGCCCCATTCCCACTCGTTGTTGTGGTAGACCTTGTCGGTGGTGATGCTCACCACGGCCTTGACGCTTCCGGCCTTGCGGGCAGCCTCGTAGACATTGACAGATCCTGTCACGTTGGTCGAATAGGTGAGCGCGGGGATGCGGTAGCTCTCGCGCACCAGGGGCTGGGCCGCCAGGTGGAAGACGATCTCGGGACGGAAGTCCGCGAAGGTCGTCTCCAGCAGTTCGACGTCGAGGATGTCTCCCAGGACCTGAGGAATGTCCAGCTTGAGGAGATCCAGGTGGGAAGGCGATGTCGTGCAGGGCAGCGAGTAGCCCATCACCTCGGCGCCCAGTTCCTTGAGCCACAGGGCAAGCCAGGAGCCCTTGAAGCCGGTGTGGCCGGTGACCACGACACGCTTGCCGCGGTAGATGTTTCCGAAGGCGTCCATGGTCTACCAGACCTTCCAGGGAGCGTTGCCGGCGGCCCAGAGCTCTTCCAGGAGGACCTTGTCGCGCAGGGTGTCCATCGGCTGCCAGAATCCGTCATGCTGGTAGGCGTGGATCTGTTCCTCGGCCGCCAGTCCCTCGAGTGGCTCGCGCTCCCAAGTGGTGCTGTCTCCTGCGATGCGGTCGATCACGCGGGGGTTGCAGACGAAGAAGCCGCCGTTGATCCAGGAGCCGTCCCCATTGGGCTTCTCCTGGAAGGAGGTGATGGCGGTGCCGTCCATGCCCAGCGCCCCGAAGCGGCCTGGGGGCTGCACGCCGGTGAGGGTGGCGTCCTTGCCGTGGGCGCGGTGGAACTCCAGGAGCTTGGTGATGTTCACGTCCGACACGCCGTCGCCGTAGGTCAGGCAGAACAGTTCGTCGTTCTCGACATACTGCTTCACGCGCTTGATGCGCCCGCCGGTCATGGACTTCTCGCCGGTCTCGACCAAGGTCACGCGCCAGGGCTCGGCGTGCTTGTGGTGGACTTCCATGCGGTTGTTCTGCATGTCGAAGGTCACGTCGGAGGAGTGCAGGAAGTAGTTGGAGAAGTACTCCTTGATCACGTATCCCTTGTAGCCCAGGCAGATCACGAAGTCGTTGATGCCGTGGTGCGAGTACATCTTGAGGATGTGCCAGAGGATGGGCTTGCCGCCGATCTCGATCATGGGCTTGGGGCGGATCGAACTCTCCTCGGAGATGCGCGTTCCCATGCCTCCAGCGAGGATGACGGCCTTGATCTTGGTGGGTACCTGCATGGAATTCTCCGAAGTGGTGGGTTCAGTGCTTGAGGGTGAGGGTGAGGCCATACTGGTTCCAGGCCTTGTCGGTGAACCAGCCGTAGGACTTGTAGGGACGGGAATCCGCCTTGATCTCGGCGCCCAGCAGCCAGCCGGCCACGGGTTTTTCGAAGCCAAGCGAAAGGCTCGAGGGTGCCATGGCGGAGGTCCAGTAGTAGTAGCGCTGCGACTGCTGTCCCCAGATGTCGTCGGCGCGGTTCTTGGTGCGGCTGTAGAGGGGGCAGTTCCCCTTGAAGGTCAGGTGCCAGACCTTGGCGGAAGCCAGGAAGGATACGGCGAACTCCTCGAGCGGCGCCTGGTAGGGGACATCGGCCCAGCGCGCCGTGTCGTCGACGATTTCGGTGGGCTGGTGCATGTCCTTCGTCGCCCTCGAATCGACGACAGATAGGCCGGTCATGATCCCCTTGGTCCATTCGTGGCTGGCCCAGATCCAGCCGGTCGTCAGGCGATTGGCGGGAAAGGATAGCGGCAAAGGGGCGCCGGGATCCTCGCCTCCGGTGCGCAGGTCGATGCTGCCGCCCGCCTCTCCCCAGGTGTTCCATCGCTCCATGGTCAAGGCAAGCAGACCCTTGGAGCTGCGCACGCCGTGCCCGAGCCAGGTGTCGTCCTGGCGCCGCGTGTCCAGTTCCAGCTTGCCTCCGAAACCGCGAAGGCCGGGGATGCCCGAGCGGGCCTGCGCCATCAGGAGCCATGCCTGCGGGGAGGTCAGGTCCGTGAACCCGGTCCCGAACTTCACGGCCACGCCCGAGAAGCCGCTCATGGCCGTGGCGTGCGCCGCCCCGACGATCCGGGAACCGCCGGGAATGCCCGAGATCTCGCCGCTGCCGGTCTGGGAGGCGCTGCCGCCCAGTTCCCAGTAGAGCGAGGGGGAGGTGGTGAAGATGTAGTTGACCGCCGCCCGATTCTGGAATTGGCTGGAATTGTCCTGGGAACGGCCGGTCTCCAGGTTCCAGTTGCTGGCGAAGGCGATGCCGGTGGCAGCTCCCGTCGCCAGCACGACGAGCTTCAGTGCTCTTGCGCGGGATTCCTCGGAATGGGCTCGACTGCGGATGGTGGTCATTTGAAGAATCGGTCCTTCAAGGAAAGGATGGGTTTCTCGATGAAGCGGCTGGAAAGCGCGGCCAGCCCGATGCTCAGGAGGGCGTAGACCGGAAGGGCCACGACCCACAAGGCGTCGTTGAGGAAGCAGAAGGCGCCCAGGGATTCGAAGTCGATGGAGTACCAGAGCGGCGACACGAACCTGGTGGTGATGAAGACGCCCAGCGGCAGGTGGAACAGGTAGATGCCGTAGGAAATGCCGCCCACGTGGAGGACCTTACGGTTGGTCAGGAAGCGGTTGATCACCCCGATGCTGAAGTCGGCGTTGGCGGATTTCAGGACCAGGAAGAGCGAGCAGAACGGGAGGATCGTGTACTTGATCTCGCTCTCGATCAGAAGGCAGGTGACGAGCACGGCCAACACGACCCACTCCAGCAGGATGTTCTTGAAGAAGTCCTCCATGAGCGTCTTGTTCTGGTGCAGCATGGCGCCCAGGGCGCCCAGGCACAGCGATCCGGCGCGCGGGAAGAGCCCCACGAAGTTGCACTCGTAGAAGGATTGGAAGTACTGCGTCGAGAGCTGGAAGAAGCAGACGGCGATGATGGCGATGGTCGTGAGCTTCAGTGCCAGGGGCCACCGACGCAGGGCCAGGACCAGGATCGGCCAGAAGAGGTAGAACTGCTCCTCGACGGCCAGCGACCAGCAGTGGGTGATGGAACTCATCGGAACGTGCTGGTAGGCCCACGCGTAGTTGAACGTGTAGGTCGCCAGGTAGAGGATGTTGTCCCGGCACGGCTCGTAGCCGATCGCCCACAGGAATGCCAGGAACAGGTAGTAGATCGGGAAGATCCTCAAGGTCCGTCGGCCCACGAAGTTCTTGTAGGACTTCAGGAAAGGGTGCTTCGAGTTGATCAGGATGTTGGTGATCAGGAAGCCGCTGATGACGAAGAACAGATCGACCCCGAAATACCCGGCCGTGATCTTCTGGCCGATCTTGTCGGCGAAATGTTCGATCAGGACGAAGACGATCGCGACGAAGCGCAGCCCGTCGATCTTGTCGAAATACCTCATGGACCCATCGCGAAGGTGCGACGGCCATGACCGGATCTCAGGGAGGAATCGATTGGCATTGACATCGGCATCGCGGCGATGCGAAGCTTGTCCTTGAAAGAGCGGATCCGTACGTGAAGCATTGCTGTTTCCTATGGCGAAATGGGTGCCAATAGGGAATCTCCGCCTCAAGCTTTGCGTCTACAGGGATTGGCTCCCCTTGCTTGGGGCGGATCGGGGCAGAGTCCATCGCTGCGCCTTGGGCCGTTGTGGCGCAGCGGGACAAATCCTGTCTTGAGCACGATGGGTGCATCATTGGGGTGGGACTGTCGCCGTCGGGCGCCTAACTTTGGGCGATGGAACGCATCACTGTGATCGGAGGCGGCCTGGCAGGCTGCTCGGCAGCCCTTACCTTGGCCCGGTTGGGGCATGAGGTCGATCTGTGGGAGATGCGTCCGCATACCCCTACGCCCGCCCATTCGACCGGGAACCTGGCGGAGCTGGTGTGCTCCAACAGCTTCAAGGGCCTGGGGGTCACGGGAGCCCATGGACTGCTCAAGGAGGAGCTGCGTCGATGGGGCAGCGACATGATCGAGGCTGCGTTCCAGGCTCGGGTTCCGGCCGGCGAGTCCCTGGCGATCGATCGCGAGGCCTTCTCGAAGGCAGTGGAAGCCCGGATCGCTGCCCAACCGCGGATTGCCTTGCATCGGGGCGAGGTCACCTCCATCGACCCCAATCGTTGGACCCTGGTCGCCGCCGGCCCGCTGGCCTCCCGCAGCCTCACGGACGCCCTGCTCGGCTTGGTCGAGGGGGAGGGCGGGGGAAGGCTTTCCTTCTTCGATGCGATCGCGCCGGTGGTCACGGTGGATTCGCTGGACTGGGACCACTGCTGGAAGGCCAACCGCTGGGAAAAGGGCGAGACCACCGACTTCATCAACTGCTCGCTGGACAAGGAGACCTACCGCGAGTTCGTGGCGGGCCTGGTCGAGGCCGATGCCGTCGAGCCCAAGCCCTTCGAGCCCAAGGAGCTCTTCGAGGGCTGCCTGCCCATCGAGGAGATGGCGCGGCGCGGCGCCGAGACTCTGCGGCACGGTCCCCTGCGCCCGGTGGGCCTGGACGATCCGAAGACCGGACGCTGGCCCCATGCCGTGCTGCAGCTGCGCGCCGAGAACCGCGAGGGGACGCTGTTCAACCTGGTCGGTTGCCAGACGCGCCTGCGCTTCGGCGAACAGACGCGGCTGTTCCGCCTGATCCCGGCGCTGCGCAACGCGGAATTCGCCCGCCTCGGGGCCATGCATCGCAACACGTTCCTGGACTCCCCGTCTCTGCTGGAGCGCGACTTCTCGCTGCGCAGGAGCCCCAGGACCTTCCTGGCCGGGCAGATCACCGGAGCCGAAGGCTACACCGAGGCGCTGGCCACCGGCTTCCATGCGGCGGTGTGCCTGCACCAGAAAAAGACGGATTCTGTCAATCCTCTGCCGGAAGCCACCATGCTCGGCTCGCTGGTCGCGCACCTGACCACGCCGCGCGAGGCCGGAGCGCCGACCTTCCAGCCGATGAACGCGCACTTCGGGCTGCTGCCGCAGCCGCCGGTTCCCGCCGGCATGCGCAAGCTGGACAAGGGCACGAAGAAGGAGCTGCAGGCAGCCGCGGCGCTGGAACTGGGAACCGCGTGGGCAAGGAATGCGCTTCCCTGGGAGGTTGCGGCGTCCTGAACCGTCGAGCGCGGCGATCGAGATGCGCTCCCGTCTAGCCTGGCGGGAGCGTTCGGCGCGCAGGGCTGGCTCCTGATCCCGAGGCTAGAAGGCCGGCTTCCAGTCGAGGACCACGGTCGTATCCTTCTTCTCGAGGAAGGAGCCGTCTTCCAGGCGTTCCTTGCCTTGGCGCTGCAGGTGCAGCTTCTGCGGGAGAGGGGAACGCCCCCAATCGGCTTTCGACTCCCAGCTCCAGCAGTCGCCTTCGGCCGAATCGCAGGCGCCCAGGTTGCCTCCGCCCATCGAGGCGAAACTCATCCTGTGGGCTCCAGTGGCCGGGTCGAGCAGGAATAGCGAGAGATTCTCCTCGGAGCTTCCCATGTTCGAGAAGCCGTCCTCGAAGGCGACCAGGGTCTTGCCGTCGGGCAGGCGCAGGAGCTGGGCGGGATGCGGGATCTCTCCGAAGCTTCCGAGCTGGCCGATGCGGCGGGTAAAGCTCCAGGTCGCGCCCTTGCGAAGGATCAAGCTCAGGTACGGAGAGCATCCGTGGCACGAGAAGTCGCGAGGAGCCGTCGCCAGCAGGACGATGCGCTCTTCGGGGACCAATGAGGTGTCGGTCAGCACGACCGATCGCACGGTGTCGCGGCTTCCACCGTCCTCTTGCAGGCTGTCTTCCGGGGTGGGAAACCAGAGGATGCTGCGCTGCGAGGAATCCACCTGAACATGGCCGCCGCGCGCGAACACGGCGACGAGGCTGTCGAAGGAGGATATCGCAGGCTTGGTCGTCGCAGCGGTATCGGTGCGGGCGCTCGGCGCGGTCTCCTTGCGGCATGCGGCCAGGAGGACGGGAAGTGCCAGGAGGATGTGGAGGCGCTTCATTCGTCCGAATTTACATCGAGGACAACCATAGCGGCGAACAGCGCAATCATGGCGATGCATCCGGTGACGATGGCAAGGGGTGTGGAAAATTGGCCATAGAAGATCGTCACGCACAGCGGCAGGAGGACCCAGTTGAAGGACGAGTCGACCACGACCTTCCAGCAGGTCCACAGCATCATGGGAGCCACCAGGAAGAAGAGGAGGGCGTATCCAGGGTTGGCCTCCGAAGGGGGGACGTCCGTGGTAGGGACTGGCTTGGTGGGATCGACCAGTTTCAACGGTGCCGGACGACTGCTGAGCGCGGCGCGGAACTCTGCGGTATCCGTTGCGTTGGGGTCCCAGGAATGTGAAGCGCTTGCATTCTGCGGATCGAGCCGCTGAATCAGGGACTCGACGGATGTGAGAACGGCTCCGTTGGGATCGTTGGGCCAATCCACGATGCCGTCGTCAACGGCCTTGCGGCCATACGCCGTATCGACAGTCGCCGCCAGGGCGGGGCTGAACAGGAGCTTGTGTTTGCGGTGGGCAGGGGCATAGACGAGCAGGGCTGCCTTGCTGTCGGCTGGAACGTTCCAGATCTTCATGGCAAGGTTCGCATAGGCATCGATGCCGCCGGGAATAGCGGGCGTGGTCACGATCTGGAGTTGGATATCCGATTTTATTCTCAAGGTATCGATGAGCCTGGTGACGTGCCCCATGATGCGCGGAAACAGCACGACAGCATCGTCGTGCAGGTAGGAGTTGTCGTTCAGCGAACTCGTGGGCGCCTGGTACTGTTCCTCATCGTCGCTGCTCGAGAACGGGACCAAACCGATGATCAGGGAGATCAGCAGGAACGGGATCGAACACAGGAGTCCGAACTTCAGGTATTGCGTCAGGGTGACGGAAGCTTTGGCGTCCTTGCCGCGGCTCGAGTCGGACGGCTTGCGGTTCGGGTTACGATTGCGGTTGATCTTTGCCATGGGATGCCTGTGCGGTATGAGTGTTCCGGAAAGGGGTGTTTCCGTGAAGCCAAAGGGGATAATGGGGCGATTCCGAAAAGGTAGATGGATCGCGGCCGGATCAGGGGGCGCATGCGTCCCCTTCGCCGCTTTCCTGCAAGGCGGCAAGGTCGCGGATACGGTCGAGCAGCAGTTGGCCAAGGCGGGTGTTGCGGCACATCCCCGCGACGCTTCCCTCGGAAGGCACGATCTCCAGTTCCTGGTCGCGCCAGGCAAGCCAGGTGCGTTGCGACTTCTTGATCCGCTCCTTGAGGGCGGGATCCTGCGCGAACTTCTTCATCAATGCCTGGTAGCGTCGGTTCAGCTCCATGTCGAGCGTCTTGGGGTTTGTGCAGTCCTCGATGGCCCGCTGCGTGGAGGCGGTGTCCAGGCAGGCGGCATGGCCGCCGAGGGCAAGCAGAAGCGAGATGGCGATGGAAAGACGCATTGGGGAATCCTCGAAGAAGGAGGCGGAACGACTTGCGGGAAAGATAGCCGATGCAAGCGATGCGGGTTTGGCTAGGTTTTGAGGATCTCACCGCCCAGCATCACCGGAGGATCCCCATCGATTCGGCAAGCATTGTCCGGACAGATTCTGTCATTGCAAGTGTCCTGACCCTGCTGCTTGCCGCGGTACCTGGGGTCTCGGCGAAAGGGGCGATGCTTGCGTCCTTCGGCGAGGCCCGATGGGGGATCGGCCTGGATTCCTCGGGACGGGAGATCCTCGGCCAGGACGGCCTGATCGACTCGACGGACGCGAAGGCGAGGAAGACGACGCATCCGGTCGCTGCCTTGGAGCTGTGCCAGGATTCCCTGTGGGCACGGACGGTCGTGCCCGATTCGTCGGAGTCTGGATTTCCGGAGGACGCCCCGCCCGAGAACATGAAGCGCGACGCCTGGCGTTTCCACGGTTTCTTCGGGCAGAGGCTCCCGATTTGCATGTACGACCTCATGATCTGGAACGGCGAGGCGCTGTACCCTTGGATCGAGCTGCGCTCCCCGGACGGCACGCGAGGCTGGACCCGTCTGGATTCGGCCCGGTTCTGCGCCTCGACCCGCCCGGATCTGCGGGCACGCAGGCCGTGGATCCTGCGCAAGCCCTTCCTTTCCCTCCTCGCACCTAGCGACACCGCACAGCCGATCCGCAAGCGCGAGTTCCGGTCCAATGCCGGAACGGAACTCGGGGATTCGGCGAACCTCGTGCGGAGCTCTCTCGACTGGGCGCTTGTGTGGAAGGACAAGCAGGGGACGTTGCGCGGAACTGTGCTGGGCGGGCGCAACCGCAACGCCGCGCTGCATCTGGACCTGCGTCTGGATGGAACCGCGCGCTCCCTGACCTTCGACGAGGACTTCTATCGGCGCGAGCCCAAGCGGGTCGATGTCCTGACGGACCGGAAGGGCAGGGCGTGCTGGGTGATCGAGGTCGATATCCTCTATGGCGACGGGGTCTGGACCGAACTTTGGCTCGTCGGACCGAATCGGTTCCAGAGACGCGGGATCGCCGGGATCAACGGGGAAAGCGAAGGGGGAGACGTGTCGGCGACCTGGCGGATCAAGGGCGGCAAGGTGATCGTGACCCCCTCGGATGAACCGGCGTACGACGCCTTTCCGGGGATGTACTGACAGGAACTGTCCAGATCCGCAATGGGATGTGTCGTCCTTGTTTCCGCGTGGGAATGCTGTGGTCGAGGCTATTGGGTGGCTGTAGGTTCAAGTCAGGAGGAGCCCATCCATGCCTGCAAAGATCTTCGTCCTCGACACCTCGGTCGTCATTCATGATCCGCTGGCCCTGGCTCAGTTCGGCGAACACGACTTGGTGATCCCGCTTGCGGTCCTTTCCGAAGTGGATCTGTTCAAGAGCGGGGAGGACCAGAAAGCCTTCCATGCCCGGGAATTCTCGCGCAGGCTCGACGCGATGAAGGAGCTTCATGCCACGCTTCTGGAGTTCGTGCCTCTGCCCGAACCTGCGACCGGGCGCATCCGCCTCTCGGGGGCGGGGGAGTGGCTCTCCAAGGTTCCGCGCGAGTTCGACCAGATGCGCAAGGACCGTGAGATCATCGCGACCGCGCTGCGCTGGCACGAGTCCGAGCCAGAGCGCGAGGTCGTGCTGGTGAGCAAGGACACCAACGTGCGTCTGATGGGGCACGCCTGCGGGCTTGCCACCGAGGACTACAAGCGAGGCCAGATCCGTGACGTGGATGCCCTGCGCCACGGTCCTATGGTGCTGGAGGTCGACGAGGGGACGGTGGACCGTCTCCAGCGCGAAGGAACCTTGCCGCTTGCCGAATTCGAGGCGGTCGGTCTCAAGCGCAACCAATGCCTGACGCTGATCTGCCCGGGAACCAGCAAGTCGGCGTTGGCGATGGTGAACGGCGCTCCCGATGCGCCGATGCTGCGCCGGCTTCAGCGCGACGAGGCCAGGCTCTGGAACCTGGTGCCGCGCAACCGCGAGCAGATCTTCGCATCGAACCTGTTGCGCGATCCCGAGATCCGTCTGCTGTCGCTGGTAGGCAAGGCGGGCACGGGAAAGACGCTGCTTGCCCTGGCCGCGGCTCTGGAGCAGGTGGTCGACCCCAAGCGCCGCCAGTACCGCAAGATCGTGGTGGTGCGCCCGTTCATCGCCGTAGGCAAGGAGCTGGGGTGGCTTCCGGGCGGCGTGGGCGAGAAGATGCAGCCTTGGATGAAGCCGGTCTTCGACAACATCTCGTTGCTATTGGGGGACGAGAAGGAGGCGAGGAAGGAGGGCCGGGAGATCATCCGCGTCCAGCAGCTGCTCGATCAAGGCATTCTCGAGCTGGAACCGCTGACCTTCGTGCGGGGCCGTTCCATCAACGACGCCTTCCTCATCATCGACGAGGCGCAGAACCTCACGCCCCACGAGATCAAGACGCTGCTCACCCGGGCGGCGGGGCGCTCCAAGGTGGTGCTCACCGGGGATCCCGGCCAGATCGACACGCCCTACCTGGACAGCCATTCCTCGGGCCTCACCCATGTGGTCAAGAAGTTCGCGGGCCAGCCCATCGCCGCCCACGTGACCTTGACCAAGGGCGAGCGCTCGGAGCTTGCGGAGCTGGCGGCCGACCTGCTTTGACAGGATCTGTCTAAGACAGGATCTGTCCGGATATCTCCCGCAGGGCCGCCTCGTCGATCACGGGCACGCCCAGCTTCCCGGCCTTCTCGAGCTTCGATCCTGCCGCCTCGCCCGCCACGAGGTACGAGGTCGTCTTGCTGACCGAATCCGTCACCTTGCCGCCTGCCACGCGGATCAGCTCCTTGGCCTGGTCCCGCGAGAGGGTGGGAAGGGTCCCGGTCACCACGAAGACCTTGCCCGAGAGAGGCCCGTCCACGGGGCCTCCCACCTCGGCGGCAGGACGGATGCCCAGTTCGGCAAAGCGTTCCCGCAGGCGCAGGCCGCGAGGGCTTGTGAGGTGTCCGAGCACGCTGCGGGCCACGCTGGGGCCGATCTCGCCGACAAGTCCGGCCTTCTTGACGATTTCCGTCGCGCGCGCGATCTCGTCCTTGAGCTCCTTCTGGCGTACCTTGGCTGCGGCCTTTTCTTCCGCCGAGCGGGACTTGTTCGATTCCGTGCGCGCTCCGAGGGCCTTGCGCTCCTCCTCCAAGCGCTCCGCCTCGAGCAGGGCGGCCAGGGCTGGGGAGTCGGCCAGTTCCTCAAGCGAGACGTGGGAGGCGGCCAGGGAACGGGCCGACGATTCGCCGACCTCCGGCAGGGCCAAGGCGTGCAGCCACTTCGAAAGCGGCGCCGTGCGGGCGCGCTCCACCGCGTCCAATAGCTTCCTGGCGTTCTTCTCGCCGTAGGTGCGCGGCTCCTCGGGCGTGCCCAGGTTCAGGGTCGCAAGGGTCTCGAGCGGAAGCGCGAAGATGTCGAACACCTCGCGCACCAGTTCCAGGCGCACCAGCGCCTCGGCCACGGTCCCTCCCAGGCCTTCCAGGTCCAGCGCGCGTCGCGAGGCCAGGTGCGTGAGGCGTCCGGCCACCTGGGCCGGGCAGGCGTCCGCATTGGTGCAGGCGGCGAGCTCCACGGCATCGCCGTTGACGTCCGTTCCGGTGCCGCGATCCTCAAGCATCCCCCCGCACACGGGGCAACTCGTGGGATATTCGAATTTGACGGAATCTGTCTGGCGCTTCTCCAGTTCCACCGCGATCACCTGGGGGATGATCTCCCCGGCCTTCTGAACCACCACGGTGTCGCCGATGCGAGCGTCGAGCCGGGAGAGGAAGGAGCGGTTGTGCAGGCTGGCGCGTGACACGGTGGTGCCGGCAAGCTGCACCGGATCGAGTTCCGCGACGGGGGTGAGCGATCCGCTGCGGCCCACCTGGATGGTGATGCCCAGGAGGCGTGTGGCCTTGCGCTCCGGGGGGAATTTGTAGGCGATGCCCCAGTGGGGGTGGTGCTCGGTGCCCTCGAGCGCATCCCACAGTGACGAGTCGTCCAGCTTCAGCACCATGCCGTCCACCTCGTGGTCCAGCTCGAAGCGCAAGGAGGCAAATTCCAGGCACCGCTCGTGGGCGGCCGCGAGGGATTCCACCCGCACCGTATCCGGGTGCACCAGGAACCCCTGGGCCTTGAGCCAGTCCAAGCGTTCCCATTGCGAGGCTGGCAGGGGGAACGTGTGGCTCGAGGGGGGGATGAAGTACAGGTAGGCACGCACGCCGCTTCCCGAAAGGGCCGAGGCGTCCTTCCTCTTCATCAGGCCGGCGCAGCCGTTGCGGGGATTGCGCAGGGGCTCCTCCCCGGACTCCACCAGCCGGGCGTTCAACGCCTCGAAGGCGGGAATGGGCAGGTGCAGCTCGCCGCGCACCTCGAAGCGTCCGGTCTCCGCAACGGTGGCCGGGGCCGCCTTGGCGGCCAGCACCTGGGCGGTGATGACATCGCCCCGCACGCCGTCCCCGCGGGTGGCAGCCTGGACCAGGCGTCCGCCCTCGTACACCAGGGACACCGAGATGCCGTCGATCTTGGGTTCCACCACGACGGCGGGCGCGTTGGGACCGGAGGTTTGACAGATTCTGTCATGCCAAGCCGTGAGCTTCCCCCAAGAGGTGGCGTTCTTCCAGTCGGGCTGGAGCTGGGCCTGTTCGCGGGAGTAGTCGGCCTGCCCGGCGGCGAGCAGCTTGTGGCTGGTGGCGGCCTTCTCAAGCGAGAGCATGCGCGTGCCGTGGATGACCGTCTCGAAGCCGTCCGAGTGGTCGTCGCCCACCGAGCGCGTGTAGCGATCCCCTTCGGGGATGCCCCGGGCATCGGCAAGCAGGTCGTACTCGGCGCGCAGTCGGTCGTAGGCGGCGTCGTCCAGGGCCGGGGCCGCGTCACGGTAGTAGGCCTCGTCAAGGGACTTGAGACGGGTGGCCAGCTCCTCGAGGCGCGTCGCGTCGCGGCCGGGAGCGGCAAAGAGGTCGTCGTTCATCGGGATCATCTCCGGCGGGTCTTCTGGCGCATCTTCTCGCCCAGTCCTTGCCATTCCAGGATCACGTAGGTGCCGTAGCCGACCACCAGGAGGATCAGGAAGGCCAGCCCGTAGGAAAGGGCCGGGTGGAGCTTCTGGGTGAAGCTGCTCCACTCCGACATGCCGCCGATGCCGGCAAGCAGATTGAGGGGCATGAAGACCACGGAAAGGACGGTGAGCTTCTTCATCAGGATGTTCAGGTTGTTTCCCGAGATCGAGGCGTGGGTGTCGATCATGTTGTCAAGGATCGAGGACTGGATCTCGGCCAACTTGTAGCACTGCCCGTTCTCGATGGCGATGTCCTCGAGAAGCTCCGCGTCGTCCTGCGAGAATCCCAGGCGGGTGTTCATGAGCTTGAGCCGTTCGATTACGGCCTGGTTCCCGCTCACGGCGTTCAGGTAGTAGACGATGCCCTTCTCGAGGGTGTAGAGGTCCATCAGTCCCTTGTTCTCCACAGCCTGATTCAGGCGTCCTTCGATCGACTCTGCGATCATGCGGATCACCTTCATGTGCTCCAGGAAGTGCACTGTGGTCTGGTAGACCAAGAGGAGCAGGTAGGTGCGCAGGTCCTTGCAGCCTTGCATGCGGCGGGCGGCGAAGATGTCGACGGGCTCGTTGCATACCACCAGCACCTTGCCGGGCACCGAGAAGACGCCCATCGAGGCGACCTTGAAGAAGAAGCCGTCCTGTGACTTGTGGGGCCGCGGGCGCTTGAGCACCAGTGCCAGGCGGTTTTCCGCCAGCTCGAGACGCGGGAGCTCGTCGTCGTCCAGGCACGACTCGATCAGGTGAGGGTCGATGCCCCAGGTCTCCTGGAGCTCGTTCTTCTCGGCAGGGCTGGGCGCTGTGTACAGGATGATCTCGCCCTCGTCGCAGGCTTTGGGGCGTCCTTCCGACAGCGTCCAGCTTTCGCGCATTGAGTCTCCTTCGGGCAGTGGTGGTACGTTGCCAAAGTTAAGTACCTCGACTGCTGCGGACCCTGCCTTTGCTTCGCCTGAAACCCGGGTGCGGTCGAGGCTCCTTCGAATCGGTACATTCTACGGGAGATCATCGTGAAATCCATGAACGAAAGGCCATCCATGACCGTCCTTGCCGTCGGAGACAAAGTCCCGTCCATCTCCCTTCCCGACCAGGACGGCAGGGTCGTGGACCTGGCGAAGGTGGGCAAGCCCTTTGCCGTGTACTTCTATCCCAAGGACAGCACGCCCGGCTGCACCACCGAGGCCTGCGACTTCCGCGACAGCTTCGCCCGCCTCTCGGCCAAGGGGCTGGTCTACGGCATCTCCAAGGACTCGGCCAAGAGCCACCAGAAGTTCCGGGAGAAGCAGTCCCTGCCCTTCGATCTTCTGGTCGACGAAGACGGCAAGGCCTGCGAGGCCTTCGGCGTGTGGCAGATGAAGAAGTTCATGGGCCGCGAGGGCCTGGGGATCGTGCGCAGCACCTTCCTCTTCGATGCCTCCGGAAAGGTCGTGAAGGTCTGGAGCCCGGTGAAGGTCAAGGGGCACGTGGACGAGGTGTTGGAGGCTCTCGAGGCGATCTGAGGGACGTTGCAGTTGTGCGCCAGCGTGCCTGGAGCGGGGCGAAGCCGCCATCCCGGCGCTTCCGGGATGGCCGACCGGAGGGAAGCCCGGAAGGGACGCGGTGCGCGGCCATGCCGCGCAGGCGCCCCATCTAAGCGCGGACGGTGCGGAACCCCTCCACCATGGATTGCAGCTCCTGGGACTGCGAGCTGAGCTCCTCGGCGGAACTGGCGCTTTCCTCGGCGTTGGCGGCGTTGCGCTGGGTCAGCGAGTCCATCTGACGGGTCGCGGCCTCGATGGTGCGGATGTCGCGATCCTGGTCGCGCGTGGCCGCGGCGATCGCGGCGATCAGGGCATTCACCCGCTCGACATCCCCGGTGATCTCCTGGAAGCTCGCTTCGACCGCCGTGGCGAACCGGACCCCTTGGTGTGCGAGTTCCACGGATTCGCCGATCTTCTCGGCCGTGTTCCGCGCGGCCTGGGCGCTGCGGCCGGCCAGGTTGTGGACCTCCTCGGCCACCACGGCAAAGCCTCTTCCGGCCTCTCCCGCACGTGCGGCCTCGACCGCGGCGTTGAGCGCCAGCATGTTGGTCTGCATGGCGATCTCGTCGATGGTGCGGATGATCTTGGATGTCTCTTCGCTCGATGCCTGGATCCTGCGGATGGCTTCCAGAAGATCTTCCATCGCTTTCCCGCTGGTGCGGGCTCCTGCACAGGTGGCGTTGGAAATGTCGCTGGCGGACACGGCGCTGGCGGCGTTCCTCGAGACCTGCTCCGCCATGGCCTTGATGTTGACGGCGATCGCGCCCAGGGTCGCGGCCTGCTCGCTTGCGCCCTCGGCCAGGTGCTGGCTCCCTGACCCGATCTGGATGCTGGCGGAAGCCACCTGCTGGGCGGCGTCCGAGACCTGGTCCATGGCCTGCTCGAGGTTCGATGCCGCCGTATTGAAGGCGTCGCGGATGCGTCCGAAGTCGCCGCGGTATTGGCCCTCCATGCGCACGCGAAGGTCGCGCTCGGCCAGCAGATCCAGGGCGCGGGAGGCTTCCAGGATCGGGGTCGCGACGGCGTCCAGGGTGCCGTTCATGCCGGCCACGATCGTGCGGTAGTCTCCCTGATGCCGCTCCAGGGCGGAGCGTGCCCCGAGGTTTCCCTGCTGCGCGGATTGCGACAGGTAGCAGGAATCCTCGATCAGGGCCCGGATCGCGCCGGTGCACTGCTGCAGGCTTTGTTCGAGGATCCGGAAGTCGCCATGGAATTCCCCGTCGATGGTCTCGGGGATGTCGCCTTGGGCGATCCTTTCCAGCTGCGACGCGGTCTGTCGGACCGGTGCGATCACGGAGTCGAGGGTCTCGTTGATGCTCTGCACGACGATGCGGAATTCACCATGGTGCCGGCCCGAATCGGCGCGTACCGAAAGGTCTCCGCGCGAGGCGGAGGCGGAGAGGACCGATGTGTCGTCCACCAGGAAGCGGATGGCCTCGGTGCACTGCTCGAGGCTTTCCTTGATGGTCGCGTAGTCGCCGGGATAATCTCCCGCAAGCGCAGGCGGGATCTCTCCCCGCGAGATCTTCTGCATGCAGTCCGACGCGGTCCGGAGCGGTCCGATGAGATTGTCCAGGGTCCGGTTGACCCCTTCGACGATGGCCCGGAAGGCCCCTTCGTGGCGCTGGGCATCGGCGCGCAGTTCCAGTTCCCCCTGCTGCGCCGCCTGGGCGAGACGGCGGGTGTCCTCGCTCATGCTGCGGATCGAAGCGACCATGCGTCCCATGGAGCGAAGGAGGATGCCCACCTCGTCCTGGCCGCCGGCGCAGATCTCCTGCCGGATGTCGCCGCGCGAGACCGCATCGGCGATCGCGACGCAGTCCTGCAGGGGGCCTGTGATGGAGCGCGTCACGAAAAACCCGAGGATCACGGCAAGGAGGAACGAGCCGAGCAGCGTGGCCAGCAGGATGTCGCGGATCCTCCGGATCGGCGCCTCGAGCTCGTCCTGGTAGGCGCAGGAGGAGACGATCCACTGCATCTCCGGGATCAGCGTGTAGGCCTGCAGCACGCGTGTGCCTTTCCTGCCCTTGAAGCCGTCCTGCTGGATGCCTTCGTGGAGGCCTTCTTTGAGGGCAAGCATGGAGTCGTGCAGGGACGTGCGCAGGACCTGTCCCTGGAGGCTCGAGTCGGGATGCACGATCACCTTGCCCGAGGTGTCGACGATCTGGGCGTATCCGCTGGTTCCGATGCGCATCGAGACGATCTTGTCGCGCAGCACCTTGAGGTTCTCCTGGGGGATGCCGACGAAGATCGCCCCGGCGATCCTGCCGTGGATCCGCATCGGCGCATAGGCGGCCACATACCAGTCGCCGGCGACCAAGGCGCGTCCGAAATACTCCTTGCCTTGCGCGATGGCCTGGTAGACCGGTGACGACTCGGGGATGTAGGTCGCGATGGCGCGGGTGCCGTCTGCCTTTCGGACGTTGGTCGCCATGCGCACCATGCCGCCGGGGATGGTCTGGAACACGGTGACCGCGCCACCGGTCATGGCGGAGATGCTGTCGACCCAGCGGGTGTCCCCGAAGGCGGCTTTCCCGTCCAGCGTGAGTTGGGCGAGCTGGACGGACCGTACTTCCTTGGTGACCTGATGGATCGCCTTCAGCGGAGTGGAGCTCGAAGCGACCCCCGCCTTGGGCAGGAGGATGCCGCAGGCGATGCGTAGGTTGGTGTTCACCTTCTCCTGGGTCAGCTGGTAGCTGCTCACTGCAAGGTCCTTGAGCGACTTGCGCAAGGCCAGGGAATTCTCCCGGTTGGCCTCCTCCAAGGATGCGGTGGCAAGACGGTAGGTGACCAGGCCGCTTCCCAGCAGCAGCAGCAGGATCGGGCATACCAGGTACAGGAAGAGCTTTCCACGGATGCGCAGGTTCATGGGAATGAGCGTATCATCGCGACCGGCTCGGGTACAACGTCTGTTCCGGGCAAAAGAAGGATGCCGTCACGAGACGGCAAGGATGGCCGCCGCCGCGGTCCTGCGGGTTGATTGACAGGATCTGTCAATCTGACCGTTCCTCGCAAGAAGAAAAACCCCCGCCGCGATCCGCGACAGGGGCCTTGAGTCAAGAAGACAGAATCTGTCTTAGACCTTGGCGACCACCAGGTCCACCGCGCTGCCCTCGATCACAAGCTCCGAGGCATCGCCCTCCACGAAGGCCAGCGCATCGGCCTGGACCTCGTCCTTGAGGTAGTCGCCATGGGCCTTCACGACCTCCTGGAACTCGAGGGCGCGGGAGCGCACCGTCACCGTCACGCGGTCGGTCACCGCAAGGCCAAGCTCCTTGCGGCGGGCCTGGATGCGGCTCTGCAGCTCGCGCGAGAGTCCCTCGATCACAAGCTCCGGCGTCATCTCGATGTCGGTCAGGAGGATCACGCCCTTGCCCAGGAACGAGCGCTTGGTCGCGGTGTCGAGAGTACCCAGGTGGCTCGAGTCGTCCTCGATCAGGAGGTGCTCCTTGCGCACGCCCTCGATCTCCTCCACCGAACCGTCGACAAGGCTTCCCACCTGGTCGGCGGTGAGGCTGGAGATGAACTTGATCTTGATCGGGAGCGTGGCCTTGTCGAAGTCCTTGCGCAACGGCACGAAGTTGGGCTTCACCTTCACGGCAAAGAGCTCGGGCTTTGAGGTCACGGTCACGGACTTGATGTTGAGCTCGTCGCGGACGAGGTCGAGCACGGCCTGTGCCTCGATCGCATCGGCCTCGGAGGGCACGAAGAGCTCCATGGCCTTGAGGGGCTTACGCAGGTTCACGCCTTCCTTCTGGCGCTGCAGGTGGCCAAGCTCCACCACGCGGCGGGCCAGGGCCATGCGCGCCACCGATGCCGGGTCCTTGAGGGACTCGTCGCAACGGGGCATGTCACAATGATGGACGCTGCGGGGTGCGGCCGGATCGATCTCGGCGGCAAGCATCTGCCAGATCTCCTCGGACACGAACGGCAGGAACGGCGCGAGCACCTTGGCAAAATCCGTCAAGACGCGGTACAGTGTGGCGTAGGCGGACCCCTTGTCGCCGTCGTCCTGGCTCTTCCAAAAGCGGCGGCGCGAGCGGCGGATGTACCAGTTGGTGAGGTTGTCCACGAAGGACACGACCGACGGCACCACGTTGTAGAGGCGGAAGGCGCCCATCTCGCGCTCCACCGCCTCCAGCAGGTCCTGCAGCTCCGCGAGGATCCAGCGGTCGAGGTCGGAGAGCTGGAGGTTTGACAGATCCTGTCCCGGCTCCCAGGAGAGCTGGCCCTTGGACTTGTCGGCGTTGTGGTAGGTCGCAAAGAGCGAGACCGAGTTCCACAGCGGCAGGAGCACCGCGCGCACCACCTCGCGCACGCCGGCCTCGGAGAAGCGCAGCTCCTCGCCCTTCACGGCAGCCGAGTTGATGAGGTACATGCGCAGGGCGTCCGCGCCGATCTGGTCGATGATGAGGTTCGGATCGGGGTAGTTGCGCAGGGACTTGGACATTTTCTGTCCGTCCTCGGCAAGCAGGATGCCGTTGACGATCACGTTCTTGAAGGCGGGCTTCTGGAAGAGCGCCGCGCCCAGGACGGTGAGGGTGTAGAACCAGCCGCGCGTCTGGTCCAGGCCCTCGGCGATGAAGTCGGCCGGGAAGAGCGACTCGAAGTTTTCGGCGTTCTCGAACGGGTAGTGCAGCTGGGCGTAGGGCATGGAGCCCGACTCGAACCAGCAGTCCAGCACCTCGGTGGTGCGGGTATAGACGGTGCCCTCGGCGTCGAAGGTCTTGCCGTCCTTGGTCCGGATCTCCACGCTGTCGATGAAGTGGGTGTGCAGGTCGGTGAGGGTGGAAACATCGCGTCCCGAGAGGTTTGCGAGCTCTTCGATGGAGCCCACGCACAGAAGCTCGCCGGCGGCAGACTTCCACACCGGGATCGGCGTTCCCCAGAAACGGTTGCGCGAGAGGTTCCAGTCGCGCGCGCCGTCGAGCCACTTGCCGAAGCGCCCGTCCTTGATGTGGGACGGGACCCAGGTGATCTCCTGGTTCGAATCGATCATCCACTGCTTGAGGGTCTTCGTCTCGCCGACAGAATTTGTCACGGGGCGGTCGAGCCCCAGGAACCAGGTGCGCATGGCGCGGTACAAGAGAGGGGCGCCGGTGCGGTAGCAGTGCGGATAGCTGTGCACGAAGGTCTCGTGCTTGAACACCGAGCCTGCCTTCTTGAGGGCACTGATGATGTCCTTGTCGGCTTCCTTGGCCTCGATCCCCTGCCACTCGGGCACAAGGTCAGTGAACTTGCCGTCGGCGTCCAGCGGATCCCAGAGGCCCAGGCCCTCGGCGGCACCCAGCTGGAAGTCCTCCTCGCCGAACGAGGGCGCGATGTGCACGGCGCCGGCACCGTCCTCGGTCGAGACGAAGTCGGCCGTGAGGATGGTGTACTGCTTCTCGGAGAGCGTCGGCGTGTAGGCAAGCAAGGGCTGGTACTTGCGGCCCTTGAGTTCGGCACCCTTCACGGTCTCCAGGATCTCGATCTTCTTCTCGTCGAAGTAGGCGGCCAGGCGAGGCTTGGCGATCCAGTAGACATCATTCTCGTGACGGATCTTGATATATTCGATCTCGGCACCCACGGCCACCGCGAGATTGGACGGCAATGTCCACGGGGTGGTGGTCCACACCAGGATGGCCGCATTGTCGGGATCGTCCATGAGCTTGAACTTGACGGTGAGGGACGGATCCTGGCGGTCCTTGTAGCCCTGGTTCACCTCGAAGTTCGAGAGCGGGGTGGAGAGCTTGGGCGAGTAGGGCTGCACGCGGTAGCCCTCGTAGATCAGTCCCTTGTCGAAGCACTGCTTGAAGACCCACCAGACCGACTCCATGAAGTTCGGGTCCATGGTGCGGTAGCCGCCCTGGAAGTGCACCCAGCGTCCCATGCGCAGGACGGTGCGTTCCCACTCGGCGGTGTAGCGGTCCACGATGCCGCGGCAGGCCTCGTTGAAGTTGCCGATGCCGAATGCCTTGATCTCGGCCGAACCCCCGAGCTTGAGGCTCTTCTGGATCTCGTTCTCCACGGGCAGTCCGTGGCAGTCCCAGCCGAAGCGGCGATCCACCTTGCGTCCGCGCATGCTCCAGTAGCGCGGCACGATGTCCTTGAGGGTACCGGCCAGCAAGTGGCCGTAGTGGGGAAGTCCGGTGGCAAACGGCGGCCCGTCGTAGAAGTGGAACGCGGGCGCGTCCTGGCGCAGCTCTTCCTGGCGCTCGAAGGCGTTTTCCTTCTGCCACAGCGCAAGGATGCGGCGTTCGATGTCTGGGAATGTCACGTTCTTGGCTGGTTCACGAAAAAGGCGCATAGTCGATGCAAAATAGCTCCCCGCCGGGCTTTGGCGGAGGACGGGTTGGGCGCCTCCCTGCCTCCGGGCTTGCGCGATGTCCCGAGGCAGGGCCGGGCTACCTGCCGGGCCAAGGTCCCGTCCCTTCGGGCGGCATCCCTGGCGCGATCGATTCCCGGCCTGATCAGGCCATTTGTCGCGTGCGGCTTGTACCTTGGCTTCCGTGAAGGACGCCAGGAGCAGACAGACTGACGCGGACAGATTCTGTCCGGCCCCGAAGGGCCTGACCGAGTGGTTCCGGCTCGAAGGACGCGAGCTGCCCTGGCGCGATGCGCCGCACGGCTCCCGCGACCCGTGGCGCACGCTCCTCTCCGAGGTCATGAGCCAGCAGACCCGCCTGGAGGTCGTGGTGCCGCGCTTCCTGCGCTGGATGGCGATCGTGCCGACGGCCTCGCACCTGGCCGATCTGTCCGAGGATGATGTGCTTGCGATGTGGGCGGGCCTTGGCTACTACAACCGGGCCCGCAACCTTCACCGGTTGGCCAAGCAGGTCGCCGGGACGGAATGGCCGACGAACTTCGGGGGTTTGAAAGGATTGCCGGGGGTGGGGGACTACACGGCTGCGGCGGTGGCAAGCATTGCCTTCGGCGAGGCGGTCGCGGCGGTGGACGGGAACGTCGAGCGGGTGCTCTCCCGCATCCACGGGATCGAAGGCGACCTGCGCACCGGCAGCGGCAGGAAGACGCTTCGCGAGGCTGCCGATGCCTGGATCCTGTCGGGGCAGGCCGGCGCTGTCAACGAGTCCACCATGGAGCTGGGGGCCCGAGTCTGCCTGCCGCGTACTCCGCGTTGCGCGCAGTGCCCCTGCGCCGGGGCGTGCCATGCCCATTTGACAGGAACTGTCGAGCACTTCCCGCAGCCCCGCGCCCGGAAACAGACCGTCGAGGTCCTGGATCGGGTAGCCGTGGTGCGCGGGGCCAAAGGCGTGCTGCTGCGTCGGGCCGGAAGCGACGAGCTGCTCGCGGGCCACTGGACCCTTCCGCGCCTGGGCCTTGATTTGACGGAATCCGTCATCAAGGGCCTCGAGTCCTGCGGTACGGTCCGTCATGCCATCACGCATCACCGTATTCTTTGGGAAGTGCTGGAGGGCGAGTTCGCCGGCGAGTTGGCTGGGCTGTCCTGGGTGCGAGAGCAGGATCTGCCGCAGCACATCGTGAGTTCCCTGCCCAGGAAGGCCTTGGCGAAGGCTGGGCTCGTCTTCGCATGAGACCGTGAGGAGGATAGGAGCACTTTACATGTCCTACATTGTAGGACGTGTAAAAAAACCTCGCAAGCCATGCTTGCGAGGTTTTTGAAGTGGACGATACAGGACTTGAACCTGTGACCTCACGGATGTGAACCGTGCGCTCTAACCAGCTGAGCTAATCGTCCGTTGTGGAGAGCAAATATAGGGAAGGTCGCTCGACCTGTAAAGGTTCTGCGATAAAATTTTCCGGCAGGATCCGCAAAGACGAAAAGGCCGGGCTTGGCCGTTGGTAAGTGCTCGACTCATTGGTACCTTGATTCCGTGCCGAACTTTCGGTGGATGAAAACATCTCGGTCTGGGCTTCGCAAGCTCCTGCTCTCGGTCGTCGCGAGCAGTCCTTTTGCTGTGGCCGCCCAGGACACGACGGCACTTTCCGATGGCCGGTTCTACGCACCCTTGCCGCAGGCCGCGACACCCTTTCATGTGGGCGAAAGCCAGGGCGCCTGGCTGATGTCCAAGCCCGGCGCGGTGGTCACCGAGACCGATGTCGGATTCGATACCCGCGCTGTCACGGTGCGCCAATACCTCAAGGGCAATGCCGAGCAGGGCCTGGACAGTGTGGTGCTCTGGCAGGCCTACTATCCTGAGCTTTCCGACTATCTGGCCGATGCGCTCCTGGAGAAGCGACGCGAGTTGATCTGGCAGGAGATGACCAAGCGCACAGCGAAGGACACATCCACGCAGGCCACCCGCTTCGAGCTGCCCGTGAAGGTGCCCGACTGGGCCATGCGTCTTGGCGTGGACAAGCCGAGCCTTTCGCTGACCGGCGACTACAAGTTCAGGATCAAGTCCGAGTCGCAGTGGAAGAACACCGACGAAAACCCAAGCCGCATGCCAGGCTTCGAGCCCGACCAGGAGCCCAACATCAACCTGGTGGGAACCATCGGCAAGCTCATCCATGTCCAGTTGACCTGGACCAAGGACGGCTTCGGTGTCTCCAACAACCAGCTGCTCCAGATTCGCTACGCCGGCGAGAAGCCCGAGGACACGGAAGACGACATCCTCCAGGAAGCCGAATTCGGCTACATCAACTTCTCGATGCCCGGCACCCAGCTCACCGGCTATACGGAACAGGCATCGGGCCTGATCGGCCTCAAGGCCAAGCTGCGTTTCGGCGATCTCGACATGACCCTGATCGGCGGCGGCGAAAAGGGCGAGAAACAGCACCAGAAGCTGGGAGCCAGCTCCGTCGAGAACACCCAGAAGATCGACGACCGTTCCCCGAGCCAAGGCGCCTGGTTCCTGGATCAGACCTATCGCGGCGAGTTCGCGACCTACGGCGGCAACTACCAGGCCATGGAGGCACCAGCCTCCGTGCGGCTGTTCGCCCGCATCTCGGTGACCGAGCAGCGTAACAATCCCACTTGGGCTCCGTTCCTGCATGGCCAAGCCTTCGCTTACGACGCGGCGGGTGCCAAGACGAGCCTCTCGACCAAGGAGAAAGAACTCTGGGTCGAACTGCGTTCCACCGACTTCACCGTGAAGGGCGGTGTGGTGCTCCTGGCAAACACAACGCTTGCCAGCACCGTCTACGGGTCGAACGGCGCCTTGGCAGCCGTCTACACGGCGCACGGCAAGAGCTTCGGCTCGTACAGCACCGAGGATGCGAAGTTCGCGCTGCTCTACCTTCCCAACGATCCGATCGAGACGCGACCGTTGGCCTTGCGCAACCGCTATCGCCTTCCCTTCACCTCGATCTCCGCCACCGATCGCCAATACATGAAGATCCGCATCCTGGAGAAGAGCAACCGCTCCGACCAGTCGGTCAACGCAAGTGGCGTGGATTGGACCAAGGTCTTCGGCCTGGCCGATGCGACCGGGCAGCTCAAGACCTCGGACGTGAACATCTTCGACTGGGAACGGATGGAAATCTCGTTCCCGATGGTCGAGCCGTTCGCGAAGGAGGGACGCAGCGAACTGTACGACACGGCGCAGAGCTATCTGAGAAGTCTCGCCGAACGCTTCTCGATCGAAGTGACCTCCAAGTCCCGCAAGTCTGTCTTCCAGGTCGGTGGCAGCTCCAACGTCAGCTCGTCGGGCTGCATGGACATCATCGACGGGTCCGAGGTCCTCACCCTCAACGGCAGCACGAAGCTGGTGCGCGGGCAGGACTACGAGGTCGTCTACAACATCGGTCAGATCAGCTTGACCTCGTCACGGGCCTTGGATCCCAGTGCGGACATCTCGATCGACTACCAGTGCACGCCCTTCTTCTCGCTGGAGACCAAGACGCTGATGGGAGGGCGCTTGGAATATGAGCTGCCGATCGGCAAGCCCAAGGAATCCCTGCTGGGCGCCACCCTCCTTTACCGCAGCGAGACCGTGACCGATCCGCGCCCGCAGCTCAAGCGCGAGCCGAACCTTTCCTGGCTGTGGGGAGCCAACCTGCGTCTGCAGAGCGAGTCGGAATGGCTGACCGACCTGACCGGCTACGTGCCGCTGGTGACCCCGCATGGTGAGTCTCGCTGGAAGCTCGAGCTGGAAGGCGCCCAGACCTACAACGATCCCAACACGGGCAGCGAGGCCCTGGTGGACGATTTCGAGAACTCCAAGGTGGAGAACTCGCTCCCGCTCACGCGCACCAGTTGGTATCCGGCTTCGCCTCCGGGTGGCGTTCCCGCTGACGGTGCCGAGTACGATACGCTCCACAACTACTGGCACCAGGGACGCTTCGTCTGGCATTCCAACAGCCAGGTGGCGCTGGGGGACATCTACAAGAACTGGGACGACGGGACGGGAACCCGCGCGCGCCAGAGCATCCTCCAGATGAAGCTCCAGCCCAACGACCCGGGTCTGGGCTACTCCTGGGGCGGCATCATGCGCCCGTTCGCCGACAAGGACCTTTCCAAGTCCAAGGTGATCGAGGTGGTGGTGCGCGGATCGGGCGGCGTGCTGAACATCGACCTGGGCGACATCTCCGAGGACATCTCGATCGCGGGGCGCGGCCCCAACGACAGCCTCAACAGCGAGGACATCGATTCCACGGGGTACCAGACCGGACGACCTCCTCTCAAGGACCTGGGCCTGGACGGGATTCCCGACGAGCTGGAAGCGGCGCAGCAGTGGTACTGCCCCGGCGTGCAGTGCGGTTCCCCCTTGCTCGTGACGGTGAAGAATGCCACGGACCCTGCGGGCAAGCGCTTCGACAACACCCAGACATCGACGGGCGTCTCCGATCCGAGCCCTTCGATCAACGGGACCGTGGGCAACAATCGCTACGTGGACAACGGCGCCAACACCTGGTTCGACAGCGAGGATCTCAACCGCAACGGCAAGCTGGACGTGACCAACGCGTTCAACCGTTTCACCATCCACCTGGGCGGCGACAGCGCGACGTCGTACGAGGCGCTGAACAACGGCTGGCGTCTGTATCGTATCCGGCTGGAAAATCCGGCCCGCAAGGTGGGTGGGGGCGCCAAGTGGAACAGCATCGCCATGATGCGCATGTGGTACTCGGGCTTAACTTCCGCCAACGGCGCCAACCAGCAGGAAGAACGTCTGCAGCTGGCGCGCGTGGCATTGGTCGGCAACCAGTGGACCGAGAGCGGGCGCATCTCCCGCAACGACTCGATCTGGGTCGGGGATTCCCTCTACACCGGAGGCTTCACCCACATCACCTACGACACGATCAAGGACACCAACGCCCTGCGGGTCTCGATCGTGAGTCGGCAGGAAAACAGTGACGTGTACCTCAACTGGGGACTGCAGCCGACCAAGGACGCCAGCACCGGCGCCGTTGCCAATGAGCAGTCCCTCAAGCTCGAGTACCGCGGCTTGCGCGCCTTCGGGCAGCTGGATTCCGCCGCCGGCACCGCGACCCGTAGCTTCTCCGACGCCCGCGACTTCACGCTCTACAAGCGCTTCCAGCTGCTGGTCTACCACCGCTTGACCGCCGTCCAGATCGGTGCCGACACGTCGATCAAGCGGCTTGCCGACCTTCGGAAGGAATCCGCCAAGCCCCTGCGCATGGCGGTGCGCATGGGTTCGGGAACACCCGACGACACCACGGCCGAATACTACGAGTATTCCTGGAACCTCTTCTCGATGGATTGCGCCCTGGGTGATGCCACCTGCAAGGACGAGAACGCGGTCCGCGCTGCCCAGATGAGCTGGAATTGGGAGAACAACCGTCTGGATGTCCCCTTGGGCGTCTTCACGGCCCTCAAGGATTCGGGCTCGGTCGCGCTTCGCAAGACCCGCATCTACCGCACCAAGGTGGACGAGGTCAACCTGCCGGCAGGCCTCTCCGCCACGACCCTGGCGCACCGTCAGGACTCGGTCCTGATCAAGGGCAATCCCTCTCTCTCGAACATCCAGTGGATCCGCTACATTCTCAGGCCCGACAGCCTGGGAAGCAACGAGCGTATCTCGGGCGAGGTGTGGGTGAACGACCTCAAGCTCAACGATCCGCAGCGGGGCATCGGAACCGCCGTGCGCGGCAGCTTCGAGTTCAACCTCGCCGACCTCTTCAGCGCCTCGGCCAGCGCATCCCTCACCGAAGGCAACTTCGTGCCGATGGGGCAGCGTCGCGTGGAGGTCTCCAAGGCGGCCACGGCCGGCAGCGCGAGCTTCGATACGCGCCTCTCGCTCAACAAGTTCCTGCCCGAGAGCTGGAAGGTCGCCATGCCGATCGGCTACGGCGTCCAGACCAGCATTTCCCGCCCCTGGATGCGCCCCGGCTCCGACCGTCCCTTGACCCACGACAACATCGGGGACATCGTCGGTGACCTGTTCACCGGCAAGCTCGATCGCGACTCGGGCGAGCAGGTGCGCAACACCTCGCGCGCCTACCAGACCCTCAAGCTCGACAAGAAGGTGTCTTGGAGCTACAAGAAGGACGTCACGACCGACCGTTCGCTCAAGGGCTACTTCGTCAACCTGCTCTTCGAGCGTCCGCAGCTTTCCTGGATCTACCGCAACAGCGGAAGCCAGCAGCCCGAGCGTCTGGACACGAGCACCCAGCACGACGTCCAGTTCGACTACGACCTCACCCCGGGCTATGTCCCGTCCTGGAAGGTCTTCGACAAGGTGCCCGCCTGGGCTCCCGGCGTGTTCGGTCAGCTCGAGTTCAAGCCCTGGCCCAGCCGCATCAATGCGGTCGTGGCAAGCATCAATTACCAGGAGTCAAGCCGCCGCACCCTGGATCCCGACAACGACACGCTGATCGGTACGGTGGATCGCCAGAAGAGCGCATCCATGAGCCACAGCATCAACACCGACTGGGATCCGGTCGGCTTCCTCAAGCTCTCGCATCGTCTTCAGGTCGGACGCAGCTTTGATCGCAGCCAGGCGCACGCCTTCAATCCGGCCGCCGGCTTTCCCGGACTCTTCGACATCGCCTTGGCCCAGGACACCACCGTCACCGATACGCTCAAGGGTGAACGCCAATCCTTCGGGCTGCTCAAGGGCGAGCAGAGCCGCACCCAGAGCCTGACCATGGACCTTTCCCCGCAACTGGCCAGTTGGCTGACGACCACCGGAACCTTCACATCCTCGGCCACCTTCACGCGCCAATCCCCGCTGGTCCTTTCCATCGACACGGCGACGGACGACACCTCTCGGGTCTCGCTCTGGCGCAGCGACGTGCGGGACGGCTTCCGCAGCCAGATGCGCCTGAACATCCCGTCCCTGCTGGGCAGCACGGCGGCGCTGGGTTCGGGCGGATTCTCCCAGGCTCTCCTGAAGGTCAAGAAGGGATTGGATGCCTGGAAGTTTGGCGGCATCGGGGTGGACTACTCGGTCGACAATACGGCCTCCGGAAACCAGGCATCGTTGGGACGGATGGAGAACAACGGCCTGGATGCCTGGGGCCTCGAACGCTATTTCCTGGGGCTGGGAGATGCCGAGAGTTTCCGAACGCCTTGGGACCTGGTCACCGGCTCGCGCTCGAAGGAAGGCTTTGGCCAGTACCAGCCATCGCGCCTGGCCGACACCTCGATCCTCAACGCCTCGCGCCGCGACATGCGCGTGAGCGGCGCCGACTTCAGCACGCTGGCCAACCAGCGCAGCTACCGCGTCTCGGCCAATACCGACTTCGGCATCCCGCGCCTGGACCTGACCTTGCGTCCGACACTCAGCTACTCCACAAGCTGGGAAGAACGCTGGAACGACCCGGTGAACGTCGACACGACCACGACCTGGCCGCAGGTGGGCCTGGGGGCGGACTGGGCAAACTTCGTCCCCAAGTTCAGTGTCCTGGGCAAATGGTTCCAGCGGGTCACCATGAACCACTCGATCTCCTGGGACATCACCGAGGTCGTGCATCCCCACAGCAGCACCTCCGACCGCAAGGACGAGAGCTGGAAGTTCGCGCCGCTGGTGGGGCTCAACCTCCAGACCAAGAACGGCCTTTGGACCTTCGACAACAGAATCAACTACACCACCACGACCTCGACGAACCTGCTCAAGACCCAGGATTCGACGGCCCCTGCGGGCGCTACGGGCGTCTTGAACAACCCGATCTACTGGTACCATTACGCTGGCACGTCGCAGGACAACGGCATGACGATCGGGGACGACTTTTCCGCGACCTATCGGGTGCAGACCAAAAAGGGCATACAGATCCTCAAGTGGTTCTTCAAGCTGGAAAGCGATCTCGTGATCACATTCAGTTCCTCCTGGAGCCACCAGACCAAGGACCAGGAAGTGCGCGACGCCTTTGGCGAGGTCACCCAGTCGGTCCCGCAGCAGGATCTGACCACTTTCAAGATGGGCGCCTCGACCAGCTACTCGTTCACGCCCAAGCTCACGGCCACGGCGTCGGGCTACTACACGCGCACGGAGTCCAAGCTCAGCTCGGCCTCGGAACTTCCCACCATCAGCAACGCCATCCAGATGCTCTTCGAGGTCGTCTACCGCTTCTAGTCCGGAAGCCTCCCGATTTGGTACCTTGGGCTCACCACCTTCGTTCGGGAGATCCATGGACCTGCATCAAGCCTTCGAGACGTTTCTGCTTCCTCTTGCCATCGTCGCCGGCTGTGCCTTGGCCGGCTGGATCCTTGACCGCATCGCGATCCGCTGGCTCAAGGGGTTGGCCGAGCGCACCACATGGGAAGGCGACGACATCCTCATCGATGCGCTCAAGGGCCTTCCCTTGGTGTTCGGCGTGTTGATCGGCCTGCATGTGGCCACCGGGTACACCTCCTTCAAGCCTTCGGTCCTTGCTGTGGCCGAGAAGACCCTCACCGCCGCCCTGGTCCTTTCCGCGACCTTCGTGGCTGCCCGCATCGCAGACGGCTTGGTGCGTCTCTATACCCCCAAGGTCGAGGGCATCGGATCCTCCACCTCGATCCTGGTCAACCTGGCCAAGGCGGGGGTCTGGATCCTGGGCGGCCTCATTGCCTTGCAATCGGTGGGAATCTCCATCGCTCCGCTCCTGACGGCCCTGGGCGTAGGCGGTCTGGCCACGGCCTTGGCTCTCCAGCCGACCCTCTCCAACCTCTTCTCCGGCATCCAGCTCCTGGCCTCGCGCAACATCGTCCAGGGCGATTACGTGCGCCTGGACTCGGGCGACGAGGGACAGGTGGTCGACATCACCTGGCGCCACACCGCGATCCGTTCCATGCCGGGCAACCTCGTGCTGGTTCCCAACGCGCGCATGGCCGCCGCCATCGTGACCAACTACCACGGCCCTTCCCGCGACATGGGGGTGGCCGTGCTGGGCTCCTGCTCCTACGAGTGCGATCTGGCACATGTCGAGAAGGTCTGTCTCGAGATCGGCAGGGATGTCATGAGCGCAGTGATCGGCGGCGTGCCGGATCACGAGCCCAGCTTCCGCATCCTGTCCCTGGGAGACAGCGCGGTCCAGTTCAGCCTTGGGCTGCGTGCCCGGGAATTCCCCGACCAGGCGTTGCTGCGCCACGAGGCGCTGCGCCGCATCCTCGAACGCTTCCGCCAGGAAGGGATCGAGATCCCGTTCCCTGTCCGCACGCTCCACATCGCTTCAGGCAAGGTCTGAGGGCCGCAAGCCCATGAACTTGCTAAACTCTTTGCTTCACTGACTTCAGGAGAGACCATGGAACGCGTCATCATCGTCGGATCCGGCCCCGCCGGACTCACCGCCAGCCTCTATGCGGCCCGCGCCAACTTCCAGCCCCTTTGCATCGAGGGCTGGCAGCCGCTGGGCCTTCTCATGACCACCACCGAGGTGGAGAACTTCCCCGGCTTCCCGGGAGGCGTCATGGGCCCCGAACTCATGATGAACATGCGCGAGCAGGCCCAGAAGTTCGGCACGCGCTTCATCACGGACAACGCCACCAAGCTCGAGCTCTCGGGCGAGGTGAAGAAGGTATGGGTCGGCGAGACCTGCTACGAGACGCGTGCCGTGATCCTTGCCACCGGCGCCTCGGCCGTGAAGCTGGGCATCCCCTCCGAGGAGGAGTACCTCTACGGCAAGGGCATCAGCACCTGTGCGACCTGCGACGGCGCCTTCTACCGCAAGCTGACGGTGGCGGTGCTGGGCGGCGGCGACAGCGCGATGGAAGAGGCCAACTTCCTGACCACCTTCGCCGACAAGGTCTACCTCATCCACCGCCGCGAGGAGTTCCGCGCCTCCAAGATCATGGTCGACCGCGTCAAGGACAATCCCAAGATCGAGATCGTGGCCCCGTACACCGTCGAGGAGTTCGTGGGCGACGGCAAGCTCTTGAACTCGATCCGTCTCAAGCACGCCAAGGACGGGTCGGAGCGCATCGTCGAGGTGGCAGGGGCCTTCGTGGCCATCGGCCACAAGCCCAACACCGAGCTGTTCGGAGACCAGGTGGAGCTGGACGAGAAGGGCTACGTGAAGTGCACGGGCCGCAGCCAGAAGACCTCGGTTCCCGGCGTCTTCGCCGCAGGCGACCTGCAGGACACCACCTACAAGCAGGCCATCACCTCGGCGGGATCGGGCTGCATCGCGGCCCTGGACGCACAGCACTACCTCGAGCACCACGGCTGGTGAGGCCATGACCAGCCTTGCCCTGGTGTCCATCGCGGCACAGGAACTGCGGGTCTGGACGGAAGGAACCCTCCGGGGTTCCTTTGTCGTTTCCACGGCGGTAAACGGCGCCGGTTGCCGCGAAGGATCCGGGTGCACGCCGGTCGGGTGGCATCGTGTCGCCTCGATCCACGGACGCGGCGAGCCGGCCTGCACCCGCTTCGTGTCCCGCGAACCCGTGGGCATCTGGCAGGGCGAGTCGGGCCAGGACGATCTGATCCTCACCCGGATCTTCCGACTGGAAGGGATCGAGGAAGGGCTGAACAAGGGGCCCGGGATAGACTCCTTCGACCGCTACATCTACCTCCACGGCACCAACCGCGAGGACCTGCTGGGCCAGCCCGCCTCCCACGGATGCGTGCGGGTCTCGAACCGGGCCTGCCTGCGCCTGGAGGAACTGCTGACGGAAGGCGACCTGGTCCACCTGGGATGATCCGCCGCGAGGCGGCCTCCCGTCCGGCGGTTCGATGATGGACAGAATCTGTCAAAGGATGGCTAGATCCCCAGGACTTCCCCTTCGGGTTCCGCGAGCACCTGGCAGCCGCGCCAGGTCCCGGCCCGGAACCGCACGAGCCAGCAAAGGGCGGTTCCGAACACGAAGAGGGTGGCCAAGGTCCATGTCCTTTCGAGGGTCGGTCCGGTCGCGTCCAGCAGGAAGAGGCCGGCCAGGAAGATGCCGGTGGCGGCCAGGAAGAGCTTGAGGGTCCAGCGGGTGTCGCCGGCGGCCGAAAGCACGCAGGCGAAGATCACGTTGGCGGCGTCGAAGATGCTGTAGACGGCGACGAAGACCAGCAGGCCTTGACACAGGCGCGCCACCTCCGGGCTGGAATCCCCCAGGAATAGACCCGTGAACTCCTGCGGGACGGTCAGGAACAGCGCCACGAACACGAGCATCCAGGCCTCTCCCAGCACCAGCGCCTGCCAGCCGATGGCGGGAACCTCGTGGTCGCGCCCGGCACCTCGGGCCTGGCCTACCAGGATGGCGGTGGCCTGCCCGAGGCCCAGTAGCGGGAAGAAGGCCATGCCGTTGATGCGGAAGGCGATGCTCGAGGCGGCCAAGGGATCTGTGCCCAGGCGACCCACGAAAAAGAGGAAGGCCGTCCAGGCCAGCAGCTCCAAGGCGATCTTGCCGCCTTGAGGAACCGCCAAGGACAGGAAGCGGCGCAGTGCCGGGAGATCGACCCTGCGGCATTGCGGATCGGAAAAGCCCCCTTCGCGAAGGAACAGGGCAAGAAGGACGAGGGCGGTGAATCCTTGGGCCGTGAGCGTGGCGATCGCGGCGCCTTTCATGCCCAGGGCCGGAGCGCCCATGCGCCCCAGCACGAGCATCCAAGCCAACAGTCCGTTGAGTGCGAAGGAAACCAGCTGGACACCGGTGAGCAGACGTGTGCGTCCCATGCCGGAGAGCCATCCCGAGAGGGCTGCGCCGATCCCGACGAAGAGCGTCGTGCTGACCAGCAGACGGAAGTAGATGGCCTCGTCCGCCGCCACCCCGGGCGCGTGCCCCAGATGGAAGAAAAGGCTCCCCAGGGGCCATCCCAGCAACGCCAGGAGAAGCCCGCTCATCCAGGCGGGATGCAGGCCGAGCCAGGCGGCCCGCCGGACTCCGGCCGCATTTCCGGCGCCGTGGGCATGGGCGCAGAACACGCCCGCGTAGCCGACGGTGCCGAACACCAAGGACTGGACCAGGATCACGGCCATGCCGGAAGGACCCATGGCGGCCACGGAATCAGCGCTGTGGTGGGCCAGCACGACGGCGTCGATGAGCTGCATGGCGGTGACGGCGCAGTTGGAGAGGACCAGCGGGCCGCACAGCTTGAGCAGGTTCCGGACGTGACTTGACATGGCGCCAAGGTAGCAAGGTCGGTTGTCCGGATGGAAAGACAGGAAACGTCAAATCAGGTCTGTTGCGCCAAGGCTTGCGCCAGCCGCCAGGAAAGGCATCTTTCCAAGGACGAGGGAACCGAGCAAAGGAGTCGGCAATGAATCGGTGCGGAACATCCAGCCTTGCCGTCGCCTTGGCGGCGCTTCTGTCCGGGAACTCCCGGGCAGGAACGGTCGACACCTTCGGGATCGCCATGTTCCATCCCACCAAGGCAGGGACCCGGATCTGGACTTCGGCGCATTGGGCCAACGGCAAGACCCGCACCTTCTCGTGGGACACCGATCCTTGGGACCCAACCGGCTGGACCGACGACCACAGCGGCGGCACGGACGGCTTCCGCATCGACGGCGCGGGGACCATGACGATGTCGGGGAGCGGGCCGCGCTTCCACATCAACTCGACCGACTCCTCCAAGGTCGCGGCGCAGCGCTTCCTCAACACCGAGTTCACCGCCTACTTCCTGCACAAGGGAGCGGCCGGCCAGAACTACGGCGGCATGGTCGTGGGGGCCCGCAGCGGTCCGCTGGGCCACGCCTCCGGCGGCGGGAACGATTGCGACGCGACCACCTACTATGCGCGCTTTCGCAACGACGGCAAGTGGGACTTCGAGAAGGAGCTCAAGCACCCGGGCAGCAGCTACTGGTCCGGATCGGGATTCAACACCCAGGACCCCCTTTGGCATGGCGGCAAGTTGCCGCAGAACCGCTGGATCGGCATGAAGTACCTGGCCTACAATGTGGATTCCGACACCCATGTGAGGCTTGAGCTCTACATCGACTCGGTCTCCAACGGCATTCCAGTCGGGGGAGGGACCTGGGAAAAGGTCGGAGCAGTGGTCGATTCGGGAACCTGGACCTCAGGGGACGTGAGCGGCTGCGGCTATGCGCAGGACTTGATCATCAATCCGGGACACGGCACCTTCCTGCTGCGCACCGACGGCGATACGGCCGTCTACAAGATGGTCTCGATCCGCGAGATCGACCTGGCAGGGACCTCCGCCGTAGCCGATCGGACGTACGGCGCCACGGGGGCGATTTCGGTGGAATGGGCGGATGGAACGCCCGTGGTTCGTCTAGACGGTCATCCTGTCGAGGCGCAGCGGATCCGCTGGAGCGATGCCGGTGGCAGGGGCTTCGACATGCCCAGGCCCGGATTGGCTGTGCTCTCGGTCCGGTCCGTCTCGGGCACGCTCTCGCGCCTGCTGTGGGTCCCCTCGCGAATTTGACAGGATCTGTCGTCAGGGCCAGCCGTGGAGCCGGACCTCGTCCAGCCACAGGGTGGCTTCGGCGTTGTCCAGGTAGATGAACTCGATGCGCTCCAGGCTTTCCAGGACCTGCGAAGGACTCGTGGCGACACCGGTGAGCATCATGTCGCGGACGATGGCCTTGCGGCGCGTCCAGGCGCTGTCCATGGGCAGGTCGCCTTGGAGCGTCCCGACACCGCTCACCAGCCGTACGCGCAAGGTGCCGCTTCCCTTGAGCCAGAGCGACACGGAGTCCAGCGTGGTCGCGCTCACCGGCGATGCGTCGAGACGGAACCCGACTGTTCCCCGTTGCACCGCATCGTTTCCCAGGACGGGTCGGATCTGCAGCCGCCAGGACTTGCCGCGCGGCGTTCCGGTGGCAAGTCGTGTCGTGTCGATGGATGCATCGAGGTTCGCGGACGGGCTCATGCGTGCCGCGTCGTTGCCGGGAGGTGTGACGTACCAGCGCGAAGCGGGGAACCAGGGTCGCAGCAGCGTTCCGGTGCCTTGGCCTTCGAAGTCGTCGACAAGGAACGAACCGGCATCGCTCCTGAGCGTATCCGGACCGATGACCCGCCCGTGCTCGACCACGAGATTCCCAAGGACCCCGCCCACGGAGCCGGTGGTGCCGTCCTGACGGGAGCTTTCCACCAGGACGTGGCGGCCGGAAGGCAGCGAGTCCATGGAGAAGCTGCCTGCTGCGTCCACCGCGGCGCGCAACGGAAGGCCTGCCAATCCCACCCAAAGGGGCTTGGCTCCCGCACCGATCCAGGTTCCTTCCCAGCGGGCGACCGGCTCCATCCCTACGGCACTGAGGTTGCCGGGGATTTGGCTGGCTTCGCGGACATAGGCCTGGTTCGACGAGCGGATCTCCAGCGCCCATCGTTCTCCGGTGGGGCGGGGCAAGGTGAATTTTCCGGCACTGTCCGTGGTCGCGCTGTCCAGCAGTTCGAATCCTCCTCCGGGATGCCCGAACATGGGCGGGCTCCAGATCCTTACGCAAGCCGATGGAGACGCCTTGCCTGCCGTATCAAGGACGATTGCCGCGAGTGTCGGGTTGCCGCCTTCCACAGGCATCTGGGCATCCTGCACGGCGGCGCCGCAGCCGCACAGGGCAAGCAGCATGAGCATCGGTGCGGAAACCCGTTTCATGCCTCGATCCTCATGGTACGGGTAACGGGGATCACGTGGAAATTGAGCTGATACACCCGTTCGGGTTGGTTTTCCTCCAGGGCGATGGCGACGAGCTTGCGCCGCAGATGGGCGATCTCCGTCTTGATGCGACGGAACCCGTCGGCCGAGAGGCCAAGGGTCAGGACCGAGAGGTCGCGCTCCTCGGATGGGGTGCGTGCCAGGCTGCGTCGGGCCATGGCCATGGTGCGTCGATGGAAGGCTTCCAGGTCGTCGGAACGAACTTCTTGCCCCGAGGTCACTGCGCTGTCAAGCACGCGCAACCGTCCCTTTCCGTCGCGTTCCACCAGCCCCAGACGCTCCAGATCGTTCAAGGCACGGGTCACGGTGTCGCCGGACAGGGGAGGGTCGAAGCGGTCCCCTAAGGAGGACGGATTCCCGTCGTAGTCCAGGAAGGTGAGGAGCTCGTACAGGAAGACGAGTTCTGATCGGGAGAACAGGCTCAAGTGCTCAGGCTCGAGCTGCCGGATCCGGATGCTCTGCAGCTGGGACATTCGCTCGAACCACTGGGCCTTCTCGTCGGCATCGCGGCCTTGGGCATAATGGACCATGGCTTCGAAATAGAGGGTGTCCTGTTCCGAAAGGGCCAGGGCCTCGGCGAGACGGCGGATCTGGGTGGGGCTGAGATTCTTGCGTCCGGCCAGCACATTGGAGAGGAAGCCGCTCGAGGAGACGCCGAGCCGTCCCAGCACGGATTTCTGCTGAAGATCCTGGATCTGATGCCTGCGCCCATGGGCGAAGACATCGCGCAGCCACAGGCGATAGTTGGCGTAGTCGTGCAGATCCGGAAGTTCCATGGCTCTCCTGTCCGCTCAAGCATACCTCTCCGCGGGCCTGGAAGAGGAAAGCCTCTTCTTCCCGAAAGGAAGAGGAGGCGGCTTCTGTTCAGGGAGCCAGGATGGCTTGGCTTGCTCCTTGGTAACTCGCGTACAAAGCGCCCTTGGGGAGAATGGGGAGGATTCCCGACGTGGCACCGGCCGGGATCCTCACGCGCGCGACTTCGCTCCCGTCGATGCGGGCCAGGGTCAGAACGGACTCTGTTGCGGATGCTTGGGCAAGTGCCCAAGCAAGGCCGTTGCCGGTGCGCCGCAGCGCCATCGGACCGCGCTGGACGGGGCTGTTGCCGTGGGCAATGACGGTCGTCGTGCTGAACGGGTAGATCACCGAAAGGGATGTGAACTTGGCGGCTTCGTTGGCGTTGAAGGCGTCTGCCCCGAAGGACGGCTTTCCGTTGTCGAAGCTGTAGAGCAGCGTATTGTCCAGCTTCACGCTGTCCAGCCAGATCTTGCCGTGGAAGCTGTTGTCGGTGCCGATCTGGAGGATGAGCGAATGCACCGACTTGAGATCGGCCAGGCTGCTCGGGTCCGCGTAGTAGTGGATCTTGGCGAGGTCGGCGGAGCAGGTGCTCCAGGTGCTGTCTGGGCCGGGAGCGCAATAGGTGTCGGAGACATCCCATTCCCAGGCGTCCTTGGTCTTGAGGACCCAGTGCATCTTGAAGGCGCCCTTGGCCGACTTGGGAACCAGGACCTTGACAGAAACCGTCTTGAAGGCCGAGAAGTCCATGGTGCTGTCCTTCTTGAGGGCGCTCCAGACCGAGCCGGTATCGTTGTCGTACCCGATCTCGAGGATCCCGTTGCCGGTACGTTTGGCGCGGTTCACGTCCTTGATCTTGATGGCCGCGGTGTTGGTGCGATAGAGCGAGGCAAGGAACGGAGCCGAGGTGTTGAAGTCGCCCAGCCAGGAATCGTAGGTGTCGCCGAAATAGCACCAGGACAGCCCGCCGGCATAACCGTTGGCATACAGGTTCGAGAAGAGGGTGTCGATCTTCTCCTGGTCGTAGATCGGGTGGTATCCCTTGGGGAGATTCGCGTTGGCAAGGCTCCAGCTGGCGGCGGGAAACTCGCCGATGACCAGCGGCTTGTCCAGACCCCAGGTGCTTGCCGTCTTGCGGAAGGGGGAGTACTTGGCGCCGTTCCAGGGATAGTAGTGGGCCATGTAGAAGTCCAGTGTCCCGTCGGCATCCCCACCGATGGCCTTGAGCGAGGCGTCGCTGTACCAGTTGACGCTGCCGTCGGCGGCGATGTCGGTGGTGGTGGCCATGGTCTGTGCTCCGTTGGAGACCAGGACCTGCGGGACCGCCCGGTGGATCGCTCCGGCCACGCGATTGACCACGGTGAGCATCTGGTTCTTCGTGATGCGTTCGGTCGTCCAGCCGATGCCTTCGATCATGCCTTCAGGTTCGTTGAAGATCTCCCAGGCAAGCAATGAGGAATCGACGCCGATGGCCTTGACCAGCGGAGTCACCGCATTGTCAAGGTAGGCCTGGAGGCCGGCGTCGGTGGTCAGGAGCTTCTTGTTGTTGGCGTAGACCACGCCGACCTGGCTGCTTTCGGTGAAGTTGTGGCTCATCAGCACCGGCAGGAGCAGGACGCCGTTCTCGCCGCAGATCTTGAGCATGGACTTCACGTTGGCGATGGTCTGGGTGCCAAGACCCTTGACCAGACCCGTGGTGGCATCGAAGACTGGGTCGTGCGCGCCGTTGGTGGAAAGCCACACGCGCATGGCGTTGGCGCCCGAGTCGCGGGCGTCCTGGATCGCGATGCGAAACGAGCTCGTATCCAGCGGCGAGTTGCCGACGTCGGCGGCATAGCTGATCCAGGCCAGGTTCATGCCGGAGACGTAGACCTGACGGCCGCTGGGGAGCGTGACGCGGTTCTTGACCGGTTGGGTCCGATCGGCCGCATGGGTGGAGAAGGACAGGAATGCGCAAAGGGCCAGGCCCGTGCGCAGCAGTGTGGAGGAGATGCGTCTTGTCATGGTCCGAATCTATGGCCGAATCGGAGCACGAGCAGTTTCCCGACGGGAAGTCGGAGAAGGCCTACGGCACCATCAGGGCTTCAGGCATTCCGTCTTGAGCATTTCGAATCGCTTGCCGTTCCACAGGTAGGCGTCTCGGCGGATCTCATCCTCCCCTTGGCAGGGATTGTCTAGCTGGCAGGGGTAGAGGTAGAGGAGCCGGCTGTCCAGGCGGTAGTCGGCCCACACGGCCGGCTTGCCTTCGGAAAGGCGAGGGACCAGGCAGCCCGGCAGGGTGGAGGCCGCGGTCTCGTGGACCTTCCCGATCGAGAGGTCGATCAGAGCCAACTCCAGGCAATTGGTGCCGCAGCCCCAGCTGGCCAGCGCGTAGCGTCCGCCGAAGTCGGGTCCCTTCTCGGCGGCCTCGCGAAGCTGGGTGCGGTACTCCCGGGCAAAGCGGGTGTCCATGCGGGGAGCCTTCGCAGTGCTCTCCAGCGGGGGATCGCCCGGATAGTTCAGGAACTCCTGGTCCATCGGGGCGGCGAGGTTGCCCACGGCCAAGGCCAGGGCCAGGCCGCAGGCCAGGCGAAGTCGATTCCCTGACAGATTCTGTCCTTGCATCGCGGCTCCGGTCGTGGATGTCGGTGGACGGCACTGGTGAAGCGGCAAAACTGCATCCGAATTTTCTTGGCAAGTGAAACCCCGACGAATCATCGCATTTGCATCTTTGCTCCCGCCTTCGATCGGACGGCATGGCTGGCAACAGCCTCGGCGCCGTCCAACCGGTCCTTTGCGCCATCGCAGGCGCCCGGGGCCAAATCACCCTCCCAAAGCAAACAGGAGGTTCTCATGTCCAAGGTCCTCATCATCGGCGCCGGCGGCGTCGCCAACGTCGTCGCCAAGAAGTGCGCCCAGAACTCGGCAGATTACAGCGAGCTTCTGATCGCCACCCGCACCAAGTCCCGCGCGGACAAGATCGCCTCGGAGATCTCGAACATCCCGGTGCACACCGCCCAGGTGGATGCCGACCACGCCTCGGAAGTGGCCGCGATCATCCGCGACTACAAGCCCGAGCTTGTGATGAACATCGCCCTGCCGTACCAGGATCTGGCCATCATGGACGCCTGCCTCGAGACCGGCGTGAACTATCTGGACACCGCCAACTACGAGCCCAAGGACGTGGCGCACTTCGAGTACAGCTGGCAGTGGGCCTACCAGGAACGCTTCAAGGCCGCCGGTATCATGGCTCTCCTGGGCAGCGGCTTCGATCCGGGCCAGACCAACGTGTACACCGCCTGGCTCAAGAAGCACCACTTCGACCGCATGGACACGCTGGACATCGTCGATTGCAACAACGGCGACCACGGCAAGGCGTTTGCGACCAACTTCAACCCGGAGATCAACATCCGGGAGATCACCCAGAACGGCCGCTACTGGGAGAACGGGCAGTGGGTCGAGACCGCGCCGCTTGCGATCAAGGCCGACATCGAATATCCCGAGGTGGCAAACCGCGGCTCCTACGTGCTCTTCCACGAGGAGCTCGAGAGCTTGGTGAAGAACTACCCCGAGCTCAAGCGCGCCCGCTTCTGGATGACCTTCGGTGACAACTACATCAAGCACCTCACGGTCCTGCAGAACGTGGGCATGACCCGCATCGACCCGGTCCGTTTCCAAGGCCAGGACATCATTCCTCTCGAGTTCCTCAAGGCTCTCCTTCCGGCACCGGACTCCCTGGGCGACAACTATTCGGGCAAGACCTGCATCGGTTGCCAGGTGGTGGGCGAGAAGGACGGCAAGCCCAAGGTCGGCTTCGTCTACAACGTCTGCGACCATGCCGAGGCCTTCAAGGAGACCCGGGGCCAGGCCATCAGCTACACCACCGCGGTCCCGGCCATGCTGGGCGGCGCGTTGATGCTGCGCGGCACCTGGAAGAAGGCCGGCGTGGTGAACCTGGAGGAGATGGATCCGGATCCCTTCATGGCCGAGATCGGCAAGTGGGGCTTGCCCTGGACATACTTGGAGGGAGATGCGGCCAAGTTGGTCTGAGCGGCTGCGGACGCGCGGTCTGCGTCCGGCCCCCGCCCGGTCATTCTTGAGCTAGACGAGCCAAACACGTTGATTGACAGGATCTGTCAAGAGGAATCGAAGGGGAGCGGTGCTCCCCTTTTTCGTTGGTGGCTGTTCTATGGATCATGCCCAGACATCGCTTGGGGATGGCCATACATTCTCCCCACGTCCTCTTCGTTCCTTCATCCTCGAGGTTGCCATGAAACGTTCCCGGCTCCGTCTCCTTACCCTTCTGGCTTGCCTTCCCGCGCTGCCTTGCCACGCCCTGGTGGGCGCCTTCTCGGTCGCGAGCTCCTGGCGTTCCTCGGCGCTGAACCTGATCGACTCGCGCGTCAAGGCCACGGTCGGTCCCCAATGGATCGACATCGAGGAGGATGCCGAACTCCAGGTGCCCGAGGAGAACTACGCCGCCGGGGAAAGCGTCCTGGCCGAGGGGACGCTTGTCCTGCCGCCGCACGCCGCCATGACGGGGTGCCTGCTTTGGAACGGCGACACGCTGCTGATGGGGAAGCTGCGCGGCCATGCCGATGCCGAGCACAAGTTCGACAGCCTGGTCCCGGCCCGCCCCGTCAGCTACGCACGCGATCCGCTGCTCCTGGACATGCGCAACGACAGCACCTACGGATTCAAGCTCTACCCCTTCACGCCGGGAGGATCGCGGCGGTTGCGCATCCGCTACCTGCTTCCGCTCACGGCTTCCCGCGAGATCGAAATCAAGCCGCTCATGGCCCGCATGGTCGCCGGCTCCCTGCCGGCCCAGTTCACCCTGCAGGTGCGCGGCAGCCGCAGCGACATCAAACTGGCGACCGGCGACGGGGTCTGGCCCCTTTCCCTGCCTGCCGACCGCCGCATGGATCTCGCCTCGGGCACGGGGATCAAGCTGCGATGGGGCGCGAACGGCAATCCCGACGGCTCGATCACGGCCCGGGCCCATGTGGACTCGGGAGCCTGGCAGGGCGACTACGTCTACTTCAACGCCAAGGTTCCCGACAGCATCCTGACCAAGGTGGGGATGCGCTCCGAGACGGTGGTGCTGTGGCGCTGGATCAAGCCGCACACCTTCGTGAGCCATTACGATTGGGGGACCGATCTGAGCGGCGACGGAGATGCCGCGGTCGATCAGGCCCGGCAGCTGGTGGCCATCGGGGATCAGCTCACCGACCGGGGAGACCGCTTCGGGCTGGTGGCGGACATCGATCCGGACGAGGCCTTGCAGGTCTATCCGGTGGCGGACTCGGGGACCAAGGAATACCGCTCGCTGCGCGCCTTCCTGAGCGGGATCGATCGGCAATACATCGTGTCGCGCTTTGGCCAGGGAGGCCGATCCTCGGCCGGCGGCGACCCCAAGGCGCTCGAGCTGAGCCGCAACCGCCTGCGCTTCCGCACCGATCTCCAGGCCGCAGGAAGCCTCTATTCCAAGGATTCCAGCCTGATCCGGCATCTCCTGGTCGTGACTATCGGACCGGTTCCCGACGGCGGCAACCTGCTCGAGATCCCCGACGACGCCTCCCTTCCCAAGGCGGTCTCCGTCGCGTCGAGCAACCTTTCCACGGCGAGCTACACCTACGACTACGATTGCTACTGCTACCGGGCGGCGACCACGAAGGCCGCCTCGTGGCCCGGCGTGAACCTCGTGGAGCTCGCGGCCATGCGTCCGGGCACCGGCACGCTCGTGTCGCAGGGGGGCGTGATGCTCCCGAAGACCCGGACGGTGCTGGCGGCGACCCTCTCGATGGAAGCCGGGAGCGCCCGCATCGCCCGTGACGTGGCCATCCGCAAGGGGGCTGACGGCAGCTGGCGGGCCAGCTTCAACGTGCACGCGAAGTCCCTGGGCAGGAGCATCCGTTGGAATTTCTGGGACGAGAAGGGAGACACGGCCTCCCGCATCGAGATGACGCCGGACTGGGTCAGCATCGCGGGCGACTCGGTGCTGCCGCGCCTGTGGGCCCGTTCCGAGGCGCCCTATTCCACGGTCTTCGCCACGTCCGCGCTGGCCCCGCTCTTCGGGGTCGTCGATCCGCGCTACTCGCTGCTTGCCATGCCGTCCGATTCGCTGGGGCGCGAACGCCAGGCGGCGCTCAAGGATTCCGGCGTGCCCTTCCTGGCCAGTCGGCAGATCTTCGCGACCACCGGCTACGGAAGCGAGGCGACGGGGATCTCCGTCCGCGGCGGCGCCTCCGCCAAGAGGCTCAAGTTGGGCTACGACGCGTCGCGACGCGTCGTCTCGATCGCGCTGGAGGGCCTCGAGGCGAGGGGCGTGGAGATCCGCGACCTGCGCGGGCGCATGGTGGCGCGCTTTGCCGACGTGGCGGGCCGCAAGGGCCTGGAATGGGACCTGCGCGACCTCTCGGGCGCAGCGGTGGCCAAAGGCATGTACGTGGTGAGCGTGCGCACCGCCACGAGCCTGGTTTCCGGCAGCGTCCTGATCCACTGATCGCCACCGGGTCGCAAAGCCAGGCCCGTCCCGGGTTCCCGGGGCGGGCCTTTGTTTTGACGGGATCCGTCAAAACAAAGCGCGCCAGGGACACGTGCCCGACAGGGGGCAGACCGGCCGCGGCACAAGGACGGTGGCCCAGGCTGCACCGCGCAGCGGCCGTGGCCCGGTTTGCCGGCAGAATGGTGGGGACGCCCGGCAAAGGCGCCCAAGCGATCCCGGGCACGAAGAAGCCCCGCAACAGCCGCTGCGGGGCTCTTGGACAGAAATTATCAGGTGACAGGATCTGTCAAATCGACGGATCGATCAGGCCAGGAACTCCTTCACGAACTCGCGCTCGTCGGACAGCTCCTTGTTGGTGATCGCGATCTTGCCCTTGGCGAACTCGTCGTGGGCGAAGCCCTTGACCACTTCATACGTGCCGGGAGCCACGGTGCGCACGGGCACGCCGGCCCAGAGGCCCGCGTCGATGCCGTAGGAACCGTCGGAGACGACGGCGATCGAGTGGATCGTGTCGGACACGGTCACCAGGGCGCGCACGTGGTCGAGCAGGGCGTTGCCGGCCGAAGCGGCAGACGACAGGCCGCGCGCCTCGATGATGGCGGCGCCGCGCTTGCCGACGGTGGGCAGGAAGGTCTCCTCGAGCCATGCCTTGTCGGTGATGACATCCACCACGGGCTTGCCGGAGATCTTGGCGTTCTGGTAGTCGGCGTACATGGTGGGGGAGTGGTTGCCGAAGATGGCAAGGCCGGAGATCTCGGTGACCGGGACGCCTGCCTTGTTGGCAAGCTGCGAGGCGCCGCGGTTCTGGTCCAGGCGGACCATGGCGGTGAAGCGCTCCTTGGGGAGACGCTTGCACTGGGCGGCGGCGATCATGGTGTTGGTGTTGCAGGGGTTGCCCACGACGGCCACGCGGCAATCGTCAGCGGCCACGGCGTCGATCACCTTGCCCTGGGCGACGAAGATCTTGCCGTTGTCCTTGAGGAGATCGGCGCGCTCCTGGCCCGGGCCGCGGGGCTTGGAGCCCACCAGCAGGCACCAGTTGGCGTCCTTGAACGCGACCTCTGCGGAGTCGGTCAGCACCATGCCGGCAAGCAGCGGGAAGGCGCAGTCCTCAAGCTCCATGGCCACGCCGCGAAGGGCTGCCTGAGCCTTCTCCATCGGGATTTCCAGGAGCTGGAGGATGACGGGCTGGTCCTTGCCGAACATCTCGCCGGCAGCGATGCGGAAGAGCAGGCTGTAGCAGATCTGGCCGGCGGCTCCGGTGACGGCAACGCGAATGGGATTCTTCACGACGTTCCTCGTTCTTCTGTGGTGTGACGAACAGGTCTTGCGACCGATGGCGAAAAGATAGCTCTGCGCCATGGCGGTTCGGACGGTTCGGGTGGACTGTCAGCCCTTGGGCGTCAGAGGCTCTTCCACGTCTTGCGGGCCGGGACCTGCCAGAAACGGCCCTCGTCGGGGGACCAGGCGGTGAGCCGGCCTCCGTAGACGCAGCCGGTGTCCAGGCCCTTCACGTCGGGACGGTCGATCAGGCCGCGCATGGCCCAGTGGCCGAAGACCACCGGTACCGGCCAGCTCAGGCAGTCGAACCAGGCCGGATCACCGGGGCGGTCGAGATCCTCGCCCTTGCCGTCCCAGGTGCGGATGGACAGCAGGCTCTTGCGGCGCATGGTCTCCAGGTGGGCGCATCCGGGCTCGAGGCCTGCGTGCACGCACAACACGTCGGGCCACTCGATCCACAGGGGCCATGCGTCCACCTTGCGGCCGGCCTCTTCGTGGAAACCGCGGAACTGGAGAAGGAATCGCTGCTCCTTCTCGGTCTGCTCGGCGGGGCTCTTGCGCAGGATCTGCAGGAGCTTGGCCTCGTGGTTTCCCTGGATGCAGCGGGCACCCATACGGTCGACCCAGTCGAGTACGCCCAGGGAATCGGGGCCCTTGTTCACCAGGTCGCCCACCAGCACGATCTCGTCGCGGATGGAAAGGTCGGCTTCCCGCTCCAGGTCACACAGTTCCGTCAGACATCCGTGGACATCGCCGATGAAGACCCTTCTGCGAACAGGAACATCCATGGGCGCAAATCTAGGAAGGCGAACGACTTGCAGGGACGGGTTTGCCGGGGACATCGGGACCGGTGGGCAAGAAATGCCGCAAGGGAGGGAGGTGGGATCCGAATGTCGATTGGCACCGCTTTTGATTCATGTGGGAGTGGAGACACACCATGAAGATCGACCCTATCAACAATCCAAGGCCGCAGACGGTCGCCGAGAAGAAGGCCTGGAAGGCCGCCTGCGACTTCGAGGCCATCTTCATGCGGCAGATCTTCAAGAACATGAACGATGCGAACCTTGCCCTGACCGGAGACGGCGGAAGCCAGGACCAGGCCAAGGACATCTATCAGGACATGTACAACTCCCATCTTTCCGACGCGGCGGCGAAGTCCTCCGCCTTGGGCTTGGCGCGTTGGCTCTATCCGAATCTTCTCAAACAGGATGCCAAGGGAATGGCTGGCCTGGAAAAGGCGCAGGGTGACGCGGCGGCGACGTCGGCGGCCGTGCGCGCCTACGGGGCCACAAACCCCATGGGACAGGCGTCCGGGGCCCAGGGAGGGGCCACGCTTCCAACTGTAGGACCCGCCATGGCGGGCCTGCAGGCCAGCATCGCAACCGCTTCGCAATCGACCGGCGTGCCCCAGAGCCTGCTCCAGGGCATGATCGCGGTGGAAAGCGGTGGACGTGCCGATGCCATATCCCCCAAGGGTGCCCAGGGGCTGATGCAGCTCATGCCGGGAACCGCCAAGGAACTGGGCGTCACCAATCCTCATGATCCGCACCAGTCGGTGATGGGGGGCGCGAAGTACATGGCGCAGCTGCTCAAGCGCTTCGACGGGGACGAGACCCGCGCCCTGGCCGCTTACAACGCGGGCCCCTCGACGGTCGAGAAGTACGGCGGCGTGCCTCCCTACGCCGAGACCCAGAAGTATGTCGAGAGGGTCCAGGCGGCCCGCCGCCGCTACGAGGCCACGCCATGATCGCCGTGACGCAGCGGCTGGCCTCGGTGCTGGAGAAGCTCGAGATCCTCGCGGCCGAGAACCTCCGCCTGGGGCACGAACATCGCCAGGCCCTGCTGCTCAATCGCAGCCAGGAGATCCGGCGCGGCGTGGAGCAGATGGAGGCGATCCTGGAACGCATCCGCGAGCTCGAGGAAGTCCGCCAGGAGACCTGCCAGGAAATGGCAGACCGCCTGGGACTGCCGTACCGTACCCAGCCCTGGAAGCTCGACGAGCTGGCCGAGCGGCTGGATCCGCAGGTCGCCCAAGGCTTGCGCACCACCGGCACCCGACTCAAGGCCCTGCTCTTGGAAGCCAACGACCTGGCCCGGCGCAACGCGGTGCTGGCCCACGCGGGCGACAAGCTCGCCCGCGAATCGATGCAGGTGATGACCCGCCTGGCGGTCAACCGCCAGCGTTCCCCTTCGGCCTACGGGCAGCGGGGCATCGCCACGGTCCGCTCGGCCGTGCCGGTCCTCAACAGCGCGGAATGGAGGGGCTGAGATGTCCGGTCTTCTCGAATCCCTGGGCATCGGCAGTCGCGGACTCAACGTCGCCCAGACGGCCCTGTCCGTCGCGGGCCAGAACATCACCAACGCCGACACCGAAGGCTACACCCGCAAGAAGCTCAAGCTCACCGCCGACTACAAGCCCGACGGCATCTACGGCCAGATGGGCATGGGCGTGGAGGCCGACCAGGTCTCGCGGCTGCGCGACAACCTGCTCGACCGCACCATCGTGGCCAACCAGAGCGACGTGGGCATGCAGGATCAGCTCAACACGGCGATGACGCGCATGGAGGCGCTCCTGTCCGAGCCCAAGGACGAGGGACTCGGTGAGTCGATGACGGCCTTCTGGAACGCCTGGCAGGACCTGGCCAACAATCCCGGGGACGTGGCCGCGCGCCAAGCCGTGATCGACACGAGCCAAGCCACCATCGCCAAGTTCAACTCGCTGGCCAAGGGGCTGCAGGGGCTGCGCGAGGAGGAGGATCAGCTCCTCAACTCCAAGCTCAAGGACATCAACGACCTCACGGTCCAGATCGCCGACTGCAACATCGCCGTCGCGGCCGCCGAGTCGATGCCCGACGGCAACGCCAACGACAGCCGCGACGCGCGCGGACGGGCCCTGGAGAAGCTGGGCAAGCTCATCAACGTCGATTACCTGGAGGATTCGCTGGGCCGGATGTCGGTCACCTGCAACGGGCAGATGCTGGTGGCTCCCACCTCCGCGGTCCCGCTGGTGGCCGAGAGCAACCCTGTCACCCTGGCCGACGGGACCTCCTTCACCCTCACGACCCTGCGCGTCTCCAACACGCGGCAGCTGTTCACTCCCGCCAACGGGGAGATCGCCGGCATCCTGCAGGCCCGCGACAGGATCATTCCCAGATCCCAGGCCCAGATCGACGAGATCGCCTCGGCGCTGGTCTCCAACGTGAACGTCGCCCATCGGATGGGATACGACTCCACCGGCACCACCGGCACCAGCTTCTTCGACCCGACTAAGACCTCCGCGGCCACCATCTCGCTCCTGTCCGAGATCGCGATGAACCCTTCGGCCATCGCCGCCGGCATCGGCGGTACCAGCCAGGCCGTCAGCGGCGTCGCGGCAAGCATCCCGGCCGCAGGGACCTCGCTGAACCTCGCTAAGACCGTCAATCCGCTATACCGCGACCTGATGGCCGGATCGGTGACCGTGAAGACGGTCGGGCCTCCCGCCGCGACCCTGGAGGAAGGCGCCAACAAGGACTTCGTGGTCGATACGGGAACCGGCGAGATCAAGTTCCTCAATGCCATCTCCTATCCCCCGGGGACGGCGCTCACGGTCGATTTCCGCTACAACACATCCGGCGCGCGGGGAATGGGAGACGGACGCAACGCCCTGGCCATCGCCCAGCTCAAGAACCGGATGATGGCCTCGGCCGACGACCTGGGCCATCCCACCGCGACCCTGGTCGACGCCTACGCGGACTTCGTCGGCACCATCGGCGCCAACCACACCACGGTCCTGAGCAAGGTGGACACGCTCACGAGCCTCTCCACGTTCTACCAGAACCAGGCCCAGACGGTGGCCGGCGTGAACATGGACGAGGAAATGACGGATCTTGTCAAATTCCAGCACAGCTACCAGGCCTCGGCGAAGTTCATCTCCACGGTGGACAAGCTCCTGGAGTCGGTGATCAACCTGTGAGGGACCGGCCATGACGCGCATCACCTACGGGATGACCAACAGCCACATCCAGTCGGGCCTCTCGAAGAACTTCAAGAAGCTCGACCAGATCATGAACCAGGTCTCGACCCAGAAGCGCATCCTCTCTCCCAGCGACGACAGCGTGGGCACCTGGCAGGCGCTGCGACTGCGCTCGGACATCGGCTCCAACAGCCAGTACAAGCGAAACATCGACGACGGAGTGGGCTGGCTCTCGGTGACCGACTCGGCCCTGGCCTCCGGCAACGAGGTGTTCCAGACCATCCGCGAGCTGGGGCTGGAAGCGGCATCCGACACCTACGGCCCCTCGGAACGGCAGGCGACCCTGCTCGAGACGCGCCAGCTCCTGGAGCAGGTCGTGACCATCGCCAACACCAACTACAACGGCAACTACATCTTCTCGGGGACCCAGACCCAGACGGCCCCCTACACGGTCCAGCGCGGCGGCGAGGCCCCCGTGACGCTTGCCGCGGGCGTGACGCTCAGCCTGGTCGACCAGAACGCCACCGACGCGCAAGGAGCGCACCCGACCGTGACCAACCTGATCCCGGGATCGGTCAAGGTTCCCGGCATGGTCGAAGGGCAGGACTACACGGTCGACTACGTGGCCGGGACGCTTGCGATCTCGCCCTCGGCGGCGATCGCGGCCCCGGTGCCCGTCAACGTGGCCTTCGACTGGATCAAGCGCACCGACCTCGACATCTCCGGAAGCGTGGTGCGCGAGGCGCAGCAGGGCGTGGAGATCCCGATCAACGTGCAGGCCGACGACATCTTCGGCAAGGCAGGGGAACCCGATTCCTTCTCTTCCATCATCCGCCTGATGCAGGGCATGCACCTCAACAGCAGCCCGATGGTGCGCGGCGCCATGGACGGATTGGACCAGGCACGCAGCCGTTTTGTCCATTCCCAGACCATCGCCGGCTCGATCCAGAACCGCATGGAGACCACAACCTCCACGCTCACCGCCAACAGCCTGGAGCTCACCAAGCGGCAGAGCACGGTGGAGGACATCGATCTGGTCCAGGCGGCCACCGACCTATCCCAGCGGCAGCAGGTCTACGAGGCCTCCCTCCAGGTCGCCGCCAAGGTCATCCAACCCACTCTCCTGCAGTTCCTCTAGAGCTGGACCGCCGGCGTCGGGCCGGCGCGGAAACCTCGTGCGGATAGCTACCTTCGGGGCATCCTCTGGAGGTTCCATGCGCTGTTTCCGTTTCCTTGTCGCGTTCTCGCTGCTCCTGTCCCTGGGCGCCTGCCGCAAGCCGGCCGTCGACCTGTCCTCGCCCTGGCCCGAGCTCACGCCGCTGGAGGAGGAAGCCGCCGCGAAGGTGCTGGTCGGCGTCACCGCTGGCATCGTGGCCAAGCGCGAACCCATCGAGATGCGCTTCGCTTGGCCCATGGTCTCCGACGAGGAACTGGGCAAGAAGGTTGATGCGCCCTGGTTCACCATCGACCCGGGCCTGGACGGCGAGCTGCGCTGGAAGGACCCGCAGACTCTGCAGTACCTGCCGTCCGAGGACATCAAGAGCGACGTACATTACACGGCCGTGCTCGACCTCGCGGCCCTCACCGGCGACAAGACCCTGCCCAAGGTCCCCTTTGGATTCACGGCGCGGCCCCAGGACGTGGCATGGCGCACGGAGGCTTTCGCCCAGGACGGCAACCTCTGGAAGCTGACCGGCCAGGTCGCCTTCAACGACGCGCCCGACACGGCGGCATGGAAGGACGTGGTCAAGGTGATCCAGAGCGGCAAGGAGCTCGCGGCGAGCTGGAGCGGAACCGGCACCCGCTGGTCCCTCTCCGTCTCGGGGATCCAGCGCAACGGTACCGGCGTGCTGCTGGAATGGGGCAAGGGCGCGGGCGTCTCCAAGGGGCATGTGGATACGCTGGACATCCCTGCGGCCAACGAGCTCGGGATCCTGGGAGTCCGCGAAGAGGAGAGTTCGGGCGACCAGGCGCGCTTTTCCATCCTGTTCTCCGACCGCCTCGACGCCGAGACCGACGGCAAGGTGCGCATCGATCAGGAAGGCTGGAGCGAATCGGTCGACGGGAACCGCCTGATCTGCCAAGGCAGCTCAAGCCAGGGGCGTACGATTTCGGTCCAGCTCGACCCGGGCCTCTCGGCCGAGTCCGGACAGAAACTGTCAAAGGCCCGCACGATCCGCCATCGCATCGGCGACCTCAAGCCGGCGGCGCGCTTCCTGCGCAGCGGCGCGATCCTGCCCACCGCGGTCAAGGACAAGCTTCCCTTCGAGACCATGAACCTCACCCAGGTGGCCGTGAAGGTGACGGCGGTGGCGACCGCCAACATCCCGGAATTCCTTGCCGAATCGAAGATGGCATCCGAGAACTACCGGCTCTCGCGCCTTGGGCACGTGGTGCTGGATACCCGCCTGCATGTGGGCGGCAAGGCGGGGCAGCCCTGGACGGGAGGCCTCGACCTCTCCAAGCTCCTGGGCAACGGCACGGCGGGCCTGTTCGTGATCGAGCTGCGCAAGGTGCGCGAGGGCAATCTCTTCGGATGCGCCGAGGAGAAACCGGCCAAGACCGAGGCCTGGAAGGGAAGCGGCTCTGGCTCGGGCTCCGAGGAATCCTCGGAAGGCGGCGAAGGGGGCGGTGAGGACGTCGAGGGTGGCGATTACGAGCATCGCTGGTCGGAGCGCGAGGATCCCTGCAAGGCGAGCTTCTGGGGCGACTGGTACGGCCAGGTCGCCCGTGTCAATGTGCTGGTCTCGGACCTGGGCCTGATGGCCTTCCAGGACGCCCAAGGCCAGGTGAGCGTGGCGGCGACCAACCTGCTTTCCACCGAGAGCTGGAAGGGCGTGGAGGTCGAGGTGCTCGACCCGGCCGACCGTCTGCTGGCCAAGGGCGTCACCGACGACAAGGGGCTCGTGTCGATCAAGGCCGGGACCCGGGCCGCCCTGGTGCGGGCGCATGTGGCGGACAAGGGCTACACCCATCAGGGGTACGTGCGGCTCAAGGACGAGGAGGCGCGCAACATGTCGCGCTTCGACGTCTCGGGCGAGGCCTCGGCCGACGGCATGAGGATGTTCCTCTACACCGAGCGCGGCGTCTACCGTCCCGGCGACAGCCTGTTCATCGGATGCCTGCTGCGCGGCGAGGACGGCAAGCCCGTCGAGCGCCTGCCGATGCGGTTCTCCCTCAAGGATCCCCAAGGGCGCGTGGTCGCCTCCAACGTGCTGCGCGCGGCTGAGGACGGCCATTTCGGATGGCGCACGGCGACCCGTGCCGAGGATCCGACCGGGCGCTGGCAGATCGTGGCCGAGGCGGGCCCGGCCACGGCGGTGAAGTCGGTGATGATCGAGACCGTCCGCCCCAACCGGCTCAAGATCGAGAACGACTTCGAGGGCAAGGTCTTCGGGGTCGGACCCCGCGAGCGCGCCCATCTTTCGGCGCGCTGGCTGTCGGGAGGTTCGGCTGCGGCCCTTTCGGCCAAGGTGTCGGCGGTCCTGGCGCCGCGTCCGATGTCCGTGAAGACCCTCTCCGACTTCGTGTTCGACAACCCGACGGCCCGCAAGGTCGAGATCCCCGAGAAGACGCTCTGGGAAGGACGGCTGGACGGACAGGGCAAGAGCGAGTTCAGCTTCGCAGGGCTCGAGGGAATCGAGTCGAGCGGCCTTTTGACGGCCACCATCACGACCCGCGTCTTCGAGGAGGGCGGGCAGTCCAGCGTGGACGCCTGCGGGGCGATCGTGTCCACGTTCTCGCACCTGGCGGGCCTGCATGTGGCCGGGGTGGACCGCTGGGGCTGGGCTGGAGCGGAGAAGCCTTTGCGCATCGAGCTGGCCTCCGTCTCGCCCAAGGGGGCGGTGGCGAAGGGACGCCCGATGCAGGTGGAGATCTGGTCGCGGCGCGGCTGGTGGTGGTGGGAGAACGGCGAGAACCAGACCAACTTCACCTCGCGCGACGGGGTGACCAAGGTCGCGACCCTGCGCGGGGTCAGCGGCTCGTTCGTGAAGTGGCAGCCCGAGGGCGGCGGCACCCTGCTCGTGCTGGTCAAGGACCTGCAGAGCGGGCACGTGAGCGGGAAGTTCCTGGAGATCTGGGGCGGCGGGGACGACGAGGGCTCGGAGGCCAAGGCCCCGGCGCTGCTGCCGCTGGTCCCGGTCAAGGACAGCGTGGAGGTCGGACAGAAACTGTCCGTGCGCTTCCCGGGCGCCCCGAAGGGCCGGGCCCTGGTCCAGGTGATGCGCGGTCGTCGCATCCTGTCGCAGGAGTGGGTCTCCCTGCGCGACACCTCGATGGAATGGAGCACTCCGGCCACGGCCGCGATGAGCCCTGGCGTCTACGTGCAGGTCAACCTGATCCAGCCGTACCCTCCGCAGAACGAGAGGCCGCTGCGGGTGTGGGGCATCGTGCCGGTGGCCGTGGTGGATCCCGCCACGCGCCTGAAGCTCGAGGTCAAGTCGCCCGCCGAGATCCGCCCCAACTCGCAGGCGAAGATCGAGGTCAGGAACCTCTCCGGCAAGAAGGGACGCATGGTGCTTGCCGTGGTCGACGAGGGACTGCTCGACCTCACGCGCTTCAAGACGCCCGACCCTTGGAAGGGACTCCACGCCAAGGAGGCCCTGTCGGTGCGTTCGTGGGATCTCTTCGACGACGTCTTCGGGGCATGGGCCGGGAAGCTCGACGGGATCCTGGCGATCGGCGGCGACGAGAACCGGGTGAAGAATCCGGGATCGGCCAAGAACAACCTGTTCCCCCCGATGGTCTGGGTCTCCCAGCCGATGGATCTGCCGGCGGGAGGAACCGTCGTCACGGTGCCCATCGGGCAGTACACGGGCTCCGTGCGGGTGATGGCGGTGGCTTCCAGCGGCGAGGCCACGGGCTCGGCCGAGGCGACGTCGGCGGTGCGCGCCCCGGTGATGGTGCTGCCCACCGCGCCGCGTGCCCTTTCCCCGGGCGACCGCGCCACCGTGCCGGTGACGCTCTTCTCGAGCCAGGCCGGCGAGGTGAGCGTCTCGCTCAAGACGACCTCGCCCTTGCAGACGGTCGGAAGCGCCGTGCGCAAGGTCCAGTTCGGCGCGGCCGGAAGCGCCGTGGTGACCTTCGACATCCAGGCGGCCCAGGCCTTGGGCGAGGCCGTGCTCGAAGTGACCGCGCAGGCCGCCCACGGCACCGCGACCCAAGGCACTCCGGTGCTGGTGCGAGCCCCCGGCCAGCCACGCACCGTGGCCGAGCTCGGGCTTGCCGTGCCGACCGGGTGGAACATGAACCTGGCTCAGCTCTTCCTTCCGGGCACGTCCAGTGCTCGTCTGGACATCTCGGCGGTCGGATCGCTGGGCATCGAGAACCGCATCCAGGACCTGCTGGAATACCCGCACGGCTGCGTGGAGCAGACCACCTCGGGCGCCTTCCCGCAGCTCTTCCTCGCGGATCTGCTGCCCGATGCCACCGCAGGACAGAAGAAGAAGGCCGAAGCCAACGTGCGGGCGGCGATCGAACGTCTGAGCCGTTTCCAGACTCCGTCGGGAGGCTTGTCGCTCTGGGCCGGGGAGGCTCGCCCCTATGAATGGGGAACGCTCTGGGCCGCCCGTTTCCTGGCGCTGGCCCGCGCCCGCGGCTACGATGTGCCGGCGACCCAGTGGGATCTGCTCTTTGCCCATCTCTCCAAGGCCGCCAAGAGTTGGGCACCAAGTGTCTATGCCACCGCCTGGGACACCGTGACGCAGGTGGATCGCTTGGACGTGCTGGCCTTGGCCGGCAAGGCCGAGCTTGCCGAGATGAACCGTCTCAAGGGTGCGCAGCTCCCGGGACTTTCGCGCTGGATCCTGGCTGCCGCCTATGCCTCGGCCGGTCAGCAGGACGTGGCGGCGCAACTGGCACGCACGGCGGGGGTCGCTCCGCTTTCCAGCGGGCGCATGCTGGGAGACTGGCTGGGCTCGCCGATCCGCGACCAGGGACGCATCCTGGAAGCCATGGTGCGCACGGGTCAGACGAGCCAGGCGCCGGCCCTGTTCCAGAACCTGCGCAAGTCGCTGGCCTCCAGCTCCTGGCTCTCGACCCAGGAGGCGGGCGTGACGCTCTGGTCCTTCTCGAGCTGGCTCGGAAAGCTCCCCAAGGGGGCGGAGTCTTCCGTGGAATGGCGCATCGCCGGAGGCAGCTGGAATCGGCTGACCACGACGAAGGGAACGGCCGGTGTCTCGCTTCCCGGTGCCCCGACGGGACTTCTCGAGGTGCGTTCCCTGAGCGCCAAGCCCGTCGAGGTGCTGGTCTCCCGCCGCGGCATCGACGCGCCGGGGATGGAACCACAGACCAAGCCCGGGAATCTCCAGATCACGCGCATCTGGCGCACCTCGACCGGGGCCGTGGTGGACCCGTCCCGCGTGCCACAGGGCACGGAACTGGTTTGCGAGGTGATGGTGACCAACCGTTCCGGACAGAAACTGACAAACGTCGCCCTCTCCCAGCTCTTCCCGGGCGGCATGGAGATTCGCAACGACCGGCTCGAGGCATTGTCGGCCGGAGCTGAGACATCGGGAGGCTTCGAACGCGTGGAGTTCCGCGACGACCGGGTGATCCACTACATGACCCTCGGATCGGGCGACAGTCGCAAGGTGCAGGTCAAGCTGCGTGCCGCCTGGGCCGGCAAGTACATCCTTCCCGCCGCCGCGGTGGAGGCGCTCTACGACGCGCAGTATTCTGCCTGGGCCAAGGGCGGATCCTGCGAGATCGTCCCGAAGTGACCCAGTCCACGTCGCGCCTGACCATGGATGCGTCCATTGTTCCTCTGCTGCCTGGACAAGGGACGTTTCCGGCCATGAAAGCCCAGCCCCTCCGGATCGACCTGGAGACCTGGCCGCGCAAGGCCCACTACGAGCACTTCCGCACGTTCGACTGCCCGCGCTGGGACCTGTGTGGCGAGCTGGACCTCACCCGCTTCCGGGCCCGCTGCAAGGCCGAGGGATTCCCTGTCCACCATGCCCTGATCCATGCGGTGACAGAATCCGTCAATGCCCAGGAGGCGTTCCGCTACCGCATCCGCGGGCAGGAGGTCGTGTTGCACAGCCGCGTGCATCCGCGCTTCACCGACATGGACAAGGGCTCCGAGCTCTTCAAGCTGGTGACGGTGGACTTCCTGGAGGATCGCAAGGGTTTCGTGGCCTCGGCGCAGGCGCAGGCGGCCTCGCAAATCGAGCCATTCCCGCCCGAATCCAAGGAGGAGCGGGACGATCTGGTGTACCTCACCTGCGTGCCGTGGCTTTCCTTCACGCGCATCTCGCACGCCTGGAACCTCTCCAAGGACGACGGCGTGCCGCGCATCGCCTGGGGGACGTTCACGGTGAAGGACGGACACGTCACGGTCGCCTTTGCCGTGGAGGCCAACCACTGCTTCGTGGACGGGCTCCACATGGCTCGGCTCTTCGAGGACCTGCAGGCACGGCTGGACGCCTAAGCGAGGTTTCAGTCCGGTTGCGCCCCCTTTCCGGACCAGGGTGCGTGGACTCTTCTTGAAGGATGAAGACGGGGCACATCCTGGTGGTCGAGGACTACGAGCCACTGCGGGCCGCCATCGTGCGGGGCCTGGAACGCGAGGGGCTTCGGGTGCGCGAGGTGGGCGATGGGGCCGTGGGCCTGGACGCCGCCCTCTCCGAGCCGCCGCGTCTGGTGGTGCTTGATCTGATGCTCCCGGGGTTGGATGGCTTCGAGTTCCTGCGCAGGCTTCGTCATGCGGGATCGCAGGCGCGGGTGCTGGTGCTCACGGCCCGTGATGCACTGGAGGATCGCATCCTGGGACTGGATCTGGGCGGGGACGACTACCTGGTCAAGCCCTTCGCCTTCGAGGAGTTCCTGGCGCGGGTGCGCGCCTTGTTGCGGCGCGACGAACTGGTCGCGAGGATCGTGGTGGCGGACCTGGAGATCGATCCCGCCAAGTGCATGGCGTGGAGAGCCGGCTCGCTCCTGGATCTCAGTCCCAAGGAATACGCGCTGCTTGCTTCCTTGGCGCGGCAGGCGGGACGGCCGGTGCCGCGCGAGGAGATCCTCGAGGAGGTCTTCCCCAACGGGGAAAGCAACGTGGTCGAGGTGTGCGTGCTTTCCTTGCGGCGCAAGCTGGAGGCCGGGGAGTTGCCGCGGATCCTCCACACGCGGCGGGGCTTCGGGTACGTGCTGGGGCCTTCCGGATGAATCCGCGCCCTTGGCGCGACTTCCTGGTGGCAGTGCTTGTGCTTGTCGGCGGCGGGCTGACGTTGCGTGAAGCGTTGCCGCGCTGGTGGATCGCGTCCTTCGATGCAAGGCTTTTGCGCCACGCGCAATCCCTGGGGAAGGCCATCTGGGTGGAGCAGGAAAAGGTGGTCGGGCTGCCGCGTGGCATCGAGATGCCGGCGACGGACGAGCCTGGATTTCAGACCTACTGGCAGGTGGATGCGCCCTCGGGCAAGGTGCTTGCGGCCTCTGCGGCGCTGCGCGGCTTCCGCTTTCCTGCCTTGCTATCGGGGGAACCGGCCTGCAGCTGGTACCATTGCCTCTACCTGCACAGGATGCGGCGGGCCAGTGTCGCGTTCCCTGCGACCGCGCGCACCGAGGCCTTCGTGCTGCATTACGCTCAGGACCACAGGCTCCATCAGGAGCGGTTGGAGTTGCTGGACACGGTTCTTGGCGGGGGCGGGGGATTCCTGCTGGCCGGACTTTTCCTGCTGACCCTCTGGAGGCGGTGGCGCCGTGCTGTGCGGGAAGGACGACGTCCCGTCCCCAGCATCCTGGCCCGGCTTCTGGTCGGGCTCTTCGTGCTGGTCGGAGGCGGCATGGTGCTTGCCGGGTGGGCGAGCTACGCGCTAGTGGAGAAGGGATGGATCCGCCAGATGGACCAGGCCCTGGAGAACCGAGCGCGTGGGGTCCTGGCGCTGTGCGACCATCGCGAAGGTCGATGGATCCTGGATGCGGCGCACCTGGACACCAGCATCTTCCGCGACCCGAAGTCGATGCAGTACTTCGAGGTATGGGACGAGGCGGGAAACGTCGTCGGCCGTTCGAGCTCGCTGGCCCACCTCGACCTTCCGAGGCTTTCCGTCGGCAAGGATGTGCGCAACGACTGGTTCCACCCGGCCTACCTGCATCGGACCCGTACCGCGACTGTGGCTTCGATGCGGGAGGGGGAGATGCTCACGGTGTGCTTCGGTCAGGACTATCGGGGGATGAAGGCCCAACTGCGGGAGCTGCGCGCGATCCTCATGGAGGTCTGGGGAGGGACGCTTGTCCTCCTGGCCCTCCTGCTCGTGATCCTGGTGCAGGTCTCGTTGCGTCCCTTTCGTCGGATTGCCACCGACCTGCAGCACCTCGATGCCGGACATCTGGACAGATTCCGTCCGACCGGAGTTCCGGCCGAGGCGCACGCACTGGTCGAGGCGCTGACCTCTGCGTTGGGGCGGCTGGAACAGGCCTTCCGGCGGGAACGTACGCTCCTGTCCAATCTAGCCCACGAGCTGCGCACCCCGCTTTCCGGCCTGCGCACCACGCTCGAGGTGGGCGTGGGCGACGACGAGGCGCATGCGCGCCAGGCCATGCGCGACTCGCTGGGGATCTCGCTGCAGATGCAGGGGATCATCGATTCCCTCCTGCTGCTGGGACGGTTGGACTCCGGCCAGCTTTCCCCGCGGCTCCAGCCGGTCTCCCTGAAGGCGAGTCTGCAGGCGGCCTTCCCGGGCATGAACTTGCCCACGGGACCCGATATCCAGGTCCTGGCCGACGATGGGTGGCTCGCGATGGTGCTTTCCAATCTCCATGACAACGCCTTGCGTCACGCCGGGGAGTCGGAGGTGCGGTTGGAGATCCTTGCGGAAGAGGGAGGGGCGACCCTGGTCGTCGCCAACGGTGGATCGGACGTGGAGGAGATCGAGGTCGAGAAGGTCTTCGACCGTTTCTGGCGCAAGGACCGGGTGCGGACGCTGGAGAGCCGCAATGCGGGATTGGGGCTCTCGCTCTGCCGGGAGCTGGTGGAGAGGATGGGCGGGAAGCTGGTCGCGACGGTGCCCGAACCGGGGCGCTTCGAGGTGCGGATGACCTTGGATCTTGCGAAATCCTCTTCTTTCATCCTCCCCTCATCTTTGTCGCGCACCGCTGCAACCTGACGGCAACGGGGGCGGCATCCTCGCGGGGCACCTTTCCTTCCGACAACTGCGGAGCCCGTTCCGGGAGCCGCGACGGACTCATGGAGGTGCTCGATGCGAGGATGCAAGGTTTGGCTTTTGGCGGCCCTGACGGTCGCGGCGGGAATGGCCCACGCGGCCAAGGACACGGTCGAGGTGCGCGACGGGGCGATCCCGGTCGGGCAGACGACGACCTGGGGGGCGTTCCACATCTGGAGGATGCACGGCAAGGTGTTCGTGCGCTCCGGGGCGAAGCTCGTGGTCGAGGCGGGCACCACGGTGCTGGCCGACGCCCGCCAGGACAGCGCGACGGTCCTGGTGGTCTCGCGCGGCGGCCGCATCGAGGCAGTGGGGACGGCGACAAATCCTGTCGTCTTCACCTCCGAGCTCGATCCGCTCACCGGGGCTCTGGCTCCGACGAGCCTCAATCGCGGACTCTGGGGCGGCATCGCCATCCTGGGGCGCGCCAAGAACAACCTGCCCGGCGGGGTCGGGAGCCTTGTCAAGACCATCGCCAGCGACACCACCCTCCTGAGCTACGGCGACTCGGCGGCGACCAACGATCACGACACCTCGGGCGTGCTCAAGTACGTGTCGATCCGTCACACCGGCATCACCGACCGCGCCAGCGTCAAGGGACTGACCCTTGGGTCGGTGGGAGACGGCACGGTGATCGATCATCTCGAGGTCTACTGTGGAGCCGACGACGGGATCGACCTGCTGGGTGGCACCGTAAACCTGAAGCACGTGGCCAGCAGCTTCCATGCGGGCGACGCTTTCTACTACTCCTACGGCTACCGCGGGGCGGCGCAGCACCTGTTCCTGCTCCAGGGCACCATCGCAAACGGCGCCAGCAACGGCGTGGACATCAAGGCCGAGAGCGGCGACACCCTGCAGAAGCCGGTCTCGATCGGACGCATCTGGAACGCCACCGTGATCGGCACCGGCGTGGCTAGCAGCGCCGAGTACACCGGCAAGTACAAGTACGCCCTGTTCTACAAGAAGGACGGCGCGGGCACCTTCGCCAACTCGATCGTGGCCCACACCGCCTACGGCGGCGTCTTCGTGGACTCCTCCAAGCTCAAGGACGCGGCCGGTTCCCGCACCACCGACAGCCTGGGCACCTCGCTCCTCTTCAAGAACAACCTCTGGACCCACATCGGACGCGGCGACTCGCTGGTGGGCGTGGCCTTCGGACTTCCCTCCCTTGCCACCTACCTCGGGGCCAACGTGAACTCGGTGGAGGACCCGCTGCTGGGCGGCTTCTCCTGGAAGCAGGACAAGGGACTGGATCCGCGTCCGGCCGCAGGCGGTCCTGCCTGGAAGGACCTCGCCACGGCTCCGGCCGATGGTTTCTTGGAAGCGGTGACTTACCGAGGCGCCTTCGGACGCGAGAACTGGGCCGCCGGCTGGACGGCGCTCTCGCTGGGCGGGTTCTTCGCAGATTCGGCCAATGTCATCGTCACGGGGATCGCCCGCGGCTCCCGCTCCGTGGGCGGCAGCCTGCGTCTGTCGGGTGGAGAGCTGCGCCTCGAGCTGGCCCAGTCCCAGCCTGGACGTCTTGAGCTTCTGGACGCATCCGGACGCAGGATCTTCCTGAACGAAGGGACCTTCACCGCCGGTAGCCAGGCGATGGCGCTTCCTGCCTCAGCCCGCGGCCTCCTGGTGGCGCGCTTTGCGGGCTCCTCGGCCCGCATGGCCACGCTCGTCTCCCGTCCCTGATCCGAGTCCTGCAACGCTTCCGGGGAACGGCCTTCGGGCCGTCCTCCCCGTTTTCCTTGAAAGAAACATGAACGTCTCCAGTCTCCTGGGGCGGGCCTCCGGCGCCGCCCTCCTCCTTGCCCTCCCTACGATAGGACAGGCACTCCCTGCCGTCTCGGACAGCGTCGCGGCGACTGCCCAGGCGGCTCCCGGTCCGGTGGATACGACAGGATCTGTCGTGACGGATTCCGTCAAGAACGCCCCGGCCCCCTCTCCGGAAGCCGTTGCGCCCGTCCTTGCGGACTCGTCGGCTCCCGTAGCAGGTGTGACAGATTCTGTCACATCGGTGGACTCCCTGCCCGCCCCTCTCCTGGCCTCGAAGCTCGTCTCGACCAAGACCGTGGTGGTCAAGGGAAAGCTCAGGGGCCGTGCCCAGGACGCCCGGGCCCGACGCGACTCCGATGTGCGCAAGGACGTGATCGGGCAGGAGGCCCTGCGTGACCACGCCGACGCCGACGCCGCCTCGACCCTTTCCCACTCCAGCGGCGTGACGCTCCAGCGCAGCCAGGGGGAAGGGCGCTACGTCCAGATCCGCGGCACCGAGGCGCGCCTCTCGAGCGTCTCCCTGAACGGACAGAAACTGTCAACCAGCGCCAGCGACACCCGCGCCGTGGCGCTGGACGTCATCCCCGTCGACCAGCTCTCCCAGATCGAGGTCACCAAGGTGCTGATGCCCGAGATGGACGGCGACGCCATCGGCGGGGCGGTCAACCTGGTCACTCCCACGGCCCAGGACAGCCAGCTCGTGTTCAAGGGCTTCTTCGCCACCGGCTGGAACTCGCTTCCAGACAAGCCTCTGTGGCAGGGCTCGCTTGCCCTCTCCCGGCGCTTCCTCGACAACGGGGCTCTGGGCGCCTACCTGGGCGGAAGCTGGTTCCGCTCCTCCACCGGGAGCGATGCGGTGGGCATCTCCTGGGACACCCTGGACCGCACCCGCATCTGGGAACTCGAGCTGCGCCGCTACCGCACCGGGAAGGAACGGCAGGGGCTCTCGGGGCGCTTGGACTGGCGCGCCGGAGCCTCCTCGCTCCTGTGGCTGACCGGCACCTGGAACCGCACCGAGAACGACCAGACGCGCCTGCGCCTGGATCTGGACCGCACCGGCAAGGGGGATCTCGACCCCTATATCGACTCCTCGGTCAGCGTGGAGGTCGCGCGCGACGTGCGTCACCGCGTGCGCACCGAGACGGTGGGCATGGGGAGCCTGGGCGCCACCACCGAGCTTGCCGGAGTGCGTCTGGAAGGCACCTTCACCGCAAGCCACGGCAGCATTGACCAGCCCCTGAGCACCCAGGCGACCTTCGTGCCCGCGAGCCGACTCAACATCGCCATCCTGCCCGACGACCCCTCCTCGCCGGACTACTACGCCTTCTACTATCCCCGTCCAGCTACCCAGGATCCGCGCCTGGATCAGGCGGCAAACTATGTGCTCTCGCGACTGGACCCGCAGTCGCTGCGGGGGCGGGAAGACGACGTGCATGGTCGTCTCGACCTCAAATGGGCGGCGGGAGCCGATTCCGCCTGGCAGCTCAAGGCCGGCGCCAAGTTCGGGCTCAAGGAGAAGAGCCAGTCCGTGGGCGGCTACGAGTACACCTTCGCCTCCGGGGCGAAAATGCCGACGCTCGCGGACTTCTCGCCCGCCGACTTCGGCAGGACCTTCTACCACGACACCTACGCGATGGGGCCGATGCCCGATGCGGCGGCGGTCGACGCCTGGCTTGCCGCCAACCGCTCCACCCTGGTCGAGCGATCGCAGGACAATCATCTGGTCTTCGATCCGCAGGACTACGAGGTGCGCGAGCGCCACACGGCGGCCTACGGACAGGCCCGCTGGGGAGATGGGGGGATCGTGGCCGTGGGCGGCCTGCGCTACGAGCGCTTCGACCTGCGTTCGACCGGAAACGACGTGCGGCTGCAGGCAGACGAATCGTGGGACACCACCGTGGAGGTCGTCGCGGAGCGGACCATGGACTTCTGGCTTCCCATGCTCTCGGTGCGCTGGGAGATGTCTCCTGGACTCCTCCTGCGCAGCGGGGCCACCCGTACCTTCGTGCTGCCCGACGTGCGCGACCTCGTGCCTACCCGGCGCACCGACCTGCTCGACTACACCATCGAGGAGGGGAACCCGGACCTAAAGCCCACCACGGCAAACGCCCTGGACCTTGGGATCGAATGGTTCCGCACGGCCCGCAGCCTGGTGTCGGTCGGGCTCTTCGCCAAGCAGATGGAGGACTACGTGTTCCCGCTCACCTACACGAGCTGGGACCCGATCCGCAAGGTGGTCTTCACCCACTACGGCAAGGCCAACGGCGACGACGCGACGTTGCTGGGCGCCGAGTTCGAGCTGGTCCAACCGCTGGATTTCCTGCCCGGATTCCTGGGGGCACTCGGGGTGGAGGCCAACTGGACCCGCACCTGGTCCTCGACGAGCTTGCCGGGACGTACCGGCACCACGAGCTTGCCGGGCCAGGCCGACCAGTCGGGGACGCTGGGCCTTCGTTTCGAGCGCTGGGGCTTTTCCTCCCTGGTCTCCTGGACCTTCCAGGGCAGCTTGCGCCACGAGATCGCCTCCGTCCCGCAGCGCGACACCTGGGTGGACAGCCACGCACGGCTCGACCTGTCGGTCAGCCAGCGCCTGGCCCGCGGCTGGACGGTCTTCGCCCAGGCGGGGAACCTGACCGACGCGGCCTACCGCATCTACGAGAACGACCGCAACCACCCCGTGCAGATCGAGTACGCGGGGATCACAGGACAGCTAGGCCTTCGGGTCTGGCTCTAACCAAAGGAAATGAACATGGGACACAAGATTTGGTGGGGCCTTGCCCTGGCAGGAATGGCATGCGTCGCGCAGGCGGGAGACGAGAAGGGAATCAGCTTCGTGGCCTTCGGGGACTGGGGCTGGAACGGGCACGAGAACCAGAAGGCCCTGGCCCTGGCCATCGGGGACGAGGCCGATGCGATCGACATCGACTTCGTGGTGTCGCTGGGCGACAATTTTCAGGTCAACGGCGTGCGTTCGGTGCAGGACCCGCTGTGGCGTCTTTCCTTCGAGGACGTCTACACGGCCTCCGTCCTTGAGCGCAACTGGTATCCGGTGTTGGGCAATCACGACTACCACGGAAGCCCGCAGGCCGAGATCGACTACACCTCGATCAGCCGTCGCTGGAACCTGCCTTCGCACTGGTACGCCGTGAAGCAGAAGATCGGCAAGGACGAGCTCGAGATGTTCTTCCTGGACACGCCTCCCTTCCAGTCCAAGTACTGGGCCAAGAAATTGGCATACCCCGAGCTTTCGAAGCAGGATACCGCGGCGCAGCTGCGCTGGGTCGACAGCGCGATGTCGGCCTCGAAAGCCAAGTGGAAGCTGGTCTTCGGGCACCATCCCCTGTGGTCGGGCGGCAGCAAGCACGGCAAGGAGACCGGCGACATGCAACGCCTGTTCGCCGAGCGCTTCGAGAAGTACGGTATCACGGCCTACTTCTCCGGCCACGACCACCACATGGAGCACATCGCGCCGAAGGGATACCATTTCCAGCAGTTCGTGGACGGGGCCCATTCGGTCCGTCCCGCGACCCCGGGGCCGGACACGCGCTTCTGCAAGTCGGTGCCGGGCTTCGCCACGGTGCAGGTGCGAGAGGATTCGCTGGTCGTGCGCTTCGTGGACGCCAAGCGCCACCAGCTCTACCGCACCGCGATCGCTCCTCGGCAGCCGTGAGCGGTTTCCGTCACGGCTTGACCCTGCTGCGCCTCTCCCACGCTGCCTTGCTGCGCGAGAGAGGCTTTCCTGAGGACAAAATCTGTCAGGAGTGCGGGATCGACCCGCGCCTCCTCAGGCGGGCGAGGATCGGGCGGGTCTCAGAACCGCAGGGCAAATCCGTAGCTGGCGTCCTCGGCACTCACCGAGAGGACACGAGCCTCGGCGTTCCAGCGGAACTTCTGGCACTGGGGCTTGAAGATCTTGTAAGTCAGGCCCGCCTCGGTCGCCCCCTCGTCCAGTTCGATGAAGGGAGCGATTGCGGAGCCGTCCCGGAACTTGACAGGCAGGGGGCCGTGCACCTGGTGCTGTCCGTCCAGTTGCAGGCGAACCGAGGCCACCACCTTCTTGCCTGAGGTCTTCATCAGGTCGAGATCGACGAGGCAGGCCTTGAGCGCGGCGACGGAATCGTGGAATTGGTCCTGGCTCAGCATGCGGAGTTCTTGAGGTTCATGGTGCCCAAGGTAGCTTCCTCAACTTGCGAACCTGCCACGGGGGGAATGAGGACTGGATGAGGTTTCAGTGGATCCTGGCGAGGATCGGCTCCACCAGCGTCAGGCGCGCGTGCTCGCGGGCCTGGGCGGCGCGCTCGCGCAGCACCGCGGGACGGCGTTCCAGGCGCGAGACCGAGGGGCTTCCCTCGGGCAGCCGTAGCGAGAAGACCGCGGGCAAGGTGGCGCTTCCCTTGGTTTGTTCCTGTTCGACCTGCTCGCAGGTCTCGTCGTAGACGTGGTGCCGACCGTGGTAAAGCGCGGGCAGGACCATGTTGTAACGGCGCAAGCGCGCCTCGAGCAGGCGATTGAGCATGCCGCGGGGCTCGGGGTAACGAACGCCCTTGGGGCGGGTCTGCAGCACCAGGGCGTGGGTGGCTCCAAGTTCGCGGGCCGAAGCCAAGGGGATCGCCTCGCAGATGCCGCCGTCGAGGTAGCGGCGCCCCCGGAACTCGATGGGCGGTCCCGCCACGAAAGGCATGCAGGAGCTTGCCTGGAGGGCGTGGCGCAGCTCGTCGAGGTCCTTGAGGTCCGAGAGCAGGGCGCGCCGGGCCAGGTCGATGTCGGTGGCCACGCAGTGCAGCGGGATGGGGCAGTCCAGGACCCGCTGATGACGATGGGCATCGAGGATGGTGCTGGAGAAGTCCAGGCTGTAGTCGAGGTCGAGGATGGGGCGACCGACCAAGGCCCGGACCGGATTGATGAAACGGCGCGAGGAGTAGGCCCCCGCATATTCGCGGGTGCAGGCGCCCGCGACGCCCCCCAGGAAGGCTGCCGCGTTCATGGCCCCGGCCGAGCAGCCCACTGCCAGGTCGAAGCAAGGAAGGAATCCGGCTTCCTCCAGGGCCCAGAGCATGGCGCAGGAGACCACGCCGCGCATGGCTCCTCCCTCGACCACCAGGGCAAGCCTTGCACCGTCCTTGCGGTGTCCCGGTTCGCTCCGTTCGGCAAGCCTTCGTGCCATCAGCTCCAGCACCGGATGAATGTCCATGGATGACAAAATACGGAAAAACAGATTCAGTGATATTCGGATTCGACAGAGGAATGCATTCGTTACTCAAGCGCTCGCGTTTCAAGCACTGGCTTGCCCAGCCGGGAGGCAAGGACACCGGCGAGCATGAGAAGGCTTCCCAACGCTTCCCTGGCTCCGAACCGTTCGTGCAGAAAGAACCACCCCCCTAGACCTGCGAAGACCGTCTCCAGGCTTAGGATCAGGGCCGCACGGCTGGAGCTGGTCCCGCCCTGCCCGGAGATCTGCAGGGAATAGGCGACCCCGGCAGACAACACGCCGTTGTAGAGGATGGGAAGGAGCGAGTCGCGGACCTGCCCGATCCCGACGGACTCGAACCCAAGGCTGCACCCAAGGCTCAGGGCGGTGCAGGTGGCGAACTGCCAGAAGGACAGGGCGTCCTGATCCACCGAAGCGGCGAAGCGCCCCACGAGAAGGATGTGGGCGGTCCAGAAGACGGAGCAGGCCAGGACCAGCAGGTCCCCGGGAGCCAGCGTGAAGCCTGGCTGCACGCAGAGGAACCAGAGGCCCATGAGGGAGAAGCCGCAGCCGATCCAGGCCCAACGCCCGCCGCGCACCCCGGAGAGGTGCATCGCCAGAGGGACCAGCACGATGTAGAGGCAGGTGATGAAGGCCGCCTTGCCGGCTCCCGTGTGGGCCAGGCCCGCGCTCTGGAAGGACATGGCCCCGAAGAGGACCAGGCCCGTCAGGATGCCGGCCCGCCGCGCCGGAGCGATCGGGAGTTCGGAGGGGGAAAGGCGTCGGCGCACGCCCAGGATCAGGGCGCCCAGGCCGAAGCTTGCGGCGTTGAAGAAGAAGGGGCCGCTTCCCAGCACGCCTTGGCGCTGGGCCACGAAATCGAATCCCCAGATCAGGGCGACAAGCAGGAGCTTGAACTCGGGGCCGGAGAACAGGCGCAGGTTCGGCAGGGCCGTGGCGGGTTCGGTGCCGCCCGCGGCGATCGACGGTTCGGACATGACGGTTTCCTTCCCCGGAAACCCTCAGGGCTCCGGCGGGTTCGGATGACAGATTCTGACTTACAGAAAAAAGGCCGGAGAGTCCCCTCCAGCCTCAGGTGAACTGCTGGTTTCCTCCCTTAGGCTGCGAACCACCCCACGGGACCGGGGGCCAGGTTGATGTTGATCTGCTTCACCTCGGTGTAGGCGTCCAGTCCGTAGGTCCCAAGCTCGCGGCCCATGCCGCTCTGCTTGTAGCCGCCCCAAGGCGCCTCGTTGTAGGTCGGGTGGTAGGCGTTGATCCAGGTGATGCCGGCACGCAGCTTCTTGATCACGCGCAGGCCGCGGGCACCGTCATTGGTGAATACGCCTCCGGCCAGCCCGAAGACCGAGTCGTTGGCCAGGCGCACGGCGTCGGCCTCGTCCTCGAAGGGAAGCACGGCAAGCACCGGCCCGAAGATCTCCTCCTGCACGATGCGCATCTTCGGGGTGCAATCGACGAAAATCGTCGGTTCCACGAAGAACCCGGCTGCGTAGTCCCCGTCGGTCAGGCGGTTGCCGCCGCACAACAGGCGCGCGCCGTCCGCTTTGCCGATCTCGATGTACTTGAGGACGGTCTCCATCTGGCCCTTGGAGACGAGCGGTCCCATCTCGGTGGTCTCCACGTTTCCGGCACCCACCACGATCTTCCTGGCCCGTTCGCCCAGGCGCTCGATGAAGGCGGGGTAGACGGACTTCTGGACCAGCAGGCGCGATCCGGCCGAGCAGACCTGGCCCTGGTTGCAGAAGATGGCAAAGAGCGCCCAGTCCACGGCGGTCTCGAGGTCGGCGTCCTCGAACACGATGCAGGGGGACTTGCCGCCCAGCTCGAGCGAGAGCTTCTTGATGTTCCCGGCGGCGGCGGTCATGATGGAACGACCCGTCTCGGTGCCGCCGGTGAAGGCGACCTTGTCCACGTCCATGGATTCGGCGATGCGGTTGCCGATCACCGAGCCCTTGCCCAGCACCAGGTTCAGGACGCCGGCCGGGAATCCCAGCGGCTCCATCAGCTCGAAGAGACGGTGGATGGAAAGGGGCGTCACCTCGGCCGGCTTGAACACCACGCAGTTGCCGGCGGCAAGGGCCGGGGCCAGCTTCCAGGCGCCCATCAGCAACGGGTAGTTCCAGGGCACGATCTGTCCGCAGACGCCGATGGGCTCGCGCACCGTCATGGCCTGCATGTTGTCGGGCACCTCGTATGTCTGTCCGGTGGGCTTGGTCACAAGGCCCGCGTAGTAGCGGAAGCAGTTGGCGGCGTCGGCAACGTCGTATCGCGACTCGCGCATGGGCTTTCCGTTGTTGGCGGTCTCGATCGCGGCCAGCTCCTCGGTGTGCTCGTCCATGATGTCGGCGAGCTTGAGCAGCATCCGGGCCCGGGAGAGGGCGGTGGTCTCGCGCCAGGGACCTTCGTCGAAGGCCTTGCGGGCCGCGGCGATGGCTCGTTCGGCGTCCTCCAGGGTTCCCTGGACGGCGGTGGCGATCACCGTGCCGGTGGCCGGGTCGAGGATCTCCTTGGTGGCGGTTCCGGTGCCCTGGATCCAGGCGCCGTCGATGAACTGAAGCTTGAGGTCGTTCATGGGATCTCCTCGGTGCTGACGAGATTTGTCAGGACGGATTCGCCTTCCCAGGCCTCGCGGTAGATGCGTCCGGCATCCAGGCGCGAGATGGGGGCGGGGTTCACGGAAAGGAGGCGTTCGATGGTCATCACATCATCCGCCATCGGCTCAAGAGCGTCCTCGGGGATTCCCGCCTCGCGCAGCGACTGCGGGATGGGCAAGGTGCGGCGCAGGGCCACGACCGCCTCCACGAAGGACTCGGCGGAATCGGACCCGGAGAAGGCCCTCGCCAATTTGACAAATCCTGCCCTGTCCGATTCCAGGTTGTGGCGCATCACCGGCGCGAACATCAGGCTGTTGGCCATGCCGTGGGCGGTGTGGAAACGCCCACCCAGGGGGTAGGCGAAGGCGTGGATGGCCGTGACGCTTGAATTGTTGAAGGCAAGGCCCGCGAGCAGGCTCGCCTCCAAAAGCTCCGTGCGCGCCGGGAGGTTCTCGGGATCGGCAATGACCACGGGCAGGCTACGGGCGATGCGCGGGAGCGCCGCCAGGGCCATCGCCTCGCTGATGGGGTTCTTTTTCTTCGAGAGCACAGCCTCGGCGGCATGGCACAGGGCATCCATGGCGGTCGCGGCGGTGGTGGAAGGCAGGAGCTTGGTGGTCATCTCGGGCAGCAGCAGCGCAAGCCCCGGGACGATCCGATCCGAGATCACGGCCTTCTTGAGGTTGGCCTGGGTGTCGGTGAGGATCGAGACGTTGGTCACCTCGCTGCCGGTGCCGGCGGTGGTGGGGATGGCAACCAACGGCGCGCACGGATGCTCGATGCGGTCGATCCCGATCAGGTCGGCCACGCTGACAGGATTTGTCAAGAGCGCCGCCACGATCTTGGCAGTGTCCAGCGGCGAGCCGCCGCCCACGCCCACCACGGCCTCTGCCCCGAAGTCCAGGGCAAACGCCGCAGCTTCGCTGGCCAGCTCCATGGACGGGTCCGCCTGGGTGCGGGAAAAGACGGCGACCGAGCGTCCGCCCCGGGCACAGGCATCCTGGATGGAAGCGAACGCCTCCAGTCTGGAGACGGTGGGTCCGGAGACGATCACCACGGAGCGCGCCTTGCGGGAGGTCAGGAACGCGTCCAGCGCCTCCAGCGCGCCGGTGCCGGTCACGATCTCGGGGATGGGGGAGATCCTCATGCCGCACCCACCTTGGCAAGGCCGGCGGCCAGGGCATCGCCGAACTTGGCCAGTCCCTCGTCGATGTCGGCGGGAGTGGCCACCAGGGGCGGGATCCAGCGCACCACGTTCTTGCGGATGCCGCAGGAGATCAGGAGCAGGTCGCTGGCGTAGCACTCGGCAAGCACCGCCGAGCACAGCTTGGGCAGGGGCTTCTTGCCGTCCAAAAGCTCCACGCCCACCATCAGGCCGCGTCCGCGGATGTCGCCGATGACAGAATTTGTCTTGGCAAGCGAGGCGATGCCGTCCTTCAGGCGCGCGCCCATGGCCGCTGCATTCTCTGCAAGCTTCTCCTCCTTCATCACCGCGATGGTGGCAAGCGAGGCCGCCGCCGCGAGCGGCCCGCCGCCGTAGGTGCCGCCGTGGCTTCCCGGGATCCAGGTCTTCTCCAGTTCCGGGCGGTACACGATGCCGGAGATGGGGAAGCCCGAGCCCATGCCCTTGGCGATGGTCATGATGTCGGGCTTCACGTCGGAGTACTGGTGGGCGAACCACTTGCCCGAGCGGCAGAAGCCCGACTGGATCTCGTCCATCACCATGAGGATGCCGTACTGGTCGCAGAGCTTGCGCACGCCCTCGAGGTACCCGACCGGCGGCACCACGTAACCGCCCTCGCCCTGGATGGGCTCGATCACGATGGCGGCCGTCTCGGAGGGATCGGTCTGGGTGTGCAGCACGAGGTCGAGCTGCTCCAGGCAGAAGCGCGAGGCCTCCTCCTCGGTCATTCCCAGCGCCAGCGCGTAGGGGAACGGCGCGGTGTAGATCCCGGCCGGCAGCGGCGCGTACTTCAGGCGGTAGTTGGTCTTACTGGTGGTCATGGCCATGGCCAGGTGGGTGCGCCCGTGGAAGCTTCCCGACAGGACGATCACGTTGGGCTTTCCCGTGGCGTGCTTGGCCAGCTTCACGGCGGCTTCGACGGCCTCGGCGCCCGAGTTCGAGAGAAACACCTTGGAGAGGTGCTCCGGCACGACGGAGGCGATGGCGTCGGTCAGTTCCAGCAAGCGTTCGTTCCATACGCAGTTGATCTGCGTGAAGAAGAGCTTGCCGGCCTGTTCGCGCACGGCCTCCACCACCTTGGGGTGGCAGTGGCCGGTGGAGTTCACCCCGATGCCGGCGGTGAAGTCCAGGATCTGTCGTCCGTCGACCGTGGTGAGATGGCAGCCCTTGCCCGAACGGATGACAAGATCTGTCGAATGGGTCCAGACGGAAGAGACGTGGGAAAAGTCGGCGGGCTTCATGCTGCGAGCTCCTTGATGGTGTCTTCGATGCGGTTCATCATCTCGTCGATGAGCGGCATGGGGATGTTCAGGGCGGGTTCGATACGGATGGCCTGGGCGTTGTTGAGGGTGCCCGAGGTGAGCACGCGGCGCTGGAAGAGTCCGGCGGCGGCCTTGTAGCCGATGTCGCCGTCGGCAAACGACATGCCGATCAAAAGACCCTTGCCGCACACGCTCTTGAGGACGCCAGGGTACTTCTCCTTGAGCCCCTCCAGGATGCCCATGATGTAGGCGCCCTTCTCGCGCGCCTGGCGGGGGGTGTCCTCCTCGAGCATCACCTCGATGCCGGCAAGCGCGGCGGCGCAGGCGATGGGGTTGCCGCCGGTGGTGGTGGTGTGCATGAAGGGGTTGGGGGTCATGCACTCCCAGATCTCGGGCTTGGCGAAGAACGCGGAGCAGGCGACCACGCCGCCGCCCAGGGCCTTGCCGAAGGTCATGATGTCGGGCTCGACGTCGAACAGGTCCACGCCGAAGATCTCGCCCACGCGTCCGAAGCCGGTCTGGACCTCGTCGGCGATCAGGAGCACGCCGTACTGGTCACACAGCGCTCGCAGTCCCGGCCAGAAGTCGGGGGGCGGGACGATGGCGCCGGCCTCGCCCTGCACCGGCTCGGCGATGATGCCGGCGATGCCTTCGCCGACCATCTTGGCCTTCTTGAGCTCGGCCTCGACCGAGGCCAGGTTCCCGTACTCGGCAAAGCGCACGTTCGGCAGCAGCGGCAGCAGGGGCTCGCGGAAGACTGCCTTGCCCAGGAGCGAGAGCGAGCCGTTGGTCTTGCCGTGGAAGCCGCCCAGCATCGAGATGAAGCCCGACTTCCCGGTGTGCAGCTTGGCCAGCTTGATGGCGCCTTCGACGCCCTCGGTGCCGGAGTTGGCGAAGAACCCGCACTGGATGCTGCCGGGGGTGAGGTTGGCCATCACGCGGCCCAGTTGGGCGCGCAGCGGGTCGAGCATCTCCTGGCTGTACTGGGGATTGCGGTCGAGCTGAGCCTTGACGGCGGCGACCACCTTGGGGTGGGCGATCCCCAGGCTGTAGAGGCCAAAGCCCCCTAGCGCGTCCAGGAACTCGCGCCCCAGCACGTCGGTGATGATCGAGCCCTTGCCGGTCCACTCGGTCATGGCGAAGTCGCCGGCGATGGTGGCGGACTTGCGGTGTTCCAGGAAGCCCTTGTTGATGTTGTCGCGGAAGTTCTCGACGGTCTTGGAGGCGATCTCCTGCCTGACGGTTTCTGTCAAGGTAGTGGTGCCGTCGATGATCCGGTTGATCCAGGCGACTTCGCGCTTGGCGTTTTCAAGGTTGCGTGCGGTCATGATTCGATTTCCTTGTACGGGACGATCCTCGGATCGTCCGTTCTGTGATTGCGGCAAGCCTTGGCTGTGCTGCAACGGTTTGGTGGGGCCGCGAGGGACCGATGTCCAAGACGAACGGCGCGGCGGTCTCTTCGGAGTGGCCTGAAGGACCCGTGAAGTCCTGGCTTAATTCTGGTCTCGCTGGGGCTGCCGGGGTCCGGGGCATCGCCCCGGTGAAGGGGGAGGCGAGGATCCCTTGGCCTTGTTCGTCGCTCCGGGCCGCAAGGCCCGTGAGTACGGCAGGCCACGGAGCCGAAGCCGCGGGGGAAGGCTTTCCCCCGGTCGGATCAAGCTCCTGGTTTGACGGAATCTGTCACAAGGACAGATCCTGTCTCAGCGCGACTTGACGATCTTCCAGAGCTCCGAGTAGATGCGGCTCTCCTTGCCCAGGTCCACGACGGGTTCCAGGTGGGCCATGGTGGCGCTGTCGGGGTAGATCGCCGGGTTGGCGCGGTCCGCGGGCTTGATGAACTCCATCGACGCCTCGTTGGGCGTGGCGTACTGGTTGAAGTTGGAGAGCTGGGCTCCCACCTTCGCGTCCAGGATGTAGTCGATGAACTTGTGGGCCAGGGCCGCGTTGGGCGCCTTGGCGGGGATGCAGAGGTTGTCCACCCACATCACGCCGCCCTCGACCGGGTTCACGAAGGCCAGATCCTTGTTGTCGCCCATGGCCTTCACGGCGTCGCCGTTGTAGACCAGCGCCATCGCGGCCGAGCCGGCGGCGACCTTGTTCTTGCCGCCCACGCCGCCTTCGAAGCCCAGGAACCCGGAGTTCTTCTTGGTCTCGAGGAGCACTTTGGAGGCAGCCTCGAGGTCGGCCTTGTTCACGGTGTTGAGCGACTTGCCCAGGAACTTGAGCACGGCGCCGATCATCTCGCGTTCGGAGTCGATCAGGATGTAGGCGTGCTTGCCGACGGGCTTGAAGATGCTCGCCCAGCTGGGCTTGAAGTCGGGGTAGAGCTTCTTGTTGACCATCAGGCCCACGGTTCCCCACTGCCAAGCCGAGGAGTAGATGTTGCCCGAGTCGAAGGCCGTCTTCTGGAAGAGGGGCTTGAGGTTCTTCAGGTTGGGGATCGCGGTGTGGTCGAGCTTCTGCAGCAGGCCGAGCTGGACCATGCTGGGGATGACAAAGCCCGAGGGGACGACCAGGTCGTACTGGCTCATGCCGCCGGCCTGGAGCTTGGCGATCATCTCCTCGTTGGACTCGTAGAGGTTGACGACGACCTTGCAGTGTTCCTTGGCCTCGAAGTCCTTGATGATCTGTGGGTCGATGTACTCCGACCAGATGTAGAGGTGGAGCTCGTTGGAGCCAGAGGCGGGCGCGGCGTTCTTGGCGGCGTCCTTCTTCTCGCACCCGGCCAGCAGGAGGGCCGCCGCGAGGGGGGCCAGGGCCAGGGTGCTCAGGGTACGGAAAGTCTTTGCGTGACGGATTCTGTCAAAAATGTGCATGACGGTTCCTTGCGTTGGTTTCAACCGGGTGTGGGAGGGCGTGCGAAGGCGGCATGTCCTGCGTTGCCCGGGTCGTATTCGACCCACCACTCGACGATGTGCTTGCTCATGCGATGCTCTCCTTCTCGCTCTTGGCGGTCAGCCACTGCATCAGGCTCACGACAAGAATTGTCAAGACCATGACCAGGGTGGAAAGGGCGTGGATCTCGGGGGTGACGCCGCGGTGGACCGCAGCGTAGATGTAGATGGGCAGGGTGATGGAGTCGGGTCCGGAGGTGAAGAAGCTGATCACGAAGTCGTCCAGCGAAAGCGTGAAGGCTAGCGCCGCGCCGGCGAAGATGGCCGGGCGCAACAGCGGCAGGATCACCGTCCACAGCATCCGTCCGTAGCTTGCGTACAGGTCGAAGGCCGCCTCCTCGAAGTCCACCGCGATGGCCTGCAGGCGCGAGCGGATGATCAGGGCGACGAAGGCCACCTGGAAGGCGACGTGTCCGATGATCATGGTGGGCATCCCCAGCTCGAACATCCCGGTGAGGCTGCGCAACGCGCCGAAGGCGATCACCAGCGCCACGGCGAAGATGATGTCGGGAGTTACCACGGGAAGGTTCAGGAGACCCTCGAGGGCTCCCCCGGTGCGCTTGCCCCACGGAAGCCGCTGGATGCCGATGGCAAGCAGCGTCCCGAGCACGGTCGAGATCGCGGTGGAGGCCAGGGCCAGCTCCAATGTGTTGGCGGCTGCCTTGAGGATGAGTTCGTCCTGGAAGAGCTTGGCGTACCACGAGAGCGTGAATCCGCCCCACGAGAGTCCCATGCGCGAGGCGTTCACGGAGAAGGCCATCACGCACAGGAGCGGCAGGTAGAGCAGGGCGAAGACGCCGATGGCAAGGACGTTCACGAACCAGCCGGAGCGCTTCATGCCTGGACCTCCTTCTTCTTGGTCCGCCCCACCAACAGGAGCGTGATCAGGGTCAGCGACATCAGGGCGATGGAGACCATGGCGCCGAAAGGCCAGTCCCGGGCGGTGCCGAACTGCTGCTGGATGAGGTTGCCCACCAGCATGTACTTGGCGCCCCCGAGCATGTCGGGGACCACGAACATGCCCATGGCCGGCACCAGCGTGAGCGTCACGCCCACCGAGATCCCGGGGAGCGTCTGGGGCCAGATGGCGGTCCAGAAGGTGCGCCAGCGGGTGGCGTAGAGGTCCTGGCTCGCCTCGACCAGGGTCCAGTCGAGCTTCTCGACGGCGGTGTAGAGGGGCAGCGCGACAAAGGGCAGGAAGGCCGAGACCATGCCGATCCAGACCGCGATCTCGCTGGGGTAGGCCGGGTAGCCGGGCTCGATCAGTCCCATCCAGGCAAGGATCTTTGCCACCGGCATCTCAGGGGCCAGCACCAGGAGCCAGGCGTAGGTGCGGATGACAAGATTTGTCCAGAAGGGGATCAGGAGCGCGGTCATCCAGATGGCGCGCGAGCGGACCGAGCGCGAGGCCAGGAAGAAGGCCAGCGGGTAGGCGAGCACCACGCACAGAAGCGTGCTCACCAACGCCACCCATAGGCTGCGGGCCAGGATGCGGATGTTGTCGGGCGACCAGCCGAAGAGGTCGTACCCGGCCAGACGACGCAGGTTCTCGATCGAGAAGGCCCACTCGATGCCTCCGTAGGAACCGCGGCTCGTGAAGGCCACGGCGATCAGGGCAAGGCACGGCACTGCCAGGAACGCCACGATCCATGCCATGCCGGGAACGACGAAGAAGAGCCCCCGCCACCACAGTGTGGGTCCGGTGATCATCTCGCCGCGATGGACCTTCAGATCACTCGTCATGGAGCACCACCAAGGCGTCCGAGGAACAGATGGCGTGCACGGTGTCGCCGGTCTTCCAGGTGTTGCGGGCATCGGTCTCGATGCGCAGGCCGTTGTCCAGAAGCAGAACCTGGTAGCCGCCCTTGTACACGGCCGTGCTCACGTGCGCGTCCCAGCCGCCGGGTTCGACAGAATCTGTCAAACGGATTTTCTCGGGGCGGATGGTGAGGGCGCCCTTCTCCCAGGGGACGTTCTGCGAGAGGTCCCAGGTCCCGAAGGATGTGCGCACCTGACGCTCGCCGCAGCGTTCGGCCTCGATGAAGTTCTCGGTCCCCAGGAAATCGGCCACGAAGCGGGTGGCTGGGCGGTCGAAGACCTCGCGCACCGGCCCGCACTGGGCGACGCGTCCCTTGTTCATCACGGCCACGCGATCCGAGACCGTGAGGGCTTCCTGCTGGTCGTGGGTCACCATGATGAAGGTGGTCTTGAGACGCTGCTGGAGCTGGCGCAGCTCCACCTGCACCTCCATGCGAAGCTTCGCGTCCAAGGCCGACATCGGCTCGTCCAGGAGAAGTACCTGCGGCTCGTTGACCAGGGCGCGAGCCATCGCCACGCGCTGGCGCTGGCCGCCCGACATCTGATGGGGCATGCGCTTCTCGAAACCTTCGAGCCGCACGAGAGTCAGTGCTTCGCGGGCCCGTTCGTAGGCGTCGGTCTTGGAGAAGTTGCGCGAGAAGAGGCCGTACGCCACGTTCTCCAGCACGTTCATGTGCGGGAAGAGCGCGTAGCTCTGGAAGACGGTGTTGAAGGATCGTTGGTTGGCGGAGAGGCTTGTGATGTCCTTTCCCAGCATGACGATGCTGCCCGCATCGGGAAGCTCAAGGCCCGCAAGCAGGCGCAGCAGGGTGGTCTTGCCGCAGCCCGAGGGACCCAGGAGAGTGAAGAACTCGCCGGCTCCGATCGAGAGGCTGACATCGTTGAGGGCCGCCACGGCCCCGTATTGCTTGGTCAGGTGCGATAGTTCCAGGTCCATGCATTGATCCTACGCAACAGCGATGCCAAACGAAGTTGCATGACCAGGAACTCTGACAAGTTCTGTCAGCGAACGAATTGTCGACGTTGGGCTGTCACGGAATTGTCAATGTCCGTTCATTAATGAGAAAGAGAACTTGGAGGACTCGATCGGTGCGGATTCCTAGCTTCCTTGCATGAACAAGCTCTATCGTCTGCCCCAAGAAGCCAAGCTGGCCGGAGTCTGCGCCGGCCTTTCCGTACATTTCGGGATCGACCCGACGGTCATGCGCATCCTGGTCGTCGCGCTGGCGCTGTTCACGGGATTCTTCCCCACCGCGATCGCCTACGCGGTGGTCGCCTGGATCACTCCCGTGCGCCTGGACTGAAGTCGCGCAGGGCGCAGCAGGCCGCGGCTTTCTCCACGTCATCCTTGAGGCGCAAGGCATGCTGCCGGACCACGTGGGCATGCCCGCTTTCGGAGAGTACGCGGCCCAGGTATTCCTGCTCGGTCTGGCCCGGCGTAGGAACCAGCAGGCATCGGCTCTCCAGTACGGTGAGGTCCATCAAGGTGCTGTAGCCGCCGCGGGTGATGACCACGCGGCATTCGCTCATCTCCTTGGCCAGCTCGCGCGCCGGGAGATGGGGCACCGCCTCGATGTTGCCGCACACCTCGTGGTCGGGCGGGAGTTCGGGACGTCCGCGCACGATCAGGTGCTTGCCCGGCAAGGCGCGAAGTCCCTTGCGCAGGATCGCCTCGAACTGACTGCGGGCAGGTTCGGGTCCGGACAGGACTGACACGGTCTCCCACAGGATGCGCGTGGTCTCGAAGGGCTCCATGCGTGTGAGGGGCCCGATCCAGCGCAGGGGAGGGAAGAGGGACGGTCGGGAAGGATGCCCGAGCTTGCCGGAAAGGCCGGGGGCCTTGGCGAAGTCGGGGATCCAGACCTCGCGGAAGGGCCGGGCCAGGCCGGCCATGACAAATTCCGTCAAACTCTCGAGGATCCCGAAGGGGCGAGGGAGGGAAAGACGCAGCTGGTGCGTCATCAGGATCGAGGGGACGCGGGCGTCCCGGACTCCGTAGCGGTTGTCGGAGAGGATCCAGCCGACCCCGTCCCGATCCACCAGCGAGCACACGGCGCGGCGCTCCGCGCGGATGGCGTGCAGCATGCGGGGAAGCCCGGCAAGCAGCCCCGGGACGAGCCAGAGGCCGGGGGCGTAGCGGATCTCCCAGGAAGGCAGGGTGCGGCATTCCAGTTCGGGAAATTCCCGTCTCCAGAATTCCAGGGCCGCGCCGTCGCTTGCCAGGATCACGCGGCAGCCGTTTTCCTGCAGCCGACGGACCAGCGGGACGCAGCGGGTCGCATGGCCCATGCCCCAGTTCAGGGCCGCCACCAGGGCGATCGTACCGGGCGGGGGAAGGACGATGTCTTCGGGCGTCGCCATCAGAACTCGTGGATGAGGAGAGGACGAGCCTTCTCGCTCACTCCGTGGGGCAGGTTGAGCAGCACGACCTCGGTGCGGTCGCCGCGGCGGGTGTTGATGATCAGACGATCCAGGCTGCGGCGCGTGATGGACAGGCCGCGCCCGTGGTTCAGCACGTTTCCCAGCGTGAGTCCGCCCACCGACTGCCGGCTCTGCCGCAGCAGCCATCCCAGCACGGCGCGCTTCTCGAGCTTGCCGCCGCGATCGAGGATGGCGCAGCCGGATCCCCTCTCGGAGCGTCCCCAGAAGAGGTACACCCCCTGGTCGCGCCCCAGCGTGACGTCCTGGGCCCATTCGGCCTTGCGGGCCCCGTCCTCGCCCAGCGAGCCGTAGTACACTGCGTTGGTGAGCATCTCGGTCAGCACGCGGAAGAAGATGCGGTCCTTGCCCTCGGGCTTGAAGAACAGGGAAACCTGCCTCGCGATGGGAAGGATCTCGGAGGAGGAACGCAGCTGGCGTCCGTGGATCGATGCGTCGGCGCCGATCCATCGTTCCAGTCCGAACACGTCCTCGGTCAGGAGCGCCGCGGTCGCCTCCACTCCGTCGCGCACCGGATGTTCCCCGTGGCTGCAGAGGATGGTGGCCACGTCGTATTCCAGGGCCAGCTCCAGGTGCTCCTCGACGGGCTGCGAGGTGTAGAGCAGGACCTGGGTGTCGGGACGGTGCTCCCGCAGGAACCCCACCAAATCGGGCCAGGCGATGCCGGTTAGCTCGGTGGAGAAGATGGCCAGGCGGAAGCTGCGGTTCTGCAGCGCCTCCAGGGCGCGGCTGCCGTGGCTGATCTCCTCGCAGTCGAGGCCCAGCTCCAGATGCAGGTCGCGACGCAACCCCCTGCGCAGCGAGGCGTCGGGGGAGGCGATCAGGATGCGGCTCCCGGCGGTGCGGGATGCGGCCGGGTGCAAGTCTGCCCTACTTGAGGAACATGGGGATGCGCCCCAGGTCGTGGAAGGTCACGTACAGGGCCAGGGCCAGGAACAGGTAGAAGGCGCCGTTGGTGAGGTAGTCCATCAGCTTGGGCGGGGCGGGCTTGCCGCGGACGGCTTCGATCGCCAGCTCCAGCAGGCGTCCGCCGTCGGTGATGACCAGCGGCAGGAGGTTGAGGATGCCCAGGTTGATCGAGAGCATGGCGGCGAACTCGAACAGCGCCTGGTAGCCTTCGTGGGCGACGCGTCCGGCCATCTGGATGATGCCTACCGGGCCCGCGAGGTTCTTGGGGGAGACGGCTCGGGTGGCCAAGGCCTTGAGGAAGCGGAAGATGGTCGAGGCGCTGTTGACGCATTCGCGTCCGGCGCGCCCGGCCGCGGCGATGGGGCCGTAGCGATGATGGACCAGCGGGACGACATCGGCAGGCATGAGCCCCAGCATCCAGCGCTTCTCCGACTCGTTGTACATCGGCTTTACGGAAAGCTCGAGGCGTGCGCCGGGACGGCCGATGCTCAGGCGGAGGGTGTCTCCACCCAAGGCGTTGACCTGCTTGGGCAGGAGGTCGGCGGCGGGCAAGGGGATGCCGCCCACGGCAAGGATGGTGTCGCCGGGAAGGAGTCGGGCCTTCTGGGCCGGGAGTCCGTTCACCAGGGACTGGACGACGACGGTGCCGCCCAGCTGCATTCCGGCCCAGCCCAGCTCGGAGAGCTTGCCGGGTCCGGCCTGGGGACGGACCTTGAGGGAAAGGCGCGCACTGCCGCGCTGGACCTCGACGGTGACGTTGCGGTTCTTGGCCAAGGCGAAGTGCTCGAGGGCCGATTCGGCCTTGCGGATCTCGGAACCGTCGATCGCGACGATCGTGTCCCCGGCCAGGAGGCCGCCCAAGGCCGCGGCCGATCCGGGCTCGATGCCGGCGACCACGGGATGCTGGCGTGCCGGCTCCTTCAGGCCGACCATGGCAAGGATCCAAAGCAGGAGGAAGGCGAACACGATGTTGACCACGGGGCCGGCCACCGCGATGGCGGCGCGCACGCGGATCGACTTTTTGTCGTAGCCGTTGGGATCGGATGGCTCGTCCTTGCCGGCTTCCTCGCCTGGCATGGCGACGTAGCCGCCGAAGGGGATGGCCGAGATGCGGTATTCGATGCCGTCGCGGACGGTCTTCCAGATCGCCGGGCCGAAGCCGATCGAAAATGTCTGGACCGTGGTGCCGGTGCGGCGGGCGACGAGGAAATGTCCCAGCTCATGCACGAGCACCAGGACGGAAAGGACGGCGATCCCGATGGGGATCTGCCAGAGGAGGGAAGTCCAGTTCATGCGTTCTCCACGAGGGTCTGGGCGTGGCGGCGGGCCCACGCGTCGGCTTCAAGCAGCTGTTCAAGAGTGGGTCGCGGCACCTTGGGCGCATCGCCCACGGAGCGCGCCACGATGGCGGGAATGTCCAGGAAGGAGATGCGGCGATCCAGGAAGGCCCCGACGGCGACTTCGTTGGCGGCATTGAGCACGGCCGGCGCGATGCCGCCTTGCTTGCCTGCATCGTATGCCAGGGCCAGGGAGGGGAAACGGTCGAGATCGGGGGCCTCGAAGTGCAGGGTTCCGATGCTGGCCAGGTCCAGGCGAGGTCCCGAGAGGCTTGCGCGGTCCGGGGCGACCAGCGAATAGAGGATGGGAAGACGCATGTCGGGAGTGCCCAACTGCGCCATCAGTGCACCGTCGCAGAAGCGCACCAGCGAATGCACATGGCTTCCGGGATGGACCAGCACCTCGATCCGCTCGAAGGGGATGCGGAACAATACATGAGCCTCGATCACCTCCAGACCCTTGTTGAACAGGGTCGCCGAGTCGATGGTGATCTTGGGACCCATCGACCAGGTCGGGTGCTTGAGGGCGCGCTCGACGGTGATGTGGGCGAACTCGTCGGCCGGCAGGGTGCGGAAGGGACCGCCCGAGGCCGTGAGGATCAGGGCCTCGACTTCTTCGGGAGGACGTCCGCCCAAGGCCTGGTAGATGGCCGAGTGCTCGGAATCCACGGGCAGGAGGCTGGCCTTGGGGTTGGCGTCGAGCAGCTCGTTGATGAGCTGGCCGGCCATCACCAGGGTCTCCTTGTTGGCCAGGCACACGCGCAGGCCTGCGCGGATGGCTTCCATGGTAGGGAGGCATCCGATCGAGCCGACCAAGCCGTTCACCACGGTCGTGGCCTCCGGCATGCGTGCCAGCTCGAGCAGACCGTCCATGCCGGCCAAGACCGGCCTTCCCAGGCGCGAGGCGGCTTCCTTGGCGGCGTCCGGCTCGAAGAGGCAGAGGCGGGCTTGAGGGAACTCCGCGGCCAGCGCGCAGAAGTCCGCGACACGCCCCTTGGCCGCGAGGGCGACGACGGAGAATCGATCAGGATGCTCACGCACCACGGAAAGGGTGCTTTGGCCGATGGAGCCGGTGGCTCCCAGCACGACAAGTTTCTGACGCATACCCGTTGGAATGTATGAAAGCCGAGCCGCACCGGTGCCGCGTTTGTTCGCTCCGGCCCGATCAGGCCCGTTGAAACCCGTACGCAACGCGTCCGGATCGCCGTTGTGACAATTTCTGTCAAGCCTGCGCCTAGCTTTGGCGCCATGACACGGCCAGGCTCCTCCACGACTTCGACCTCGGCCCTTGTGCTCGGCTCCCTCGGCGGGAAGCAGGAGCGGAAGGCATGGCGCTGGCCGATCCTTGGCGCGACCCTGGCCCTGTTGGTCGGGGCGGGCGGATGGCTGGGCATGCGTCATCTCGATGCGCTCGAATCGCGCATGGTGCGCTCCGACACTCTGCTCCTGGAGGCGCGGGCCCAGATCCTGGGACTGAAGAAGAGCCTTTCCGGATCGGAGAGGGGCACCTCGGATGTCCTGCTGCGCCTTTCCGGCTCCAACACCATCGGCGACGAGCTGGCTCCCTTGCTTGCCCAGGGCTGGCTCTCCGACCTGGGCGGGACCCAGGCGCGGATCGTGCTCGATTCGGCCCTTCCGGAGCATCGCCAGATCAAGGCACGCTTTGCCGGAATCGAAGCGATGCAGAAGGTGGATGTCCTGGCAAGGGGGTCGGGAACCGCCTTCGAGCACCTGCGCAAAGGCCTGTGCGACCTGGGCATGTCCTCGCGCCCCGTCTCGGAATCCGACCTGGAAGCCTTTGAGGCGGAGGGGATCCTGGACATGGCACCTCCCGCCAGCGAGCATGTGATCGGCCTGGACGCCATCGCCGTGGTGGTGCATCCCGGCAATCCGGCCACCTCACTTTCGATGGCGGATGTGAGGGATATCTTCACCGGCAAGGTCGTCGATTGGTCGAGCCTGGGCCTGGGAATGAGCGGTCCGATCCATCTGGTGGGGCGCGACGCGAACTCCGGCACGCACGGGTTCTTCAAGGACGTGGCCCTGGCCAAGGCCGAGTACGGGGCCGGAATCGTCCAATTCCCCTCGCACGCCCTGGTGGCGGCCAAGGTGATGGAGGATCCGCAGGCGATCGGCTATGTGAGCCTGCCTTATGTGGCCAAGACCAAGGCGCTGGCCCTGCGCGAAGGCAGCGGCCCTCCCGTGTATCCGGCGGTCTTTGCCGTGCGCACCGAGGAGTACCCGCTTTCCCGCCGTCTTTATCTCTACCAGGAAGCCGGCTCCACCAACGTCTTGGCTGGCGAATTCCTGGAATATGCGCTGGGCTCCAAAGGCCAGGCCCTGGTGGAGAAGGCCGGATTCGTTCCGCTGGCGATCGAGATCGGCTCCCGGGAAAATCGCTCCGCCGTGCGACTCCCTGCAGCGCTTCGCGAGCAGTTGCAGCGGTGCGAACGCCTGTCCACCACCTTCCGCTTCAGCAAGGACGGAAAGCTCGACAGCCGAGCCAAGCGCGACATGGGACGTTTGCAGGACATCCTGGCGCAGAGCCGGCCCGGAGCCCGCTTGTTCCTTGTCGGCTACTGCGATTCCGGAGCCGATCCGATCGAGGATATCTCCCGCTCTCGAGCCCTGGCGGAAACCGTCCGTGGCGAATGGAACCATCAAGGCGGCACGGGAAGCGTCCAGGTGCTTGCGGGCGGCTCCTGGCAACCGCTCTCGAACAACGGCACCGTCGAAGGACGCGCCCGGAACCGTCGCGTCGAAGTCTGGATCCATTCCAGGTGATCGCTTTCCTGCTGTCCCTCCTGGCCGCAGCCTTCCCGGCCGACCGTCTGCAGGCCAAGGTCGAGGCTGCCTTCGTGGCGCGCGATTCCTTCTGCGTGAGCCTTCGGGAAGGAGCGCCTCCGCCCCTCTTCTCCTCGGCCGACCCGATCGTGTTGGGACGCATGGGTGTCCTGCTCTCCAATGCCGAGGCCAGTCGCAATCCTTGGTTCCATCTGCTGCGAGCCCTGCATGAAAAGCATATCGGCTCCGGCAAGGACGAGATGTTCGTGGACAACGCCTTGTTTGTGGCCCGGGACGACGCCGGGACGCTGGCCGCCCTTTCGCTCGAGCTGCAACGACAAGGGGAGTTTGCCCTGGCCTCCAGGGCCGCCTCGAACGCGAACAAGGCGTTCCGCAGCGCCGGTGGCGTGCGCAGCGTCTATCTGGAGGGTTTGTGGGAAGATGCCGCCGGGCGCGACACGCTGCGCGCCCGTGAATGGCGCCTCCTGGCAGGCCAGGTCTCGCGAGCGGCCCTGGACGGCTCCACGACGGAAGGACATTCGCTCCTGGCCTGGCCACTGTCGCTGCTTTCCGGCACCTGGATGCATGGGTGGCGCGCCAGTCTCGAGCTGTTCCGGCAGGGCTGGAGCCTTGGGCGCTGTGCCGCCGCCTGGTTCCTGGCCCTTGCCGTGCTTGCCTTGGGAATCCGCCACCTCCCGGCCGTGCTCCATCCTTTGCGGGAACTCCTGGGCTTCCTTCCGGAACGGATGCGCCTTGTCGTGTCCTGGCTGCCCTTGCTGGGATTCCTGGCGGCTGGATGGGTCATGCTAGGTTGGGTGATCCTGCTGGTGACGGCTGGTCGCTGGCGATCGCCCGCCGAACGTTGGGGCGGAGTGTTGGCCGCGACGTTCCTTGCGCTTGCGCCCGTGGATGCTCTGGTGGGCGGGACCTTCCTGGACATCGACGCCCGCTCCGGGACCTTGGGCACGGTCGTGGCGGCGTTGGATGGGGACGATTTCCAGGACGACACCCTGCTTGCCGGTGCCGTAAGCCATGCGCGAATGGGAAACAGCGCCCAGGCCTTGCGTTGCCTGCAGGCCGGGCGGGAGAACGCCGGGACGGGCTGGCCGCAGGATCTCGAAGGATGGGTGCTCAATACCGACAAGGACGGACGCGCGCGAGAGATCCTCGAGACCGCCTGGCTTCGCGACCGTAATCCCTGGAGCGGCCTGGCGTTGGGAAAGGAAGTGGACACGACCTTGGAGCTGCGGCGCCAGCTGGAACTCGGCCGCGAACCATCTGCTCCTGAACCGACGCCGACCCAGCTCCTGGGCATGTTCATGCGGGGGCTGGGCCGCGGAGCCTATCGGGCGGTGTGGATGCCACGCAGCATTGTCCCCCTGCAGCTCTTCGGTTGGATGAGCGTACTGCTCCTTGCGGTCGTGGCTGGCTTGGGACTATCCTCCGCGCGGCATGGCCAGGGCATCGAGCCGTGCGTGGTCTGCGGTCACACGACCTGCTCCCGCTGCCGCAAGTCCTCCCTGTGTGCAGGCTGTCGGAGCAGACTCGCCCAAGCGGTCGATGCGAACGGCCGCAGGCAGCTGCGGCTGGAGCTCGTGTCGCGCCGCATCAAGGCGCGACGCGATTTCGGCAACGTGGCCGACACCTTCCTGCCGGGGTGGGGCGGACTCGTGAGCGCTCCCGGTCCGGCTTGGGGAACCCTTGGCGTCCTGGGCACGACCTGCGTCGTGCTAGGCATCGGATCCCATGCAGCTCTCTGGATTGGGGATATCGAAGGGATGCCCTCCCTTTGGTTGCGCCTGCTCGGGTGCCTTCCGTTCATCCTCTGGATCGGCGTGTTGATGCCGATCCGTCGGGGTCTCCTTGCGCGGAGCCGTGGCTGATGGCAATCGCAGGCGTGTTCGGCGAATTCGATCTGGCGGGAATCCTCCAGATGCTGCAGGGGCAGAGGGCCGGCGGGCGGCTGCTCCTGAACCACGAGGGGAAGCAGGGAGTACTGACGCTGGCGCACGGCCGGATCTCCGATGCGCGCTGCGACGATGCGGGGGTCAATACCATGTGTCTTCGCTATCTCGCGGCGAAAGGGTTGGACGTCCAGCCAGCTTGGTCGCGCCAAGGCGTCAAGGCGGGCGCGGGACTGCTCGTCAAGGCGCGCGAGGCGAAGGTCCTGCGCGAGGACGAGGCGCAGATGCTGCACCGCCAGTTGCTCCTTGACCTGGGCACCCAGCTCTTCGAGTGGGAAAAGGCGGAGTTCCGCTTCATTCCCGGGGAGGGGCCGGCCGCGGAGATCTCGATCGGGGTCGATGAGCTCACGCTGGAAGCCATGCGCCGCAGCGACGAATTGCCGATTTTTGTCAAGGAGATCCCTGCATCGGCCGTGCTGGATCGCAAGGTGGACCTGGAGCGCTTTCCTGTGAAGGAGGACGACGTGCCGCTCCATCACCCGGCACGGCATGTGCTTGAACTGGTGGACGGCGTTTCGTCCGTGGAGGAACTGCTTCCGCGCAGCTGGCTTTCGCCGTTCCGCTTCCGCGAGGCGCTGCATCACCTGCGCCTGCGGGACTGGATCGAGGAGGCGGACCAGGTCTCGGTGCACGATGCCCAGGAGGACGAAGAGGAAGGGCAGGGGGGATTGTGGCGCGCCGCTGCGATCCTGGCCGGAGTGGCCGTCACGTCGCTGGCCCTAGCCCTGGCCATGCGCGAACGGCCGGTCGTGGCCTTTCTCGGCGCAGGGAATCCCGCCGCCCAGGTGCGGCTGGAAGTGCGTGCCCGTCCCGCCGCCAGCTGGCAGAGGGCCGGAGTCGGAAAGCCTCCCGTCACCGCCGTCGTTCCGGACAGCTACACGAACGGCCCCTAGCGGCTATCTTTGGGGCCTCAAAACGGAGACCAATCGCATGAAGGCCCATTTTCGCTCCATTGAAAACCATGAGATCCGCCACGAGCTGGAAGAGGTCGTGTACGACCACGAAGGCTCCTTGCTCGAGGTTCATCATCCTCTCGAGCCCTTGAAGATCCGTTCCGCCGACGAGTGGAAGGAACTCCTGCACGCACGCCTGTCGTCCTTCGACCTGGCCGACCGCTCGGGCGTGTGGAGCAAGCGCGAATGGGTGCTCCCGCAGATCCCGCACGAGCACATCGTGACCCTGGGCGAGGGTTGGAACCCGCTCCTTCCGGACCCCCGCACGGCAAAGCGCCTGGGCCTTGCCGATCTTCGCCTCAAGCTCTGCGGCACCACCCACACCGGCTCCTTCAAGGACCTGGGAATGACAGTTCTTGTCAGCTGGGTGAACCATCTGATCAAGACCGGCGCCCCCATCCGCGCGGTCGCCTGCGCCTCCACCGGCGACACCTCGGCCGCCCTGGCCGGCTACGCCGCCTCGGCCGGCATCCCCGCCATCGTCTTCCTGCCCGCCGACAAGGTCTCGCTTGCCCAGCTGATCCAGCCGGTGGCAAACGGGGCCCACGTGCTGGCCCTGGACACCGACTTCGACGGCTGCATGAAGGTTGTCCAGGAGCTCACGCAGGACAGGAGCATCTACCTCGCCAACTCCAAGAACTCGCTGCGCGTGGAAGGCCAGAAGACGGTCTCCATCGACGTGGTGCAGCAGCTGGGCTGGGAAGTCCCGGACTGGTTCGTGATCCCCGGCGGCAACCTGGGCAACGTCTCGGCGCTGGCAAAGGGCCTGGACATGCTCTACGATCTGGGCATCCTTTCCGGCAAGCGTCCGCGCATCGCCGTGGCGCAGGCCGAGGCGGCAGATCCTTTGGTCAAGGCCTTCGAGAAGGGCTTGGGTGCGCTCGAGCCCCAGACCGCCCGGCCTACGCTTGCTTCGGCCATCCGCATCGGCAATCCCGTCAGCTACCCGAAGGCCGTGGATGCGCTCAAGCGCTACAACGGCGTGGCCGAGTCCGTCTCGGAAGATCGCCTGGCTGATGCCGCCGCACGTGGCGACCTGACCGGCTTCTACCATTGCCCGCACACCGGCGTCGCGCTGGGTGCCTTGGAGCAGCTGATCGAGAAGGGCACGATCGAGAAGGGCTCCAAGGTCGTGGTGGTCAGCACCGCACACGGCCTGAAGTTCAGCGAGTTCAAGACCGGCTACCACGAGTCCAAGCTCGCGGGCGTCGAGTCGCGTCTGGCCAACCGCGTCGAGCGCATCGCGCCCACCTTCGCGGCCGTGCAGGACGCCCTGAAGAAGCGCCTGGGCTGAGCTTGCAATAGGGAAGGGGCGCGCCTCCCCGCCCAAGCGATGTTGCGACGCCCTCCGGGGCGTCTTTTCGTTTCCGGGACGGGGATCGGGCTGCCTGCCAAGCCCTTCGGCTGTTCCAACCCACCCCGACCCGCCCTACCAGGGCGGGAGGTCATCCTTTCCGAAGGGTCTTGGGCCTATCGGCCGGCATCCCTGGCGCAAGAGTAGCTGGCCGATTCCCCTCCCGGACGGGAGGGCAGGGGAGGGGATGGTCCAACGAACGATCCCTACCGCATTTTCCCTGCGCGCCTCGGTTGGGAATCCGGCGCGCGCATAGTTACATTTCCAACCTTGCCAAGAGGCATGTTCTCCGGCGCGGCCGGGTTTCCATCCACGATGAGGATACAATGAAGGTCTATACCACGAAGGACGGATCGCTCGCTCCCTTCAAGAACAAGACGATCGCAGTGATCGGCTACGGCTCCCAGGGACACGCTCAGGCCCAGAACCTGCGCGACTCCGGAGTGAACGTCATCGTCGGTCAGCGCAAGGGTTCGGAGAACTATAAGCTGGCGATCAAGCACGGCTTCAAGCCGGGCGAGACCCTGTTCACCGCCGCCGAGGCCGCCGAGCGCGCCGAGTTCATCCAGATCCTGCTGCCGGACGAAGTCCAGGCCGAGATCTACGAGAAGGACATCGCCCCGCACCTGACCAAGGGCAAGAGCCTGATCTTCTCGCACGGCTTCAACGTGCACTTCGGCTACATCAAGCCTCCCGCCGACGTCGACGTGTTCCTGTCGGCCCCCAAGGGCCCGGGCCACATGGTCCGCGCCGAGTACGAGAAGGGCGGCGGCGTGCCGGGCCTGATCGCCATCCACCAGGATGCTTCGGGCAAGGCCCACAAGAAGGCCCTGGCCCACGCGACCGGCGTCGGTTGCATCCGTGGCGGCGTCTACGAGACCTCCTTCAAGGAAGAGACCGAAACGGACCTCTTCGGCGAGCAGGTCGTGCTTTGCGGCGGTCTTTCCGAGCTGATCAAGGGCGGATTCCAGACCCTGGTCGACGCCGGCTACGCTCCCGAGATGGCCTACTTCGAGTGCATGCACGAAGTGAAGCTGATCGTGGACCTCATGTACCAGGGCGGCCTGTCGTACATGCGCTACTCGATCTCCAACACCGCCGAGTACGGCGACTACGTGACCGGCCCGAAGATCATCACCGACGCGACCCGCAAGGCGATGAAGAAGGCCCTGACCGACATCCAGAAGGGCACCTTTGCCAAGAACTGGATGACCGAAGTGCACAAGAACGGCATGAAGGATTTCCGCGCCAAGCAGAAGTCCGAGCGCGGCCTCCAGCTCGAGGAAGTCGGCAAGAAGCTGCGCAAGAACATGAAGTGGTTCGAGGCCAAGGAAGTCAAGTAAGGCTCCCAGGCCCGACAGATCCTGTCTCTGACAAAATCTGTCACGAGCCCCGTCCGCAAAGCGGACGGGGCTTTTTCGTGCCCGGTCCGGGCCGAGGGTGGGGGAGTCACCTCCCCCAGCCGGCTTCCCCCTTGAAGAACCGCGACGAGGCGGCTAGCTTCAGGCGCTGTATTCCCGCCCTGAAAGGAGTCGCATGGCCTATCAGCTCAATCCCGACGGATCCGTGTGCTGGCACTGCGACAGCGCGTGGCTGGCCGCCCAGAAGGCGGCGGAGGATTCCGCCAAGTGGGCCGCAACCAACGTCCAGATCTCCTCGTTCTGGAAGATGACGCATTCGACCCTGTTCTGGTTCGTCGTCCTTTCGGTGGTCGGCCTGTTCGTCCTGGCCCGGATGCATACCTCGACGCGCTGACGTGACTTGGGATGCAGGACGCATCGATTCGAGCGTCTGACACCAAGGCTGCGGTGACCATTCTCCGCAGAGGCCTTGATTGCGCATAATTTATATTATGTTAATTAGAGCCTAGCCGAGCCGCGAGTTGAGCTTGATTCAAGCCCCGTACTTCTCGACATATCCCCGCGGCGTGATCATGCCGCGTTCCAACCAGCGCGTAGTCGAGTCACCCACGACCACCAAGGTCTTCATGTCAACCTCCTCGACGGGGAAATCGGCCAGGGTCCCGCGCACGATCCGCTGATCCGGGCTCCCGGCCTCGCGCACCCCGGCCACGGGAATCGTCCCGACGCGCCCCTGTGAGAGCATGTCCAACGCCTGCCGCAGCAGGTCGGGACGGCCGCGAGAGCGCGGGTTGTACAGCACGCAACTGAGGTCCCCGACGGCGATCCCCGCGAGCTTTTGACAGATCCTGTCCCACGGGACCATCAGGTCCGAGAGGCTCACGACGGCCCAGTCGAGCATGAGCGGGGCCCCCAGGGCAGCAGCGGCGGCCTGGGCGGCGGTCATCCCGGGAACGATCTCGATGGGACAATCGAGGCCGCGGGCTTGGGCGATCTCCAGCGCAAGCCCCGCCATCCCGTACACGCCCGCATCCCCGGAACTGATCAGGGCGACCTCGCGCCCCGACATGGCAAGCTCCAAGGCCTGCTGGACCCGCTCGATCTCCCCCTTCATCCCGGAGCGGACGACCTCCTTGCCGACCAGATGCTCGCGCACCGCATCGACATAGGCGGCGTAGCCAACCACGACCTGGGATTGCGCAAGCGCCGTCAGTGCGGCGGGAGTGCGATGGCAGGCGGCTCCGGGGCCGATTCCCACCACCCGCAGCGTTCCTGAGCGACGGACACCAGCACCGGCCCCAGGACGAATCGTTTCACCAGACATGAGGTTCTCCTTCCGGCCGCCAGGGCCGCGGGTCGGGATACGGCAGGCAATCCCACATGGCGCGACGCGGCCGTGCAGGGTGCCCTTCGACGGGAACGGATCTCCTGGTCGTGGACGATCAGGAGAGGAAGATTCAGGTGAGCGGCGGCGGCGAGCAGGCCGGGCTCGTTGCGCTTGGGAGCCGCGGTCGCAAGCGTGCGCACCTGCTGCAAAGGCAGGCCGTGCGATGCCAGGGCCGCCTCGATGGCTGCGACGATCTGCCCCGCCGTCGCGCCCTTGCGGCACCCCACCCCGACGATCAGGTCGTGCACGGCCTCCGAGGCCGTGGTCACGATGGGTTCGCAGCCCAGCAGGTTCGAGACGCGTTCGGAGAGCCGGTTGGCTCCCCCTTCGTGTCCCCCCACCAGGGGAATGGCCCAGCGGGCCAGGGCATCCACCACCACCACCCCGGGATCCCTGGTCTTGTGCTCCAGGAGCGGGGCGATGGAGCGCACCACCGCCCCGGTCGGCGCGAACACCACGATTCCACGGGCCCCAGGCCACAGCTCGGCCAGGCGATCCGCCAGCCGAGGGAACGTCAGGGCCTCTTCCCTCCCCGGATCGACCAGTTCATGCACGTGCAGAGGCGCCTGAAGGCGGCGTGCCAGATAGGCGGCGGCCTTGCCGGCCTGAGGCGTCAGACAGACGACAGCCAACCCCTCCTTGACAGATTCCCTCACTTGGCCTCTCTCCAGCCGTGGGTGAACTCCGAGGCGTAGAGTCGCGAGGGCGGAGCCCCGCCCGCCAACGCCGGCCCGACCAGCAGGATCGCCAACCGGTCGATCCCCTCGGCGGCGGCCTGGGCGGGAATGTCCGCAAGCCTGCCCCGCAGGATCTTCTGCTCGGGCCACGAGGCGCGGGACACCAAGGCCGCCGGACAGTCCGGGCCGTAGGCCGCTGCCAGCTTCTCCACCGCGCCCAGAAGAAGCCCCGAGGAGAGGTAAAGGCACAGGGTGGCTCCGGTCCTTGCGAAGACCTCCGGTTCCTGTCCCGCCGGCACGGGGGTCCGCCCCGGGGCACGGCACAGGACCACGGCCTGCGCCACTTCCGGGCGCGTCAGTTCCTGTCCCAACGCGGCCGCGGCCGCCTGGAAGGCGCTGATGCCGGGAACCACCGAGACCGGGATCTCTCGGCTTCGCAGCGCCTCGATCTGCTCCCCGATCGCCCCCCACAGCGCCGGTTCCCCGGTGTGGAGCCGCACGGTCCGTAGCCCTTTCGCATGGGCTTCGACCAGCACGGCAAGGATCGCTTTGAGATCCATCCCCGCCGAGTCGTGGCGCACGCATCCTGCCGGGACCAGATCGGCGATGGAGGGATGCACGAGGCTTCCGGCCCATACCAGCACCTCGCATTCCTGCAGAAGGCGAAGGGCCTTGACCGTGAGCAGATCGGGATCTCCGGGCCCGGCCCCGACGAACCAGATCATGGCGCCTCCTCGTTCGAGGAAAGGGCGACGGCGAGGTATCCGGTGCTGCCTTCGGGATCGTCCTGCCAACCCTCGCGCACCTCCTCGCCAGGCAAGGTCACCCGACAAGCCAGGACAGAATCTGTCCGGCCTGTGCGTCGCAGCAGGGCATCGAGACCGGGAAGGCGATCAGCCACCTTCAGGAAAGCGGCCGAGTCCCCGCATCGCAACGCCTCCTCGAGCCAGGGCCGAGACAGGTCGGAGGCCCAGGGCACCACGATCAGGGCGCGATCCCCCTCGACCAGCGCTCGCTCGGTACGGGCCGCCGCCGCCGAGAACGAGGTGATCCCGGGAACCGTCTCGACCTTCTGGTCGGGCTTGAGATCCAGGATCGCGCTGCGCAGGTAGGTCCAGGTGGAATAGAGCGACGCGTCGCCAAGGGTCAGGAAGGCGACGTCGCCCTCCTCCAGCCAGGCCAGGATCCGGCGGGCCGCATCGCTCCAGGCCTGCCGCAGCACGGCCGGGTCGCGGACCATCGGAAAGACCAGTTCCTCCAGGCGCGAACGCTCCGAGAGATGGGGACGTGCGATGGAGGCCGCCAGGCTCTCCTCCCCCTTGCGAGGGCGGGGCCCGACCACGAGGGGAACATGACGGAGCACCTCCACGGCGCGCAGGGTCAAGAGGTCGGGAGCGCCGGGTCCGATGCCCAGGCCGTACAACGTGTTCATGAGGTGCTTTCCGTCGCGATGGCCGGGCGAGACCTGGCATGCCGACTGACCGATGGGAAACCGAAGCTCCCTACGCAGACGCATCGCAAATCACTGTCGCCGAGACATTCCATCGCCCTATCCAAGAGGCAAGGATCCGAAAGCCGTCACGTTTGCGACGGCACCTCGGGCAGGTCTCCTGGCTCGGGACCCCGTCACCCACCTTCCCGGGATCTTTCCCAGTGGCTTTGCGGACGACAGGTTGCGACATGCATCGCGCCCCTTACAGTGGCTGGTCCGCTGCCGATTCGCACGGCATTCCCGGGCTTGCGGAGATCGACTCTCCACGCACCCCGCTTTCGCAGACCCGAAGGCGGCAGGAAAGCTAGGCGATCGCGGACTCGATCGTCAACGACTTCCTCGCAGGGGATGTGCGACGGCTCGGACAGGCAAAAAAGAAGCCCCGGAAGTCGAAACTTCCGGGGCTCTATAGCGGTACTCGGATTTGAACCAAGGACGCAGGGATTATGATTCCCTCGCTCTAACCAACTGAGCTATACCGCCGATTAGGTGAACAAATATAGGCGGACTTTTGAACATGTCAAGGGGGAGTGTGACTACCTTTCCCCTCCGTGAAGAGACCTTGCATTGCAATCGTAGGACGCGCCAACGTCGGCAAGTCCAGCCTGTTCAACCGGATCCTGGGGCATCGTGCCGCCGTGGTCCATGATCGCCCGGGTGTGACCCGGGACCGCCACTTCCAGGAATGGATGTTCAACGGGCGTCGTATCGACGTCGTGGACACGGGCGGCTTCATCGACGAGAAGCTCGATCCCCTGGCCGCCGAAGTGCGTCGCCAGATCGAACTGGCTGTGGTCGGTGCGGACGTCGTGCTGTTCATGATCGATGCCCGTACTGGCGTCACCTATGACGATATCCAGATGGCTCGCTACGTCCTGCGCTCCGGCCGCAAGACGCTGCTCTTGGCCAACAAGTCCGAGCGTCCGCAGGATCGCGAGCCTGCCCACGAATGGCTTTCCATGGGCCTGGGACCCGCCCACTGCGTCTCGGCGACCACCGGATACGGCTTCGACGGCCTGATGGAACGGCTCGTTAAGATCCTCCCTCCGCCCATGCCCGAGCCTCCCGAGGAGCGCTCCACCGTGCGCGTGGCCATCCTGGGCCGCCCCAACGCGGGCAAGAGCACCCTGGTCAACCATCTGCTCGGCGAAGAGCGGATGATCATCTCCCCCATTCCCGGCACGACGCGCGACTCGGTCGACACCTCGTTCACCTGGAAGGGCCGCAAGGTCGTCATCACCGATACGGCAGGTCTTCGCAAGAAGGCCAAGGTCAAGGACAGCGTCGAGTACTTCTCGAACATGCGCGCCCTCGAGAGTGTGCGCCGCTCTCACGTGGCCCTGTTCCTTGTCGATGCCGCCACGGGCCTGGAGGAACAGGACCTGCGCATCCTGCGCCAGATCGAGGAGGCCGGCAAGGGCCTGGTGATCGGCTTCTCCAAGTGGGATGCCCGCGAGAAGGATCACCGCACCTTCGACGTGATGGTCAAGGACTTCCGCCAGAAGTACCACACCATCGCCCACGTCCCCATGATCGCCTTCTCCAGCCAGGAATCCCTGCGCGTGGGCAAGCTCCTGGACAAGGTGCTCGAGGTGCGCGAAAGCAACCGGCGCATCGTCGGGCGCGAGCGCATCATCGAGTGGTTCCGCCAGTGCGTCGAGCATCGCCAGCCTCCCGCCGCTTCCGGCCAGTCCGTCAAGCTGCTGCGCTGCTGCCAGGTGCATGTGGATCCGCCGATGTTCGCGATCGAGACCGAGACTCCGCTGCTGTTGAGCGAGAGCTACCGTCGCTACCTGCGAAACAGTGCCCACGACTTCTTCAATCTCGAAGGCGTCCCGCTTCGCATCGCCTTCCGCGACGAGCTGGAGCTGCGCACCGACGAGGATCTGATTCGCCACGGCGGCGTCATGGACCCGATCGCGCTCGCATGGATCGAAAAGGCTCGCAAGGCCCTCGAGGCCGGCGAGAACCAGGACTGAGATGACTTCGCTCGTCTTCGGCACCACCGAGATCAAGCTTGCTCCGGGCCGTCCCTTGGTGGCCGGCCGTGACCGGCTGGCGACCTTGACGCTGCCCGATCCGCACGTCTCGCGCCAGCACGCCAGGATCGAGGCGTTCCAGGACGGATCGGTCCTGGTCTCCGACATCGGCAGCGTGAACGGTGTCCTGGTCTCGGGCGAACGCGTCCCTTGGGCGCTGTTCAATGCCGGCGGCGAGTTCACGCTGGGCTTGACCCGCGTGCGAGTGGAAGCCTGATGCGGCCCCTGGAAGCGGTCGTCGACATCGGCACCAACTCCGCGCTGCTTCTGGTCGCGCAGCAGGACGAGCAGGGAATGTGGCAGACCCGCCTCCAAAAGGAGGCGATCTGCCGCCTGGGCAAGGGAATCGGAGCCGGTTCCCCTATCCAGGCCGATGCCGTGGAGCGCCTGCGCGAAGCTCTGCTTGGATTCCGCGCCACGCTTGCCCTCACGGGCGCACGCCTGCGCGCCGTGGGAATGACAGAATCCGTCCGGGCCGCCAAGAACCCCGAAGTGGCCTTCGCCGTGGTCAACGAGGTCCTGGGCATCATCCCCCGCGCTCTTTCGGGCGAGGAGGAGGCGCGACTGGTCCGCAAGGCCATCCTCTCCCTCTATCAGGAGCCGCCGCGACTGGTGGTGGTCGACATGGGTGGAGGCAGCCTCGAGGTCGATTCGGGACGCAAGTCCTGGAGCATGCCGCTGGGAGCCGTGCGCGTGCATGAGCAGTTCCCCAAGGCGACCCGCGAGCAGATCATCAAGCATGTCCGCGGTATCTTCAAGGAACACGGGCTCCGACGCAGCGCGTTCGTGGGATCGCAGCTGGTCGTGGTCGGCGGCACCGCCACCACGTTGGCCGCGATGGAGCTGGGGATGCGCGAGTACGACGGCTCTCGCCTGGAGGGGATGGCACTTCCCCTCGAACTCTTCGATCGTTGGCAAGCCAAGCTCGATACCCTTCCGACGGCGCTACGCGCCCGTCTGCCGGGCGTCTCGGCCGGCCGCGCCGACATCCTGCCGGTCGGCCTAGCCGTCCTGCGCTTCACCCTGGAATTCCTCAAGGCCGACACGATCCGCGTCAGCGATCGTGGCTTGAGGTGGGGACTTCTTCTGGAGGCACTGGAATCATGAGAATCAACCGATACCTTGCCTCCTGCGGCCTGGGCTCCCGCCGCGCCTGCGAGGAACTGATCCTTGCCGGACGCATCAGCCTCGACGGTCAAGTGGTCCAGGAACTGGCCATCGACATCGGTCCTGATTGCGTGGTGCAGTGCGACGGACAGCTCGTCCAGCCGCCCGAAAGCTACCACGTCGTTCTGTTCCACAAGCCCAAGGGCTGCGTATGCGCGCGCCACGACCCGCAAGGGCGCAAGACGGTCTACGACCTTCTCCCCCCGCACTTCAAACGGCTCGCCCATGTGGGGCGGCTTGACTTCGCCTCGCGCGGATTGCTGCTTCTCTCCGACGACGGTGAGATCGTGGATCGCCTGACCCACCCCCGCTACGAGCACCTCAAGATCTACCGCGTGCTCCTCGACGAGCCGCTGCGCAAGGAGGATCGCGAGGTCCTGACCATGGGCGGCTGGGTCATGGAGGACGGCGAACGTCCCTTGGAGCCGGTGGGCGTGAAGGGCGACGGCGTCTCGATCGAACTGACCCTCAAGGAAGGGCGCAATCGCCAGATCCGCCGCATGATGTCCGCCTTCGGACGCGAAGTGCTGGACCTCCAGCGCATCGCGGTGGGAGAATGGAGGCTGGCCGGAATGGAGGAGGGTGCGTGGACACTGCTATCGGATTCAGAATGGCGTTCCTTGCGACAGTCGTTGGGCTTGTCCGCGCTGCCGCCGCAGATGGGAATGAGCTCGCCTCCCCCTCGCCGCATGCCTTCACGCAACCCGAAGAGATCCTCCCCGCGGGGACGGTTTCACTAGGCGCGACCCAGGTCACGTTCCAGACCAGTCCCGCCAGGACAGATCCTGTCCTGCGACAGCCGGCGCTTTTCCTCGTGGAGACCGGCCTTTCGGATCGCGTCACCCTCGAGCTGGGAGCCGGTGAGCGCGGCACCATCGGGTTGCGCGCCCTGTTCGGGCAGAACAGGAGCGGATCGGTCCGCTTCCTGGGCGGTCTCGACGGCCTGATCACCAGCGGCGAAGACCACCTGAACGGGGTCGAATCCCAAGTCGGTGAAGGCAGCCGGCTTTGGGCGCGTTCGGCTTGGGCCAACAAACGCTTCTCGGCCAGCGGTGGCCTTGCCGCCAAGCTTGAGAACGGCTCGGCCGAATGGACGCCTTCGGCTGCGGCAAGTGTCCATATGAACGCCCCCCTTCCCCTGTCTTTCGGCTGGGAAGGCCAGTTCGAAAAGGAGGACTTCCGCCAGTCGATCGGGATCGGCGCCGCCTGGAAACAGCTTTCCCTCGGGATTGGCTTGTCCGAACTGCAAAGCTGGGTTTGCCAGAAAGGCAAATGGGGCTGGTTCGGGACCCCTCCTGCCGGTGCATCCGACGGCCGCAACAATCCCGGCGTCTGGATGCGTATCTCCTGGACCATCCCAGGCGTCTTCACGCACGTCAATGACCTGACCGGCCGATCCGTTTCGAACGGATCGGAAGATCATGACCAGATCACGGCCATCGATGCGGCACTCACGCGCAAGTCGGTGCGTCGCGACCTTGCGGAACTGACGACCATCGACGAGGAAAATCCCGCCCAACGCGCCCTGTTGCGCCGCCAGATCCTGTCCGGTGGAGAGGTGGCTCGCCAGGAGCTGTGGCGCGTGGCATTGTCGGCGCAGTTCCTCCAGCCTGAACGCCTCCAGGCGATCGCGACCTTGGACAACGACCTGCTCGAGGACGATGCCGCAAGCCTTGCGCGTCTGGCCAAGGATCCCGATGCCCAAATCCGTGTGGCTGCCGCACGTGAACTCCTTCGTCTGGACAATCCCTTGGCCAAGACGACTTTGGAACAACTGGCCAGCGACCCCGATTCCGGCGTTCGCAGCACCGCATCCTTGGGTGTCCCTGCAGCGCCTGTTGCACCCTCCCCATCCCCTACTCCGGCAGCCACTCCGGACAGCCGTGCTCCGGCAGCGCCTTCGCACGAAGAGCCTGCGGCAGGTGAATCCGCCCACTAAGCCATCGCTCGAGGACCTTGCGTGAATTCTGTCGTCGCCATCAGTGAATACGATTACGATCTGCCCGAGGAGCTGGTGGCTCAGGAACCCTCGATACGAGGAATGGCGCGCATGCTGGTCGCCCCTCCGGGGCCGGCCGGCACGGGCATCTCGGTGCAGACTGTCGGGGATTTCACGTCCCACCTGCGGGCGGGAGATGTGCTGGTGGTCAATGACACCCGGGTGATCCCGGCGCGCCTGCGCGGCACCTTCGAGACCGGCGGCGCCTTCGAGATCCTGCTCCTGGAGGATCGCGGCGGCAACGAGGACTCCTGCTCTTGGGAAGCCATGGTGCGCCCCGGCCGCAAGCTGCGCCCCGGCGCCACGTTCCGCATCGGCTCGATGGAATGCCTGGTAGAGGATGTCCTGCCCGACGGAGAGCGCCTCCTGCGCTTTCCGCTTTCCCCGCAGAGGTTCCTGGCCGCCCTGGCCGGTGTCGGCGAAATCCCGCTGCCGCCCTACATCAAGCGCGCCGTGCGCAAGGACGACAACGAGCGCTACCAGACCGTCTTCGCCCGCGAGGAAGGGGCCGTGGCCGCCCCCACCGCAGGGCTCCACCTCACCCAGGAGATCCTGGACCAGCTCGAGGCCAAGGGCGTGGACCTGGTCCGCACGACGCTCCATGTGGGTGCCGGCACCTTCGCTCCTGTGAAGGAGGAGAATGCGCTCCTCCACCCCATGCACGAGGAACGCTACCAGCTTTCGGCCGAGGCCGCGGCACGGCTCGAGAAGGCCCGCGCCCAAGGAGGCCGCATCGTGGCCGTGGGAACCACCTCGCTTCGCACCCTGGAGACGGTGTTCCGCAAGTTCGGGAAGTTCCAGGCCGATTCCGGGCGCACCCGCATCTTCCTGCACCCGCTGGACCCGCCGCGTTCGATCCAGGGGATCCTGACCAACTTCCACTGGCCCCGCAGCACCCTGATCCTCCTGGTGGCCGGCTGGCTGGGCGGGCGGGAGCGCTGGCGCGAGGTCTACGACCGTGCCATCGAGGAACGGCTGCGCTTCTTCTCCTACGGCGACTGCATGCTCTCGCTCAAGGACTGAGCCGCCAGATCGGCCTGCGCGTCCTCCTTTGGCGATAGGGCGCATCCCCGGTCACCCCGACGCTTGTGTGACAGAATCTGTCTTCCATGGCGACCGGGGTCGCCGCCTTCCGGGCTACCCTCCGGTCGGCCTGCCTTCCCCGACCTTTGGGCTCACCCCATCAGGCAGGCGGGCCTGCGGCCCCCGCTCCAGGCGGCTTGCGCGGCGGGCAAAGGCCATCACCCGATCCTCAATCGAGGAACGGACTCGATCTGTGCAAACAGGGCGTGCCTTGGGGAAGGATCACAAGCCCTCCACCCCAAGCAGCCGCCGCTTCCACTCCATGCCTCCCGAGAACCCGCCGATCCCGCTTCCCGACAGCACCCGGTGGCAGGGAATGAGGATCGGCAGCGGGTTGCGGCCCAAGGCTGTGCCCACGGCCCGCACCGCGCCGGGATTTCCGATCCGGTGCGCCAGCTCGCCGTAGGTCACGGTCTCGCCCCACGGCACGAGGGCGCACGCCTCCAGGACCTCGAGGGTGAAGGGCGTCATCCCCTCCAGTCGCCAGGCCACGGAGAAGGCTTGTCGCTTGCCTTGACCGTATTCCCCAAGCTGCAGGAAGAGGCGCTCCAGCAGGGACGCCTCTTGGGTGTCGAGGATTTCCGAAGGGAGTTCCCCTGTGCCACCCAGATCGATCCGCACCACTGCGCCGGCATGGACCGTGGCGGCGACGACGCCCAGGCCCGCGACGATGCGGGCCGCGCGAATCACGCCTCGACGACCTCGAGGATGCCGCGCAGCAGCTTGGTCATGGCGGGAAGCGCAAGACCTGCCGCGTTGCCGCGCCGCAAAGGTTCGCGGAAGAGGCAGTCGATCTCCATCGGGCGCCCCTTCTCGAAGTCCACCAGGATCGAGGGCTTGTAGGCGCCCATCCCGCGCGTGGCGGACAGATTCTGTCCGGGCAGGCGCGCGTCGATCTCGGCTCCGTCCAAGGCGGCGGCGGCCAGGACCTCCTCCATCAGGGAAAGGGCGAAGGCCTCACGCTCCTGGTTCCCGCTGATCCGGTCCACCGGGACCCCTCCGTGGTAGAGCGAGCCGCCCGAGAAGGGCACGTTCCACACGAGCTTCCCCCACTTGACCGCGCGTCCCGAAGGATTCGCCTTGCACGGGACCCCGGCCTCCTTGAAGACCGTGGCCAGCCGCTGCGACATCTCCCAGGCCGCCTCGCGTCCGGCCTCGAAGTACGGTCCGACGGCAAGCCGTCCTTCGGTGTAGTGGATCACCTCGCCGGGCTCCCCCCGCTCGGAGCAGATGAAGGCGGCACCAGCCAGCACCCGCGTCTCCCCCACCGTCGATGCGATGATCTCCTCGTTCCCCAAGCCGTTCTGCAGGCAGTAGACGTAGGTATCCTCGCGCATCAAGGGCGGGAGCATGGAGGACAGGAGCTCCGACTGGGTCGCCTTGAGCGCCACCAGCACCACATCCACGCAAGGTATGTCCGCTGCGTTCCGGTATGCCTTCACCTGCAGGTGGAGGTCGCCGCCGGGGCTCTTGACCCGCAGGCCATCCCGGGAGACCGCCTCGTATTCGGAGTTGTAGAGGAAATGGACCTCATGGCCCGCCGCCTGGAGCCGTGCTCCGTAGTAGCCTCCCACGGCCCCTGCACCGACGATGGCAAAGCGCATCAGCCCTCCTGCTCGCCTTGGAACAGTTCTCCCTGGCGCATCTGCGGAAGCAGGGACTTCGACTGGACCAGGTCCTCGAACTCGGCCAGGCGCGGGAGGTCGTCGGGCACCTTGCGGATCCCGAAGTACTCGAGGAACTCCTTGGTGGTGCCGTAGGTGAGCGCGCGCCCGATCTGCTCGCTTCGTCCCGAGATGGTGATGAGCCGCTTCTCGAGAAGCTTCTTCAGGGCACCGTCGGCCGCGACGCCTCGGATCGCCTCGATCTCGGCCTTGGTGATGGGCTGCTTGTAGGCGATGACGGCCAGGGTCTCCACGGCCGCCTGGGAAAGACGGCGCGCCTGCTGCTCCTTGAAGAGGGGACGCAGCAGCGGATAGTACTCGGGACGCGTGCGCAAGCGATAGCCGTTGGCCAGGGCCACGACCGTCATGGGCGAGCCCTGTTCCTCGAGACGGGCCTCCACGGCCATCGCCAGCTTGTCCAGTTGGCGGACCGTCAGGTCGGCATCTCCCAGGATCTCGCGGGCGGTCTTCAGCGTGACCAGGTCGGCCGAGACGAAGAGCAGTGCCAGCAGGAGCTGCTCGCGCTCGGGCTTGAAGCTCGATTCCTCCTGGATGTCCAGCTCGTCGCCGTCGTCGGCAGGCGTGGAGGCCAAGCCCTCGTAGCGGTCCTGTTCCAACTGTTCCTGCTCGGTCGGCAGGTTCTCGTCATTGCTCACGCATTCCTCCGCAAAATCGGTACGACACCGCGTCGGCCAAGATAGGTACTGCGGGTCGATGCCCGGATCAGTCCGGGACGCAGCCGCCCTTGGATCCGCAGGCCGGCTCGGCACCGATGGCCTTGGGGCCGGCCGCGTACTCGGTCGAGAGCTGGCGCAGGTACTCGTAGCCGTAGATCCCCGAGTCGTGCTCGTCGTTCCATTCGATGCAGATCGCATAGCGTCCCACCGAGCGGATGACCTTGGGCTGCACGTTGAACGGGACCTCCGCCTCGCCCACGCGGCGCACGCCGGTCCATTCGTCCACGCAATGGGCGCAGGGGCAGCGTCCGCGCAGCCAGCGGCTGGGAAAGGCGCTCGAGTTCCCGTCGGTCCACTCGATGCCGATGATCTCTCCCTTGTAGCGACGGATCGCGACGGGCTGCGCACTCATGCCAGCTCCTCCTCGGGAAGGGTTTCCCATTGGATGGTGAAGTCCCGCAGCGACGAGCCTTCGGTCGCCTTGAGGATGGAGACGGAACGCACCAGCTGCTCGGCGATGGCCTCGAAGGCCTTGGCGCTTTCGCTTTCCGGATGGGAGAGCACCACGGGCACGCCGGCATCGCCCCCCTGCACCACGGCAGGCTCCAGCGGGATGCCTCCCAGATACGGGACGCCCAGCGCCCGCGACACGCGGCTGGCGCCACCCGACTTGAAGATGTCGTGCTTCTTGCCGCAGCCGTCGCAGACAAATCCCGACATGTTCTCCACCATGCCCAGCACCGGCACCGAGACCTTCTCGAACATGCGCAGACCCTTGCGGGCGTCCAGCAGCGCCACGTCCTGCGGCGTGGAGACGATCAGGGCTCCCGAGAGCGGCGCGCTTTGGGTCAGCGTGAGCTGCACGTCGCCGGTTCCCGGCGGCAGGTCGATCAGCAGGTAGTCGAGCGTGCCCCACTCCACCTGGCGGATGAAGTTCTGCACCATCTGGGCGACCATCGGGCCGCGCCACACCACCGCCGCATCGTCCTGGGAGAACATGGCCATCGAGATGACCTTGACCCCGTGCGCGGTCGGCGGATAGAGCTTCTTGTCGTCGTCGATCTCGGGATCGTCCCCCACGCCCAGCATCATCACCTGCGAGGGTCCGTAGATGTCGGCGTCCATCAGTCCCACCTTGGCGCCGTTCTTGGCCAGGGCGCAGGCGAGGTTCGCGGTGACGGTGCTCTTGCCCACGCCGCCCTTGCCCGAGGAGATCGCGATCACGTGGGTCACGCCGGTGAGGACCTCGTCCTTGCCCACATGCTTGGTCTGCTTGGAGGTGTCGGCCGACAGGCGCACCTCCACGGACGTCACGCCTGGCAAGGCCTTTACGGCAGACTCGGCGGCGTCGCGCAGCTTGTCCTTCACAGGGCAGGCCGGAGTGGTGAGGACCAGGTCGAAGTCGACCTTGCCCCCGTCGATGTTCACGTTCTGGATGAAGCCCAGCGTGACGATGTCCTTGTGCAGGTCGGGGTCCATCACGACCTTGAGCGCCTGCAGAATCTGTTCCTGGTTCAGCATGCGCAAAAGATACAGAACTATCGAGGTACTGATTGATCGGGGCGCGAATTTTTCTGCAGGCCAGCAGGCTCCCGCTCCTCGGAAGAAGCCAGGCGTCCTCAGTGCCGAAAGACAGAATCCGTCCTCGGGTCCGGAATCGTCCCGGGGCGCGAATTAGCTTTGGGACATGGTTCTCAACTACGTGTGGCTCGGACTCTTCTTCGTCGCCGGCCTGTGTGGCCTGACCCGCTACCTCACCGGCGTCGACCTCCAGGTCTTTCCCGCCATGGCCAAAGCCACCTTCGAATCGGGCAAGGCCGGATTCGAGATCGCGCTGGGGCTGACCGGCACGCTTACGCTGTGGCTTGGCCTGATGCGCGTGGGCGAGGCGGCCGGAGCCATCCAGATCGTCTCGCGCCTGCTCGGGCCCCTGCTTCGCCGCCTCTTTCCTGGACTTTCGGTGGATCACCCCGCTGCCGGATCGATGGTGATGAACTTCGCCGCCAACTTCCTGGGGCTGGACAACGCGGCCACACCGGCCGGCCTCAAGGCCATGAAGGAACTGGAAAGTCTCAATCCCAATCCGGGCACCGCCACCGACCACCAGATCATGTTCATGGCGCTCCATGCCGCCAGCCTCACCATGTTCCCCGTGAGCGTGATGGCGATCCGCGCTGCGGCCGGAGCCAAGAACCCCGCCGACATCTTCCTCCCGATCCTGATCGCAAGCCTGTGTTCCGCCTTGGGGGCCTTCCTCTCCATCGCGGTGGTCCAGCGCATCAAGCTGCGCGACCCCGTGCTGCTTGCCATGCTGGGCGGCGTGATCGCGGGCGTGGCAGGCATCATCACGCTGGTCTCCTCCCTGCCCCATGCCCAGGTCGAGGTGCTGTCCTCGGTGGGCGGGACGTTCCTCCTGATCGCCGCCATCCTGTGGTTCCTGGGCCTTGCCGCCGTGCGCAAGGTCGATGCTTGGAGCGTGTTCGCGGAAGGGGCCAAGGAAGGCTTCACCACCGCCGTCTCGCTGATCCCCTTCATGGTCGGCATCCTGGTGGCGGTTGGCGTGTTCCGCGCCTCGGGGGCCATGGACTACCTGGTGCAGGGTCTGTGGGCGGCCATCTCCTGGACCGGCCTTCCCCACGAAGGCGTGGGCGCGATCCCCACCATGATCCTCAAGCCGCTTTCGGGCGGCGGGGCCCGTGGACTGACCATCGACTGCATGAAGGCCTACGGGCCCGACTCCTTCGCCGGACGCCTCTCCTGCCTGCTCCAGGGCAGCACCGACACCACGCTCTACGTGCTGGCGCTCTACGCAGGCGCGGTGGGGCTGCGCAACACCCGCCACGCCCTGCCCTGCATGCTCATCGCCGACCTGTGCGGCTTTGCCGGCGCCATCGCCATGGCACTGCTCTTCTTCGCATGACCGACATCAACCCCTTCGCCTCCCCGCGTTCCTCGCGAAGGCCAGCTCCCCTCGCCCGCCCGACCAAGGCCTACAAGGCGATCCTCGCCGGTTTTGCCGTCGACTTCGGCGGTTCCTTCCTGACGGGCTTCGTCCTTTCTATCGTGCAGATGATCGTCCTGGTGCAGACGGGCCACCCCGCCTCGAGCGTCGGACAGATTCTGTCCAATGCGCCCTGGCATTCCCCCTTCCGGCTCCTGGGCACCGTGCTGGGGTGCGGCCTGTCCGTCCTGGGCGGCTTCGTGTGCGCCCGGTTGGCAAGGCGCCTGGAGTTCCGGCTCGTGGCGATGGAGTGTTGCATCAGCATGGGGCTGGGGCTCCTGATGGCACCCAACCACCACGATCTCCTCTACTGGATCGGGATGATCACGCTGAACATCGCGTGCTCGATGCTGGGTGCCTGGCTGGGCCGCCGCCGCAACCTTTCCGAGACCGCGCTTCAGTCCTTCCCCGAGGAACCCGCAGATTGACTTCGTGGCCGGGCTCGAAGGCCATGCCGCTTCGCCTGGCCATGATCGCTGGGCTGCTGGCTTGCGTTCCTTTCCTTCCGGCAGCCCAGCTCGACACCCTGCGCTTCGAAGGCGTCCCGTGGATCACGGTACGCCATTCCAGTGCCGACGACGTCCGGCTCTACCTCTTCAATCCGCACGGGGCGGCCTGGAAGAAGTTCCCGCGCCTGGCCAAGGCGCTGGAGACCTCGGGGGACACGCTTGGCTTCGCGATGAACGCCGGCATGTTCCACCCCGACTTCCGTCCGGTGGGACTGGTCGTCTCGGGCGGGAGGCTGCAATCCCCGCTGAACCTCGATTCGGCAAGCGGCAACTTCTTCCTCAAGCCCAACGGCGTGTTCTGGATCAAGGGAAGGACTGCCCATATTTCCGAGAGCCGCAAGTACCTGGAGCTTGCGATCAAGCCGGATCTGGCCACCCAATCGGGGCCTCTTCTCCTGGAGGCCGGGAAGATCCATCCTCGCCTGGACTCGCTCTCGAAGAGCCTCTATCCGCGCAACGCCGTGGGCATCCGAGGCGATTCGGTCTTCTGGGCCGTCAACGACAGCGGCGTCAACCTCCACCAGACGGCGCGCCTGTTCCGCGACCTGCTGCATTGCAGCGACGCCCTGTTCCTGGACGGACATCCGAGCCTGTGGGCACCGACCGCCAGCCGCAAGGACTCGCTGCTTGAGATGGGGCCGATCCTGGCCATCGTCAGCCACAAGGCGACGGTTCCGTCCAGGCATCCTCGCAGCGCGCCGCGACGGATGCGGCGAGGGCATCAAGCCACGGCGCGGAAGCCATGACAAGATCTGTCAAATAGGGATCAGCGCAGGCGCGCGATCGGGACCAGCGTCCGCAGATCCCACGCTTCGGGATACCGTTCCTGCCAGGCGCGGGACAGCGCAAGGGCAAGCAGATCCCCCTGGAGCTCGTAACCTGGGCGCAGGAAGTGCATGCCGTCCTTGTTCACGAGCCGGTGGTCGGACCAGGAGCGAACGCTGCCGTTTCCTCCCATCGCCCGATGCAGGTCCCAGAAGGCCGCCCCGTTCTCCAAGGCAAGGATCCGCAGGAGCGCATTGACCCGATCCAGGTGCAGCGGCGCCTTGCCCGAGGCTTTGGTGTCGGGAGCCCCCGTCACCAGGATGGCCGTGCCCGGCATCGCCTCCCTGAACCTGCGCAGGAAGCCGCCTATCTCGGTCCGGTAGCGGTCGGGATTCCAGGCGGGGTCGTAGGACTCGTTGGTCCCGAAGGAGAAGATCGCAAGCCCCGGCCTTCCGACCTCCGCAAGCACCGTGGCAAGCGGGCTTGCCTGCGTCATCTGGAGCCATTGCGCCCCCACCACCCCGTAGTTGTGGTAGCGGATGCCCCCTTTGCAGCAGGGGTCCGGGAAACCCAGGCCGCGCAGCACGAACTCGGGATCCGTCTCGCCCGTAGGCCGCATCCCCAACGCGAATTCCCCGTCGTCGGCCTGCACACGCCAACGCGTCGTGCCCAGGGAATCGGACACGCCCAGCACGCGCACGCCCACGCGCCGCGGCACCAGTTCCAAGCCATTGACAGTTCCTGTCACCGTCGCAAGCGCAGGACCTCGCGTCGCCCCCGAGGTGTCCTTGCGACGGAAGCGCAGCACGGCGTTGGTGTCGCGGCTAGAGAGCCGATAGCCGGTTGCACCCATCGCCTCGGGGTGCGCCGGGCGGATCCAGTTCTGGCAAGTCCACGCTCCGGCCGTGTCGAAGGCAAGCGAACGCGGTCCGTAGCTCTTGCAGGCGCTGTAGGGAAAGCGCATGCCGTCCCCGCACGATCCGAAGCGTTTCTGGAGCTGCGTGGCCACCGCCCCGGAGAAGTATCCCATCTGGATGTGCGAATCGCCGAAGTGCACGACATCCACCACTCCGGCAGCAGGATCCTGCAGGCGTTCCCAGAAGGGCTCCAGGGCCTTAGGGTTCTCGATGCGATCGGTCTCGAGGTCCACGGGAAGACTTCCTGCGCGACATGCGAGCAATCCCCCCAAGACAAGCAGGACGGTCCGGCGCCTCATCAGAACTGGAAGTAGATGAAGGGATGGACGCTGGCCGACTTCATCTGCAGGACCAGTTGGATCAGCACGGCAAGCAGCACGAACTTGAGCCAGAGATCGGTCCGGTCGAAGCCGCGGCGCACCACGGCCTTCCAGCGGTCCGGCAGCGCGGTGGCGGCATAGCCCCCCAGCACGAAACAGATCAGGAGCGGGTTGGCGGCCAGCAGGACCGGCAGGTAGGCCGGGTCGAAGTCGGTGAAGATGTGTGCGTAGAAGGTCCAGGCGTCGGCCATGGTGTCGGCGCGGAAAGGGATCCACAGAAGCGCCACGCACGCAAAGGTCAGGAGACGGGACAGGATCGCCCAGCCCGGCAGGCGGATGCCGGCCGGCAGGAGCATGCGGTAGAGCTTGTGCAGCACCAGGAGCAGGCCGTGCGCCGCGCCCCAAAAGACGAACTTCCAGCTGGCTCCATGCCAGATGCCGCCCACCAGCATCGTGACCAGCAGGAACCCAAGCTGCAGAGGCACGCCGCGGCGGTTGCCTCCCAGCGGGATGTAGACGTAGTCGCGCAGCCAGGAAGAAAGGGAGATGTGCCAGCGGCGCCAGAACTGGGTGATGCTCACCGACTTGTAGGGCGAGTCGAAGTTGCGGCACAGGCGGAACCCCAGCAGGAGCGCCACGCCGATGGCCATGTCGGTGTAGCCGCTGAAGTCGCAGAAGATCTGCAGGGCGTAGCACAGGGCGGCCAGGAAATGCTCGGCACCGTGGAAGCCATCAGGTGCGGAGAAGACCACATCGGCGTACTGGGCCACGAAGTCGGCCACGATGGCCTTCTTGACCAGTCCCTTCACGATGAGCCACATGGCTTCGCGGATCCGACGCCGGTCCAGCACGGTGGGCTCCTCGATCTGCGGCAGGAAGTCCCGGCCCCGCACGATGGGGCCCGCCACCAGGTGCGGGAAGAAGGTCATGTAGAGCAGGTAGCCTCGCAGGCCCCCCGGGGCGATCAGGCCCTTGTGCATGTCCACCAGGTAGCTGATCGACTGGAACGTGTAGAACGAGATCCCGATGGGCAGCACCAAGCCCGCGGCAAGCTGTGCCGCCCCGGTCAGGCCGAGGTTCTCGCAGAGGAACCCGAAGTACTTGAAGTACACCAGCGGCGCCAGGCTGACCGCGATGCCCAGGAAAAGCAGGAGCTTGCGGACGATCGGGCTGCGGCTCGCATGGAGACCTCGCGCAAAGCCGTAGTTCACCAGCACCGATGCCACCAGGAGCGCCAGGAAGGTGCCGCTTGACTTGTAGTAGAAGTACCCGCTGAAGAGGATGATCAGCCAGTCACGCAGGGACTTGCGCGGGAAGACCGCCGCGTAGATCAGCAGGAACAGGGAGAACAGGACAAGGAACAGCCCGCTGTGGAACAGGAGCGGCGCCTTGCTGTCGTGCAGGAGGAAGGAGGTCCAGTCCATGCTCACTTGCCCTTCTTCTGGAAGAGGGTGATCAGATGCCCGGCCGTCCCCTTGGAGCCGGGCTTGTTTCCCGGGACATGCAGGTCGGGAAGATGGCGCGACACGCTGTCGAACCAGATCTTCGCTCCGTCCCGGGACGGATGCCTCCCGTCCTTGGCGCGTTCGAGCTTGAGCAGCTGCGACGGGTAGAATGCAGGTCCGTTGATCTCGGCCAGGACCTTGACGATGCCGCGATCGGGTTTCCAGGCGGCCGGTCCGATCCAGAAGTGCCGTATCTTCCGGCGGTCGATCTTCTCGAGGATCGCCCGGATGCTGCGGGCGCGATTGCCCATGTCCACCACGAAGAGCTCGTTGAGCCCGATGGCCACCAGCACGAGGTCGGGGCGGAACTTGCGCAGGAAGAAGTCCAACGTGTCCGACTCGGCCCATTGGGTCGTCGTGGATCCGTACCACAGCACACTGCCCACATGCCGATATCCGTTGGCGACGCAGAACTCCCCGACCGGATGCGACAAGCCTTCGAGCTGGGAGTCCCCGATGAGAAGCACGCGAGGGCCGCCGGTGTCCACGGCAACCTCGGAGCTGTCGGAGGAGGTGTCCACGACGCCCTTGGCCTTGGCCGAATCCGCAGCCACGGAGGCGGTCGTGTCCTTGGCGGGAACGGCCTGGACCGAATCGGGCCGCACCAGCTTCGCCGCCGTGTCGTGGATTCGCGCGATCGAGTCCTGTGCCCCCCACCATCCCTTGAGGGGACTCTCCGCCTGCTTGAAAGTCAGACCCAGAGGATCGACGAAGCCGCCCGACACGAGGAAGAGGAGGAAGACGAGAAGGAAGCCGAGTCCGATGGCCAGGAGGGATTTTCGCGTATCGCGATCCATGTCAGTTCCGGAGGCAAGAGAAGAAGCCTCGACCCGTTCGCGAGGATGCGAGGAGTCCGATGGCACGGGGCGCCAAGATAGCTAACCGAGCGTACCGGCGTGTCCGCCTGGTGCGCTTCGACTGAGACATGACGGAATCTGTCAAATGATCGGATCGGACCTCACGGAGGCGGCGTATCCGCCTCGTCGGATGCCCCACCCCTGCTCTCCTTGGGTTTGCGCGATCGGCGCGGCTTCGGGGCTGGAGGAGAATCGTCGGCGAAGACCACCTTGCCAAACAGCACGCAGCCCGGCTTTCCCGGCACGCACCTGGTGTCACCGGTCCGGCCGCAGAGTTCCTGCGCACCGTCCTGCCATGGACAGAAGAAGCTCATGTCCCGAAGTCTAGCAACCCCACGGGCAAGGCCTTCAAGCCTTGGGAGAACCGAAGAGACCGCGGCTTCGGATCACCTCGGCGACCTCGGGAGGCACGGCATCACACCATCCCTCGTCGCCCTTGCGGATCTTCTCCAGCACCTCCTGGGCGCGGATCGAAAGGCACGAGGAATCCTTGGGCGCCACCGAGACGATCAGGCCGCGGTCCACGAGATAGCCGTAGAGCTTGGTCAGGTCCTCGGGGATCGGGAGGTTCTCCACCGAGCGGGTCGTCTCGCCGTCCTGCCACGGGTAGGCATAGAGGTGGAGGTCGTTCTTGTAGAGGCGTCCGAAGGCCTCCAGGATGCCGCCGGGAAGCTCGGTGTAGTACTTCTCGTCGAAGAGCTCCAGGAGGCTGTGGCTGCCTAGCACGACCGCGAGCTTCTGCTTGGTGTAGCGCGCGAGGTAGGCCGCCAACCGGAAGTACTGGGCGAAGTTCGACACCAGCACCGTCTTGCCGCAAGCGCCCAGCATGTCGGCGCGGGCCAGGAAGTCGCGCCCGTCGATGGTGCCGGCCTCCAGCAGGTTCTTCATCGTCATCTCGACGATCTCCAGGGTCTCGCACTGCTGCACCCCGGGCATCTTGTAGAACTCCTCGCGGGCCGACTCCAGCATGTCCAGGTGCACGCGGCAAACGGGCCGGAAGCTGCCGCGCTCCACCAGCACGTTCTTCTTGTAGAAGACCTCGGAGGGTTGCATCACCTCGCCCCCGGGTCCGAACATGGCGGCGTCGGTCAAGCCCAACGAGACGAGTTTCAGGCTCATCAGGCGGTTGTCCACATGGCGGAACTCGATGCCGTTGAACTCGATCATGTCCACTTCGATGCGCTGGATGGAGAGGCCGTCCAGCAGCGATTCGATCAGGACCTCGGGCTCGTGGTGGTGGAAGAAGGCGCCGTAGAGGAGGTTCACCCCGACGATGCCCAAGGCCTCGGACTGGGCCGAGGCGTCCTTGTCCCACATCCGAACGTGGATCACGATCTGGGAGACCTCGTCACGGGGATGGGCCTGGAAGCGCACGCCCATCCAGCCGTGGCACTCGTTGTTTCCCTTGAAGCTCTGGGCCGCCACGGTGTCGGCGAAGGCGAAGAAGGCGGTGTTGTCGCCGCGCTTCTCCTTGAGGCGCTCGATGTTGAGGTCGTACTCGTGGTTGAGCATCTGGGCCAGGCGCTGACGCGTGACGTAGCGGTCGGCCTTGCCGTAGATGGCATCCGACACCGTCATGTCGTAGGCCGAGATGCTCTTGGCGATGGTGCCCGCGGCCGCACCGGCGCGAAAGAACCAGCGCACCACCTCCTGCCCCGCCCCGATCTCGGCAAAGGTGCCGTAACGGCGGGTGTCCAGGTTGACCTTGAGGGCCTTGCGCTGCGGGTCGAGGATCTCGCGAGAAGTCATGCCCACAATCTAGCCGTTCCTCCGTCGCGCGAACAGCCGGGATGCCGATGCATGATTTGACAGTTCCTGTCAACGATCCGGATGGATCATCCCTGCGCCAGCTGCCACCTCACGTGCCGACGCAGCGCCTCGGCATTTCCGAACGCAAGCCCCAGTTCCCGCTCCATCGCGGACACGTCGAAGCGGTGCGGCTCCTCTCCCCATCCCAGGTCCTGCGCTTCGATCCCGACCACCCGCCCCGCCTCGTCCATCGCCATCCGTGCGATCTCCTCCCACGAGCGCCACTCCTTTGAGAGGGCATGATACAGGGAGAAGGACGACTCATGCCCGAGCAGACGGGCGTAGGTCTGGACCAGATCGGTGACCGCCAGGAACTGGGTGCCGTCGTGGCGGATGAGCGGCACGGGCACTCCATCGCGAACGGCGTGGCAGATCGCGGCAAAGCGCCCGTCCGGCTGGCTCCGGGCACCTTCGACCACAGGTTCCCCGAAAATGTAGCCGGGCCTGACCACATGGACCTTCATGGTTCCCGTCGCGGCATAGGCGCGGGCGAACATCTCGGAGGCCGCCTTGGTGGCCCCGTAGAGATCGAGGGGCTGAGGCGCGCGATTCTCCGCCGTGAGCGGATCCATCGGGCCGCAGGCCGCCGTGGAACTGGTGTAGAGGAACTGCCCCACCCCGGCCCGTCGTGCCGCCTCCAGCAACCCTACCGTCGCCGCCGTGTCCGCTTCCAGCATTTCCGTGCCCGTGTCGCCCCAGCCCAGCGCCACATGCACCACGGTATCGCAGCCGGCCATGAGACATCCCCATCCCTCGCGCCTCGAAAGCTCCAGCTCCACCGGAGCCACTCCGGGAAGGACGCCAAGGGCGGGAACCTTAGAGGGTGTGCGGGAGGCGGCCAGGACCTCGTGCCCAAGGCTTGCGAGATGGGCGACGACATGGCTTCCGATGAAGCCGGTGGCGCCGGTGACGAGGATCTTCATTGTCTTGCCTCCGCTGCGCATCCGTGTCGATGCAGTTCAGGTACGATGGTCGCATTCGAGACCGTCGGGGTTCAAGAAATGTCCGGGAACGAAAAAGCCCCTCCCAGCGTTTGCGGAGAGGGGCTTATGACAATTTCTGACAAACGCTACGGAGTGGCCAGGAAGCTATCCTTGTTCTTGACGTACTTCGCGGCCATGGCCTTGTTCGCGTCGCGCTCCTCGAGCGAGGTCTCGCGGATCAGCTTGCAAGGGACGCCGGCGACCAGCGAGTTGGGCGGGAAGACCTTGCCGGGAGGCACCAGGGCACCCGCGCCGACGATCGATCCCGTCCCGATGTGAGCTCCGTCCATGACGATCGCACCCATGCCGATCAGGCAGTTGTCGTCGATGGTGCAGGCGTGGACCACGGCATTGTGCCCGATCACCACGTCCGCGCCGATCTTCACGCCGAACTTGTCGGCGAGATGGATCGAGGCGTTGTCCTGCACGTTCGAGCGCGCACCGATCTCGATGGAGTTGATGTCCCCGCGCAGGACGGCGTTGTGCCAGATGGACACATCGTCGCCCAGGGTCACGCGACCGATCACCTTGGCACCGGGAGCCACGTAGACACGGGCACCCAGGACCGGGCGATGTTCGAGGAAAGGAAGGACGCCGTCCATCCTACTTGCGCTTGCTGAAGGAGCCGAAGACCTGCGACACGGTGACCGAACGCTGCACCTGACCGATGGCTTCCACCAGCGGGATGTGCTTGGGGCAAGCCTTCACGCACTGCTGCGCGAGGCCGCAATCCTGGATGCCGCCCTCGGAGGTGACCGCGTCCAGACGCTTCTGCGCATGCATGGCACCCGAGGGGTGCATGTTGAACAGCTGGGTCTGGCCGATGACGGCGGCGCCGATGAAGTTGCCGTCCATGGTGAACTGCGGGCACACTTCCATGCAGCAACCGCAGGACATGCACTCGGAGAACTTGTAGGTCAGCTCCTGGTCGATCGGGCTCTGGCGGGGGCCAGGTCCGAGGTCGTGGTAACCGTCCACGTCCACCCAGCCGTTGATCTTCTTGAGGTTCTCGAAGATGCGCTGGCGGTTGACGCGCAGGTCGCGCTCGACCGGGAACTTGGTCATCGGCTCGAGACTGATGGGCTGGCTGATCTGGTCGACCAGGGCGGTGCAGGCCTGACGGACCTTGCCGTTGATGACCATGGTGCAGGCACCGCAGACTTCCTCGAGGCACGAGGACTCCCAGTTCACCGGCGTCACGGTCTTGCCCTGCTTGTTGCGGGGATCGCGACGGATGGACTGAAGGATGGAAATGACGTTCATTCCCTCTTCGTAAGGAATGGAGAACTCGTCCCAGTAGGCGGGAGCCTTGGGACTGTCCTGACGCTTGATGCGAACTTCGACGGTCTTAGACATGCTTCGTTCTCCCTTTTACGCCTGGCCCTGGGCCGTGCGGGATGCCTTGAACTTCGCCCATGCCTTCTTGCCCACGCCTGTGTAGTCACGGGGCTCGGGCTCGAGGTGGCGGCTGTCGACGGGCTTGTACTCGATCGTGGGCAGGCTCTTGGAGGAGTCGTGCTTGGCGATCGTGGTCTTGAGCCACTCTTGGCTCTGGGTGAGGAACTTCTCGTAGTAGGCGGTCCAAGCCGGATCGTCGATCGGAGTCTCCTTGGAGGGAGCCTCGTTGTCGAAGGCAGGCTTGTAGTGGGCACCGCGGCACTCGTCGCGCAGGATGGCACCCTCGACCACGGCCTTGGACATGCAGATCATGCCGTCCAGCTGGCGCAGGAACACGGCGCTCATGTTGCCCGAGCCGGACTTGTCCAAGCTCGAGGCCTTCTTGAGGCGCTCGGCGTAGCCTTCGATCATGCCGCGCAACTGCAGCAGCTCGTCGTTGTGGCGCTCGATCAGGCAGAACGCGCTCATGGCGTCGCCCAGCTCGCGATGGATCACAAACGGGTTCTCGGGACCGTCCTGAGCGACCAGCTTCTTGTAGTTCTCGGTCTCGAGCTTGCACTCGGACTCGAGGACGGAAGAAGCGACCGGTGCGGTCTTCGAATTTTTAGCCAAGGCCACGACGGACTCGCCGGTGACCAGGCCTGCGAAGATGCAGGACATGAGGGAGTTGGCACCCAGGCGGTTGGCGCCGTGGTACTGGTGATCCGCTTCGCCCACTGCGTAGACGTTGGGGATGTTGGTCATCTGGTTGAGCGGGCTGTCCTTCATCAGACGTCCGGTACCATCCGCCTCGTAGCCGGCATAGAGGCCGCCCATCGAGTAGTGGTAGGCCGGGTAGATCTCCATGGGGACCTTCTTTGGATCCACACCGCGGAACTTCTCGTAGATGTCCAGGATCGCGCCCAGCTTGCGGGTGAGGTAGTCCTCGTCGCGGTGGGTCAGGTCGAGGTACACGGCGTTGCGGCCGCCCACGCCAAGGCCCATCTTGGTGCAGACCTGCGCGATCTCGCGCGTCGCAATGTCGCGGGGCACCAGGTTTCCGTACAGGGGGTAACGCTCTTCCAGGAAGTAGAAGCGATCCTCGGCCGGAATGGTGTTCCAGGGACGGGCGTCCTTGGGATTGCGGGGGACCCACACGCGGCCGCCTTCGCCACGGGCCGATTCGGAGATCAGGCGCAGCTTGTCGGAACCGGGGATGCCGGTCGGGTGGATCTGGACCATCTCGGGGTTGCCGTACCAGACGCCCTGCTTGTAAGCGGCGGCGGTGGCGGAGCCGAAGTTGATGGTCGAATTGGTGGTCTTGCCGAACATCAGGCCCGGGCCGCCGGTGGCCAGCACCACGGCGAGACCGGGGAAGGACTTGAATTCCATGGTGTTCAGGTCCTGAGCCACGAGACCCACGGCCTTGCCGTCGTTGTCCAGGATCAGGCGGGTGAATTCCCAGTTCTCGAACTTACGGACCTTGCCCTCGGCTTCCCAGCGACGGACCTGCTCGTCCAGGCCGTACAGGAGCTGCTGTCCTGTGGAGGCGCCGGCGAACGCGGTGCGGTGGTGCAGGGTTCCACCGAAGCGGCGGAAGTCAAGCAGACCTTCCGGAGTGCGGTTGAAGGTCACGCCCAAGCGATCCATCATGTTGATGACCGCAGGAGCGGCCTCGCACATGGAGAGCACGGGAGGCTGATCGGCCAGGAAGTCGCCACCCTTGATGGTGTCGATGAAGTGAATCTTGGGGGAGTCTCCCTCGCCCTTGGTGTTCACGGCACCGTTGATGCCGCCCTGGGCGCACACCGAGTGCGAACGCTTCACGTGCACCATGCTGAAGATGTCGACCTCGAGACCCAGCTCGCAGGCCCTCATGGCCGCGGCGAGACCGGCAAGGCCTCCGCCGACGATCAGAACGCGTTTTTCGCTCATCTATGCACCTCAGTTAGGGTTTTGGGAGAGTCTATGAAGAAGTTCTATGGCCAGTTCTGAGCGAAGGCCGGGCGCAGGTCATAGCCGATGCGCTCGGATTCGTCGAACCAGTAGGAGATCTCGCGGGCCGCCGACTCGGGCGAGTCGGAGGAATGCACGATGTTCGCGGTCATCGAAGGCGCGAAGGCATGGCGGATCGTCCCGGGAAGGGCGTTGGCCGGGTTGGTGGCTCCGTTCATGGCGCGCACACCCTCGATCGCGTTCTCGCCCTCGAGGGCGGCCACGATCACGGGACCCGAAGTCATGAAGTCGCAGAGCCCCGCAAAGAAGGGCTTTCCATCGTGTTCCGCATAGAACCCGGCGAATTTCTCGCGGGTCGGGCATACGGCTTTCATGGCCACGATGCGAAAACGGGCCGTCTCGTAACGGCGGAGGATTTCCCCGACGAGTCCGGAAGCGACCGCGTTGGGCTTGATGATGATGAAGGTCTGCTGAATCATAACGGTTGGTGCGGAAATCTAGACTCTGTATTATCGATAGCGGAGTCTTCCATCGCAGTTTTTTTCGACAACGAATGGCTTTGCTGGCCTCGCATGAGCAGGAACCCGTCCCCGACCTTGTCCACGACCTCGCGCAAGGCTTGGCCGACCCGCTCCTGCCCCGTCATATCAAGCACCAGAGAGGCCGCGTGGGCCGAGGACATGCGCTCCGGTCGTCCACTGTTGCGAGCCTGCCAGGCATGGACCACGCCCTCGGGCAAGCGGCGAGCCTCCATCCCCCGCCCCTGCAGAATGCGGAAGATGCGACTGGCCTGGGCCCAGGTGCCGTCGAGGATCACGATGCGGCGTGAACTGGCCTCTACGGACTTGAGCACCGGCGCTTCGGGCACGGGAAAGAGGAGCAGCGCCCCATCTCCCAGCTCGAGAGGCATGGTGCGGCCAGGCCAACCCATGACTTCCAGGTCAGGGCAGAGCCTACAGGCAAGTCGCACCGAATTGCTGCACTTGCGACGTTCCTCCTCGTGCTGCAGGAAGAGAATCTTTCCGCGGGTCGACAAGGTGGGCATGGCAGCGCATCCGCAAAGCTCGACATGAAGACCGCAGGTCCCGCAGCGTGGGTGGGCGTCCGGATGGAAGATGCGTCTCATGATCGGTCGGAAAAATAGGCCTCGAGACTCGACAATCCCCGTGCAACCGTGGAAATTGTCTCAAAGATCAGGCAGGCAGCCACACGGCACGGAAAGCGCCTTGGCCCGCGATGGCGGCAGGCTCCACTTTCGATTGGGGATTTGACATGAACATCACACGCATCAACCAGTTCCATGCAGCTGACGGGAAGGCCCTTCAGCTGCTCGGCCTTCTGAAGACCCTCGTCGACGAGATCGGAGGCTGCCAGGGGCTTGTCCATGCCGAACTCCTCCAGAGCGCCGAGCATCCGCGCGACCTCGTCATCACCGAGGTATGGGATGGCATCAAGTCCCATCAGGACGCGGTGAAGTCCATCTCCTCGGAACGGATCAAGGAGGTGGTCGCACTTCTGGATCACCCTCCGAAAGGAAGCTATTTCACCGTGGCACGCTCGGCACATCCGGCTCCGTCCAGTTTCGAATCCCTGATCTGAACCCTCGCTCGCCGAGCCGGGCCGTCGAGAAGACGCTTCCCGAGGCCATCACCTTTGCGCATGGACGAAATGGCGATATTGGTGCACCTTTCCCCGCATCATGGCCAGCCGAGCAGATCGCCACAAGCCTCAAGGATATGTCGCCCCACCGCGCCGCGCACGCGTGGCAACCTCTTTGCCCGAGGGACTCGACCATTACGAGTTCAAGCGCGAACTGGAGCCGATGGGCGATCCCCAGATGTGGCGCTATTCGATCCAGTACGATGCGGCAGGCCTCCCGACGCGCGAAGTCTCCAGCCCTCCTCCCTTTCAGGAACTCGATCTGGAAGGATTCTTCGGTCGAGCGGGTGCCGAACTCGAGATCGAGATCGGCATGGGCAAAGGCTCCTTCCTGGTTCCCTACTCCAAATTGCACCCGGAGCTCAACCTTCTTGGTGTCGAATGGACCATCCCGATCGCCCTGCATGCCCTGGAGCGTCTGCGCCGACAAGGCGGGGAGCATGCCAGGATCCTTGCGGGGGATGCTCCTTTCTTCCTGAGGGATCGGCTCGCACCGGCAACGGTCAGCGCCTTCCACATCTATTTCCCGGACCCCTGGCCCAAAGAGAAGGCTCGCAAGCGCCGCATCATGCAGCCAGGCTTCCTCGAGATCCTCAAGCGCTGCGCAAAGCCTGGCGCAACGCTGTACTGGGGAACGGATCACGAAGAATACAACGCAAGCACGGTCGAGCTCCTGACGGCAACCGAAGGATTTGCCTGCTTGGAGACCGACGCAGGTCCGACAGACGGACTTCGTACCAATTTCGAATCGAAGTACCTGCGCGAGGGACGCCCCATCTACCGAAGCAACTGGCGGCTCAACTAGATCGCGAAGATCGAGCGGTCGTGGAGCCTTGCTCAACAGGCCCAAGCCAAGGAAACAGCTGCAGCGTAGACTTGCGACTGATCGCGCCATCCGCAGCAACTTTCATGGTTGGAAAAAGGTGACCAAATTCATCTTTGGTATGATAGGCTTGATGGCCGCGAACCGCTTCCAACAAGGCAAGAATGCTGCGGAAGGAGACATCTTCCTGGAAGCGCCTTTCTCCTTCCGACCAGAATAGTTTACCGATCGGAACTTGGATGATTCCTTCAAGACCGAACGCCTGGTGAACTTCATGAAGCAGCGCGGGTTCATAGCCCATCGTTCCAGCCAGCTTGATCTGCTTGATGCCTGCACATCGAATCGCCAAGGCTGGACATGCCGGATCGATCACAAGCGACAAGTTTTCCTCGAGCGCGCAAAGCAAAGGGCGGATCGCAAGGCTCGACAAATTTGAAGGTTCCGATTCGTATCCGATGGCCACGACGGCTTGGGAATGTTCAAGCAAGCTCAGGACCAGTCCGGAAAAACGCTCCCAATCGATCCGACGCAAGCCGGCAGGAGCCACCAGCACGATCTCGCATCCCAACTGTTCGATGGCTCGTACTAGTGCAATCCCCTCGAGGGGAAGTTCCCCGGGGATGATCCTTTCCTCACCTTGAAGGATGCGTGCGTCTTGGGAGCGGGCAATCTCAAGGGTGGAATCGAGGGAGCCCAGATCGACGACGCTGATCTCGCACCAGGGCGACGATCCGCCGGGCCAGCCATGCTTCAAGGCCAGCAGATGCTTACCCAAGGTCGATGCATCGTCACGGCACGGCAGCACGACTCCCAGCCGGACCCCACGTTCCTTGACGATCTCGGAAAGCGCCTTGGCCTGTTCGGGAATGGGCTTCCAGCATCGTTCCTCAAACCATTCCTCAGGCTGCATCCGCATTGTCCTCCGCAGGCGTCATGGAATTCTGGAACACACAGGCCAACGCCTGTCGAAGTCCGGGCCGAAGATCCCTGGTATCGAGGGTTTCTTGACTGGTGGCGATTCCCACGCAGGATCCGAGTCCGATCGTCACGGCCGCGACACCCCAATGAAGGCAGACGGAGGCATCTGCACTCGATGCCCCCAAGCGAGTCTTGATGCCTGCCCAACCAAGGGTCTTGCGGCAACCTTCCACCAATGGGTGGTCGGGGTAAAGTCCCGTCGCATGACGGAATCCCTTCTGCTCCAGGAAGGCCAAGCAGCCAGGTCTGTGCGCCACGAGGGCATCGGCTTCTTCCTGGGCCCGAAGGATCATGCGCTGGAGATCCGACTCGTCATCGGAGCGCAACTCAAAGCGCAGTACGGCTCGACTGGGAAGGGCATTCCACGCATCGCCCGCCTCGAGCTTGGATGGGTTGAACATGCCTCGAGGCAATCCTTGGGGCGGCACTGCCTTCATCGTGCCACAGTACTGCATCGCAAGCACAAGGGCATTGGGACGCGCACTGTCGCGCCAGGCGTGCCCCCCAGGCGTGAGAACGGTCAGTTCCCCTCGATAGGTTCCCACGGACCAGTGATCCAACCGCCCGATGCCCGGGCCTTGCAGGCAGATGGCATGGGAGCAGGTCTCGGAAAGCCAAGGGAACAGAGAGCAGATTCCCCGCAGATCCCCGGCCATCTCCGAGCCGACCGTCGCAATGAACCAGATGTCGCACATTCCTTCGTGTCCGTGGGCGCGCAGGGTCGAAGCGATCTGCGCCATCACAGCCAAGGCGTAGGCGTTCGTGCAAGCCCCCCATCCCGTGAGGCGATCCGGGCGCACCTCGATCACAGGCTCCACGCCAGGCGAATAGGGCGAATCCAGTGCCGCCGTGACCAGAAGCGCCTTGCCCTTGCCCTTGCCTGGAAGATGGCCCAGCACATTTCCCGCCTCGTCGATGCGCGCCTCCCCCAAGGCATCGGTCAGCAGGGTCTTGAACATCGTGGCGCGATCCGCCTCGAAACCGGTCGGCGAAGCGACCTCGGCCAGTCGGACGGCATTGGCGATCACGACCTGACGCTTGGATTCCAGGTCCTCCAGCGCCTTCCAGAAGGCGGGATGTGCGGCTGCCTGTTCGATGCTGATCAAATCGCTACACTCCTCTTGCTGAATATCCGATAATCCCACCATGGACGCCATCAACTCGACCACTCAGCTCGCCTCGGCCCAGGAATCGAACCAGATCGCCACCTTGATGTTGAAGAAGACCCAGGACATCTCCCAGTCGCAAAGCCAGGAGCTGCTCCAGTCCCTGCCCCAGCCAGCCAATATGCCGCATCAAGGGCAGGGCATCGACGTCACCGCTTGAAGCGGCCCAGCATCCGCGCCCCGGGTGGCGGATCGAGAATGATCTTTCCCAGCATCTTCTCGCGCAGGGCATGGCGAGCACAAGCCGATGCCGACACGGCAGGCCTTTCCTTCGGGAGAGGCTTTTTTCGTGACGCAGACAGGGGGGCCGGGCGCGTTACGGCAGGAGCCCAGTTCCGATCCGTCTCCGGCTGTTCTTGTGCCTCCAAGTCGGGGACCTCCACCGGGTCCCCAGGCTCCCAGCTGCGGCCCGCTTCGCCGGCAGACTTCTTGCGCACCGCTTTGATGATCTGGTAACCGACCACGGCCACCAGGAGGAGGACCTGGAAGCGGTCCATCAGGCCTTGCCTGCCTCGGGCTGCGACAGGGTGTGCCGCATCTCGGTGTCGGCCTGCAGGTTCTTCATGCCGTAGTAGTCCATCACGCCCAGCTTGCCGGTGCGCAGGGCCTCGGAAAGGGCCATCGGAATCTGGGCTTCGGCCTCGACGAGCTTGGCGCGCATCTCCTGGATGCGGGCAAGGTTCTCCTGCTCCAGCGCGATGGCCATGGCGCGGCGTTCCTCGGCCTTGGCCTGGGCGATGTTCTTGTCGGCGTTGGCCTGGTCCATCTGGAGCTTGGCTCCGATGTTCTCGCCGATGTCCACATCTGCGATGTCGATGGAGAGGATCTCGAAGGCGGTGCCCGAATCCAGGCCCTTGGAGAGGACGGTCTTGGAGATGGCATCGGGATTCTCGAGCACGGCCTTGTGGCTGTCGGCCGAGCCGATGGTGCTCACGATGCCCTCGCCCACGCGTGCCAGGATGGTGGCCTCGCCGGCGCCGCCCACCAGGCGGTTGATGTTGGTGCGCACCGTCACCCGGGCGATGGCCTTGACCTGGATGCCGTCCTTGGCCATGGCGGCCACCAGCGGCGTCTCGATCACCTTGGGATTCACGCTCATCTGCACGGCCTCGAGCACATTGCGGCCCGCCAGGTCGATGGCGGTGGCCTGCTTGAAGGTCAGCTCGATGCCGGCCTTGTCGGCGGTGATCAAGGCCTGGATCACGCGCGGCACGTTGCCGCCCGCCAGGAAGTGGGCCTCCAGCATGCCCGTGTCCAGGGTCAGCCCGGCTTTCACGGCCATGATCTTGGCGTTCACGATCAGGCGCGGATTGACCTTTCGGATCCGCATCCCCACCATGGCGAACAGGCCGATCTGGGCGCCGGAGAAGATCGCCTGGATCCAGAGTCCCAGGAAGTTCGCCAGCAGGAAGACGAAGATCAGTCCCGCAAGTCCTACAGCAAGCCAAAGCATCGAAGTCGGTTCCATCTCATTCTCCCAAGGCGCGGGTTGGATCTTCCGGACCCGTCGCGCGCACGACGATCCGGTTCTGTCGGGTGTCCACGATGCGCAGCGCGCATCCTTTTGTCAGAAATTGTCCATCCGAGACCACATCGAGGATCTCGCTTCCAAAGCGCGCCTTGCCGGAGGGGCGGAGGTCGGTCACGGCCAGGCCGCAGCGGCCCATGTGAGCATCCAGGCTGCAGGGAGATCCCGCGTCGAGATGCTGCAAATGGCCCATGGGCCCCGGTCCCAGGCGTTCCAGCAGGAACCAGCCAAGGGAAGGAAACAGCAGGATATCCATGGCCAAAAGCCCCAGAAACCAGGGCCCGGTCTCCCGCGCGAACCACAAAGAGGTTCCGAGACTTCCCACCATCGCCAGCCCGAAGAGGCCGAAGGACGGCAGGAACACTTCGGCAAGCAGAAGGGCGAGTCCCGCCAACTGCAGCGCGCCGATCCAGATCGGAGTCACGCGATCCTCTCCACGTCCCAGCCGTTGCCGTCGGGGCGAAGCACCCGCACCCGCGTGCCGGCATCCAGGAAGCCTTCCCGGCAATGGGCCTCGATCGAGAGGCCGTCGATCTCGACGCGCCCACGCGGGCGCAAGGCGCCGACACAGACGCCCTCGCGCCCTTCGAAACCGACCGTGACGGGAACTGCTCCTCCGTTGGGAAGCACGGCATCCAGATGCACGCCTTGCCGGGCCGGCAGGCGCGTCAGGACGAAGCGCACGAAGAGGAGGCTGGCAAGCAGGGCGCCGAAGAGGCATCCGACCACCACGCCCGCGCCGTGCAGGCTCGCCTTGACCTGGACAGGATTTGTCATATCCGGGAAGGTGAAGCCCTGCAAGGACATCGTGAGGGCTCCCAGCAGGCACACGAGTCCGAGCACCGCAGGAACGACCGTGCCGGGGAGGAACCACGCCTCGATCAGGAACAGCAGGACACCCAGCGCCGCCAACAGCAACGGGATCTGGTCGGAGAGCCCGAGCAGGTACTTCGAGCCCAGGGCCACGCCCAGGACCACGATGCCCAGGAGCCCGAACAGATATCCCCCCGGCGACTTGTATTCGATCCAGAGAAACGCAAGCCCCAGCATGAAGAGGATCGGGGCCAGATCCGCAAGCCACAAGGCGAAATCCGCGCTCCAGCGCGGCGCAAGCGGTGCCGAGAGGCTCCAGCGCTTGGCTTTCGCAAGGGAGTCGATGCTGGCGTAGGTCCCGGCCGAAAAGCCGAGATCCAGCGCTTCGCGATCGTCGACCGTCAGGAGCTGCCCGTCGGCCACGAGGATCTTCCAGCTGGAGAACCGCTGTCGCGCCTCCCCGACCAGCTCGGCGAAGTTCTTGGTGGTGAAGTACTCGCGACGCCCCGACGTGTCGCGAGCCTCGACCACTTCCAGATCCTTGGTCACCATCTTCTCGGCCAGCAGATCCGGGATGGCATGCCGCTTGGCCAAGGCGCGGAAACGGGCCCGCAGAGGGCTCTCGATCTTCTCGCCCAGGAAATGCGGCCCGTCCTCGGTCGGGATGATCGGGGCGCAATCTCCCATCGTCGCTCCAGGCGCCATGTAGACGCGCTGGGCGGACAACCCGATCAAGGCGCCCGCCGAGATGGCCTTGCGCCGGACGAAGGTCGCCGTGCTGCAGGACTTCACGCTGGAGATCGCATCCGAGATCTCGAAGGCGGCATCCAGCTCCCCGCCCCAGGTATCCACATCGAACACGATGGCCGCGGGATGGCTTGCCTGGGCCTTATCGAGAGAACTCTTCACATGGCGCGACAACGCCTGGTCGACGGTGCCATGCACCTCGATGACCACGGCGCCGGCGGCAAACCACAGTCCGAACAGGAAGGAAAGCAGCACTAGAAGCCGAATCCCTTCAAGCGTTTGCCGATCTCGTTCTTGGCCTTGTCCGTCACGTTCTTGGTCGCTTCGTTGGTCTTGGCCTTGGCTGCCTCCTGGAGCTTCTGCTTTTCGGCATTGGCGCGGCTTTCCAGCTCGGCCTTCTGCCGTGCGACCAGCGCGTCGGCTTCCTTCTTCTTCTCTGTCAGCAGCATCGAGGCAGCACCCTTGGCAAGCGATCCCATGCGTGGCGTGTTAGCCTTGTAAGTGGGGTCGTTCACGGTTCCGCCGATCAGGTAGGAGACGATCACGCGCTTGTCCTGGTCCGCCGGAGGAGCAAGGCTTGCATCCAGGCCGAGTCCTTTGAGGTACCCGGAAGCGGCCGCGCCACCCGCCAGGATGGGAGCCGAGACGGCCTTGGGAAGATGGATGTCCGCGGTCATGTCCAGGCTCTTGTCCAGGCCGATCTTGCCCTTGGCTTGAACACTTCCCACGTCGTTCCCGTCCAGCGAAAGGTCCTGCACATCAAGATTCCCGTCCTTGAGGCGGGCTGAGAACTTGAAAGTGTTGAAGTTGATCTCCTTGAGATCGGGGATGGCTGCGTAGACCTTGTGGAGCGAGGTCGTCATCTTCCCGAAGAGCGGCATCGACAGCTTGCCATTGGCGAAGTTCGCCGCGATGTCGGCGGTCAATCGCTTGGAGAGCTCCGCCGGATCACCGCTTGCGGAAGCGTTGACCGAGACGTTCCCCTTGCCCGAAAGACCGCGGGTGAGCGAACGCAGGCTGGCCTGGGGGATGCGCGGAGCCATGGCCGGCAGGAGCTGGGAGGCTTCTACCGCAGCGACGTTCACGACCGTATGCAGCGTGATGGACTTGGGGTTGGCAAGTCCGGCATCCAGGGTCTGGTTGAATGTGCCACCGTAGACGCCGGCGGAATTCTTCATGGCAAGCGCGCCGTCGCGGAGTGTCGTGGCCGACTTGAGCGCGGTCAATTGAAGTCCGAACGCCTTGACCTTGGCCACGTCCACGTTCGCGGCCAAACGTACGTTGGGCAACTGCGGGATCGAAAGCGGCTTGGAGGCCGGTTTCTCCGTGGTATCGGGGGGCGGCAGGATGCGATCCAGGTCGATGAGCTTCGACTTGACCGAGGCCGTGACCGAGGTGACCTTGCCCTTGGCCAAAGTCGGCAGGACCAAGGCCATCCAGTCGACGACCTTGGCGTCGATCGACAGGTCGGTCGGCCCGGTCAGGACATTGATCTTCGCGCCAAGTTCCGTGTTGGCAAAGCTTGTGGTGCCGTCGAGATTGATGCGATCGGAAAGCCCGGGCGCCTTCGCTCCGACCTTGGACAGCACGGCCGTTCCGGCAAGCTGCAGCGCGGTTGGATTGGCGGGATCGAGAGGCCCGCTGCCCTTGATGTCGAAGTCAACAAGACCGGCAAGCGCGAAGGTATCCAGTCCGGGAACCAGGGCGGAGACGGCTGCAAGATCGACCTTGCCGCGGGTATCCAGTGACTTGAGCCAAGGCTTGGCTGGCAGTCCGGTCATTTCCATTGCAAGCGTGACGGGATTTCCCGACAGCTTCAGATCGAAAGGGGCGATCTTCACCCCGAGCAGGGAATCGACCGGAAATACGGCAACCGTGCCATTGAGCGCTTCGAGCTTGGCAGGAACGCCCGCCACGGAAGCCCCGATGCCGGTCAGATGCAGCGCACCCTGGATCGCGGGAATCTTCCCTGGAAGAACCTTCCCCTTGGCAGTGAAATCGAAATCGGCGGTACCGCCAAGCGTTGCCTTGTCCACCCAGGCGTTGAGCCCCTTCGGGACTTCCTTGAGCAGGCTGGCAAGCGAGATCTTCTCGGAACGTAGGCGCACATCCAGATCGGGGGTCACGAGCAGGTTGGAGGCCTTGCCGGTCAAAGACACCGAAACATCCTGGAGATTGACGTTGATCGCGCGAATCTCGACAGCGGCCTTCGGGAGGTTCAAGACAAGGTCATGCTTGACGGAAAGATGGATCCCGCCCTTGCGAACCGGGACGCCGGTGCCGGCGATGCTGATCTCCCGCACGTCCAGAGCGCCCTGGGTCTGCACATTCTCGAGCGCCTTGTCGGTGCTCAAGGAAATGGACTGTTCGATCGACCCGATCGTCAGTTCCTGCCCCTTGGCGCGGTCGATCCAGGCAAAGGAGCCGTTCGTGATCCGGATCGACTGGACCGAAAGCGGGAACGGAAGCACCAGCGGCTTCGTCGAGTCTGGCTTGGCCTTCGCCGTGTCCTTCGGGCCTCCCAAGCCATCCAGCGAGGTGCGGCCGTCAGCCAGGATCTCCATGCGGATCTTCGGCTCCACGATGCGGATCTCGCTCACGACCGGCGAGAGCGCAAACAGGCTGCGCACGGAAAGCTCGACACCCAGTTCCTTCAGGCGGAACAGCGGCTCCTTCGAGAAGCCGGAGTCTGGATTGTTCGCCACCTCGACGCCCTTGAGCGAGACGCCAAGGAACGGGAAGAGCTTCAATCCGGCCCCTTCGATCGTGACCTGCCGCTTGAGTTTGGCCTGTGCCTGCTCCAGCACAAGAGCTTTGACCTTGGAGGGAGGGAACGTCCACGCAAGGACGCCCGCGGCGATTCCTGCGAGACCACCGACTCCGATGGCGGCAAAAAGGGCGATCTTCAGTGGTTTCTTCATCGTGCAGACCTCGAAAAAGACTAGAACCGGGAAAGCAGCTCGCGCAGAGCCAGCTCCTTAGCGGTTTCAATAGACAAAATAATCCCGCGCAATTCGTTATCGGCTTCCATGGGTTCCATCCCCATCGCATCGCCGAGGGTCACCAGGCGCCGCGCAAGGTCAGCCGACACGGAGGGGATCGCAAGGAATGTCTCCCTGGCTCCTGCCGGGAATGCACGCGCTCCCGGCGTCTGAACCAACTCGGCCCGCACGGCACCTTCCTGGGTCAACCACTCCCACCATCCCGGGCTGTGGCTTGGCAGCATCCTTGCGTTGGACTGGGCCTGCCAGCGGCGCACGGCGACTAGGGCCGTAGGCTGCGCAGATGCTCCCAAGCACTCGTCACAGGCGCTGTAGAGCATGTCCAGTACGGCAAGATCCTTGCCGTCGCGAGGATCCGGCGGATAGCGATCCAGGCAACTGAAGGTCAAACGCCCCGGTCGGACGGGTGCCGGATAGAGGAATCGGACCAGATCCTCGAAGCCCGCAATCAAGGCCGCATCCGCGTTTTCCTGCATGCGCAGAGCCCACGCCCGGCGTTCGCCGGGCATGCTCTCGAGAATGCGCAGGAAATCCTCCCACCAAGCATTGCCATCGGGAGTCAATCCTGTGCCGATCGCAGCGTTCCACGCCAGGCACTTTTCCTTGAACTGGCTTTGGAATACGGTCTTTTCCAGGGAAGGAACCGTGATGCCTGCAGGAGCCGCTTCGCCTCCGGCGAGCTCTTCCGGCTTGAAGATCGAAAAGCTACCTGTCTCGAATCCCAGCCCCGCGTCAGGCGAGATCCGGTGCGGCGGCGAGGCCGGACGCATGACTGGAGCGATGCCCTGTTGCCTCAATGCAAGCTCTTCGATCATCCTCTGGAGCCGCTCGGTTGCGGCATCTTTGGGCCGATCCGCATCCCATCCCATTTCCTGAAGGGCTCTCGCGATCGTATTGACCACGGCGTTGCGAGCGCCCACAGGCGATGCCATGATCTGGTCGGCCGCTTGGCGAAGCCATGACCACGGAGTGGTCCAACCTGGCAGCGGGATTAGGCTGTCGCCGGGCTGCTGGATGATCTCCTGCAACCAGCGATCGAGGGTCCCGCTCATCCAGGAACTGCTGGATGCAGCTTCGCGCATGAAGGACAGCGACGAGACATCCCCACCCTCGACGGGGACGATGCTCGCGCCGATGTACACGTCCAGCGGACGGATCTGCCTGGAGCCTTGCGTCTTGTGCAAGCGATTCCAGGCCCTGGCCTGCAGTGAAAGTCCGAACAACACTTCCCAGAAGACCGCATCGGAAACCAACGGGTGTTGCAGGGGGGTACGTCCGATGCGCACGCCCAGAACGCGAGCCAGGTCGCAGATCCCCAGAAGCGTCTTCCAATCCTGGCTGTCGTGTGCCGAACGCACCAGATCCTCGGCATGCTTTGCCAGAGGGTTCTTGAGAAACGGAGTCTTCGACTCGAGCTTGCGCCGCAGCCTGCGGATGAATCCGGCTTCGGCCGGGGTCATTCCCCGTTCGATGGCCAGCTCCATGTCGCAAACATGCCTCAAGCATCCCAGGAAGGAACCGCGCAGCTCCGGAGAATCCTCCTGGAGACTGCGCTCCACCTCGCGCACGGCTGCGGGAGTCCAGTCCTGCATCGAAAGCTGCTCGGAACGCTGCCGGAAGAACTTGCGGATGTCACCCCACATCGCATCCCGCCCAAGGATGCTCAGAACGCCGCCCTCGGACCGTGGCGGTCGGAAACGTACCGAATACGAGGACGGCGGAGCGCCTCCTGACGGGCCGGAATCCCGGGAGGACTGGGCACAACGAACCGCCAGGCTGGCGGCATCCTTGGAGAGGGACATGATGGTAAGATACTACTGTCAGGAACCTTCCTTGTCCAGCTTTCGCGACATGCCGTACAGCGCTTGCACAACAGTTCGCGGAAGAGGATGATATGCTCCATGAGGAAGTCCAGACAGGCATTCACCCTGATCGAGGTGCTGATCGTCGTGGTTATCATCGGCATCGCCTCCACCATGGCCGGCGCTGGCTTTTCCCTGTTCATGAAGAAGATCACGGCCAAGTCCGATGCCTACCGGCTGCGGGATGCGATTCAGTTGGCACGTTCCGACGCCATGGCCAGGAGTCGCAACGCCGGCATCGCCCTGGATTCCTCGGGCCTGCGCTGGGCCCGCTTCATCGACAGCCGCATTTCCGGATCCATCGGCACTTTCGATCCGGCGGACACGCTGGTCTCCCGCGACAGCCTCAAGGACTTCGCCATCACCTCGATTTCCTGCACCCGCATGGTCTCCGGAGTCTGCATGCTGGTCTTCACTCCCGACGGCTCGACCCTCAACGGAGCATCCGTGCGGCTGATGGCACGCCACAGGACGGCCAACATCACGTTGTCCACCCTCATCATCGCCGCGACAGGCTTCACCCTCGTGGAGGTCAGATGATGCGCAAGGGATTCAGCCTCATGGAAGTGATGATCGCCCTGGTGATCCTGGGCATTGCCGTGGAGATCTTCTTCCGCATCACCAACATGTCCCAGAAGAACGTCAGCAAGGGACGCAACTGGCAACAGGAAGCCGGTCTTGTGGAACGGACCATCGAATCGCTTCGCAACGACTCGACGCTCACGTCACTGCAGCAGATGGACAGGACCTGGATCGACAGCTCCTTCGGGACGCCGATCCGCATGCACGTGACCGGCTCCCAGGCCACCGAGGCTGTGGCTCCAGACTTTCCCAGGGACATGGTCGCCCTGGTGACCGTGACGGCGACCCCGCTCAGCGGCAGCGACTCCCTGGTCGTGTCCACGGTGCTCTGGAGCAACCAATGAAGCGCGGCTTCACCCTGGTCGAGATCCTCGTGGCGCTCGTGATCTCGACGATGGTGATCAGCGGCGTGCTCGTGACGCTCCAATACCAGTTCAAGAACTGGGTCCAGCTGGAACAAAAGGCACAGATGACCCAGATGACGCGCGGGATCCAGTCGGAATTCTCCCGTGTGATCCGGATGGCCGGTGGCGAGATGGCTGCAGGGACCGGTGGGGTCCGCGACCTCGGGGATTCCGGCCTCTGCGTCCTTCTCAACGAGAACTCGATCACTTGGGCTCCTGCGGATTCCGGAGACTACCAACCTGGGCTCCACACGTTTCGCGTGGCCATGACGCGCGACACGCAGTTCGTACCCGGGATGACGCTGTCCCTGCGCGTGAACGTCCCTCCCAAGGGAAGCGCAAGCGGGACGACCCGTTCCCTGGACACCCTTCTCACGCTGAACGTGACGGCAGTGAAACATGCCAGCGACACATCCAAGCCAGATACGTTGACCTTCGACGTGACGGATCTGACGACCTCCTGGAGCTGGGCAGGAGCCCTTCAGGCCAAGGTCGGGATGAACATCTATAGCGGCGACAGCATCTGCTACCGCAGGCGCGCCGACACGCTCATGAAGTTCGTTCAGGACGTGTACCGAAGACAGGATTCGGGCTACCTGGCCATTGACATCGACAGCTTCAAGGTCCAGTACTTCGTGCTGTCCAAGGGGTGGGTCGGAGTCGTCTCCAACGCGGGAGCCGACACGGTCCAGAAGGTACGCGTGCGCCTGGTGGTCCGTACGCACACGCCAGACCCGTCGCTCAAGCGCAGCCAACCTGCGACGGGCGGCTACAAACGCGAGGCGACCGAACTGGAATACAGCCTGCGCAACTGGCAGTACATCGTCAGCCGATGAGGTGCAGCATGGGAACTCCCAAGACATATTCCGTCAAATCGACGCGTGGGATGACGCTCCTGATCGTGCTGTGCGTGATGGCCTTGCTGATGGTGATCGCCATGGGAATGGTCTCCACCTCGGGGAAGTCGCTGATGGGCGCCGGGGACGCACGGCAGGAACTGCGCGCCCGCGTCGCCGCCGAAGCCGTGATCTCGGCGGCCGTGGCCGACGCGGTGAACCGGGCTGGCGAGGTGTTTGGCGGCACCTTGGCGAACTCGGAACGCGAGATCACCCTCCAAGGGGACAAAGGAACGGCGGAGGTGGAGTTCTACACCGCATCCGGAGGTGCCAGCCTGCAGCAAGGCATCGTGCCGGCAGGTCCCTTGAAGGGACTCATGGGCTACAAGTACGGATGCGGCATCGAAGGTACGGGGCGCAGCACCGGAAGCGGCAAACGGACGATCCATGCGGAAGTCCTACTCTACCAGGTCCCGATCTTCCAGTTCGGCGTCTTCTTCGACAGTTCCCTCGAGATCACCCCCGGCCCGACCATGCGCGTCTTCGGGCGGGTCCACACCAACGACAGCATCTATGCCCGAGGCCAGGCAGACCTGCATTTCACCGGCCCGCTGACCGCATCGGGCATCGTCTGCCACTGGCTCAACGGCGGATCGCTGGGCTACCAGTACACCCCTGCGGATCCCACCGAATACTCCCCTTCCTCAAGCGTGCTGGGCAGCAACATCACCATGATGACCGCCGCCACGGCTCCGCCGCTTGTCAACGGGGTCCGGAACGTTCGCTGGAACCAGACAAAGATCCATCTGGCCTTGGGAGGGAACTCGAACTCGAATCCCCACGCCATCATCGAACCGGCCAAGCCATCCGATGCACTCGCCCTGCAGAGACAGAACTACGACTGGATCACCAAGGCACGCTCAAGCCCTGCGGCCCGATACATCGCTGGCGCAACCCCGTCCATGCCGGCTTGGATCACTGGGCCTCGCGTGTTCTGGGATCGGCGCGAATGGAAATGGGTGAAAGTCTGGGATTTCGATGTGCGAGTCTTGCGTCTCTCGTCCAATCGCGACAGCATCTTCTACTTCGCCGACACCGTACTTGAAATGGATCGCGGAACCGGCACGGTCGACACCGTGATCAAGGCGCTGCGGATCGTGAACGCAGATACCCTGGGAAGGAATCTCTGCATCGCCACGGTCAATCCGATCTACGTGATGGGAAATTTCAATGTTGGGCGCTCGGTGTCCGCGGACTCCACCAGCTACTGGAACGCACAGTTGGCAGGCGATGTCTTCACACTCCTCTCTCCGTTGTGGCGTTCTTGGGACTCCTCCCGCGCTGCGATCTTCGGAGCCACAAGCACCGGTACGAAGGTCACCTCCTGCGAGCAGGCGTATTCCAATCCGACCTGGGGATGCCCTGAAAATACGGGGTCGAAGACTGGAAAATGGAGCGACAGCACCCGCATCACCAACGTTCGGGTAAATGCCGCGCTGCTGATCGGGAACAAGCAGGCCGTCCGCAGTTCGCTCCAAAGGGGGGCATCGAACTCCACCTTCGAAAACTACGAAGGGGGCCTCCACAACGACATCCGCCTGCTGGAGGACTGGACCAACCACGCGCCCGTCATCAAGGGGAGCATCGTGTGCGTCTGGCAGGGGCAGACACGCGGCCTGGAGAAGCGAACCAGCGTGAAAGTCATCAGCCGCGGCCACTACACCGCCCCGACCCGCTACTTCGGCTTCGACGACCGTTTTTTACAGCTGGGCAAGATGCCTCCGGGCACCCCGTTCCTGGCAACAGCCATCTTCACCAACTGGCTGGAGAAGTAGGCGACGTTCCCTGGAACGACAAAGGGCATCGCTGTGCGGTGCCCTTTCGTATTCCTCAGCTGGAGAAGACGCGTATCAGATCTGGACGAACTCAACTTCCTCGCGGTCGTCGAGGATGGAGGGCGAGGCGATCGAGAGGTAGAAGGCGTCCGCCTGGGTCACGTTGGCCAGGAAGTGCGCCGCGTTGCGAGGGATCTGCACGGCCTGACCGGCCTTGGCAGTCACCGTCTTGCCTTCGATCTCCACCTGCAGTTCGCCCGAGAGGATGTAAAACATCTGGGTGGTGCGGACATGCTTGTGGATGTGGTCCTGGACGCCGGCCGGCATGCGTTCCTCGATGACAGAGAGGTCACCCTGGGAAAGAAGCTTCCAGCCGTCACAGGATTCATTCCAGATGTAGTGCTCGGCGTTGGTGCGATCGATGGGATTCTTGCTCATGTTCAACCTTTCGGGAGAGGAGGACTAGGACGTGGGGTACTGCTTTTACTATACCAAGCAGGACATGAAAAAGCCCGTCCAAAATCGGAACGGGCGGATTCGCAAGCAACGGAATGATCACATGTGGACGGCTTTTCCAATTGCCGCAGCCGTGGCATCGGCAATGACTTCCGAGAGCGTGGGATGGGCATGCATGGTGGCCAGCACATCCTCGATGGTGGCCTCTAGGTTCATGGCCAGGTTGAGTTCGGCAATGAGCTCGGTGGCTTCCGCACCCACGATGTGGGCGCCCAGCAGTTCATGGTGCTCGGCACCGTAGAGCAGCTTCACAAAACCGTCCGTGTCCCCAGTGCCCACGGCCTTGCCGTTGGCGATGAAGGGAAACTTGCCGACCTTGAAGGCGATCCCCTGCTCCTTGAGTTTCTTCTCGGTCGCGCCGATGCTTGCCACCTGAGGCTGGCAATAGGTGCAACCGGGAACTAGGTGCGTCTTCTGCGGGACCTTGTCGCTGTAGAGGCCATCGATGCACTGGCCGGCCTCCCAGCTGGCCTGGTGGGCAAGCCACGGCGGACCGATCACGTCACCGATGGCGTAGATCCCCGGGATGTTGGTCTGGTAGCGGGCATCGGTCTGCAGGAAGCCCTTGAAGAGATCCAGGCGCATGTCGGGCCCGAGCAATCCGTCCAGGCGTGCCTCGACACCCACCGCCACCAGGACCTTCTCGAAGGAGTTGCCGTCTTTGGGGGACTGCCCCTCGAAGGTCGCCGTGGCTCCGTTCTCCCCGATCTCCAGGGCCGTCACCTTGGTCTCGGTGAGCACCTCGATGCCGTAGCTGTCGAACTTACGCTTGAGCAGGACGGAACTGTCCTCGTCCTCGATGGGAAGGATGTTCTTGGCGAACTCGACCAAGGTGACCTTCACGCCGAAGGCATTGTAGAAGTAGGCGAACTCCACGCCGATCGCACCGGCGCCGATGATCAGGATCGACTTGGGTGCCTCGGTGAGTGCCAGGGCCTCGCGGCTGGTCATCACGGTCTTGCGGTCCAGGACAAGCCCTGGAAGGGTACGGGGCTTGGCTCCGGTGGAGATCAGGATCTTGTCGGCGTCGTAGATCTCAACGGAACCGTCTTCCTTGGTGACCTTGACCTGGCCGGGGCGCTCGATTGTCCCCATGCCCTTGATCCAGGCGATTTTGTTCTTCTTGAACAGATGATCGATGCCGGCAGCCATCTTGTCGGCGGCCTTGCGGGACTTCGAGACAACCTGCGCGAAGTCGAAGCTCACGCCCTCGACCTTGAAGCCGTAGTCCTGGGCATGCTGCAAGTGGATGGCGAACTCGGCCTGCTTGAGCAGTGCCTTGGTGGGTATGCAACCCCAGTTGAGGCAGGTGCCGCCGGCACGTTCCACCTCGACCATGGCCACTTTCTTCCCGTACTGGGCGGCCTTGATGGCGGCAACGTAGCCGGCAGGCCCGCCGCCGATGACAATCAGATCGTATTTCTCAGCCATAGGAATCTCCCCGGAAAGTTCAGTTTGCGAAAGATACGCAGTCCTGATTTCGCCGACCACATCCGGGTAAGAATTTCATTATCGGCCGCGAATGTCCATCTCCAAGGCGTCCAGAAACGCAAAGAGGCGGACGCGAGCCGCATCGAATGCATCAACCTGGGCAAGGAACTGCGCAGGCTGCTGCACGTAGCGTCCTTCGAAGCTCTCCTGGGCATCAATCAATCCGGCAAGCGCCTCAGGCGTGAACTCCAGGTGAAACTGCAGCCCCACCACCCGATCCAGTCGGAATGCCTGGTTGCGGCAGGCCTGGGAGGCGAAGCCGTGAACCGCCCGGGGCGGGATCGCGAAGGTATCCCCATGCCAGTGCATCGTCGTGAATTCCTGACCCAGAGCCGAGAACAGGGAGTTCTCGTCCGCCTCGGGAAGCCTGCGGACAGGAAGCCAACCAATCTCCGCATGTTCGTTGCGGGTGACCGGACCGCCCAGGCGATCGGCCAGCAACTGCGCCCCCAAGCATACGCCCAGGCACCATTGCCCACCCGCAATCGCCTTGTCAAGCCACGCCTTCTCCTGGACGAGCCACGGATAGGCATCCTCCTCGTAGATGTTCATGGGTCCGCCCATGACGATCAAGAGATCGGCATAGATCCCGTCCTTCGCCCTCTCTCCCAGATGCCAAGCCGTCTTCGAGATCTCGTGGCCACGCTGCGAGATCCAGTCGGCGATGCTTCCCAAGGTCTCGGTCTCGTCGTGCTGGAATACATGGATCTTCATGCCATCTCCTTGAAATGAAAAAGCCCACGCTCGGCGTGGGCCTCGGTGACGAAGGCCTTGTAGATGGCCCCCAGGGCCTTCTCGTAGTCGTCCTCGTCGACACCCACGATGATGGAAAGCTCCGAGGCTCCCTGGTCGATCAGGCGTACGTTCACGCTCGCTGCGGCCAAGGCGCCGAAGAGGCGCGCCGCCACGCCCGGACGATGGCTCATGCCGTGACCCACCGTGGCGATCAGGGCGATGCCGTGCTCCACCTCGACGGAATCGGGTTCGCAGACGTTGCGGATCTCGGAGAGGATCTCGGAGGCGACCGGCTGGAACTGGGCGCGTTCGATCACCACGCACATCGAATCGATGCCGGAGGGGGAAAGCTCGTAGGAAACACCCTTGGTCTCCAGCACCCCGAGGATCTTGCGGCCAAAGCCCTTCTCCTTGTTCATCAGCGCCTTTTCCAGGAGGAGCAGCGAGAAGCCGCGGCGCCCGGCCACCCCCGCGATGGGCCGATCGGCGGCCTGGGACTCGGGGACGATGAGGGTGCCTTCGTCGTCGGGACGGTTGGTGTTGGCGATGCGGATGGGGATCGACGCGTCGCGGCACGGAAGGATCGCCTCCTCGTGGAAGACGTTCGCACCGGCATAGGCCAGCTCCCGCAACTCGCGATAAGTGACCTTCTCCATCGGAAGGGCACCTTCGATCACACGGGGATCGGCCATCAGGAGCCCCGAAACGTCGGTCCAGTTCTCGTAAAGATCGCAGGCGGCGGCACGGGCCAGGATGGCTCCGGAGATGTCGGAACCGCCACGGCTGAAGGTGCGCACGTCGCCGTCCGGGCCGGTGCCGTAGAATCCCGGCATCACGTGGATCCCATTGCCGAAGCGGGTGGGAAGGACATCCCAGGTCCGCGGATCGACAAGCCCCTTGCCGGTCAGGAAGACGGCGCCTTCCGCCTCAACCAGTGTGGCCCCCAGGAAGGCGGCCATGATGCGGGCCGACCATGCCTCGCCGCGCGAGGCGATCCAGTCGCGTCCGACGCCCTCGTCGATGCGGCGGCGCAGCTCCACGACGAGCTGGGCGATCCCGGCATCTACGTCCAGTGCCTGCTCGATCTCCTGAAAGCGCGCACGGACCAAGTCGATCTGCGGAGAGGGGTCCAGGCCGCGAGCGGCCAGCTCATGGGCAGAGAGGAGGATGTCGGTGATCTTGGGATCTGTCTTGTGGCGCTTGCCGGGCGCGGAAACCACCACGAAACGGCGTCGGACATCGGCCTTGACGATGGCGGCCACCTTGCGGAACTGGTCGGCGTCGGCAAGGGAAGTTCCCCCGAACTTGCAGGCGATCCTGGACATCCTCGATTCTCCTGTTAAAAAAGACGTGTTCTTTCCCGGGAAAGATAGTCGGAACAGCACTGCGCACGAGGTAGAGGCTTCCTCAGGTCTTGTTGGAAGGCCCGCCTTGCAGCAGGGCACCGGCCCTGGTATGGACATCCTGCACCACCAGTCCGGAAAGAGCCATCCCGAAAGCCGCCGTCACATGGACCGCGCTGCCGTTGATGACCTTCTTGGTGCTGCACCAGTCGACATGGTTGTCGTCATGATCGGGCTTGGGGCAGAAACACTTGTGGGTCCCGCAGGCCACCGAGGTATTCTCCACCGGAGCCACCACCGCTTCCTCGCTGTAGACGACCTGGCAGTCCCCCTCGAAGCCGCGCCGTCGCAGGCCCTTGCGGACGATCTTGGCGAACGGGCAGATCTTCGCGTCCCAGATGCTTGCCGTGCGGATGCGGGTGAGATCCAGGTGGGATGCGGCACCCATCGAACTGAAGAGCCTCACATTGGCCTCGTGGGCGTGCTCGATCAAGTCCAGCTTGTTCGTGTAGCTGTCGATCGCATCGATCACGTAGTCGTAGTTCTCCAGCCCGAAGGTGTCGCGGTGCTCACGGGCGTAGACACCGTGGATCGCCTCCACCGTGATCTTGGGATGGAGGGAAAGCAGGCGCGCCTTCAGCTCCTCGACCTTGGACTTTCCGACATTGCGGGTCGTGGCCTGGAGCTGGCGGTTCACGTTGGTGATGCACACGTCGTCGGAATCGACCAGGGTCAGATGCCCCACACCGCTGCGGGCAAGCCCCTCGGCGCACCAGCTTCCCACCCCGCCGACGCCGAAGACGATCACGCGCGAGGTCTGAAGGATTTCCAGGGAACGCTCCCCGATCAGGAGCTGGAGTCTGTGGAAGGCTGGATGCACCATGAGTGGGCCCCAATCTAGGAGACAGCCGACATCCGGACAAGTCCATCCGAAGGATCGCCGCGAAGTCCCGAAAAACCACCCGCCTTGGCCGGAAGTCAGCAGTCTGGCTCGCATGGGCTCGACAACCTTGGCGTTCCCGTATAGCTTGTCCGGAACATGGAGCTCCAAACCTCAATGTCCCTGGTCCGATGCCAGGCGATCGAGCACCGTTTCCCCTCCGGGAAACGGGCGCTTTCCGGCGCCGACCTTGAGGTGCACAGCGGCGAGTTCCTCGCGATCGTGGGCCCTTCGGGATGCGGCAAGTCCACCCTGCTGCGGCTGATCGCAGGCCTCATCTCGCCGACCGTCGGGATCATCGCCCGATCCCAGATCGACGGATGCATCCCACGCTGCGGCTTCGTCTTCCAGAGCCCGACCCTCCTGCCGTGGCGCAACGTCCAGGACAACGTGCGGCTGCCTGCGGAGCTTGCGGGAGAACCGGCCTCCAAGGCCCGGGAGCACGCCCGGGAACTCCTTGACCTGGTGGGCCTGGGCGAAGTCCTGGAAAGCTATCCGGCCCAGCTTTCCGGCGGCATGCGCATGAGGGTCTCGATCGCCCGCGCACTGGCCATCCGTCCGGCGCTCCTCTTGCTGGACGAGCCCTTCGCGGCACTGGACGACATCACCCGCAACCGCCTGCAGGAGGACCTCCTGCGCCTGCGCCGCTTGCAGAGATTCACCACGGTCCTGGTGACCCACAACATCGCCGAGGCAGCCTTCCTCGCCGATCGCGTACTGGTCATGACCTCGTCTCCCGGGCGCATCAAGGCAGAGGTGCTCCTCCCGTTCGGGCCCGACCGAGACGCGGAGCTGCGCACCAGCCCTGAACTGGCCGCGTCCTGCCGCGAGATCGCGCACCGCCTGCGCGAGGCCACCTCATGAACGCACGCAGACAGATCTTGTCAAACATCCTGCCGCCGGCGCTCTTCCTGTTCCTTGCCCTGGTCGCTTGGGAATCCGTGGTGCGCCTGGCCGGGATCCCCGACTACCTCGTTCCGCCCCCGACCGCCATCCTGGGCGAGGCCGTGGCGGAACGATCCCAGCTCCTGCCCGCGACCCTGGTCACCCTCGCGGGTGCCGCCGGGGGCTTCACCGCATCGCTCCTGGTCGGGATCGTCGCGGCGATGGGCTTCTCCCAGGCGCGCTGGATCCGCTCGAGCCTCTACCCCTGGGCCATCTTCCTGCAGACCGTCCCCATCGTGGCGATCGCGCCGCTCATCGTCCTTTGGTTCGGGGCGGGCTTTGGCAGCATCGTGCTGGTCTCCTTCCTCCTGAGCGTGTTCCCCATCCTCTCCAACACCGTCGAGGGCCTGACCCGCATCGATCCGCAGCTGCTCGAGCTCTTCAAGCTCCACGGCGCCTCGCGGCTCCAGATCCTCCTCAAGCTGCGCCTGCCGCACAGCGTCCCCTACCTCGCCGCCGGAGCCAAGGTCGCCGCAGGACTCACCGTGATCGGAGCCATCGTGGGCGAGTTCTTTGCCGGGTACGGCGCCTCGCACCCGGGCCTTGGCTACCTGATCCTCCAGGCCTCGGGCCAGTTCAAGACATGCCTGCTGTTTGCCTCGGTGGGGCTTTCCACTCTGCTGGGCCTGGGAGCCTTCCTCCTCACGGGACTAGCCTCTCACCTGGTGCTCTCCCGGCTGGAACCATGAATCCTTTCCGAAAGACCTGATGCCATGAAGCTGCGCTCCCTCCTTGCTCTCCTCGCGGTCGCGGGACTTTCCCATGCCGGCACCGGCATCGCGCTCAACTGGTTCCCCGAGGCCGAGCATGCCGGATTCTTCCAGGCCCAGGCAGAGGGTCTCTACAAGGCCGCAGGGCTCGATGTCGACCTCGTGCCGGGCGGCCCTGGCGTGCCCGTGCTCCAGCAGGTGGCCACCGGGAAGATCGCCTTCGGAGTCTCCAACGCAGACGAGGTCCTGATCGCACGTAGCCAGGGAGTCCCCGTGGTGGCGGTGTTCGCGCCCATCCAGACCTCGCCGCGCGTGATCATGGTCCACGAGGCGTCGGGGATCAGGACGCTCCAGGACCTCAAGGACGTGACGCTTGCCATCGAGGCCCAGGCGCCCTTTGCCAACTTCCTCAAAAGGAAGCTCCCTCTCAAGGGGGTGCGCTTCGTGCCCTACAACGGCAGCGTCGCGCCCTTCGTGGCAAGTTCGAAGTTCGCCCAGCAGGCCTACGGCATCTCCGAGCCATACCTGGCGCAGGAGAAGGGCGCCAAACCCGTGAACCTGCTGGTCTCGGAACTGGGATACAATCCCTACACAAGCGTGTTGGTCGTCTCGGAAAAGACGCTCAAAGCAAATCCCGAGCTCGTGCGCAAGGTGGTCCAGGCAAGCCAGGAAGGCTGGAGCCACTACCTTGCCGCACCCGCTACGGCAAACGCCGCGATCCGAAAAGCCAACCGGCAGGTGGACGATGCGGTGCTGGGCTACGGCCACACGGAGCTTCTCAAGCTCTGCGTCAACGAGGAGACGAAGAAATCCGGCACCGGCACCATGACCGCTGCACGCTGGAACGACCTGAGCAAGCAGCTGGAGTCGATGGCAGTGATCAAGCCCGGCAAGTCCGACCCCGCCAAGGCCTGGAACGGGAGCTTCCTCAAGCGTTGAGGAGACAAAGTTGGGTCGTCCTCGCGAAACGACCTAGATTGTTCACAATGAAGGCGGCAAGACCCGACGGCGGCGTCCTGGAAGGCATGGCGATGCTCGTTGGCTTCCAGCTGGTCGGGGAACTCAGCGCACGCGTCCTGCATCTTCCAGTTCCCGCCGCGGTGATCGGGATGTTCCTGCTGCTGCTGTGGCTCCTCTTCACCAAGCGAATTCCTCCCGGCCTTCAGTTGGCCTCCAACGGACTGCTGGACAACTTGGCCCTGCTCTTCGTTCCAGCCGGCGTGGCAGCGTTCCTCGACATCGGTTCGATCTCCGACGAGCTGCTGGCCATAACCATCGCCGTCGTGGCCAGCACATGGCTTGCGATGGGCTCCTCCGCAGGGTCCTTCCTCGGACTGGAACGCTTGACACGGAGGCGCCCATGACGGGAATCACGTCAAGCACCTTGACCGATTCCATCCCCTTCGGGCTGGCACTCACGCTGGGAGCCTTTGCCCTGGCTCGACGGTTCCAGCAACGTCTCGGCGGCCACGCGCTGCTGCAGCCCGTACTTCTGGCATCGGTCGGGATCGCCGTATCACTGCATCTTGGCAAGGTACCGATCGAGCACTACCGCAAGGGCGCCGATTTCATCCACCTCCTGCTGGGGCCTGCAACGGTTTCCCTGGCAATTCCCCTCTACCGACAGATCGGGCGTGTGCGCGAATCCCTGCTTCCGGTGCTGGGCTCTATCCTGGCCGGATCCGTGGTTGCGGCCGGTAGTGCCGTCGGAATCGCCCGACTACTGGGAGCATCCCGCCTCACCCTGCTTTCCATGGCACCAAAGTCCGTCTCCACTCCCATCGCGATCGGCGTGAGCCAGTCCATCGGGGGCGACCCGGGTCGATCCGTGCTGTGTGTGGTGTTCACGGGGATCCTCGGGGCCGTCACCGGAGCAGGCTTCTTCAGGCTGCTGCGCATCCGCGATCCGCGCGCCGTCGGGATCGGGATGGGAGTCTCGGCGCACGGCATCGGCACATCCCGCGCCGTCCAGCTGGGCGAGACGGAAGGCGCCTTCTCGAGCCTAGCCATGGGTTTGACAGGACTTGTCACTGCAATCCTGATCCCCCTCTTCGTCGCCTGGCTGGGCTGAAGCCCGACCGCAACCTCATTTACCCCGATCGCCGGCCTTGCCGAGCGAGGCGTCCATCGCGACCGTCCTATTCGACATCTTCTGTTAAATAGGATACGGGCAAAAACAGATGGTGAAATCCGATTTTTCTTGCGAGGATCGGGCATCGCAGCCACCACCACACGAGGGCCAACATGAGCACCCTATCACTCCGAGCCAGGATCGTCCTGCTGCTTGCCGGCCTCCTCCTGTCGACAAACATCATCACGGCGGCAATCTCGATCCGCCGCATCTATCTCGAAGGCGTCCGACAGGTGGATGCCTTCCGAAGCGACGCCCTCGAATCGGTTCGAAGGAACCTCCAGGAGGAAGTCCAGATCGCCCACGGAATCCTCGCGATCTACCAGGATTCCAGCAGCGACCCGGCCTCCACGCTGCGTCAGCAGGAGCAGGCCAAGCGCACGTTGGACGCCATGCGCTTCGGGAAAGGCGGCTACGGCTACTTCTTCGCCTACCAGTACGACGGCACGAGCCGCGTGTATCCCACCAAGCCGGAGTGGATCGGGCAGAACAAGCTCGGGATCAAGGACGCCCAGGGAAAGTCCTTCATCCGCGACCTGATCGATGCGGCCCGCAAGGGAGGCGACACGGTCCGATATGCCATCGAAAAGCCGGGCACGGGAAAGGAGGCCGACAAGCTGGGCTACGCCATCGGGTTCGAAAAGTGGGAATGGATGGTGGGAAGCGGCGTCTACATCGACGACATCGACTCGGCGGTCTCCCTCAAGCAGCTTGCCATCGAGGACAGCGTCGCATCGAGCATCCGGAGCCTGGCCCTGATCACGGGACTCATCGTGGCATTCCTTACGCTGGTGGCCACCTGGCTGGTCCGCCGATCGCTTCTTCCCCTCGACGCCTTGAGAATGCGACTGGACGACATTTCCCAAGGCTCGGGAGATCTCACCCAACGGATCGACGTCCATCGTCAGGACGAGGTCGGCCGCACCGGAGGGGCATTCAACCTGTTCGTGACGCACATCCACAACATGGTGCGGGACATTGCGGGACGGTCGCGCCTCCTGGGCGAATCCTCGCGCCAGGTCAGGGACATCGCCCACGAGACAGCCAGCGCCACCGAGGAGATGGAGCAGTCCTCCAGGACCATGGCATCGGCCGTCGAGGAATCATCGACCAACCTTCACCAGATTTCCCTGGCCGTCTCGGAGTCGGGGCAGAACATCACCACCATCGCCGCATCCCTGGAGGAGATGACGGCATCCCTTTCCGAGGTCGCCTCGTCCTGCCACGAAGAGGCTTCGGTCGCCCGCACCGCCAGCCAGCGGGTCGGCAAGGCGCAGGAGAGGATCGAGCATCTGAGCCAGTCGGCCCAGGCGATCGGAATGGTCCTGAACGTGATCCTGGACATCGCCGAGCAGACCAAGCTGCTGGCCCTCAACGCGACCATCGAGGCCGCGAGGGCGGGCGAATCCGGCAAGGGCTTTGCCGTCGTGGCCGGCGAAGTGAAGATCCTGGCGCGACTGAGCGCGGAATCCTCCGGAAAGATCCGCGAGAAGATCGAATCGATCCAGGCAGAGACGGAGCATGCGGTGAAGGCCATGATCGATGTCGCCATGGAGGTCACGAAGGTCGACGAGCTCTCCAACTCCATCCAGAGGGCCGTGCATGAACAGACCTCGACCGTGAGCGAGATCTCGCGGAACGTGGCGATGCTCGACCAGAAGAGCCGCACCATCTCCCTGGGCACCGAGCAATCCGCCCAAGGTCTGTCCGAGGTCTCGACCGGCATCGCCCAGATGCACGCAGCCATCAAGGAACTCTCCAGGAGCGCGAACCGGATGGACAGCTCCGCCAAGGAACTCACCCAGGTATCGGGAGAGCTGACCCAGGACATCCAGAGATTCCGCTACTGAGGTTCGGGATGCCCGCACAGAAAAACCCCGCTCTCCAAGCAGGAAAGCGGGGCTCGCGGGTCGGACTGGCCGTTCCAACCGCACAGGCCTTGGTGGCCGAGTTCAGTTCTCGTCGAAGCGATAGCCGGCTTCGCCGTGGTCGACGAGGTCCAGGCCAAGATGCTCGTCCTCGGCGTCGGGACGCAGGGACATCAGCTTGCCGACCACCCAGGTGATGGCGGCCGTGGCCAGGAAAGACCACACCACGACCACGCCCATGGCCTTGATCTGCTCGAGCCAGAGAGGACGGCCACTGGAAAGCAACCCTGCGATGTTCCCGTTGATCGATGCCTTTGCGAAGATGCCGGTCAGGAGCATGCCGACCGTTCCTGCGACGCCATGCACGCCGAAGGTATCCAGGGAATCGTCGTAACCCAGCCAGATCTTGAGCTTGGTCACGGCAAAGAAAGGCACGAGTCCACCTGCAAAGCCGATGATCACGGCTCCTGTGGAATCCACGAAGCCCGCCGCCGGAGTGATCGCCACCAAGCCGCCGACAATGCCGGAGCAGAAGCCCAGCACCGTGGGCTTGCCGTGGATGAGCCACTCGAGACCAGGCCAGACCAGGCTTGCGACCGCCGCCGCCATGGTGGTGGCCACGAAGGCGTTGGAGGCGATTCCGTCGGCCGCGAGGGCCGAACCCACGTTGAATCCGTACCATCCCACCCACAGAAGTCCGGCACCAGTCATCGCCAGCACCATGTTGTGGGGAGCGATGAGGTCCTTGCCGTAGCCGCGACGCTTGCCAAGCACCAGGATCAGCCCCAGGGCCGACCAACCTGATGCCATCTCGATGGCGATGCCGCCGGCGAAGTCGATGGCATGCACCGCGGCCTTCGCGTTCAGGATGCCGTTGAAGGCTCCGTCCATGGCCCAGGCCATGTGCGCAAGCGGGATGTAGACCAGGAAGAGCCACAGGATCGAGACGAGCATCATCGCCTTGAAGCTCATGCGTTCGGCGGCCGCTCCGATCAGGAGAGCGGGAGTGATGATGGCGAACATCAGCTCGAACATGGCGAACACGTTGTGGCTGATCCAGGACGAATAGGCGAGGTTGGGTGCCGCATCCACCCCGTGGAAGAAGGCCCAGCGCAAGTCGCCGTAAATGCCGTTGCCCGGCGCAAAGGTCAGCGAATAGCCGACCGCCCACCACAGGACGGTCACGATGCCGGCAATGCCCATGCACTGGGCCAGGATGGAGAGCACGTTCTTGGTGCGGACCATGCCACCGAAGAAGAGCCCGAGGCCAGGAAGCGTCATGAAAAGGACAAGCGCCGCGCAGATCATCATCCAACCGTTGTGGCCGGGACCAGGGCCCGCGATCTTCGAGGTAGCGATATCCCCACGCGCCGTATTGTTCACGTACGCTTCAAGATCCGCAAGGCGCTTCAGGACCGCGCTATCCACCTTGACGGGAACGGCCGCCTGGAGTCCAGCCGGAGCGGTTGCTCCGACCGAATCCGCCATCTGCCCCTGGGCAGCCTGCGCCGCACTTGCAACAAGGATTCCAGCCATCAGAACAGCGCGCACGGAGCGCTTGAACCAGCTCGCCTCAAACATTCCAGTTCCCCCAGACACTCAACTTGATGCACAAGACACGTTGTGCAATTTTTCATCAAAGCAAATTGTAAGCCAAATGTAAACAATTGATACGCTACGCGCATTCAATTCGAATTGAATGTGATACAAATGCCATTTGTTGACGTTAGTAGACATTTTGTCACGATCATTCATCGTTACAACAATCAATAACATCAGGCATGTGCAGCAGCACTGCAACACACCGTTTGCTAGGTTGTAACAAATTCACTGTCGTGATCACTTCATCCACCGGGGGCTCAGGATCGACGCCAGGTTCCACGAGAGCGACACACTGGTCATCGGAAGCGGCATTGCCGGCCTCTCATATGCACTCCAGGCGGCATCCATCGGCACCGTCTGCATCTTAACCAAATCCTCCGCCGACGACACGAGCACGCGATGGGCCCAAGGCGGAATCGCAGCAGTCACCCATCCAGACGACCGTTTCGACTGCCATGTGGAGGATACCCTCACCGCCGGGGCGGGGCTCTGCCATCAGGATTCCGTTGAAGTCCTGGTCCATGAAGGCCCTCAAGCAATCCGTTCCCTGGTGGAATGGGGCGTCCAGTTCACTCGCATCGCCGGTCGCACCAGCGCCTTCGACCTGCATCGCGAAGGAGGCCACGGCACAGCCCGCATCCTGCACGCCCAGGACATCACCGGCGCCGAGATCGAACGCGCCCTGCTCGAGGCCGTCCGCAACCATCCGAACATCCGCCTGGTGGAGAACCGCCTCGCCCTGGAGCTCATCACCCCGCACTTTCTCAAGGGACACGCGTCACAGGATCCCTTGTGCTGCCACGGCGTCTACGCCCTGGACCCGGAGACCGGCCTCATTGACACCTGGAGCGCCGCCTCCACTGTCCTCTGTACCGGCGGTGTAGGCCAGGTCTACCAGCACACCACCAGCCCCAGCATCGCCACCGGAGACGGCATCGCGATGGCCTGGCGCGCCGGGGCACGCATCGCCAACATGGAATTCATCCAGTTCCACCCTACGATGCTCTACGATCCCGCCCGCCCGAATTTTCTGGTCTCGGAAGCCGTCCGCGGCGCCGGAGCCGTCCTGCGCGACAGCCGGGGCAATGCCTTCATGGAGCACGAGCACCCGCTCAAGGACTTGGCTCCCCGCGACATCGTCACCCGCGCCATCGACCGTCGCATGAAGGAGCTGGGCGACCCTTGCGTCTATCTGGATCTCTCTTCCCTGCCCCCTCACGAGGCCAAGAAGAAGTTCCCGACGATCTACGCCCGCTGCCTCGAGGCCGGCATCCGCATGGACCGCGACCTCGTGCCGGTCGTCCCCTCCGCCCACTACCTGTGCGGCGGCATCGACACCGATCTCGATGGCGAGACCTCGATCCCCGGCCTCTACGCCGTGGGAGAGTGCGCCCATACCGGCGTGCACGGAGCCAACCGGCTGGCTTCGAACTCGTTGCTGGAGGCCGTGGTCTTCGCACGGCGCGCCTTCGACCACATCCGGGAGAACCCCCGCAAGCGCATCGCGGTGCGGCATATCCAGGTCTGGAACCGGCACGGCACGCAAGTGCATCGCGAAGAGATCATCATCCGCCATGAGCTCGAATCGGTCCGACGCCTGATGTGGGACTACGTCGGCATCGTGCGTTGCACCGACCGCCTGCTGCGCGCCCGCAAGCAGCTGCGCTCGGTCCTGGCCGAGGTTGAGGTCTTCTACAAGCAGACTGTGATCACCCCGTCGCTTCTCGAGCTGCGCAACATCGCCAGGACAGCTTCGCTCATCGTCGAGTCGGCCATCCGCCGCAAGGAATCGCGCGGCCTGCACAGCACCCTGGATTACCCCGACACGGCTCTCACCGCCAAGGACACCCGATTGCGCCACAAGGTCTGATCCCGTCCCGATGGCATCTTCCGCCTTGAAGCGATAGCATGACTCTATGCTTCCCTTCAAGGCGACGCCGCTCCTGAATCCCGGCCCCAGCTATCGCGAACGGATGGTCGCGCTCATCGGCGCCACCCGCCTGTTCGGCGACTTGAAGCCTTGGGAGCAGGATATCTTGTGCGAATACCTCGAAGCCTGGAAAATCGATGCCGGAGAGACGATCTTCCGGGAAGGCCAGGAGGGGAAACTTCTGGCCGTGGTGGTCGCCGGACGGGTGGAGATCGCAAAGACCTCGGAGATCGGCTTCACCCATCCCGTGGCCGAACTCACCACCGGCATGGCCTTGGGCGAGATGGCCCTGATCGATGGCCAAGCCCGTTCCGCCACCGCCCGCATGGCTGAGACCGGTACGCTCCTGGTTCTGCACGAAAGCGACTTCAACCGACTCGTGCTGGATCGCCCCGCCCTGGCCTTCCAGATCATGAAGAAACTGGCCCGATCCCTCAGCCAAAAGCTGCGCCAGACAACCGGGCGTTTGATGGACTATCTCGACGTCGACTTCTGATCCTCGCCATCGACCTCGCGACAACGATAAATCACAGCAACCCATTGCAAATGGTTGCATCTGACTGGGTTTGTCGAACTATATTCAGCCTTCGGCCCGCAGCGTTGTCATGGTGGCAATCGCGATCCGGGTTCTCCCTCCGAAGGAGTGCGTTTGAGTCAAGTGTCACGGCAGCTGGACATGGAATCGTCTGACTGCATGGCTCTTCAACTCAAATGTGGATATCTCGTGCATTACTGTGCGAACGAGATGTGGACCGCGCAGGAGGAATCAGCCAAGTGACGCAGACTGCAGCCGCATGGCAGTCCTCCAGCCTTTGGACAGCTTGCTTGGAGCGTATCAAGGGACAGGTCACAGCCTCCGCCTACACGGCTTGGTTTTCCACGCTCCAGCTGGCCCGTCACGAGGGTGACTCCGTCGTCCTGCTGGCGCGCAACGAGTTCATCCGCGACTTCGTGGCCCTGCATCATCGCCCTCTGCTCGAGAAGGCCTTGGCCGACGAGCTGGGCGGACATATCCATGTCGTCCTGGAAATCGCCCCTGCGACCATCGAGACCTCCGCTCCCGCAGCCACTGCGCCGGCGGTAGCGAAGCCGGTCGTCCTGGAGCGCGAGACACCTCGCAACGAAAGCGCCCGCAAGGAAGCCTCCCGCTTGCATCCGCGCTTGGTGTTCGACAGCTTCGTCGAAGGCGAATGCAACCGCGTGGCCCTGGCCGCCTGCCAGCAGGTCGCCAAGAATCCTGGCCGTTCCGTCGCCAATCCCCTTGTGCTCGTGGGTGGCACCGGCCTTGGCAAGACCCATCTGCTGCAGGCCGTGGGCAACCTCGCCTGGCAGCAGGAGACCGCCAAGAAGGTCCTCTACCGCACCAGCGAGGAGTTCTCTCGCGAGTTCCTCGAGTACGTGGTGTTCCAGCGCAAGACCAAGAGCTTCCACGACCTGTACCGAGATGCCGATGTCGTGCTGATCGACGACATCCAGTTCTTCGGTGGCCGCGTGAACAAGGAGCGCTTCCGCGCCGAGATGGTCAACCTCCTGGCCATGCTCCAGAGCCAGAACAAGCAGGTGGTCCTCTCCTGCGACCAGATGCCCTCCGAGGTCCAGCACTTCGACAAGCAACTGCTCTCCCGCATCGAGACCGGACTGCTCGTGGACCTTTCCGCTCCCGATCACGGCACCCGCCTTGCCATCCTGCGCCGCAAGGCCATCGACGGCGGCTGGAACATCACCGACGAGGTGCTGGAGCACATCGCCGACGCCTTCACCGGCAATGTCCGTCAGCTCGAAGGCGCCCTCCTGAAGCTGTGCGCTTTCAGCGACCTGTGCGGCGGCCGCGTCGACCGCGAGGCGGCCCAAGCCATCCTGGGCGACACGGTCCGCAATCGCACCCGCTCCGTCTCGATTGCAAGCATCACCCAGGCGGTCTCCGAGGCCATGGGCGTGGACGCCTCGCTGCTGTGTTCGCGCACCCGCAAGAAGCAGATCGCCACGGCCCGCCACCTGGCCATGCTCCTGTGCAATGAGCTGACCGACAATACACTGCACACCATCGGCGTGCACTTCGGTCGCGACTACAGCACGGTCCACCACTCGCTGAGCGCCGCCAAGGAGCTGCTGGTCGAGGATTCCCACGCCCAGGCGGTCTACGCCTCGATTCGCGAGCGTCTTTCCCCCTCGCACTGAGTACCTTTCCCTGCATGGGAAAGCTCCTCGTCTCCTGCCTCGCCCTCGCCGCCCTTGCCGCCGCCCAAGCCCCTCGTGAACTCGATGCGGGCACCTGGGTACGCAAGTCGTTTTCCGTCGCCCCCGGCGCCGTCGGAACCTGCCCCTCCGAGGAGTTCTTCCTCGAGCGCGCCAAGCGCGTCTACAAGGTGCACATGCTCCCGCCGCTGCTGCGCGAAGAAGCCCTCCACAAGGCGCGCAACCGGGCCCGCGGCACCGCGGTCGCCTGCGAGGAGATGCGACAGAATCTGGCAAATTCCCTGAAGGGGGAATGGTCGGGGATTCTTGCGATGGAACGCTTCGACGCGAATCCGCTGCCCCGCGAACGGCTGGAGAACGTGGCCATGGCCTACGGGACCAACGGCAACACGGGTCTTGGCGCCGTCTTGAGCCAGGAACTGGGCGACACGTTGCGCACGTTGCTGGCCCGCACGGCCCTGACCCGCAGCATGCACCTGCGCTCCGACTTCAACATGAATTCCAAGGCAAACGACAAGCTTCGGACCGAGGACGTCACCGAGAACGAATTGGCCATGGTGCGTGGCAGCGCCCATGTCCTGGTTGTGCGCGCGCACGGCCTGGACATCGACCTGAATGAAGGCAAGAAGGGCGGCTGGAACGGCTCCGCCATCCTTGAGATGGAGATGTGGTCCTTCGATCCGGTGACCCGCAGCTTCAAGCTGGTCCACTCCGATCGGACCACCTCGAGCGACGACGGTTCCCCCTCGGGCATAGGCCACAAGCTCGGCGCCGACGCCGGCAACTTCAAGAGCCGCATCCTCGAGCTCCAGGCCTTCAAGTTCACCAGCCAGACGATCTCCCTGGACGGCAGTTGGCTGCTTCCCGCCAGCGTCTTCCAGTCCAACACCAAGGCCGACATGCAGATCCACCGTCGCTTCCACTACACCGAGACCCAGGTGCAGAAGAACGGTTCCGAGAAGCTGGAGCACATCGGCTACGGTTATGTGGATCGCCTCGGCAAGGATTCCACCGTACGCATCCGCCATCTGGGCGGGCAGGCGCCCTATGTGGGCATGACCCTCGAGGAGATCCCCGGCACCTGGTGGACCACCTTGGGCTATTCCTGGACAGCCTCGCAGGTTTCCTCGTCCCGTCCCGAACCGGACGGAAACAGCGAACGCTTGGTGGTGCGCCACCTGTCCCCCTCCCCTACCCTGCGCCTGCAGATCCGCGGCAACGCGCCCGGCAACGGCCTCTTCCAATACTTCGGCCTGGACTTGGCCGGATCGGTGGGCGACGCCTCCGGGGCGCTGGAATACCAAGAGAAAATCAAGAGCAACAGCTACGATTCCTACCAGCTCCCCCTCTCGGGCATGTGGACCATGGAGCTCTCGCTCAACTACGGCGTGCGTGTCCCGCTGCGCCGCGTTTCGCTCCTGGCCGGTGTACAAGCCGGCATTCGCCCGACCTGGCTGACCTTCGGGAACGAAATCGGTCAACTCTACCGCAACGATTCCTTGATCCAACCCATCAACATCGCTCGCGACGGTGGGTACTGGACCGACCACGACATCTCACGCGCCAGCGCCATCGACGCCTGGCTGGGCCTGACCGCAGGCGCCCAGTTCTCCCTCAACGCCTACAACGGCCTGGGGGTGGAGGCCCGTTGGGAACCCTTACGCGGGCGCTCCGACTGGGAAGTCCATGAAGGACCCACCGACGACGACAACACCTTCAGCGTGCCCACCAACGAAGGCGGCCTGGGCCGCTTCCAGCTCACCTTCCAGTGGGTCTTCCGCTAAGGGCGGGTGCCCCGGCAAAGGCGACCTTTGCCGTCGGGCTGCTGCGGGCTCGCCTTTTCGGCTCGGTGCCCTCCCCTTCCTTCGAGACGCCCGCCCGGGCGTCTTTTCGTTTCGGGCATCCCGGCCTTCGGCACGGCCCTGCGCATCCCTGGCACGTGCGGCAGGACAAGATCCGTCTTCGCACCTTTTGACAGATCCTGTCCTGCCCATCAGTAATGCCCCTTTGAAGTCTGTCGCCTTCGCCGCCCGCACTGGCCATGGAGGCGAAATCCGCATTTCAATCCTTTACTGCTCAAATGTTTGATTTTTCCTTTGCTCAAGCGTTCACTTATCTGTATATTGAACACATGAACAGCGAAATCACCAAGGAATCGTCACTTGCCGTGGATCGCCCCCAGAGGCGCCACGCCATCTTCCATCTTCCCGAAGCCGCGGCCCGCCTGCTCGAGGGGGCGCGTCCCGAGCTGAAGACGCGCCTGTTCGTCCTGATCGACCCCAAGGGCAATTCCCGTGCCGGCGAAGTGGGCCTGGCCGCCCGCAGTTGCGGCATCCGCCCCGGCCAGACACTGTGGGATCTCCAGCGCCACCACCGCGACCTGCTGATCATCCACCTCCCCGAGACCTTCTACGCCACCATGCGCGAGAAGCTGTCCCAGATCTTCCTGGCGCTGGCTCCGGAAGTGCTCGAGCATTCCTTGGGCGAATGGGAACTGGACCTCACCGGCTGCGACCGTCTGGTCCAAGGCCGCTGGGAAGACTGGTGCAAGCGTCTGCACTTAACCCTGCTTGAAGAACTCGGGGTGGAAGGCAAGATCGCCCTGGCCAGCCGCCACGCCACCGCCCGGATGTTGGCCCGCACGCCCGAGCCGACGGTGATCTGTCCCGCCGGAAACGAAGCTCAGATGCTTTCCCCGCTCTCCATCGAGGTCATTCCGGAACTTGCCGAAGGGCTACGCCAGCATCTGGTTCGCCACGAGCTGAGGAGCTTGGGCGACCTGGCCCGTCAGCCACGTCACATCATGGGGCGGCGCTTCGGCGCGGAGGGAGAGCAGTTGTGCGCCATGGCGCGCGGCATGGACATCGCACCGGTCCTCACCTTCGCGGCAAGCGTGCCTGTCGAGGAAGCTCTTGACCTGTTCGCTCCCGCAGCCCCCGAACCCGAGACGGCACGCCCGGCGCGCAAGCCCGTCAAGAGTCGCTGGCAGGAGACGCGCCGCCTGGCAGCCTGAGATCGCCATCTCGTCTTGCCAGCACTTCGGCCCACCAAGGTCAGGTCATCCGGGAAAGTTGCATAGAATCTCCGGAAATGACAGGATCTGTCATCGAGGCAGCGACTCCTCCAGCGAGGTCGCAAGCCGTCCCATTGCGGTCGCGAAGCGCACCTCGATCCCGACGAGATCCTCCGGAGCCATCGTGTCCGCGAGCTCCTGCACGACAGCGTCGGGATGGATTTCCGCCGCACTCCTCCGAAGCTCCGCTGCGAGTTCCAATCGCGTCATCGATACCGGCTTTCCCCGCCGGCGCTCGACATGGGTCAGCCGTGCATCCAGGGTCGGGAAGTCCAGCGCCGTGCGCCGCACCGAATGGAGGAACCACAGGTCGTGGACATCGCGCCACAGCCGCCGCTCGTTCCAGGCCGCCAACTTGTTGGCCAGGGTCACCGACAGGTCCATCACCCGCACGATGTTGCCCGCAAAGCCGTGGGCATGGGCCAAGGCGCCGGTCGAAAGTGGGAAGGAACGGCATTCCTTGGCGGCGGTGATCTCCACCTGCGCCATTTGACCACCGAACCAGATCTGAAGCCGAAGCGCCCGCGAATCGATCCGATGCTTCCACTTCAATCCTTCGATCCCGTCGAGAAGCGTCTTCACTTCCACGAGGATGTCCTTGCGGCTCTCGCGCGGCACGAAGACGAAGTCGGCATCGTTGGTCGAACGGGCGCTCTCCAGCAGGCGCAGCACCATGCCTCCCTTCAGGATCGCTTCCTGACGAAACTCCTGGGCGAAACGGCCGATCAGCCAAGCAAGCAGCCCTTCCTGGGATTCAAACAGCATCGAGCCACCTCCGGCAACGCGACTGGAAACGGGGATTCGGATAGCGTTCCACATAGGCCAGGAAGCGTTCCCGATCGATGCCGCCGCGATCGATGTCCGTCTCGAGATCGAACGAGAGGCCGATGCCCTTTTGGTGGTAGTAGAGGCAGTCGAGTACGGCCTTTTCGGCCTCGGCGACCCGGTATCCGTCCGCATCGAGATGCCAACCGAACTGCAGGTGCTCCGCCAGGCGGTGCATCCCGACAGTCCATCGGGGAGCCTGCAACGAAACATCCCGCGCGCTTGCCGTGAAGCGGAACTGACGCGAAGGAACCGTCCCGATCAACAGATGATCGGCCAGCACATTTCCGAAGCTCAAGGTCGCATCCGGACTGAGGCGGCGGGCCAGGGCCCGTGGATCGGCCTCACGCCAAACGTAAAGACCCCGTTGGACCCGGCTCAGGATGCCGGCTTCCAGATAGGACCGCAAACGAGACTGAAGCGAGGACTGCTGCGAAACCCCGAAGAAGGCGCAGAGATCCTCCGTCGTCAGAACTCCCCCCAGCGAGGACACCAGGGGTGCCGCCTGCTCCATGGCCATGAATTCATTCATATGCATCAATAATACACATTATGCGTATTATCTCGCATTATGAAACTCATCCCCTCTTCTTGAGCCTCAACGCCACCTGGACCAGGGCGACCATGACGGGAACCTCGACCAGCGGGCCGATGGTGGCCGCGAAGGCCGCGCCCGAGGTCAGTCCGAAGGAGCCGATGGCCACCGCGATGGCCAGCTCGAAGTTGTTCGAGGCACCGGTGAAGGCCTGGGTCACGGTGCGGCCGTAGTCCATGCCGATGCGGCGCGATGTCCACCACGACAGGGCGAACATCACCGCGAAGTAGATCGCAAGCGGGACCGCCACCTGGACCACGGAAAGCGGCTGGGCCAGGATCTGTCCGCCCTGCAACGCGAAGAGCACCACGATGGTGAAGAGCAACGCCACCAGCGTCACCTTGCCGAAGTGGCCGTTGAAGCGGGCCGTCCTCTCCTCGCCGAGGGTGCGTGACAGGATCTGTCGCAGACCGAGGCCCAGCGCGAAGGGAAGCCCGAGGTACAGGAGCACCGAGGACGCCACCTGGCCCACGCTCACCGAGATGGACTGCGCGGGAAGGCCCAGCGCCGGTGCGACCACCGACAGGAAGAACCATGCGTAGCCGCCGAATGTGAAGACCTGGAAGAGGCTGTTGAAGGCCACCAGCCCTGCGGTGGCTTCGGCCGATCCGCCGGCGAGCTGGTTCCAGACCACCACCATCGCGATGCAGCGGGCGATGCCCACCAGCACCAGGCCGGCGAAGAGGTCGGGCTGGTCGCGCAGGAACACGAAGGCCAAGGCGAACATCAGCGCCGGGCCGACGAGCCAGTTGAGGACCACCGAGAGCGCCAGCGCCTTCGGATCACGGAAGACCTTCGGGAGCTCGGCGGGCCGGACGCGCGCGAAGGGCGGGATCATCATGGCCACCAGTCCCACCGCGATGGGAAGGGAGGTCGATCCGATCGAGAGGTCGGCCAACGCCTGCACCAGGGCTGGTGCGAACTTCCCGAGCAGGAGTCCGGCGCCCATGGCCAGGCCGATCCAGAGGGTGAGCCAACGATCGAGGAAGGAAAGGCGTGGAGCCGACATCAGCAGCACCCCGATCCGGGCTTGCAGCAGGAAGCCTCCTGGGACAACGCCGAAAGGTCCGCCACGACGCCGCGCTTCGGCTCCTCCCCGCTGCAATCGCAATCGCCGTCGCAACCTTCGCAGGGCTTGTGGCCCGAGACCGCCGCCGACACCACGTAGTCGGACAGTTTCTGTCCACGGGGCAGGAGCTCCAGGATCTGGGCGTAGAGGGGATCGGCGATGTTCTCCATCACCGCCACGTAGTCGCCCTTGAGTTCGATGGCCACGTCCGTCAGGCCCGCCGCTGTCGCCGCCTCGTGAATGTCGTCCACCAGCACCGCACCGGCCACGCAGCCCACCAGCGCCTCGGCCAGGCTCCACACGCCGTCGGGAAGCGGCTGCTTGAGCGCGATGTCCGAGATGGCCACCCGACCGCCCGGCTTGAGCACGCGCGCCACCTCGCGCCACACCTGCGCCTTGTCAGGCGAGAGATTGAGCACGCAGTTGGAGAGCACGGCATCGACCGAATCGTCCGCGACCGGCAGGTGCTCGATCTCGCCCAGGCGGAAGGAGACGTTGGAGAGCCCGGTACGTTCGGAGAAGGCGATCGCGTTCCTGCGGGCCTTGGAGAGCATCGAGGCCGTCATGTCCACGCCGATGGCAAGTCCCGTGGGGCCTACGGCCTGGGCCGCCAGGAACACGTCGAAGCCCGCGCCCGAACCCAGGTCCAGCATCGTCTCGCCGGGCTGGAGGTCCGCGATGGCCTGCGGATTCCCGCAGGAGAGGCCGAGGTTCGTACCCTCGGGCAGGGTCTCGAGGACATTGGGGTCGTAGCCCAACTTGACCGCCAGCTCCCGCGCCACTTCGGGCGAGGAACCGCAGCACGAGGCGCCGCCGCAGCAGCCCAGGTCGGCTTCCGCGATGGCGCCGTAGCCCTCGCGCACCTTGGTGCGGATCTCTTCCGCACGGGTCGTGTCGTTCATGCCAAGTGCTCCTTCAGGAAGGCTTCCATCTTCAGCTTCAGCTCGTCGCGTACCTCGCGGTGGGCCTGGAGGATCTCCTCCTCGGTGCCCACATGGTGGCCCGGGTCGATCACGGCCAGCCGGTGGAAGGGAAGGGATTTCGGAAGGGCCGGGTAGGCGCACTCGTCCTCGGAGCATACGGCGATGGCGTGGTCCAGCGGCAGGGACAGACGCTCGGTGTAGAGCGTCGGGACGTTGTCGCGGATGTCGATCCCGACCTCGTCCATCACGGTGATGGCGCGGGCGGCAACGCCCTTCGCGGGCTTGGCTCCACCGCCCACGATTTCGACGCGATCGCCGCCCAGGGTCCGCAGCCATCCGGCGGCGATCTGGGAGCGGCAGGAATTGCCCACGCACATGACAAGAATTGTCTTCTTCACGCCACGGCTCCCGGCAGGGTCTCGACCCAGGCCTTCACCTCGTCGCGCACGCGGCGGTAGGGGGCCAGCTGTTCCTCTTCGGAAGCACCCTGGGCTGCCAGTTCGCGGGCCAGCTTCGGCGGGTCGTCGAATCCCTTGTGCACGCGCTTCACGCGGCCGGGGAAGACGGGGCAGTTCTCGTCGGCATGGCCGCACACGCTCACCACGATGTCCAGTCCGATGTCCAGGTACTGCGAGATGTTGTCGGAGGTCTGGGAGGTCACGTCGATGCCGACCTCGGCCATCACCTTGACCATGTTGGGGTTGAGGCCGTGGGTCTCGATGCCAGCCGAGTAGACGTCGTAGAGGTCGCCTTTGAGATGGCGGGCCCAGGCCTCGGCCATCTGGGAACGGCACGAGTTGCCGGTGCAGAGGAACAGGAGTTTGGTCTTGTCGGTCATGGGCAGCAGGCTCCGGATTCGGGTTGGTGACAGATCTTGTCAGAGGCGGGAAGGTGGGAAAGGGCCCAGCGCAGCGCGGTCGCCGCGGGCGTCTCGGCATTCGTGTCGGTCAGGCGGAAGTGCATCCAACGGCCTTCCTTGCGCGCCTCCACCAGGCCCGCCCGCTTGAGGATGGCCATGTGATTGGAGACCGTGGAGGAGACCAGCTCGATGCGGTCGGTGAGGTCGCACAGGCACTGCTCCCCGTGGACCAGCATGCCCAGGAGGCGCAGGCGATGTGGCTCGCCCAAGGCGGCCGCGATCTCGGCCAGTTCCTCGGCTGGCACTTCGTTTCGATATTTCGTCATATATCGAAATATAGGAGGTAAGTCAAGGAAAGGCAAGCGCACATGGGCTCTGCGCACCGGAGACGGAAGGCTGGCTTCGCGATGACAAGAATTCCAAACGAGTAGGTTCCGACACACCAAAAAGTCGCATGTCTCCTGGCATGGCATCATCGCCCTCGCAACAATGCCATTTCATCGATATGTCTGCGGCAATGCTTCCAAGAAATGCGGGATCACGGCGCACCAGATGCCAGAGTCCAGTTGCAGGATCGCTAGGACTACCTCGGGGGACCGCCGCCGCGCGACGGACGGCAGGAGAGGCTGTCGGTGGAGGCGGTCTTTCCCGGAGCACCGGCGCAGGTCCCTGCCAGGGAGGAGCCGTCCTTGCCCGGGAAGCTGCATGCCGCCCCGACGCTCTTGCCCTTGCATGCGGCGTAGGATTCGGCAGGAGGGGCGGGAGGCTTGCCGCCCGAAGGAGGTTTTCCCGGAGGACCTCCCGCTTCGCCGGTGGTGTCGGTGCTGGTCGAGGCTGCAAGGCCCGCCGCCGCGAGCATACCGACCAGAAGCACCGCCCGTATCGATTCCATGCATCGCCCCATCGCCATTCCCCGTTCGACTGACAAGGAGGAGCATTCTCTCCGTGCACGGAATGGACGCGGTGCGAAACGGTACGATTCCATCGGCTCCTTCCCCGGAGGGGCCCCGGGAGTACATTTGCCCGCATGAGCTTCCAGTCCGGTTTCCGGTCTCCTCCGGCCAAGTACCACGACAGGCCCCGCGAAACCGGGCGCTACTTCCTGCTGCACAAGCCCTACGGGACGCTCTGCCAGTTCACCGACGAGGCCGGACGCCCCACGCTCAAGGACATCTTCCCGGTTCCGGGGATGTACGCCTGCGGGCGGCTCGACACCGACAGCGAGGGACTGCTGCTGCTCTCCAACGACGGCGCGTTCCAGGCCCGCATCGCGCACCCGGACTCCAAGCTCTGGAAGACCTACTGGGTGCAGGTGGAGGGGATCCCCTCCCCCGGGGCGATGGACAGATTCCGTCAAGGCGTCGTGATCGAGGGGAAGGCGACCCTGCCCGCGCGCGCAAGGCTGCTGGACGCTCCGCCCGATCTCCCGGAGCGCGTGCCTCCCATCCGGGTGCGCAAGAGCGTCCCCGACACCTGGATCGAGGTGCAGCTGCGCGAAGGCCGCAATCGGCAGGTGCGGAAGATGACCGCCGCCATCGGCCATCCCACCCTGCGTCTGGTGCGCGCCGCCATCGGGGACTTCCGGCTCGACGGCCTGGCGCCGGGGCAATGGCGGGAGATCTTCCCGAGGCGCTGAGGACAGATCCTGTCAATCCTTCGCGCCAGCCGGACGGAAGGCCGTGCAGCGGGTGCCGCAGGCGCTCCGCGTCGCAGGCACCGAGCCGGAAGGCGAGCCTGGAGGAGGGCGGCCCCGGCGACCGCCGGGGAGGCGCCCTGATTTGACGGATTCCGTCAGGAGCGCGGGAGGCGGCCGGTCAGCGGGAGACGACCACGCTTCCGACGTTCTGGAAGTCCCTGCCTTGGGCCCGGTAATGGTAGACGCCGGGCTTGAGGTTGCCGTTGGCGACCAGCTCGCCGCGTGCGTCCCAGAGCGAGAGGATCACGGGCCCCAGCACAGCCGACGATTCGACCTGCAGGCTTCCTGAGACGCCCGGGACGATGCGGACCAAAGGGTTGCTTCGTCTGCGCCCGATTCCGACCAGGTCGTGAGCCAAGACGTACTCGGGCGAGACGACACGGGACTCGCCAGCGTTTTCCACCTTCACAGAGACACGGTACCGCCCAGCCTTGGTCGGATTCGGAAGCCCCTGAAGGGTGTCCTTGGCAAGCAGGGTGTCGTTGCGATACCACCAGTAACCGTACGCCGTGCTTTGCGTGCTCGCGCGAAGGCTCGAAGTGCACCCTATGCACGCGGGGGAGAAGAGCAGGATCTTCACGGCCGTCGACAGTTTCCCGGCCACGATTCCGGCCAAGGCCTTGGCGCCCGCCGCATTGGGGTGGACACTGTCGTCCTGCATCCATTCGCCATGCCCCTTCATCGCCGTGTGCAGGTCGATCACGGAAAGACCCTTCTGCTTCGCCACATCGAGGATCGCCGGGTTCACCTGACGATCGATGGTGGTGTCGTACATGTTCCAGCTGGGGTTGTTCGCGGGAGGCTGGAGCGTGACCCACACATCGGGATTGGAGGAAAGGACGCGGAAGGTGTCGACCATCGCGGCGTAGTCGGCCTTGAAGTTCTGCTTGTAATAGGGCCAGATGTAGTCCTTCGAATCGTTCGTGCCCAGCTCGATGACCACCAGGTCGGGGAGGTAGGCGCGGGCGCTCGTGAAGGCGCTCTGCGTCCAGTAGGCGTCGTTGACCGCCTTGATCATGGTCTTGCCGCTCACGCCGAAGTTCGAGACCCCATAGCCTGTGCCCAGCAAGGTGTCCAGCTGGGTCGGGTAGCTTTCGTAGTACGGGCTAGAGAGGCCGTAGCCGTAGGTGATGGAATTTCCCACGCAGGCCACCTTCTTGTCGGTGGCGCGAACCGCGGATGCAAGTGCCATGACGTACAGAAGGGAAAAGACGGATCCGGAAAGAAGTCGCATCTTCAGAATCTAAGCAGAATTCCTGCGTTCCGCTGTGCGACCGGGATGGAATCGTTTTCCCCTGCGGCTCGTCCCCGGTGCATGCGAATCCATTTCCGCGCCATCGCCCTGGGGTGCCTGCTCCTGAGCCTCTCGAACCTTCCGGCAAAGGCCGGCGAATCACGGCAGAAGGTCCTGACCCTAGGCAGGATCGCCAACCTGGAAGGATGCGACTCGTCGGGACAGCTGTTCACGAAGATCCTGGGACGCTCCCTCGCCGAGACCAGGCAAGTTCTCGTGATCGGATTTTCCGATACGTCTGTGCTGCGCTTCAGACCGGCACGCGGCACCAAGCACCCCCCAGGTGGCGGCGGCATGGGCGGCCCTCCGGGCGGAGGTGGAATGGGCGCACCTCCGGGAGGCGGCATGGGCGGTCCGGAAGGTGGTGCGCCCGGGGACCACGGCAATGCAGTTCCCAATGTCCCCACGCGCCACATGGTTCTGGTCGAGCTGGACTGGCAGGATACTGCGGCCCCCCGGAGTCTCGAGAAGGCCGATACGACAAAATCCGTCCTTCGACGCGGGGTATCCGTACGGCTGCGCGCCGTGGACGAAAGCACGGGACGTGCTGTGTGGAAGCAGACCTTGAGTCCGGATCTTCCCAGGACCGGAACCTGTCCCCAACCGGAAGGGATCGCAAGCATGGCCTCGGAATCGGCCAAGGCGATCCTGGAAGGGGTGACCGCAGCAGCAAGCAAGCCGTAAGCGGCTTCGGGCGCGAGGGTTCGGGCGGACAGGCGGAAGAACGAGCGAACGTCCTCGCCATGCCAAGCAGCCCGGATGGTGGATATCCCGCATCCGGAATGCGACAATGGAACGGACCAACGGCTCCACGCATTCATCCGGAAGTCCTACACATGTCCGTATTCAAGAACAGCCCCCTAGCCCGCCGGCTTTCCCTCGCAACGGGCCTTTGCGTCTCTCTCCTAGCCCTCTCTCTGGGCATCTTCCTGGGTTGGCAGAGCGGGCAGCGCATCCGCGCGACGGTCGCGGAGAACCTCGAGGTCGCGGTACGGATGACCGCCAAGCGCCTCCAACCGTCCCTCATGGACTCGCTGCTCCGCCTCCCTTCCGAGGCGGAGCTCCCCTACACCCAGACCTTGGGCACCTTGCAGGAGGCCGGTTCGGCCTGCCTGCGCAAGGCCACGCTCTACACCATCGCCCGTACCGACAGCGGATGGGTTTTCCTGGCCGACGCTTACACCGGCGACGACCACTCCCCTCTCCGCTCCCTCTACAAGATCAAGGATTCACAGATCGGCCGGTACATGGACGAGGCCCTGGCGAAGGGATCGTCACGCGACCCGCGACTGGTCGCCGACCAATGGGGCGTGTGGATGTCCGCCTATGCCAGGATCGACGGAACTCGCCTTCCGACCCTGGTCGCCGTGGATGTCCCGGCAGCCGACCTGCGCCATGCCGAACTCTTGGTGCTGGCACAGGCCGTCGCCTTCTCGCTCCTGGGCGCACTGGCCGTCGGACTGGTCACGCGTTTCCTGGTCCATCGCACCCTGGCACGCGAACTCGGCCGCACCTCGAAGCAGGTGGAAGCACTGCGACAGGGCGATCTGGGCAAACGCGAGGTGATCCGGACCGGCGACGAACTGGAGACCATCTCCCAAGCCGTCAACGACACCAGCCAGCACCTGCGCACCGTCTTGGCTGCGGAGAGCGTCGACTGGGATGCCGTGGGCAAGCGCCTGTCGGAAAGTCGATTCCTGGCCGAAATCGTCGAGCACGCCTCGACACCCACGCTCGTCCTCTCCCCCGCCGGCGAAGTCCTGCATGCCAACGCATCCTGCCGACGGTTGCTGGGATCCTGGGGCATCGACGCGCCCCTGGGTCTCGCCCTTGCCGCGCTCCATCCCGACCTGTCGCTGATCGAGGAGACGCGCTTTGAGCACAACGGCAGCCATTGGCACCTGCGCCTGCAGCCAATCCTGGAAGGCGACGAGATGCTTGCCTGGCAGGGCAACATCTCCGACATCGGAAAGCAGCTGCAACTGGAATCGGAGACCGAGCAGGTCAGGATCCGTCAAGCGGCCATGGAGCAGGAACAGCGGCTGCAGGAGGAAGAAGCCAGACGCAACCACGAACTGTCCCTGCAGATCGCCCGACTGCTGGAATACGTCGAGGCCTTGAGGCAGGGGAATCTCACCGGGGAATCGCCCTCGCTTCCTCCCGGCGAGCTTGCCCGGATGTCGGAGGGACTGGAAAGCCTGGTCCAAGCCTTGCGTACCCAGATGGACACATTGAATCACCGTTCCCACGAACTGACCGAGCATGCCCGTTCGATGCGGGACGTGTCGCTTGCCCTGGGCGAGGAGTCCGAGCAGACCCGCTCCGAGATCCTCCATGCCAAGCAGGAGGCTAGCATAGCCCAGATCTGCCTGGAACAGGCGAACCTCGCCGTCCAGGAGCTGATGAACGAGATCAGGGCACTCTCGCAATCCTCCCGCGAGGCGGTGGAAGCCGCAATCCAGGCCGGATCCATCGCACGCGAGGCCACGATGCAGGTGGAAGGACTCGAGATTGCCGGCAGCAGCATCGCCGAGGTCGCCTCACTGGTTTCCGCGATTGCCAAGCAGACCTCCTTGCTTGCCGTGAACGCCTCGATCGAGGCAGCCCATGCAGGCAAGGCCGGGGCAGGATTCGCGGTGGTGGCAAGCGAGGTCCAGTCCCTCTCCAAGCAGACCACGGACGCCACCTCCGCCATCAACCGCAGCATCAAGGTCATACGCGACGGCACCAGCAGCACGACTGCGATCCTTTCCCGGATCGATACGGCAGTGGAACGCATCCGGACCCTGCAGGAATCCGTCGACCTGGCCCTGGAGCGACAGCAACAAGCCTCCAGCGGGATCGTCCGCGAGACCCGTGAAGCCGGCGATCGGGCCCGGAGCCTGGACCAGCTGCTGGACCGGGTCGGAGCCGCCGCCCAGCGCACCAGCCAAGCCGCCGCCCAAGGACTCGCCAAGGCCGGCGAACTGTCCGATCTGTCCGGAGTCCTGGGCGAGCTGGTGGCCCGCTTCCGGACCTAGTCGCGGCCCATCCCAGCCGTCCGTCGGACCTGCGCCCGAGGAACGGCCGCGATGCGGATCGTCAAGGACGCCAGGTCAACATCGTCTTCTTGTTGACATCGCTCGCCGATCCCACGGTGGAGACGTCGTCCACGAATCCTGACAGGTTGCCCGAGGACCGATTGGTGCCGGTGCCGCGGTACTCCACGTCGCCGTGCAGGTTCACCGTTCCCGAAGCGCCCTGGCCGCCCTCGAAGAATCCCAGCGGGTAGAATGTGGTGCGCACCGTGCCGCCGCTGACGCTGAAGGCATTGTTGCCGTACAGGCTACCGCTCTCGCCCACGATCGCAAGGCCACCGACGGTACCTCCAGTCACGGATCCGTTCACGACGATCGCCTGGTCCTCGATGCGAGCCGTGCCGGATGCAGATCCGCCCGTGAGGATCTTCGCATAGGGGCCAACGTACACCGTGGATGGCGTGGAAGCCGGAGCGCAGCCACCTCCGTTGGAATGATGCACCAGTCCTGTCGGGCAGGCGTCGATCGCCCCGTTCTGGAATCCGGCAGGCCAGGCATTGGCCAGCTCGATCATGTACTGATAGCGGTAGATGGTGTTGTAGTCCTGCTCCGAGACGATGGTCTGGAACGCGGACGGCGTGGCCATGACCACCATGAAGAGTGGCTCGCCCGCATTCACCTTGAAGGTGAGGTTGGCATCCAGCCCCCTCTGGAGCGTGCTGTAGCGCGCCGTCGTGAATCCCGCGTTGGTGGCCACCAGGCCCCAGCGGAAGTCCGCGTTCGATCCCGTCTGGTTCACGCCGCGGAATTTGACGGAAACTGTCGTGGCTCCGGTCTCCGGATAGAGGCGCACCACGTTGTAGCCGAAGCGCTGCGGGGATCCGTAGAAGGGCGAAGTGAAGCGGCGGTTGGTCGCCCAGGAGGCGTCGATGGATTCCAGCGGCATGAGGCGGTGCATGCGCTCGGCCTTGTCGGTCTGGGTGATGTCCCCGTAGGTGGAGCGGAAGGCAGCCGGGGTCTGCTTGTAGTCCCAGGTCACGTTGTGCATGGCCCAGTCGCCGAAGAAGTCGTTGAGCTGCGAGACGGTCCAGCCGCGGCTCTTCTGAATGTTGGTGAACGGATCGGGACCGTCGGTGGTCCAGATGTCGTTGGCGGCGATCGGACAGTACTTGTCCTTCAGGTACTCCATGAACTGCCAGTTGCAGTAGCGGTCCCTATCGGAGCCCAGGTAGAGGTGCGGCGCGTTGCCCAGCATCTCGGAGCAGTGGACATCGGACTGGTATTCCGGCAACTGGTGCGGGGTGTAGTTGGCATGGCTCTCGGCGATCCAGCCGCAGGTGTTGGAATAGGGACACCCGAGGCCCTTGTTGAAGCCGAACCAGTACTGCCAGGCGTGGGTGAACTCGTGGGTCAGGCCCCAGTGGTCCTTGAGGCCTCCCGGTCCGATCCACATGCCCACGCGGTCCGCGGCCCAGCCGCCTGCCGAAAGGCCGTCGGTGGAATGGATGTGGATGGATGGCTTGACCTTGTTGGCCGTGTTCCAGAATGGTTCGAGCATGAAGAGGTTCGAGTTGAACAAGTTCTCCCAGACCGTATTCTCCAGCGTGTTCACCGCCAAGGTCAGGTCGGCGTCCGAGACCGTCTCGTCGGAATAGAACGCGAAGTGCGTGGATTCCTTGACCAGCTTGTATCCGGAACGGTCGGGCGAAGGACCGCCCGCAGTCCAGGTTCCAGCGGCGACCGCCGGCTTGGTGGTGGAACAGCCCGTGGCCCAGGTGGTCGTGGTGGTTCCCTGGTCGACGACCGCCGTGGCCGTGTCGATCACCGTGACGATGCCCGTCGAGTCGAGCTTCCCGATCGCCAGGCGCGCCTTCTCCACGCCATTCAGCGTGAAGGTCAGGGTATCCACCGCGGCGGCGGAACGGGACGCGAAGGCCGGGACTCCCGGCGCCCCTTCCGGCGCGCGGGCTCCCTGCCGCCCGTCGATGCCGGCTCCCGCGAAGTCCAGCTGAAGCCTGCCGTTGTCCAGCATCAAGTGCGACCCGCCCCGTGAGACGCGCGGATCGCGCGGAGCGATCCCCGTGGTCGCGGTCACCAGCGTCCAGGCGCCTTTGGTATCGGTGGTGACGACGGTAGCGGCGATCTTGCGCAAGGCGACCTTCACACCCGAAAGGCCGGTGCCGGAAGGCAGGTTGACGGTGCCTGAAAGGGTGGCCGAGCCGAGCCCGTTCAGGGCGACCAGCAGGAGCGAAGGGGTCAGCATGGAGCTCTCCTTGGATGGGATGGAAGCGAATGGATTTCTGTACAGGTCGTGAGAGATCGGGGATGGAGCGTTTCTTCGCCCTTACGGATGGAGGACTCCGATGCCGACCCTGTGTCCGTCGCGGAAACCGCGCCACAGGACCAGTCCGCCACTGGAAAACGGCACGGAGGCGACGGCCCGATGCCCCGACAGGACAAGCTCAGCCTCCCCGAGCACTCGCCCCGAAGGATCGAGGAATTCGATGCGGGAGCCTGCCATCCACTCCGGCGCCTCCAGGCGATCTCGCCCGACCCGCAGCAATCCGGCATTGCCCGTCGCCTGAGGACGATCCGCGACAGCGACGCTTCCCGAGGATCCCTTGACGGAGATCGCATCGATCTCGGCGAGATCGGCTTTCCTGCCCAACACGATCTGGTTGCGCCCTTGAGCTAGGCGGACGGGAACGGTCACGGAATCGAAGCGGCCCCATGCTCCAGTGGGGCGGTAAATGACAGAATCCGTCGATCCATTGACGGACAGGGCATGGCTTGCGTTGCGGACGCCTCCGTTGGCATAACGGACCGTCAAGGAGCAGCGCCCGGCAGTGGCGCGATTGACCGCAAAGACCACTTGGCTTGCCGTGCCGTCCATGGCCGTCACGTAGGATCCCGCGCTGGCGCTTGCGTTGGCCTTGACCTGCGCAGAAACCACCTGCGCCTTTTCCGCCTCCAGACGAATGGAGCCGGAGGCGGCAGGCAAGGAAGGCCCTAACCGGAAGGAAAGTTCAGAGGAGGACTTTCCTATCTCCGAGACCGCAAGACCTGACCAATTTCCGTCGTACCAATGAAGGAGCGGAAAGCGGGTCTCGTCGAAGTGATCGACGGCGACGGCCTGGAACAGATCCTTGGGATCGTTCGATTGGGAGGGCCACTGACTGGCCTGCAATTCCTCCAGGCCATCGGCCTGCACTGGACGCAAGCCAAGCTTAGTGGCGCTGGAATTGCCGTCGATGGAAAAGTCGTAGTGCTGCAGGAACAGTCCGCTTCCACCGATCACGCTGCGCCTGCCCGTATTCTGTAGGTACGACCAAACGAAGCCCTCGAGATCGGAGCGCTCCGGATTCCGGTAACGGTAGATCTTCTCGTCCCCGCCCGTCGAGACCGCGGCCGTGTCCAGCGCCGTGACGTCCTGGAAAGGGATCCATCCCTGATCGGCCCGGAAGAAGTCGTTGATCGCTACCGGATTGAGGTCGTCGGCGCGGTTTCCCATCGTGCAGTAGTCGCCGTACCAATAGAGGTCAGGCCAACCGAAGACCATGTGCCCGCACTCGTGCACGAACACGTAGTTGCTGAACTTTCCAGGCATGTCCGACATCTGGTACCGATCCAACGCGGTGCCGTCCAGGGTCTGACCGACCCAGCCCGAATGCGGCCACAGTCCCTGCCCCCACGTCTGCCCAGCTCCCGCATACACGATGCTGATGGCTTCGGTGGTGCCGTCCTTGTCGTTGTCGTAGCGCGAGAAGTCGACCTGCGGATCGAAGTACGCAAGCATTTCGTTGAGCAGTTCGTCGGAGCCGCTGTAGTCGGGCAGGGCTTCGTAGTATGCCTTGGTGTGCTTGGCACGATACCATCCGTACACCTCGTTGGTGAAATCGACCATCCCCTTGGAGACATCCAGGTAGTAGTCGCGCACCGACCCGTTGCACCCGTCGCGGGAGAAGCCCGGCTTGTTGAGCCAGTCGGAGATCTCGGCCTTCGTGAACGGCGCGGGGCTGTCGGAGAAGTCCACCAGCAAAGTGAGGCCGTACACTTTTCCCTTGGGGCTCGGATAATGCCCTGTCATGGCCGCCGCGGCACGCGCGCCGCCCTTGCCGGCCTTGATCGAGGCTTGCAAGGCTTCGGATGGCCAGGCATCGACACGCCGTCCCTTCCAGACGATGTCGGCAGAGGCAGGCCCGACGAAGAGTCCGAGCACGAGGGAAAGGATCGGAACGGATTTGCAAATACGCATGGTTGCCTTTGTTGGAAGACGTTTGCGACCGGGATCCGGGACGATGCGGGCCGTTGCGGTTCGATTCAATGGAGCCCCATTGCCGAACCCACCAGGGTCGTGCCGCCGTCCGGCCAGAGCGCCTGCACCAGATTCAACCCACCTGCAGGGGGCGAGAGCCGAACCCCCTGCGAAGGACCCGAACCATCGAGGGAAACCTCGGAGCGGATCGCGCCGTTCGATCCGAGCACCCGGATGCGAGGGCACCCTTTGGAATCGGAGCAGGAAAGCACCCAGCCGCTGCCGTCGCGCCGCAGGACGATCCGCGGACGGACCGCGGCGATGGACACCGGAACGGAGGACTTCTGCACCAGCACGTTGGCGGTCGCGGCCCCGGAGAGGCTGACCGGAATCCTCACCGAGGTCCCGGAAGCCGTGAAGGTTCCCTTGGCCACCCCGTCCACGTACACCGTGTAGGCCCCGGAAGCCAATCCGTCCACGCCGAGGTTCGCGACATGCGCCACCGTCTTGCGCACGGCCAGGGACGCCTCGATCCGGTCCTTCGCCTCATTGACAGAAATTGTCGAAATCCGATCCTGGTCCAACGCGATCCAGACCCGCAGGGGGATGAGGTTCACCCGCTGCCCGATGCCGTCCTTGACCGTCACCGCATAGGTGCCGCCCGCCAAGGTCGCATCGCATCCGTACCCGACCAGCCCAAAGACCGGATCGTTCGCCACGTCGGCGCTGAGGATCTTGAGCGCCCCGAAGAGCCCCAGGTCCGCTTCGCCCGACATGCCGCGCCAGCCGTTGTGCTGCGCGTAGCCCGTGTCGGCCGTGCCTTGGGCCTTGCCCGTCCCCTTCATGGCCTGGTAGGTCCAGGCCACCGCGCCGAGGTTTGCCGGGTCGGCATCGATCTGCCCGGAGTTCACCGCCGTGAAGTTGGCCAGCTTGGCCGCATAGGTGCCGCGCGCGTCCAGGTCCGGGGTGAGCGAGTGGCTGCGCATCCAGTCGTCCATGGCCGCCCCGGCAAGCGACGCGGTGTACTGGAAGTTCCACCAGTTCTCGCCGCAGATGGTGACCGGCACGCCGTAGAAGTACCAGGTCGGCTGCCAGCCTCGGCAGGCGCGGGTCTTGTCCTGGATCTTGCCTTGGATGACCTTGTTGCCGTTGAGCTTTGCCAGCGTGTACACGGCTTCCTCGCCGGTGTTGTCGTAGTTGTACTCCGAGCCGTAGGGATAGGTCTTTCCCTTGAAGTTGCCGAACTTGGTCTCCATGTAACTGCGGATCGTCGCCGCCTCGGGCGTCAACCCTTCGGCCTCCAGCGCCGCGAGGATCTCCGGGGTGGTGAGCTCGCCCATCAGTCCGGTGTCGAAGTTGTAGTTGTTGGGATAGGCGTAGAGCGAATTCATCACGCCGTAGGCCCGCTTCAGGTAGGTGATCGCCGGGTTGCGGAAGGTCGTCACGTCCGCATGGAGCTTGGCGATCTTGTACATGCTGAAGAAGGTGTTGTACACGTGGGGATAGGCGTAGCCGCGCACGTAGTCGTCGGTGAAGGAGGGCGTGGAAAGCCAGTTGTGCACGCGGTAGTCGGTGTGGTTGTTCTTCATGATCGAGCCCCATACGGCCGTTTCCAGATAGTCGTCCAGCGCCTTGATCTCGGAGGCCACCGGCATCATCGCGTTCTTTTCCGCTAGGAACTGGGCATGGGTGTGGCCCCAATCGTCGCCCCAGCCCATCCAGTAGGTGAAGCCCTGATAGCCCGTGAACGCGTTGCGACGCGCCTTCTTGTCCAGGATCCAGTCATCGAAGACCTTGTCATTGAAGGCACCGGGATTGTCGATCTGGGTCTTTTCCACCATGAAGGTCGCGTGCCTTTGCACCGCGTCGCCCGGCCGCTCGATCACATAGAACTGCAACGCGATCTTCTCGCCCGATCCGTAGTTCACCGTCACGATGTTCTCGCCCAGGCGGCTGAAGGTGAGCTCGTAGACGTTGTGGTCGGTGGCGACCTTCGAGACGAAACGGCTGCTCGACTCGCTCGGGTGCTGGAAGGTGATCGTCCCCACCGACTTGGAGGTGTGCAGATCCACATGCGCGACATCGCCCAAAGGCACGATCATGCCCGGCGCCACGCTCACATCCACCATGCCCTCGGCGTAGAGCTTGGCCTGGACCTCGGCCTCGTCCGCCACCTTGTGGAACTTGAACGCGTAGCTCTTGGCGACACCGGCTGCCAGCGTCAAGGACGTGTTGGGCAGATACCCGCGACCTCCCGCCTTGACGGCGGCGGAATGGAGGTAATAGACATTCAGGCCCGCCGGCCAGTTGCCGTTGTCGGCGCTCCAGGCGCTGCCCTTGTGGTCCTCGTTGCGCCAGTTATCCATGTATTCGAGCGCCGCGCCCGTGCTCGCATCCGGAGTGAAGAGCACGAAGCTCCCGATCCCGCTGGGGCGCTTGGCCGTGAGGTACGAGCCGTTGTGGCCCACGAAGGAGTGCTTGACGGTCTGGGTCTCGTAGATTTCAGCGTTCTCGGGCCACTTCTCGTTGAAGGGAAGCGGCAATCCGAAGTCCCCGAATTCGAGGGACTGCCCCGAGGTGTTGGCCAGGGTGATCGTCCAGATCAAGGCCCCGCCCTTGAGCTCGTAGCTCTCGTCCACCGTGAAGCCTTGGATGGACCCGGTCGCCTTCCCCGAGGCGTAGTGGACAGTCGCCTTGGTGGCGCTGTTCCTGGTGACGGTGCGCGCGCTTGCTGAACGGTTGGTGGATGCGCTGTCCCAAGCCGTCGCCGTCCCTTTGCGGAACTTGAAGAGAAGCTCCCCCATCCATTGGTGGTCGGACGTGTTCTGGTCGGGACTGTTGGCCGCGTTCATCACATAGTCGGTGGGGAATGCATCGCCCACGATCTTGAGCGATGCGATCTCGCCGTAGGTCCCGATCTCCACCGCGAAGTTCGCGTCGGAGATCGCAACGGCATGTGCCGACAGGGCCAAGACCGCCAAGGCTGAGGCGAAGGTACGGAAGTTCATGGTATGAATGTGATTCCATCCCGGATTCCTGGCCTTCGAATCGGCCACATAGCGTTGAGTGGAAGCCTCAACACTCGACCGCCTCCTTGCCCGGCATCCAGGCACGGAAAAGTCCCGCCATCCCTCGGCGGGGAGGACGGGACCTCGTTCTTTATTTGACAGATACTGTCAAATAAATCCGATGGACACCCTTCTCAGCGACAACGGCGCATCACCGCACCACGGTGATGCTGCGCGTCTCGGTGGCCGATTCGGTCTGCATGGTGACCAGGAACGTCCCGTTGCGAATCCCGAAGGTCGAGAGCTGGATCAGGTCCTTGTGACTGCCGGCTTCCCGGTCTCCCCGGACGACATGCCCGATGAGCGCGCCGTAGGCCGTGTACAGGCTGATCTTGACCTTCGAACCCTGCGCCAGATCGTAGGCGACCTCGATGGTTTCGCGATTCGTTGCCAAGGCAAGCCCCATCCCGATCTTGGGCCTTGCCACCGCCTGCACCCCGGTGGGTCCGGCCGTGTAGTCCAGCTTGATGTCGTACCACTTCTTGTCGATCCCGGCCGTTCCGGTCACGCCGGTCCCGGGAACGAGCCGGTAGTCGAACTTCGCCTTGCGCGTGGCATCGCCCAGGTACTTGTAGTCGGTGTTCGCGACGACCGCGATCACCACCCCGTTGGCAGGCGCCTTGTCGAGCCGGAGCGCAGCACTTCCCGAGGTCACGGGCACCCCGTACACCGGCGTGCCGTCGGTGGCGCGGTAGCACAGCTGCAGCGACATGTTCTGCCCGATCGGCTTGAAGTCCACCTTCACGAGGCTCCCCGTCACCTTGAGAGGGACGTAGTTCGCCCCCGACCATCCGGGAAGCGTGCGCGCTTCGGGAACCAGGGTGCCGCTGCTGTCGGTGGTCTTGGCGTACATGGAGGCGGTCCACGGGTCGACCTCCTTCACGGAGGGCGAGTATTCGGTCTTGATGACCGTCCCGAATTCGTTGTTCGCCAGGCGCTTGCCCTCGTTGCTCCATTTCTTCAGATCCAGCAAGGCCATGCGCGCCCGGTATTCCCGGATGAAGCGACGGGTCTGGACATCCCCCAGCGTGTCGGCCATGCCCTCCAGCACGCGCCCGGTGGCGTAGTTCCAGATCCAAGGGACGGTGCCGACGCCCATCCATTCCCCGAGGAAGGTCGGGAACATGTTCCCGTACTGGTAGCCTCCCAGCAGGTTGCGCCAATTGCACAGCTGCTGGCCGGCGGCATCGTACACGTTCACGCCTTCGGCCGAAGGACCGCCGAAGGAACCGTCCAGCAGCCAGCCGCTGTAGCACTCGATCGGGACGAAGGGCGCGATGACCGCCGCCGCATTCAGGAATCCCATCGGGCCAGGAGCATTCCCTGGGTTGCGCCGAGTCTCGGCTTCCTGCTGCAGCCAGGTGTTGCCGCCCTCCTGGAACCAAGCGGCCTGCCTGGCGCCCGGAAGGCTCGCCAGCAACGAGTGGATGCCTTCGTGGACCATGGCTCCCTGCTGGCTCTCCTTGTCCGCATAGCTGCAGGACGGATCGAAGGAGTAGATCGGATAGTACGAGGCAAGGATGATCGGGTGACCGCCGACCTCGCTCTGCCAACCGCCCAGGGAGTTGCTGTCGACGCCGTCCTCGTCGGCGCAGGTGGCCGAGCCATACAGGTAGACGGCACTGCGGCCGCCGGCGCGGATGCGGCTGTCCGGTGCCCAGCCCATGGAGTCGCGGAAGTAGGTGAAGTCCTTGTTCAGGCGCGCAAGCAAGGGGGTGATGGACTTCTCCGTCACCACCGAGCGCTTGTTCTTTCCCCACTTGAAGGTCCACCAGTCCGAGCTCTGGGTCCCCACCACGCCGGCGCAGTTGTCGTCCAGGTCCTTGGTGGGCATCGGGAAGGTCCCCATGCGTTCCTTGTAGTTGTAGTTGAGGCTTGGCGAATAGGACGGCCAAGCGTACGGATCGCCTTCGGCGGCAGCGGCCAAGGCTCCCATGCCGGCCAACAAGGCGCCCAGGACCACGGCTCTGGCGGGTGTGAATTGCATCATGACTCCTTTGAAGTGCGGGTGCGGATCGTCATGGGATGAATCTGACGCGGACACGCCTTCCTTGCCCCCCGATCGGCCACATAGCGTTGAGTACGGAGATCAACACATGCCCCTTGCCGCAGGCGAAAAGCCAAAGCCCCACCCTCCATTGGATCGGAGGGCAGGGCCGCGTCTTCGATTGAACAGAATCTGTTAAATAACCGTCAAGGACGCCAGGAGTACGGACCCTTAGCTGTCACATCGGTGGCGGTCGAGACGGCGGACGTGCCGTCCACGTAGCCCGAGAGGTTCCCGGAACTGCGGTTGGTGCCGTCGCCGCGCAGCTCCACGTCGCCGTAAAGGTTCGCCGTGCCCGAGACGCCCTGGCTTCCCTCGAAGAAGCCCAGCGGATAGAAGGTGGTGCGCACGGTCGCGTTGTCCTTGACGGTGAAATTGTTGCCGCCCGCCATGCCCACCACGGCAAGCCCACCCACGATACCACCCGAGACGTTGCCGTTCACGACGATCGCATGGTCCTCGATGCGGGCATTGCCCGTGACCGTGGCCCCGGCCAGGACCTTGGCGTAAGGACCCACGTAGACGGTCGAGGGCGTGGAGGCCGGAGCGCAGCCGCCGCCGTTGGCATGGACCGCGAGCCCGTTCGGGCAGGCGTCCTTGGCGCCGCCCTGGAATCCGGCCGGCCAGGCGTTCGCCAGCTCCACCATGTAGGGATAGCGGTAGATGGTGTTGTAGTCCTGGTCCCAGGTGACGGTCTGGAACCTGGAGGGCGTGGCCATCACGACCAGGAACAGGGGCTCGCCCGCGTTGACCTTGAAGGTGATCGCGCCATCGGTGCCGCTTTGCAGCTTGCTGTAGCGGGCCGTGGTGAAGCCGGTGTTGGTGGCCACCAGGCCCCAGCGGAAGTCGGGGTTGGCGGCCGCCTGCACGACACCCCGGAATTTGACGGAAACTGTCATGGCCCCGGCCTCGGGGTAGAGCCGCACCACGTTGTAGCCCAGGCGCTGCGGAGCGCCGTAGAAGGGCGACACGAAGCGGCGGTTGGCCGCCCACGAAGCGTCCAGGGCTTCCAGCGGCATCAGGCGCCGCAGTCGTTCCGTCCTGTCGGTGGCGGCGATGTTCCCGTAGGCGGCGCGGAATCCCGCTCCCGACTTCTGGTAGTCCCACGTCACGTTGTGCATGGCCCAGTCGCCGAAGAAGTCGTTGAGCTGCGCCACGGTCCAGCCGCGCGAGGCCTGGATGTTGGTGAAGGGATCGGCCCCGCTCCGGGTCCAGATGTCGCTGACGGCGATCGGACAGTATTTGTCCTTGAGGTATTCCATGAACTGCCAGTTGCAGTAGCGGTCGCGGGTGGATCCCAGGTACACGTGCGGGGCGTTCCCCAGCATCTCGGAGCAGTGGACCTCGCTTGCGTACTCGGGCAGCTGGTGCGGCGTGTAGTTGGCGTGGCTCTCGTGGATCCAGCCACAGGTGTTGGACTGGTTGCAGGTCATGCCGTTTGCGTCGGAGGTGGCGGCCTGCCAGGAATGGGTGAACTCGTGGGTCAGGCCCCAGTGGTCGGAAAGACCGCCCGTCCCGATCCACATCCCGATGTGCGTGGCGTCCCAGCCGCCGCCGGTCAGGCCCCAGTCGCTGTGGACATGGATGGCCGCCTTGGTCTTGGTGGCGGAGTTGCAGAAGGGCTCGGACATCAGCATGTTCGAGTTGAACATGTTGGTCCAGACCGTATTTTCCAGCGTCGTGAGCGCCGAGGTGGCGGTCGCGTCCGAGATCGCCTCGTCGGAATAGATGGTGAAGTGGGCCGATTCCTTGATCAGCTTGAAGGCGGTGTGGTCGGGATCGGGTCCGCCGGCGGTCCAGGCGCCGTCCTTGCAGGCCACCTTGGCGGTGGAGCATCCGGTGGCCCAGGTGGTCGTGGAGCTCCCCAGATCGACGACGGCCGAGGCGGTGTCGATCACCGTGACGATTCCTGTCGTATCCAGCTTGCCCACGGCCAGACGGGCCTTCACGCTGCCGCCCAAGGTGAAGACGAGGGTGTCCAGCGCCGCGGCCGAACGGCCGGCCGCCCTTCCCGCGTCCGCCAGCGTTTCCGGCGTGGCGGCGCCCGCCAGAAGACGTCCGTCGATGCTGTTTCCGGCGAAGTCCAGGGCCAGACGTCCCTCGCGCACCTGGAGGTGCCGCGCCGGCCCAGCAAGGGAGGGTGTCCGCGAGGAGATCCCGATGGGAGCAGCCAAGGTCCACTTGCCGGCGGAGGTGGTGACCGAGGTCCCGTAGCTTGCGGTCTTGGCAAGGCTCACGGTCACGCCCGCAAGGGCCGATCCCGAAGGAAGGTTCACCGTTCCGGAGAGGGCCGCCAAGGAAATGCCCGGCAAGGCCCCGATCAGCAGGATGAGATGTTTCATTCGGACTCCATTCGATGAGATCGGCAGATTCGTGCGCTCCGGACGCTCCCCTCACGAGAATACCATCCCGGCATCCGTCGAATATCGCCCCATCCGCTTTCGCCCATCGGCCGATCCCGCTCAAAGCGTTGAGGCCTGCGCTCAACATCCCGGACCCGACCCGGAAGACCCGGGCGCCACCCCCGCTTCGCGGCGGTCGGGCTGCCTGCCGGGCCTCCTCGGCCATCGGTCGCCCTTGCCCGTCGAACCTGGCCTGCGGGGTCCCGGGCCACAGGCCGGCATCCCTGGCGCGTGGCCATCCCGTCACACCGTCGGGAGACCTCCGTCGCGGCTCAGGTCGCCATGCGCAGCACGATCCACAGGGCGGCCGGCGGCAGAAGGGACCAGATCTCCTTCCTCCAGGCCGGAGCCGCCTCGGGAACCGCCACGACCTGCGGTCGCAGCTCGCGCAGGAAGGCCGATTCTCCACATCCCAGCACGGCGTAGAGCCCCGCGACAGGAACTGTCGCAACAAGCGTAGACAGGAACGGCGCTCCCACAGCCCCCAGGCAACCCAGCGCCACCAGCGTATTCGCCAAGTAGAGAGGATGCCCGATCCAACGGTACGGGCCACCCACGGCACGATAGGGCGCCTGCAGCTCCTGCCCACGGGTATGCCGCCCGATGTAGCTGCGGGCCCAGATCCTCAAGCCAAGCCCAGTCCCCAGCGGGATCAAGGACCACAAGGCAGTTCCCCGTTCCGACTCGAACAGCAGGATCGATCCGGCGAGCCCGAGGCCCGAAGCCAGGAAACCCCTCAGGCGATAGATTCGCGCGAACAGGGAATGGCGATACCAGCGATCCATGTGACAAATATGCCCCATATCGGCGCCGCTGTGTAAAACCTCTGTCACTGCTCGGGAACACCCGGGTCCCGGACTGTATCTTCAATCTGTGGAAACACGAGGGAAATGCATGAACCTATCCTGCAACATCGGTCGCAAGGCGAGACGTCTGCGATTGCTGGCGGGAATCCTTTCCCTGCTGGCCACCTTGTTGCTGGCTGCCTTCCTTCGGACCCAAGGGGACGATCGCTGGTGGCGCCTCCTGGTCGCCCCTCCCTTGCAGATGGGGATCCTAGGTCTTCTGCAGTACAAGACAGGCATCTGCGCCGCCTATTCCGCCTTGGGCATCTGGGAATGTCCCACCGGAACCACGCAGAAGATCCCCGATCCCCTCATCGAGAACCAGTTCAAGGATCGCGCCAAGGCCATGCTGCTGCGTTCCTTTGCCGCCACCGTCCTCCTGACTGCTCTGTTCATGCTGTTGTGAACGGGAATCCGGCAGCGGTTCGATTCGTCCTCCTCCCCGTGAGACCTTCCATGACACCTTCCGGATTCCCGCGCAGCCACTGCGCAGCCCTCCTTCTGATCGGCTGCAGCGCAGCCTGGTCCCAGGGCTCGGCCCCCGAAGAACCGTTCCTGCGCCAGGTGCTCCTGCGCCACCCCACCCTGCAATCCGAGAGTCTCACGGTCGAGGCCGTCAAGGCCAGCCGCGAAGGAGCCACGAGCCTTCTGCTCCCCCAGTTCCAGGTGGGCGCCAAACTCGATGCCAACACCGACCTGGACGAGACCCGCAACGCCTACGGACAGGCCACCGGCACGGCAAGCCAGCTCCTGCCCACCGGAGCCAGCCTCTCGGGTGAACTCCTGGCAAGCCGCAGCTACGGATCGACCCCGGAAAGAAGCGTTTCCGGCTACAGCGCCTCGACCCTGGCATTGGCCCAGCAGATGGGCGTCACGCTCCCGGCCTCCACCGTAACCACCGGAGGAAGCTCCACCCGCGACACGTTGGGAATCAAGGTCGCCTTGACCCAACCGCTGCTCCAGGGCTTCGGCGCCGGCAACACCGTCTTCTACAATGCCGAACAGGCTAGCCTGTCCGAGAAGGTCCAGCTGCACGCCAGCCGGGCCCAGATCCTTGCGGTGATCTCCCAGGCCCGCAAGGCCTGGTGGAGCCAGCGCAGCTTCGAGGCCATCCTGGAAGCCCGCGCCCAGGACACGGCCCGCACCCTGCGCCTGCTCGAGACCTCGCGCAAGCGCTTGCGCGAAGGGTCCTCGAGCCGCCTCGACACCCTCCAGGCCTATGCCGACCACCTGCAGGCCAAGAGCGCCTGCGCCTCGGCGCGCAGCGATGCGGCAAGCGGTGCCGTGACCCTGGGAAGCTACCTCGATACCGGTGCCGTGTGGATCGGATCCCGAGGCGACACCGGGCTGATCCAGCCCCCGATCCTTCCGGCCGCCAGCGCCGCCTCGCCCGACAGCTTGATGAAGCTGGCCGAAAGCTCCGCCCCCGACATCGCCCAGGCCCTGGCCTTGGAGGAGAAGGCCCGCAGCGAAGAGATCTTCCGCTCCCGCCAGACCCTTCCCCAGCTGGATGCCGGTATCTACCTGAAGAAGGGATTCCTCCCCGACGACGCCAACCCCAGCGCAATCCAGTACGGAGCCCAGGCCGTGTTCCAATGGAACCTCACCGACGGCACCAACCGCGCCGCCGCCCGCAAGGCCCTGCTGGACCTGCGCAAGAGCGGCATCGCCGCCGCCAAGGCCCGCAAGGATCTATATCGAAGCCTGGTCCAGGCCAGCGAGAAGGGGCATTCCCTGCGCCAGACCCTGGATCTGCAGATTGAAGTGATCCTGGCCCAAGGAGTACGCCTGGCCGTAGCGGAGCAGGGCTACAAGGAGGGCTCGACCTCCTGGAGCGACCTGGCCCTGGCCCGCAAGGAATGGCTTTCGGCCCTCACCGACGCCTGGAACGCACTGTCCTCCGTCCAGGCCAACGAATCCGACCTCCAATCACTGACAGGCACCGGACCGGCCCGACTCGGCTGGACCTGGGGAGAATGACATGACCACCCGCCGCACGGCTCCACGCCCCTCGACGCCCCTGTTCGCCACACTTTCCTCCCTGGCCGTCTTGGGCACGCTCGTCTTCCTTTCCGGCTGCAACAAGGATTCCCAGGCCGCACCCACCCGTTCCGTGGTCGCCGGTCCCGCCTCCTTGCGCGACGTGGCCCGCCTCACCGGCACCGTGAAGCCCTCCGACTCGGTGGTGGTCAAGAGCGAGGTCAGCGGCCAGATCAAGCGTCTGCTGATCAAGGCCGGCGATTTCGTGAAGAAGGGACAGCTCCTGATCGAACTGGACCGCGAACAGCTCGAGCTCAAGCGCGACCAGCTCCAGATCGCCGTCGAGACGGCCCGCCTGACCCTCAAGGCCGCCGAACGCGACCTGGCACGGGGTCAGAGCCAGCTTTCCGGGGGCTCGGTGAGCGCCGACCGCGTGCAGGACTTGGAGATGGCCCGCGACCGCGCTCGGCTTGGGCTGCGCAACGCCGAGCTTGACCTCAAAAGCAACGTACGCGACCTCGCAAACACCCGCATCGTCTCGCCGCGCGACGGCCAGGTGATCGCCCTGAACGTCACCGAAGGCGAGATGGCCACCTCGGTCACCTCGGCGTCCGGAGGCGCCTCGCTTGCGGTGCTGGCCGACCCCCGCGACCTCAAAGTGGTGGTCGAGGTGAGCGAACTGGACTTTCCCCGCCTGAAGCTGGGCCAGAAGGTCGAGGTCTCCACAGAATCCCAGTCCGACAAGCTCCTGATCGGGCGCGTCAGCTACATTCCGCCCGGAGCCCAGGCCTCGGCCACCAACTCCTCGGTGATGGTCTTCAAGGTGGAAGTGACCTTGGACAAGGACGCCAAGCCCGTGGACTACGCCGAGGTCGCGGGAGGCGTCAAACGGCCGCACCGCGGCGAAGGCAAGGGCGGGAACGGCAAGGAACACGCCCGGCGCGACAGCAGCTCCCGAGTGGCCAAGGCCGCCGCGGCCAAAGACTCCAGCAACACTGCCCTGGTCCCGGGCATGACCGTGAACGTGGACTTCGTCTTCCTGGAGCGCAAGGCCGAGATCACCGTCCCCTACAATCTCGTGACCGTTGGCGCCGACGGCATCACACGGACCGTGTGGGTCCGCAAGGGGCCCGGTGGCGGCCCTGATGCCAAGGACGACAAGAAGCCCGCTCCCGACAAGGACAAGGCCCCCGGCCTTCGCCCCCAGCGCATCCAGGTGGGCGCCACCGACTACAAGAACTCCGAGATCCTGGGCGGCCTGGCCCTGGGCGACACCGTCTTCGCGGCCCCCGACACCACCAAGGGCGCCAGCCGCAAGGGCGGCCCCGGAGGCCCTCCGTGAGCACGCAAGCAGTCATCGAGACCAAGGAGCTGCGCAAGAGCTACTTCCTGGGCAAGGAGGAGGTCCCGGTGCTCCACGGCATCGACTTCGTCCTGCCACGGGGCGGGTTCGGCGCCATCATGGGTCCTTCCGGCAGCGGCAAGAGCACCATGCTCAACATCCTGGGATGCCTCGACCGTCCCTCCAAGGGCGAGTGCTGGATCGCCGGCCGCGACACGGCAAAGCTTTCCGAGAACGAGCTGGCCGACCTGCGCTGCAAGGACATCGGTTTCGTGTTCCAGGCCTTCAACCTGCTGCCACGCCTGAGCCTGGAACAGAACATCGAGCTGCCGCTCCAGTACCTGGGCCTGCCCCGCAAGGAGCGCCGTTCCCGGGTGAAGGAGGCCATGGACCGCCTGGGGCTGGGAGACCGCGGACGCCACCTGCCCAACGAAGTGTCGGGCGGACAGAAGCAGCGCGCCGCCATCGCCCGTGCCTTGGTCAAGCGCCCCGCACTCCTGCTGGCCGATGAACCCACCGGCAACCTCGACTCGACCACCACCGAAGAGGTGCTGCGCATCTTTCAGGAGCTGCACGACGAGGGGAACACCATCCTGATCATCACTCATGAGGCCGAGGTCGCCGCCCGGGCAAGCCTGCAATGGCAGATTCGGGACGGTCGGATCAGCACCATCCGGGTCTCTTGATGACGGCAGCGCCCTCCCACGCATCCTTGGCGACCGCGACCTGGAGCCTGCCCTTCCGGCTGGCCGTCCAGGAGGTCGCCTCCCACCGCATGCGTTCGGGGATCTCGGCATTTGCCGTCTTCCTGGGCGTGGCGGCCTACCTTGTGATGACCTCCTTCTCCAAGGGGATGGAAGCGCAGAACAGCAAGATGTTCCTGCAGATGGGCGGTGCCGAAGTGGTGACCGTGGAGACCATGAAGGCCAAGGATCCGTCTCAGGAAGCCCTGTTTGCCAAGTCCCCGGGCCTGCACCTCGCGGATCTCTACACCCTGCAGAAGCGCGTGCCCCAGATCGAGATGATCCTGCCCTCGGTTTCCAGCAACCTGCACTTCCGCATCGGCGGACGACACATCCGTGGAATGGCCCAGGCCCAGGCGTGGGACAACTTTGCCGTCTACAACTACGCCTTCGACACCACCGACGAGATCAACCGTGAAAGCTGGGAGAACGGACCGGCCATCGCCCTGATCGGAAGCCGTGTGGCAGAGGACATCAAGAAGGCCACCGGCAAGGTGATCGGACAGGAACTGTCCCTTGAAAGCGGCGGCCGGGTGCGCGTGGTGGGCCTGCTGAAGACCACCAGCAAGTTCGACCGGCGCTCCATGGAGATCGATGTGCCGCTCAAGTGGCTGCTGCGCGAGCAAGGATCGGCCAATCCCGTCATCGCAAGCTCCGCGGTCAAGATCCGCTCACTAGACGCGCTTCCCAAGGCAGTGCAAGCGATGAAGACCGAACTCCTGGTGCTGCACCGCGGCGTTCCCGATGCCGACGTGACCACCAACGAGGACACCATGAAGGAGAGTACTCAGACCATCGAGGTGATGGCTATGGTGACCGGCATCATCTCAGGCGTAGCCCTGATCTCTGGAGGTGTGGGCATCCTCAACATCCTCTTCGCCTCGCTGGCCGCTCGCATCCGCGACCTGGGCGTGCAGAAGGCCCTGGGCGCCACGCCACGCCTGGTCTTCCGACAGGTCTTCTTCGAGTCGATCCTGGTCTCGGGGACCGGCGGCCTTCTGGGCTGCGTGACCGGAATCCTGCCATCCCTGATCGCCAAGAACGCCCTACCCTTCCAGCCCGTCCTGTCCGCCTCGGACATCCTCACGGGCCTGGCGATGGCCTTCGGAGTAGGCATCGGAGCCGGTCTCCTGCCCGCTATGAAGGCCGCCAAGCTCGATCCCGTGGAGGCGATGCGCGCATGAAACAGCTCATCTCCTCGCTGTGGTTCGGGACCTATGCTGGGCTTCGCGAGATGCGGGTCCAGCCGCTTCGTTCCGCCCTTTCCATGACCGGCGTAGGCCTTGCCATCGCCGCCGTCACAGCCATCTTCTCCATCAACGGCGGGCTCCAGGCCGTCGTGACCGATGCCGCCAACTCGATGGGCGGCCCGGGCCGCCTGATGATCCGTTCCCAGGACGCGGCCAACGCCCAGGAAGCCTTCCAGTTCTCGCGTTCGCCGGGCCTGCGTCCCGTGGACGGTCCAAGGCTCCAAGCCATCCACGCCGGCGAACTCAAGGCCATGAACTCCTGGGGAACCTGGGCCCAGGCCAGCGCCGGCGGCTCGCCCCTGCGCGTCTACCTCAACGGGATCGACGCCGACTACCTGTCCCAGATCCTGCAGGTGACTGTGACGGCAGGACGTACCTTCACTCCCGAGGAGTTCTTGCGCGGCGATCCCGTCGCCATGGTCGGTTGGACCTTGGAGGAGGAACTGCAGTCCCGCTTGGCCAACCACGGAACCCCGCTGATCGGATCCTCGATCCTGATGAACGGCGTGCGCTACCGCATCGTCGGCAGCTTCAAGATGGAGAAGGGCATGAGCTGGCGTTACGCCAGTGCCGCCCTGATCCCCTGGCACACCGCCGAGCGCTTCCACATCGGCGCCTCGACCACCACGAACGGCATCCAGCTGCAGGCCAGCTCCCCCGACAGCATCGACGAGTTGGTGACGCGCGTGAGCGCCTCCCTGAAAGGACTCCACCGCGGTGCCGAGGACTTCACCTTCCAGCTCTTCAACTTCATCAAGGAGTTCTCGAGCATGATCACCAACATCACGCTCCTGTTCTCGTTCGTTGCCATCCTCACCCTGGGCGTGGGTGCTTTGGGCATCCTCAACGTGATGCTGGCAAGCCTTGCCGACCGCGTGCGCGAGGTGGGCGTACAGAAGGCCCTGGGCGCCAAGCCACTGGAGATCGGCATCCAGTTCCTCGCCGAATCCATCACCCTTTCCCTGGTCGGCGGCTTGATCGGTTTGGGGCTGGGCGCGTTTCCCGTACTGATCGGGGACACCATCTACGCCGCGCTTCACTTCCGCCCCATCCTCGACCTTTCCGTGGCCCTCAAGGCCCTGGGGATCACCGTGACGATCGGAGTGATCGCTGGACTCTTCCCCGCCTGGAAGGCCATGCGCCTGGATCCGATCGAAGCCCTGCGCTACGAGTAGATCACCACGTCGCAAACTGCAGGGGAACTTCGACCGACAATCCACGACTAGGCATGCGACAAGCCACACGCCCCGGGACTATGATTCGGAACACATCCGGGCAATCTCGTTCAGGGAGGCAATCTAAAGGCAGAGGTATGTTATCTTGCCGGGATTGGAGTGGCCCGCTTTCAGGACCCCATCTCGATTGGAGACCAAATGAATGGAATGTTCACCGACAGAGTCAAGAAGGTCATGCAGCTGGCCCGCGAGGAATCCGTGCGCCTGGGCAACGACTACGTGGGGACTGAACACCTCCTGCTTGGCCTGATCCGCGAGGGCGACGGCGTGGCCATCGCCGTTCTGCGCAACCTGCACGTGGATCTCGACGAGCTGGCCCGTTCCATCGAGAAGAGCATCACCTCCTCCGGCGGCATGATGACCATCGGGCAGATGATCCCCTTCACCCCCCGCGCCAAGAAGGTCCTGGAGATCGCCGCCCAGGAGGCTCGCGCCATGACCCACAAGTACATCGGCACTGAGCACATCCTGCTTGCGCTGATGAAGGACAACGAGTCCGCCGCCGCCACCGCGCTTGCCGCCGTGGGCGTGGACTACGAGTCCAGCCGCGAGGAGATCGAAAAGGTCCTGCGTGGAGCCGAGTCAAATGCCCCCATCCAGGGTGCCGCCCCAACGCCGGGCGTCGCTCCCGATCCATCGTCGGCCGCAGCCAAGAAGAAGTCCAAGACCCCGTTCCTGGACCACTTCGGACGCGACCTCACCGAGCTTGCCAAGGCCGGCAAGCTCGATCCGATCATCGGCCGAGACGCCGAGATCGAGCGCGTCATCCAGATCCTGTCACGCCGCAAGAAGAACAACCCGCTCCTGATCGGCGAGCCAGGCGTGGGCAAGACCGCCGTGGTCGAGGGACTGGCCCTGAAGATCATCGAACGCAAGATCCCGGAGCTCCTCGAGAACAAGCGCGTGGTCACGCTGGACATGGCGGCCCTGGTCGCCGGCACCAAGTACCGCGGCCAGTTCGAGGAACGCCTCAAAGCCCTGATGACCGAGCTTCAGAAGAACGACAACGTCATCACCTTCATCGACGAGATCCACACCATCGTCGGGGCCGGCGGCTCCGAAGGCAGCTTGGACGCGTCCAACATCTTCAAGCCGGCTCTGGCCCGCGGCGAGCTGCAGTGCATCGGTGCCACCACCTTCGACGAGTACCGCAAGCACATCGAGAAGGACGGGGCCCTGGAGCGCCGCTTCCAGACCATCGTCATCGATCCGCCCAGCGCCGACGAATCGGTCCTGATCCTCAAGGGCCTGCGCGAGCGCTACGAGAAGCACCACAAGGTGATCTTCACCGACGACGCCATCGTGGCGGCCGTGAAGCTCTCGGAACGCTACATGAACAACCGGCACCTGCCGGACAAGGCCATCGACATCATCGACGAGGCGGGCGCCCGCGTGCGCATCTCCTCGATGACGGTGCCCACCGAGATCCGCGACCTCGAGGCCAAGCTCGCCGAGGTCGTGGAGCGCAAGGAACAGGCCGTCACCGACCAGGACTACGAGGCCGCCGCGCGCCTGCGCGACGAGCAGGAGACCGTCGGCGAGGAGCTGAACACCGCCCGCGAGGCCTGGAAGGAATCGCGCACCACCGACCGCCTCAAGGTGGACGAGGACGTGATCACCGAGGTCGTCTCCAAGATGACCGGCATCCCCATCTCGCGCGCCGAGGGCAAGGAATCGGTCAACCTGCTCAACCTCGAGGACGAACTGCGCAAGCGCGTGGTCGGCCAGGAAAAGGCCCTCAAGGTCGTCGCCAAGGCCATCCGCCGCAGCCGCGCCGGCCTGCACTCCTCCAAGAAGCCCATGGGCACCTTCATGTTCCTGGGCCCCACCGGCGTGGGCAAGACGGAGCTCGCCAAGGCCCTTTCGGAGCTGGTGTTCAAGAGCTCGGATGCGCTCATCCGCATCGACATGAGCGAGTACATGGAGAAGTTTGCGGTCTCCCGCCTGGTCGGCGCTCCTCCAGGCTACGTCGGCTACGAGGAGGGCGGCCAGCTCACCGAGCGCATCCGCAAGAAGCCCTACGCCGTGGTGCTGCTGGATGAGATCGAGAAGGCCCATCCGGACGTCTTCAATCTGCTGCTGCAGATCCTGGACGAAGGCCACCTGACCGACTCGTTCGGCCGCAAGGTGAACTTCCGCAACACGATCATCATCCTGACCTCGAACCTGGGCGCCCGCGACATCAAGAAGGGGGGCCTTGGCTTCTCGAACGGTTCGGACGAGCAGACCTACGAGCGCATGGAACGCGGCGTGCAGGACGAGCTGAAGAAGACCTTCAACCCGGAGTTCCTCAACCGCCTGGACGAGACCGTGGTGTTCCACACCCTCACCCAGGAAAACCTCACCAGCATCGTCGACATCCAGCTGGCCGACGTCATGGGCCGCCTGCGCGAACGCCTGGTCACCATGGAAACCTCCGTGGAAGCCAAGAAGCTTCTGGTCGAGAAGTCCTACGATCCCACGCTGGGCGCGCGTCCGCTGCGTCGCACCATCCAGCGCCTGGTCGAGGACGAGCTGGCCGAGGAGTTCCTTCGAGGCACCTTCGGCGAAGGCGACACCATCCAGGTGGATCGTGTCGAAGACCAGCTCGTGTTCAAGAAGATCGAGGCACCGACCGACACCTGATCATTCGGACAGATCCTGTCAAGAAGGCCCCCGGGACTCCGGGGGCCTTCCTTTTTCACGGTCCGCGAAACGCTCCTACCAGCCCAGGTCGAAGGTCGACCACAGGCCCAGAGCAAGTCCTCCCGTGTTCCAGCGTGGAGCCAAGGTGGATCCGTCGGTCTCCAGGAGGTCCGCCCAGGTCCCGTCGCCCGTGACACTTTCCTGGTGCCAGCGGATGCGCCCTCCCATCTCGAAATGGCGCGAGGAGAGCATGCTCGAGGCAAGGCCCGCCGACCAGCCGCTTCCCCACCCCGTCGAGGTTCCGCGCCCCTCGAGCTCCGAGCTCAGCAGCCAGCCGCGCACTTCGATCACCAGAGGTCCCATCCCGCTGATCGAGAAGACCTTCGGGGAGACCATGAAGTCGGGCCCCGCACCGACGCGCCAAGTCCGCGTCACCACGCTCCAGTCGCGCACCAGGGAATCGCGGCCCGCCCGGGCGTCGTTCCAGAAGGAACTCCACTGCCCTTCGGCCACCAACCGCAGGCTCCGCTTCCACTGCAGAGAAAGCTCCACGCCCAGGATCGGAGCCAGTTCGCTCGACTGCAGCGGCTGGTGCAGCGTGAGGGTGTCACGTGCCACCACGGCGGCGATGTCGGAGCGGAAGCGCGAACGCTGGGCAAACGACGGGAACTGCACACCGGCGCTTCCGCCCAGGCGCAGCGTCCAATCCGGAAGCCAGACTGTGTCGTGCAGCACCTTTGTCGCAACGCTGTCGGCCGTCCGGTGTCGGCTCGTATCGCCAGGCATCGCGGACAGCGGAGGGTGCAACGGGGAATCCGGGGCCAAGGGGCCCGGAAGCGCCTTCTCCGCATCGGATGTGGAAACCAGCGTGAGGAGCGTACTGAACAGGAACCAACCGGACATGCCCCCAAGTGTAGTTCCGGGGAAGTATGTTTTGTGCGTGTCGCGATCTGGCCACAAGTATGCGTTCTTGATCAATCCGGTTTCCGGAAGTGGGCGGGGTTCCCGTATCCAGGCGCAGTTGCCCTCCCTGCTGGAGTCCGCAGGCCTTGCGAAGGACGACTGGCACATCGAGACAACGGTTCGCGACGGCGTCGCCGGACAGGTCAGCCGTCTGCTCTGCACCCACGATCGCGTCATCGTCGCAGGCGGCGACGGGACCATCGGCCAAGCGCTGGACGGAGCCCTCAACTGCGGACATCCGGATCGGGCCGTAGGCTTCTTTCCGTTGGGCACCGGCAACGACATGGCCCTGGAGCTCAAGGTGCTGCGCACCTTCAAGTGGAAGGGCGTGGAAGGCCTCATGCACGCCTTCCTCGAGGACCGGACCGTTGAACTCGATCTGTGGGACGTCAACGGCAAGACCATCATGGCCAACTACCTGTCGGTGGGACTGGACGCAGCCGTGGCCATGCGCTTTGCCCAGTACCGCCAGAACAACCCCAACCGCAGCGTCCTCTGGAACAAGCTCTTCTATTTCCTGGCCGGGTTCGCCAACATCCGGACCCGCCTGGACGACTTCGAGATCCATCTGGGGAATGCCGGCGATGCCAGCACCAACCTGGGCGGAGCGCGATCCGTGCTGATCCTGAACATTTCCAGCTACGCCGCCGGCACGCTCCGTTCGCCAGGGACCCGCCCCGACGACGGTGAACTGTCCATCGTCCCGATCCCCTCCTTCTTCTCCTATGTCGGGCTGGTCCCCGGAACGCTGTTCGCGCCGCTTGCCCGCGCCAGCGCAAGGGCCCTGCTTCCTATCTGGCGGACCCGCTCTGTCCATGCCAACTGGAAGGGCGAGATCCCGCTTCAGGTCGATGGCGAACCTCGTCCCGACCTCGGCCAGGATGGGCGTCTCGACATCGTCCACAAGGGCAAGATCAAGGTCCTGTTGGGCACGCGCACACCCTGGTTCGCGAGGCACCGTTGATGTCCACGCCGACCCTTCGCCTCATGACAATGAACGACCTGGCCCGCGTCACTGCCTTGGACGAAGTCTGCCAGCCCCATCCATGGGGACCTGCCAACTTCCAAGGTGAACTCCTTCGCACCCAGGACGGCTTCAACCGCGTGATCGAAGATTCCATCGGCTTGCACGCCTACCTCTGCTGCTGGATGGTGCTGGATGAACTGCACATCGGAACCGTCGGCGTCCATCCCGACCAGCGGCGCCACGGCCTCGGGCTCCAACTGATGCAGGCAGCCCACGAATGGGCGCGCACCCGCGCCGGCACCATCGCCCATCTGGAAGTCCGCGCCGGCAACGCCGCCGCGATCGCCCTGTACGAACGGCTCGGCTACCGTCGCGTAGGCATCCGCAAGGAATACTACGCGGACAACCGCGAGGATGCGCATCTCCTCATGGCGGACCTGTGAATCTCACCTACGCAGCCGCCTTGGCCGTCCTGGCAGCCGGTCTTTCCGCATGGGCGTTCCAACTGCGCCGCAGCCGCATCATCCTGCGTTCCAAGCGGCATCTCGAGACCATCTTCGACCATATCGACCCCATCGCAGTCGTCGACCCGAACCTGCGTACCCTGCGCGTGAACCGCGCCTTCCTGCACCTTTCCGGAAGGACGTTCCGCGAACTTCTGGGCACCGACATCTCCCAGGTGCTTTCGCAATGGGGTGTCGTTCCTTCCGACCTCACCCGCATCCGCAGCCGCACCGAACGCTCCATCCTGCGCGAGGTTCCGCTCCAGCTGGGCGGCAGCGAGAGGCTCTTCGATCTGCACATCTATCCGGTCCTGTCCAGCACGGAAGTGATCGAGGAGATCGTCGTGCACCTGCAGGAGGTCACGCAGCTCGCCCTCACGCGTCGCCGCGCCAACGACGCCTCCGAGCGGCTGCGGCTCCTCAACGTCGAGCTTTCGGAACGCAACGTCGCCCTCAAGACCGCGACCGACGCCATCTCGGCCGAGATCGACGTCGCCCGCGAGATCCAACGCGGCATTCTCCCCCACAGCGTCCCGGAGCTGCCCGGCCTCAAGGTCGAGGTCCGCTACGAACCAGCACGTCCCGTGGGCGGCGACCTCTACGACTTCGTTCCGCTGGACGAGTACCGCATCGGCTTCTTCCTGGCCGACGTCTCCGGGCACGGCCTTCCCGCCGCCTTCGAAGGCGCCATGGTCAAAATGAGTTTCCAGCACAATGCCGCGGCAAGCCAATCCCCGGCCGAAGTCCTGCGCCGGATGAACACCGACCTGAAGAAGAGCTTGGCTCCCGGACACTACGTCACGGCATTCTACGGCATCCTCGATCTGGTGGACCACTCCCTGATCTACTGCCGAGCCGCCCATCCCAAGCCGCTCCTGCTGCGCGCCAGCGGAGCCTGGGAGCGACTGGAGTCCTCCGGCCTCTTCGTGGGAATCGTCGAGGATGCCGACTACCGCAACGCCCGCGTGCAGCTGGGCTGCGGCGACAGGCTGCACCTGTTCACGGACGGCTACTACGAAGGCTTGGAATCCGGCAACGCAAGGGGCTACGAAGCGCTCAAGGACGCCCTTTCCCAAGGCATCCCTTTGGTGGATACCCTGCAGAACATCGAACGCTCGCTCGACGCCGTTCCTGCCCAGGAAGACGACCGGACTTTCATCCAGGTAGAGCTCACCCAGCCCGCCCGACTCAAACGGTTCCGCCTGCTGGCACGCTTCCTGCCACAGGATCCGGTCCAGGTGCGACGACTCCACAATGCCCGCCAAGCGTCCGAGGCCGCCGAAGCGTTCTGTGCCTCCTTGGCCTTGGCGGGATGGCCCATGCGGGTCGCCAAGCGTCTGCGCCTGGCCGCCGACGAGATGTGCGCCAACGCCATCGAACACGGCATCAAAGGACGGAGCGATCGCAAGGCCCGCGTCGCCTGGAGCGTGCGCGCCGACTCGTGCCGATTCGCGGTGCACGACGGCGGCGACGGCTTCAACTCCGATGCGCTCCCCGACCCGCGCTCTACCGACCGCATCCACCTCTCCCGAGGCCGTGGCATCTACATGACCCGCCAAAGCGTGGATCGCTTGTGGTTCGACCACGGCGGCCGTACCGCCACGTTCTTCTACAAGCTCAAGGACGAAGGGATGGCCGACTAGGCTTCCTGGGTTCCGTCGCATCCGTCCTTGAGAAAGGCTTGCAAGCGTTCTCCGGAAGCGATAGACTCTATCCTTGAGATACGGCAAGGATCGCCTTGTCTCCTGAGGGGGGTAGGTGCATGTCGAGGACGGATCGAAAGGCTGGCGTGACATTGCTGGAGCTGATGGTCGTGGTGGTGCTGATCGGCATCCTGGCCCTCATGAGCATGCCCAAGCTCCAGTCTTTCCTGTCACTGCAGCGGCTCACCGCCGATGCCAACCGGCTCGACCTCGACATCCAATGGACGCGTACCTTGGCGGCCAAGTCCTCGATCCGGCATTACCTCGTCTTTTCCGGCAGGACCTGGGCCATCTACCAGGAATCCAGCTCGCCCCGCAACCTCACCTTCGACGGCAACACGACCGAGCGCCTCCTCAAGACCGATTCCCTTTCTCCCGGGATCCAGTTCGGCACGACCGGGTTTTCTGCGCTTCCATCCGGCCCTACCGCGACCACTGGCCTTGCTTCGGTGGCCGTGGCTCCCGGCGGCTTCGCGTCGGGTGCGGCCAGCGACAACTGCGTCGACGGTGCAGCCAGCGGCGCCGGCACCTGGAACGGATTGATCGTCTTCTGCGGAGGACGCGGCATCCCCGACATGGAAACCGGTGCGCTCTACCTCTCGAGCTCGGTCTCGACGGCCAGGATCGAAGGCATCCTCTACAACGACATCAACGCCCTGGGAGGATTCCAGATCCAACGTTGGACCTGGGAGGGAGGGACATGGAACCGCAAGTGAATCCCCGCAAAGGCATGAGCATCCTGGAGGTCCTTGTCGCACTGATCATCCTGGCCATCGTCCTGCCCGGCTTGGCCGGCATGGTCATTTCCTCCCGAAAGGCCCAAAACGCCAACATCCACATGGACCAAGCCTATGCCTACGGCCAGCTCCTCATGGACTCCCTGGCCCTGACCCCTGGCTTCTCGCTCTGGCTGAAGGACACGGACAGTACCAAGACATCTAGCACGACCATCGCCGGCATGACATACAACAGCACGATCGTCATGAAGTCCACGGGAATCGCGACCATCCAGATCGCCTGGAATCAAGGGGGGATGGCGCACAGCATCCAACTCAAGGAAGTCCTTTCCAACACCGGACTGTACCGATGAGCCGCCGCGGCGTCTCCTTGATCGAGCTTCTGATTGCCATCGTCCTGACGGCGATCGCGACCTTCATTACCATCAGCATGCTGAGCACGGAATCGGGACACTTCCAGCGCACCCGCGAGAAGATCAAGATGCAGGCCGATGCCCGAGATGCCATGCGCATCCTCGAGGAGGATCTTCGCAACGCCGGCTACAATGCACGGGCCGCGACCTCCCGGATCCGTTCCGTCCCCGATCCATGCACGGAAGTCGGCTTCTCCGCCACAGGGGAAGCCCTCCGCACCGGCATGAACGGCACCACGATGGCCGGAGGAGACAGCCTGAGCTTCCGCTTCTACGAGTTGCCCGCCTCAGGCGTCCTGACGACTTGCGGCACGGGAGCAACCTCCCAGTTCCGCGAAATCAGCTACCGGCTCAATACCGGACGATTGGAACGGCGCTACCGCGACGATCCCAATGCAAGCAGCGTCTGGATCCCGTTCCTGGACAATGTCGTTTCCTTCCAGGTCCGGTACGGGATGCTTTCCCAGCCCATCGACACGCCTGTGGGCATGAACGATGCGGCCATGAAGAACGGCGTGAACTGGAGCAAGTTCGCGATCGGGGCGCAGACGATCACAAGCACCGCGACCTCAATGACCCTCTCGGGGTTCGACAACAGCAACACCGTAGATGCCCATTTCGCGCTTCCCGTGGACACGGTGAGAAAAGGCGAGATCTACCGCTGTTCCTTCGACGCCACCCCCAATGCCGCGTTCCTGGATTCGACCGACGGTTACGACACCAACGCGACACGCCTGGCCTTCACGGACATAGCAAACCTGGAGAAGGATCAGGTCTATTTCAAGTACACGATGGTGGCCGGGGTCACCCAGCACTATGACATCTACCTGACCGGACCAGGCACCGCGAACAACCGTTACTATGTCGCACTCAAGAACAAGCTGAAATCAGGGGCCAACACAAGCAAGGGGCAGCTGGTCAAGATCGAGAACTTCACCATCCGACGCGTCAATCGGACCAGCTACTTCCGTTGGCTTTCCTCCCCCACGGCCGAAGAGATGACCCAGGTCGGGGCCGTCCGGATCAACTTATTGGTGAAGACCCCGCAATCCTCGATGGAGCCGACGGCGCCGACCTTCACACCCACGCAACTGGGAGATACGACCCTTCCCGCCTACACCGCGACCGGGATCGATGCGAAACGATCCCATCTTCTCTACGAACGCGTCATCCCGGTGGTGAACAATGCGCTCTAGCAACTCCTCGCGCGGCATGGCCATGTTCATCGTCCTGGTCGTGGTGGTCATCGCCTCCATGCTGGGTTACATGGGATTGCAGCTCGCCTCGAGCGACAGCAAGATCGCCGGTGGCGTGCTGGACGCCAGGTCCCGCGATGCCGCCGCGCGAAGCGGCATCGAGCTGGCGTTGGCGGCTCTGTCCGACACGATCAGCCACACCAACACCGCCACGCAGCTCAACCTGTTCATCGCGGATTCCGCCCAGAACATCCTCGCGACCCACCAGTGGTTCAATCTGGCCACGCAACCCTTTTCCCTCCAGGTCAACGAACCGGACTGGTACGCTATCGACAGCGGATCCAACCAGTCCGCCGTGAAGGTCCGCCTGCTGTCCATCGATCTGGGCACGTCCACGGGAGCCCCCAGCGACGGCGTAAAAATCACCTTGGAATGCATTGCTCGTGGCCGCTCTGGGGACGAGATCACCGTCGCGGCGACCTACCGCGCCTTGGGCTTGCAAGTGCCGGTTCAAAGCTCGAACACGCCGACCAACAACTTCGCCCTGTATCTCAACGGCGCCTTGGCCAACTCGAACATGGGCAACTCGATCACCGGAAACGTCTACATCAACGGCGCCACCAGCCTCAACGGCAGCGCGACCTTCAGCATCAATGGAAAGCTGAGGGTGAACGGGGACTTCAGCTCCAACGCCCCGGTCTCGGCCACGGAGAACTCGGTGATCCGCGGCGACATCAAGGTGAACGCAAGCGGTCCCATGACATTCTCCAAGAGCCTGGTCGTGACCGGCGGCACCGACATGAACGCGGGGCTTTCCGTAGGCAACAACCTGGAGATCCAGGGAAGCAACAACGGCGCCGCATGGAACTCCGGCACCCTTTCTGTAGGCGGTCAGCTCTGGATCAAGACCGAATGCAAGGAGATCGGCGGGAAGGTCCTGGTGACCGGGAATTCCTTCTTCGACGGCTGCATGCGCCTGACGGGAAGCGGAAACATCCTGGGAAACACCTATGTCGGACGCCTGAGCGGGAATGTGGACGACTATGCCAAGAACACCACCACGATCAACGGGGTCCTCGGAAGCTGGCATACGACAGCCTGGTCAGGATACTGGGGATGGTGGGGTGGCTGGACATCCAGCTATTCCTCCACCTTCTCGGCCATCGGCACAACCCTCACCATCAACGGGAATGCTCTCTTCAGGGCTCCCGTGGAACAGAACAACTCGGGAAAGATCGTCATCACGGGATCGTCCCAGTTCTGGGACGGGATCGGAAACATCTCATCCTCCGCCGGGATCGACGTCACCGGAACGGCCTACGTGAAGAACGCGCACGGCCAGGGAACCTTCAACAACGGATACGCGACCTTCGGGAACAACCTGACGATGGCAGGGGACATCGACGACCATTTCGGGGACTGGGGCCAGAAGTGGCGGCAGACGGGAACCTCGAAGACCTGGAAGTACGAGGCCAATGCCGCCTTGGGCTCTCCCGATCCCCGCGTGACAGGGACGACGAACAACAACGCCTCCGCATGGAACTCGAAGGGAAGCCTCCCCAACCCGGGCGAGTTGTTCACGGCGCCCTCACCCCTTTCCGCAACCACCTACGCAAGCGATGCCTACACCTCGCAGGATCTCGACCTCTCCGACCTGAAGACCTGGAACAAGCCGCAGACCACGGACATCAATTCGGTCAGCGGGATCAACGATCTGGACGCGGCGGCCCTCTCCGCCGCGGGATCCAGTGCGGACAATCTCACGGCAGCAGACTTCCAGAAGATCTACGACAAGTACAGGCGCGCCGACGGCTGGGCCGTGGTGCGCATCGGGGCCTCCAGCTCCATCGGCAGCCTGAACGCGCCCGGAGGAACCTTCTCGGGCAAGATCCTCTGGATCGTCGAAAAGGGCGTGAACGTGAACGGGAACTGGCCCGGCTCCGCCACGAGCTCCGACCTGCAGTTCGTCTGGGTGCGCAACGGCGGGTCCTTGGGGAACTTCGGCAGCCCCGGCAACTTCTTCGGCTACATCCGCTTCGAGGAGGCCTTCGTGGGGCAGATGAGTTGGGGAAACGGCGGCACAGTGGACGACACGGTGACCGGAGCCATCCACTTCGTGGGAGGCGGCTCGAGCGTGACCGGGAACGGCTGCAACAAGCTGGTCATCAAGAATTCCCAGACGGTTTTCGATGCGATCTCCCAGGCCTTCCCCGGAATCCTCAGCGACCCCTCCGGCGCCAGCTCCTCCGGGGGCGCCGTGACGACGAACCGACTCCAGGCCAGGCAAGGGACCCTCCAGTTCGTCCCAGTGGGCGAATACCGTTGAGCCATGACGGGGGCTAGAAGTCGGCCCCCAGGCTCCAGTACTCGACGGAACCGCCCTGTCCCTGCGGCTGCGGGTTGCCCGGGACGCTTCCGGGGGTCCAAAGAGGCCAGGCCTGGCTCCAGCGCAACACGAGACCCCCGAGGTTCATCCGCAGGCCCCAGCCGGCTCCCCCGCCCATCTGGGCCCTCCAGTTGCCGGAGGTCCAGGCCCCTCCCGCATCCACGAAGAGCGTCCCCATCACGTAGCGGAACTCGGGAAAGGGGAAGCCGAAGCGCAAGCTTTCGATGAACGGATAGCGCAGTTCGAGCGATCCCAACAGATCCTTGTGCCCCTTGAACTGGAGGTACCCGTAGCCGCGCAACGGCAGGTCCCATTCGGCGAAGTAGAGATCCGGCAGGTCCATCCCCACATTGAGAGGATTGTAGCGGTAATTGAGGGTGTTCTCCTCGCCGCCAGCATAGAACGTGTAGGGGTTCTCCACGCCCTTCCAGTCCAAGGCGAGGCCGGCGGAGCCTCGCATCGCCAAGGCAAAGAGCCCACCAAAGCGCAGGTAGTGCCGAATGTCCGCACGCAAGCGCGTATACCCGTACTCGTCCTGAAGGATCGGCGGCATCACCTGGGTCGAGATCCGGGCACGCGTGCCGTCCAACGGCCCCGTAGGTCCCCACAAGGCATTGTCGAAGACCCAGGCGATCTCCACCTGTCCGTAATCCAGTTCCCGTCCGAGCCCAGGATGGAGCGGGTCGTCCACCAGGTTCCCATCCCCGTCGTAGACCTTCGGGTGGCGCACGATCGCCCCCGCATGCAGGTTCAGTTCGATCCGCTCGAAGAGATTCCGAGGCCAGACCACCGAACCCTGGACCCCGTAACGCCGGTCTGCATAAAGTCCCGTATCCCCTCCCGAGAAGACCATCGAGCCGGTGTAGGTCATCTGATGGTAGGCGGATAGATAGAAGTCCACCGGGTACGGCAGGTAGCCATAGCGCACCATCGCATCGGTATTTTCGATGTCCCCGCTCATGTTCAGGCCCACCTCAAGGGACTGGTCGCCCGCCAGATCCGAGAACCCAAGCCACGCCATGCCGGCAGCCCCTGAGAGGTTGCTGTACCCCACCGCGGCCGAGGCGTTGTCCAGGCTCCAACGAGCGCTGTAGGCCTGGGGTACGGGAAGACCCGCAGCATCGCGCAACGGCAGCCCCTTGGGGAAGTTCGCCACGGTGTCCGAGACGGCCTTCGCGGTGTCGCGCTCCGCATCCTCGGCACGAGGGATGGAACCGAAGAGCGCATCGCTCCCGCGCCAGCCCGAGGTGGTGCGCCGGCTGCGGAACGCCCGGTCGATGCTGTCCCGGCGCGCGCGCATCAGACTGTCCTTGGAAAGGAGCGAATCGGCCCGGGAGGATGTGTCGTCCTTCCAGCTGGACAGATTCTGTCTTTTCACCCCGCGATAGAGCGCCAGGGTCGTGTCCGCGATCGTCTGCATGAAACGGGTCCGCACCTGCGGTGCGGTGTCGGGCACCGGGTCGCGCCGCACGTAGAGATCCCATCCCCCCTCCTCGAAGAGCGACCAGGCAAGCCGGCTGCCGTCGGCCGAGAGGCTCGGGCTGAACACGCCCGCCAGCAGGTTCGTGTAGGCGCGCTCCTGTCCGGGTGCCCCGCTCAGCGGAATCCCCCACACCTGAGGAAGTCCCGTGCGGTCCGAGAGGAAGGCCACCGTCGCCGTCGAATCGCTTTCGCCGCCGATCACGGGGCGCGTCTGGCTGGAGAGGCTGTCGCGGGAAAGGAGGCGCATCGAGCGAGCGTGCAGGTCCATGACCCACAGGCTCTTCTCCTTGTCCGGAGAGCCACCCCCTGCGGCATCGCGCCGCTCCGAGCTGAAGACGAGATATCTGCCCGAGGGCGAGAAGGCAGGCTCGTCGTCCTGGGCAAGCCCCTCGGTGAGCCGTTCCGTTCTGCCGGTCTCCAGATCATGAAGCCACAGGTTGGCGCGTCCCTCCTTGAGCCCGTGGAAAGCAAGGTAGCGGCCGTCACGGCTCCAGGCAGGGTTCGAGAGAGCATCGAGCTTGGGATCGATCGACTTACGGACCCGGCCGTTCCTCGCATCGATGATGTCCAGGGCGTTGTGCCCCGCCCGCTGGGAGGCAAGCACCAGCCGCTTGCCGTCCGGGGACCAGGCCAGTCCCGAACCGAAGGGCGAAAGCGACTCGTGGCTGGGCGTGCCGCCGCCGCCGAAGATCCGCTTGGGACCGTCCTTGGGGAGGTTGTCCACCTCGCCCACGTAGAGGCCTTGGCGCGATCCCCGGTCGCTGAACCAGGCGATCCGCTTGCCGTCGGGCGAGAGCGAGGGCTGGGTGTTCCAGTAGCTGCCGTCCTCGCCGTGCCGGGTGAGGCGGCGCGCCACCTCCTGCCCGTGGTTGCGCAACCCCAGCTCCGGCCAATAGGCGGCTCGGAGGTTGCGGATCCAGATCTCTCCCACGTCCTCCAGGGAGGCGTGGACGGTGCGTTCGAAGGCCTTGTCGATCTCGTGGCTGGCCAGCGCCTCCTGCACCAGGCGCTTGACCGTGCCGGGTCCGAAGCTCTTCTCCAGGAAGAACAGGAAGTTCTGCCCCATACGGTAGGCCATGAAGCCCTGGATGTCGTACTTGGGCGAGGGCAGGTAGCCGGAGGTCACCGCATCGATCAGGTAGAACTCGCTGCCGCGGTCCCAGCCGTGGAGCGAGGCGTACTCGGCAAGGCCCTCCGTGAACCACAGCGGGAAGCGGGCCTGCATGGCCCCGGCCAGGGCCGATCCGCTGCGCGACTGGAAGTTGTCGAACATGATGGCATGGGTCATCTCGTGGGCCAGCACGTGGTCGAACTGCGGATAGCTGCCTTCGAAGGGAATCACCACGCGGTTCTTGAAGACCTCGGTGAAGCCGCCGATCCCCTCGGTGAGGGCTTCCTGGATCACGTTGGTCTGCTGGAACTGGGGATGGGAATTGTAGAGGAAGAAAGGCACCCGGTCCGAGAGCGCAAGACCGGTCGCCTCGTGGACCTGGAGATACAGGGACTCCAAGGTATCCACCGCATGCCGCGCCACGGCCTCGCCCCCTTGGGCGTAATGCACGTCGAAGTGGACGGTGCGGATCACCTGCCAATGGAACCGCTCGTACTGGGCCTTGTTCTGCCCGAACTGGGCACGGGAAAGCCCCGCAAGGCAGGAAACGACAAGCAGCGCACGCCCGAGGGATCTGCGGATCACGGAAGAACCAAGCATGCCCCAAAACTAGACCGCACGACCGATCCCGCACCGACCTTTCCGCTCATTTCCAGCCGGCCATTAGGTACATTGGGCACCGACCCATGTTGACCTGGCTGCACATCCTCGCGATCGGCGCAAGCACCGCTTCGTCCGCACCTCCCACCGCCCCGCTGCGCGACACCACGGCAGCCCTGGAGATGCTGGAGAGCGACACCGGCAGCATCCGCCTGCCGCAGTCGTTCCCCTCGGACAGCCGCCCCTCGGACACGGGAATCTCCCCCGCCCTGGCCGCCGGCGCATCGTTTGCCTTGCCGGGCCTGGGTCAGATCCTGACGCACCACCCCGTCAAGGGCGGCGTGGCGATGGTCCTGGACCTGGGCATCTACTACAACCTGTCCCAGATCCAGAACACCCAGCTTCCCAAGCTGCGCGAGCGCATCCGCGTCTCGGGGCCTCTCGAATCGCTGTACCGCGACAGCCTGCGCACCGTCGCGGTCTTCGATTCGCTCGACAGCCTGGGCAAGGCCACGCTCTACACCTCGTCCCGACAGGCCAGGGTCACCGGGCTCACCACCGATCGCAATGCGGCGGCCGACAGCGCCTTCAGGAACCGCGAGAAGGTGCAGTCGAACCTCGACCTGCGCGACCCGGAGCTGGTCTGGGCCATCGGGCTCCATGCCTGGGCCGTGGTGGATGCCTTCGACGAGGCGTGGCACCAGCGCCATCCGATCCGCTCGGGGCGCAGCGGCCTCACGGCAGGCCTGCTCTCGGCCGTGGTGCCGGGTGCCGGCCAGGTCTACAACGAACGCTACGGCAAGAGCGCCATGCTCTGGATGGGCCTGTGCGGAAGCTGGGCCAGCCAGGACGCCCACCAGAAGACCCTGGACTTCTACCGCCGCGAATACGCCCTGGCGGTGGAGGACGGCCGCGCCACCACCGCCATATCGACCCAGCTCGACCTCTACCGCAAACGCCGCAACCAGTACTACTGGGGCATGGGGCTCCTCTACGTGTACCAGATCATCGACGCCGTGGTGGATGCCCGCCTCGACGAGGTCAAGCGTCCGTTCCGCATCGGCCTGGACGTGGCCCCGAGCCGTCTGGGGCTGACCTCGGCACTGAGCTTCTAGCTTCTTCCGACTCGGGAGGGAGACTGGACGCCTGCCGCTGCGCGGCACCGGGCTGCCTGCCAAGCCTCCTCGGCCATGCGTCGAGACATGGGGCCTGCGGGGTCTTGGGCAAAGCCGGCATCCCTGGCGCAGGCGATACCCGCACCGGATCGCACCGGGACGGGCAAGCAAAAGGCCCATCCGGGATCCGGGATGGGCCTTGGGACAATTCCTGTCAAAGACAGATCCTGTCAAATCCTCACAGCGGCGTGACGAAGGTCGCGACCAGGCGCTTGGTGACCTTGCCGAACTGGATGTCCAGGCGGGCCGTCGCTCCCGTGCCGTGCACCTTGACCACCACGCCGATGCCGAAGCTGGCGTGCTTGACCTTCATGCCGGCTCCCACGGCCGCGACCTGCGACTGGTTCTCCCCCTCGTAGTCGGGCATCGACGACTTGATGGGCGGAGGGGTGGGCTTGTTGCGCGAGGTCAGCGGCATCTGGTAGGCCGCAGGGCGCGAGCTTGCCGTGCGGGTGTAGCCGCCCGGATGCCCCTGGAAGCGGTTGGGTGCGCCTTCGGCGCGGCCCAGGGCCGGGGCCCCCACGTGCTCGAGCACGGAGGCATCGACCTCGTCCAGGAAGCGCGATCCGATGCTGGCCTCGCGCATGCCGAAACGCAGACGCTGGCGGCACTCGAAGAGGTGCAGCTTCACGCGGGCACGGGTCACGCCCACGTAGAACAGGCGACGCTCCTCCTCCATGGCGCTCTCGTCGGCATCCTGACGGGCCAGCGGGAACAGGCCTTCCTCGCAACCGCTGATGCAGACCTCGTCGAACTCCAGGCCCTTCGATGTGTGGAGGGTCATCAGCACGCAGGCCTTGTCGCCCTCGAGCTGCTTGCCGTCCGAGTCGGTCACCAGGGCGACCTCCTCCAGGAACCCGGCAAGCCCCCCCTCGGGGATGCGCTCGCGGTAGGCGGCGCAGGCCGACACCAGTTCGCGAAGGTTGTTCAGACGCTCCTCGGCCTCGTCGGTGCCTTCCTTCTCGTAGGCCTCCTCCATGCCCGAGTCCACGATCACGCGCTCGCAGATCTCCTCGAGGGGGACCTCCTCGCCGATGGCCCACTGCCACTTGCGGAAGATCTCGCCCATGGCGGTGACCTTGCCGCCGCCGCGCACCTCGGAGGGAGGCTGGGCGCACATGGCGTCGATCAGGTTGCCGTCGAAGTGGCTCAGGGCAAGCTTCCGGTAGGCCTCGAGGGTCTTCTCGCCGATGCCGCGGCGCGGGGCCGTGACGGCGCGTTCCAGCGCCATCATGTCACGCGGATTCACCAGCACGCGCATCCAGGAGAGGGCGTCCTTGATCTCGAGCCGATCGTAGAAGCGCACGCCCCCGACCATCACGTAAGGCACGCCGTCGCGGCGCAAGGCCTCTTCGACGGTGCGCGACTGGCTGTTGGTGCGGTAGAAGATCGCCGCCGTGCGCCCGGTGGCCAGGGCCTTCTTGGCGATGCCGGCGCAGCGGCGCGCCTCCATCTGCTCGTCTTCCTCGTGGTGGAGGCTGATGAGCTCTCCCTCCGCCGCGGTGGTCTTGAGCGTCTTGTCCTTGCGGACCTTGTTCTTGCAGATGACCGAGGAGGCGGCCTTGAGGATGTTGGCCGTGGAGCGGTAGTTCTGCTCCAGCTTGACCACGTGCGCACCCGGGTAGTCCTTCTCGAAGTCCAGGATGTTGTTGAGGTCGGCACCGCGCCAGGAATAGATCGACTGGTCGTCGTCGCCCACCACCATGATGTTGCCGTGGGAGGCAAGGAGCTTGACCATCTGGTACTGGACGGGGTTGGTGTCCTGGTACTCGTCGATGAGGATGTAGCCGAAGCGCTTCTGCCAGAACTCGCGCCGCTCCGGGTGCTTGCGCAGGAGCTCGAGCGCATTGAGCATCAGGTCGTCGAAGTCCATGGCGTTCTGCTCCTTCAGGCGCCGCTGGTAGCGCGTGAAGACCGGGGCCGCCGCCTGGACAGCAGGGTTCGGGGACTTGAGCATCTCCTCGGTGCCCTCGTCCGCGTTCTTGACGGTGCTGATGATGCGGCGCAACTGGTCGGCGCTGGTGGACTTGATCCCAAGCTCTGCGCTGACATCGTTGATGATCTTCTTCTGGTCGCCATCGTCGTAGATGGTGAAACCGTCCTGGTAGCCCAACAGGCCCGCATCACGGCGCAGCATGCGCGCGCAGATGCCGTGGAACGTACCCATCCACTCCGGGGCGTCCCCGCCCATGAGTTTCTCGGCGCGTTCCCGCATTTCCTTGGCAGCCTTGTTGGTGAAGGTCAAGGCCACGATGTTCCAGGGCCTCCAACCCTCCTTCTCCACCAGCCAGGCGATCTTGTAGGTGAGCACCCGGGTCTTGCCCGACCCGGCGCCGGCCAGGATCAGTTGAGGACGGTTGCAGACGAGCACGGCTTCGGCCTGCTCGGGATTCATTTCGGCACGGATGCGCTCTTCGGTCAGCATTAGGCGGGCAAAGGTACTAACGACAAAGGGACCTCCATGACAAAGAAGGCCCTTCGGCAAAACCGAAGGGCCCGGGAAGCGAAGCAGGGAAGGCAGGAATCGGATCCCGACGGATCAGGGAACGATGCGCTCCTGGCGGAGCATGCCGGGCGCCTGGATCTCCAGGAGCTGGATCGAACGCGACTCGGGCAGGACCATGTCCTGACCCGGGACAAGGGTAGTGCGCCCCCCGATCATCCGGCCCGAAAGGTCGTGCAAACCCACCGTCACGTTGCAGGTCTCCCCGTTGAACACCCGGATCGAAGTCCCCTGGCGGACGATCCGGACCGAAGCAAGCCCGGCCCGGTTCGATTCGCCGATGCCGACGGTACCCCACACCAAGTTGGCTCCCGCACCCTTGGCCGTGTCGCTGACCAGGGCCTGGATGGTGGAGGCATCCGCCAAGGTCAAGGTGTAGGGGGGCGTGAAGGAGGTACCCGATCCTGCCGTGTTGCCGGAGGTTGAGGTGAAAAGGTTGTTGCGGGCGGTCACGGCCGTGAAGTCGTTGTTGTAGAGGTCGATGGGCTTCTTCTGCCCGATGAAGGCGTTGCCTTCCACCAGCAGGTCGGCCTTGAAGCCGGCGCGGATGTTGTGAGTCTGACCCGGATCGGTGCTGCTGAAAAGGCAGTTGGCCACATGAACCTTGCCAAAGCGCACCCGCGGCTGCCGCTCGGCCACGCCCTCGCCCCACCAGGTCCGGTAGAAGGTGACGCTGAGGTTGTTTCGGCCTTCCTTGGTCGAGTCGTCGCTGCCGCCCAGCAGGTTGCAGAAGCGGTGCGAGTAGCCCGTGGTCCCCGAAGCGTAGGACTTGCTCGTGTAGTGGAACTTCACATTGCTCACGGTGACGAAGTCCGACTTCTTGGTGATGTCGGTGTTGCCGTCCTCGCCGTCGAGGATGTCGAGGTGGTCCAGCCAGACGTTGGTAGTGCCCGAGACGATGGTGATGTTGTCCTGTCGCCCCTCACCTGCCGTGCCGCAGTTGTTGTCGCAGGCGCCGGGACCTTCGATGATCAGGTTGCGGAGAACGACGTTCTTCACGCCATTGAGGTCGAATCCTCCCTTGACGTGGGCTCCGGGCAGTCCCAGGATCGACTTGTCGCTGGTCAGCGTGACCCGATCGCCGTCGCCGTTGCCGCGCGTGCCGTAGGATCCCATCGTTCCCTTGACCCAGATGACGCATTTCCCGGAGGCCTTAGCGTATTTCTGGAGATCGGCCATGGTCGTCACTGTGACCTCCTGGCCTCCCTTGCCGCCGGTGGTGCCTCCGTTCTGGGAAGCCCAGCCCATCGGGGCGTCGTTCAGGCTTGCCGGAACGGAGGAAAAGGCCGCGATGGCGCCGGTCAGAATGGCTGTGCAAGCCAGAACGAGTGCGCGAGTCTTCATGGGTGTCCTTGGGTCGGATGGTGTCGAAGCGTATCACGAGTCTAGGCAGGATCGTCATTCCGGGTTCACCGATCCCGACTAAGAACGTTGAAGGTCGATCAACACTCCGCGCCGTCCGCGTCCTGAATCAAGGGTTGAATGATCGAATTTCAGATATACTTTGCCTGTTTTTCAGCCCATAACATTCCTTCGAGGAGTCATCGCAACATGAGCACTGGCAAGCAAGGCAATCCCGCCGTCATCGGCTTGGCCGGATTCGGCCTCACCACCCTGATGCTGCAGATCCACAACCTCGGCCTGTGCGGCGTGGGGCCCGTGGTCTGGCTTGGCCTGATCTTCGGCGGCGGGGCACAGCTGGTCGCCGGCCTGCAGGAGAAGGGCAACGGCAACAACTTCGGCTATTGCGCGTTCACCTCGTACGGAGCCTTCTGGCTGTGCCTGGCCGGCATATTCATCGGCGGCGAGTACAACTTCTTCAAGTTCAGCGCCACCGACATGGGCTTCTTCCTGCTGGGTTGGACCCTGTTCTCGGCCATCCTTCTTGTCGCCTCGTTCCGCGTCCACGCCGCCATGGCCACGACCTTCACCTTGCTCGAGATCGGCTTCGTGCTGCTGGTGCTGTCCAAGTTCATTAGCCCGGTCTTCCACGTGGCCGCAGCATTGACCCTCATCCTGTGCGGGCTGGCCGCCTGGTACATGATGGCCGGCATCGTGCTCGCCGACGTCGCCGGACGCCCGGTGCTGCCGATGGGCAAGCCCTGGATCTCCTGATCCGGCCCCGTTCCTGAGACCAAGCCCCTGGCCCGCATCCGCAGGCAGGGGCTTTTTCATGTCTGCACCCATCCGGTCAGGAAGAGGTATCTTTCCTATCTCATCACCTTTTCGAGTCAATCCGGAGATCTGAAACCATGTCGGTTCGCATCGCGATCATGGGTGCCACGGGCGCCGTGGGCACTGAACTTCTCGACCTTCTGGCCGAGCGCAACTTCCCGGTGGGCGAGCTGCGCCTGCTTGCCTCCAAGCGTTCCGCAGGCACCACCCTGGAGTTCAAGGGCGAGAAGATCACGGTCCAGGAGCTGACCCACGATTCCTTCGAGGGGATCGACCTCGTGCTGGCCTCGGCCGGCGGCTCCATTTCGGCCGAGTTCGCCCCCAGCGCCGTCAAGGCCGGTGCCGTGGTGGTGGACAATACCTCCAAGTTCCGCATGACAGAAGGCGTCCCTCTGGTGGTTCCCGAGGTGAACCCCGAGGCGATCAAGACCCACAAGGGCATCATCGCCAACCCCAACTGCTCGACCATCATCATGCTGCTGCCCCTCTGCCCGTTGCACCGGAAGATCGGCGTGAAGCGCGTGAACGCGACCACCTACCAGGCGGCCTCGGGTGCCGGGGCGCGCGCCATGGAGGAATTGCGCGACGAGTCGGTGGCCGTGGCCAAGGGCGAGGCGTTCGAGCGCACCGTCATTCCCTTCCCGTATGCCTTCAACCTCTTCCCCCACAACGCCCCGTACAACGACGGGTCCGAGAAGAACGCCGCGCTCCACGCACCCGTGGGCTACTGCGAAGAGGAATGGAAGATGGTCGCCGAGACGGCCAAGATCACCGGCGACGCAGACCTGAAGGTCAACGCGACCTGCGTGCGCGTGCCGGTCCTGCGCGCCCACTCCGAGGCCCTGAACATCGAGTTCGCCCGCCCCACCACGGTGGAGGAGATCTACTCCATCCTGCGCGATGCCGAAGGCGTGGAGATCCTCGAGGATCCGGCGAACAACCGCTGGCCGATGCCCATCGACGCCTCGGGCAAGGACCCGGTGCTGGTGGGTCGCGTGCGCCAGGACCTCTCGCGCGAGAACACCTTCGACATCTGGGTCGTGGGCGACCAGATCCGCAAGGGCGCCGCCCTGAACGCGATCCAGATCGCCGAGAAACTGTTCGCCTGAGATGGCGTCGACCGTCCTTGTCGGAGTGATCCTGGCCTCGGGGGCATACCTGCTCCTGCTGTATTCCCAGGTATCGTCCCTGGAGGAACGGTTGCGCCGCTTGGTGGAAACCGTGGAGCAGCGTCTGGTGGATACCTGGCGGGAACTGAAGTACGAGTTCCCCGGCAAGCCGGAGCGGCCCGTGCCAGATGAGGAAGAGGAGGAAGAATGATCAAGTCCCATGCGCCTCGTCTCGAGATCGACCTCGCGGCGATCCGGCACAACCTGGGGCTGATCCGCTCCCGGATCCCGCACACCACCAAGATCCTGGTCCCGGTGAAGGCTGATGCCTACGGACACGGCAGTCCGGCGATCGGCGCCTTCGTGCTGGCAAACGGCGCCGATCGCCTCGGCGTGGCCCGCCCCGCCGAAGCCGTGGTCCTACGCGAGGCAGGCATCACGGGCCCGATCCATGTGCTGGAAGCGTTCCATCCTGCCGACTGCGATCTCTACTTCGCTCACGACATCATCCCCACCGTGGCGGCACTGGATGCTGCCCGCGCCCTTTCGATCGAAGGGGGCAAGCGTGGACACAAACTCGTCGCCCACCTCAAGATCGATACCGGGATGTCGCGCATCGGCTTCCACTGGGACCGTCAACGCGCCGAGATCCACCAGGCCCTCGCGCTTCCCGATGTGCACTGGGAAGGCATCTTCACCCACTTCTCGCGCGCCGACGAACCGGTCGAACACACGGAACGTCAGGATCGCCGTTTCCAGGAACTGCTGGCGGAACTGGCTGCCAAGGGACTGCGCCCCACGCTCGCGCACGCCGCCAACTCGGCCGGCACGCTCTTGCATCCGCACGCGCACCTGGACATGGTCCGCCCTGGGCTTGCCACCTACGGCTATCACCCTGCCTCCGACCTCCTTCCCGACCTGGACCTGCATCCAGCCCTGCGGCTGGTCGCCGCGGTGCGCCACCTGCAGTGGATCGAGGCAGGCGAGGAAGTCTCGTATGGCGGCCTGTGGAAGGCCTCTCGGCGATCCCTGATCGCCACCATCCCCATCGGCTACGGCGATGGATTCTCACGCCTCCAACGCGGCGCCCTGTTCCAGATCCAAGGACAGCTCGTCCCTCAAGTCGGACGCGTCTGCATGGATCTCTGCATGGCCGACGTGACCGACCTCCCGTCCATCCAGCTTGGCGACGCGGCTTCGGTGATCGATGCGGACCTGGATCCAAGGCTTTCGGTGGACGCCGTCGCCGCACGTGCCGGCACCATTTCCTACGAGCTGATCTGTGCCCTGGGCCGACGCCTTCCGCGCCTCTACCGCGACGGAGATCGCTCCTTCGTGGAAGCACATCACTGAGGTCTCTTTCCTAAAGCCGGCGGCTTGGATCAGCCTCTGCGATCTGATCGTGGAAGCCATTTTTCCAAGGCCGACATGAGTTCCTCGGGCTGGATCGGCTTTGCCAGATGGTCGTCCATGCCGATCTCCAGACAGTGTTCCCGATCCTCCTTGTAGGCGTTGGCGGTCAAGGCGATCACCGGAATGCCGTGGTCGCGCACCTTCGATGACGGGTCGCGAAGGAGCGCCGTGGCCAGGAAACCATCCATCTCCGGCATCTGGCAATCCATCAGCACCAGATCGTAGTCCTCCACCGCCAGCTCGTTGAGCGCCTCGCGCCCGTTGGAGACGATCGTGCAACGGTATCCCATACGGCGCAGGATCTCGTCCATCAGGAGCTGGTTGACGGGATTGTCCTCTGCCACCAGCAGACGATACTGGGCATTGCGCGCCTCCTGGATCGATCCGCGCGTGATGAGTCCATGGGGCGGGTCCTGCAACGTCGCGCCATTGAAGGCTGTCTCGAGGGCTTCGAGAAGCATCGAACGACGGATCGGCTTGGTCAACCAGGCGTCGAACCCGGCAGCCTCCAGCTCCTGCGCATTCTTCCTGCGTCCGAGCAGGGTCATCAGCACGAGCTTGACATCAGGATGCGCCTCGCGCACCCGGCGGCCCAGCTCGAGGTCGTCCATTCCTTCCATGCGACTGTCCAGGATCACCGCATCGATCTCCGGCAGATCGGAGCGAATCAGTCGCTTGAGCACCTCATCCCCCGAGAGGCACTCCTCGCTCAGGCAGCCCACGAACTCCAGGCGCTGCCGCAGCACGAGCCGGTTGGCTGCGCTGGGTTCAGCAACCAGGATGCGCCGCCCCTTGAGCGGAGGATCTTCCACGAACGGGAAGACGCTTTCCTCTTCCTGCTGATGCAACCGCAAGGTGAAATAGAAGGTCGAACCTTTGCACTCCGTGCTTTCCAGGCTGATCTCCCCTCCCATCAGCTCCACCAGGTTCTTGCAGATGGAAAGACCAAGTCCCGTACCGCCGAAGAGGCGCGTGGTGGAAGAATCAGCCTGAGTGAAAGGACGGAACAGCCTCTGCTGGATCTCCGGGGCGATCCCGATCCCCGTGTCGGTCACCAGGAAGGAAAGGTAGGCGATGCCGTCGGCACAGGCGATGAGCACGACCCGCACAGTGACCGAACCGTCCTTTGTGAACTTGATGGAGTTCCCCACCAGGTTTGTCAGTATCTGTCTTATCCTGCCGGGGTCGCCGCGCACCTGGGACGGGACCTCCGGATCGACCATGCACACCAGCTCAAGTCCCTTGTCCTGGGCGCGCATGGCCAAGAGTTCCATGGTGTCCTCGAGCAGGGTGCGCAGGTCGAAATCGATGGACTCGAGCTGCATGCGACTCGCCTCGATCTTGGAGAAGTCAAGGATATCGTTGATGAGGTCCAGGAGCGACTGTCCGCTCTGGCGGATCAGTTCAGCGTACTGCCTCTGGTCCGAGGCAAGCGGCGTATCGAGCAGGAGCTGGGTCATGCCGATCACTCCGTTCATCGGAGTGCGGATCTCGTGACTCATGTTCGCGAGGAACTCGGATTTGGCTAGATTGGCCTGCTGGGCCACCTTCGCCATGGCCTCCGCTCTTTCGCGTGCCTCGCTGAGCTGGATGTTGGCACGTGCCAAGGCCGCCTCCTTGGCCTCCAGGGCGAGCTTGCGGCGCCAGTTGATGCTCAGCGACTGGACCAGCAGGTAGAACTCCTCCTTGCCGAAGGGCTTGCGCACGTAGAAGAAGCCATCCTTGAGTCCTGCCCGGATCTGGCTGATCCCCACGTCGGAAAAGGCCGAGCACAGGATGATCTCGATGTCGGTGTCGAGCTTCCTCATCCACTGGGCAGTCTCCACCCCGGTCAGACCGGGCATGCGGATGTCCAGCACGCACACCGGCGCGTTGAAGCCCTTGCCGATCGCGTACTCGTACCAGCGCAGCAGTTCGCGGGAATCGGAGAAGGCCACCAGCTCGAACTCCGCCTCGGCTGCGACAGGTTCCAGGCCCAGAAGGTCCAGCGAATTGCCTGGATTGGGCGCGAAGATCTTGCGGTAGTAGTCCAGCACGGCCGGATCGTCGTCGGCCACCAAAATGGTCCGTGCCGCCTTGGACAGGTCGGGTTGCGCGTGGTTCATGGACACATGCTACCACAGGACGGCACGGGGGAGCAACCGCCAAACACAGGTGCTGCCGGGCAACGAGGCCCGAGGAGACCCTGCATTTTTTGTACCTATCAATTCCTATGAATCCCATCGAAACGCACGCTTCCGGCCTTCATGAACACACCCGACTCGCCCAGGCGGGCAGCCGCTGGTGCGAGCGCACCGGCGCGGTGTCGATGCCCATCTACAAGTCGGCGACCTTCCGCCACCCCGGAGTGGGTCAATCCACCGGATTCGACTATTCCCGCACATCCAACCCCACCCGCAAGGAGCTGGAGGCGGTGCTAGCCGACATGGAAGGGGCCGACCGGGCCTTCGCCTTCTCGACCGGCATGGCTGCGGTGGACTGCGTCCTGCGCCTGTTCAGCCCCGGCGATGTCATCCAGGTCATCGAGGACCTCTACGGCGGCACCTGGCGGATGCTGGAGAAGCTGTTCCGCCCCTGGGGCCTGGACATCCGCTACATCGACCCGCTGACGGTGACAGACGGCAAGCTCGGCCCGCACCTGCTTTCCGAGTCGAAGGGCTTGTTCATCGAAACGCCCACCAATCCGGTCATGCGCATCTTCGACCTGCGCGAAAGCGTCGCGGCGGCCCACGCGCTTGGCCAGATCGTGATCGTCGACAACACCTTCCAGGCCTACCTCTGCAAGCCGCTGGAACTGGGCGCAGACATCTCCCTCTACAGCGGCACCAAGTACCTGGGCGGGCACAACGACCTGCTGTGCGGCGTGCTGGCGGCCCGCACCCCCGAACTTTCCGAACGTCTGGGCTGGCTTCAGAACACCACCGGGGCGGTGCTCGGGCCCGAGGACAGCTGGCTCCTGCTGCGCAGCCTCAAGACCCTTCCCCTTCGCTTGTCGCGCCAGGAGGAGAACGCCGGGTCCCTCGCCCACTGGCTCTGGGCCCATCCCCGTGTGCTCAAGGTCAACTACCCGGGCCTTGCCGACCACCCGGGACACGCGCTGCACCGCAGCCAGTCCGACGGCTTCGGGGCCATGCTCTCGATCGAGGTGGACGACCCATCCCTGGTCAAGCAGGTGCTGGAGCGGGTGAAGGTGTGGATGTACGCCGAAAGCTTGGGCGGCGTGGAGTCGCTCATCACCTTCCCCGTGCTGCAGACCCATGCCGACATCGCCCCCGAGGTGCGCGAGCGCCTGGGCGTGAACGACCGCCTGCTGCGGCTTTCCGTGGGCATCGAACACATCGACGACCTGATCGCGGACCTCGCCCAGGCCTTGGAGGCATAGCATGAAGGATTTCAAGGGAGAGTCGACCCGCCTCCTGCACGGCGGCCCCAGCCAGGATCCCCATACCGGGGCCTCCAGCATCCCCGTGTACCAGACCAGCACCTTCCACCAGCCCGATCCTGAACATCTGGGCGAATGGGACTATGCCCGCAGCGGCAATCCCACCCGCGCCGCCCTGGAAGAGACCATCGCCTCGCTCGAACGAGGAGCGGTCGGCGTCGCCTTCGGCTCGGGCATGGCCGCGACCTCAAGCTGCCTCATGCTCTTCCAGCCCGGCGACCACCTGGTGGTGGCCGAGGACGTGTACGGCGGCACCTTCCGCGTGCTCTCGACCCTGTTCAAGCAGTGGGGCCTGGAAGTCTCCTGGGTAGATGCATCCGACCCGCAGCGTCTGGAAGACGCAATCACTCCGAAGACCCGCGGGCTCTTCGTGGAGACGCCATCCAATCCGCTCCTCAAGATCACCGACCTGCGCGCCTGCGCCGACATCGCCCGGCGCCACGACCTGATCTCGATCACCGACAACACCTTCCAGACCCCGTGGTTCACCCGCCCCCTGGAACTTGGATTCGACATCGTGGTCCACAGCGCGACCAAATTTCTCGGCGGACATTCCGACGTGATCGCCGGCCTTGCCGTCGCGAGGACCCCGGAACTGGGCAAGCGCCTGCGCTTTGTCCAGAACGCCTTCGGCGCGATCCTGGGCGTGCAGGATTCGTGGCTGGTGATGCGCGGCATCCGCACCCTGGGTGTGCGCATGGATGCCCAGAGCCGCTCGGCAGGACTTCTTGCCACCTGGCTCGAGAGCCAAGGCGGTGTCGAGCAGGTCTTCTATCCGGGCCTTGCAAGCCACGAAGGCCACGCCCTGCACGCTAGCCAGGCCACCGGGGCCGGCGCAGTGCTCTCGATGCGCCTGCCGAGCCGGGAGTTCGCGAAGAGCTTCCTGCAGTCCCTCAAGCTCCCGCTGGTAGGCGTGAGCCTGGGCGGAGTGGAGACCATCGCCAGCTGGCCCATCACCATGAGCCATGCCGCCATGCCAGCCCCAGAGCGCAAGCGTCGCGGCATCACTGACGGCGTGGTGCGCCTCTCGGTAGGCCTGGAGACCCTCGAAGACCTTCAGGCCGACATCGAGCACGCCTTGAAAACCGCCACAAGACCGTGATTCATTTCACACAACTCCTTGTGAAATCACGACTTGTGATGTACAATCAATGCATGCGTCACGCGATGGGACCCCTCTCATGAGCCACATCCTCGACTATCGGCCCGAGGACATCATCACCTTTCCCAAAGGTCTGCCCGGTTTCGAGCAGGCACGGGAGTTCGTGATCTATTCACGCGCCGAGCACGCGCCCTTCCACTGCATGGCCAATGTCCATGATCAGGACCTCCAGTTCATCCTGATCAATCCGCTGCAGTTCCAGGAGAGCTACGACCCCCGGATCCCGCCCCACGAGCTGCGGGAACTGGATGTCAAGGACCCGAGGGAGCTCCTGCTCTACACGCTGGTGACCTTCGCGCCCGAGCTTTCGGACTCGACGGCCAACCTGCTGGGCCCGATCTTCATCAACATCCGCACCCGCATCGGCAAGCAGATCGTCATCGACGACGAGCGCTACTCGGTCCGGGAAAGGATCCTTCGCTGATGCTGGTGCTTTCCCGCAAGGCAGGCGAATCGATCCACATCGGTGAAGGCATCGTGATCACCGTCCTGGAGACGGATGCCCGCGGCGCCCGCATCGGCATCACGGCCCCGCAATCGGTGCCGGTGTACCGCAGCGAGGTGTACGAGCGCATCCAGGACGAGAACCGCAAGGCCAGCGCCTCCACCGGAGAGCGCAACCTGGGCGACATCGCCGGTTTCTTCCGTCAGGCACGACCCGCTCAGGAATAGCCGCCCCCGTCGCGCCGCTTCGAGCCCGTCCGCATCCCGGTCGGGCTTTTTTGATTCCTGGACCGCCGGGCGCGATGGTATGCTCTCCTTTCCGTCTAAAGGGGCTTTTGCGGTTTATAGCTTTGGCGGCTCACCAGAAGAATCGAGGGAACCATGGCGATCGTGAAACCCTTCCAGGGCGTCCGCTACGACACGGCCAAGGCCGGAGGGGATCAGGGGCAGCTGGCCTGCCCCCCCTACGACATCATCGCACCGACACGCCAGAAGGCCTTCCACGAGAAGCACCCGAGGAACTTCATCCACCTGGACTTCGGGCTGGAGCAGGAAGGCGACGAACCCGGTACGACCCGGTATGCCCGCGCCGCCGCCCTGTGGCAGGAATGGCTCGGGAACGGCACGCTTGCCCAGGACGGCACGCCCCGCTACTACCTCTACCGGCACACCTTCGCGGCCACCGTGGGTGGCATCGATTCCCGCTACGTGCGCACCGGCATCGTGGCAAGCGTCCACGCCGAGGACTTCGGCGGCGCCATCCTGCCTCACGAGTACACCCTGGCCGAGCCCAAGGAAGACCGCTACCGCCTGACCATGGCCACCCGCGCCCAGCTCGGGCAGGTCTTCTTCCTCTACGACGATCCCGAACAGGTGGTCGAGGCGCACACCCGCGCCCTGCTCGAGAGCGCTCCCTTGGCCCGCTTCCTCGACGACGAGTCGGTCGAGCACTGCCTGTGGGAGCTGACCGACCCGACGGCGCTGGGAGCCATCGAGGCCATGTTCGCCGACAAGCCGTTGCTGATCGCCGACGGCCACCATCGCTACGAGACCTCGCTGCGCGTGTGGTCGGAGCTGGACCCGTCCCGCACGGCCCATCGCGCCACGCTTGCGACCCTGGTGAACCGATGCGACCCGGGCCTGGTCGTGCAGCCGATCCATCGCATCTACCGCGGGCTCGAGGGACTCACCTTCGCCACGCTCCACGAGCGGCTGGCCCGTCGCTTCGAGTGCGAGATCTTCCCGTGGGCCGGCTCGGAAGCCGCGGAAGGCTGGCTTGCCATGGAAGCACCCACCCACCACGCCTTCCTGCTGCGCTGGAAGTCCTCGCCCGAATGCCTGCTCTTCCGCGCGCCCCGCGGCAGCCTGGGCACCTTCACGGGGCACACCGCCTCCTGGTCCCACCTCGACCTGGCCATCCTCCAGACCCTCCTGCAGGAGGAGATCCTGGGCATCGACCCGGCCACCTATCCGGCTGGAACCCACGTGATCCCGGTGGTCGAGGGACATCTGCTGGCCGGCATGCTGGACCGCACCGAGGCCAACCAGTTCTCGGTCATGGTCAACCCCACTTCGATCGAGGAGATCGAGGCGGTGACCCGCGACGGCGAGCGCATGCCCCAGAAGTCGACCTTCTTCCACCCCAAGATCTGGTCGGGCCTGGTGTCCTTGAGCCTTCCCGCGTGACGCGTCGCCAGTTCGGAACCCTTCTCAAGGTGGCCCTGGGAGTCGCCTTGGTCTCGATGCTCTGGAACAGCGGGCTGCTCGATCCGGGCAGGATCCTGGAGGCGTTCCGGACCCATCCCCTTTGGGTGGGACTGGCCTTCCTGCTGCACGGGGCCATCTTCCTGGTCCTGGGGGCCCGTTGGTCCATGATCGCACACCGCGCCGGCATTCCCCTGCCCGTGGGCCTGGCCCAGAAGCTCACCTTCGTGTCCCATTTCTTCTCCAGCCTCCTGCCGGGAAACGGCGCGGGCGAAGTGGCCAAGGCCTGGATCCTGACCCGCCAAGGCCTGGGATCCCAAGGCGGCACCCGCACGCTGCGCAACGCCGACGGCAGCGTGACAGAAATTGTCAAACGTGCGCAGGAAATCGCTCCCCCGGCCATGCTCCCGGTGGTGGGGACCATGGTGCTGGACCGCTTCTGCGGCATGACGGGCCTGTTCCTGGCCTGGTGCACCTGCCTGACCACAAGCCTTGCCCTCTCCCCTGCCAAGAGCCCGGTGCTCGCGCCGGTCCTGGCTGGAGCCGTCACGGTGCTGGTCGCCATGCTCGCCGTCCTGTGGCTGCTGCCTTCCCTGGGCGGACGCCTGGAGGATCGCCTGAACCGCTCCCGCTGGCAGAAGTGGCTGCGCCCCGTGTCGGAGGGCCTGACGGCGCTGCGCGAGGCCGCCCAGGACCGCGGCACCGTCGCACGGGCCCTGGGCCTGTCGCTGGTGTCGCAACTGCTGTTCTACGGCGCCTGCACCGCCTGTGCCCGCGCCCTGGGGCACGACCTGTCCTTCCTGACCCTGGGCACCACCATGCCGCTGGCGGCCCTGTCAAACTCCATTCCCGCCACTCCCGGCGGAGTGGGCATCGGGGAATTCACCGCGGGGAGCTTCTTCTCCGCGCTGGGATTCGCCAAGGCCACCGGTGCCGAAATCATGCTCCTGCTGCGTCTGGTCCTGTGGGCCCTGGCTCTGGTGGGTTTTGTCGTCTGGCTCACGTTGCGCCGGACCGCCGCGAAGGAACCATCGTGATCGAGGAATCGAAGAAGATCCTGGAAGAACTGCGCATGGCCGAGGAGGAGCTCTCGCTCCCCGAGACCATGTCCGACCCCAAGCGGTTCCGCGAGCTGGGACGCCGCCACGCCCGCATGGCCAAGATCGCCACCGCCGCGCGCGACTACCTGAAGCTGCGCGAGGACCTGGAGGAATGGGCGGCGATGCTCGAGGATCCCGACTACGCCTCGGAAGCGCGCCGCGAGCTCGCCAATCTCGAAGCCCGCCGCGAACCCATGGAGAGCGAGCTCCAGCTGCTCATGGTCCCGCGCGACCCGATCGACGACGGCGGCTGCATCCTGGAGGTCCGCCAAGGGACCGGCGGCGACGAGGCGTCCCTCTTCGCGGGCGACCTGGTGCGCATGTACCAGCGCTACTGCGAGGTCAACGGCCTCAAGGTGCAGGTCCTGGACGTGAGCGAGGGCGCCGTGGGCGGCTACAAGGAGGCCGTGCTCCAGATCGACGGCGAAGGCGCCTACGGGAAGCTCAAGTACGAGAGCGGCGTGCACCGCGTGCAGCGCGTGCCGGCCACCGAGGCGCAGGGGCGCGTGCACACCTCGGCCGCCACCGTGGTGGTGCTGCCCGAGGCCGAGGGCGACATCGAGATCACCATCAACCCCGCCGACCTGCGGGTGGACACCTACCGGGCCCAGGGCGCGGGCGGCCAGCACGTGAACAAGACAGAGTCGGCCATCCGCATCACCCACGTGCCCACCGGGCTCGTGGCGGCCTGCCAGACCCAGCGCAGCCAGATGCAGAACCGCGAGACGGCCATGAAGATGCTGCAGTCCAAGCTCTACGACAAGGAGCTGCAGGAGCGCCAGCAGAAGGAGGCCTCGACGCGCAAGTCCTCGGTGGGCACCGGCGACCGCTCGGCCAAGATCCGCACCTACAACTTCCCGCAGAACCGCCTCACCGACCACCGCATCGGCCTCACGCTCTACAGCCTGGACCGGGTGATGACCGGCGAGATCCGCGAGATCCTGGACGGCCTGGCCCTGGCCGACTCGATGGAGAAGCTTGCCAGCCCCGAGAGCGGCGCATGACGCTGGGAGAGATCCTGAGGCGTTCCGAGGAGTTCCTGGCCCGCAAGGGCATCGAGAACGCCAAGGGCGACACGCGACGCCTGCTGGCCCACGGCCTGGGCGTGGCGCCGCTGCAGATCCTGCTGCAGATGGACCGCCCGATGACCGAGGACGAGGTGTCCTGCCTGCGCGCGCTGGTGGCGCGGCGCGGCCAGAACGAGCCGCTGCAGCACATCCTGGGCACCTGGGCCTTCCGGTACCTGGAGCTCTTCGTGGACGGCCGGGCCCTGATCCCCCGCCCCGAGACCGAGATGCTGGTGGACCTGGTGCTGGAACGGATCAAGGGACTGGAAGCGCCGCGGGTCCACGAGGTGGGCGTCGGGTCCGGCTGCATCGGGCTCTCGATCAAGCGCGAGTTCCCCGACTGCGACATGACAGGATCCGACATATCCTCCGACGCCTTGGACCTGTGCCGCAAGAACGCCCAGTCCCTGGGCATCTGGTTCCCGCTGACCCAAGCCTCGCTGGCCGAGTCCCTGGAACCCGGGAGCCTGGATGTCCTGGTCTCGAACCCGCCCTACATCGCCACCCGCGAGCTTGCCGGCCTGTCGCCGGAGGTGCAGCACGACCCCATGCTCGCCCTGGACGGCGGCCCGGACGGCTTGGACCTGATCCGTATCCTCGTGGAGCAGGCCCGCACCGTACTCAAGCCGGGCGGCTGGCTCCTGATGGAGCACGGCTGGGACCAGGGTCCCTCGACCCGACGCCTGTGCGAAGGCTTCGAGGAGGTCGCGACGGTGAAGGACCTGGAAGGCCAGGACCGGTTCCTGACGGCCCGCAAGCCCCTGGCCACCTAAGTTCCGGAGGCGCATTCGCGCCAGGGATGCCGCCCGGAGGGACAAGACCCCGCAGCCGATCCGTACAGACGCCCCGGCGGGGCGTCTCCGGCATGGAGGCGAGGAGGCTTGGCAGGCAGCCCGGTGCCCGCCGCGCGGGCAGGCGCCCCTTTTGACAGATTCTGTCTAGAAGGGGTTTCGATCGCGGTGCGTTCCTGCGCCGCCGGCCTCAGGGCAGGCAGAGGCGGAAGGTCCGGCGCTGTTCGCTCCCGTCGCGGGACAGACGGACCCGCACCAGCAGGAGGCCTCGACCGGAAAGCTCCAACGAGCCGTTCCCGGTGGCCGAGGTCGACTCGAACCGCCCGAGTCGGGCGCCCTTGGCATCCAGGATCTCCGCCTCGAGGCGTCCCGATCCCGGAGCCGACCACTCGACGAAGGAACGGCCCCCCTTGCGCACCGTACGGATGCCGAAGTCGAACAGACCGGACGCGCGGATCCCGACCCCGATCGGCGAGGCGGCTTCGCCCAGGGCCACCTCGTACCACAGCGTGGTCCCCGGCAAGGTCAGGGTGAAGCGGGTGGTCGAGTCGTCGGGCTTGGCAAGCGGCAGGGCTTGGAGTCGGTTGCCGCGCATGTCCAGGGGGTAGACGCTGACCGAGTCGCGCCTTCCCGCGTCGAAGGTGACGTTTCCCCAGACCGGCTCGCAGACCGTGGTGTCGCCTGCCTTGAAGGGCGTGGTCATGGTGGTGAAGGTCGAGTTCCAGGCCGAGGAACGGTTCTCCAGACGCGCCGAGGTGAGCAGGAGCATCTTGCGGCTCTTGCCGATCGGAAGGCTGTCGACGCTCACCAGATGGACCGCCGCGAAGTCGCGGCCGCCCGTGGTCGCGATGCCGGAAAGGGAGAGCTTGCCGGTGGTCACGCCCGGCTTGAGGAAGCCCACCGCACCCTGCCAGAAAGGGTTGTCCACCGCCAGGATCCCGGCGGCATGATCCCAGGAGAGCTCGCCGGTATTCGCCACCGCCTTGGATCCCGGGTCGGGAAGCGAAGGCGCCACGGTCGTGTCGGCATCGAAGCGCCCCCAGCGCATCGGGGTCGCGGCAAGCGAAGCGCTGCTTCCCGCGAAGGGGAAGCCGTCCCGGGAGAGCTTGGCCGAGAGGGTCCAATCCTTCTCGGACACGTCCACCGTGCGTTGCGAGGTCGCCGGAGCGATGCGGCCGGACCGGAAAAGGGCGGCCAGCGGCAACTGGGTCATCAGGACAGGATTGGTCGCCACGCTGAAGAAGGGATCGTTCCAGGTCGTCTTGTATCGCGCCTTGTCGTAATCGGCGTAGGCGTGCAGAAGGGCTCCGTCGGCGTCCAGGAAACCGAGGTAGCCGAAGTAGAAGGCCGGGGCCTCGCACAGGTACTGGTTGGGGAAGGGGTGGTTGTACTCGCTGCCCACGAAGGGCTTGCCGGCCACGCGGCTCCAGGAGAACTGGGCGACCGTGCCGCCGTCCGGGTCCTTGACCATCGGCGTGTTCCCGATGACGTAGTTCGTGCTACTCCAGCCGTTGGGGAAGCTGGGATGTTGCCAGTACCAGTGGGCGTCCAGGTAGTCGGCACGGGACTGCGAGGCGATCGAGGCAAGGCCGTACCAGTTGTTGGTGAAGGTCACCGGCACCTTGATCCCCAGCCGCCCCTTGAGATGGGTGCGCAGGGTGTCGAGGTAGCGACCCTCGAGGTCGGCGTAGAAGCGGGCCTCGTCGCGGGCCCGCGCGTCGGAAAGCGCGCCCACGGTGGAGCGCGAGGATCGCTTGACGGAATTTGTCAAAAGCGACTCGCCGGCCCGGAGCCCGTCGCCGCCGTACTCGACAAGCTCCGCGGAGTCGATCAGGAGCACGCCTTCGGAATGCCCCACGTCGATGTTGAAGCGCAACGAGTCGACAATGTCGGCCGGGGCCGTCAGGAAGGATTCGCAAACACTCCATGCGGTGTCGACGGCGCATTCGCTCGCCCCGTACCAGGTCCAGACCGACTCCTTGAGGAACTCTGCCGTGACCGTGGTGGGCACGCTTCCCTTGACGGCGAAGCGAAGCCGGTACGAATGCCCCTTGGCCAGCGACATTCCCAGGCAGCTCACGCTGGCGTCGTAGGCGTTCACGCCCTGGCTGTCCACCGTCACCTGCAGGGCCCAGTTCCCCGCGAGCCCGCCCGCGGCGCGCTTGACCCGCATCCCGGCGCCCTTGGTCGCATCGGCCCACCAGCTCCACCCGGAGGTGCCCGTCTCGAAGGAGGGGTTCCTGACAAGATTTGTCGGCGTGGCCACGCTCCCCGACCAGGTCTGCGCAAGGGCGGCATCGGTCCCGTAGCGCGCGAGGAGCCAGCCGTTCCAGAGGGTGTCCAGCTCGCGCACGTAATGGCCGGTCATGCCTCCGGCCGAGGTGGAATCCCAGGCCGAGGAGCCCCAGCCGACCCAGCCCATGAAGAGCTGGTTCTCGTTGGTGAGCTCCCAGCTCATGACCGCCGGGTCGTCCTTGTAGGCAAGGCCCGTGAAGGCGTTGACATGGGTCGCAAGCGAGGTGGCAAGCTCCTTCTCCAGGCCGATCAGGACCGGATCGAAGAGCGAGACGAACTTGGACTGATCGTTCCCGATCGGGGCGGGGATGCCGTCCCCGGACTTGAAGACGCGCCCGGCCTGGATGCAGAAGTTGGAGTAGATCCCCTGGTCCTTGAGGCACTTCAGGAACCAGTCGAGCCGCCGCATCTTGGCGGGATCGAGGTCCCGGGTGTTCTGGGAGGAGTTCAGGAAGAGACCGTAGATGCCGTCCACGTCGGTGAGGTGGACCCGCATGAGGTTCACCCCGAAGCGCCGCAGGTGGGCCGCGATCAGAGGCGCGTCCGCACTGTCGGGGAGGTTGGCCTGGGCCACGCTGACGAAGCCGGAGAAGCGCGCCCTGGTCCCGTCCTGGTACCCGAAATGGCCGTCGGATCCGACCTGCACGAAGCCCCGCTTCCCGGCCGGCGCCTCGACCATCGAGGCGAGGTTGGTCGCATTGACCGAGGTGTCGTTCCACGGCACCTGGAACGTGAACCAGCCGGTGTGGTCCACGGTGGCGGCGGAGAGCATTCCGGCCGTCAGCGCCAGCATCGAAATCATCCTTCTCATGGTCATCTCCCTTTCATTGGCATGGTCCGTCCCGATCCGATGCTCAGCGTCCGCGTCGGCGCGGCGAGACCGGCACGGGAGGCAGGCGGACCATCTCCCCGTCAGTGCCGATCAGACAGAAATTGTCGAACTTGAGCGTGCCCGACCCGCCGCCTTGAGCCCGCAGCTCGACCTTCGAGACCGTGGAGAAGTCGAGGGAACCCAGCGGCTTTCCCCAGCCTTCCTGGGCAAAGGCATCGAACCAGACCGTGTCGCGCTTCCAGCGTCCGCCGGTCGGGGCCAAGACGATGCGATGGTGGTCGTAGTCCAGCACCCGGTCGGAGAGCAGGCTGAGGCTGAAGAGCCCGTCCCCCGCCTCGTACTGCGCCGCGTAGTCGAACACGATGCCGGCCGGCTTGGTGCGCATCAGCGCCTTGGCGTCCAGCTCCAGGCCCGCCGTCACGAAGTTGGGATAGGACAGGTCGTTGGGCTGGCGGATCGCGAACTCGAAGGAAAGGAACTTGCCGTTGCCCCCGGCCGTGTCCGGCTGCGGCGCAAGCGAGAGGTCCAGGCGCGAGCCGGAGGGATCCTTGTGCACATAGGCGAACCAGTCGGGCTGCGCCCCCTCGAAGCAGTCGATCCAGGCGTTGGTCCGGGGTTGCCCCGTCACCTCCACCCGGACGCTGTCCCGCACGAAGGAGCCATTCTCGCCTTCAATCTCCACGTCGATCCGGTGCACACCGCTCCCCAGGCTGCGCGCCGGAAGCGAGAGGAGCGACATCTCGTGGGAGCCGTCCCATCCCCCGTCGAGGCTGAACAGGGGGCGCACGTTGCCGCCGTCCAGGCGCCAGCGGCCGGCAACCAGATGCCCGCCCCTCTGGCATGCACTCAGGCAAAGTCCGAGCGTATCGGTCTCATGCAGCACGGTCGAGGTGAGCACGCGGTGCAGGATCTGCGGCCGGTGCAGCACCGACTCCGTCCCGATGGCAAGCAGGGCCGTCCCGTAGGGCGGAACGACAATGGCCTCGCCACTTCGCCAGGGACGAGACACCGGACCACCGTTGGGGAAGGCGCGCGCCTGCATGCCGTCCCCGTCCCAGGAGTATTCCTCTGCGCCCCAGGTCAGCAGCATGGAGCTTGGAGACCCGGCACCGCCAACGGGAATCCTCACCGTGTCGGCATGTCCCCCGAGATTGACCAGGAGCACCGATGCGCGCTTCCCCCGCCCCAGCCCGAAGGCGCGGATGTCGGAAGCCCCCGTGACCGTGACCGGCATCGGGGAAAGCGAATCGGCAGGTTCCCCCATCCAGAGCTTGGTCAGGTACGCGCCCCAGAAGGCGCCGGTGGGAGGCTCGGCCAGGTCGGAGGCCAAGCCACGCCGCCCCGGCGTGAAGAGGCGCAGCGAACCGTAGGTGCTCCCGGAGGTCCCGTCGGGGTTCATCGGCTCGCCGCCCGATGGCTCCCACAGGCAGGCCAGGGCGCGATCGCCCAGGCGGGTGGCCAGATGGCCCAGCATGAGGGCGACAAGCGTTCCGGTGTGTTGCGTGAGCGTGTAATGTGTGGCCTTGACCGTGGCGTTGTACTCGCTCATCGAGACCTCGCGCCTCTGCGAATTTGACAGATTCCGTCCCATCATCGCGATCAGCGTATCGAGATGGAGACCCAGGCGGTCGGCGGAGGGAAGCATCGCCTCCACCTTGGGCATCTCCCCGTCCGGCCACCAGAAGGGATAGGCATGGAAGTCCACCCCGTCCAGCCACTGCCGGCCGTCCTTCCGCTCGGCATCGCCCACTCGCCGGAGGAAGGCTTCCATCCAGGAGAGCCCGTCGAGCCTTCCCGAGCCGCACCAGTCCCGATCCATGCTGGCATAGACCGGCCCGAGCACCTTGATCGTACTGTCCTCCCGCTTCATGGCGCGGGCGAAGGCCAGGAACCTCTCGGCCACCTGCGCCGCGTCCAGCGGGCCACCGTCTTCCCAGTCCCCGTCGATCTCGTTGCCCACTTGCCAGCGCCGGATCCCGTACTTGCGCACCTTGTTGGCGTAATGTACCCAGGCCGCGGCCTCCTCTGGCGTTCCCGTGCCGAGGTTCACGCAGATCAGCGGATCGGAGCCGGGCAGCTCCTTGGCAAGGGTGGCCATGTAAGTCTCGAAGTCCCAGTCCCGCGGCTGCCATGCGCGCTTCCTTTCGTTCGAAGGCGCCGTCCCCAGGCCGATCCCCCGCGTCTGCTCGCGGACCGACGCGACGTTGCGGGAAAGCGGCATCCCCTTCGACCAGGCCCGGACCTCGCGCACCTGCACGCCACCTGCCCCCGATCCCTCGAAGCGAAGCGCCAGGTACCTGGACGAGTCCTGCGCCAAGCGCAGGACGGATCGGCCGGATTTGACAGGATCCGTCCCGACCTCCCGCCACGCCCCTGTCATGGCCGTGTGCGGGCCTTGACCATGGTCGTCGGAGCCGCGGAAGGACTCCACCCGCACGCGGGAAGGCCTTGCCTCGCCCCAGAGGATCTCCAGGGAATCGGGCACTTGCGGCGTGCGGAAATCCGCCACGAACCAGGGAGGCGCCTGGGTGCCGCCGGCCCCCCACCAGAAGGTCGCGGTGTCACCGTCGAAGACCTGCGAAGGGAAGTTCGCCCCGTAGTTGGCGCGGGTGGTGCCCCGGTGCAGGAGATCGGCGAGGAACCCGGGCTGATAGAGGCTGTCCTGGCTCTGCCAGATCCCCAGCGTATCGTAGCGGCCGGCTCCGTTCCAGTGGTACTCGTTCGAGAGCGTCCCGTTGGGGAACCGGAAGAGCGAGAAGCCACCACGCCGGAGTCCTTCGCTCATGCGGGTGTACTTGGCGAGGTTCCCCCAGACCGGCAGGACCGTGCCCGAAAGGCCGCGCCCATCGATCGCCTTGCCCGTTGCAGCACCCAGCGAAAGCGTGCCCGAAGCCTGCGCCAAGCCATATCCGATCAGCATCGGAACCATCATCGCAACTCTCATCCTGGATCTCCTTGCCAACTTGGTCGCCACACCGGTGCGGCAGGTTCAAGTCTACCCTGCAAATTCCCCGATGCACTCGTCCATTGTGCAGTTGTATAACTTTAAGGACATGGACAATGAACCTCCGAGTAAGCCCGGCCCCGTGACCGTCTGCGGGGCCCGCGAGTGGAAGATCCCCGACGTGCCTGCGCTGCGCAAGCAGATCCTCAAGGTGATGAAGGCCGAAGGAGCCAAGGGGCCCGTCACCCTGGTGTTCCAGTCCCCGCAGGAGCAGCGCGCCTTGAACCTCGAATGGCGCAAGCTCGACCGCACCACCGACGTCCTCTCCTTCCCCTACGAGGAACCCGAGCTCTTCGGCGAACTCTACATCGACCCGGAGCTTGCCACCGAGCAGGCCGAGCGCTTCGAGCACAGCCTGGCTGTCGAGCTGCGCCGCCTGGTCACCCACGGCACGCTGCACCTTTGCGGCTACGACCACATGACAGCCGCCGAACGCAAGGTCATGCGCGCCCTCGAAGAGCAGTACGACCCGAAGACGCCATGATCCTCGCCCTTTCGCTCTCGTGCATCGGCCTGGTCCTTTCGTTCCACTTCGCCTCGGTCAAGACCATCTTCGGCCTGTTCTGGCGCACCGGCTACCAGCCCCCCGAGGATCTGGTGGCCGCCGCCGCCCGCGTGGAGAGCCGCTGGAGCGACCCGGCCTTCTTCCCAGCCGTCTCATTGGGACGCACCGTGGGAACCTTCCTCCTGACCCTGGGCCTGTGGCTCCTGGTCGCCCCGGACCTCTCCCGGGAGTACCCGATCGTCCTTGCCGCCAAGATGCTGGGCGTGCTGGTCGCGGTCTACGCGTTCGGGCAGTTCCTGCCTCGACTCTTCGCCAAGCCCTTCGCCGAACGCCTGCTCAAGCTCTCGCTCTTCCTGCAAACCATCCTCGAGCCGCTGCTTGCCCCGGTGGCGGTGCCCATCTCGGCACTGCAAAACCGCGTGCACAAGCGGCTCAAGTGGGATGGGCGCCTCTCGTTCCTCAACGAGGAGGAACGCCAAAGAATGGAGCAGCAGACCTCGGACGAAACCGAGGGACAACTGGAATCGGTGGAGCGCGACATGATCCGGGCGGTGCTGGACTTCGGCGACACCATGGTGCGGGAGATCATGACGCCGCGCCTGCAGATCGTGTCGGTGCCGGTGGACGCCTCGCGCAGCCAAGTACTGGAGGTTGCCCGCGAGAGCCGCTACTCCCGCCTGCCTGTGCACGGCGAGAACCTCGACCGCATCGTGGGCATCCTGCGCGTCTCGGACCTCCTGCACGTCGAGGATTCCCAGTCCTTCGAGCTTTCCACTCTGGTCCATCCACCCTATTTCATCCCCGAGACCAAGCGGCTCAACGACCTGATGCTCGAGTTTCGCGAGCGAGCCCTGCACATGGTGGTGGTGATCGACGAGCACGGATCGGTGGCCGGCGTGGCCACCCTCGAGGACGTGCTGGAGGAGATCGTGGGAGAGATCCGCGACGAGACCGACGAGGAGAACACGCTTGTGCGCATGCGCGAGGACGGCTCCTGGGAGATCGACGGCAGCCTGCGCGTGGACGACTTCGAGGAGGAGATCGGACGCGAGTTCGGCAAGCTCTCCGTTCCCGAGGATGCCGAGATCGACACCGTGGCGGGCGTCTTCCTGCTCTCCTTCGGCGGCGTCCCGCAGGCGGGAGACCGCGTCATGAACGGCGCATGGGAGCTTGAGACCCTGCGCATGGACGGCAACCGCATCGCCCAGCTCCTGCTGCGTCCGCGCGATCCGGACAGCGAGACCTGAACCTGGGCAAGGTCGATCCAGATCCTCGAACGGCTCAGCGCACCGGCCCGCAGCCGGGTCTTTGCGGATTGCGCTGCGACATTGGCGATCCACCGAGTATTTTTCACGCATCGGCCTTCGGGCCATCGGACCGCCCACACAAGGAACCCTAATGATCGCTCTCCTCGTCGTCGTCGGTGTCCTGTTCTGCCTCGGCTGGGCCTGCAGCGGAATGCGCTTCGCCGGCTGAGACCTGAAACCACTTCCTGGAGAACCCCTCAATGCTCATGGCCTTGATCATCGGTGTCGGATTCCTGTTCTGCATCGGCTTCGTCGTCGGCTCTTCTTGCAGCGGCATGAAGCTGTGAACGCAGCGCATGACTGACAATGAGGCGCTCGAGCTGCGCCGACAAGCGCACCGCAAGACCTTCGAGCTCCTTGCCTTCTCGGCACAGGGATCGCTCGGAGCAGCTTCGGCATGAACGCCCACTGACATGGGAGTGCTTCCTCTTTTCTTCGTGGGCCTGAACCTCTTCGCCCTGATCACCTTCCGCAGCAGGACGGCGACGGCCACGCAGCTCCAGTCCGCCCGCATCATCGTCCTGCTCGACGGCCTTGGCTTCACCATCTTCGGACTGTGCAGCGGCGCCTTCTGCGCAAGCCAGATCTCGAGCACCTTGGAACTGTTGCCGTGGGTGGTCGGCTTCGGCTGCCTCGCGGCCCTGGGCGGCTTCCTAATGTACAAGAGCATGAGCCTGGGGCGCACCAGGCAAATCGACCATGAGAAGGAGCTGGACGAAGATGGACCTTGAGGAGTTCGAGAAGCGCGAATCCCATCCGTTCCGGAACGGATGCATGATCGCCCTGGCGGTCCCCTTCTGCCTCTTCGGAATGTGTTCCGTCCTGGTGATCGGCTCGGACTTCTTCGCGTTCGTGGGCGAAATCCTCGGCGAGGCACTGCCCTATGTTGCTGGCGGTGCGGTGATTCTTTTCTTGTTCGCTATCTGGAAGTTCCACCAGCATCGCCGCAGTAAGCGCCCCAAGGCTCCCCCGCTCAAGCCCCGTCCCCTGGAGCCGGAAGAGACCTGAGGGCGCCTCACCAGATCCCGGGCAGGAGCCTCCAGCGGGTCTTTTGACAGAATCCGTCCCACAAGGCCGCGAAGCGTAAGGCCAGGAACCTCTCCTCGGCCGGGATCCGCGCCACGGTGGCGACCAGATTCGCAAGCGCCGCGGCAAGTCCCGTCGCGGTGGGTGCGCACAGGGCCAGGAACAGGAGCTCCAGCGCGTAGAAGAGGTAGACGGGATGGCGGACCAGGGAATAGGCGCCGGTGGTCGCAAGCGTGCCGCGCGGCTCGAGACCGGTGTCGTAGGCTTCTCCCAGTCGCCGCCGGGCCGTCGCAAGCCGCAACTGGTGGCACACGAGCATCGCGACCAGGGCGGCCACGAAGGCAGATTTGACAGATTCCGTCAAACGCAAGGCGCCCAGCGAGGCGCTCGCCGCCACGGCCCAGGAGATCCCGAAGACCAGGAGGCTCCCCCGCCCCGTCCGGGGGCCGCGTCCCAGGCTTGGGTGCACCAGCCCGATCTCCAGGCCCAGCCGCACGCACAGGGCCGCAAGCAGGATCGCAAACGGCACCGTCACGGGAAACGGCAGGCTCAACGTCCTCGGCCGGCCCGGAGCCGGCGCGTCTGTTCGGCCCGCTCGCCACGGTAGAACAGGTTGAAGGCCTCGAAGGGGATCATGCGGCCGTCGGGCTGCACGAAGTGGATGCAGGACTTCTTGAGGGCCCGCAGGTCGAGGTTCTCCAAATCCTGGAACTGCACCACCAGCACGCGGAAGACCTTGCGGTAGTCCAGTCCCTCCACCTCGATCGAGGGCAGGCAGCAGTCGTCCCCGTCCACCGTGGGCTTCACCCCGCAGCCCACCTGCAGCCCGAAGAGGCCGAAGAACTTCGTCCAGCGGCAGTCGGGATCGTAGGGGCGGTCCTGATGCAGGATCGCGCGTTGGAACCAATTGAGCTTGCCGTCCTTGCGGGGGCGTCGCAGGCGGTCGAAGAGCGAGGCGAGCTTGGCCGCCTGGGCCACCGGCCCGATGCCGGTGGACAACAGCGCCAGCACCTTGGTGCGCAGCTCGTCGTCGCGCTCGAACACGATGGTGCTGCGCCCGCCCTCGGTGAGCATCTCGGGCTTGATGTGGCGCGTCAACGGCAGGATCGTCTTCCCCTGGCGGATGCCGTAGGCCATGGCCAGGGCGTCGGAATTGCACGGGACCGGCAACATGTCGCGCTCCTGGAAGATCCCGCTCTGGGCGGCCAGCGCACGGCGCACGCCGCCGGTGGTCAGGCGCGGCAAGGCGTCGTCTTCGCGACGCCCGGCGTCCTGCACCGGCTGCAGGGTGACGCCACGTACGCAGGGCCAGGTGACGGCGTGCTCGACCACGTCGCCGATCTCGCCGTCGTTGAGGCCGCGGCAAACCGTCATCACAAGCGTGGTGGAGACGCCCGCCGCATCGAGATTCTCCAGCGCCTTGCGATGGATCTCGGCAAGCGCCGTGCCGCGGATCTGCTTGAGCACATCATCCTTCAGGCTGTCGAACTGGAGGTACACCTCGAAGCCCGGTCCGAGCTTGGCAAGCTCCCGCGCGAGCTGCGGGTCCTTGGCAAGCACAAGGCCGTTGGTGTTGACCATCAGGTGCTTGATGGAGCGCTTCCTGGCCGCCTGCAGGATCTCGAGGAACCGGGGATGCAGGGTGGGCTCCCCTCCCGATATCTGGAGCACGTCGAGCTCGCCCTCGTTCTTCACCAAGGCGTCGAGCATCGTCTCGATCTCTTCCATCGAGCGCTCGCCCTTGCGTTCGGGGCCGGACTCCGCGAAGCACACCTTGCAGCGCAGGTTGCAGGTCTCGTTGATCTCCAGGACCGCGAGGCAGGTATGCTGCTGGTGGTCGGGACAGAGCCCGCAGTCCCACGGGCAGCCGTGCTCCATGCGCGAGGAGAAGTTCGCCGGAAGCTCTGGGGCCTTGTTCCACACCTCGCGGCAGGAGCGGTACCAGGCGATGTCCTCGGAAAGGACGCCGCGCGAGAAGCCGTGCTCGGGGCACCAGCGCTCCAACAGGACCAGATCCTTCTCCCGGTCGAACAGCACCTTGGCCTCGACGGTGCGCAGGCACTGGGGGCAGACCGAGGACGTGGTGGAATAGAACTCGTGGGGACGTGTGCGTCTCATCGGGCGGATCTCCATGTCTTGACAATTTCCGTCGCGGCCCAGAAAAGCCCCGCGACGCACACCCACTGGATACCGGAAAGGCCCAGCGCCGTCCACGGCGCGGGCTTGAGGAACTCGACGCCCAGCCGCCAGCCCAGGTAGGCACCGGCCGCCAAGCGAAAGCGCAGGCCTTCCCGTTCGGGCAGGCGCAGGCGCGTCAGGAGCGCGGCGAGCCCGAGCACGAAGGCGATCTCATAGAGAGGAGCCGGATGGCGCGGGATCCCGTCGCCCAGGTCCACGCCCCAGGGAAGCGCGGTGGGAAGCCCGTAAGTTGCCTCGTGCAGGCCCGAGAGGAAGCAGCCCAGGCGCCCGATCGCGATGCCCACGAGCATCGGGAACCAGAAGTCGTCGCCCGTGGAGCGGTGCACGCCCTTGATCCGCTTGGCGATCTCCACCCCGATCCAGCCGCCCAGCAGGCCGCCCACCATCGACTGCCCGGGAAGGGTCACCACGCCCGCGTGCCACAGCGCGACCGGCTCCTGGATCCAGGCCACCAGCTTGTTGCCGGTGCCCGCCCCGAAGAGGCAGCCCACGATCACGGGAAAGCCCAGCGACTCGAGCTTCTCCGGGGAACTGCGCCGGGAGCGGCGCCAAAGCCATCCCCCGACGGCAAAGGCCAGGGTCTCAAGGATGAGGTGGACGAAATGGGCCTTCGAGGCCGACAAAGGAAAGAAATGGCTCACGCGAGAAGGCCAGGAATCAGGAACATGAGGCCTAAGGTACCAAAGTTGTCTCCTACCTCAACGGATCGGAGACAAGGCATGCCGCACAAGGCTACATTCGCGCCATGACCAGCTCCGGGGCCCAGCTCCTTCCCTTCGTTCTTTCGCTCTCGCTCTTCGACAGCGTCTCGACGGCCCAGCAGATCATCCTCTTCGTGCTCCTGCTGGCGACCGTCGCCCCCGTCCGCAACGCCGTATCGTTCCTGGTCGGCGTCAGCGGCACCTACTTCCTGTGCGGGCTGCTGGGATGCCTGCTCTTCCTGCCGCTGCAGGCGATCCTGCACGCCATCCCCTTCCTGCCCTCCCGCATGCCCGATTCCCGCTACTACCTGACGGAACTTTTGACAGGATTTGTCCTGATCGTCCTGGGGATCCGCTACTTCGCGCGCTTCCGGCACGCACCCTTCGTCGCGGACCCGCGATCCCGCCTCGGACGCCTCACCTCCCGCTTCCATTCCATCGGACCGCTGGGAGCCTTCGGGATCGGCAGCATCCTCTCCCTCTCCACCCTGCCCTTCTCGATCCCCTACTTCCTGGCCTTGGGGCGGATCGCCCGGCTTGAGACGGGCCTTGGCGGCATGGCCCCGTGGGTCCTGCTCTACAACCTGGGCTACGCCTCCCCGATGCTTGCCATCCTGGGAATCCACCAGTTCCGGAGGCATCGTCTCCACGCCGATTCCGTCGAGACCCTGCAGGAAAAGGCGCGTCTGCTGAATCTCCACCTCACCTCCTGGTCCCTGGTGGGAGTGGGCGCTTTCTCCGCCCTGGATGCCGGCAGCTTCTTCACGCTGGGGCACGCGCTGCTGCGGAACCGGATTCTCTAGCCGTCCCGTGTTTCCTGCGGCCTTGGGCGTGTTGAGGAGCACGTTCAACGCTTTGCCCGGCCCGAACCCCTCCGTGCGACTTTCCGGAGGTACACTTTGAGGATGAAACCGACGGTGTGGCTGCTGCTCGCAGGCCTGATCGCGGTCGCCGATGCCCAGGAATGGACGAGCCGCGACCTGCCGAACTTCCCCCTGAGGCGGGAAAGCAGCCACTTCTGCCTCTTCTGGAACGACACCGCACGCCTGAGCCTGCCTGCCGCCGACTCGGCCCTGACCTCGCTCGAGGCTTGGTGGGACTTCCAGATCGGCCAGAAGCGCTTCCCCGAACCGCTCGCGCAGCGCATCCCGCGGGTGCGCACCAGCGTGTTCCTGCTGGAAGACGGCTGGGCCTATGGCGGCATGGACGGCGGCCTTCCCGCCCTGTGGTTCGCTCCGGGAGCCCTCAAGGACGCATGGGCCGTGGGACACGAGTTCTCGCAGAGCCTTCAATCGGCCACCAACGGCTTCCAGGGAAGCCCCTACGCGAACTGGATATGGGCCAGCCACGCCAACTGGATGACCCACCAGCGCATGGACTCCATGACCAACTGCTCGGAGCTTTACACCCGGCAGACCCAGATCCACTACGGCAGCACCCGCAACCGCTTCTGCAACTGGCAGTTCTTGGAGTACCTGCGGGAGCGCCACGGGTACGGCCTGCTGGACAGCCTCTGGACCCGGTGGCCGGGAAGCCGCCCCGCCGCCGAGCAGGACTTCTTCGGCATGCTCATGGAGACGCTGGGGATCGGCACAGCACAACTTGGCGACCTGTGGGGAGACTTCGCCCTGCACATGGCGCGCGCCGACTTCCAGCGCGGCCCGACCTACCGGGCCGCCTGGGAATCCCGGCCCGAGGAATTCGAGCGGCTCCAGCGCATCGAGCTGGATGCCGTGGACACGGCCCGCGGGCGTTGGTCCGTCCCCTTCGAGATGGCCCCGCAGGCCTTCGGCTTCAACGTGGTCCCGCTCCACGATTTGACAGATTCCGTCAAACTCGAGTTCCGCGGACGCGGCCAGTCCGCCCGGCCCGCATGGAATCCCAAGCTGCGCCTGGATCCGGACACCCTCCCCGCCCCGGCCGGGGACTGGCGCTGGGGCATCGCCCTGGTCGACACCTCGGCAAGCCCGACCTTGGGCTTCCGCTACCTCGGCCCCTACTCCGGCAGCTCCGGCAGCACCCGCTTCAAGCCCGCCGCCGCCGAGAAGGCCTACCTGGTCGTGGCCGCCACGCCCGAGCGGATGCCGATGGTGAAGTGGGACCAGAGCTACCGCAGCCTCTATCGCTATCCGTGGATGGTGGAGATCTCCGGAGCCCGGCCCGAAGGCTGGCAGCGTGCCCGCCTGGATTCCCCCTCCGTGGCCGGACACCGGCATCCCAACGGCGGCGGCTTCGTGGCAAGCACCGCCACGGTCGATTCCACCGCCTGGGTGGGTCCGCAGGCCATGGTCCTGGAAACGGCCCAGGTGCTGGGCAAGGCGCGGATCGAGGATTTCGCGATCGTGAAGGGATTCGCCACGGTCCGCGACCAGGCCTGCGTCAAGGAACGCGCGCGTGTCTGGGGATCGGCAGTCCTGCGCGACCGCGCCGTACTTTCAGGCCATGCCGTCGCGACCCGAGGACTCTTCTCCGAATCGAGCCTCGTCGATGGCTTTTCCACCGTCACCACCTACGGGACCCGAATCTCGGGAGCAGCTCACCTAGGTGGGATCGCCCTGACCTTCGACTCCCCGAACCTCTCCGGCAAGGCGCAGGTGCTGGGCGATGCCGAGCTCTGGGGCGTCACGGCAAGCCAAGGCGTCTTCACGGGACTGGTGGATGCCTCCACCGTCACCGACCCCTTGCAGGGAGCGGGCCTGACCGCTGCGCCCGAGGAGGTCACCGAGCCGTTCCTCCCCCGCTGGACCGAGGCGATCGGGATCGCGCATCCCGAAACCCGAACGAGCCTCTCGCTTCGCCGAAACGGACAGATCCTGTCCATCGCGGGCATCCCCGCCTGTGCGACCCGCCTGGACATCCTGGATCCGCTGGGCAGGATCCTCGTCTCCGCCAAGCCCGGAACGGACGGGACCGTCCGCTTGGCCATGCCCGCACGGGGCCTCTTCACCGTGCTCCTGCGCACCGCACAGGGAAACGTCTCGACACGGGCGGTTGCTCCATGATCCCATCCCTCTTCGAGTACCTCGAGTACCGCGACTACCTGCGCGACCGCTACGAGGACCGCAAGCGCGCCAATCCCCGCTACTCCCTTCGCATGATGGGCAAGCGGATCGGCATCGATCCGGGCTATCTTCTCCATGTGATGCGCAAGGAGAACCACCTATCCCCGCGACTGGCCGAGAGCACCAGCGCCTACTTCGAGTTCTCGGAGCGGGAAAGCGCCTATTTCCTGGGCCTGGTCGGCTACGCCCGGGCCCGCAACGATGCCGAGGCCCGCGGTTTCTACGAACGTATCCAGTCCCTGCGCGCCCCTGCCGTGGCGACGCTCAGCAACGAGCAGTTCGAGTTCTACCGCGATTGGCGCCACGCCGCCGTGCTGGCCTCCCTCGAGACCCTCGAGTTCGGGGAACAGTACGGGAAGCTGGGTCGCCGCATGTCCCCGCCCCTCTCCGCCGCACGGGTACGTTCCTCGGTCACGCTTCTCGAGAAGCTGGGCCTGGCCCGCCGTAACGCCTCCGGCAACTGGGAACGGACCCACCGCAGCCTGAGCACCGGCGAGCACTCCACCCTCCTGATGCGCGAGTTCCACAAGGAGATGATCGACCAGGCCGCCCAATCGCTTTCCCGCGTGCCCCCGGAAGGGCGCGACGTCACCAGCCTCACCCTGCACATGCGCAAGGAAACCCTCGAGGACGTGCGCACCCTGCTGCGCCAGTGCCGCCAGGCCATCCTCCAGCGCGTGGCGATGGACCAGGATGCCGATATGGTCTTCCAGGCCAACTTCCAGGTGTTCCCGCTCACCCAGTGGGAACAGGAAGGATGAAGCGCCTTCTCTGCATGCTTCCGGCCCTCCTGTGGGGCTGTGCCGAGCAGGTCGCCGGTGGTGGTGGCGGCATCGAGACCGGCAACGCCCTGGCCATCCGGATCGTCGATTCGACAGGCGCCCCAGCCCGCGGCGCGAAGGTCCGCATGCTGCCGATCGGATACCGCGCGACTCCCGGGGACGAGACCCTGCCCGCTTCCGCCCATCTGGCCGTCGCCGACAGCCTGGGCTGGATCCGGGACACGCTCCCCTCCGAGAGCTACCGTCTCGAGGCAAGCCTGGGAAGCCTGGGAGCCTGGTGGAGCCTGGATCAGATGCCTGACGACCAGGACCGGGGGCCGATCCTCCTGCGCACGAAGGGAAGCATCCGCGGCAAGGCCCTGCTTCCGGCCGGCTCTTCCCGCGCCTGGATCCGCATCCCGGGTCGTCCCTCGGGAGTCTGGACCGACACCGCAGGAAACTTCCATCTGGATTCGCTACCTCCGGGAGACATCGAGATCGAAGCGGATTTCCTGCCCCTGACGGGAAGCGCGACCATCAAGCTTCTTCCCTCCACGCATCTGGACGTGGACATCGCACCGACCACCACGTCCTTGCACACCGACACGCTCTTCCTGGATGCGGCACAGGGTGGCACCCAAGCCGCGGTGACCGCATTCCCCCTCCTGATCCGGCTGGATTCCTCCTGGTTCCCCTTCGCCACGGCTCGACCCGACGGTGCGGACTTGCGCATCACCTGCAACGGACAGGTGCTGCCGATGGAGATCGAACGCTGGAATGCATCCCTTGGCAAGGCCGAGATCTGGGTGCGACTGGATGTCCCGGCGCGCGATTCGATCCCCCTCGTGCTGGAATGGGGCTCCAGCCAACCGAGCATCTCACGAGGCACCAGCGTCTTTCGAAGCGAAGACGGATTCCAAGCCGTGTGGCATCTGGCGGATGGACAGGACGCCAGCGGCCAGGTCGCCCCGCTGGCACTTTCCCACACCTCCGGCATCAACTCCGCCGTGGCTCAAGGAGTTCGCTTCTCCAGCGACAGCGCAAGCCAGGTTTCCTGGAACTGGGCAGGTGCCCGCACCGCCATGCAGTGCGACGCCTGGGTCCTTCCGCAGGGGACCGGCCTGAGCTTCGACGCCTTCCTCTCCGGAGGCGCCAAGGGGCCGCGCCTGCACCGTTCGGGTGACGAGGCAGGAGCCTGCTTCACCCTTCCCGGCACGATCCCTGGAGACACGTCAGGTTCGGTCGGAGCCTGCTCCCAACTTCCCCTCAACGACGGCCTGGCCCATCTGGTGACCGGCCAATGGGCGCGCGACACATTGTTCCTCTATGTCGACGGCATCCGGCAGGGCATCCAGCCCCTCAATGCCGCGGCCTTGGACTCCATGCCGCTCTACCTGGGGCGGCATCCAGACGGGATGGGCTCTTTCACCGGCTGGCTCGATGAGGTGCGCATCCAGAACACCGCGCGCTCCAGCGACTGGATCCGGCTGTCTTGGGCAACGCAACGCACGGGATCGACCTTGCTGCGTCGACGGGTACCCTAGAGCAGGAGCAGCTGGCTCACCGGTCCGAAGCTCTTGCGGTGCTCCCGGCAAGGGCCGTGGACCCGCAGGGCTTCCTGGTGTTCCGGGGTGGGATAGCCCATGTGCCGGACGAATCCGTAGCAGGGGAACTCCCGATCCAGCTCGAGCATGTACCGGTCGCGCGCCACCTTGGCAAGGATGGAAGCGGCACCGATCTCGGCGACCTTGAGATCGCCCTTCACGATGGAGCGTTGGGGAAGGGCAAAGCGGGGAAGCGGACGGTTGCCGTCCACCGCCACCGAAGCGAACCGGCCCTCGATCTGATCCAGGGCACGCCGCATGGCAAGCAGGCTGGCCTGCAGGATGTTGATGCAATCGATCTCTTCGGCAGTGGCCCATCCGATGGCCCACGCCAATGCATGCTCCTGGATGGGCTCAAACAAGGCTTCCCGCTTGGCAGCGGAGAGCTTCTTGGAATCAGTGATGCCGGGAATGGGACGGGACGGATCCAAGACCACCGCGGCAGCCGTCACGGGACCCGCAAGAGGACCGCGACCGGCTTCATCCACGCCGGCCACGGGCAGGGGCAACCCCAGGAGTAGTTCGTTCACACCATCAATTTAGCCAAATCGACGGCCACGCGGTCCACGATGAAGTTGTCCACCTGGTACTTGCCTTGATCGATCATCAACTGGATCTGGTCAAGGCGCGCCATGCGGTTCTTCTCGTAGTCGGTCAGCTCGCCCTTGCCCTTGAGCGCATCCTCTTCCTTCTTGCGAAGTTCATGGAGCGTCTTCTGCTGATCGGCCAGGATCTTGTCGCGCTGCACAGGATCCAAAGGCGGTTGACTCTTCCCTTGGCTCTCTGCCGCGCCTTGCTCGGCGTGTCCTTCCGTAGCCCGGTTCTGCCGAGCCAACAGATCGGCCATGAGCTTGCCCTGGCTGGACAGCTCAACCGTATCGGCGTCCTTGTTCCCGTCGTTCTGGGTGCTGCGGATCTCAGGTCGGTACTTGCCTTCCAGCGAGTTCGCAGTCCTTCGGACCGGCGTGGAAGAGGGCGTCATCGAGCCCGCACCGACAGATGATGCCTTGCCTGCGTCCATGATCGCCTCCTTTCCTCGGATCCCTTCCAGCATCATTGCCGGAACGTCTCCAATAGTGGTATCGGCAGCTTCCTGCAGGATCTTTAGGACTTTTTTCAGGAATCCACGAAAAAATCCCCCGGAAGCAGTCCGGGGGATCCAGACCTCGACACCAGCACCCTTATTCGGCGGCAAAGACCGCCGGGGATCGGCGCGCCAGGACCAGCAACTCGTCCAGGAAAGCACCCACCTCCGCGACGAACTCGCGGGCCGGAGCCTCCTCGGCGAGGACTCCGGGATCGGTGAGCTGTGCGTCCAGGGCGGGAAGTCCGGCAACCTGGGCTTGACGGGAACGGTAGGTTTCGATGTCCTGTAGCAGGGTCCTGTCCTCTGTCCCGTTGGCCAAGGTTCCCGAGCGCAGCGCTTGCTGAAGCGCCAAGCGAGCCAGGTAGACGGCATCTCCCCAGAACCGGTGCGACAGTTGGGTGCGCGCATGCAGGAAGTGACGCTCGGCGGTGTAGAGCCACTCGTCGACCAGATCCACGCTCACCGGGGAATGAGCTCCCATGCCGGGACGTGCGTCGAAGTCGGACTCGAAGTCCCAGTCGCGGTAGAAGCTCGGATCCTCCTCGTAGCTCGGGATCTCCTCGAAACGCGCAAGGGCCTTGGCCAGCTTTTCGGGCGCCAGCTTCCAGAGGAAGTCACCCAAGCTCTTGGTTCCGCCCTTTTCCTTGTAGAGGCGCAGGATTTCAAGCACCGCATCAGGAGCGTGCTTTGCCGCCACGCGCACCGAACGGCGCGCCATGCGGTTCACGCCGTCCTGGGCGCCTCCGCCCACCAGGACCTGGAAATACGGCGCGGCATGCCCTCCAAAGCTTCTTGCCATGCCGTGGAAGCCAAGCTCGGCAATGTGGTGATGACCGCAGGAATTGGTGCAACCCGAGATGCGGATGCGCCCGGGTACATCGAGCTCGGGATGCTTGTCCAGGGCCCGCGTGATGGCCGAGGCAAGCCCCTTGGAGCTGGTGAGCGAGAGGGCGCAGGTGGTGCGTCCGGGGCAAGCCACGGGATTTGAGACCTCGAAGAAGCGGTGATCGGAGAGTCCCAGCTCGCGCAGCCCCTTCCAGAGCTTGGCCAGGTTCTTCGCCTCCACGCCGACGATCCAGAGGTTCTGCTCCACCGTGGTGCGCAACGTGCCGTCCCCGAAGGTGGAGGCGAGATCGGCCACCGCCTTGGCCGTCGCGGCCGGCAGGTCGCCCAGGTCCACCCGCACCGCCACCGAGAAGCAACCGTCGATCTGGGGATGCACGGAGCCAGCGATCCAGGCGGCCGGAACACCCTTGGGGGCGACCAGGACCTCGGTCGCCACGGACTTGGGCAGCGCCAGGTTCAGACGCTGGGAATCCAGCAGGAACTGGTCCGCCCAGCTCGAGGCCTCAAGCTCCGCCAGATGCCTACGGAACTCCTCGCGGAAGCGCTCGATGCCCCAACGCTCCTTCACGAACTTGAGACGGGCCTTGGCCCGGACCTTGCGGTTGCCGTGGTCGTTGTGGATGCGCACCAGCGCAAGACCGGCAAGCACGACCTTCTCCACGGGCAGGAACTCCTCCACCACCTCGGCTCCGATCGGCAGGGCGCCCAAGCCTCCGCCTGCGCTCAGGCGAAAGCCAAGTCGCCCCTTCTGCTTGACGGCCACGAAGCCCGCATCGTGCATGAAGGACAGGGCGCGATCGGCCTTGGATCCGGAGACCGAGAACTTGAACTTGCGCGGCAGGTTCTGGGACAAGGGGTTGAGCAGGAAGAAGCGGAAGAGCGCATCGGCGACCGGACGCACGTCGAAGACCTGGTCAGCGGATAGGCCCGCCAACGGATCGACCGTCACGGCACGCACCGTGTTGCCGCATCCCTCGCGGCCTGTCAAGCCGTGGTCGGCCAGCTCGTCCAGCAGATCCGGACTCTTGGCTCGCGGGATGTAATGGATCTGGATGGCCTGGCGCGTGGTGATGTGCAGGATGCCGTGGCCGTACTTGACGCTGGCATCGGCCAAGGCGCGGAACTGGCTCGCCGAGACGATGCCGTCCTGGATCTTGACGCGCAGCATGTGGACGCCCGGCTGGATCTGCCCGTACATGCCCGCCAGGAGGCGGCGCCGACGGAACTGGGCCGACGTGACCACGCCCGCCTCCAGATCCTCCACCCAACGGCGGTAGTCGGCCAAGTCTTCCAGGATCTCCCGTGTCTTTTCGACGATCGTCACGCTCATGGTCTCAGACTCCTTCGCATTTGAATCCGATAGGTAGGATAGGAATAAAGACTGGAGAAATCCACTCCGGATCGGAAATCAGAACGACTGGGAAAGCAGGATGTCGTGGCGCCAACCCATCTTCAGCACAACATCGTTCAGGGGACGGCTGAGATGGTAGTTCCAGTAGGAGCCTGCCCGCTTCCAGCTGGCCTGCAGAGCCGGAACCCAGACATCGGCTTGGCTCCTCCCGCCTGCCACCTCCAGATCCCCGAGACCGCCCGTCCAAAGCGCTGCGAGATGTCCGGTGCGCTCGATCCGGTGCCAGCCCAGCTCCGGAGCGATGCGGAAGGAGCGCCAAAAGACGGCCCATTGGCCTGTGATCCCCAACCGCGTCACTGTCGAGGCACCTGCCGGCGCCGAACCGCCTCCCAAGGCCACAAGCCATGTGGTGTCCGAGCCCCGAAGCCCGGTCTCGTCCCCGTCCAGATGCGCATATTCGATCGTCAGCCGAGGTTGGCCCGTCGACCAGGCAGACAAGGGTTCCAGTTGCCACGAAGCCGACCAGGAGGTCCGTTCCAGGCTCGATCCGCGCAGTTCCTCCAGACGCACCGTCTCGAGACGTTCGCGCCCCGACTCCCAGCGCACCTGGCCGTCCAGGGAAAGGCCGGCAAGGCATCCTTGGAGCTGGGCGCCGGCAAAGCCGATGCGCCCGAACTGACGCCACCGCGCAACGTCTCCACGCGGATCCAGCGTCCGCCAACCTCCCCAGACCTGCCCCTGCAGGCTGTCGATCCTCCAACCGACACGGGCATCCCAGGTACGCCGCAGGCTGCCGGCTTCGAGGCTGTCGCTCCATGCGGAGACAAGCGTATCCTGTCGCGCCTGGACACCGGCCTCGCGCCAGCCCACGCCCAGATCGAGACGGAACACAGACCCCAGCCGCAAGCCGCTGCGCAGCGAGGTCTCGCCGATGCTCCAGGCCGGGATCCAGGCTTCGACTCCCAGGCTGGCCCAATGCTTCGGGCTGAAAGGGTAGAGCAGGTCCCAGGCGCCGCCGAAGCGGATGCCCGAGGGAGACTCGTAGGTCTCGCGATGGCCGTTCGAGGCCGTCGCCGCCAACCCCTCGCGCAGGTCGTAGGCATCGAAACCCAGCAGCCCCCCCCCCGGCACCGGCACCAGCGTCTCGGTCCAGAAGGCGGTGTGCTCCTGCGTGGAGTTCAGCGAATCGGTGCGGACCTTGTCGGTCCAGGTGCGGATTCCCATCGAGGTGATCGCCACCGCCTGGGTGGCCAGGTCCAGCAGCGGGCGCTCCGGCGGTGCCATGCCCGCAAGCCCCAGCCCCGGACGCCAGTGCGCCTGGACGTTGTCCATCGCCGGGAAGAGCCAGGCGGGGCCGGGATCGGTGACGTCCCCGGCCGCAAGCCCCGCCGTCGCGAGCGAAAGGATGGAGAGTGCCCAGCGCTTGTCCAAGTGATCAGCTCCTTGCCGGCCTCCCGGGCCTTTGGCGGATTCTCGAGAAGGACGGAATCTGTCAAACTATGCAGGTCGGCTCAGAGCGAGAGGTTGCCCTCGATGCCGAAGCTGAAGAAGAGTCCCGTGCCGTTGGCGAACAGAGGGGAGAGGCGCGAGTACACGGGCGACTTGCTTCCCTTGGTCGGGTCGTTCGGATCGATGTAGTCGCGCTCGGGCTGCCAGCCGCGCTGACGGGCGTTGCCCGCCCCGAAGTACTTGGCCCAGCCGCCGGTGAAGTCCGCGAAGATGTTCTGCACCTCGAAGTAGAAACGGAAGGCCTTGAACGGGGGGATGGTCGAGTTCAGGTCCAGCTGCACGCGGGCATCGGTGCGGAACAGGTCCTGAAGGTCGGGAATGGACTGCGACAGATCGTCCTGGTAGATGGCCACGGTGCGGGCCGAGGTATCCTGGACGAAGCGGTAATACGGCTTTCCGATCGAGGCGGAATGGCTCAGGAGCAGAGAAAGCAGGGTGTCGCTGCGGGGATGGATGCGGATGAGGGTCTGGATGTCGGCAAGTCGGTTGGCCTCCCAGGGAAGGGTGCGGCCCGAAAGCTCGTACTCACCCTGGACATGGGAGGCGTTCACCTGCAACTGCACCGTGTGGAAGGCGCGCCAGTCGAGCTCACCCGTCACGCCCACGACGCTTGCCGAGACGCCGGTCTCCTGCTGCGGCACATGCCACCACATCTCCGGGTGCGGAAGGGCGGCGTCCTCCAGCTGCCGGAAATAGGCCGCCGTGGAAAGGTTGAGGCTGCCCGGCAGGGAACGTCCCGCCCCCACCTTGACCTCCATCGAGGTGGTGCGCGCATTGGCAAGCACTCCCAGCGTCTTGGCCCGGGCGAATTCCTCCTGGCGCAGGCTCGCGTTGCCTTCCAATCCAAAGCCCGCGACCGGACCCGACCAGGAAAGCGAAGCCTCGGGGGACACGTCGAGGTCCGAGATCCACAAGGCTCCCGCCGAGAGACCCAAGGTCCCGCCGGCGACAGGCAGGCGCAGGCGCGCCGCGCCGCGCGCCGTCTGGTAGGAAAAGTCCTGCTTGAAGCGGCGGGTAGTGAAGCTCGATCCGTTCACGATCTGCTCGTTGGACAGGTTCTGTCCGCGCTCGCGGGAGTCGTCGATCAGATGGAAGACGCCCAGGATCTCGGGCTCACCACCGAACAGGGAGTCGGCGGGACGCCAGGTCAGGCCGGCCCGGTCGTCGGTCTTGACCTTGCGCAAGGCCGACCAGTACGCGCTGTCGAAGGCGTTGCTTCCCACGTGGCCGGGATCGCTCTCGTAGTACTTGCCGCGCAGGTAGCCCGAGGTGTCGCCGTAGACCTCTTCCGAGGCAGTGTACACACGGCCGGCATAGCTCTGCCAGAAGCCACTGGGTAGGTCGCCCTCGGTCTGTCCGAACACCACCAGGTCCTGGGCGTTGCCCTTGGTGATGGTCACGGGATTCTCCTTGCCCGTGGTTCCCACATAAAGATCGAACTGGTGGTCGTCCGACGCCGCCATCGCATTGAAGGAGGCCGTCATGGCCCCGACCGGCACGACGACCCGCGCGAAGCCATCGAAGGCAGACAGGTCGAAGTTGGTATTCTTGAGCTTGGAGGTGTCGCGGCCCGAGGCACTCTTGCCATCTGTCAAGACGCCCGAGAAGAAGCGGTCGCCCAGATGCTTGAGCAGGGTCGGATCGAGCCAGCGGCCGCTTGCCACCAACGACGAGGAACCGGCCAGAGGCGTGGCGATGTCGAATTCACGGTTGGTGAGACCCATCGAGATGGTGCCGTCGAAACGGTCGGTCGGCGGGACCAGCGGCTGGTACTGGATGGCAGAGGCCAAGCCCTGCTCCAGCGGTCCCTTGGACGGATCGTGCTCGATCTTGATGGACTGGAGCACGCGCGGCGAGAGGACGCTGGTGTTGCCGGGGAAGGAGAAGTCGAGGTGGCGCAGGTTGGGGATGGCAAACGGTCCCAGCAGATGGACCACGTCGGCGGAACGCGACCCGTACACCGAGACCTCGCTCGAGAACTCGCGCGTCCCGCTCACGCCCGGCAGGGTGCGCAGGTGCTCCTGGAGATCGAAGCGCATGCCCGCGATCTCCTCGATACCGGCAATGGTGCTGGGGACCTTGGTCCTGCGCACTCCGCTCCCGGCCACGGTGCGGTCGTCCAGGCGGGAACCCAACGGCTCGATGGTCACCGAGACGTCCAGCAGGTCGCCCACCTGGGATAGCTGGAGGGTATTGGAGCGGTAGCCGCTCTTGCGCAGCGTCAGTTCCTGGCGGCGAGGCACCTTGAGCATGAAGCGTCCCTGATCGTCGCTGCCTCCCAGGAACTGGGAGTCGGGATCGAAGAAGCTCACCTTGGGCACCGGCATGTCGGACTGGGCGTCCACCACCACGCCGACCACGTCGAGCGCCTGGGCACGAACCAGCCCCGACAGGGCCAGGAAAAGAATGCTGGAAAGAGTGGCCAGGCGCATCAGACGAAGGTGCTCCAACCGAGCTCATCCGAGCTCTCGCCGTACTGGATGGCCTGGATGGCCGCCTGCAGCCGCTGGGCCAGAGGGCCGGTCTCGCCGTTGCCCACCACGAGGTTCTCGCCCTTGTAAGCAAGCTCCCCGACCGGCGAGATCACGGCCGCTGTACCAGTGCCGAAGACCTCGACCAGAAGTCCTTCGTTGCGCGCCTTGACGATCTCAGTCATCGAGATGCGACGCTCCACGGCGTTGATGCCCCAGTGGCGCAGGATCTCAAGCACCGCCTTGCGGGTCGATCCACCCAGGATGGTGCCGTTGAGGGACGGGGTCACCACCTCGTCGCCGATCTGGAAGAACACGTTCATGGTGCCGACTTCCTCGACCCACTCGTGCTCGATGGCGTCCAGCCACAGGACCTGGTCGTAACCCTTCTTCTTGGCCTCGTAGCCCGCCGCCATGCTGGCCGCATAGTTGGCGCCCGACTTGGTCGCGCCCAGGCCTCCCGGGGCGGCGCGGACCATCGTGTCCTCCACCCAGATGCGCACCGGGGCCAGGCCCTTGGAGTAGTAGCTGCCGACCGGGGAAAGGAGGATGAAGAAGAGCGCCTCGGAGGCCGGGCGGATGCCCAGGAAGCTCTCGGTGCCAATGAGGGTGGGCCGGATGTAGAGGGAGCAGCCGCGAGTGTGAGGGATCCAATCGCGCTCGACTTCGAGCAGGGCCTTCACACCATCCATAAACACCTCGTCGGGAGGCTGAGGCAGGCAGAGGCGAGCCGCTCCCCCACGCATGCGGTTGGCCAGGAACGGAAGGTGCAGGAGGCGATCCTTGCCATCCACGCCGTGGAAGGCCTTCATGCCTTCGAACAGGGCCTGGCCGTAGTGCAACACGCAGGCGCCCAGATCCAATGGAACCGGCGCACGGGGAACGACCCGGGCATCGTGCCAGCCCTTCTCCTCGCTCCAGTTGCACAGGAAGGCGTGGTCGGTGAAATACTTGCCGAAGCCGAGGATGGAATCTTCGGGCTTTGCGGAAGGATTGGCGGTGCGTTCGATGCGAATGTCCATGAATGTCTCCTGATCCCTCACGATAGAAAATGGATGCCGAGCGGGTCTGTCACGACTTTGTCAGGATCGCCTCAAGGATTGGCGTCCCATCCGATCCAGGCGGCCAGGGCGAAGGGCCAGATCCGCCACAGCGGATAGGCCGCGACCGCCGCGTAGGCCAGCACGCGCAGGACGCAATGCCACCAGCGAGGAAGCGTTCCCCGAGACGTGCCGAAGAAGCCCAGAATCTCGAAGCCCAGCGCAATGAGCAGGACCACGGCGGTCAGGATCGCGAAGATCCAGAAACCGCTGGTCTGGGCGAACTCGGGCTTCCAGTGGTAGGTCCAGGCAAAGCCCAGCGCAAAGATCGATTCGAGCAGAAGGAGGTACATGCCTCCCAGCGACCAGGCCATCAATCAACCTCCCCGATGGCCCCGGCGTCCGTGCCAGCGAAGGCCTCGGCAACCAGCCCCAAGCGAGTCCGGACGGACTGGGCCACGGCTTCGAGCCACTCGAGGGGCATCGGGCGGCACCCGGCCTTGGCCGTCTGCCGCGCCACGGTGTGAATCTGCACCGACAGGATCGGCCCCGCCGCCGCAACCCTCCCCAGCCGTTCGAGCCAAGCGTCGAGCTCCCCCTGGTCGGGTTCCAGATCTCCGTAGCGGTAGAACAGGGTCTGGATGCGCAGCGGCACATGGGCGGCGGCCCACTTCAGGTTCGCCTCGATCCGGTCCAACGAGACGCGCGAGGCGTTGACTTGCTCATAGAAGGCTTCGGTGCCGGCATCGAGCTTGCCCCACACCTCGCCATCCTGCCCGCACAACTGCTCAAGCCCCGCCTGCACCTTGGACTTGTCCAGCAGGGTGGCGTTGGAGATGAGCACCAGCTTGAAGGCGGCGCGCCCCGCCTCCTTGCGTTCTTGCTGGAGCCTTGCCAAGGCGGTGCACACCTCGGGAAAGGACGGATCCATGGTGGATTCGCCGTCGCCCGAGAGCGCCACATCGTTGAGACGCAGATGCTCCGGGGCCACGCCTGGATAGAGGCTGGCGAGGCGATCCCGCTCCCAACCGTCCAGCAAACGGACGAGCTCCGCCACGACCCGTGCCGGATCGGAAGCCACGCGCCCGCGCTTGATGCGACGGTCGACCTGGCAGTACGGGCAGTCGAAGTTGCAGGCCTTGTCGACGTTGAGGTTCACGCCCAGGGAGATCCCCCCGGCCCGACGCGACAGCACCGGATAGGCGTGGACAAGGTCTGCGAACTGATGCGGATGATGGCTGTGGGCCCGGGTCAGCGCGTGATCGTCCATGCTTCAAAGATAGGTCCCCGCCCCCGTGCCCGAACAGCCTTGCCGGGCATCCCGGCATGATTTGCTGAAATGTCAGATCCTGTCAAACCCGAAGCTACAGGCCGGCGACCAGGCGCTGCGGCTCGGGCTCGCCCAGAGACACGGCGTCGCCCTGCCACTGGAGCGGTCGCGAAAAGGCCCCGATCCTTGCGGACCGGGGCCTTCTTGACGGAAATCGTCAGGATCAGTCGACCTTCCAGGTGACGCCGCCCGAGAGGAGCTTCTGCAGGTCGGGCTTGCGCTTTTCCTTGGCCGAAGCGATCTGGGCGTCCATCATGTCGCTGTAGACGGGGGCCTCGACCCGGCGGAAAATACCCAGCGGGACCGGCATCTCAGGGTGCGTGAAGCGCGACAGCGCATAAGCCAGCGAACCGGTGGATTCGGCCGCATTGTGCACCAGGGCCTTGCCCTCCTCGCCTTCGGCGATCTCTGCAGTCGACAGCGTGCCGAAGCCCGACTGGACGATGGCCTTGGTGCCACCGGCGTAGGTCATGGGCTTGCCGTCTTCCAGGTAGATGACCTTCTCCTTGCGGTTGGCCGTCGAGTAGAAGTCGTCGTGCACCTTGTCGTTGAAGATCACGCAGTTCTGGAGGATCTCGACGAAGGCCGTGCCACGGTGCGCCGCAGCGGCCTCCAGCACGGAGGTCAGGTGCTTCACGTCGTTGTCCGCGGTGCGGGCCACAAAGGTGGCCCCCGAACCCAGCGCAAGCGCGATGGGGTTGGCCGGGATGTCGATGTTGCCCATCGGCGAGGTCTTGGTCTTGAGGCCCAGATCCGAGGTCGGCGAGAACTGGCCCTTGGTCAGTCCGTAGATCTCGTTGTTGAACATCATGATCTTGATGTCGATGTTGCGACGCATGGCGTGCATCGTGTGGTTGCCTCCGATCGAGAGCGCATCGCCGTCACCGGTGATCACCCAGACCGAGAGCTCGGGATTGGCGGCCTTCACCCCGGTGGCCACGGCGCAAGCGCGTCCGTGGATGGTGTGGAACCCGAACGTGTCCATGTAGTACGGGAAGCGGCTCGAGCATCCGATGCCGGAGATGACCGCGATGTTCTCCTTCTTCACGCCGATCTTGGGAAGCACCGTCTGGAGCGCGGCCAGGATCGAGTAGTCGCCGCAACCGGGGCACCACTTCACCTGCTGGTCGGACTGGAAGTCCTTGCGGGTATAGACCGGGGTAGTGACAGGGTTTTCGGCGATCATCAGCGGGCCTCCTTGAGGAACGCGTGGATTTCAGTGAGCAGTTCGGAGACCTTGAAGGGCTTGCCCTTGATCTTGTTGATGCCGACCATGGGAAGTCCCAACTGGCCCATGAGATGCTGGCGGAGCTGGCCCATGTTGAGCTCGGGCACCACGATCTTCTTGTAGCGCGCCAGGACCTCGCCCAGATCCTTGGGCAGGGGGTTGATCCATCGCAGGTGGATGTGGGCGACCTTGGTGCCCTCCTCGAGCAGCGCGTCGACCGCGGACGAGACCGAACCGTAGGTACCACCCCAGCTGACCAGCACAAGGTCGGCGTCGGCATCGCCCTCGATCCTGGTGAGCGGGGTCACGTCGGCGATCTTGGCGACCTTGTCGTGACGCTCATGGGTCATGACCTGGTGGTTGTCAGCGTCGTGCGAGACGTTGCCGGTGACCGACTGCTTCTCCAGGCCGCCGATGCGGTGCTCCAGGCCCGGGGTGCCGGGAATGGCCCAGGGGCGGGCGCCGCGCTCGTCGCGCAGGTAGGGCTTGAAGGTGGCCGGATCGGTGTGCAGGCGGGTCTTGATCGTCGGGAGCTTGGAAGCATCCGGGATCAGCCAGGGCTCGGCACCGTTGGCGATGTAGCCGTCGGTCAAGAGGATGACCGGGGTCATCGACTCCAGCGCCACCTTGGCAGCCTCGAGGGCGGCCCAGAAGCAGTCCCCCGGAGTGGACGCGGCGATCACCGGGACCGGCGAGTCGCCGTTGCGGCCGGAGAGGGCCTGCAGCAGGTCGGACTGCTCGGTCTTAGTGGGCAGTCCGGTGGACGGGCCGCCGCGCTGGACGTTCACGATCACGACCGGCAACTCGGCCATCAGCGCGAGGTTGATCGCCTCGGCCTTGAGGCACAGGCCCGGGCCCGAGGTGGTGGTCACCGCGAAGCTGCCGGCAAACGAGGCGCCGATCGCCGAGGCGATGCCTGCGATCTCGTCCTCGGCCTGGAAGGTGCGGATATCGAACTGCTTGTTGACCGTCATCTCCTGAAGGATGTCGGTCGCCGGAGTGATCGGATAGCTTCCCAGGAAGGTCTCGCGTCCGGAGAGCTGGCCCGCTGCGATCAGGCCCAGGGCGGTGGCCTCGTTCCCTGAGATGCGACGGTAGGTGCCCGGCGCGGCGGGAGCTTTGGTCACGCGGAAGTTCGAGGGGAAGAGTTCGACCGTCTCGCAGTAGTTGTAGCCGGCGGTCAGGGCCAGGACATTTGCCTTGGCGATATCGGGGGCCTTGGCGGCGAACTTCTTCTCGATCCAGGTGAGGGTCGCGTCGCAGGAACGGTCGTACAGCCAGTACATCATGCCTAGCGTGTAGAAGTTCTTGCAGCGGGCGGCGTTCTTGCTGGAGATCCCGGCCTCGGCCACAGCCTTGGTGGTCAGGTCGGTGATGTTCACCTTGATGACGCGGTAGTCGCCAAGGGTCCCGTCCTCGAGGGGATTGGCCTTGTAGCCGGCCTTCTCGAGATCCTTTTCACCGAAGCCTTCAAGATCGACCAGGAGGATCCCCCCCTTGTGCAGGTCGGCCAGGTTGACCTTGAGCGCAGCGGCGTTCATGGCGATCAGGACGTCGATCTCGTCGCCCGGGGTCTTCACGTCCAGGGACGCGAAGTGCAGCTGGAACGCCGAGACGCCCGCGACGGTTCCGGCAGGAGCGCGGATCTCAGACGGATAGTCCGGAAGGGTGGCGATGTCGTTGCCCAGGAAGGCGGCGGAATCCGTGAACTGGGTTCCTGTCAGCTGCATGCCGTCACCGGAGTCACCGGCAAAACGGATGACTACGCTTTCGACTTCCACCACCTTCTGGGGCTGTGCATCGACGGAGGCTGTCTCGTGCATCTCTTCTCCTGTCATGGTCCGGTGTTTTCAGATCTTTGGGTCCGGATCGGTGCCTTAATTTTACAACCTTGTGCGGCCTGCGACCACGAAATTGCGAACCCGTCACAAACGCCTTGCACTTTTCGCAGGCCAGCCCCGCTGCGGCCCCCTCCCAACGGATTGTGCGTCAATTACTTTGGAGCCAGGGAGGTGCTTGTGGACTGGATGCACGCATTGGGGATCGATCTCTTGGGAAATCTCGCAAAGGCCCATGTGAAAGAAATTGCCTTCGCCATGGCCACGGCCTTTTCCGTGGTCGTCTCGGGGCCCATCAACCAGCTGGTGGTGCGCTTTGCCGGCCGCTGGCACTTCCTGCTGCGCACGGGCCTCTACACGGTCCTGTTCGTGGTCTGGTACCCCATGCTCTCGTTCGCCTCCGAGAAGTTCGCGCGCTACGTGCTGGCCGACCAGAAGCCCCCCACCCTGCTTTTCCTGAGCGTGACGGCCTTCTTCGCCTTCGGATTGTGGGCCGAGAGCCAGCGATTGCGTTAAAAGCGCCCCGATCACGTATCTTGCTCCCGTGAACAAAGAACTGGACCGATCCTCCTTGCCGGAACTCCTGGCCCCGGCAGGCAGCTGGGAATGCGCCCGCGCCGCGGTGGCAAACGGCGCCGACGCCATCTACTTCGGGCTGGAGCGGCACAATGCCCGCATCCGGGCCGACAACTTCCAGAGCCGGGAACTTCCCGACCTGATGCGCTGGCTCCACGAGGAGGGCGTGCGCGGCTACCTGACCATGAACACCCTTGTGTTCCAGGACGAGCTGGAGGAGCTGCGCGAGTGGGTCGAGATGGCCGCCCGCGCCGGCGTCGATGCCCTGATCGTGCAGGATGTGGGCCTGTGCCACCTGATCCGCGAGATCTCGCCCGATCTTCCCATCCACGGCAGCACCCAGATGACCCTGACCTCCGCGGCAGGGGTGGAGGCGGCCGCGAGCCTTGGCTGCAGTGTCGCCGTGCTCTCCCGCGAATGCACCGCCAAGGAGATCGAAGCGATCCACGCCAAGGTCGACGTCCCCCTGGAGGTCTTCGTCCACGGAGCCCTTTGCGTGGCCTACTCGGGACAATGCCTGACCTCCGAGGCCCTGGGCGGGCGCTCGGCCAACCGCGGCGTCTGCGCCCAGGCCTGCCGCATGCCCTACGACCTCGAGGCCGACGGGGAACCCGTGGACCTCGACGGCCGCAGGTACCTGCTCTCGCCGCAGGACCTGATGGGCCTTCCCGTGCTGCCTGCCCTGGTGGCGGCCGGCGTCTCGAGCCTGAAGATCGAAGGGCGCCTCAAGACCCCCGAGTACGTCGCGGCCGTGACCCGCACCTACCGCGAAGCCCTGGAGCGCATGCGGACCCCGAGCACCGAGTGGGAGGTCTCGCCCGAGGACCGCTACCGCCTGGAGATGACCTTCTCGCGCGGCTTCCACACCGGCTGGATCGAAGGCGTCGACAACCAGGCCCTGGTCCACGCCGTGCATCCCAAGAAGCGCGGCCAGCGCCTGGGGACCGTGGTCGCCACCCAGGACGGCTACGTGATCGCGGACCTGACAAATCCTGTCAAACCCGGGGACGGCGTCGTGTTCGACGCGGGGAATCCCGAGGACAAGGAGGAGGGCGGACGCGTCTGGGAAGTGCTGCAGGACGGCGAGTTCACTCGGCTGGGATTCGAGCGCGGCAAGATCCGCTACTACCGCATCGAGGCGGGCCAGACGATCTGGAAGACCTCGGACCACGCCCTGGAGAAGGAGCTGCGCCAGTCCATCGAGGCGCGCTCCCCGTTCCGCCAGGAGATCCGGGCTCGCGTCGAGGGATCCGAGGGCACTCCCCTCTCCCTGATCCTGACCGACGCCGCCGGGAACCAGGGCCGTTGTCGCTCGGAGATCCTGCTCCAGCCCGGCCGCACCCGCACCTTCACCCCGGAGTTCCTGCACGAGCAGCTCGGTCGCCTGGGCGACACCGTCTTCACCCTGGGACGCCTGGAGCTGGAGCTGGGCGAAGGGCTCTTCCTGCCGCTTGGCGAGCTCAACCGCGTGCGTCGCGAGGCGGCCTTGGACCTCGTGAAGAACCGCGGCACCTCGGTCGCCTGGACCGTACGCGAGCGCGGACCGGCTCCGTCCGAGATCCCGCTCGAACGCCCTGTCCCGCAAGTGCCTCGCCTTTCCCTGACGGTCCGCAACCTCGCCCAGCTGGAGGTCGCCTCCACCATCGGTGTGGATCGCATCTATTGCGAGCTCGAGGACCCCAAGCGCTTCGCGGAGGCCTCGCAGCTCTTTGCCAAGGCCGGCAAGGGCGAGCTCTTCCTGGTGCCCCCGCGCATCCACAAGGAAGGCGAGGACTGGATCCTGCGCCAGTGCGCCACCGCCCAGGCCGATGGCTGGCTGGTGCGAAACCACGACCAGGCCCGCTTCTTCGGATCTTCCCGCAAAGCCGGCGACTTCTGCTTCAACGTGGCCAACTCCCGCTCGGCCGCCTGGCTGATGGAGCGCCTTGACCTCGAGACCGTCACCGCCTCGGCGGACCTCAACGTCTCGCAGCTGACCGCGATGCTGGCGGCGGGGAATCCCCACTGGTACGAGATCGTGCTGCACCAGCACATGCCCATGTTCCACATGGAGCACTGCGTGTTCTGCGCCTTCCTGACCGACGGCAAGGACTTCCGCGACTGCGGCCGCCCCTGCGAGACCAAGGAGGTGCGCGTGGTGGACCACCTGGGCGCGCGCCACATGATCAAGGCCGATGCCGGCTGCCGCAACACCGTCTTCAACGCCCGCGCCCAGACAGGCGCCGAGTTCGCCGACGCCCTTCTCGGCGCCGGCGTGCGCCACTTCCGGATCGACGTCCTGGACGAGCCTCCGCGCGATCTGGACATCCTGGTTCAACGCTACCGCGACCTGCTCGAAGGCCGCCTGCAAGGAGAATCGCTATGGAAGGAATTGAAGCTCGTGAACCAGTTGGGCGTCACCCGCGGAACCCTCGTCTCGTGAAGGCCCTTGCCTGCCTGGGCCTGGCCGCCGTGACGCTCCTTTCGGCCTGCCGCAAGGATCCCAGCGACGAGGTCACCAGCGGACTCTCCGGCAAGGCCGAACCGGGCTGGAACTTCTCCACCCCCAGCGGCACCGCGATCGCAAGCAAGGACTTCGCCGGCAAGGCCCATCTCGTGGTCTTTTGGGCGACTTGGTGCGGGCCCTGCCGCATGGAGATCGACGAGCTCAAGGCCCTGCGCAAGCAGTTCCCGAAGGACTTCGAGGTCGTGGGCCTCTCGGTGGACGAGAGCGTGGGAACAGTTCCCACCATGATCCAGGAAGCCGGCATCGACTACCCGGTTGCCGTGGGAGCCAGTCCCCTCTTCGACTCCCTGCACTTCGACGGGATTCCCCGTTCCTACCTGGTGGACAAGCATGGGATCGTGCGGGCCGAGTTCGACGGTCTGACCGACCGGGGGCAGCTGGCCGCCGCGGTGGCCAAGGTCCTGAAGGACTAGACCCAGGCGCCAGGCCCTGATCCCGCCCTATTCGCCCACGCACTCTTGACAGATTCTGTCATGGGCTCACCAAGCCTCCTCGGGCCGTTCCTTGAGCGGCGGGCATCCCGCCGTATCGAAGGGCGGCCCTGCGGGGTCTTGGCCCTTCGGGTGACGGTCGGGGGGAGTTCATCGTTTACGTTTCTGTCCTGCGGACCGGTTGGTTTGTCGTTTCCTTAAGCTGCATTTTCATTCAATACCGGTGTTCTGGACCTCCGGCCCAGACCCGGCCCAAGGGAGACCGGCCTCCCTTGGGAAACCGCCGCCGGGCGTTCCGCCACCCGGACCCACGAATTTTCGCAACACGTCAAGTCCACGGCCACCACTCGCGATCAGCAACCTCGTGCGCTCGGTAGGGCAGCTTGCCCCGCGCGATCAGGATCGCAACACGGGGCCCCAAGAAGGGTACTACACACTGCCACTGCCGTGGCCATTCGAAAACCAGCCATCCACGCCCCGCGTGGGGGGGCGACCAAAGCAGGAAACGAAAAGCCCACCCGCGCGCGTGGCGAAGGTGGGCCGAATTTGACAATTCCTGTCACCGTTTCAGGCGGTGACGGATCCTGTCATTCACTTCCAGGCGAGGTACGGCAGGGCGGCGGCGGTCTGCTTGACCGACTCGATGCCCGACACGAGCTCGGCCATGGCGTCCCAGGTCCCTTCCAGGAACTGGCCGCGGGCACCGGCAGGCAAGGTCGCCTTGAAGGTCTTGCCGGCGGCGCGCACTTCGGACTTCTCGAGATCGACGGTGACCTCGACCGACGGATCGGTCTCGATCAAGGTCTGGAGCTCGACGGAATCCTCGGGGCTCACGTGCACACAGGGCATGCCGATGGCCACGGTGTTGCCGTAGAAGATCTCGCTGTAGCTCACGCCGACGATGGCCTGAACGCCCCAGCGGTAGATGGCCTGCGGGGCGTGCTCGCGGGAGCTGCCGCAACCGAAGTTCTGGTTCACCACCAGGACCTTGGCGCCCTGGAAACGCTCTTGATCGAACGGATGCACGAGACCGTTGCGGGTGTCCTGCAGACGGTCGTCCTCAAAAGCGTGTTCGCCCAGTCCCTCGAAGGTCACGCAACGCAGGAAGCGGGCCGGGATGATGCGGTCGGTGTCGATGTCGCCGCCGCGGACAGGAATGGCACGGCCGGAGATGGTCTGGATCTTGGACATATTTTGTCTCCCCCTATGCTTACTTGAGAACCGTACGGACGTCGGAGACCTTGCCTTCGAGGGCGGCCAAAGCCACCATGGCAGGGCTCATGAGAAGCGTCCGTCCGGTGGAGCTGCCCTGGCGTCCCTTGAAGTTGCGGTTGGAGCTGGAGGCCGAGACCTGGCGACCCACGAGCTTGTCGGGGTTCATGGCCAAGCACATGGAGCAACCGGCTTGGCGCCACTCGAAGCCGGCATCCGTGAACACCTTGTCGAGTCCTTCGGCTTCGGCAGCGACCTTGACCTGCTCGGAACCGGGGACCACGATCGCCTTCACATGCGCGGCGACCTTGCCGCCGTGCAGCTTCACGACCTTGGCGGCCTCGCGGAAGTCCGAGATGCGGCCGTTGGTGCAAGAGCCGATGAAGGCCACGTCGATCTTGGTGCCCGCGATCGGGGTGCCGGCCTTCACGTCCATGTAGGCGTAGGCTTCCTCGATGTTGGCGCGCTCTGCCTCCGGGAAGGTCTCGACGCCCGGGACAGATTCTGTCACACCAGCGCCGTGGTCGGGCGAGATGCCCCACGTCACGGTGGGCGCGATCTCGGCGGCGTCGAACTTCACGACATCGTCAAACACGGCATCCGAGTCGGAGGCCACGCTCTTCCAGTACTCCAACGCCTTCTCCCAATCGGCACCCTTCGGGGCGAACTCGCGTCCCTTGATGTACTCGAAGGTGGTTTCGTCGGGATTGATGTAGCCGCAGCGTGCGCCGCCCTCGATGGCCATGTTGCACACGGTCATGCGCTCTTCCATGCTCATCGCATCAAAGGTCGATCCGGCGAACTCGTAGGCATAGCCCACGCCGCCCTTGGCGGTCAGGACACGCAGCACGTGCAGGATCACGTCCTTGGCGAACACGCCGGCCTTCAGGGTGCCGTTCACCTCGATGCGGCGCACCTTCAAGCGGCTCATGGCCAAGGTCTGAGTGGCCAGCACGTCGCGCACCTGACTGGTACCGATGCCGAATGCGATGGCTCCGAAGGCGCCGTGGGTCGCGGTGTGCGAGTCGCCGCAGGCGACCGTCATGCCCGGCAGGGTCAGACCCAGCTCCGGCGCGACAATGTGGACCACGCCCTGCTTGCCCGAACCGGGGCTGTAGAGCTTGATGCCGTTGTCGGTGGTGTTCTTCTCGATGGCCTTGAGCATCTCCTCGGCCATGCTGTCCTGGTAAGGGCGGCTCTGGTCTTCGGTCGGCACGATGTGGTCGACGGTGGCCATGGTGCGTTCCGGGAACAGCACCGAGGTCTTCCGGTCGCGCAGCATCGCGAAGGCCTGCGGAGAGGTCACCTCGTGGATCAGGTGCAGCCCGATGAAGAGCTGAGCCTGGCCCGAAGGCAACTGGCGAACGGTGTGGCTATCAAAAACCTTGTGGTAGAGTGTCTTTCCCATGTCACAAACTTAGGTCCGTGCCCCCGCTGCCGCCAATGGGAAGTGGTTGTTCTAGCCATAAGGAAGACAAATACCTCATGACACATACCATCCCTTCAGGGCGCCTGCCGCCGGGGCGTGCGATCCATGTGCGGCACCGGGTCCTATGCCTTCGGCCCGAGGGGGTCTGCGGCCCGGTCGGGCCAAACGGCACGCAGCCTCCTCAGGCCACCGGCGCGGAACCAATGGCCTTGCGGGGTCTGCGCCCGCCCCGGGCGGGTGACGGCCCCTGGCGCGAGGGAAAGGTTGGTTTAGCGAGGGCTCCGTTCCGTCCGGAACTCGATGGGATAAAGCACCTTGCAGAGGCCGGTCTCGATCTGGTCGAACTTCATGCGCCGGATCCTGAGCTTGATGTCGTCGTCGAAGCTCTCGTTCCTTGTCGTCGACGAGACGATCGAGACCGCAACGACATCTCCGGCGGGACTGATCGTGAACTGCAGGGCAAGCTTGCCGCTCAGGCTCGAATCGCTCTTCAGGAACCGCTCCTGCGCATAGCGGAAACCTCCGACATGCTGACGGATCACCCTCACAATCGACTCCGGGGACCGCACCCCCGAATCCCCGCTCAAGGTGATGTCGCTTGGCTTGGGCACCTCGACCTTGGCCCGAAGCTTGGAATCTTGAACGGATCCGCCAGCCCCGAGGGCCAACTTGCCTTGGCGGGTTTCGCCGCTCCCATTCCCCCATCCGGCACGGCCTCCCGGCCCGAAGCCCATGTCTCCGGCGCCCCCCTCTTGACGCTCCTCTTCCCGCAACCTTGACCGATGTGTCCCGTGATCGGTTCCCGCCAAGAACGCATCCGCCGGCTTCCCGCCCTGGTCCGACTGGCTACGGGGGCTCTTCTTGAGCGAGCCGCCGCCACCGGCCAGGATCACATCGATCGTATTCTCCTGCGATTCGTCGGTCGAAACGGCCGTACCGTCCCCGGACCCATCCTGGATCGGCAGGAACGATTCCAGGGTAACCCGCCCGCCCTCTTCGACCAGGAACACCTTGTTCGGTTTGGTCACCATCCATTTCTCTTCGACGGCAGGAGCTTCGGCACATCGCGCGGCCTTGGAAAGCTGGGGCACGAACAGCACCGAATCGCCCTTGGGGCTCCCCATCCATTGCAGGCATCCCTTAGGATACTCCGGAGCTGCATAGAGTTCCCGCACACGGAAAGCCGCAAGCAAGGTCTTGCGGGAGGACTCCACCATCTTGGCGCCTTGGGGCGCAGCGAATCCTTGCGAAGCAGCAAGGATCAAGGCAAGCAGTGCGGACATCGGGGATACTCCATTCGATCGGGATGAGCCTCGAAAATAGATACGCGGATCTCAGGAAACCCCGCATGCCCACATCCGGCGATTCCCCTGAACACACATACGGACACGCATGCCCGCTCGGAGGACCATTGATTAACTTCACCGGATACCCATTGATCGGAGTCCCCATGCATCCCCTGCGACAGACCTTGGCCTTGATTCCGCTCCTGCTGGCCGGATTGTTCCTGGCTTGCACAGAGACTCACGCCGCCCCGCGCTTTCCCTTCCCGCGCAACCAAGCCTACCTGCACGGAATCACGACCAAGGCAGGCAGCGCTACCCGTCCAGAAATTCAACAATCGTTTGCCGATTGGCAGGCGGCTAGTTACCTGGACAGCGGATCCTATGCTTTCATTGGCTCTTACGGGATGTACCACTCCAGCGAGCTGGCCTACGGCATGCTCGTCATGACCATGATGGACAACGCCTCGAACAACACGCAACCCAAGTTCGACAAGTTGCTGGCGACCTACGACCTGCGCCTGGATTCCAATGGCCTGATGAGCTGGGCTACAAAGGTTCGAACATCAGCACTGGGTGGCGACATCGTGACCGGCTATTATGCAGCCACTGACGGCGACCTGGATGCCGCCTTGGCCCTGCTGTTGGCCTACAGGCAATGGGGAGAGGAACGCTACCTGAATCGTGCCAAGACCTTGATCACGAACATCTGGGACCACGAGCTCGACAGTACCGACAACCTGCTGAAGCCTGGCGACGACTGGGACCTCTTCAAGAACCCTTCGTACCTGAACTTCGCCGCCTTCCGGCTCTTTGCAGAAGTGGACAAGGCGCATGACTGGAAGCGCATCGAAGAAGCCTCCTGGAAGATGCTGCAGGCCAACACCTCGGCGGCCAACAGTCGCTCTCGCCTGCCCTCCGACTGGTGCAAGCTCGACGGCACGCCGGTCAGGGGCAAGCGCAATTGGATCGGCTTCGACTACGATGCGATTCGTGTGCCTCTGCGCGCGGGCCTTGCCTGGTCCTGGTTCGGAGAGGCGCGGGGGCGCACGGTGGACAGTGGCATCGCAGCCTTCGCCCTTTCCCCCAACTACAGCATCCAGGGTAGGCCCGACAGCATCCGCTACCACTACTCCCCAGACGGCAGCAGCCCCATCTACATCGCATCCGGACCGGGGCTCCTGGCCTTTGCGGGAGCTGGCCTTGTCGACGCTCGATTCCAGGCATGGGTCGATACTGGTTATTCCCGGATAGCCAACCTGACGAGCAAGAAGTGGTACATGAACAGCGCCTACGACGGAAGCCTTTCCCTCCTCACGCTCCTCTACATGAGCGGCAACTTCAACAACCTCTGGGACAGCACCGCCTTCCCGGTGCCGTTGGGCATCGCGTCCGGAAATACGCAACGCAACGTGGTCCGGACCCAGACCGACGCGCAGCACCTCCGCCTGCAGGTGGAGGGTGAGTCCGCCCCCGAGGCCGTGCTCGTGAACCTTCAGGGCAAGGCGCAAAGCGTGCCGATGCATCGCGAAGGGAATGCCCTGCGGCTGGAAACCGCATCCCTCCCGCGCGGCGTGTATCTGCTGCGGTGGGCAGCCGGATCACGCAGCGGGACCGAACGCATCCTGCACTGACCCCCGCGCCAGGGACCGAAGCCCGGCAGGGCCGGGACCCCGCAGGCCTGCGGCCGAGGAGGCCCGGTTCACGAGGGCCCGGCGACGCCGCAGGCGGCGGGCGCCACAAGTCGCCCAGGCCTCGCCAGCTCAGAACTGGACGCTGATCCCGGGGCCCAGCAGCCAGAACCACTCGTGGGAGTACAGCAGGTATCCCCCGCCGAAGTAGATCGGGAAGCTGAGCTTGCGCTGGGGATTGACGGGGTTGAGGGTCATCAAGGCCACCACGCCCAGGTCGCGGCTCGACGAGACCTGGCTGAGGTCGAAGGCGTCCAAGGCGATGAAGCCCGCCGCCAGCTCGTAGGGCTCCAACCGGTCGATGGCCCCGTTCTCGTAGAAGCCGAGCTTTGCCATCATCGCCATGCTCACGCCGCTGAAGTTTCCCCAGCCCTCGTCCGAGGCCTTGCGGATCAGGAGCCCGAAGGGGAACGAGACGTCCACGTCGAAACGCACCCGCTGCTGCCGGTAGATGTCGATCCTGCGCGGCGGCCGGACCTGCTCGTGCTTGTCCGCCACGTTCGAGAAGGTCAGCGAGATCTTCGACCAAGGCTCGAGATCGAAGGTATTGATGCCCAGATGCTCGTTGAGATTCAGGACGTTGCCCGAGCAGTCGCTGCGGTCGTAGAAGCCAAAGCGCGGGGAATGCTCGTCGGGGCACACGACCAGGTCGTTGATGGTCGTCACATCCAGCAGGTTGCCCGTCGGTCCCGTCACCTTCACCTCGACGCTGACATACTGCTTCCCGTAAAGGACCTGCCCGCTGTCCAGCTCCTTCGGATCCATCCGGATCTGCACGTCGCGGATCGTTCCCGGCGCAAGCTCCGGGCCGGAGATTCCCGGCAAGGAGCGAGGGCCGTTGCCGTACTCCACCGACAGGTAGTCGAAGGCGTGGGCTCGTTGGTATTCCTTCACCACCAGCGCAAGGCCCGTGGGCTTGCCGTGGTCCAGGATGGGGACGATGCTGCGCGAGATGCTCATCGGAACCGTGACCTTGCATTCGAAGACCGTCTCGGAGCTCAGGTCGGCCGCGGCATCCGGCGAAAGATCCAGCTCCCCGAACCCGAAGCGGGCCTGATCCAGGCTCTGCCCCTCGATGCGCAAATGAACGGTTTCCCCGGGATGGATGACGGCATCCGACAGCCAGTCCCGCCCGTTGCGCATGACCTTCACGGTCCCGGCATGCACCTGCGGCAGGACATCGAGGTTGGTGACGGCCCGGACCGCCTCGGCCTCCTTGAGGAAGAGGCTCCCCGACTGGCGGCGATGCAGATTGAAGGCGCGCAGGAGCCCGACCACATGCCCCGTGGACTGGATGTTCTTGACGAAGATCTCCCCGATCGCCGGACCTCCCGGCGCTTCGGACTCCTCCAGCAGGTACTTCCGCCCCGAAGCCAGGGAAAGGCTCGACTCGAGCTGGACCTCGATGCCCTCGCGCCCGGAGCGGTCGTCGAGCAGCACGGTCTGGGGAGAGATGCGCAGAAAGGGCATCCGCGCCTTGCGGAACAGGAACTGCCCCTGCAGCCGGACCTCCGCAGGCCCGACGACGCCGTCGACCAGATCGGGCTTGCGAAGCGGCAGGCTCAAGGCGTAGTCGCACGGGCCGATCGTGACGGGAAGCACATGCAGGAACATCCGCTCCTGGCTCTCCACCAGTCGATACTGGAAACCGTCGGCCTGCTTCCAGACGGGAAAGGGCACCAGGTTCCCGGGATGGTTGCACAGGATCTCCACGGCCGCTTCCTGCCCTTGGCTCCACTGCAGCCCCGCCGTGTCGAGCCGAATCTCCGTGCGCGCGAAGGGCGCTAGCGCAAGCTCCAGGAGGGTTCCGGACGAATCCCTCAACCGGATCTTGAGGAACTCCGATCGGGAGATCTCGTAGAAGCGCAATTTGGCGGCATAGGTCCCCGAGGCGGACGGCGCCAGCGAATCCACCACGTCGAAGTCGTCCGATCCCAGCATCGACAACCGTCCCTGCGCCCCGGTGATCCGCAGCGAAAGTTCGCACACGTCCTCGTCCTCGCGGTACCTCATGGGAAGCTGGCGTTGCCCCGCCGCGCCGATGCCGTCAAGCGAAAGCGTCGCAGTCCCGCCGGGGCAGCGGATGGTGGCATCCTCGAGCACGGCCGCCTGGCTCGGCTCGGACGCTGCCAGCAGGACCAGGAGCAATGCCAAGGCACCAAGGCCACGATGACCACCCGATCGAATCATGCCGCACTCCAGGTTAGACCGCAGCTTCCAAGATACTCCTTCCACGCCCCGCGCGCCCCTGTGGCGACCGGGATCGGCAGCCCCGGACCTACTGCGGTTCGAGCACCATGGAGTAGGTCACGACGACGTTCCCCTTCTCGATCTGGTCGAACTTCATGCGCCGGGCCTTGACCACGATCTCGTCGTCCAGCGTGGTCTCCCGGGTATTGGAACCGGCGATCGAGATGGCGACGATGTCCCCCGACGGAGCGATGGTGAACTTGAGAGTGAGTCTGCCGCCCAGGTTCGGATTGTTCCTCAGATGCGCCTCGTAGCTGTAGCGGAAACCTCCGACATGGGCGCGGATCACCCGCAGGATGGACTCGGGAGAGCGCGCCCCGGCATCGCCGCTCAGCTCGATGTCCGAGGACTTCGGGGGATCGATCTTGCCACGGATTGCAATGCCCCTGCCCGTACCGCCCGTCCCCAGAGCCATCGGGCCCTTGCGGGCTCCACCGTTTCCGGTCCCCCAGCCGGCGCGCCCTCCGGTGCCGAAGCCCACGCCGCCCGTCACGGTCATGACGTTTTCGGACGAGCGGGAATCCTGCCTCCGCGAGGAGGATCCACCGGCCACGATCGCATCGTAGCCGTCCTCGTCCCGTTCCTGCTGCCGGGAGGGACGCGCTTTTTTGAAGCTTCCGCCCCCACCGGCAAGGATGACATCGATCACGTTCTCGTCGCGTGCGTCCACAGACGTGCCAAGCAGGGCTTCCGTCTCGTCTTCGCCGAACACGCTCCCTTCGCGCCCGCCTGCCGCCACGTCGCCGATGGCCAGACGCTGCGTTCCGGAAGGGCCTGCGATCAGCCAGACAGAAACGTTCTCCCGGTCCATGATCCAGCGGTCCTTGACCGGGGCGATGCCCTTGCAGCGAGGCTGGTTCAGGAGCTTTGCGGCGTAGAGCACCGAATCCCCTTTGGGGCTGCCCGACCAATCGAGGCAACCGCGCGGGAAATCCTCGCCTTCGTAGAGCCCGTGGGATTCCAGGGCGTTCTGGAAATTGATCCTGTCGACGATGTCCTGGTCACGGGCGGGCTCTTTCGCCAGGGCCAGGGAAGACAAGGACAGCAGGGCAAGCGAAAGACGCAGGGACATATTCAGGGAGCTTCCTTCGAGGGACGTGTGGAACGACCCAAAGCTAGATTGTCGCGACCTGTCCAGAAAGGATCCCCATGCTGCCCCTCCTCGCCCTCCTTGCCGGCACGGCCGCTGCCGCCCCGCCGGAATGTTCGCCTCGTTGGGAGCGCGAGGGACTGCACATCTGCCGCGAAAGCGGATCCGACACGGCAACGCTGGAGCGGATCGGAGATTTTTCCGTGGTGCCGGCCCTATGCTTTGCCTGGAAAGACCTGACGGGACAAGGCAAGACGCCCGTTCCGGCCATCCCCCTGCGCAACGAGTACGAGGACGACGAGACTTCGGCAGCCTCACAGCCCAGCGTGCTTGCCTGGGGCAGGTCCGAGACCTTCGCCTTCGTGGTGGATCCTCGCCAAGTCAAGCTGCTTCCCGCCTCGGGAACCCTCACCTTGGATCCGATGTTCCTGGTGCCTTCCCGATCCGTGGGCTCGAATCTGCGGACGGCCTCCAGTCGCCCGCGCCTTCCGACCTCGGCCACCTGGGGCAAAGGACGATGGATCCGCGCGCCCCGCATCGTCCCCGGTGTCGGAACGATGGCGGTCTCGCTGCGGATCGGGGGATTCCTTTCCAGCTTGCGCGTGGATTCCGCCGTGCTCGAAGCCGACGGATGGAGGCTGGGAAACGGCCCGCACGTGATCCAGTGGCTTGAGAATGAGTTTGTGGAACGCATCGACACGCTCAAGGGAATGGCAACCCTGCACCAGGCATCGCTCTCCGACACCGCACGAGGATATGCGAAGGACGGATTGCGCGACACGCATCGCATGGTCATGGAAGGCGAACTGCGTTGGGTGACCCGAACCCTGGGATCGTCGGGACGGATCACCGCAGGCCAATTGCGGATGGACACCGTCCGTCTGGGCGACTCCCGCGTGATCGATGCCCTGGTCACCCCTTCGGGCACGGCCTTGGAGGGCACCCTGCTGGACACCATGCGGGTGTCGCTGCGCCCCTTCCTGGTCCTGTCCGCCTCGCCCGGTACCCGGGTGATCCGGGGACTCCCGGTCCTGGACGGCCCCGGGACCCGCACCCTTTCCCTGGACCCCGACAGCCGCACAAGGAGAGACATCCTGGGGATCGATACGCTGAAGCAGCGCACCTTCGCCTTGCGATCCGTCGGGGACAGTGGAAGGCGCGCAAGCAGCGACCTGCGCCTGTCGTACCGGGATGGCGATGCCCTGGTGACCGGACGCGCCGATGTCGAGCTTGCTCGCCCCGTGAACGCAGGCGGCCGGCCGTACTTGCAGGCGGTCTTCGACTCGGTCCTGCTGACGATTCCCTGCCTGAACGACACAAGCGGCAATCCCGCCGAGATCCGCATGACCCTGCCGCGCCTGCGCTACGCGACCTGGGGCGCTCAGGACACGCTCAAGAGGCAATGGCCCCGCCACCAGTGGAGCGACAGCACAAGCCCGCTGAACTGGCGATTCTACCCCGTCCTGCGGCGCGTCCCGGATTTCACCGTCTATGCCGAAAGCCTGCAGGTCGCCTGGAAAGGCGGAACCTTCGTCCCCATGCCCCAGGAGCCCATCACCTTCCAGTCGCTGCAGAAACGCTTCAACTCCCGCTTCCGCACCCCGACACTCATTCCCCTGCCGGCTCCCCTGGACATCGGCACTCCTTGGCCTGGCCTGGGGCGCTTCGCTCCCGCGACCCACGTCCGGCTTGCCGAAAACCTGCAGATTCAAACCAAGCTGCAGCCTGCACCGGCCTGGGCACGCATGCTGGGAAACCGGCCCGTCCCGGTCAGCCTGCCGGCGACTCCGCAGCGGGATGCACAAGGGCATTGGTTCGCAACGGTCCGGGAGCAGCCGGCCTTTGGCTTGAGGATCGCCACCCGGGATCTGCTGCCCTTCGCCGCGGCGCTGCCGCGTGACATGGAGGACACCCTTGCCCTGGAAAGTCCCGAAAGGAACCTGCGCCTCCAGGCGCGCTTGGACGACGCGGACCGGCTCCCCGACTTCTACCAGCCCTTGGTGCTGCGCCGCTTCCCGGACTTCCCGGACGGGACGGCACGCCTGCAATCCCTGGAGTGGTCCGGAAAGGCCGACGGCAGCCCCGATACGGCCAGGGAAACGTGGGAGATGTTGAAGCGACCTCTCGAAATGCGGCTGGGAGACCGCAGCACGGTGCGCGCCCAGGAGCCGCTGAAGGTCACGCTCTGGACCAGGCCTTCCGGCAACCGTACCACGGTGAGAGGTCAGGAAATGACCCGCTTCGAAGGGGAGCGCATCGTCCAGAGCCCCGGCGACAGCCTGCTGCATCTGGATGCCCGGAACCGTCCCGTGGCGCCGACCGCGCCGGCGCCCCTGGCACCCCGCGAAGGCCGCCTCGCCCTGACGATCAAGGGCGGCAAGGTGCTCAAGGTCGATCGCACCGAGGTCACCAACGAGCGCTACCGTGCCTGCGTGAAGGCCGGCGCCTGCCAGGAACCCAATCCGGCTTGCGGCGCAGCCACCAGCAGCGACGGTCGCAGCGATTCCCTGCGCGCCGTCCGGAAAGCCCTGTGGCACGCCCTGCCCGACATGCCGGCGACCTGCCTCGAACCCGCTCAAGCCATGACCTTCTGCCGTTGGAGCCATGGACGCCTGCCCAGCTTCTCGGAATTCTCGGCGATCGGACGGATCGTCACCGATTCGATCGATCTGGCCAGCTCCTTCGGCAGCGCGTTCTGGCCCGTCCATCGCACCGGCGGAAACCGCCACTCCGTGCGCTCGGGTTCCGGTGGTCTCCTCCTCGCGGGAAGCCTGCGCCCCATGCCTCCCGGGATCTACGACCTGGCGGGGAACGCCGAGGAATACTGCCTTCGGGGCGGGACCTGGGGCGACTCCGGGCGCTTCTCGTGCGTCCTCACCGACAGCACGGAGTCTCCGCGAGGGATCAATCCCCAGTACGTGGGATTTCGCTGCGTGGAGGACTGAGCCCGCGTCAGGGACCGAAGCCCGAAAGGGCCGGGACCCCTCGGCTGCGCTCGGGGCACCGCCCCGCAGGCTTGCGGCCGAGGAGGCCCGGTTCACGAGGGCCCGGCGATGCCGCAGGCGGCGGGCGCCCGACCCGACATCATCGCATGATGGCTACCTTGCTGGAACACCTCCCCTCCTCTCCCCGCCTTGCCCTCGGAAGGTTCCCATGGATGTCCGCCATCTCCCCGATCCCGTCGAGCAAGCCTGGCTGATCGAGAACCTTGCGACCCTGGTCGAGGCGCGCAGCCGCGATCCGTTCGTCTCCATGCCGCTGGTGCTGCCCGAACCCGCCTTCTTTCCCGATCCCTGGAGCTTCGACCACAGGGGACTTGATCGGCTGGTGCGGCGGCTGATGCAGTACGCGGGCCTGGGGGACCTGGATATGAAGGTCGTGACCTTCCGGCGCCACGCCCCGGACGGATCCCTGCGCGAAGCCGCCGGCCTCTTCCTGGGCATCTACGAGGGCTGCTGCCTTTTCGGATTCAACGAAGAATCCCCCGCCCTGCCCGACTACATGGCAGGCGTGATGGCCCATGAAGTGGCCCATGCCTGGCGCGCGTGGCACGGCCTGACCACCGAGATCGAGGAAGAGGAAGAGCTCCTCACCGACCTCACCACGGCCTTCCTGGGCTTCGGGGTGCTGGCCACCAACAACAGCTTCCGCCTGCGCACCACGGGCTGGAGCACCGGCTACATGGCCTACACCAGCTGGAGCACCAACAAGGCGGGATACCTCCCGCCCCAGGCCTTCACCTACCTGCTGGCGCTGCAGCTGGTGGCCCGCAAGTGCGATGCACGGGACGTGGCCGCCGTCGAGCGGCATCTGGAGCCCGATCAATTGGGCTACCTGCGCTCCGCCCTGGCCAGCCTGGAAGGACTCCCCGCACGGCTTGAAGACGCCCTGGCCCTGCGGGAAGGCGAGCTGCCCAGTCCTGCGATTCCGGTGGAACGCATCCTGCAGCCACTGCCTCCCTACGAACCGATGCCCCAGGAGGAGGAGGCCACCGCCCTGGTCGCGCACGCCCCCTATCCGTATCCGGTCTTCCGCGTGCCGTGCGACGAGTCGCTGCGCTTTTTCATGATCGGGGCAAGCTTGGGCTTTGCCGGCGGATTCATGGTCGGCGCCCTGCTCAAGAACCTCCTCCCGATCATGGTTGGATTTGTCCTGGGAATGGGGGCTGGCCACCTGTACGGGAAGAGTCGGCGCTTCTTCCTGTGCTCCGATCCCGATTGCCGGACAAGGCTCCAGGACGAGGAACGCTGCCCTGGCTGCGGGCGGCTGGTGGCCGGCACCATCGTGCGCTTCGACCAGCGGCTGGAAGCCGAGGAACGGTGGGAGGAGGAGCAAAGGGGCGCCTGAGGATCTCGAGCCACAAGCTATCTTGGATCCATGGCCACACCTCGTCAGTACGAACTCGTCCGCTGCTTCCTTCCGACCAACCGCATGCCCTACGCCTACGTGACCCAGGAAGGCTTCGGGCGGACTCCCGAGGAGGCGCGCACGCACGCCGGCTGGGACTCGGTCGCGGTGCCCGGCGAGGAGCTTTCCAAGGCAATGGTGTGCAACTACCCGGCCCGCGACGACAAGGACAGCGCCCGCATCTGCCACGAGCTGTGCAACTGGGCCCTCAACCCCGAGAGCGGCTGTCCCAAGGACCAGCACGACGCCCTGCTCGCCCTCCTGAAGAAGCGCCTCTATGCCGATGCCGCCGACTTCTTCTTCACGCGCATCCACGACGAGAACGTCCTCGCCCAGCCCTGAACGAAGGACGGGCTCCGGCTCCGGCCTTTTCTAGCTTGGCGTCCGTGTCGAAGATCCATGTACGCTGGCTGGACCCCCGCAGCGGGTCGCCCCGGGAAGTGCGCTTCTCGGTGCTGTGGCTGGTCATACCGGTCCTGATGGTCCTCCTGATGGGCTGGACCCTGGCCGCCATCCTGCGTTCTTCCCAGTCGCCCGAGCGCCTGCGCCAGAAGACCGACGACCTGCGCATCGCCAACGACCAGCTGTCCCAGCACCTGGAGATGATCGAGGCCCGGCAGCGCAGCATCCGTGCCACCCTCGAGACGGTGGAGGAGAACGGCGCCGACGACTCCCTGCTCTCCCGCCCCGATGCGGTCGCCCCCGCGAGCATCCAGGACGAGGAGCTGCTCGACGGCTACGGTATCGACTCGCTCCTGAACCGCGCCCGTACCCTGCGCGAGGCCATGGACAAGGCCCAAGGCGGATTCGAAGGGCACGTCACCGAGATGGTCAGCCTGCCCACCATCCATCCCGTCAACCGCTCCTGGCCCATCGTGGAGACCTACGGGAACCAGATCGACCTGTTCACCGGCCAGAAGTGGCTCCAGCAGGGCGTGGCCTACGCGACCCCGGCGGGAACCCCCGTGTGGGCCACCGGAGCCGGATCGGTGGTCGACGCCGGCAATCTGCCCCGCTGGGGGAACATCGTGGAGATCGACCACGGCAACGGCTTCCACAGCATCTACGGACATCTCCAGTCAATGGAGGTCAGGATCGGGCAGCGCGTGCTGCGCGGACAGATCGTGGGCATCTCCGGGAACAGCGGGCGCGTGACCGCTCCGCAGACCTTCTACGCGGTCTTCTATCACCGCAAGGCCCTGGACCCGGCCACGGTCCTCCTGCCCCCTCCCCGCCCCCAGCCGTCCTTCCTCGACTCCTCGCTCTTCAAGCTGGAAGTCCATGCGCGCCAGGCTCCGGCGGCAAGCGACACCGGCAAGGCCAAGCCTCCGGCCCGCTGACGGGAATCCCCCCTCAGGCGGCATTTGGCTAACTTGGGGAAATGCTCCGCCTCCTGCACACCTCCGACTGGCACCTGGGACTCGAACTGGGAGGCCACGATCGGCTGGAAGAGCAGCGCCTGTTCCTGGACTGGCTGATCGCGACCTGCCAGGCCCGCGAGGTCGACGCCCTCCTGGTCTGCGGGGACATCTACGACACGGTCAATCCCAGCGTGGCGGCCCAGGGGCTGTTCGCACGGTTCCTGGTGCGCTTCCACGAGGAGCTCCCGCACGCGACCCTGGTGGTGATCGCCGGAAACCACGATTCCGCCTTGCGTCTGGAGCTGCCCCGTCCTTTCGGCGAGGCCCTCGGACGCATCCATCTGCACGGAACGCCCGATGCGAAGGCGCTGATCCCCCTGCCCGACCGCACCGGGACGGTCGCCGCCTGGTGCCTGGCCGTCCCCTTCCTGCGCGCCGGCGACCTCGACTGCCGCCTGCAGGAAGGGGAGACGCCCGCCGAGGCCTTCCAGCGGGCCGCCTCGACGTTCTATGCGACCGTCCGCGCCGGCATTCCCGAAGGGCAGGGCCACCTGCCCGTGGTCGGCATGGGCCATCTCACGCTGGCCGGTTCGCTCAAGGCCGGATCGGAGCGCATCCTGATCGGCGGCGTCGAGTCGGTGCCCGTCGCGGCGCTCTCGCAAGGCTGCGACTACGTGGCCCTGGGGCACATCCACCGCGCCCAGACGGTGACCTCCGAGGCCGTGCGCTACTGCGGAAGCCCCTACCCGATCGACCTCGACGAGAGTCGGCACCCGCACGGCGTGGTGCTGGTCGAGCTGGAGTCCGCCGGCGTCCCGGCAAGGCCCGTCTTCCTGGAAGCGCCCCCCTCGGTTCCCTTCCTGCGTTTTGCCGACCCGGCCCCCGCCTGGGACAAGGTGGAGGCAATGGTCGCGGCCTTCGACTGGAGCCCTTGGCAGGACGTGCCACGCTCCCTGCAGCCGCTCGTGGAGCTGCGCTACGACGCCGGACAGCCCGTGAGCGACCTGCGCAAGCGCTGCGAAGAACTGTGCGCGAACCGTCCCTTCCGCCTGGTCGGATCGCCCCGAGGCACTGGCTCCTCGGACCGCCCCGAGCTCGTCGCCTCCGCGATCTCCACCGACCTGCAAGGCCGCGACACCCCGCGCGCCCTGCTGGGGAGGCATTGGCGGGAACGCTTCGGCGAGGAGGTCCCCGCGCCGGTCTCGCGCTGCTTCGAGGAGGTCCTGGCCGAGGTCGAGATCGAAGGGAGCGCCTCGTGAAGATCCTGGCCCTGCGGGGATCCAACATCGCCTCGCTTGCCGCGTTCGAGGTGGACTTCGAGGCCGAGCCGCTGCGCTCGGCGGGGATCTTCGCCATCGTCGGCCCGACCGGATCGGGCAAGTCCTCCCTGCTCGACGCGATGTGCCTGGCCCTCTACCAGCGCGCCCCGCGCCTGGACGATCTCAGCGTCCAGGAAGGCAAGCTCGAGAGCCGCTTCGGGACCATCAGCCAATCGGACATCCGCAACCTCCTGCGCCGGGGCTGCGAGACGGGCCACGCCGAATGCGACTTCCGCGGCGGGGACGGCTGCGCCTACCGGGTCCGCTGGGGCTACCGCGCCCCGCGCAAGTCCGGGGCCAAGGTGCAGGAGGAAATGAGCCTGGTGCGCCTGGATGACGGCCAGGTGCTCTTCGACACGGCCGGCCGCAAGGGCGAGTTCCAGGCCACGGTCGAGCGGCTGGTGGGACTGAGCTACGGCCAGTTCACCCGCACCGTGCTGCTGGCCCAGGGGCGCTTTGCCGAGTTCCTGCGCTCGCGCGAGAACGAGCGGGCGGACCTGCTGGAGCGTTTGACAGGAACTGTCCTCTACAGCCGCATCTCCCGCCGGGTCCACGAACGCACCCGCGCGCTGCAGGAGGAGCGCAAGGGGCTGGAGCGGGACCTCGCGCAGCTTCCGGTCCTGGAGGAGGAGGCGCGCACCGGACGGGAACAGGAGCAGGAACGGCTCGGGCTGCGGATCCCTGCCCTGGAAGAGCGCCACGAGACGCTGCGCGCCCTGCTCGAAGGCGCGGCGCGCCTGCAGGAGACCGCCCGCAGCCGGGAACGCCTGGAGCTCGAGGGCACGGCCTCGGCCCCGCTGGTCTCGCAGCGCGAACGGGAACTGGCTCAGGCCAAGGAGACCCTCGCGACGCAGCAGGCCCGCGGCCTGGCGCTGGCGCCCGACCTCGAGAAGGCCCGCGAGCTCGACGGCCAGCTGCGCTCCGGGAGCGAACTGCTGCGCGAACGGCAAGCCGAGCTGGATCGGACGAAGGCCCAGCTCGCGGCGCGCGAGCTGGAACTCCAAGCGCGACGAGATGCCGTCAAGGAACTGGTGCTCAAGCAGGAGGAGGACACGGCCTGGCTCGAGGCGCGACAAGGCAAGCTCGAACCGCTGGCCCAGGAGTGGTCCCGCTGGCACACGCTGCTGGAACAGGCCACCCGGCGCCGGGAACCCATCGCGCAGGCCGAAGCCGAATCGGTCGCGCTCGGGCAGGAGATCGAGGCGGAAGCGGCAGATCTCCAGGCGATCCTGAAGGAACTGGAAACCATCGACCTCCCTGGGGAGATCACCCCAAGCCTCGTGCAGGAATCCCTCCAGCGCCTGCAGGACCGGGCCACCGCCCTTTCGGGTCTCGAGCCGTGGCTGGCCCTCCAGGAACGCATCGCCCGCCACCTCGCCACCGGGCAGGAGGCCCTGCAGCAAGGACAGATCCTGTCAAACCAGCTGCCGCAGGCCACCGCCGCGTGGGAGGAGGCCAAGCGCCTGTTCGACGCCGCGACCCTGGTGCTTTCCAGCGACGTGACCCATCTGCGCAGTCACTTGGCTCCCGGCGAGAACTGCCCGGTGTGCGGAAGCCAGGAGCACCCCTGGGCAGGACAGGCTCCGCTCCTGGACACGATCCTCGATGCGCACCGCGGAAACGAGGCCGCGACACGACAGACGCTCGAGGAACTCCAGGGACAGGTCCGCGAACAGGCAGCCTTGGAACGCCGCGCCGGGACCGAGCGCGAAGCGGACCAGGAACGGCTCGCGCACCTGCAGGTCGCCCCCGCCCTACTCCAGGAGCTGCAGGCCGCCCAGGACGCCCAGGCGTGGCTTCTGGTCGCGCAGGAGGCCTTGCGCAAGGACGAACAGCTCTGGAAGGCCAGGCGGGAGCTGGCGACCCGGCGGGACGGACTCCAGACCCGGCGCGCGCTCCTGGAAACCCGGCACGGCAACAGCCGGGACAAGCTCGAACGCGTCCTGGCCTCCCTGGCTCTGCTGCGCGACGAGCAGGCGCAGACGCTCTTGCAGCTGGACGTACCCTTCGGATCGAGCGACTGGCAAGCCCCCTGGACCGAGAAGCCGACCTTCCTTTCCCAGCTCGAAGCCAACATGACCCAGTACCTGCAGCGCCAGACCCAGCGCGAGGCCCGCAGTCGCGACCTGCTGGCCAAGGCCACGGAACTTGCCGGAATGGAGCAGGATCTGGCACAGCGGCACGAAGAGTCCGCGCGCATGGACGTGGACCAGACCGCGCGCCGGAAGACCCAAGAGCTCCTGCAAGAGGAGCGCGCACGGCACCTCGACGGTCGCACCGTGGCCGAGGTCGAAGCGGACTTGAACGCGCGTCTCGAAGAGGCGCGCCACCGCATCGAGGAGGCACAGGAGGCCCTGCAAAGCCTGCGCGAACGCCAGAGCGCCCTGCTGGGGCAGGTCGAACAGCTGAAGGAGCGCCACGGCCGCGAAAAAGCCGAAGTCGACGCACTGGCATCCCGACTCGAACCGGAAGACGGGACGTTTTCTCTCGCCCCGGAAACGCTCGAGGCCCTGGAGACCAAGCGCAAGGAATGCACCCTGGAACTGGCCCAGTGCCGCGACACCTCCACCCGCCTGGCCCTGGAGCTTGAGCAGGACGACGCCTCCCGCGAACGCGCTCAGGGTCTGCGGCAGCAGATCGGGAGGTGCAACGAGGAACTGGGCCATTGGAGCCTTTTGGACGGGGAGATCGGTTCGGCCGACGGCAAGGCCTTCAAGCTGATCGCCCAGCAGTTCACCCTCGAGACCTTGCTTGAGGAGACCAACCTCCAACTGCACACCATCGCCCCGCGCTACACGCTCAAGCGGCTGGGCGGATCGATGCACTTCGGGGTGATCGACCACGAATCCTTCGGGGAGATGCGCCCGGTCCAGACCCTCTCGGGCGGCGAGACCTTCCTTGTGTCGCTGGGCCTTGCCCTGGGACTCTCCCGCATGGCCGGAGGCGACCTCTCGGTGGAGACCCTCTTCATCGACGAGGGCTTCGGGACCCTTGATGGCGAGACGCTTCAGGGCGTGATGGCGGCCCTCTCGGGCCTGCATGCCCAAGGCCGCAAGGTCGGGCTCATCACCCATGTCGAGGAGATGAAGGAGCAGATCCCCGTGCAGGTGCGGGTGACCAAGCTCGGACAGGGCCGCAGTCGCGTCGAGGTCGTCGGTTGATCCTATCCCTCTGCCTCTGCCTGTGGGCCCAAGGACAGCCGCAGGACACCTCGATACAGGTGCCAAGCCCCCCGGACACGAGTCGGATGCAGACGGCTCCGGCGCCCGACACGCCCGCCGTCCCGGACACGCTCTTCCATCTCAAGCCCGTGCTGGTGCGCGCCAAGGCGCGGATCCGGACAGCTACAATCCCCCGGGAAACCTGGGCCACTCCCAGCGCCCTGGGCACGGCCGGTGCCGTGGAGGCCTTGAGGGACCTTCCCGGTGTCGGCTTTTCGGGGGACCTCTCCGGACGCTTCAGCGCCTGCGGCATCCCCGTGGAAGGCAGCCTCGTGACCTGGGAAGACGCTGCGCTCCTTTGGCCCTGGCACTTCGGAGGACTGTTCGGCGCCCTGAGCCAGTGGGCCACCGACGATGTCCGCTGGCACCTCCTTTCCGGGACCCAATCGCCTTCGCAGGGAGGGGGCTGGCTCGAGACCACCAGCCGCACGCGACAGGACACCGACCAGGTGCATGCCGGCGCAAGCCTGGGCACGGTGGCCGGCGAAGCGGCGGCCTGGGGACGCCGGGGCGACTGGGGCTGGCAGGTCGGAGCCCGCCGCACCTGGCTGGGAGCCGCCCTGGACCTGGCCTACGACAACGGATGGTCGCCTCAGAAGATGACCGTCCGCTTCACCGATGCCAATGCCGCGATTTCCTGGCGACATGGCCCGTGGAGCGCCTTGGTGGGTTGGATCGGCACCGAAGACACCGTGGGCATCGTCATGGATTCCGTGGACTACGCGTATTCCTGGCAGAACCTGGCGATCCCGCTGAAGCTGGATTGGCAGGACGGTCCTTGGTCGGCGGGATTCCACGGCAGTTTCTCGCGCTACCGACGCTTCGACCCCGATCTGGAATCGCGGGACACCTTGTCCCTCTGGCGCGGCGCCCTCCAGGCCGGCTGGAAATCGGGACCGCTCCAGTTGGAGGCAGGCCTTCGCGCCGACCGCTGGCAGGCAGGCCACGGCGTCACCATGCCCTGGTACATCGACACGGTCTGGTTCGGAACCAGGCGCCTGACGGTCCTGTCCCCCTACGTGAACGGCAGCTTCGGCAGGAAGGATCGCTGGAATCTTCAAGCCTGGCTGGGACTCTCCGGCTCCTCGCGCGAAGCGCCAGCGCCCGAGTTCGGGATTCTCTCGACCTTGCGCTTTAACCAATGGAGCCTCGAAGCGGCGGCCGAACACAAGCTGGTCCAGACCTCGGTCCTGGATCAAGGTCAGCAGTCGGTGGAAGCCGCCTCGCCCGCTTGGGTCCTGATGCCCGGCCCCGCCGCCCGGACCTCCCAGCTGCACGTGGCCCTGGATCGCAAGGAGTTCGTCCCCCAGGCCGACCTGGCGACGCAAGCCGGAGCCCTTGCATGGGTCCGGACCAACCAAGGTCTGTGGGGATGGTCCAGGCAACAGCCCCGCGACTGGCAGTCCGAGCAATGGCGCGCTGCCCGCAGCGACGGCTGGGGCATCGGGGTCGAAGCGCACGCCGGCCTGGAGCTGGGCCGACTCGCCCTCTCGGGTCGCTACACCTGGTCCGAGGATGTCCTGCAGGAACGGGCAGCGGAAGGCTGGAGGCCTCCTTCGCGCTGGGCGCCCTGGGACCAGCGCCATCGCGCCCAAGCCCAGGCGGCTTGGGCCTGGAAAGGCTCCCTGCATCCCGAAGCCAAGGCCTTCTTCTGCAAGTCCGAGCTGGTCGCCAAGGTCTCCAGCGGCCTGCTTCGCAGCCGCAGCATCGCCTGGACCCGCTCCGCCCCGACCATGGACATCGACACCATCTTCATCGCCTCCTGGGCGGCCGTGAACGGATCCCTGCGCGCTCCGTATGCCCGGATCGACCTCACCCCCCTGCGGATCGGCAGGGAAGGCAGTTGGTCCTTCTGGTGGACCATCGTCAACCTGACCGGCCAGGACAACGTCTCGGGGTGGATCGACGAGGACCGCCCCGGCACCACGACCCCGATCTACCAGATTCCTTTCCTCCCGGTGGTGCTCGGTGTCCAAGTCGAATTCTGAACCGCTCCTGGCCTGCCTGCTCCTGGCCTTGGGCGGCTGCAGCGCCCTCCAGGTCGCGACGCCCGAAGAGGGCACCGCCCAGATCAGGGCTTCGATGGGTATCATGGCGATGCCGAGCCGGTATGGAAGTGATCTCGACTACGAGGTGGCACGCCCCTTGACGGACTCGCTCGAAGAGGCCCCGCAGCTGGAATGGATCGATTGGAAGCGATCCAGCTTCACCCTGTCCTGCAGCGATTCGAACGGAAAGATCAAGAACCTCAGCCAATCCATCTATTCAAACGACGGCTTGAAATACGCCGGCAACGGCAACTGCTTCGATCCGGCTTCGATAATCCGTTCGGCGCATGGCACCTTGCGTTGGAATGCGTCTTCGCCGTTCTCCTTGGCCCAGCCGCTCTGGGTCGAGGACAGCTTCGATCTCTCTCCTCAGTTGGGCGAGGCTGTGCGGATCCGGGACGGAATCCTGCGCAGCTCCATCGAACTGCGCTGGCCTCGACTGGCCCTTGCCCCCAAGGATTCCCTGCAAGCGTGGTCGACGCGTCCCGATTCCCTGATGGCCTGGCAAGCCGACTGGGAACGGCTCTGTGCACGACGCAACCGGGATTCCCGGGTCGATATCGACCCTCGAAGAGATTCCTCGTCCCGCTACACCTATCGCCCCCTCGACACGGCGGCGCTGCGGCTCCTGATGCTCGATTCCGCCTCGGTGCGCGTCGCGCTCCAGCCTCGCGACACGATCTGGCTCCCCGTCGAACGCGATCGCTGGATCTCCATCGAGTATCCCGTGGCCCCGCTCCATCCGGTGATCGCCTCCAGCAGAACCTCCCTGCCGACGTATGCGGGCGGATTCCTCTCGATCCGTAACCGTAACTGGTATTCATCAAAAGACGCATACCTCTACCTGCCTCATCAAACCCAATGGGTCTACTACTGGGTCGACCACCAATACCAACAGCAGGATACGGCGTACTCCTATCGGACCATGATCCAGATCGCCGGCACCTGCCCCGCCTTTGCCCAATGGTACACCTACGGCTCGGGAACACGACTGCAGGCCCCGATCGGAAATGTCGCCCCTTTTGACGGATACTTCTGCCATCTCCAGCCAGACACCCTTTCGTTTCCCCAAGGCGCACGATAATGTCACGCATTATGACGATAAATCCCACCGAAACCGAGGCATCCTCTCAATATTCTTCTTGACAACCCGATGTTCATGCGCTTAATTGGATCAAAGTCATAAGTAGTGACAATAACTCACAAGTAGCCATTATTAGTGGCTAATCGGCGAGTATTTAGTAAAAATTCTCGATATCCAAGGGTTTTCGAAAAAATAATGTCCCTTGCCAAACTCAAGGGACAAATGGCATGAAGCTTGCACAAGGAACAGGCAACCTTGGCGAGACTGACACCTAGCCAGGGCGCAAGACCACTTCAAGGCACTAGGAGCTGAAATGACGGTTGATTCTTCCGACGATACCCTCCGCCGCTATCTGGATGACATCCGAAAGACGCAGCCAATCGATCGCAAGGAAGAGCACGAACTCTTCAAGCTGTGCCGTCAGGGCGGGGACAAAGGCCGACTGGCTCGGGAGAAGCTCATCAGCGCCAACATGCGCTTCGTGCTGAAGGTCGCCCTCCAGTACCGCGGTTGCCCGATCCCGCTGCCGGATCTCGTTTCGGAAGGCGCCATGGGCCTCATCCGCGCCATCGAGAGCTTCGACCACAGCCGTGGCCTCAAGTTCATCTCGTATGCCGTGTGGTGGATCAAAGCCTACATCACCCGCGCCATCAACGAGCAGGGCTCGCTGATCCGCCTGCCCGCCAACCAGCACCTGCGCGTGCGCCGGGCCCTCAAGAACAAGAACAAGGCCGGCGAGGAGCTCACGGACGAGATCCGTGAACTGATCCAATTGGGCGAGTCGGGCATCAGCTTCGACGCTCCGCTCAAGGCCGACACCAAGACCACCTACCAGGAAGTGCTGGCCGATCCCAAGGCGGAGAATCCGGAGCACTACGCCGAGATCTCCTCTGTGGAGCTGATGGCCCACGAGCTGCTCTCGGAGCTTCCCGAGCGCGAAGCCCAGGTGATCAAGGGTCTCTTCGGCATCAATCACGAGGCGCCGATGACCCTGCGCGAAGTGGGCGACAGTCTCAAGATCAGCCACGAGCGCGTGCGCCAGCTGCGCGACCAGGCCCTGCGCCGCATCAAGAAGGCCCGCAACAAGGAAGTGCTTCGCGAGAAGTACGAGGCCTACATCTCGGCCTTGAGCTGATCGTAACCATTCCAGAACGAGCCTCCCCGGAGCCCTGCGCTTCGGGGAGGCATTTTTGTTTCGAGGAACCCACATGAGCGACGCCTTTCCGATCCACGACGCCCGCACCATCATCCGCCTGGCCCTGGCCGAGGATTGCGGCAACGGCGACGTCACTTGCCGCCTGACCCTGCCACCGCACCACACCTCCCGCGGGCGCATCGTCTCCAAGGAAGAGGGCGTGATCGCAGGCCTTCCCTTGCTTCCCTTGGTGCTCGAGGAGCTTGAACAACTCGTCCCGGACGCCGGAGCCTCGAAAGTGGCATTGACGATCGATGCCGTCGAAGGGGGGCATGTGCAGCGCGGGCAGGTGATCGCCCGCTTCGAGGGACCGACCTCTGCCATCCTCCAGGCCGAGCGCGTGAGCCTAAACCTGCTGCAGCGCCTTTCGGGAACCGCCACCACGGCCGTTCGCTACCAGGAGGCCGCCGGTCGCAGCTGCAAGGTGCTGGACACCCGCAAGACCACCCCGGGCCTGCGCCAGCTGGAGAAGTACGCCATCCGCGTGGCGGGAGGCCACAACCACCGCATGGGCCTGTGGGACGCCATCCTCATCAAGGAGAACCATGCCCGGGCCGCCGGTGGCGTGCGGGCCGCATCGCTTTCGGCGCTGGCCGGACGCACCGGCAAGATGCCGGTGATCGTGGAAGTGGAGACCCTCGAACAGCTCGAGAGCCTGTGCGACCTCCCGCTCACGCGCGTGCTCCTGGACAACTTCAGCCCCGAGGAGATCCACCGCGCCGTCGAGCTGCGCAACGCCCGGCAGAGCACCTTCTCGCTGGAAGCCTCGGGCGGGATCACCCTTGCCACCATCGCCGAGTACGCCAAGGCAGGTGCCGAGTACATCTCGGTGGGCGCCCTGACCCATTCGGTCAAGGCCCTTGACCTGAGTCTCCTGCTGGAGGATGCGTGAGCCCTGAGATCGAGCAGGCGTCGCGACTGCTGCGGGACGGGAGGCTGGTCGCCTTCCCCACCGAAACGGTCTACGGACTGGGCGCCCGGGCCGACCGCGACGAGGCGGTGGCGGGGATCTTCGCCGCCAAGGGCCGCCCTTCCTTCGATCCCCTCATCGTGCACGTCCCCGATCTCGAGGCCGCACTGAGCTGGGCCGTCTTCGACGGACGCGCCCTGGCGCTGGCCCAGGCCTGCTGGCCGGGACCGCTCACGCTGATCCTGCCGCGCCGCGCCGGCGTGAGCGACCTCGTGACCTCGGGTCTTCCCACGGTGGGCATCCGCATTCCCGACCATCCGCTGGCCCTGGCCCTCCTGCGCGCCTGCGCCCTGCCCGTGGCGGCCCCCAGCGCCAACCCGTTCGGCTACGTCTCCCCCACCACCGCCCAGCACGTGCGCACGGGGCTCGGGGACCGTGTGGACCTGATCCTGGACGGCGGCCCCTGCCGCGTGGGCGTGGAGTCGACCATCGTGAGCCTGGTCGACGGCCAAGCCCGCCTGCTGCGTCCCGGAGGCATCCCCCGCGAGATCCTCGAACGGCACCTGGGACAGGAATTGTCCTATTCCGGGCACGCCCCGGCCGTGGACCACCCCAGCGCCCCCGGCATGCTCGAGAGCCACTACGCACCGGGACGCGCCGTCGTCGAGTGCTTCGAAAGCAAGGCGGGACTCGAGGCCCGCGCCCGAGCCCTGGGCGGGGACTGCGCCGTGCTCGGACAGGATCTGTCAAATATCCCGGGACGGGCACGTGCCGACCTCGGTCGCACCGACCTCGAGATGGCCACCGGGCTCTTCCTGGCCCTGCGCACCCTGGACCGCCCCGAGATCAGGACCATCCTGGCCCTGCTGCCGCCGCCCCAGGGCCTGGGGCTTGCCGTGCGCGACCGCCTGATCCGCGCCGGAGGGTCGCGCCCCGTCCTTCCCTGACACGCTTTGGATCGGCGCGGATCCCCCCTCCATGCCAAGTCCGATATCCGACGACACGAAGCCGCAACCCACCTTCCTGACAGCGGCAGCCGGGGATTCGGGGGGCCTGCCTGGAATTGGAAAGCAGGAGCTACGTGTACCAGGACTGCGGCGGCTGAACCGCTCCCCTCCGCGATCACATCGTGAAGGTGCGGATGGCGATCGTCCCGGAAGGCGTGATGCCCAGCCATCCGTGCAACGCTCCGGTCACCGGAGCGGGCCGGTAGAGGCGCATCGAGTCGAAGGTCGCCTTGCCCACCCACCAGGGACGGGACGGGTCGGGCGCCTCGAATTTAACGGAATCCGTCAAAGGCACGAGTCCCCGCTCCCAGGCCGCGACGTCCTGCGGGCGCACGCGCAGGCACCACCAGGTCTGGGCATCCGAAGGCCCGAGCTCGCCGTCGCCCAGGCGCCGCTCCAAGACATGGGCTTCCTGCACCGGGGACGGCAGCGCCCGCACCTGGGCGAGGATCCGCACGACCATGTCGCCCTGGAGCTCGGTCAGCGGATCGGGCTTCGCAGGCGACCGGGAACCGCATCCGGTCAACGCCGGAATTAGGAGGCTTGCCGCGATCCTCCCAGCAGGCTTGCCCGGCATCGCTTCAGATCCGTCCAAGCAAGGCGCATGCGGCTTCGAGGAAGGCCTCGCGGTCCTCCTCGTTCTCCAGCCAGTGCGTCGCCACCTTGCCAATCTCTTCGGGCGAGACGGCCCGGGCCATGCGGTCCTGCGCCGCCTCGCGGGAGATCCCGTCGCGCTCCATCACCCGGGCCAGCCGGACCTCCTCCGGAGCGCTCACAGCGACGACCGCATCCAGGCCCGCGCAGAAGTCCGGACGACGCGGCAGGATGGCCGCCTCGAGCAGGAGCTTGGCGCCCCGCGCCCGCGCCCCGGCAACCGCCTCGTCCATGGCGCGATGCACGGCCGGATGGACCAGCGTCTCGAGCCGGCGCATCTCTCCGGGATCCGCGAAGACCACCACCCCCAGCGCTTTGCGGTCCACCGAACCGTCAGGGGCACGCACCCCGTCCCCGAACTCGGCGAAGATCTCGCGGGAAAGGTCGGTGCCGGCCGCATACAGGCCGTGGGCCAACCGATCCACCTCGAGGGTCTCCCAGCCAAGCTCCCGGGCTGCCTGCAGGCAGAGCGTCTTCCCCGAGCCGATGGGGCCGCACAGACCGACCACGCGCGCTCCCATCAGTGGGCGGAACCCCAGTCGCGGGCCCGGCCCACCTCGACCACCAGCGGGACATCAAGCGACAGCGCCCCTTCCATGATCCTCTTGACCTCGGCTGCCACGACCTCGACCTCCCCTTCGGGAACCTCCAGCACCAGCTCGTCGTGGACCTGCAGCAGGAGCCGTGCGCTCGACCCGCTCTCGCGGATCCTGGCGTCGACCCGCAGCATGGCAAGCTTCACCAGGTCCGCCGCGCTGCCCTGCACCGGCGTGTTGACCGCCATGCGCTCCGAGGACTCGCGGAAGGCGCGGTTGCGGTCGTTCAGACCGCGCACCCAGCGCCTGCGTCCGAGGATCGTCTTGACAAATCCTGTCTTTCTCGCCTCCTCGAGGACCTCCTCCATCCAGGGCTTCACCCGCGGATAGGCATCGAAGTAGCCTTCGATGAAGCTCTTGGCCTGGGCGTTGGGGATCCCCAGCTGCCCCGCCAGGGCGTGGGCGCCCATGCCGTAGACCACGCCGAAGTTCACCACCTTGGCAAAGCGCCGCTGGTCCGCCGTGACATCCTCGGGAGCCACGCCATGGACCAGCGAGGCCGTCTGGGCATGGATGTCGCGGCCTTCGCGGTAGACCGCGCACAGCGCCGGGTCCTTGGAGAGATGGGCAAGCAGCCTCAGCTCGATCTGGGAGTAGTCGGCGGCCAGCAGCAGATGGCCCGGGCTTGCCACGAAGCCATGCCGGATGCGCCGCCCGATCTCGCCGCGGATGGGGATGTTCTGGAGGTTCGGGTCGATGCTCGAGAGCCGCCCCGTGGCCGCCACCGTCTGGTCGAAGGTGGTGTGCACGCGGTCCAGCTCGTCGCACAGCGTGGGCAGGACATCCGTGTAGGTGCCCTTGAGCTTGGCCAGTTCCCGGTGCTCGAGCACAAGCCTCGGGAGCTCGTGGACCTTCGCCAGCTCCTCCAGGACGTCCGCATCGGTGGACCAGGCGCCGGTGGAGGTCTTCTTGCCGTGCGGCAGCGAGAGCTCCTCGAAGAGGATCGTCCCCAGCTGCTTCGGGGAGGATAGGTTGAACTCGTGCCCGGCCACCTCGTGGGAGCGGGCTTCCAGGCGCGCCAGCTCGCCGCCGAGCTCTTCGCTGAGCCCCTGGAAGAGCGGGATGTCCAGGGCGATCCCGGTCTCCTCCATGCCGCCCAGCACGCGGGACAGGGGAAGCTCCAGCTCGCGGTACAGCCCCGCGAGGTCTTCGGTATCGAGCCGTTCCGAAAGGCTGTTCCAGACCCGCAGGAGCGCGTCGGCGCGCATCCCCGCGAAGGACAGCGCCTCGTTCTGGGAAAGCTGCGACGGGTCGCGACGGGTCTTGCCCGTCCCCAGCACCGTGGACTCGTCGGGGAGTCCGATGCCCAGGGTTTCGGCGAGATGCTCGAGGGTGTTGTTGCGCTCGCCCGGAGCCAGCAGGTAGGCGGCGAGCTCCGCATCGTCGCAGGCCAGGGAAAGACGGATTCCGTCGAGGGAGAGCCGCCGTTTCTGGGCCTTGGCCCCCCAGAGCACCACGCTCTCCTTCTCCTGCAGGCGGGGCCACAGTTCCTCCGTCAGGCGCTCGAATGGAACGCCCCCTTCCAGCGGGACGTAGCGCACGATGCCCGGCGCCACAGCCAGCCCCAAACCCACCAGGCCGTCCTTGCCGCGCAGGGGCCAGACGGCCAGCCGCTTGCAGCTTCTCACCTGCACGCACACGGCCTCGAGGTCGGACTCGTCCACGACCGGCTGCATGTTGGGAGCCGCGACCTTGGGACGCGCCGGAGCCGGAGCCGGCATCGCCTCGGGATCCCCGCCGCCGAAGAGGTCGAAGGCCTTGCCCACGCCCAGGCCCACCATGACCGGGGCCGTGGAGCCGTCGCCCTTGAGCTTGTAGACGGCCGGCAGCAGCGCCTTGATGCCGTGCGCCACCAGGAAGGCCTCGATCCCCTCGAGGTTCAGGCCGTTGTATTCGAGATCAGCGAAAGGAGGCACCTCGAGGTCCGTGACCAGCGAGACCAATCGACGCGACAGCGCGGCGCTCTCCTGCCCCGCCTCCAGGTATCCCCGCACCGACTTCTTCGCGACCTTGTCGAGGTTCGCGTAGATGCTGTCGAGAGTGTCGAATTCCGTCAAAAGGTCCACAGCCGTCTTGGGCCCGACCTTCGAGACGCCCGGGATGTTGTCGGAGGCGTCGCCCACCAGCGTGAGGTAGTCGCGCACCTGGTCCGGGCGCACGCCCAGCTTCCCCTTCACCCAGTCGGGACCGATCTCCTCGGGACGCTCCGAACCGCGCCCCGGGTCGTAGAGGCACACCCCGTCGCCCACCAGCTGCATCAAGTCCTTGTCGCGGGTCATCAGGAAGACGGGAAGGCCCTGGGCCTTTGCCATCACCGCGTAGGTCGCCATCACGTCGTCGGCCTCGTGCCGCTCCTTGGAAAGGAGCGGCAGCCCGCAGGCGGCCACCAGCTCCTCCAGCAGAGGGAGCTGCGCGACCAGATCATCCGGCATGGGCTGGCGCTGGGCCTTGTAGGCCGGATACATCTCGTGACGGAAGGTCGGCCCCTTGAGGTCCCGCACCACCGCGAAATGGCTGGGATCGCGGGTGTCCGCGACCCGCAGGAGCGCCTGGGCGAAGCCGTACACGGCGCTGGTCGGCTCACCCTGGGGGCCGCGCAGGCGCGCGCTCATCAGGGCAAAGAAGGAGCGGTACGCCAGAGCCATGGCGTCCACGAGATAGAGACCCTTCATCGGTTACATCCGGTGCGGAAGGAGGGCGACGACCTCGTCGACCGTGAGCGGAGCCTGGCTGAACTGCACGACGCCACGGTCACGAAGGGCGAGAGCCAGCTGGATATGGGACGGCAGAGCGATGCCGCACTGGAAGAGCAGCTGATGCTCGGCGGCCGCGACTCGGGCCGGCACGTCCAGCACGATCTCGCCGTCGTGGAGCGCGATCAGGCGGTCGCTGCAAGGCAGCACGGAGAGGTCGCTTGAAGTGAAGATCACCGCCGTGCCACGACGCGCCAAGTCGCGCAGGATCCCGTTGAGAAGCTCCACGCCGCTGCGGTCCAGCCCCACATAGGGATCTTCCAACAGCAGCAGCCGAGGGCGCGAGACCAGCGCCTGGGCCAAGGCGATGCGGCGACGTTCGCCGCTGGACATCTCGTCGAGATACCATTCGCGGGCCGATTCCATGCCCATGGCCTGAAGCGCATCCTCGACCCGCTTGGGAATGGCCGGACCGCGCAGGCCCGCCAGACGGCAGGAACGGGCCAGTTCGTCCTCGGTGGTGGGCCCCAGCAGGACCTTATCGCCTTCCATGCGCACTAGGAGGATCTGCTCATCCAGGGTGCGTTCGGGAAGCTCCTTGACGTCCGCGCCGTTGTAGCGGACCACACCCGCCGAAGGATCCTGGAATCCACCCATGGTGCGCAGCAGCGCGCTCTTCCCCGAACCATTGGCTCCCGCCAGGACCACCAGGTCCCCGGCATGGATCTCCAGGCAGATTTCGCGCAGTGGGGTGTTCCCCGCCGGATAGGCGCAAGAGACCGACTCGAGCTTGAGGAGAGCGTGGGCTGATTGCATTGCAGAAACCTAAAAATCGCATCCCGCCTCGGACGCGGCACGATCGAGGGAAAATATCGATCCGGAACCCATCGCCAGGGTGGCGACGGTCTAAGGCTACATTGCAAGGCATGGATTTTCGCATCGTCGGACTGCCCTCCTTCCACGTCCTGGGCCTGGCACGTACGGGCCTTGCGGCCGATGCCCCCGGTTGGGTGCCCAAGCTTTGGCAGGAGACGTTCTGTCGCCGGAGCGAGCTCGCAGGTCTTTCCCTGGGGGAATGCTGGGGCCTGATGGGAATGCCTGACGCACCGCTTGCGGCCTGGCGGGAGTCCGGAAGCTACCTAGCCGGATGGGAAGTCCCGCGCGAGACCGCGATCCCCAACGAGGATTGGGGCCTCTGGACCGTTCCGGCCAGCGCCTGGATCCGGGTGGCCGTCACCGCCGCGGAGATCCCGTCCGGACACGAGTTCCTCGTGGGATGGCTCACGGAACAGGCCCAGTGGCGTGCCGCCGGCGCCTGCCACGAGCACTACCCCGCCACCTTCCGCGATCCTGAGACCGACCGCCTCCACCTGTGCCTGCCTCTGGCCCTGCAGGAGGCCTGAACGAAGAAGGCCCGCCTCGCGGCGAGCCTTGGTTGGTTTGACGTAATCTGTCAAAATACGATCAGCGCAACGGGAAGTTCCCCGCGCTGTCGGCCGGAGCCGCATCGGTGTAGAGGGCCTGGATCGAGCTGGCCAGGTAGAGGGAATTCTCCGTCGCCTGCGACTTGAGCAGTCCGACCGTCTGGACTGCCGAGGCGGGCATGACCTCGTCGCCGGCGTAGTGGGCCGCGTAGGAACCGGCGATGGTCGGTGCCAGCATGTTCGCGATCGCCGAGTCCACGCCCATTCCCACCAGCGTGTAGACGGAGATCGCCTTCATCCCGGTCAGCAGGTAGTTCGAGGAGTAGTCCACGAAGTTCTGGCCGCCCAGATCGTAGCGAATCTCGCGGATGCGGCTGGAGCGGACGGTGAGAACGGAGTCGGCGATCGAACCCAGTCGGAAGGGCGAAGGGCTGGTGACCAGCGACCCGGTCTCGATGTCGACAAGGGATCCCGAGGCGGTGGCACGGGAGGCGATGTCGTTGGCGTGGAAGTGCCCGGTGAAGACCACCTTCAGGCCGGCGGCCGTGAAGGCCGTGCCCAAGGAATCGAAGCCTGCCACCACGTAGTCCTTGGAGATCGGGTTGGTGGACTGCCCGGCGAAGTGCTCGTTGATGCCGTGATGCATTCCGCCGACCACCACCTTGCCCTTGGCCTTGGCCTCGGCCAGGCGCGCCTTGATCCAGGCCACCGTCTGAGGCAGGAAGCGCCCGCCCACCGTCTCGCTTGCGGCGCCCACGTTGTCCTTCCAGCGGCAAGCGTCCATCGCCAGGATCCACAGGCCCGGCACCGGCTCGGCCACGTAAGAGAGCGAGGCGGTGTCGCGGCTCAGGGCCTCGCCGTAGCCGAAGTCGTGGTAGATGGCGGCAAAGCGGGCGTCCGAGACGTTGGCGACCTTCGTCGCACCGGCAGATGCGTAGGACATGCTCTCGGGATTGTAGACGTCGTGGTTGCCGGGCAGCACGTAGACCTTGATCCCGAGCGCCTTCAAGGTCGCAAGGGAATCCGCGAGGTCCTGGTGGCTCTTCTCCTCGCCGTCCTTGGTGAGATCGCCGGTCAGCAGCACAAAGCTCGGGCGCACCTTGCGCGCCGAGTCCAGGAACGAATGCAGCAGGGCCGGGCTTTCGGCGATCATCTTGCGGTCACCCGCCAGGTAGGCATGGTAGTCGGCCGATGCCGTGCTGGTCAAGAGGCTGGGCGAGAAGTAATGGAGATCGGATCCCACCATGAAGGTGGCGGACACCTTGGTGTCGGCGGTCGTCGCGACGGCGCTCGTGGAGGAGCTGTCGCAGGACGACAGGGTAAGGGCGATGGCCAGGGCCAGGAGTCGTTTTTTCACAGGAGCACCTCTTTGAAAAGTTCCCGTGAAAGAGAGCCTGCGACTGTTGCCAAGGCGTTGCAACGCAAGCCAAGCCGCGTTGCAACCCTTGGTTCAGGAAATCAGAACAGGCCCGGCAGGAAGTCGTCGTCGGCCGGCGGAGGGGGCGGAAGCGTCGAGGGGGCCGCGCTCAGGCCGGTGGACGAGCTCCAAGCGGGAGCCGCGCGCGGGGCCTGACGGGAACCCGAGCTCGGATCCATCGGCGCCGCAGCCGCCGTGCGTCCACGGGGAGCTCCGAAGACGGGCTTTCCCTCGACATCCTCGGCCGATCCCTTGCAACCGTCCCGGAAGCGGGTGCAGCCCCAGAAGAAGCCGTCCTTCCACTTGATCCGGCGCAGGTACCCCTTCTTGCACACCGGGCATTCCACCGAGCCTTCGGGGGCACCGAAGACGGGCTTGCCGTCCTTGTCCTCCCAGGTGGACTTGCACGGCGGTTCGGCCCGCCAGCGCGAGCAGCTCCAGAAAGTACCCTTGGAACCTTCGACCCGGCGCAGGCGCCCCTTGCCGCAGGAAGGACACTCGGGACCGTCGCCCATCTGCGCCCCGGCGACCTCGGTGGCCCGCGAGTTCGCGACCTCGACCTGCTGTTTGACAAATTCCGTCTGGCGGGAGAGGAACTCGCCCACCGTGCTCAAGCCCGCCTGGATCGCCTTGAACTCGCGCTCGTAGAGAGCCGTCAGGACAGGCGAGCGCACCTCCACGGGCAGGGCGTCCACCAGGCTCCTGCCCAGCACCGTGCTCACCAGGGTCTTCTTCTTGGCCTCCAGGAACCCGCGGCGCTTGAGCTCGGAGATGATGGTCGCCCGGGTGGCCGGGGTCCCGATGCCGTCCTCCTCTTTCAGGAGCTTCTTGAGCTCGTTGTCGTCGACGAACTTGTGCACTGTCTCCATCGCCTTGACAAGCGTTCCCTCGGTGAAGCGTGGCGGAGGCTTGGTCTTCTTCTCCTTCTTGTCGGCCTTCGTGCAGGTGACCGGGTCCTTCTCCTGCATGGCCGGAAGCTTCTGGGCCGCGTCGTCGTCGTCCTTGTCCGGCTCGTCGGGCTTGAGGATCGCCTGCCAGCCGGCATCGACCTCCACGCGCCCGTTGGCCGCGAAGTTGTGGCCTTCCACCTCCACGGCGACCGCGGTGGCCAGGTACTTGTGGGCCGGGTAGAACTGCGCCAGGTAGGTGCGGCTGATGAGCTGGTAGAGGTTGGCCTCGATCTCGCCCATGCGCCCCGCTTCGCCCCGATGCTGGGTGGGGATCATGCCGTGGTGGGCCGTCACCTTCTCGTCGTTCCAGGCGCGCGACTTGAGCGAAGGGTCGGCCTTGTCGATGAGCTTTGCCATCGCGGGAAAGACCTGGCGCATGGCGGCCAGCACCGCCGGGGCGTCGGCGTGCTGGGACTCCGGCAGGAACTCGCAGTCGGTACGGGGATACGAGACGAGCTTTGCCTCGTAGAGGTTCTGGGCGGCCTTCAGGACATCCTCGGCCCCGTAACCCCAGCGCTTGGAGGCGGCGAAGGTCAGCGTGCCCAACGAGAAGGGCCGCGGCGCCGGGTCGTTCTTCTCCTCGGTCTTGCAGGCCGTGACAATTCCTGTCTTTCCCTTCACATCGGCGAGGATCTTCTTCGCGAGCTCCGGATCGGTCAGACGCCCTTCGGGGACCTTGGTCGCCTCGGGGGACTCGTCGTCCTGGCGGGCGTCCTGCGGCTCGGCGGGGACCTCGGGAGCAGCACCCTCCGGCGGGACGGCTCCGTCCACGGCAACAGGAGCGACCACCTGGGGCGGCTTCCAGCGCGCCTTGAACTCGCCGTTGGCGTGCTTGAAGTTCGCGGAGATGGTGATGTAGGAGACCGGCACGAAGGCCTCGATGTCGCGGTCGCGCCCCACCACCATGGCAAGCGTGGGCGTCTGCACGCGCCCCACCGTGAGCAAGGTCTTCTCGGCCCCGCTGCGGCGGGCGCTCAGGGTGAAGGCACGCGAGAGGTTCATCCCGATCAGCCAGTCGGCCCGGCCGCGCGCCAGGGCAGCATCGGCAAAGCCCTTGTATTCCACGTTCTCCTTGAGCGCAGCAAGGCCGCGCTGGATCGCCACCGAGTCCTGGGAAGAGACCCAGAAGCGCTTGACCGGGCCCGCATACCCGAAGGAGTCCAGGATCTCGTCCACCAGCAGCTGGCCTTCGCGGTCCGGGTCGCCCGCGTTGATCACCTCGTCGGCCTTTGCGAGCATCCGCCCCATCAGGGCAAGCTGCTTCTTGGCCCCCTCGTCGTTCTTGGGCAGGACCTTCCATTCCTTGGGAAGGATCGGGAGGTCCTCCGCCTTCCAGCGGGCGAAGGACGGGTCGTAGTTCTCCGGCATGGCCATCTCCAGGAGATGACCGAAGGCCCAGGTGACGAAGTCCTCCCCGCACTGGAGGTAGCCGTCCCCCTTGCGCACCGAGCCGAGCTCTGCGGCGAGCACCCGGGCGACGGAGGGCTTTTCGGCGATGAACAGACGCAAAGGAAGACTCCATCGACAGTGAAAGTGGGGAGGCAAAGGTAGTCTCGCGGATGCATCTTTGCCCGCTACCGTCGATGCGCCTGCCCTACTTTCCATTCCGCCCCGCCCTGACCGGCAGCCGTCGCCGCCGGGCGGCCTCGCTCCTGCTGGGACTCTACCTGGTGCTGCGGCTGTGCGCCTTCGAGCGGTGGCTCCCGCAGGAGGTCTCGACCGTGGTTGTGTCCGAGGAGGGCGACCTCCTGGGCGCCTTCCCCGCCCGCGACGGCCAGTGGCGCTTCCCCGGGCGCGACACCCTGCCCGAGCGCTTCCGGATCTGCCTGATGGAGGCCGAGGACCGGCGCTTCTTCCGGCATCCGGGCCTGGATCCCCTCTCCACCGCCCGGGCCGTGCGTGACAATTTCCGTCAAAAAAGGGTGGTAAGCGGAGGCAGCACGCTCACGCAGCAGGTGGCGCGCCTGTGCCTGGACGAGCGCTTCGGACCCGCCAAGCGGCGCCTGTGGCGCAAGGCCCTGGAGGCCTGGGTCGCCGTCTCCCTGGAGGCCGGCGTGGGAAAGCGCGGCATCCTCTCGCTCTACGCGACCCACGCCCCCTTCGGTGGCAACGTGCGCGGCCTGGACGCCGCCGCCTGGCGCTGGTTCGGAAAGTCCCCCGAGACCCTTTCGTGGGGCCAGACCGCCACCCTTGCCGTGCTGCCCAACGCCCCGTCGAGGATCCATCCGGGACGGTCGCGGGACGCCCTGCGCAGGAAGCGCGACCGCCTGCTGCAGCGGCTCGCCGCCCGCGGACTCCTCTCCCCGGCCGACCTGGAACTGGCCCGGGCCGAACCCTTGCCCACCGTCCCGCATGCCCTGCCCCAGCTGGCGCCGCATCTTGCCGCGTTCCTGCGCACCAGGCAGGAGGCCCGCTGGCAGACCTCGCTGCAGCGCCCCTTGCAGGAGGGTGCCCTGCGCCTGGCGCGCGAGCACCTGGCCGAGCTCACGGGCCAGGAGGTCCACGGGCTTTCGGCCCTGATCGTGGAGGTCCCCGAGAACGGCGCGCCGCGGGTGCGGGCCTGGATCGGCAACGCCTCGCAGGACGACGCGGCCGCCTGGCAGGTGGATGCCACCCTGGCCCCGCGCTCGCCGGGCAGCACCCTCAAGCCGTTCCTCTACGGCCTCCTGATGGACCGCTCCAGGATCCTGCCCCACGAATGGCTGCTGGACATACCGACCAGGCTCGGGGATCTCAAGCCAGAGAACGCCGACGGAATCTGTCATGGCGCGGTGCCGGCCGACGAGGCGCTGTGGCGCTCCCTCAACATCCCCTGGGTGCGTTCCCTGCGCGACCTGGGAGCCGATCCGTTCCTGCAGTGGCTGCGCCAGGCGGGCCTTGCGCACCTGTTCCGCAGCTCCGACGACTACGGAATGAGCCTTGCCGTGGGAGGCTGCGAGACGACCCTCTCGGAGCTTGCCGCGATGTACGCGGCCCTGGCCCAGGGCGGCGTGGCACAGCCCCTGGTGATCGGCGTCGCGGACCGCGACACCTTGCGCCTGGGCGGCCCCTCGGCCGCCTGGACTCCCCCGCCCACCTTGCCCAAGGCCCACGAGACCTTCCTGCGGGGCAACGCGCCGCTTGCCCGACGGATTCTGTCAAAAGGCGCCTCGTGGCACGTGCTGGAGGCCATGCGCCACACGGGCCGCAGCGACGAGGAGGCCTGGTGGCGCGCCTTCGCGGGCGGACGGCCGCTCGCCTGGAAGACCGGCACGAGCTTCGGCAACCGCGACGCCTGGGCCATCGGGGTCGCTCCCGGATGGGTGGTGGCGGTGTGGGCCGGCAACCCTTCGGGCGAAGGGCGCACGGGCCTCTGGGGAACCCAGTCGTCCGTCCCGCTCCTGTTCCGCCTGTTCTCGCTCCTGCCCCACGATCGTCCCTGGTTCCCGCCCCCCGACGACATGGTGCCCGTGAAGGTCTGCAAGGAGACGGGCGCGCGCGCCACCGCGCTGTGCTCCACCGCCACGGTGATGGCTCCGCCCGCCGGCGCCGCCGCCCCGCCCGACCGCTTCCATCGCACCCTCCACCTGGACTCGGCCGGGTTCCAGGTCAACGCCGGATGCGAGCCGCCGGCCCGTCAGGTCGTCCGCAACGTGCTGGTGCTCCCTCCGGTGGTCGAGGGGCTATGGCGTCAGGACCACCCCGAGAGCCCCTCCATCCCGATGTGGCGCCCCGACTGCAAGGATGGTCTGGGCACCAACGACCTCGAGATCCTCTACCCCGAACCGGGCGCGGTCGTGCGGCTGCCCAAGGGCATGCGCGGAGCCCAGAAGCTCGTGCTGGAGGCGCGCCACCGCAACCCCTCGGCGCAGGTGCGCTGCTTCCTGGACCAGACCGATCTGGGCCTTTCGGATCGCTTCCTGACCTGGGTGACCAGTCCCGACCCGGGCCAGCACGTGTTCACCTGCGTGGACGAGGCCGGGCACCAGGCCCGCGCTTCCTTCACCGTGGACCTGCCCAAGCTCTGACCAACGGTCGAATCAGCGGCGGAAGGCCGCGACGACCATCGCAGGCAAGGCGCGCAGCGCTGCAAGGCCGACCTCCCATTGCAAACGCCGCGTCGAAGGGGCACGATCCAGCCTCGCGTACAGGGTGCTCCAGCAGTTGTCCGGGACCCTTGCAAGCAGCGGCTTGATCCATCCGGCAAGGCGGTAGGCACGCCCGCGCTTGCGACGCCATTCCTTCGCATAGGTGCGGTAGGCGCGCTCGCGCTCGCCATGGTCACGAGCATCCATGGCCTTGATCACGGCACATGCCGCCATCTTCCCCGACTCCATCGCCTCGAGGATCCCGGCGCGGGAGAGCGGATGGACCATCGAGGCCGCATCGCCAGCCTTGAAGAGCATGTCCTTGGCCAACGTGCCGCGCCCGCTTCCGCACGGGATCGCCCCTCCGTACACCTGGGAGGCGACCAGTCCCGGCTTGAGATGGTCGAGGAAAAGCGCCAGTCCTTGCCGGGAGGACAGCCCGCTGCCGCGACCGCAGACCACTCCGGCGTTGGTCTTTCCCGACGCGCCGGGAAAGCTCCAGGCATAGCCGCCCGGCGCGAAGCGCTTGGAGTACCACAGCGTGATCGTATCGGTCCGCGTGTCCAGCCCCTCCACCAAGGCGAAGGCGGCCGTCTCGAGATCGGCGGTGCCGTCGGCAAGCCCCGGCTCGCGCCCCAAACCCTTGCCGGGACCCGAGGCGTCGAGGACCGCCCGCGCCCGCACGGTCACGGTCGTTCCGTCCACCTCGACCGACACGGTGCGCACGCCCTCGCAAAGCCCCGAGACCTCCGTGACCCGCGCCCTGAAGTGGCACTGCACGCCCAGCTCGGCGACCGCTCGGGAAAGGTCCGCATGCATCCGGGCCCGGTCGATGATCAGTCCGTCGCCGCGGTGCGTCCACACGAAGGACGCCCTCTCGGTCGCAAGGGCGAGATGGTCGATGTCGCAGCGGATCCACGGGCGGATGGCAAGGGGCGAGATGCTCTCAAGGCAAGGGCGCCTCACCGCCTCGGCGCACGGCACCGGCTCGCGCCACGGGTCGCGCCGATCCAGCAGAATGACTTTCCCCGCCTTGCGCATCGCCAGCTCGTGGGCGGCGATCAGTCCGGCGGGGCCGGCTCCCACGACCAGCACGTCGCACGTCTCGGGCAAGGAGGAACGGAAGTCCGGGCAGGAGTCGATGGTGTCCACGCCCGCAATCTAGCTAGGCTCTCCGGAGCCTCCTGACAAATCCTGTCGTGCAACGGACCCGCAACGGAAAGGGTGGAAACAGGCCATCCGGCATTCTATACTCTTTTCTCCACCTTACCCACATCCGAAGGAAGCACGACCATGGCCGAAATCAAGGGCACCCGCACCGAGAAGAACCTGCTGATGGCGTTCGCCGGCGAGTCGCAGGCGCGCAACCGCTACACGATGTTCGCCGAGAAGGCCCGCAAGGAAGGGCTCGAGCAGATCGCCGGCATCTTCGAGGAGACGGCCAACCAGGAGAAGGAGCACGCCAAGCGTTTCTTCAGCTTCCTCAAGGGCGGCGACCTCGAGATCACCGCGACCTTCCCGGCCGGCAAGGTCGGCACCACCCTCGAGAACCTGGAGGCCTCGGCCTCGGGCGAGGAGCACGAGTGGCAGATCGACTATCCCGCGTTCGCCGCGATCGCCCGCGAGGAGGGCTTCGAGGGCATCGCCAAGGTGTACGAGGCCATCGCCGTCGCCGAGAAGCAGCACGGCAAGCGCTACCGCGACCTCTGGAAGAACCTCTCCGAAGGCAAGGTCTTCGCGAAGGACGGCACCGTGACCTGGCGCTGCCTCAACTGCGGCTACCTGCACGAAGGCCCCGAGGCCCCCAAGGCCTGCCCCGCCTGCGCCCAGCCCCAGGGCGTCTTCGAGATCCTGGCCGAGAACTGGTAAGCGTCGTTTGACAGATCCTGTCCGGTAGCGCGCAGCTCCCGAGCCCATGGGCCCTCCTTCGCGGGAGGGCTTTCGCGTTCCTGGGCCCTCTTCCCGCCCTATTCGCTCATGCACCTCGTTTGACAAATTCTGTCATGGGCTCACCAAGCCTCCTCGGCCCCGCGGCGCGGGCCATGGCCGCCGGGCCTGCGGGGTCTTGGCCCTAGGGGGTGACGGTCGGGGGGAGTTTGACGTTTTCTGTCCGTGCGGACGGCGTGGCTGTTGTTTCTCGAAATCGGTTTTGCAGGCGCTCCGCCCTGCACCCGGCCCAAGGTGGTCCGGCCCACCTTGGGAAACCGCCGCCGGGCGTTCCGCCGCCCGGACCCACGGATTTTCGCAACACGTAGAACCGACGGCCACCACTCGCGGTCAAGAGGTCCGCAGCGAACCGGCCTCAGCTTGCCCCACGCGATCAGGATCGCAACATGGGGCCCCACCAACGGGGAGTGCCAGGATCTCGGGCTGCGCCCTCGTTCGATGAACCATTTGAATACGGAGCGATCCGTCGGCCTGCCCCCGACCGTCGCCCGTATGGGGCAAGACCGCTTGGCGGGCTTGACGAGCCCCTGCCACGGTTTCTCGCCTGTCGGGGGCGAGCAGGGCGGGATAAGGCCCCATCCTCCCGTCCTTGATGCACTTTTGCCGGGATGCGCCTGGGTCGAATCTTCCTCTTGCTTGCCTTCATCCTCCTGCTGACCAAGCTCTGGACGATGAACCGCGAGCGGTACGCCAAGAAGCATGCCACCGCTCCGGCGACCGTGACGGCTCCGGCCGCGCTAGGGCGCTGCATGAGCCCCGAGGAGATGCATCATGGATACGACCGCAAGGAGCTCTTCGGGACCTGGACCGACGTCGACCACGACTGCCGCAATTCGCGGGCCGAGACGCTGGAGCACAGCTCGCTTGCGCCCGTGGACGACGCCTGCACCATCCACGAGGGCGAGTGGTTCGACCCGTACACCGGGGACACCTTGACCCGCGCCTCGGACCTGGACATCGACCACATCGTGCCGCTCAAGGAAGCCTGGCTCTCGGGAGCCTTTGCCTGGACCCGCGAGGAGCGCGTGGCCTACGCCAACGATCCCGAGGTGCTGCTTGCCGTGGGGAAACACGCCAACCGCCAGAAGAGCGACCAGGATCCGGCACATTGGATGCCGGACAACGAGGCCTTCCGCGCCGAGTACGCCCAGCGCTGGAGCCGCATCAAGCTGCGCTTCCACCTCACGGCGGACAGCCTGGAACGGGCCGCCTTGAGCGCGGCGGGCGTGAGCCAGCTGCCGACCTTGGCCGAGGCGGGCTGCGCCGCCCCGTAACTCAGCGCTTCTTCTTGATCGCCTTGGCCATCGACATGTGGCCAGGACGGTGCTTGCCCACGCGCTCCTGGGGCACGGTGCCCTGGGTGAACTTCAAGGCCTTCTTGACCCACGGGGAGTAGTGGTTGGGCTGGTCGATCATGTTCTCGGGCACCAGCACCCACTGGTTGTTGCGGCCCGGATCGTCCGCGAACTCCAGGCGCGCCGCCCCGCTCTGCTTGAGCAGGACAAGCTGATCCTCGGGAGAAAGACGAAGCGCCACCCCTTTGGGGTGGATCAAGGCGATGAAGTGGCCCTTCACGGAAAGTCCGGTGCCTCCGAGCATCTTCATCTTCTGCATGGACGTGCTCAGCCCCGCATGAGTCAACGCATCTTCCAGCAGTTCGATGTGGATGGCAAGGGTGTAGAGGCTTTCGCGATCGTTTGGCATGTTCGGGCCAACATAGCTAATGCGCGTCCGGTATGCGCCCCGGATCGGTCAGCACTCCGTAATGCTATGTTTCGCACCACCTTACCCCCCATCCAAGCGAGACCTCCGATGCCCCGCTCCCTCCTGATCGCAAGCGTCCTCCTCGTGATCCTCGCCGGATGCCGCAAGGAAGATGCCGCTCCCGCCGCCGCTCCCGCGGACACCGCGAAGAAGGCCGCCCAGGCCTGCGACACCTCGGCCAAGACCGCGACACCGGCTGCACCCGACACCGCCTTCGAGGCGATCCGCTACATCCAGCTCCAGCTCGCCGAGGACGGCAGCGGCTACTTCACCATGGACGACTGCCGCTGCACCCAAGGGACCGCCGTCTTCGCCAAGGGGCAGCTCACCTTCGCCACCTGCGGACAGGTCCCTTCCGAAGGACGCTACCGGATCCGCGGCACGAAGAGGGACTCCGCAGGGATCACCGTGCTCGCGGCCCGCAAGGACACCCTCGACACCATCACCATCCGCCGCACCCGCCCCCGGCCGAACCTCCCGCCGGTCTACGACATCCGTCGCTCCAACGCCTTCGACGTCGAGAGCGGCACGCTCTTCATCGACTCCAGGGACTCGGCCCGCTTCGAGCACCACGCCTGGGACTGCGAGGAGTACCAAGGATGACAATTCCTGTCATATTTACCGCCAGGAGCGTCCGGCCATGCCGACCTTCCTGACCTCCGACGGGGTCTCCCTCCACTACGCCGTCCAGGGCGAAGGACCGGACCTGCTGCTGCTCAACGGCCTCTTCGGCGACCGCGAGTTCTGGGAGCCGGTCTCCGGACCGCTCTCGCAGCACCGCCGCTGCATCCTGCTCGACCACCGCGGCATCGGAGCCTCGGAGCGCTGGACGGGCGAGTATTCCTACGCCCTGTGGGCCCGCGACGCCCTGGAACTGATGGACCACATGAGGATCGTCACCGCCCCGATCCTGGGACTTTGCCACGGAGGCATGGTGGCCGCCGCGATGGCCCTGGCCAGTCCGGAGCGGATCCGCGGGATCGTGACCCACGGCACGCGCCTGCTGGAAAGCCCCAAGGCCCGGGTCTACGACAGGTTCCGTCACCGTCTCCTGGAGATGGGCGGCGTGGAGCTTGCCATGGCGGCCCAGATGGCCTCGATCTTCGGCGAGAAGGCCCTGGCCGAGGCCGAACCTTACCTTGACAAGATGGCCGCAAGCGCGCCCTCCCGCATGGACCGCGAGAGCTCGCTTGCGATGCTCGTCGCTCTGGCCGACTTCCACCTCGCTCCCGAGGCGCTCTCGGGACTCTCCATACCCGCCCTGTTCCTGGCCGGGGAGGAGGACCAGTACGTCCCGCCCTGGATGGCCCGCCGCACGGCCGCCGCCTGGCCCGGTGCGCGGTTCCTCGAACTGCCCGGCATCGGCCACATCATCCCCCGCGAGGCCCCCGGCGAGTTCGTCCGGCTGGCCCTGTCCTTCCTGCACGAGCACTCGATCTAGCCGATGCCCTCCGCCATCGCCCACACCTTCGTTCCCCTGTGCCTGCGCGCCGGCCTGGGCGGCAGGCTCGTCAGCTTCCGCCTTTCGGTGCTCGCCGCCTTGTCCGGGGCGCTTCCCGACATCGACGTGCTGGCCTTCTCCCTGCACATCCCCTACGGCTCGCAATGGGGGCACCGGGGCGCGCTGCACTCGCTGGTCGCCGCCCTGGCCTGGACGCTCCTTGCCACCACCCAGTCGGCCCGGCTCAAGGCCTCGCGCGCTTGCGTGTTCGCCGTGATCCTCGTCTCGACCGCCTCCCACACGCTGCTGGACGCCATGACGACCGGCGGCAAGGGCGTGGCCCTGCTGTGGCCCTTCACGGCCGAGCGCTTCTTCTTCCCCTTCCGCCCCATCCTGGTCTCCCCCATCGGACGCGCCTTCCTCTCCTCGCGCGGCCTCCATGTCCTGGGCTCCGAGATCTGCTGGGTGGGCCTGCCTTCGCTTGCCCTGTGCCTCGTGCTGGTCGCCACCCGCCTGGGCCTGAAGCACTGGGCCCGCAAGGCCTGAGCGCCTCCCCGCCCTCGAAGGCTCGGTCGGGGCCGGGCTGCCTGCCAAGCCTCCGCCTCCCCCGTTTGTGGAGACGCCCCGGCGGGGGTCTTGGCCCGGCGGGCGGCATCCCTGGCGCGGCGCACCCGGCGTGACAAATCCTGTCAAATCATGGAGCGACGCCCCTTTCCCGCCCGGTGTTCGACTTTCCCTCTTGCCTTTCGCCCGGTCCGAAGCGATATTCCCTGTGTCCGCATGACTGACGCAACCGAGGGTACACCTCAAGGGAGTGCGGACCTTAGGCATGCCGCGCGTCTGGGCTTCTTCTTCAAGGAAGGCCCAGACATTTCCGTCCCGGGTCCTTCTCCACCGTTGCCGGAAGGAAAACCCGATGGACATCGCCACATCATCCCCAGCATCCCTCGCCTCCCTGGATCCCGAGATCCACTCCCTCATCCGTGCCGAGGAAAGCCGCCAGCGCGAGAAGATCCGCCTGATCGCAAGCGAGAACTACGTCTCGCGCGCCGTGCTGGAAGCGACAGGATCCGTCCTCACGAACAAGTACAGCGAAGGCTATCCGGGCAAGCGCTTCTACGAAGGCCAGCAGTGCATCGACCCGGTGGAACAGCTTGCCATCGATCGCGCCTGTGCCCTCTTCGGCGCCGAGCACGCCAACGTCCAGCCCTACTCCGGCTCCCCCGCCAACCTCGCCGTCTATGCGGCCCTGCTGCAGCCGGGCGACAAGGTGCTGGGCATGGAGCTTCCCCACGGCGGCCACCTCACCCACGGCTCCAAGGCGTCGATCACCGGCAAGTGGTTCGACGTGAGGAGCTACGGCCTGGACCCCGCCACCGGACGCATCGACATGGAGGCCGTGCGCCGGCTTGCCCTGGAGCACGGCCCGAAGCTCCTGATCGCAGGCCACTCTGCCTATCCCCGCATCCCCGACTTCGAGGCCTTCCGCAAGATCGCCGACGAGGTCGGAGCCGTGCTGATGGTGGACATGGCCCACTTCGCAGGACTGGTGGCCGCGGGTGTGCACCCGAACCCGGTGCCCTTTGCCGACATCGTCACGACCACCACCCACAAGAGCCTGCGCGGCCCCCGTGGCGCCATGATCCTGTGCCGCAAGGAGTTCGCCGCGAAGATCGACCGCGCCGTGTTCCCCGGCCTCCAGGGCGGACCGCACGACCACACCACCGCCGCGATCGCCATCGCCCTCAAGGAAGCCGCGCAGCCGGACTTCCGCGAGTACGGACGACAGATCCTGTCCAATGCCAAGGCGCTGGCCGAAGGCCTCAAGGCGGGGGGCCTGGAACTCGTGACCGGCGGCACCGAGAACCACCTGATCCTCGTGGACCTGCGCCCCGTCGGGATCGGCGGCAAGCCCGCAGCCGAGCTCCTGGACCAGGCGGGCCTGGTGTGCAACGCCAACACCGTACCCTTCGACACAGCCAAGGCCGCCACCCCGTCGGGCATCCGTCTGGGCACGCCCGCCGTCACCACCCGCGGCATGAAGGAGCCCGAGATGGCCCGCATCGCGGCATGGATCGTCGAGGTGGTGAAGAACCCCAAGGACGAAGAGCGGATCGGACGGATCGCCCACGAGACCCGGGAGTTCGCCCTGGGTTTCCCGGTGCCCTGAACCGCCTGGGTTCCGGTTCCGCCAAGGCCAAGACCCCGCCCCGCACAGGGCGGGACTTTTCTGTAACCTCCCGGCCCGTCGCGGCGTCTCTTCGGGACACGCAAACCTCGGAGGAACCATGAAACCCACTGCTGTAGACACCGCCCGCTTCCCGCAGGAAGTCCTGCTCTCCGACACCCCCGTCGCCGTGGACTTCCACGCCCAGTGGTGCGGCCCGTGCAAGATGCTCTCGCCCCTGCTCGACAAGCTTTCGGAGAGCTTCGAGGGCAAGGTGAAGATCGTGAAGGTCGACATCGACCAGGAGCCGGAGCTGGCCGGGCGGTTCCGCATCCGGGGCGTGCCCACCATGCTCTTCTTCAAGGACGGCAAGGTGGTGGACCAGGTCGTGGGCCTGCTCCCGCCGCAGGAACTGACGGGGCGCTTCCAGCAGCTGGCCGCCTGACTAGATTGCTCCCATGAACCGAACCCGGGAAAAGCGGCTGTTGGACCGCGCCGAGGAAAGTGCCTTGGTCGTGCAGGCCAAGCAGGGCGACTTCGAGGCCTTCGACCAGCTGGTCCGCCACTGCGAACGCCGCGTCTGGACCGTCGTCTGGCGCCTGCTGGGCGAGAAGGAAGAGACCGAGAACGTCGTGCAGGTCGCCTTCCTCAAGGCCCTCGAGGCGCTGGAGACCTTCCGCGGCGACTCGTCCTTCTGCACCTGGGTCGGGCGCATCGCCACCCGCGCCGGCCTGGACGTCCTGCGCTCCCGCAAGCGCAAGGAGAACCTGTCGCTGGACGAGCTGGCCTTGGACGAGGACGACGAAGGCTCGATCTCGAAACCCCAGCTGATCGCCGACTGGCGGGAAGACCCGTCGGCGGGGATCGAGCGCCAGGAACTGCGCACCCATCTCGACCAGGCCCTCGACCAGCTCTCCCCCACGCTGCGCGCCGTCTTCGTGCTGCGCGACGTGCAGGGGCTCTCCACCGAGGAGGCCGCGACGGAACTGGGCATCACCGTGGGGAACGCCAAGGTGCGGCTGCTGCGGGCGAGGCTTGCCCTGCGCGAGCACCTCACCCGCGCCTTCGGAGGCGAGGAGATGGCCCGCGCCCACATCGACGGATCCGGTCTGGGCGGACTTGCCGCCGCAGGAGAATACGACGCATGAGCCACGAACACACCCATCCGCACGACCACGCCAAGGGCGAATGCCGCGACCTGCTGGGAGGCCTTGCCGACTTCCTGGACGGCGACTCCCAGTCCAGCATGTGCGCAGAGCTCAAGCGCCACATGGAGGGCTGCTCGAACTGCCGCGTGGTGGTGAACACCGCCGCGCGCACCGTCCAGCTCTTCCGCGGCGAGGAGCCCATCGAGCTCTCGACCGAGTTCCACGCACGCCTGCACGGAAGCCTGCGCGAGGCCTGGAAGCGCAAGTTCGGGAAGTGAGAGGGACAGATCGATGCCAACTCGTAAGGAAATTCAATTTGCATAATCACACAAGTTTGCATACATTGAATCCATGAGCTGCACCAAGGAGACCTGCAAGAAGCCCCGGACCATGCCAGACAAGGCCTGGTTCGTCGACCGCGCCCGCATCCTCGCGGCCCTGTCGAATCCGGCCCGCCTGCAGATGGTCGTGTCGCTGTCGCACGGCGAGAAGTGCGTCTGCGACATGGCCGCAGAGGTCGGCCTTGACATGTCCACCACCTCGCGCCACCTCGTGCAGCTGCGCCAGGCCGGGCTTCTGAGCGACGAACGGCGCGGCAACCAGGTCTTCTACAGCCTGAAGGCCACCTGCCTGCCCTCGTTCCTGGATTGCCTGGACGGACTTTCCCCTCCCCGTTGATCCGATTTTTTTATCCCAACTACTTGTAATATTTAACAAATACACAAAGGAAGAACCCATGCCCTGCTCCTGCACCTCGACTCCCTCCACCGTCCTCTACGCCTGCTCCGGAGCCGCCGACGTCGGCGAGATCGCGGACCGCGCCGCACGCACCCTGGCCCGCGAAGGCCTGGGCAAGATGTCCTGCGCCGTGGGCGTGGGAGCCGGCATCCAGGGGCTGCGCAACACGGCCCTGTCGGCCGGGCGCGTGGTCGCCCTCGACGGCTGCGCGACCCGCTGCGTGGCCAAGGCCCTGACCGAGACGGGCGTGACGGATTTTGTCCGTCTCGAGCTGGGCTCCGAGGGCTTTCCCAAGGGCGCCTCGCCCGCGTCCGCCGAGAACGTGGAAAGGGCCTGCGCCCTGGCTCGCACAAGGCTGTCCGCCGCATGAGCACGCGGCGCGCGAACACCCTCCTTGCCCTGGGCCTGCTGGCCTGGGGACTTCTCTATGCATCATTGCCCTCCCTGTCAGCCGCGGCTACAGCACTGACCGGCCTTTCGCCCGCATCCCCGCTGGGATCCTCGCTTGCCTTCCTCTTCTTCGAGGTGCCCAAGGTCCTGATGCTGCTTCTGCTCGTGGTCTTCACCACCGGCGTGCTGCGCAGCTTCTTCTCCCCCGAACGCACGCGACAGATCCTGTCACGCTTCCCGGACGGAGTCGGAAACGTGCTGGCCGCGCTCCTGGGCATCGCCACCCCGTTCTGCTCCTGCTCGGCCGTGCCGCTCTTCGTGGGGTTCCTCACCGCCGGCGTGCCGCTGGGCGCCACCTTCTCCTTCCTGATCTCCGCGCCGATGGTGAACGAGGTGGCGTTGGCCCTGCTCTTGGGGATGTTCGGCTGGAAGGTGGCCGGGCTCTATCTCCTCACCGGCCTTGCGGTGGCGATCCTCTCCGGATGGGCGATGGGACGGATGCGCCTGGAAAGCCAGGTGGAGGACTGGGTCATGAAGGTGCGCGGATCCGTCGACGTCCCCGACCTCTCCCTAAGTTGGACCGATCGCCTAAGCGCAGGCCGGGATGCGGTGCGCGAGATCGTGGGCAAGGTCTGGCCCTGGGTCGTGGCGGGAGTCAGCCTAGGCGCCTTCCTCCACGGCTACGCCCCTACCGACTTGCTGGCCTCCATCATGGGCAAGGGCGCCTGGTGGAGCGTACCCCTGGCCGTGCTCATCGGCGTGCCCCTGTACGCCAACGCCGCAGGCATCATCCCGGTCGTCTCGGTCCTGCTGGAGAAGGGAGCCGCCCTGGGGACGGCCCTTGCCTTTATGATGGCCGTCACCGCGCTCTCCGCCCCCGAGGCGATCCTGCTGCGCAAGGTGCTCAAGCCCCGGCTGCTTGCCCTCTACTTCGGGACCGTCGCCGCCGGCATCCTGCTGGTGGGCTGGATCTTCAACATCCTCCTCTAAGACAGAAAACGACAAACGAAAGGCATCTCATGATCCTCGAAGTCCTCGGCACCGGATGCACCAAGTGCAAGCTCCTCCACCAAGCCGTCCTGCAGGCCGTCGCCGACATCGGCATCCAAGCCGAAGTCCGCAAGATCGAGGACATCGCCTCCATCCTGGAGCGCGGCGTGATGTCCACGCCCGCCCTGGTCAAGGACGGCAAGGTCCTGGTCGCCGGCAAGCTTCCCACCCCCAAGGAGATCGCGGCCTTGATCGCTGAATGAGACACCGCTCCCCTTTTCAACGATTCCATAGCAAGGGACGCTAGCCGCCCTTTCGACCCGATTCTCCTGGTAGGGGTGTGCTAGCTTTGCCTTCGTGAAGATCCTTCTCTCGGAAGCCCAGCCCGACTACGGGAACTATGTCTTTCCCTATGTCGTATGGGCCTTTCCCGAGGTCGGGGAACAACCTCGCGATCTGCTGGAAGCCGGCTTCCTGCCTTCGCTTCCCGACCTGTCGCGCTGGTATCTCTGCCGTCAGGTGCGGGTGAAACTGGCCGCCTTCTCCCCCAGCTCGGAGAATCGCCGCATCCTGCGCAAGGGGGAACACCTTGCCTGCACGATCCTGAAGCGAGGCGAGTTCGAATCCTCTCCCACACAAATCGACTTCTGTTATGCCTACGCCAAACGGTGCTGGTCCGTCCCTCCTGTCCGGGAACGCATTGAACGGATTTTCGAATCGACAATGACGACCCATGTCGCCTGCTTCACCGATGCCGAAGGCCAAGCCAGCGGATTCGTCACCCTCCTGCGGGATGGAACCTCGTGGTTTTATACGAATGCCTTCTTCGATCCCGATTCCCCGCCAGGAACCGGGGCATTCCTGATGACGAAGATCCTCGAGATTTTGGCCCAGGCTGGCGAAGACTTCCTGCATTTGGGCACTTGCTATTCAAGATCTGCCTTGTACAAGACCCAATTTTCAGGAATGCAATTCTTCGATGGAAATCGATGGAATACAGACATCAAGGCACTGAAGCATTTGATCGCCCGCCAAGAAGGAATCTCGAAGAACCACCTTCTTGAAGATCCCTTCTTCCTGGAACACTGGGTCCCCGAAGGACTTCCTGACTTATCGAATTCAAGTGCATTTCTTCGAACCATTTGACAGCCTAAAGACATTCCTTCACAAACATCTCATCAAGACCATCACGAACTCGAAGCCACTGGATTTCGATTTTTTTATATCAAAAGATGCTGCGCGTCCAAGTCACTCGAACAATCAGAGTCACGCTTCGATTTCTTGCTCCCTCACAAACCCAACGAGGCATCTACAGAATTCCTCTTGAACAGTCCGTGACCGCACCGCACACACAAATCGTCTCAGCAAAGATGATATCCTTGACTAAGGCCAGCATCCATCAAAGGATGCTATCAAAAAATATCTGAAAGCATCATCCAGCATCATAAAACAAATAACGCACCAAGAAATACGACAGAGGAAGTTCATCAAAAACACAACCCGTGCAAATTCACGCAACATATCTTCTTAGAAAGAAATTGAAGATTTCGTTCCATCCTTAAAGGAGAAAGATCACAAGATTCTATCAAGAAGTCATTTAAAACCGCCCATAATTTTACGATAAATGAAGCATCCGCATCAAACAAGATCAAGCGATTGACTCAAGAAAAAACAACAAAAGTCATAAAATCAAGCATTTTAGATAAAAAAAGAGGAGACCATCGGCCTCCTCAAAAAGGAAAACAAAATTTGATTCAGACCAGAAAGTAGAGAGTCCTCGCCTTCTCTCCCTGCGTCGCGACTTTGGAATCTTTGATCAAAGTCTTCAAAATTTCCGACTTATACTTCAAGACATAGGCATCAAAGGATGCGGCTCCATTCAAGTCCATTCCGCGAACAATCCCAACGGCCCTCAGTAGATCACTAATCTTGTACTGAGATCCTTTTTGCATCGTCGCCAACAAGCCATTCACATCATGGCTTGGCTTCAAGTCAAAGCACGTACGGCCCGGGACCTTGTCCGTTCGAGGCAGGATCCTTGGTGCAGTCTTCTTTCCCTCAAGAAGTTCGAGAAGCGAGCCGATCAGGCTCTGATCTTCACACGCATCGATCCGTTCGATAAGCTCGGCTTTTTTCGATGCGATGGATTCGAGATCCTTGATCTTTGCAATCAGCATCTCGAGCTTGGCAATGTCGATATCCCCGCCTTGGGTCGCCTTGAGGATCTCCGCCTTCACATCGATGATCTTGTCTGAAATCGTTCGCGAGGATTCGATAGTCATGATTCGGTATTTCGGGATTTCAAGGCGGTTCGAAGAAGCGGGATCCTTTACGGTCTCGACAACAGCGGAAGCTTCGACAGGCATCACCGCCACCGGCAAAATCGGATCCGGAATCAATACAGGAACAATTTCGGGAACCACGACAAGGATTTCTTCTTCCGGTTCGGATTCGACAACGCTCTCTTCCTCTTCGAGCAAATCATCTTCCTGGATGACTGATTCCTCATCAAGAAAGTCGTTGGAGGCATTGCTGAAGACATCGTCCGGAGAAATGTCTTGAGGTTCTTCCAATGCTTCAGGCTCACCAAACAGTCCGAACTGATCCATGCGTCTTCCTTTGCGAGATGCGGCATCCTTGATCCTTGAGGCCAAGATGCACAAGACGGCGCCTTCATGCAAGCCGCTCATCCTTGGAACATCCAAAGGCAAGTTCACGCACATCTTGAAGAAGCTTTGAGGAAAGCGCCACATGGCCACCCATCGACAAGCAAACCTGATGGCACAAAAAAAGCCTCATCAGTTTCCTGATGAGGCTTTCCAGTGCAGCCGTAGGGAGTCGAACCCCAAACCTCCTGATCCGTAGTCAGGTGCTCTATCCAATTGAGCTACGGCTGCGGTGAGAAGAAGTATAAGGCAAAGTTCGACGGGCTTCAAGGGGTGACACCAAATTCCCAAGAATCATCATCGCCGCCGTCCAGCGGCGGTCATTTCAAGAAATAAAAAACCTCACCAGTTTCCTGGTGAGGTTGTCAATGCAGCTGTAGGGATTCGAACCCCAAACCTCCTGATCCGTAGTCAGGTGCTCTATCCAATTGAGCTACAACTGCGATGAGGAGACCAAATATGCAGCAAAGGCCAGCGCGTTGCAAGGGGCAAACGACAAAAAAGGAAGTTTGTCCAGGCCTTGTCGGATTTTGTCTTTTTGGAGGCTCATGACCGATGCCTTCCTGTCCTTGAGGGACTTCCTGGAGCACTGCTCCCGACACGACCAGCTGCGGGTGATCGACCGTCCGGTGGACCGACATCTCGAGATCTGCGAGATCTCCGACCGCGAAATGAAACGTCCCGGCGGCGGAAAGGCGCTGCTGTTCACCAACGTGATCGGCTCCCGCTTTCCCGTGGCGGTGAACGTCATGGGTTCGCCCGAGCGTGTGGCCTGGTCGCTGGGCTCGAACTCCCTGGAGCAGGTCGAGGCACGCATCCGGGGACTGGTGGACATCGAGCCGCCCCGTTCCCTCAAGGAAGCCGGCGCCCTGCTCGTCAAGGCTCTGGACCTGCGCCACGCCCCGCCGCGCAAGGTGCGCAAGGCGGCGGTGCAGGAAGTCTTCCAGGAGACCGTGGACTTGGATCAGCTTCCGGTCCTGACCACCTGGCCCGAGGACGGAGGCCCCTTCCTCACCTACCCCATGGTCTTCTCCAAGGGGCGCGACGGCCGCTCGAACTGCGGCATGTACCGAATGCAGGTCTTCGACAAAGGCACCACCGGCATGCACTGGCAGCGCCACAAGGACGGCCGTTCCCAGTCGCAGGAATACGGTTCGGCCATGCCCGTCGCCGTGGCCCTGGGCGGACCTCCGGCGCTCACCTATTCGGCCACCGCGCCGCTTCCTCCCGGCATCTTCGAGATGCTCTTGGCCGGATTCCTGCAGCGCCGCCGCGTCCCCATGGTCAAATGCCGCACCTCCGACCTGATGGTTCCCGCCGATGCCGACTTCGTGTTGGAAGGCGAAGTCGACGCCTCCGATCTGCGTTGGGAAGGGCCCTTCGGCGACCACACCGGCTTCTACAGCCAGGCCGACTGGTACCCCGCCTTCAAGGTCAAGGCCGTCAGCCACCGGCGTGATGCCATCTATCCCGCCACCATCGTGGGGCTGCCTCCGGTCGAGGACGCCTACCTGGGCGAGGCCACCGAGCGCCTCTTCCTGCCGCTCTTGCAGCGCGTGCACGGCGAGATCGCGGATATGCGCCTTCCCATCGAAGGAGCCTTCCACAACCTGGTGATGCTCACGGTGAGGAAGCGCTTCCCGGGCCACGCCCGCAAGACCTTCGCCGCCGTGTGGGGAACCGGCCAGATGATGTTCACCAAGTACGCCTTGGCGGTGCGTCCAGGCTTTGATCTCAAGGACACCCAAGGGGTGCTCGAGGAGATCGGCGTGCACTGGAACAACGAGTTCGACACAGCCCGCTACGAAGGCCCCACCGACACCCTGGACCACGCGCCCAACGCCCGCAACCTGGGATCGAAGCTGGGGATCGACGCGACCCCCAAGCTCCCCGAGGAGAACCGCCCGCACCCCGATGCCCCGGCCTCGCTGCGCGGCGAGATCTCGGCGTGGCGCCTGGATCCGGTGCGCTTCCCGGAGGTCGTGAAGGCCACGCTTGCCGGCAACGGCCGCGTGCTTTTCCTGCTGATCGAGAAGAACCGCCCTCGCCACGGGCGCGAGATCCTGGAGCGCCTGCTTCCCGAAAGCCTGCCCGCTCACACCCTGTTCGTGGTGGTCAGCGACGATCCGGGATTCCTCCCCGACCTCTCCACGGCGGTACTCGTGGCGTTTGGCAACACCGACCCGGGCCGCGACGTGCTTTCCCTCAAGACCCGCCGCCCAGGAGGCGCGCTTGGCTTTGATGCCACCCGCAAGCTTCCCGAGGAAGGCTACGCCCAAGGGCCCTGGCCCACCCTCATTGCCCAGGATCCGGCCGTCGTGGCCAAGGTGGACGGGTACGCCAAGGAGATCTGGCCTCACAATGGAGACCCAAAATGAGTGATGCCATCCGCAAGATGTTCGACGAGATCAGTCCACGCTACGACATGCTCAACCGCGTGCTCTCGGCCAGACGCGATGTGGCCTGGCGCAAGCGCTCGGTGCAGAAGCTCCCGAACCAGCCTCTCGACATCCTGGACCTGTGCGGCGGCACCGGCGACTTCCTGATGGAAGCCCAAGCCGCAGGGCGCTTCCGCTCCGGTGTGGTGGCCGACTTCTCGGCGGGAATGCTCTCGCATGTCTCCCGCAAGGCCGACCTCGCTGCGATCCAAGCCGATGCCCTGGCCCTTCCCTTTGCCGATGCGTCCTTCGATGCCTGCCTGTGCGGTTTCGGGATGCGCAACCTCGACGACCTCGAAGCGGGCGTGCGCTCGGTGCACCGCGTGCTGCGCCCGGGCGGCACCTTCGTGACTCTCGAGTTCTTCCGCCCCGAGATGGTGGTGCCGCGCTTCTTCTACAACGTGCTGGCCCCCATCGCCATCCCCGCCGTGGGCAAGGTCTTCGGCTCCCGCAAGGATGCCTACGAGTACCTGGTGCGAAGCACCCAGCGCTTTGCCCGGGTCGGGGACTACGGCCTGATGCTGGAGCATTGCGGGTTCGAGAAGGTCGAGATCCTGCCCAACGACTTCGGGATCAGCCACCTGGTGGTGGGCACCAAGCGCGCCGCATGACGAGCCAGCCCGGGCACCTCTCCTTGCGGGACCGCCTAGTGCCGCTGGTCGTCGCGGGCACCTTCTTCATGCAGATGATGGATTCGTCCATCCTCAACACCTCGCTCCCCCAGATGGCCCGCACCTTCGGCGTGCGCCCCCTGGACCTGAGCACGGGCGTGACCGTGTACATGCTGGTGTTCGCGGCCATGCTCCCCCTTTCTGGCTGGCTTGCCGAGCGCTTCGGGGCGCGCCGCATTTTCACCCTTTCGGTGGTGATCTTCTGCCTGTCCTCGCTTGCCTGCGGCCTGGCTCAGAGCCTTCCCGCCTTCGTGGCCGCCCGCGCTGTGCAAGGCCTGGGCGCGTCCATGATGACGCCCGTGGGCCGCGTGATCGTGCTGCGCTCGGTCGCCAAGTCCGCGCTGCTCCAGGCCATGGCCACCATCGCCGTCCCGGCCTTGGTCGGTCCGCTGATCGGTCCGGTCCTGGGCGGTCTCCTCACCACCTGGGCCTCGTGGCGCTGGAACTTCTTCGTCAACCTGCCGGTGGGCCTTGCCAGCGTCTTCCTGATCCACCGCTTCGTGCCGGCCTTCGCCCCGCAGCCACAGCACCGCTTCGACACCCGAGGCTTCCTGCTTTCCTCCAGCAGCCTTGCCTGCCTGCTTTTTGGGGTGGAGACACTCTCGCACGGCACCTTCGCCTCCCCGCTGCCCTGGGTCTGCCTGGTTTGGGGACTTGTCGGCGGGCTCCTAGCCTTGCGCCATCTTCGACGAGGATCGACGCCCCTGGTCTCGCTGAAACCGCTCTCGATCCCGACCTTCCGCCTCTCCACCCTGGGCGCGGGCATGTGGATCCGGTTGGCCATCTCCTCCACGCCGTTCCTGTTGCCGCTCTTCTTCCAGGTGGGACTGGGACTGAGTCCCATCGCCTCGGGCGCCTACCTCAGCGCCTACTTCGCGGGGAACCTGGCCATGAAGAGCATCACCACGGCCAGCCTGCGCCGTTTCGGCTTCCGCTCCGTGATCGTGTGGAACGGCGCCCTGGTGAGCCTCTCGATCCTGTCCCTGTGCCTCCTTGGGCCGCGGACGCCCTTTGTCGCGACCATCGTCCTCTTGGTCGTGGCCGGGATGGTGAGGTCGCTGCAGTTCACCAGCATGGGCACCCTGGTCTTCGCCGACATCCCCGATGCGCTCAGCGCCTCGGCGGCCACGCTCTCAAGCATTGCCCAGCAGGTCGCCATGGCCCTGGGGGTGACCTTGGCGGCCGCAAGCCTCAACCTCTCGCGGTTGGTACAAGGACACCCGAACCTGGAGCGGGGCGATTTTCGGGTATCGCTTGCCTTCATGGCCGTGATCGCCCTGTTTGCCGCCTGGCTCTTCCGCAAGCTGCATCCGGATGCCGGAGCCGCTCTGACCGGATATCCACCGACCGAAACGGACGACGGCTGACCGTAGCCGCTGCGCCAGGGATCGTGCGTGGACCATCCTCCACCCCTAGCCCCACCCCTGTCAGGGAGTCGTGCATGAAGCATCCCCCACCCCTAGCCCCTCCCTGTCAGGGAGGGGAATAAGGCCTGCGGCGCTCACGCGCCAGGGATGCTGGCCGACAGGCCCAAGACCCCGCAGGCGTGCACGCTGTTGTACGGGCGAACCTAAGGTTCGCCCACAATCCTGCACGCCCAGGAGGCTTGGCAGGCAGCCCGGCCCCCGACTTGATCGGGGGAGGCGCCCAGACGGACGATGCGATGGCTGGAAGCCCGCAAGCGCGATGCAAAAATGCACATTTGTTTCATGTTCCGCATTCTCGACTTGGCACCGGCTCGACCTCTCCATTTCCGCTTCGCGAAGGCGGGTGAATGATGGCGCCGCGCAAGCACGGGAAGACCGAGATCACGCGCCTGCAGGCCGGACGCAAGGGGCATGAGAAGCAGCCTCCGCTCACCCGCACCGCCGTCCCCAAGCCCGAACCGACCGCCACGACGCCCAACCCGCGCAGCCGCATCGCCGCCGGTGCCTCGGCCGCACGCGTGCCACTGGCCTCCCCAGCCATCCCGTCGAGCCCGACCCATCTGTCCCCGTCGACTCCGACCTCCCATCTCAAGCAGCAGATCGGTGGCACCGCGCTCCTGCTGGTCGCGTTCCTGTTCCTGACCACGCTGGTGCTCTCGCTCTTTGCCGACGCCGAACACGCCTTGGGCCCCTTCGTGGGCAACTGGCTCTCCAAGTTCCTGCTGTGGAACTTCGGCGCCTTCCCCGCCACCATGGGGTCCGTGGTGCTGGGCATGTTCGCCGTGCGGCTGGTGGTCCACGACAAAGTCCTGCTGCGCAAGATCTGGGCGCTGTCGCTGGTGCTCTGGACCCACGCCTTGTTCTTCTTGGGGCTGGGCGAACTGATGGAGCCGCTCCACGACTACGGGACCCTGGTGCATTCCAGCGGCCTGTGGGGACATGTCCTTGTGGGCGCCTTCTTCAAGCCGGTCTTCGGAGCCCATCGCCTGGGTCCCGTGCTGCTGCTCTTGACCTCGCTCGTGGCCACGGGCCTGTGGGCCCTGCGCATCACTCCGCGCGAAGGACTGCTCGTGTTCTGGGCTACCTGCCTGCAAAGCTGGGCCCAGCTCAAGGAACGCTGGCACGCTTGGCGCACCACAAGCCAGACCGAGACCACCGACCTCGAGGAGGCAGCCGCCCTGGCCCGCGCCGTGGAGCCGCGCGGGCGGTTCCTGGATCGCCACCTGCGCCCCGAGCCAGAGGACGGAGGTACGCTTGACATGCCCTCCTCGGTGATCCTGCCCGGTGCCGCCGTGGGAATGCCCGAGCCCGAGGATTTCGAGGAGGACTTTGTTCCTCCCCAGGTGCAGGCTCCGGCCCCCGCCCCGCGTTCGCGCCGCGCCGTGCCCGAAGCCCCCAAAACACCCGAGGCCCCGGCCGTGGTGCCATCGGCCGCCGCCGCTCGAGCCCCTTCAGGCGTGCGCGCCCCCGATCCCGAAGCCGGACTGGGCGACCGCGCCTTGGGCGTGTACCGCAACCTCTCGGTCTGGCGTCCGCTGCAGGCCGAGGACCTGGTGGGACTCAACCCTCTGGAGATCCGCCGCCTGAAGGCACGCGACGAGGAAGTGCGCCTGGCCGCTCAGCTCAACGAATGGGAGGACCGCGAGGTGCACGCCCAGGTCTCGCGCCGCCCGCGCATCGCCCCCGAGCCCGCTGCGCCGACCTTCCGGGAAGCCACTCAACTCCCCGACCCAGCGTCCCTTGAAGAGGCTCCATTGGCCGTTCCCGGCCGCCCCGCCGCCCGCGCGGCCCTGCCCGCCGGACTTCCCGAGCTGGAAGAGGAATGGACCGAAGAACCTCCCGAGCTTGCCAACTGGACGGAAGCCGTACAGCCTGCGACCGGAGAGCTGGAGGAGGCAGGTGCGGAGCCCATCGCCCCCGCACCGGTGCGCCGCGCCCGCGTCCCGCGCCCCGAGCCCACCGCCGTATCGCGCCCCAACCCGTTCCTTTCCCGCGGCGGCACCTACCGCATCCCGGACATCTCCATCCTGGCCGAACCGCCTCCGCTGCTCCACGAGATCGACGAGGTCGAGCTGCAAGGCATGGCGGAAGCCTTGGTGCTCCAGCTACGCAACTTCGGCGTCTCGGGCAAGGTGATCCAGATCGAGCCCGGCCCCGTGATCACCCGCTTCAAGGTGGAGCTGGCCCCCGGCACTCCGGTGCGCAAGATCGTGAACCTGGCCGACGACCTGGCCCTCACGCTGCGCGCCCGCCGCATCCGTATCCAGGCTCCGATCCCCGGCGAGTCGCTGGTGGGCATCGAGATCCCCAACACCAAGCCTGAGGTGGTGCATCTCAAGGAGATCCTGCACGCGCCCCAGTACCGCGACCCTTCCTTGAAGCTCCCGGTGGTGCTCGGGAAGGACATCGTGGGCAACCCCGTGGTCACGGATCTTGCCAAGGCGCCGCACCTTCTGATCGCCGGCCAGACCGGTTCGGGCAAGTCGGTGTGCATCAACACCATCATGGCCTCGTTCCTCTTTTCCCAGAGCCCGGCCCGCCTGCGCATGATCCTGGTGGACCCGAAGGTCGTGGAGCTTTCCACCTACCAGAAGATCCCGCACCTCTTGGCCCCGGTGGTCACCAAGCCCGACGAGGCCGTGGCCGCCCTCAAGTGGGTGGCCTGGGAGATGGACCGCCGCTACGACGTGCTGGCCAAGGCCGGTGTGCGCAACATCGCAGGCTTCAACGACAAGATCGACAGCGGCGCGGGTGTGCCCGACGCAGTGGATCCGGCCGACCGCAACGTGATGCCCTACCTCGTGGTGGTGATCGACGAGTTCGCCGACCTCATGATGGTGGCGGGCAAGGAAGTCGAGACGGCCGTGGCGCGCATCGCCCAGAAGGCCCGCGCCGTGGGCATCCACCTGATGCTTGCCACCCAGCGCCCGTCCACCAACGTGATCACGGGCGTCCTGAAGGCCAACCTCCCCACCCGCATCGCCTTCCAGGTGGCAAGCCAGATCGATGCGCGCACCATCCTGGACAAGCAAGGCGCCGAGGACCTGCTGGGACGTGGCGACATGCTCTTCCGCGCGGTGGACGCCCCCGAGCCGCGTCGCGTGCATGGCGCCTTCGTGACCGACGCCGATGCCGAAGCGGTGGCCATCGCCTGCGCCGACCAGGACTGCGACTTCCCGATGCTGGACACCTTCCTCACCGAGGAGGACCAGGAGTTCGTGGAAGAGGACAGCCGCGCCGCGCTCAAGCTCGATGCCAAGTTCCCCGACGCCGCCCGCCTGGTGGTGGCCGTGCGCCAAGGATCCACCTCGATGCTGCAGCGCCGCATGGAGATCGGGTTTGCCCGCGCCGGACGCATCATGGACCAGCTGGAGAAGTTCGGCGTGGTGGGCAAGGATCGCGGATCCAAGGCCCGCGAGGTGATCATCGACGAGGTCCAGCTCGAAGGTCTACTCGACCGCTTGATGGATCCGTAAAGGCTCAGGCCTTTCGCGAGATCGCCATAAATGGCGCTCAATCTTTCCTCTTCCCTTTCCGATAGAAGTCTGGTAGGATGACTACCGAGGAAAGAGGAGGAACCATGAACAAGATTGCAGCAGCGGTGACGATCGTGCTGGCCTTGCTGGGAGGCCCTGCCAAGGACTTCCTGGGAGCGGACCTGTTCTCCAGCGACATGCTCAAGTACAGGAGCCTGGAAGCCCGCACCTATCTCGCCAACGTCTCGGACGCCTTGGCCGCGCCCTTCGCCAAGCCGTCGCGCTGAGCTAGGTTCCTTGCGCCACGCAGGGCTCAGCCCAAGCGGCGGCGCTGCACCTCGAAAGCCACCAGCGAGGCGCTCACGGCCACGTTGAGGCTTTCCACCGCGCCTTGCATCGGGATCGAGATGGCCTCGTGCAGCACCTTGCGCACCGTAGGCCTCAAGCCCTTGGCCTCCCCTCCCATCACGAAGACCGCCGGCATCGGAAGGGCATGCTGCCACAAGGAGAGCTTGGCCTCCCCGTCCAGCCCGAAGATCCAGTAGCCGGCATCGCGAAGGTTCCCGAGCGTGTCGGCGAGCTTGGCCACGCGCACGATCCCGATGCGGTCCCCGGTTCCCGCCGAGGCTTCCAGGTACACCGAATCGGGCTGGGCGCTTCCCGACTGCGGGATCAGGATGTGGCTCACCCCGGCGGCCACCAGCGAACGCGCCGCCATGCCCAGGTTACGAGGGTTCTCCACGCCGTCGAAGGCGAAGACCACCTGGCGAGCTGACAGGGGCAAGGAGAGGAACCCAGCAAGGTCGAGGGTCGAGACGCGGGCCGTCAGGGCGATCACACCGCCGTGGTCCAGCGTGTGGGCCATCTCGGAGAGCTTGGCGTTGGGGGCAAGCTTGCACTCCACCCCGCGCGTCTTGGCCAGTTCCCGGATCCGCCCCGTGAGGGACGGCCTGGCCTGGTCGGAGAGCAGCACGCGCTTGAGCGGCGCTCCTGTCAGAAGCATTTCCTCGACCGCCCGCTTGCCCCAGATCACATCGTCCCGTGTTTCCATGGGGGCCAAGGTAGAACCAGTGGGGGCGGGCGTCAGTCCTGCTTCACACAGCGGACGGAGTATCGGTCCGTCACGACGGCCCCACTACCGTTCGCAGCAGCCGAGGCATTGGTGAACTTGGCGTACATTCCGTCCTCTGCAGTCCAGATGCGTGTTTCCGTCTGCAACGAACCGCTCGGGACTTCATACTTGAGGGCGCCAATCAAGCGCGTGCCTGCCGGGAGAAGGCGAAGTCCGAGGGAATCGGCTCCGTAACCCGGATCGTTGTACGTCCCGTACGGCTTCCATCCTGTAAGGGACTTCAAGGCCCAGCCGCTCGAATCGGCTTGGAAACGCGACAGCAGAGCGGTTGCCTGCGCCTGGCTCGGAAGAGTCCAGCCTGCCGGGCAGACCGCAGGCGCCTCCTGCTGTTTGTAGAGACGACCGTACTTCGAACAGGTGTCGGCAGCGTTCTTGACCGTACTGTCCAAGTAGCAGCGTCCGGAACTGTCCGCCGTTCCCGAATCACGGAACGCGAGATTCTCTGCCATCCAGGAAATCCCGTTGATCGCCACCGTGCGGTAGATCCTGCCGTCGCGGGAATCCAGCAGGGAGTCGAACGCGATCCCGGTCTTCCAGGCGATTCCGAACGTGGCCGTGTCGCGCTTGCCCAGACGGAAGGTATCGCAGACCTCGCCGCTGGTATCCTGACCCACATAGGCCTTGGCCTTGAGGATCAAGGTGTCCGTCACGGGGATCGGATTCTCATAGGCTTTCCATTCCCCGTCATGGATCTTCACAAGAAGGGAAGTCCCGTTGTCCCCGCTCACGTTGATCGTGGCTCCCGGCATGAACCAGGTCTCCTGGGAGGAGAAGGTCGGAGCCGCGACCGCGGCCCGGTGCGTCACGGTCAAGGTGCAGGTGCTCGGCTTGCCCTTGTTGGTCACGGCCAGCACAAAGACAGAATCTGTCATAAGGCTCAGGGTCAATTCCGTATTCGGAGTCTTCGAGTTCTTGTTGACGGCAAGCGACGCCTGGCTCGACTGCAAGGTGACGTTCAGGCGGATCGTCGTCGCACCAGGCGCGACCGAAAACGTGTACCTGTCGCCGACCGGCGCAAGCGTGCTGTCGTCGACCTTGAGGGAGGCAATGGCCGTCGAGGTGTCTGCCGGATTCGGGACCACCACGCAGATCGTGCGCAGGGGGCTCCAGAGATTGGGCCTGCCCGAAGCGGAATCCAGGACCGCGATCTTGAGCGTGTCGGCCTTTGTGAGGACGAGCTCCGAAGTCAGGCGGAATCGGGACGACACGAGGCGCGGATCCGTGCCATCGGTGGTGTACCAGGCTGAGAGTGTTCCCGACACGGGGAGGCGCAGAGTGTCCCCGACATACCTCACCTCAGACAGCGAGTCCAACACCGCGGGAGTCTTGGCCGAATCGGTCGCGATCGTGACTGCTTGAGTCGCAGCGGTTCCGGCGGTTCCCGTCTGGCTTCCCCACCAGCGCACAATCGAGGCGGTACCGATGGAATCCCTGCCTTCGAGAGTCACGCGGAAGGTGCTTCCGCTCTTCACGGCGCCGAAGGTCACGCTCTTCCCGGTGACGTAAGAGACCACCGTATCGAAAGCGGTCTTGTAGTAGGCTCCGGTGTCCAGCTTCAAACGGACCCAGCCGACGTTCGGGACCTTGGTCCCTTCCTGGAACCGGGCCGCCAAGGTCACGGAGCCGCTCGGCTCCGCAGGGGTCAGCACGCTCTCGCGATCGCAGGAAAGCAGGAGGGCAAGCGAGGAGAGCATGACGGCAAACAGGGCGTCACGCCTGCGCAGCAGGGAAGAAAGCCGGGCATTCATCATGGCAAGGTCACCTGGATCTTGGTTTCGGAGGAGGTCCCGGGCGTGACCGGAACCGTGGCCGCGGGAGTCGAGCTCGAGCTTCCGTTCATCAAGAGGACCGCGGCCGTGGCCGAGCCGGCGACCAACGCCCCGCCCGCCACCCACCAGCCCCATCGCGAGGGCTTGGAGACCTGGGCAAGATCCTTGGCGACATCAGGGACCACCACCGTGAGCAGGGCATCCATGGCCGCATCGCTGTTGCGGCTGGTGCTGCGCACCACCTCGCCCGTACCGACCTTCACCAGACGCGCGTTCAACGTGTAGGTGTTCCCCACCTTGCCCACCGAGCCCAGCACCAGCTGATCCACCGAGAGGAGCTTGCCCATCTCCAGTGCGCACTGGTCGGCGTCGCACGCCCCCGACTGCTGGAATCCCTGCTCCTTGAGGATCTGGTCCATCTGGGAGCGTTCCATCACCCGGAACTTGCCGGTCTGGAAAAGCTCCGAGCCCAACGAATTGGAGAGGCCGTCCAAGGCCCCCTTGTCGAGGGTCGCGGAGGTCAGCGGCAGGACCGCCACCATCGGAACCGCAGGTTCCTTGGGGGCTGCGGACAGGAGACCGGCCAGGGTCAGCGTCAAGGCGAGGGAATGTCTCATCTTCGGATCACCTCATCGTAACGGGGAATGCGGGCCCCTCGCTGGGGGCCCTCACCAAGGACGGATCAGTTGTGGACGCAGCGCACCGGGGTCGCGAAGGCTTTGCTGAAGCCGTTTGCCGTGACCGAATTGCTCGCGTAGCCGAGGTAGCGGTAGGCGTACTTGAGATTGGTGGTCTCCGTCGAGGTCAGGAAGTAGGTCGCGGTTTCGGTGTTGTTGAACGTCGCGTACTGATCACGGTTTCCGGTGGGAAGAGCCATGAATCCGAAGAGGTCAGTGCTGGCGGAGGCGCTTGCACCCCAGCCTGTCGTGGCCTTGAGCGCGGAACCGGCCTTTCCGGAACCGGCCTTGATCTCGACATTTGCGACGAGGCTGTCGTATTCGGATTCCAGCGGGAGATGCCAGCCGGTCGGACAGAGGCCCTGATACGGAGGACGGATGAACGTCAGGCAATACACGGTTTTGCAGCTGTCCTTGACCGAGGCTGCCGCCATCCAGTTGTAGAGGCGTCCGAAACGTGCAAGGGTGTCGAGACCTGCGCCGAGCCCCCAGGAGCTGTCGACCTTGTAGTTGAGGTTCTGCGCCATCCACAGCTGCTTGCCGATCAGGACCGTGCGGTACCAGTGCCCATCGCGGCTGTCGTTCAGGTATCCGTAGGTGACGGCGGCGTTGACGGTGGTGTCGAAGCTGCGCACGATGCCGCTCTGATCCAGGTTCGTGACGGTGTCGCGCAGGATCACCTTGCTGTTCCAGGTGTAGACCAGCGTGTCGGGAACGGAGGAGGCGCGAGCCGCCACGCCAGCCGCAGCGGAAACCTCGGCGGACTCGCGGACAGGATTGCGGCCGGCGATGTCGGCGCCTTGGAACCCCAGCTTCACATGGCCGTTCTCGAGCTGCAGGCGACCCTTGGTGGCGACCGTCACCGGGACGGCGTAACGGATGCCGGTGGGGAGGGGGCTCAGGGACCAGGAACCGTCGGCGGCCGTCTGGGTGCTCAGGGACTGGCTGCCCACGAGGGCGACCGAGACTCCCGCTTGGCCCGTGCTGTCGAGTTGAAGCACCTTGCCGGAAAGCGTGCCGGCCTGAGCCTGCCCTGCCCCAAGCCCCAAGACGCCCAGGACAGAAAGTCCAAGATTCCAACGCACGCACTTCATGCCAAAACCAGTCATCGCCGACCATCCTTCTACACAGGGTTTATTGCCAAGGACCTCGAAAGAGGGTGCCTTGGATCGTATGGAAAAAAGATAGGACAATCCCCGACCGATCGCTGGATACGGACCGAGACAGCGGAACCGGCACTCCGCACCAACGAAGCCTTCGCGACGGCACGACTTCCGGAGACACAGGACGGGGAGGCGAACAAGACGGCTTGAGCCATGCGACGACGGCCTGCCCCCGACCGTCGCCCGGATGGGGCAAGACTCCTCGGAAAGGCTGCGGCTTGCGAAGAGGCCGAGGAGGCTTGAGGAGCGAAGCGAGCAGGGCGGGATTCCGGCTCTTTATCCTACTAATCCGATAGCTTTACTCTTGACAAGTGCTGAATTTTCCCGTATACTCTACTCATCACATAGGAATACTGATTTTCAACACAACCAACCCAAGGAGCCAAGCCATGAAGAGAACCACCCTCCCCCTCCTGTCCCTGACCCTGGTCGCCGGCGTTTCGGCACAGACTCCCGCCGACAGCCTCGCAAACGCCGCCCACGCCACGGCGAACAAGGCGCTCCAGACCGCCAAGGAAGCCGAAGCCAAGGCCACCAGCGGCCTGGAAGCCAACGAAGCCGTCGACAACCGCGTAAAGATCCTCGAGCGCCAGAACGAGATCAGCCAGGAAGAGGCCGAAGCCCGCCTCAAGGTCGACCCGACCCTCCAGAGCAATGGCAGCGGCTACTACCTGCGCTCCGCCGACTCGGCCTGGACCTTCAGGCCCCGCGCCAACGTGCGCATCGGCGCCAACTGGGATGCCAACGACGAGAACAAAGGCACACTGGACCAGTTCCAGGCCCAGACCATCCGCCTGGGCTTCGACGCCACCTTGGCCAAGTTCCTCGAGGCCAAGCTCCTCATCGACCTTTCCAAGGGCAATGCCGCCAGCCTCCAGGACGGATACTTCGATGTGAAGTTCGCCTCGTGGGCTCGGGCGCGCTTGGGCAAGTTCCAGACCCCGCTGGGATGGGAACGCGCGGTAGGAACCTCGGAGCTGGCCTTCTACGACCGCGCCCTGCCTAGCCAGATCGCCCCCAACCGCGACATCGGCGCCCAGCTCTCGGGCCAGTTCGCCAAGGGGGCCGTCGACTACGCCGTGGGCCTGTTCAACGGCGGCCCGGACGGCTCCAACATCGACAAGGACGTCAACGACGACAAGGACGCCTACGGACGGCTGATCCTCCAGCCCGCCAAGAACTCTGGAAACGACTGGGTCGAGGGCCTGGCCTTCGGGGCCGCCGGATCCTTCGGTCACCACACCGTCCTGCTCACCAGCGGCTACAAGACCACGGCAGGCAACACCTTCTTCTCCTGGAACGGTGCCGACTCCTCCGACGGCACCGGCTGGCGCGTGGCCCCGCAGCTTACCTGGACCGCCTCCTCCTTTTCCCTTGCCGGGGAATGGATCCTCTCTTCCGAGGAGATCCGCCGCGGCACCCTGGTCTCGGTGTCCAGCGACAGCGTCGGCACCGGATCGAGCAACAAGGGCGTCGTCTACCAGGTCCGCAAGACCACCACGGCCCTGCCCACCGCAAAGCTTGGCGTCACGGCCTGGCAGGTCGCGGCGGGCTACGTGCTCACCGGCGAGGACGCCTCCTTCGGCGGCGTGAAGCCCCGCCACCCGTTCGGCAAGGACGGATGGGGCGCCTTCGAGATCGACCTGCGTGCCGCCGGCCTGTCGGTGGACGACAAGGCCTTCGACAAGGGCTACGCCGACTCCCTCAAGAGCGCACGCTCCGCGCTGAGCCTGGGCGTCTCGCTCAACTGGCACCTGGTGAAGGGAACCCGCCTGCAGGCCGGCTACGAGCGCACCACTTTCGAGCAGGGCGCGACCGTCGACCCCAACGCCAAGGTCAAGGTCGTGCGCGACCGCAAGCCCGAGAACCAGATCTTCGTCGTCAGTTCCACCGGCTTCTGAGACCAGCCTCAAATCCTGATTTGACAAATCCTGTCACAGAAAGAAAGACCATGAAGAAGAACGCTCTGCTCGCCGCAATCCTCACCCTGGTGCCGCTGGCCTCGGCCAAGAACATCCAGCTCCTGAACGTGTCCTACGACCCGACCCGCGAGCTCTACCAGGACATCAACAAGGCATTTGCCGCCGACTGGAAGAAGAAGACCGGAGACGACGTCACCATCCGCCAGAGCCACGGCGGATCGGGCAAGCAGGCCCGCGCCGTGATCGACGGGCTGGACGCCGACGTCGCCACCCTGGCCCTGGCCTACGACATCGACGCGATCAGTGAGAAGGGACGCCTGCTGCCGGCCAACTGGCAGAGCAAGCTCCCCCACAACAGCACGCCCTACACCAGCACCATCGTGTTCCTGGTGCGCAAGGGCAACCCCAAGAAGATCAAGGACTGGGGAGACCTGATCCGCCCCGGCCTCTCGATCATCACCCCCAACCCCAAGACCTCGGGCGGAGCCCGCTGGAACTACCTGGCCGCCTGGGGCTGGGCCCTGCGCCAGCCCGGCGGCAACGACGCCACCGCCAAGGCCTTCGTCCAGAAGCTCCTGCGCAACGTCCCGATCCTGGACGCCGGCGCCCGCGGCGCCACCACCACCTTCGTGACCCGCAAGATCGGCGACGTGCTGCTCTCCTGGGAGAACGAGGCCTACTTGGCCAAGAAGGAGCTCGGACCCGACCAGGTGGACATCGTCTACCCCTCCGTCTCGATCCTGGCCGAACCCCCGGTGACGGTGGTGGACAAGATCGCCTCGCGCAAGGGCAACGCCGCGGTGGCCAAGGCCTACCTCGACTTCCTCTACACCCCGGCCGCCCAGGAGATCATCGGGCAGAACTGGTACCGCCCGGTGAACCAGGCCGCCGCCGCGAAGTTCTCCGGCACCTTCCCCAAGATCGAGCTCTTCACCATCGACCAGGTCTTCGGGGGCTGGAAGAAGGCACAGAAGGTCCACTTCGACGACGGCGGCGTGTTCGACCAGATCTACCGCCGCTGAGATCTCCCCGGACTCGGCCCGCCCTGCCCGTGCGGCGGAGCGGGCCTTCCGGCAAGCCCTTTTGAATTGACAGAATCCGTCAAACCATCCGCAGCCCAAGGGAAGCGAACGCACCGATGTCCAGATCCATCCCGGGATTCCGCCTCACGCTGGGGATCACCATCTCCTGGCTCTCCATCCTGGTCCTGATCCCGCTGGGAGGCCTCTTCCTCAAGGCCGGGACCATCCCCCCGGCCCGCATCCTGGAGGTGCTGACCGACGCGCGCACGCTTGCCGCCTTCCGCGTGAGCTTCGGGTGCGCCGCCGTGGCAGCCCTCGTGAACGCCCTGGTCGGACCCGTGGTGGCCTGGACCCTGGTGCGCTACCGGCTGCCGGCCCATCGCCTGATCGACGCCCTCATCGACATCCCGTTCGCCCTGCCCACCGCCGTGGCCGGCATCACCCTCACCACCCTGTACGCCGAGACGGGATGGATCGGGAAGCTCCTGCTTCCGTTGGGGATCAAGGTGAGCTACTCCTCCCTGGGCATCGTGATCGCGCTGATCTTCGTGGGACTGCCCTTCGTGGTGCGCACCGTGCAGCCCGTGCTCGAGGACTTTCCCGTGGAGGCCGAGGAGGCCGCCGCCCTGCTGGGCGCCTCGCGGTGGCAGACCCTCTTCAAGGTGATCTTCCCCGCCCTGCGCCCCGCCATCCTCACCGGCGCGCTGCTGTCGTTCGCCCGCTGCGTCGGCGAGTACGGGAGCGTGGTCTTCATCGCAGGCAACATGCCCTACAAGACAGAGATCCTGCCGCTCCTGATCATCACCAACCTCGAGCAGTACCAGTACGGCGAGGCCGCCGCCATCGCAAGCGCGATGCTCCTGGTCTCCTTCCTGCTCCTGATCCTGGGCAACCGCCTCCAGTCACGCCTGGCCACGAAGGTCTCCCGATGAGCAAAGCCAAGCTTCCCGATCCGCCGCTCCTGGTGGGCCTGTCCGTGGCCATCACCCTGCTCTTCCTGGGCCTGATGGTCGTGGTGCCGCTGGCGTCGGTCTTCGCCCAGGCCTTCTCGAAGGGAATCGGCGTCTGGTGGGAAAGCGTCTCCAACACCGACACCCTGGCTGCCGTGCGCATGACGCTGCTTGCCACCCTCGGGTCGGTGCCGCTCAACACGGTCTTCGGGATCTCGGCCGCGTGGCTGGTGACCAAGTACCGCTTTCCCGGCCGCCAGTTCCTGCTCGCCCTGATCGACCTGCCCTTCTCGGTCTCGCCGGTCATCGCAGGCCTGATCTTCGTGCTGCTCTTCGGGGCCCAGGGGTGGTTCGGACCCTGGCTGCAGGAGCACGACCTCAAGATCGTCTTCTCCTGGCCCGGCATGATCCTGGCCACGGCGTTCGTCACCTTCCCCTTCGTGGCCCGCGAGCTCATCCCCGTGATGGACGAGCTGGGGAACCAGAGCGAGGAGGCCTCCGTCATGCTGGGAGCCGGGGGCTGGACCACCTTCGTCAAGGTCACCCTGCCGGCCATCCGCTGGGGTCTCCTCTACGGCGTGATCCTGTGCAACGCCCGCGCCATGGGCGAGTTCGGCGCCGTCTCGGTGGTCTCGGGGCACATCCGCGGCGAGACCAACACCCTCCCGCTGCACGCCGAGATCCTCTACAACGAGTACGACTTCGCCGGGGCCTTCGCCACCGCCTCCCTCCTGACCCTGCTTGCCGGCGCCACCGTCGCCCTCAAGCTGTGGCTGGAACGCAAGGTGCGCCGATGAGCCAGGCACCCATCGCCAAGGAGCCGGCATGAGACGATGTCGCGTCGGGACGCCCCGACCAAATTTGACAGAAAACGACAAGACACAGGGATGACCCGGGACGGGTCCATCCCCGCAAGAACGGAGACGACCCATGAAACTCGACACCCGCCTGGTGCAGGCCGGAGCCCGCTGGAACCCGATCGACACCCACGCCGACAAGCGCTCGGGCACCCGCCGCACCCTCGAGGCGGTGCTGGCCACCATCGAGGGAGGAGGCCGCACCTTCGCCTTCTCCTCGGGGCAGACCGCCATCCACGCGCTGATCCAGACCTTCGGGCCGGGAGCCCGCCTGCTGGTCACCCGCGACCTCAATCCCGACACCTGGAACCTCCTCGAGCACCTGGGTGCCGCGACGGGACTTTTGACAATTCCTGTCGACACCTCCGACATCGAGGCCGTCCGCGCCGAGCTGGAGGCCGGGGCCACCGCCGTGTTCGTGGAGAACCCGTCCCACCTGCTCCTTTCCGGGGCCGACCTGCGCGCCCTCTCCTGGGAGGTGCATCGCCACAAGGCCCTCTTGATCGTGGACAACACCGCGCTCACCCCGGTGCTGCAGCGCCCCCTCGACTACGGTGCGGACGTCGTGGTGCAGCTGGGCGCCCGGAACCTAGCCGGCACCACCGAGGTCCAGGCCGGTTTCGTGACCACGCGCCTGTCCCACCTGATCGCGCAGCTGGACTGCCTGCAGGGGACCACCGCCGCGCTGCTCGCCTCCTTCGACGCCTGGCAGGTGCTCCACGGGATCAAGACCCTGGCCCTGCGTCTGGTCCGCCAGGAAGAGACCGCCCGCAAGCTTGCCCTGTGGCTTGCGGTCCACCCGCGGGTGCGGAAGGTCTGGCACCCCGTACTGATCGACCACCCCGGCGGCGACCGGCTGCGCAGCCAGGCCCAAGGGCTGGGCACCGTCGTCTCCTTCGAGATCGTCGAGCCCGTGCTCATCCCCGGCTTCCTGAGGGCCCTGCGCATCTGGAAGGCCACCGAAGGCCAGGCCGGCGTCGAGTCGCTGGTCGCCATCCCCTCCGCCCATCCCCAGAGCGAAGCCCTGGCCGCCTTGCGTCGGCAGCTGGGCGTCACCGACGGGCTGGTGCGGCTTTCCGTGGGCATCGAGGACGGGCAGGACCTCCTGGAAGACCTCGCCCAGGCATTGGACAATCCCAGCACCGGCTTCTCCGAGGTCTGGGACTACGTGATTTGACCCCATCGACGGGACCACAAGGGTCCCGCCGCCCCCGAGACAATCCCTGAACCGACAAATCGACAGACACGAGAGGCAGACAATGGTCACCGAACTGCATGCATACGAGCAAGCCACGGCCATCAATCCGTTCAAGGCGGGAGGCGAAGTGGATGCCGCCCTGCTCACGCTCCTGACCCGCGACGAGGACCGGATCCTCGATCGCGTCAACGAGCGCCTGCTGAGGCTTGCGTTCCAGCAGAACGGGCAGAACCAGGTCAAGACCGCCAAGGCCCTTGGCATCTCCCGCAACGTCCTGCGCACCCTCCTGAAGCGCTACGGCATGATCTCCTGAAATGACAGGATCTGTCATACTTGCCGCGTCCAGAAGTCGAGAGGAACCATCGCCTTTCGGGTGTTTTGTTTGCAGCAATCGCAGGCACCATGCGGGTTTGCGGTTCGAAATCGGCCTTCGCGGTCATACTCTTCCCTCCCAGTGAAGGATCCCAGATGAACATCGTCTCCCCCCTCGTCACAAGCAGCTCCAGCCTCTGGAAGCTCAAGGAGATCGTCCAGGAACTGCGGCACTCCCGCGAGGTGACCCACAGCATCCGCCATCGCGGATCGCTGCGCGAGTCCCCTTCGCACCAGGCCCTCACCGTCATCGTCGACAGCCTGGCCGCCGCCCTCTTCCCCACCCACTTCGGACGCACCCACATCACCGACGAGAGCATCGACTTCTTCGTGGGAGACGTGCTGGGACGCGCCCTCACCTCCCTGCGCGACCAGATCCGCAAGGGGATCCTGACCCGCCAGGAGACGGAGAGCAGCACCCGGGCCGACATCGACACGGAGGCGGTGCGCATCGTCCAGACCTTCGCCGCCGAGCTCCCGCGCATCCGCGAGTTGCTCGTGAGCGACCTGAACGCCGCCTACGCAGGCGATCCCGCCGCCACCAACGTCTCGGAGATCCTGCTGTCCTACCAAGGGATGAAGGCAATCATCCACTACCGCATCAGCCACGCGCTCCACGTGCTGGGCGCCCCGCTGATCGCCCGCATCATCTCGGAGATCGCCCACTCACGCACCGCCGTGGACATCCACCCCGCCGCAGCCATCGGCGGCAGCTTCTTCATCGACCACGGCACCGGCGTGGTGATCGGAGAGACCGCCGTGATCGGAGAGAACGTGCGCCTCTACCAGGCCGTGACCCTGGGCGCCAAGCGCTTTCCCACCGATGTCGAGGGCAACATCATCAAGGGGCAACCCCGCCATCCGATCGTCGAGGACGACGTGGTGATCTACGCCGGCGCCACCATCCTGGGACGCATCGTCATCGGCAAGGGATCGGTGATCGGCGGCAACGTCTGGCTGACCCGCTCCGTCGCCCCCAACAGTTCCATCACCCAAGCCGGAGCCACCCAGGAAATCCTGAGCGGCGGCCTGGGGATCTGATTTCCCGCGCACACAACCACAACAGGAGCACAACCATGGCCATCGAGAACGAACAGCACCCCACGGCACTGGGCGACGTCGCCGCACGGCAGCTTGCCAACGCGACCAAGACCGTCCCGCAGCTTCCCAGCCTGACGCCCCGCTGGCTCACCAAGCTCCTGCAGTGGACCCCGGTCGAGGCCGGCATCTACCGCCTCAACCGCGTGAAGGAAGGCACCTCGGTCACCGTCGAGTGCTCGGGCCGCGACGAGCGCTCGCTCCCCAACACCTTCGTCGACTACGACGCCAATCCCCGCGAGTATTTCCTCTCCGCAGTGCACACCGTGCTGGACGTGCACACCCGCGTCTCGGACCTCTACAGCACGCCGCACAACCAGATCGCCGAGCAGCTGCGCCTGACCATCGAGACCGTGAAGGAGCGCCAGGAAAGCGAGCTCCTGAACAACAAGGAATACGGACTCTTCAACAACATCGCCCCCGAGCAGCGCATCAAGTCCCGTACCGGACGCGCCACCCCGGACGACCTGGACGACCTGATCACCAAAGTCTGGAAGGAGCCCGGATTCTTCCTGGCCCACCCCAAGACCATCGCCGCCTTCGGACGCGAGTGCACCCGCCGCGGCGTGCCCCCTCCGACCGTCTCGCTCTTCGGATCGCAGTTCCTGACCTGGCGCGGCATCCCCCTGTTCCCCTCCGACAAGGTCGGCATCGAGAACGGCAAGTCCAAGGTCCTGCTCCTGCGCACAGGCGAGAGCCGCCAGGGCGTCGTGGGCCTCTACCAGCCCAACCTGCCCGGCGAGCAGAGCCCGGGCCTTTCCGTGCGCTTCATGCGCATCAACGAGAAGGCGATCGCCTCCTACCTCGTGTCGCTGTACTGCTCGCTGGCGGTCCTGGTGCCGGACGCCATCGCCGTGCTCGAGGACGTGGACACGGAATTCTACCATGACTACAAGTGATCTCCCTGTCGGGTTCCCCGACGTCGAGACGCTGACCCGCATGGCCAACGCCGCCCTGCAGGAATTCGAGAACGGCTTCGGGGGCCACGCGCCCGCCCAGGCACCGAACTCGATTCCCGGAGTGAGCGCAGGCTTCCCGGCGGGTCCGTCCGGCTTCGCGGGAAATCCCGTCCCGCCCGACCCACGCCCCCATGCCCAGTACGGAGGCCCAACGGGTTCGCACCCGGCCGCCCCGCTGCCTTCGGGTCCGGCCCCCCAAGGCGTGATCCCGAAGGTGGCCTCGCCCGAATCGCTGGGACTTCCCGGCGACGAGACGCTTCGCCTGCTCCTGGGCGGCACCTCGGCTCCCGGGGCGCAGATCCCCTCCGAGGTGCACGGGACGAGCGAATCCCCGTTCTACTTCCTGAACACCCCGACCGGTTCCGCCGGGCCGGACGTGTTCAAGACGGCGGATCGCCCTTCGGTGCCCGGCTCGATCGCGGCTCCCTTCGACGTGAACGCGGTGCGCGGCGACTTCCCGATCCTCAACCAGAGCGTGAACGGAAAGCCGCTCATCTGGCTGGACAACGCGGCCACCACGCAAAAGCCTCGGCAAGTCATCGAGCGGCTCAAGGAGTTCTACGAACGCGAGAATTCCAATGTTCACCGCGCTGCCCATGAGCTTGCCGCCCGGTCGACCGACGCTTACGAAGCCGCCCGCGAGAAGGTCCGCCGCTTCCTCAACGCGCGCAGCACGAACGAGATCGTGTGGGTGCGCGGAGCCACCGAGGCCATCAACTTGGTGGCCCAGAGCTGGGGACGCGCGAACGTCAAATCGGGCGACGAGATCATCGTCTCGAACCTCGAGCACCACGCGAACATCGTTCCGTGGCAGTTCTTGGCCCAAGAGAAGGGCGCGACGATCAAGGTCATCCCCGTCAACGACGCCGGTGAACTCCTCCTGGAGGAATTCGGCAAGTTGCTGGGGCCCAAGACCAAGCTTGTCGCGGTCACCCAGGTCTCGAACGCCTTGGGCACGGTGAATCCCGTCCAGCAGATTGCGGCGATGGCCCATGCGGCCGGAGCCAAGATCCTTGTGGACGGCGCGCAGTCGGTGTCGCACATGCCCGTGGATGTCCAGTCGATCGGTGCGGACTGGTTCGTGTTTTCCGGTCACAAGGTCTTCGGACCCACCGGGATCGGCGTGCTGTACGGTCGCGAGGAGCTCCTGAACGACACGCCCCCATGGCAGGGCGGCGGCAACATGATCCAGGACGTGACTTTCGAGAAGACCCTGTTCCACAAGGCGCCAGGGCGCTTCGAGGCAGGCACCGGGAACATCGCCGACGCGGTGGGACTGGGAGCGGCCATCGATTACGTCACGCGACTGGGCATGCCCAACATCGCGTTCTGGGAACACCAGCTGCTGCACTACGGGACCCATCTCCTCAAGGACATCCCGGGGCTTCGGCTGGTCGGGACGGCCGCGGAGAAGGCAGGCGTCCTCTCCTTCGTGCTCGAGGGCTTCAAGACCGAGGAGGTCGGGGCGCTCCTGAACAAGGAAGGCATCGCGGTGCGCTCAGGACACCACTGTGCCCAGCCCATCCTGCGGCGCCTTGGCCTGGAGGCCACCGTGCGTCCGTCGCTTGCGCTCTACAACACCTGCTCCGACCTGGACGCACTGGCCTCGGCCCTGCACCGTCTGGTCTCGAGCAGGGGTCCCCGCAACGTGACGGTGTCGAACTGGCCCCTGTGAGGAATTGACAGGATCTGTCTTGGACAGATTCCGTCAAAAAAACGAGCGCCCCCGGACGGACCGTCCGGGGGCGCTTTCCGTCTCCGCCGGAGCGGGGATCAGTTCCCGATCCCTTCCCACAGCGCAGTGGAGAGGTAGCGCTCGCCCGAGTCGGGAAGGATCACCACGATGGTCTTCCCGGCGTTGGCCGGTTCCAGGGCCAGGCGGCGCGCCACCGCCACGGCCGCGCCCGAAGAGATGCCCGCGAGGATCCCCTCCTGGGACGCCAGCTCCCGGGCCGCCGCGAAGGCCTCGAGGCTGGTCACCCTCTCGACCCGGTCCAGGATGGAGAGATCCAGGTTCTGCGGGACGAAGCCCGCCCCGATCCCCTGGATGCGGTGGGCCGCCGGCTTGATGAGCTGCCCCGCCAAGGCCTGGGTGATCACGGGGCTCTCGTCGGGTTCCACCGCCACCGAGAGGATCTTCTTGCCCTTGGTGTTCTTGAGGTAGCGCGAGATCCCCGTGATGGTGCCGCCGGTGCCCACGCCCGCGACGACGATGTCCACGGTGCCGTCGGTGTCTTCCCAGATCTCGGGGCCGGTGGTCTTCTCGTGGATGGCGGGATTGGCCGGATTGCGGAACTGCTGCGGGATGAAGACGTTCTTCGGGTCCTTGGCGGCGATCTCCTCCGCGCGACGCTCGGCCCCGCGCATCCCCTCGGCTCCCGGGGTAAGGATGAGCTCGGCCCCGAAGGCGGCCATCAGGCGGCGCCGCTCGATCGAGAAGGTCTCTGGCATCACCAAGGTCACCTTGTAGCCCTTGGTCGCTCCCACGAACGCGAGCGCGATCCCCGTGTTGCCGGAAGTCGGCTCCACAATGCGCATGCCGGGCTTGAGCAGCCCCCGTTCCTCCGCGTCCCAGATGAGTGCGGCACCCAGGCGGCACTTGATCGAGTAGGCGGGATTGCGCCCCTCGATCTTGGCCAGCACCGTCGCACCGATCCCGGCGATGCGCCGCAGGCGCACCAGCGGCGTCCTGCCGATGGAAAGGGAATTGTCTTCGAAGATCTTGGTCATGGATGTCTGCTCCTGAGTTGGGGAGAAGGTTTGCGGAAGAATTCAGGTCCGGGCCGGTTCCGTCTGGCTGCGGTACAGGCTGCGGTAGAGTCCATCGCGGGACACCAGTTCTTCGTGGGTGCCCCGGTCGACGATCTCGCCCCGATCCATCACCAGGATCTGATCGGCCGAACGGATGGTGGAGAGGCGATGGGCCACGACAAAACTTGTCCGTCCCTGCCGGAGCGAATGCAGCCCCTCCTGGATGTGGAGCTCGGTGCGCGTGTCCACGTTGGAGGTCGCCTCGTCCAGGACCAGGATGGCAGGGTCGGCAAGGAATGCCCGCGCGATGGTCAGAAGCTGCCGCTCGCCTTGGCTCAAGGCGCTTCCCGCCTCGGTGATCCGGGTGTCGTAGCCGTCGGGCAATCGCAGGATGAAGCCTTCGGCGTTGGCCAACCGCGCCGCGGTGCGGATCTCCTCATCGGACGCCGAAGGATTGCCGTAGCGCAGGTTCTCGCGGATGGTTCCCGTGAACAGGTGCGCGTCCTGCAATACGATGCCAAGGCTCCTGCGCAGTTCGTGCCGATGAAGGTCGCGGATGTCGGTCCCGTCGATCCGGATCGTTCCCGCATCGAGGTCGTAGAAGCGCGCCAGCAGGTTCACGATGGTGGTCTTTCCCGATCCCGTGGGGCCCACCAGTGCGACGGTCTGCCCCGGTACGGCCTCCAGGCTCACCCCGCGCAGCACCGGGGATCCCGGCACATAGGAGAAGTCGGCCGCATCGAAGACCACGTGGCCTCGCGGCCGCTGCGCAAAGGCCTTCTCCGCGACCTCCGTTTCGGGCTCCTCGTCGAGGATCTCATGGATGCGTTCCACCCCGGCAAGGCTTGCCTGGATGAGATTGAACTGGGTCGAGATCTCGCTCAGGGGCCGTGCGAACTGGCGCGTGAGCAGGGTGAACGCGGTGATCTCGCCGATCGAGGCCCGACCGTGGATCACGAGCCACCCGCCCGCAAGCGTCGCGCAGGCGAAGCTCAGGTTGTTGACCAGGCCCATGGTCGGCGGGATGATCCCCGAGAAGATCTGCGCCTTGATGCCGGCGGCCCGCAGCCGCACGTTCACCTCTCGGAACTCCTCCAAGGCGACCTTCTCCCGCCCGAAGGCCCGCACCACGTCTAGCCCCGCGACCGTCTCCTCGGAAAGCCCGTTGAGACGGCCCAGCTCGCGGCTCTGGTCGGCGAAGTGCTTGTGGCAGGCCTTGGCGATGCGGGTGGTCAGGAAGAATCCCACCGGGACCGGCAGGAGCGCCGCAAGGGAAAGTACCGGATCCATCCAGAGCATGAGGCCCAGGGCTCCGACCACGGACAGGACGCTTCCCGCCAATTGCACGCCGTTCTGCGAGAGCGTGTTGGAGAGGTTGTCGAGGTCGTTCTGGAAGCGGCTCAGGATGTCGCCGTCGGAGCGCGTGTCGAAGAAGCGCAGGGGCAGCCGCTGCAGGTGCTCGAAGAGATCCTGGCGCAGGCGCGCCACCAGGCGCTGGGCGACGTCCACCATGAACCAGCTCTGGATCCAGGCGGCGAAGAAGTTCGTCGCGTAGGCCAGCGCCAGCAGCCCGGCGAAGTGCGCAAGCTCCTGCCTCACGGCAGGACCGTGGCGCCGCAGGGCGTCGATGGCGTGCCCCGTCAGCCACGGGGTCCCGAGGGTGGCAAGGCTCCCGGCCAGCACGAAGAGGGTCACGACGGAAATCGTCAGACGATGCGGACGCAGGCGCGGCAGGAGACGCGCCACCGTGGCGCGGACGCTGCGGGGCTTGGCCACCGGCCCTCCGGCCCCGAAACGATGGCCGGGACCTCCCCCGATGGAGCGTCCGCCCAGGCTGAGCGCGGCGGGAGGAGCGGAAGCCGGGCGTTCGACGGCGCTCATGCCGGGACCTCCACGGACCCGACCTGGGAGCGCCAGATGTCCTGGTAGACAGGATTTGTCAAAAGAAGCTCCCGATGCGTGCCGAACCCCGCCTGGCGTCCCTCGTCCAGGACGAGGATGGCGTCGGCGTCGGCGATGGAACTGATGCGCTGCGCCACGACCACGCGGGTGACGTGCGGCAGGCCCGTGGCCAGGGCCTTGCGAAGCTGCGCTTCGGTGCGGGCGTCCAGGGCGCTGGTGGAGTCGTCCAGGATCAGCAGGCCCGGCCGGCGCACCAGGGCGCGCGCGATGGAGACGCGCTGGCGCTGCCCGCCGGAGAGGTTCACGCCCCGCTGCCCGATGACCGTCGCGTAGCCGTCCGGCAGGCCCTGCACGAACGCATCCGCCTGCGCCAACCTCGAGGCTTCGAGGATCCTCTCCTCCCCCGCCTCGGGAGCGCCCCAGGCGATGTTCTCGCGCACCGTCCCGGTGAAGAGCGTCGCGGTCTGCGGAACCCAACCGACGTTCCCGCGCCAGGCGGCCAGGTCGTGCTCGCGCAGGTCGGCCCCGTCCGCTCGGACAGATCCTGTCAATGGATCCGCGAAGCGCAGCATCAGGGCAATGAGCGTCGACTTCCCCGCCCCGGTCGGACCGATGATCCCCAAGGTCTGGCCGGGAAGGATGCGGAAGGAGATCCCCGAGAGGCTGTCGGCGCCGCTGCCGGGATAGCGGAAGGAAACCCCTTGGAATTCGAGAGCGACACCGTCCGGCGATGCGACCGGCTCGACCTTGCCCTCCACCTCGGAGATCCGCGCCTGCGTTTGCGACGAGCCGTCGCTCCCCGCCGCCAGGATCTCGCGCACCCGCTGGATCGAAGCCTTGCCGCGCGTGACGGTCATCAGCATCATGGCCGACATCATCAGGGAGAAGAGGATCTGCGTGAGGTAGTTGACCATCGCCATCAGGGAGCCGAGCTTGAGATCCCCCGACAGCTCCCGCTGTCCTCCGAACCAGATCAAGGCGACCATGGAGAGGTTCAGGAGCAGCTGCACCAGAGGCAAGGTGCCGCCCACGATCCGCTGGGCCGCCACGCTCCCGTCGGCAAGCGCTCCGCTTGCCCTGGAAAAGCGCTCCACTTCCTCGCGATGGCGCACGAAGACCTTGACCACGCGCACCCCGGAGAGGTTCTCCCGCACCACCGTGGCCATGCCGTCCAGCAGGACCTGCACGCGCGCGAAGAGCGGGAAGGAATGGGCGATGACAAAGGCCAGGATCACGCCCAGAAGGGGAAGGGGCCAGAGGAACTTAGCACCCAGAATCGGGTCCAGGAAAAAGATCATGCCGATGCCGCCGACGGTGAGAAGAGGCGCGCGCACCAGGATGCGCAGGAGGATCAGGACGATCCCCTGCAGCTGGGCGACATCGTTCGAGAGCCGGTTGAGGAGGGTCGAAGGAGGAAAGCGGCTGCGCTCCAGGAAGGAAAGGCGAAGACAGGCCGCGTAGAGCTCCGCCCGCAGATCGGCGCCGAAGCCGCTGCTTGCACGCGAGGCGAAGAAGGTGCAGCCCAGTCCTCCCACCCAGCCCAGACCTGCAAGCACGAGCATCAGTCCCGCATAGCGCAGAGCCAAGGGGAAGTCGCCGTGACGGATACCCAGGTCGACCACATGGGCCAAACACCAGGGTTGCGCGAGGTCGCAGGCGACTTCCAGTGCCATGAGGAAAGGAGCAAGGAGGGCGTTCAGGCGATGCGGCCAAAGGAAGGCCAGGAAGGTCCTCATGTCGCCCTGTACAGGTCCGGAGTCGCTCCGGAAGACGACGTTTCAAGGACAAGCCCCTGATCGATGCATTGATGCAGGATCTTGGAGACGTCTCCCTCGCGCAGGCCCGTTCCCAGGGAGATCGCCGCCACGTCCGCTCCAGCATGAGTCTCGAGCCAAGCCACCACATCCCCTTTCCCCGAGGAGGGAGTCCCGCCCGTCCTGCGCTCGGGGACCCAGCTCACGGGAATCGGCGCGAACGCCTTGGCGATCACGGAAAGTGCCGCATCGTCCGGACGCGCGATGCCGGCAAGGGTACCGGGGCGATCGAGACGGTTGAGCTGCACCAGGTCCGGACGGATCTTGTCCACGGCCTGTCGGAGAGCCGACAGCTCCTGCGTCGTGTCGTTGATCCCGGGCACCACGAAGATCTCCAGATGGAGTTCGCCGTGGAACTCCTCGCGCAGCGCCACCAGCCCCTCGATCACCTCGTCGACCTCGACGTCGGGATGGGGACGGCAGATGCGCCGGAACCCTTCGGGAGTGGCGGAATCCAGCGACGGAACGATGCGATCGGCCTCGAGGATGCGCGCCCGCACCTTCACGTCGTGCAGCGGGGTCGCATTGGTCAAGACCGTCACCCGACGATCGGGGTGGACACGCCGCAGATGCAGGATGACGTCTCCGATGCCGCTGTGCAGGCAAGGCTCACCGGAACCGGAGAAGGTGACCGAATCCAGGGGCCCCAGGACAGCCAACTGCTCGTCGAGCTCCCGAACGATCTCGGAGACCGGAAAGAATTCGTCCACACCGACCCGATGGTCCGTGGTCCGCCCACATTCGCAGTAGATGCAGTCCAGGGAGCAGGTCTTGTGAGGAAGTAGATCGATCCCCAGCGAGCGCCCCAAACGCCGCGACGCGACCGGACCGAAGACCCGTCGCGCCGCTTTGGCAACCTGCTGACCCGCTGGAAAGGAATGCTCCGCACTCACCATCAACGACACGCTCCTGCATTCTGAAGACTCAACCTACATAACCTACGTGTAAGATAGTCTTTATGATCTTCAGCGACGATCAAGACGCGATCCTCGAGACCGAAATCTCGTCGATCCCCGCCAGCTCGATGCGATCCAGTTGGGAAGGATCCTGGTCGGGAACTCGCGCAGGCGATGCAGCCCTCGCGTCTCGGTCCGCACCTGCGCCGCCCGGTAGATCCACCGCGCCCCTTGGACTAGGGCAGCCGCCTCGCGTGCCGCCACCCGTTCGCGCGCCCCATCGGCCTGGAGGCTATCCCGCAGCTCAGACCAGGACTGGTCGAGTCGTGCCAGGGAACTGGCGATCCCCGGCAGGGTGCGGAAGGCGTTCTTCCCGATCGGGAGGATCTCCTCCTGCGCGACCTTGGCAAAGAGCCTACTGTTGACCTGTGGCAAGCGTCCCTTCGCCAGACGGATCCCGGCAAGGCCCAGGGCCTTTGCGGAACCGTTCAGCTCGCCCCGCTCCTTGGCAAAGTGTGCCGCCGCCTCCCCGGCCCACTCGCCCGAGGCCAAGCACCACGAGATGGCTGGCCCCGCCCCGCTCATGGAGGCGCCTGTGAGCCGAAGCCTCTCGGTCACGTCGCCTGCGGCCCAAAGCCCCGGCACGCTGGTGTGGGCGTCGCGATCGACCACCAGGCCTCCTGTCGCCCGCACCGTCCCCTCGTAGATCAAGTCGATCGGGAAGCGTTGCTTGATCGGATCGATGCCCAGGCGATCGAAGTAGAGGAACATGTTGGGGCTTGCCTGGCGCGCCCCGGCCTCGAAGTTCTCCGGCCCCCGGTTCATCTGTGCCCAGACACGGCCCGTGTCCAGGATCGCCTGCGCCACGTCGGGCACCGACTCCCAGCCGTTGCGGTCGAGTTCCTTGCCGTTCCCGTCCCAGAAGGTCGCGCTGGAATACCAGAAACCCTTGGTCGTGGCGCTGTTGAGCGGGACGATCCCGTAGTGCCCGCTGAACTCCATCCCGGCAAGCCGCGCCCCGGCCTCGACGGCCATCAGATGCCTTCTCCGGTCAGACCGTTGGTGCCCATGGCTCCGGAGCGGAAAGCGTTCCCGCCGGTAGCCAGGATCACGGCCCCGGCATGCACCGCCCAGTCCTCGCCGGTCTGACGGTTGGTGCCCTGGGCACCGGAGACAACCCCATCTCGGGAAAGCAGCTCGAGCGCGGGCGAGTGGTCGAGGATCACCACACCGGCCTTCACCAGTTCCTGGCGCAGGAAGTGCAGCGAGTACGGACCGCGGAAGCTGGCCAAGCGACGCCCGGCAGGGCCGGGACCGCGCGAGGAGACAAAGCCCCTCTCGGCAAGTTTCTGTCCGACGAGCCAGGTGGCATCGTAGACCCGGCGTGCGTAGTCGAGGTCGTCGAGCCCGAAAGAGGCCTCGTGCCGGGAATGCACGACCTTGTCGGAGACGACTGGATCATCCGGGACAGTATGCTGACCGCCGCAGTTGGCCGCCGCCACCACCCCGGCGGTGCCCACGTAGCCCTTTTCCGCAAGCACCACCCTGGCTCCGGCGCTGCGAGCAGAAAGGGCCGCCCACGCTCCCGCAAGGCTCCCTCCGATCACCAGCACGTCGGCGTGCAGGACGTTTCCGTCCGTTCCGATCCGATCCGTCTGCGCGCTCATGCCTTCTCCTTCCTCGGGCGCCCCAGCGCCCATCCGACCACCTTGCCGTAACTGCCCACCAATCCTTGCTCCACGAGCGTCCCGAAGGCCAGAGGCTCCCCGTGCGGGGTGGCAAGCGGCGAGACGTAGAGCGCCTCCTCCGGGCAGTAGAGCTCGCACAGGAAGCAGGTATGGCAATCCTCCTGCCGGGCGATCGCAGGCGCCCCTCCGGTGCTCTCGAACACCTCGTTGGGGCAGGTGCGCACGCAGGCATCGCAGGCCACGCAACGGTCGCGGGAAAGGACCTCGATCATGGACAGCCTCCGGATAAGACAGATTCCGTCAAAACAAAAAGACCGCCACGGCGCCCCGGGACCTCGCGATCCGAGACGCCTGGCGGCAAAGCACCCGCTGCGGGATCAGGCCAGCTGCAGTTCCTTCTTGGCCTCGGGAACCTTCACGACCTCCTCCTCGACCTCGACGGTGCGGGTCCAGAGCTTGTCGAAACCACCCACCGCCAGGTAGTGTCGCTGGGACTCGTCGAGCTGCGGGAAGTCCAGCCGCTTGTGCATGCCGCGCGTCTCGGTGCGCTGCAGGCCGGCGAAGTAGGACCAGCGGGCGGTGGTCAGAAGACCGGCCGCCTCGCGGGAGCGGATCAGGTGCTGGGCCGTGTCCTGGAGCGGAGCGCCCTGGACGAGCTTCCACTGCTCCTCGAGCTTGGCCAGCGACTCGAGCAGGGTCTTCTCGGTGCGGAAGATGTTCTTGTCGTAAGGGAACACCTCGTCCTGCACCGCCTTGACCACGGCATTGGCGTCCCAGGTCGCTCCGGTACCCTTGAGGCCCACGCCGCCCACCGCGTGGACGGGACGGGATCGGGCCGCCCTGCCCAGGGCGCGCGAGAAGTCCGCCGCCGCCTTGCCGGCGATGTTGGCCGAACCGATCGCCCAGGTCATGTTCGGGCCCGCGCCACCGGTGAAGCCGCCGCAGTTGAGCTCGCGGCTGGCCGCGTCGCCCGCCGCGTAGAGTCCCTTGACGGTGGTGCCGCACTCGGTGTCGGCGATGCGGATGCCACCGGTGCCGCGCACGGTGCCTTCCAGGAGCAAGGTGATCTCCCAGTTCTGCTCGAACGGATCGATCCCCACCTTGTCGAAGGCGGCAAAGAAGTTGGGCTGCTGCAGACGCAAGAGGCGTCGGGTGTCGGGATTCTCGGTGTCCTTGTTCAGGCGCACGAAGACCGGTCCCTTCAGGAGCTCCTTGGCGATCGCAGAAGTCGAGCGGTGCCCGTTGCGATTGAGCCCCTCGATCTCCTTGCCGTCCTTGTCGTAGTAGCTGGCATAGCGGTAGTAGGCGGACTTGGTGGTGGAGGAATGCACGGGGGCCGGCGAGTAGTGCGCCGAGAACTCCATGCCCGAGAGCTCGCCGCCGGCCTCGGCGGCCATCAGCGCGCCGTCGCCGGTGTTGGTGTTGCAACCCAGGGCCTTGGAGAGCCAGGCCACGCCGCCGTTTGCCAGAATCGTCGCTCCGGCCTTCACGGTCCACGGAGCGTTGGCCTGCCGCTGGAAGCCGCGAGCTCCCGCAACAGCGCCTTCGTTGTCCACCAGAAGCTCGAGGGCCGGGCTCTGGTCGAGGATCTTCACGCCCTTCTGCAGGAGAACCTTGCGCAGGATGCGCATGGTCTCGGAGCCCTGAAGGCCCCGGTAGGAGCCGGTGCGGTCGTAGACGGGGATATCGTAGCCGCCCCATTCCCATACCCGCGGGGCGCGGTCGTAGGTGATCTCAAGCAGGCGATCCCACCACTTGTGCTGGGCAAGGAAACCGCCCAGGGCGTAGCGTTCGAACTTGAGGGGATCGCGCAGGGTGGCGATGGGAGGCAGCACCTTGTGCCCCGAGGTCGAGGCTGCATAGGCACCCGAGGCGCCCACGTAGCCCTTGTCCACCACGATCACGCTGGCGCCGCGTTCGGTCGCCGCGATGGCGGCCCAAGCCGCGGCAGGTCCGCCCCCCACCACCAACACATCAGCGTCGAGTTCCAATCCGTTTTCTTCGAGTCTGCTCATCGGGTTCTTCTCCTGGTTTCGTGTTCTGGTCGTTGCCCAAGTGCTTGTTAGTAGGGAGAACCGACCCGCTGTCGAAGCTCCTGAAGCTCCGCATGGATGTTGAGAGGGCTGTTGCCCTTGTTCCAGCCGAGGTTGCGACGGTACTGGCCAAAGAGCTCCTTCGCCTCGATCTCCTCTTCGACGACACCGATCACCTCATGGGCATGGGCATCGACGTACAGGGCATCGGCCGGGCAGTAGGCCTCGCACAGGAAGCAGGTCTGGCAATCCTCCTGGCGGGCGATCACCGGGGATTCGCCGGGAACGGCGTCGAAGACGTTGGTCGGGCACACCGACACGCACTTGTCGCACTGGATGCAACGGGACTGGGACAGTAGTTCGATCATAAGGCTCTCCTTCGAGTGTTCAGGCTCTGCCTATCCCGTAGTTTCAGCTCCATTGATGAAGCAATTTGCTACCGAGACGCTTTCTCATTTTAATATTTAGCCTATGGATTTGATAGTCAATAGGTCGCAAGAAGATTGGATGAGATTGTCTGAAATTCAACCGCGCAATGACTCGATCAATCCCTGATCATGGAACAATGCCGCTCCGAAAGCCGATCTTGCCATTGAGTGCGGATTTCATGGATGCAGGCCAACCAGGCATCCGCTGCAAGGCTCTTCAGACGAGACGGCATCACTCCAGCGACGCTGGATGGATCACCCGAATTGTTCAGGCTTCCACTCGGCCATTGGCAAGAGTTCCCCTCCTTGTTGCATATCCAACAAACAAGTCCAAATCCGATCTCTCAGATCTGTTTTCAACTTTTATTCTTGACTTAATCTATCGCTTCACTTAGGTTATGGAAAGTCGATCAGCCAAGCGGCGCAACGGAGCTCATCAGTCTCCAAAGCCCAAAGCCAGGCAGGACCTTTCACCAGGCCCGACACATGACACTCCACGGAAGTGCCATGCATCCCTTGTTGCCACCCAACTCATCCATCACGACAGGATCACCTCATGAGCAGAACCAAGAATCTGATTCTTCTCGCAAGCCTCGCGCTCGGAGCCCATGGCTTTGCGCAGGAGGCTACGTCCCAGGAAGCTCCGGCACCGGACAACGGCGCCTCGGCCGAGTCGACAGCAGCGACCGCCGTCGATACCACACCGGCCACGAAGGCAGAGCTCCAGGGCGCCATCGCCCAGATCCTGAACGTGGACGACTACTACAACCGCAAGCTCCAGTTCGAGCTCCCAGTGGTGAACCGCCCGCTCACCATCTCGGGAACGGTACAGACGCGCTTCACCTACCTCGACGACCACAAAACTCCGTACAGCTTCTCCATCCCGCTGACAAGCCTTTCCTTCTCCGGCATCCTCTACAAGGACTTCGAGGAAGGCAAGAACCTCACTTACAACTTCGGCTTCTCCAGCTCCAACGCCGCCGCACCGACCGTGGCCGAAGGAAGCATCGGCTACACGCTGGTCTCCTCGGCCGTCGATCCCGAAAGCTCGACGCTGACCTTCACCGCGGGCCAGACCAAAAAGCCCTTCGGCCTCGAGCCCCAGTCCACCGACGAGGTGCAGCCGGCCATCAACGGCTCGCTCTTCCTGGGTGCCGGCGCCTTCAACGACGTCTCGGCCCGTGACATCGGCGCGGTCGCCAAGGCTGACTTCTTCCCCACCGTCGACAACGGTTACAACTACCGCGCACCGCTCCTTTCCGTGGCCGCAGGCATCTTCAACGGCTCGGGCCCGGCAACTACCGCCGCATCCGACAACAACAAGGACAAGGCTTGGGTGGTCCGTGCCGCGCTCCTCCCTCCGGTCGACTACTACAACATCCTGCGCGGCCTGCAGATCGGCGTCTCGTTCAGCAAAGACGAGAAGCTCCTGACCGCCACCGGCGTGACCACCCCGGCCACGACTGTGACCGTCCGCGGAACCGGCAAGGACAGCACCAAGATCTTCACCTACACGACCGTGGCTTCCAAGTCCACGATCGATACCATCCAGGGCGACCGCACCCGTCTCGGTTTGGACATCTCCTACATCCGCACCCCAGTGAACTTCGCCGCCGAGGCCATCTACGGAACCCAGGACTCGGTCTACTTCGACGCCACCTCGAAGACCTTCAAGTCCGCCCATCTGCAGAACTTCGGCGGATCGGCCACCTTCTTCCTGAACTTCGGCGACCAGTACCTCAAGCAGACGCGCAACGTCTCACGTCCGGACGACTACTGGCCCGTCACCTGGCAGCCCTTCTTCCGCGCCGACTACTACGATCCGGACATCAATGTCGACAACAACTGGCAGGGAGCCTTGACCCTGGGCGCAAACCTCTTCTTCGCCCGCACCACCAAGCTCCAGGTCAACTGGCGCAAGCGTCTCTACGAGGTGAACGACTACACCATCGACGAATACTACGCCCAGCTCCAGTACGGCTTCTGAGCCCTCACCACATAGAACCGGAGATAACACCATGAAGACCCGTCTTTTCCGAAATCTTCTCGCGTTCACGGCCCTGACCGTGGTCGCCCACGCCGCCGACTACCCCAAGGTGATCCGCCTGGGCTGGGTGGGAAACAAGTACAACAAGGCCTTCACCGGCGGCATCGTGGGCTATGCCCAGGAGACGCAGGCCTGGGAGAAGGAATTCGCCAAGGAAGGCATCAAGATCGAGTGGAGCTTCTTCACCGGCACCGGCCCCGCCATCAACGAGGCCATCGCCAACGGCAAGATCGACTTCGCTTCCTCGGGTGACCTGCCTTCCACGGCCGGTCGCGCCAACGGTCTTCCGACCCGCGTGATCGTGGGCGGCGGCGCCGGCGGCGGCACACGATACATCCTGGTGGGCGCCAACTCCACCATCAGGAAGCCAGCCGACCTCAAGGGCAAGCGCATCACCTTCCAGAAGGGCACCTATGCCCACCTGGGCTGGCTGCGCTACGCCCGCGACGTCCTCCACATCGATGGCGACAAGGACACCAAGATCATCTCCCTGACCGGCGGCGACCAGGACGTGGCCCTGGCCTCGGGCGGTGCCGATGCCATCTACGGCGGCGGACTGGACCTGGTGGACCACGGCGTGGCCCGCATCATCGACTCCATCCAGGACGAGAACCATCCCACCGTCGCGCTCAACGCCGGATCGACCTACACCACCCAGAAGTTCATCGACAAGTACCCCGACGTCGTCTACCGCTGGGTGAAGGTCTACCTGCAGATCGCCGACAAGATCGAGCGCAACGACCAGAAGGCCCTGCTGCGCCGCCTCGACACCAAGAGCGGATCGGCACTCAAGAACGTGATTGCCGCCGAACCGGATGACTACCGCTACTCGAACCTGCCGATCTTCGACGACCTCTTCCGCATCAGCGTCGAAAAGGCCATCAAGGACGAGGTCACCTTCAAGCTCGTCCGCAAGCCCTTCGATGTGGCTGGCACCTGGTGGGATCGCCGTTTCTACGACCGCGCCTTCGCCGAACTCGGCCTGGGAGCCAAGTGGAAGGATGTGATCGACAAGCGCGCCGCCAAGGCCAAGACCCTTCACTGAGACACCGTACCACTTGGTGAACCCGACCCCGGCAGCCGCCACCAGGCTCTGCCGGGGTTCTTTCGCAGCTAGCACACCCCATCCACGGAACCGCCATGAAGTCATCGACATTTCGCAAGCTCCTTGCCATCGCGCTCCTGGCGATCACCTCCACCGTGGGTGCAGAGGAAGTCCTGCGCCTGGGCCTGCTGGGCAACAAGTTCAACAAGTCCTTCTCCGCCGGCGTCTTCGGCTTCGCCCAGGAACGGCAGGTCTTCGAACAGGCCTTCAAGAAGGACGGCGTCAAGGTCGAGTGGACCTTCTACAGCGCCGGGGCCCCCGCCCTCAACGAGGCCATCGCCAACGGCAAGGTCGACATCGCCGTCTACGGCGAAGTGGGCTCCATCGCCGGCAAGGCCGGGACGCTCCCCACCCGCATCATCGCCCCCAACGGACTGGGAGGCGGCAAGAACTACATCCTGGTCCCGGCCACCTCGAACGTCTCGGTGCCCGCCGACCTCAAGGGAAAGCGCGTCGCCCTCTCCCGCGGCACCGCCCCGCAGCTCCTGTTCCTGCGCTGGGCGCGCGAAATCGCAGGAATCTCGGACAAGGAGATCCGAATCCTCAACCTCGGCAGCACCGACCAGGAGGCGACCTTCCTCTCCGGCGGCGCCGATGTCCTGATCGGATCCAACCTCGACCTCGTGGACCGGGGCCTGGCCCGCATCCTCAGCGTCATCGACGCCGACGCCAACCCGATCTTCGCGGGCTTTGGCAACGTGGTCGTCACCCAGTCCTATCTGGACGCCCACCCCGAGCGCGTCCAGACCTGGGTGGACGCCTACGTGAAGATCGCGGCCGAGGTCGCGGACGAACGCTACCGCAACGATTTCGTGCGGCTTGCCGGCAAGACCGGAACTTCCGCCAAGAGCGCCCGCAACACGCTCCCCAAGGACCTGACCCTGGCCTACGCGCCCGTCTTTGACGCCTACTACTACACCCGCCTTCGCACCGCCATCGACGACTGCCGGCGCTTCGGGATGATCCCCCGCGACATCGACGCTGCCAAGTGGGTGGAACCGCGCTTCCTGGAGAAGAGCCTCAAGGACCAGGGCCTGGCCGAGAAGTGGGGCGCGCTGCGCTCGGCACCCGGACCGAAGCTTGCGGAGGAAGCCAAGCCGTGAACCTGCCCATCACCCGAAAGGAGAACCGAACATGAAACGCCTTCTCAGGACGATCCTGCCGCCGCTTTCGGTGCAGCTGGCCGTCCTCCTCGCGTGGTACCTGTCAGGCAAGTACGAGCTTGTCCCGACCACCCTGCTGGTGCCTCCGGAGCGCGTCTGGGAGACCGCCAAGGACATGTGGTCCACCAGCGAACTCCAGACCCATGTGGGGTGGAGCCTGCGCCGCGTCTTCCTGGGATACCTGATCGGCTCAGGGGCCGGAATCGTCCTGGGGGCCGCCGTGGGCATCTCGCGCCGTGCCCAGGTCTGGCTCGGACCGACCCTCGACATCTTCAAGCAGGTCCCGGTCTTCGCCTGGGCCCCGATGATGATCCTCTTCTTCGGGATCGAGGAAGCCTCCAAGCTTGCCTTCGTCGCGGTGGCCTGCTTCTACCCGGTGCTCCTGAACACAAGCCAAGGCGTGCAAAGCGTGCAGTCGCGCCATCGCGAGGTCGGCGAGGCCTTCGGCCTCTCCCGTACCCGCATCTTCCTGCGCATCGTCGTGCCCTCGGCCATTCCCTCCGTGCTGGTGGGCCTTCGCCAGTCGATCGCCCTGGCCTGGATGGCCGTGGTGAGCGCGGAACTCCTGGGTGCAGAGTCCGGCATCGGCTACTTCATGACCTATTCGCGCCTGCTCTTCCAGATGGACGGCGTGATCGTAGGCGTGCTTGCGGTCGGCGCCATCGGCATCCTCACCAACGCCCTGCTGGGCGGACTTGAACGTTGGCTCGTCCCCTGGACCAAGGAAGTCGCATGAGCACCCGCAAGAAACTCGACCTGGCCAAGGGCCTCGTGATCCCCGCCCTCTTCCTGGGAGTCTGGATCGCCTGGACCCGCACCCACGAGTCCCTGCTGATCCCCTCGCCCTGGAAGTCGGTGCTGACGACCAAGGAACTGTGGGAATCCCATGCGCTCCAAGGGTATCTCGTCACCAGTCTGCGCCGCTATTTCTTCGGCCTCCTGCTGGGCACCTCATTGGGCTTCGTGGTGGGAGGATTGCTTGGCAGTTCCCGTTGGCTCGAGCGCTTCCTGCTGCCCAACTTCAACATGTTCCGACAGGTCCCACTGGTGGGATGGATCCCGCTTCTGGTCATCTGGTTCGGGATGGAGGACCTTTCCCGCGTGGTCCTGATCGCGATGGGCGCCTTCTTCCCGATCCTCCTGAACACCCACGCCGGCATCCGCCGCGTCCCGGCGGGATACCTGGAGGTGGGCGACGTGTTCGGCCTCTCCCGGTGGGCGAAGTTCAAGCGCATCGTGCTGCCTTCGGCCCTGCCTTGGATCCGGTCCGGCACCATCCTGAGCCTGACCTTCGGCTGGACCATCCTGGTGGCCTCGGAGCTTCTCACCCAAGCAAACGGTGGCCTTTCCGACATCCTGGACGTCGGGCGCGAACGCTTCCGTCTGGACATGGTCAACGCCGGCATCGTCATCCTGGGCCTCTTGGGCTTTGCCTTCAATCTCCTGGCGACACGCCTGTGGTCCATCGGCCCCCTGCGCTGGCTCTCCCAAAACATCCACAATTCCCATTGAAGCGAGGTGATCGAAATGAGCGCGTCCGCACTGGAACTGAACCCAAGCCAACCCGCCATCCTGGAATCGAACCAAGGCTCGCCCATCGCCTTCGCGGCAGAGACCTCGGCCGCCGCGAAGCCGGAAACGGCAGCCCAGCCACCGGCCTCCGGGACCTCGGAATTCCGCCTGCAGATCAAGGGTCTTCACAAGATCTTCAAGGGAGAGGACAAGGACGTCACGGCCCTGCAGGACATCAACCTCTCCATCCGGCCCGGCGAGTTCGTCTCGCTGCTGGGAGCCTCGGGCTGCGGCAAGACCACGCTCCTGCGCATCATCGGAGGCCTGGAGCGCAACTACACCGGCGAGGCGCTGCTGGACGGCAAGCCCATCAAGGGACCTGGCCGCGACCGGGGCTTTGTCTTCCAGGACCATCGCCTGCTGCCTTGGCTCACGATCGAGGCCAACGTGGGATTCGGCCTGAGCCACCTCTCCAAGAAGGAACGGACAGAAATCGTCAAATCCCACCTGGCGCTGGTGGGCCTGGAGGCCTTCGCGAAAAGCTATCCGTCCCAACTCTCGGGCGGCATGGCCCAGCGCGCCGCCATCGCCCGCGCCCTGGCCACCGATCCGGAGATCCTGCTCCTGGATGAACCGCTGGGCGCGCTGGATGCCCTCACGCGACTCTACATGCAGGAGGAACTCGAGAAGATCTGGAAGGCAAAGCCAGGCCTTACGGTGATCATGGTGACCCACGACGTCGACGAGGCCCTCTACCTCTCCGACCGCGTGATCGTCCTGTCGCCACGTCCCGGCCGCATCAAGCGCACCCTGGAGATCAAGCTCCCCAGGCCCAGGCCCCGCGAAGGACACGACTTCAACCAGTTCAAGAAGAGCCTCTTGGAGGAGTTCCAGCTCAGCCACAAGCAGGAAGATCCCGAATTCAGCATCTGAGCGGTCTTCCGTCGGTTCCGAAAGCTCCCGGAACCGGCGGAACCAATGGAGTGGAGCGGTTCCTGCACCGTCACGCACTCCACTCCAGGAAAGCCCTTGCCGCCTTCGGCAGGGGCTTTCGCATATCAAAACGCAAAAAGCCAGCACAAAAGAACAAATTCGCAAGATCTACTTGACTTAGTCTATGGTTTCACTTAGGTTTACTTTCAGATGAGGTGATGCGGTAGTCCAACATTCTGAGGTCAGGATGCCACGAGGATGATCCGCATCCTTTTTCGCCTCATCATCCTACATATTCTATAGGAGTTGCGATGAGCGCATATTTCGAACTCGAGAACGGCATCTTCGCTGGCGTCGACGTCGGCTCCTTGGGAACCAAGTCCGTCGTCCTGCGCGGCGGCGAAATCATCGGAAAGGTCATCATCCCTTCCCGGCTCAACTCCGAGGAAGGCGGGCAGGAAGCCCTCGATCTCGCGCTGGAAGACGCCGGACTGTCCCGCCCCGATGTCGACTTCATCGTCTCCACAGGATACGGACGCATCTCCGCGACCTACGCCAACAAGACGGTCACCGAGATCACCTGCCACGCCAAGGGCGCCAACTTCCTCCATCCCGAAGTCAGGACCATCGTCGACATCGGCGGGCAGGACTGCAAGGCCATCCGCATCGACAAGAACGGCGCCGTCGTGGACTTCGCCATGAACGACAAGTGCGCTGCGGGAACAGGACGCTTCCTCGAAGTCATGTCAAACGTCTTCAAGGTCCCCCTCTCCGAGCTGGGAGCGCTCTCCCTCTCGGCCACCCAGGCCATCCCCATGAGCTCCACCTGCACCGTCTTCGTGGAATCCGAGGTCATCTCCCTCCTGGCACGCGGTGAGGACCCCGCCAACATCATCGCTGGAATCCACCACGCCATCGCAAACCGCGTCGGTGGGCTCTTCGCACGCGTGGGCATCGAGTCGGAGGTCTACTTCTCGGGTGGCGTCGCAAAGAACACAGGAATGAAGCAGGCTATCGAGAAGGCTCTCAAGGTAAAGGTCGCCGAACCCAAGTTCGACCCCCAGCTCACCGGCGCCCTCGGAGCCGCTGCCCTGGCGCGTGCCTTCGCCGCCAAGGAAGCCGCCCGCCGGGTCGCCACGGCCTGAACCCGAAAACGCAAAGGATTCCCATGCCCGCCACGCTCCATACGCTGCGCAGGATCCGGGAGGCCCTGGAGGCCCGCCCCGCCGAGCTCGACCGCCTGAAGGCCGACGGGGCGAAGGTCGTCGGATGGCTCAACTACAACATCCCCGAAGAGCTGATCCTGGCGCTGGACCTGGTCCCGGTGCGCCTGGGCTGCGGCGGCGACGACCACCTGGTCGAACTCGGCTCGCGCTGGATCTCGACCAAGAATTGCGTCTATCTGCGCGAGGTCGTCGGGCTGTTCGCCGAGAACGAGGACCCGTACGTGCGCGCCTCGGACCTGGTCGCGGTGGACGCCACCTGCATGCAGGTCTTCCGCACCGGCGAGATCATCCAGTACTACTTCAAGAAGGAAGTCGCCCTGCTGGGCGTGCCGCGCAACTTCGCCACCCCGGAAGGCACCGAGTATTTCCGCCACGAGCTCAGGCACTTCGCCGGAAAGCTCGAGGCGTTCGCCCGCCGGAAGCTCGAGACCACGCGCCTTGCCGAAGCGATCGCGCTGCTGCGCGACATCCGCAGCACGCTCGACGAGATCTACACCTGGCAGGCCGCCGACAAGGCCCTGATCTCCTGGGAGGAGACGCTTGAGGTTGTGCAGGCAGGGAACTACCTGGATCGCCGCCAGTACCTTGGCCTGCTGCACGAACTGGTCTCGGAGCTGCAGGAGAAGCAGGCCACCGACGAGATCCACGACACCGACGACGATGTGCGCATCTTCCTCTCCGGCAGCATCATCCCGCCCGGGGACCGCAAGATCATCGGCATCCTCAAGGAACTGGGAGCACGCATCGTCGGCGACGACCTGTGGTCGGGCCTTGCCCCGCAGCTCTTGGTGGACGTGAAGGAGGCCACCGTCGAGGCGCTGGCCGACGCCTACCTCGGACGCGTTCCGCACGGCGCCCTGCCCTACCTGGACCTCGAGAGCGATCGCCGCATCGCCAACCTCAAGCGCCTGCTCGAGCGCTTCAAGGCCCACGCCGTGGTGTATCACACCCTGCGCTACTGCGACCCCTACACATTCAAGGGCAACGAGACCAAGACCCTCCTGCAGGAGGAAGGATTCCCGTTCCTGGAACTTCACACCGAGTACGCCGGTTCGGACTACGAGGCGGTGCGCACCCGTGCCGAGGCCTTCGTCGAGCTGGTCCGCAACCGCCTCCTGATCGAGGCCTGACCGGCTTCTCCGGCACCGCCGCCCTACCGGCCCGCCGGAGGATCCCCGCCACCCGGGGCGCTTGTACATGTCACGGCCCGGGTGGCCTTTTCTTTCGGAGATTGCATGAGCCAGAGCACACAGCCTCATTTCTGCCCGGTGGGAGACCGCCGCCGCCCCGTCACGATCCTGTTCGACCTGGACGGGACCTTGATGGACCATGCGACCGCATCCCGCGGCGCCCTGGGAGAGCTGTACCTCGCGCACGCAGGAAGGATCCGTCGCGACGAGGCGGATTTCCGTGCAGCCTGGTCGCAGGCAAGCTCCGCGCACTTCTCCCAGTACGAGCACGGCAAGCTCACCTACGCCCAGCAGGGGCGGCTGCGCATCCGCGCCGCCTTCGGCGACGAGCGGATCGACAACGACGACGCCGACCGTCTCTTCGCCGACTTCGTGGAAGCCTACGAGAGCCGATGGAGCCTGTTCCCCGATGCGCTCCCCTGCCTCGAGCTCCTGCGCGGCAGGCCCCTGGGCATCGTCACCAACGGCAATCCCCAGCAGCAGCGCAGGAAGCTGCGCACCCTTGGCCTTCGCGAGCATTTCAAGGAAGTGCTGATCTCCAGCGAGTTCGGCGCCGCCAAGCCCGCCCCGGGAATCTTCCTGGAGGCCTCGCGCCGACTGTGGGCCATTCCCGGCGAATGCATCGTCGTGGGCGACTCGTGGGAGCACGACGTCCAGGGCGCGTTGCGCGCCGGGATGCAGCCGGTCTGGCTGGACCGCAGCGGAAAGGGATCCCGGCACGGCGTCCCTTCCGTCCGAAGCCTCGCCGAGCTTCGCGGCCTCGTGGACGGCTGGCAGGTCGCCAAGCCCGAAGAGGACCCGGCCCTCGACCGCGCCGCCTGAGCCCGCGGATCGAACGACAAATCCTGACAAATCCGGAGACAAGCACATGCCAGCCACCCTCGAAGCACCCGCCAAGACGCGTGCGACCGTCACCTTCCCGGAGGAGGTCCGCGAGCGGTTCCTCCTTTCCGGAGGCCTGACCTTCCGCGACGGCTCCTCCAAGAGCGCCGAGGAGATCTGGGACTTCCTGACCGTGGAGGGCCCTCGCCGCTTCCCCAACCTCTTCACCAAGGCGAGGCTGCACGGACTCTCCGGCGACTGGGACCTGATCTCCGGAATCAAGCGCACCTACCTGCAGGTCTCGATCTACGACCGGCTCAACCGGGCCGTGGCAGACGGCGTCCCCGTCGTTCTCATCCAGGGCGGACAAGGCCACGAGCCCTACTACGCCGCAGGCGCCATCCCGGTGCGCCCGGGGCATCTCAACGCCTGGGCCACCAACATCAAGGAAGGCATGAGCTTCGAGGAGGCCGACCAGCGTCGGCTGCAGATCCGCGAGGGCGGACGCCAGCACCTCACCGTGGACGCCTGCCAGACGGCCAAGTACGAGATCATCCAGCCGGGCCTGGTTCCCGTCGCCATGGTCGCCCCCTATCTCGCCAACCGCTGCTCCGACATCGCCTACGGCCTGGAGGCCCACCGCCACGGACCGATCCGCCTTCCGCTCCTGGCCGTGGACGTCCCCGTGGACGACCAGGACGGCAAGGAATGGGCCCGCGACTACGTGGCCGGCAACCTGCGCACGCTGCTGGCACAGGTCAGCGGAAAGAGCGGGAAGAAGGGATCGGCCGAGGACCTGCGCGAGGAGATCAAGCTCCACAACAAGAAGCGCCGCCTGGCCCGCGAGTACGCGGACCTGTGGTGGAACGCCAAGGTGCCTCCCACCTCGAGCCAGGACCATCTGGCCATCCTGGGCCTGGGGAACGAGAGCCACGGCGATCCCGTCGCGGCCTTGCAGGTGCTGGAGGAAAGCCTCGCGGAGGTGCGTCAGCGCGTCCTGGACGGCGTGAAGGGACACGGCCTGCAGGACGACCCCGCGCGCCTTTTCGTGTGCGGCTCCTGCGTGAACCCCAACCTCAAGCATGTGGACTCCGTGGGCGGCGTGGTCGTTGGCAAGGACGACGGCTGGAGCGAGATCTACCACGACATCGACGAGGAGATCGATCCCTACCTTGCGGTGGCGGACTCGATCCTCGCCTACCCCTACGAACAGCCATCGCAGGAACGCGGCCGCTGGACGGCCCGCCAGGCCGAGCGCGCCCGCGCCGACGGCCTCCTCTTCATGTACCAGTGGGGCTGCAACTACCAGTCCGGGATCGCGCGCCTGGTCGCCGACGTCGTCCGCGAGGAGGCCGGCATCCCCACCGCGATCATCGAGCGCGCCATGGCCGAGAGCCAAGTGGGCAACGAGCAGCTCAACGGCCGCGTCGAGACCTTCATCGAGATCCTCCGCTGATCCGATAAGACAGAATCCGTCAAACCACAACCAACAGGAAAGAGAACCGAACATGTCGCGTTACGTCATCGCATCCGAATCCGTGGGCGAAGGCCATCCAGACAAGGTCGCCGACACCATCTCCGACGCCATCCTCGACGCCGTCCTCTCGATCGATCCCGAGAGCCGCGTGGCCGCCGAGACCTTCGTCAAGAGCAACCAGGTCGTGGTGGGCGGCGAGATCACCATCCCCTCCCTCCAGGACAAGAAGACCGGCACCACCAAGCCCCTGGACGAGGTCATCAACCTGGGCAAGGTCGTCCGCGAGGCCATCCGCGGCATCGGCTACGTGAACGACGACGACGTGTTCCACGCCGACAAGGTCTTCATCACCAACCTCCTGACCACCCAGTCCCCGGACATCGCCCAGGGCGTGGACGCCAAGAAGGCCAAGGGCAAGAAGACCGCCGAGCAGGGCGCCGGCGACCAGGGCATCGTGTTCGGCTACGCCTCCGATGAGACCCCCGAGCTCCTCCCCGCTCCCATCGTCTTCGCCCACCGCCTGGGCAAGAAGCTCACTGAGATCCGCAAGGCCGGCAAGGCCAAGTGGCTGCGCCCCGACGCCAAGAGCCAGGTCTCGGTCGAGTACGTGGACGGCAAGCCCACCCGCATCGTGAACGTCGTGGTTTCCACCCAGCACACCGCCGATGTGGACCACGCCACCATCGAGGCGTTCATCATCGAGAACGTGATCAAGAAGGTCCTGCCCAAGAAGCTGCTGGACGCAAACACCGAGTTCCTGGTCAACCCCACCGGCCGCTTCGTGGTCGGCGGCCCCCAGGGCGACTCGGGCCTGACCGGCCGCAAGATCATCGTCGACACCTACGGCGGCGTGGGCCGTCACGGCGGCGGCGCCTTCTCGGGCAAGGATCCCTCCAAGGTGGACCGCTCGGCGGCCTACCTGGGCCGCTGGGTCGCCAAGAACATCGTGGCGGCAAAGCTTGCCCAACGCGCCGAGGTGCAGTTCGCCTTCGCGATCGGCCACCCCGAGCCCGTGAGCGTCTACATCGACACCTTCGGAACCGGCACCGTCTCCGACGAGCTGATCCTGGAAGCCGCCCTGCAGGTCTTCTCCTTCAAGCCCGCTGACATCATCACCCAGCTCGACCTCAAGCGTCCGATCTACTCCAAGACCACCAACTACGGTCACTTCGGCAAGGACGACGAGGACCTGACCTGGGAGCGCACCGACAAGGTCGACGCTCTCCAGAAGGCCGTCAAGAAACTGTCCAAGGCCTGATCTTCACCACCGCCCCCGGCAATCCCGCCGGGGGCGGTTTTTCATCACGTCAAGAATCCGAGGATCCCAATGCCCTACTTCCCCACCGAAGGCCCCTCCAACACCGGCGCCATCGTCTCCCTCGCCCTCGAGGCCGCCGCAGCGCGCGGCATCACCCACATCGTCGTGGCCACCACCAGCGGCGCGACGGCCCTCCACTTCAAGGACGCCAAGGTCAAGGTCGTCGCTGTTTCCCACGCATGGGGCTCCAAGGAGAAGGGCGTCAGCGGCGTCTCCGACGAGACCCGCAAGCAGCTGGCCGAGGCCGGCATTCCCGTCCACTCCGCCTCCCATGCCCTCTCGGGTGCCGAGCGCGGCCTGTCCTCCAAGTTCGGCGGCGTCCTCCCCGTGGAGATCATCGCCCACACCCTGCGCTTCTTCGGCGCAGGCACGAAGGTCGCCGTGGAAGTCGCGACCTCCGCGCTGGATGCCGGCCTGATTCCCCACGACGTCCCGGTGATCGCCATCGGCGGCTCCAAGTCCGGCGCCGACACCGCGCTTGTGCTGATTCCCGCCAACACCGGCCGCATCCTCGAGACCCGTATCCAGGAAATCCTCGCAAAACCCCTCTGAGAACCAAGCCCCAGCCCGGGAGCGAGCGCAGGACTATGCGACCGCTTCTGGGCATTTTTCAGACCCTTTAGGCTATTTACTCCATCGACTGAATAGATATAAACAGTCCCACGCGAAGCAGGCTCACCATGCCCACAACCCTCGAACCGATCTCCTGGCACCGTCCCCTCTTCCGACTCAAGCTCTGGACACGCGCCGCCGCCTCCCTCTTCATTTTGACAATTCTTGTCAGCTGCAAGCCAAACGCCCCGAAGGAGCTCACACCCGTGCGTTTCTGCGTGAACGCCGGCGCCTCCACGGTGCTGCTGGAATACGCCAAGGACCGCGGCATCTTCCGCGACTCCGGGATCGACCTGCAACTGCGCTACGGTGGTGGCAGCCAAGGCAACGTCGCCATCGCCTCGAAGGTCGTGGACGCCGGCGCCTACGGTTCGCCGCTTCTGACCGCCATCATCCGCGGCCTCAAGATCAAGCTGATCGCCTCGTCCGCTCCGCCGCGCAACAAAGGTTCCGTCTTGGCTGCACGCCCTGAAATCAAGACCGTGGAAGACCTGCGCGGCAAGGTGATCGCCGGTTCGATCAAGGGAAACGGCCCCTACCAGCAGCTGATGGTGATCCTGCGCGCCCACGGCCTGAAGGAAGGCGACTTCAAGCTCTTTCCCTCGGCCGGATCGGCCGGCGCCGCCTCGACCCTCCAGCTCCTGAAGACCGGGCAGATCGACGCCACCACGCTCGGGGAACTCGACCTGGCCCTGGCCATGTCCCAAGGCATCGCCCATCCCCTGGACACCTCGGGCAAGTACCAGAAGATCTACCAGTCGGCCTTCGTGTTCGCCCACCAGGACTTCATCGACAAGAACCCCGATGCCGTGCACCGCCTGCTGGGCGCCTGGTTCGAGGCACGCCGCTACTCGAGCACCCACTTCGAGGACTACTACGCCTACGCCTACAAGAAGTACGGCAAGGCCTATCCCCCCGAAGCCTTCCGCAAGACGCTGCTGGATGCCCAGAAGGAATGGGGAGACGGAAGCATCGACACCCTTGCCGTGCACAACGCGATCCGCTCCGCCGTGGAATGGGGAGACTACAAGCAGGCCGAAGTCGAGCACGTCCCCGATTCCAGCTTCTTCGACCAGCGCTTCCTGCCGGCCCTGGAAGTGCGCGATCCGTTCCTGAACACGAGGACCAAGCCATGAACCCCACCAACCCAGAGGATTCCTCCATGAAGACCTTCCGAACCCCCAAGGCGTTGCGCACCCTGCTGACCTTGGGAGTGATCGGCACCACCGGCATCATGACCGGATGCCGCAAGCAGCAGAGCTCGATCCAACCGGTGCGCTTTGCCGTCCTGACTCCCGGCTCGGGCACCGCGGTGCTCGAGTTCGCCCGCGACAAGGGACTCTTCCGCGAACGCGGCATCGACCTGCAGATCCGCTACTTCTACAGCGGCGGCAGCGAAGGCAACGTCGCGATCGCGGGTGGCCAGATCGATGCGGGAAGCTACGGCCCGCCCGTCTTCACCGCCATCGTGCGCGGCCTCAAGATCCGGATCCTGGCCGCGACAAGCGCCCCCGGACACAAGGGATCCATTCTGGTGGGTCGGCCCGAGATCAAGACGGTCGAGGACCTGCGCGGCAAGATCATCGCCACCAGCCAGCGCTCCCAAAGCCCCTACCAGCACGTCGTCACCATCCTCCAGGCCCATGGACTGGGTCCCAAGGACTTCGTGCTCCAGCCCGCCCAGGGCGGATCGGGATTCGCGCTCTTGAAGTCGAACCAGGCCCAGGCGACCCTGCTCGGGGAGCTCGAGCTTTCCCTTGCCGAAAAGGGCGGCTACGGGCATCCCCTGGACACTTCCGGCAAGTACCTCAAGGACTACCAGTCTGGCTTCCTGTTCGGCTACAAGCCGTTCCTGGAGAAGAACCCAGACTTGGCACGCGACTTCGTCCAGGCCTACTTCGATTCCCGCAAGTACGCCCGCGAACACTTCGAGGAGTTCTTCCGTTATGCGCGCGACAAGTACGGCAAGAAGTACGACTCCATCGCCTACCGCAGCAGCCTGCTCGAGACCCAGAAGGAATGGAACGACGGCTCGATCGACACCAGCGCCGTGCGCACCTATCTGCGCTACATGGTCGCCTGGGGCGACTTCCAGAAGATCGAAGTCGACACGCTCCAGGACAAGACCCTATACGACCTGCGCTTCTTGCCCAAGCGCGACTGATCCCATCCACGCATCCTCATCCATCCTTCCATCGGAGACGCCATGAGCACAGCAATCCTCGAAGCCCCCACCCGAAAGCCGCACAGCGCGGATACGGCTCTTTCCTACACCGACATCGAGATCTTCCGCTATCCGGACGAGGTTCGTGATGCCTTCCTCACCCAGGGCACGGGCCAGTCCTTCCTGGACGGCAGCCACGTCACGGCCCAGGAGATCTGGCACTGGGTCTCGGAGGAAGGGCCGCGTCGCTACCCCAACCAGTTCGCCCGCGGCCGTGTCTTCGGCCCCTCCGAGGACGTATGGCTGCTGGCCGGAATCAAGCTCCTCTACCTGACCACCACCCTAGCGTTGCGCCTGAGCAAGGCCACCGAACGCGGCGTTCCCGTGGTGTTCGTGCAAGGCGGGCAAGGGCACGAACCCTACTACGCCGCAGGCGGCATTCCCTCGCGCCCCGCCCACGTGGGCAACTGGTCGGTGAACATCGAGGAGAACCTCAGCAAGAACGAGGCGGACACCCTGCGCGCCGAGCAGCGCGCCCTGTGCCACAACCATCTCACGGTGGACGCCTGCCAGACGGCCGGCTTCGGCGTGATCCAGGCCGGACGTGTCCCCATCCCCATCGTGGCTCCTTACCTTGCCAACCGCTGCTCCGACATCGCCTACGGCACCGAAGCGCACCGCCACGGCCCCGTGAAGGTGGCCCTGAACCTGGTCGACCTGCCCGTTGCCGACCAGCAGGACAAGTCCTGGGCCGCCGACTACACCGCCGCCAACCTGCGCACCCTGGTGGAGACCATCGCAGGCCTTTCGGGGAAGACCGTCACCGACGAGGACCTCTGGGAGGAATACCGATTCCACAACGAGAAACGCCGCCTGGCCCGTGAGTTCGCCAAGCTCTGGTGGGAGGCGCCGCAACCTCCTACCAACAGCCAGGACCGGCAATCCATCCAAGGACTGGGCAACGAAAGCCACGGCGACCCCGTCGCCGCCAAGCAGATCCTGGAAGAGGCCCTGGAGGAGGTCAGGGGGCGCGTGGCCCGAGGCGAGCGCGGATTCGGCGTCTCCAAGGATCCCATCCGCCTCTTCATCCTGGGCTCATGCGTCGGCCCCAACATCAAGAACACCGAGGCCAACGGAGCCGTGGTGGCAGGCAAGGACGACGGCTGGAGCGAGATCGTCCACGACGTGCCGGAAAGCGGTACCGATCCGTACCTGGCCCTGGCCACCACCATCCTGAACTACCCCTACGAGCTGCCCACCGAGAAGCGCGCCCGATGGACCTCCGAGCAGGTCAAGGCCGCCCGCGCCGACGCCGTACTCTTCATGCACCAGTGGGGATGCAACTACCAGTCCAGCATCTCGCGCCTGGTGACGGACATCGTGACCGAGGAAACTGGCCTTCCCGGCACCGTGCTGGAGCGTTCCTTCAACGAGAATCCGACCGGGCAGGAGCAGTTCAACACCCGCATGGAGACCTTCATCGAGATCGTCCGGAACACCAAGGCATGAGCGTCCCACAGCATTTCCCAAGTCGGACGGGACGAGGCGGCACCGGCCGACTGGCGTGGGCAGCCCTTGCAGCCTGCGCTACGCTCCTCACGGGCTGCCGCGAGAAGGAGCCCGTCAAGCTCGAGACGGTGCGCTTCATCACCTTTTCGGGTTCCTCCGCCACGCCGCTGGAATACGCCCGGGACCACGGGATCTTCCGCGACTCGGGGATCGACCTCCAGTTCGTCTACGGAGGCGGCAGTCAAGGCAACGTCATGATCGCCTCGAAGCAGGTGGATGCGGGCGCCTACGGCTCGCCCCTTCTGACGGCGGTCATCCGGGGGCTCAAGATCAAGCTCATCGCCGCCAGCTCCCCTCCCCGGAACGTCGGTTCCATCCTGGTCGCAAGGCCCGAGATCAAACGGGTGGAAGACCTGCGCGGCAAGACCATCGCAGGCTCAGCCAAGGGAAACGGACCGTATCAGCAGCTGATGGTGATCCTGCGCGCCCACGGAATCAAGGAAGGGGACTTCAAGCTGTTCCTGTCCGGCGGCACGGCCGGGAGCTCCGCCACGATCCAGCTTCTCAAGATTGGGCAAGTCGATGCGGCGCTTCTCGGGGGGCTTGACTTGGCCCTGGCGCAATCCCAGGGAATCGCCTATCCGCTGGACACCTCCGGCAAGTACCAGAAACGCTACCAGTCGAGTTTCGTGTTCGCGCGCCAAGAGCTGATCGACGAGCACCCCGAAGTGGCGCGCCGCTTGCTGGGCGCCTGGCTGGAATCCCGAAAGTATGCCCTCGCGCATTTCGACGACTACTGCGCCTATGCCTACAAGCGTTACGGAAAGGCCTATCCCTTCGAAGCCTTCCGGACCTCGACCCGCAATTCCATGGATGAATGGGGAGATGGAACCATCGACACCGTCGCGGTCCACAACGCCTTGAAATACGCGGTCGAATGGGGCGACTACAAGCCAGAGGAGATCCAGATCCCCGACGAGCGATTCTTTGACTTGCGCTTCCTGCCCAAGCCATGATGGAGCAAATGGCACGAAAACCAGCAACCGGAACAAATCGATAGATTTTCAACTCTAAATCTACTACTTTGATCGTGTAACTAGTCTATAGGCTGAGGCAGACGGCAAAGCCATCCTTCCGGAGATGGAAGCGACCGGGAAACAGCCAAGTGAACAGCACCCACCAATACCCTAAGCACCCCTTTGAAGGAGACGAGATGGCGGAGAACACAGACATCGAGAACAAGCAGAAGACCAAGCAAGCCCTTTTGGGCGAGGTGCGGCTGGCCCTGGAACTGAACCAGCACGGCATCCGCTTCGATGCCGAGCAGATCAAGGCGCTGCGCACGAACGCCGTCGAGGATCCCTACCGCCGGGACCGCGGCGCCTTCGAGTTCGCCCTTCCCCACGGCATCACCGCGCAGGCCAAGCCCGCCCGCTGGACCCGGTATTCGATCCAGGTCGACGGCGGCAAGCCGGTCCTGTTCGACGACGAGACCCCGATCGCCGAACTCACGCTGACCGAGCCCGTGGTCCACCCCGAGCTTGATCAGGTCCTGAGCACCGGCGAGAAGGTGCGCTCCATCCTGAGCATCGATCCGCATGGCCAGGTCAACGTGGGCTTCAGCGACGAATGCTCCCTCAAGGACGCCGGCGAGGACTGCCTGTTCTGCTCCTACAACGTGCGGGAGCGCGACCCGTCCCGCCCCAAGATCAAGCACGCCCGTCAGATCGCTGAAGGCTACGACATCGTGCGCCGCGCTGGTAAGGCCAACCACTTCAAGATCAGCGGCGGCTTCATCCCCGAACGTCGCGAGCTGGAATCCTACATCGACGTGGTCGAGGCCATCCGCGAGACCCACAAGAAGTTCAGCGGCGTGGCGGTCATCGGCGCCCCGGCTGACCTCTCCATCCTCTCCAAGTACAAGGAAGCCGGGTACACCGACATCTCCCACAATCTGGAAGTCTGGGACAAGGACCTGTTCGCCTTCGTGTGCCTTGGGAAGTCGCGCCAGAACGGCGGCTACCAGCACTGGGTCGACTCCCTGGTCGCCTCGGTGGAGATCTTCGGACGCGGGCACGTGCACTCCAATTTCGTCGGCGGCCTGGACACCAAGGAAGGCTTCCTCGACGGCATCGAGTTCCTTTCCTCGAAGGGGATCGTGGCCCACTTCGGCACCTTCCGCCCCGAGAAGGGCACTCCCTTCGAAGGCCACCGCGGCGCCTCGGCGGAGCACCACTGGGAGCTCCTGGACCGCGCCACCGACATCCAGATCCGTCACGGCATAACCATCGAGCAGATGTACCGGGGCCCCGGCTCGGGCGACCACACCGGCCGCGTGGTGCGCATCAAGAAGGGCGACTTCGAAGGCGACCGCCTCGAGACCTACAAGTTCCCCTCGCTCGACTGAGCCGCGCCGCTCCACGACGACCGAGCCCGACGAAGCAACGCATCCACAAGACCAGAGGTAGACATGTCCGCAACAGAGACCCAGGCGAAGGACGCCATCAAGAAGAAGCTTCTCGCGGAAGCAAAACTTGCCATCGAGCTAAACGATCTCGGCATCAATTTCGACCCCGCCGAGATCCGCCCCCTGCGCGCCACCGAGACCATCCCCTATCCCTTCTCCGGCCGCCTGCCGGGTGCTGCCTTCCGCCTGCCCCACGGCATCAAGGCCTCCGGCAAGCACACCAAGTGGACCCCGTTCTCGATCAAGGTGGCGGACGGCAAGCCCCACCTGTTCAACGAGCAGGAACACCTGGGCGAGATCAAGTTCCACGAGGAGCCCGTGCACGCGGTGCTCGAGGAGCGCATCAGCACCGGCCACAAGGTCGGCGGCATCCTGCGCATCGACCCGCACGGGCAGATCGACGTCTCCTACAGCCGCGAGTGCTCGCTCAAGGACGCCGGCGAGGACTGCCTGTTCTGCTCCATCAACGTGCGCGAGAAGGATCCGGACCGCGTGGACCTGCAGTTCCCGGCCCACATCGCCGAGGCCTACGACCTGGTCCGCAAGGCCGGATTCGGACGCCACTTCAAGATCAGCGGCGGCTTCGTGCCGGAGCGTCGCGAACTGGAGTCGTACATCGACGTCGTCGAGGCGATCCGCGTCAAGCACGAGGACTTCAAGGGCGTGGCCGTGATCGGCGCTCCCGCGGACCTCTCGGTGCTGGCCAAGTACAAGGAAGCCGGCTACACCGACCTCTCCCACAACATGGAAGTCTGGGACAAGGACCTCTTCGGCTTCATCTGCCCCGGCAAGGCCCGCCAGAACGGCGGCTGGCAGCACTGGGTGGACTCCCTCGAGGCGGCCGTCGAGGTGTTCGGCAAGGGCCACGTCCACTCCAACTTCGTGGGCGGCATCGACACCAAGGAAGTCTTCCTGGAAGGCATCGAGTACCTGGCCTCCAAGGGCGTGGTCGCGCACTTCGGCACCTTCAGCCCGCAGAAGAACACGGGCCTGGAAGGCCGTCTCACCCCGGAACCCTGGTACCACTGGGAACTGGTGGACCGCGCCACGGACATCCAGCTGCGCTACGGCTTCACCACCGAGCAGATGTACCGCGGACCGGGCACCGGCGACCACACCGGCCGCGTCTTCCGCATCAAGAAGGGCGACTTCGAAGGCGACTACCTGGACATCTACCAGTTCCCGCCGCTTTCCTGAGGAAGGCAGGAATCCTCCCGAGGGGCGCCTCCCCACCCCATGACAGATTCTGTCAAACCAGGGGCGGGGACCGGGCTGCCTGCCAAGCCTCCGGCTTTGCCGGGGGTCTTGGGCCTACGGCCGGCATCCCTGGCGCGAAGCACCGCTGACCTTGTTCCCCTCCCAAGTTGGGAGGGGCCCAGGGGAGGGATGGAGCAGCGACTCCTTCCAACCGCACATCAGTGGAGCTCACGCCCGCAGGACGGGAGAACGCGGCATCCCTGGCGCAGAAGACGCACTCCCGCGCACCGGTTCCCTCGGTGCGCTTTTTCGCTTCCCCAACGCCACGTCTCGACCGCTCCATCCCACGATTCAGCAAATAAGCAGATCAGAATATCCACTTGATCGTTTATATTGACTTTAAGAACTTCACCCGGCATCACCCCGGGTACCGTCCGACACCTTCCAAAGGAATGTCCACCCATGAAGAACCTCCTTTTGCTGCGTACGGCACTCGCCTCCGCAGTCCTCCTGGCCACCGCAAGCCATGCCGCCCCCAAGGACCTCCCGCTGGTGGCACGGGACACGTTGCCGCGCCTGGCCATCGTCTCTGCCTTCGACGCCGAGCTTTCCAAGCTGCGCGATGCCGCCACGCTCACCGGCCGGGTCGTCGTGAACGGACGCACCCACTGGCTGGGCAAGCTCCAGGGCCACGACGTGGTGCTGCTCCTCTCCGGCTACAGCATGATCAACGCCGCCATGACCACCGAGGCGCTCTACGACAACTTCAACGTCAAGGGCCTGGTCTTCTCCGGCATCGCCGGCGGTGTGAACCCGAATCTCCGGGTGGGCGACGTCACGGTGGCCGTCCAGTGGGCCAACTACCAGGAGAGCCTCTTCGCCCGCAAAGTGGACACCGGCTGGGAACCCAGCCGCATGCGCGGACCCTTCAAGAACTACGGCATGATCTTCCCCCGCAATTCCTCGGTGACCCGCATCGGCGCCCCGGTGGACAGCCTCGAATCGCGCTTCTGGTTCCCCGTGGACAGCCTCCTCCTCAAGCCCGCCCAGGTCGTTGCCGACAGCGTGACCCTCAAGCGCTGCGCCCCGACCGGCGAGTGCCTGGAGCACCAGCCCAAGATCGTGGTGGGCGGCAACGGCGTGAGCGGACAGACCTTCGTGGACAACGCCGAGTACCGCACCTGGGTGTGGGACACCTTCAAGGCCGACGCCCTGGACATGGAGACCTCCGCCGTGGCCCACGTCTCCTACGTCCACCGCATCCCCTTCATCGCCTTCCGTTCCCTCTCCGACCTGGCCGGCGGCGGTCCGGGCAAGAACGAGGGCAAGGTGTTCGGGAAGCTTGCTGCCGAGAACTCGGCCACCGTCGTGTTAGCTTACCTGAAGAAGCTCCCGGTCGCACCGGTTGTGAAAGGAGTGAGGCCATGAAGCGCTACTTCCAGTTCGAAAAAAACGGCACCGGCTATCGTCAGGAAACCCTCGCGGGCCTGACCACCTTCCTCACGATGGCCTACATCATCGTGGTCAACCCCGCCATCCTAGAGGCCGCCGGCATTCCCAAGGGGCCGTCGATGGTGGCCACCATCCTTTCGGCCGCCTTCGGCACCCTGATCATGGGCGTGATTGCCAAACGCCCCTTCGGCATCGCCCCCTACATGGGCGAGAACGCCTTCATCGCCTTCACGGTGGTGAAGGTGCTGGGCTACTCGTGGCAGGCCGCGCTGGGCGCGATCTTCCTGGCGGGCGTGGTCTTCACCATCCTCACGCTTCTCAAGGTGCGCGGGTGGCTGGCCGAGGCGATCCCCCTGAATCTCAAGTACGCCTTTGCCGTGGGCATCGGCCTCTTCCTGACCTTCATCGGCCTTGGGGAGATCGGCGTGGTGACCTTGGGTGTCCCGGGCGCGCCAGTGGGCCTGGGGAACCTGAAAGCGCTTCCGACCCTGCTTGGCATCGGCGGATTCCTTCTGACCGCCATCCTGCACGTGCGCAAGGTGCGCGGTTCCCTGATTCTGGGCATCCTTGCCGTGACGATCGCCTCGATCCTGCTGGGCGTCACTCCTTTGCCAAAATCCGTCATCAGCCTGCCGCCCTCGATCACCCCGATCCTGGGGCAGCTCGACATCCGCGGCGTGCTCACCATCAAGGCATTTCCGGTGGTCCTGATCGTCTTTGTCATGGCCTTCCTGGACACCATCGGAACCCTGATCGGCCTCTCGGCGCGCGCCGGGTTCCTGGACGCCAAAGGCAACCTCCCCGACATCGAGAAGCCTTTGCTGGTGGATGCCTTGGCCAACATCGTCGCACCCATCCTGGGCACAACGACAAGCGGCGTCTACATCGAATCAGCATCCGGCATCGAGGAAGGCGGACGCACCGGCTTCACCGCCGTGGTGGTCGCGCTCCTCTTTTTGCTTGCGCTTTTCTTCACACCACTCTTGACCATCGTGCCGGCCCACGCCTACGGCCCGGTCCTGATCCTGATCGGAAGCTTCATGCTCTCCGCCGTCACCAAGATCGACTTCGACGACTACACGGAGCTGGTCCCGGCATTCCTGACCATTACGCTTGTGAGCTTCACCTACAACATCGGCGTGGGCATCACCGCAGGACTCCTGGTCTACCCCGTCCTGAAGCTTGCCACCGGCCGCGTGAAGGAAATCCCCGCCGCCGTCTGGTTCCTGGCCGCCGTGTCCCTCCTCTTCTATGTGGTCTACCCGTACCACTAAACCTGCGATTGGGCGCCTCCCTGGCCGCCCCTCGATACAACCTGCTGCTCCCTGAGTGACGACCTTCGGTCGTCGTATCGAAGGGCAGCAGGCCACTCGGGGAACGGCCTGGGCCGGGCTGCCTGCCAAGCCTCGGCTTTGCCGGGGTCTTGGGCCTGACGGCCGGCATCCCTGGCGCATATCAGCATGCCGCCTGCCTTTGAGAGCATGACAAATTCCGTCCATTCCAACTTCGCGCCGCCCGGCAGCGCACAGGGTAGATTGCCCTCATGACAGAATCTGACTTTTCCTGGGAAGCCGCCCAGCGGCACGGCACCGGCTCCTGCAAGTGGGACGACGCCCCGTCGCTCTACGGGAGCCCCGACGTGCTTCCCCTGTGGGTCGCCGACATGGACTTCCCCGCCCCGCCCGCAGTGCTGGAGGCCTTGCGAGCCCAGCTCGAGCACGGCGTGCTCGGCTATCCTTCGGCTCGCCAGGACGGGACGCTCGCGGCCCTCTCAAGCTGGCTCTCCCGCCGCTTCGGCTGGGAGGTGCCCACATCCGACATCGTGCTGGCCCCCGGCGTGGTCCCTTCGCTCAAGGCGGCGCTGGACGTGTTCACCCAGCCCGGGGACGGCGTGATCGTCCAGACCCCGGTCTACCACCCCTTCCTGGACCTGGCCCGAAGCCATGGCCGCACCCTGGTCGAGAACCCCTTGATCGAGCGCGACGGGAGCTGGGAGCTGGACCTCCAAGGCCTGGAGAATGCCGCCAAGCTGGCCAAGGCCCTGATCCTCTGCTCGCCCCACAATCCGGTCGGCCGCGCGTGGCGCCGCGAGGAACTGGCCGCGATCTCGGAGATCTGTTCCCGCCACGACGTGCTGGTGCTTTCCGACGAGATCCACGCCGACCTGGTGCACAGCCCGCACAGGCATATCCCGTTTGCCACGGTCGGGGGGACGGCCGCCACCAAGGCGCTGACCTTCCTGGCACCCAGCAAGACCTTCAACATCGCCGGCCTCAACGCCTCCGCCGTTGTGATCCCCGATCCCACTGCTCGCAAGGCCTTCACCAGCCGCTTCCGCGACCTGGGAGTGCCGCGCACCAGCGTGACCGGACTGGTCGCCACGGAAGCCGCCTACGCCCACGGCGAGGCATGGCTCGAATCGCTCCTGACCCATCTCGCGGGGAATGCCGCCTGGCTCGAGGAGGCCGTGCGCACGCGGCTATCTCCGCTCAAGCTGCGACGCCCGGAGGCCACCTACCTCGCCTGGATCGACTGCCGCGCCCTAGGGCTGGACGATGCCGGCCTCAAGCGCTTCTTCGCCCAGGAGGCCAAGATCGGGCTCAATCCCGGCATCATGTTCGGAACGCCCGGATCGGGCTGGATGCGCCTGAATTTCGGAACCTCGCGGGCGATCCTGGAGGAGGCCGTGGCACGGATCGAAGGGGCGCTGGCGCGCCGAGGCAGATAAGACAAAATCTGTCAAATTCGCCCCGGCCGGCCGGGCGGGCGGGAAGCTCAGGCCCTCCGCAGCTGCGCGATCCTCTCCTGCGGGTCCCCTTCGACGTAGCCGCCGTGGTAGCAGGCCACCCCGCGCACGGGATAGCGTCCCAAGCGTTCAAGCGAGCGCAGGGCGAGATCGAGGTCGTGGGTATGGATCGGGTTCGGTCCGGACAGCTCACCCTCCACGGCGTTCAAGGCATCCCCCACCACCAGGATCCGGCTCTTCTCCAGGTAGTAGCACGCGTGGCCCGGCGTGTGCCCCGGCGTGTGGACGACCACGATCCCTCCGAACTCGGGAAGCCGCTCCCCGTCCTGCAGCACGCAGGTGCCCCGCCGCGAGGACGGACGCTCCCCGGGAGGCACCGGGATGTCCCCTTCGCCCGGTGCAGCCTTCTTATCGAAGCGCACCTCGCCGTCGACGTAGGCGCGCTCGGCCTTGTGGGCCAGCACCTGCAGGCGGTCGCCCAGCAGGTCTGCGAACTTCGGCAGCGCCCCGATGTGGTCGCGGTCGTGGTGGGTAACCAGGATGCCCTCGACGTTGCCGATGCCGTGGCCGGCCTGCGCGATCGCCTCCTTGAAGAGGGGCAGTTGGCCGGCAAAACCCGCATCGACCAGGAAGAGCATCTCGTCACTGGAAAGGAGCACCGGGTGGATGGTGCGGAGGACTCCGTTGAACTCGAAGTCGACGTCCAGGACGTCGACGCCAGGGGCGATGCGGGGCATGCGATACTCCTATGGGTGTGACGGGGTGCTGATCAGTCTTCGCGCACGAGGATCTTCTCGATCTCGCCCACGTAGAAACGATGGTAGTCCTTGGAGGCATAGGAGCCTTCCAGGGCCGGGTCGACGAAGCTTGCGGGATCGAGGTCCTGGGCGTGGAGCTTGCGGTGGACGATCACCAGCCGCGCCTGCTCGAAGGTCACGGCGTCCTCGCCCAAGGCATGGGGAACCAGTCCCGTCTCCGCCGCCTTGTCGTGGTCGCGGCCCGAAACGGTCCCGATGTGCCGCAGCGCCTGGCGCCAGCTCTCGTCGAAGAAGGAGAGGGTGAAGCGCGGGGAGGCTTCCAGGAAACCGAAGGTATGCCGCGTGGGCCGCACGAAGACGAAGCTGACAGGACGGCTCCAGAGCACGCCCAGGCCACCCCAGGATGCCGTCAGGGTGTTCCAGCTCTGCGGAGTCCCCGCCGTCACCAGCGTCCAGTCGTCGCCGATCAGCTTGAAGGGATTTTCCTGCAGTTCCTTGGGGGTGATGGTCTTCCAGGACATGATAGCCTCGCGGAAATGAAGGGAGTCGACGATTCACGAATGCACATAAACAATTTAATCCATCTACTTTGTAGCTTTCTTGAAAGAATGACGGAGCTCACTAGAAGCGCCCCGATCCTACTGGAAACTCACGCCAAATGGAGGCGACCATGCCCACAACCGTCCACTTCGAATTCGATACCAAGGAACTTGCCGAGAGCTACGAGCGCTCGAGTCATCCCCAGTTCCGCAACGGCAAGGATCTCGTGGAAGCCCTCGAGATCGTTCCGGGAGAGAACGTGCTGGACGTCGGCGCCGGAACCGGTCGCTTGGCCGAGTATGTCGCCGGCCTGCTGGGGCCGGAAGGCGTCGTGGTCGCCGTGGACCCGCTGCCGCTGCGCATCGAGATCGCAGCAAGCAAGGCCAAGGACAACTTCAGGAGTCAGATCGGACGCGCCGAGGACCTGTCCGCCTTCGCCGACAACGCCTTCGACGTGGTGTACCTCAACTCCGCGTTCCATTGGGTCGCCGACAAACCCAAAGCTCTTGCCGAGTTCCTGCGCGTGCTCAAGCCGGGCGGCCGCCTGGGCCTGAACAGCGCCGACCCGGAGACCCGGCACCAATCTTGGCTGATCGTGCGCGAGATCCTGGAGAAGGAAGGTCTATCCGGTTCCGAAACCACCTACAGAAACCATCCGTCCACCCGTGCCGAGCTGAGAACGCTTCTCGAGGTCGCAGGCTTCCAGCGCATCGAAGTCGAGCAGCGCACCTTCGTGGACTTCCACAAGGGAGCCGAGGAGCTGCTTGCCCACAGCCGCAGCTCCTCCTTCGGGAACTCGCTGCGCGAGCTGGGTGCCGAAGGCTACACCCAGCTGCGTGACCATCTGGTCCGACGCTTGGTGGAGTTTCGCACCCCCGAAGGGATCCGCCTGGAGCGCTACCTCAACTTCGCCTTGGCCAAAAAGCCTAGGTGAGCGCTGCCACCACCGCACCTAGCACACAATATCAAGTTATCCTATTGACTTCATAGTCTATGCCATGTAAACTATTCCCATCAGCACTCGCGACATGCGAGTGCCAACCGTTCGAAACCATCCATCCTTGGAGCAGGACATGAGCATCTCCCCTCTCGCAGACCGCGTCGTCATCAAGCCCCTCGAAGCCGAGTCCAAGACCGCCGGCGGCATCTTCATCCCCGACAACGTCAAGGAAAAGCCCCAGCGCGGCGAGATCGTCGCCGTGGGCCCGGGCAAGGTCGACGACAAGGGAAACCTGATCAAGCTCGAGCTCAAGATCGGCGACAAGGTCCTCTACGGCAAGTACGCAGGCACCGAGGTCAACGTCGACGGCAAGGATCTCCTGATCCTGCGCGAGTCCGACGTCCTGGCCAAGATCTGATCCTGACAGATTCTGTCAAAACCTATTCCAAGCAAATCAAGGAGAACCAACCATGGCTAAGCAGCTCTCGTTCAACCAGGAAGCCCGCGAATCCCTCAAGCGCGGCGTCGACAAGCTGGCCGACGCGGTCAAGGTGACCCTCGGCCCCCGCGGCCGCAACGTGGTCCTGGCCAAGTCCTTCGGATCGCCCCTGGTCACCAAGGACGGCGTCTCCGTCGCCAAGGAGATCGAGCTCGAGGACGTCTACGAGAACCTCGGCGCCCAGCTCGTGAAGGAAGTCGCCTCCAAGACCTCCGACATCGCCGGCGACGGCACCACCACCGCCACCGTCCTTGCCCAGGCCATCGTCCGCGAAGGCCTCAAGAACGTCACCGCGGGTGCCAACCCCACCGACCTCAAGAAGGGCATCGAGCTGGCCGCCCAGACCGCCATCGAAGCCGTCGCCAAGCTCTCCACCAAGGTGGCCGGCAAGGAAGAGATCGCCCAGGTCGGCTCCATCTCGGCCAACAACGACGCCTCCATCGGCGACCTCATCGCCGAGGCCGTCGAGAAGGTCGGCAAGGACGGCGTCATCACCGTCGAGGAAGCCAAGACCATCGAGACCACCCTGGACATCGTCGAGGGACTGCAGTTCGACCGCGGCTACGTCTCCCCCTACTTCGTGACCAACCCCGACACGCTCGAGGTGGTGCAGGACGACCCGCTGATCCTCATCCACGACAAGAAGATCTCCACCCTCAAGGACATCCTCCCCATCCTGGAGAAGGTCGCGCAGCAGGGCAAGCAGCTCTTGATCATCGCCGAGGACCTCGACGGAGAGGCCCTGGCCACCCTCGTGGTGAACAAGCTGCGCGGCTCGCTCAAGATCGCCGCCGTCAAGGCTCCGGGCTTCGGCGACCGTCGCAAGGCCCTGCTCGAGGACATCGCCGTCGTGACCGGCGGACGCGTGATCTCGGAAGAGACCGGCTTCAAGCTCGAGAACACGGTCCTTGAGGACCTGGGCCGCGCCAAGCGCGTGACCATCAACAAGGACACCACCACCGTGGTCGAAGGTGCCGGCGAGTCCGCCGCCATCCAGAGCCGCATCGCCCAGATCCGCCGCCAGGTCGAGGAGACCACCTCCGACTACGACCGCGAGAAGCTCCAGGAACGCCTGGCCAAGCTCGCCGGCGGCGTGGCCGTCATCAACGTGGGTGCCGCCACCGAGACCGAGCTCAAGGAGAAGAAGGCCCGCGTCGAGGACTCCCTGCACGCCACCCGCGCCGCGGTCGAGGAAGGCGTGGTCCCCGGAGGCGGTGTCGCCCTCATCCGTTCGCTCTCGGCCCTCGAAGGCCTCAAGGGGGAGAACGCCGACCAGGACATCGGCATCTCGATCGTGCGCCGCGCCATCGAGGAGCCCCTGCGCCAGATCGCCGCCAACGGCGGCTGGGAAGGCTCCGTGATCGTGAACAAGGTCAAGGAAGGCACCGGAGGCTTCGGCTTCAACGCCCGCACCGGTGTGTTCGAGGACCTGATCAAGGCAGGCGTCATCGACCCCGCCAAGGTCACCAAGACCGCCCTCAAGAACGCCGCGTCCATCGCAGGCCTCCTGCTCACCACCGAAGCCATCGTGGTCGAGAAGAAGGAATCCAAGGCGGGAGCGCCGGCGGGTGGGGCTCCCGGCGGCTACGGCGACTTCTGAGGATCGGCTGCGCCGGGCGATACTCGGGATCCTCACCGCTCGCCGTAGCGCTCAGGGTTCCCATCCAGGCAACTGGATGGGAGGCCGCGCGAAGCACTTCGGGTTCAGATCCCTTCGTCTCATCCCGGCTCGCTCGATCCTCGCGATGTACGGCAGGCGGGAAAATCGGGCGCTCGGCATTCGCCTCGCTGGTTTTTCTTCGAAGGTCGATCCTTCAAGACTTGGCCAGCTCCTATGGGGGGGCTGGCATTTTTCGTGGCGGGTCCAGAACCTCGTTCAACTGTGCCGAGGCTAGTCACGGCACCCTTGCTCGGGGGGGCGCTGCGGGGGATCTCCCCCGCTGAGGGGGTGCGCGCAGGACCCCGCAGCAGTGAACCGCCCCTCTCTGATCTTCGGAGAGGGGCAGGCCACGCAGTGGCCGGGGTGAGGGGCGAGGAGGCCGAAGCGCAGGGGGAAACCTCCCCCACCACCCATCTCTTGACGGCTCGATAGGTCGCGAGCTGCTGGATCCAGAGCAATCCTTATTTAGACTATATATTTTATGGATTATATCGCGTATCTTGAAATGAACACCTCATCCAAGGACTCCGATGCGCACCACGACCCATCGCCGTTTTGCTTTCGTCCTGACAGGACTTGCTTTCCAGGCTTCCATCGCCCTGGCCTCGCCCTCGGTCTTTCCCACCGGAACCACGGTGCTGGACACCGCCAAGGCCTGGCGCGGCTTCGTGGCCTTCAGCGCCCCGGACGGCAAATCCCGCCTCATCGACCTGGACGGAAACGAGGTCCACCAGTGGGAAGGCTTCGGCTTTCCCGCCGAGGTGATCGATCCGGCCAAGACCGGCGGCAAGAAGGGGCACCTCGTGGTGCAGACAAGGAACGCCAAAGGCCCTTACGGCGGCATCTTCGCGAACCAGGAGGTCCAGGAGCTCGACTGGGAGGGCAAGACGGTCTGGAAGTGGGCCGGACAAGGCAAGGAGGGGGCGCGGCAGAACCACGACTGGGACCGGCTCCCCAACGGCAACACGCTCCTGGTGACCACCGTGGACCATGTGGTGGCCGGGGTCTCGGACAAGCCCATCCCCGACCAGGTGATCCGCGAGATCGCCCCCGACGGCAAGGAGGTCTGGAGCTGGACCGTGGGCGAGCACGTCGAGGAGTTCGGGATCAGCGCCGAAGGCCGCGCACTGCTGCGCAAGGTGTTCGCAAACGGCGGTCAAGGACACGGCTTCCTGACCATCAACGACCTGCAGCCCATCGGCCCCAACCGCCACTGGGACGCGGGAGATGTCCGCTTCCATCCCGACAACCTGGTGATCGACTCGCGCGAGGCCAGCTTCATCGCCATCGTCGACAAGAAGTCCGGCAAGATCGTCTGGAAGATCGGACCCGACTTCTCCGAGACCGCACAGACCGCCGGCGGCGCAGCCAGCGTCTCCAGCGCCTCGCTCCGCCCCGTCCTCTCCGTCGCGGTCCCCCGCCCGGTGGACCAGACCAGCGGACAGCACGACGCCCACATCATCCCCAAGGGACTGCCCGGTGCCGGCAACCTCCTGGTCTTCGACAACGAAGGCCCCTCGGGATACCCCTCCACCCGGCTTGCCACCCACCTGGGCTCGCGCATCCTGGAGATCGATCCGCTCACCAAGCAGATCGTGTGGCAGTACACGGGCCTGGATTCCGACGCCCCGCTGTGGTCCTTCTTCAGCTCCTTCATCTCCAGCGCCCGGCGCCTCCCCAACGGCAACACCCTGATCGACGAGGGCATGAACGGACGCATCTTCCAGGTCACCCCCAAAGGGGAGATCGCCTGGGAATACGTGAACCCCTACTTCGGACGCCAGGTGCTGGGAGGCAACGGCACCCCGGTGCGCACCAACTGGGTCTTCCGCGTCCAGCCCGTGCCCTTCGACTGGGTCCCGGCCGGCACCCCGCACGCCGAGCACCACCGCGCCCCGATCGACAACGCGAACTTCCGCGCGCCCCTCTCCCGCTGAGGCGGCTCCACGCCGATAGGAATCCGACTCCACCGCATGGACCTGCATCGTCGGTCGGAAGTCCTCGCGACCTGAAACCGACCGCGGCCGCAGACCTCATCGAAAGGCAGCATCAATGGGAATTCCCACCATCTTTCCCACGGGAACGACACTCCACGACCCCGCGCGCTCCTGGAAAGGCTACGTGCTCTACGGAGCCCCCGACGGGACCACGCGTCTGGTGGACCTCGAGGGGAACGAGGTGCGGTCCTGGAGCCATTTGGGCTTCCCGAGCGAGCTGATCGATCCTGCGGTCAACCAAGGGCGACGTGGGCACGTCCTGGTGCAGCTCTCCAAGACCTTGCCGGACGGACGCTTCGGAGGGATCTTCGACAACGAATCGTTCGGGGAACTCGACTGGGACGGCCAAGTGGTGTGGAAATGGGGCGGGGAGCCGGAGAACGGCCCCGCGCGACAGGACCACGATTGGCAGAAACTCCCCAACGGCAACCTGCTCTTTCTCTCGATCGTCGACCGCGTGGTCCCGGGGTTTTCCGACAAGGTGGTGCCCGACCAGCGGGTACGCGAACTGACTCCTGGAGGCGAAGTCGTGTGGGAGTGGTTCGTCGGCGACCACTTCGGCGAATTCGGCCTCTCGCCGCGCGGGCTCGAAGTCGCCCGCGAGGTCGCCGAAGGAGGTCGGGCAGGATACGGCTTCCTCTCGATCAACAACCTCTCGGTCGTGGGGGAGAACCATCGGTTCGACGCTGGCGACCAACGCTTCCATCCCGAGAACTTCGTGATCGACTCCCGCAACTCCAACTTCGTGGCGATCGTCGACAGGCGGACAGGAAACGTCGTGTGGAGGATCGGTCCCGACTACGCCGACTCCTCGGACGAATCCCCTTCCAGGCTTCTGAATACGCGTCTTCCCCGTCCCGTCGACCAGCTCGCGGGGCAGCACGATGCCCACGTCATCCCCAAGGGACTGCCCGGAGCGGGGAACCTCCTGGTCTTCGACAACCAGGGAGGATCGGGATTTCCGCACATCGCCCTGGGCATCTTCGCGGGATCGCGCGTCCTGGAGATCGACCCGGTCTCCAAGGAGATCGTGTGGCAGTACACCGCCGAGGATTCGGGCCTGCCGGTCTGGAGCTTCCACAGCGCGTTCATCTCCAGCGCGCGCCGCCTCCCGAACGGCAACACCTTGATCGACGAAGGCCAGCACGGCCGGATCTTCCAGGTGACCCGCGAGGGAGACGTCGTCTGGGAATACGTGAATCCGATCTTCGGCCCCATCAAGGTCGGGGTGCGCCAGGTGCGCACCAACTTCACCTACCGCGCCCAGCCCGTGCCCTACGACTGGATCCCCGAGGGGACGCCGCGCGGCGAACGAGCCGTGGTTCCACCCGATCCCGCCGCATTCCGTCTTCCAATTTCCGACTGAACACCATTTCCGCGACACCACTCTGCGTTCCCAACCTTCAGGAGTCCGACATGTCCCATCCGATCCCCGTGGAAACCATCTCGCCAATCTTGACTCCGGACCAGCTGGTAGCCGTGCAGCATCGCCGCTATGCGACCAAGCGCTACGACGACACGCGCAAGATCCCGGCCGACCAATGGCGCGCCCTCGAGGAATCTCTGTTGTGCAGCCTTGGAAGTTCATCGTGGTCACCGATCCGGAAGTACGGGAGGAGCTGCTTCCCAAGTCGTGGAACCAGCGCATCGTGACGACGGCGTCGCACCTGGTGGTCTTCGCCGCGCGTGAATCGCTGGGAGAAGACGACGCCCGCAGGCACGTGGACAATTTCGTCAAGATCCGCAATCTTCCGTCGGAAGAAGCCGGACAATTGCTGGAACGCCAGGTCGGTATCCTGAATCGTCCCGGATTGGACGCCTTCCGCTACGCCTCGTACCAGGTCTACATCGCCTTGGGGAATCTGCTGACCTCGGCCGCCTTGCTGGGCCTGGATTCGACGGCCATCGGCGGGTTCGAACCCGATGCCTACGACGAGATCCTGGGATTGAAGGAAACCGGCTACAAAAGCGTGGTGGCCGCAGCGGTCGGTTACCATGCCGCCGACGATTCCAACGCGACCCTTGCCAAGGTCCGTTTCCCCATTGAACAAGTCATCCATCACATCTGAAAGGAACCGACCATGGGCTACCCGACCGTCTACCCCACCGGAGTCACGCTCTACCGCCCGGAGAAGGCTTGGAGCGGCTACACCCTGCTGCAGGCGGCCGACGTCGGCGCGCTTCTGATCGATCCCCACGGACGCGAAGTCAAGCTCTGGAGCGGACTGCAGGGATTTCCCAACAAGCTGCTGCCGGGAGGTCAGGTGCTGGGCAGCACCGGCCAGCGCGATCCCAAGGTCGCCAACCAGGACCAGGTCGACCTGGTGCAGGTGGACTGGGACGGCAAGGTGGTCTGGAAGTTCGACCGGCTCGAGGAGGTGGAAGACCCGGGCACCCCGCGACGGTGGGTGGCGCGCCAGCACCACGACCACCAGCGCGAGGGAAATCCCGTAGGGTACTATGTTCCCGGGCAGGATCCGCGCACCGAAGGAGGACGCAGCCTGATCCTGGTCCATCGCGACGTCACCGATCCCGCCATCTCCGACCACCCTCTGGTGGACGACCGCATCGTGGAGGTCGACTGGGACGGCACCCTCCTGTGGGAGTGGAATCCCCACGAGCACTTCGACGAACTGGGCTTCGACGAGGCGGCCAAGGCCGCGCTTCGCCGCAACCCCAACCTGGTCGGGAGCGGCCGGGGAGACTGGCTCCACATCAATTCCCTCTCGTGGGTCGGGCCCAACCCCTGGTACGATGCCGGCGACGAGCGCTTCCATCCCGACAACGTCATCTGGGACGCCCGGGAGGCCAACCTCATCGCCATCGTATCCCGCGCCACCGGCAAGGTGGTCTGGACCCTGGGACCCCGCTACGACGGCTCGGAAGCCGAAAGGAAGATCGGCTGGATCATCGGTCAGCACCATGCCCACATCGTCCCGCGCGGACTGCCCGGGGCAGGCAACCTGCTGGTGTTCGACAACGGCGGGTGGGGCGGCTACGGGGACCCGAATCCAGTCTCGCCCGACGGGAACAAGAGCGTGCGCCGCGACCATTCGCGCGTGCTGGAGATCGACCCCACCACCCTGGAAATCGTCTGGCAGTACACCCCCAAGGAAGCCGGCTTCGTGGTACCCCTCGACGCATCCCGCTTCTACAGCCCCTTCATCTCCAGCGCCCAGCGCCTGCCCAACGGCAACACCCTGATCACCGAAGGGTCGGACGGCCGCGTCTTCGAAGTGACCCGCGAGCACGAGCTGGTCTGGGAATACCTCAGCCCCTACTGGGGCCAGGCCCGGCTGCGCCTGAACCTGGTCTATCGCGCCTACCGCTATCCGTACGAATGGGTGCCGCAGATCCCCCGCCCCCAGGAGCACGCCATCGAGCCTCTCGACGTGCGCACCTGGCGGGTTCCCGGCGCCGCGCCCCTGGGCCGCGACAGCGTGGTCGAAGTCGTCCCGAGCATCGTCCGTGCGCACGAGCCGGACTTCTGCGTGACGGTCGAACCTTCGGCCTCGAAGGAGCCATGAGGACAACCGTCCTCCCCTTCGCCCTGTCCTTGGCGGCGGCGCTTGCCCAGGCCAAGGGGGCGCTGGTCCTGCAGACCGATTTCGGGACTCGCGACGGGGCCGTCTCGGCCATGCACGGCGTGGCCTTGGGGATCGATCCCTCGCTCGTTGTCCAGGACCTCAGCCATGAGAACACGCCCTACGACACCTGGGAAGCCGCTTACCGCCTGGTCCAGACCGCACCATGGTGGCCGTCCGGGACGGTCTTCGTCTCGGTGGTGGATCCGGGAGTCGGTACGGCGCGCCGTTCGGTGGTCCTGCGCACCCGCTCCGGCCATCTCTTCGTGGGACCGGACAACGGCAGCTTCACCTTGGTCGCGGAGCAGCTGGGCATCGCCGATGTGCGCGAGATCGAGGAGGAGCGCCTGCACGAGCCGGGAAGGAAGGTCTCGGCCACCTTCCACGGACGCGACGTCTTCGCCGTGCTGGGAGCCCGGCTCGCCTCCGGGAAGACCGCCCTGGAACAGGTTGGCCCCGCACGCAAAAGTCTCGGAGTCCTGCTTCCCCACGTGCGCCCGGAACGCCGCGGCGACACCTTGGTCGGAGGCGTTCCCGCCCTGGACTTCCGCTACGGCAACGTGTGGTCCGACGTCCCAGACAGCCTGCTGCAGACCCTGGGACTCAAGACCGGAGACACCGTGACGGTGGAGGTTCGCCACGAGGGCAAGACCGCCTGGAAGGCCAAGCTCCCGTTCGTGACGACCTTCGGAGACGTCGCGGAAGGTGCGCCGCTCCTGTACGTCAACAGCCTGGGGAACCTCGCGCTGGCGCTGAACATGGGCGACTTCGCCAAGGCGCACGACATCTCATCCGGCCCCGGATGGGAACTGCGCGTAAACCGCCTGCCGCGCCGCTGAAGGAAAGCCCCTCCCTGCCCACGATTCTCCAGTGGGCAGGGAGATGGGGCCCGGGGTCAATGCACCGGATTGGGGAACTGGCGGTGGATCGCCTGGATCCCGGCCTTCACTTCGTCCGAGAGCTCGAGTTCCCATGCGCCGAGGTTCACGGACAGTTGCTCGAGCGAGGTCGCCCCGACGATGACGCTGGCCACGAAGGGCTGCTCCAGCAGGAAGGCAAGGGCCATCTGCGACGGGTCCAGCCCGTGGGTGCGGGCCAGCTCCACGTAGCGTCGCGTGGCCTCGTCCACCAGCGGATGGGTGTAGCGGGCGAAGCGCTCGAAGAGCGCCAGACGGGAGCCGGCAGGCCGGACTCCGCCCACGTACTTGCCCGAGAGCACCCCGAAGGCCAGCGGCGAATAGGCCAGCAAGCCCACCTCCTCGCGGTAGCCGATCTCCGCCAGGCCGATCTCGTAGGTGCGGTTGATCAGGCTGTAGGGATTCTGGATCGAGGCGATGCGGGGCAGGCCGTGCTCCTCGGAGAGGCGCAGGAACTGGTTGAGACCCCAGGGGGTTTCGTTCGAGACGCCCACGTGCAGGATCTTGCCGGATTTGACAAGATCCGACAAAGCCTCGAGGGTCTCGCGGATGGGGACGGTGTCCTCGTCGAGAGAGGGGACGAAGCCCAAGGCACCGAAGAAGTTGGTGGTGCGGTCGGGCCAGTGCAGCTGGTAGAGGTCGATATGATCCGTCTGCAGGCGGCGCAGGCTGTCCTCGACGGCCTGGAAGAGGTTCTCGCGATCGTGCCGCAGCGACCCTCCCCGGATGTGGCCGGGTCTGGCCTGCGTGCGCGAGGGACCGGCGGCCTTGGTCGCCAGGATCCACCGGTCGCGCTTGCCGCTCTTGCGGAACCAGCTCCCGATGTACTGCTCGGTGCGGCCCTGGGTCTCTGCCATCGGCGGCACCGGGTACATCTCGGCGGTGTCGATCAGGTTGATGCCCCGATCCAGGGCAAGGTCGATCTGGGAATGGGCCTCGGCTTCGGTGTTCTGCTGGCCCCAGGTCATTGTGCCCAAGGAAAGCGAACTGACTTCAAGGCCGCTTCGGCCCAGCTTGCGGAATTTCTTGGTCATGAAAAGGATCCTCTTGGCTCGATGGACGAATCAGATTCTTGCAGGATACGAAGCTTCCAAGGCCAATGCCCGGGTGCCTCCCGGATCAGCTTGATTTCGGATACTCGTGCTTCAAGTATCCAAGGGCAATGCACTCCTCCAGGATCTCGGAAATCCTTTCCCAAAGGAACTTCGAACCGCCCTCGATGGGCTGGTTTCGCGCGAGCACCGACTGGATCGGAATCCCGTTTTCGATCCACGATTGACCACGATTCTTGTAGTTCTGTAGCAGAGGTTCGATCCGATCCAAGGCATTCGCGAACTTGGATTCGATGGTTTCCTTGCGCTCGAATTCCCGCCAGATCTCGAGATATTCCTGCTGCTGATCGGAGGGCAGGATGCCGAAGATCCTCTGGGCAGCCGCCTCTTCCTTGGCCGATTGCTCCGACCTGGTGGGAGCGTAGACGAAAACATCGCCCGCGTCGATTTCCACCAAGTCGTGCATCAGGACCATTTTCACGACCCGTCCCAGGTTGATCTCTTCGTTCGCGTATTCCTTCAGGACGATCGCCATGAGCGCCAGATGCCAGGAATGCTCCGCGTCGTTCTCGCGACGCGAACCATCGAACAACATCGTCTTCCTCACGATCGACTTGACCTTGTCGATCTCGAAAAGGAACTCCAGCTGCCGCTGGAAGCGCCCTTCCGGGGTTTCCAACGGCTCCGGCATCAGCTCGGGTCTTCCCCGCGCCACAGGTTGGCGGTCACCAAAGGCGAGACTCCCGCGGCCTTGGCCTGGAGGAACAGCTGGGTCTTGTATCCCACCAGCTGCTTGACGATCCCTTCGAAAAGGGCCTCGGCCAAGGGCAGCTCCACGCCCTGTCCGTTGCGAACCTTGCGGGTGGCGAAGTCCTCGTCGCTCAGCGGCTCGAGCAGCGTCTCCACGGTGCGGGCCTGCTGCGCGAACGCCTCGGGGAAAGCTGACAGAGCAAGGGCCTCGGCCACCTTGCGACGCTCTTCGCCACCTTCGCGCGTACCGGTGAGCAGGAAGCGCACCGCCCCTTCGGCCGTGGTGGCCAGGTACTCGAGGAGTTCCCGCGTCGAGCGCTGCCCGGGCGTGAAGCGGAAGTCCAGATGGCTCTCCTGAAGCTTGCCCGCGAGATGGGCAACGATGCGCAGTTCCTTGGCGATGGAGGTGACAATTTCTGACTTGGACGGCATGGATGACTCCTGAAGGTTAGCGGAAGAAACGGCGCCAGCTCAAGGCTCCCCCGGTCCAGGCAAGGACCAGGGCCGAGAGGGCGGCAAGGGCGATGAGGATTTGCCCGGGAAGTCCCAGGAAGACTCCGGTGTGGAGAGGTCGGGCCAACGCCCGCAGGCGATGCCCCAAGTCGGTCCCTGCGGGAGCGTAGGAGAGGAAGGAACCGTCGGGAGCAAGGAACAGGTTCCCGCCCGAAGGTCCCTCGCCACGGCCCCGGAAGTTGACGACCGCACCCTTGCCGGCCTTTTCCGGAGCCCGCAGACGAAGCCCGGTCCACCCCGACGGAGCGTGGGCCTTGGCGGTGTCGAGCCACGCCTGCCACTGCCTTCCTTTGCGCCCCGGCACGACGGGGGTCTCTCCTGCCTTCTTGACAAGGCGCGGCGACTCGTGGCTCAGGGTGAGGGCATACAGCGCCTTCTCGGCCCACGGGAAGGCCATGACAGTTCCTGTCAAACCCAGCGTGAAGAGCGGCAGGAGCGAAAGGACCCCCAGAGCGTTGTGCCACTGCCAGTCCCGAGCGCGGGCGCGAAGGCCGCGCCGCGGCCACACGACGTGCCGCAGGCCGGCAAGCTTCCGGGGCCACCAGATCACCAGGCCGCTGACGGAGAGCAATAAGCAAAGCAGCGCCGAGGCCCCTGTGACGGTCCGACCGGTCTCACCGGAGGCCAGGCTCTGATGGAGATTCTCCACAGTTCCGAGGAAGGACTGGAGCGCGCCCGTGCGGGCCTGCACCTCGCCCGACCACGGATCGACGCGCACGAAGCGCCGCTTGGCCTCGCGCAGCTCGACGTAGGCGTCGCTGTCGGGAAGGATCGCGATGCTCGTGATCTTGCCGGACTCCGGCCCCATCGCCTTGGAGACCAAGGCATCCAGGGAGATCCGTTCCCCGACGGCTCGGGTGCGAAGTGTCTTGGTCCGGTGGGCCCAATCGTCCGTCAGCTGCGGCTCGAAGGCAAGCACAAGCCCCGTGAGCGAGAGGAAGGCCATGGGCAGCAAGGCAAGCAGCCCCAGTCCCAGATGGATCCAGAAAATGGTCTTGCGGATCGTCATCGTCTCAGTTCACCTGCGCGCTGAATTCGTTGGTGAAGGCGTCCTCGGGCTTGACCGATCCTTTGGGAATCTGACCGAAGTCCTCCAGGATCCCGATCCACTTGCGGATGCTCACCGAGTCCACCGGCGTGGTGTGCCGGGAAGCCTTCCAGGAGGTCTGGTAGATCCGGTACGGCACGGGCACGCCGTTTCGTTCGTTGAGGATGGCCTGCGCGGAGTCGGGATGGGCATCGGCCCACGCATAGGACTCGCCCAGCGCCGCCACGAAGCGGCGCACCAGGTCGGGGTTCTTGCGGATCAGCTCCTGGCGCACGGCCCACCCGCTGGTCTGGTCCAGTTGCAGGACCTCGACATCCGAAATCGCCGGAAGGAAGTGCACCCCACCCTCCTTCACCAGCTTGGAGACGGGAGGCGTGAACTCGGATCCGCTCAGCACGTCGACCTTGCCCTCCCGGAAGGCCTGCTCGGTGGCGGTCGGCGACGGGAGCTGCACGAACTCGACCTGGGAAGGCTCGATCCCTCCGCGCTTGAGCCACACCACCAGCGGGTACCAGGCGATGGTGGTCGGGGTGGCCACCACCTTCTTGCCGATGAAGTCCTGGGGCTTTCCGGTGATCGGGCTCCCGTCCTTAACCAGGTAGCGGTAGGCGGGATGCTCCTTGCGGCTCTGGGAGTAGGCCGCGACGATCTTGAGGTCCGCGCCGTGGGTGCGGGCGATGAGGATCGCCGTGCTGATGGATCCGGCGAAGTCGTTCTGACCGCCCGCCAAGGTCACGATGGCGGCAGGTCCGTGGGCGAGCGTCCCGGTCCACTGGATCCTGATTCCGTGCTTTGCGAAGACGCCCAGGTGGTCACCGATCAAGGCCCCGTCCGAAAGGGTGTTCGAGAGGCGCACGACGTCGACCGCCGCCTTGCCTGCGTGCTTGGCTTGGCTTGGGCAAGATGCCACCAGGCTGCGGCACCCGCGGCAAGCACCACCGCGACGGCAGCCGAGACGATGGCGGTGGATCTGGCTTTGGGCGAGAGGGACATGGGGACCTCCGAGGACGTGGGAAGGAAGCCGGTCCGCTACTTCGCCGGGGCCGTGAATTCGTTGGTGTACACGTCCTCGGGCTTCACCGAGCCCTTCTTGATCTGGCCGAACTCCTCGAGGATCGCCACCCACTTGCGGATGCTGCCCGAATCGACCACGGCATCGGGCGAGACCGGCCGCCAGTGCGCCAGGTACTTGGCGTATTCCTTGGGCAGTTCGTTCTCATGGTTGAGGATGGCTTGGGCCGAGTCGGGATGGGCGTTGCTCCACTGGTAGCCTTCGCGCAAAGCGGCCACGAAGCGGCGCACCACGTCGGGGTGCGAGGCGATGAAGTCCTCGCGAACCGCCCAGCCGCCGATCTGCGGGATGTCGAGAATGTCGTAGTCGGTGATCCCGTCCAGGAAATGCACTCCCCCATCGGCGATGAGCTTGGTCCCGGGAGGCGTGATCTCGGAGCTTCCGATCACGTCCACCTGGTCTCCGCGCAGGGACTGCTCGGTGGTCAGGGGCGAGGGCATCGAGAGGAACTCGACGCTTTGCGGATCCACGCCGTGGCGCTTGAGCCAGACCACCAACGGGTACCAGGTGATGGTCGTCGGGGCCGCCACCACGCGCTTGCCCACGAAGCTTTCGGGCCGCTTCACGTCCACCGGGCTGCCGTCCTTCACGAGGTAGCGGAACAGGGGCCGCTCGTGGCTCGAGATGGTCGAGGCCGCCACGATCTTGAGGGCGCTGCCGTGGGTGCGCGCGATGATCATCGCCGTGCTCACCGAGCCGGCGGCATCCAGTTCGCCACCGGCCAACGCCACGATGGCCGCCGGACCGTGGGCGAACTTGCCCTTCCAGTCGATGCGGATCCCGTGCTTGCCGAAGAGCCCCAGGTGGTCCGCGATCACGGCGCCTTCGCCGATGGTGGGAGTCAGACGCAGGACGTCCAACTTGGCTCCCTCCGGTGCCGCGTGATGACGCTTCCAGGCGACCGCCGCCCCTCCGGCGACCAGCGCCACTCCCAAGGCTGCCACGATCCATTTCGTCCTCGAAGCCATGAGCGCTCTCCTGTCTCGGTGGTGAAATTTCGATTATTACGACCATCTCTATAAGTTAGGTAGTCTTTAAGGGAAAGTCAAGGGGAAGACCGTCATGCTTCCATCGAAAGTCAAGCAAAATCGACACCGAAAGGCTGAGAAGAACTGCGCCAGGTTGCCCGTTGTTCGCCGTCAGAAGCGATGGTGATCGCGAGCTCCTCGAGTTTTCAGCTCAAGAACGACCCGACGCGCCAGGGATGCCGCCCGACAGGGCCAAGACCCCGGCGAAGCCGAGGCTTGGCAGGCAGCCCGACCGCCCTGACGGAAAAAAGACGCCGACGGGGCGTCTTTACGATGCATGGGCGGGGGCGCCCGAAAGGACAGGAATTGTCTATGCCGTCTTCTGGAACTGCTGGAGCTGGCCGCTCAGGTAGAAGCGCCAGTAGTGCTGCCCTTTGGCCAGCAGCTCGTCGTGGGTCCCCTGCTCCACCACAAGGCCGTTGTCCAGCACGATGATGGTGTCCATCATCTGCACGGTGGACAGGCGATGCGCGACCACCAGAAGCGTGCGGTTGCGCGAGACCTTGGCTATGGCCTCCTGCAGCACGGCCTCGGTCTCGGAGTCCAGGCTTGCCGTAGCCTCGTCCAGGATCAGGACCTTGGGGTCGGCGACCAGCACGCGGGCGAAGGACAATAATTGTCTCTGCCCGAACGAGAGCGTGGAGCCGCGCTCGGAAAGGCGCGTGTCGTAGCCCTGCGGAAGCCGCTTGATGAAGGCGTCGGCGCCGATCTCCTCGCAGACCCGCTCCACCGTCTCACGGGGGATGTCCTGCCGGAAGAAGCGCACGTTGTCCAGCACCGTGCCGCCAAACAGCGTGATGTCCTGCTGCACGATGCCCACCGTGCGGCGCAGCTCCTCGACGGGCCACTCGCGGATCGGGTGGCCGTCCACCAGGATGTCGCCTCCCGTGGTGTCGTAGAACCGCACCAGGAGGTTCATGAGCGAGGTCTTCCCGGAGCCCGACGAGCCCACGATGCCGATGCGCTCGCCGGGTTTGACGGAAACCGTCACGCCCTTCAGGACGTCCTTGCCGGGGCGGTAGGCCAGGCGCACGTCGCGGAAGTCCACCGCGCCCTCGACCGTGTCGGGACGGCGCGCCGTCGGCGACTCGGGGATGTCCGGGGTCTCGGCCAGGGTCTGCCCGATGCGCTCCGAGGCCACGATCATCGACTGCAGCACATTCATCTGCATGGTGATGGTGTTGATGGGCTGGAAGAAGCGGCGGATGAAGCCCACGAAGGCGTAGAGCACTCCGAAGGTGACGGTGCCGCGCAGCACCGGGCCGCTGCCGAACCAGACCAAGCCTGCCACGCCGAAGTCCGAGAGGGCCTCGGTGAAGAGGAAGAACAGAAGGAGCGTGTGGTTCTCCTTGAGCATGGCCTTCAGGAGGTCGCGGTTGCGGCCGTCGAAGGCGCGCCACTGCTTGGCTTCCTGATGGAAGATCTGCACGATCGACATGCCGGCCAGGTTCTCGGCGAGGTAGGCGATCAGGATCGATAGCTTGCCGCGCATGTCCTGGTTGATCACGCGCAGTTTCCCCTGGAACCAGCGCGAGACCCAGATGATCGCCGGCACCACCACCAGGCACCAGGCGGCGAAGTGGAGGTCCAGCTGGAACATGAAGGCGATGATGACAAGAAGTGTCAAAGTCCCGCGCAGCGTGTTGGAGAGGAAGTCGGTGAAGAAGTTGTTCAGCGCCTCGGTGTCGCTCACGACGTTGGTGATGATGCGGCCCGACGGGTTCTTGTCGAAGTACTTCACCGAAAGCGACAGGATGTGTCCGAAGAGGTTCGAGCGGATGTCGCGCACGATCCGCTGGCCGGTGGACTGCAGCAGGATGTCCTGCAGGTAGCTCAGTCCGAAGGTCAAAAGCACCACGCCCAGGTACAGGGCCGACAGCCACGAGATCGAGGATGGATCGGGATGGGCCACGTTCAAGTATCGGTCGATGACCTCCTTGACGATGATCGGCTGGGTCAGGTCCACGGACACCACCAGGACGACCAGTGCCAGGATCCCCGTCAGGCGCAGGGCATGTCGACGGATGTAGGGAACCAGGATCCCGAGGGAGGAGATGTTGAGGTTGGGCTTGGTGCTCATTTTGCGTCTTCCGCGCTTTCGTTCAGGGCTTCCTCGTCCTCGGTGCGCAGGATCTCCAGGATCTCGGCGGGGACGGAAGCGGGACCGATGGAATCGGACTTGTCGACCTCTCCGGCCTGCAGTTCCCACAGGCGCGCGTAGGTCCCGCCCAGGGACAGGAGCTGGGCGTGGTCGCCCCGCTCGGCCACCGCGCCGTCCTCCAGCAGGATGATCTCGTCGGCGTTCATCACCGCGCTCAGGCGGTGCGAGACCACGATGGTGACGGAATCCGTCAAACGGCCGTCGTCGCCGGCGGCCAGGTTCTCCAGGATCCGCCGCTCGGTGCGGGTGTCCACGGCACTGAGGCTGTCGTCCAGGATCCGGATCGGGGAATCCTTGTAGATCATGCGGGCAATGGCCACGCGCTGCTTTTGACCGCCGGAGAGCCGCACGCCGCGCTCGCCGATCTCGGTGGCGTAGCCTTCGGGGAACTTCGCCACGTCCTCGTCCACCGAGGCGATGCGGGAGGCGCGCACCACGGCGGCCTGGTCCGGAGCGCCGTCGTGCGAGAAGGCGATGTTCTCGCTCACGCTGGTCGAGAAGAGGAAGCTGTTCTGCGGCACGTAGGCTATGGCCCGCCGCAGGTGCTCCAGGGAGTAGGAGCGGATGTCGCGACCGTCCACGAAGATGGTCCCGGCGGGCGGCTCGTAGAGGCGCAGCAGGAGATGGGCAAGGCTCGTCTTCCCCGAGCCGATCGAACCCACGATGCCCAACGTCTTGCCGGGAGCCACCGAGAAGCTCAAGCCACGCAGCACGTCGCGCTCCGTGCCGGCATAGCGGAAGGTCAGGTCACGGACCTCGATGTGCCCGGTCTCGGGAGGAACCGAGTTTTCGGAAGCCGTCTCGACCGTGTCGGGAACGACCTCGAGGAGCTCGGAGAGGCGGAAGAGCGATGCCGAAGCGCGCTGCACCGTGTTGAGCATGTTGCCCAGCTGCTCGAGCGGCTGCTTGAGGAGGGTGAGGTACAGCAGGAATCCGATCAGGTTGCCAAGCGAGATCTCGCCGCGGATGGCAAGGAAGCTGCCGTACCAGATGACCGCGATGAAGCCGAAGGCCGACATCAAAGGCACCAGGGCCCCGAAGATCGCCGACAGGCGCACGAAGCGCATCTTCTGCTCCACCAGCTCCGCGAGTTGATCCTGGAAGCGCCGTTCCACCAGGGACTCGTTGCTGAAGGCCTTGACGGTGCGGATGCCGCCCACGATCTCCTCGACGGTCTGGGACATCTGGCCCAGGGTCGACTGGAAGATGCCCGACTGGCGCTTGATCTTGGGGCCGAAGTGGCGTATGAGCGCCGGGATCGCAAGGAGCGGCACCAGGCCCGCCAGGGCGAGCCGCGAGTTCATGTGGAAGAACATGAAGTACATCGAGGCGCCCAGCATGAAGACGCCGTTGATCGCCGTATTGATGCCCATCGCGGCGACCTGGCGCACCACGTCCACGTCCGAGAGGGCGTGGGACAGGAGCTCACCGGTGCTGTGGCCGTGGTAGTAGGCCGGGGTCAGAGTCTCCCACTTGCGGAAGAGCGCGTCGCGGATGTCGAAAGTGATGATGCGGCCGTGCTGGGCGGTGAGGAATCTCCCCAGCCAACCCAGCAGAACCCGGGCCGTTCCCGTCGCCAGCACCAGGAGCGCAAGGTGCCGTGCCGACGGGAGAGTCAAGGTTCCGGCCGCATACGTGTCCGCCAACCGCCCGACCAAGCGCGGTATGATGGCGGCCAACGTACTGGAAAGGGCGATCGAAAGCACCGCCGTGACGTAGGCCAGTCGATGCCTTGCGATGTATTCGCCCAAGATGTGCCAACCCGAGCGCGGAGCCGCACTGCCTGCCGTCTTGTTCGTGTCCGTCAATGAAAGCTCCTGCTCAGTGATCAAGATGTGGAAAGATCGCCGCCTCCCGTCAGTGACGGGAAGGACGGCGCGGTGCGGGTGCCGCGATGACAGATCCTGTCAAAGCGGCGTCCCGGCGCGGAAAGGATCAGCCCAGGGCGGGATAGGTCCATTCGTCGAGGACGTCCCCTTCGAACAGGCCTTCCTTGATGCGGAACACCTCGCCCGCGTGCGGGCCCGAGGCCGGGCCGCTGTACATCTGCAGGGTGTTGAATCCGTAGCGGCGGAAGATGGTCGTGGCCTTGTCCACCAGCTTGTAGTGCCAGCTTGCCTCGGGCGAGCGGTAGCCTTCCAGCGGGGTTCCCACCTCGGGACGGAACACGCTGAAGTGCGCGACCACGCCCTTGGAGGCCAGGTACTCGATGCCTTCCAGCGTCGAGTCCAAGGTCTCGAGCCCGCCCACCAGGTTGGAGTGCACGTTGCCCCAGCCGAACACGTCGACCGAGCGCTCCAGCGCATCCACCCAATGCTGCCAGCCGCCGTTGCGCTTCTCCTTGCCCGGGCACAGGGCCGCGAACAGGTGGCGGTCCCACACCTCGATGTTGTGCGAGATGTTCTTGAACCCGGCTTCCTTGTACTTCTCAAGGATGTTCAGGTCGTCGGGCGCGCCGATGATCGCCACGCCGTAGAAGTCGGAGTACTTCTCGTTGAGGCAATCCGCCACGTCGAGGTAGTACTCGAGCTCGCGACGCTCGGGGATGTAGCCTCCGGTGATGCGGAAGTGCGTGCCCAGGCCGGCCTGGCGGGCCAGGTCGTAGGCCTCGGCCACCTGCTTCGCACTCTTGATCTGGACCTTGCTGCAAGCCGGGTCCTTGGCGCGCTCGTTGACGGCGCAGAAGAAGCAGTCCTCGCCCTTGTCCTTCAGCGAGCACTCGGTGCTGTAGGCCAGGCTGAAGCCGCCCTGCGCGTTGAGGTTGGCGATGTCGCGGAACTTTTCGCCGGTGGAGAGGCGCTGCTCGGAGAGCGGGTTCGAGACCAGGAACTTGATGGGCCCGACGCGGCGATCCTCGTCGTAGAGGACCGGCGCGCCGTCCTCGACCACCAGGGAGTACGGGGTCCACTTGCTGAAGTGGCCGCGTGCCGTGATGTTGTGCGGCAGGCGAAAGCCCGTGAGGCCCTTGCGCTTGGTGGCGATGTAGGTCAGCTCCACCGGATCCTGGAAGGGATTGATCTCCTCGGGATTGAAGCGGATGCCGTGCTCGGCAAGCTTCAGTCCCAGCAGGACCTCGTCCAGGAGCACCTTCTGGGCGGCTTCCTTGGTCGTGTCGATCGAAGTCGTCTCAAGCATCATGCACCCTCTTTCTGGTCGATGTCGGGGTACTTCCACTGCGGCAGGTATCCGTTCTCGTCGAACTCGCCGTTCTTGATGCGGAACACCTCGCCCGCGTGCGGGCCCGAGGCCGGGCCGCTGTACATCTGCAGGTTGGTGAAGCCGTGGCGACGGAAGATGTTGGTGGCCTTGTCGACCAAGTTGAAGTGCCAGGAAGCCTCTGGGCTGCGCCAGCCCTCGAGCTGGGTGCCGATCTCCGGGCGGAACACGCTGAAGTGCGCGACCACGCCCTTCTGGGCCAGGATCTCGATGCCTTCCAGCACGGAGTCGAGCGGCTCCAGGCCGCCCACGAAGTTGGTGTGGACATTACCGCGGCCGAAGATCTCGACCGAACGGTCCAGGGCGTCGATCCAGTGCTGCCAGCCGCCGGTCTCGCGCTCCTTGCCTGGGCACAGGGCGGCGAAGATGTCCTTGTTCCAGATCTCGAGGTTGTGCGAGACGTTCTGGAAGCCGGCTTCCTTGTACTTGGTCAGCACGGAAAGGTCGGCGGGAGCACCGATCACGGCCACGCCGTAGAAGGAGTCGAACTCCTCGTGGATGGCCTCGGCCACGTCGATGTAGTACTCGACCTCGCGGCGCTCGGGAATGAACCCGCCGGTGATGCGGAAGTGGTTGGCAAGGCCCGCGCGGCGTGCGATGGTGTAGGCCTCGGCCACCTGGCGGGCCGACTTGATGGAGACCTTGTTGGCGTTGCCGTCCTTGGCGCGCTCGTTGAAGCCGCAGAAGAAGCAGTCCAGGCCCTTGTCCTTGAGGGAGCACTCGGCGCTGTACATGACGTGCAGGCCGCCTTCGGCGTTGAGCCCAGCGATGTCGCGCAGCTTCACGCCCGAGGTGAGGAGGGTGTCGGCGATCGGGTTGGGCACCTTGAAGGTGATGGGCCCGATCAGGTTCTCTTCCTTGTAGAGGTTGACCACGTCTCCTTCGACCTTGAGCTCGTAAGGCGTGTACTTCGAGAAGTTCGAGCGAGCCGAGATGCCGTGCGGGAGATCAAAGCCCGTGAGGCCGGTGCGCTTGACCGCGATGTGGGTGAGGCTCGTCTGGTCCTGGAAGCGGTTGATGGCTTCGCGGTCGAAGCGCACGCCGCGCTCGGCGAGGTCCAGCCCGATGAAGACCTCGTCCAGCAGTACCTGCTTCTGGGCTTCGCGGTCGGTCACGGGAGCTGCTGTCGTGGCGGCCCCGTTGTTCAGGGTAGCTGTCGTCATTTTTTGTCCTTTCGGGTGTGTCAGGGTGTCAGAGATTCGCGTAATCAATCACAGCGTTGCGGTCGAGGCTGCGGGTCACCGGCGGAAGCGGGTACTTCAGGCCGCTGGCGCAGTTGAAGAGCACCACGCGCTCGTGGGGCTTCACCCGACCGTCGCGCAAGGTCTCCTCGTAGGCGGCCAGGGTCGCGGCGCCTTCGGGGCACAGCAGCACGCCGTCCTCCATGGCGGTGCGGTGGAGCGCGGCCGTGATGAGATCGTCGTCCACGGCGATGGCAAAGCCGTTGCTTTCCCGCACGGCGCGCAGGATCAGGAAATCCCCCACCGCCTGCGGGACACGGATGCCGGCCGCCACGGTGTGCGAATTTTCCCAGCGGGTGGCATGCTCCACGCCGTCCTGCCAGGCCTTGACGATGGGGGCGCAGCCGCTGGCCTGCACCGCGACCATGCGCGGCAATTTCTGTCCGATCCACCCGATCGCCTGCAGTTCGGCAAAGGCCTTCCACATGCCGATGAGCCCGGTTCCGCCTCCGGTGGGATAGAAGATCACATCCGGCACTTCCCAGCCCAGCTGTTCGGCCAGTTCCAGGCCCATGGTCTTCTTGCCCTCGATGCGGTAGGGCTCCTTGAGGGTGGAGACGTCGAACCATCCGGCTTTCGCCTTCCCCTCCCCCACGATCTTGCCGCAGTCGTCGATCAGGCCGTTGACGCGGTACACCGTGGCCCCCTGCAGCTCGATCTCCGAGACGTTGACCTCGGGAGTGTCGGCGGGACAAAAAATGGTTGAGCGGATTCCGGCACGGCTGGCGTAAGCAGCCAGGGCGGCTCCGGCATTTCCGTTGGTGGGCATGGCCACGCGCTGGATTCCCAATTCCTTGGCCTTGGCCACGGCAAGGGCGATCCCGCGTGCCTTGAAGGAGGCCGTAGGCAGGCGCCCTTCGTCCTTCACCAAAACTTCCGACAGGCCCAGACGCCGTTCGAGGTTGGGCAGACGGATCAGCGGTGTCTCCACCTCGCCCAGGCTCACGATGTTCTCGACTTTTTTGACCGGGAGAAACTCGCGGTACTTCCACAGGCCCGCCGGACGCCGCGCGAGATCCTCCTTCGTTACGGCCTTCTTGATGCCCTCAAGGTCGTACTTGACCAGGAGCGGACGGCCTGCCTCGGAGAGGTTGTGGACCTGGTCAGCAGGGTATGTCTTGCCCGTGAGACCGCACTCCAGGTGGGTCACGAAGTTCGGGCGCTCGATGGTCAGGTTGGAATCGTGTGACATGGCGTTGGCTCCGGAAACAGGGTCAGGTCGCGGCTTCGGCCGAAAGGTTTGCGGCGTCGAGGAACGAGGCTTCGCGACGACGGGCCTTGGTGGAGGCAATGACGGCTAGCAGCAGGAAGGCCGGGACGAAAAGCAGGAAGGTGTTCGAGGTCCCGACGTAGGTGGAGACCTGACCGCCGACCATGGGCCCAAGCGAGGCTCCGGCGCCGATTGCGGCCGAGAAGAGCGAGACGGTCTTGCCGCGGCTGCCGCGCACCGTGCCCTGACGCGCCGCCGTGACCAGGTTGAAGAGCCCAAGCCCCACGCCCATCGATGCGGCGAAGATCGCAAGGGATTGGTAACCGCGCGATAGTCCGACTCCCGCAAGTGATGCCGAAGTGGCCGTAGCCGCCAGCACATAGAGCTGGGACGGGCGCAAGCGGCTCACGAGCTTGCCAGCGAGGAATACGGTGAGGATGAAGACGCCGCCTTCCAGACTGATGAGGATGGAGGCGTGGCTCGGGGGACGGTGCATTCCGCCCACGACGATGGGAACCACGAAGGTGGCGAAGCACGAGAAGCATCCGGTCGAGAGCACTTCTGTGGAAAGTGGCAAGCCCAGCGGATTGTCCCTCCAGACCTGACGAAACTCGGCCCATTGAGCGGAGATCCCTTCCAAGAGCCCTATGCCCTGGGCACGCGGGGTGTCGGTGTGGAAGAGAAGCACAAGTGCCGTGGGCACCAGGGTCAATCCGGCCAGGATGCGGAACACGACAGGAAGCGGCAGGACCGCGGCCGCCCAACCGGCCAGGAGCGGACCGACAAAGGTCATGCCCACCGACATCGATCCCTTGAACCAGCCAGCCTTGGAAAGGCCCAGGTCGCGCAACCGCTCGAAGAACGAGGCGTTGAGCGAGGTGCCCTTGATCGAACCGAAGATCCCCGCCACACCTTGCAGGAGCACGAGGTGGAACGGGATCGAGGAGAAGGGAAGCGAGAAGGTCAGGAGCGTGGAGACGATGCTTCCGATCACGAAGAGTCGCCGCGCTCCGAAGTGGTCCACCAGGAACCCTGCGGGAACCACAAGGAGCAGCATCCCGATACCGGAAATGCCGCGGATCAGGCCGATCTCGGCGGTTGTGGCGTACATCCGCAACGCAAAGAGCGGGACCAGGAGCTGCAGGGCGCCCGCGACCGTGCCGCTCACGACATTGAGGACGAGGTAGCTCGTCAAGACGGCATTGGATGTGGGTTTCGCGACAGGCGAGCTCATTGGGAGTTCCTTGAAAAGGCTTAGGCCGAAGCCTCGGAAGAAATGGAGAATGCTTCCCGCGTGACAGATTCTGTCCGCCATGCGGGATTTGTCAGATTCTGTCTCAAGCGATGGTCGGGTACTTCCAGCGCGGGAGCTTTCCGTCCACGGCCTCGCCCGCGAAGATGCGGAACAGGTCGTGCGCCACGCGCCCGGGCACCGCGCAGTTGTAGATCTGCTCGGTGGTGTAGCCGTACTTGTGCTGGATCTGGGCCACCTTGAGCTGGAGGTCCCAGTGCCAGGAGGTCTCCGGGGAGCGATGCCCTTCCAGAGCCGTTCCGGGACGCGGGTTGAAGGGACCGGCCAGGCAGTTGATGCCCTTGGAGGCCAGGTACTCCACGCCCTCCAGGATCGAGTCCTTGGGCTCGATGCCGGTGACGATGTTGGACTTCACAAAGCCCCGCCCGAACACGTCGACCGCCGCCTCCAGCGCCGCGACCCAGTGGGCCTGGCCGCCGGTGCGCTTCTCCTTGCCCGGGCAGATGGCCTTGAAGATGTCTTTGTCCCAGATCTCGAGGTTGATCGAGACCGAGTTGAAGCCCGACTCCTTGTACTTCTCGAGCATCTTGAGGTCGGCGGGCGCGCCGATCACCGCGGTGCCTCGGAAGCTGGTGAGGCCCGTCAGCTCGCGGATCTCCTCGGCGGCGTCCAGGTAGTACTCCAGCTCGCGCCGCTCCGGGATGAAGCCGCCGGTGAGGTTGAGGTGGTTGGCGGAGCCTGCCTCGCGGGCCAGGGCGTAGGTCTCGGCGACCTGGCGCGGGGTCTTGAGGTACACGCTCTGCCCGTTGGTGAGGCGAGCGCGGTGGTTGAAGTCGCAGAACTTGCAGTCCTCGTTGGTGTCCTTGAGGGAGCACTCGTTGGAGAACGCGATGCGCATGCCGCCTTCGGGATTCACGGAACCGATCTGCTCGAAGGTCTCGCCGGTGCTGATCTTGCGGGTCAGCACGTCGTGGCGGCGGATGAGCTCCACCTCGCGCGGCTCGATCTCCGGTCCGGAGAGCACCAGCACGCCGTCGCGGTGCTCGATCGCATAGGCGGAGCGGGCGTTCTGGCGAAGGCCCACGTGGATGCCGGAGTCCAGCCAGAAGGAGCGCTGGAGCCCGACGTCCGGACCGTCGACCGGCTGGATTCCCGCCGCGATCTCCTCGTCGTTGCGGGACAGGAGCGCGATGGCCTTGGCGTCGAAGCGCACGCCTTCCACCTCGATGTCAAGGCGCAGGTGCGCGTCGTCCAGGAGCCTGGCGCGGTCGGACTTGTCCGAGGCCGGAGCACCCGGCTGCAGGAGGGTGCCCGAGGGGGCATCGATGATCTGAGTGCTCATGAGGGATCCTTTCGAGGAGATGACATTCGGACAGGTTGAGCGAACCGCCATCGTTTCAGATCCGTTCCTCCCCTTTTATGGAGTGACAGATCCTGTCCGATGGCGGTTGCAGGGATCAGCCGGCCCTGGAGAGGACCGGGAACTTCCAGAACGGAAGCTTGCCGTCGACCGCCTCGCCGCCCAGGATGCGGAAGGCGTCGATGGTCGTGTTGTTGCTTCCGGCGCAGGAAAAGAGCTGTCGGGTCGTGAAGCCGTGCTTGGAGAGAATTGCCGCCGACTTGAGAGTCAGGTCGTAGTGCCAGGAGGTCTCCGGACTGCGGTGACCTTCCAGCTCCGATCCGGGGTTCGGGCACCAGGCTCCTGCGTAGCAGATCACGCCGATCGAAGCGAGATATTCCAGGCCTTCCAGGATGGAGCTCTTCGGTTCGATACCCGCCACGATGTTGGAACGGACATTGCCCTTCCCGAAGACCTTGGCCGCGTGCTCAAGGGCCTTGACCCAATGCTCCCAGCCGCCGGAGCGACGCGACTTGCCTGGGCAGATGGCGTTGAAGATGTCCTTGTTCCAGATCTCGATGTTGATCGAAAGGTTCGTCCAACCGGCTTCCCGGTACTTCTCGATCGCCGACAGGTCCTGGGGAGCACCGATCACGGCAAGGCCGTGGACCTTGTCCTGCCCCGTCCGTTCCTTGATCTCGTCGGCCACGTCCAGGTAGTACTCCACCTCGCGGCGCTCGGGGATGAATCCCCCCGTCAGGCGGATGTGGTTGCCGTATCCGCCGTGGTAGGCCGCCGCATACACCTCGCCGATCTGCTTCGGGGTCTTGAGCGAGATGTTCTTCTCGCGGTAGGCATCGGCCGTCGAGTTGATGTTGCAGAACTTGCAGTCCTCGCCGGTCTGCTTGAGGTCGCACTCGTTGGAGAAGATGACGCTCAAGGCCCCTTCGGGATCGAAAGTGGCGATTCGATCGAAACGGGCCCCATCGCTGGTCGTTCCGTCGTAGAGACGGTCGCGCTTGTAGAACTCGACCGGTGCCAGGATCTCCTCGCCCTTGGCGATCGCCGGCACGCCGTCGATCACCCGCAGCCGGTACCGTGATTCCGGATCGAGACGGAAATTGACATACAGCCCGTGAGGCAGGATGAACTTCGACGGCAGCGGAAGATCACCGACATGGCTCTTGTTCATGTCGAAGCACAAGTGCTTCTGCTCGACGATGTCCGTGCCGATCGCAAGCTTGCGCAGCTCGTCCTGATCAACCGCGATCCCCTGATTCTTCAGGTCAAGGGATAGGTACAACTCCTTCAGGAGCGCTTGGGTCTCGGGGCTTTCCGTGCTCATGCCACGCCTGCTGCCACCGCGGAAGGTTCCTTCGCGCGCTCAACACTGCGTGAGGCGTCCTCCGGACGGATTCCCGACACCACAGGCAAGCCCGCCGAATGCAGGCTCCTTGCGATGCGGCTCACCAGCTGCAGCGCACCCGTGGTTCCGGCAAGCCTCTGCTCCAGCACCAGTTCCTCGCGAAGCGGCCCGGCCACCTCGACCAGGGCGGCCCCGTGGGCCGAGGTCCAACTGCGCTCCAAGGCGCTTCCCAGCACGAGCTCGGGCTTGGCCTCGGACAGAAACTGTCGGACCTGCGCCGCGCTGTCGGCGAAGTGGACGTCGATCTCGATGCCTTCGGAGGCCTCGCGAACCTGGTTCACGATCGCGGCGCGCACCTCGTCCAACGGATTATCGGTCACGACCAGCGTGGTCACGATCTGACCCAGCGTCCCGGAAAGGAAGCGGGCAATCCCGACGGCTGCGGACGATCCGGCGACCACGGCAGTGCGACGCTGGAACTTGCCCGAAAGCAGCGCCGGTGCGGCCTTGCGCAAGTTGTAGCGCTGACGGGCATCCTGGGCCTTGGCAAAGGCGGCCGAGGCATCCTCCGGAAGTCCCAGTTCCTTCGCAACGCGGGACACCAACCCACCGAGGTCGCGGCTGCCCACCGGCAGGAACCCGAAGTCAAGGAAGGGAATGCCATCGCGGGACTTCAGGAACTCGGCGGCCTCCAGCCCCCAGGGCGAGAGCACGACATTGAGCGTGGCGTGGTGAGCGCCCTGCCAGGCGGCAGGCCTCTCCCCCGCCCCGAACAGGCGATTGACGCTCAGGCCGATCGACTCCAGCGCTCCGGCGACCTCCTCGAGGTCCCCTTCCCAGAACGGATCAAGCCCGGGGGCGATGCCGAAGAGATTGACAAGATCTGTCTTCTCTTGGCGAGGCTCCTGCCCCAGGGTGGGAAGCTGCTCCAGCACTTGGCGCACGGCGGCAGCGTAGCCGAACCAGCCGTTGCCCTTGAAGCCGGGAGCCATGATCCCGATCGTCGGGTAGCGCTGCTCACGCGACTCCTTGACCATGGCCGGGACGTCGTCGCCCACCACCTCGGGCACGCAGCCGGTGACCACGGTGTAGAGCTCGCCCTTGACCACCTTGACAGTGTTCTTGAGCTGCTCACGCAGGCGGGAGGTGCCGCCGAACACGACATGCTTCTCCTGCAGGTTGGTCGAACTGGTCTCGAGCCATCCGGCCGCGTTCGAGAGCGAACCCGCCAAGGTGTTCTCACCGTAGCGCGCGCCGATGGAGCAGCCGCTGCTGGCGTGCAGCACGGGCACCAGTGCCTCGACGGCCGAAAGGGCCTTGATCGCGCCGTGGAGGGCGCATCCGTTGCGATCTTCGTGAAGGACGTCGGCCATCACTTCACCTCCTGCTTGATGTACCAGTGGACGCTCTTCTTGAGCCAGGACGGGTCGTAGGGCTCGTCGGCGCCTTCCGCAAGGAAGCGCGACAGGGCCGTGTTGGAGAGGGTGCGCTCGATGCCGCGCACCACCTGCTCCATGCCGGCAAAGCCAAGCAGAGGCAGGTCGGAAAGGTCCAGGACGGGAATCCCCAGACGCAGCACGTGGATCGCGGGAGCACCGCTTGTGATGTAGAGGTCAGGACGGATCCGGCCCAGCAGGTTGACCTCCTCGAAGGGCTGGCCGTCGCCTGCCAGGATCGGAAGCTCGGGGGTCTCCTGCACCGCCTCGACCGCAAGGGCGGCATGATGGGCGGCGATCCAAGGGGTCTTGATTCCCACGACCTCCAGACCCAGTTCCTTCGCAAGTGCACGGAAGGCGAAGACCTGCGAGGCCGGAAGGTTGAGGAAGACCTTGGAGCCGCTGACCGAGGCTCCCTGCACGAGCTTGGAAAGACGCAGGCTTTCGCGTCCCACCAGGGCATCGACCTTGGACTCAAGGCCCAGCTCCTTGCCGAGGATTCCCAGCCACTTGGCCGTGGCCTGGACGCCGACCGGAGCCGGGGTGCGCAGGAACGGGATCCCGTAGTTGCCCTCCAGAACCTTGCCGGCGTAGTCGGCGGCATCCGGGTCGATGGCGACCGAAAGCTTGGCCGCGACCACCTGGGCGGCATCCTGCACGTCGGCAAAGCGCGGGAAGAGCACGCTTTCAATGCCGATTTCTGTCAAAAGCCCGCGGAGGTGATCCACGTCGCTCCTGTTCTCCGAGACGGAGAGCAGGTTCACGTGCGCGCCTTCGCCACGACGACGCACCGGCAGCAGGTGCTTGACCAGGGCGTGGATGACCGCATCCAGGCCGCTCGAACCGACCTTGGAACGGAAACCGTCCACGTACACCGCCACCACCGGGATCGAAAGCTCGTCCTTGAGCTCCTCGGTCACCGAATCGACGTCGTCGTTGTTGATGGCCACTACCGGGGTGGTGACCACGGCGATCGCCTTGGCGCCGTAGGCCTTGTGGGCCTCCTGGATGGCCTTGCGCAACTTGACGTCCGACCCCATGATGGAGTCGCGCTCGTTGAGGTTGGTGACAAGCCAGGGCAGTCGCCCGCCGACCGAGCGCTGGAGTCCTGCGGCGCAGCCCGCCGGACCGTGGACCACGATGGCCACGTCCAGGGTGCGCAGAAGCTCGAGGGCGTACTCGACGTCGTTGGGGGTGTCCTGGGCATAGGTGCGGATGCGCTGTTCGATCTCGCCCGTCGCGGCTTCCCGGACGAAGGCGTCCAGGCTTCCGCTCCAGGCGCTCACGGCGCCGATGCGTTTTTCCCGCAGGGGGGACAGTTTCTGTCGTGTGAGGCTCATCTCAGATGGCTCCAGCCGGGGCGACCACGCCCTCGCTTTCCTGCAGGATGGTGTCGCCCCACTTGCGGGCCCACTCGCGCAGTTCGGTGACGTTCAAGGGGTTCGGTGTACCCGGATCGGTGTCCTCGTAGACCCGCTTGGCCAAGGCGCGATAGAGATCGGCATGGGCCGACTTCGGAGAGGCCTCGATCACGGTCTGGCCGTAGAGCTCGGCCTGCGACACGGTGAGCGAACGCGGGATGTACTGCACAGCTCGCGTACCTGTCTGATGGGCAAAGTCGTCTACTAGCGCGCGCGAATACGGTGCGGAGAGGCCATTGGCGATGATGCCACCCAGCTTTGCGCCGCCCGAGGGAGCATACTTGTTGATGGCCTTGAACAGGTTGTTGGCCGCGTAGATGGCCATGAAGTCGGAGGAGGAAACCACGTAGACGCGGTCGGTCAGACCCTCGCGGATGGGCACGGCGAAGCCGCCGCACACCACGTCTCCCAGCACATCATACAAGACCACGTCCGGCTTGAACTCCTCGAACAGATGCAGTTCATGGAGGAGCGAGACGGCCGCGTTGATGCCGCGTCCGGCGCAACCAACGCCCGGGACCGGGCCGCCCGCCTCGACGCACAGGATTCCCTTGAAGCCCACGGCCGAGATGTCGGAGAGGTGGACCTTGCTTCCGTCGCGGGTGCTGTCCAGCACCGTGGGCAGGTAGTTGCCGCCGCGCAGGGTGTTGGTGGAGTCGGACTTCGGGTCGCAACCGATCTGCACCACCTTCAGGCCGGACTCGGCCAGGGCAGCGGCGATGTTGGAGGTCGTGGTGGACTTGCCGATTCCGCCTTTGCCGTAGATGGCGATCTGCTGTGGCTTCTTGCTCATGGTTGCGCTCCTTGGATGCTGGTCGTTTGGGTCGGAATAAGGTCTTTTCAGACATGATGATCCCTCACCAGGTATCGGAACCCGATCGGGACGAAGGCCTCTGGTCAGGAGGCAAAATCTCAGTAAGTGGTGACTTCCTGCTTCCAGCCGGTCAGGTTCCGCTCGAGGGAAACCAGCAGGAAGTTCACTCCAAGGCCGATCAGGGCCAAGGTGACGATGGCCGAATACATCCGCAGGATGTCGAAGTTGTACTGCGAGTTGGTGAGCACGTAGCCCAATCCGGAACTCGCGCCCATCATCTCGGCAGAGACGATGATCAGGATCGAGAGGGTCGCGGCCAGGCGAAGCCCCGTGAAGATCGAGGGAAGCGACGAGGGCAGGATCACCTTACGAAAGAGGTCGAAGCGCCCCAGGCCCATCGAGCGCGCCGACTTCACCAGGAGGGGGTCGACGTTCTTGACGCCGCTGATGGTGTTCAGAAGTATCGGCCACTGCGCGCCGTAGAAGATGATCGCCACCTTCGAGACCTCGCCGATCCCCAGGATCACGATGAACAGGGGGAAAAGCGCGAAGGCCGAGGTCTGCCGGAACAGCTGGATGACCGGATCGACGAACTGCTCGAAGGTGCGGAACCAGCCCAGGATGAAGCCCAAGGGAAGGGCCACCGCAAGCGCAAGCGAGAAGCCCGTCACGGATCGGCTGAGGCTCACGAAGATGTGCTTTTCCAGTTCCCCGGAGATGAGGGAAGAGAAGAGGTTCCCGGCCACCGCCGAGAAGGGCGGCAGGAAGGTCGCGTTCACCAAGCCCAGGCGCGGCAGGGTTTCCCACAGCGCAAGGAACAGGGCGATGCCGAGCCACTTCTTGGCCACCCGGAAGAGGGCCGTCTCCTCGAAGCTTGCGGTGCTCATATCTGGTACTCCAGTTCGGCGGCCTTCTCGACCTCCACCTTCAGGGAATTCCACACTTGGTCGCGGGCCTGGATGAAGCTGCCCGAGGAGCGCAACAGCTCTTCGGCGATCTCCCGGTCGCGTGGCAGGCGCACGTCGACGATGGCCTTGATGGTACCGGGACGGGACGTCATGATGGCGATGCGGTCGGCAAGCAGGACCGCTTCGTCGATGCTGTGGGTGACGAACAGGATGGTCTTGCCGGTGTCGCGCTTGATGCGCAGGAGCTCAAGCTGCAGGCGCTCGCGGGTCTGGGCATCGAGGGCACCGAAAGGCTCGTCCATGAGCAGGATGCGCGGATCGAAGGCCAGGGCCCGGGCGATGGCCACCCGCTGCTTCATGCCGCCGGATAGCTCGTGCGGATACCGGTCCTCGAACTTGGTCAGCCCGACCAGGTCGATATGACGACGCGCGATCTCCTCGCGTTCCTTCTTGGCCACGCCCTTGGATTCCAGTCCGAAGGCCACGTTCTCCAGGACCGTCTTCCAGGGGAAGAGCGCATATCCTTGGAATACGACGCCGCGATCCAGTCCCGGCCCTTCCAACTTCTTGCCGTCCAGGTAGACTTCTCCCCCGTCGCGCTCGGCAAGCCCTGCGATGATATCCAGAAGAGTGGACTTGCCGCAGCCGCTCGGGCCCACCAAGGCCAGGACTTCGCCCTGACGGATCTCGAGATCGACGTTGTCCAGAGCCAAGGTCTCCTTGGCATAGCCGGCGGCCGAACGTTTGCCGGACCGGTAGACCTTCCGGATGCCTACTGCACGTATCAGGCTCATCCTTTTCCTCCCGCTCCAGTGATCTCGCCACAGCACCTCGCTGCGTTCATTTTCATAAACTAAGTTAGTCTATCAGATTAGTCAAGTATCATCTTCAAGAAAATTGGATTCACATGTCGTCTTTGCCATCCTGGCTCTTCTGGGCCCTCGGTTCTGCCCTCTTTGCCAGTCTCACCGCCATCCTGGGAAAGCTCGGCGTCCGCGGCCTGGATCCCGATTTCGCCACCTTGATCCGTTCCTTCGTCATCATCGCGTGCCTCTCGCTTTTCGTGGCCATTACAGGAAAGTGGTCCGATCCGCGCCAACTCCCCGGAAAGACGATCCTTTTCCTCGTTTTCTCCGGAATCGCCACCGGCCTCTCCTGGGCATGCTACTTCCGAGCCCTCAAGGCTGGCGAAGCCTCGAAGGTCGCCCCCGTAGACAAACTCAGCCTGGTCCTGGTCTGCGTCTTTGCCGTGATCTTCCTCGGCGAACGTCCGTCCCTCAAGGACTGGACCGGCATCGGACTGGTTGCCGCCGGAGTCCTACTGCTTGCCCTCAAACGTTGAACTCAAAAAAATAGACACATAATCTATCTTGCATATAGTCTATGTAGACAATACATTGTTGACATGCTTCGACCGCACCCTTCTTCCACGGCCACAGCCTTCCTCAACCTCAAGCCCGCTTGGGCCACTTCCTTGGCTTTGGGCGTCCTCCTGCTCTCCGGGTGCAAGGACAAGGAAGTCCAGCTCGAGCCGGTGCGCTTTGCGGTACTGACCCCCGGAGCCAGCACCGCCCCCTTGGAGTTCGCTCGCGACCAAGGCCTCTTCAAGAAGGTCGGCATCGACCTGCAGCTGAAGTATTTCCAGGGTGGCGGAAACGAAGGCAATGTCGCCATCGCCAGCGGCCAGATCGAAGCCGGATCCTACGGCCCTCCCGTCTACACAGCCATCGTCCGCGGCCTCAAGATCCGGATCCTGGCCGCCACCACCAAGACCGGGCACAAAGGCTCCATCCTGGTCGCAACCCCTTCCATCAAGCGTGTGGAAGACCTGAAGGGCAAGGTGATCGCCACCACCAACAAGTCCATGAGCCCCTACCAGCACGTCCAGACCATCCTGCGCGCCCATGGCCTCTCCGAGAAGGATTTCGTGCTCCAGCCCTCCAACGGCGGATCGGGCTTTCCCCTGCTCAAGTCGGGTCAGGTCCAGGCCACCCTTCTGGGCGAGCTCGATCTGTCCCTCGCGGAGAAGGGCGGCTTCGGACACGCCCTGGACACCTCGGGCAAGTACCTCAAGGACTACCAGTCGAACTTCCTCTTCGGCTACACCCCCTTCTTGGAGAAGAACCCGGAGTTGGCCAAGACCTTCATCCGCACCTTCTTCGAGTCCCGCACCTACGCCCGCGAACACTTCGAGGAGTTCTTCGCGTACGCCCGCAACAAGTACGGCAAGAAATACGACTCCCTGGCCTTCCGCAATTCGCTTCTGGAGGCCCAGGAAGATTGGGGCGACGGCACCGTCGACACCGCCGCCGTGCGCACCTACCTGCGCTACATGGTCGGATGGGGCGACTTCCAACCCATCGAGATCGACACCCTCAAGGACGCGACCCTCTTCGACCTGCGTTTCCTCCCCAAACACTGAAGGCACGACCATGCTCACCCTCCAGGAACCACTTTCCATGAATCCACCATCGCTCAAGGAGCCGATCGTCCCGGCCCTCTCCGCCAAAGGCTTCGGGGTCACCTACGAGGACCAGCGCAACGGCTCGCTCACAGAGGCCGTACGCAATGTGGACCTCGACATCCTGCCCGGGGAATTCGTCTCCATCGTCGGACTCTCGGGCTGCGGCAAGTCGACCTTCCTGAGCTCCGTGGCAGGCCTCACCCCCTACCAGACCGGCTCCCTGCACATCGCCGGCAAGCCCGTATGCGGCCCCGGCCCTGACCGCGCCGTGGTCTTCCAGAAGGCATCCCTACTGCCCTGGCGCACCGTGCTCGAGAACGTCTACTACGGCCTGGAGCTGCGCGGCGTCTCCAAGAAGGAGCGCGAGGAACGCGCCTGGGACGCCCTGGAACTGGTGGGCCTGAAGGACTTCGCCCACTTCCACCCCAGAGCACTTTCCGGCGGCATGCAGCAGCGCACCAACCTGGCGCGCGCCTTCGCCTCGGACCCCGAGATCCTCCTGATGGACGAGCCCTTCGCGGCTCTGGATGCCATCACCCGCGAGACGCTCCAGAACGAGCTTCTGGACATCTGGCAGCGCACCCGCAAGACCGTTTTGCTTGTGACCCACCAGATCGACGAGGCCGTGCTCCTTTCCGATCGTGTGGTGGTCTTCACCGAGAGGCCCGCCCGCATCCGCCGCCAGTTCAAGGTCGAGCTGCGCCGCCCCCGCACTGAAGCCGCCAAGATCGATCCGGGCTTCGCGCATCTCGTCGAGAAGATCTGGGCCGAGGTCAACCGCATCGGACATATCGAGGAAGAATATGCCATCTGAAGTCACCGCCGCAGCCACCGCCCCCCTGGTGAACAACGATTTCCTGCGCCGCAAGCGGCTCGAGAAGCTCTACTCCATCCTCCTGGGCGGCGGCGTGATCGTCTTCGTGCTTGCCGTATGGGAGCTGGCTGCCCGCTTGGGCTACATCGACCTGATGTTCACCAGTTGCCCCAGCAAGATCGTAGTGGCCTTCTGGGACTTAGGCCGCGAAGGCGAAATCTTCCGCCACGCATTGGTCACCGGCCGCGTGTTCATCCTGGGCTTCATCATCTCGGCGGTGGTGGGCATTCCCGCCGGCATCGCGGTGGGCTGGTCCAAGTGGACCGACCGCGCCTTCTCGCCGCTCATCTCGGCCTTCAACACCACGCCGCGCATCGCGCTGATGCCGCTTCTGATCGTGTGGTTCGGCCTGGGGTTCGGCTCGAAGCTGGTGCTGGTGTTCCTCTCGGCGGTCTTTCCCATCCTTGTGAACATGCAGACCGCCATGCTCAACCTCGACGAGGAGTTCCGCACGGTGGCCAAGGCCTACGGCGCCTCGTCCTGGAAGCTCTTCACCACGGTGGCCCTGCCCGCCTCCATCCCCTTCCTGCTCACCGGCCTTCGCGTTGCGCTGGGTCGTGCGCTCCTGGGCATCATCGGCGCCGAGGTCTTCGGCGGCGGCGAGGGCATCGGCTTCCTGATCCAGTACTCCGGCCAGACCTTCCAAGTGGAGACGGTCTTTGTCTGCGTGGTCCTGATCGCCACCTTCGGCATCACCCTCGACCGCTCCTTCCAGGCCTTCCACCGAAGAGTGGACCACTGGCGCGGCGGCTACCGGTAGACCAGGATCGGGGCGCATCCCCGGCCCGTTCCTCTTCCCGGGCGAGGCATGCCTCGCCCCTACCGTCCCCTCGGCCGGGGTCGCCGTCCTCCAGGCTACCCTCCGGTCGGTGCTGCGGGCCGGACGGCCCTGCGCACCCGCTCCGCCATCCTCCCGATCCACGGGTGGCGCGGCCCTCCGGCCGGCTTGCGCATTTTGACGGAATCTGTCAAATTATCGATCCGGGACCGGCTCCCAGGATCGCGCCTGGATTTCCGTACCTTTCCGGCCTCGATTCCACTCTTCACCCAACGCCGGATCTCTCCATGCAGCCAGCCAGACGCACCCTCCGCTTCACCGAGTCCGTCATCCGGGGGCAGACGCGCCAGGCCGCGGAGTTCGGGGCCGTCAACCTGGCCCAGGGCTTTCCCGACTTCGACCCGCCCGAATTCATGACCCGCGCCCTCTCCGAGACGCTGGCCAAGGGCGGGCACCATCAGTACGCAAACACCTGGGGAGCCCCGGAGTTCCGCGCCGCGCTTGCCGCCAAGATCTCCCGCGAGACCGGCCTGGAGGTGGATCCCGACCGCGAACTCACCGTCACCTGCGGCAGCACCGAGGCGATGCTTGCCTGCATGATGGCCGTACTGGATCCGGGCGACAAGGTCGCCGTGTTCAGCCCCTTCTACGAGAACTACGGGGCCGACGGCATCCTCTCCGGCGCCGAGGCCGTCCACGTCCCGCTCCATGCTCCCGACTGGTCCTTCGACCCCGAGGAACTGCGCGCCGCCTTCCGCGACCGGGGCTGCAAGCTCCTGGTGATCTGCAATCCCTCCAACCCCTGCGGCAAGGTCTTCACCGTATCGGAGCTTGCCTTCATCGGGACGCTTCTCGAGGAATACGACGCGCTGGCGGTGACCGACGAGGTCTACCAGCACATCCTGCACGACGGCCACGAACACGTCGCGATGGCTGCGCTCCCGGGCCTTCGCGAGCGGGTCCTGACCTGCTCCAGCCTCTCCAAGACCTATTCGATCACCGGCTGGCGTCTGGGCTACGTCTGGGCGGCGCCCCGCTGGACCGAGGCCGTCCGCAAGGTCCACGACTTCCTGACGGTGGGAGCCGCGCATCCGCTCCAGATCGCCGCCGTGGCGGGCTTGGAACAGCCTGCGAGCTACTACGCCGAACTCTCCCGCGAGTACACCGCACGCCGCGATCTGCTGGCCGCTGGCCTTCGCGCTGCGGGTCTGGAGGCCCTGCTCCCCCAAGGCGCCTACTTCCTGCTTGCCGACATCGCGCACACCGGCCTGATTGATGTCGCCTTCAGCCGCTTCCTGGTCGAGAAGGTCGGCGTGGCCGCCGTGCCCGGCAGTTCCTTCTTCGAGAGGCCCGTGACCAACCTCGTGCGGTTCCACTTCTCCCGCCGCGAAGCGACGTTGCGCGAGGCCGTGGACCGGCTGGCAAGGCTCCCTTCGCTTCTCTGATCGACTGCAGATCCGGAACCGAACAACCATGTTGGCTCCCACAAAATCCGATGGTATCTTTGGCTCATGGCCACAACACTTGAACGATCCGCAAGCACTTCCACGACCGTCCGGGAAAACCTGGACATCTTGGATCGCTTGAAGGCCCAGCTCAAGACCGACAAGGATGCCGTCCATCGGGTGCTGCTGGATGCCCATATCGTGACCAAGGGCGGTAAGCTCGCCAGCGCCTACTCCGGCAGGAGATGATCGCCAGCAGCCACGCCATCGCGATCGGATACCACGGCTGCGATCGGTCGGTCGGCGAACAGATCCTCGAAGGTCGCACCCGCATCCGCCGCAGCACGAACAGCTACGACTGGCTCGGGCATGGCGCCTACTTCTGGGAAAGCAACGAACTACGCGCCCGGGAATGGGCCCAGCAGCAGGCCGAGCAAGGCAAGATCCGCGAACCTTTCGTCGTCGGGGCCGTCATAAGCCTCGGACGCTGCCTCGACCTGACGTCCGGTGATGCCCTGAGCATCCTCAAGCCGTACCATCAGGCCTTGGTGGAAGACTTCCAGTCCCGGGGTATCCCGATCCCTCGCAATCGGATCCAGGCCTCCACCGGCGAGTGGCTCCTGCGCGAGCTGGACTGCGCCGTGATCGAGTTCCTGCACCAGGCCCGCAAATCCGCCGGAGTTCACGAATACTCCTCGGTGCGGGGTGTCTTCTTCGAAGGGCACGAACTCTACCCCGGGTCTGGATTCCGCGAGCGCAACCACATCCAGATCTGCATCCGCGACCTGTCGACCATCCTCGGCACGTTTCGGCCCTGACACCGAATCGCATTCATCCTCTGACAGATCCTGTCAAAACAAAGCGCCCCGCGGCATCGGCCACGGGGCGTTCCCAACCTTGCGCTCACGGCCCAAAGGCCAGTGGTCGCCACCGGATCAGGCGAAGGCGAACGAGCCTTCCGAGACGATCTCCTTCACCGACAGGCGGCCGTTGGGCTTGTCGATCTTGGCGAAGTCCTCGGGAAGCACCGAGGCCTCGGCGGGCTTGCCCACGGCGATGATGGCCTCCAGCTCCCAGGTCGCTGGGATCGCGAACTCCGCGCGGGCCGCGTCGCGGTTGAAGCCGCCGATGGCGCGGGTCGCCCAGCCGTCGCGCACCAGCTGGTGGGCGAAGTTCGACCAAGCCGCGCCGGTGTCGAAGGAGTGGGAACGCAGGGGTTCCTTCTCGGTGCTTCCGGCCTTGGTGCGGAACTTGTTCGAGAGGAAGAGCACCAGCGCACCGGCGCGGGAGGACCAGATCTGGTTGCGCTCGGCGATGGTCTTGAAGAGGCGGTCCCAGGCTTCGGTTCCGGGCTTGACGTAGATCAGGCGCCAGGGCTGGACGTTGCCGCCCGAAGGCGCCCAACGCACCGCCTCGAAGGCGCTGTAGAGCACGTCGTCGGGAATGGTCTCGCCCGAGAAGGCGCGGGTGGACCAGCGGTCCACGAAGAGGGAATCGACCTTGTGCTCGGCGACACGGGGATTGGACTGCGTCATGAGAGGACTCCTTGGACTGGCTTGGTTGGATGGGAGCAACACGGCTCAGCCCTTAAATATAGTTAGTCCATCATTTGTATAGTGTATATTTTGAGAAACAATCTCTGAGTGATCGCTTCCACCTTTTCCGGAACGGAAATCCATGAGCCTCCTGGAAACCACCACGTCTTCGACCTCTACCTCGACACCTTCCTACAGCGCACCCGCATCTCCCGCCGTCATCCCCGACGTCCAGAGCCAGCGTGACCGGCGCCAGATCCCCATCGACCAGGTGGGCATCCGCGACCTGCGCCATCCGCTCCTCTTTGTCGACCGCTCCGGCACCCCCACCCCCGTGGTGGGCCGTTTCCAGATGACGGTCGGCCTTCCCGCCCATGCCAAGGGCACCCACATGTCGCGCTTCGTCGACCTGTTGGGAAACCTCTCCGGCCCCCTCTCGCTTGCCAACTTCGAGAATTTCCTGCGCGAGATGCTCCGCCGCCTGGAGGCGACCTCCGGCCGGCTCGAGATCTCCTTCCCGTGGTTCGTGACAAAGACCGCCCCGGTCTCGCGCACCAGGAGCCTCCTGGACTACCAGGTGAAGCTGACCGGCGAGATAAACGAGAGCGACGCCTTCGAACTGCGCCTCGAGGTCGTGGTCCCGGTCACAAGCCTGTGCCCCTGCTCCAAGGAGATCTCCGACCGCGGTGCCCACAACCAGCGCTCCCACATCACCGTGGATGCCCGTCTCGATGCCCCCGTCTGGATCGAGGAGATCCTGGAGCTGGTGGAGAAGGAGGCCTCGTGCGAGCTCTTCGGCCTGCTCAAGCGCCCCGACGAGAAGTGGGTCACCGAGCGCGCCTACGACAACCCCAAGTTCGTCGAGGACCTGGTGCGGGACGTGGCCGCAAGCCTTGCCCGCGACGGGCGCGTGAAGGGATTCGCCGTGGAGTCCGAGAACTTCGAGTCGATCCACAACCACTCCGCCTGGGCTCGCATCGACCGGCTGGGCTGATCGGCCCCTTTCCCGCCCTATTCGCCCATCGAGGGATTGACAATATCTGTCACAATGGGCTCACCAAGCCCCCTGCTCACCGATCTCCCTCCCGAGTCGGGAGGACCGGGGAGGGATGGAACTTCCGCAGGGGTCTTGGCCCCTGGATCCCGCTGCGGCCCGAGACGGGCCTTTGCGGTGCGGGGTTACGGTCGGGGGGAATCCGCTTCGCTAGGCCTTCTCGGTCTCGGCCGGGAACCTGTCCATGCGGCGAAGCGAAGGAAAGAGCCCCATCCATGTCACGGTGACAAGGATGGTCGCGATCCCGCCGACGATGACGCTCGGAACCAGTCCGAAGATCCCCGCCGTGATCCCCGACTCGAACTCCCCCAGCTCGTTCGAGGCCCCGATGAAGACCGCGCTCACCGCCGAGACGCGCCCGCGCAGGCCGTCCGGGGTCTGGGTCTGCACCAGGATCTGCCGCACGTACACGCTGACCATGTCGCCGGCCCCCAGGAAGAAGAGGCACCCCACCGCCACGCCCAGGTTGCGCGTGAGCCCGAAGGCGATGGTCGCCACCCCGAAGAGCGCCACCCCGCCGAACATCCACGCCCCGACGTTTCGCTTGAGGGGGAAGAAGGCCAGGGCGATCGTGGTAAGCGACGCCCCCACCGCCGGCGCCGCCCGCAGGAGACCCAAGGCCTTCGAGTCGGCATGCAGTACATCGCGTGCGATGGCCGGCAGGAGCGCGGTCGCCCCGCCCAGCAGCACCGCAAACAGGTCCAGCGAGATCGCCCCGAGGATCACCGGACGCGACCACACGAAGCGGAATCCCTCCAAGGCGGCCTGCACGTCGTAGGGAGCCTTCTCCTCCCTCACCTGCCGCGTCTTCACGAAGAGCAGCAAGGTCGTGGCCAGCACCAGCACCGTGCTCACGGTGGCGTGCACGAACACCGGTCCGGCCAGGTAGAGGAATCCGCCCAGCAGCGGCCCCGCCACCACCGCGATGTGGAAGGAGGTCGAGTTGAACGCCACCGCCTGCCGGTACTGCTCGGCATCGACCAGGTTGCGCAGCACCGCCTGGTTGGCCGGCATGGCGAAGGCGCGGGACGATCCCAAGAGGAGCAGGATCGCGAAGATCGGCCAGACCGGGGCGAAGCCCGAGAGGGTGTATCCCACCAGCAGGAGCGATCCGACAAGATTTGTCAAATTGCACAGCCGCAGGATGTTCAGCCGGTCGTGCCGGTCGGCCACCTGCCCGGAGAGCAGGATGAAGACCAGGAAAGGCAGGAACTGGGCCAAGCCCACGTATCCGAGATGGGTGACCTCGCCCGTGCGGGCGTAGACCTGCCATCCAACGGCCACGCTCTGGGCGAGATTGGCGGTCGCCGAAAGGAAACGGGAACCCGCGAAGCGGAGAAAATTGCGATTGCGCAGGACCGCAAGCCTGCCAGAGGTCTGTTCCGACACCGTTCCAACCTTCCTGAACCTGACTCAAAAACTACAATCAGATTCAAACTATATGTTTGATAGACTTTATCGCCTATATTCTACAAAGCACACCAGTCCAAAGCGAGGCGATCGATGCCGAAATCCTTGGAAATCCTGAACATCCCGGCTCCGGCCGGCCCGATCCGTGCCGCCTTCGCCACACCGCCGGGCCCCGGGCCTCACCCTGCGGTCATTGTCCTGCAGGAAGCCTTCGGTTTCACCCGACAGATCCTCGGTGTTGCGCGGAGGCTCCTCGAGGAAGGCTATGCCGCGATCGTCCCCGACCTCTATTCCCGCGATCCGCTGCGCCGGGAACTCACCGACGAGGACGTGGCCCTGGGGTTCCCGATCTCCCGAGCACCGGACCGCGAAGCGGCCCTGTCCGAGCTCTTGCCCGAGGAGCGCCCCATCGCCCGCAAGGTGATCGCCTGGCTCGACCAGCGCGATTCCTCGCAATACCTGCCCGACTCCCTGGCCGCCATCTAATGGGCGCGACAGGAACCCGGCCTCGCACCCGACCGGATCGCCGTGCTGGGATTCTGCATGGGCGGAGGACTGGTCGGACAGATCGCCGCCCACGGGGCGCCCGTGCAGGCGGGCATCCTCTTCTACGGCCAGATCCCGCCCACCGAGAGCATCCCCCGCATCCGCATCCCGCTCCTGGGACAGTTCGCGGAGCACGACCCGAGCATCACCCCCAAGGTGCCCGACTTTGCCCGCACCCTCTCCCTTCTGGGAGTCCCCTTCTCCTGGAGCATCCATCCGGGGACCCGCCACGGCTTCTTCAACGAGACCCGCGACGCCTACCACATCCAGGCCTCGGAGTCGGCATGGAACCATCTGCTGGACTTCCTCGACACCCATCTGCATCCGCACCTCCAGCTCGAACCCCATACCCTAGGAATCGCCACCCGATGAGCACCGTCACCACCCAGACCAACCTGACCGCCATCGCCCCGGGCGCCGGCCTGAACTGGAACGCCACCTCCAAGGACTACGCAGCCTTCCGACCGACCTATCCCGCATCCTACTTCTCGCTCCTGCAGCAGCTGGGGATCGGCAGGAAGGATCAACGCATCCTCGACCTGGGAGCCGGCACCGGCGCCCTCTCGTTGCCGTTCGCCCGCCAAGGGGCCTCGGTCGTCGCGCTGGACGCCTCGATCGGACAGCTCGAACAGCTCGAGCTCAGGGCCTCCCAGGAAGGCCTCGACGTCCGGACCCTGCACCGCCGCGCCGAGGACACGGGACTTCCCGAACGGGACTTCGATGCCATCACGGCCAGCATGTGCTGGGGCTACTTCGACAAGGGCGAGATCCTCCCCGAGGTCGACCGCCTGCTCAAGCCCAAGGGACTGCTCCTGGTCAGCGCCCTGATCTGGGACCACCACGATCCCGTCTCCCGCGTGACCGATGCCCTGGTCGCCCGCTACAACCCGGCATCGGTGCGCCGCAGCCACGACGACCGCTTCGATCCGGTTCCCGGCTGGCTCCAGGAGCCTTTCCGACTGCGCGGCTACCTTGCCTGGAACGAGCCCGTTCCCTTCACCGCCGAGGCCTGGCGCGGACGCATCCGGGCCTCCAAGTGGATCGGCGCCGCCCTGCATCCCGAAATCGTCGCCCAGTTCGACCAGGAGCACGCCCAGGCCCTGGCTCCCTTCGGCGAGCGCTTCGAGGTCTCCCACCGGATCACGCTCCATATCGCCGAACGCGCCCGCTAGGTGGACTGGTCCACCGTCTCTCCGGACCGCCGCAAGGCGCTGCGCTCGGTCATCGTGGCCCAGTGCTTCGGCATGCTCACCCAGCAGATGCTCGCGGGAGGCCTTCTCCTCCTGTACCTCAACACCCTCAAGATCCCCTCCGCCGGGATCCTCGTGGTCCTGAACCTGGCACCGTTCCTGAACTCGCTCCTTTCGGTCCCGCTGGGCTGGGCCAGCGACCGGGTGGGGATCAAGCGCTTCGGGGCGATCGGGAACGTCTGCATGTTCACGGGGCTTTCGGTCGTGGCCTTGGCCGCGACCGTGGGCCGTTTCGTCCCGTGGCTCCTGATGCCCTGCGTCTTCACGGGCCTGGTGATCCATACCGTGGGAGCGGCCTTCTTCAATTCCGGCTGGTTCTCGCTTCTCTCCCACATCGTCCCGCGGGAACTTGCGGGACGATACTTCGGACTTCTGCGTTCCACCTGGCAGCTCGTGGCGCTGGGCTTCTTCGCCCTCTCGGCCCTGCTCTTCTCGCCCCGGACCCCGACCTGGGTCTACCAGATCGCCTTAGGGGTCGGAGCCCTCGCGCTCCTGTTCCGCGAACACTTCTACCGCTCGCTCCCCGATGCTCCCACAAGCCAGGAGCCCGCCCGCAACCTGTTTGCCTCGGTGAAGCTTTCCTTCCGCCTCCCCGGATTCCTTCCCTACCTCGGATACCTGCTGCTGCTGATCCTGGTCACCGGAAACGGGCAGGACATGCTTCGTCTTTCCGCCGTACGGGGCTGCGGCCTGGGCGACAACCGGATCCTCTTCCTGACGGTGAGCTCCATGACGGGCTCCTTGCTCGGGTTCTCGATCGCCGGGAAATGGATCGACCGGCTCGGACCCCGCCCCGTGTTCCTGGCCTGCCACTTCGGCTTCGCCCTGGCCCTGGGCCTGTTCCCGCTGCGGGACATCCTGCACCTGCCCCTCTTCCTTGCCGGCATCCTGGCCTCGATCCTGCTGGGACTTTCCAGCTCGAGCCTGGGGCTTGCCACCACGGCTCAATCCTTCCGCATCTGCACCGGAACCCAACGGACCATCGCCTACGCCCAGATCTCGGCCGTGCAGGGAGTCGGATCGGGTCTTTCGGGCTTTGCCCTGGCCGGAGTGGTCCACCGACTGGGAAGCGCGCAGCTTGTCCGAAACCCCTTCGACCTGATCCTGCTCGGGCTCGCCGGCTTCATCCTCCTGCAGATCTCGGCCTTGCGCCTGGTGGGAGACGGCAGGGCGACGAGGCCCCCTCCGGTCGCGGCACCCGTCACCATCGAGGATCCCGAGCCGAGCCCTGGATGAGGAGGGGCTTGCGGCCGGGAACCGTCGCGAACGGACAAGCCGCCCTGCAGCAAGCCGCGAGGCATTTCCTTGGCCAGCGATTTCGGGTCTACAAGCAAGCTTCGAGGAATCTGCCCCGAAGAGATTGACGGATCCTGTCAGGGACAGAATCCGTCAAATTCAAGGTTCGCAGAAGGGACGCCGCAGCACCGAACCGCTCGGTGCTCCGCGAAGGTGCGACTCGGGCCAGCTCGTTCGAAGGCCAAGTTCCTTCGCCGCATGCACGCTCCAGAACGGATCGTTCAGGAAGTGGCGCGCCAGGAACACCAGATCGGCCTTGCCCTCCCTCACCAGGGCATCGGCCTCCTGCGGGCCCGGGATGAGCCCCACGGCACCGACCGGCACGCCGACCTCCTCGCGGATCCTCTGCGCGAAGGGAACCTGGTAGAGGGGCCCCACGACCGACGGCGCCTCGGTGCGGTTGCCGCCCGTGGAGACGTCCACGAGGTCCACCCCCTCCGCCACGAGCAGGCGCGAGAGCTCCACGGATTCGTCCAGGGTCCAGCCGTCCTCGCCCCAGTCCGTCGCGGAGATCCGCACCAGCAGAGGCTTGTCGACCGGCCAGGCCTCACGCACAGCGCGCACGACCTCGAGCACGAGGCGGATGCGGTTCTCGAAGGACCCGCCGTAGGCATCCTCGCGCCGATTGCTCAGCGGCGACAGGAACTGGTGCAGCAGGTAGCCGTGGGCCGCATGGACCTCCACGATGTCGTAGCCGGCGCGATCGGCACGGCGTGCCGCCGCCGCGAAGGCCTGCGGGATCACTCCGATCTGCGAGGTCTCCAGGGCACGCGGCACGCGATGGTCGCGACTGAAGGCAAGCTCGGAAGGACCGACCACCGGCCAGCCCCACTGCCCCGGCGCAAGCGTCCCCTTGCCGCGCCCCGGTGGCCACGTCCCGGCCTTGCGGCCGGCGTGCCCCAATTGCACGGCGCTGGCCGAGCCATGGGAATGCAGGAAGGAATTGATGCGCGCAAGCGGCGCGATCTGGTCGTCGCTCCAGAGCCCGAGGTCACGGGGCGAGATGCGCCCTTCCGGCAGGACCGCCGTGGCCTCCTGCACGATCAGCCCGGCACCGCCCAAGGCGAGCGAACCGAGATGGACCAGATGGAAGTCCTCGGCCAGCCCCTCCTTTCCTGCGCTGTAGGTGCACATGGGCGAGACCACGATGCGGTTGGAGAGGGTCGTCCCGCGAAGGGTCAACGGATCGAAGAGCCCTGCCATGTCACACCAGCACTTTCTCGAGGCGCTGTTCCTGGGAGACTTCCGAGGGATCGTCGCTCACGTCCTCGGAAGATACCGGTTTTTCCTCCACCAACGGGACATCCAGAGGAGGATCGATGGCAACCTCCTCGTCCTCGGACACGAAGCCCTCGGACTGACGCCGCCACAGCCGCGCATAGGCCCCACCCTTCCTCAGCAGCTCGTGGTGCGATCCGTCCTCGACGACCTCGCCCTTCTCGAAGACCAGGATGCGGTCGAGGTGCGCGATGGTCGAGAGCCGATGCGCCACCACGATCACGGTCTTGCCGTCCATCTCCCGGTCCAGCGTCTCCTGGATGGCCTGTTCGGTGATCGAATCAAGCGCCGAGGTCGCCTCGTCCAACACCAGGATCGGAGCGTCCTTCAGGATCACGCGTGCGATCGCGATACGCTGGCGCTGACCTCCCGAGAGCTTCACGCCGCGCTCGCCCACCAGGGCCTCGTAGCCGTCCTTCATGGTGGCCACGAACTCGTGGGCATGCGCCTTGACTGCCGCCGCCTCGACCTCCTCGTCGGTGGCTTCGATGCGACCGTAGCGGATGTTGTCTCGCAACGAGCGATGGAAAAGCGAAGGCTCCTGCGGGATCAGCCCGATGCGCGTGCGCAGCGATTCCTGGGTGATGTCGGCGATGTCCAGGTCGCCGATCCGCACCGATCCCTTCTGCGGCTCGAACAAGCGCAGGAGAAGATTCACGAAGGTCGACTTGCCCGAACCAGAGCGTCCTACCAGGCCCACTTTTTGGCCTGCCGGGATCACGACATCCAATCCCCGGAAGATCACCGCCTCAGGACCATAGGCGAACTCCACCCCGCGGAACTCGATGTGACCTTCCGGCCGTTCCAGCACCAGGGCATCCTCCTTGTCGACCAGCTCGTGCGGAAGCACCAGCGTCCGCACGCCGTTCTCCACCGCACCCACGTGCTCCGCGAACTCCAGAAAGCGACGACTGAGGTTGCGCGCCTCGTTGATGATGAGGAAGGTCAAGCTGGTTGACATGACAAAGGCCGCCACGTCGATCTCGCCGCGACTCCAGAGGGAAAGCGAATACCAGAGCGTGCCGCCCTTGAGCAGGGCCGAGGCCGTGAACTGGAACCAGCGCACCCGTTCATTGAAGCCGTTGGCGCGCCGGATGTGGACCATCTCCCGCTCGAAGCTCCCCTCGAGGAGTCCCCGTTCGAAACGGATGCGCCCGAAGAGCCGCGCGCTTCCGAGGTTCGAGACCGAGTCGACCACCAGCCCGGTGGTGGAGCTGCGCGCCGCCGAGGCCCGCGAGGAATGCTTCTGGGAAACGGTGGAAAGCCACGCAGAGATCCCGATGAACACCACGGCCCAGACCAGGAAATAGAGACCAAGCCCCGGATGCGCGCCATGCAGCAGCACAAGAGAGGTGGAGAGGACGACCACCGTGGGCCAGAACTCCATGATGGTGGAAAAAAGCGTCTGAGCCACGCCTTGCGAAGCCTCGCCGATACGGTACGCCAAGGCGCCCGCGAAGTTCTCCGAGAGGAACTTGTGGCTGTGGAACTGCAGGTAGACGAAGAGCTCGCGGGTGACACTCTGGCGCAGGCGGGGGCGCGTGCGCACCTGGATGGCATCGGCAAGGCGTCCGAAGAGCACCTCGGCCAGGCACAGACTGAAGAAGACCTTGAGCGGTCCGGCCAAGGCAAGGAGCGTCGCCTGGGTCGAACCGTGGGAGGCCACCACCGCGCGCACGATCTTCCCCAGCGCCCACGGGAGCATGATGCCGCTGCCGGTTCCCAGCGTGGTCAACAGCAACGCTCCGATGTAGAGGTGCGGTGCCTTGCGCACGAAGTGCCACAGGAATCCGGCCGTCGTCGCCGGCAGCTGCGGGCTCCCGGGAGCCCTCTGGAACGGGATGTCTCCTGACATTTCAGCTCTCCTTTCGCGAACCGGGACGCAGTTGCTCCAGAAGCGCATACCATGCCGTCCAGAGCGTGCACCCTACGCAGAACCCGACCAGCGACTCGAGGCTTGCGCAGATCGCAAGGACTCCGGCGATCAGGACATGAAGGCTCCTGGGCTCGTGTCCCGCCGTGAGAAGAAGCGCAAGCGAGAAGAGCATCCCCACCCGGGCCGCAAAGCGCTTGGGACCGGCATCAACAAGCCGCGGCTCGACTCCGGCCTTGCGCAGGAAGAACGAGGCCAGACGCCCGAGCAGGCTCCATCGCGGCAGCGAAAAGGCACGGAAGCCGAAGTCGTGGGCAAGGAACAGGAAGACCCAGCGGCCCGCATGCGGCCCGAGCCAGAATGCAAAGGCGCCCAGCAGCAGAACGAATCCTGCGGCAAGGCGCGCGGACTTCTCGTCGATCCGGTATCCGGCAATGGGGCACGTCATGAGGTCTCCTTCGAAAAAAGGACCCCGGAGCACGAGGCCGCCGGGGTCGATCGGGAAAGCGGGCTGGGGACGATTTCCCGAATAGGCTCAGGCCTTGGCAAGCGCCTCCTCGAGCGCCTCGAGAATGTCGTCAATGTGCTCGAGTCCGACGGACAGACGCACCAGATCGGTGGTGAGTCCGCCGGCCTTCTGCTGCTCCTCGGAGAGCTGCGAGTGCGAGGTGCTGCTGGGATGCAGGACCAGGCTCTTGGCGTCTCCGACGTTGGCCAGGTTCGAGAACAACGGCAGGTTGTCGACGAAGCGCACGGCCGCGTCGTATCCACCCTTGGGACCGAAGACCACCACGCCTCCGAATCCCTTCTTGAGGTACTTGGTGGCCAGCTCATGGCTGGGATCATCCTTGAGGCCGGGATAACGGACCCAGGCGACCTTGGGGTGGTTCTTGAGGAACTCGGCGACCTTGAGGGTGTTCTCGACGTGGCGCTCCAGGCGCAGCGGCAAGGTCTCGATGCCCTGCAGGAATTGCCAGGAATTGTCCGGGGAGATTGCGGCGCCGAGGTTGCGCAGGGGGACGGTGCGCACGCGCAGGGCGTAGGCGATGGGCTTGAGGGGCTCGGGCAGGTCGATGGCCCAGCGCAAGCCGTGGTAGTTGGAGTCGGGCTGAGTGAGGAGCGGGTGCTTGTCGCCCCAGGGGAACTTGCCCGAATCGGTGATGATGCCGCCGATGCCGGTGCCGTGCCCGCCCAGCCACTTTGTGAGCGAGTTGACGACGATGTCGGCGCCCAGCTCGATGGTGCGCAGGAGGTACGGGGTGGTGAAGGTGCCGTCGACGATCAGGGGGATGCCGTTTTTGTGGGCGATCTCGGCGATGGCCTTGATGTCGACGAAGTCCAGGACGGGGTTTCCGATGGTCTCGAGGTAGAGAGCCTTGGTCTTCTCGGTAATGGCCTTGGCGAAGTTCTCGGGGTCCTTCGGGTCGACGAAGTGAACCTTGATCCCCAGGCCCGGGAGGATCGAGTCGAACTGGGTGTAGGTGCCGCCGTAGAGGTTGTTGGCCGAGACGATCTCATCGCCGGCCTGGGCCAGGGTGATGATGGCGTAGAAGATGGCGGAGGTGCCCGAGGCCACGGCAACCGAGGCGGCGCCGCCCTCGAGCTGGGTCACGCGGCTTTCCAGCACCTCGGTGGTGGGGTTGCCCAGGCGGGTGTAGATGTTGCCCAGTTCCTTGAGGGCGAAGAGGTCGGCACCGTGCTGGGTGTTCTTGAACACGAACGAGCTGGTGCGGTAGACCGGGACGGCACGTGCCGTGGTGGTCGGGTCGGGGGTCTGGCCGCCGTGCAGGGCGATGGTTTCAAAGCGATAGGACTTGGTCACGATGGGCTCCTTGTGCGTGGTGGATGGCTTGGCGGTGTTGCCGAGAATGGATTGAAACAAACGAGCGATCAAAGAAGGCATGAGGGCTCCCTTCCGAGGCAAGGCTCGGGGTGAGATCTGCTCAAATCGGGAAAGGACTTGAGCGAAGGCGCGATGCGTTCAGCTCAAACGGTACATGGACATCGCAGGGAACGACACCCAGTCAGATCCCTTGTCAAGATGCGGGACAAGGGGAATGGACCGGTCCTTGGAAAGAGATGCTGGTGGATCATGTCGAGTCATCCTGCGTCGCGAAGGGCACCGACTCAATGCCCCTGGTTGACTTCTATAAGTTAATTCCTACAAACACCATGCGCAAGGTAGTTTATGTAAAAATTCACAGAACGTTCCCCACCTCTCCGCGTCCTGGTCACGAACCACCAACACCCAATTGCTCCTGCACATCCGCCTTTTGCTGCCCTTGGCCGATGAAAACGATCCGCGAGTCGCGACTGTCGCCAGGCCAGGTAGGCAATGCCTCGAGAGGATGCAGGAACCCCATGCCGCCGTGCAGTGCCATCGGCAGTTCGCGGTCTTCGAGGTTCAATATTCCTTTGATGCGCAGCAGGCGATCGCCCGACTGCTCGAGGAGACGTGCCAGCGTCTCGGAAAGCCGACTCCACGAAATCGGTTCGGCAAAGGTCAGGCAGAAGGAACTGACGCCTGCCGCATGGCCGGAAGGTTCCCGGGAAGGGATGACCCGAAATCCGAGGGCGGAAGTCTCTAGGTTCGGAAAGAAGCCTTCGGGCTCGATCCTGCCGCGCACGACCGTCTCCAGAGGCGCCCACGGATTGATCCCGGCCAGACGATCGCGCAGGCGCGCCACCGCGTGGGGGGACGATATGTCGGTTTTTGTCAAAAGGAGACGGTCGGCCAAGGCGACCTGACGGACGCAGGCCTTCTGCCGGGAAAGTTCACGCTCTCCCTGCAGGCCGTCGACCACGGTCACCACGCCTTCGAGGCGAAAGCGCAAGGCAAGCTCCCCGTGGGAAAGGAGCGCCAGGATCGGCCCCGGGTCGGCAAGTCCGCTGGTCTCGATCACCACCCGTTCGAAAGGCGTGACCTGGTGCCGCTCCCAAAGGTCCAGGAGCATCGCCGTCACGTCGCGCCCCGCGATGCAGCACAGGCATCCGCCAGCCAGCACCACGACATGCTCCGTCGCGTCGCCCAACAGCGCCTGGTCCAAAGGGACTTCACCGAACTCGTTGATCAGGACCGCCGTACGCTCCATGCCGGGTCGGCGCAGGAGCCAGGCGAGCAGGGTGGTCTTCCCGCTCCCCAGGAAACCGGTGAGGATCGTAACAGGGAGGCGCGGCGGTTCCGCAGGGATCATGACAGCATCCGTCAAATTGCCGGTGAAGCGACGGACCGGGCCTCGCGGACCGGTGCGGGAAAGGCCATCGCCGCCACGAAGGCCTGCGTGAACCCCTCGTCGGTCGCCAACTCCACGGCGTCCACCTCCTTGACGGTGGCCACCAGCTCCTGACGCGACGGGGCGCTGACCAGGAGAGCCTCGGCACCGGTGCGCGAGGTGTTCCCGACGTACTCGACCTTGCCGTCGAAGGCACGCGGGAAGAGGCCGATGTCCACCAGGCTCTTCACGGTGAGGTGGTACCCGAAGGAACCGGCGATCAGGGCGCGGTCGACGTCTTCTCCGCCGAGTCCGTTGCGGGAGAGCAGGATATCGATCCCGGCACGCACCGCTCCTTTGGCCAGCTGCACCTGCCGGATGTCTCCCTGCGAGAGATAGACCTCCGGAGTGAGATGGAAGACGGCCTTGCCTTCGCGCTCGGAGAAGCGGGCGCGCAAGCCTTCCGGCAAGAGGTCGCGCTTCTTGGTGAAGCGCCCCGAGGACTCGACCACGCCGCTGGTCACCAGCGCAGCCACCGCGTCCAGAAGCCCGCTGCCGCACAGGCCGGCCGGAGGGGCCTCGCCGATGGTGCGCACCTCGACGTCTCCGCCTTCGATGGATACGCGTTCGATGGCCCCGCGCGCCGCCCGCATGCCGCAGGCGATGTTCATGCCCTCGAAAGCCGGGCCCGCCGCCGTGGAGGTGGCCTGCAGGCCTCCCTCGTGGGCCAGCACCATCTCGCCGTTGGTGCCGATGTCCACGAACAGGGTCGTGCCGGTGGATTTGACAAGATCTGTCGCCAAGATCCCGGCGGTGATGTCGGCTCCGACGAATCCCGACACCACGGGCGGGAAGTAGACGAGGCCGTTCTTCGCGATGGAGATGCCCAGCCGTGCGGCAGGCAGGTGCAGGGCTCCGGCGATGGAGGGCGTGTAGGGGAAGCGCCCCAGCGGTTCGGGACTCACCTTGGCCGCCAGGTGGATCATGCACGTGTTGCCGGCCAGCACGACCTCGTACACACGCCGGCGGGGAATGCGCGCTTCCTGGGTCAGCACGCCGATCATTCGGTCGATCTCGGAGGAGATCTCGCGGTGCAGGAGGGCAAGCCCTTCTTCGCTCGATCCCAGCGTGACGCGCGAGAGCACGTCCTGAGCATGGGTGGCCTGCGGGTTGAGGGCCGAGATGGAGCCCAGGCGGGAGCCGTCCGTCAAATCAAGGAGCGAGGCCACCACCGTGGTGCTGCCGATGTCCACAGCCACGCCGTAAAGCCGTCCGCGGGTGTCGCCGTCCTCTTCCTGGAGGAGGCTCTCCCCGGCCAGGACTTCGGTGACCTTTGATTCTTCCAGATACCGCTTGGTGATCCACGGATCCAAGGAGGTGTCAAGCGCCAGCCCGTCTTCCAGGATCTTGAGCCCGCTCTCGGCGGCACCGGGAAGTTCCACCGTGAGGTCGCCCTCCACCAGGGTGCTGCACAGCAGGGCCCAGCCGTTCCCGCGGTCCTCGTCGGAAAGCCTGCGGTTCTCCAGGGCGCGGACCTGCAGGCGGGCGGCTTCATCCAGTTGCACGCGGCACTTGCCGCAGGTCCCCGCGCCGTTGCAGGGGGCCTCGATCCGCAGACGCGCTTGCCGTGCGGCTTCCAGGAGGGTCGTGCCGACGGCGACTTCGATGCGCACGTCGTGGGGCTGGAAATGGACTTCGCTCATGCGGCCGCCTTCACCGTGCCGGTCAGGGCGCGGATGTTGTCCAGGCCCGTGGAGGTGCTCAGACCGCAGGCCGGGGAGATGATGTCGATGCCGTCCCGCACCAGGCGCTCGGTGACGCGCGAGACCTTGGTCGGATCGCCGAACTCCAGGAGCTGGGTGCTGACGTTGCCCATGGTGTGAATCGTGGGGAAGTCCTGCTTGAGGAGCTTGAGGTTGACCAGGGCGTCCGCGCTGATGGCGTCGGCGTGCAGCTCGGCCAACTGTTCGCGGCTGCGGCTCATGTCGCCGCAGATGTGGACGATGACGGGCTTGCCGGCCGCGTGGATGGCGTCGCAGAGCTGGTTGATGTAGCGCACCGCGAAGTCCTGGAAGATGCGTGGTCCTAGAATTTCTCCGGTGGCGGTGGGGTCGCCGATCGTGATCACGTCGGCACCGCTGTCCAGCACCTCGATCGCATACTCGATGAGCAGGCGCGTGACGTAGTCCATCACGCGATGGGCCTCCTGGGGCCGCGTGCGCAGTTCCTTCAGGAAGGTCATCGGATCCACCACCGAAGCGGCCGTGCTTATTGGTCCGGTGAGGCTTGCGATCACCGGGATGTCGGCGTGGCGGCCCTTGATGTGGCTGGCCGCCTGCACCACCGTGGCGATGCGCCCTTCGCGCACCAGCTTCTTGGGATCGCGGATCTCGACGTCGGCGCAGTGCGCGTAGCGCTCCTTGGCGATCTTGGGTTCGCACTCCAGCGTGCCCAGGTCGATCTCGCTTCCCAGTACCTCGGCCTCCACCGTCATGCAAAACGGCACGCCCAGGTTCTCGAAGCCCGTGGCCTCCTGGACCTTGCCGGAAAGCACGGCCATCCCCTCAGAGGAGGTGTGCGCGTACGGGAGGGTCGGTTCCTCGTCCATCACGCCGATCACGGCGGCGTTCATCATGCCTCCGGTGCACAGGACGGGAGGGCGGTCGACGGACTTTCCGGCGAAGACGCGTTCCAGCCGTTCCTTGGGGGCGATGTCAGACATGGAGGTTCTCCAGGTGGGAAGATGTTTCGGTTTTGACAGATTCTGTCATGGCCAGGAGGTTGGCGAGCGGCGTGGCGCTGGACATCCCGCAGGCGGGCGAGATCGCATGGAGCTTGCCTTCCCGGGCCAGGCGCCGGGAGATGGAGGCGATCGCTTCGGGCGTCCCCTTGTGCAGCAGGAAGGTCCCGAGGTTTCCGACCAGCGCCGTGTTCGGGAGCGCTTGCGCCAGCTCGTCCAAAGACAAGGACGTGTCCGGGATGAAGCCGTCGATGCCCAGGCTCTCGAGGGTCTGAGCGGTGCGCCCCAAGGTCCCGCACATGTGCAGGAGCACCTTGGCTCCGTGCGCTTGCAAGGTCTCGACGATCCGCTCGAGTGCGGGGTGGACGAAGGTCGCAAAGACCTTGGGGCCGACCAGGGAAGGGGTCGTGGTGTCCTCGTGGATCACCACGGCATCGGCTCCCGCCTCCACCAGCTGTGTTCCCCAGGCGATCAGGAAATCCGTAGCGGCATCGATCACGGACTGCGCCTCCTGAGGCCGCGTGCGCAGCTCCCGCAGGAAGGCGGTCGGCTCCACGAGCGATGCGGCCAGGCTCACCGGCCCGACCAGGTTTGCAAAGACGGGAAGATCCTCCGCCGTGGTGCGCAGCAGCCTCACCGCCTCGACACTCACCACCGCGCGCCTAGAGCGCAGCGCCTCCTCGAGAGGAGGCAACCGCACCTCGGCTGCGCTTGCGAACGGTTCGCGCGCAAGGCGTGCCTCGGTGTGCGCGTCGCCAAGATCCACGATTGCGCCCAGTGCTTCGGCCTCGACCGTCACGCACAGCGGAACGCCCACCGACTCGAATCCGGTGATCCGTGCGGCCGCCAAGGCAAGACCTGCCATGGCCTTTGGGTCCGAGTGCGCCTCGGGCAGCGAGAAGCCCGAAGCCTCGACCACCGCCGCCGGGACCGCGCTCATGCTTCCGCCCGTGCAGATCACCGGAGGACGGTCGACCGGTTCCCGCGCCAGCGCCCGCAGCAGGCGATGCCGACGGTCCGTGACAAATTCCGTCTCCGGTGGCATGGGGTCAGTAGCGTCCGTAGAGCTTGGCGGCCTTGACCATGGTCGCGGCGCTGAGCAGGTTGCCGTTGGGCGGGAACTCGCAGCCGGTGGAGAGGATGAATCCCCCTTCGGCCACCTTGAAGGTCTCGATCTGCTGGCGGGAATCCTCCAGCACCTGCTCCTGCGAGAACTCGTGCCCGACCTTGGCCGGATCGGCCACGCCGATGGTGACCACCTTCTTGCCCCAGTTGGCGGCATGCTCTTCCCAGTTGGCCGATCCGTAGGCCGGATAGGCGTGCGAGACGGCGATGGGGTTGATGTATTCCTGGACCGCGTCGAAGTACACGCCGCCGCCGCAGTTGTGGACGATCACGGGCGTACCGGTGTCGCGGATGGCATCGGCCACGCTCTTGAAGATCTCCGCCTCGAATTTGATCCAGGTCTCCTTGCGCAGGACGCTGGCCGAGGAATAGAGGGGATCGAGCACGATGGCGGTGGCACCGGCCTCCACCTGGGCCAAGGCGTATTCGACCAAGGACTCATTGATGGTGCGCACGGCTTCCAGCACGCGCTCGGGGTGACGGATGATGTCCTTGAACAGCTCCGAATGGCCGCGGATCTGCGACAGCACCCCTAAAGGTCCGTAGACGAAGCCCATGACCGGCACTTCCTTGCCGCGAGCTGCCGCAAGCCCGCGCACCACCTCGATCACGGTGGACATGCGGCGCGACGTGCGTGGGTCGACCTTCTTGACCTTGTTGTATTCCTCGGCAGTCTTGATGAAGGGGTTGTCGAAATTGGGAAGGGCTGTGCTGCGTTCGGGGAAGATCACTTCCTGCCCGAAGTCCTCGGCCTCGACCGAGAGATCCACCAGCGTCAGGAAGCCGTCGAAGCCGATCAGGTCCTGCGCCGCCAGGAGGCTTGCGGTGGCCACTTCGGCATCCTGCGACCAGCGGTCGTAGGAATATCCCAGCACGCGACTGGAGGCGCCGCACACCAGCGGGGCTGCCGGGACGCGGTCGGGCTTCTTGTACTGCAGGGCCAGCACCACGCGTTCGAGCGAAGAGAGCTCCTCGCGCTTTTCGGTATGGATCGCCACGCTCATGCGGCCACCGCCTGGGGATCGAGCTGGAGCAGGCGCTTGACCAGAAGGACGGCCTGGGCGGCCTTGGCCGAGTAGCCGTCGGCACCGATGCGGTCGGAAAATGCCTGCGAAAGGGGCGAGCCGCCGACGATCACCTTGATGCTGTCGCGGATCTTCTCCTTCTCCAGGATCTGCACCACGTCGCGCATGCGCTCCATGGTGGTGGTCATCAGGGTGGAGAGGGCGATGACTTCGGCGCCGATCTCCTTGGCCTTGTCCACGAACCTCTGCGGAGGTACGTCACGGCCCAGGTCGTGGACCTCGAATCCCGAGACCTCGAGCATGATGCGCACCAGGTTCTTGCCGATGTCGTGGGTATCGCCCTGCACCACGCCGATCACGACCTTGCGCTTGTGGTCGGGGGCGTTTTTCTTGATGTGAGGACGCAGGATGTCCAGGCCCGCATACATCGCATCGGCGGCGATGAGCAGCTCCGGCACGAAGTATTCCTCCTCGTCGAAGAGCTTTCCGGCCCGGTTGACGCCATCGAGAAGTCCGTTTTCGATGGTGTTCCAGGCGTCGAACCCCTTGTCCACGGCTTCCTGGGACAGGGCCTTGGCAAGATCCTCCTCAAGCTCGAGGACGGCATTGGACAACTGCGTATGCAGTTGCGTTTCGGTTTCTGTGGACATTTGCGCTCCGCGGGTTGGGTTGGTGGTCATCTCGAATGGTTCCAGGAAGTTTCAGGGGTGAGCGAGGAGGTGGGCGACGCCCAGATCAAGGCCGATGCGCCCGTTGGAGCACGAGCCCACGCAGGCGCCGCAACCGGCACAGAGGTCCTCGAGGATGGCTACGCCGGATTCCAAGGCGACGATGGCCTCGTTGAAGCAGGCGTCCAGGCAGTCTCCGGGGCAGGCGGTGCAGATGTATTGGTCCGTTCTTGTCATCGCAGGAAAACCCATCCTCTCCCCTTATCTCCATGCCTACAGGCCAAACACAGATCAACCCACGATCTATCGATAATTCAAATCGATCAAGTGGACTATGAAAGTAAGGCACGGCCAGAAATCTCATTTCACGATGGAAGCCCCTTTGATCCAAGGGCCTCCCACCAAAGTACGGCATCAAACTACTTATCACATCTGTTTATCAATAATGGTTGCAAACCCAACACTTGAACACAAGGCTTCAAGCCCCCGCGACCGCCAGCGACCGCCGAAAATCCTCGATCAGGTCCTCGACGTTCTCCAAACCCACCGAGATGCGCAAAAGACCTTCGTCCACGCCCATGGCCGCGTTGTCCTCGGCCGAGTAGCCGTTGTTGATGGTGCTCCACGGATGCACCACGAGCGTCCGGGCATCGCCCAGGTTGGTCATGCGGCTGCCCAGCTTCACGGCATTCAGAAAGCGCATCGCGGTAGCCTTGTCGGCCAGGCGGATGGACAGGAGCGGCCCGAAGAGCTTCCCCCCGAAGAGCGCCTTGGCCCGCTCGTGATGGGCATTCCCCGGCAATCCCGGATACAGCACCTCACGCACCGCAGGCTCGGCCGCAAACACTTCCGCCAGCTGCGCCGCGTTCTCGCAGTGGCGATCGAAGCGCAGCTGGTAGTGATCCAGGCCCGTGGTGTGGATCCAGGCATTCAGTGGGGCCAAGCAGAAGCCCAGGTCGCGCACCATCCTCCCCTTGAAGTAGGACAGGAACGCAAGCGGCCCCGAACTGTCCACCCATGGTTTGAGGTGCTCATGCGGGGCCTTCCGCCACTTGTATCCACCCGCGTCCACGATGGCACCGCCGATGGCGCGCCCCTGCCCGTCGATCCATTTGGTGGTGGAGTACACGAAGAGCGCCACGCCATGCTTCTTGCCGTCGATCTGCCCGGCCATCACGGTGTTGTCCACCACCAGCGGCAGGTTCACGTCCTTCGCGATCGCGCCCCAGGCCGGGATGTCGGCCACGGTGATGGCGGGGTTCGAGACCGACTCCAGGAACAAGAGACGCGTCTTCCCGTCGATCGCCGCACGGATCGCCGCCTGGTCAAGCGGATCCACCAACCGCACCTCTACGCCAAAGCGCGGCAGCAGGCTTTTGAAGAGCGACCATGTCCCTCCGAACAGGTTCGCCGAGGAAACGATGTTGTCCCCCGCCCCGGCCAGCGCCAGGATGGCTCCCGACACGGCGGCCATGCCGCTTGCGACCGCAGCCGCACCCGTGCCGCGGTCCAGCGCAGCCAAGCGCAGCTCGAACGCGTTGACGGTCGGGTTACCGATACGCGAATAGACGTATCCGAAGCCGCCCCCCGAGAAGACGTCCTCAAGGGCTTCGGCCGACTCATAGGCAAATCCTGCCGACATGTGGATGGGAGTCTGGGTGGCGCCGGTCTGCGCGTCGTTCTGGCGGGCGGCGTGGATGTTTCTGGTCTCAGGACGCATGGAAGTTCTCCAGGAAATCGTGGATGAAGGGAATGATCTCAGTCCGGCCGGATGCGCAGGGGCACGAGCCGTGCCCTTCCACCTTCGACCTTCCAGATGTTGAGCCGGGGATGGTGCTGGTCCTGGTCCATCAGCGAGACGACCACGTAGAGCGCCGTCTCGTCCTGCGCGAAGGACAGATCCTCGTCGGAAAGGCGCGCCGGCGAGAAGGGATGGCTGTGCCATGAACCCACCACCTCGGTCCCGCTGCCGCGCAGGGACTTGGTCGCCCGGAACTGCTCGGTGGGGTCGATGGTGAAGTGGTCCTCGGACTGGTCCGCGTTCTGCATCGGGATCTGCCGCACGATCTCGCGTTCCTCGAACCTCCCCGCAAGCAGGCCGCACTGCTCGATCGGCGAACCCGCCCGGGCCGCCACCTTGATCTCGGCCACCACGGTCGCGGGAATGGTCCAGACCTCTTCGAGCGCCTCGGCGCGCAGCGACCATTGCCAGGTTTCCAGGGATCCGCCCAGGTCCAGGCTCCCCGCCACCTCGACCGAACCGTCGGCCCGCTGGGATGCCTGCTCGTTCCAGAACACGGCACCCTCGCGCGCAGCCAGGAACTGCCGCGTGCCGCGCGTTTCCAGGCGCCCCGGCAATTTGACGGAATCTGTCAGAACTGAGAACCCGAAGGGCTCCCCCTGGGAACGCAGCGAGGCGATCTCGAGCCCCGCATACGGTCCCGCCTCGCCTTCCCACTGGAAATGCGCCTTGCCTGCCTCGATCTCGACCCTGGCGTGCAAGACAGACCAGTGCCCGTCGTCGCGTCGCCACTCCCCTTCCAGGACCCACACGCCATCGCGAACCAGCCAGACATGATCCATGTCCCAGCCGAGCTTCGACGTCTTGGGAGCGATGCTCTTCGATCCGTTTTCCGCCGTCATCCAACCCTCCATCGGAAAGCCTCTTCTCGAGGCAAAACTCAAATCATCTATTGCATATCTGAAAGATAGGTTATATCTTCTGTAAAGACTACAAGAAACACAGTCTTTATCGTCTTCGAGTCATCGAGCCGCTCCGGCTCCACCATCGATCGAGAGAAAGGAATCCCAGATGCCCATCGTACTCGTTCCCACCGCCCTGCGGAAGCTCACCGCAAACCAGGCCGAAGTCGAGATCTCCGGCGCCACCGCCGGCGAGGTCCTGAAGAACCTGGCGGCAGCCCATCCGGCCATCGGCGACCAGATCTTCGAGAACGGCAAGATCCGCGGATTCGTGAACGTGTTCGTGGGTGACGAGGACATCCGCTTCCTGGACGGCGACGCCACCGTGGTCAAGGCCGATGACGAAGTGACCCTGATCCCCGCCATCGCCGGAGGATTCTGAACATGGCTTTCACGGAACTCTCCGCCGGCGAGAAGCGCCGCTACGAGCGCCACATCATCCTGCCCGAGTTCGGCGAGGAAGGCCAGCTCAAGCTCAAGAACGGCTCGGTCCTGATCGTGGGCACCGGCGGCCTAGGCTCGCCCTTGGCCCTGTACCTCGCGGCCGCGGGCGTCGGGCGCATCGGCCTGGTGGACTTCGACATCGTGGACGAATCGAACCTGCAGCGCCAGATCATCCACTTCACCTCCGACATCGGCCGTTCCAAGCTGGAGTCCGCCAAGCGCAAGATCCTGGAGATCAACCCCTCGGCGATCGTGGAGACCCACGAGACCGCGCTGCGCGCCGAGAACGCGCTGGAGATCCTCAAGAACTACGACGTGATCGTGGACGGCACCGACAACTTCCCCACCCGCTACCTGGTGGCCGATGCCTGCACCATCCTGAACAAGCCCAACGTCTACGGCTCGATCTTCCGCTTCGAGGGCCAGGTCACCGTCTTCAACTACCAGGACGGTCCGTCCTACCGCTGCCTCTACCCCGAGCCCCCGCCTCCGGGACTGGTCCCCTCCTGCGCCGAGGGCGGCGTGCTGGGCGTGCTGCCCGGCGTGGTCGGCACCCTGCAGGCCACCGAGGCGATCAAGATCCTCACCGGCATCGGCACCGTGCTCAAGGGCCGCCTACTCCTGTACAACGCGCTCGACCTGACCTTCCGTCAGGTCAAGGTGCGCCGCAACCCCAAGTGGGAAGTCGGCACCGAGCACCCCGACGTCAAGGGCCTGGTCGACTACGAGCAGTTCTGCGGCCTCAAGCGCAAGGAAGGCGAAGGCATCCCCGACGAGATCTCGGTCAAGGAGCTCAAGGCCTGGCGCGACCAGGACCGCAGCTTCACGCTGATCGACGTGCGCGAGCCGCACGAGTACGACCACGTGAACATCCAGGGCAAGCTCATCCCGCTGGGCACCGTGGTCCAGCGCCAGAGCGAGATCCCCCGCGAGGGCGTGGTGGTGGTCCAGTGCAAGGTGGGCGGACGCAGCCGTCAGGCGGTCGAGGCGCTCAAGAAGGAAGGCTACACGAACCTCCTGAACCTGGCCGGCGGCATCACCGCCTGGCAGAAGGAGATCGACCCGTCCCTGCCGCGCCCCTGAGCCGCAGACCAAGGCGCACGAAGGCCCGGGAGCAACCGCTCTCGGGCCTTTCTATTTGACAATTTCTGTCACCGACAATTCCTGACAAATCCCTGATGGCCCCGGTTCCCGCCCTACTCGGCTGCGCCTCACCGGGCCTCCTCGCGGCTTCGCCGCTGCGGGGTCCCGGCCCCCGGAATCCGCTCCGGCCCAAGGCGGGCCTGCGCGGCGGGGGTCACGGTCGGGGGGATTACCCTCCGTTCTCCAGTTCCAACGCATAGCGTAACGCCTCGCGCAGCTGCTCCCAGCTTTCCGCGGAAACCTTGCCGATCCGTCGTACCAACCGAGGCGAAGGGATCGCACCGATCCCTTGCACGTTCACCCAGGTCTCGCGATCCAATCCGCGCTGGATCGGCAACAACACTTCGTAACGACTTCCCCGATATTGGCTCGTGCAGGGCACGTAGATGGCAAGGTCCCGCGGAGGATCCTCATCCTTGCGGGATACGATGACCACCGGCCTTACCTTCGCAGCCAGTCCCAAATCCGCGAGCCAGATCTCCCTGGGCTCAGGGCGCATCCAGGAGATCCAGCACGTCCTGCTCGAGATCCCGCCCACGGGACAAGTCAGCAGCCTTGGCATCCCCCCATCGGATCATGTCCGCCACCATTTCCTCGACACAATGGCGCGTTTCCTCCGGCCAAAGGTCCAGGCGCTTGTCCAATTCGTAAGCGATGGCAGTCATGTCGATGAAGATACTCCTCAGCAAGGCTCAACGCAAGCGTCAGGCCGTGACGGCCGCCAGCTCCGGGAAGCGCAGCGAGTCGTCCATGCCCTGGTAGAGCGCCTCGACGAGGTCCGCCAGTTCCAGAATCTCGGCCGTGCGTCCGGCCAGGCCCGATGGCCCCAGTTCCTTGCCGCGCAGCACAAGCGACGCAAAGCGGCTCGGCACTAGGCTCGTCTTCAAGAACTGCTCCGCGAAGCCTTCGAACACGGCGCGATCCCCCACCGGCTCCAGGCCGCGCGTGATCAGAAGCACGCGACTGACGGCAAGCAGGAGGTCGTAGAGGTACGGCAGATGGTCGGAATCGAGCACCAGGTCCTCGCGCAGGCCGGCGATCACCTTGCGATCCACGTCGATCAGATCGAACAGACCCGCTGAGCATTCGGCGCCGCCCTTGGCCGGCGAGAAGGGCTCGGTCGCGCTCCAGTCGATGTAGGGGGCTTGGCTTTCCTCCCACAGCGGCACCTCCGCCAATCCTTCGGCGATTGCCACCAAGCGTTTCTCGCCCTCGGCGTCAAGCCACTCCACGAAGCTGCGTCCGGCAGCATCCTGCTGAAACGCAGACAATGCCGAGACGGTGAAGTCGGGCATCCTCCAGGCGCTCACCTGGGTGATCTCGCGGGCCAGGCGAGCCTTGCCTTCGCCCACGATGCCGCCTGCCACCACGCGGTAGGCTGGGTAGGAATGGTCGCCTTGGCGGCGAGCGATGCCGTAGTAGCCCAGGTCTGCGACCATGTGCTGGGCGCAGGTGTTGGGGCATCCCGAGACATGGATGCGCACGCCTTCCAGCGCCGGCAGATCAAGCCCCGATTTGGGCAGGCGCTCGGCCAGCTCCCGCACGGCGCCCTTCGGGAGGCACATGCCCAGCTTGCAGGTGTCGGCGCCGGTGCAGGCCACCAGGCTCCCCACCAGGCCCGGATCCTGGGCCAGCCCGACCTCGGAAAGGATCGCGTGCAGCTCGGGAAGCCGTGCCTGGGCCACGCCCACGATGGACAGATTCTGTCTTATTCCCAGTCGCAGGACGTCCAGCCCGAAGCTCTCGAGCTTCCGGCCCAGCGCCGTCGCCTTGTCGGAGGGAAGATCGCCCAGCAGCACGGGCACGCGCACGTTGAAGAAGCCCTCGCGCTTGGCGGGCGCGACGTGACGAGCCTTCCAGGCCTCAAATCCGGCCTGGGAGGCGACCGGCGTCGCCGGTGCCGTAACTGTGCCGAGGTCGCGAACCTTGGGCACCAACGGCTCCCAGCCGGCAGCGCGCTCCTGCGAGATCGCCTCGCGCAGTTTCTCAAGGAGACCCTCGTCGCCGAACTTGTCGCGCAGGAAGCGCAGTCGCGCGGCGCGCTTGTTCTTGCGGTTGCCGTTCCGGTCGAAGAACTTCTTGATCGCGGTCACGACCAGGTGCACCTCGGCCGCGGGCACGAACTCCTCGAACAGGATCGCGGCGCGGGGCTTGCCGCCCAGGCCTCCGGCCACGTAGAGCTTGAAGCCATGCTCCCCGGCAGGCCCCAGGCGCGGGAAGAAGCCTAGGTCGTTGAAACCGGCAAGCGCGCTGTCGGCATCGTTTGCCGCGAAGCTGATCTTGAACTTGCGCGGCAGGTTCCAGGAATCCCCTTCGCGGATCACGCGATCGGTGAGGGCGTCCACCCACGGACCCACGTCGAAGAGTTCTGACAGATTCTGTCCGGCATCCTCCGAGGCCAGGATGTTGCGCACCGTGTTGCCGCCCCCGCCCCGCGAAGAGAGGCCGATCGCCGCAAGCTCCCGCGAGAGGGACGGGACGCGCGTCAGGTCCACGTCGTGGATCTGGATGTCCTGGCGGGTGGTCAGGTGCACGAAGGGCGAGCCGTACTCGGCCGCAAGCTCGGCCACGCGAGCGAACTGGGCGGGCGTGACGGTGCCGCCGGTGCAGCGGATGCGGGTCATGTAGGTGCCGGGCGTGCGCTGCTCGTACACGCCGAACGGCACGCGCTTGGCCTTCATGGTCACCGGGTCGAGGTCGCCGACCCGGAAGCGCTCGATCAGACCTTCCAGTTCGTCGATTTCGGCGTGAAGGGCTTCTGGAATCGTGTACGGCATGACAGACCTCTCTGGAAAGGAATGGATCAGCCCCGTTGGAGGACCTGAATCTCTTTCATCAAAGATATTCCTACTTTCCATATATGTCTTATGGAATTGAAGTCATCGTAACCGGGTTGCTGCGATTTCAACACACCGTCCCGACCTTCCACGAAACGAAAAAGCCCACCGAGAGGGTGGGCTTCGGATCGCGGAACTTGAGCCGTGGTCAGATCGAGTAGTCGAAGCCCCCGTCGGAAGCCGACTGTTCGTTGGCTACGCGCTCCAGCACATCGGCAAGGGAGGCGTTGTCCAGGATGTGCGAGGTCTGGTCGCGCACGTCACGCATCACCATGCGGATGCCGCACAGCCGCTCGTCGTGGCAATCGTCGCACTTCTGGTAGGCTGTCTGGCTCACGCAAGGGACCAGCGCTAGCGGTCCTTCCATCAGGCGGATGATCTGCCCCATGGTGATCTGGCGAGGAGGCTTGGCCAGCATGTAGCCGCCGCCCTTGCCCTTCTTGGACATCAGGATCCCGCCGTTGCGCAGATCGAGCAGGATCAGCTCCAGGAACTTCTTGGGAATCCCTTCCGCCTGGGCGACATCGGCGATCATGACAGGGATACCTGGCGTGGCACGCGCCAAGGCAAGGCAAGCTTGAAGCGCGTATTTGGCTTTCTTGGAGAGCATGCGCCTAAAGGTACACACTGTCGCCAGAAAACGAGCATCCCCATGGGCAGTCCCATTTTGACAAATCCCGCCAAAATGAGAGCCCCCCCCGCTTGCGCGATGGCCTTACCTCCTATCCGTTGGACTTGAGCTCCCGCTGCTATCCCTCGCCGCGTGGATCCCCGCCACGGTGCCGTCGGCCACCGCCATGGTGACCTGCTTCACGGGCTTCTTCACGAGATCCCCCACCGCGTAGACGCCGGGCAGGCTGGTGCGCCGCCACTCGTCCACCTTGACGTTCCCGTCCTCGTCCTTCTCCAGGGCCTCGTGGCCCACGAGATCCATGTTCGGGAGCATCCCCACGAAGAGGAACACGCCCCCGAAGGACAGATCCTGTCTTTCCCCCGAGGTCACGTTCTCAAGACCCACCATGATCCCTTCGCCGGCCTTGGCAAAGGAGGTCGGCCTTGTGTCCAGGAGGAAGCGGATCTTGGGATTGGCCCTGGCTTCCTCCACCAGTTGCGGCTTGGCGCGGAACTCCCCGCGCCGATGCACGATGGTCACGGAGTCGGCGAACTGGGCGATGAGCTGGCTCTCCTCAAGGGCCGCATCGCCACCACCGATCACCGCCACGTCCTTCCCGCCCATGTACTTCGCATCGCACGTGGCGCAGGTGGAAAGCCCCTTGCCCAGCAGTTCCTTCTCTCCCGGTACGTCCAGGGGGCGTGGGCTCGTGCCCATGGCCAGCACGATCTTCCCCGCGCGGATCGTCTCGAGCCGGTCGATCACGACTTCCTTCTTGCCAAGATCGATGCGGGTGATCTCGCTTGCCAGCCGCCACTGCACTCCGGCGCTTGCGGCCTGCTCGCGGAAGTGCTCGGCCAGCATCCATCCCGGCACGGGCTTCGGGAACCCGGGGTAGTTGGCGATCTTGTCGGTCGATCCCATGGCGCCTCCGGCCAGAGCCGCATCCACCACGATCACGCTCTTCTTGGCCTGGGCGGCGTACAGGGCTGCGGTCATTCCGGCCGGGCCGGCGCCCACCACCAGCACATCGCAGGTCGTGACAGATTCCGTCTCCCGCGCGCGGATCGCGACGGCGCGTTCCTCCCCGACCATCGCGTCCAACTGGGCCTGCAGGACGCTCTTGCGGATGCCTCCGGAAAGCGTGGGCCCGATGCGCTCGCCGCCCTGGAAGAAGAGCACGGTGGGCGAGCCACGCACGCCCAGGGACTCGGCCAATTCCCGGTTCTTCTGTCGAAAGATCTTCACAAAGGCCACGTCATCCCCGTAGAGGCCGGCCAGTCCCTCGAACTTGGGCGCCAACGCCTCGCAGGGCGGGCACTCGTCGCTGTAGAAGTCCACCACGGCAAAGGGCTTGGAAAGGACGTCGGTCGCAAAGGCGTCGGCATCGATCTCGCGGATCTTCTCGTGCATGGCGGTCTCCACTGGTGAGGTTCTGGAGCCTTGGACGCACCCGTCCCGGCTCAGGTTACGCGGTTGGATGCATCATACACCTAAAAATCCATACCGTTCACTCCGAAAATCCTGTAACATTCAGTCACCCTACGCCGTCCATCAGCGAAACGCCATCCTCTGGGAGAGTACCGATGAGCACCACCGAGATCGAGACCCGCTACGGATCCCTTGCCGAGAGCACCTGTTGCCTCTCCTGCGGCGGTGCCGTGGACCATGCCGCAGCCCGTGTGGGCGAGACCTGCGTGGACCTGGGCTCCGGTCGCGGTACGGACGTCTTGCGCATGGCCGAATCCGTAGGATCCGAAGGCTTCGTCTGGGGCCTGGACATCTCCGACAAGATGCTGGAGAAGGCCCGCTCCACGGCCGCGAAGGTGGGCGCGACCAACGTGCGCTTCGAGAAGGCCGAGCTCGAGCATCTGCCGGTGCCCGACGCCTCGGTGGACCTCGTGATCTCCAACTGCGTGCTCAACCACGCCCGCGACAAGGCCGCCGTCTGGCGCGAGATCGCACGGATCCTCAAGCCCGGCGGACGCTTCGTGGTGAGCGACATCTACGCTTCGGCCCCGGTGCCCGCGGAGTACCGCAACGACCCGGAGGCCGTGGCCGAATGCTGGGCCGGCGCCGACACCCGCGACCTGTACCTGGCGACCATCGTGGCCGCAGGCCTGGGCGCCCTGGAGATCCTGGACGAGAGCGCCCCGTACCCGAAGGGGAAGATCGAGGTCTCGAGCTTCACCGTGCGCGGCCTCAAGCCCGCCCGCCGCTGCTGCGGCAACTGACAAATCCTGTCCTATGACAGTTCCTGTCCATATTCCCTCAACGCAGAAAGGAGAACGCATGAAGAGCCTCATCCGCAAGAAGGAGTGCTGCGCGCCCGTGGCGCAGTGCTGCGCGAAGGTATCCACCCTAGTGGCTGGATGCCATGATTGACATCGTCTGAACTGGGCGCCTCCCCGTCCGCTTCCCTTCGGCTCCGCCGAGGGATCGGCCGGGGCCGGGCTGCCTGCCAAGCCTCCGCCATCTGCTGGAGAGGCGGGGCATGCCTCGCCCCTACATATCGCAGGGCGGGGGTCTTGGCCCTGCCGGGCGGCATCCCTGGCGCGCAGCGCCTCTTGTTCCGCTCCCTCCCGGAGGTCCGGGCCGGGGATGGAGAGGTTCCACGCACGATCCCTGGCGCGTAGCGCATTGACAGAATCCGTCCTCCTCTTCCTCACGGACAACCCATGAACTGGTCCCGCCACAACCTTGTCGGACGCACCCGCACCCACGGGACGCCCTTTGTCGTCAACCTGCTCTCCGGTCAGGCCGACCTGCTGGACGAGGACTCGGCCGCGCCCCTGCTTGCCGGTCTTGCTCCCGAGAGCCCCGAGGAATGGACCTCCAAGGGCTACTGGACAGACCCGATCGAGGAGGAGAAGCGCCACAAGGCAGCCTACCTCGACTTCCTGGACGCGCGCGAGAACGACGAGGTCCAGCTCTTCTTCGTGCCCTGGTACGGCTGCAACTTCCGCTGTTCCTACTGCTTCCAGGAGGACTACAGCGTCAAGCCCGCCGCCCTCAAGGACGAGTTGCTGGACGCCTTCTTCGCCCACGTGAAGCGGGAATTCGCCGGTCGCCGGAAGTACCTGACCCTCTTCGGGGGCGAGCCGCTCCTTCCCGCTGCCGCCGCCATGGAACGCGTCACGGCGATCCTCTCCCGCGCCCGCGCCGCGAACCTCGAGGTGGCCGTGGTCACCAACGGGCACACCCTCTCCGAGTACCTCCCGGTGCTTGCGACGGCCCGCATCCGCGAGATCCAGGTCACCCTGGACGGCCCTCCCGAGAGCCACGACGCCCGACGCCACTTGGCCGGGGGTGCCGCCACCTTCGAGACCATCGCCCGCGGCATCGACGCGGCGCTCTCGGCCGGGTTCACCGTGAACCTGCGCTCGGTGGTGGATCGACAGAATCTGTCTCTGCTTCCCGAGCTCGCCTGGATCGCAAAGGAACGCGGCTGGACCGGCAATCCCGGCTTCAAGACCCAGCTGGGGCGCAACTACGAGCTGCACTCCTGCCATGCGGCCGGCGGCTCCGGCGCCCTCTATTCCCGCATCGAGCTTGCCGAGGATCTTCTCAAGCTGGTGCAGGAACGTCCCGAGTTCCTCGAGTACCACCGCCCCGCCTTCTCGGTCTCGAAGTTCCTGTGGGAGCATGGCGAGCTCCCCAAGCCCCTGTTCGACGCCTGCACCGGTTGCAAGACCGAGTGGGCCTTCGACTTCCGTGGCAATGTCTTTTCCTGCACCGCCACGGTGGGAAAGCCCGGCGAGGAGCTTGGCACCTACTGGCCCGAGGTCCGCATCGACTCCGACACCGTGGATGCATGGCAGGAGCGCGACACCCAGGCCCTGGCCGAATGCCGCACCTGCCCGAGCCAGCTTGCCTGCGGCGGAGGCTGCACCTCGATCGCCAAGAACCGCACCGGACAGATCCTGTCCACCGACTGCCGCCCGTCCCGGGAGCTTCTGGAGATGGGGATCGGGACCTACCTGGAGAATGCCCCGGGAAGCTGAGCCTTCACTGCACCGGCTGCGCCCAGATCAAGGCCGCCGTATCGAAGCTACGGGCGGCGGCCATCGAGATGAACCGCGCGCGCAGACTGTCGGAAATCGTCGGGGTGCGCGAGAGCAGCCACAGGTAGGACGTACTCGGACCCGCCACGAAGGCATGGCCGTAGTCTGCGGTGTCCAGGTCGAAGATCACGTAGGAGCCGTAGAAGGGCCCGAAGAAGGAGACCTTGAGGAATCCGACGGAAGGCTCGCCCACGAAGAAGGCCTTGCCTTCGACCTGCTTCCAGACGCGCTTTTCCGTGCGATAGGCCTTGTTGAGCACGCGCACCCCGCCGCCCTCGCGCAGGGAATAGGTCGCCGTGACCTGCTCCACCCCTCGCTCGAAGGGATGGTCCAGCCGTGCCACCTCGTGCCAGGTGCCGAGATAGCGCTCCAATTCGAACCCGTGTACGGGCTCGACTCCCGCCAGAGCCTTGGGAGCGGCGCATCCCAGGATTCCAGATCCCGCCATCGCCGCAGCGAGTCTCGACATCCATGATTTCATGCTTCGACTCCCGCGTGGTGTCCTAGCAGTCTACCAAGTCCACGGGGCACGACTCACAGATATCGCTGGTTTGTGTACCCGCTTCAGACAGACCACATTCACCTCAACGTCCTGACCAGCACCGCGACGGCCACGATCCAAAGCAGGCTCCCGAAGACCCGCGACTGGAAGCCGGGAGGCAGGCGCCTGTTTGACGCCTGCCGACTGGGATGCGTTACGTCGGATCCTTCAGGAAGCGGTTGTCGGCATGCATCGCACCCTGCCGCACCGAGTCGCTCTCAAGCCAGCCGCGCTGGGCATTCGGGAAGGAATCGTACTCCGGCACATAGGGCTTGAGCTCAATGATCGGAGTTCCGTCCAGGATGTCCAGTCCCGTCACGTGCACGAAACGACCGCGCACCGACACAATGTGCACGCAGGAGATCCCGATCGGGTTGGGGCGGCTGGGTGCACGGGTCGAGAAGAGGCCGCGCTCCACTGTGTCGCGGTACGGCAGCACCTTGGCCTTGGCAGGAGTGGATCTGTCGAGCCAGAAGAAGACCCACAGGTGCGAGAGCGACTCGACATCGGCCAGCGCATCTTCCCACTCCGGCACGATCTCGAGGGTTCCGCGTCCGCCACGACGGTCGCGGAATGGTGATGCCATGTCGTCTTCAGGACCACCGGGCCAGCCACCCTCCTCCTGCCATGCTGCGTAGGACTGGATGGGCGTGCCCTTGGGCTCAAGCCAGGGGCTGTGGACGGTGCCGATCGATACGAGCTTCATGAGTCTTTCCCTTCGTTCTTCTTTCCAAGGATAGCTTGCGACAGCAGCGACCAGCTGGTCACGCGGCGTTCACGGACCAGGAGCCAAAGCCCCATGGCAAAGAAGAAGCCATCGCGGCCGATGGTCCTCCAGCTTGCCGCAGCACCATGCCCCCCTTGGGAGAAGCAGCCGCATTCGAAATTGATGCCTCGCGCCAGGCCTTGTCCGATGGCGACCAGGAACAGGGCATAGAGGACATTCACGACAAGTGCCGCTTCGAAGGACCAGACACCCGCAAGGATCGCAAGGCTTGCGACCAGCTCGAGCCACGGGAGCCAAAGCGACCACAGGTTGACCATCTCTTGCGGGAGAAGGTGGTAGTTCCAGACAGAATCGGCAAAGCCCGAGGCATGCAGGATCTTGTCCAGAGGTGCATAGAGGAAGATGCCGCCCGTGAAGAGGCGCAGCAACAGCAGTTCGACAGCTTGTCGTCGCGTCATCGTTCGATCTCCCGCTTGGCGTCGCGCCATTCGATCCAGCCCCCGAAGAAGCAATGCACGAAGCGGTACCCCTTGTCCTTGAGCCTCTTCGAGAGGATCTCGCTGGCGCGGCATTCGATCCCGTCGCAATATACGACCAATGGCCTGTCCAGGGACACCTTGGCGGCAAAGCCCGCCTGGAGGGAATCGAAATCCTCCTCCGGGAAATTCACCGCCCGAGGGATGTGACCGCGCCGGAACACCGAGGCGGGTCGGGCATCGACGAAGAGGAAGTTCGTGTCGGCGTGCAACAGGACCGCGGTATCCAGATGCACCGGCGTGATGCCTTCGCACAGGATCAGCTGCGCTTGGGAAGGCTGCACCACGGAAATGCCGTCCGACCGCATCGCATTCATCGCAAGAGCAAACATCATCGCAAGCACCGCCAGCAAGCCGATCCTGACGAATGTCCGTTTCCCTTCAAACGTTCCCGGCATCATGCAGCCTCCTTGAAGAATCGCGCATTGGCCCAGGCACAGACCGTGGTCCCGTCCATCAACTGCGCTTCCATGGCATGCAGCGCGTGCCGCTTGCCCACGAGACGTGCCTGCACCCGCAAAGGTCGCTCGACCGAGGTCGGATGCTCGTAACGCACCTGGAGATCGACCGTCACGGCCACGATCCCCTGTCGCAGCAGGCATTGAACCATGACCTCGTCAAGCAAGGCCGCAACCACACCGCCATGAAGAATCCCTTCATACCCGTTGAGATGCCGCTGTGGCTCGAACTCCGCATAGGTGTAATTTACATCCTCATGGAATTTCAGACTCCATGATCGAGAATTCAAGGAGCCACAGAACAGGCAATGGGCATTGGAGCTCCCTTGCAAGATCCCCACAGTTCGAGCCCATCACAGGCTCGTGGCGGCTTCCGTCTTCCCTTCCATCGACAGGCCGAGCAGCTCCTGAAGCCGGCAAGCCAAGGCGTCCAGATGCCAGGACGCTTCGCTCTCGGGCTTGGAGAGTACGAAGGGAACCCCTTCCTGGGCGCACTCCTCGACAAGAGGATCGGCCGGCAACGAAGCAAGCAAGGGAAGATCCATGTCCAAGGCCATTTTCCGCGCCCCCTGGTGCGGCGCCTGGTACAGGTTCTCGACCAAGCCCAGGAACGGCACCTCCATCTCCTGGCAGAAGTTTACGGCCTTGCGTGCAGGAACTGCTGCACCAGGATCCCCTTCTTCATGCCCTTCCAGAGCACCGCCTGATCGGGATCGGGAAGCAGGAAGGCCATGGACATCAGCTTGAGACCATTGGAGACGGCAGGCATCAGCCGATCCCCTTCGCGTTCCACGATCTCGTCCTCCATGCCAAGGAGGGTCGGAAGGTTCGGGCCGTGCAGGTCGATGTCCAGGACGCCGACCTTGAATCCCTTGCGGTTCCAGTTGGCTGCGAGGTTGGCCGCCAAGGTGGTCTTGCCCACGCCGCCTTTTCCGGAAAGCACCATCAGGGTCTTGCCGATGCCGCCCAGCGCTCCCGTCTGCATCCACTGCACGCAGGCCGCATGAAGCGTCTCGATGGAAAGCTGGGCACAATGCGCCGAGCTCTCGGGAAAGGCTCCCAAGGCAGCCAGTACATCCTCGGCGGAGAGCTTCAGGACCTCCTCGACGGGCTTGCCCAAGGCAAGCAGGGTGGTCATGCTGGCGCAGGCCTGGGAGGAGCCGCAGCCGCTGGTGGTGAAGGAAAGACGCACGACCTTGCCCTGGGCCACCTCGACCTAGAAATCCATCCGGTCCCCGCACTCGCCGGTGCGCGTGGCGTGACGACAGGGAGGCTCGAGGACTCCCATGTTCTGCGGTTCCCGCATGTGCTGCCGCGCGGTTTCGGAAAAGATGGAATCGGGGACGTCCCCGAAGTTCTGACCGGCCATGGAACGAGTTGTCATGCGGCTTCCAGCACTTTCTTGCAGAGGGTCTCGAGTTGTTGCTTCAAATCTTCGGAGGCGAAGGAGAGTACCGGCTTTCCGGCGAACTCAGCCTCGACGAAAGCCTCGTCGCGAGGGATGGCCCCGAGGGAACGCGCCCCCATCGAAGCCGCCATGGCCTCCACGGCGACGGCATCCTCATCCTTCCCCCGATTGCTCACGACATCCACGGGGATGCGGAACTGGTTGGCAAGCTCCAGGCTTCGCCTCGCATCGTGCAGGCCGCTCTCGCCGGGCGCCACCACCAGGAGCACGCGATCGGCTCCGGAGAGGCTTGAGATGGCGGCACACCCGATCCCGGGAGGTCCGTCCGTCCAGATCCAATCGCAACCCAACGCCTTGGCCTTGCTTCTGCCGTCCTTGCGCAGGAAGGCGACGAACTTGCCCGAATTCTCTTCACCAGGCAGAAGACGCGCATGCAGAAGCCTTCCGAACGGCGTCGCGGCATGCTGCCAAGTCCCGATCGAGATCGGCTGCATGTGGATGGCCCCTCGGGGACACATCAGCTCGCACACGCCACAGCCTTCGCATGACATCGTATCGACCACCAGCTTGCGCCCCTCGAGCGAAAGGGCACCGAAGGCGCACTTGCGCTCGCAACGCCCGCAACCGTTGCAGCGCGTCGCGTCCACCACTGCGATCTTCCGCCCCATGAAAATGTCATTCCGGATCGTCGAGGCGCCCGTCAGGAGCGCCAGATCCGCCGCATCGACATCGGCATCCACCGCCAGCGAATGGGGCGTGAGGGCGAACATGGCCGCGGTGATGGAGGTCTTCCCCGCCCCGCCCTTGCCGCTGAGGACCACGATCTCCTTCATGCTTCCATCTCCTTGAGATCCTGCCACAACTTCCGGAACAGCGCTTGATGCCCCGTCCCTTCCAGGCTTTGTGTCGCGTCACCGATTCGATCGTCTTCAGGAATCCTCACCAGGACGGGAATGCCCTTGGACCGGGCCAATGTCTCCACCAGCGCATCCCCGCGCGCCGTGGAGCGGTTGATGACAATTCCTGTCGGGATGGAAAGACGCCCCAGCATCTCGACGGCAAGCTCCAGGTCGTGGACTCCCATCGGCGTGGGCTGGGCCACCAGCAGGCAGCAGTTCGCACGCCGCGACACCAGCATGGCCGAACACGCGCATCCCGGCGGGCCGTCCACCACGGCATCCTCGTTCTCGATCAGCGCATCCAGGCTCTGCTTGATGACCTCGGTGGCCCGGGGCTGCCCGACATCCAGACGTCCTTCCAGGAAGGAGATCCCTTCGATGCTCTTGCCGCGCACCATGGTCCCGATGGGATGCGACTGCGTCTTGATGGCGTGCCGCGTGCACAGCCGTACGCAAAGGCCGCATCCGTGACACAGCGACGGGCTCACCTTCGCCTTGCCGGCGATCAAGGACAATGCCTGGAAGCCGCAGCGTTCCACGCATTCGCCACAGCCCGTGCAGGCATCCAGGTTGACCACGGCCGTTTCCGCCTCGATCGGGTGGGAGTCTCCCAGCGTCGGACGCAGCAGCAGGGCTCCGTTGGGCTCTTCGGCATCGGCATCCAGAAGCCAGATGCGCTGGCTGGAGGCTGCCGCTTGGGCAAGCCTGACCGCAACGGTGGTCTTGCCAGCGCCCCCTTTGCCGCTGAGCACGGCGATCCGGCAGGCGCTCATGCCTCGACTCGGGATAGCCAAGCCGCCACCACCTCGCGGCACGAACCCTGAAGGTCCTCATGGACTTCGATCGAAGCCTCCTTCAAGGCAGTCGCCGCCTTGGGGCCCACCTTTCCGGCCAGCACGACGGACACGCCCCGCGCAGCAAGCAAGTTGGCCGCAGCGCGCCCCGCCCCGGAGTCCATGGCATCGGGATCGCGCTCCACGGCTTCCCAGACATTCTCATGAGGCGTGTGCAGGAGCATCCATCGGCAGCGCCCGAAGCGCGGATCGAGGGCATCGGAAGGCTCCGGCCCCATGGAAGGAACGGCGATGCGATAGGTTTTGCCGGAGGATCGTGCTGGTTGGCTCATAGGATGTAACTTACACCCTATTGCACCCAAGCACAAGACTTTAGTTGTCATCTACACCCTTTTATCTTTGAGCCATGGATACTGCGACAGCTTGCTTCGGGGAGCACCCCAAGAACCTCCAGCCGAGTCGGCGCATCGAGCGCGAGGAGATCCGCGCCCTGTTCGATCTGCCGCTTCCAGAACTGCTCTTCCAGGCCCAAGCCGCGCACAGAAGCCACCATGACCCGCTCCTGGTCCGCGCCTCGACCCTGGTCTCGATCAAGACGGGCGCGTGCGTGGAGGACTGCGCCTACTGCGCCCAGAGCAGTCGCCACGAGGAACCGGTGCCCTACGAACCGCTGATGGGAGTGGAGGAGGTCGTGGAAGCCGCCAAGTCCGCCAAGGCAAACGGTGCCACCCGCCTTTGCATGGGAGCCGCGTGGCGGGAGGTGCGCGAGGGCGATGCCTTCGAGACCGTCCTTGCCATGGTCCGCGCCGTCAAGGGACTTGGGCTGGAAGCCTGCATGACGCTGGGAATGCTCACCCGGTCCCAGGCCGAGCGCCTGAAGGAGGTGGGCCTGGACTACTACAACCACAATCTGGACACCTCGCCGGAATATTACCCCACGATCATCACCACCCGCACCTACCAGGATCGCCTGGATACGCTGGAACGCGTCCGCGCCGCCGGCATCCGCGTGTGCTCCGGCGGAATCCTGGGTCTGGGCGAATCGCGCGAGGACCGGGTGGGCCTGCTGCAGGAATTGGCAAACCTCCCCGAGCCCCCGGCATCGGTGCCCATCAATCGCCTGATGCCCATGGCCGGCACTCCCCTTGCCGACATCCCGCCGGTGAACGACCTGGAGATCGTGCGCGCCATCGCCGTCACGCGCCTCCTCATCCCCACGGCCCAGATCCGGCTTTCGGCGGGACGCGGCGAGATGGTCCAACCGCTGCAGCTCCTGTGCTTCCTTGCCGGTGCCAACGGCATCTTCCTGGGCGAGCGGCTCTTGACCACGGAAAATGTCTCAAGCCTCGACGATCATGCGATGCTTGCCGCCTTCGGAATGAGGATGGAAGAGATGCAGGAGCTCGTCCAAACCCCGTAGTTCACACCTATTTCCCATTGGCCTTTCCCGGAGTCGGTGGTAGCATGAGCGAAACCGCGCCTAAGGAGGGGCTGAGCATGTCCAAACGCGTACTTGTCTTGGGAGCCGGCATCGCCGGACACACTGCCGCCATGCTGCTGCGAAAGCAGCTTGGTCGCGAACATACCGTCACGGTCGTGAGCCCTGCCGCCAACTACCAATGGATCCCCTCCAACATCTGGGTCGGAGTGGGGCGCATGAAGCCGGAGCAGGTGATCTTTCCGCTTGCCCCGGTCTACCGCAAGCAACGGATCGAGTTCCACCAGGCCGCCGCGAAGGTGCTCTTTCCCGAAGGTTCCGCAGGCTCCTCCCCGTGCGTGGAGATCGAGTACACCGACGAGGCGCGACGAGGGCAGACTGCACGGATCGAGTACGATTTTCTCGTGAACGCCACCGGCCCCAAGCTCAACTTCGCCGGCACCGAAGGCCTCGGACCCGACCAGTTCACCCAGTCCGTCTGCACCTACCACCATGCCGCCCAGGCGTGGGCGAAGCTGCAGGAAGTCATCGCGAAACTGGAACGCGGCGAACGGCAACGCATCGTCATCGGCACCGGACACCCCATGGCCACCTGCCAGGGAGCCGGCTTCGAGTACGTCCTGAACGTGGCGTTCGAGCTGCGTAGCCGCGGCCTTTCGGACCTGGCCGAGATCACCTGGCTCACCAACGAGTACGAACTGGGCGACTTCGGAATGGGCGGCGCCTTCGTGAAGAAGGGCGGCTACGTCACTTCTACAAAGGTCTTCACGGAATCGATGCTGGCAGAGTACGGCATCGGATGGATCAAGCGTGCCGGAGTGAAGAAGGTCCGGCCGGAGTCAATCGAGTACGAGACGCTCGACGGCGAGATGCACGAGATCGAGTTCGACTTCGCCATGCTCATCCCGGCCTTCGCGGGCTGCGGCCTCAAGGCCCAGGACGCCAGCGGCAACGACATCACCGCCGAGCTCTTCCTGCCCAACGGCCTGATGAAGGTCGATGCAGACTACGCCCCGAAGCCTTACGAACAGTGGCGCGTGGAGGATTGGCCCTCCACCTACCAGTCGCCCAAGTACGCCAACCTCTTCGCGGCCGGCATCGCCTTCGCGCCGCCGCACCCGATCTCCAAGCCCTTCGAGAGTCCCAACGGCACCAAGATCTTCCCCACGCCGCCGCGCACCGGCATGCCTTCAGGCGTGATCGGGAAGGTGGTGGCGCAGAACATCGTCGACTCCATCCGCAAGGGCTCCGTGTCGCTTGAGCACCGCGCCTCAATGGGCCGCATGGGTGCCGCCTGCATCGTCTCCTCGGGATTCGGCCTCTTCAAGGGGATGGCAGCCACCATGACCGTGCACCCCATCGTCCCCGATTGGGAGAAGTACCCCCAGTGGGGCCGCGACATCGACTACACCGTGGGCGAGGCAGGCCTTGCCGGCCACTGGCTCAAGCACTTCATGCACTACATGTTCCTCTACAAGGCCAAGGGCAACCTCGGCTGGTCCCTGATCCCGGAATAGAAGGAGACGCACGAATGAACAAGCAAGCCAAGTTCAGCAACTACTCCGAGGAGTCGTACCCGCCGATCCCGACCGGGGCCACACGGTTCTTCCGCACCTGCATCCCGTACCAGATGATCCGGTTCGTGGTGCTCAACCTGAAGATCATGCGCATCGTGGTGGGCGGACACTCGTAAGGCTCTTCCCGGACACCGCAAACGACGACGGCGCAGGAGACTGCGCCGTTTTTCGTGGATCCTTCCACAGGGACAAAGCTGACCGTCCCAAGCCATACGACCTCTGGTCGGCCTGCAGGACTCACGCGATCAAGGCCGCGACCCTCTCGTTCTGGTTGGGGAAGAGGTCGGCCGGAACCGCTGGACCTCCCTTTGCCTTGCTGACAAGCCATCGCGCGCACTGCGAATTGTCGCCTTGGCAATAGCTCTTCTTCATCATCGCCGCCATCGCCGGCTTGTTGGCCATGCGGTCATGGAAGAACGGGCACTTGGGCAGTGAAGGACAATCGGCCATCTGAACCTCTCCGGTTGCGGTTATTGGGTGCTTGAAACACCGTTTCAGCGTATCATGGACACGAGACACCGGTCAAGCACGTTTGCCAGGAGACATCATTCATGGAATGCACCCTCTGCAACCTCAAGTCCTGCCGTCAGCTTTCCAGTTGCGGCAACGAGAAGTTCGACCGCAAAGAGGCATTGGATGCCTATCACGATCCGGATACCCAGACCGTGGTGCAAGCAGCGGCGCACCTGGTCGACGCCGGTCGCGCCGGCACGCTCTCTAGGATCGAGGAGATCGCCGAGTTCGCCACGGAGCGGGGCTGGAAGCGGCTGGGCCTGGCCTACTGCTTCGGGATGGAAGCCGAAGCAAGCCTCGTCTCGCGCTTCTTCCGCAGCCGCAAGTTCCGGGTGGAGGCCGTCTCGTGCAGCACCGGCGCCTTTGCCCAGGACAAGATGAACGAGACCTCCGCGATCCACAAGACGGGCTGCAACCCGCTGGGGCAGGCGGAGCAGATCAGGTCGGCCGCGGTGGATCTGGTGATCGAGATGGGGCTTTGCCTAGGCCACGACATGCTCCTGCACGAACGGATGGCGGGGATCCCGTCCACCACGCTTGTGGTCAAGGACCGAACCACCGGACACGATCCGCTCAAGGCGATCCGGGAGATCGCGGCCCGGACGATCTGAACGGCAACGGCGCGCCAGGGATGCCGCGTTCGCCAATCATCACCCTCCCCATCCCTCCCATCCGGGAGGGCGACAAATGCAAAGCGCTACGCGCTAGGGATGCCGGCCTTTGGCCCGGGACCCCGCAGGCTTGCCGAGGAGGCCCGGCAGGCAGCCCGACCCCGGAGGACTCCGGATCGACAACCGGAGCCGGGGTGGCGCCCTATGGCCAAAGGTCAAAACGACAGAATCTGTCCGACCTTGCCGTAGCTCATCGGGAGGGCGAGCATCCCGGCCAGCCGGTGCGAAGCTTCCCAGCCGCTGCAGTGGCAAGGATGGAAAGAGCGGATCCCGACGTCCTTCATCTGCTGCGCCAGCTCCATCAGCGCCTCGTCCGGTGCCGACTCCAGGTGCAGTCCACCCACCACCGCCACGATCTGCTTGTCAGGAAACTCCGAGCGAACCTGTGCGAAAAGGTTGGCCAACCCGAAGTGCGCACAACCCACCAGCAGCGCCAGTCCCTCACCTGAATCAAGCACCAGGGCCTGCTCCTCGGGGACCATGTCGGGAACATCCAAGATCGCATTCTGCCACAGTCCCGCATGGCTCCAACCAGGACGCGTCCCGGAAACAGGGCCCGTTGCCCAGACGCCCGGCGCGATCTCGGTGAGTTCCCGGACATCCTTCCAGCGCGAAATCTCGCGCACAAGGCGAAGGCGCAAGGCCTCCGAAAGGGCGATGTCGCGGGCCGACTCGCCACGACCGTGCACGCGCGGCAGCAGAGCCGCGTGATGCATCCAGACCGGCGCGTCCTTCGCGACGTCCATCGCGGCCATCAGTCCCCCGCCGTGGTCCCAGTGGCCGTGGCTCAGCACGATATGGTCCACCGTGGAAAGATCCAAACCCAAGGATGCGGCATTGTCCATTAAGACAGAATCCGTCGCACCCGTGTCGAACAGGATCCGGCCGAACGAACCTTCCGCAAGGATCGAGAGGCCATGCTGCGCCACCAAGCCTTGGGCCCGGACGCAGTTGTCCACCAGGGTCGTGAGCCGGATCACCCCATCACCCCTTGCAGGTGCAGACGTGGCCTTCGGCGTGCTGGTGATCGTCGTCGTCATGGCCGCCGCACAGGGACTCGCCCGGGGCAAGTTCGATCACCTTGGTGATGCCCGCAAGGAACGAAGCCATCACCTTGGCCGGGTCCTCTTCCTCCACACCCGCCAGCACCTTGATGCCGTGATTCCCCAGGCCCTTGGCGGCGCCGGCTCCAAGGCCTCCTGCCAGCAGGACTTCGATTCCCTGCTGCGCGACCCAGGCCGCTGCCGAGCAGGTTCCGGTCTCGGGGAAAGGCTTGAGGCCGAGATCGGTCATCTCTCCCTTCTCCAGGTCGACGTCGTGGATCGAAAGACCCTTGGCTCGTCCGTAGTGGGTGCTGAACTTTCCGTCGGCGATAGGCATGGCGATGCGCATGGGTCTCTCCTGAAGCGATGTGGGATGGTGCAAGCTTTCATCCGGAATGGATATAGATGCAATCTACATCCTATTTATTCCGAACGCAAGAGCTTCCTGTCCATCGCGCTTCGGAGGCGATCACGGAAGGCTGTCGTCAACCTCGAGACTGCGCACTTCGTGCGAGAATTCGGCCAGCCCCTTGGAAAGGTCCCCTAGGAGCGTTCCCCATTCCGCCAAGTGCTCCCTGCCCTGACGAGTGAGCTTGTAGGCCTTCTTGCCTGCACCGCGCACCGAATCAAGATGCTCCACCACCGCCATGCCCTGGCTTTCCAACAAGCAGAGGGTGCGGTAGACCGCAGCCTTGTCGATGGTCGTGCCGGTCAACGAATGCTCCTTGAGCCGCTCAAGCAGATCGTAGCCGCTGGCACCCGGCGTGCGCGAAAGCTCGAGCAAAATGAGCGGCTCCACGAAGCGGTACAGGTTCCCCATGCCGCACGCGCAACGCCCCCCGGGATGACGAGGGCAGGCCTTGCGCGCAACCTCCAGGGAAACGGGAGTCGTCTTGGGTACAGCAGATCTTGGAGCCATTGGATGCATGATACATCCGAAGAGACGGCACGCACCATCGCGGCCGCGCGAACGGGCTCCGACCGGAGCCCGTTTCGTCGTTCCTGACGGTCAAGGAGCCGTGCGACGGCACCCGGCCCCGTGCTTGCCCTGTCCCTGCCCGGCGTTGCCGGATCCCTTCATCGCCTGACCCTTGGCGCATTGGGCATTTCCCTGGCCGGCACGCATACCATGACCCTTCCCCATGCCAAGTTGGGTGCGCAGCGCCTGGGCCTCCTCGATGCGCCCGGCGGCCTGGGCCTCGCGCATCTTCGCATAGGTCTCGAAGTTCTCGCGGGTGATCGTGGCGCCTCCCTTGCCCTGCGAGAAGGCGTCATGCTCGGCCTTCCAGGCGTCGTAGTCGCGGGCGGCCACGGCAGCGTCGATCTTGGCATGGTGGTTCGCCAGGGACGCGGAATCGGCAGGAGCCGCAAAGGCGGTGGCGACGGAAAGGGACAAAAGGACAAGCAGCTTCTTCATGGTCGTATCCGTTCGAAAAAGGCCCGACATCGGACGCTTCATCGTTGGTTACGACCGCACCCCGCCGAATCTTTCATCGATCCTCCCTGTCCGTGCATTCCGTCTCCGACCAAGCGGACATGAGCCTTCCAGGCCGCCTTGTAGCCGGGAACGTGGTGAGCGATGAACCGGTGCGCACCCAGGATGGCATCCGTCCGGAAGAAGAGGGTCCCCAGCAACAGGACCGGAAGAAGGCACGTCAGGACAAGCCGGACAGGGCGGATTCTCCAGCCCCGCGGCAGGGTGCGGAAGAGGCGCATCCCCGCGTACAGGAGGACGATCGAGGTCAGAAGCCAGATCCACGGTGCGGCCTGGGAAAGGGCGATGCGGAAGTGCCACCCCCGTCCGTCCCGCGGGAAGAGCTCCCCCAACGCAAGCGAGACCGAGACGGATCCCAGCAGGAGCGAGGCGCCGAACAACACGGCCGTTGCGACCCGGCGGGCCAGCACCCGGGAACGCGGAACGGGACGCACGCCTTCGCGGCGCAGCCGGTCGAGCAGACGGTCGGCGTTGTCCATCACTCCCCTCCTTCCAGGAAAAGGCCGCGCTTGCGGGCCTTTTCGACGAATTCCGTCCGGGCCCTGCGGATACGCGTGGCCACGGTATTGGCATTGAGATGCAGGATGTCCCCGATCTCCTCGTAGCTCTTCTCCTCCAGGAAGCGCAGCACGAAGGTCTCGCGCAGCACCTCCGAGAGCGAGTCCAGGATCTCGCGCACCTGGCTGTCGAGCTGCCTGGCGGAAAGCTCCGCGTCCGCACTCAGTCCCTGGGGGACCATGAGCGCCTCCTCGTCCAGCGGCTCGTGGCCGGAGGTGCGGGCATGACGACGGATGCGCGAGACCATGGCGTTGTGGACGATGCGGTAGATCCAGCTGGAGAAGCGAAGCGCCGGATCGAAGGCGTGGACATGGCGATAGACCTGCAGGAAGGCCTCCTGCAGGATGTCGTCGGTATCGGGTCCGCAGGTGTAGCAGCGACGGCGCACGTAGCGCGAGAGCGGAGCTTCCCAACGCCGCATCAGAAGGGCCAGGGTCTGTTCCTCCCCGCCGGCAAGACGTGCCATCAGTTCTTCGTCGCTGGGTTCCATCCGTACCCATGATACGCGCGAAAGCCGGGCGATGTTTCATGAAAATCGAGGAAAGATTCGCGTCCTCTCCCTCGTACCACCGGGAAAAGGGAGGACCACATGAAGACCGTCACCGCCATCCTGATCGCAAGCGCACCGCTCCTGGCCCAGGCAGACCTCGAGGAACCCGAGATTCCCGCCCGTCTCTGGTCGGCCTCTGTCGGCGCATTGCGCCCTTTGGGCGAGAACAACCCTTGGGAACTGGACGCCTCGCTCTCGCGAAGCTTCCGCGCCGATCTTGGCCCCTGGAGCCTGAGCGTGCTTCCGTCGATCTCCGGGGCCGTCGGACAGACCGACCTCGACACCACCTGGTCGGTCACTCCTGCCCTGGGCCTTTCCTGGGAACAGGGACCTTGGACAGTTTCTGTCTATGGCAGCGCTCTGATCCGGTCCTGGGACTCGACCGACTACGCAGGGTCGGGAACGCTTGAACGGGCACTCGAGGACGGGTTCTCCCTGTCCCTTTCCGGAGGGGGATCGCTCCTGTCGGGAAGCTGGGCCCGCACGACCCTGGATTGGAGCACCCAAGGCACGACCTGGGGTGGCGGCGCCTCGCTCGGTGCCGGCTACCTGTGGGATGTCGAGGTCGCAAGCTCGATGGGCAAGGGATCCAACCGACAGAAGACCACGACCGCCGACCAGATGCAGGCCATCCCCACGGCCTTCCTCTCGTGGCACGGCGGAAACTGGAACGCATCCGGACATCTGGACGCCGATCTGCGCGGCTACGAGCGCACCAAAGGGGGAATGGGCAAAGGAAAGTCCGCCTCGAGCACCAGCACGCTGGCCTGGAGCACTTCGATAGACCCCTGGGCAAGGGTCGGCTGGAGCCGCAACGGCCTTGGAGTCGATCTCAGCGGCGGCTGGAGCCAGGGTTTCGGGGCCGGAGCCTCGGCCTCGGGGTATTGGGCCGGGATCGAGACCTCCTTGGGGTGGTGAGACGCGCGCAACAGAGACCGGCTGTCCGATGCTACCTTGGATCTCGATGAGCATCAGCATCCAGCGCAACACGCGCCAGAGGGAAGTCCTGCGCCGCCTGATCGCCGAGGCCCCGGGGCCCCTCTCGGTGCAGGAGCTTCTCGGCACGGCCCAGGCGGAACTCCCGGCGCTGGGAATCGCGACGGTCTACCGCACCCTGAAGCTCCTGGAAGAGGCCAAGGCGATCCGCGCCGTGGTCCTGCCGGGAGGCGAGTCGCGCTGGGAACCATCCGACCGCGGTCATCACCATCACTTCCAGTGCCGCACCTGCTCCAAGGTGATCGACTTCCTGGGATGCCCCCTGCACATGCACGCCGACACGCTCCCGGGCGGCTTCGTGGTGGAGACCCACGAGGTCACGCTGATCGGCCTGTGCCCCGACTGCTCGGCTCCCGCCGCGAGGACGGTCCCGGTCCGCAAGAAGGGCTGATCCCCTGGTGGAGAGCCATCAGATACGATGCCATCGATATCAAGAACTCGTTATCGATCAAGGCGAGACAGGTTCGAAGGCGAACGGATACACGTAGGGGTTCCCGGGAACCTCGGTCTTCGCGTAGGACAGGACCGTCAGGATCGGGACGGTCCTGGGTTTCCTCCAACCGTCCAGCCGCGCGCTGGTGATGCCCACCTTGGCCACCACGGCGATCCACTGTCCCTCGGGAAGGGCGTTTCCCAGAGGCTGGCAGAAGAAGCCCACGGGCATGGCGTCGGCCGCGCAGCAGGTCAGGAGCATGCGCGTCAGGAAGAATCCTCCCGCCCCGAAGGTTGCGTCCTTGGTGACAAATCCTGTCAAAACAACCGTGTGTCCCCTCCATCGCGACGGATCCTTCCAGATGCGGCTCACCTTGCCCGTGAAGTCCGCGTCGGGGATGCTGTCCAACCGCTCCAGCACATTGGACGGCAGTTCCTTGCGCATCGTCTCCGGGAGCGGCACGACGGTCTTGGACGGTGCTGCCAGGGCCGGCATGGAATCCTCCGTGACCGGATAGTTCCCCAGCGAGTCCGGAACTTCTTCCATGGAGGAGTCCTGTGCAGGTTCCGCGATCTGGACCACGTTCGCGGAAAGGCCACGGGCGAGGGCGGCGCGATGGGAAAGTCCTCCTTCCTGCACGAAGGCCAGGGCCAGCAGCGGCAATGTCCAGGCCACGGCACCGGTCGAAAGGCGCGTCCCGGTCCGGCTCCCGCGCCTGCGCAGAGCCCAGGCCTCCACCAGGCAGCCAAGCAGGCAGAAGAGCGCAAGGGCCCAGGCGAGGGGCACCGCCTTGGGATGCAGGTAGGACAGAATCCGTCCGGAAGTCAGCAACCAGAGCTGGGCGGCGGCCAAGGCGGCCCAAGGGAGCGGGGAAAGCCAAGCCGGGATCATCGTGCCCCAGCCCACTGGAAGAGGAGCGCGAAGGCCAAGCACCCCAGGAAGGTGCAGGCCGCGAAGGTCAGGGCGAAGCGGCGCGGGAAGAGCGCCACCAGGGGCACGGTGTTCTTAAGGTCGAGCATGGCCCCGAAGGTCATGAAGGCCATCGCCGCCCCGCTCCCCAGCGGCCCCAGGAAGGAGCGGGCCACAAAGGCGTCCGCGTTGGAGCACAGCGAGATCAGCCACGAGAAGCCCATCGAACCCAGGATCGCGGGCAGCTGGGAACCGGCCTCGGTCAGGAGCAGGGTCCGGGGAAGCAGTCCCTGCACCAGCGCGGAGGCCGCGGCCCCGACGATCACCCAGGTCGCGTTGGATCCGAACTCGCGGAGCACGGCCCTGGGGATGTCCCTCCAAGCATGCCCGTGGTCGTGCCCGCAGGCGCAGCCAGGCTCGCTGCCGGCCTTGCGCGGCGGGGACAGGCGGCGGGGACCGGCCTGTACCGGACGCACCTCGATCGCAGGCCGCCCCATGGCCAGCCCCATGACAATTCCTGTCAAAATGGCGACCAGGACCCCGCCGACGACGCGTCCGCCCAGGAGCGAGGGGGTGCCCGAGAAGGCCCAGGCGGTCGAGGCGATCACGGCGGGATTGAGGATGGGGGCGGCGCACAGGAAGGACGCGACGGCCGCCGGCGAGACGCCCTTTCCCATCAGGCGGCGCGCCACGGGGAAGATCGCGCAGTCACACAGCGGAAGGAAGATCCCCAAGGTGCAGGCCGCGGGGATCCCCGCGAAGCGCCCGGTGGGCAGGAAGCGGTCCATCCGGTCCTGCGTGAGCAACCTATCGGCCAGCACCGACAGGATCGACCCCAGCAGGACGAACGGCATGGACTCCAGGCAAAGGGAAAGGAAGACGATGACGGCATCGCCGAGGAAGGCACTCATGGTCCGGCCGATCTCCATCTCTTCACGCCCAAGGATCCCAGGAACGCCAGGAAAGCGAACAGGACCACCGTCGCTCCGGTCGCGGTGGAGATGAGGACCGACCCGAACAGTCCCAGGATCCCGCTCCCTGTCCCGACCGCGATCGAGAGCCAGAACCATTGCCGGACGCTGCGGGCAAGGTTTCGTGCCGTGGCCGCCGGCAGCACGATCAGGGCCTGGATGACCAGCACGCCGACCCACTGCAGGCTCACCGCGACCACCACTGCCACCAGGACGGCAAGGCCCAGTTGGATGCGCCAGGGAGAATGGCCGCGCGAGCGCGAGAGCGCCTCGCCCAGGGACGAGAGCAGCATGCGGTTGAAGAGAAGCGCCCAGACCGGCAGGAACAAGAGGGCCAGGATCCCCAGACGCACAAGTTCCGCATCGACGATGCTCAGGAGGTCGCCGACCAGGAAGCGGGAGAAGCGGGAGAAGCCGCCGTGGCGCGAGAGGAGCACCACGCCCAGCGCCACTGCGGTGGACTGGAAGATGCCGATCGCCGCGTCGAAGGAGAGGCCCGCCCGGCGCCGCGAGCCGGTGACCGCGAAGGCAAGCAGCACCGAGAATCCCACCAGGGCCAGGTGCGGGTCCTGCATCCCCAGAAGCGCGCCCAGCGCAATGCCGGCAAGGCCCGCGTGCCCGACTGCGTCGGAGAAGAAAGTCATGCGGGTCTCCAGGACCAGGCATCCCAGGGCACCCAGCAGCGGGGCGATCAGGAGGATGGCCAGGAGCGCACGCCGGAAGAAGCCGTAACGAACCATCTCGGAAAGGGACTGCATCATCGAAGGATCCCGCTTCCCAGAAGGTATCCGCCTTCCATGTGCACCTGCCGGGTCGCGATGCGCGCCACGGTCTCGGGGCTGTGGGTCACCACCAGCACGCCGATCCGGCAATGCTCGCAGATCCTGCCCACGGCATGGTGGAAAAGCTCGATTCCGTCGAGGTCGATGCCCGTCTCGGGCTCGTCCAGGAGCAGGAGGTCCGGGCGCGGGACCAGGGCCAGGGCCAGCAGGACGCGCTGCCGTTCCCCTCCCGAAAGGCTCCCGAAGCGCCGTTCCAGAAGCTCCGGAGCTCCCACCTGTACCAAGGACTTGCATGCCTCTTCGCGGACCATCGGGAGCACGCCCAGCCACAACGGCCAGTTGGAAAGACCCAGGGCGAAGAGGTCCAGCACCGTAGCGCACGAGGCCGGATCGAAGGCCAAGCGCTGCGGGACGTAGCCCAGCCGGGCAGGCTTCTCCATCCGACCTTTCCAGGAAAGTTCCCCGACCAAGGCGCGCAGGAGCGAGCTCTTTCCCGCGCCGTTGGGGCCGGTGAGCGCCACGATCTCCCCGTAGCCGACATCGAGGTCGATCCGCCTCACGACCGGACGCCCGTCCAACAGCACCTCGAAGTCCCGCAGCGAAAGGGATTTCACGGCTGGTTTAACAATTTCTGTCATTTGGTTCCCAAAGCCTGGCGCAGCACCAGGAGGTTCGCGTCCATGGCGCGGATGTACGAGCGCGGGTCGTCGGACCCGCTCACGGCCGGATCCAGAGTGCGCACGGGGATGCCCGTCTCGCGGGCCACCGCATCGGCGGCCTTGGCAGCGTATTGGGGCTCGGCGAAGAGCGCCTTGACCTTGCGGGCCTTCACCGTCCTCACGGTGGCGGCAAGCTCGGCGGCGCTGGGCTCGGAACCCGGTTCGCGCTCGATCACGTCCACGATCGTGAGGCCGAACTCCTTGGCGAAATAGGGAAAGGCCTCGTGGAAGGTAATGATGTCGCGGGAAGGCGCGGCATCCAAGGCTGCGTGCATGCGGACGCGCAAGCTGTCCAAGCTCGCGGCGTAGCGGCCCCCGTTGGCACGGTAGAGCGCCGCGTGCGCGGTATCCAAGGCCGCGAACTGCTCCGCGATGTTCCTGGCCTGGGCGATCGCCCCGCTCACCGAGACCCACACGTGGGGGTTGTCCCCCTCCGCCCCCGTCCCCTTGATCAGTTCGATGCCGCGGCTGGCGTCCACGACGGGCAGGTCCTTGCGCGACTTGAGGACATCCTGGAGGAAGCGCTCCATGCCGCCACCGTTGGCCACGAAGATCGAAGCCACCTCGATGCGGGCCATGTCCTTGGGAGTCAGTTGGTAGTCGTGGAGGCAGCCAACCTGAGGGCCGGCCATGTTCTCGACCTTCACCCCGGGGACCCCGGCGGCGATGTTGAGGGCCGCCACGTACATGGGCTGGAAGGAGCACAGGATCAGCTTTGCGGGAACCTGGACCTTGGCTTGAGGCCTGCAGCCGGAAATGCCCAGCGCCAAAGCCACAGAAAGGATGCGGACGAAGAACGATAGAACGGACATGCTTGCTCCTTATATGATATTGATAATCTAGTATCATATAAGAAGAATGCCTACGGGGATCCATCCTGGGACTCGCGACGGAGCCTCTCATCGGGACTGCGCGGCTAGCGCTTCCCGATCAGCTTCCCCACGCTGCGGGTACCTACAGCACAAAGCGGGCACGCATTGGCCATGCCCCAGACGATGAAAGGGATCGATAGCCAGAAGAACCAGTGGAGACCGGGACGGGCATTCGAGGCGAAGAGGAGCCCGAAACCCAGTATCGTGGCCGGCGTCCTCCATCGCTCCAACGCTTGCAAAGGGAGAGAGGCGTCATGGAGGATCGCAGTCGGAGGGTCGCCCGCCTCCGGGAAGGCCGTGACGAACAGGTTCTCCAGGGCCGCCGGACTCTGGTAACCGGTGACGCGCGACAATTCCTGTCCATTCATGAGGACCACCAGCGTCGGGACGCTGCGGATTCCCATCTCGTGCGCCGCCTCGGGGTCCTGGTCCACGTCGATGCGCCAGACGTCCACCTTTCCCTCGTAGGCCGACTCCATGCGGTCCACCTGTGGGGACAGGGCTCGGCAGGGGCCGCACCACGGGGCATGAAACTGGACGACGACGGGACGCGCGTTCGAGCGGGAGCGTACCAGGAGGGACATGTTCAGCCTTTCCTGCAAGTGGAGATCCCCAACGGCAGGTAGAGCGGGCATCTGCCCAGTACGGCCGTCGCCATGAGGAGAGCCCCGAGGGCCATGGCCACGGCCTTGGCCATACCCTGGAACGCGGGCGAGATTCCCGCCGCAAGGACTGCAGTCCCAGACAACAGGCGAACGATCCGATCGGCACCGCCGGCATTCTTCAAGTTCATGAGAGTCTCCTTGGATGGACGTTTGTGCTGAAGCCACGGACGTCCCGGCATGCCGACAGGTTACAGCCTAAACGGCCCGTGCGACGAGCAGCACCCGGCCGACGGCCGCAGGACGGCGGGGCGCCCTGACAGATCTTGACGGAACGCACAACGACTGGCAAATGATGACAATACGCTTTCCCACGTACTTGTTACGCGACAACATGATCTGCTATTGGCTTTGGCTCGACTCTTGCACAATCCCTACGCGTAGAACGGCAATCATTTGCCATTCGAGGTTCAGCACCGAAGGGATTGCACCATGAAGACTGTCGATTTTGCGGCCCACAAGGGTCGCCTAGCTCTGCTTTTGTCAGGAATTGTCACAACCGCCGCTGCCGACACGCTTTCCGTCGACAGCTCCGGTCTTTTCCACCTCGGAGACGTGACCGTGCTCGGGCGCCGCAAGGACCTGGACCGGGTCTCGCCCTCGGCCCCGTCCCAGGCCGATCCACGCCGTGACGTGGCCCACCAGCTGGCACGACTGCCGGGCGTCGCGCTGCAGACCATGGGCGGCCGCGCCGAGACCCAGATCGCGGTGCGCGGCTTCGACTCGCGCCAGGTGGCCGTGTTCCTGGACGGCGTCCCCATCTACGTGCCTTACGACGGCAACCTCGACCTGGGACGCTTCTCCACCTCGGACCTCGCGAGCCTTTCGGTGGAGAAGGGCTTCTCCTCGATGGCCTACGGCCCCAACGCCATGGGCGGAGCCGTGAACCTGGTGAGCCGCAAGCCCACCTCCCCGCTGGAGATCCACGCCGGTGCCGGCCTGCGCGGATGGGCCGGCCAGGAAGGCGGACTGCGACTGGGAACCCGCTTGGGCTCGTGGTACGCACAGGGAACGGCTTCGGGACTTTGGAAGCAGAGCACGGAATTGTCCGAGGACTTCGTGCCCACCAAGACAGAAAACGGCGGACGCCGCGAGGACTCGCGCACCGTCGACCGCACCCTAGAAGGCAAGGTCGGCTACAACCCCGAGGTCGGCAAGGAGATCAGCTTCACGCTGGTTTCCCAGCACGGTGAGAAGGGCAATCCCGTCTACGCCGGCAAGGACACATCCGCCTCCATGACCAAGTACTGGTCGTGGCCGTACTGGGACAAGACCAGCGCCTACGGGCTGGCGCGCTGGACCCTGGGCGAGCACTACTGGGTTCGCGTTCCGGTCTACGTGGACCACTTCGAGAACTCGCTGTGGGCCTACGACAACACCTCGCGCACCACGCTGAAGAAGAAGTCGAGCTGGACCAGCGCCTATGACGACCTGGGCTGGGGCGGCAGCACCGAGTTCGGCGGCGGCTGGGGCGGCGACACCGCCAAGGTCTTCTTCCACCTCAAGCGCGACGAACACCTGGAGCACAACTCCACCAACGACACCGCCAAGGCCGCCGACAAGCAGGTATTCGTGACAAAACCTGACCTCACCTTCCAGGACCTGACCCTGAGCGCCGGTCTCGAAGGTCGCAAGGAACTTGGCTACGGGCTCACCTTCCTGCCGGGCGTCTCGTGGTCGCGCCGCACGGCGGATCGCGCCGACAACCTGCTCGAGCCCAAGGCCTACCAATACAGCGTCGAGAGCTTCGCCCTCTCGGATGCCGACGCCTTCGACGGCCAGGCCGCCCTGCGCTGGGCTCAGGACGCAACCAGCGAGTGGAAGCTCTCGGTCTCCTCGCGCACCCGCTTCCCCACCATCAAGGAGCGCTACTCGTATCGCCTCGGCACCGCCATCCCCAATCCCGACCTCCAGCCCGAGCGTTCCACCCAGGTCGAGCTGACCTGGCTGACGCGCCCCACCGAGTGGTCCACCCTGCAGGCCAGCCTCTGGGAAGCCTGGGTGTCGGATGCCATCCAGACCGTGACCAAGGTCGGCCCGAAGGGCGAGTCGCAGTCGCAGAACGTGGGCTTCGCCCGCTACGGCGGCGGCGAGATCTGGGGCAACGACGCGGATGCGGCCCTGCCCGCGCCGGAGCTTTCGGCACAGGTGCGCCTGCCCACGCCACTGTTCCTGGTGAGCCGCCTGAGCCTCTCGAGCACATACTCCTACGTCAAGCGCCGCAACCTCGACGACCCGTCCTTCCGCTTCACCAACATCCCCCAGCACCATTGGACAGGATCTGTCATCTGGGCGCCCGTGACCTGGCTCGACCTGCACTGGACCACCGAATCCGCCTCGTCCGCCTACACCCACACGGCCGACGACAAGCTCAAGACGCAGCCGTACTCGGTCTCGCACGCCGGCGCATCGGTCACAGCCTACGGCACAACCATCGAAGCCGGACTCCAGAACGTCTTCGACAAGAACTACGAGTACATGGAAGGCTACCCCGAGGAAGGCCGCACCGGCTACGCCCGGATCTCCTTCGACTTCAGGCAGTAGCGGACAAGGGCGCATCCCGCCGCGGCCCCTCGACGCCGATCGAGGCCGGGCCGGGCGGGTCGCCGTGCTCCGGGCTCGGCTATCGCCTCGGTGCTTCGCACCGCCGGCTGCGCCGGTGCCCTGCGCATGGCTTGCGCGATCGACACACTCGAACAAAGGACAAAAAATGTCAACCGTCGCCGAACGGCTCGACTGGCTCGAGAAATGCGCCGCCTTCCACGGGCACCTCTGCATGGGGCAGGCCCTGGGCGTGCGCGTGGCCATCAAGGGGATGGAGCTGATCGCCCCGGCCAAGGCCCCCGACATCGTGGTGGTGGTGGAGAACGGACGCTGCATCGCCGACGCGGTGCTCACCGTCTCCAACACCCGGGTGGGGCGCCGCACCCTCAAGATCACGGATTACGGGCTCAACGCCGCCGTCTTCCACGACCCCGCGACCGGCGCCTCGTGGCGGGTCCGCAACCTCTGGACCGGCCCTCGGCTGGAGGAGCCCTCGCGGCTTCGCGCCCTGATGGAACTCCCCGACGAGGAGCTGGTCGCCTGGACGCGCGTGGCGTATGCCCCGCGCCCCTTCGACGCCCCGGGACACGCCCTGCGTACCGTCGCCTGCACCGTGTGCGGCGAGATCGTGCACGATGGCCGGGACCTCCCCGGCGTCGACGGGCCGTTGTGCCAACCCTGCGCCCGCGGCGCCTACTGGAAGGAACTCTGACATGGCTTGGGAACTCTACGACCAGCTCATCGCTGGCATCCCCGAGGACCTGATGGTCGAACGCTGCCAGGTGGGACTGCACTGGATCCTGACGGAATCGGCCGGCACCGGCATGGCCATGACGCCCACCGAGGGGATGCCGCGCCATGCCATCGGGCGGATCGCGGGCAAGACGGTGCGCGAGGTCGCCGCCTTCTCGAAGTCCTGGAACTTCCTGGAAGCGGCCATCGGCATCTCGGCCATGAACTCCTGGTACAACGCCCCCTCCACCCTGGCGCAGAACTGGGCGAGCGGACACGACGCCCTCTCGGACGTCAACCTCTTCGAGGAATGGGAAGGGCGCCTGGCCGGCAAGCGCGTCGCGGTGATCGGACACTTCCCGGGCCTTGAGGCCTTGGCCAAGACCAGCATCCTCTCGATCCTGGAGCGCAAGCCCCTGGCGGGCGACTTCCCCGATCCCGCCTGCGAATACCTCCTGCCGAGCCAGGACTGCGTGATCGCCACCGGGACCACGTTGATGAACAAGACCCTGCCGCGCCTGCTCACGCTCTCGGCCGGCGCCGAGTTCGCCCTGACCGGTCCCACCACGCCGCTTTCCCCGATCCTCTTCGATCACGGCGTGACCCAATTGGCCGGCAGCGTGGTGGCGGATGCGGAAACGGTCTGGGACCATGTCGCCGAGGGCGGGGACCGCAGCGTCTTCCGTCACGGGACCCGCATGCTGCGCCTGTCGCGCGCCAACCTCTGAAGGAGCCGAACATGTCAGATTCTGTCAAAAACGAGATTCACGGCTGGGTGGCCGACGGCCGCGCCTGTGGTGCCGGTGCCGTGGCCGAACGGGTGCGCGAAGGAGCCGTCGCCGACCTCGAAGCCCTGCCTCAGGTGCTTGCCTGGAAGGCCGAGGGCCGCGACGCCTTGCTTGTCACCGTGGCTCAGGCCGCACCGGAACTCTCCCTGCCGGTGGGCTCGCGCCTGGCCGTGTCGGGAGACGGGCGCATGTCCGGCCAACTGGGCGGCAGTGGGCTCGAGGCCTGGGTGGACGAGATCCTCCCGACCTTCCTGGCTACGGGTGAGTCCCGCCTGGTCCACCTGGGCCGCGACGAGGCCGATTTCTGGACCGAGATCCCTGTCCCCTTGGCCGAAGGCGTGTCGCTCCTGGTGGAGTCCTTCCCCGCGCCGCTTGAGGTGGTGATCTTCGGAGCCGGGGCTGTGTCGGTGAAGCTGGGCGAGCTGTGCGCCGTGATGGGCATTCCCTTCCGGGTCTGCGACGACCGGCCCGAGGCGGCCGATCCGTCCCGCTTCCCGGCGGCCCGCTCGGTCCATTGCCTGCCCTTTGCCGAGGCGCTCTCGACCCTTCCCCTGGGCGTGCATTCGCACTGCGTGGTCATGACCGCAGGCCACGCCCACGATGCCGAGATCGCCGCGAACCTGCTCAAGCGCCCGCACGTCCCCTACGTGGGCGTGATGCACAACCCCAAGAAGGCCCTGTCGCTTGGGAAGGACATCCTCGCGCGCGGCGCGGTCCCCGACAAGCGCTTCTACTGCCCGGTGGGCCTGGGGATCGGATGGGGCGGCATCGCCGCCATCGCCATCGCCGAGATCGCCGAGATCGTGGCCCTGCAGAGCGACGGTTCGACGGACCACAACACCCTGGACTGGGACGCCTTCGTCCGGGAACAGGGATGAACAGCGCCGTCCACAGAAGGGAGCCGTGGATCCTGCTGGGGCTCCTCGTGCTCCTGCTCGCGGGCCAGGCCCTGGCGCTTGCCTGCGGGCGCTACGGCATCGGGATCCCGAGGCTGTTCGAGATCTTGTGGCTGCGCCTCTGCGATCCGGCCAAGCTCGTGGACAATGCCGATGCCATGGTGCTCTTCTCCCTGCGGATGCCGCGTCTGCTTGCCGCCGTGCTGGTGGGCGCGGCGCTTTCCGCCTCCGGGGCCGCGAGCCAGGCGGTGTTCCGCAACCCGATGGCAGACCCGGGACTCCTGGGCGTGAGCGCCGGGGCCGCGTGCGGTGCGGCGGCCGGGATCCTTTGGACAGATTCCGTCTACATGATCCAGGCGATGTCATTTGCGGGCGGCGTGCTTGCGGTGCTGTGCGCGGCCGGCCTGGCCCGCAGCGTCCATCGCGGCGGCGACAGCACCCTCACACTCATCCTGTGCGGCATCGTGGTCAACGCCCTGTGCACCGCACTCCTGTCGCTTGCCAAGTACGGGGCCGACCCCTACAACAAGCTCCCCGCCATCACCTACTGGCTGATGGGCGGCCTCACCGGCGTGAACGGCGCCGACACGCTGCGTGCCGCCTGGTTGGTGCCTCCCGCACTGCTGGTGCTGTGGATGCTGCGCGGCCCCCTCGATGCGCTCTCGTTCGGCGAGGAGGAGGCCCGCTCCCTGGGCGTGCGCCCCATGCCGGTGCGGCTGGGCGCCATCGCCGCCGGCACCTTGCTGGTGGCCGGAGCCGTGTCGCTCTGCGGACTGGTCGGCTGGGTCGGCATCCTCGTGCCCCACGTGGCGCGCCTGTTGGTGGGTCCTCGCTTCTCGCTCCAGCTTCCCGCCTCCATCCTCCTGGGCGGCCTCTACCTGCTGGGAGTGGACACCTTGGCCCGCAGCGCCTTTCCCCTGGAGGTCCCGTTGGGCATCGTCACCGCGCTCTTCGGCGCCCCGACCTTCGCGATGCTCCTGGCGCGCGGCCGGAGGGCATGGTCATGAGCCTTGCGATCGAGAGCCTGTCGCTTGCCTACGGAAACCGCACCGTCCTGGAGGACGTGACATTTTCTGTCGCGCCCGGCGAGATCGTGGCGCTCCTGGGACCCAACGGCGCCGGCAAGACCACGCTCTTCCGGGCCCTGCTGGGGGCACACCCCATCGCATCGGGGCGGATCCTCCTGGACGGCCAGGGCCTTGCCGCGCTTTCTCCGCGCGAACGGGCGCGCCGCATGGCCTACGTGCCGCAGATCCACCATCCCCCGTTCCCCTTCCCCGTGATCGACACCGTCGCCCTGGGCCGGCTCTCGCACCTCGGGGTCTTCGCCACGCCCGGAGCCGTTGAACGCGCGGCCGCCATGGAGGCCCTCGTGAAGCTGGGGGCCGAGCACCTGGCCCTGCGCGCCGTCACCGATCTTTCCGGCGGCGAGCGCCAGCGCGTGCTCCTGGCCCGCGCCCTGTGCCAAGGCGCACCTCTCCTGCTCCTGGACGAGCCCACCGCCCACCTGGACTTCGGGGAGAGCCACCGCGCCCTGGAGACGGTGCGTGCCTTGGCCGACCAAGGGCACTCGGTGCTCTGGACCAGCCACGACCCCGACCAGGTATTGCGCTTTGCAGACCGCGCAGTGCTCCTTTCCCAAGGGCGCGTCCGGGCCTCGGGCGTTCCCGGCGAGGTCCTGGACACCCTGGCGTTCTCCGAGGTCTTCGGGGTGGACGCCGCCGTCGGTTCGGTCCATCTGGAGGACGGCTCCATCCATCGCCGCTGCATCGTGAAAGGATCCCGATGAGACATTTGACAATTTCCGTCTTGTTTTCCGCCGTCCTGGCCGCCGCCGCGGGCGTGCGCGACATGGCCGGCCGCACGGTCGAGCTCGAGCTGCCCGTGCGCACCGTCTACAGCACCTCGCCCGTGGGCGAGATCTTCATGTACACGCTGGCTCCCGAGAAGGTCTGCGGCCTCTCCTGGAAGCTGCGTCCCCGCGAGACGCCGTGGCTCCTCCCGTCGTACACGGGCCTTCCCGTGCTGGGCGGCTGGATGGGCAAGAGCGCCAACGCCAACCTCGAGGAGATCGCGCGCATCCGTCCCGGCATGATCCTCTCGGGCGGCAACGTCGACCCTCAGGCCGTGTCCCAGGCCGACCGCCTGCAGGGCCAGGTGGGGCGCCCCGTGTTCATGCTCGACCTGTCGCTGGATTCCACCGACGTGGCCTACCGGCTGCTGGGGCGCGTGCTGGGCAAGGAGGCCCGCGCCGACACCCTGGCGCGCTTCTGCCGCAAGATGCTCGACGAGGTCCGCGCCCACCGCCTGGCCCGCAAGGGCAAGGCCCCGCGCATCTACTACGCCGAGGGACTCAAGGGCCTGGAAACCGACCCCAGCATCTCGATGCACGCCCAGCCGCTGAACGTCGTGGGAGCGGTCAACGTGGCCGAAGTGCCCTTCCAATCGGGCTTCGGACGCTCGCCCGTCTCCTTCGAGCAGCTGCTTTCCTGGGACCCCGACTGGATCCTCCTGAACGAGGACCACACCGACGCCCCCGACCCCGGCACGCTCTCGCGCCTCAAGGCCGATCCCCGCTGGAAGATGCTGCGCGCCGTGCGCACCGGCCACATCGTGCGCATCCCCGACCTGCCCTTCAACTGGTTCGACCGTCCGCCCGCGCCCAGCCGCATCCTGGGCCTCTCCTGGCTCGAGGCCCTGCTCTTCCCCGCAGAGCGCAGCCGCGCCCGGTTCCTCGCGGACATGCGCACCTTCTTCCCCCTCTTCTACCACCGCAAGCTCACGGCGGCCGACGAGGCGCAGATCCTGAGGGACGCCTTCACGAAATGACAGGATCTGTCTGACAGAATCTGACAGGAGAGGGGCGCCTCCCGCCGGTGACGATTCCCGTCATGTCCCGGCGGGACCGGGCCACCTGCCAAGCCTCGGCTCCGCCGGGGTCTTGGCCCTGCGGACGGTGTCCCTGGCGCGGGAGGACATGAAATGACGTTGGCGCAACTTCCTTGGCGGCAAGTGACCGCGCGGTGCCGGTTCCCGGTCCGCCGGTGGGCGGGAACCGCTGCGGCACGATCCATGCATGATGGAGGCGAAAGCCTGCGGCATGTGCCGGAAGGGCGACATAGGAGGTCAGCCATGGAAACGAGCACACGCGTCCGGACGACATTTTCCGTCATCGGCAAGGAAGGCTCCACCGAGAGCGGGGTGGATGTGGTCGAGCGCCTCTGGAAGGCGGCCAACGCCGACTTTCACCGGATCAAGCCGCTGGCGAAGACCGCCAAGGACGGGACGCTGGCCGGCGTCTGGGGACTGATGAGCGACTTCTCCCGCGAGTTCCAGCCCTGGACCAAGGGCTTCTCGGAAGGCCTCTACCTCGCGGGCGTGGAGGTCGAGGACGATGCGATCGCGCCCGAGGGCTGGACCAAGTGGACCGTCCCGGCCTTCGAATTCGTGCGTGTGAAGGTCGAGGGTGATGCCGGCGAGCATTTCCGGGAAGGACTCCGGTACCTAGGCAAGCACGACCTGCCGCTTGCCGGCTCGGTCCAGGACAACCTGGAGGTTTCCGAGAACGGCCAGAAGTACATCTACTTCCCCGTCAAGCGGCTCTGAGCCCGAAGGGCGCGCCAGGGATGCCGGCCTTTGGCCCAAGACCCCGCAGCCCCGTACAGACGCCCCGATGGGGCGTCTCCTTGCTTGGCGAGGAGGCTTGGCAGGCAGCCCGGCCCCGGACGGGGCGGCGCCCATTTGACAATTCCTGTCAGCAGACCTCGTAGGCCTCCGCCATGGGAAGGCCCATCTCGGCCGCCGGGTGGCAACTCGTGCTGCTGCAGCTCGTGCAGGCGCTCGGAGCGCACGACGCGGCGCGGGCCTGCGCCTTGAGCTCCTCGAGACGGGCGCGGATCCGTTCCCGACGCTCCTGCATCTCGATGGCGAAGTCCTGTCCGATTCCTGTGGCTGTGCTGTCGATCATGGCTCACCTCCGTTGATGCCAATAAGCCATCGCGAAAGACGTTCCAATCGGATCCTGGATCGGAACGCGGCCGTACGAGCCTCCCGATCGGACCCGTTCGGTAACTTCCACGTCGGCAAAGCACATCGACGTCACCATATTCCGGGCACTTCGGGTGATCGCTTCCGCCGAGATCGCGCTGTCCTTCCATGGCATGAATTGTGCGCAGTCCGATACTGCAAGCCGACCAGGCCGGTGCGGCAGGGACACTACCAGCGGAGGAACGATGATGGACAGGGAAACCACAAAGAGTTCAGGCCGGCACCCGTGCTTCGATGCAGGCGCCCGTGGCACCCATGGCCGCGTGCACCTGCCGGTGGCGCCGCGCTGCAACGTGCAGTGCATGTTCTGCAATCGCCGCGAGGACTGCGTGAACGAGAGTCGCCCCGGAGTCACCAGCCAGATCCTCACGCCGACCCAAGCGCTGTCGCATCTGCAACGCATCATGGCGGCGGATTCGACAATTTCTGTCGTGGGCATCGCGGGGCCGGGCGATCCGCTGGCCAACCTCGAGGCGACCTTCGAGACCATCCGGCTGGTGCGCGAATACTATCCCGAACTGATCGTGTGCCTTTCCACCAACGGCTTGGGCCTCAACGAGGAGGTCGTCGATCGGCTGGCCTCGCTGGACGTGGGTTACGTCACCATCACCATCAATGCCGTCGACCCGGAGATCGGCCAGCATCTCTATGCCCGGGTCCGCGAGGATCGCGTGCTCTTCGGCATGGCCGGTGCGGAACTGCTCCTGGCCCGCCAGCTCGAGGGCTTGAAGCTCCTGAAGGCCAAGGGGATCACCGTCAAGGTGAACACCGTGGTCGCGCAAGGGATCAACGAGCACCATGTCGAGGAGATCGCCATGACCGTGGCGGCGCTGGGGGCGGACGTCCACAACTGCGTCGCCATGCTTCCCGCCAAGGGAACTCCGCTCTCCGACCTTCCCGAGCTGACGAAGGCCAGGATGGCGGAGATCCGCGAAGGGTCGGCCCTGCACATGAAGCAGATGACCCACTGCACGCGCTGCCGCGCCGATGCGGTGGGCCTTCTCGGGCACGACCGGTCCTTGGAATTCGCCCCGGCGCACATGCGCGAGGAAGCGCCTACCTGGACAGGCGAGCAGCGTCGATTCGTCGCGGTGGCCACCATGGAAGGCGTGCTGGTGAACATGCACCTGGGCGTGGCCGACCGCATGCAGATCTGGGAAGACGGCCCGGAAGGATTCGCGCTGGTGGAGGAACGTCCCTGCCCGCCCTCCGGCAGCGACGATCGTTGGGAGGAGCTGGGCCAGGACCTGGAGGACTGCCGTGCCGTGCTGGTGGCCGCGGCCGGGGAATCTCCCCGCAAGAAACTGGAGAAGTTCGGCATCCTGACCCTGGAGATGGAAGGCACCATCGAGGACTGCCTGGAGAAGGTCTTCCACGGGAACGCCGCCATGGCCTACCTGGAGAAGCGCAACAACATGGGCAAGGCCTGCGGTTGCGGGAAGGTGCGCACCAAGGCCGGCGAGGGCGGCTGCGGAGGAACCTGACGGATTCTGTCAAATGACAGGAAACGTCAAATGTGGCGGGACCGGGGGCCTCCGGCCCGCCTTTTTTGCGCGGTTCCCTGAGTTACCGGCGCGGATCGCTGACGAAGGCGATGCGGGTCAAGCCTGCACGGGCGGCGGCGGCCATCGCCTGCGCCACGTGCTCGTAGGGGACCCGGGCATCGGCGTGGATGCGCAGGCCCGGCTGAGGAAAACGTTTGCCTTCGGCTTTGAGGTGGGCTCCGAGAGATGCGGTGTCGACGACCGTTCCGTTCCAGAGCAGGCGCCCATCGGCCGTGATCCCAAGCTGGATGCCGTCCCGGTCCGCCGTGGAGGGCCGGCTCGAGGCGCGTGGCAACGAGATGGCGGTGGCATGGGTCAGAAGCGGGGCCGCCACGATGAAGATGACCAGGAGCACCAGGAGCACGTCGATGAAGGGGACCAGGTTGATCTCCTGACGGACTTGACGGCGGCGCCCGGAGCCGGGCATATCGAAGGCCATCAAGCAACTCTCCGCACCGAACGCTTCGCGATGCTCATGCCGGTCGGTCGGTTGCCCGTGACGAACCAGGTGAAGAGCAGGACGGAGAAGCGTTCGAGCTCCACCGACGCCACCCTCTGCATGCGTACCAATGCGTTGTAGCCCAGGAGAGCCGGGATCGCCACGAGCAGTCCGATTCCCGTCATCACCAGGGCCTCCCCCACGGGACCGGCGACCTTGTCCAGGCCTCCTTCGCCGCTCAGGCCGATCGCCACCAGGGCGTGGTAGATGCTCCAGACCGTTCCGAGGAGCCCGACAAAGGGTGCCGCCGAGCTCACCGTGGCGATCAGGGTCACGCCCCCTTCGAGACGTTCTTCCTCCTCCAACACGGCCCGCCTCAAGGCTGCGAATACCCATTCGTCTGCAGGGCCCGATTCGACGATGGCTTCGTCCATCGGCACGCGGATGGATTGCGCGGCCATGAAGCCGCACGCGGTCACACGCCCGAACGGCTCCCCCTCGCCCCACTCGGAGGCCAGGGCTGCCACGGCATCCAGGTCGCGGCAACCCGAGACGCCGGACAGGAAACGTCTGCGCTGACGCGACAGCCGGGAAAGCTCCCAGAGCTTGGCAGTCATCACACTCCAGCTCGCCACCGACATCAGGAACAGCGTCCCCAGGACGCCCCGACCCACGACGTCGAGGCTGGTCAGGAAATGGTGGAATCCGAAGGCTTCGTGCATGTCAGGTCCTCCTTAGGGAGAAGCGGATAGGAATGACGACCCAGCCCGAACGGGCTGCGCCTCCGATCTGGGCAGGACGGAACTTCCAGCGGCGCACCGTCGCCAGCGCCGAGCGGTCGAGGCGTCCGTGTCCGCAGGAGGTTCCCAGGGAAACCTCGAGGGGCAGGCCTTGGGCATCCACCAAGGCGCGCACCAGCACACGGCCTTCCTCGCCCAGGAGCCGCGAACCCAGCGGGTAGTCGGGAGCCGGGTTGGCGAGGTAGTCAGCCTCCTGCGCTATGGCCTCCGCAACGCTTCCGGGTTCATCCTCCTGGGATCCCGCACTTGACGGCGGGGCTTCGATGGCAACAGGCCCGACAGGGGGTTCCGACGCGACTGCGGCCGGTGCATCCGCAGGCATACCGGGATCTGCCGCGGCTTCGACCACGGGCACTTCGGGAGGCGGTGCCACGTAAGGAACCGACACCGGCAATGGCATCGCAGGCGCATCCGGCACCTGGGCAGGAGCGGCTGGAGGAACAGGCGGTTGCGGTTCTTCCCAGCTCACCTCGATGGGATGGGATGGTTCCGAAGTCAGCTCGAGTCCCCTGGATGCGACCCACATGAACAGACCGTGAAGAAGCAGTACAACGAAGACGATGGCGGCATTCCCGCTCTCGCAGGCCATCATGCCACCTGCCAAAGACTTGAGACGACCGAGGGGTCTTCGCACGGGGAAAGCTGCGGAATGCAGGTGCGCACGGGGATCCCGTCGATCTCGACCTCGGCCACCCGCACGTCCACTCCGTAGACATGGCGCAGCGCAGCTTCGGTGACCACTTCCTCGGGAAGGCCTTCGGACAGGATCTGTCCGTCCTTCATCAGGGCCACGCGATCTGCGCACAGGAAGGCGTGATCGGGAAGGTGCGTGGTCATCGCCACCCCCAGCCCCTCGGCCACCAGCGACCGCAGGCACTCCAGCACCCGCACCTGGTTCCCGAAGTCCAGGCTCGCGGTGGGCTCGTCCATCACCAACAGGCGCGGCTCCTGGGCCAGCGCCCGCGCCACCAGGCACATCTGCCGCTCGCCGTCGCTGATCTCGGTGCAGGGACGTTCGGCGAGATGCGCGATCTCAAGCCGTTCGAGCAGGGCGCTTGCGATGGCGAAGTCCTTGCGGCCGGGAATCCCCAGGAACCCCAGATGCGCAGTGCGCCCCATCGCCACCATGTCCAGCACCCGGTAGGGGAAGGGCGGCACGTGGGACTGCGGGACGTAGCCCACGGTGCGGGCGATGTCCCGCAAGGAAAGGGACCGCAGGTCCTGGCCGTTGACAAGAATTGTCCCGGCCTCCAGGCGCAGGAATCCGAGCATGGTGCGGAAGAGGGTCGTCTTGCCGCAGCCGTTGGGACCCAGCAGGCACAGGAACTCCCCGGCACACAGCGAGAGCGAGACGTCGTGGGCGACCGTCCGTCCGGGGTAGCCGCACGAGACCCCCGTGGCCTGGAGCAGGATCCCGGCGTTCATGCCCAGGTCTTCCGGCCCTTGGCCATCAGCCACAGGAAGAAGGGAGCGCCGACCAGCGAGGTCAGGATGCCCAGCGGGATCTCCACCGAGGTGAGGTTGCGCGCCAGGTCGTCGATCAGAAGCAGGTAGAGCCCGCCCAGGACCAGCGCCACCGGCAGCAGGCGTCCGTGCTCGGGCCCGACCAGCATGCGAGACAGGTGCGGGATCTTGAGCCCGACCCAGCCGACCATGCCGCACACCGCGATGCTCGAGGCCGTCATCACCGTGGCCAGCACGATCACAAGCAGCCGCAAGCGCCGCGTGTCCACGCCCAGGGCTCGCGCCTCCTCCTCCCCCAGCGAGAGGACGTTCAGGCGCCAGCGCAGCAGGAGCAGCGGGATGCCGCAGACCAGCACCGGAATCCCGACAAGCAGGGTGTCGCGGGGCGAGACCGAGGCCAGGCTTCCCATCAGCCAGAAGGTGATGGCCGGGAGCTTGCTGTCGGGATCGGCGACGAATTTTGTCATCGAAAGGAAGGACGTGAAGAGGGTGGAGACCACCATTCCCGAGAGGATGAGGACCACGGCCACCCCGTTTCCCCTTCCGAAGCGCATCGACACCAGCCAAGAGATGGCCACTGCGCCGATCCCGAAGGCGAAGGCGAAGAGCTGGACGCCCGCGCCCGGGAGAGAGAGCAGGATAGCCAGGGCCGCCCCGAAGCCAGCGCCTGCCGAGGCGCCCAGGATGTCGGGGGAGACCATGGGGTTGCGGAAGACGCCTTGGTAGGCCGTCCCGGCACCGGCAAGTGCGGCTCCGATGATCACCGCGGCCAACACCCTGGGGAGGCGGACCTGGTACACCACCGTGGCGAAGGTGGCGGCGTCGCTCCCGGCCGAGGCAGGGAAGATCGAAGGCAGGAGCGTGGCGGCTAGGTCGGGCAGGCCGATGGAGTATCGGCCCATGGCAAGCGATCCGATCAACGCGACGGCCAGGAGGACCAGCAGGAGCGGGAGGACCCCGAAGGTACGCAGCCTCGCAGCAAGCCTCCTGCCCTGGCCTGTCTGCCTGAGCGAGGGTACGGTGACGGTGTCGAGCATGCGAACCTCCAGGACGTTCCCGCACCGGATGCGGGAAAAGACAATTCTTGTCGTGGTCCTCCGGAGGTCCGGTCGGTCGCGGCTCTCGCCACGCGCAATGGATTGGCAAGGATCGGGCCAGCGCGACCGGGCCGCTCGGGGACGGCATCGGGCCCTGCCGGAAGTTACCGCAACGGAACTTTTCGGCGGAAGTTACCGGATCGGGCCGATGCGGCTGAGCCGTGCGAGGGCCTGTCTAGGCAAGGACGGCATTCCAGAGATCCTCCAGGAGTCGCAGGCCCCCGCGGGGTCCCAGGTAGGTGCGATCGAGGATCAGGCGGTCCCCGACGGGTGCCGAGACCGGGACGAAGGCCGCGCCCAGTTCGCGGGCAAGCGGCTCCTCCCAGAAGCTTCCCAGGATCAGGCGGCGTCCTTCCGGGCGCATCTCCCGCAGCTCGGCGGCGATGGTGTCCTGCAGACCGGTCAGGGCCACGCCCGTCGGCTCCCCGGTCCCGGGATGGCGGAACAGGTCGCGGACCGCGCCGCGCCGCGAGGCCGATGGTTGGTCCACCGCGAACTGCACCCCGGCGCTCATGCCCATCTCCCCGGACAGGAAACGCTCCAGCGCCACGGCCATGTGGCAGTCGGCCACGCAGTGAAAGGTCTGGGGAAAGCGCTCGTCGTCCCGCACGAAAAGCTCCGTCCCCTTCTGCAGGAGCGGCAGGTAGATCCCCTCCTCCCGCCTCAGGAAGGCCTCGGTGCGCACCGGGGAATGTCCCAGCGCCGTGGCCACGGCCCGCAGGAAGCGCGAGGTCTCGACGATCCCGATCGGCGGGACGGGCCAGTGCAGGTACGGGGTCCCGAAGCGCGCCTGCAGATGCTCGGCCAGGTCCACGCCCACCCAGGGGGAGACCACCAGGTTGAGGGCGGCGGACGGAATCTGTCGCCAGGCGGCCACGCTGGACCCGACCCCGAAGAGCACGTTCACGCGCACGCCGATCCCTTCCAGCAGGCGCTGCAGCTCCAGCAGGTCGCCGCTCCAGAAGGGATCGAGGTAGGGCACGCTGCTCCAGAGGTTCACGGTGGCCTCGGCGTGCTCGAAGGTCTCCTCCACCAGCTGGTCCGTCAGGGCGCGCATCAGCCGCTCGTGCCCGTGCCAGGCCGTGCCCTCGAAGCCCGGGAGATCGACGTGAACCACCGGCCATCCGGCCTTGCGGAAGCGGCGCACCTCGGCCCCGGTGTCCTCGCCGATCAGCTCCGGGAGGCAGCCCGTGAGCACCACGAAGAGATCCGCCTCGCGGGTCAGCGCCAGGGCCTCCAGGGCGTTCTCCAGGCAGTCGGTGGTCCTGCGGGGAACCGGCGAGGAATGGAGCCCCGTGCAACTGGCCGAGCTGCCGCCCGCGTTGCCGCTCCCCTGGTTCCCGTTGAGCCGGCTCATGCCCTGCTCCAGACGGTAGGCGCAGGTACGCCCCCCGTGCAGCAGTGCGACCGCGCCATCGATGGCCTCCACCGAATGGCTGGCCGACAGGGAACAGAAGCTGCGGGCCGGGGCGGTCAAGGCAGTTCCCGCACCAGCGGGCTCGAGAGCCACGATTCCCGGTACGGGAGGCCGGGCAGCCGGGACAGGGTCCGGAAGAGCGCGGGGTTCCCGATCAGATTTGACAATTTCTGTCCTAGCCTGACGAGCCCCTCGAAGCCCCGGAAGGGAAGGCCGCCACGCGGGTCGGCGATCTCCAGCACGGGGATCCCCATCCGGGCGCACCACGGCGCCACGCCGTTGTGCATCGCCACCACCACGTCGGGCCGCAGTTCCCGGATCATCCCCAGGAGCTTGTAGCCCCCGAAGCGTCCCATCCCCAGGCCCTCCTCCCCGTAGAAGGACTCCACCTCCTCCCGGGTGCCCAGCAGGCTTTCCCAGCGGCGTCCCTCGGCAGCCTCGCCCAGGATCTCCATGCCCAGCTCGCGCAGGAGGGAGAGCATCGCCTCCTCGTCGCCCCAGTAGCTGGCCACCAGGGGCAGGATGCGTTTCCCCTTCAAGCGGACCTTCACCGCCGCGAGTTCCCCGCGCCAGCGGGCCTCTTCCGCGTCCGCGAGCCACCGGAAGGCCCCGTCCGTGCCCGTGAGCCTGCCGATCTCCGCAAGTGCCGTCCGCGTCCCCTCGAAACCGTAGGGAGCCGCGACGGCGTGGAACGGGACCTTCCATTCGCGCTCCAGCATCCGCCCCCAGCGTTGCCCGAACTCCACCGTGGCAAGCCCGAAGGAACCGGTCGCCATGCCGCTCGTCTCGAAGCGGCCCCACTCGCAGCCGATCTCCAGGCGGTTCCAGGGAAGGCCGCTGCGCTCCAGCAGGGCGGAGAAGCCGCGATCGCGCCCGAAGTCGATGCGGTTGAACACCGTCCCTTTCGCCGGACGCCGTCCCGCCGCCGCGACCCACGCCGGGTCGGGACGCGAGCGCCTCGCACCGCATCCGCTTTCCTCGAGAGCCTTGCAGCGTGCCAGCAGGACCGGCATGCCCACGCGCCTGCGCACCGAGGCCAGGGCGTCCTGGAGCTCGTCCTCGGAACGCCCCGCGGCGCAGCACTTGGCGCGCACGAAGACGGCGGCGGGATCCCGTCGCGCGGCTTCCAGGACAATTTCCGTCAAACGCGCCTCGACGCCAATCACCACGTCGGTGGTCGTCAGCCCCGCGCCCAGCAGGCGGGCAGGCTCCACGCCGCGCCGTCGGGCCCCGTCCGCGACCGCGACCAGGTCGGCGTCGCATCCGGCCGAGGACAGGCTCGCGAAGGCCGCATCAGGCACCGAGCCCAGGATCCCGGCCATCGAGGCCGAGCCCCGGTGGCTGCGTCCCAGGTAGGGAAGGTCCCGCAGCTCCCGGTCGGTGAGGGCAACCTCTTCGGCAGGCTTCCAGGGAGTCTTGGCGGCTGCAGCCGATCCGATCCCGAAGGAGCCGCCGTTCATGGGACGTCCGCCAGGAGTCCGGCCAGCGTCGACTCGCCCGCTCCCAATGCGCGCCAACGCGCCAAGGCTGCGATCCGGGTTTCGCTCGTTCCCGTGTGGCTATGGGCCAGTAGGTCCGAGACGAAGGTCACGGCAAAGCCCCGTTCCAGCAGAGCTGCGACCGCTTGATCCACGCACAGCTCCAAAGCGTTGCCGAAGACGACCCATTCGCGGACACCGAGAAGGGCGAAGAGTTCCGAGGCGTTGGGGCTGTCGTCGAAGGTGCGGCAGCTTCGAGGCTTCTTTTCCAGGTGGAAGAAACGGTGGTCAGGGACCATCCCTCGCCATTCCAGTTGGAAGGGATCAAGCGGTACGACCATTCCGTCCGGGCACACGGCGCCGTGCGGGGATCGCCCCGACCCGCAGGTGGTGGCGACCACGGGCGCCTTTTCCACCGCGGCACGTTCGAGCAGGCGAAAAATGCCTTCGGCCAGCGGCTCCACCCTGGGGCGAAACACCCATCCCGTTCCATCCTCGGAAAGTTCCCGGCAATCGACGTCGAAGTATCCGCGCATGACACCTCCCATGGCTGGTCTGTTCAGTTTCCCAAGCGGTTGCCGCGTGAGCCGTCAGGCTGCTTGCCGGCAAGGAGCAAGGCGATCTCCCGATCGGAAAGGGCTGTGTGGTAGAAGCGGGAGTAGTATTCCTTCACCTCGCGAGGCAGGTCCAGGTCCTTGAAGAGCTCCGGATGGAAGGCTTTGGCCATGTAGAGCAGGAGCAGCACCCCTTCGCTGCCGCCATCCCACCAGAAGACGCCGTCGGGCGATTCGAGGACCTTGTGATTTCGGACTGCTGCCACGTTCTTCCATGCTTGGTCTTCCAAAACCAATGCGGCGGAATACTGTCGACCGACCAGGATCACCTCCGGGTTCCAGAGCAGGAGCTGCTCCATGGAGACCTGGGCGATGCCCTTGGCAGGGGAATCGCGCACCACCATGTGCCCCCCGGCGATCTTGCCGTACCAGGAGACGTTCTGGTCCGCTCCGTGCGTATTCAAGGCATTGGGGCCGCGCACGTAGTAGACCTTGGGACGCTTGGCCGGTGGAATTCCCGCCGTACGGTGCCGAACCATCTCCACCTTTTCGCGGAAGTATCGGCACCATGCCTTGGCTGCCGCTTCCTCGGCGGGTCCCAGCACCTTGCCGTAGAGCAGCACCTCGTCCTGTATGCGGCGTAGGAAGTCGGCTTCCGACACCGGTGCTTTGGACGGCTGCGGAACCAAGGGATTGAAGCCGTTTGCCTGCAGCAAGGGAATCGCCTTCGCATCGTCCCAGAAGAACAGCGCATCGGGCTTGAGGTGGTGGAACTCCTCGAGGTTCAGATCGTGACTGTTGGGCAGGGAGCGAATCTTGTCCAGACCTGGAAAAACCCGCTTCGCCCAAGGCGGGCAGGTGGCGTCCTTGACCACCACCTTGTCCCCGCCTCCCACGAGCAACACCTTCTCGAAGGACGCTCCCGTCATGCATCCGACCCGCGACACCTGTGCGGGAAGCCGGACGCGACGCCCTGTCAGGTCCGTCACCTCTCGGTGGGGTGCAGGGGAAGCTCCCTCCCCATGTCCGACGATGCAGGCAAGCATCATCGCGATGGTGCAAGACAAATGCCGCATTGGGATCAGATCCTCACCGCAAGGGAGCTGGCGACGGTGCGCGGACTTCCCAGGTAGAGCATGCCGCCGCCCTTGGTGGTCCAGTAATTCTCACCCGTGAGGTTGCTTACGCCCACGCGGGCCGTAAGCTCCTGCCCCAGCACCGAACGGGTGTAGCGAATTCCGGCATCCGCGGTCACAAAGGCCGGAATGGAAAGGGTATTCGCGTCGTTGACCCATTCCTCGCCCGTGTAGGACACGCCACCATTCAGGGAGAGCCCCTCGACCCAGGGGAGCGAGTATTCGGCGAAGAGTCGGGCCAATTTCTCCGGAACGGCCTGCGGCGACTTGCCCTTGAGTGCTGCGGAGCTGGTCTTCTCGATGCTTGCATCGAGGACGGAGGCTCCTCCCAAGAGGGTCAAGCAGGGAAGCACCTTGCCGGTGAACGAGAGCTCCGCACCGACGTGGACCTGCCTGCCGTCTTCCGTGTAGACGTAGGTCCCGTTCCCCGCCGAAGAGTCGTTGTAGGCGTTGGCCTTCCCGATGCGGAAGACCGCCGCATTGACCGAGATGCCGCCCAGGCTTGTCTTGATGCCGCCTTCGACCTGGTTGGAACGGTAGGGATCGAGCTGGGCTCCCGAGTTTGCTGCCGTGGTCGGTGCGACAGGTCCTTGCTCCAGGGCTTCGACATAGGACACGTAGGCGGTGACTTCCGGAATCGGAAGGAACGAGACCGCCACTCCCGGTGTCAGTGCTCCCTGGTCGTAGTCGGTGGTCTTCGTTCCGTTGCTGGACGAGAAGCCCTGATCGTGCACGGCCGCATAGGTGAGTCCACCCAGGAGCTTGAAGTGACTGCCCAGCGAAACCTGATCCACTGCCATGGCGGCCTTGCGCATGGTCTTGGAGGTGACGAAGGAAGGCAAGGAGCGGTTGACGGACGGATCGACGGAATATCCGGGCGCGTCCATGGAAAAGACAGGGGCCGTCCACTTGTAGGTTCCCGATCCCGCCGAGGAGAATTCGATGTTGTCGACGAGTCCACCCAAGGTCAGCGTATGTGTGACAAATCCTGTCGCACCCTTGATGTCCACGAAGGCATTGCCCTGGAGCACGTCCGTCCGGTAGGGAGCCTTGTAGTACATCATCTGCTGGAGATAGCAGCCGTCGTTGTCCGTCCAGCTGTTGCGGATGCCTTCGTACTCGGACTCGAAACGCCCCGTTCGCACCGAGGCACGGACCCCGATCCAATCCGCCGGTGTGGCCGAGAAGGATGTGCCGAGGGTCGAGTAGGTCCGCTCCATGTAACTGTAAGGCGCGGAGTAGTTGACCGAAGCGTCCGGAGCGTCGGGGACCTTGGTGACCGAGCCGATCAGGAAGTAGCCCTGCATGTCGCTTGTCTTGTTGTGGAACCTCGAGGCGTCCACGGCCCATGTCGCCCATGACATCGGGTGCCAGTCCAAGGCAAGGCTGGCAAGCGTCCGGGGGTTCGTTTCCTTGGCCACGGAGGTTTCCCCGTCGTTCACACCCACGAGGTTCACCCGGTACCCGAAGGACTTGCCGATCGGCCCGCCCGCATCGACGTGGCCGTAGAGCTGGCCCCCGCCGTAGTCGCCCAGCTTGACCTGGAGAAATCGTTCGCCGGTGGGACGTTTGAGCTGGTAGTTGATGATGCCTGCAGGGCTGGCGATGCCGTAGAGCAGACCGCTTGCGCCGCTGAGCACCTCGACCTTCTCCTTGTCCTCCAGGATTCCGAAGGCAAGCTCGGAGCGCATCCCGTCGATGGCCTGGTTCGAACTGTTGACGAAGCCGCGGATGGCAAAGTAGTCGCCACCCCGATTCGATCCCATCTCGGGATTGACCGTCGGATCGTAGCGCAGGGCGTCGGTCGCATTGCCCGCCTGCAAGTTCTCGATGAGCTCCGCCGGCGTCGTGCTCACGGAGAACGGAAGATCCTGCCTCCGGACATCTCCCAGCGCACCCGCGCGGGCCGTGTCCACTCGGTACCCTGCGGCGGCGGATCCCGCCTTGTCGGCAGAGGCCTCCACGGCGACCTCGCGGAGCACCGTGGGCGATAGTTTGACAGAATCTGTCATAATTGTTTCGGCCGCTGCGGTCAAGGCAAGGCCCAGAAAAGCGGCATGGAAAGCGTGCAGGTGGGGCATGGTGCCTCCGGAGATGAAGGTGAGCCGCTCTCTCCCGCGTCGGGAGTCGAGGACGTCAGATTCCATTTCTGTCTCCGGTGGTCCGGTGGAGGTCGGCCTTTGCCGACAGATTCTGTCATATGCGAAACGCGAGCCAAACGGATTGTTCCTGTTCCGGCCTGCCAAAACCGACGGCAGTGCAATCCGAAATGTTACCGAAACGTCACTATTCCAGCATTGTGACGATTTGGTTCAAAAATCGCCCTCACGTCGCCGTGCCCAGCAACCGCCGGCGCAGCCGCGAACCGAGCTGATCGAGCACCGCCACCAGCACGAGCAGGAGGATCAGGAGCGCCAGCGCCTCGCTGTACTCGAAGAGGTGGAAGGCCGTGACGATCTCCAGGCCGATGCCTCCCGCGCCCACCACGCCCACCGTGGTGGCCTCGCGCACGTTGTGCTCCAGCCGGTACAGGACCACGTCCACCATCCGGGGCAGGCACTGGGGAAGCAGCACGAACCGCAGGATCCCGACGTTCCCCACGCCCAGGCTCGCCACCGCCTCGGAGGGCGAGCTCTCCGCATGCTCCAAGATCTCGGCGAAGAACTTCCCCAGCATCCCGGTCGAATGGCACGCCAGCGCAAGCATCCCCGGCAAGGGCCCGAAGCCCACCGCGGCCACGAAGGCGATCCCCCACACCAGGCACGGGATGGAACGCGCCGTGTCCAGCACCAATCGCGCAAGGCGCACCGACCAGCGAGGGCCGAGCCGCCCGGATGCCAGGGCCCCCAAGGGAATGGAGGCCAAAGCCGCGACCCCGGTCCCGGCCACGCTCATCGCCAGCGTCTCGAGCAGGGGCTTTCCCCACTGCCGCCAGCGCGTGAAGTCCGGCGGCCACGCCTCGCTCAGGAGGGTCGAGAGGGTGCGCGGCAGGTCGCGGTACCGCGAGACCTCGAAGCAGCCCGAGAAGGCCAGCGCCGCCAGCAGCACGAGGGCCGCTCCCGCGACCGTGCGGCGGACCTGGGCACGCCGTTCTTCCTGGGCGCGCAGCACGGCGTCGATGCGCCCTTCCGGAGGCATCGACGGGACGATCACAGGTTCGAGGCCTTCTCGACGGCGTCGACCCAATGCCGGACCGGATCCACGTCGGCATCGGCCGCCGGCACGAAGCTCTCCGCGCGGAACACTTTCAGGGCCTCCGGGTCCTTCATCTCGAGCAAGGCCTTCTTCAGCTCCTCGCGGAAGGCCGGGTCGATGCCCTCGCGGAAGGTCCACATGTACTCGGGGATCGGGGCCGACTCGGCCAGCACGCGCACCTTGTTCGTGTCGATCTTGCCTTCCTTGGTCAGACGCTGCCAGATGGGCTGCGAGAGGCCACCCGCATCGACCTTGCCGTTCTGCACGGCAAGCGCCACCGCGTCGTGGGCTCCCAGGCTGTGCTGGACGTAGTTGCGGCCCGGCGCCAGACCGACGCTCCACAGCATGTGCTTCGGGACCCAGGTCCCGGAGGTGGAGGCCGGATCCCCGAAGGCGATCTGCTTGTCGTCGAGGTCCGCGAGCTTGCGGTACGGGCTGTCCTTGGCCACGATGATGACAGCCTTGAAGGTCGGACCGACCCCGGCATGGGACGGTCGCGCCACCGGGACAAGTTTTGTCTTTCGGCTCTGCAGCACGTAGGTCACGGGCCCGAGGTAGGCCATGTCCAGCCGTCCGAAGCGCAGCGCCGCCCCCGTCGCCGCGTAGTTGGCTCCCACCACGAGTTCCACGGGAATGCCGAGCTTCTTCTCGAGGTAGGCGCGCAGCGGCTCGTTGAGGCGCATCACCGTGGGGGCCGACTCTCCGGGCAGGAGCCCCACCACGAGCTTGGTGGGCCGGGCCGCCAAGAGCGGTGCGGCAAGGAGGGCAAGGAGACCGAGGGCTTTGGCGAGATTCTCAGGCAGCATGGAGGAATCCTCTTTCGTTGTTGGCCGCGAAGGTCCGCTCGCGGGCGGTGAAGTCGAAGTCCTTGCAGGGACCGTCGAAGGCGATGAATCCGTCATTGAGTCCCACGATGCGGTCGGCCAGCGCGCAGGCAAGCGCCACCTGATGCATGACCAGCACCACCGTGATTCCCTTGCGGTGCGCGAGTTCCTTCACCAGCGCGCCCAGGTGCATTCCCTGTTGCGGATCGAGGGAGGCGAAGGGCTCGTCTCCCAGGAGCAGGCGCGGCTCGCGCACCAGGGCACGTGCCAGTCCCACGCGCTGGCGCTCGCCGCCCGAGAGGTTGTCCACCCGCACATGGGCATAGCGCAGAAGGCCGAGCTCGTCGATGGCTTGGGCAGCGCGACGCGTCTGCTCGCGGGTCCAGGGCAGGAGGCTCAGGGGATGGCGCGCATCGGCCATGCCCAGGAGCACGTTGTCCAGCACAGTGAGCCGTTCGATCAGAGCGTGGTTCTGGAAGACGGTGGCGGTGCGCCGGCGATGCGTCGCGATCCGCTTGCCGGTGAGGACTCCGAGATCGGAGACGTGGACCGCTCCCGAACTCGGGCGCAGCAGTCCGTTGAGGGTGGAGAGAAGCGAGCTCTTCCCCGCTCCCGAAGGTCCCACCAGGGCGACGATGCCGCCCGCCGGGATCTCCAGGTCAACCCCGTGCAGGACCTCGATCCCGCCCCGGTTCAGGTGCAGGCCCTCCAGCCGCAGGCCGGGAGCGTTCATCTCTTCGTTGGGTTCGAAGTTTGTCATGGTTCGGCTCCGTTGGTTTCGCACAGGATCATCAGGTCGCGCACCTGTGCCAGTCCCTCCAGCACCGGTCCATCGAACTCCAGGCAACGGATCCCCTTGCGCCCCAGCAGGTCGCGGGCATAGGGTCCCACGCGCATGGCAAGCACGGCACCGCAATCGCCGATCCGCTCCACCGCCCGTTCGAGGTCCGCGTGCGGATCCCCCGTCTCGTCCTCCTCGCCCGGCAGGTTCCTCGTCCCGAGGAAGGTCGCCTGCTGCGCGTCGAGTCCGAAGACCAGGAAGCGGTCGGCGTGGCCGAAGTGCAGGTCCACCTTCGTGCCCCGGCTGGAGGTCAGCGCGACGCGGACGCCTGCGGTCTTGGTCTCCGGCTGGAGGTGAGGTTCGGACATGGGCACTCCGGTGTGGATGGTGAAGGCGTCCCCCAAGGTCCGGGGAATGCTTCGTCTCGACGTTCGGTGCCTCCGGTGGTCCGGTCGGTGGGGATCTCTCCCTCACACTTCCATTATCAATTCACGGGCCAATCGCATCCGGCCCTCCCCCTCCCGATCCAGGCGAACGGAGGATGGAACCTGTAGGTGACAAATTCCGTCTGGGGTACATCCGCGTCACTTCCCGGCGAGCACCGCAGCGACTTCGTCCGACCCGATCTCGGTCCCGTAGAACTCGCGGAAGAAATCCTCCACCATGGCCTCCAGCGCGATTCCCTCGAAGCGCTCGGGGTGCAGGACCTTAGCGGCCCACAACGGCTGCAGCAGGCTCTCGCCGTTGCGGGTCGACCAGGCCACCACGGCCCTCGGGACGGCGTGCACCCGACCGTTCCGCACCGCATCCAGGCCCGCGCAACGGGGATCGGTCAGGATGCGCTCCCGGTCCTGCGCATCGCGCACGAAGATCACTTCCGGGTCCCAGGCTTCCAGGAGCTCCTGCGTAACGGGAAGCCGCGCCCCGTGCACGCCCGCTTGGGAAGCCACATTGACGCCTCCCGCCTCCTCGATCCACGAGGTCACGATGGACGCGGCCCCTTCCGTGCTCAGGATGCCGCCGGCACTGTAGTAGACGCGCCGTCGCTCCTCGTCCGGCATGCCGGCCAGACGCTCCGCCACCAGGGAACGAAGCGCATCGTAGCGCGCGCAGAAGCGCAGGGCGCGCCTGGGCGCCTCGCCACCGAGGGCGGTACCGAGCACCATCACGGCGGCCCGGAACTCCCCGGGCGTGGTGAAGCGCACCACCAGGACGGCGACTCCGTGGCCACGCAGCCGCTTCGCGAGGTCGTCGTCGTTCCAGACCACCACGAGGTCGGGGTCCAGGTCCAGCAGGGCATCGAGATCCACCGCGCCCTTCGGGGCGAACGGAACGGGCAGGCACGCTGTCCTGGGTGCCAGCCGCACGAACCACGGATTGTCCCGGACCTGCGGCACTGTCGCCACCATGCGGTCCGCCGCGCCGAGGGTCAGCAGGAGCTGGTTCAAGGAGACGCCGTTGGAACACACGCGCGTCACCGTTCCAGGCAGGAAGACCATCCGCTCCTCCATGTCCATGATGGTGCGCCGCGCTCGACCCTGGGAAGGCCTGCGTTGCGCGACAAGCCCCAGCAGCAGGAAGGAGGTCAGTCCCGGAAGGGCCATTCCTGGGCCGTTCATGCGGACCTCGCGCCGGTGCGGCCTGTCGTTTGCTTGAAGTTCATCCTGGGCATCGGGGCATCTCCTCCGGAGAAGGTTTGAAGCGACCCCTGATGGGGGTCGCGATCGTTCCTCTTCCTCCGGTGGTCCGGTCGGGCAGGATCTCTCGCCGTACACTTCCAGCGAGTCGCCTTGCGGCATGGCTGCAGGGCATCGGATACGATGGATTCAACATCCGGGCCAATCCGCCCCGGAGTTTCGGCTCCGGGGCCGGGCTTCCGACAAAGGCACGGATCCGTGACAAATCCCGTCTTCGGTACCGATCGGACACTTCCCCAAGAGCTGCCGATAAAAGTTGACTTGATAATCCAGAATAAACTCCGTACCTTCTGGAGAGAGGAGCCCGGACGCGGCACCTTCCGCCCGTGGAGGCATCCGATGGCAGACGAACTCTTCGACACCTTGATCCTGGGAATCCGCGGCGCGGCAAGCCTGAGCTCCCGCCAGAAGGGCGACGTCGAGTCCCACCTCGAGGGCATTGCCCGGGAATTCGCCTCCTTGAGGGCAGCCAACCCCCAGGCGGCCGAGAGCATCGCCAACTTCCTGACCTGCGCCCTGTACGAGTCCTCGCGCCGGGACCGCTCCGCGCCCCTTGCCGCTCATGCCCGCAAGGGAATGCTGATCGCCTTCCGCGCCGTGGAGGAGACCCACCCCGCGCTCGCTTCCCGCGCCTACGCCTTCGGCGATGTCCTCTCCGCGATCGGGGTGTAGCAGCCCCTCAGTCCTGCGCCAGGATCTCGCGCACCTCGCCATCGGACAGCTTCCGTCCATAGAAGAGGGCATAGAATCCCTTCGTCTCCTTCGCGATGTCCACCGGCATCTCCTTGGGATACAGAAGCCCGCCGAGCCAGCGCAGCCCCAGGAGGCGTACCGGCGAAGGTGGGCGATCGAACCAGTTGAAGGGAAGGGTCGGGCAACGCCAGACGCGCCCGGCCCGCACCGCTTCGATTGTCTTCCAGCGGGGATCCTGCTGGATCATGTTCCGGGCATCGACCTGCCGCATGGACCCCACGACGATGGCCTGCGGATTCCAGGCCATGACCTGCTCGAAGGAGACCGACACCGTCCCCTGCAACGGATTGCCCGGGAGGGCCGCCACGTTGCGGACCCCCAGCACGTCCAGGACGTGGGCGTGGGTACTGCCGGAAAGGTCCGTCCGCAAGCCGTCCCCGCCTTCCGCGTAGTACACGCGGGGCCGACGCGAAGCCGGGATGGAAGCGACCTTGCGCGCGACATCGGAAAGCGTCGCGCGGGCATAGGCGGCGAGCTTCCCTGCCCGCTCCCGGTCGCCCAGGCACAGGCCCAACAGCTCGTAGACCTCAGGGGTCTTGGCTAGATCGGTGCTGACCTTGACCACCGGGATCTTCAGGCGCTTTTGTAGGGCATCGGCATCCAGTACCTCGTCCTCATCCGAGCACAGGAGCAGGTCCGGATGGAGCGACAGGATGACCTCCTCGTTCATGCCCTTTCCCGACATAGTCTTGAGTTCCGGAAGGGAAAGGGTGGACGGATCGAGGAACTTGCGCGCCTTCTCACCCGGAGCGTGATTCCAGCCTAGCAGCTTGGTGCGATCCAGGGTGTAGAGGTACACGACCAGATCATTGCTCAGGGTAACAACCCGTCCGACATGGTCGGGGATCCTGACCTTGCGTCCCTCCATGTCCGTCACGATGCGGGCTTGCGCAAGGCAAGCGACGCACAGCAGGACAAGCACCACGCTCCTCACAGCTCCACCGAACTGGAGATCGCGACCGTGCGCGGCTCGCCCAGCACCAGGCCCACGGTTCCTTTGGGCTTGTAGGCGGCCCAGCAGCCGACATCCCCCAGGTTTCTCACGGCGACCTGGACGGACGCCCCGTGACCCGCGATCGCGGAGCGGTAGCGGATCGAGGCGTCGAAGGTGGCGACGGAAGGCAGCCAGACCGTGTTGGCCCCGTCCACGGCGCGCTCGCCGCTCCAGTTGACGGCGCTCCCCGCGGACAGTCCGGGCATGCCTGCGAAGGCGTACTCGAGGGACAGGCGACCCAGCTCCTCGGGAACGTTCACGGGCTCCTTGCCCTCGTTGCTCAAGGCCTTGTCCACCCGGGCGTCGATCCAGGTGAAGCTGCCTTGGACCTTGAGCCGTGACAGGATCTGTCCATTGGCCGAGATCTCCACGCCGCGATGGACTTCGCGCCCGTCCTGCTTGTAGACGCTGTCGGCCGGGTCGAGGTATTCGTTCACGACGTCCATGAAGTAGAGGCCCGCCGTCAGGTCCAGCTCCACTCCGGGCAGGCGCACCGGCGACTTGATGCCCGCCTCGAACTGGTCGTCCGTGCTCGGTTCCAGGTAGACGTTGGCGTTCCTGGCGTTCTTGTCGGTGGTCATCCCGCCGGCCACGAGCCCGCGCGACCAGCTCGCATAGGGATGCAGCCATGCGAGGGGTTTTGCCACGAGGCCGAGGGTCGGGGCGAAGGCGTCCTGGTCGTAGACCCCGGAGGCGATGCCGGTGATCTCGTTGACGGTGCGACTCTCGATCCGTGACCAACCGATTCCCGCCACGAGATCCGCCCACGGCCCGATGCCTGCCCGGTCCTGAAGGGAGAGCGCATGCGTGAGGGAACGCACGCGTTTGTTCTCGTCGTAGGGAACGAAGAGTTCCGGCGCACCGGCTTGAACCGGATTGTCGATGGAGGTCGTGTCGATGAGCCTGGTCGCTGCGGCATTCACATTGGATCGTTGGAGATTGAACAGCCCGACGTATCCCAGCGCAAGCTCCTGGGAAACCAGGCCCGTCGCGAGCTTCGTCGAGAGCTTCGCGTTCCCGGACCAGTTCCAAGCGTCCGAGGGTCCGCCGTCCGAGTACTTCTCGCCGTAGTTCCCGGACGCGTCGCCAAGGAGCGTCGCGGAGACGGTGCGGCTCTGCCGCCAGGTGTGTGCGAACTGGCCGTTCCCTTCGAAGGCGACCGGGCCCGCGGATGCGAAAAATCCCGCCAGCGCCTGGTCCTGGGAACCGCGTACGAAGCTCCACTTCTGGCCATAGGCCACGTTGGCGTCCAGCCGTTCGGCATCGGGAACCCAAGGCTTCTTGGCGTCGACGGCGAAGCTGATCTGCTGTCCCTGGTAGTCGAACTCGTGGTGCGAACCGGAGGCCTTGAGCTTCAGAAAATCCAAGGGCTTCCAGTCGAGGGCGGCCAGCACGAAGGCGCGTTCCTGGCTGCTGCCGGACACGTAGCCTTCGCCCTTCTCTCGGTAGGCGTCAAGACGGTAGGTCAGGGTCCTGCGTCCGTCGAGCGGGCCACCCAGGTCGGCGCTCACGTGGTTGATGCTTCCGGCGTACTGCCCGATCCCGAAGACGGCACGGGCCGAGTCCAGGGGCTGCTTGCTGCGGTATCCGACCGTGCCGCCCAGCCCCGTCCCGCAGAACCCGTACAGGGCCGCCGTCGGACCGTCGAGGATCTCGATGCGCTCGACGCCCTCGACCTCGGGCGGCAGCGCACTCCCCAAGGGAAGCCCGTCCACCAGAGTGCTCGGATCGAGTCCTCGCAGCTGACCTTCCGCCCCTCCGCGCCCGTCGTTGGACGGCAGCATCACGGCATAGAGCGGCGTCGATCCGGCCACGGCCTGGAGCAGGTCGTGAGCCCCGCGCGCCTCGATATCCCGCTCCGTGGCAACCTGTACGGAATAGGGAAGATCCATCAGCGAGACCTTTCCCAGCGCACCGATCTCGAGAATCCCGCCCTCCGCAAGCGGCTTGGCCCGGGTGCCCTGCACCGCTTCGACCGCGACCTCCTTGAGAACGGCCTCCTCGGCCCCGGCCAGGGCGGGAAGCCCGACCGCCGCACCCAGTGCGGTGCAGGCGAGTCGGCGGGAAATTGACGGAATCTGTCGCATGAGCGGTCTCCTTCGGTGTACGGTCGCGTCCGCTTGCGCGGACTCTTCGCTTCACCTCCGGTGATCCGGTCGGCCTCTTCGTTCCGTTCCATGTAATGGCGACAACCGTGCCAACCGGAATCGCCCTCTCCGCACCATGCTGGCCTTTCCAGAAACCGAAAAGGCACCTTCTGGTGCCTTTTCCGATCCGATCGATACGATCCGGTAGCTTCTAGCCCCTCAACCGTCCCGTCACCACGAAGCGCTTGGCATGACGCATCGCGCTGCCCGCGTGCCCGGAGAGATCCAGCACCTTCGAGGTGACGGTGAAGTCCAGCCGCTCCAGCATCTCCACGTCCGCGGCCGGGCGGACCAGGCGTTGCATCGGCAGCTCGTCCTCGATGCCGAACTCGCGGTAGGCCTCCAGGGATCCGGTACGACCCTGGGTGCGGGGCACGCTCCAGTCGCCGTCCAGGATCACCACCGTCCCGCGCGGACGCAGCACGCGCTTCCACTCCCGCAGGGCCGTCATCGGATGAGGAAGGGTCCAGAGCAGGTGGCGGCTGACCACCGCATCGAAGGAGGCCGCAGGGAAGTCCAGCTTCTCCGCGTCACCCGGCCGGAAGTCGATGGCATGGCCCCCGATCGCCGCGTCGCGGATACCCACCTCGAGCATGTCGCTCGACAGGTCGATCCCGGAGACCTCGTGCCCCATCTCGGCAAGCAGCAGGGCGATGGCCCCGGTGCCGGTGCCCACGTCCAGGACCTTGAGCGGGGCGGTGCCCAGCGACTCGCGCAGCAGGTCCTGCCAGTGGCCCTTCTGCTTCATGCCGTGCTCCCGATGCCGCGCCCCGTCGTACTCGCCGGCCTGGTCGTCCCAGTACTGGCGAATCCGGCTCTTGAGCGGGACAGTCTTCATCACGCCTCCACCTTTTTCAATTCCTCACGCCAATCGGTGCAGCCATCGCAGCTTGCGTTCGCATGAGCCTTGCGGTTCATCGGGACAGCATAGGTCGCAGGCGTGTTGGGCATCGAATAGAGCCGTTCCACATACGCCTTGGGAAGACCGCGCTCACGGGCACCCCAGACCATGCGCTTGAGATACTCGTAGCTGGGCGGGCGGAAAGGGCCCATCTCCGACATCACGTACATCAGGGCATCGGAGACCTCGCCGCTCTCGAGCGTCACGTCCACCGGGTAGTGGAAGTGGAACCCCGTCCCGTCCAGGCGGGTGTCCATCACGCTATCGAGAGCTTCGGCATCGGAAAAGTCCAGCTCGTAGAGAATCCCCCAGGTCGTTTCGCGGGGGTCCTTCACAATCGATTCGATGCCGCCGTCCCAGCACTTCGAGTGTCCGAAGAAGTCCACCCGAAATCGATCCAGACGCGCCACGCCCAGGACCTTGGGCGTTATGCAATGCTCTTCGATGACCTCCTTGAGCATCGACTCTCCGTAGGCGAACAGGCGGCGGTGGTCTCTTTCTTGCATGGTTCCTCCGATGGGGTGTGGCAGAAGGCGATCTCTGGAAAGTGGGGGCAGACCCCTCGGCAGTGGTCGTGCGCCAGGCACGGCGAACCGCAGACGTTGGCCGACTGGTCCTCGCGGTAGTTCGCATAGAAGTCGTTCCAGATGGTCTGGAAGTCCCATTCCAAAAGGCTCCAGGTATCCTGGTCGTCGGGCGCGAAGGAGCATGGCTTCACATTGAGCCCCTCGTCGATGTAGACCGAGAAGAAGCCGCACTCGCAGGCGTCCACCGTACGCGGGTCGGCGCAGCCGTGGCGCAGCACCGGCGGCACGAAGCAGGCGTCGAAGCCAATAGGGATCTGGCTGCGGCTGTGACGGGCAAGTTCCAGGAAGCGCCCCATCTCCGCACCGCCGTACTCCAGGCAGTCGTCCTTGCCCGCCCGTCCACGCGGCTTGTGGGTAAGGAAGACAATTCCTGTCGCTCCTTCCAGAGCCTGATCATGCTTGCCTTCGAGCAGCTCGGCGGCTTGGGCCAGCGAACTCTTGGAGAGGATGAAGTGGAGGTTGGTGCGGATGCCGGCTCCCGAGAGGAGGCGGATCGCCCGCGTCGGCAAGGCGTCCGTGCTCTGAGCCGAGACCGCGACTGCCCCGACGCGTCCCTTCAGCGCCTGAGCCCAGGTCTCGTCCAGCAGGTCGCCGTTGGTGGTGAAGTTGGCGATGATCCCCTTCTCGCGGGTCATGTCGAGCATCTGCAGGAAGTCGGGATGCTCCAGCGGCTCGCCTCCGCCCAGCGCCACCTGGAAGACCGGCCCCCAGACGGGACTTGTCAAGCTCTCCAGCGCATACCGGTAGGCGTCGAGGGTCATCAAGCCCCCCTCGGGCGTGCTGTCGCGGTAGCAGAAGGCGCAGCCCTTGGAGCATCGGTTGCTGATCGAGATGTCGGCCAGTTCCGGCCACGGGGCACGCTTGGGGTCGGTCTCGACCGAGCTTCCCCAGCGCACCGTCAGCCCGGTGTCGGGCACCCCGATGAAGTTGTAGCCCGAGGCGTGCCGCCGCAGCGTCTGCATCTCAGGCGACCAGTTCGTAGCACTCTTCGGTGCCGTTGCGCTCGCACTCGCCGCAAGAGCGGAGCGCGCAGTGCTTCTGGGCGGTGGCGCTGCGGTCGCGCGTCACCTGAACGGATCCGACTCCCTTGATCTCCGACGACAGGCGGCCGTTCACCAGGCCCTCGCCGCGGATGTAGGCCCACAGGGTCGCCTCGTCCAGCGTCGCGAAGTCGACAGACTCCACTCCGCCCTCGAAGGATGTGTCGTAAAGGCTGTCGGGCTTCTTGGAGAAGTCGTAACGCTTGACGTAGACGTCCTTGTCCAGGATCGTGGCCTTCTCACCGTTGCGACGCAGGTCGTCCTTGATCGCCGCGTAGATCCGGGCCTTGCGGGGGTCGTCCGCGAAGTCCCCGTTCTTGACCTTGATGAACTCGGCAAGGTCCAGGTTGAGGGTGACGATGTAGCTGACTGACGAGCTGTTGGTGACAAAATCCGTCCGTACCTTCATGGTCAGAACCTCATCTTCTCGGATCGCTCGATCTGCACGACGCGCCCCTCGTGGATGGTGAGCGTCACCTCGCCGTAGCGCAGGTTCTCGATGTACTCGCGCACCACGCTTGCCCAGCGACCCTCGGCGGTGTTGCAGTAGTTCCCCGTCCCGTCGTGCCGCGAACGCGCCGTCGTGCAGGTTTCCGTCTCGGTGTCGTGGATCACAGGCATACGGCCTCCAGCATGTTCATGGGTCGTCCAGCGGGAGGGATCCCGCGGCGGAAGTTTCGATAGTCGATGTTGAACTTGCTCATGCGGATCCCCATCATCCGCTTGGTCAGCCCCAGCTCGCGGGCCGCCGTAGTCATGTTCCCCTTGGTGTTCTTGAGCGCCTCGACGAGCATCTCGTACTCCACGGCATTGAGCTTGGACTCGAGCGTCCCCTTGTAGGCGGTGCCGGTGATCTTCGCGCTCTGGAGCGAAGGCGGCAGATTGTAGCCATGGATCACCTCGTCGTCGGCCATCAGTACCGAGCGTTCCAGCACATTCTCGAGCTCCCGGACGTTTCCCGGCCAGTGGTAGCTGGTGAGCATGTCCAGGGCCGGCGTGCTGATGCGCTTCACGTCCTTGCCGTTCTCCACCGAGTACTTGGCCACGAAGTGGTCTGCGAGCGCGACGATGTCGCTGCCGCGCTCGCGCAGCGGAGGGATCAGGACCGGCACGACATAGAGGCGGTAGTAGAGGTCTCCCCGGAAAGTTCCCGCTGAGACCATCGCAGCCAGATCCCGGTTCGTCGCCGCCAGGATGCGGATATCCACTTTGACCGGCTTGTTCCCGCCCACGCGTTCGAAGCTCTTCTCCTGCAGCACGCGCAGGAGCTTGGCCTGCATGGAAAGCGACAGCTCCCCCACCTCGTCCAGGAAGATGGTGCCCCCATCGGCATCCTCGAAGCGCCCCTTGCGGAAATTCGAGGCCCCGGTGAAGGATCCCTTCTCGTGGCCGAAGAGCTCCGACTCGATCAGATTCTCGGGCAAGGCCGCGCAGTTGAACTGCACGAAGGGGCCGGTTGCCACCGGGCTGTTGTAGTGGATGGCGCTGGCCACCAGCTCCTTGCCCACGCCGCTCTCACCCAGGATCAGGACGGTGGCGCGGGAAGGGGCGATCTTGGCGATCATGCGGTACACATCGCGCATGACGCGGGAGTTGCCGATGATGTTGGCCGGACGGAAGCGTTCCTTCATGGCGTGCTGCTGCCGTTGTTCCTCCCCGCTGCGTCCCTTCTCCTCGGCCTCCATCAGGTGCAGCTCCATCGCCGGGGCGATCATTCCCGCGATGGTGGTCAGCAGCTCCACGTCCTGCTCCAGCAGACGGTGGCTTTCGTAGATGCGCTCGGCACCGATGGTGCCCAGGAGCTTCTTGCCCCGCGAGATGGGAACGCACAGAAACGAGAGGTTGCCGTCCACCAGGCGCGTGTGGCTGCCGGTGCGGTCCAGGAACTCAGGCTCCTCGGCGATCTTGGGAACCACGATGGCCTTGCCCGTCTCGACGACCTTGCCGGTCACTCCCTCGCCCAGCGAGTAGACGCCGCGTGCCTCCTCCTCCTCGGTCAGGCCGATGCTGCGATGGATGAAGATGCGACCGGTGTTCGCTTCATAAAGGTTCACCATGCCGCGCACCATGCCCATGTGATTCTTGAGCATCTCCAGCACCACTTCGAGAATCCGCTCGAGCTGCCCTTCCGCTGTTGCGCGGCTGAGCTGGAACACCAGAGGCAGGAGCCTTGCCCGGCAGACGTCGTTCTCGCAAGCGGCCACAATTCCGTCGAAACTCAGCATCTGCTCCTCCTTGGCTCCACACTTCCCGCAAGACTTCAGCCTCATCAGCCATCCCCTATCGTCTCGCAATTACTTGCAAGTCGAGCAGAAAGGATGCCAATTCGTTTCGCCGCGATTTCCAGGATTCAGGTGCCGCCGGGAGCCGTTTGGTTAACAACAGTTCTTGACATTGGCGTGACTTTGACAGTCACGCGAAGGACAGAATCCGTCAAGTCCCCGCAAGCCTCGAACGCGCGATCTCCAGGCCCGCAAGCAAGGGTCCTTCGAACTCCATGCATTCCACGCCGCGCCGTTCCAGGCGCTCCCGCGCATGGACACCGGCTCGCAACGTCAGCAGCAGACGGCAGTCCGAAATGGCTCCCACCGCACGATCCAGGCCTGCCGCCCGGGTTTCCCCGGATTCTGCCTCGACTTCCGGAACAGGTCGCGCCTCCAGATAGCGGGAACGGCCTGACTCGACCTCGAAGACCAGAAAGTGCTTGGCTTGACCGAAGTGCTGATCGACCCGTCTTCCCTGACTCGAGGTCACGGCCACCCGGACGGCGGCCGTCCCTTCAGGCAACGGGTACCTCCACAGCGTCCTTTCGACGTTCCGGATACAGGTCCCAACGGATCTCCTTCGAGCGCAGCGCGGTCTCCCAGTCGTTCCCCACCAGTTCCAGCAGATTGATCATGCCATCGTGCCCGAAGTAGGCGCGGTCGACATAGACGTCCCGATTCGTGGGCGAGAGCACGTCGAAGGCGATCCGGATGCCTTCCTCCTGGGCCATGTAGCGTTCCCAAGAAGAGCCCAGCACGGCGTCCACCTTGTGGGTACGCAGCGCCTGCTGGATCTTGTAGCCGTCCACCCCGAAGGACACGTCGGGCGAAATCCCCAACTCCGTGCATTCCTTGGCAAACAACGCTCGCGCTTCCTTGGTATCGGAACGGATCAGCACCACCTCGGGCACCATCTCCAGTTCCAGAAAAAGCATGCGCAAGGAAGCGATCGCAAGCGTCGCGTCGGCCGAGATGGCCACGCGGCAGTTGCGGTAGCGGGGGATCATCATCAGGGCGCGGCGGCGCAGGATATCAGCCACCTTGTCCTCGCCGGCCTGGATCATGAAGTCGGCCAGGCCGTCTGCCTGGAAATGCGCAGCCAAAGCCTTGAGCCAGCGCGAGGTGTTCCCCAGCCCCATCGGCAAGGGGATGTCGGACAGGATCAGTGGCGTGCCGTGGATCTTCTCGAACTTCTTGGCAAAGCGATGTCCCACGTCGTGGGAAAGGAGGATGTTGGCCGAGGCCTCTCCCGCCTTGGAAAGTTCCTCGAGCGTGGTGTCGCGCACGATCTTGGACACGACCTTCACCCCGAAGTCCTCCAGGACCCCTTGGATCCAGGCAAGGTCGGCCCACCAAGTGGGGTTGGAGTTGGCGTGCGGCGCGATCAGGTTCACGCTCAACGGCGTCTTTTCATGCACCTTAGCGATGAAAGGAAGCAGCGCCTCCAAGCCCATTTCCATCCCGTCGTAGTAGTTGCCCCGAAAGCCGCCCGCCATGATGGGCACGAGCTTTCCCTTCACCGAAGATTGGATGTCGCGACAGATTCCGTCCAAGTCCTCGCCGATGATGTCGGCGGCGCAGGTGCCCACCACGAACAGAACGGGATTGCCGAACTTGGCGTCCGCGTCTCGAATCAGCTGCTTCAGCTTCTCGGCCGCACCCATGATGATGTCGGTCTCGAAGAGCCGCGTACAGGCAACCTTGCGCTTGGTGAAATCCACCTCGTGCTGGTCGTAGGCAGCCGCCACGGTGGAGGCACAGCCTTGGGGCGAATGGATCACTATGGAGGCGTTGCGGATGCCGGCCAGCATCGACGCGACGCCTTCCAGGGCGCACCCGACCACCGGGTCGCTGGAATGGTCGCAGTTCTTGAATTTCAGTTCATCGGACATTGGCCCCTCCTTCGTGCTCCTGCGTAGACCGTGCAGTCCGGCAGATCCTGAGCCAGCTTGTTGGTGAGCGAGGCGCCCGAGGACAGTCCCGCCCCTTGGGGGAAGACCATCTTCTTGGCAAGCGCACTGCGCCCGCGGAAGGCGTACTTGAGGGAGGCGATGATGCACTGCGCGACCTTGAGCGCACCTTGGTAACCAAAGCGCGGCCGGTTCAGGATGGCGTTGAGGTCCACCAAAGGGATGTGCGGAAAGGCAAGCGAAGATCCGAAGTAGACCGTGTTCAGCGGATCGAGTTCGCCCAGGAAGGCCAGCATCTCCGCTTCGGTCTCCTGCATCGACTCGTACTTCCCAAGCGCAAGCGTCCCCTTGGTGATGAGCACTTCCGGATCGAGTCCCGTCTCCAGCAGGTAGTCGATGCTGGTCTCGCGGGCCTCGGTGCTCCAGGGGTGGAAGTTGTAGATGATGGCGCGCATGCCGAAGTCGCGCTCCAGCATGTGGGCGACCGACAGGGCCTTCACCGCATCGTGCCCCTCGATCAGGGCCACCTTTCCAATCAGAAAGCTCTTGGCTTCCTCGAACTCGGCTCCCACCGCCTCGCGTTCGCGGGCGATCAAGGTCTCGGCTTCGGCCTCCAGGCCCGTGTACTTGGCGGCCCCCCGTAGCCAGTGCTCGGTGGCGGCCACGCCGTAGGGGAGGATGGTGGAGTTCATCGGAGTGCCGAATCGTCCTTCCATCTCCTTGCCGATGGCGTAGCCCAGGTCCAGGCACAGGGCGCAGTTGGCGGCAGCGCTGGGGGCCCGCTTGAGCTCCTCCAGGCTGCAGTGGCCGGCGATCACAGCATTGACCTCGGCCCCCATGGCCGTCACTAGGCGCACGAGCTCGGTCACGTCGGTCTCGACCTCGGTGCGCTCGGGTCCCATCTTGGCGCCCACGATGTTCACGCTTTTTGACAATTTCTGTCGTGATTCGGGCGTGGGCGGGTCCATGAACTCGACGATCTGCTTGAATACGAGGTCGAAGCCCGAGCGGTACTCGCCGGCGAAGCCCTCGCAATGGATGGGCATGAGCTCGGCGTGGACGGCGGGCCGCAGCTTCTCCACCACCGAATCGACGTTGTCGCCGATGATGCCGGTGGCGCAGCTGGTGGCCACCACGATGATGTCCGGCCGGTACTTCTCGTCCACCTCGCGGATGGCCGATTTGAGGTCGCGCTCGCCGCCGAAGACGATGCTCTCCATGTTCATGGCGGTGGTGATCACCGACTCGTATGGGGAGCCGCTGTTGCGGCTGTTGGTGAGCTTGTAGGCTTGCTTCACACCGTAGGCGCAGCCGCTGGGGCCATGCGCGATCACGATGCAGTTGCGGATCCCCGAGAGGATCTTCATGGCCGTCCAGAACTTGCAGGGGCGCGTGTGGCTGCCCTGCAGGGTCGTGGGAATCTTCCCGTCCTTGGCAAGCTGGTAGAGTTCGCCCAGATGCCCGTGGAACACCACGTCTTCCTTGTTCATCGGAATGCCTCCTCTCCGTTCCCGGAGCCGCTCCTGAATTGACAGCTCCTGTCTGGACCGATCGGACAAGGCAAGGTCCGGCGCGCCGCCATCTTCCGGTTGCAGGAGGATGAAGACGACGGATGGCGACGGCCGGACCGCAAAGTCCCTTACCAGACGTTCAGCAGCCACTCCTTATTCTTCTTGAACTCCATGTCCGCGAAGAATGTATTGGCGATGGTGTTGGCCAGGGTCTCGGCACCCCGGTAGCCCACGATCGGCTGCTTCCACAGTCCCGCGCGGTCGAAGGTGGGAAAGCCCACCCGGACCATCGGGATCTGCGCGTCGATGGCGATCCAGCGTCCCTTGGAGTGGCCCATGATCAGGTCGTAGGCCGTCGGATCCGCCTTCACGCGGGTCTCGAGCTCCCACAGATCGGAGTCGCAGATGATCTCCAGGTCCCAATCGGCCTCGGCCTTGAGCTGCAGCACGCGGGGGTCCGTGTGGTACTGCTTGTTGTCGTCGCCCAACAGGAGCAGTGCCGGCTTCATCTCCAGCTCCCGGCAGAACTGGGCCAGGCCCAGGACCATGTCGGGGTTGCCGTAGATTGCCACCTTCTTGTCGGCCAGGAACATGTGGGCAAGATCCGCCATCGAGTCGATCGCCTTGCCGCGCTCGCGGATCAGCGACTCGGGAATCTCCTTGCCGGTCAGGTCGGTGAGGTTCTTGAGCAGACGGTCGGTGTTGCGGATTCCGATCGGCGTGTCGTTGACGACGCAGGGAACCTTATGCTTGGTCTCCAGCCACTTGGCCGCGCCCGCACCCTCGTAGCGCGACAGGGCGATGGTGCCCACGGCGTTGGCGGTGTCGGCGATATCCTCCCAGGTGGTGGCACCGTGGGTGAACGAGTCCTTGCCCGGCATGGTCGGGGAGTCGAAGGTCTCGGTGTCGATCAGGACGTTGGCCTCGATGCCCATCGCGGTCAGGTAGGACTTGATCTCGGTCACGTCACCCGGGTTGACCCAGCCCGTGATCACGTTGAGCTTGCCCGAAGGCTCGCTCTTCTTCGCCAAGGTCTTCACCAGCGCGTCGATGGCGTTGTTGTAGCCGCTGACGTGGCTGCCGGAATAGCTCGGGGTGTGGATCGCCACCAAAGCGATCTCGCGATCCGGATACTTGGCCTTGAGCTTCTTGTTCGAGACGCGGATGGCACCTTCGATGTCGTCGCCGATGGTCTCGGTGGAACAGGTGGTGATGATCGGGACGATCCGGATGTGCGGATAGCGTTCAACGAGCACATCGATGGCCTCGTCGATGCGCTTGATGCCTCCGAACACCGCCGCGCTCTCATGGATGGAACTCGATGCGATGTCGAAGTTTTCCTTGAAGTGCTGTGCGAACGACAGGCGCACGAACATCACGCAGCCCTGGCCGCCGTGGACGATCGCGATGGTGTCCTTCAGGCCGATGCAGGCGTACTGGGCACCCGACGGCTGGCAGTTGTACATCGGATTGATGACCCCTGCGCGCTCTTTGTCTTTGATTGTGCAAGACATGTTTGGCTCCTTGGTGGGCGATCGGCTCAGTAGAGCTCGGCGCTGAGTTCTTCGTTCTTGGACTTGGTGAGGACGATGTCGACGAGCTCGGCCTTGGTGGCACCGAACACCTCTGCGGCCTCGACGGCGGACAGCCCCGGCAACCAGGAGAACTTCGCGGTGAGCTGCTGGTAGGTCACCGCGGCATCGGCATAGAAGGCCTTCTCGATCAAGGTCTCGCGCGGCAAGGTCTCACCGCGCTGCAATTTCAGGATCGCGGCGAAGATGCCGTCGATGGCCTCGGTGCGGTCCCAGGTGCGGGAGAAGAACTGCCAGAGCGTGTTTTCCTGGAAGAATGACAGGAGTTCTGCGGACTTCGGATCCATTATGCGGCCTCCCTCAGGTCGATGGCCGCAAGCTTCATCAGCGGCGAGTTGATGGCGTTGTACATGTCACGGGCCATGTTGTAGCTGCCCACGAAGCCCATATAGGGGCCGTTGTGGTAGGCGTGGCCGTTCACATAGGGCAGGTGAAGCTTCTTCACCAAGGCGCCCACGCGGGGGCCGGTGAGGACCAGGTCGGGCTTGACCATCTCCAGCACCTCGAAGAACTCCAGCTCGTTTCCGTCGTTGATGTAGATGGCGCCGTCGTCGCCGCGCGCGATCACCTTCTCGAAGTCCTCCTGGTGGCCGAACTTGGAGGACATGCCTACAACCTTCATGCCCAGGTCGTCTTCCATTGCCTTGGTCCAGTGCCACAGACGCGGGCCGCCGGTCCAGATGCAGACCTTCTTGCCGGCCAGGCGTTCCTTGTACCAGTCGAGCTTCTCCTTGTACTTGGCGACTTCCTCGGCGATCACCTTCTCGGCACGGTCCTCGATCCCGAAGAACGCACCGATCTTGCGCAGGGCGACCTGGCAGTACTCGAAGCCCCAGGAGTCGATGTCCATGCGGGGGATGCCGTAACGCTTCTTCAGTTCGTTGGCGATGTAGCCGGCGGAACGGGCGCAGTTCACCACATTGAGCTGGGCGCGATGCATGGTGCGCAGCGCGTCGTAGGTCTCGTTGCCGGTAAAGTGGGCGATCACCTGGATGCCCATGCGGTGGAAGTAGTCGGCCAGCACGAAGGTGTCGCCCTGGATGTTGTAGTCACCAATAAAGTTGATGGTGTAGTCGCTGGTGATGGTGGGCTCAAGCGTGCCCACCTTCTCGTTGATCCACCCAATATTCAGGACGTGGTGTCCCTTGGACTGGCTCACGCCGGCAAACCCGGGGCATTCGACCACGAAGATGTCCACGTCGGGCAGCTCGTCGCAGACGGCCTTGGCCACGGCCTTGGGGTCGTCGCCGATGAGCGCCGTGGTGCAGGTCGTGTAGACGATCATGCGCTTGATGTCGGGCATCTCGCGGAAGGCCTCGAGCATGCTCTGCTTCAGGAGCTTCTCGGCCCCGAACACGACGTTCTTCTCCTTGACGTTCGTGCTCCAGGCGTACTTGAGCTGGAAGTTGTCGTTGTCGGAGGGGTAACGCTTGGTGTGCCAGGTGTCGTAGGCGCAGCCCACCGGCCCGTGGATCATCTGGATGGTGTCCTTGAGCACACCACCGATCACAAGCTTTGCACCGCAGAAGCTGCAGCCGCGCTCGGAAAGGCTTCCGGGGATGGTGTCGGTGTTGGCAAGCGGCAAGGCATTGCGGGTGTCCTCGCCCGGCGCCTTGATGTACACGTGGTTCTTCCGCTCGGGAATGGTCTCGTCGCACTTGAGCAATGTCAACGGCATCGCTGGTCTCCTGGTTCAGGTTCTGAAGTCTTCATTTCCCGATGCGGCGCGTCCCGCCGGGATCTCGCGGAAGGGACAGGAACCGTCATTTGACAATTCCTGTCCATAGGTGACGATCTTACGCGGCGATGCCGTACTTGATCACCATGTTCTCCAGCTCGTCCATGCTCATGGGCGTGGGGATCACGAGGTCCGTGTTCTCGATCATCTTGCGGCCGAGCTCGCCGTATTCCCAAGCCTGCTGGCTGGCGGCATCGTACTCCACCACGGCCTGCTTGCTGAATTCGGCGCGCTGCACGATGTTGTCGCGCGGCACGTAATGGATCATCTTGGTGCCCAGGGCCGTGACGAATTCCTCCATCAACTCCAGCTCCTTGTCCACCTTGCGGGCGTTGCAGATGATGCCGCCCAAGCGCACACCGGACTGGTCGGCGTACTTCAGAAGACCGCGTGCGATGTTGTTGGCCGCATAGATGGCCATCATCTCGCCCGAGGCGACGATGTAGACCTCCTGGGCCTTGCCTTCGCGCAGCGGCATGGCGAATCCGCCGCACACCACGTCGCCCAGCACATCGAAGAACAGGAAGTCGAGGTCTTCCTCGTAGCCGCCCATCTCTTCCATCATGTTGATGGAGGTGATGACACCGCGACCGGCACAGCCCACGCCCGGCTCCGGACCGCCCGACTCGACGCAGCGGATGCCCTTGTAACCCTGCTTCACGACCTTCTCTAGGGTCACGCCCGCTTCGCCTTCTTCGCGCAGCATGTCCATCAGGGTGTCCTGGGGCTTGCCGCCCAGGATCAGGCGGGTAGAGTCGGCCTTGGGATCGCAACCGTGGATGAAGACCTTCTGGTTGTGGAAGTGAGCCAGAGCCGCCGCAGTGTTCTGCGTGGTCGTGGACTTTCCGATGCCGCCCTTTCCGTAGATCGCAATCTTTCTCGTCGCCATGGTCTGACCTTTCGGTTCTGGTTCTTTCCGCTCGGATCTCGAGCAGCCTCGCCCTTTACCAAAGCGACTCGCATGCCAATGCGAATCGAAAGATCTGTTGCTCCGCTTTTATCAACGACTAGATCAGGAACTCCGGTCCTCTCCGCCAAAGCACGACATTCCGGTACTTTATGGGCGGAACAAGTACCTCCACGTCGATTCCTCTTGACTTTCCGCTCCGAGCATAATCTCGGAAGGCGCAAAAATCCGATTGGTGTATCCATTGCTTTGAAAGGTGGCATGGAGGACACACCATGATTCTCGACACCACATTGCGCGAAGGCATGCAGCGCTTCGGTCTCCGGCTCGGCCTGGAGGAACGCTGGAACCTGCTGGTGGGCTTATCCCAGGCAGGCGTCGCCGAGGCCGAGATCGGCGTCTGCGGACGCGACCCGTCGGTGGACATCCTGGCCGACCGCGCCCGTACCCATGGACTCGGCATCCGCACCTCGGTCTGGTGCCCGCTGCTGGACACCTCGCTCGAGCACGCGGCACGGATCCGTCCCGACATCGTGAGCCTCTCGATCCCCACCTCCGAGGCACATGTCAAGAAGCGCCTGGGCCTGGACATGGACGCATTGCACGCCCGTCTGCGCGACTTCGTCGCCAAGGCTCACGACCTGGGACTGATGCATCTCTCCTTGGGACTGGAGGACGCCTCGCGCACCCACCACTCGGTGCTGCAGAACCTTGCCGCCCTGGCCCAGGACCTCGGGATCCGGCGCATCCGCCTGGCCGACACGGTGGGCGTGCTGGAGCCCACCGCTTGCGCCGCCATGGTGCGCAAGGTGCGCAAGGCTTGCCGGATCGACATCGGGTTCCACGGCCACAACGACTTCGGCATGGCCACCGCCAACGCCCTCACCGCCCTGGACGCCGGGGCCGACTGTGTCGACGCCACGCTCTTGGGCATCGGGGAGCGCTCCGGAATCGCCGCCACCGAGGAGCTGGGTGCCTTCCTCCACCTGCGCCGCCGTGCCCCGCTGGAGCCGGGACTGCTCGCCGACCTCGCCCGCATGCTGGCCCGCGAGGGGGAACTGACGCTCCAGGGCTGGAAGCCCATCGTCGGCGAATCCCTCTTCCACGCGGAAAGCGGCATGCACGTCCAGGGCATCCTGGTCGACCCAACCCTCTACGAACCCTTCGATCCGGCGCTGGTGGGCTCTTCCCGCAAGCTCGGGCTGGGCCGTCAGGCGGGCCGCTCGTCCGTGCGCCGCACCCTCTCGCAACTGGGCATCGAGACGGACGCCGAACTCGCCACCGTCCTGGTCCGCGCCGAGGCCGAACGCCAAGGCCACCCATTGGAAGAATCTGAGATCCGCAGCCTGTTCGCACCTACCGCGATCCGAGCCTGATCCGGGGCGCCTCCCGCCGGACGACAATTTCCGTCAAATTCAGGCGGGACCGGGCCACCTGCCAAGCCTCGGCTTCGCCGGGGTCTTGGCCCTGCGGGCGGTGTCCCTGGCGCAACTCTGTTCCGTCGTCACAGAAGCTCCCAGATCGGCGTCGAAGCAAAGCCCCCCAACCGCCTCACCGCCCGGTCGGGTCCTCGACACAGAAGAAATGGCGCCATCCCAAGACGGCGTGGCATGCGGAAAAGTCGTTCTGGATCGGGCACCCCACGGCAAGCGACAAGGGACACATGCGGCTCCTCGAAGATGCGCAGCAAGGTCGCCAAGTGTTCTGTCGGCGAGGCCGGAGACGGCCAAGTCCCCTCCCAGCGAAACTCACCCACCATGGCGCGCCGGATACGGGCGTGCCGAGGCGAAGCAAGAACCAAGCGAAGATCGGCCAGAAGATGCGCCAGCTTCACGGCCTGGATCCGAAACAGCTGCATGATCGTGACCTGATGCGGCAGGCGATTCACAAGACTTCTCCCGTCCAGCACCGTGACACTGCGAGAGAGGAACAGGCTGCGCCGCAGGATGCTCGCCTCCACAGACCCCGAGCGTCCCTCGAACCCAAACGCAAGCGGCAACACCAAATGCAGCTCCCGTCGCGGATGGTGAAGACGCGCCAGCGCATCGTCCAAACGCCTTCGAAATTCCGATCCGGTCGGGCACAGGACAACGACGGGGCCGTCGGGAAGATCCTTCGCGCACGCTTCGAGACGCCGGAGGAACGGACCAAGGTCGGCATCGAATTCGGGCTCTGGGATCTCGATGATTTGGTAGCCATGGCCTTCCTCGCCCAGCTCTTCCTCAAGCGACGGCGGAAGCGGCCCCAGTGAAACCAACGCAATGGGTCGCCTATTCATGGCATTCTCCGATGCAGGCATGGGTCCGAAAAACACCCACTCTGGCTCCGCACTCGCGCAGCCCTACGGCAAGAGAAACTCGATCAAGGCCATGGCCATTGAGTTTCTCCTGCAGATCAGGCAGAAGCATTTCTTCTGCGCTTGCGACCAAGAAATCCCGTTCGCGATCCAGCCCCTGGATGCATCCACTGATTTCCTCAAGGCAAATCGCGACCTTCGAGTTGTGATGGCTCCCGCGCCACGACAAAAGCCCGTGCATCCTGGATGCCTCATGGCCGTCCAAGGCTACCACTACGCCCTCCAGGCATCCCGACAACTGATCATCCAGGACAGGTCGTCCTGAAACGCACACGACACTTGCGGCCATTCCCAAAAGTTGCGCGATCTCTTCTCCAGATAGCCAGTTCAGCAAGGTCTCGGAAAGCACCACATGAACCTGGTGACCAAGCCGCATCATGATTTGCAAAGCATCCCGGAGCCGCATTTTTCCTCCCCACGCAGACCAGGCTACAAGCAGGATCTTGCTTTGTGGGGGAAGTTCGCATGCCAACGATTCCAACTGCAATCGCGGCAAGATTGCGGCAGACGGATTCGATGCAACCAGTCGGGACGGTGGTCGATCCGCATCCAGCCGCGGATGCCGAGGAAACTGCGAGGAAAGCGGCGGTGCCAGGTATCCGATACGACGGCGAGCCGATTCATCAAGGACAAGGAGGGGAAGCGTTCGCGGGAGTTCTTGCATGTCCCCAAGATGAGACCGGAGCGTCTCCTCTTATGAGACATTCATGGGACAGTTCAGCTGTAGCGACGAGAGATATCCGCAAGCAGCATCTTGATCCGCCGACATAGCGACACCGGTGCCTCCACGGTGCAATACTCACCCCATCCAAGGATGCGACGGGCCATCTCCCATTCTCCATGGGCCCGGGACGGATACGGATGGAGGAGCAAGACGCTCCCGTCGGGTTGGTCCTTCCAAGCCACATCCGTTTGCCAGATTCTGTCACGGAAGGATGCGACCGCTTTCGGATCGAAGCGGATGCGCGCCGTGACAGTCTTCCCTCCCCGATAGAGCCAGTCCCCATTCCCGAGCCACTTCTTTGGATCGAAGTCCAAGGCCGGGTACGAAAGTCCCGATCTTGCTTCCACCGCTTCCAGACGCGCCAAGGCATAGCTTTTCAATTCCTTGTCTTGCGACCCACGCACCAGCAGGTACCAACCACCTTGCGCCCACCACAAGTAGAGCGGATCGACTTGCACCGATTCCTTTCCCTTACGCTTGAGGATCACCCGTTGCCGAACCGTGATCGACTCATGCAAGCGCAACCACAATTCCGAAATTCCCTGCGAATCGCGACCCAGGCGCGGCGGCGCGAAGACCGAAACGTGTGGCAAAGGGTCACCGGCCATTCCGTCCAGCACCGAGGTCACCAGCGACGCAGATCCTTGCGTGGAGCGCAAGACATCGCGCGCGACCGAAACGAGCCGTTCCTGACTCTGCGGAAGCGGCTGCAGCACGCGCAGCTCCTCGGGCAGCTCGAATCGCCGCACCAGTCGCCAGGCTCGAAGCGAGCCATCGTAACACAAGCAGCCGCCACCTCCCCACGCATCCAAGACGTTCCGGTCACGGATGGCCGTCTTCCGATCCGACATCCACTCCTCTTCGTAACGTTGCTTCAAGGCGGATGCCAGGATGATTCCGTCTTGGGCCCCGTGAAAGGCGTGGTAAACCCACAGGAGACGCTGGAGTTGGGCGGGGCGTTCAGACATAACGGAAAGTCTAGATCTTGCCGAACATCTTCAAGGATCATGTGAGACATTTGTGGGACTCTTGATCCGGCGATCCGCAACGAGATTGAGGAGACCACTTCAGCAAATGTTCCCCTCCACAAAGGATCCCCAATGAGCGACGTTCCCCCAGAAGAGATCACAGCACTGTTTGATGAGCTTTCCAACCTGATCGAAAGATCTCGCAAAATGGGGCACGCGAGCTCAAGTAAGGCAAACCCGCAGATCCGCGCGAGCGGGACATTTCAACTTCCGAAAGCGACGATGTGACTTCCAAGCCATTTTGTATCGGCTTACTGTCCTTCATCGCGGCTTTCGGATCTGCGTGTGACGGCTCCGGGAAACCGTTCCGCTTGCATCGCGTCCAATGCCTTGGCATCGATCGTTCGCAGGACAGCATATGTCTCTTCCGCGATCCTCGACTCGACAGTGCGACCATGAATTCCCTGTGGTCCACAGGGCAAGACAGCGGCCACGCTCAAGCCGAGGTCCGCAGGATCTCACCGGCAGGGAAGATCCTAGCCATCCTCACGCTGAATCCCTTGGCACGGCTGGCCAATGCGAGATTTTCCGGAAAGCAGTTCGCGCTTGCCACAGAAGACTTCTCGATCGGTTCAGGATCCTACAACGGCCCGCTCACCCATGTTCTGGATCTTTCCCAACCGGGGCGGATCGATATGGCCCTGTACAAGGGCGGCAGAGAAATTGCTGTCATGAGTTCTATGAAGACCATCTGGAAAACCGTTCCGGATGGTTTCCTTGAAGCGGCCTGCCGCCCAGACACGGTACTGACAGAAGACTCCACCGGATTTATCATCTATTACCAGCGGATCAGATACAGCAACGGAGCATGGGTCCATGCCGAACGCTCCGAACGCGGTTATAGTGATTTCGAGGAAGACTTCCCCCAAGACAGTTTGTTTCCAAACTGATCACACAGCCAGAGCTGCCGACTCGATCTTCAAGGATTCACCGGCACCATGTACATTTCCCTTTTCCCCGATCGGAGAGAATAGCGTGAACGATTCCCAATTCGATCCCGGCCTGCTGCTGTGCCATGATCTTTTCCAGAAGATCTTGGCCCTGGAGTCCAGCGTCAACCCCTTCGAAGTGTACGGCATCGCCTCCGACGAGAATGCGCACAGCCGCATCCTCGGTCGTCTGCTGTCGGCAGAAGGACCTTTGGGCTTTGGTCCGATCTTGATGCCACGCCTGATCGCGGCGCTACACCATACGACCACAGGAAAGACGCTGGATGCTTCCTTGGTCGTCAAGTTGTCGGCAGCGCATTTCAAGGCCACACCGGAATATCCGTGCTCGCTCACAGGGGGCGACGGCAAGGAAAGTCTTGGGCGGATGGATCTCTTCCTCGAAGATGCGGGGCAGAAGTTGGCCGTGGTGATCGAGAACAAGATCTGGGCAGCGGAGCAATTGAACCAGATCGAGCGATACCAGACATGGCTGATGCACGAGCGTCCGGCGAATGATGGATGGCGGAGCCTTGTCATCTACCTCACCCCATCAGGAGAGTCACCAAATACCGAAGGCAAGGGGAATGGAGACCTTCCTCCCTGCGCCCGCCTCAGCTACCATGACTTGGCGCTGGCTTTGGAAGGCATCGAGGCCAAGGACGAGACCGGAGTCATCCGTTCGTTGCACCAGAACATCAAGAGGCACATCATGGGTGAGAAAGAAGAGAAGAAACTGGTGCGGGAAATCATGGAGAACCCGCAGCTTGCCATGACGCTCCTGAAAATCCAGGCGAACATGCCCAAGCTTGGCGATATCCGGAAAGAGATCGAAGAGGGCGTTCGTAAGATTGTCGGCAAGGAGATTGAAATGGAGTTCTATCCCTCCAGAGGCGATCTTCGCGAAATCAAGATCCGCGTGAAGTCATGGAGTGAAGCGGGAGCGCCAATCTGCTTCGTCTTCTACCACGGGCAGCTTCCCGCAGTGCGCACCATGCTCCATATCAGAGATTGGCAGAAGAGCAAGGACATCATGCTGGGACTTCATCGGAAATACCCGCAAGCCATCCACAAGGACTGCCCCAGGAGGAAGGATTGGACCGACTGGCACCTGGTCTTGGCAACAGATTCCGATACGGACAAAGCATGGGAGGATACCGTCGTGAAGGACCAGTCCTTCACGCACAAGACCGCCGCTGCCCTTTTGGAAAGATTCAAGACCCAGTACGAGACAATCAAGCCGGCCATGGACGCCTTACTCGAAGATCCCGAAGGAATCGCGACCTAGCCCGGGCGCGTCCCGCCACACCCATCCCCAACAGGGATGGCCCTCCCGCGCTGTTCAGGAATGGACAGGAATTGTCATTCCCTGCGACTCGCTCCCGCCGACCCGCTTCTCGGCGCATCAATCCCTCGCAACGGCACGCCGTCGGACCGACCTGGGCGGTTCCTGCGCTCCCAGCCTCCGGCTGACCGCCGCCGTCCTCGGAAGCATGCTGGAATTGACATTTTCTGTCAATTTTTGCCAGTCGACTGCTCGGATGCGCAGACACCCCTGATCGCATCGAGCCTTTCTGCCCGGGAAACCTCGGATTCTTTTCCTTCGGCACTTGCGCCCGATCGCCACCCGTTGTATCGTCTTCTCGGACTCCTTCGGGAGGTCCGGAAATCCAGGCCGATGCAGGACGAAATTCCTTCACCGACCGGGATTTCAATGGTGCTGGTTCCGGGGAAATCCCACCGGAAGATGATTGCGAGACGCTGCTGGATCCCGGCAGACGGGCCTGGACGCTGCGCCTCGGTGCAGGATCCACAACTGCACAGTGAAAGGAAAGCCGATGGCCAACACGACAACGGAGCTCGAAGCGCTGATGATGAGCCGGTCCCTGACGGACCCCCAACTTCTCGAGGCGGCCGAGGCTGCCCCCGACTTCCGCATCCTGCCCGACGTGACAGTGCTCAAGATCGGTGGCCAGAGCTTCATCGACCGCGGCCGCGCCGCTGTCTACCCGCTCGTGGAGGAGCTCCTCGCCGCCCGCAAGAGCCACAAGCTCCTGATCGGCACCGGCGCCGGCACCCGTGCCCGCCACATCTACTCGATCGCCGCCGGCCTGGGTCTTCCCGCCGGCGTGCTTGCCAAGCTCGGCGCTTCGGTCGCCGACCAGAACGCAGCCATGCTCGGACAGCTGATGGCCAAGCACGGCGTCAACGTGGTCTCCGGGGCCGGCCTTTCTGCCATCCCGCTCTACCTCGAGCAGGTGAACGCCGCCATCTTCAGCGGCATGCCCCCGTACCAGATGTGGATCCGTCCGTCCGCAAACGGCGTCATCCCCCCCTACCGCACCGATGCAGGCTGCTTCCTGGTCGCCGAGCAGTTCGGCTGCAAGGGCATGATCTACGTCAAGGACGAGGACGGCCTCTACACGGCCAACCCCAAGACCTCCAAGACCGCGACGCTCATCCCGAAGATCTCGGTCGACGAGATGAAGGCCAAGGGCCTGCAGGACTCCATCCTCGAATTCCCGGTCCTCGACCTCCTCAAGACGGCACGGCACATCACTCATGTCCAGATCGTGAACGGCCTCGTCCCCGGAAACCTGACCCGCGCGCTCGCAGGCGAGCACGTCGGCACCATCATCACCGCGAACTAAAGGCACACGGCCATGACAAGCTCCATCAAGCATCTCACCTCGGGTCTGGCCACCATGACCCTGCAGGACACCAGCCTCACCAGCCCCATCGTGGCCCGCAAACCCATCAAGCTCCTGCCCTGGCTGCAGGTGGTCAAGATCGGCGGACGCATCCTGGACCGCGGCGCCGATGCCATCCTCCCGCTGGTCGCCGAGATCCGCTCGCTCCTTCCCGAGCATCGCCTCCTGATCCTGACCGGCGCCGGCATCCGCGCCCGCCACGTCATGAGCGTGGGTCTGGACCTGGGCCTGCCGGTCGGTTCGATCGCCCCGCTGGCCGCTTCCGAGGCCGGTCAGAACGGTCACATCCTCGCAAGCCTCCTGGCCGCCGACAGCGTCAGCTACATCGACCACGACGTGATCCTGGGGAACCTCGCGTTCCATCTCCAGTCCTCGCGGGCCGTGGTGAGCAGCGCCTTCCCCCCGTATCACAGCCACGAGTTCCCGGGCAACCGCATCCCGACCCACCGTGCCGACACGGGCGCCTTCCTGCTCGCCGACGCCCTGGGCGCTGCGGGTCTCACGATTCTCGAGGACGTCGACGGCGTCTACGATCTCGACCCGAACGGATCCGAGGGTTCGAAGGCCAAGCTCCTTTCCGAGACGACCTATGCGGATCTGGTGAAGACCACCGGCACGCTGCCGTTGGACCGCGCCATGGTCGAGGTGATGGCCAACGCCAAGCAGCTCGCGAAGGTGCAGGTCGTCAACGGCCTCAAGCCCGGAAACCTGGCCGCGGCCCTGCGCGGCGAGCACATCGGGACGTTCGTCCGCACCGGCCTCTGAGCCGCACCTCTGCGCAACGAAGAAGGCCTCCCCGCTCGGGGAGGCCTTTCCGTTTTCCTCGAATCCAACGCATCCTCCATGCCTTCCCGGATCGTCAGACCGGCCGTTCTTTGCCGGATCGCTCCTGTCACAGGCGGCGCTTAAAACGAGAATGTGCATCCTTGGCATTCTTTGCGTACACGCCTACCGCTTCCAGGGGCGAGGAGACGCACCTGGGAGGAGCAATGTTTGCAAACATGTACGCCAGTTTACCGGGTTCCAGCCTACCGGACGCCAACTGGACATGAAAAAGGCCGAGACCCGCTATTTCATTGGGTTTCTCGGCCTCTTTCGGATCTTCTCGAACTCTCATTAGACGGCGTCAATCACATTGAATGCCTAGACTCCAGCATTCATGCGGGTTTCGAGTCTGTCAAAATGTTGGCTTCCGGCCAGAGGTAACCAACGTGGTAACCAAAAGCAAACGATGCCCCTCCAAGGGCGCGACCAAGGAACCAAGATGCCCGTCACCCTCGACCTTTCCAACCTCCGCGACAGCCTCGCACCTCTCTTCCACCGCTACCCCAGGCAGACCAGTCCCCAGGGCGCCCACGTCGAGCTTGGCGAAGCTGGCGCCGTCTCTGCCGATTGGAACGGGGAGATTGGAAACGGCGTGCCCGTGGCGGTCTACCACAAGCTGACCTTGCGTTGGTCGGTGCCCTCTGCCGTCTCGGGCGCAGCGCTGGCCGACTACCTCGAGGTGGACGGCCTGGCCTTGCTTGAACGTGTCCACGCTGGCCACGCGACCCAGTGGGACGGCTCCAACCTGTGGGGTTCCTCTCGGACGATGCCCAGGAGGCAAGCCAGGAGCTTGACCAGGCTCTACAGGAGATAGAGACAGCCGACGTTCAGCGGGTGGACGACTGGCTCGGCTCCCTCCCGTGGGGTGATGTCTGGCCGGAAGCCGACACGCTGGCCCATTGCGTCGCGGAATGGAGGCAGCAGGCTCTACGGGATGGAACAACGCTTGACGGCGACCTCGAGGGCTACCTCCTCGGGCAGGCGCAGGCCAGGTCGGAGCGGGGCGAAGCTCTCACGGCAAACCAGCGGGGGGCCTTGGCGGTTGTTTGAAGCTCAAACCAAAGTTCAAACCAGCGGCCAGCCTTGGCGACGACTTCAGGTTCACAGTGAGAACCAAAGCGGGAACCAGCGGCCAGAAACGGCAAAAGGGGGTATTGAATACCGCCCCTCGGGGTGACATCCGTTGTCACCCATCCCGGCAAGGGGGTTGATTGGCTCCACCCCCTCTCGCATCTGAGGGTGTCGCTTCAATCGACAGCCTTTGCTGTGGTTCGGTGCGCTTGGTACGAGGTACGAGGCTCGTACCAACGGTCGTAATAACGCTCGCAATAAGGCTAGGGGGGTACTCGTTGAGCGCGTACCCTTTGCAGATCAGGTGTCGGAATCGGATTCCGACCAGTCCTTGGGCGCGGTGCGGATTGCGTACCGGCATGCGCACCAAAGCAGATCCGCTTCCGTCGAATCCACCTTTGGATCGGTCGCCGGGATGTCTCCAAGTTTTGGGATACCCTAGCTTCAAACGAGGGACCGCATCGAAGGGGCTGCTCAGATCTGAGCGCACCCACCAACAAGCCGTCGGGTCGGTGGGCGGGGTGGATATCTGGACCTATCCGGAATCGGCTCCGGAAACTTTTGCGTCCGGGTTGGTCTCAGATAATCCGCCGGGTCTGCATTGTGCGGACTCCGCCCCGCTCGGAGCACCAGTACAGGCCAGGGAACCTTCCTTCCCGGATCATGCGGGCCGTAGTGGGTGTACAGTCGTCGCGGGGCACTTCGACAAACTCGACCAGCTCGACTACAAGCCGGGGGCGGGGTGCCGGTTCAGGGCGTTTGCGGGGCGGCTTGGGCGGTGCCCAGTAGGGTTGTTGGGCGTGCATCTCGACCAGCTCCAGGATGTCGGCCAGGCTCCAAGTGAGCTTGCCCCGTTGCTTGCGCTTCTGGATCACAGCCCAGATGGTGCCAGGGCATCCCCACGGCTGTTCCGACTTCGGGCCGCTCCTTTGGATGTGGTCCCAGAGGCAAAGTTGCACGGACGCTTCACTCGGGGCAGGGTTCATTCAGGCTCTTCGAGCTGGAAAGTCATCGGGATTTGCTTACTCGTGCCCTTTTTCTTATTCGTGCCCTCATTCTGAATGTGGGCATCAATAGGATTTGAGGGCACGAGTAGAGATTGGGGCACAAATGGACGGCACCCCGTCGGCAGGCTCCACCACGACTTCAAGTTTCGACGACGCCCTTCCCGGCGGGGGGCAATGTTCAAGGCTTCCCGCGCATCCCGAAGCACCTTGTCGGTGTAGCCTTCGGTCTTGGCCGCTGCCTTGACCTCCTTGCCGTCCACCTCCTCAAAGCCCAGGTAGTCGCGCAGCCAGTCCATGCAGTCCGCCTTGGCGCTCTTCCCGCCTTCCCCGGCGGGGGCCTCGGCATCCTGCAAAAGTTCGCTGGCCGTGCCGGTGGTTGCCTTGCCCCACTTGGTGCGGGATGCTTGCTTGGCATCGGTCGGGATCTCCACTTCCTCGGGGCCGTACTGGAAACCCCCGCTGTCGGAGTTCGCGGCCAGGTTCCCTTTGGTACGCAGGAAGAGGCACGGCAGATCCCCTTCGGCCAGATCCTCGGCTCTCCTGCGAACCGTGCCCATGACCACACGAGCCAAGGCGGTGTAGGCCAGGGAACCGTTCACCCGGTCCGTAGGGGCGTTGTCGGAGCTTCCTTTGTTGAAATGGGAAATGCCCAGGACGGCACACCCAAAGCGTTGGCCAAGGTCTACCAGCGGTTGCAGGGCGCGGCGAACTTGGGGGTTTGAGTTGCCTTCCCCCTGCACCACGGAAACCACGGGGTCGATCAGGAGGAAGCGTGCCCCGCCGATGCGCTCAATTTCCGCTTCAAGCTTGCCCAGGTCCGTTGCCGGGTCGAAGGGCATGCGATCCTGGCCGATTCCTCCGACGAAGTGGCAGCATGAAAGGTCAGCACCGGCGGCGACCAGGCGCGGCCCAATTGTGAAGCCGGGATCATCCTCGGAAGACCAGATCAGGGCATTTCCAGGATTCATGCACCGTGACCCGTCCGGCCACTTCCCGCCGGTCGAGATGGTCGCGGCCAGGGAAAGGGCGATGGTGGTCTTTCCCGTCGATCCGGCGCCGGCCAGGATATGGAAGCCCCCTTCAACAAGCCAGCCGTGCCAGAGCCAGGGCACCACGGCTTGGGGGATATCCACAAAGCAGGTGAGCAGGGACGGCGGGGCAGAATCCGTCATGCCCCCGGCAAGTGCAATGCCAGGTGCAGGCGGTTCGGCCAAGCCCTCGAATGTGTCGTCGCTTGGCGCGTCGGTGTAGAGTTCCGGCCTCATGCAGCCAAGACCCGATCCAGGGCTTGCAGTGCCCTAGCTTCGTTCAGAAGGGGCGTGATCTCTCCTTGGGACGGAGCGTTTGGCAAAGGTTCTGTTGTGGGCACCCGTGACAGCGCCATTGCCAGCCGTTCGCGGATTGCTGGAAGGTCAGCCAGCGTAAGCTTCCAGCGAATGGACAGGCAGCGAATACGCGCTCGTCCATGCTGGGATCCACATTTCGGAATCCGCACTTGCGTAGTTCTTCGGCCATGGCGGGGGCATCAGGAAGCCAGGCGTCGGCGCTTGGTAGCGGCGGCAACATGGCTCAAGTACCGGCAGGGACGGTGCGGGCGCGGCTTTCCAGCCAGGCTTCCAGCTCTTCCAGGCGGAAGGCGGTTGCCCTTGCACCCAAGCGGACGGGGCGAACGGACAGAGTGCCGTCGGCAAGCCAGGCGTACAGGGTGGTGCGGGAGATCCCCAGGCGCTTGGCGGTTTCGGTGGGACGAATCAGTGTCATTTCTTGTCTCCTTGTTGCCGTCCGATACCGTACAGGTTCGAGCGTTGAAGTCAAGATGAGGCCGAAAGATGCGCGGAAGTTGTCCCGAAATACATCGCACTTTTTCGCGCTGTCGCTCTGTTAAGTTGACAAAATGGGCCACCGGGCCGGGTGGTTTACTGCGTGCTTTGGAGTTCATTTCGTCAACTTTTCAATGGAAAAGTCACCTTCTCAAATTTGGTATTTTCCTAGACCCTTTTTTGTGCAGGTTTTGCCGATTCTTTGCGGTTTGAAATTTCCTCGGTTATATGGTCGCTTCGGCCACTATCTGCGCGTCAATAACTGAGGAAATTCTATCAACGAGGTGGGGGAATTTTGGCTTTGAATGGTCTGCCACCCTTGTTTTCCCTGAACTGGCCGATAATCCTTTCGCGTTCCCATTTTGTCAGCTTTCGCGTGATGGCATCGTACTTGACATGGCAACAATCGTAGGTGACAAGCCGTCTCGCCAAAGCGTTGCGCCCGATGTTCAGTTCTCGGCTCATCCATCGTCGTGCAATCTTGACAATCGCTTGGTCCTTGGGCTTCAAGTGCTTGCATGATTTCAGATATGATTCATTGGGTTGGTTGGTCGGTACTTTCACGCCTTCAATCCGTCCAGGTAGTCGGCCCAAGCCTGCATCAGGCGGCGGCGCTCCGGCATGAACGTCGTGCGATCATAGGCGCCCCCAAGTGGGCCGCTCTTGCCGTGGGCAAGCTGCTCTTCGATCACCTCGGGGGCGAAGCCAAGGACCTCGTGGGAAAGGGTGCGGGCCATTGCCCGGACACCGTGGCCGGTCATCTCGTCGGAGTCGAAACCCATGCGCCGAAGCGCGGCGTTCACCGTATTGTTGGACATCGGGCGCGGCGGGTTGGAAGGGCGCGGCGAGGGAAACAGGTAGACCCCTTCTCCAGTCAAAGGGCGCAGCGACTCGACCAGCTCGACAGCCTGCCGGGCCAGGGGGACCACGAAGGGCCGTTTGGTCCTCACCTTCATCTTGTCCCCAGGGATGCGCCACTCGGCCCGCTCCAGGTCGTCCAGGTCGTGGAACTCGGACCATTCAGCGGCCCGCAGGTTGCCAGGTCGAACGAAGGTCAAGATGCCCAAGCGAAGCGCGATACGGGTTTCCAGGTTCCCCCGGTAGCCGTCCACCGCTCGCAGCAGGCCACCCACGGCGGCGGGATCGGTCAAGGCGGCAAAGTGTGTCTCGATAGGCCGAGCCAGGGCGCCCCGCAGGTCGCGGGCTGGGTCGCTCTCCAGGAGTCCGGACGCGACAGCGAAGCGGAAGATCTCCCCGCAGAAGCCAAGGATGCGGTGAGCTGATTCCCTGGCGCCCCGCTCCTCCACCAGGCGCAGGGGGGCCAGCACGTCGGGCGGGCGAATGTCGGTAATGGGCTTTGAGCCGATCCAAGGAAAGATGTTCCGTTCCAGTTGGCGCAGCTTCAGCAGGGCGTAGGCGGGTTCCAGTTGGTCGGATGTCCTGGCGCAGTACTCCCGGGCCACCTTCTCGAAGGTCGCGGCGTTGCGGGCCTCTTCCTCGACCTTGGCCGCTTCCTCCTCCTGTTTTTCGGTTCGCTTGGCTTTCCGCTCCTCTGCCGGATCTTCCCCGCAGGCCACCATTTCCCGAAGTCGGGCAGCTTCCTCCCGCGCGGCCTTCAAGGGAATGGCAGGGTATCCCCCCTTGATTGCCAGCTTGCGGCGTCGGTCGTTGCAGCGGTAGACGAACACCCATCGCTTGGAGCCGTCGGGATCGACTGCCATGTGAAGCCCTTGACCGTCTCCGATCAGATAGGTCTTGTCCTTGGGCTTGGCGGTGCGGAAGGTGGATTCGGCCTTTTGTTGCGCGAGCTTTGGCATTTTTGGTTCCCTTTTTCACCCAAGGGAACCGCATTTTGGTTCCCTCAAAGCAAAGCGAACCAAAAAGGTAACCACAAGCGCCGGACTACACCGTACCTTTGCGGCGTGTACCGGACGCCAAATGGACATGAAAAAGGCCGAGACCCGCTATTTCATTGGGTTTCTCGGCCTCTTTCGGATCTTCTCGAACTCTCATTAAGTGGAGACGGCGGGAATCGAACCCGCGTCCAAAGCCTGCTCCCACGAAAACCCTACATGCTTAGTCGTTGATTTGATCTCATGAGCCCCGCCGTCCAACGACACACTGCGATTCCCACCAGTCCAATTTTTCTCAGCTGCAGTCTTGGACCTCCTGCAACCCAGCCACCTAAGATTCCGACGTCCTGGCTACGGTGACGCTCGCCGATCAGTCGTGGTCACTTAACGGTTTAAGTTAAGCGGCCAGAGCGTAAGAGTATGTCTCTTCGCCTGTTGATTTTTTTCAGTTTTTTTACGAGGCCTACTGAACCCTCGGCATGCGTTCGCGTCTTCACCGACCCTGTCGAAACCTTTGCGTCCCCGGTCGGGCCCTCCCCTTGCAAGGAGGAACCTGTCTTCAATATAGCACGCGCATCGACCCGAAGGTCAGCTTACTTCTTCTTGCCCTTCTTGGCGGGCTTGGCCGGAGCCGGTGGAGGCAGCACTGCGTTCTTGGCGTAATTCTCGGGAATGTCGAAGGAAAGCAACCCTTTTCCGGCACCCGCTGGTCCGTACTTGGCAAGGAAATCCACGAAATCCACTCCACCCTTGGCCTTCTTGAAGTATGGCTTCACCCGAAGCCAATCGAAGCTCTTGAGCAGATGCGTCGCCTTGGCATCAACCTTCACGCGAGCGGTGTCGGCCAGAAACGCCTTGGTGCGCTCGGTCAGACGTGCCTCGAGGTTGTCTCCGGTGTAGGCCTCGGCAGTCAGCGGAGAGGCTGCCAGGGTTCCGTTGGTCAGCACGAACCAGTAACGGGCATCCTTGGTCGGCAGGAGCAGGAGCGAATCCTGCAGGTCGCGCAGGGCCACCGGGCGGCCGGCCACCACGAAGCGCGCACTGTCGTTCCAGTGCGGCATGTCCGCGATGGACTTGTAGCCGGGATTCGAGGCGATCAGCTGCACCACGCCGGCGTTGAAGGCGTTCACGTAGACGGCGCGCTGCTGCGCGACCGGAGCCGCCTTGAAGGCGGTCGAGTCGATGCCGGCCAGGCTCTTGAGATAACCGTCGATGGCAGGCAGTTCGGACTGGGCCACCGCGTAGTCCACGCGGGTCTCCTTGACGATCTTGCCCAGCACTCCGGTCCAGGAGCCATGGAGATCATCGAATCCGCCGGCAAAGGCGGCGGTCGCACACAGGGCAAGGAAAGCAGACTTCATGGAACCTCCAGATTGGGTGTAACAGGTTTGGTGGCAAGATAGCGCCGGGCGGGGAAGTTCGCCCGGCAATCCGTCTCAACCGTGGATGTCATCCGAGGTATTGACCTGGCTTTCGGGGATGAGCATCGTGCACAGCCACGGAGTGAGCATCAGCGAGGTCACGAGCAGGGCGGCCAGGCCCACTACGGCGAACTTGCCGATGCTGGCGATGCCCTGATTGTTGACGAACAGCATGCCTGCGTAACCCGACAGCGTCGTGAGCTCGGCCACGGCCATGAGCCCGGCGATGCCGCCGAAGAGATCACCCAGGCGATGACGGCCCAGGCGCAGGTAGGCCAGGATCAGGTAGGTGGTCACGTCCACCGCCACGCCTTGCAAGGTCGTGATGGCGATGATGTTGAAGACGTTCATCTTGTAGCCCAGGGCTCCGCAGATGCCCAAGGTCCAGATCGTCCCGACCACCATGCCGATGGCGCTGATGAACACGTAGCGACCCGAGCGCAGGATGAAGGCCAGCATCACGATCAGGACGCCCGCCATCAGGAAGAACATCCGGCCGGAATCCTCCTTTACCAGCCGCACGATGTCCGCGTAGATGAACGAGGACGAGAAGGCGCGCGGTTCCTCCTTGGGGAGGCTGTAGTTGGCGTAGCGTTCCTCGAACTTGGCAGCCTCGCGGGCGTCCGAGCTCTTGAAGGCACCGTAGACGAAGGCGATCTTGCCGTAGGAGCTGTCGCGCTCGCGCAGCAGGTTGAGCGCCCAGGCGGGAATGTCCGTGGCCCCGAACACCTGCGCCTTGGACATGTCCCGAAGCTTGCGGATCATCTCGGCATCGTCGCCCTCGGCCTTGTCGAAGACCGAGGCGCTCACCAGCGTGTCGATCTGGCGCAGGTACGAGAGGCGCTGCACCTGGTCGGCTTCCTTGGGCACGAAGGTGCGGTAGGTCAGGAAGCTGCGCAGCATAGGGTCGCGCTCGACAGTGAGACGCTTCATCAGCGTGTCGTGCAAGGCGTCCATGGTCTCCATGCGATCGGCCACGATGACCACCGGCTGGCTCGAACGACGCTTGGAGTTGAGGGCCGCCGAGACCGGGAAGTTGTGCTTGGCCTGGTAAGCTCGCTCCTCGGCCGTGAGCACCTTGGGCTTGTCGCGCAGGTTGGCGAAGTCGTACTCGAACTGCACGCCGCGCGGCACGAAGAAGGCCAGGACCGCGGTGATGGCAAGGCAGGCGATCGCCGTCCCCTTGACCAGGCGAGGCCAGTTCTTCACTCGATCCACACCGGGCAGCATGGGACGATCTTCCTTGGGAATCAGCTGGAAGATGCGCAGACCTGAGCGCTTGTGCCAGGCATCCAGCAGGAACACCCATGCGGGAAGGCCTAGGAAGGTGGCCAGCAAGCTGATCACGATGCCCACGGCTCCGATCACGCCGAACTCGTAGAATCCCACGAAGCGCGAGGCCAGGAGGCACAGGAGACCGCCGGCAGTGGTGAGCATGGCAACCAGGAGCGAGAAGAACAGCATGTCCAGCGATTCCGCCATGGCCGCTTGGATGGTGCGTCCCTTGGTCAGGAGCTTTTGGGCGTAGCCGATCGCGTAGATCGCATAATCAATGCCCATGCCGAAGAGGATGGAGATGACGAACAGCGTGTAGAGGTTCAGCCGCCCGTAGATCAATCCGGTAAGCCCCAGGGTCAGGAGGCAGGAGAAGATCACCTGGCCGCCGATCAGGATGACCGGGGCCACCTTGCGGAAGAACACCACGATGAGCAGGATATTCAAGCCGACCGACACGAAGGTCGCGATCAGGCCGTCGTACTCGATGGACTTCACGTCCTCCAACGCATTGTACGGGCCTTCCACGCCGATCTGGACAGCGGTGCCGTACTGCTTCTGACTGGGGGCGATGATGCTGTCCTTGGAATAGGCCAGCACCTTCTTGACGTAGTCCATGTCGGAGGACGGCTTCTTGAGCACGGCCTGCACGACCGCGATCCAGCGCCCGTCGCCGACGGCCCCCAGCATGCGGGTGCGCAGCGAGTCGGGCAGGGTGTCGCGGGGGTCGACCTTGGCCTGGCCGGCAGCAGCCTGCTGGGCGGCACTTGCCTTCTCGTCTGGCTTGAGGAACTGTCCGAAGGCATCGGCAGCCTCGTCGGGAAGTCCCAGCTGCTGCGGAAGAGACGCATCGAACCAGACCCGCTTCTTGCGGAGATTCTCGTCCCCGCCATCACCCGAGAGCAGATCCAAGGTCAGCGGTCCCTTCATGCCCAGCTCAAGCTGGAGATCCTTGAGGTTGTCCACCACCCTCTGCAGATGCTTGGGGGGAACGTAGAGCAGCGCGTGGTCCACGAAGAACTTGTTGTCGCGGTCGTCCTGGGCGTAGACCACCTCGTTCCAGGCAAGCAAGCGGTTCTTGAGATCGCGCTGGATGCGGCAGACCTCGACCGGGTCCTTGGACATGACCGCCAGCGTGTACATGTCGCTGGAACCGAAACGCTTGTCGGTCTCCTTGAGCGCCACGATCGTCTTGGTGTCGGAAGGCAGCAGTGCCTCCAGGCTGGGCGTGACCTTGAGCCGCTTGGCGAACAGTCCACCCAGGGCCAGCAGCACGAGGGTCAGCGCGATGACCGTGCCCTTGCGGCGATAGGAGAACGCGACGTAGGCATGAATCCAGGCGGAGATCTTTGGAAAATTCACGGTTCTCGATCCTCCATGGGGTGCGACTGCGGTTCTCGACGGGCCTCGAACCAATCCAGCCGCTTTTTCAGCTCCCGCTCGAAACCACGTTCGACGGGCTTCCAGAATACTTCTCCCCAAAGGCCTTCGGGAAGATGATTCTGTCCCGAGTAGCCGTTGGGGCTGTCGTGGTCGTAAAGGTAGCCCTGCCCGACCCCTCGCCGTTTGTCAAATTTTGTCACGGCATTCACGAAGGCGTTGGGGATGGGCAACTCACCGTGGGTACGGACAGCCTGCCGCACCGCGTCCCACGCCAGCTCCAGGCTGTTGCTCTTGGGCGCCAACGCCAGGTGAATGGCGGCCTGCATCAGAGCCAAGGCGCATTCGGGCATGCCCAGGTGCTCGCAGGCGTCGCGCGCGGCGATGCAGATTCCCAGTGCCTGCGGATCGGCCAGGCCCACGTCCTCGCTTGCCATGCGGATCAGGCGACGCGCCACGTAGACCGGGTCCTCCCCGCCCTCGAGCATGCGCCCGAGCCAGTAGGCCGCCGCCTGCGGATCGGACCCGCGGATCGACTTGTGGAAGGCGGAGATCGACTGGTAGCGTCCGTCCCCGGTGCGATCGTAGGCGACCGGACGCCGTTGCGCGCAGGCGTTCACGTGCTCGGCGGACAATTCCTGTCCGGCATCGAGCGTGGCCACGCACCACTCCAACAGGTTCAGGGAGGCACGGGCATCGCCCTGCGCCAAGGACAGGATCTGTCCCACTGCGCCCGAGGAAAGCTCGTCGTCCCTCCCCAAGCCTTCCGGGGAAGACCAGGCGCGCCGCACCAGGTTCTCGAGATGCTCGCCCTGGAGCGACTGGAGATGGAACACCTGGCAGCGGCTGACCAAGGCGGGATTGAGCGAGTAGGACGGATTCTCGGTGGTCGCGCCCACCAGGAGCACCATGCCCGATTCCACGGCCGGCAAGAGCGCATCCTGCTGCGCCTTGTTGAAGCGATGGATCTCGTCGATGAACAGACGCGGCGCCTTCGATCCCAGGCGACGCAGGCCATTGGCTTCCTCCAGAAGCTTGCGCAGATCGGGAAGACCCGACTCCACGGCCGAGAGCGTGCGCCAAGGCCGCTTGGAATGGCCCTTGAGCAAGCGTGCCACGGTGGTCTTGCCGCATCCCGGAGGGCCCCACAGGATCAGGGAACCCAGCGCATCGGATTCGGCTCCCTTGCGGAAAGGCGAACCCGGCGCGAACAGATCGGCCTCGCCCAGCAGCTGGGTGAAGTCGGCAGGGCGGACGCGCTCGGAAAGAGGAAGGGTCGCCGGAGCGGCCTCCACCCCAAAGAGGTCGCTCATCCTTCCGGAGCGGTCGACCCGGGAAAGAGCTCGCCGCTCCCGTGAGACTCGGTCCAGGTCCGGACCAGGGCCTCGCGCTCGGGCAGGGAGATGGTGAAGTTCCCCCGTCCGTTGGTCTCCATGTGCTGGTCGAGATGGAACACCAGCATTCCGGCGCAGACCGAGACGTTCAGGCTCTCGGTGAAGCCGTGCTGGGGAATGCGGAACACCAGGTCCGAGTTCTCCAGGATGTGCCCCGAAGGACCGAAGAACTCGGTGCCCATGTAGATGGCGGTCTTGGGAGCCATGTCGGCCTGATGGAACGAGGTCTCGGCCTTGGAAGAGGCCACCGCGATGCGGTAGCCTTCCGCCCGGAGGTGCTCGAGGCAGGCCTGCCGGGTCGCCCAACGGTGCAGGGTGAGCCACTTGCCGGCCCCGCGCAGGATCGAATACGAGGCGCGGAACTTGCGGGCCTCCTCGATCACGTGCACGTCCTGGATCCCGAAACACTCGCAGGTGCGCATGACCGCCGAGATGTTGTGCGGGTCGTTGAAGTCTTCCAGCACGAAGGTGTAGTGGCGGGTGCGGGAGGCGGCGATCTGCCGCATCTTCTCGAGTCGTTCTTCTGTAGGCATCAGATGTCGTTCTGGGAGGCCGCGATGACCTGTTCGATGGTGGTGAGCTTCTGGATGGCCTTCATCAGACCGTCGCGACGAAGCGTGACAAGGCCCCTGGTCTTGGCATAGGCCTTGATGTTGTCGGAGCTTTCCCGACCCAGGATCATGGCGCGCATGTGATCGTCGGGGATGAGGAATTCGAAGATGCCCATGCGTCCCTTGTACCCGGTCCCGCCGCAGAGCTTGCATCCCTTGCCCGCGTAGAAGACCGTACCGGGACGGATCCCGAGCTTCACGAGCATCTCGTCGGGATAGGCCTTGGGCTCCACGCACTTGGGGCACGAGCGGCGCACCAGGCGCTGGGCCAGGATTCCCTTGACGCACGAGGCCACCAGGAACGGCTCCAGCCCCATGTCCAGCATTCTGGTGAATGCGCCGGCCGAGTCGTTGGTGTGCAGGGTCGAGAACACGAGGTGACCAGTCAACGCGGCCTGGACCGCCATCTCGGCGGTTTCCTTGTCGCGCATCTCGCCGATCATGATGATGTCGGGGTCCTGACGCAGGATGGCACGGATGCCCGCCGCGAAGGTGAAGCCGGCGCCCTTGTTGATCTGCCCCTGGCTGATGCCGGGAATGTTCATCTCGACCGGGTCTTCCATCGTGACGATGTTGACCTCGGGCGAAAGCACCTTGCGGATGCAGGAATAGAGGGTCGAGGACTTGCCCGATCCCGTGGGACCGGTGACCAGCACCACGCCGTCGGGCAGGTTGATGATTTCCTCGAACTGCTTGTACATGCTGGGAAGGAAGCCCATCTTCTCCAGCGCGATGTTGTTGGCGTTGGGATCGAGGATACGCATCACGATCTTCTCGCATACGCCGCGGCCGCGAAGGCTCACCGGGAACGAGTTGACGCGAAGGTCGACTTCCTTGCCGTTGTGCCGGATGGTGAAGCGCCCGTCGAGGGGCTTGCGCTTCTCGGCGATGTCCATGCTGGCCAGCACCTTGATGCGCGAGGTCACCTGGTTCATCCACCGGGCGGGAATGTGATCGCGCTCGATCAGATCCCCGTCCACGCGGTATCGCAACCGCAGATGCGTCTCCTGCGGCTCCAGGTGGATGTCCGAGGCGCCCAGCGAGATCGCGCCGTTCACGATGGCATTCACCACCTTGACGACCTGACGGCCTTCCTCGTCGGCCAACTGCTCTTCTTGGACCTCTGTCTTGACGACATCGAGATCCTTGTCGTCACTCCCGTCCGTCGGCCCGAACAGATCCTTGAGGGAATCGGAGCCGTCCGCCTTGAAAGTGCGGTTGAGAGCCGCCTCGATCTCCTTCTCGGTGGCCATGACCGGATCGACGTCCTTGCCGGTCTTGAACTTGATGTGATCGAGCGTGCGCAGGTTGGTCGGGTCGGCCATCGCGACCGTGAGGATACCGTCCTGCTCCCACAGCGGGATCGCCTTGTAGCTGCGCGCCATCTCCTGGGGAATGAGCCTGGCCACCGCAGGTTCGATCTGGATGTTGTCAAGCACCACGCGCGCCACGTCCAACTGCGCCGAGATGGCCTCCACCAGCGCCTGCTCCTCGACAAGCCCCAGCTTGACCAGGATGTCGCCCAGCTTCTTGCCGCCGCCCTTCTTCTGCTCGGCCAGCGCCATCTCCAGCTTTTCCTGGTCGATCAGCCCGCGGTCGATGAGGATCTCACCCAGGCGCTTGCGCTGCCCGGAAAGCTCCATCTGAAGCCCGAGGATACCTTGAAGCGTATCCAAGTCGATCAGGCCCTGATTGACCAGGACCGTGCCCAGGCTCGTCCCGGAACGCCGATGCTCGTCCATGGCCTTGTCGAGCATCTCCTGCGTGAGGAGCCCCTGAGCCAGGAGGATTTCGCCGATCTTCTTTCTGCGTCGCCGTTGCGCCATCGCACGACAAGGTAAACCCATCGGATCGTCGACAGGGTTCGCTCATGATATTTTTCTCGACTCGAGACGATTTACGTTGTCTTCCAAGGGGGGGGCGTATTAGCTTTCCCCGGCCTAACGGGATGTGGCTCAACGGTAGAGTACCTGCTTTGGGAGCAGGTGGTTGCACGTTCGAATCGTGTCATCCCGACTGAACCACCTGATTGCGATCAGGTGGTGTCGTGGTGCCCAAGTGCACCCTCGATTTCACCATAGCAGCTTTGTTTGGAGGAGTACGATGCGTCCATCCGAGCTTTCGTGGGGCTTTGCCCGCAAGAGCAAGAACCAGGATGAATTCGAGGAATTCGAAGGCGGCGGCTTCGGCGAGGAGTTCGAAGAAGATCTGCGGGCCGGCGGCAGCCTCGACGATGATGACGAAGAAGACGAAAGCCGCGAGATCGACTTCGAGGACCCGAACTTCGCCCGAGGCGAGGGCATCTGGAAGAACTACTCTGAAGATCTCGACCTGGAGGAATAAGGGCGCGTTGTCGCTTGCCGCCACGCTTGTCGTCGGCTGCGCCACAGCGCCACCCCCTTCGCCATTCCAGCCCAGCGAACCTCCCCTGTCCATGGCGACCGTCTCGCTGGGCAGGGTTTCTTCGTTGCTGGACAGTGCCATGGCCATGCAGGCTCAAGGGCGTTTCCATGCCTCCCAGGCGCGCATCACCGACGCCTTGAGCCTGATCTCCCAAGCCCCTCCTGCGCAGCAGGCCACCCCAGCGCTACGCAAGCTGGAGGAACAGGCCTTGCTTTCCATGCGCGGGAACCTCCCCTACGCCCTTTCGATCGACTCCGACCTCGAGCAGCCCTCCGAGGTCGACGGCTTGGCACTGCTGGATTCCTTGCGCCCGGACACGACCCTGTCGGCCTCCGACAGCCTCAAGTACCTGCGCGAGTTCCAACTGGACACCACCAACCATTTCGACCTTCCCGTCGAGATGAACGGGCGCGTGTTGGCTTCCTTGGCCCTGCTCAAGGAGAAGATCCCCAAGCACTTCGCCATCTGGCTGACCCGGAAGGGTCGCTACGAATCGATGATCCGCGAGAAGCTGCGTGCGGCGGGCCTGCCCCAAGACCTGCTGCATCTGTCCATGATCGAAAGCGGATTCAACCCGAAGGCCTACTCCCCCGCTGCCGCCTCCGGACTCTGGCAGTTCCTGGCGGCCTCCGGCAAGCGCTTCGGTCTCCAGGTGGACCGCTACGTGGACGAACGCCGCGACCCCGAACGCGCCACCGACGGCGCCATCCAGTACCTGACCTTCCTGAACAACCGCTTCGGGGACTGGAACCTGGCCATGGCCGCCTACAATTGCGGCGAAGGTTGCATCGACCGGCAGATCAAACGCTCCGGCCAGGAACATCCGTCCTACTGGGACCTGCCGCTTCCCAACGAGACGCGCGACTACGTCCCGCGCATCTATGCGGCCACCATCCTCAGTCGCAACCCGACCGCGCACGGCTTCAACATCGTCCCCTGGACTCCGATCGCCACGGATACCTTCACCGTCGAAGGCGGCATCCAGCTCTCCAGGATCGCCGAGGCCCTTCACGTGACCGGCGACACGATGGTCACGCTCAATCCCGCTCTGGTGCGCAAGATGACACCTCCCCGCAAGGAGAAGTTCGTCCTGAAGCTGCCAGCCGGGACCCGTGAAGCCTTCGCCCTGATCTACCCGAGCCTGGAAAGGACCTACTCGGCCCCCGAACCCACCCGATGGGTCCATCGCATCCGCAAGGGCGAGACGCTGGCCAGCATCGCCTCGCGCTACGGGGTGTCCGCGAACGAGATCCGCTCCTGGAACCGCCTGGGCAAGCGCAAGCTCCGCCCCGGCAAGACGCTGCTCATCTACGGCGATCCCAGCGACAGCCGGATCACCTCCGAGGACCCGCCTTCGTCCAAGCGCGCCAAGACGCGCCAAGGCCAGGCTGCCGAGGACGAGGTCGTGACGGCCTCCCATCGCGTCCGCTCCGGCGAGACGCTGGCATCCATCGCCTCGCACTACCACCTTTCGACAGCCACCTTGCGCAGCCAGAACCATCTGAAATCGGACAAGATCCGTCCTGGCCAGAAGCTCAAGATCTCCCGGTCCACCGGCAAGGCGGGCGCCTCCGAAGACGACAACGATGGAAAGCACGGGTCCGACTCCCGTGGACGCAAGGATTCCTCCCGCACGGCCGCCAAGAGCAACAACGGTTCCTCCTACACCGTCCGCAAGGGCGATTCGATCTACTCGATCGCACGGAAGTCCGGCGTCAGTGCCGCTCAGCTTTCCAAGGCCAACGGGATCAAGAACAACAAGATCCGCCCCGGGCAGGTCATCCGCATTCCCACCGGAGGGTGACATGAGACTTCGCACCGTCTTTCTCGGCATCCTTTCGCTGGGCATCCTGCTGGGATCCTGCGCCGTCGGGTACGGCCTCTCGTTCCTGGGCGGGGATTCGCCCATGACGGCGCCCCATGTACGGATCGTGCATCTGGACGGCATGATCGCCGATCCGACCAAGGTGGTGGCCAAGCTCACCCAGGCTCGGGACGATTCCAGCGTGAAGGCCGTGATCCTTCGCATCGAGTCCCCCGGAGGTGCGGTCGCCGCCTCCCAGGAGATCTACCAGGCCATGCTCTCGGTCTCGGCGACAAAGCCCACCGTGGCAAGCATCTGCAACCTGGGCGCCTCGGGCGGATACTACGCGGCGCTGGGCGCCCGCAAGATCATGGCCAATCCAGGCAGCCTCACGGCCAGCATCGGCGTGATCACCCAGTTCACCGACGCGCACGAGCTGATGGACAAGGTCGGCGTGCGCATGGAGACCGTCAAGAGCGGCAAGCTCAAGGACGCCGGTTCCCCCTTCCGCGCCATGTCCCCGCAGGACCGCGCCTATTTCCAGGGCGTGGTGAACGACATCTATTCCCAGTTCCGCGCCGATGTGCTCAAGCACCGCAAGGTGGACACCGCGGCCCTCGACACGCTGGCCGACGGCCGCGTGCTCTCCGGTTCACAGGCGTATGCCGCGCACCTGATCGACACCCTGGGAGGTCTAGAGAACGCACGCGCCCTCGCCCGCAGGATGGCGGGACTTCCAGCGGACGCTCCCGTGGTGGACGACACCCCCAAGGCATCCTTCCTGGTGCGCCTCATGGAGCAGCAGGCCGACGGGATCGGGAAGCTCCTGCCCACCGGCAACGCCCCGGTCCAGTTCCGGATGCCCTGACCCTCCCGCGATGGCACTGACAGAATCTGTCCGAATTTGACAGATTTCGTTGCGCACGCGCTGGACAAACGCCGGAAGAAGATGTAGGCTAGAGTCAGTCAAGCCTCCTCAACCGTCCGCACCAGGAGTTCTTCCATGTCCAAGACGCCCGCCAAGAAGACCAAGGAAACCAAGCCCGCCGCCAAGGCGAAGGCCGCCGCGAAGCCGGCGGCGAAGAAGGCTCCCGCCATCGCGCCCAAGACCGCGGTTAAGACCGTTGCGAAGGCTCCCGCGAAGCCGGCTCCCGCTCCGAAGGCTGCGACGAAGCCCGCACCCAAGGCTCCCGTCAAGAAGGCCGAGCCCAAGGCCGCTCCGGCCGCTGTCCGCCGCCCGGGCCGTCCCCGCAAGGACGGCACCGCCGACTACGCCGTCCAGGCCCGCAAGATGAAGGCGCTCCTGGATACCCTGGTGACCGCCTCCGAGCTCTCCGAGGCCCACATCCTCGAGGCCATGTCGGAGCTCGGCTTCGAACTGCACCCGCGCACGCTGGCCCGCGAGATCGAACGCCTGGCCATCATCGGCTTCCCCGTCGTGCGCATCCACGGCCCCGAGGGAATCTTCTACGCCATGCCCGACGACGGCATCATCGACCAGGCCGTGGCCGAACTCGAGACCGTCCGCAAGGCCCTCAAGAAGGAAGGTTCGGCCCAGGAGAAGGCCGTCGCCGCCGTCCTGAAGCTGCTCAAGGACTGATCCGGAATCATCGATGCGGGGGACCGTTTCGCCAAGCGGCGAGAAACGGTCCCCTTTTTTGTTTCTGCCTGCTATCATATAGGCGACGGGGAAAGGCTCCCCTCAGCGACGGGAACCGCGACAGCGGCTCCTTCAACGAAAGGTTCATGCCCATGGCCAACAAGCTCCCCCCCACTCCCCAGGCCATGGAGGACATGATCCTTCAAGTCACGGCCACTCCCGGATACAAGCCGATGACCTTCCGCGAGATGCGCCACGCGCTCAACTGCCCCAAGCACCTGGTCGGCGAGCTGATGGAGACCATCGAAGCCATGGTGCAGCGCGGCCGCCTCAAGTTCGGACACCGCGACACCATCGTCCCGGTCAAGCTCTCGGCCCAGCCGCTGCCGCTTCCCCGCACCGGCAACGACTGGAAGCAGGTCGTGGACGAAGGCCCCACCTGGAACGAGACCAAGAAGCGCATCGAAGAGCTGCAGGAGATGCCCGGCCCCTTCGCCGCCGCCCTGATCGCACGCATCGGCAAGATCCCCGAGCCTTCCGAGGAGGACTTCAAGGGACGCGAGGACTGCCGCAAGGACGAGGTCTACACCATCGACCCCAGGGATGCGCGCGACCACGACGACGCAGTGGGCGTGAAGAGCCTGCCGGGCAAGAAGTGGCAGCTCGATGTCCATATCGCCGACGTCTCCCACTACGTCCAGGACAACACCGCCCTGGACAAGGAAGCCCTCAAGCGCTCCTTCACCAACTACCTGCCCTGGCGCGCCGTCCCGATGCTGCCCGAGCAGCTCTCGACGGACATGTGCTCCCTGCTCGAGGGCAAGGATCGTCTGGCCCTGTCCTGCCGCATGGTCATCGACTCCAAGGGGAAGATCGCCTCCTGGCACTTCTTCGAGTCGGTGATCAACGTGAACAAGTTCCTCACCTACGAGGAGGCCCAGCGGATCGGAGACGCGGGCGACAAGGCGATGAACCGTCTCAAGGCCTGTACGGATGCCCTGCGCAAGTCCCGCGAGAGCGAGAATCTGCTGTCCTTCAACGTGCCCGAGTCGCGCATCCAGTTCGACGAGAAGGGAGAGCCCTGCGGCGTCAAGCCAAGCGAGCACCTGCCCAGCCACAGCTGGATCGAGGAGTGCATGCTGGCCGCCAACCGCTGCTGCGCCCGCCTGCTCGACGAGCAGGGCCTTTGCGGCATGTACCGTGTCCACGAGGCACCGGAACCCGAGACCATCGCCTCGATTGCCTCCTGGGCCGAGGCCCTGGGCAACGACATCCCCAGGCCCCCTCTCCAGGAATCCGACTCGTTCTCCAACGTACAGCCCCAGCTCCAGGCGTGGCTTGCCGACCTGCTCAAGATCGATGGTCTCCCGCTGGGCCTGCAGACCAAGATCATTCGCTGCATGAAGAAGGCGCGCTACTCGACCCAGTGCATGGGCCACTTCGCGCTGGGATGGCGCCACTACAGCCACTACACATCCCCCATCCGCCGGTACGCCGACCTCTGGACCCACCGCGTGATGAAGGCCCACCTCCATGGCGAAGAGGCCGGCGTCGTGTGGCAGACCGCTTCGCGCCAGATCGCCACCCACATCTCGGGCCGCGAGGACGCGGTGATGAAGACCGAGCGTTCCACCACGCGCAGCTGCATCGCGTGGACCCTGCGCCACCGTGCCGGCGACCAGTTCGACGGCGTCGTGACCGGAGTGGAGCCTATGGGCGTGTTCATCCAGCTCAAGGAGCCGTATGCCGAGGGGATGCTGCACGTACGCAACCTGCACTGCGACTTCTTCGAGCACAACGCCGACCGGATGCAGCTGGTGGGCATGCGCACCAAGCGCGTGATCGGCATGGGAGATGCGCTGCGGGTGACCCTGCTCAAGGCCGACCCCTTGGCCGGATTCATCGACTTCGCCCTGGCCGAGGACGAGGATGCCCTGGCCGAGTTCCAGATCCGCGACCGCAAGCGCCAGCAGAAGCTGGAGCGCGAACGCAAGCGCAATGGTCCCCCGAAGGCCGGCTCCTCGAAGAAGCTGCACCGCGGCACCTCCGCGGCGGCACCCTCGAACAATCCCCGCGACCGCAAGGCAAGCCGAGGACGCAAGCGCTGATGGCCTACCCGATCGAGGACAAGCTCGTGGTCGCCGTGGCCTCGAGCGCCCTCTTCGACCTCTCGCAACCGGACGAGGTCTTCCGCACCCAGGGCGAGGAGGCCTATCGGGCGCATCAGCGCAGCCACGAGCACGAGCTCCTGCCCGCCGGCGTGGCCTATCCGTTCGTCAAGCGCCTCCTGTCCCTCAACGGGAAGGACCCGGGCGACCGTCCCGTCGAGGTCGTGCTGCTCTCCCGCAACGATCCCGACACGGGCATGCGCGTGATGCGTTCCATCGAGGCGCTGGACCTGGGGATCGAGCGCGCCGTCTTCACCAGCGGCCGGGCTCCTTGGCCCTTCCTTCCCTCCTTCAATGCAAGCCTGTTCCTGACCGCGGTGCGCGAGGACGTGCGCGAGGCCCTGCAGCTGGGGCATCCGGCCGGCTGCGTCCTCCACGGCGATTTCCAGGACAACATCGATGCCGAGCTGCGCATCGCCTTCGACTTCGACGGGGTGCTGGCCGACGATGCCGCCGAACGGGTGTACCAGGAGGAAGGCCTGGAACGCTTCCAGGAGACCGAGAAGGCCCGTGCCTCCGAAGCACTCAACCCCGGCCCCCTCAAGCGGCTCCTGGACGGCCTTTCGACGGTGCAGCGCCTGGAAAAGGCTCGCCGCGACCGCGATCCAGACTACGTCCCGCGCCTGCGCACCGCCATTGTGACCGCCCGCAGCGCCCCGGCCCTGGAGCGGGTCATCACCACCCTGCGCAGCTGGAACCTCCGGGTGGACCAGTCCTTCTTCCTGGGTGGCATGGACAAGCGCCGCGTCCTGGACGTGTGGCACCCCCACATCTTCTTCGACGACCAGATGTCCCATGCAGGCCCCGCCTCGGCGTCCACACCCTCGGTGCATGTGCCCTTCGGGATCGCCGGCATGCGCAACGTGCCGGCCGCCTGAAGATCGGAGCTTGCCCCCGTCGCTTCGAGGTTAGATTTACGGGCACATGAAGCGCTTCGAAGTCAAGGTCTGTGGCGTCGCCACTGAAGAAGGAATGGATGCCTGCATCGCCGAGGGCGTGGACTGGGTGGGGCTGAATTTCGTCCCCCAAAGTCCGCGCTTCGTCACGCCGGAGCTTGCCAAGAAACTTGCCGACAAGGCGCGAGGCAAGATGAGGCTGGTCGGCGTGTTCCAGAACGCAAGTCTCGACCAGATCCGAAGCCAGTTGCGTGCCCTGCGACTGGATGCCGCCCAGTTGCACGGCGACGAGACTCCCGAGTTCTGCGCCAGCGTGCCCTGCGCCGTCTGGAAGGTCTTCGCCATCCATCCCGGATGGGACCACGGCGTGCTGCACCGCTACAAGGGACTGGCCGTGCGCCTGTTCGACACCAAGCATTCCGGACAATCCGGCGGCACCGGTCGGGTCTTCGACTGGTCCCTGCTGCCGTCCAACCCGCCGCGTCCCTGGTTCCTGGCCGGTGGCCTCACGCCCTCCAACCTGAACGCGGCAGTCTCGACCACCTACCCGGACGGCGTGGATCTCAACAGCGGCGTGGAGTCGGCGCCCGGCGTCAAGGACCCCGAACTGCTGCATCAGGCAATGACGATCCTGGCCCGCTGGCGCGAAGGCGCCGGCAATGGATTGGCCAACTCCCCCGCCATCAACCTCACCGTGATGGACGGACAGGACTGGGCCGTCTGGGCTCCCTCCGACGACCTGCGCAACATCGACGAAGCCAGCATCCTGGCCCTTTTGGAGAACCATCCCCGCCTGGTCCTGGACTTCCGCAAGGCAAGCGACTGCGCTTCCCGCATCGGCCAGTTCATGCGCATCCAGATGCAGGCCCGTACCCGAGGCCAGTCGGTGAAGTTCCGCTTCAGCGAATCCACCATCTCGGCCCTCATGCGCGTCTCCATGCTCGCCTCCCTGGACATCCTCGAATGAACCGCCTGCGCGTCCTGGTCCTGACCTCCGTCTACCCGCGCGCCGAGGGCGATCCCGAAGTGCCCTGGCTGCGCACCCTGATGGGCGCGATCGCCGCCAAGGGCGCCCTGGTCAAGATGCTGGCTCCCGCCTGGAAGGGCCTGCCCGACCACGAGATCGAAGGCATCCCAGTCCTTCGCTTCCGCTACGCGACCAAGGACCTCGAGATCCTGACCGGCGAGGAGGGCGCTCCCAACAAGATGGCCCGCAAGCCGGCGCTCAAGCTGCTGGCCATCCCCTACATGATCTTCGGGGCGATCCGCTGCATCCGCGAGTGCTACAAGTGGCGCCCGCATGCGCTCTACAGCAACTGGCCCTTCCCCCACACGCTGATGGCCATGCCGGCCTCCTGGCTCTTCAACATCCCCATCGTGTCGCAGTTCTACGGCGCCGAGCTCCTGCTGCGCCGCAAGAGCCCCTGGATCGAGAAGTTCCTGCGCCTGGCCGCTCTCTCCTCGCGGCGCAACCTCGCCAATTCCACCTACACGGCCGGACAGGTGCGCGAGATCGAGCCGGTCACCGTACAGGTCGTGCCCCACGGCGGCTCCTGCCCCGCCCCCGTCGAGGATCCCTCGGCACCTCCCGCCGGAGTCCCGACCATCCTCTTCGTGGGACGGCACGTGGAACGCAAGGGCATCCGCTTCCTCATCGAGGCGATGGAGCACCTGAAGCACCAGCCCGCGCCGCGCCTGTGCATCGCCGGGCATGGCGACCTGACCAGTGAATTGACGGCCCAGGCCGCCGCCTCGCCCGCCGCCAGCCGCATCGAGTTCACCGGACGCGTGAGCGCCGAGAAGCTCGACGCGCTCTACAGCGAATGCTCCGTGTTCGTGCTGCCCTCCATCGTGGATTCGCGCGGCGACACCGAAGGCCTGGGCACCGTTCCGCTGGAAGCCTACGAGCACCTGCGCCCGGTGGTGGCCTCCCGCGTGGGCGGCATCCCCGACGTGGTCAAGGACGCCGTCACGGGCTTCCTCGTGCCTCCGGAAGACCCCAAGGCCCTGGCCGAGGCGATCGACCAGATCCTGGGAGATCCGATCCTTGCCGCCCAGATGGCCGCCCAAGGCAGGAAGCTTTCCCGCGAGCACTTCAGCTGGGACCGCATCTCGGACCTGCTGCTGCGCGCCTTGACAGAATCCGTCAAAGAGGGACGCTGATGGAGCGCGTCCGGCTCATCGACTTCCCCATCGTCCACGAGCCGCGCGGCAACCTTTCCTTCATCGAGGGCGGGCGCCACGTCCCCTTCGACATCAAGCGCGTCTACTACCTCTACGACGTGCCGGGCGGAGCGATGCGCGGGGGCCACGCCCACCGCACCATCAACCAGGTGATCATCGCTCTCTCGGGCAGCTTCGACGTGGTGCTGGACGACGGCCACGAGACCAGGAAGGTCAGCCTCAACCGCTCCTACTTCGGGCTGTTCCTCCCCAACATGATCTGGCGCGAACTGGAGAACTTCTCCTCCGGGGCCGTGTGCATGGTGCTGGCGTCCGCGTACTACGACGAGGCCGAGTACATCCGCGACTACGAGGAATTCAAGCTCCTGACCCGTCGATGATCGAGCTGGTCCCCTATGACGAATCCTTGCGACAGGACTGGGACGAGCTGGTCCGCCGTTCGCCCAACGGGCACTTCTTCTTCGAGCGCAGCTTCCTCGACTACCACCTCGACCGCTTCCCCTCCGCCTCCTTCCTGTTCCGGGACGGCAGGCGCTGGCTGGGTGCCATGCCCGGACATTCGCGCGGGGAGCACGGCTGGGCGAGCCATCGCGGCCTGACCTACGGTGGCCTGGTGCTGGCGCCCGAGCCTCGCACCGCACAGGTCATGGAGATGTTCCGGCGGCTCGATGCGCACCTGCGCGAGCAAGGCGTTTGCGAAGCGCTCTACCGGCCCCTTCCCTGGTTCCACCATGACCAGCCCTGCCAGGCCAGCGAATACGCCATGTTCCAGCTGGGAGCAAAGACGAGTTCGTGCCTGACCACCACCCTCGTGCCGGCGGGAATCCCGAGCAGCCTCTCGCAACTGCGGCGGCGCAAGATCAGGAAGGCCACGGCCGACGGCGTGACCTGCGGCCCCGACGACGACCTCGAGACCTTCTGGCCCCTGGTCACGTCGCGCCTGTGGGAGCGGTTCGCCCTCAAGCCCGCCCACACCTTGGAGGAGATCCGCCTCCTGAAGGAGCGCTTCCCCCAAGCCATCGAGTTCTTCGCCGCCAAGAAGGACGGCGCGATGGTCTCGGGATGCCTGACCTTCCGGACCCGCCAGGTCCTGCACATGCAGTATCTCCATTCCAGCGACGCCGGCCGCGACGAGGGCGGGGCCGACCTGCTGATCGACTGGATCCTGCGCCACGCGACCGCACCCGCGCGATGGTTCTGCATGGGAACCTCCTGCGAGAACGGAGGGCGAGTCCTCAACGAAGGCCTGCAGGGCTACAAGGAAAGCTTCGGAGGCCACGCTGCGACCTACTGCGAGTACGCGTGGAATCCCCAGGAGACGCCGCCGTGAACGCATCCGAAGAGATCCCCTACCTCCCCTTGGGACAGATCCTGTCACGGGACCGCGAGGGCTTCCATGCCGACCTCGACGCGATCCTGGACGGCGGGCAGGTCCTGCTCGGCCCCTCCCTGGAGAACTTCGAGGAGGCCTTCGCGCGATGTGCCGGAACGCGCCGTTTCGTGGGCATGGCCTCGGGGCTTGACGCCATCGCCCTGATGCTCCTGGCCCTGGGCTACCCGGAGGGATCGGAGATCCTGATCCCGGCCAACACCTACATCGCCAGTGCCTTGGGTATCCTGCGGGCGGGGCTCGTCCCGGTCCCGGTGGACATCGATCCGACCACGGGAAACCTGGATGCAGCGCTCCTGGAAGGCTCGGTCACCTCGCGCACCCGCGCCGTCCTTGCCGTCCACCTGCACGGCATCCCCTGCGATGCGCCTGCGATGCGCGCCGCCTGCGATCGGCTCGGCCTGGACCTGCTGGAGGACGCGGCCCAGGCCCACGGGGCCGCTTGGGACGGCATCCCCTGCGGCAGCTACGGCAGGGCGTCGGCCTTCAGCTTCTATCCCGGCAAGAACCTGGGAGCGCTCTCCGACGGCGGCGGCGTGGCCTGCGACGACGACGCGCTGGACGCCTCGCTTCGGCTCTGGCGCAACTACGGCTCGCGGGTGAAGTACCGACACGAGCTTCCCGGCTGGAACTCGCGCCTCTCCGACCTCGACGCGCGGTTCCTTCTGCGCCGCCTTTCCCGATTGGAATCCGACAATTCCAGGCGCCGGGAGCTCGCCGCGCAATATAGACAGAATCTGTCAAATTCGAACCTGCGCCTGCCTGCGATCCCCGCGCAGGCATCCCCCTGCTGGCACATCTTCCCGGTCCTCTCCCCCGCGCGCGACCGCCTCCAGGCCCACCTGAAGGAGTCCGGCATCCACACCCTGGTGCACTACCCGCTTCCGGTCCACCGCCAGGACTGCCTGCCGCAGCTGCACGGCCGGTCCTTCCCCCATGCCGAAGACTGGTGCCGCGAGACCCTCTCGCTCCCCCTGCACCCGCTCCTGACCGATTCCCAGCTCGGGCGGATCCTGGATTCCCTGGACAGCTTCCGTCCATGATCCCGGTCGCGGGCTGGCTGCGCGGCCCGGCGGGGAACGCCCTGGCGAACCTCGCCCGCATCGCCGCCCTCTTCCTGCTCGGGCGCACCATCGCCACCGAACTGGGAGGCGAGGGGCTGCTTGCCCTCGGACAGTGGCAGAACCTCGTCGGCATCGGGACCGTGCTGGGCGGGAATGCCCTGCAGCACGGGTTCCAGCAGGGAATGGCAGCCCATTCCAACCGTGCGCAGTGGCTGGGAAGCGGCCTGCTGCTGGGACAGATCCTGTCATTCCTTGCCGTCTCGCTGCTGCTCGCGGCACGCGCCCTCGGACTGGTCCATTTCCCCTCCTGGGGTCCCCTCGTCCCCTTCCTGCTCCTGGCGGCCTGCTCGCTGGGAAGCCTGCAGACCAATCTCCAAGGTGCCACCGCCGGCCAGGAACGGATGGGGCGGCTGAGCCTGTGGCTGGCCGTCAGCGGCATCCTGCAGGTGCTCGTGATCCTGCCCTTCGCCACCAGCGTTCCCCGCCTGGGGATCGGCCTCCTGCTCGCGCCTGTCCTGCTCGGCCTGCTTGCCCTCAAGGCGCTCCCCTTTCCCCGGCCGCGCCTCTCCCGCCTGCGCCTACGCCACTGGCTGCGGCTGTGGCTGCCCTTCCTTTCCATTGGGATCGCCCCCGGCATCGCCTCCCCTCTGGCCCAGATCGCCCTGCGCCAGCTGGCCATGGGCTTCGACCCGACCCAGGCCGGGCTCTGGCAGGCGGCCCAACGCCTGTCCGACAGCGCCTTCCCGCTCTGGAGCGCGGCGGCAGCGGCCTGGATCCTGCCGCGGCTTGCCCGTCCGCAGGACCGCCCCACCCTCCTTGCCACCCTGAAGGTGAGCCTTTCCGGGACACTTCCCCTGTGCCTGGGGCTGGGACTCCTTGCCCCGCTTGCCTTGCGCCTTGCCTTCGGAGCCTCGTTCCAGGGCGGAGCTGAGATCCTTCGCTGGCAGTGCGCCACCGAGCTCGTGCGCGCCGTGGGCCTTCCTTTCTCCCTCTTCTTGATCGCCCGCGGCCGGGCCTGGACCTTTGCGGGCCTGGAGATCGCAAGCCCTCTGGTGCAGGTCGGGTTGAGCGCCCTGCTGCTGCCTCGGATCGGCATCCTCGCGCTTCCGGTCGCGGCATTTTGCGAAAATGTGGCTTTCGGGCTTGGCGCCTGGTGGTTCGGCAAGGCAGATTTGCGCCCCACATGAGAGCTGGACGGGATCAGGACATCGACATCGCCAAGGGCCTCGGGATCTTCCTGGTCGCCGCCGGCCACACGCCGCTGTGGAGCTCGCTGGGAATCCCGTGGATCGGCCCGGCCATCTTCTCCTTCCACATGCCGCTCTTCCTCTTCCTCTCGGGCCTGTTCCTTCCCGTGCGCCAGGCGTTCCCCGCCACGCTGCGAAAGCGGGCCGTCGGGCTGATGGTGCCCTACCTGCTGGCCTGCGCCGTCTTCCTGGCCACCGGCGAGCACAAGGGATGGGCAACCCTTTTCGGACGGATCGGCTGGGCCACCGGCCAATCGATGGCATGGCCCTGGACCCCGCTGTGGTTCCTGCCCCATCTCTTCGTGGGCATCCTCCTGGCCCGCGCCCTGGTGCGCACCTGGAATCACACAAGACTTTCCAGATGGATCTGGCTGGGCCTGTTCGCTCTCCTGCTGATCGCGACCAGATACGTCTTCGACTGGGAAGAAGCTAGCGACTTCGAGCTCTTCGAACGCGCGTTCAACCTGCTGGGAATGCCCTGGAGCTTCGATCTCCTGCCGCTTTCCCTGGTCTGGCTGATCGCAGCCCATGCCTTCGGCAAGGACCTGCGCGAGGCCGCAAGCTCCTGGTGGAGCTTCCCGCTGTTCGCCGGCACCGCCTCCCTGCTCTTCTGGCGCCACGCCTGGAGCACCAACTTCAACGTGCGCACCATCGACCATCTGGCCGGCTCCACCCTGGCCGCGTTGCTCGGGATCCTCGCGACGCTGGCGCTTGCCAAGCAGCTGTCCCGCTGGAGCGTCCCCTCCGCTGCGCTCGCGAGCCTGGGCCGGGCGAGCCTGTGGATCCTGGTCAGCCATGCCTTCCTCCAGAGCTGGACCTACGCCAAGCTCTGGGACGAGGCCAAGGGAGCCACTCCCGACCGCATCCTCCTCTTCGGCTTCCTGGTCGGCTGGTGCCTTCCCTGGCGCCTCCATGCCGTGCGCGAGCTGGTCCCACGCCTCCTGACTGCGCGCCGCGCCAAGGACATCCCATGACATCGACTCCGAACCTGGAACTGGCAAAGCTGCCCATCGCCGACAAGGCCGCCGAGATCCTCGAGGTCCTGCGCACCCGCCAGGTGCTCGTGCTCGCGGGCGAGACCGGCTCGGGCAAGACCACCCAGATCCCCAAGCTCTGCCTGCAGGCGGGCCTGGGCGAGCACGGCCGCGTGGTCGTGACCCAGCCGCGCCGCGTGGCCGCCATCTCGCTGGCCCGACGCGTGGCCGAGGAGATGGGCACCCTGAACGGCGACTTCGTGGGACACAAGGTGCGCTTCGACGACCGCACCGGCAAAGGCACGCGGGTGGTCTTCGCCACCGACGGCACGCTGCTTGCCGAGCTCCAGTCCGACCCTCTGCTGCGCCGCTATTCCTGCATCGTGGTCGACGAGGCCCACGAGCGCAGCCTCAACATCGACTTCCTGATCGGCGTGCTGCGACAGATCCTGTCAAAACGTTCCGACCTGCGCATCGTCGTCAGCTCCGCGACCATCGACACCGAGCGTTTCTCCAAGGCCTTCCAGGACGCCAAGGGCCCCGCACCCGTGATCGTGGTGGAAGGGCGCACCTTTCCCGTGGACGTCCTCTACCGCGACGAGATGGTCGGCGAGGAGGGCGAGCGCGAGGACTCCCTGCCCCGCCGCGTCTCCAGCGCCTGCGCCGAGATGCTGGCCCTGGCCGACGACGGCGACCTGCTGTGCTTCCTGCCGGGCGAGCGCGAGATCCGCGAGACCCAGAAGGAGCTGGAGAAGGTCCGCGAGCACTCGCTGCGCGGGATCGAGGTGGTGCCCCTCTTCGGACGCCTCTCCGCGGCCGACCAGGACCGCGTCTTCCATCCCGGCGCCAAGCGCCGCGTGATCCTCACGACCAACGTGGCCGAGACCTCCGTGACGGTGCCGCGCATCCGCATGGTCGTGGACACGGGCCTTGCCCGCCTCTCGCGCTACGCCTCGCGCACCCGCACCAAGCGCCTGCAGATCGAACCGGTGAGCCAGGCCTCGGCCAAGCAGCGCGCCGGGCGCTGCGGTCGCCTGGGGCCGGGCATCTGCCTGCGCATGTATTCCCGCGAGGACTTCGAGGGACGCGAGATGCAGACCCCTCCCGAGGTCCAGCGCAGCGACCTCTCCGAGGTGATCCTGCGCATGCTCGACCTGGGACTGGGAGACCCGTCCGAGTTCCCCTTCTTGGATGCCCCGGACCCGCAGTCCCTGGCGGACGGCTGGCGCCTGCTCGCGGAGCTGGGCGCCGTGGACGAGGAGAACCGCCTCACCCCGTCTGGCAAGCACATGGCGCGCCTCCCGCTGGATCCCCGTTCCTCCCGCATCCTGCTCAAGGCGCACGAGGAGCACTGCCTGGCCGATTGCCTGGTCCTGGTGGCGGGACTTGCCATCCCCGACCCGCGCGAGCGCCCCGAGGGCAAGGAGACGCAGGCACGCCAGGCCCAGGCCGTCTGGGACGACAAGCAAAGCGACTTCTTCACGCTGCTCAACCTCTACGAGGCCTGCGAGAAGGAACTCTCCGACCCCAGCGGCAACAAGCTTCGCAAGTTCTGCCAGAAGCACTACCTGGCCTACATGCGCATGCGCGACTGGCGCGAGTCGGTGCGGCAGCTGCGCGAGATGATCTCCGGGTTCGAGGGCTTCAAGGAGGCCGTGAGCCGTCGCGGCGACTACGGACAGGTCCATCGCAGCCTCCTCTCGGGATTCCTCTCGAACCTGTGCCGCGTGGACGAGGAGGCCACCGCCCGTGCCCAACGCGCCGCCGGCAAGCGCAAGGCCGCCCCCGTCTACCGCGCCGCCCGTGGGCGATCCCTCAAGGTCTGGCCCGGCTCGGTGCTGGCGGGGAACCAGGTGCGCTGGCTGATCGCCTCCGAGATCGTGGAGACCTCCCAGCTGTGGGCGCGCCAGTGCGCCGAGGTCTCGCCCGAATGGATCGAGGCCGCCGCCGGCGACCTGCTGCGCGCCGAGCACTCCGATCCCCGCTGGGACGAAGGCTCCCAGCGCGTGGTCGCAAGCCAGCGCCTGCACCTGTGGGGACTGCCCGTGGCCACCGGCCGCATCGTGGCCTTCGCCAAGATCGACCCCAAGACCTGCACCGAGATCTTCTGCCGCGAGGCTCTGGTGCAGGGCCAGCTGCGCACCCGCCACGGCTTCCTGGAGCACAACCACTGGCACCGCACCAAGGTAGAGGCCATGGAGGAGCGCCTGCGCCGCCGCGTACTGTTCTGCGGCGAGGAGGCCCTGCTCTCCTGGTACCGCAGCCGCCTGCCCGACGGCATCGGATCGGCCGGGGACCTCGACGGCCTGGTCAAGGCGCGAGGGAGCGACCGCTCGTTGCGCATGGAATTGACGGATCTTGTCAGCGACGGCGCCGAGATGCCCTCCGACGAGACCTACCCCTCGCGCTGGAAGGCCGGCAGCCTGGACCTGCCGCTCGAGTACCGCTTCGCCCCGGAGGATCCCGACGACGGCCTCTCCATGACGGTGGAGCTCTCGGAGCTCGAGCACATCCCCGATGCCGCGCTGGAATGGCTCGTGCCGGGATGGCTCCCCGAGCGGATCGAGGCGCTGCTGCGCGGCCTGCCCCGCGAGATCCGCCAGAAGCTCGCCCTGCCCGCCCAGCTTGCCCGCGAGGCCGCCCAGGCGCTCCTGCCCGAGGCCGGGCGCAAGCCGCTGCGCGAGGCGCTTTCAGCCTGGCTGCGCACCAAGGGCGTGAACGCCTCGGGCTTTGCCCTGGAGGAGGCGCTGGAGCCTTGGCTGCGCGTGCGCCTGGTGGTGATGGACGGCGAGACCCACGTCGCCCAAGGCCGCGACATCGGAGCGCTTCGCAAGGACCTGGCGCGCCGCATCGAGGAGGAGACGCGCAAGCGGCTCTCCCGTTCCTCCGACGCGCTGCTGCGCAAGGACCTCTTCGAGTGGCCCTCGGATATGACAATTCCTGTCAGCGAAGAGATCCCCGGCAGGAACGGGGCCCTGACCCTCCAGGTCTTCCCCGCCCTGGCCCGCGGCGAGAACGGCACCGTCCTCAAGCGCTTCCCCACCGCCCACGAGGCCTGGATCAGCCACCGCGAGGGCCTGGGGCAGATCCTGTCGCATGTGGCCGGAACGCGCGACAAGACATTCAGTTGGCTCCCCCGCGACATCCGCCTGCCGCAGGACCTGCTCCTGCCGCTTTCGGCATGGCACAAGGCCCGCGCCTTCGAGGAGACGCTCTTCCAGACCGCCCAGACCTGGTGCTTCGAGGCCCACCTGTCGCTTCCCTCGGTGCGCTCCTCCAAGGAGTTCGAGGAAGCCCTCAAGCAGTGCTCCGAACGGGTCCGGGGCGTGCGCGCCCAGTGCGAGCCGTTCGTCAGGGAGCTGGTGAAGGCCCGCAAGGAGTTCGAGGACGCCGCCGCCAAGGCGCCGCGCCTGGCGCTGCTTGCCGGCAAAATCCGCGAGCGCCTGTGTCCCTCGGACTTTCCCGCCAACGCCTCGTGGAGCGCCATGACCCACACCCCGCGCTGGCTGCGGGCCGCCGCCAAGCGCATCGTTTCGGCCAACGAGAATCCCGGGCGCGACCAGACGCGCGCGACCGAGTTCGCCCCCTTCGTGAAGGCCCTCGAGGCGCAGTGGTCAAGCCACCTGCCGCCTCGGGTCCCCGGCGAGATCCGCGATCCCGACCGCCGCGAGACGCTCCAGGCCGCCGCGTTCCTGCTGGAGGAGCTGCGCGTGCTGCTGTGGGCCCAGGAGCTGGGCACCAGCGTCCCCGCCAGCATCAAGCGGGTGCGCGAGCAGTTCAACGAGATGGGGATCCACGCCTCGGCTCCCGCCAAGTGATCCCCAGTCAGGAGGGTCGGATCAGATCCGGCCCTTCATGGCGCCCTTGAGCATGCTCTTGACCGATTTCTGGTCCATGCCCTTGGCCTTGTCGACCGGGTCCTCGACGTACTTGGGGCAGATGTACTTCTGGTCGGCTCCCACCGTCACGACGCCGGACGTGCCGCCGGTGCGCCACTTGCGGAAGGTGTCGCACTTGTTGCGCGTCTTGCAGTTGTAGCAGGACGCGGCTTCTTCCTTGGCGTTGGCTCCCGACTGGGAGCGCAGCACGACTTTCTCCTTGCGCTTGCTGTCCTCGAAGGCCATGGCCATCTCGGCGTTCTTGCGCATGAAACGATCATCCATATCCACTAGCGGACCTCCATGGTCTGGGAAACGAACCTGCGCCAAATCTAGCTCCCAAAGACGATCCGGGAGCCGGGCAGCTTCAGTTCTTGAGCTTGGAGGCCACCCGGGCGCGCAGCTTGACGATCGCCTTGGAATGGATCTGGCAGACCCGCGACTCGGTGAGCTTGAGCACCGCGCCGATTTCCTTGAAGGTCAGCTCTTCGTAGTGGTACAGGGCCAGGACCAGCTTCTCCTTCTCGGGAAGGCCCTGGATGGCCTCCTTGAGGACGGTCTTGACCTGCTGCTTGGTCATCTCGTCGAAGGCCTCGAGGGCCGCCGGATCCTCCACCACCTCGGCCACCAGCACGGCGTTGCCGTCGCTGTCGCGCCCCAGCGCCTCGTCCATCGAGACGATGGTGGTCGGGGCGATCTCGGTGAGCAGGTCCTCGAACTCGGCCATGTCCACGCCCAGATGCTCGGCCACCTCGTCGTCGTAGGGCATGCGCCCCAGCAGGTTGGAGAGGTGCGCGTAGGCCTTCTGCAGGTCGCGGGTCTTCTGGCGGACGCTGCGCGGGACCCAGTCCAGCTGCCTCAGCTCGTCCAGGATGGCGCCGCGGATCTTCCAGGTGGCGTAGGTCTCGAACTTGACGTCGCGGGCCGGATCGAAGGTCTCGACGGCTTTGATCAGCCCGAACACGCCGGCACCGATCAGGTCACCGATCTCGACTTCCGGAGGCAGGTTGACGGCCATCCGTTGGGCGGTATAGCGAGCAAGCGCCGCGTACTCGGCAAGGAGCTTGTCCTTGGCGACACGGGACCCGTCCTCCCGGAATTCTTTCCATAGCTGCTCGAGTTGGGACATCTCAGGCCTCTACTCTACCAAGTGAGGGCCGAGTTGCCAATGGAAAAGTCAGAATCTGTCCTTTCAAGCCGGGGCCTGCGCCAATGCCGCGTCGAGCACGGCACGTCGGAGAGGACCCAGGGATTCCGACCCCATCGGATCCCGCCAGGAAAGGGCCAGGCCGCCGTGGGGGCCGATGCGCGCCGATTCGGCCGCAGCCAGCGCACACAGGATCTCCAGTCCCTCCTTGGCAAAGCGCTTGCGCTCGAGGCACTCCCGCCAACGGATCCAGCTTTCCTGGAGCTCCAGGGGCAGCACCGGCTCGACCTCGGGGCCGATCTCCCACTCCAGGAAGGTGTTGCCCAGGACGATCTCGTGGCGGGTCCCCAGACGCCTGCGCTCCAGGGCCATCCCGTCCACCAGGCTCCCGTTCGAGGACCCCTGGTCGATCGCCCAAGGATGCCCGGCCAAGGGCGCGATGAGCAGGTGGCGACGCGACACGTCGGGGTCGTCCAGCCGCAGGTCGCAGCCCGAACCCCTTCCCAGCAGCAGGCCGCAGGCGGGCACGCCCACGCATTGGCCGTCGGAAAGCAGCAGGGACCAGCCGGAAGGGGCAAGCCAAGGATACAAGGGTTCGTCCATCGGACGACAAAACCTAGTGAAGGAAGCCCGCGTAGTAAGGGAGACTTTGGGTGCTATCTTTGCGCCCGCATCACAAACGGCCCGTCGCGGCCACCTTCCACGGAGAGACCTCATGATCCGGTACCAGTACAAGAACCTCGCCCCCTGGGTCGACGACACCGTCCTTTCGGCGATGCAGCCGCAGGTCACCGCAGCCCATGAGCTCCTGGCTTCAAAGTCGGGCCCCGGCGCCGACTTCCTGGGCTGGACCGAGCCGAAGAAGGCCATCACCGCCGACGAGATCGCAAAGATCAAGGAAGCTGCCGAGCGCATCCAGGGCGATTCCGAGCTCCTGGTGGTCGTGGGCATCGGCGGATCCTACCTCGGCGCCCGCGCAGTGCTCGAGGCCCTGCCGCTCACCGAACATGGCGTGGACGTGGCCTTTGCCGGCTTCCACATCTCGGCCCGCGACACCGAGGCATTGCTTGATCAGCTCGACGACTACGACGACGTCTCCGTGAACGTGGTATCCAAGTCCGGCACCACCACCGAGCCCGCCATTGCCTTCCGCATGCTCAAGGCCTACATGGAAGAGCGCTACGGCAAGGACGGCGCCAAGAGCCGCATCTACGCCACCACCGACAAGGCCAAGGGCGCCCTCAAGAAGCTCGCCGACCAGGAAGGCTACACCACCTTCGTGATCCCCGACGACATCGGCGGACGCTTCTCGGTCCTCTCCCCGGTGGGCCTCCTGCCCATCGCCGCTGCCGGACACGACATCGAGGCCCTGCTGGGCGGTGCCCAGGACGCCTACGTCAAGTACAGCGCCACAAACGATGTGCTCAAGAACGACTGCCTGCGCTACGCCGCCACCCGCACCGCCCTCCTGCGCCAGGGCAAGGACATCGAGATCCTCTCCGTGTTCGAGCCGGGCCTGCAGTTCTACGTCGAGTGGTGGAAGCAGCTCTTCGGCGAGTCCGAGGGCAAGAACAAGACCGGCATCTTCCCCGCCGGCTGCGTGTTCACCACCGACCTGCACTCCATGGGACAGTGGATCCAGGACGGCAAGCGCAACGCCTTCGAGACCTTCCTGATCGAAGAGAAGCCCGACTGCGAGATCGAAGTGCCTTCGCTGGGCGAAGACCTCGACGGCCTGGAATACCTCGCCGGCAAGACCCTGGGCGAGATCAACCTGGAAGCCTACCGCGGCACCGCAGCGGCCCACACCGACGGCGGCATGCCCAACCACACCATCCTGGTCGAGACCCTGAACGAAGCTGTGATCGGTCAGCTGATCCACTTCTTCGAGCGCGCCTGCGGCGTGGCCTGCTACATGGGCGGCATCAATCCGTTCGACCAGCCCGGCGTCGAGGCTTACAAGAAGAACATGTTCGCTCTCCTGGGAAAGACCGGCTTCGAGGCCCTGGCCACCGAGCTGCGCGCCAAGATCGGCTGATGGCACAGCCCCTCGTCGTCGCACCGAGCCTGCTTGCCGCCGACTTCGCCCGTTTGGGCGAAGAGGCGGCCCTTTGCAAGGCAGCGGGCGCACAGTGGCTGCACGTGGACGTGATGGACGGGCACTTCGTGCCCAACCTCACGATCGGGCCTTGCGTGGTGGAATCGCTGCGCAAGAGCACCGACCTGTTCCTCGATTGCCACCTGATGATCAACGATCCCCTCGAGTACGGAGTGCGTCTGGCCAAGGCCGGCGCCGACCTCGTGAGCTTCCATCTGGAAGCCGTGATGGACCCGAACAAGGTGATCGACGGTCTGAAGGAAGCGGGCGTGCAGGTGGGCATCGCCATCAACCCGGGCCGTTCTCCCGAAGAGATCTTCCCCTACCTCGATCGTTTGGACCTGGTCCTGGTGATGAGCATCTGGGCGGGTTTCGGCGGGCAGAAGTTCCGGGACGACGCCCCGGCCCGCATCAAGGTGCTTGCCGACGAGATCGCGCGCCGTGGGCTTTTCACCCGCGTACAGGTCGACGGCGGCATCAACGCCCAGACGGCCAAGCTCGTGCGCGAAGCCGGTTGCGACACCATGGTGGCAGGGACCTACGTGTTCAATGCCGCCGACCGTGCCGCGGCCATCGCCTCGCTGACGATCTGATGAACACCCTCCCTCCTTGCGCTCGCCGTGTGGAGGGAGGCATCGAGCTTCGCGTGAAAGTCGTTCCCGGTGCCAGCCGCGACCAGGTCGCAGGGCTTCTCGGGGAGCGCCTCAAGATCCGCACGGCCACCGCTCCCGAAGGGGGCAAGGCCAACAAGGCCGTGGCGGGACTGATCGCCAAGTGGGCAAGCCTTCCTGTTCGCGATGTCGAGCAGACGGCGGGACCGACCAATCCTGAGAAGACATTCCTGCTGCGAGGAATCCAGGAGCTTCCTTCCTTGTGAAGGAGTCGCTACACATGTTGAGAACGTTATCCGCACCTTTTGTGCAGTTGCGCGGCCAGACACTCGACCAATGCGTATTTTAAGCCCACAACTTTGTGTACCGGGAGCCCATCGAAGATGCACCTGAAGAACTCTACTCTTGAGCTGGCTCGCCAGTGCCCGTGGCACCGGACCAGCCTTCTTGCGCTTGCCCTGGCCGGCATCGCCTGCGCCGACGCCAAGCCGACCCTGGCGGTCCTTCCAGTCCAGGTCGGTGACGCCTCCCCGGAAGATGCCCAGGCCTTCCGCTCGGAGCTGGACCGCGTCTTCCGCTCCAACTCCGATGTCCGCTATGTCGATGCCTCCGCATCTTCGCTGACCGAGGTCGAAGCGGCCAACGGCTGCATGGATGTCGAATGTGCCGTCCAAGCCGGACGTGTGCTGGATGCCGACCGCGTCGTGGCCCCCATCGTCCGCAAGGACGGCGAGAACTGGGTCATGACCCTGCGCCTTGTCGATGCCCGTTCCGGTGAAGTCACGGTTTCCAAGGCCGGCCTCTCCGGCTCCCCTTCCGCATCGGGTGCCGCCTCCGACTTCGCTTCGGCCCTGACCGAACCTGTCGTCGCGGCGCTGCATGTCGTCGAACCCGTCGTGGCCACGGCGGCCGTCGGCACCTCCGCCATCGCCTCCAGCGGCCTGGAGGCCTCGGGAAGCGATCTGCCTCCCGTTGCTGCCGGCCCGACCCCCAGCAGCAACAGCTCCTCGAGCGAGAATTCCAGCGGCAATGGCAAGAAGATCCTGCTCTGGACCGCAGGCGGCCTCGTCCTGGCTGGCGGCGTCGCTGCGGCAGCGCTCCTGCTCACCGGCAGCAAGTCCAGCACACAGACCGGCGGCGGCGACAGCGGCAACGGCGGCGGCGGTACCACCACAGACAACACCATGACCGTCACCGTGAGGTGGAAATAATGAAGAAGTTCTTCCTGGCCTTGGCCGTGGGCGCCGCCAGCGCCCTGGTCTTCGTCTCGTGCAACAGTGCCAACGAGTCCATGGCCTCCGTGGACACCAAGCAGGAAATCACCGTTCTTCCGCGCCTGGAGAACGCCGCGGCGCTTCCCGCCACGGACTATGTGGCCGTGAGCATGACCGTCGAAGGTCAGGCCACGATCAAGGACAGCGTCCTCTACTCCAAGGGCGAGATCAAGCTGCCCAAGATCGCAAAGGGCAAGAAGTTCACGCTTTCGATCGCCGGCTTCAAGGCTATCCGCACCGAAACCGAGTGGACATGGGCCGCTGACACCACCGGCAATACGAGCAACCTGACCGACAGCTCGATCCTGGTCGTGAACCTGGTTCCGAAGACGGCTCCCGCCGCTCCCTCGCTGACCGCCGGCACCACCATCCCGTCGCGCATCACGACCACGCAGTACAAGGTCGCCTTGGCCACACCCGCTGCCGGGGAGTCGTACTACTACACCACGGACGGCACCGTTCCCGCACCGACCAATTCCGCCGCCAAGCTGCTGGATGCGACCGTGAGCGCCGCCATCATCGTGAATCGCCCCGCCGACACAACAAATCCTGTCAAACTGCAGGTTGCCTCGTTCAAGACCATCCCGGGCTTGGGCTACTGGGGCAGCTCGGTGAAGCAGATCGATCTCAAGTTCGGCGGAGAAGCCAGCGCCGTCAAGCACGACAGCACGCTTGCAAGCATCACGGTCAACGGAACCAACGTGATCTTCACCAAGACCCAGACCGTCATCCAGGCAGACAGCCTCGACACGACCGCCACCGGCGCCATCGTCGCGGCCGTTGCCACCGATGCGGCCGCCATCGTGACCATCAAGCCCTCGGCGACCGTCACCTTCGGCGCCCTCGATACCGCCCTGGTCCAGATCGAGGTCGACAATGCGGGAAGCCTGCTGAACTACACGCTTCGCATCCCCCGCAAGCACAAGCACACGGCAGTCGTCATCCCGGTCGAGGACACCACGCTTTCAGGTCTCACGGTAACACCCGCAGGTGGAACGCCGGTGGCGCTGACTCCAGCCTTCTCGAAGGGACAGCTGACCTACACCGCCACGGTCGACGCAGCAGTCACCTCCGCCACGGTGGTGGGCACTCCCACCACCGCTGGACTCGAGGTGACCTACCTCACCGGCAGGACTTCCGGTACCGTCACCTTGGCCACCGACTCTGTCGTGAAGGTCACCGTGACCAACAGCCGCGCGAACTCGCTGACCTACACGGTCGCGATCAAGCACAAGGCAGTCGGCCCTGTGCCCACGGCGCACGACACCACGCTCAAGAGCTTGACCATCAACGGCAAGCTGCACTCCGCCCCGGTCCCGACCACCCTTCTGGATACCGTGGAGAGCGATGTCGCAAGTGCTACCGTCGTGGCCGTACCCAACGACCTGACGGACACGGTCTACTACTCCACCACCGGCTTGAGCTACGCCAAAACGGCTCCGGCCCTGACCTTCACAAGTGGCAAATCCAGCACCTACTTCGTCCGGGTCAAGAACAGCAACGGCAACAAGCTGGACTACGCGATCAGCGTGTTCTGCAAGGCCGGTGCCGTGGTGGTTCCCTCCACCGATACGCTCCTGTCCGCCCTCACCACGGACCGCGGTGCTCTGTCGCCTACGTTCGATGCATTGACCCAAGCGTACAGCGACACCATCGACGACACGGTGACGGCAGTGACCCTCAAGGGCACTCCCAATGCCACGGGCGCGACGGTCGCGTACAACGGAAACATCAGCGGCAAGATCAGCGTATCGACCTACACGGCTGGCCAGACGCGCAACGTCGCGGTCAAGGTTACCAACGGGACCGAGTCGCTGACCTACATGGTCGCCCTCATCAAGAGGAAGGCGGGCGGCGGCGGTACCGGTGGAGGTTCGACTCTTGACCTCACTGGTACAGAAACCTTCCTGCTTGAGCAAGGAAAATCCTACACGGTCAACAATACCTGCTCGAGCGGAAACGTCGCCTTCACGAAGGTTTGGGATGCCACCGACCTTGGAGCCATCAATGTCACAGTGGATGGCACGGCGGTGACCGGCTCCTATTACGCATCGAGTGCGGCTGGAGCAACCTTCACCTTGGTAAGCACCTTGGGAAACACGACACTCAAGTGTCAGTGACCGCATAGTTCTATGAGTCCCCCGCTCTTCACGGAGCGGGGGATTTTTTTTGTCCCCCGTTCCGTGCTACATTGCAGCCAAGATGCTTGAACCTCTCCCCCAGCCCTGCGACGAAGCGGTGATCCGGGCCGGCCTCGGCTCCCCGCGCCGCACCTGGAACCTGGAGGCACGGTCCCACGCCTGGCAACCGCGGCGTTGGCTCCCTTCGGAACCGGCCTCGCTCCTACAGTTGGAATGCCTGGGAATTCTGCATGGCGACAAGACCCTGCTCTGCGCCGCGGGTTCGGGCTGGATGGCCTCCCTCCTCCTGGCACTCGGAGCCCGGCTGTGCCTCACGGAACCCGAAGCGCTCCATGCGCATCGCTTGTCCGCCTCCCTGGGCACGCAGATCCCGCTGTGCCGCGCAAAGCCCCTGGACGGCTGGCGTGAAGCCGCTCCTTTTGACAGGATCTGTCCCGCCGAGATCCTGACGGAAGTTCCCGCCACGCTCCAGTCGCAGCTCGCTCCAGAGGGCAGGCTCGTCTACTGGCTCCTGCAGCCCGAATGCCTGGAGCTACGCCTCGACGTCCGCGAAGGACTCGACATCGTCCCCGAACGCCTTGCCTTGATGGGGCTGGAAAGCTGCCCGGAAGAGCTCGTAGCGCTCGCGCGCCCCTAACCAGGCACAGAAGCCCATCTCGGCCTCCAGCAGGTCCATGCGCGCCTTGGCCTGGATCTCAAGCTTGCGAGCATCCCGTCCCAGCTTCAGCGCCTGATAGAGGCCATCCTCGAGACCGGGGCCGAACAGCTCGCCGCGCAGCGGTGCGGGCCAGATCCCCTGCAAGCCGATCTCCCAGGGAAGGCGCACCCGCCACTTTCCGATGCGTTTTTGCACCCACTCGCGCCGTTGAGAAATCCAATCGTCTGGAGTCTCAAGCTGCCAAGGAATGCGGATCATCGGTTCCGGAGCCATGCAGGCCGCACAGGCCCATTCCAATGGCACCACGGCCCCCACCAAGCGGCGCACTCGGCGGGAAAGTTCCTGTCGAAGCGGTGCTTCGTGCTGCTCCAGTTCGGCGACTTCCCGCCAGAGTGCCACTGTCCAATGGGCCAGCTTGGCCTTCTCCTCGGGAGAGATGGCTTCTACCGCCTCGACCAGATCGCCACGGCAATCCAAGGCCAGCCGCAGAAATTCGTCCGATCCGGCCAGGAACACGCTATCCTGCTCGAAGAGGCGCGGCAGCAATGCCTGCGCGGCATCCTCTTCCCGGATGACCGACAGAAGTCGCGTCACGGTCCGCGAGACCGAAGGGGTCCAACCGCCCACCTTGCAGCGTTCCAAGGCCTGAGCGCGCTCGAAGACCGGCTCCAGGCCGGCGTCATGGATGCTCTCGACCCCGATGGCCGTGGAGGTCCCCATTTTGGGAGCGCGCATCGCCTTGCGCAGCCAGGTCGAAAGGCTCGTATCGAAGTCGCGCTCGAAGGAGGCCGCCTGCAGATGCTTGGCCCCTTCCTGCTTGTACACCCTGCGGTAAAAGGTCCTCTCCACCGCTTCCAGGATAGGCCCCGCCGCCTGGCGCCCTTGCAGGATGCGCTTCACGGCTCCGTCGACAAGCTCCAGGCAGTCGCGACTGCGGTCCCGCGCCACGAACAGGCTGGACGAAAGTTCCTCGGGAAGACTGAAGGTCGGCAAGGTCTCCGGAAGCTCGACCAACCAATCGACCAGGTCGCTCCAGGCGGGATGCCCAGAATCGAAGGATGTGTCAAGAAGGGACGAGGAGCGCAGGAAATGAAGGTTCCGCTGGGCAAGCACCGCACGGGCACCGAGGAAGGCGGCGGAGGCCGGCAACTCCTCGCGCACCCGCGACATCAGATGCACCGAGGCCAGCACCAGCTGCAATTGCCGCATCCCGGCCAGATGTGGCCATCCCACCAAGGGGTGGCGAGACGCCTCCTCGACCATGCGGAACGCATCGGCCAGGCCCTGCAACTGCGGCAGCTCCTGCACACCGAGAAGAGTCAGGAAGGCGGCCACCTGTTCAGGATGGGCTGGACGTTCGGATGCCTGCTGCTGCAGGAGCCTGCGGCGCGCCAGATGGAAGGTGCGCCGTTCGATCACCGTGAGACCGCTTCGCTGTGTCTCCTTGATGTCGAACGCAAGCCTGAGAAGGCTCAGGTACTGCCCTGGACGATACTGAGAATCCGCGTGCACCAGACGCTCTTCCGTCTCCGCAACCGCCTCGGAAGTCAGCTCGAACCCGACCGATTCCAGAAGCTCGCTGCGGTTGCGAAGCAGCCGTTCGGCATCCTTGCGGATATCGAAGGCGCGCACCATTCCCTGCTGTCGGTACAGGGGCAGCCTGTGGCCGCCAGGATAGACGAAAGGAACCTCATGCCGCTTGAGAGTCCTTCCCCACAGGGAGACGGACTCGAGCAGCTCGAAGGTCGGGCGTGGAGCCGGGATCATGCTTCAAACCTAAACAACTGAGGCCGGACCGTCACTTCGGTCGCGGCCAGGGATGGACAAGCACCCTGAACCAGACCTTGGGGCCATGGCGCCGACTTCCGTCAGACTCCCAGCATCTGCCGCTTGTAGACCGCCACGATGAGGTCTGGGATCTCGTCCAGCCCGACAACATGATCCACGCCACCGAGGCGAATGGCCTCCTTGGGCATGCCGAAGACCACGCACGAGGCCTCGTCCTGGGCATAGGTCCGCGCTCCGGTCTCATGCATCTCGCGCATTCCGTGAGCTCCGTCGTCACCCATGCCGGTCATGATGAACCCGACGGCATTCTTTCCCGCCGCCTTGGCCACCGAACGAAACAACACATCCACCGACGGCTTGTGGCGACTGACCAAGGGTCCGTCCTTGACTTCCACGCGATATTGCGCCCCGCTTCTCACCACCATGGTGTGCTTTCCGCCAGGGGCGATGAGCACCCGGCCGGGCAGGATGCGATCGTTGTTCTCCGCCTCCTTGACCTCGACCTCGCTGAGCTTGTCAAGACGCTGGGCGAACCCCTTGGTGAACTGCTCGGGCATGTGCTGCACCACGACGATGCCGGGACTGGTACGTGGAAGCGAAGTCAGCACAGCTTCCAAGGCCTGGGTACCTCCCGTGGAACAGCCGATCGCCACGAACTTCTCCGTCATGGGAACGTTCATCGCCCCGCCAGGAGCCGCAAGCACCTCGTCGGCCGAGAGCTTGGGACGGGCAAGGGAATCCGCTCCGGCACCTCCGGACCGGGTCATCTGGCGATTCATGCGGTCCATCCGCGCACCGGCAGCAGCCCTCACGACGGACACAAGGTTGGCCGAACTGTCCTTCAGGAAGTCCCGCACACCGATCTGCGGCTTCTCCACGATCGCGAACGCACCGGCAGAGAGAGCCCTGAGCGTGACGTCCGTCCCGCTGCCCGCCAAGGACGAGCAGATCACGACCGGGGTCGGCCGCATCGCCATCACCTTCTGGAGGAAGGTCACACCGTCCATGCGGGGCATCTCCACGTCGAGCACGATCACGTCCGGCCAGCGCAGCTTCATCTTCTCCAGCGCGAACACGGGATCGGGAGCCGTGGCCAGGATCTCCATGTCCCCTTCCTTCCCGAGCACATCGGAAAGGACCTGGCGAACCACGGCGGAATCGTCGACGATCAGGATGGCAATGGGCATCAGGTCTCTCCTTTTTTCCGGTAGACTGACGGCTGGACGGTACGAAAGGCCGGCACGCGCAGTCCCGTGATGGATTCCGAATGGCTCAGGACAAGCCATGCCCCCGGGTTCATCTTCTCCCAGATCTCGGCAAGAAGTCGCTCCTTGGTCGGAACGTCGAAGTAGATCAGCACGTTGCGCAGGAACACGATGTCGAAGCCCTTCAGGTCAGGGGGAATCGACATCAGGTTCACTTGACGAAAATCCACGAAGGCGCGCAGGCCTCGTTCGATCAGGAACTGCCCCTCGTACTCCCCCTGCCCCTTGAGGCAGAAGGACTTCAGGAACGAGGCTGGAATGCCCTGGGCACGCGCCATCGGGTACAAGCCACGCCGCGCTGTCGCCAGCACCTCGGAATTGATGTCCGTGGCGACGAGGCTCCAGCGCCCGGATCCCAGGGTGTGCTGCAGGACCATTGCGAGGGTGTACGGCTCCTCACCGGTGGAGCTGGCTCCGCACCAGACCTTCACGGTATGCTTCTCCCCGTACCCGGGAAGGATCTCCCGTTCGAGATATTCGAAGTGGTCCTTCTCCCGGAAGAAGGACGTCTCGTTGGTCGTGATGAGATCAATGGCGATCTGAAGCTCGCCGCCGTCCTGCTTGCCGGCGATGAGGTCGTAATGGGCCTGAAAGGACGGTAAGCCCAGCTGCACCAGGCGCTTGCCGAGCCTTCCCGCCACAAGCTGCTTCTTGTGGTCGGGAAGGTTGAGACCGATCCTCTGGTAGAAGAAGGATTGGTAGAACTTGAACTCGCTGTCCTTGAGAACCCTGGGCGACAAGGGCGCATTTTCTTCGGACATCGATTCTCCTCGTGCTCGGAAACAACGAATGCTCAAAACCGCGTGAACTGCTCTTCGTCAAGCGCACTTGCGGCACCGGGTGCCCTTTGCGGCTTTCGCAAGGACGAAGAGGATTTCCCGGAGGCTGCCGTGGATTTCTTCCGCACGACGCCCTTGCGGAATTCCTGTTCCGGCTCCTCGTCCCCGCTGGTACGGAACCAGCGCACCAGTTCCTGCAACCGCATCGCCTGGGAGCTCATCTCCTCGGAGGTCGCCGACAGTTCCTCGGATGCCGAGGCCGTACCCTGGGTCGTCTGGGAAAGCTGGCTCACCGACACGTTGATCTGCTCGAGTCCCGTGGTCTGCTCGCGCGAGGCCGCACTGATCTCCTGCACCAGGTCGGCGGTCTTGCGGATCGAGGGCACCAGCTCCTCGAGATACTTTCCAGCCTGCTCAGCCAGCGTCACGGAGCTGGCCGCGACCTGCCCGATCTCCTGGGCCGCCACCTGACTGCGTTCGGCAAGCTTCCTGACCTCGGCAGCCACCACGGCAAATCCCCGTCCGTGCTCTCCGGCGCGCGCGGCCTCGATCGCGGCATTGAGGGCCAGCAGATTGGTCTGATAGGCGATGTCGTCGATGATGCTGATGCGCGAGGCGATCTGCCGCATCGCATCCACCGTCTGGCGCACCGCGTCCCCGCTCTGCCGGGCATGGGATGCTGATTTCGCTGCGATGTCGTCGGTCACGCGGGCATTCTCGGCGTTCTGCGCGACGGTCGAGGATATCTCCTCGACGGCCGCGGAGGTTTCCTCGACGTTGGCGGCCTGCTCGGTCGCTCCCTGGGAAAGCGACTGGGCCGAAGCCGAGATCTGGTCGGAGGCCGAAGCCATGTTGTCGGACGAATGCCGGATCTTGGACACCACGTCGCGCAGCCGTTCGCTCATCAGCCTCATCGAATGAAGCAGCGAGGATGTGTCGCCCTGTCGGATCTCGACATCCACCGTGAGGTCGCCGCCTGCGATGCGCCGCACCATGTCGCCGGCGTAGGCGGGCTCTCCACCGATCTGCTTGACGATCATCTTGGTCACGATCGTTCCCAGCACAGAGGCAAGGATCATGGCCGCCAGGACCAAGGCAAGCAGGATCGTCCTGGCTTGGGCAGCGCTGTTCATCGCAATCTCATTGGAAGCCTTCGCCACCGAGTCGTTGACCTCCATGAGCTCCTTGAACGTCTTTCCCACCGCATCGGCCGCCTTGCGGGCCGCCCCGTTGCTCAGGGCCGCGGCCAAGGCAGGACTCGAGTCCAACGAAAGCCTGGCCACGGAGTCGTTGAGCGCGAGGTATTGAGGCAGTTGACCGTCCAGAAGCTTGCTGAGCTGTTCTTCATGGGGAACCATGGCGATCTTGCGGTATTCCGCAAGCGACTTGTCCATCACCTCGAGATGATTCTTGGCGCGCTCGATGGCGTCCTTGCGATCCTTCTGATCGGCAAGCGAAGGAAGGCGCGCAATTCCTCGGTTGTGCGACCCTTGGCGCATCGCAGCCTCGGACAGGAGACGGATCGAACGCAGATTCCCGTGATATGTCTCATCCAGGAGCAATTGCATCTGATTGATCCGGTAGAACGAGTATCCTCCGACACCGGCAGTCAGAAGCGTACAACCGACAAAGGAAAGCAGAAGCTTGTGCGACAGTTTCAAGTTATGGAACCAGTTCATTGTTTGCCTGTCTTGAATGAGGTGCGTCGTCAAAAACGGACGTGGATCAGAAATGGGCGCTCTCGGTCGGCGTACATTCCTCCGCATCTTCCTCGTCCTCACGGGCAGATGCCGATGTCCTGAACCACCCCAGGAGCTTCTGGAGGCTTCCCGCCTGGGAACTCATTTCCTGGGACGTCGCCGAAAGTTCCTCGGAGGCAGACGCTGTCCCTTGGGCCGTCGCCGAAAGCTGCGAGACAGACGCGTTGATCTGCGCCAATCCTTCGGTCTGCCGACGCGAGGCCGCGCTGATCTCCTGCACCAGATCCGCCGTCCTGCGGATGGAGGGGACAAGCTCGTCCAGAAGGCTACCTGCCCGCTGCGAGAGATCCCTCGAATCGCCCGCGACCTTGCCGATCTCCTGCGCCGCGACCTGACTGCGCTCGGCGAGCTTGCGCACCTCCGCAGCCACCACGGCAAAACCCCGTCCGTGCTCGCCGGCACGGGCCGCTTCGATGGCGGCGTTCAAGGCAAGCAGGTTGGTCTGGTAGGCGATGTCGTCGATGATCCCGATCCTCTGTGCGATCTTCTCCATGGCATCGATCATCTGGCGGACGGCGTCGCCGCTCTCGCTGGCCTGCCGTGCCGACCGGGAAGCGATGTCGTCGGCCACCCGTGCGCTCTCGGAATTCTGCGACACCGCCTGCGAGATCCTGTCAACCGTCGCCGAGGTCTCCTCGATGCTGGCCGCCTGCTGACCTGCCGAGGCGGAAAGCGCCTCGGCCGACGCCTGGATCTGCTCCGAAGCGGAGGCAAGATTGTCCGAGGATCCCCGAACGTCCGTGATGACCTTGTCCAGGCGTTCCTTCATCAGACGCATCGACGCGAGCAGGCTGCGGGAATTCCCGGGCAGCATCTCGACCTCCTGACGGAGGTCACCTGCGGCGATGTGACGCACTACCTCGGCCGCATAGGACGGTTCCCCACCCAGATCCACGAGGATCCCCTTTGCCATGCGGATGCCCAGGAATATGCTGAAACCCACGCACAGCGCAAGCAGTGCGAAAGTGCGCAGGATCATGCGCCGCGCCAGGTGTTCATCCTCGAGCTTCACGCCGGATGCGTAATCGACGTTCTTGCGGATCGACACATCGAGTTGCATCTCGATCCGACGGACCAAAGGCCTCAGATCCCCCGTCAAGCGTTGATGGAATTCCGCGACCCGCCCCTGCAAAATCGCATCCTTGGCATCCGCAAGGGAGGAGTCGAGCCGGCGATTCTGACTCATCAGCGCCTCGAAATTGGACTTGTCCTGGGCATCGATGTAGGTCTCCGTATAGGCCTTTTCGACCGAATCCAGGTGTCCGTTGATCGACTGCAAGGCATTGATCGACGAATCCAGCTGAACGGGATCGTCCATCCTCTCCATGTCGCCCAGCGTGACCTGGATGTTCTGGACATCCTTCTCGTACCCGACCAGCGCAACGAGACCCTGGACGCTGAAGTCGAAGACGGAGCGGTTCATCGACTCGAGCTTGCGCATCGCCTGGATGCTCGTGAACCCGAGTGCGATCGTGAAGGAGGCGATCAGCAGGAACGCGACGAGGAAGCGCTGGAGCAGCCCCAATCGTCGCAACCAGCTCGTCCCTTCGCGTCCCGCTGCACCGTTGGGCGCGTTCTCAATCTCCATGTTTCCCTCCATGAATGGGTTCGCGACCGTTCCAATCGGCGGCAAGCAAGGCCATCTCTTCGACCGACATCACCTGCCCGATCTCCAACGCCGGCACGAAGTGCCCACCCACGTTCAGGAGGGACTCGATGAAGTCCGCACGGATCCGCGTGCCGAAGGAAGGTCTCGCCTCGATGTCCTCCGCCTCGACCGGCAGCACCGCGTTCACTGCATTGACCAGCACCCCCAGCAGCAAGCTCTCTTGCGCCGATTCGACCTCGACCACCACGATGCAACTGCGGCTCCCTATGCTCGTGCGGCCCAGTTCGAAGCGCTCGAGCAGGTCGACGACCGGGATCACCGCGCCTCGCAGATTGGTGACCCCGCGAAGAAATCCCGGCATCAGAGGGATCTCGGTAAGCGTACGGAACTCCACGATCTCGCGCACCTTGCGGATCGAGACCGCGTAGACCTCCTCGCCCAACGCGAAGGTCAGGTATTGGCGTGGCTGCATCGACTCCATCCGCGCTCCTGTTTCCAGAGCAAGTGCTTGCATCGGCTCCTCAGATCTTCTGGAGCTGCCGGAAACCCGGAGCCGCCAATGTGTGGTGATCTGGCCGCACGGCCAACGTTTCCATCTTCTGGACAAGCGCCGGGATGTCCAAGATCAGCGCGACCTCCCCGGTCCCGAGAATCGTCGTCCCTCCGACACCCTGCACACTGGAGAAGAGCCGCGAAAGCGGCTTGATGACAGCCTGGAACTCTCCCTGGAGATGGTCGACCAGGAGACCGGCCCGGCGACCACCGTACTCGACCACCAGAATGTTCTCGCGACCTTCGTGCCGTTCGCGGATCCCGAAGTGCTCCCGCAGACGCACCAGAGGCAAGGGTTCCCCGCGCAGATTGACCAGCCCCTCCTCCTGCGCAGCCCCCTGACCGCCCGCATGATCGGCGCATTCCACCACCATGTCCAGAGGAACCACATAGGAGCGGTCGCCGACACCCACCAGGAAGCCGTCGATGATGGCCAGGGTCAGCGGCATGCGCAGGCGCATCCGGGTCCCCTTTCCCTCGTCGCTCGTGAGCTCGATCTCCCCGCGCAGGGCCTCTATGCTCTTCTTCACGACGTCCATCCCGACGCCGCGCCCCGAAAGGTTCGTCACCGACTCGGCGGTGGAGAATCCGGGCTCGAAGATCAGGTTCAGGATCTCCGCATCCGAAAGCTGCTGCTCCGGCGAGATCAACCCCCTCTCCAGCGCCCGAGCCAGCACCCGTTCCTTGCGGATGCCGCCCCCGTCGTCGGAGACCTCGATCACGATGCTGCCCGTCTCGTGGTAGGCGTGGAACTTCACGGTTCCCTTGGGATCCTTGCCGGCGGCGATGCGCACCGCCTCGGGCTCGATCCCGTGATCGAGGGAATTGCGCACGATGTGCGTGAGCGGATCGGCGATCCGGTCGACCATCGACTTGTCGAGCTCCGTGTCGGCTCCCGTGATCTCGAGATCGATCCGCTTGCCCAGCTCCTTGGCCAGGTCGCGAACGACCCGGGGGAAGCGTTGGAACACCTCCCCGATCGGCACCATGCGAAGCCCAAGGGCGGAATCGCGGATGTTCTCCACGAGGCTTCCCAGGTTGGCCACGGCCTCCTCGCTTGCCTTGGCGCCCTCGCGGACCGTGGCGATGCGAGCCGCCGCATTGGCGATGACAAGCTCACCCACGAGGTTGATGAGGGCGTCGAGCTTGTCCACTTCCACGCGGATCACGCGGTTCTCCGAGACTTGCCGCTCACGGACCTTCTGTTTCTGCAAGGCCGCAGCCACCACGACGGGATGGACGATGTCCTTCTCGACCAGGATCTCGCCCAGAGGAATCCTCGGGATCGCCGAGGATTCCTGGTGCGCAAGGACCTCGTTGAGCTCCTTCGTCGTCAAGGCTCCGCACGAAAGCAGGATCTCACCCAGGCGAGCCGTCGACTCGGGAAGTTCCGACAACAGGCTGAGATACTCCTCGATGCGGCTGTTGGGTGCAATGATGCGGATGAGGGAGCCTTCCGAGACGAACTCGAAGACGTCCTCGATCGTCTTTCGCGTGGCGGAGGACTCGAACTGGATCTCAAATCCCAAGTAGAGCTGCTCCGCATTGAGCTCCTCCAGGCTTTGTGGCATGGCATCCTCGACCACCTCGACATGCAGGATCCGACCGATGCCTCCGAGGTAGCGCAGGAAGGAGAGCGGATCCATCCCGCTCTGAAGCACGTCCGGAGCCAGTCGCAAGGAGATGTGCCAAGCGTCGCTGAGGATTCCCTCACCGGGAAGGACCTCCACAGCAGGCTCCAGCGGCGCCGTCTCCGTGAGGTTGTTCTTGGTCGGAATGACCGCCTTTGCGCTCTTGATCCCAGCCCGAAGCGGGAGATATTCCTCCAGACGGCCCTGTAGATCCGTTCTCGGATCCACATCGGCCTGGTTCTTCTCGGCCGCATCGATGAGGATCTGGAGATGGTCACTCGACTCGAGCAGAAGCGAAAGAAGTTGTTCCTGGATTCCCAGGCGCCCTGAACGCACCTCGTCCAGGACGTTCTCCAATCGGTGCGTGAACGCCACGATCGTATCGAGGGAGAACAGGCCGGCCGATCCCTTGATGGTATGTGCTGCCCGGAACAGGGCGTTGATGGACTCCTCGCCAGCGCCGTTGGCTTCGATGTCGAGGAGCGCATTCTCCATCTGGGTCAGGAGTTCCCGGGCCTCCTGGAAGAATGCAACGCGTGCGGAATCGAGATCCATGGTTACCCTCGGTCAGGAAATCGTCAAGGACGAGGAAAAATGTGACTCCAACCCGTATAGGGTCGCTGCCTCCAGGACAGAGGGACTGGGCTCCAGGAATTCGCAGGTCCGCCCCAGATTCCCGGCCTCCCGCCGGAAGGCCAGCAGGAGCTGGATTCCAGCCGTATCGAACTCGGTGATCCCAGCGAGATTGATCGCATAGGAATCGCCGCCCTGCATGACCTGGAATAGGTGGTCCCGATCGACCGCGATCGTGGAGATGTCCATGCTGTCGGCCAGACGCACCTTCACGTGTCCGTTCTGGATGTTCAGATTCATCCGCATAGAGACTCCTTACGGAAGGACGAGTTTGGAGATGGCATCAAGGAGCGCCGTGGGCTGGAACGGTTTGACGATCCAGGCACGGACGCCTGCAGCCTTGCCCCGCTCCTTCATCTCCGGTCCGGCCTCGGTGGTCAGCATGACGATCGGCGTGAACTTGTACACGGGAAGAAGCTTGGCTTCCCTCGCGAAGGTGATGCCGTCCATCACGGGCATGTTCACGTCCGAGACGATCAGATGGATCTTGCGACCGTCCAGGAAGCTCAGGCCGTGCTGACCGTCGACCGCCTCCAGGACATCGTAGCCAGCCCCTCGAATCGCCATTCCGACGACCTGCCTGAAACTCATGGAATCGTCAACGACGAGGATTGTCTTGGCCATAGGGAAATGCCTCCGTTCTCAGAAGAATGTCACGTCATCCGCAGCCGCGTTCACACCGCCCGCAGCGGAAACGCCTCGCTGCTCGTTGGTCGAGTATCCCGCCTGGAACCGCACGATCCACGCATCGGTCTCAGGCGCATCCATCTGCTCGACTTGAAGCCGCTCCATGTCCTGCCGCACGTGGGAGAGGATCTGCCCGACCCGGTCATGGAACTGGAGCGAGACCAGGATCTGCTCGATCGTGGCGGCCGTGCTGTCCCCCAGCTCCCGCATGGCCTGAAGCCGGCTCTCCATGTTCCGGGTCCGGCAGGAGAAGCCCTCCAGGACCGTCCCGATGCGGGAGGTCGCCTCGAGGATCTGCTCCTTCTCCCCGGCGGAAAGGCTTCGGGCATGGTTGAGGCTCGCGAGGATGGTGGTGGAGATCTCCTTGACCTTGCCGTCGATCTGGGTCCCGGTCTGCGCCGCCAGCTTCGAGAGGGCACGCACCTCCTCGGCCACGACGGCAAAACCCCTTCCGGACTCGCCGGCTCGGGAAGCCTCGATGGTGGCGTTCAGCGCAAGCAGGTTGGTCTGGGAAGCGATGCGGGTAACTCCCTCGGCAAGCTTCCCCAGGATGTCGACATGGCTGGCAAAGCTCGCCACATCGTCCAGGAAGCGTTCGCGGGAAGCCTGGGTGGACTCGAGGGTGGAGATCACCTGATAGAGCTGCTGGCTGGCCGCCTGGACCGATTCCAGCTCCTCCCGTTGCGGATCGGCATGGTGGTTCGAACGCAGCGGAGCCAGCAGCGCCTGGAAGCGCAGGACCAGTCCCGTGACGGCGTCGTCGGTCTCCTGCCGAACAAGCCCGAGGTTCTGGACCCAAAGCGGCAGCAGGTCCTGGAGAAAGACCGGCCACCGCGAACGCACCGGCGCTTCATGATCCAGGGGGTGGACGACCGCCTCTTCGACCGGCGCGACCGCGACGACCGGAGAAGGAGTAATCCATGCCAGGCCCAGGACGGGAAGCAGGAGGACCAGTCCGAGCCAACCTCGCCACGACAGCTCGGAGATCCAAAGACAGCTCCCCGAGATCCATGCGCCGGCGAAAAGGGTCAATGCAGTTCTACGATCCAAGTCATCCCCCAGATGAACGAACGATATTGCGCAGGTTTCGTGTCAGGATTGTACCATGAATCCGAGGAGGAAGTGCAAGGGGAAAGTGTCCTGAATCGCAACGAAGTCCTGTGTTCGCCTCCGCCCCTTCCTCCCTGAATTCCCGGCTGACCGGGATAATTTGACATGATCTGTCATATCGTCCCGATCCTGCAGGATGCCGCAGCGCCCCCAGGCCAACCGGCGAACTTGCCGACCGGACACAAAAAAAGGGCGCCCAGCGGCACCCTCTCAACACGGAGCTTTGCGCTTCGATCAGGCCAGTGCAGCCAAGGCGGCGGCGTAGTCGGGCTCGTCGGCGATCTCATTGACCAGCTGGGTGTACTTCACCACACCGGCCTCGTCGATCACCACGACGGAGCGTGCGATCAGGCCCTTGAGGGGTCCGTCGAGCATGAGCACGCCGTAGGCGGACTCGAAGGCCGCGTCGCGGAAGGAGGAACCGGTCACGACATTCTCGATGCCTTCGGCGCCGCAGAAGCGCTTGGCGGCAAAGGGAAGATCCTTCGAGACGCACAGCACCACGACGTTGTCCTTGCCCGAGGCCTCGACGTTGAACTTGCGCACCGAGGTGGCGCAGGTCGCGGTGTCGACGCTGGGGAAGATGTTGAGGACGACCTTCTTGCCGGCCAAAGCGCCCAGCGTCACGTCGGAAAGGTCCTGCTTCACGAGCGAGAACTCGGGGGCCTTGGTGCCGACGGCGGGAAGCTCTCCCGAGGTCTTGACCGAATTGCCGCGCAGATGGGTGGTTGCCATGTTGGACTCCTTGGAATGGTTGGATGGATGAAGAATTCTGACGACACGATACAAGGATCGCTTGCGATTGTCGAGAACAAAGCAGTCCGGGCGCATGCGCCCTCCCGCACTGGCATCTGGGGCAAGGATTGGATAGGATGATCCGATGCCCAGGTCGTCTTCGCATCCGCATCGGTTCCTGCATGCCGCGTTCGGATCTGGATGCATTCTCCTGGCCTCGTGCTCGAGCTTCCAGAACTCGTCCACCCAACCCTTTGTTCCCGACCAGGTCTGGGCCGACAGCACGTCCCACGCTATCGCCCTGAGGATGGAAAAGCTGTGGGGCTACCGCTTCAAGGACGGGATCAAGATCCAGATGATCGCTCCGGATTCGCAGGAAACCGTACTGGACTCCTTCCCGATGGCGGTGCGCCGCGACACGGTGGTACGCAAGCTATGGAAGACCATCGGTCTCTATCGCGAGAAGGAAAGCGAAGCCGTCCATGCCGGACGCCTGCGCAGGATAGCCACGCGCGCGGTCTTCCTGCCGCGGTCGCGCCGCATCCTGCTCGTCCCAAGCTCCGAGGAAAACAAGCTGGAGGAAGCCCTTGCCCACGAGATGGTGCATGCCATGCAGAACGAGGTCTACCCCTTGTCCACAAGGCTCCGAGGCATCGTGGACGAGGACGAGATGGTCGGCTTCCTGGGAGTCCTCGAAGGACAGGCCGAGTACCTTGCCCCCCAGCTCACGCGCAGGGGGTTCCAGCGCACCGGCTGCGCCATCCCGGAAACTCCGCTATGGACGCTTTCCGAGGCCATCCGTAGGACGCCGCAGTTCAGCCAGCTCCCGCCGGCGCTGACCATGCCGAGCTACGCCCCTTACGTCTACGGCTGGCAGATCGTCTGCCAGAGCGTCCAGCGCCACGGACCTTCCGGCATGGACAGCATTCTCCTGAATCCGCCGGCCGGATCCTGGCAGCTATGGCGCCCGCAAAGCTACTTCGCCGGCGAGAAGCCCGTCGACTGGGACACGTCCCGGAATGCCCTGCACTTCCCCCGGATATGGACATCGGTCGGCCACGCGCGGATCGGCGAGATCCGCCTCGCGGCCCTGCTTGTCGAATGGGATGCGACCCAGGCCTGGAAGATGCTTTCCTTCACCAACGATCTGGCCTGGCAAGGCGATCGACTCTGGTTGGTTCGCAAGGAATCCGGCGAGACGGCATTCGTCTGGACGCTGAGCTTCAGGAGTCCCGGCAGCGCCCACGAATTCGCCCGTTCCCTCTGGAAGGTCCAGTCCCTGCAAAGGGGTCCCCTGCCTGCACTCAGATCGTCGGCTCGTGGATTGGGAGGAAGCTGGGTCGATTCGACGGGTGCCTGCCTGCAACTGTCCCAGGAAGGCAAACGTCTCTACCTCCTTCAGGGCTTCCCGAAAGGACAGAGCGAGCAGCTGCTGCGAAATGCACGCAAGCTGCGGCAGACCCAGGGACCCACGGCACACTGAAGGTCAGAGCAGGAACGAAAGCGCGACCGGCACATGAAGCGCAGCCCAGATCCCGTAACGGATCAGCGAAGGCTTGCGCATGCCGCCCGAGAGCGTGCCGAAGTAGAGGCCCTTGGCCACGGTGTTGGACATCATCGAGAAGAGACAGGCCGTTCCCAGGATCGCCTCGACCGGCGCATTGCCCCTGTGCAGCGAGAGGATGAACGGATCGATGTCGACCGTTCCCACCACCAACGAGAGCACCACCAAGCCAGCCTGTCCGAAGCTTTCCTTCACGGCGCGCGTCACGACCGTGAGGATCACGAAGAAGAAGCCGAAGAAAAGTGCGGGCTTCACCTCGAAGGGATTGGTCGACTGGACGCTCGGAGCCGCACCGGGCACCGAACGCACCGAGAAGGCAAGCCCGAGTCCGAAGCAGGAAAGTCCCACCAGACGCCAGGAAAGCAGGAGTCCGAAGGCCGGACTGAGGACCCAGACCAGCGCCAGGATGCGCAGATACATGACCGAGGAGGCGAGCAGGGAGGCCTGCAACGCCGATCCACCCCGGCTGGGGTCCTGCCGTGCCATGCGCCCGGCAGCGACCGCCACGGCCGTGCTGGAGACGACGCCGCCCAGGATGCCGGAAAGCCACATGCCGACCTTGCCGCCAAAGCGCTTGGTCAGGAAGTAGCCGCCAAAGCCCACGCTGGAGACCAGTACCACGATCTTCCAGATCCGGGCGGGATTGATGTCGAAGCGCGTGTACCCGACATCGGGAAGAGCTGGCAGGACGATCAGGCCAAGCAACAGAAACTTGAGGATGCCCAGGAATTCCTTCTCGTCGAGATTCCCCGCATACCCTTCAAGCAACGCCTTCTCCGAAAGCAGAAACGTGGCGACGATCCCCAAGGCCATGGGAAGCCACACCGGCGCATGCACGCACAGGAGAGCCGTCGTGAAGTTCAGCAGGACCGCAACCTCGCTGGTCCAGCCCTGACCTCCGTCGCGGGCCTTGGCGAGGTAGCCCGCCACCACGAGTCCCGTCAACGCCAGGAAGCCTGCCAGGTAGAGGTACGGGTAGATGGTTCCGCCCCACCCGCAGGCAAATCCCAGAAGCGAAACAAGGGCGTGGGTCCGCACCCCCGCCCCCGATTTGCGAAGCGCGACAACAGTCCGTTCGCGCTCCAATCCAAGCAGAAGCCCCAGGCCAAGGCTCAACGCGAAACGAAGTTCGAGCGGCCAAGCCAGGGCATCCATGTTCAGGCCTTGGGCTCTTCGCCCAGATCCTGGGTGGAGAAGCTCACGCAGTGGTAGCCGGCATCCACGTGGATCAGCTCACCGGTGATGCCACGGCCCATGTCGGAGACCAGGAACGCCACGGCATCCCCCACCTCGGAGGTATCGACACCGCGCCCCAGAGGTGAGCGGTCGGCGCTGATGCTGAGCATCTTGTTGAAGTCGCCGATGCCCTTGGCGGCCAGGGTACGGATGGCTCCCGAGCTCACCGTGTTCACGCGGATCTTCTTGGCACGCCCGAGGTCATGGGCCAGATAGCGCACGGAACACTCGAGTGCGGCCTTGGCCACGCCCATCATGTTGTAGTGCGGGATGACCACCTCTCCGCCGATGTAGGACAGGGCGACGATGGCGCCACCTTCCGACATGGCTGCCGTGGCATGGTGGGCCAAGGCGGTCAGGGAGTAGGCCGAGATGTCCATGGCCAGGTTGAAGCCTTCGCGGGAGGTGTCCTGGAACTCTCCGTCCAAGTCCTCGCGCTTGGCAAACGCGATGGCATGCACCAGGAAGTCGATCTCGCCAACCTCGGCCTTGACCTTCTCGAACAGATCGACCACGGACTGGTCATTGGTGACGTCACAGTCGTAGATGGGAGCGTCCTTGCCCTCACCCTTGATGAGGCCCTCTACCGAGCCGCGCAGGCGCTCGCCGGGAACCGAGAAGCAAAGCTCCGCACCCTGCTCCCAGCACGACTTGGCGATGCCCCAAGCGATGGAACGCTGGTTGGCGACGCCGGTGATCAGACCCTTCTTGCCCTTGAGAATCATCGAATGCTCCTGTGTTGGTCAGCGAAGACGGATGGACTGGTCGCGGCGGGGACCGACGCTCACCAGCGTGATGGGCACGCCCACCAGTTCGGAAAGGCGCTCAAGATAGGAGCGAGCCGGGGCAGCGATCTCTTCCCAGGAACGGGCGTTCTTGGTCGAGGTCTTCCAACCAGGCAGCGACTCGAAGATGGGCTCGACGCGGTCGAGGTCCACGATCTGGGTGGGGAGATCCTCGATCTCCACGCCGTCGAGCTTGTAGCCGATGCAGACCTTGAGCTCCTCGAGATCGTCCAGCACGTCCATCTTGGTGATGGCAAGGCCGGTGATGCCGTTGACGCGCACTGCCTTCTTGACGACCATGGCATCGAACCAGCCGCAACGGCGGGGGCGTCCCGTGGTGGCGCCGAACTCGCCGCCCATCTGGCGGATCTTCTCGCCCATCTCGTCGTTGAGCTCGGTGGGGAACGGACCGTTGCCCACGCGGGTCGTGTAGGCCTTGACCACGCCGACAACTTCCTTGATGACCGTGGGACCCACGCCCGAGCCGCAGCAGGCGCTGCCGGCAACGGTGTTGGAGCTGGTCACATAGGGATAGGTCCCGTGATCGACGTCCAGGATGGTTCCCTGGGCGCCCTCGAACAGGAGGGTCTTGCCTGCAGCGCCGGCCTTCTCCAAGAGGAGGGGCACGTTGGTCAGGAACTCGCGCAGGCGCTTGCCCAGAGCGAAGTACTCGGCGGCGATCTTGGCGCCGTCCAGCGCCTCGATGCCGTAGATCTTCTCCAGGATCAGGTTCTTCTCGACGAGGATGCGCTCGACGGCGGCAAGCAAGGCCTTCTCGTCCAGCAGATCGCAGGCGCGGATGCCGGAGCGCGCGACCTTGTCGATGTAGGCGGGCCCGATGCCGCGGCCGGTGGTGCCGATGGCCTGGGAGCCGGCCTTGGCTTCCTTGGCCTTGTCCAGCACGATGTGCCAAGGCATCACGATCTGGGTGTTCTCGGCGATCCAGAGGCGCCCGCGCACGATGAAGCCGCGGCCCTCGACCTCCTCGATCTCCTTCAGGAGCTGGATGGGATCGAGCACCACACCGTTGCCGACAATGCAGATCTTGCCGGGGCGCATGATGGCGGACGGAATGAGGTGGAACACAAACTCCTGATCCCCCACCACCACGGTGTGACCAGCGTTGGCGCCACCCTGGAAACGGATGACGACATCGGCGTCCTCGGCCAGCACATCGATGACCTTGGCCTTGCCTTCATCTCCCCACTGGGATCCGACGACGACGGTGTTGCGAAACTCAGGCATTGCATACTCCAGAAGCGAACAGACTCGTGTGCCTCACTGACGGCATTTGGGCCTTGTGGAGGCGAAGGGGGCAAATATAGCATCAACCTTCCGGCTCTTCTCCGGTCTTCCTGCAGGTCGAGCGAAAGTCTGCGCAGCCGGCGCCTCTCCCCACCCCCGACGCATTTCCATTCGATGGATATTCAACTCGTGAATTATCTTTCCCTCCCGTCAGGCCAGCAGTGTCGCTGGCACACTCTCATGAAGAATCGGGGAATCGACGATGATCAGCTACAAGGATCTGGGCCTTTCCAACACCAAGGAAATGTTCGCCAAGGCCAATAAGGAAGGCTACGCCGTTCCGGCCTACAACTTCAACAACCTCGAGCAGCTCCAGGCCATCGTCGACGGCTGCGGCAAGTCCGGCTCGCCGGTGATCCTGCAGGTCTCCTCGGGCGCCCGCAAGTACGCCGACCAGACCCTGCTGCGCTACCTCGCCGAAGGCGCCGTCAAGTACGCCCAGGGCAAGGGCTACAAGGCTCCCATCGCCCTGCACCTGGATCACGGCGACACCTTCGAGCTGGCCAAGTCCTGCATCGAGTCGGGCTTCTCCTCGGTGATGATCGACGGATCCCACCACTCCTACGAGAAGAACGTCGAGCTAACCTCCCAGGTCGTCGAGTACGCCCACAAGTACGACGTCACCGTCGAAGGTGAGCTCGGTGTGCTGGCCGGCATCGAGGACGACGTGGTCGCCGCCGAGCACGTCTACACCCAGCCCGAGCAGGTCGAGGACTTCGTGAAGAAGACCGGCGTGGACTCCCTGGCCATCTCGATCGGCACCTCGCACGGCGCCTTCAAGTTCAAGCCCGAGCAGTGCACCGTGAAGAACGGCGTGCTGGTTCCGCCCGACCTGCGTTTCGACATCCTCGAGGAGATCGAGAAGCGCATTCCCGGCTTCTCCATCGTGCTGCACGGCGCCTCCTCGGTGCTGCCCGAGTACGTGGACCTGATCAACAAGTTCGGCGGCAAGCTGGACGCCGCCGTGGGCATTCCCGCCGAGCAGCTGCGTCGCGCCGCCAAGTCGGCCGTGTCGAAGATCAACATCGACTCCGACGGCCGCCTCGTGTTCACCGCCATGATCCGCAAGGTCTTCACGGAGAACCCGGGCGAGTTCGATCCGCGCAAGTACCTCGGACCGGCCCGCGAAGAGCTGATCAAGATGATCATCGACAAGAACACCAACGTGCTCGGCTCCGCCAACCGTTACTGAGAATGACAGTTCCTGTCACTTGACAGGAATCGTCCATGGCCCCCGTTCCTCACCGGAGCGGGGGCTTTTTCGTCATCCCGGAATCTCCTCGTCCGCCCCGTGCGGCGCTCCCCCGCCCAGCTCCGGCACCTCGATGCGGTCTCCCTTGGTGGCCGGCGAGGAGATCACCAGGAACCAGGCATCCTGCGCCCCGGCGTTCGAGACGCGGTGCGGCAGGCCCGGGGCGATCTCCAGGGACATCCCCTGGGACAGGCGATGCACCATGCCGTCCAGCTCCAGCTCCAGCTCCCCGGCCAGCGCGAAGAAGAGCTGGCGCGCCTTGCGATGCAGGTGCCGCACCTCGCAGGCCCCGGAGGGCATGCGCTCGTGGATGACCGAGAGGTCGTGGCGCGACAGGTGACGCCAGCCGTCGCAGGTGCCGCCCCAGACATAATGCTCGGCGGAGCTTCGATCGACAGGACGGGCGGGCTCGGTATGGAGGGAATCGGACATTCGTCTCACTTCATCGCTACGGGTTCAAGAGTGCCAGGGTGCCAAAGGTACTATGCCCGCCACATCCTTTCATCGGCTCCCTTGCAAGCAGCGTGTCGAACCTGGAAGACCTGGCGATCCAGCACGCAGCGCACCACGTAGCCTTGGAACGCCTCGCGCCGCAGGTTGCCGCACGCAGGCGCCAGGACAGGTTCAGGAATCCGACTGCGGGGTCGAAACGGCCTTGAGATAGGAGCGGTTGCGACGCGCCTGACGCCACGCGGCGACCAGAAGCCAAGGCACCCCGAGCGCCACGACGGCAAGCCAGCCCGTGACCAGCGCAACCACCACGCGATGGCGGTAGCTGCGCCGCAGGATCCAGCCCTTGGCGTGCTTCTCCAGCACCACGGCCTCGACCGGCTCCATGTCCGGGAAGGAAATTTGGATCTTCGATTCGATCGCGGCGAGGTTGTCGTCCCACTCGACATGGACCTGCTCGGCACGGGTGATCTCCTCGTCGTCATCGGCACCGCGCACCCAGATCAGACGAGGCTTGTCGTTGAGCGCTGCCACGGCATCCTTCACGAGACTGTCGAGGATCCGCACCTCCTCGTTGCGGAAGCCCGACATTCCCCTCTCCAGGAAATGCTGCGCCATGCGGCGACGTCCTTCCCGGTAGTAAGCGGCATGCTCGACCGTGATGCCCAACCTCGCAGGATCCTTCACCAGCGGATAGTCCAGCAGGTTCAGTTGCAAGGTTTCCCAACTACGATTCCCGTCCAGGCACGGGAACGACACGTTTGCAATGGTGTCCAGGTCCCCCTTGAGGACGCGGGCACGATCTTCCAAGCGGCACGCGATGCGCTTCATCACCTGGTCGTAGGCGATCCATTCGCTGCGCTTGGGCATCATGCGAAACGGCGCAAGGCTCGTGTTCCCGTCGGGCGGCCACGCGTCGCCGGCAAACGGGATCAGGCCGTGGACCTCCACCTCGCGTCCCGGATCGAGCCAAGCGGGATCGAGATCCTGCGCACTTTCCACCACGACCGGCTGCGCACCGGGACCCCACAGGTTGTTCCAGGAATCCGAACCGTACACCGAACCGGTCAGCTCAAGCGGGACAAGCGTCAGCAGAACGAGCAACGCCATGATCCGCAAGGTGCGAGGACGAGCCGGGAGATACTCCTCCAAACCTCGTCCGAGGTCGTCGCGCAGGGTGCGTCCCGGAATCCCCACCACGACCCAATGCCTGCGCCCAACGCCGTGCACGACCTCAAGCTGGGCGTTTCCTACGGGAAACACGTCTTCCCATCCGGGCGGGACATGGCAAGGCTTGCCTTGGAAGCATGGCCGCCCCTCGTCGAACGCGCAGCTCCCGGTCAAGGTCAAGGCCTCGATGCTCTTGGACTCCCCGTAGATCGTCGTTGCGCTCCCCGATCCGAACAGGCCGTCCAGCCAGGATTTGCCCAGCACCATCGCCGTCCAGGCGATCAGGAAGAGCACGATGCCGTCCTCGCCCAAGGCGTGGTAGTAGCCCACATTCGTCACGACGACGGCAGCGATCAGAAGGATGTAGCCGCCGATCACGAGGCGGACGAACCACGTCCCCGGTTCCTCGACCAACGAACGCTCCAGCAAAGACTCGACCCAGGCGCGCTCCTGGGGAAAGAGAGGACGGGACGATTCGGCGGGATCTTCGGGGGAACGCATGAGCCAATTGTAGCAAGTGCCAGGGATGCCGCTTCGCTGGAGCCATCCCTCCCCTCCGCCCCTCCCGACTTGGGAGGGGAACGAAGTCAGCGGCGCTTCGCGCCAGGGATGCCGGCCTTTGGCCCAAGACCCCGGCGAAGCCGAGGCTTGGCAGGCAGCCCGGCCGGACGCCATAGGCGAACGGGGCGCCCACAAAAAAGGGAGAGGCCATGTAACCTCTCCCTCCGTTTCTCGATTTTGACAAATCCTGTCAATGACAGAATCCGTCAAATCATCTCTTCTTACTTGATGCGCGCCCTGATGTAGGCCTCGACCTGATCCAGCGGGATGCGGTCCTGCGTCATGGCGTCGCGCTCGCGGATGGTGACGGTGTTGAGCTTCTCGGGCTCGCCCTGACCCACGGTGTCGAAGTCCACGGTGATGCAGAACGGGGTGCCGATCTCGTCCTGGCGGCGGTAGCGCTTGCCCACGGCCTGGGTCTCGTCGTACTCGACCGGGAAGTGCTCCAGGAGATCGTGGTAGAGCTTCTGCGCCACTTCGACCTGCTCGGGCTTCTTGTAGAGCGGCAGCACCGCGGCCTTGACCGGAGCCACGCGCGGCGCGAAGCGCAGCACGGTGCGCTCCTCGCCGTTCTCGAGGGTCTCGACGTCGTACGCGTCGCACAGCGCGGTCAGGGCCAGACGGTCGGCACCCAGGGCGGGCTCGACCACCCAAGGGATGTAGCGCTCGTTGGTGACCTTGTCGTGGTAGCGCATGTCCTGGCCGGAGTGCTCCATGTGCTGCTTGAGGTCGTAGTCGGTGCGGCAGGCGATGCCCCACAGCTCGCCCCAGCCGAACGGGAACAGGTACTCGATGTCGCAGGTGCCCGAGGAGTAGAACGAGAGCTCCTCCTTGGCGTGGTCGCGCAGGCGCAGGTTCTCTTCCGAGATTCCGACAGTTTTTGTCAAAAATCCCATGCAGGTCTGCTTCCAGTGCGCGTACCAGTCCTGGTCCTCGCCCGGCTTGCAGAAGAACTCCAGTTCCATCTGCTCGAACTCGCGGGTGCGGAAGGTGAAGTTGCCCGGGGTGATCTCGTTGCGGAAGGACTTGCCGACCTGCCCGACGCCGAACGGGACCTTCACGCGGGCGCCCTCGACGATGGACTTGAAGTCCACGAAGATGCCCTGGGCGGTCTCGGGTCGCAGGTACACCTCGGCACCGGCTCCTTCCACCACGCCCTGCTCGGTCTTGAACATGAGGTTGAAGGCGCGCGGCTCGGTCCAGTCCAGGGCGCCGCAGGTGGGGCACTTGACCTTGTGCTCGTTGATCAGCGCGAAAAGCTGCTTGTTGTCCTTGCCGGCGATCGCATCGACGCCCAGGAGGCTTTCCACCAGGTGGTCGGCGCGCTCGCGGGCGTGGCACTTCTTGCAATCCATGAGCGGATCGGAGAAGGACTTCAGGTGGCCCGATGCCTCCCACACGCGGGTGTTCAGAAGGATGCCCGAGTCCAGGCCCACGACGTCGTCGCGCTTCTGGACGAAGTTCTTCCACCACAGGTCCTTGAGGTTCTTCTTCAGCTCGACACCGTAAGGGCCGTAGTCCCAGGTGTTCGCCAGGCCGCCGTAGATTTCGGAGCCCGGAAAGATGAATCCCCTGCGCTTGCAGAGAGAGACGAGGTCCTTGAGGTTGTCGAGTTTCTTGCCCATAGGTGGTATCACGCCTTTTCATGCGGGTTTCCGGCTGGATGTCGGTCCCGAAGATCCGCAAAGGTAGCTCCCTCAGCCAGTCTTCACGAGGCATGAGGCCATTGGAGGAGAGGACATTTCGGGTGCCCCGGCAAGGAGACCTTGCCGTCGGGCTGCCTGCCAAGCCTCCTGCGCCGTATGGCTCCCTCCCGAGTCGGGAGGGCGGGGGGAGGGATGGCGTGTCCGCAGGGGGTCTTGGCCCTTCGGGCGGCATCCCTGGCACGAAGCGCCGGATTCCTTGTTGCCTCGGTTCGATGGCCACGGTTCGATTCCGGTTCCCGTTTCGCTCCCGGCGCGGTATCATGGAGGCATGGGAAGGCACATGACATCCCCGTCGGGACAGATCCTGTCCTGCCTTGCCGTGGCCCTTTGCCTGTGCGCCTGCCGCAAGGCTCCCCCGGCCCCACCCGCCGGACTCCAGCCCTCCGCAGTGGATTCGCTCGGACAGAAACTGGCAAATGCCCTGTCCGAGGCCGGGCACGACCCGCGCCTGTGGAAGGAATGCAAGGCTGAGCCAGCCGTGCGCGGCGACCTGGACGGCGACGGCACCCCGGATGCCGCCGTGCGCATCCACTGCACTTGGAAAGGCCCGCAGAGCGACAATCCCCATCTTGCGCAAGGGTACACCGAGATCGCCGTGTGGGTCTTCCCGGTGTCCGGAGGCCGCTTCATCGGCGCGCTGCAGGCGGGCGGCTCGGACGACCCGATCGTCTCGATGCGCCTGGATTCCCTCGTGCAGGGGCGGCTGTGGGTCACGATGGGAAAGCTCAACCACGGCGACAGCGCCGGGCAGCCGAGCCTGCATGAGCCGCGTTCCTACCGGGTGGAAGGGCGGAGGTTTGTCGCGATGCCGTGACAGCCCTAGGACTTCTTTGAGCTGCGCTCGGCCGTTGCTTGGGGCCTCCACCACAGGTTTCTTGAGCTGCACTCGGCCGTTGCTTGGGGCCTCCTGCCCCAAACCCCGGCCTAGGGCCTCCGGTGGCCCTAGGAACCGCCGCCAGGGCGTTCCGCCGCCCTGGACCCCACGGATTTCCGCAGCTACTTCACTCCTCGCGCCACCACTTGCGGTCAGCAACCTCGTGCGTGCATGACCCTCAGCTTGCCCCACGCGATCAGGATCGCAACATGGGGCCCCACAAAAGGGGAATGCCAGGAGCTCGGGCTACGCCCTCGTTTCGCAACGGACAACTCCTCGCACTCGCAAGGACACGACATCGCAAGAACACGCATCACACGGACACGCCTCGCCCGGCTGTCCGTTGTTCTGCGGCTTGACGAGGCGAAGCGTCGGGGACGAGTGCCCTTTGCCGCAATGCGGCAAAGCCCGGACTCTCCTCCCAGGCAAGCGCCTACGGTAAGATTCCCAAGACAACCGACCTGACTTCACCGCCAAGCGACCCACAGAGTGTCTCTATCCGGGGGTCGAGGGGGATGGCAATCCCCCCGTGGCGGTTCCCAGGGGCGCCAGTGCCCCTGGGCCGGGTGTGGGCCGGAGGTCCAGAGCTATAGCCGCACGCAGGGCAAAATGGACAGGCTCTGGGCCGCACGCCATGCAGAAATCAAAGACAGGGCAGGGCCGAGCCCCTGCAAACGTCAGCGTCTTGCTTGTGCCTCGAAGGCGCGATACTGCCCCACCAGCTCGCGTGCCACCGCAACGGCTCTCAGGTTGGTCGAATCCGTGGCCAGCGCCACCAGGACCTGGCTGGCAAGCGTGATCTGTCCGACATCCCCGCTCTTGAGCATGGCACCGGCGATCTTGGGAAACTCGAGGCTGTCGCTTCCGACCGCGCCAAGCGAGCCGTGCAGGAGCTTGCCCATCTTCTCCTGGTAGCGAACCTGGATGAGCGGATCGTCCACGATACGCATCATGGACAGTAGTTGCCGCATGGCCTCGTCAGGCCGCCCGCTCTTCTGGATGAGCGTGAAGGCAAGGGTGCGCGCATAGTCGGGGGATTTCATCTTCCCCGTGGTGATGGGCAGGAGCACCTTGGCGCAAGAATCGGCAATGACAGATTCTGTCAAACCATAACGCCCGTCCCGAAGCGCGGAAACAAGGTAGATCCGCAGGTTCCAGTTGTCGGGAAAACGAGAGACGCCCTTCTCCAAGATCCGGACGGTGCGATCATTGGGCTTGCCTTTGGCATCGGTGACCGCGACACCTCCGAACTCGCATGGATAGACCCAACGCTTGTCCAGTTCCATCGCGATCTCGATGAGATCCCCCATGAAGCGGGGATCAGCTCCTTCGAGCAGGCAGTCGGCAAAGTGCAGGACGGTGGCCACCCAGACGATGGAGGCCCCGAAGGTGGGCTGACCGGGGAAGACCAGACGCGATGCCTCGGGCGAAGGCAGATAGGAGAAAGGAGGAAGCTTAGCAATGACTGGGCGCTTGAGGGACTGGCCGAGGCCAACCGCAAGGCTCCCGAACACCAATGCAGCTATGGCAAGGAACGAAGAACGGCGTGAAACGGTCATCAGATCTTGCAACCCCTTGGACAAGATGAAGAATGGCAATCTAAAAACGTACCGCATCCTCAATGCAGCGACACGGCAAACAGCATCGCAACTTCATCGAATAGGATCTGCTCCTGAGCATCATAGCCTTGAAGATAGATCCCGTTGTGGGAAAGTCGGAACAGTCGCGGCATCTGCACTTGACCATCCACTGCAGTGAGGGAATAGTCATAAATAGGTTCGTTTTGCACTGCCTTGCGAAGCCAAGCCGCTTCCTTGAGGTGCCCAAAGCGGATGTGGGCGACATACTCCAGTATGGCCCCACGAACATGCTTTGCATCCTGCTCCGATCGCAACGCAACCCAGTTGGAATCGCGCGTCAAGTACCCGCTTCCCCATTCCTTGCACACATTGCTGGAACGACAGATCGAAGTGAACGGGAAAAGCGCAAAGGTCTTGGTCACCGAATCGAAGTCCGCCGATCCGATCCTGCCTGACAATACCCCCCTCCAGATCCTGGGAACGCCATGAAAGGCCACGTCAGTTCGCACTCCCGACCGGTCCAGGACCTTGATGGCGCCCACGGTATCCCGCATCTGGAGACGGATCCATGCCAGGTTGAGCCACGTTGCCCCATGGCTTGGCTCGTACTTCAGCGCAGAGTCCAAGGCTGCACCTGCAGCACGCAAGTCTCCCTGTTGGGCAAGGGTACGTCCACGCTCACGCCAGAGGAGGGCATTGCCGGGCTCCTGTACAACGGCCCTCGCTGACTGCAGAGCTGCGGAGTCTAGAGCCATTTGACTTCTCGACTCTCGAGACCGTTCGAAGTCGACCAATCCCGGGTGAAGACCAATCGCCCAATACAACATCAAAAATGGCACCAGCACCAGGGGAAAGTGCATCGGTCCCAGTTGCAGGCAACGCAACGGGAGGATCCTCCCGAAATCCAAACCCCACGCGACTGTCAGCAGGATCAATGCGACATTGGCTGGGGATGTGAACGGGCTATCGAACGCAAAGGCAGCCACCAGCCCCAAGGCGATACAAAGCAGGATCCGGCTTTCTTGGTGCTGCAAAGGCAAGATCAGCTTGAAGAAACCTGCCAACAAGAACAATGCCGCAGCAAAGCCCAAGATCCCGAAAGAGGAAAGGAGTTCGAGCGATATATTGTGGGCATGCATGGCAATCCAGGAATTGCTCGTATCATGAGTCTGAGCCCATGCCAAACCGAAACAGCCAGGCCCTTGCCCGAACCAAGGTGCATCCAAGAAGTTGCCTAGAGCCACGCTCCAAAGTTGTGTTCTTCCGCTATCCAAGCTGTCTCCAGACTTGAAACCTGCGACAATAGGAACAGCCCTCCAGATTCCCAGGAACAAAGGAAAACCCAAGCACAGGAGTGAAATTTCATAGGGCAGTAATCGTTTGAATCTAGGAGATTGAGGCATCGAGATCTTTGGAAGGAACATAATGCCAGCAAGCAATGCGATCATCAGTCCAAGGAATGGAGTCAAGGAATGCGTCATTTTCCATGAATCGAAGATGCCCGCAGCATGAAATGACCCCGCAAGAGCATCATCGCCAAGACTCAAGCAAAGACATGCGACAAGAAAGACACCCCAGCGCAGAAGAATCCGTCGGGATGGTGAGAAAAGAGCAATGGCCAAGGTCGCTTCGACACCCAACCCCAGCAATCCCACCCGAGAACGGGTAAAAAGAAGAAGTAGCACTCCGAAAGCAGAAAACGCGCCAAGAATTCTCCGTCGACAAATTCCTTCACGCCCTTCCTTTTTCAGGAGCTGAGCAGCATAGACAAGCAGAGGAATCGAAATGATCAGAAAAATAGCATACTCATTAGGCCAATTGCGAACCGTAGAAAGGCGCAATAGTGACGATTGAAATGGATAAAACGAAGTGGAAACATCAAGCCAGGAGACATACCACTTCCAGATTTCTCTCACAGCTTCGACTGCATGGATCAAGAAAACAAATGCAACAGATACGAAAAATCGGCTCGTCGTCAGGTGCTTTTGAAAGGCGAAGATGAGGAGCCAAAGAAACAGATACGAGACAATCAAGGCTCCTGGATTGTAGGAAAGGCGAAAATCCCGTCCTAAGAAGACACTCACCGCTACCGATCCGACAAAGAAAGGCACTTCAGGAAGCAAAGCTGGAAGCCGCAAAGTCCAGCGCTTGAAACACGCCAAGACCAAGAAAGCACAGAACACCAACGCCGCATTTCCCCAACTCCAAGCCAAGCTTGCCACTAAAAGCAATGCGACACTCACCAACGCGGGCATTTTTTCACGCATTCCAATCAAGCCATGCCTCCAAAGCAATTACAACAAAAAATTAGCAATGCTTCAATGTAAGATTTTTCAACATCACTGGCAGGTATTGACATCCGTTCTCAAGCCAGCATCCCTAACAATTTGGCTTGATGTCGCATACTGAATACCTTCCCCATCAACGCATGCAATCAAGCCATCGGAAGAATTCAAGATCGACAGATCGGAAAGACGAATCGACATTCCAGAGGCCATGCGCACAACTGAAAGTTCTTGATTGAGCATAGACGAGATTACTGCAGGAGACAATATAGAGTAGGTGAAATTCCCAGTCGCTGGATGAATAAATCCAATCGCAGCATTGTTATTCAAAAATCCGGAGACAGGGGCATATACTCCTCTTTCTTCTAGATACGTCTCTTGCAGGATAAAAATCGTCTTCAATTGTGGTTTGAATTCTGCAAGCCTAGCTTTGGCAGTCATTCCAGTCAAGCGAGGGATGGCCAGAGCCGCGAGAATGCCGATGATCACAATCACAACCATCAACTCAACCAACGTAAACGCACGGATTTTCCTGAACATTGGATCCTCCCTCGTTTTAGACAAAAAAAGGGAGGCAATGCCTCCCGTATCAATCCGTGTATTTTAGCCGTGAATTACGGGACGCCAGCACCCAATGCGACAGTGCAATTATTAGCCGTAGTAACGCTAAGACCAGCATCCTTTGCCGCTTGATCAGCAGTAGCAGTACCAACCACTGTATTGATTGCAGTCTGAGTGCCTTCACCATCAACACAAGCAGAAATAGCACGCGCAGCCATCACATCACCCGACGAAACCTTGATGGGCTTCAGATTGCCAGCCGCAGCAACGGGAACTCCAGCCATGCTACCGGTAGCGACAGCCGCTGCAATCGGTCCAGCAGTAAAGTAAGCAGTGGTCGGAGGAGCCTTCCAGCCAATGTCGGCAGAAGTGCCCGAATAGGAACCCTTCTCCTGGAAGTAAGTCTCTTGGAGGGTGTAGACGGACTTCAGCATCGGCTTGAACTCTGAGAGCTTGGCCTTGGAGGTGGCGCCCAGCAGCTTGGGGATAGCCAATGCAGCGAGAATGCCGATGATCACGATCACAACCATCAGCTCAACGAGGGTAAAGCCCTTATTCTTCTTCATAGGAGAACTCCTGGAACAGGTTCGGTGGTGGAATCCGCGCCCGAACTTTGCAGCCCCGGCTAGGAACACTCTACTCCAATTGCACGAGGCGTGCCAAGAGTAAAATGGGGCAAATTTCAAGCTTCCCATTACAGTTATCTAAAATAACTACAAGAAATCGTAGCGCTGATGCTATACGGCGCAGCATCCCTTTCCCTCTTCGCCCCAGCTCAGGGCTCTACGTGCTCGCAGGGCTCCCGGACTAGCAACTGAGTTGATTGTTCCCACAACAGTTGTTCTGAGGCGCCAACAGCCGGATCTACCCAAATTTTGCACAAGCCAATGACTCCCACTCACGTCTATACCGTGCGATGGAGTGGACAGCGGCTTTGTCGCCCTTGGTGCGCCTCATCTCAGTATGTGACTCTTGATACGCAAAGGGTTTGCGACAGCAACATGCTTGCCCTCGCAGTGTAGGTGAAACGCTATATTGAAGTAGTACGTGCCCGTGGCCTCCATGAGGAAGTTCACATCCCCGGTACCGCATCCAGAATACCCTGGAAACCCATCTTGTTGTTAAGAAGCAGCTCGTGACTCTTGCGACCATCACCTTCCCAGCCAACATCAAGAGGCGCCTTGGATGCATCGATACCAACTCACGTAGCTATTTGCACATTCCTTTCGCAGCATCTTTAATAGCATTCTTATTAGACTCAAGACCAAAGGCTTAAAGCGCATTTCAAGCTATCATTTCACCTATTCGCCTCGCCCACCCATGCATTACGAGGAGAATACCACACCAACAATTCTGGCCTCCAAACACAATAAATATTTTATCCACCAACATTCCTCCCCCATTCCAATCCTGACTCATCCGATCAGAGGCAAAGGAACAGCGTGTACATTTTCCAATTACAAACCCCCATCAAAAAATAGACAAAAAGCAATGACAAGACACAACGGAATCGATCAATTTAAGATTCTCGCAACCATCTCAGTAATATCATTACACGTTGGCATGTACGAGGGATTTCACAATATCGAAATCAGCACAGCAATCAGATTATTAGGACGTTGGGCCGTTCCATTCTTCTTTATTGCATCTGGTTTTTTTATGGCAAAAGTTGAAAATACCGACCGAGCATGCAAACCTCTACGCAAGACAATTATCCTATTTGCAATTTCAACGCTTGCAATGATACCATTAAACGCCATTGAGTACGAATTCAGTAACTGCATGAAAATGTTAATCAGTTCACAGCTATTACTAAGCGGATCACACTTCCATCTGTGGTATTTATCCTCAGCCATTGTTGGCTACGCATCAATATTGACGCTAGAGAAAATTAACAATAAAAAAATAAGCGCAGCTATCGCATTTGCAACAATCACAGCATATTGCGCGGAATCATATTTTCCAGCAGGAATAATAACAACAAGACATCTTTCAAGCATCGGCTTAATATACATCGGAATAGTTCTGAGAAAAAAGAATTTCGGAGGCAAAGCCGGCATAGCGCTATGCTTAATTGGAATCACAACACAATGGATCGAATGCCACGCACTTAATCGTACATTTGGGCACAGTCTATTGGCACCTCAATTTCTAATTGGCACAATACCGTTTGCGATAGGCATGTTCGAAATATCAAGGAATTACACAAGCACAACGCACAATATTCTTTCTAAGCTCGGAGCCAAGCACTCTCTATTCATATACATATTCCATCCATACGCATTATATGCAACAGAAGAAATTAATAGACTTTTTTTTGAATCAATAGATAATTTCATAAAGGATCTAACAATTGTACCTATTACTTTTCTAATCACGCTATCATTTTCAATTGCTATGCAAAGTATCATTCCACAAATACATCAACTTTTGAATGGCGAAACACCTTCTGATTTATAGTTATATATTTGAAGAACTAAATTCACCTTCCTACTCGAGATCAGCAAAGTCGCATGCGGTGATCGACTTCATGAAGCTCGGGATGAGCGTTCGCCCCAAGTCCACCACCTCCAAAGTCCTCCGTCGGGTGCGGGAAGGAATCTCCGCCCCCCCGTTCCCGAGGGCATACACCTGGCGGGCATTCCCCACGGGGAGGTCCGTTGGGAACTCGCGACACCTTCCGAAAGGATCGCTCCCGCGGAACGGCGGTGCTGACGGTGGACGAATCGGTCCTGCTCCTGCCCGCGTCGCTGAGCGGACGATCCCACGAACGGGATCGGGTGGGCAACGGGATCGAAAGGTCGACTTCGAGACGTATTTCAGGTTGAATCGCCGAGCACCGCTCAAAAACCTCCGTGAGGTCGGCCAGCACGATGCCGGTAATGTCCGTCACAAACGCCCACCACTCGCATCCACGATCCAGCAGTTTGCGAGCCTCCTTGAGTTTGCCCTCATCAAGACGGCCTGCCTTGCCTCCGCTTTACCTCATGTCTGTCGACGGACGTGATCCCCTGCCCGGGATTGATCCCTGACCTTCGGGACTTGATCCCGAACCCTCGGGAGTTAATCCCAGACCTCGGGACTTGATCCCCGACCCTCGGGAGTTAATCCCCAGACCTCGGGACTTGATCCCCGACCCTCGGGAGTTAATCCCCAGACCTCGGGACTTGATCCCCGACCCTCGGGAGTTAATCCCCAGACCTCGGGACTTGATCCCCGACCCTCGGGAGTTAATCCCCAGACCTCGGGACTTGATCCCCAGACCGGGCTGTTTTTTGCACTGGCGTGTAGCCATTGCTTGGGGCCTCCTGCCCCAAACCCCGGCCTAGGGCCTCCGGTGGCCCTAGGAACCTCCGCCAGGGCGTTCCGCCGCCCTGGACCCCACGAATTTCCGCTACTACTTCACTCCTCGCGCCACCACTTGCGGTCAGCAACCTCGTGCGTGCATGACCCTCAGCTTGCCCCACGCGATCAGGATCGCAACATGGGGCCCCACCAACGGGGAATGCCAGGATCTCGGGCTGCGCCCTCGTCTCGCAACGAGTAATTCCTCCTCGTCGCAAGGACACGCCTCACCCAGTTGCCCGTTGCCTTGCAGCTTGGCGATGCGAGGCGTCGGGGACGAGTGCCCTTTGCCGCAGCGCGGCAAAGCCCGGACTCCCCGCCCAAGCAAACGCCTACGGTAAGATTCCCAAGACAACCGACCTGACTTCACCGTAACGAAACCCACGGAGTGTCTCTATCCGGGGGTCGAGGGGGATGGTAATCCCCCCGTGGTGGGTGCAGGGGCCGCCAAAGGCTCCTGCCCGGGTCTGGGCCGGAGGTCCAGAGCTATAGCCGCACGCAGGGCATAATCAATTATCCGGGGTCGCCCCAGTACATCAGCCGCACGCAGTGAAAAAACTCCAGGGCGGAGAGAAAGCAAGAAACCTACGCGAGGTCCGCCGGAACGATGCCGGTAATGTCCGTCACGAAAGCCCAATCACAGCCTCGATCCAACAGCTTGCGGGCATCCTCAAGCTTGGAGGCACGAATGCCTTCTTCAAGACCTTCCGCTTTGCCTCTGATCAAGATCTGTTCTTCCCAAGTCATGGTCACCTCTCTGGTGGCTGGATGAAGCGCATAGGTCAAGGCTTCCCGTGCGTCCGTATCGCTGCGTCTGAATATATATCGGAGCACCACACGAAGGAAGCGCATCGCAAGGTCCTGATCCAAGGGGCCGTCGGCGGGGCTCAAACGCTCCATCAAATCCTTGACCTCTTCCCGGGTGAAGATCGCCTTCATCAACTCCATCGCAAGCAGCACCGATCGGTTGCCGTAATGCGCACGAAGCTCCTCTCCGGAGGTGCGCGCCAAGTCGATCAGCAGAAAGTCGAAGTCCGGCAGGAAAGGACGCAGCCGCTCCGGGAAGGACGCGATCGACTGAGACAGACTGCGGACGGTCCACGCCTCCCGCCCTTGGTACAACACGATCGGGATCACCGCAGGCAGAAGCTTGCCGTCCTTCTCGGAGCGCTGCCAGATCCCCAGCATGTACGACAGCAACTGCAGATGCGGATGCTTGGGCGCCCAGGACTTGTGCTCCAGAAGAATCGCCACAAGGGCTGTCGACTCGGCAAGCGGGCAGGAAAAGACCAGGTCGGCATAGGTCTCGGCCAATTCCTCCGAAAGGAAGCTCTCGCTCTCCCGCTCGATCCGGCTCAGGTCCAGAAGCTCGCGGACATCCGGCGGAAGCGTATCGCGGAGGAAATCGCGAGCACGATCCAAGTCGCCAAAGATCTCCTTGAAGAATTCATCATGCGGCGAGGGCTGGCGCGGTTCCATGATAGGAAACTACTGGGTAGTGAACAAAATAGCAATATCCATCTTGGAAATTCTGAAACCGCTGCCGGCGATCAAGGCCAGGAAACGCCGTGCCTCCGGCAAGGTCACCATGACCAGCGACCTGAGTTGCCCCATCCAGCGACCCACGCAGTGTCTCTATTGGGGATGCAAGGGGTGGAACCCCTGCGAGCGGGTTCCAAGGGTGGCCGGCGCCACCTTTGGCCGGGTCTGGGCCGGAGGTCCAGAGCATCAGCCGCACCCGCGCAAACTCTAAATAGCCGAGCGCCGCTCAAAAACCTACGCGAGGTCGGCCGGCACGATGCCCGTAATATCCGTCACAAATGCCCACTCGCAGCCACGATCCAGCAACTTGCGGGCATCCTCAAGCTTGGAGGCACGAATGCCCTCTTCAAGGCCTTCCGCCTTACCTTCCGCTTTTCCCTCGGCTTTGCCTCTGGTCAAGATCTGTTCTTCCCAAGTCATGGTCACCTCTCTGGTGGCTGGATGAAGCGCATAGGTCAAGGCTTCCCGTGCGTCCGTATCGCTGCGTCTGAATATATATCGGAGCACCACACGAAGGAAGCGCATCGCAAGGTCCTGATCCAAGGGGCCGTCGGCGGGGCTCAAACGCTCCATCAAGTCCTTGACCTCTTCCCGGGTGAAGATCGCCTTCATCAGCTCCATCGCAAGCAGCACCGAACGGTTGCCGTAATGCGCACGAAGCTCCTCTCCGGAGGTGCGCGCCAAGTCGATCAGCAGAAAGCTGAAGTCCGGCAAGAAGGAACGCAACCGCTCCGGAAAGGCCGCAATCGACTGAGACAAACTGCAGACGGTCCATGCCTCGCGACCTTGGTACAACACGATCGGGATCACCGCAGGCAGAAGCTTGCCGTCCTTCTCAGAGCGCTGCCAGATCCCCAGCATGTACGACAGCAACTGCAAATGCGGATGCTTGGGCGCCCAGGACTTGTGCTCCAAAAGGATCGCCACAAGGGCTGTCGACTCGGCAAGCGGGCAGGAAAAGACCAGGTCGGCATAGGTCTCGGCCAGTTCCTCCGAAAGAAAGCTCTCGCTCTCCCGCTCGATCCGGCTCAGATCCAAAAGCTCACGAACATCCGGCGGCAACGTGTCACGAAGGAAATCACGAGCCCGATCCAGGTCTGCAAAGATCTCCTTGAAGAACTCGTCATGTGGCGAAGGCTGGCGCGACGGCATAATATGAAGCTATCGCGCAGTGAACAAAATAGCAACATCTGCTGAACTCTTTGTTGAGCTGCGCTCGACTTACGCTTGGGGGCTCCCGCCCCAAACCCCGGCCTAGGGCCTTCGGTGACCCTAGGAACCTCCGCCGGGCGTTCCGCCGCCCTGGACCCCACGGATTTCCGCAGCTACTTCACTCCTCGCGCCACCACTTGCGGTCAGCAACCTTGCAACAGAACCAGCCGCAGCCTTGCCCCACGCGATCAGGATCGCAACATGGGGCCCCACAAAAGGGGAATGCCAGGATCTCGGGCTGCGCCCTCGTCTCGCAACGAGCAATTCCTCGTCGTCGCATGGACACGCCATCGCAAGGACACGCCTCACCCAGTTGCCCGTTGCCTTGCAGCTTGGCGATGCGAGGCGTCGGGGACGAGTGCCCTTTGCCGCCTCGCGGCAAAGCCCGGACTCCCCGCCCAAGCAAACGCCTACGGTAAGATCAAGAAGACAAGCGCCCCGACTTCACCGCCAAGTGTCCAACGGAGTGTCTCTATCCGGGGGTCGAGGGGGATGGTAATCCCCCCGTGGTGGGTGCAGGGGCCGCCAAAGGCTCCTGCCCGGGTCTGGGCCGGAGGTCCAGAGCTATAGCCGCACGCAGGGCAAAAAGCTCCAGGGCGGAGCGCCTGCAAACCGGTTTCAAGTCGGGCCTGGGTCGTCCCAGTACATCAGCCGCACGCCGTGCAATAAACACGCAGTCGGCGCACGGCCTTTCAACACCCCTGGGTGCCGCAACTCCCCGGTGCCTGCCGGTAATGGTAGCCGTGATGGGCCTCAAAGCCTAGCGACTCGTACAATCCCCGAGCAACAGCGTTGGTGTCCAGCACCTGCAGGACCGCACGGGTCGCACCCAGACTCGCAGCCCAGGCAAGCATCCCCCGGGTCAAGGAGCGGCCGAACCCGCCCCCTCGCCGAGCCGGATCGACCACCAGGTCGTAGAGGAACGCGTCTCTCCCATCCAAGGCGCACACTCCCGAGGCGCAGGGGATTCCGACCTCCTCAAAGGTGACGATCCCCGGGCGCGGGATGCGGGAGAGCAGGGCCGCGTGGTGGGAAACGGAACAGGGAGACCGCCCTTCCCACGAGGCAGAGAGGGAAAGCCACGCCGACGAAGGGACCGAATCGACGGAGGGAAGGACAATTCCTGTCGTGACAGATCCTGTCAAATCAAGCGTCATCACCGTGGCGGGCGTGCGGACTTCCCAGCCGCAGGATTCCAGGAGCGCATCGAGCCCTGGGGGCGAGGCCGGACAGATCTTGACGCAGGGGGCGATGCCTCGCGCCCTATGCCAGGCTTCCAACGCATCGACGGCCGTCTCCAGGGGGAGGCCGGGATCCCCGAGGGCATGGGCAGAATTGGCGCGACGGGTGAATCCGTCGGTGGCGCCCACGACCCAGTTCCCGATCCGTCCGGTTTCCCGGGGAGGCCAGGTGCGGAAGGAAAGCTCCTCGAGTTTGCGGATCACCGGAACCTCGGGAGAGGTCATCATCAGAACCTCAGTCCGGTGGCCATCATGAGGGGCTGCCTGGCAGCCGGAGCGATGCCGAGCTTCATGTCCAACGCCTTCCAGTTCCAGAGGACATAGGGCATCACGATGCGGGTCGAGTAGACTCCCGTGTAGCTGGGCGTGAAGCAGAGCTCAGTGCAGCTTCCCGAACTGTACTCGCCCCACGGGGCGAAGCCGCTCAAAACCCCTGCGCCGACCACGCTGCTTCCGGTGACGATCCGGTTGAGCTCGATCACGAGGACGGGGCCGATGTCTGTCCGGGTCGAAAGATACGAGGTGGGATCGGTCGCCGGACGCGCATAGACCTGCCCCCCTCCCAGCAGATCCAACACCACGCCCGATGCAGGTCGGACAGCGATGCCGAAGAGCGCCATGCCTCCTCCGAGGGAAGTGGTCGAGACGGCTCCGAGGTGGAGATCCTCATGGGGTACGAACCACAGTTCGACCTGCCCCCCGATCTGCGGGGAATTCCAATACGGGGCAGCGGCCGGATCCTGCGCCAGCGGTTCGGCCTGCCGTTTCGCTGTCGGCCATTGCGAGACACTGACCCCGAAGCTGGCGTTCCGTGGAGCCATGAACTCCCTGGCTGTGGGCAACATCGGGACCGGGGACGCGCAGCCGCCCAGCAGGATCGCAAGGATCCCGGCTGGAAGGGCTGCACGGCAACGCCTCACGCGGGCTTGACCACCAGGTTCACGATCTTGCCCGGCACCACGATCTCCTTCACGATTATCTGCCCCTCCAGGAACTTCGTCACCCTGGGGTTCTCCTTAGCTAGCAGCAGGAGCTCCTCCTTGGTGGCGGTCTTGGGGACGCGCGCGGTGTCGCGCAGCTTCCCGTTGACCTGGAAGGCGATCTCGATCGCGGACTCCTCGGCCTTGGCCGGATCGCCCACGGGCCACGCGCTCCAGGCAAGCTCCTCGGCATTGCCCATCAGCTGCCACAGCTCCTCGCACAGGTGCGGGGCAAAGGGCGAGAGAAGCTTCACCAGGGTCTCAAGCGCGATGCGCGGGGGATTGCCTGCCTCGTAGAGGCCGTTGACGAAGACCATCAGACTTGAGATCGCGGTGTTGAAGCGCAGCGCGTCGATGTCCGCGCCGACCTTGAGGATGGTCTGGTGGCGCAGGCGCTCCAGGGCCTCGGTCTCGACGTCCGCGAAGGGTTTGACAGAATTTGTCTCGCTCTCCTCGTCCACCACCAGGCGCCAGACGCGCTGCAGGAAGCGCACGAGGCCCTCCAGGCCCGCGGTCTGCCAGGGCTTGGCGCGCTCGAGCGGTCCCATGAACATCAGGTACAGGCGCATGGCGTCGGCGCCGTGGCTCTCGCAGATCTCGTCCGGGGTCACGACGTTGCCCAAGGACTTGGACATCTTCGCCACGATCTGGGTGAGCTTCTCGCCGGTCTCCTTGTGGAAGTAGCCGCCGTCGCGCTCCTCCATCATCGGGGTCGGGACGATCGCCTTGCGGCTGTCCTCGTAGGCGTAGGCCAGGATCATGCCCTGGTTGAAGAGGCGATGGAACGGCTCGACCGTGTCGACGATCCCCAGGTCGAAGAGCACCTTGTGCCAAAAACGGCTGTAGAGGAGATGCAGCACGGCGTGCTCGGCGCCGCCGATGTAGAGATCGACCGGAAGCCAGTACTTGGCGGCTTCCGGGGAGATCAGAGCCTTGTCGTTCTTGGGGTCGATGTAGCGCAGGTAGTACCAGCACGAGCCTGCCCACTGCGGCATGGTATTGGTCTCGCGGCGGCCTTTCTTCCCAGTGACAGGATCTGTCACATGCAGCCACTCGGTGGCGTTGGCAAGCGGCGACTCACCGGTGCCCGAGGGCTCGAAGCGCTCCATCTCCGGAAGCTTGACCGGGAGCTCCTCGTCCGGGACGCGGGTGATGGTGCCGTCCTCCCAGTGGATGAGGGGGAACGGCTCGCCCCAGTAGCGCTGGCGGGAGAAGAGCCAGTCGCGCAGGCGGTAGTTGACCTTCGCTTCGCCCAGTCCCTTGGAGACAAGCCACGAAGTGATCTTCTGGACGGCCTCATCCAAGCCCATGCCGTCCAGCGAGATCTCGTCGTTCGAGGAATTGATGTGCGGCCCGTCCTCGGGGAAGCACTCGTCCTCCTTGCCGCCGTCCAGCACGCGGAGGATGGGCAGGTCGAAGGTCTTGGCGAACTCCCAGTCGCGGGTGTCGTGGGCGGGCACGGCCATGATGGCGCCGGTGCCGTAGGTGGCCAGCACGTAGTCCGAGATCCACACGGGGATCTGCTTCCCGTTGACAGGATTTGTCGCCGTGGCGCCGGTCCAGACGCCGGACTTCCCCTTGGCGAGATCCGTGCGCTCCAAGTCGGACTTGCGCGCGGCCTTCTCCTGGTAGTCGGCCACGGCAGCGGCCTGCTCCGGAGTGGTGATCTCCTTCACCAAGCGGTGCTCGGGGGCCAGCACCATGTAGGTGGCGCCGAAGAGCGTGTCGGGGCGGGTGGTGTAGACGCGGATCTTGGCCTCGTGGCCAGTCACCTGGAAGTCGACCTCGGCGCCGTGGGACTTGCCCACCCAGTTGCGCTGCATCTCCTTGATGGCATCCGGCCAGTCGAGGTCCTTGAGGTCGTCGATCAGGCGCTCGGCGTAGAGCGGGATGCGCAGCATCCACTGGCGCATGGGGCGCTTGACCACCGGGTGGTTGCCCTCGACGGAGCGTCCTTCGGCGGTGACCTCCTCGTTTGCCATCACGGCCTTCATGGCCTCGCACCAATTCACGCTGACTTCGGCCATGTACGCAAGACGCTTGCTTGCGACAAATTCCGTCACAGCCTTCTCGCCCTGCGCCTTGATCTCGGAGGGGATCTCGAGCTCCGCGATGGGGCGACCCTTGCCTGCTGCGGGGTCGTACCAGGTTTCGTAGAGACGGCAGAAGATCCACTGGGTCCACTTGTAGTAGGACTGGTCGGTGGTGTCCACCTCGCGGTCCCAGTCGTAGGAGAGGCCCAGCGCCTGGATCTGCTTGCGGAAGGTGTCGACGTTCTTCTTGGTGGTGATCGCCGGGTGCGTGCCGGTGCGCAGAGCGTACTGCTCGGCCGGCAGGCCAAAGGCATCCCAGCCCATCGGGTGCAGCACGTTGTGCCCCTGCATGCGCTTGAAACGACTGACAATATCTGTCGCAGTGTAGCCTTCGGGATGGCCCACGTGGAGCCCGGACCCGCTGGGGTACGGGAACATGTCCAGGATGTAGGCCTTGGGCTTTGTCGTGTCGAGATCCTGGATCGCCGGGGTGCGGAAGGTCCTGTTCTCGACCCAATGGCGCTGCCACTTGGGTTCAATGCTGCGATGGTCGTAACGCGCCAAGAAAGCTCTCCTTGAAAGGCAAAATCGATAAGTGTCCCAAAGGTAAGAACCTGCGGGCGCCCCGCCATGCCTTGCGGCATCGGCGCCGCGTGCTATTCCTGCCTGCGGCGGGAACCGGGCCTCCTCGCCCGACGTAGAGGCGGCGGCGCTGCGGGGTCCCGGCCCCTCATTCCCGCTTCGGCGCCAAGCGCCTGCGCGGCGGGGTCACGCCCGCTGGTCGGTCTTGCGGATCGATCGGCGTTGCCGAAGACCCTTCGAGAGACCTGGAACCCGTCGATCCCTTGGACGGAATCTGTCCAGCGGCTACGCCCAGCCGTCCCGCAGGAAGGTCCGCAAGGCCAGATGCTTGATGCCGCGCTCGTCGGAGACGAAGGGATCCATGCTCACCACAAGCTTGGGGTGGTTGTCGGGGATGGCCATGAGGTTCCCGAACTCCCGTTCGCGGGTCGCGGCCTCGGGCATCAGGTAGGTCGCCTGGACATAGAGACGGTCAGCACCCCGCTCGCACACGAAGTCGATCTCGCGCCCGCCCAGATCCCCCGTGAAGACCTTCCATCCGTCCATGAGCAGACGGTGATGGACTGCGTTCTCGATCACCTTGCCGATGTCGGTCGGGCGACTGCCCAAGAGCGCAGCCCGAATTCCCAGGTCCTCGAAGTAGTGCTTTTCGGCCACTTCCAGGATCCGCCTTCCGACCAGATCCTGCCGCGGCACCCGTCGCACGAGGTAAGCCTGGTGCAGGTGGTGCAGATAGTCCAGCAGGGTCGGGACCGAGGCGCTGACGCGCTGGCTCTTGAGGAAACGGGCGATCGCCTGTGCCGAGACCGGCGACCCGATGCTGTCGGCAAGGAACAGGACCAGACGATTCAGCAGGTCGGGATTGCGCAGGGTGTGGCGCGTGACCACGTCCTTGAGGATCGCCGTCTGCGCCACGCCTCCCAGATATTCCAGGGCCGTATCGTCGCGCAAGGGCAGGTGCCGCAGGAAGGGAAGGCCGCCATAGCGCAGGAAATGCCCCAGCGCCTCCTCGCCATCCGGGAGCCCATGGAATTCCAGGAACTCGTCGTACCCGAGCGGGAACATCTCGATGGTGACGCTGCGCCCGGCAAAGCGCGTGGCGATCTCGCCCGAGAGCAGCTCGGCGTTGGAACCCGTGACATAGATGTCCCATCGACCTTCCGCCACGAGGCTGCGCAAGGCCTTGTCGAAGCCTTCGATCTCCTGGACCTCGTCGATCATCAGGACCCCGTTGCCCTCGGGCGCATGGGCAAGACATTCCCGGATCAGATCGTCGCCGCTACGCACATGGGCCCACTGGATCCGCTCGCATTGCACGAACAGCGGTGCCTTGCCCGAGGCTGTGGTCATCTCGGCATGCAGACCTTCAAGAAAGGTCGACTTCCCCACACGCCTCTGGCCCGTGACCACCTTGATCAGCTGGGAGCCGATCCAAGGCTTCATCAGCTCATGCGTGCGCCGACGTAAGAATCCATCAAAGATCATATCTTATAGAATATCAAAATCAGCAAATTCCGTAAGATATGATTTACAAAATTGCTTATTTCCCTTCGCCGGGTCCCCAGAAGCGCCATTCCTTCTTGATGATCAGGCGGGAGCCGCGGCTGAAGTTCAGCCAGGACCACAGCCACGAGAAGACCACGAAGGTGCGGTTGCGGAAGCTCGTGAGGTAGTAGATGTGGATCACGACCCAGGCGATCCAGGCCGGGAAGCCCGACATGGAGAGCTTGCCCGACTGGAGCACGGCCTGGGAACGGCCGATGGTGGCCATCTGCCCCTTGTCCCAGTACTGGAAGGGCTTGCGGGCAATGCCCTTGATCTCGTGCTTGATGAGCTTGCCCAGATACCGCCCCATCTGGAGCGCCCCCGGAGCCATGCCCGGGACCAGCTTGCCATCACCGTACTTGACATGGGCCATGTCGCCGCCGGCAAACACGTTGGGCTGCCCCGCGATGCTGAGGTCCGGCTGGACCACGATGCGGCCGGCACGGTCCGTCTCGACGCCCATCTTGGTGCCCAGGGAGCTGGCCTTCACGCCGGCGGCCCACAGGACCGTCGCCGACTTGATGAACTCGCTGCCTGCCGCCACTCCCTCGGCCGTCACGTCGGTGACCGAGACGTTGGTCCAGACCTGCACACCCAGCTTCTCCAGGACGCGCGTGGCCTTGGCCGAATGCTCCGGCGTGAAGTTCACCAGAATGCGCGGGCCGCCCTCGATCAGGATGATGCGGGTCTGGCGCGAATCGATGTTGCTGAATTCCTTGGTCAGCGTGTAGCGCGTCATCTCGCCCAGGGCTCCGGCCAGCTCCACGCCGGTCGGTCCTCCGCCCACCACCACGAAGGTCAGCAGACGGCGCTGGCGCTCGCGGTCGGTGCACTTCTCGGCGTCTTCGAAGGCCTGCAGCACGCGGCTGCGGATCTCGGTGGCCTGGGAGAGGGTCTTGAGGCCGGGAGCGAACTCCTCCCACGCCTCGTTCCCGAAGTAGCTGTGCTTGGCGCCCGCACCCAGCACGAGGTAGTCGTAGCCGATCTCCCCCGCGTCGGTCTGGACCTTGCGAGCCTCCATGTCCACGCCCGAGACCACGGTCTGCAAGGTGCGGATGTTGGAGTAGTCGGACAGAAGCGCACGGATGGGGGCCGCGATGTTGGCCGGAGACAGACCGGCCATGGCCACCTGGTACAGCAGAGGCTGGAAGAGGTGGTGGTTCCGGCGGTCCAGGACCGTGACCCGCACGCCCTCGACATCGCCCAGTTCCTTGGCGCAGTTGAGTCCTACGAACCCCGCACCAATGATCACCACATGCTTCTCGCTGGCCATTGCCTCCCCTTCCATGACAGGTTCTCTCCGGGGCCCAATGTACACGCCCGAAGCGAACCCGCCTGAAAAGAGGCCGGACTACTTCTTCTCGGCGCCCAATCCGATCTTCCAGACGCGGTTGACCACATGCGCGGTCGTCCCCGTCTCGTCGGGCACCATCAGCACCATGCGAAGGATGTAGATGCCCTCGACCACACGCGCCCCGGTCGTGGTCCGATGATCCCAGGAGAGCCTCACCCGCGTGCGGCCGAGCCGGTCCCGCTGCAACGTCTCGAGGCTTGCCGAATCGATGTCCCACCGCGCCTGCGCCACCGAGACGCCCAGTTTGTCGCAGATGTAGACCGCGATGCTCAACGGGGAGTTGAGCACCAGCTCCGGCCCGTTGCACACGCCCTTGGCGCAGACCTCGCCGGCCTGGTAGCCTCCCTGCGGGGTCCAAAGGGACCAGTCGGACGTGTCGGAGCGCATGGCCTGGAGAAGGATCGGAGAGGCCTGCTTCACCTTGGAATCGTCGGGCAGGCGGATCAGGGGAACCGGGGATTGACCTGCGAGACGGGCTTGCGCATGCCGCCCGCCACGCGGCACCAAGGCCCGAGGCTCGTGGGCACGTTCCCCGGCAGGTCCTTGACGGCTCCCGTGGTGACAAAGCGCACGCTGTCGCCGGCACGCACGCCGATCGCATCCTCCGGCATCATCAGCCAGAAGAGGGTGTCGCCGCGGCGGGTTTGCGAAGCCGCCGGAAGGTCGATCTCCCCGAGCTTCTGCTTGAGCGCGATCCAGGAGAGGCCGCCTTCCAGTGCCAGCGCCTCGGATCCGACCACCACCAGGGTGTCCGGATCGGTGTAGGATTCCGTCAAGCGCAAGGACGCCGCGATCACGACCGGCGCGACGCTGTCCCGCAGCGGAAAGGTCCAGTCCCCGTCCATCGCGCCCACGGACAACGAATCCACCCCGGTCCATCCGAACGCGAACGGCTCGGTCAGGGTCACGACCACCTGCGAGGAATCGGCTTCGCGGCCGGAGAGTCCGGAGCGCGTCGCAAGCCCTGCCAGGAAGGCTCCGTCGAAGCGGAAGGTGGGCAAGGTCCCGCGCACCGGGCCGCGGAACTGGACCACCGCCGTCTCGATGCGCCCGTCGCCGTTGCGGTCCAGCAGCCATCCGTAGGTCGGCGGGCGCTGTCCGCCGTTCACGACCACGGCAAGCCGCTGCGCGCCGGGGACGTTGCCGACCGGGTCGGACACGTTGCCCGAGGCCGAGAGCCGCACGCTGTCGCCCGGGGCCGGACAGAGCTGCGGGCTCGTGGCCGGGAAGAGCAGGAAGAGCGTGTCGGACGATCTTGACAGGAATTGTCCGATCTGCGCGGTGGCGGCCCATCCGGCACGGTTCGACTGGAGGACATCCGACCCGGCCAGGGGCGAGGCGCGTTCGGACAGGACGACCGCCAAGGTGTCGTCGTCGCCGTTGCGACCGTAGTGCAGCCGGGCCGAGACGGGCACGGGAGCCGCACGGTCCCGGACCGCGAAGGCCTGGGCGTCTTCGGCTCCCCATGCATAGCGGCCGCTGCGGGCAGCCAGCGATGCGGCCATCGTTGTCGCCGGGGCGAATCCCGAGGCGAAGTCCACCGTGACGGTCATCGAGTCGGTGGACGCCGTCACGATGCCCTGGCTTGCCGGGATCCGTACCGTGGTGTCGGGCCAGCCGAAGGCGAGCGAGCTGCCCGGACGCCAGGCGTGGTGCAGGAAGACCACGAAGCGGTCGACCGTGCCGTCGCCGTTGCGATCCTCCACATAGGCCGAGTCGGGCCCGAGCACACGGAACGAGATCGGGGTCCAGAGCGCCTGGGCGGAGGTGTCCTCGACCACCTTCAGGTGGAGGGATCCCTTGCTGACGGCACCCACGCCCTTGAGCAGGAGGCTTCCGCGCCCCTGCACGAGGACGACCGTGTCGACGGGCAGACCGCCGTCGAGCGTGGCGATACCGGGATCGGAGACCGACACCGCGACCTTCGTGCCGCAGGTCGCGCAGGTCGCGCTGCCCGCGAAGGTCTCGAACCGGACCCGCACCGTGTCGCCCAGCATCGAATCGATGGCCGGGATCGTGCCCAAGGGCGTGCCCGTCGCGTCGACAAAGCGCAGTCCCTTGTCCTGGAAGGTCACGTTGGCGTAGACGTCCGCCGTGTCCTCGAGGATCTTGCCGATCACCACGGTATAGCTGCCCGCCTTGGTTCCCTTGATCCAGAAGCGGCGCGGCAGGGTGTTCAGGCCGGTCATCAGGGTGTCGCCGTCCTTGACAGGATCCGTCAAAAGGGAGTCGCGGTAGAAGGCAAGGCCCGCCTGGGGACGGACCACGAAGCGCACGCTGGTCGAGTCCGGTCCATGGACGTTGAAGGAGGACACCGAGGCCGGGAAGGCGGTTCCCACCACCCCGGAATAGGCCGGCTTGGAGACGAAGCGCGGCCCCGCCGTGTAGGGGACCGTGAAGGGGTACTCGCGCACCACGGTGCTGTCGAAGAGCGCCACGAACTGGATCGTGTACTTGCCGGCGGGAAGCCCCGCGATGGCGGCGGAGTCCACCATGGCGGTCCCGGAGGCGCTGTCCACCACGATGCCTCCGTACCAGGTGCCGCTGGAGAGTCCCTTGGGAACCGTGAACGGCCCGCCCGCGATGCGGACCATGCCGCTGGTGCGCACCACCTGGGTGCGTGCCTTGCAGCCTTGCCCGGAGGTGAGCGAGATGTAGAGGTCGTAGCTGGTCTTGCCGGCGGTCCGCAGCGTGTCGCGCACCTGGAACCCCGCATCGGTCCGCAGGTTCATCGACGTCACGATCTTCATGCTCGAGCCTTCGGGATGGCGCTCGCAGAAGAAGAAGTCGAAGTCGTAGGTCTTGCCCTCCGTCAGCCTGTCCGGCGACCAGGCCGTATCGAAGACCTCCTTGTTGTTGACCCAGCGCGAGGTGATCGACCGTCCCATGTGATCGAGGGGAATGCTGTCGTCGGCCGGGCCGTGGATGCCGCCAAGGTCCACCACGAGCTTGTGGTTGATGAAGAACCACACGTCGTCGTCGCCGCGGAACTTGAAGACCTGCCCTTTCTTGTACTCGAAGTTGCCGTGGCTCTCCAGGCAGAAGCCGTAGTTGTGCCTGGGTCCACCAGGGTCGTAGCCGTTCTCGGGGATGCTGTCCCAGAAGGGATTGAGCGAGCCGTCGGGAAGACGGCGGAAATCGTCGATCGGGAAGTACTTCTGGTTGTCGTAGACGTAGCTGCCCGTGTTCGTGTCCAGCGCCAAGGGAATGTCCCGGCAAGTCTCGACATTCTTGCCGGGCACGGTACGGAACCAGTTCGTCGAGATGCCCGAGTCGCCGATCTCAGCCTGCAGACCCGGCTTGTCGTCGTAGGTGCAGCGGAAGGAATAGGTCCAGCCATTGGGGTACATGCTGCCGGTGTCGTGGGCGCTTCGCACCGGCTTTCGATCGCTTCCCAGCACGGTATCGACCATGTTCTTCACGACCGAGAACCCGCCCTTCCAGCATCCGCGGGCGGTATCGGCGAACTTGAACTCGCGGTTGGCCAACGGATCGGTCCGCTTGCGGTTGGAGGCGAAATCGCGGATCGTGGCCGCCAGCAGGGAGGTGGCGCACAGTCCGCGCACGCCGGGAAAGGTGGTGCCCACGCGCGCCTTGCCGCTCGCCGAATCAAGCGAGATCCAGGCCGTATCTCCATAGCCGGAGGCGTCGATCGCCGTGGTCCCGCCCAGGCCTTCTGCTCCGAGGGTCGCTCCCGACGAGGTCGAGAAGAGCACTTTGGGAACCGCCTCGTAATAGGGATAGGCATACCATCCGCAGAATTCCGAGCTGGGATAGAGGGGCAAGGGCCCCACTCCGGCGATGGTGGCGCGAGGCCGCTGGATGGGCACCTTGATGCCCCAGGGGTTGAAGAGCATCAGCATCTTGGCCTTGGGCTGGCTGCGGGAAACCGCCGGGACCCCGGCCGGCTCCGGGGCGGGGCGAATCCAGACGGTATCCTCCCCGGCCAGGCTGTCCAGGCCGATCGGAAGGCTCAAGGGACCGCGACCGCTCGCCCCGTAGAATTCAGTGGCCTTGGCGTTGCGGAAGACGAACGAAAGCTTCTGGTAGCCCAGCACCGTGATCGTGGTCCATTTCGGAAAGTCGGCGGCATTGCTCATCTGCCCCCAGGCCCCGCCTTCGGATTGCAGCGAAGGCAGCGCCGAATCCATCTCCCAAGGATTGAGCAGCATCACCACGATCTGCTGGGGGGCGCTTCCCAGCAGCTTGGGGGCTCCGTTGGGAAGGGGCGAGGGCACGATCCAGACCGTGTCCGAGGCCTGAAGCACCGCTCCGATGTCGATCTGGGTCTGCCCTCTGCCAAAGCCAGAGTTGTCGTAGGTGGCGTCCCAACCGGAAAGCGAGAAGAACACGCTGCGCTGGCTGGCTGGGTTCTCCGGCTTGTAGGTGGTCGGCATGGAAAAGGAATACCAATCCCCCGCCTGAGTCATGTAGTCGCCGGTCGTCCCGGGTCCATTGTAGCCGGTGCCGTTCCAATAGCCGCAAATCTGAGCGCCGTAGTTCTTGGTCGGCCAGGCATTGTAAAGCATGACGACCTTGGCCGCCTGCGCCTTGGCACCCAGCACGAGGCAAGCCCCGAGGCACAGCCAACGTACGATGGCTGTGATCGCACTCAAGGAAAGCCGCTCATTCCGGGCACCGAACATCTCTCTCTCCTTCCAGGCGCCGGCTCCGATGACCCGCGCGAATTCCTCATGCACCAAGCTTGACGAGAGCCTAGCGTTTTTTTCCAAGCAAAGGAAGGTCCGACATCCTGATGGTGATGCGGACTTTCCGACTCGAATGCCGGAAATGGACGAATCCCCGGACAGTGGATTGAAGATAGGGAGCGATCCATCGAACCGCCGGGCATTCGCAGCGGAACACGAAACTTCCGTACTCTCTGCGATGCACGGCCTTTAAGAGGGCGCGCGCAGGCGGTACCCTGCGCCAGGGCGTCGCGGATCAAGGTCCGCCATTTCCTGCATCGAAGCCGTCCCGGAGACCAGCTCGACCAAGACCTGCGCCGTGAGCGGGGCCATCGAGATCCCGCTGCGGTAATGGCCGGAGGCCACCAGCAGGCGTCCTTCCTCGAGCCAGCCCAGGTGCGGCACCCGATCCCGGGTGCGAGGGCGGATCCCCGCCCAGGTGCGGGTCGCACGCGTCAGATCCAATCCGGGAAAGACCACGGACATGCGGCGCTCCAGCTGTTCCAAGCCGTCAGCGGTGATCGTCTCCTCCCATTGCCCGACCTCGCTCGTGGCCCCGATCAGGGTTTGGCCGTGGCGTGGCACCGCATAGCACCCATCCTCGAGGTGGATCATGGAAAGGCCAGGATAGAGCGCAGGAAGCAGGGCGATCTGGCCACGCACCGCCGCAAGCCTTGCGTTCCATCCCAACGGCTCCAGGATCTCGCCGCTCCACGGCCCGGCAGCGACCAAGGCGATGTCCGCCAAGTATGCGCCCCCCTGCGCCTCGACACGCCAGCCTTCGCCCTCACGGCACAAGTCAGCCCTTGCCCCGTAGCGCAGCTCCACACCGCTTCGCAGGCACGCCCCGCGCAAAGATTCCAACGCAAGGCCAGGATCCAGGCACATTTCCTGGGGAAAATGGAAGATCCGCCAAGGCCGCCTTGCCACGACATCGTGCAAGTGGGCCGGCATCTCCGCGAGTTCCCGCCATTCCCCTGAGGACTCCTGCTCAAGCCTTCGCACAAAGGTCTCGGCGCGGCCGGTATGGGAGAACATGCAGTAATCCCCGCCCTCCCAGAGCGGAATCCCGATCCCCGACTCCTCGGCCACCTGACGGCTCCACTCCGGCCACAGGTCGATGGAACGCGTATAGAACATCCGCCCCGGCTCGAGAGAATGCGCCAAGGCCCGCCTGACCAGGATCCCGCCCGCCCTGGCGCTGGCATGGGATGCCGAGGCCTCGGGGTCGAAAAGTCTCACCTTCCATCCGGCTCGCGACAGCGCATGCGCCGCCGAAAGTCCGATGATTCCACCTCCCAGGACCGCGATCGTACCGGTTGTCTTCATTGCGGGGAGCAAGCTACAATCCGGTATCCCCCGCTATTTCCTTCCGGAACAGGCGCATCATGATACATTTGCCCCTATGCACGTGCGGATCTGCGCCCTGATCGCCAGCCTTGTCGTTGCGCTTCACGCGCAGAACCAGAACGCAGGAAGCGCGGAATTCGTATTCCTGCGCAATTTCCAGGCAGCTCGCCCCGCTGGTCTTGCCGGCGCCGGCGCCAGCCTGGAAGGCGGCTTGCAGATGCTGGGCCTCAATCCGGCCGGCCTCGCCCGCACCAGCTCGCCCTGGCTCGAAATCAGCGCCCGACGACACATCCAGTCGTACCAGTCCGGCATGTTCGCCTACGCCCATCCCCTCCAGAACGGAAACCTCGTCGGCCAGCTGGCCTACCTCGACGAAGGCGATCCGATCGAGGAACTGGACGAGAACAACACCGCCACCGGTCGCAGCCTGCACCCCAGCGCCTGGATGATGTCCACCTCCTTTGCCGAGCCCCTGGGAAGCCGCCTGGCCTGGGGCGCCACCGTGCGCTGGGTCCACGAGTTCCTGGACATCGACGCGGCCTCCGCCAACGGCCTCGACATCGACCTGGGTCTTATCATGCAACCCGGCTCCCGACGCTTCACCTACGGCCTTTCCCTCACCCACCTGGGAACCAAGCTCTCCGGCCACACCAAAACGGAAAGCGAATTCGGCGACATGCCGCTCTCGGCCAACGCCTCCGTCAAGGCGCTGCTCAACGGCGACGGATCGACCGCCCTGGTCCTGGACCTGCAGAAGCCCATCGACAACTACATCCAAGCCCGCCTCGGGCTGGAGCAGAAGATCTTCCAGAGCCTGACCCTCCGCGGCGGCCTGCGCACCGACGAACGCGAGGTCCTGGACTTCGTCGACGAACAGATCATGGGCGAGACCGTCGGCGACCACCCCACCTCGATGGCCCTGCGCGCCGCCTTGGGCGCCAGCTTCTCGCAGTCGAACTGGACCGTCGACTATGCCTGGCAGGCATGGGGCCCCCTGGGCTACGTGCAGTACCTGACCTTCGGCATTTCCTTCGGCCGCCCACCCAAAATCCAGGAGACATCGACGCCATGAACGCGCATCCCACAGAGATCGACGGACTCGTCCTGCTCGAGCCCCGCATCTTCAACGACGATCGCGGCTTCTTCTTCGAATCGTGGCACAAGCCCCGCTACCAGGCCCTGGGCGTGGATGTCGACTTCGTCCAGGACAACCATTCCCTCTCGCGCAAGGGAACCCTGCGCGGCCTGCACTACCAGTCCTCCCCCGGCCAGGCCAAGCTCGTGCGCTGCGTGCGCGGCACCATCTGGGACGTGGCGGTGGACATCCGCCCGGGTTCCTCCACCTTCGGCAAGTGGCAGGCCTTCGAGCTGGATTCCACGAACCATCGCCAGCTCTTCATTCCCGTTGGCTTTGCCCACGGTTTTTGCGTACTATCGGAGGAAGCGGAAGTCCTGTACAAGTGCAGCTCCATCTACGATGGAAGCACCGAATCCGGACTGGCATGGGACGATCCGGACCTGGCCGTGGCCTGGCCCGTGGGCAATCCCGTCGTATCCGCCCGCGACCAGGGCAACGAGTCCTTCGCCGCCTACAAGAACCGTCTCCAAGGAGCCTGACATGTCCATCCCCAAGGCCTACGAGAACCCCGAGTTCCTCCACTCCAGCCAGGCACGCGAGATCCGCATCCTGGCCGAGTTCTCGGAGCCCCGCTACCGCCTCAAACGCCACGGGGTGGACGGGACCATCGTGTTCTTCGGCTCCGCCCGCACCCTGAGCGTGGCCGATGCGGCCGCCAACCTTGCCAAGGTCGAGGCATCCAACCCGACGCCCGCCCAGCTGCGCAAGGCCAAGGGCCTGGTGAAGGTCGCGCCCTACTACGACGACGCCCGCGAGCTCTCGCGCCGTCTCTCGCTGTGGTCCCGCAACGGGAGCCACGGCTTGACGATGTGCTCCGGAGGCGGACACGGCATCATGGGCGCCTGCAACCAGGGAGCCAGCGATGCGGGCGCACCCAGCGTCGGCTTCAACATCAGCCTGCCTTACGAGCAGAGCGCCAACGAATGGATCACCCCGGAGCTGGGCTTCCAGTTCCACTACTTCTTCCTGCGCAAGTTCTGGTTCGTGAACTCGGCGCGCGCCATCGTGGTGTTTCCGGGAGGCTTCGGGACCCTGGACGAGTTCATGGAGGTCCTGACGCTCATCCAGACCAAGAAGCTCGAACGTCCGATGCCCATCATCCTCTACGGCAGCGACTACTGGAAGAAGGTCATCGACGTGGAGGCCTTGGCGGATTTCGCCATGATCGACCCCAACGACGTGAACCTTTGGCACTGGTCCGACACCGTGGACGACGCCTATAGCTACCTCACCGGCGAACTCAAGGACATCCATCTGCGGGTTCCCAAGGTCGGGCAGGATTCGACCACCATGGGGACAACGGTTTGAACCGGCTTCCGTCTTGACAGGGCGGAAAATGACTAAGTTTGTCCGGCAATGACATCCCTGTTCGTGACACCCCCCGTCTCCAAGCTTGGCCACGTGCTGAGGCTTGGAGAAAGCCTGCTGCTGATCCTGAGCATGTGGGCCCTGCGCCTGATCTGGCCTGACAGCATGGCCGAGCGCGACCTCGTGGTGGCGCTCCTGGGCGTCGGCCTCTACTTCTTCTTCGGCGAGATGAACAACCTGTTCCACTCCTGGCGCGGCTACCCGCTGGCCTTGGAACTGCGACGGATCCTGGGCGTGTGGCTTGCCGTCGGAGCGTGCCTGGTGGTGGTGCGCTTTGCCCTGGACATCGAGGACATCCTCGACAAGCGCCGCTTCCTGACCTGGTTCCTGCTGAACCTGGGAATGCTTCCGGTGGTTCGGATCACCATGCGCAAGGTCGTGGGCGCCTTCCGCAACCACGGACGCAATCTCAAGCACGTCGCCCTGATTCCCTCCAACGAGATGTCCGACCGGGTGCGCCAGATCATCGAGACCACCCCCGAGGCCGGCATGCGCCTGACGGGGATCTACGAGGACGACGACGGCCGTTGCCCGCCCGACCTGTTCCGCGGCAACCTGCTCAAGCTGGTCGAGGATGCCCACAAGGGCGTCTTCAACCGCCTGTACATCACGCTGCCCCTCTCCGAGACATCGCGCATCCAGGCGCTGCTCACCGCCATGGCCGACACCACCGTCTCGGTCTACCTGGTCCCCGACATCTTCACCTACGAGCTGATCCAGTCGCGCATGGGCTACCTGGGGAACCTCACCACCATCGCCCTCTCGGAGCTGCCCTACAACGGCCCCGACTGGCTGGTGAAACGCATCTTCGACATCGCCTTCTCGCTGGGCTTCCTGTTCTTCGCCGGCATTCCCATGCTGGCCATCGCCGCCGCCGTCAGGCTGACCTCGCCGGGACCGGCCATCTTCAAGCAGAAGCGCTACGGCCTGGATGGCAAGGCCATCGAGGTCTGGAAGTTCCGCTCCATGCGCGTCATGGACAACGGCACGGTGGTCAAGCAGGCCACCAAGGGCGATGCGCGCATCACCCCGCTGGGCGCCTTCCTGCGCAAGAGCTCGATCGACGAGTTCCCTCAATTCATCAACGTCCTCAAGGGCGACATGTCCATCGTCGGACCACGCCCGCACGCAGTGGCCCACAACGAGCAGTACCGTGCCCTGATCCACGGCTACATGATGCGCCACAAGGTCAAGCCCGGCATCACCGGCTGGGCCCAGATCAACGGCTGGCGCGGCGAGACCGACACGCTGGACAAGATGCAGAAGCGCATCGAGTTCGATCTGGACTACATCCGCCGCTGGTCGATCTGGCTGGACATCGAGATCGTCGTCAAGACCTTCGTGCACCTCCTCTTTCCCAAGAACGTCTACTGATGCACGCCTTCTCCCTTCTCGTCGCAATGGGATCCCTGCACGCCGCCACGCCGCAGCAGACCCTGCAGGAAGAGCTGCGCGCCCACCCGTGGCGCTTTGCTCCCGGTTCCGCCCGCTCGACCCCGACCCAGGCCACCCCGAGCCCCGCCTCCGAAGCCGTCGTCCCGCCTCCTGCCGTTGCAACGCCCGCCGCTGCGGTCCAGGTCAAGCCCGCCGCTCCCGCTTCGACGGCCGGAGCTTGGTCCATCCAACTGGCCTCGCTTTCCTCGGAGGACGGCGCCCTCAAGCGCAAGGTCGAGCTCGAAGCGACCTTGGGAGCCAATACGGTCAGCATCGTGCCCGCCGCCGGCGCCTGGAAGCTGCGCACCGGCTCCTACCCCGACAAGAAGTCGGCCCAAAAGGCCAGGGACGAGATCAAGAAGAAGGGCCTGGACGGCTTCCCTGTCGAGCCCTGATTTTTTCAAGGATAGGGTTGACGCCCGCAGACGTCTGCCCTATATTTGCCTCCACAACGAAACGGAGTGTTCGTCTAGCGGTTAGGACACCGCCCTCTCACGGCGGGAACAGGGGTTCGATTCCCCTACGCTCTACTTGAAAAGGACTCGAAGCAATTCGAGTCCTTTTCGTTTTATCTGGGTTTCGAGACCCTATCTTGCCTCCCTACACGCTTTCGACGGAGCCGGGACGATGCCCATCTACGAATACCTCTGCCGCGACTGCAACACCGTATACCAATTCTTCTCGCGTACGACCTCACCCAAGACAGCTCCCGCCTGCCCCAAGATCTCCGGTCACCGCGCACTGGAACGCCAGATGTCAGGGTTTGCCATCGGCGCCCCCTCTGCCCCTCCCCCAAGCCCAAGCGAAGCTCCCGGAGAGAATCCGGCGACCATGGCACGGATGGAAGGACTGATGGGAAAGCTCGGTGCGATCGACGAAAACGATCCGAAGGCCGTCGGTCATCTCATGCGCGAGATGGCCATTCTCTCGGGCGATGCCGACCCGCGCATGGAGGAAGCCATCCGCAGGCTCGAGGGCGGTGAGGATCTCGAACGGATCGAGGCCCTGCTGGAGGAAGATCCCGACGGCACCGGCTCCCCCTTGGGCGGCGCCTCTTCCCCGAGGATGGACACGTCCCTTTACGAGATGTGATCCGAACACCCATTGCGCTTTCCCGAAGGCGTATCAATCCGTTTCCGCAGCTCCGATCGGGCCTTGCTGGCACGTTTGCTTTGTACCTTGGAGAAAAAGATCACGGCTCCCCGGAATGATGTCGGGAAAGCCCTTGATCCGTACTTTCCGAAAGGACGTTTCGTGTCGCAGTTTTCCACCATTCTCGGAGCCGGTTCCGCTCTGTGGGACGTCCTTGCCCATGTTTCCGAAGAGACCCTTGCCAGCCTCGGACAGCCCAAGGGCGGCATGACCCTGATGGAGCCCGACGAGCACGCAGCCTTGTTCACCCGCCTGGACGGCAAGCTCCAGGGTCAGGAAGAGGCGTGTGGCGGTTCCGCCTGCAACACCATGCTGGGCCTGGCACGCTTGGGCTCGAAAGCGGCCTTTGCAGGACGACGCGGCAACGACGCACGCGGCGAGGGCCTGGAGAAGGCCTTGCGCGGCCACGGGCTCGAGACGCGCCTGGCCGTCGACCCGACCGCCAACGGCTGCGTCCTGTCGCTGGTGACCCCGGATGCCCAGCGCACCATGTTCACCTCCCTCGCGGCTGCCGCCAACTTCTCTGCCTCCGATGTCCAGGCTATCGACCTCACCGGCGTCGGGCTCCTCTACCTCGAAGGGTATCTGCTCTTCAACTCCCCGGTCTTCGAAGCGCTGATGGAACGCGCCCAGGCGCTCAAGATTCCCGTCGCCCTGGATTGCGGCGCCTTCTCGGTGGTGGAGGCCTGCAAGGGCCGCCTGCAGGAGCTGCTCTCGCAGGGACGCATCGAGATTCTGCTTGCCAACGAGGACGAGGCCTACGCCTTGACCGGCGCCCACGACGAAGGTGCCCTGGAGTGGATCGCAAGCCACGTCCCGACCGCCGTGGTCAAGCTGGGAGCCAGGGGAGCCCTGCTGGCGCAGGGGCACAAGCGCGCCATCGTCAGCGCCGCCCCGGTCGCGCAGGTGCTGGACACCACCGCCGCCGGAGACCTCTGGGCCGCCGGATTCCTGCACGGACTGGACAAGGGACTTGACCTTTCCGCCGCCGGACAGCTGGCCGCCAAGGCCGCCGCCGAGGTGATCCAGGTCATGGGAACCGCCATCCCCGAGGAGCGCTGGGCCGCCCTCAAGGCGCTTGCATGAGCGACCCGCTGGGCAGACACCTGCGCCTCCTCGGAGGCTTCGCTCGGATCCTCTCCGAAGCCAAGGGCCTGCCCGCGATCGGCGATCGCGTGGTGCGGCTGGTCGCGGATCATCTCACGATCCCGATCTGCAACCTCTACATCCACGATCCCGACAAGGGAAGGCTCGTCCTTCTCTCGACCACCTCGACGCGCTATCGACACGCCGAGATCAGCCTGGACCTGGGCGAGGGCCTGACCGGCGCCGTGGCCCAGACGATGGAGCCGATCAACGTCGGCAACGGCCCGGAGCACTCCTCCTACCGCCACTTCCCCGAACTCGACGAGCCGGGGATGGTCTCATACCTGGGCGTGCCGCTGGTGCTGCGCGGCCGCTGCAACGGCGTGCTGGTGGTGCGCTCGAGCCGCGCCGAACCCACGCCGACCGAGGACGAGCTCCTCTTGATGACGCTGGCCTCCCAACTTGCCGGCATCGTCGAGAGCGCCCGCCTGCTCGAGATCCTCGAGAGCCGCTCTCCCAACGCCATGGGGCGCCTGGAGAAGCTGGCGGCCATGCCCGAGGACGATACGCGTACGCTCGTCACGGAGATGTCCCTCCTGCGCGGCTTCCCCGCCTCGCCGGGCCTTGCCATGGGCAAGGCACGCCACATCGGCCGCGTGCGCACGCGCCTGGATCTTGAGCAGATCCCCGGCCCCGCAGGCGACCAGGAAGAGGTCTTCCTGAAGGCCCTCGAGGAATGCCTCAAGGACTTCCGCCGCACCGAGGCCGCCGCCGTCGAGCTGGTGGGGCAGGAGCTGTCCTACATCTTCGGGGCCCAGGCCCTGCTCCTGCATGACCCGCTCTTCCAAGGCGAGGTGCGCACCCGCATCCGCAACAACCGCCTGCCCGCCCACCTGGCCGTCCACGACGCCGTGGACATGCTCGTGGGCACCATGCTCAAGGCCACCAGCGAGTACCTGCGCGAACGCGCCGAGGACTTCCAAGGAGTCGGGACCATCCTGGTCGAGGCCATCCTGGGCGGCGAAAGCTCCGAGGACAACCTCGCAGGCTCCATCGCCCTGGCCGAGCAGTTGTCTCCCGCCAGGCTCATCGACCTGGCCTCCCGCAAGGTCAGCGCCGTGGTCACCTCCGAAGGCGGAGCCACCTCGCACGTCAGCCTGCTGGCGCGCGCCCTGAACCTCCCCACCATCACCGGCATCGGCCCGGCCCTGCAGTCGGTGGCCGAAGGCGCCGCCCTGCTGCTGGATGCCGTGGTCGGCAACCTCTTCATCGAGCCGACCAAGGCCGTGCGCATCGCCTTCGACCAGACCTTGCGCGATGCCGTCGTGGAAGTGGGCGCCGACCGCGAGCTGATCGGCCCCTGCAAGCTGGCCTCGGGCGAGGAGATCAAGGTGATGGCGAACGTGGGCCTGCTTCGGGAGCTCCCCGTGGCCGCCCGACGCGGAGCCGACGGCGTGGGCCTCTACCGCACCGAGTTCACCTACCTCGTCCACCGCAACTCCCCCACCGAAGCCACCCAGCTGCGGGTCTACCAGCGGGCCTTCGAGGAGTTCCCGGACCGACCCATCACCTTCCGTACCCTGGACCTGGGCGGCGACAAGGCCGCCACCTTCCTGGGCAACATGGAGCACGAGGACAATCCCTTCATGGGACTGCGCTCGATCCGCCTGTCGCTGGCCCACCCCGAGATCTTCCGCACCCAGCTGCGCGCCCTGCTGCGCGCCTGCCATGCACGCAAGGGCCGCATGCTCTTCCCGATGATCTCCTCCATGGAGGAGATGCGCGAGACGCTGCGCCAGGTGGACCTGGCCCGCGCCGAGCTGCGCGCCGCCGGCATCCCGTTCGCCGAGAACCTCCCCGTGGGCGCCATGATCGAAGTGCCCGCCGCCGTGGAGATCGTCTCCCACCTGGTCAAGACGGTGCAGTTCCTTTCGGTGGGCACCAACGACCTGCTGCAGTTCACCGTCGCCGCCGACCGCGGCAACCGCCAGGTGGCCGAGATCGCCAGCAAGTACCATCCGGCCCTGTTCTCGATGCTCTCGCGCATCGCCTGGGAAGCCATCCGCGCCGGAGTGCCTCTCTCGATCTGCGGCGAGATGGCCGCCGACCCCGCCTGCGCCCTCTACCTGGCCGGCCTCCAGACCGACATCCTCTCGATGGACTCGCGCTACGTGGAACGCACCAAGGCCCTGCTTCGCGGCTACACGCTGGAAGAGCTTCGCGACATCGCCGGTGCCGTGAGGAAGCTGGGCAGCGCCACCGAGATCAAGCGCTACCTGCACAACGTCCTGCGCCTGCCCGGCTCGCACGAGCGCCTCTTCGAGGGCATCGCAAGCAATTGACGGAATCTGTCCTGGCCAACCGGACCCTGGCCACCGTGGTCCACACCTTCGGAACCGACCTCCATCGGCGATGGGGATTGCGCGTCCACAAGGTCGCCATCGATGCGGGATTCACCTGCCCCAACCGCGACGGCGCACGCGGCAAGGGCGGCTGCACCTTCTGCAACAACGAGTCCTTCTCCCCCAACGAAGGCATCAAGGACAGCGTGCGCGTCCAGCTGGAGCGCGGCAAGGCCGTCATCCGCCGCCGCACCGGAGCCACCCGTTTCCTGGCCTACTTCCAGGCCTACAGCAACACCTACGACAGCCTCGACCGGCTCCGCTGGCTCTACGACCAGGCCCTGGAGGATCCCGATGTGCTGGGCCTTTCCATCGGCACCCGTCCCGACTGCATCGCCCCGGGCGTGCTCGAGCTGCTTGCCTCGTACCAGGCCCAAGGCAAGGAGATCTGGCTGGAGCTGGGCCTGCAATCAGCCTTTGACGAGACGCTGGTGCGGGTGAACCGCGGACACACCGCCCAGGAATACTTCGAAGCGGCACAAGCCGCCCGCAGCATGGGGCTCAAGCTCTGCACCCATCTGATCCTGGGCCTTCCCGGCGAGGGCCCCCAGGAATGGCGCGAGACGCTGCGGCAAGTGCTCGAGTCCGGTACCGACGGCCTCAAGTTCCATCCCCTGCACGTGGTGAAGGGAAGCCTGCTTGCCGCCCAATGGAAGCGCGGCGAATACGCCCCGCTGGATCTCGAGACGTACGTAAACGTGGTTGCCGACCTGCTGGAGACGGTGCCTCCCGAGATCGCGATGCACCGCCTGACCGGCACCGCCTCGGCCGATGTCCTGCTGGCCCCGGCCTGGTGCGAATGGAAGTGGAAGGTCCTCAACGCCATCGAGACCGAGCTTCGCCGTCGCGGCACCCGACAGGGAGCTGCCCTGGGACCGGTGCAGTGAAGGAACGGGCCGAGCGCACCCTGCGGCTGAACCCGCGCTGGAGCGAGGCCCAGACCGTCGACCTGCTGGAGCAGGAGGCCGCGCGCATGCATGTGCAGGGCTGGTTCTACCTGGGATCGCATGTCGATGCCCTGTTCGAGACCGTCGCGCTCTTCTTCGAGCGCGAACTGGAGACGCCCCTTGATCCGTGACCTCCCCATCGAAGCGCTGCGCCCCGAGATCCTCGCCGCCGCCCGCAGGCCCGGCGGGGTCGTCGTGCAATCCCCCACCGGCTCGGGCAAGTCCACCCAGGTCCCCCAGATGCTGCTGGACGCCGTGCCCCAAGGCGAGGTCTGGGTGCTGGAGCCTCGACGCCTGGCCGTGCGCTCCCTGGCCGGCTGGGTCGCGAGGCAGCGCAGCGGCGAGCCGGGCGGCGAGGTCGGTTACCGGGTGCGCTTCGAATCCAAGGTGGGAACAGCCACCCGTCTTGTCTTCCTCACGCCGGGAACCGCCCTGCGGATGCTGGCCTCGAACCCCACCCTCAAGGGCGTGGCCGCCGTGTGCCTGGACGAGTTCCACGAGCGCGGCGCCGACCTCGACGCCTTCGCGGCCTTCGCCCTGGCCCTGTGCGCCGGCCCCCGTCCCGACCTCTCCCTGTGGATCCTCTCGGCCACCATCGACCCGGCCGAGCTCGCGCGCTGGTTCGCCCGCTCCTGCGTCCCCTGCACCTGCCTGGAATCCCAGGGGCGCACCTTCCCCGTGACCGTCGGCCACCAGGCGCCGCTTCCCGGCGAGGCCGTCGCGGCCCAGGTCGCCCGGGCCGTGCGACAGATCCTGTCAAATCCGGAAGGCGACCTGCTGGTCTTCCTGCCCGGCCAGGACGAGATCCGCCGCGCCTCCACGGCGGTCTCGGAGATGCTCTCGCGCAACGGCCATTCCCGCGTGGACCTGTGCTCCCTGCACGGCGAGCTCGAACCGGCAAGCCAGGACGAGGTGCTGCGCCCCTCCGCCCCCGGTCGCGTCAAGGTCATCCTCTCCACCAACGTGGCCGAGACCTCGCTCACCCTGCCCGGCGTCCGCCATGTGATCGACTCCGGGTTGGTGCGCCGCGCCCGCTTCGATCCCGTGCGCGAGATCAACACCCTCTGGACCGTGAGGGCAAGCAGCCGCAGCGCAAGCCAGCGCGCCGGACGCGCCGGCCGCGTGGCCGCAGGCTCGTGCCTGTGCCTGTGGGAGCCCGGCGACATCCCCCCGCTGGAAGACCCTCCGGAGGTGGAACGCATCGAGCTCTCGGGCCTTTGGCTGCAGCTCCTGGGTCTGGACGCGGTTCCCGAGGAGCTTCCTTGGCCCTCGCCGCCCCGCCCGGAGTCGGTGGCCACCGCCCGTGCCCTGCTCTCCCACCTGGGCGCGCTGGACGCCTCGGGGAAGCTCAGCGCCCTGGGACAGGATCTGTCCGAGCTGCCGGTGTCGCCGCGCTGCGCCCGCGTGCTGTGGGAAGCCCACCGCCACGGCAACCTCGAGGCGGCGCTGCACTGGGCCGCCGAGCACGAGAGCCAGGGACCCGACGACGCCCGGCGCCTGTACCAACGCCTGAAGGAGAGGATCGGGAAGTCCCGCTCCCGCGAGACGCCCCCCTTGGGTCGCCTGCTGCTGCCCGCCCACTCCGACCGTCTGGCCACGGCCCTGGGCAACGGCCGCTGGCGCCTCTTCGACGGCCGCACCGCTCAGCTGGACTCGGGCCTGGAGGCCGCACCGCTCCTGCTGGCCCTGGAGGTCCAGGAGACCGCCGCGCGCGGCACCACCCAACTGCGCATCCGCAGGAGCCACGCGATCCAGGAGGAATGGCTCCTCGAGACCTTCCCCGAGGAGGCCCGCTTCGAGCAGGTGCTGGAGTGGGATCCCCGCAGTCGCCGCGTGACCGGCCGCGAGGTCTTCGTCCTGTTCGGACAGGAACTGTCCAGCCGTCCCGTCTCCGACGACAGGCTCGACCGCTCCCGGGCCGAGGCATTGCTTGCCCGGCGCCTGGAGTCCGGCGACATCCGCTGGAAGTGGGGCGAGGAGGAGGAGGAGTGGACCCGCCGCGTCCGGCTGGCCGCCAAGACCTTCCCCGAGATGGGCATCTCCACCCTGGAAGGCGAGGACCTGGAGCTCGTGCGGGCCAGCCTGTGCGAAGGCTGCCTGGCCGCGCCGGGCGTGGAGTCGCGCGAGGTGCTGCCGCTCCTGCGCGAGGCGGTGGGAGGCTCGCACTCGGGCTTTGTCGACAACCAGTTCCCCGTGCGGCTCAACCTCCCCAACGGCAAGCGCGCACGGATCGAGTACCGCGACGACGGCCTCCCGCTGGTGCAGGCGCGCATCTCGGACCTGATCGGGGTGAAGTCGTCCCAGGTGCGCATCGCCCAAGGGCGCCTCTCGATCCTGTGGGAGATCCTGGCTCCCAACCATCGCCCGGTCCAGCGCACCGCCGACCTGGACGGCTTCTGGACCGGCTCCTATCCCGAGATCCGCAAGGACCTGGCGCGGCGCTATCCCAAGCATCCCTGGCCCTGAAACCAAGGCCCCCCGCGCAGCCTTAACCAAGCAATCCAACACGCCATGGGAAGATCGTGCCGGGTTGCTCAGAGATGGCTTACTCTTTGCCCACAGCAGGAAGCGTCACCTTCATCGTATCGACGAACCCGTAGATGTCCTTGCCGACCAGGGTCAAGGAACGCGTCCCGGGCAGGATGACCAGCTCCAACGGCCTCAGCCAATCGTACCTCAGGGGAGCACGTCGCTCGTCGAACGCGTACTTCTCCCCCCATTCCGGATCCGGGAATTCATCGATCCTCAATCGCTTCCCTTGGTATTCCAGCCACGCGCCCTGGCCTTGGAGCGCAAACAGGATCTTTCCCTCGTTGGGCACCAGCACTCTTGTCGTGTCACCAGGTCGTCTGCCCTTCAGGGATTGGAGAAGCCCTGTCCGCAGCCCATCCAGGTGCAAAGGGCCATTGAGCCTTCCCACCTCGATCTTCACAGCCCCCGGACAATGGGTTTCCAAGGAGTCCTTGCGCAAGGCGACATCACACCTCGCGGCCTCCTGGCGGTAGAACTTCGAGGAAATCTTGGGGATCTCGCGCAACACCATGAGAGGTACGCTCCTGGCATCTCGATAGATAGGCACGGAATCCTCCCCGAGCCCCCAGTCCGGCGTCATCCGTGGCTCGAACGCATCCTCTTTCTGCAGGACATATACAGCCGAGGGGCTATCCAGGTAATGCGTATTCACATCGTTGCGGATGAAGCTCCATCCTGGATGCCCAGCTCCCGGAGGCTCGGCAGACCAGAAATGGCTCCTGGAAAGGCTGACGCGCTCGATCCGCCCATCGGCCCAGACTTGCCCATACGAATAGATGGTATCCCGGCCGAGGTCCCCACAGGTCCGGTACCGGGCAGCTTCCCAGGCCACGGCGCTGTCCTCGGAGCGCATGCGCGCGCGGATGGGACGCTGCAGCGCAGGCGAAAGGCCCTCCAGCGAATCCACTCCGCTGGTGCGATCCGTGCAAGCCCATGCGTAAAGCCCCTGGGCACCCCGGACGACACAGCTGTCCCGGCCGCTAGCACATCGCAGTGATGAACTTCCCACGATGGTCGCGACACAGTCCATGCTTCGGCAACGGGAAAGGATCTCGCCCTCTCCGCTCTCCCAACGCAACTTGAGGGAATCGATAGCCTTCCCATGTGCAGAAACCTGGAAAAGAGCAACAAGCAGCAGCGAAGCGAGGATCCGACGCAGGGAATGCATCATGGCAAAGCTACAAACATGCTGCGATGCCCCCTCCAAGTCCCCGCGCGCCTAGCCTTGCGCTCCGATCACATGCGGCACGAGGATGCGGGCGTGCGCCTCGCGCTGCAGGTCCTCGGCCAGGCCAACAAACTCGGCCATCACCTCAACTGTCGGGATGCGCTGGTGGAACGCATCGAGCGAGCACAGGTTGTTGTGGGAGTCCAAGGATTCCAGCAGACGCTTGCGCTCCGGGTCCATTTCCCCGACCGCCGCCCGCCAGGCATCGGCCAGGTCGCGGAAGGTGTGGTTCTCGGGCAGGCATCCGCAGTACATGAGGGTCGCCATCATCAGCTTTTCGATGGCCATCCCCAGCAGGTTGAAGACGATCTCGGGCGAGAAGACCTCCGGACGCTTGCCCGAGTTCTTCACCGTCTTCAGGTAGGAGTCGCCCTCCTTGAGGAAATCGAGATGGCCGCTGAGGGTCTCGTGCTCGACAAAGTCCATGGGTCCGCGCCTTTCAAAGGTGGTTTACCCACCGTTCCAACGCAAGGAACGAGCCAGACTATCTGCATGACGGAATTTCAGATCCGGATCAAGGTCTGCGACGGACACTTCGGGACATTGTCAGGATCTGTCAATGTCCGCGCATCACTTCTTCGCCCCCTCGTGCAGCCACTGCCGCACCGCCTCGACCTGGTCGGGCACGAGACCGGCCCGCTCCTTCATGCGGTCGAGGTCGTGGTCCCACTGGGCCGCAGTGCGGGAAGCCGGGTCGTAGGCGCGGTGGCAAACGCTGCAACGTTGCGCAAACGCCTCCGCTGGAGTGGTCGGCACCGCTGGCGCCGGTGCCGCACTCCTTTCCGGAGCGCTGCAGCCGACCGCAAGGAGAGGAAGAAAGAGGAGGATCGGGTGCTTCATGGCAGCCTCGGAAAGGTATATGGATGATTTTATCCGAAAAGATGCACCGGCGCGGGACGCTTTTCCAGTAGACTCGCCCGGAATCCGCCTCCCGCCCATGTCGCGATGGCTACCTTGTCCCGTCACCGATGGAGTCTCGATACAAGGAAGCCCTGACCGTCTCGGAGCTGACGCGCGAGATCCGCACCCAGCTCGAGGACAACTTCGACTCGATCCGGGTGGAAGGCGAGGTCTCGGGCTCCAAGCGCCACTCCAGCGGACACTTCTACTTTACCCTCAAGGATGCGGGGGCCGTGATCTCGGCCGTGATGTGGAAGAGCACCGCCATGCGCCTGCAGCTTCCGCTGGACGGGGACCGCGTGGTCGCGGCCGGACGCATCAGCCTCTTCGAGCCGCGCGGCGCCTACCAGCTCATGGTGACATCCTTCAAGCCGGTGGGCGAAGGCGATCTCCAGAAGCGCTTCGAAGACCTGCGTCGCAAGCTGGAAGCCGAAGGTCTCTTCGACCCGGAAACCAAGCGTGAATTCCCTGCCTACCCCCGCCGCATCGCGGTCATCACATCCTCGACCGGCGCCGTGCTGCAGGACATCCGCAACGTCCTTTCCCGCCGCAGCCCCCATGTGGAGCTTCTCCTGGTGCCCTCCCCGGTGCAGGGTGCCGAGGCGGTCCCCGGAATCCTCTCGGCCTTCGCCCGGCTGGAAGCCCTGGAAGGCAGCGATTTCGAGCCCGACGCCGTGATCCTGGCCCGAGGCGGCGGCTCCATCGAGGACCTGTGGGCCTTCAACGAGGAGCCCGTGGTGCGGGCCGTCTCGCAATGCCCCTGGCCCGTCCTTTCGGCCATCGGTCACGAGACAGACTTCACCTTGTGTGACTTCGCCGCCGACCTGCGCGCCCCCACCCCTTCGGCCGCCGCCGAGATGATCGCCCCCCACCGGGAAGCCCTGCTCGAGGAGCTGGACGCCTTCGCGGAGCGGATGCGCGAAGCGCTCCTCTCCACCGTTTCCCGCCGCCGCGAGCGCCTGGAGCTGCTGGCCTCCCGCCCCTGCCTGCGCCAACCCCTGCAGATGCTGGAAAGGCCTGCCCAACGCCTGGATTGGCTGACGGAGCGACTGCACGCCGCAAGCCAGCGGCATGCCGAACGAGGTCAGTCCCGCCTGGCCACCCTGGCCGGACGCCTGGATGCCCTCTCCCCCCTCAAGGTCCTGGCCCGGGGCTTTGCCGCCGTCGAATCCGAATCCGGACAGATCCTGTCCAGCGCCAAGGGACTTCGGGAAGGGCAGGAAATCCGAGTTAGATTTGGGGACGGTCGGGTACGGTCCCGCATCCTGAACGTGGAGGAAGGGGCCGCATGAGCACGGAACCGACATTCGAGGAATCCATGATCCGCCTGGAAAACGTCGTGGCGGACCTGGAACGTGGAGATTTGTCCCTGGATCTGGCGATGGGCGCCTACCAGGAAGGAGTGGCCCTGGTGGGCACCTGCCGCGAGCGCCTGTCCCAGGCCGAGCTCGTGGTGCGCCGCCTGACCCAGGACGCCGCCGGAAACCCGGTCGTGGAGGAAGCATGAGTCTGAGCGAAACCTATCTCGAAACCTCCAAGGCACGGGTCGAAGCCGCCTTCGAGCGCTTCCTTCCCCCGGTAACCATGCGCCCCGAGCGCCTGCACGAAGCCATGCGCTACTCGCTCCTGGCCGGTGGCAAGCGCCTGCGCCCCGGCCTGTGCTACGCGGCCTTCGAGGACTGCGGCGGCACCGGCGATCTGGTGGACCACGGCTCCGTGGCGCTGGAGATGCTCCACACCTTCTCGCTCATCCACGATGACCTCCCTTGCATGGACGACGACGACTTCCGTCGCGGCCTTCCCACCTGCCACAAGAAGTTCGACGAAGCCACTGCGGTGCTGGCCGGCGATGCCCTGTGCATCCTGGCCTTCGAAGTCCTCGCCCGGGCCGGAAACGCCCAGGCGATCGCCGTCCTGGCCAAGGCCTTGGGATCGGACGGAATGCTCGGTGGCCAGGTGGTGGACATCGAGAGCGAAGGCGGCAAGGTCGTCGACCTCGAGACCGTCCAGTATATCCACAGCCACAAGACGGCCGCCCTGATCGAGGCATCCCTCGAAGTCGGCGCTTTGCTTGCCGGTGCCACCGCAGAAAAACTCGCCCTCTACCGCGAATACGGCCGCCTGACCGGACTTGCGTTCCAGGTGGTCGATGACATCCTCGATATCACCTCCACCACGGAAACCCTCGGCAAGGATGTCGGGTCGGATATCGAAAAGGGCAAGGCAACCTATCCAGCCTTGGTGGGAATCGAAGAAAGCCGCCGCATTGCTCGCGACCTGATGGAGCAGGCCATTGCCATCAGTCGTGAATTCGGAAAGAGCCGCGAAGTATTCGAGGATTTTGCCCGGTTCATCGTGGAACGCGCATTCTGAATCCTTGATTTTTAGGAAAAGAAAGGCCATCTGAAAGGATGGCCTTTCTTTTTATTTGCTTTTTTCAAAATCGATTCGTATAATTGTTTTCAACTTAAAGCAAGCGATCTCATTTGGGATTGATCTCTTGCTGGCGGCAATTCATTTCATAAGCAAAGGAACCTAACATGTCTTTGGACAATCTTTCTCTCGAAGAACTCTACAAGGAAATCGAGCGTCGCAAGCAGACCGAGCAGGCCGAGACCCGTCGCCAGCTCGAAGAAGCCCGCAAGCTCGTGCGCGAACTCGAAGCCAAGCTCGGCGAAACCGAGGTCAAGTTCGTCCGCAAGAATGCAAGCAGCGCGACCTCCAAGAACCGCATCACCTTGGGCGAGAAGACCGAGCGCATCCTGACCGCTCTGGAAGGCCGCGACTTCACCGGCGCGTCCGAGCTCGCTTCCCTGGTCGGCTTCGACGGCAATGCCCTGCGCGACGCGCTGGGCTCCTTGACCGAAGAAGGCAAGCTGGTCCGCGAAGGCAAGGCCCGCGGCACCAAGTACAAGCTGGCTTAAGTCTTTTCCTTCGGGAAAAGGAAGCCCTCCCCTCGGGAGGGCTTTTTTGTTGTGCGTTTTTGCCTGCCGTATCGGCATTCCCCACCGTATGTTCCTTCCATACGCATTTTCAGGAGGAATCTTGAGCATTTTTCGCTACACACGCCCCAGCCTGTTCCTGGGTCTTGCCTTGGCCGCAAGCTCGTTTGCCTTGGATGATATCCCCGTCTATTTGGATGCCGGATGTCCCAATACCGGAATCCCCGGAAGTCCTGCCGAAGGCACCGCCTTTACGAACGTCGCCACGGTCAACAACGCAAAGGCGCTTCCGATCACCTGTACGGAAGCCCTTACGGGAAGCGACGCCATCCACATCCAGACTTCGGCCGGAGGATGGTGGTACGGAAATATCAAGATGTCGACCGATCGCGGCCAATCCCTGAAAGGCTACAAGGAATTGCATTTCTGGGCAAAGAATCGCGCCACAGCAGAGGCGCGATTTGCCATCAATTGGCAGACCGCGTCCTATGCGGACGGCCCCGCCAAGGAAATCACAGTTCCTGCATCCTCAAACTGGACGGAAATCACGGTCCCGCTTGCCGATCTCGTTTCCGATTCGATTGCTGGACTGCGCTTTGGTCAAGCCGCCTCGAATCCGCCCGCACTCGATCTCCTGATCGATTCCGTCACCGTCACCGACGGAACCGCCAACCACAGCCTGGATCTTCCCACCGGCATCTCCAATCCGCGCCCGGCGGCCTGGCCTTCCACGTTCCTCGTGGGCAGCTTCGACAACCGTTCGGTCGGAACCAGCACCAAGGCCGCCCAGGCGGGGGGCACCTACCGCTACCAATACGTGATGCCCGAGACGGAAGCCTACTACTCGCGCTCCGGAACCGGCTATGTCTACGACTACATCCACGAATCCGACTCGCTGGGCGTGAAGACGGCCATCGTGTGGTACAACCTCGGCAAGAGCGGCGAGGGCTGGTCCCCCGTGACCACCAATCTGGTCAGCAGCACCTACATGACCGGGTACTTCGATCGCTACGACTCGACCCTGCGCATGATGGCCCGTGCCGGCCAGAGCGACTACATGCTCGTGCTGGAACCGGACATGTACGGCTTCCTGCTGCGCGGCCCCCAAGGAGTGCTGGGCAAGCCCATGGAGGATCCGACCTTGATCCCGGTGAACATGGATCGGGCCAACGCGCTCTCCGGCAAGACCTGGGAACCCAACATGCGCGGCTGGGCGCAGTTCATGGTCAGCTATGCACGCACCAAACTGCCCAAGGGAGTGATTGTCGGCCACATGCCGAACCACTGGGGCGTGAACATCCCTGGCCAGGTCGGACAGGGCCGCAAGGAGGCCCACTACATCAGCGCCATGACCATCGCGCGCTTCCTCAACGGCTTCGGCAAGGACGGCATCGGGGACGTCGTATTTGTCGAGAAGAGCGACCACGATGCCGGCCACAAGCCGACCAACGAAAATTGGCTTTGGGACTCGACAGGATACTCCAAGTATTTCCTCTGGACCAGCGTCCTTGCCAACAAGACCAAGCTTCCGATCGTGGGATGGCAAGTGTCCGAAGGCAACATGGGCAACGTCGCCGCCTGGAAGGACAACGCCGTCGAGACCTTCCTGGCCCACCCCACCTGGTGGACCGATGCCGGCTTCATCGGCATCCTGTTCGGCGCCGGAAACGCCGACTGCGTGAACTACGGCACCGACGGCGACGGCAACTGGTTCATCGACCACATCCTGGCCTACAGCCAAGCCCCGCTCGCCCTTCCCTCCATTTCCAGTGCGATCTCCACGGGCCACACCGTCGTTCCCGGCCTGCTGGCCTCGGTGAGCAAGGGATCCCTGCACCTGTCCGGATGGACCGGCAAGGCCCAGGTACGCCTCGTGGACGCCACCGGAAAGCTGCTGTCGAGCTCCGAGCTTGAGGCCGGTCACTCCTTGGCGCTGGGGAAGCTGCGCGGCATGGTCTTCGTCAGCGTCAGGCAGGGCGCTTCCGTGCGCAACGCCTCGATCCTGATCGTTCCTTGATCCGATCCCCTGTGTTCATGCAATTCCAGGCATGAGCGCAGGAATGTGCTACCTTTCGGTCACCGATGACCTCGATGACCGACCAGGCCGCTCCCAAGGAACGGCCACTTGCGCTCTTTGATTTCGACGATACGATCTCGATCGGCGATACCATGCTCCACTGGCAGCGATGGTACCTCCAGAAACGCCGCAGCTGGTGGATGCTTCCTTGGATCTGGGGCGGTTGCGCCCTCAAATCCATTGGCTTCTCCCGTCTGTGGTTCAAGCGCTTCTACATGGCCACGTCCAACCGCGAGACCGAATCATCCCGCGAGAACCTGGTTCGGGAGTTCCGTCGCGAGCTTCTCAGCCAGATCGTCTACCCGGAGCTGGTGGAGCGTGCCTGGCTGCACCACCAGCTGGGGGATTCCCTCTGCGTGGTCAGTGCCTCGCCGGAATTCCTGCTCTCGCAGATGCAGGAGATCCTGCCTCCGCACCGCCTGATCGCCACCCGCCTGAACTTCGCAGGCAGCCACCTCTGGAACCTTCCGGAACTGGTCGGCCACAACATCAAGGGCGAAGGCAAGATCGATGCCCTTCGCGAAGGCGCGATCCTGCCGGCATCCCCCGAGAGCTTCGCCTATTCCGACCACCATTCGGACACGCCTTTGCTCGAGGCTGTCGATTTTCCGGTGGCTGTCCGTCCCGATGCGATTCTTGCCCGGACCGCAAGTTCCCTTGGATGGCAACAGCTCCAACCCATCGCCCCTTGGCGAGTGGAAGATGCTTGGAAGACCAAGGCAAGGTGGCTGTTCCTGCCCTTGGGCGTGTCGTGGCCATCCCGCCATCTGCCCGAGAAGCGCACGCGCAAGCGCCTTTGGAAGCGTTGGCGTCAGGCCTTTTCCGCCATGCATGCGTCCGTCCTCAAGGAAGACCGCGAGGGCTTCGAACAGTCCAGCCAGGAGTTCGAGAAGATCTCGGTGCAGCTCAAGGGACTTGCCCTGCGCATGGCCCAGTCCTTGATCCAGAAGCCATCCTCACGGCAGGGACTTCCCGACACGGGGCGCCTGGACCGCCAATGGGGATCGGGCCTCCAGCAGGCATTGAATCCTCCCGAGATCGATGCGATGCGGCAGATGATCGTGGAACTTCCCGGCTTCGACGCCTCCGCGGTCTCTCTGGCTCCGTTCCGCTCCTCGGCCATGGCCCAATACTACCGTGCGTACCGCCCCGGGCAGGACGACGGCGTCCTCAAGCTCTTCCTGCCTTCGCTGCGCTCCACGCTCGAAGCGGACCTGACCGAACACGCCGTGAAGGTCCCCAAGGGCCTTCCGGAAGAGGCCAGCCGCGCCTGGAACGGCCTGCTGCGCGAGCTGTCCGGCACGGCACCGGTCGAACTGGATCCGCGGAAGGAAGAGACGGCTTCGCGCAAGTTGGCACCCCTCTTCCTCGATCCGGAGCTGGGCATCCGCCTGCCCTGGGCCAAGGCAGTCTACAAGAACGGGCTGGAAGGTGTCTTCTACGAAGCGGTCGAAGGCTACCCCCTTCCGATCTACTTCGCCTACCTGCGCGAGACGCGCCGCCTGCGCGATCCGCACGCCCATCCGGACCCGGACTTCCACGGCTTCGCCTCGCTGGTCGCCCGTTCTGGGGACCTGCCCCAGGGCCGCGCCTTGTCCCAGCGCCTGTGGACCTTGCTCTCCTACTCGTTCTGGCATGCTGGCGTGTGGCTTCCCCTGGGAAACTGGGCCAATGCCACGGTCATCCCCGGCATGGAAGGCAGCTGGAAGCTTGGCGTGCGCGACTTGGCGGGCTGCGTGGAGTTCACCCCCGAAGTGCGCACCTTGTTGCGCCGCTGGGAAGAACTCGAGGAAGGATCGAGCGAGCTGCGCTCGCTCCTGCTGCAGATGGGCTGGAGCGAATCGCACCTGGTCCTGCACGCCGGACGCTGGCGCGACCTGGTCGAGCTGGTCTGGCATCCGCTACTCTACGGCAATCCCCAGAACGGCTTCGGCTTCGAGACATGGCGCCTGGACGGACGGCTCCAGGGCCTGCTCGGCACCGGCCATGTGAACGCCGAATGGCCCATCCCCGACGGCCTGCGTCCCGTCTTCCGCACCATGTACTGGCTGCGCCGCAACCTGGCGGGAGTCATCGAGGCCTGATCCGGCCCGGGGACTGATCGTAGTGGGCGCTGCGGCAAGTCCGGGAAGCGCTTCGACGCGCCTTAGGCGTCCGACTGGACTGGACCGCCAAAGAGGTCCGTCTGGCCTGCGGAAGCGCGGCTCTGGTGGAAGATGCCGTCCACGAACTGGCCCTTCTCCAGGTAGTCGCGGGCCACCGAGCAGAACTCGTCGACCAGCCGGAAATGACGGAATTTGTCACAAAGTTCCATGCCGACGTCGAAGATGTGCTCGAAGTAGCGGTTGCCCATCTTGATCTCGCGGGTCGCGGTGAGCACCAGGTCCATCGCGTCGGCCGCCGCCACCACCTCGCCGGCGGCTCCCCACTTGGCTTCCTTGGCATCGCGCGCGTAGCGTTTGGCGATCTCCTCGGGCAGCTCGTGGAACGCATCGTTGTCCAGCACCGTCTCGACGATCTCCTCCAGGAGCTTGCCCAGACGACCTCCCTGGTAGCGGTGCTTGATGGGGTGCGGGATGTCGGAGACGATGGTCTCCTCGAAGTCGTGCCACAGCGCCTTGCGCATCACTTCCTCGACGTTGATCGACGGGTCCGCCTGCCGGTCGGCGATCATCAGAGCAAGCACCGTCACCGCATAGGAATGGGTCGCGACCGAGTCCAGCTGGTGCGTGGCGATGGTCCCGAAGCGGCGGATGCTGTTCATGTTCTTGAAGCGTTCGAAGAACCCCGGAAGGCCCTCGGGAGTCCATTGGGTCAAGGAGATGTCCTTTTTCGTGGAATGCGGCAGCGCAGACAGACACCGCCCTCCAGGCGCGCCTCGATCGAGATGGAACCTCCGACCGAATGCAGGAAGACATGGGCGGTTCGGAGCGCCTCGTCCATCCCCATCCGGGAAGGAAGCGTCGGTGCACCCCAATCCAGGAAGGCTGCCCGTTCGCCGTCCGCAATGTCAGAGCCGGCGTCCGCGATCACGACCTCGATGCTCAGGGCTCCGCAACCCGCCGCGACCAGGATTCCCCGGGCACGCCGACGGGCAAAGAACTCGAGGAAAGCCGACAAGGCCTGCTCGACGGATTGCCGAGGCAAGGGCAGAGGCGGCAAGGGCGACGGGAGATGGAGCGAGATGGCCTGCGGCGAGTCCTTGCACAGGTCGCGCAGCAGATCCGCGATCTGGACCCCCTCAGCCCCGGAAGCGGGCATGCCGCCAGCCATCGGAACCTGAGCGGAATGACGCAATACGAGCCAGGTCGCCAAGCCGCCGGCCACCAGCAGGAGGAACACCAGGATCATCCCGTCGATCCCCGTTCGTCGAACTCCAAAAAGATCACTTCCCGGCAGCCTCTTCCACGATGTGCCCGTCCTCGGAGATCTTGAAACGTTCCGGAGTGGCTTCGCTCAAGGTGGGATCCTGCTTGACGGGCTCGAAGCTCGACCAGCTCCTGACCTCGAAGCGGTCCGGAGCCACGAAGGTGGTCCGCACCCCAGAATGGCGGCCATCGGCGGATTCGCGGCCCTCGATCAGCTTCGCATCCAGGCGCTTGCCCGATTCGCCGAAGGTGACCAGCCACACGGCACTGCGCTTGCGATCGGCAGCGGTCTGGTCCTGCCGCAGCTGGACGGCGAGGTAGCGGGACGTGCGGTTCTGGACCTTCGATGCGGCGAAGGACGACAAGCAGCCAGTCCCACAGTCCAGGGAAAGTCCTTCGACGGTACCGACCAACCCCGCCACCTGCGAGGCGGAAAGATCCTTGCCGCTCTCGAACTGCGCCGCGATCGGGGCCAGATGATCGACCTTCGCCACAGGGGCTGCTGCGGCCTGCTTGGATGCGGGGGCTGAAGTCGCCTTGGCCGCCTTCTTGGGCTTGGCAGCCAAAGAAACAGTGGCAAGCGAGAGCAGCAACAAAGAACAGGTACCGACGCGACGCATGAGAGAACCTCCTGGAACCGAAAGAATAACCTGCCCGCATGGGTTCGGGGGAAGGTTGCGCAAACTTTTCGTCCTCACTCGAGGTTGGCGATCTGCTCCTTGATGGATTCCAGCTCATCCTTGATGGAGATGACCAGGTGCGAGATCCTCGCGTTCTGGCACTTGCTGCCGGTGGTGTTGGCCTCGCGCAGCATCTCCTGAAGCAGGAAGCCCATGCGCTTGCCCACCGGACCGCCCTGCTCGAGGCAGTCGCGGAACTGCCCGTTGTGGGACGAGAAACGGGTCATCTCCTCATCGACGTCGAGCTTGTCGGCAAGGTGCGCCACTTCCTGCGCCAGTCGCGCCGGATCGACGGACAGTCCCCCGACCATTTCCTGGATGCGCGCCGTCAGCTGGACCCGATAGGTCTCGAGATGTTCCTTGGCAAGCGTAGGGATCTGCACCAGAGCCGCTTCGATGCGTTCCAGGCGCGAGAGCAAGTCAACCTTGAGGTTGGCGCCTTCCTTGAGGCGGAAGGCATCATGCTGTGCCATCGCCAGCGCCAACGCCTCGAACAGGGCCGGCTTGAGCTCCTCGAAGGCGGGTTCGGGCTCGCCTTCGGTCTTGTTGGCGGAAGCCCAGCGCAGCAGGTCCGAGATCGACACTTCCCCGCCCAGGCCCGTAGCGGTCTGGATGGCACGCAGCTCCTGGCTCATGCGCATCCAACGAGCCGTTCCTTCGTCGGAGCCGTTCTTTCCGCCTTGATCCTCTAGATTGACGGAAACCGTCACGGAACCGCGGCCGAGCTTGCCAGAAAGAGCCTCGCGCAATGCCCCTTCGGCGGGCTGCAAGGCGCGCGGCATGCGCAGCTGCGCCTCCAGGAAGCGCCCGTTGACCGAACGCACCTCGACCACCACCTTGCGGTTGGCCGCCAGCACCTCGCCCGTCCCGTACCCTGTCATCGACCGGATCTCGCCCATTTTGAATCCTTTTCGGGAACGCCTGCACAAGATCGACCAGACCTTACCGGCACCGCATTCCGCAATGCAATAAAGAATTCCCCGCCACCCCCATGCCACACCTTTGACATCTCTTTACAAGCGCCCGACGCTGCGGACTGGTAGCTTGGAGCCCATGTCCATCTCGAAGACTCTCGTCTATCCCAGAACCCATCGCTTCCAGATCCCCGTGATGGGCACCGGCCACAGCATCGACACCCCGCTGCGGGTGGCGCGTTTTGGCATCAGCGCGGTGGTAAGCCTGGTGGACGACATCCTGATCGAGCAGGTCCATCGCCTCTACGCCCAGCGCCTGGGCCTGGACTTCACGCCGGTTCCCGCCTCAGCCCCGGACGCCCGCACCCAGCGCATCCGCAACTACTTCGACTTCGCCTGGGACCATGTCCGCAGCCAGCTTGAGGAGATGCGCAAGCAGGAGTTCGCCCCGGGCACCGAGAAGACCAAGTACTTCGAGCTGCTTCCCTCCTCCTCGCCGCTGCGCCAGGACTACGACCGGATGCTCTCCCTTCCCGCCGGTTCCGAGCGCGACGCGCTGGCCAGCGACCTGTCGGGGCGCATGGAAGCCGGCTCGATCGACGCCAACATCATGACCAAGCTCGACCGCAAGCCCGTCTCCAAGGACGGCACGGTCGCCGACGCGTCGCTCTCGGACGCCAAGACCGCACTGCGGGGCTTCGCCCTGTCCAGGAATCGCGGCAACATGATCTTCTCGGCCGGCATCAACCCCACCCTCTACGGCCTGATCGAGGAGTTCCCCGGCTTCTACCGCACCGAGGCCGACGAGCCCGCCAAGGGCATCATCATCAAGGTCAGCGACTTCCGCTCGGCCATGGTGCAGGGGCGGTTCCTGGCGAAGAAGGGCCTGGAGGTGCGCGAGTTCCGCATCGAATCCGGCCTGAACTGCGGCGGCCACGCCTTCGCCTCCGAAGGCGACGTGCTGGGCCCCATCCTGGGCGAGTTCAAGAAGAGCCGTGGCGGCTTCCCCGCCGAGTTCTCCCCCCACATCGAAGGCTACTTCCGCAAGAAGGGCCGCGAGATCCCCGCCGGGACCCGCGACCACAAGGCGGCGGTCACGGTCCAGGGCGGACTGGGCACCCACGGCGAGCAGCTGCGCATGTTCCAGGACTTCGGTGTGGACGCCACCGGCTGGGGATCGCCCTTCATGCTCGTGCCGGAAGCCACTCCCGTGGACGACCACACCCGCGAGCTCCTGCGCGCCGCCACCGGGAACGAGCTGTTCCTCTCCGACGCGTCCCCCTTGGGAGTGCCGTTCAACAACCTCTCGACCAGTTCCGCCGCCGCCGAGATGCGCCGCCTGGTCGAGGCCGGACGCCCGGGCAGCGCCTGCCCCAAGGGCTTCCTGGTCACCAACACCGAGTTCACCGACACGCCCATCTGCACCGCCGCGTCCAAGTACCAGTCGCAGAAGCTCGCTGCCGTCGGCGGTCTGGACGCTCCCGAAGCCTCCAAGGTCCTGGTGAAGGAATGCATCTGCCACCAGCTCGGAAACGGTGCCCTGGCCTTCCTGGCCCAAGAGAACAAAGCCCTCAAGGGCGATGCCGAGGTCGTACTCTCGCGCGGTCCGGTGAGCGTCTGCCCCGGCCCCAACATCGCCTGGTTCGACCGCATCTACACGCTCGCCGAGATGGTCGACCACATCTACGGCCGCATCCCTTCGATCGTGAGCCCGGAACGCCCGCACTGCTTCGCCGCAGAGCTGGAGATGAACGTACGTGAGTACCACAAGCTGCTTGAGGGCGCGAACGGGGACGCCGCGATCTTGACAAAGGCCGAGCGCACCCGTGTCGCCCTGCTTGCCAGCATCGATTGGTACCGCGAGTTCCTGGCCGGAGCCGTTCCCCTGCCCGACGAGAACCTCGGAAGCCTGGCCCTGTGCCTGGATGCCCAGGAGGTCCTGTTGGCCGCTCCGGAAACCGCCAACGCCTGATCCGAAGCCCGCCCGAAGGACGTCCTTTTCTTCGAGAGTGGCGTCCTTCGTATTCGGCATCCAAGCGAGCATAGCCTGTGCGCATAACGGCTGAGGTCTACAGGAACGTCCGAGCCTCCTCTTGAAGCCGATCGAACGAGCGCTCCAGCTCCGGCAGGCAGGCTTTTGCCGCGTCGAGATTTCCAGCCTCCCCGGCGATTTCCAATCGATGCGAGGCGGAACGCAAGGCTTCCGCTCCGACATTGGCCGCTGCACCGCGGATCCTGTGTCCTATGGCCCCGCACGCTCCGACATCCCCGCATTCCAAGGTAAGCCTCAGCGCGGACAGCTGCTTGGGAATGTCCTCGCAGAAGGCTTTCAGGACGATCCGGATCATCTGCTTATCTCCCATCATGCGCCTGGTCAGGGCCTCCGCATCGAAGCCCGCCGCATCCGGCCTTGTGCTGGTTCCCTGATCCGGGTCCATGCCAACGCCGATCAAAGCACCCTCTGCCCGGGGAAGCCACTTCTCCAGCGCCACCGCGAGGGCGTCCGGCATGATCGGCTTGGGCACGTAGTCCGACATTCCCGACGCCAGGCACTTTTCCCTGTCTCCCTGCATCGCGTTGGCCGTCATGGCGATGATCGGAATGGCTGGATTCAGCACAACCGTCTTCGGATCCCGCACCCGCCGCGAGGCCTCGAACCCATCCATCTCTGGCATCTGGCAGTCCATCAGCACCAGATCGTAGGGCAGGGTCCTCAAGGCCTGGAGCGCCTCCAGTCCGTTGGCAACCGCATCTGCGCGCAATCCCAGATTGGAGAGTATCCCCTGCGCGACCAGCTGGTTAGTGAAATTGTCCTCGACCAGCAGGATCCGAGCCGCACTCCGGAACCGAGGCCCTGCGCTCGGGGCCGCTGAGAACGCCTTTGCAGGAGCATGTCCGAGAGTCGAGGCCAGAAGGTCGTGCAGGTCCGATTGGCGGATCGGTTTGGAAAGCGAACCGGCAAACACATTGTCCAGCATCTCGACGGCCCCACGCCCGAGCAGCGGGGTCATGAGCAGCAGCACCGGCTTGTCGAGCTTCGCGCCCAGGCCGATGACTTTCCCCAGCACCGCCCCGCTCATTTCGGGCATGTCGCGATCGAGGAGAACCACGGCATACGGATCCCCTTCCTGCTTCGCACCTTGAAGCGCGTCCAGCGCGGCAGGACCGTCGGCAAGCACTGTGGGTCGCATGCCCCACGCGGAGAGGTACGCGGCCAGGAGTTCCTGGCTGGTCGCGTTGTCGTCGACCACCAGCACCCGCGTCCCCTGGAGCACCGGGGCCGGCGGAACGTTGCCGGGCTGCTGCGCCTGCTTCGCAAGACGGGCCGTGAACCAGAACTCCGAACCCACACCTTCCTGACTGATGATCCCGATCTCGCCCCCCATCATCTCGGTAAGCTGCTTCGAGATCGCAAGACCAAGTCCCGTGCCTCCGTACTTGCGCGTGGTCGAGGCATCCACCTGGGAGAACTTCTGGAACAGGTGGGCCAGCTTGTCCGCGGGAATCCCGATGCCGGTGTCCTTGATCGAAAACCACAGGATCGCATCCTCCGGCGTCTCCTGGATGAGATCGGCACGCAGCACGATCTCGCCCCTGGCCGTGAACTTGAGCGCATTGCCCAGCAGGTTTGTCAGGATCTGTCGCAAGCGCCCCGGATCTCCTCGCAAGGCCGTCGGGATGCTGGGCAGGACGGCACTTATGAACTCCAATCCCTTCTCCTGGGCGCGGGTCGCCTGGCTTGCGACCAGGTCGTCCATGAGGCTGCGCAGATCGAAATCCAGCGACTCCAGCTCCAGTTTTCCCGCCTCGATCTTGGAGAAGTCGAGGATGTCGTTGATCAGGGAAAGCAGGGACTCCCCGCTGGAACGCACCAGTTCCGCGTAGCGCCTCTGCTTCTCGTCCAGCGGCATGTCCAGGAGAAGGCCGGTCATTCCCATCACCCCGTTCATGGGAGTGCGGATCTCGTGGCTCATGTTCGCCAGGAATTCGCTCTTCGCGGCGTTGGCCGCTTCGGCCCTTTCCTTGGCGCGGATCAGCTCGGCCTCGTCTTGCTTCTGCTGCCGGATGTCCTCGAAGATCCAGATGCTTCCCTGGGACGGGTCGCCCTTCACGATGGCCGAACCCAACATGCGCATCCACACGTCCTGGCCGTCCCAACGGCGCATGACCCGCTCCTCCACATAGCGCTCACCGCTGCCCAAGGCTGCGGAGGCACCGACGCCGAAGGCCTCGAATTCCTCCGGGGAGGCGTAGAAGTCGGCCGTGCTCCTTCCCTGAAGGTCCGTCTGTCCCGCATCGAAGATCTCGGACATCCTCCGGTTGGCCCAGACCACGCGACGATCCCTAACGAACACGATCCCCACGCTCGAGTTGTCGATGATCGCCGAGAGCTCCCGCATCCTCTCCTGGAGCTCGCGTTCGAGCCCATGACGGATGCGTTCGGCCTCGATCCGCACGGAGATGTCGCTGAAGGTGACCACGGTCCCGCCGACGAGGCCGTCCTCCTCGATCGGGTACGAGGAATACTCGACCGGGAAGCTTTCCCCGTTCTTCCTCCAGAAGACCTCCCCCTCGATGCGCAGCCCCTTTCCGAGGCCCCCCGACTGGAAGATCGGACACTGGTCCGTCGGATAGGCATCACCGCCGGCCCTGCTGTGGTGGATCAGCCGATGCATGTCCCTGCCCAGGCATTCTTCCAGCTCGTAGCCGAGCATCTTCAGGCCGGATCGATTGATGAAGGTGCAGCATCCTTCCGTATCGATCCCGTAGATTCCCTGATCAGTGGACTGGAGAAGCCGCGTGACCTGATGCTCCGCACTTCGGACCTCCGTCACGTCCTGGTTCGCACCGACCAGCCGCACCACCCTGCCCTCCAGGTCCCGCTCGACGGTGAAGCGGACCCCGATGTGCATCGGCGTCCCGTCGGCACGGATCGCCCGGTGTTCGAGCTGACGGACGAAAACCCCCTCGGTTGCCGCCAGCGCCATCCCGAGCTCGTGCGCAACCACGCCGGCATCCTGCGGATGGACGAAACGCCCCGCATAGACCGAGGGCTCCATAAGGTTCCCGCCCATCTCCCGGGCCGTGGTCCCGAAGAGGGCATAGAACTCGTCATCGAAATGGAAGAGGCCGGACTCCACATCGAAGCTCCAGGATGCCACTCGGGACATGCTCATCGCCAAGGTCCGCTTGGCTTCGCTGGAGCGCAGCGCCTCCTCCATCCTCACCTGCTCGGAGATGTCGGCCATGCTGCCCACCATGCGCAAGGGCCTGCCCTGCGCATCCCGCTCCACGACCTTGCCGCGATCGAGGACATGCCGAATGCCTCCGTCGGGGCGATGGAGCATCCGATGGACATGGACGTAATCCCCCTCCCCGGAAAGGCTGCGTTGGACGGCTTCCCAGACGTCCGCGCGTTCGTCCGGATGGATCTGCTCGATGAACGCCTCCACGGAATGCTCGAGGAAATGCTCATCGAGCCCGAGAATCCGGCACCAACGCTCGTTGTGCAGCACATGTCCGTTCACCACATCCCAGTCCCAGACACCCTCGCCGGTGGCGTCCAGCGCGTAGTTCAGACGCTGCTCGATCTCCTTCAGCTCCTCCTCGCGCCGGACCTGATCCGTGATGTCCCAGTTCGTCCCCACCATGTGACAATCGTCAGGCTGCGCTCCATGCACGACCTTGGCCATTGCCCGGATATGATGGACGCTCCCGTCCGGCCACACAACTCGAAAGCGAGTGTCGTACTCGCGCTCCCCCTTCAGTGCCGCATCAAGCTCGACAGCCCACCGCCCAGCGTCGTCCGGATGCAGTCCCGATGCCCAAGCCGCATAGGCCCCGTCCGAACCGCCCACCTCGCGGCCGTACAGGCGGTACATCTGCTCGTCCCATTCCAAGCTGTTGTTGAGCACGTCGAAATCCCAGATGCCAACGCCACCGGCCCGTACCGCAAGCGACAGCCGCTCCACCATCCGGTCCCGGTTCGCCTCGGCCAGCTCCCGCTCCGTGACGTCCTGGACGAGAAAATGAAGGATCGAGTGTGCTCCGATCGGGATCGGACTTACGGCAATCTCCACGTCCCGTTTCTCACCGTCCGCCAGACGGTAGCGGCAATCGAAGCTCCGCGCACCCTCGACCACCACGGCATCCAAGGAGCTGCGGATCGCCTCATCGCCGCCGTCCATCAAGTCGGAGATCCACATCATCTCCATCTGATCACGTGTGTACCCGAAGTAGCGCAACGCCGCCTCGTTGACATCCAGGATCGCCCCTTCCCCGGGATCCACGAGCATCATCACCGTGGAGTTGGTCGCGAACTGCTTCCGGTACCTCTCCTCGCCATCCCCAAGCTCCCGCACGGGGAGTTCCGCCCTCCGCCCGCCCCCGGCACGCGATTGCGAGAAGAACATCCTGGTGAGCCCCGCAAGCAGGCCCGCGAGGATGCACCCGGCAAGGATCTGTTCCCGTGCGCCGGACCCGCCCCACGCATCGACGAGAACGAAGGCCACGGCAAACCCTCCCGCCAGTCCCGCCAGGACCCACGGAACGCCCCTCATTCCGTCACCCGAGGTCTCACGTTCCCCGCTCATCGGAAAAGATCCTTCGCCCTTGCTCATGACACCGCCAGTGCCGCCCCGGCGAGCCACGAGGCCAAACCATCCTCGCTGAGCACCAGCGCAAGACCGCCATCTCCCAGCATGGCCGCTCCCGCAAAGATCCCCTCGCCTCGGCAGAACTCCTCGACCGGCTTGACCACGGTCCTCTGCACTCCCAACGCCTCGTGGACCTGCAGGACGCAGGACTGGTCCCGGACACGGATCCGCACCAGGACTCCCTCGTCGGGCCGCATCCGCGAAGCCTCCAGCAACTCGTCGCACCCGACCAGCCGGAAGATCTCCTTGCGGAAATGCACCATGGTCCCGCCGCCGGCCACCTCGTGCATCCGCGCATCCGCCGCCGTGAAGGTCTCGACCACGCTGCGCATGGGAAGCACGAACCGCTCCTGCCCGCATCGGAACAGGAACCCGTCCGAGATGCGGGTGGTGATGGCGCGGGGCAAGACCACGCGGAAGGCACTCCCCTGCCCCTGGACCGTCGACACCTCGATGCGCCCTCCCGCTCCCTCGATCTCGCGCTTGACCACATCCATGCCCACGCCGCGTCCCGAGATCTCGGTGACTTCGCGCGCCGTCGAGACGCCGCTGTGGAACAGCACCGCGATCGCATCGGACTCGAGAAACGGCGCCTCGGGGCGCATCAGGCCCAGCTCCAGCGCCTTGCACCGAAGCCCGTCCATGTTCAGACCACGCCCGTCGTCCGAGACGCTCATCACCAACGCATCTTCCTGTTCGGAGATGGCGACCGTGATCCTCCCGACCTCCGGCTTGCCCGCCTGGAGCCGATCCTTCGGCAAGTCGATGCCGTGGTCGCAGGCGTTGCGGACCATGTGCATGAGAGGGGCGTCCAGGAGCTCCAGATAGGACTTGTCGATGCGCACGTCCTCGCCCTCGGTGCGGATCTCGATGCGCTTGCCCACGACATCCGCCACGTCGCGGACCAAACGCGGCACCTTCTGGAGCAGGGGCCTGGCCTCCGTGCGGCGCAGGTCCATCACTTCCCGGGAGAGCTTGGCCGAGAGATGGGCGAACTGCTCTGTGGCCTGCCGCAGGTCGTTGGCAAACTCCTCCGAGAGACCCGATTCCACCATGCGCTTGCCCAGGTAGCGGAACAGCTCCTCCAGCCCCATCAGCTCGCCCACCTGCTCGAGGAAGCGGTCGATGCTCTCTTCGGAGATGCGCATGGTGCGCCCTGCCGCCTCGCTCTTCTCAGGCCTAGGGGACGACTCCGCATCCGGCGGGAAGGTGGACTCCGGAAGGTCGGAGAGGAGGCACGCCACGGAATCTGCATCCCCGCGTTCCCCCTCGGCCTCGAGATCGATCAGGAGCGGCAGGAAGTCGTCCTCGTTCTCCACCTCGCGATGCTGGTCGCGGACCCGTGAAAGCATCGTGCGCAAGGCGTCCAGTCCACGCAGGAGCAGGTTGCACAGGCGCCGATCGATCCGTCGACGCCCCTGCCGCACCAGGTCCAGAAGTGACTCCATGCGGTGCGCCAGTTCCTTCACCCGCATCAGCCCGAAGTACGCAGCGTTCCCCTTCATCGAATGGATGGGGCGGAAGATCGATTCCACCAGCGAAAGCTCCCCGGGAGAGGCCTCAAGCCTCACGAAGAGGGAATCCACGGTGTTGAGCGATTCCATCGACTCGTCGATGAAGTCCTTGAGCAGCTCCGGATTCACGTCCAAGGCCAGGGCCATCAGGCGACACCCTTGAGGCTGCGCAGCTCCAAGAGCTTGCGTTCCCAGCGTTCGTGGTAGGCGAAGGCGGCCTCTACCGCCTGGTCCAGCTCATCCAGCTTGGACAAGGGCTTGAAGATGCAGGTGTCGGCACCCAGCTTCACGCAGGAGAGGGCGTTCTCCAACGTGACGTAACCGGAGATCATGATCGTCCTGGTCATAGGGAATTCCTTGCGAAGCGCACGCAAGAGCCCGATCCCGTCCAAGCGCGGCATCAAGATGTCCGAGACCACCACGCGGTAGGGGAACTTCTCCATCATCGCCAAGGCCTCCGTTCCGTCGCAGGCGGTATCGGCCTGGATTCCCATGATCCTGAAATGGCGCGCGAGCGAATCGCGGATGGGGGTCTCGTCATCGACGATCAGGACTTGCCGGTTCATGGGGTCTCCTGTACGGCCAAAGGCAACTGCACGACGAAGGCGGCACCGCCCTCCGGCACGGGTTCGTAGCCAAGCGCACCGCCGAATCCTTCGACGATGCCCCTGCTGATGTAAAGACCCAGTCCAGTCCCCTTGCCCGTCGGCTTGGTGGTATGGAACGGCTGGAAGAGGCTTTCCCGCCTGTCCTCTGGCACGCCGCATCCGCTGTCGCGGAAGCTGATCTCGATGCGCCCCCCGCTGCATTCCAACGTGATCCTCAGCCGTTTCCGCGGGGAATCTTCCATCGCGTCGACGGCATTCATCACGAGGTTGACAAACACCTGCTCCAAGCGCCCATCGTCCACCAAGACCGGCACGGTCCGTTCGGGAAGGTCCAGGTCCAGTTCGATCTTCCCCTTGGTTCGGATCGAGCACATGCGCAGCGCCTTGCGCAGGCACTCCACGACATCGTGGGGACGGCAGATGCTTTGGCCGGTGCGCGAGAAGGACCGCAGGTCGGCGGTGATGTGGCGAATTCTCTCGAGACCATCCTGCATCTCCGCAAGCATCTCCGGCATTTCCTTGACCAGGGCAGCGGCACGCGCCCGATGCAGTCCGGAAGCCTGCCCGCCCAGGCAGGCCTCCACGGAAGGCCAGAGGTCCTGGAAGGTCTGCAGGTTGACGGCGATGAAGGACGCCGGATTGTTGATCTCGTGGGCCACCGATGCGGACAGTATGCCCAGGGACGCCAGCCGATCGGAGTGCAGGAGCTGCGCCGCCCGGCTCTCGGCCAGGGACTCCATCCGGTTGGCGTAGTCGCGGATGGTCCGCTGCAGCTCCAGCGTCCGGAACCCGACCTCGATGCGCGCCTGCAGGATGACGGGCGAATAGGGCTTGGAGACGAAGTCGTCGGCTCCCGAGCGCAGCGCGGCCTGGACATCGGCGTCCTCGGTCTTCGAGGTCACCAGGATCACGTAGATGTCGCGCCGGGGATGCTCGTGGCGCAGCCTCCGGCAGAGTTCGACCCCGTCCATCCCCGGCATCATCCAGTCCAGCAAGGCAAGGCCGGGGCCGCCCTTGCGGGAAAGCCGTGCGAAGGCTTCGTCTCCATCGACGCATTCCTCCACCTGGTAGCCCCAGCGTTCCAGCACCATGCGCAGCATCAGGCGACTGTTCGAGTCGTCGTCGGCCAGACAGATCGCTCCCGACCTTCCTGGCGCAGGGACAGCGTGCGGCTCTTCATGGACTGCGCTGGACATCGGGCCATCCTACCATAGCTGCGGCCCTGGATCAACCGCATCGGCCTCGCCGCAAGCCCAAGTCCGCTTTGTAACCTTCCTCTAAGGACGACGTCCATCCATCCATGATCACAAAAAGGCTGCGCGTATGAACCGGTTCGACACCATGGCCAAGGAATGGGACATCGCTCCCGTCCATCTCGAGCGGACGCGCGACCTAGCCCGGGAGATGCGCAAGCGCCTGCCCCTGCAAGGGATGCGTGCCCTGGAGGTCGGAGCCGGCACGGGCCTGCTCTCCTTCGCCCTGGCCGAGGAGCTCGGGGAGATCGTCGTCAGCGATCCGTCCCAAGGCATGATCGAGGTGCTCGATGCCAAGATCAGGGCGACCGGCCTCTCCCACCTCAGGGCGGTCAGGACGGACGATTCCCTGGACGGCACAGGAACCGACTTCGACCTTGTCTTCCTCCAGATGGCCCTGCACCACATCCCCGACACCGCCGGCTTCCTCTCGCGCGTCCTGGCCGTGCTCAAGCCGGGAGGATGGCTTGCGATCGCCGACCTGGACACGGAGGACGGATCGTTCCACGGAGCGGAGGTCACCGACGTCCACCTCGGGTTTGATCGGACAGAAATTGTCAAATCCACCCAGGCGGCCGGGTTCTCACGGGTCGGGATCGAGACGGGCCACGTCCTGCGCCGCGAGATCGACGCGGCCCCGCGCGACTACCCCATCTTCCTCCTCACGGCCCAGCGCCCTCACTGAAAAGACGACCATGTCCTTCCTCAAGACTCTCCTGTCCCTCTTCACCGGCGGCGAGGCTTCCGCCAAGCTCGGGGCCGCCGCCTTCCGGCAGGCCATGGAAGACTCGACGCGTCCTGCGCTCCTGGACGTGCGCACGCCTTCCGAGTTCAAGGCAGGCCACATCAAGGGTGCCCGCAACCTCGACGTGACCTCCTCGGGATTCGCCAAGGGACTCGGGCCTCTTGCTAAGGACCGGCCCGTCCTGCTCTACTGCCGCTCCGGGCACCGCTCCTCCATGGCCCTCTCGCAGCTGAAGGCCCACGGCTTCACCCAGGTGCGTCACCTGGCCGGAGGCTTCTCCGCCTGGCAGGGTGCCGGCTTTCCCGTGGCGCGCTGACCGCCTTCAGTCCGCAGGCACCAGCCAGCGCAGCCAGTTCGGCGGGACCGGCAAGCGCGCCTGCCCCCGCGCATCGAAGCCCAGGCGCATCCCCTCGTCCAGCAGATCGACGAAGGTCCTCCCCGCCAGGGACGGATCGGCGAGGGAAATCACGGAGGGCGTGTCCGCGATGTTCGCGGCGATCAGCGCCGCGTCGCGACCGCTTTCGCGCAGGAAGGCCAGGCTCTGCGCCTCGACCATCAGGTTGCGGAAGTTCCCGTGCCGGACGGCAGGACTCCTGCGACGGGCGGCAGCAAAGCGCGCGAGCGCCGGGGCAAGATCCGGATGCGGGGCCGATGCGGCAAGGACACGGGGATCCAGGGCAGGGCGCAGCGCAAGGTCATCCGTGGCCGTCCGCCTCCCTTGCAGTCCGGCCTCGCTGCCGCAGTGGACGGAGGGGATTCCCGGCATCGAGAAGAGCAGGCCGTAGAGCGTGTAGAGGTGCCTCGGATCGCGCAGGGTGCTTGCCACCCGGTCCACGTCGTGGTTGTCGGCGAAGGACTGGAGCAGGTTCCCCTCGCACAGGCCTCCGGCCCCGAACAGGCGCCGGAGGGTCCAGGCCAGTTCATGACAATTTCTGTCATTATGGGCCGACCACAGGCTCTTGTAGGCCTCGTAGTCCGTCACCGCCCCCAAGCCGGCCTCGCGCAGCAGCGGTGCGTAGAGTTCCCCCTGGACCGCCTCCCCGAGCAGCAGGAAGGACGGGTCGCGCGCCCTGCAGCGCTGCGAGAGCCCGCGCAGGAAGCCGCGGTCGATGCAGTCGGCCGCGTCCAGGCGCAGCCCCGCCAGGGAGAACTCGTCCATCCAGCCCATGACGGAATCCGTCAGGAAGGCGCGCACCTCCTCGTGCCCGGTGTCAAGCTTCACCAGGTCGTGATGGCCGCTCCATCCCTGGTAGCCGAAGGGAAGTCCCCCGTCACTCCCGGACGGATCGAAGCCGGAGATCCAGGTCGCCCGAGGCGAGGCGCTCCCCAGCCGCGCCACCTCCTGCACCAGCGGGTGCGATCGTCCCACGTGGTTGAGCACGGCATCGAGCATGAGGTCGATCCCCTCGGCGCGCAGGCTGTCCGAGAGCGCGACGAGATCGCGGTCGGTCCCGAGCCTGGGGTCCACGCGCCGCAGGTCGACGGTGTCGTAGCCGTGCCGCTCCGAGGCGAAGACCGGCCCCAAAAGCAGGGTGTTCGCGCCGATCCGGTGCATCGCCGGGATCCAGTCCCGGATGCGGGAAAGCGGCGACGGCTCCCCTGCCCCGGTGCGCACGCTCCCGTCCAGGATCCCCAAGGTCCCCAGCGGATAGATGTGGTAGATGACGCGATCGCAGGCGTCCATGGCGGCTCCTTGATTATACATACCGTTAGGTATATTGATTTGCGCAAGAAAAGCGGCCGGGGAGCCGCCGAGGACAGGTCAGGAAAACAGGCCGTGCATGAAGTGGTGGACCACCCTGCGCACGAAGGCCTCGGTGGGATCGATGCTCCCCGCCAGCAGGAAGCCCACATATGCGTCGGCCGTCCCGACGAAGGACACCGCGTAGGGAAGATCCCGGCCCTTCATGTTGCCGTGATCCTTGGCCGCCGCCGCGAAGAAGGCCCGGGTCGCCTGGTGGAGGCGCTCGCTCACCGGACGCAGGACCTCATGCTCCTGGGAATCGGGAGGACTGAAGGCCAAGGCAAGGCGCAGACGTGCGAAGTCCGGCGTCTCCCGGGCGGCCCGCAGGAAGACCTCCATCCCCGCCGTCAAGGAGGCCTGGACATCCCCGCGGTAGCGGATCGCCTCGGCGAACCGCCCGACGAACGGCGCGTAGAACTCCACCGCGATCGCCTCGAGCAGGCCCCGCTTGCTGCCGAAGTGGTGGTAGAGGCTGGGCTTGGTGATCCCCGCCCCGAGGCAGATCTCCTGCACCCCCACCGCGTTGTACCCCCGGGCCGCGAACTCCCTCAGGGCCACCGCCAGGATCCTTTCCTTCGTGTCTTCCATGCCCATAAGATATACCGTTCGGTATAATCAAGCAAGGAAAAACGTCAGGTCCCGCAGAAGGTCCGGTACCCCGCCGCCACCTCCGCAGGGGCCGGCTCGGCGAAATGCTCCCCTCCCAGCAAGCTCGCGTAGGGCGCGCGAATCGCCCGCAGCAGCTGCCCGAACGGCCCGAGATCGCCCAGCCCAGCCGCGGACAGGGCATCCTCGACCCGGTGGTTGCGGGGGATCGTGACAGGATTTATCAAACGCACCGCAGCGGCACGGCGCCGGCCCGCCTCGACGGCATCCTCCTCCCCGTCCTCGAGGCGGCAGCGGTCGCGGTATCGCACAAGCCAGGCTGCCGGCATCGAAGGTTCCGGGAAGAGCCCTCGCAGCGGCGCCTCGTCGCCTTCGGCCACCGCACCGAGGGTACGCCACGCCGACGTGTAGTCCACCCGCGCGGCCCGGAGAAGCCCCAGGAAGTCCTCGGCCAGACGGCCATCCACCCCTTCCTGGCCCTCAAGGGCCTGCAATCCCAGCTTGCAGCGCCAACCCGCCAGGAGGAATTCCCCATGGACCTGCGGCCAGGCTTCGAGCACTTCCATCGCAAGCGCCACGCCACGTTCCTGGTCCGGCGCGAACAGCGGAAGCAGCGCCTCCGCCAGCCGCGCCAGGTTCCACTGCGCGATCCCCGGCTGGTTGCCGAAGGCGTAGCGCCCGTCGCGGTCGATGGAGCTGAAGACGGCGGCCGGATCGTAGCCTTCCAGGAAGGCGCACGGTCCGAAGTCGATGGCTTCGCCCGACACCGTCATGTTGTCGGTGTTCATCACCCCGTGGAGGAAGCCCACACCCATCCACTGCGCCACCAACGACGCCTGCCGACGCACCACCGCCTCGAAGAAGGCCAGGTAACGTCCCTCCTTTCCGGAAAGGTCCGGGTCGTGCCGTTGGATGGCGTGGTCGCACAGCACCTTCACCCGATCGGCATCCCCACGGAAAGCGAAGAACTCGAAGGTCCCCACCCGGATGTGGCTTGCGGCCACCCGCGCGAGCACCGCGCCGGGCAGCAAGGTCTCGCGCCGCACGGCATCGCCCGTGGCCACCACCGCCAGGGAGCGCGTGGTCGGAATCCCCAGCGCATGCAGCGCCTCGGAGATCAGCACCTCGCGCAGCATCGGCCCGACCGCCGCAAGCCCGTCCCCGCCGCGCGAATAGGGAGTGCGCCCCGATCCCTTGAGCGCCAGATCCAAGCGCCTCCCCTGGGGATCGAGCAGTTCCCCGAGCAGCAGCGCGCGGCCGTCCCCCAGCTGGGGCGAGAAGTTCCCGAACTGGTGCCCCGCGTAGGCCTGGGCGAAGGGGCGCGCATCCTCGGGCAGGGCGTTGCCGGAGAAGAGGTCGGCCAGTTCGTCCTGTGCCATTCCCTCCAGGGGAAGTCCAAGCTCGCGCGCCAGGCCCGCGTTCCAGAAGAGGAGGCCGGGCTGCGGGACGGGGCGCGGAGCGCAGTCGAGACCCAAGCCCGGAAGCTGCGCGTAGGTGTGCTGGAATCCAAGCTTCATGCGGGGAAGCTACCAAGACCCGTGCCGCCCGGCTTTCCGGACGGAAGCACACAAACGAAAGAGGCCCCCGCAGTGCGGAGGCCTATCGGAGTTGGGGTACAAGGATTCGATCCCCCCTGCAAACATCGGCCTTCCAGGGCGATGTCGGAATTTTGGTACCAATTTTGGTACCACTCTGGGATCGCAACCTATTGGCTCCAACTGAAGCGTCAACGAGACCGGGCGTGTCAAAGAGGGGCGCTGATGGCCTGCCCCAAAGATACCCTCACTCGATGTATGTCCATCCTCAAGAGCGAATCTTCCCAGGACCAGAACGAAGACTAGGGGTACTCAACTCATTCCGGCTTTCTGATCAGGGAGTCTGTGAAGTGCTCGCGACGCAGCGGCTTCGCGAAGTGATCAGCATTGAAGGCATCGCTACGACCTTTGGGGATCGACAGCGATGCCCAATCAGGCCCTGCAAACATGCGCCCCAACAGGACGATCTGACCCACGTGGTACGGGTAATGAGCGAGCTGACGCTGGATGGCTTCCATGACGCTGTGGCCTTGGTTGCGAATGGGGACGATCCGTTCGAGATCCTCCGACTTCAGCGATCGTAGCGTACCCAGCAGACAGCTCCACCCGGCTTCCCAGGACTGCAGCATCTCGGAGCGATCACGATAGAGATGCTCGAATTCCTGGTCGCGCTGCCGCCAGGGCTTTTCTCAGTCCGAGTCGAGGAAATCGGTCCAACGTGAGAGCATATTGCCGACCATGTGTCCTACTAGGATCGCGATGCTGTTGGCCTGATCGTCGAAGCGCCGAAACAGCTGCTCATCGCCCAGCTGAGCGAACGCCCTATCGCCCAACTGCTTGTAGTACTCGAACTGCTTGATGGAGCTGTGAAGGAATTCGCTTCCGTCCACGCGTTGACCTCCCGGAACATTTTGGATCTAGCAGGGAATATCCAAAGCTCAAGGACCTGCGACATCCTAAGAGGGCACAACTCGCGAGGCGGGAAGAAGTGCACGACCAAGGGCTTCACCTTCGTGTTTGCGCAAGAGTCGGAGAGTACAGCGAGTTGAGAAGATCGTCCTGGAGCGCAACGACTTGGGCCAGCGAATGCAGCGGTTGCTCAGCACACTTCAGGAAGCAGGAGGTCTACACAAGCTCCAAGTAGGTGGCTGCTGGCAGGGCTTGAAGGCAGCCCAGCCTTCGTGATGAAGTTTTGGGCCGGGCGAAGCAAATCCCAAGAACAGTTGGATCGTAGCGTTGGTTGAGGATGCCTCAGCCTAATGCCTATGTGAGAATCAATCTCACTACATTGGTTTTGTATATTTGTCAAGTACTTTTTTGATAAATTTATTGCCATTCCGAATTTTTGGCGTTACATTGTTTACAGACGGCTGAGGCAAGGACAGGATGACCCCCATGACGATGGCTGGCATTCGTTCTAGCAGTTCCCTGTCAATCATGCGTCAGTGATGCCGACATAATATCAATTGGTATTGCCATGCGATTTAAGCCAATCCCCGTATGTGGATGGTCTAATTCGCCATGACTCATGATTTCTGTGTTCGCATTTTAATAGAATGCAAACATTTGGCGCCTCACTTGGCATATTAATTTGATTACATAAGCGTGTGCGCAGCTGTAATCAGAAGAAATGCACCAAGCACATACTATACTAATCATCGAACCTGACTACACTTCAGCTAATGCGAAATAAGTAGTCAGCACGCATTAACGATTCCGTCATTCCACACAATGGAGATGCACGTGTTAGTTATGCAAAAGATGCGTGAACAATGAGCGAAAACGAATCGGACAGAGGAACGTAAAAGTTCAGCAACTCGAGAGCGCCATTCATTTCACCAACAAATCGGGAGAAACATGATGAAGAACCAAATCGCAGCACCAACTACCAAGCGCAATGCAATCAAAATTGTGAAACTTAGCGAGGCAGTGATCGATATCACCGTGCCTGCCATGAAAAATCCATGCGCGGCTATATGGTACAGAACCGGCTGGCATGACTCATATGATCTGTGCCTACTAAATGACCTGCATGAGTTTGCCTGCATTGCCACCCCCTTGGCAAAGGAGTTTGAGGCTGGAGAGGTTGTTGTGACAACTCCTTGGCCGCTTAAACTCGACCGCCATGGCAAATCCCCCTACCATGATCAGATCACTATCCAGATGAAGCCATTCTTCAATGGCCTGCTTTATGCCGAAATGCGACTTATCCCTGGCCTAAACTACGCGTCCAGATTTGTTTTCAAGGGTGTTCTGTGCACCATAATCGACAGAATGCCGGAAATGGATGTGATTGAGAGTCGTAGGGCTTTCGTTGAGGATGGCGAGCCTGCTGTTGAGTTTGTCTATGTGGCAAACTGCGACAACATTCAGGCAGCCAAGCGTCTTGGCTTGATCATTGAGATGTGCGAACTCTTCATTTTTGAGTCGACACAAGAGCAGACGCAGGCAGCGTAAGTTGAAAAGGCTGCGTGGCGGCACCCTCCGCTTGATGCCTTGGTAGCTCCGCTCACGGACGGCATCTGAAGGTTCCACCAGTACTTCTGGAAAACCATGCGCAAGAGCAGCAGGTCCCACTGCGTGAGGATGTGCTCCTGATAGGCAACCTGCATGAGGATCTGGCCGAGCATCATGAGGATGCTCGGCTCGATGCGGTCAGCGGCAATGTCGAGATGCCACTTCGCATCCACCGGCACGACCAGCTGGCTCCAGGTCGCTTAACGACTTCGACGAGGCCCGCGCGTTCGGCACGGGCCTTCTCATCGACCTATTGGTGATATACATCGCACATAGTATCGCAGTTAATAATGCACTGTGCTCACTCGATCAAATACAACCACAAATAGAAAGACTAGCCATGTCCACCGTTCTGCTTGCAGATACCCGTGATGCAATCAACGACAGCGACTCAAATGCATTACCCACCTTCAACGCGAATGTCACCAACCCAAATGCTATCACTTATAGTCACGAATACGCGCATTCCCTTGATTACCGATTAAAGGAATGGTGCAAACAAATCCCTGCAGAAAAACTGCTGTATCTTGACCTCAATGACACCCGTTCCACTTACGACATTCCATTTATGCACAAGCGGTGCCCATCAGAAATGTCTATCGGCGACATCAAATTGAAGGTTGGCAGGAATAAGCGTCATCGGGACGACAGAGGATTTTGGACCGCAATGCACCTCTGCTACTATAATAGTGACGAAAAGGAACTTGACACCATCTCGATTGTGGACCCTACATCTACCTACAAAACAGCCATCAAACGCCTTTGCACAGGCGATCAATGGATGCGACTGCTGCAAGGAAGCAGCACTATTTCGGCAGCACTTCGCATTGCTAAGGCTGCTGAAATCTTCCGGCGTGAAAGTCCACGAAGTTACACCAATCTTCTTGGGGAATTATTTGCTATGAGCTAGCTAATACTAATACCGCATCAAATCGGCCTTTGTGACTCAGCGATGAGCAAGCGTTCATGGATGGAATTCATTGGACCCACAAATTCCACGGATTCGGCCAGCACAACTCGCATTCAATCGAAATCGCCCCTAGAACCTCGACCAGTAGGTGTAAGTAGATCATGGCGGGTTCGCACATTTTATCCACCCACATATGATTGACGGCAAGGAATTCGGCCCAAAGACCATCATCCTCTGAGGGGATATGGGAAACGCCCCGGTAATCCGAGGCGTTGAGATCGCTGTGGGGCATCACAGGAAGCGTGGAACCTACACCATTTCGCTCCGCAGGGTATCAAGGATGAGTGACCGCCGCTTCTCGATGAATGTCCGGAAGTCCTTGAGATCCAACCCTTCCACTGGAATCATCCGCTTGCCACAGAATGTGTCCACCGACTCGGTGGACATACCGGATACCTGCTGTTCAACCCACCCCCGCAGCGGTGCAGCATTCTTCGATTCGTTCTCGCGGCCCTCAAGCAGCTGGAGATTGAGGATGCTGTTCCAGTTCTTGGAGTCGAGGTAGAACTCCAGATCAGCTTCAGCGATTCCCTGGGCAAGCAGAGCCTTGCGACTGAAGCCGGATGCGGGATGGAGATGGTCCTGATGAAAGATGCCATTGGCCACATCGAGATCCGGATACAGGAGGGACAGGATCGCATAGGCGTAGGCGTCGTCCTTCTGTGTCATAAGGAGCTCGTTCAGGAAGTCGTCATCAACCCGGTGCGCCTTCCCAACCTCCCGAGCAGCTTCAAGTACCTGTTCCAACGGGAACCCGGACTGGCTGATCCCACGCATCTTGTCGCGCAGACGCTTGAGGATCTGATCCGAATGCGTTCCGAAGTTGCGGTTTAGCAACACGCTATTCAACCAGCGACGGATCTGGATTCGATCGTTCTTTTGATGGATACTGGCAACGAAGTCCTTGGCCTTCCCCGATTCGATCAGGAAGTAGATGACCGGGAGGACGGCATTCTTCGAGACCAAGGTCTTGTCGGTATGGCCAAAACTGCGTACAAGCCTGAAGCCCTCAAGTATCGCTTCCTTGGTGGACTCCCAGTTGTCCTTGAATGCTTCGGCAACATCGCTTCCGAAGTTATCGACCTTGAACTTGATGTCCTCGGAATGGCGCAGAAGCGCCACCTTCAAGATGAAGTCCTTGGAGATCTTGAATCCAAGATTTCCAACTTCATCCACCAGCTTGTGGATTTCCTGGCGTGCCCCTTGCCACTTTGCAACCGCGATCGACATGACCAAGTCAGAGAAGTTCAACGGCTCCCCACCACTGTTGATACGGATAAAGATGTTCAACGCCTTGTCCAGAGCCTGGTCGGTCTCCAGGAAGAAATTGATGTTCCTGGTCGTGTGGATGGCTTCCTGCAGACGGGACAGGGTGTCACTGGCAAAATCATCGTCGAGCCAACCGGTCTCTTTGATGAAGCGATTCAGCTCACTGAGACTGGTCAGTGCCATGATCTTCCCAACCTCAAACCAGTCGTTGGAAGCCTGTTCATACTCCTCGATGCTCAAGAACCGGAAGTCGTACTTGCGTGAATCTTCCGACTCCTTCGCATGACGCCGAATGTTCAGGTACAGCTTACGCCTCGGATAAACCCGGTCACTGTAGCGGTCATCCCAGAGCCTTGGCATCTTGTAGGCATACGAACCACGAAGCCCGATAAACAATGCGGTCAGTCGTTGCTGGCCATCCAAGATCGCAGTGAACTCTGAAGTCCCGCGTGTATCATGCAACTCGTTGTGAGTTTTCCATCGTTCCTGGTAATCGCGAAGGAAGCGGTAAAACTGAAACTTGGAGGCGGTTTCCGGCTGCACTCTCCAGAACAGAAATGAGCTGAATGGAAAGCTCTGCATGATAGAGTCGAACAATCGCTCGACTTGCTCATGCCCCCAGACAAACTCGCGCTGAATGGCAGGCAGCAGGTAGGCATTCGCCTCAATGTTACTGATGGCTTGGGCAATGGGGATGGGAACCTGAAAGCTCATGCGCGGGGTTCTTTCATTACTGGTTCAATTGGAAGTAGGGACTTGTGACCGGTTAAGTGAAGACATTCATTCGATGCCACTCCAAGTAGCATTGGTGCTCCGGTGCGATCCACCGCAGCTTCAGTCCTTCGGAAAGGCCAAGTAGCTGGAGCTGCACCTCGCTGATTTTCGATGAGAGAAGCATCTTCCCCACAGCATCGAAGCTGATGAGCCCCCGATCGAACAACGCATCGAGGTTGGCGTTCAGCAGAAAGCCATTGAAGACATCCAGTCGTTGGGCATCGGTGTCGCATTCGGCCCAAGGTCGCGCATGGCTCGCGCGCAGGACCTCAGGAAGAGCGATGCCTGTGATCGCACAAGCACTGCCCCAGTACTGCATCAAACCTTTGCGGTAGATGTCCTGACCCACGCGTTGACGCACAGCACGGACGGTTTCCGTTTGAGAGATCCCATCTTCGATGCCTTCATGACGCAAGGCTTTACGGAACAACTGAAGCGGGTGAGTCGGCAGTGCCTGAGCCAGTTCCGCTGCCAGGATCAGGATGTCATCGAGGCTTGATGCCTCCGGCAATCGAAACACATCGCCGACCTCGACACCAAGGCGCCGTGCCAGTTCTTGCCGAAGCACGGGATCATGGAACCGAAGTGCGAGCTGTCCACTGACCTCGACCAGGTTTACCTCTTGAGGGTGCCGAGCCGACCCCAAAAGCAATGCATCTTCTTGGCTCAACAGAACATTTTCCCACCCGCAGTCGTAGCCAGACTTAGCAAGGAGAATTGCATCGAAACGCTGCATGCTCAGGCTTTAAGCGGCTTGACTCCGCCCCTTCGCCGCAGACCATACCCGACACGATAGACATCAGGAAGGTTAATGCGTTTGTCCTTGAGTTGCTCCACAAAACCAAGTTCCAGCAGATCCTTTAAGATCCCGACACCTCCAAGCTCCAAACTCTTGGGACACTTCTCGACATTTGTTCTCAGGGACTCCAATGTCTTGGCTTCGTGCCAAGCATCCTCGAACAGACTGAACGAGCAGGGCACAGTGAGGCTTTGCAAAGGTCTGAAAAGGCTTTCGATCCAAGGAAAGTCCTCTTCCAGCTCCTTGACACGAATCCTCGAGGCAGCCTGCACGCCCCGCTTGATCGCCTCGAAGTGGATGGCATATTCATGCTCTCTAGGGTTGTCGTCCATCGCCGCATTTCTCATCGCAGCGAGGAAACTTCGCGGACTCACCTTTCCGTGGACATCGCACAGATGGCTGGGAAGCCATGAATAGGGAAAGCCACGACGCTGATCGCGTCCCATCCACGGACCGGTGATAGCATGGAAGATTTCGCGCTGGAGGCTTTCCTCCTGATTGAAGGGAGCAGGCACCTCATAGGTCCCGAAAAAGTCTTTGCCCCATGAGATCTTCGGGGCGATCTTTCGACAACCCTCCCGAAACACATCTCCGCAAGTCCTTCCATTCGCCAGGTACCTCCAAAGCAAACCGTAGAGGTCCTTTTGGGACCAGTTCAAAGACTCTGTGGCGTTTAGCACCTTCGAGGCGTCAGGAAAGCTGCGGACTTCGGGGTCCTCGATCTGATCAGGGCGCACGAAGACCTTGAGCCTGATCCGCTTGCAGGAGCGCATGTCGAGCACGACCTGCAGCAGCCCCCGCACGAGTCGATTCATGGTCTTCCAGTCGTCGGCCGTTCGGTCCAAGGCATCGAAGAGCACAAGATGGTGCCGACCTTCCTGATGCAATGTCTGGTCCCTGAGAAAAATGTCTGCGTCAACAGATTCGGGATTCCCCAGAACCCACCGCACACGCTCCTTCCAGCTTGTCAATAACTTGAAATCAGCAGCGGCATTTTCACCCAATACTTGGCGATACACCACAGTCTTCCAGATCAGACGCGGCTCGACCTCTCCGACTAAAGAGATCAGACTGTCCTTGGTCGGAAACGCAGTTCCTCCATCGGACCTTTCCCGAAACCCCGCCGAGACAAGAGTCCTCTCGGTGATCCCGACGCTCGAACCCAACCACTTCCGATTCTCCGGATCGAGAAGAGTCGTGAGCCAGACTGACTTGCCTGACCCTCGGATTCCCTCGACCACCATCACATTGGGATCCAGCGCCTTAATATGCGAAGTCGGCAGGTAAAGTTGATCGCGTTCCAGCGGCTCTCCATGTTGGGACGACTGCTCCGGAAGCGCATCGATGATGCCTCGGCGGAAGTCGTGGGGGAAACGATATTCACGCATGGGAGGTCTCGACGACTTGTCCAAGCCAGCCATCTGCCTTCTCGAAGAACGTCTTGTACGCTGACTCCACGACGGGACGCAGGTTTGCCTCGTTGGTGAGGGGATCGAATTCCATCAAGCCGCGATGCCAAAAGATGCGCAACGGCACATGAGGCGCTTCCTCATCTTTCAGATCGTAGGAAAAGGGATCGAGATCCTCGACTTCGACCTCGTCGTAGAGGTTGTCGCGGAACAAGTCCCAAGCATTTTCCTTGAAACTTTCCAAATAGATGTCGATTCCCGTGTCCGGGATCAAGCCTGCCACCATCTGCAACCGTCCACGGATCGTTTGCACCAAGTCCGGCAGGACATTCCAACGACTGAAGAGGGCCTCGTAGCCCTCCCAAGTCTGGCGCGAGTCGACTGCGAAAAGGAAACACTCGGCATCCATGCGGGTGATCAGGACACCGGCAATGTCATGAAGCCCGGCCCGGCTGTCGAAAAGGACAAGGTCGGGAGCGTATTTCCCTTCCAATTCTTCTACCAGGCGATTCAAGCGCACCGCCCAAGAGTTCGCGCCATCCGCGCTGAAATCCGCATAGCAACGGGCTAGCTTCGCGAGGTAGTCTCCCGTCTTGGATCCGTATGCCGGTACGACCAGGATCTGTCCGCGTGAATGCGCCGCCAACGGGCTGCGCACCACCATCTCCGGAAAGATCAGATCCCCTTGGGACACACCGTCTTCGACGAACCAATCAACGATGCCGTAATCCGGGCGTTGCTCCTCGGGAAGCAGAGTGCTGCTCAGGCCTGGGGACTCGAGATCCAGATCGAAGACAAGTATCTTCAGCCCCAGCTCAGCAAGATGCCAGCTCCAACTCGCCAAGGCAGTGGAACGCCCGACACCGCCTTTGAGTCCATGGAAGGTGATGCGCTTGTTCCGGGATGCCCTATTCAGCGGCTTTCGGGTCCAGTCATGTCCGATAATCTGCCGGTCAAGCAGGAAGACTCCGGGAGCCTCCAACACTGGGAGCTTGGCTTCGAGAAGTTGCGCCAGGGACGCCATTTCGTCTTGAAAGAATAAGGCTTCAGACGGTTCATATCCATAGGCCCCAAGGGATGCGGAAAGCCGCTCGGCAAGAGCCAAAGCCTGTGATGTGTCACGTCCCATCTCGAGGACCAGACGGATCCGTCCCTTGAGATCCCGCACAACCACCACTTCACCAAATACTACCTCGACATATTCCTTGGCGGCCTGGATGGCGATCATCAAGGCTTGTTCAAACAGAACTCCAGACGATGTCATTTCGCCACTCCATTTAGTCTCGCCAGATTCAAGCAGTCGATGGTTTGCTTGGCGCCGTCCTTACGAGCTTGTACCACTGCTGCGGTGAAGGTGTTCCCGTCTTCATAGCGATCATGAACAGACCAACACTGGAACGGATTCGCATTTGGGACAAGGTTTACGTAAGCCTGCCCGGTTGGTCCGTTGGCGAAGCTGTGAAACAACGGCCAAAGCAGATTGACATGGACAGCAAACGGAGAAGCAGGTCTTGTGCCGTTCGGATGCATGGGCATATTCAACCCCAGCATCACCGATTTGAGGGCGCACTCCGCAGCGATCCCGTACAACTGGTCAGCATTGGGAAGACGTGCTTCAGCCTCCAAATGCTGGGCATCGTTCCAGTGGCGAAGGGCAGCGATCTTGTAAGCTGGCATCAGTTCCCTTTCCCGGGACACGCGTCCCAAGCACCGCAATGTACCATCGTTGGGCCGCTCATCCGTTCAGATCCTCCCGGTCCCACGCATCCAGCACCAGCCGCTGGGTGCGGTACTCCCCGTACTCGTTGTTCTCACGGTTCTTGAGCACACGGAAGGTCTCGGTCGGGTACTCGGGGCCCATGACATCAGAAGGATCCAAGATGTAGCGCAGCTCGTCGCGGGTCAGTCCGTATAGGCGAGCGTAGCGGGCATCCAGTTCAGCACGCAGCACGGCACGACGATCCGGATCAAAGCCAAAGGGTGCTCCCATGTAACCGAGATCCTCAGCCCAACCCTTGAGATCCCAAGCCGTGTAGGTCAGCTCGAGAACGCGCGGAACGATAAAGTCGAGGTCAGCCTGCGTGCAAGCTGTGGGGGGAAGAATTGGTAGTTGGTTCACGATATAATCCGACAAGTGATTTCCACCAATTTTCTGCCGTGCAACATAATCAAGAGGTATCGAGTTCATGCAGCCAACTAAAATTGCACATTCCATAGGTGAGTGATTCAAAAAACACACACGCAATGTAAAATCCGTCCCTGATAAAGGGATAATTGAAGAAATGACTGTCCGTTCTAGATTTGAGCTTGATACATCTCGCCAAACGAACAACCATTTTCGATTAAGCAAATGCCGAAAGTCATCATCGGAGCAAATCCTATCTACTTGACGAAGTACAGAATCATTATTAATCCAATATCTGGGTCTCACCAAATGTTTAGGTTCATTTTTTGACTCAAGCATCAGCTCTTCGACACCATTGCTACTGTATTCGGCCCATCGATGATCGAACTGATGAACCATTTTCCCTTCATACATCCTCAAATAACCATCAGCAGAATTAGTAATACATGAAGCAAGAACATCAGACTTATTCATATCATATATCCGCCGAATCTTATTCTGCCAGATATTGATATCAGCATCTAAATTTCTATGCAGAACCGGCACTCGCTTATAGATTTTCAGCGTAAGAACAGAATCAATCTGAGAACGAAATGTTGGGCACGTTAGCGTATTTGGATTTGCCAAACAAAATTCACTGCGATCTAAGGAGAAATGTCGATTCACATCAGACAAATCAGAGACTTTTCTTGCAAAAAACACCAGATCAGCTACAAAACAATCTCCAGAGCCAACCAGTGTCATTAAGCAAAATTTATACGAATGATGCACTGCTGGAAAAATAAATGCCTCGTTTTCAAAACTAAACAATGAAGCAAGACTACCTCCAACAATCAGTTCGCCAAAAAATCTCTTCGTGGAATCATCCGTAGCGATACCCGTAGGCACGATGAATCCCGCTCGCCCAGTCGAAGCCAAAACTTGTCGTATGGTCTCTGAGAAGAGCGCGTATGTATTCACATCCCCCACACCAGTAAGCGGGAACCTTCCACCTTCCTTGCCATCGATATGGAAGTAGATGCTTGCGGCTTCGGCGGTGCGTCGCGCGTCCAGAAACTCGGCAAACAGAGTCCGTTCCGACTCCGCCACACCCTCGGGAATCAAAGTACCGGGTGAAAGGTTGCTAAGCAATGTGCCTTCAGAGAGCCATTCAATACGCTTGCCCCGTTCCACCTTGCTCTTGGCCGAGGCAACCAAAGCATGACGCGTGGCAAAAAATTCTTCTTCCTGCAACTTGATACGCTCCCAAGGAGGATTCCCGAGCACCACATCAAAGCCACCTTTGGCGATCACACCCGGGAAGGCCAAGGGCCAATGCAGCACCCGCGCCTTGTCGCATGCCCGTTGCGCCGCCTCAAGCGCCTGCCGCGTTGTGCGCTGCCCACCACCCAAAGAACGGGCATCGATCAGGGTACGCGTGGTTGGGATGGATTCCTCGCAACCTTCCAGCTTCGGCAACAAAAAGGCACCGACCCACGCATCGGCCAGTTGCGCGATTTGGCTGTCGTGCGCATTGGTCTTTGCTGCTTTGAAAGCCGCTTCTTTGCGGGCCACTTCATCGAGAGTGTCATCGGACAAATCGTCCAAAGCGCGCAGGGCCGCTAGCGGATCATCCTCGCCAAAGTCCATCCCGAAGATGGTCGATGCCTTCTGCTTTTCCAGCGATTTGACGGCATCCTTGTTCTGTTTTGCAAGCAACTTGCACACGGCCTTGTCGTCTCCCGAAAGGGCTGCAAAAGCCTTGTCGGGAATGGGCAGTTCCAAGGACTTGAGATCCATCAACCCAAGCAGCGCATCACCACACACAAGGTGGTGATCAAGGAAGCTCAAGGGGCGTTCAGCCTCGAAAGATTCGAGCCAGAGTGCGGTACGCGCCAGCTCCACGGCCATGGGGTTGCGATCCACTCCGAAGATGCAGTGACTGATGACATCGCGCAGTGCATGGCGATAATCTGCAGGTCGCACCGCACCATCAAGCGAACGGAATTGAGCAAGGCGCTCGGCAATGCGGCGCGCTGCTGCTAGCAGGAAGTGTCCCGATCCGCAGGAGGTATCGATGACCCTCAAGCTCAAGAGAGCCCCAACTGGATCGTGTGGATTCTGCGCCATTCGATCTGCGATCACCGGGTCCAGCGAGGTCTTGAGGAGTTCCTGCACCAGGCTGTCGGGAGTGTAATACGAGCCACTCGTCTTGCGGGCATTGCCCTTGGTCGAACCTTCATCCTCACCGATGCCCACAAAGCCAAAGGAGCTAATCTCCAGGTCAATGCGCGGCACCAATTCCAATAGCGATTCGTACACGGAGCCAAGCTCTTCTGGACCCATGTTGCGGTAGTCAACGCTTGCGAAAGCTCCGGTCTTACCCGACCATCGAAGAGACCGAAGTGCAGTCATGAAGGCTGCATTGGAAAGACAGGAATTGTCCAAGTGAGGCGATTGCGTGCGATCGAAAAGCCCACCCAAGGCAGGAAGGGCCAAGGCCGATTGTCCTTGTTCCAGTGCCGCCCAGACGATGCGCTGCCCTTCCCAAAGATCATGGTGGGTCGCGGACGCACCAGGGCGCAAGCATCGCTCACGCAACCGCTTTTGGGAATACCCTTCGAGATAGAGCTGGCAAGACTCATCCTTGCTACCAGCCGGGTGCAGCAGATCGCGCTCCTCCACGGCAAACAAGAACAAGAAGCGATAGATCAGCCGCAACAATTCCTGGAAGTAGGCGTCAGGTCGCAAGTTGCCATCTTCGAGCGCCAGGCGAAGCGATTCATTGGCAGGATGCTGAAGGAACCCGCTTCCCAAGGCAAGCAGTGCCTCTTGCACTCCGGCACGAAGGGAATCACGCACCCGAAGGCCAGTTTCCAGCCCCTGCTTGCGCCAGCGTTCCCAGACGCAATCTTCTGCGGATGCATCAGCCTTTCCAGCACGACTGCCGTGGAACAAGCGCCACGCCGCTGTGAACGCCGCCCAGTCTCGGGCCGTGAGAATCTGTTCCAGTTCGACTTCCAGCCACACCGGGCGTGTGAGAGCTGCCGAATCGCGCAGCAGTCGCAGTTGGCGTCCGTTGGTCACAAGCGCCCACAAGCAAGGTTCGCTTGCGTTCAGGAACTCCTGCGCCAACTGGAACGGGCTCTTGCGCTTGGTGCCGGTGCCTGTCACGGCAAAGCGGGTGTCAGGCTCATCCAGTTCCTGGGTATGCGGGGCAATGACAACCGGCACACGACCACGAGCCATGTAGCCAATCGGGAAACCACGCTCATCCACTTGAACAGTGCCCACCGCATCCAAAGGCCCGTAGCCGAAGGCATGCGAAAGGAGATCGCGCACAAACTCTTGGGTTGCCTGCATGGGGTTGTGGTCATCGCGTTTGCGACGCGCCTCGAACAACCCCCATTGTGCTTGGGCCACCTGGAAGAAGCGGCTGATTTCCTCTGCCAGCTTGAGACCTGGCAAGGTCTCGTAGTCCTCCGCCTTCTGAGCTTCCAGTTCCCCGGAGATAGCCTTTTCCAGATGGTCGGGCACAAAGAGCCCGCCTTCAAGTTGAAGGTAGGAATAGCCCAGCGTGACGGACTTGCGAACAATGCGGCTCATAGCTCCTCCGGCAGCAGGACATAAACACCCATCACATCCACAGGCAAGCTCGGGGTCACGGTGTAGTCGCCCACATCTCTTGAAGCCTCTCGCACCCGGCGGTGGTCTGCGAGCAATTGTAGAGCTCGTTCCCGCGCCAGGGACTCCAGAACCGTTTGTTGAGTTCCCAGGAACTCCAAGGCAGACCGCACCTGCTGGGCCGATTGTTCCACCGAAAGATTAGACGAAGCGACAACTTCAAGCAATTGAGCGGAATCATCTTCCGAAAGCCATACAGGCTGGGATCGTCCCTCTACAGCAATGGCAACAGCCTCTTCCGCAAGAAGGCTCCTAGATTGGCGGCGACGCGTCATACCAAGACAATGGCGCAAGCGCAACAGGAAGAGCGTCGTCACCTTCTGAACAGAATTTGTCACGACCACCGCCGAGCGCGCTGCAAGGGTGTGCGTGCCTGCCAAGGAACCCTCCAGCAGATAATCCGACAGGATCGCCACCAAAGGATCTGTACGGTGCAAGAAGCGCGCACCCGGCATCGGTGGAAAGGCCGTATCTACAAACTGCGGCTTCGAGATCCCTTCCAACTCCAGGCGATCCCGCAACACCGGTGGAAGGTTCACTGGATTCAGGCGTCGAGCACTGGAGCGTCCTTCAGGGGTTTCCAGCGGCACCTGCAAGCGACGACAGGAACTGTCCAGGAACCGAAGGACATCCTCCGCTCCGCCCAGAACCTGACGCTCGCGGTGCCATTCCGGCAGCACCTCTTCGGGCTTGATTCGCTTCTGGGCAAACACAGTTCGATTGGCCTTGGCCTTCTCCATCGCATTGTCCCAGCGCGTCTGGATCGGAGCCAAATCAAGTTCCAGCCCGAAGTCCATATCCGTCTGAAGCGTGGCTGCATGGGAACGCTTCATCAAGGCCGATTGCAACATCGCCGTACGCAGGCGGGCTTCGTCTTCCGGCATGGGGACCATCACCCCCAGCTTGTCCTGGATCTCTTTGGCTTTGCGCAAGATCACCTTGAGGATGAAGCCATCCACGGGATTGTCCTGACCGTAGATCAGTGCGCACTTGACCGTCGGGTGGGGCTGACCAAAGCGATCGACACGGCCCTCCCTCTGCTCATGGCGAGTCGGGTTCCAGGCAAGGTCATAGTGTAAGACCGCCGTGAAGCCGTGTTGCAGGTTGATGCCTTCCGACAGGCAATCGGTGGCCACGAGGATGCGCACTCCCCCTTGATCAATCAAGGTCTGGACACGCTCTTCGCGTTCTTCGCTGGAGTACCGTCCCGTCACCGCATCGATGGCGGCGTTCTTGAAGTTCTTGCGTAGCTCGTCTGCCACATACTCAGCCGTGGCCACATATCGGCAGAACACCACCGGCGAATACCCGTCTTTCACCAACCCCTTAAGCTCCTTGACCAGACACGCGAGCTTCGGATCTCCGGCCACACCCCGAAGGGCATGAGCTTCCTCGATCAATCCGCGCAAGTAGCTTTCCTCTTCCACCTGACCTGCGGGTTCGGCATCGTTTTCCTGGAGTTCCTCGGCCACACCGTCCAGCAGCAAGTCTTCCTCAGCATCGACTTGGATCGATTCTTCTGGTGACGATGTCCCAAGACGGGTTTCCAGTGCACGGATCGCTGCCGCTGGAGAAGAAGAAACGCACCGCAACAGGGCCAAGGTGGCGTACCAGGCCAGATGCGTGGAACTGCGCTCGGCAAGTCCTCGGCAGTAGTCCTGAACATGATCGAAGAACTCACCCCACTTGCCCGTGAGCGCGTAGGTGCATTCGGCAACCAGTCGTTTGGGGAAGATGGGGTTTTCTTGCCATTCGTCGATGTCCTTGCGACGGCGCTGGACGAAGTGACGCGCCAGTTCATCGCGCAGAGGCTTGCGAGCATCGGCATCCAAGCCCTGCAGCTCGGAAAACTCCGGTGCAAGCAACGAGAGCAGGTTGTGGAAGGCAACATCATCGCCCGAGTGCGGCGTTGCTGTGAGCATCACCAGGTGGCGTTCCTGATCCTCCGAGAGCTTGCGCAACAGGTCAAAGCGTAGTTGCCGCCCCGTACCAAAGCTCGTGCAAGTATGAGCTTCATCGACGATCAGGAATTCGGGGGCCGTGCTCAGGAAGTGGTCACGATGCCGCTGACTCTTGATGTAGTCCAGGCTCACCACCACAAAGGGGTTCTGATCGAAGATCGACTTCCCTTGGGGGAGATTGCGCTCAAGCCGAGCGGCGCTGGAGGAGGTGAGCCCAATCGCCGGGAAATGGAATCGGTTGGACAACTCCTGACACCACTGCTCCACCAGATGGGGAGGACACAGCACGGCCAAGCGTCCGATTTCACAACGATCGTACAACTCGCGGGCAATGAGTCCAGCCTCGATGGTCTTTCCGATACCCACATCGTCAGCGATCAGCAGTCGAACCGTACTTTGGCGCAAGGCCATGAGGAGAGGAACGAGCTGATAGGCGCGAGGCTCAACGGCGATGTTCCCAAACGAACGAAAAGGCCCTGCTCCAGCTCGCAACTTGAGCTGCAAGGAATCACGCAGCAGTCGAGCCGCATCGTGACTTCCAGCCAAGGATGGATCTGGCCAGTCGAATGTCGCGGGTCTTGGTGCTTCCCGTTCCAAGGCAGGCAAGATCACGGCGACATCCTGCTCGGAACCACCTAAGGGACGAAGCCTGAGAAGAGATGCATCGGTGGATGGCTCGACCACCCACTCCCTGCCACGGGCATGGACAAGGGAACCAGGAACATAGGTCGCGGTCATTCGGAAACTCCAGGCCCGAAAACATCCGGGTATTCGGCAAAATGTTCGGCCCAAGTGGAAGGATCACACCCAAAAACAGTCACCCGAATTGCCTTGTCTGCGGCAACTGCCAAGAATTCAGGCGAGGGTTCTTCAAGAACCACAATGGCGCGCTCCGCTGAATAAACAGCCAAGGCTTCTCCCACATCACCGATCATCGACTTCCACTTGGTCGGTTGCCGGTATCCGCCTGCTGCAAGGCTTGCTTTCCAGGTATGCTCCAGAACTCCGACCTCGGGGAGGTCCGATAAATCCTGTCGCTTGGCACGAACTTGGGAACGCGCCAACGCAAGGAGGACAGCCTGGACATCGGCATCGCGACGATCGATGCGCTCGTGGTCTGGCTGATTGTAGTACGACAGCAAGCAGCGATAGCATCCAGCCTTGCACGCATCTGCCGTATCTTCCAAGGAAATGGAACCATCCTCTGGCAGCTTGAAATGCAGGATCTCCAGAGCCTTCTTCGCCACTTGTGAAAGCGTATCGGGATCGCGCGCCAGTCGTGTCAAAACCCCCGCCCCGCCCTCAGCCGCCTCATAGAACAGGATGGAGAGCCGAGTATCACCCTTCGGGAGAGGTTCTGCCACCAGCTCCGATTCTTCGATCTGGAATGTTTGCTCAATGCCACGCTTGAGCGCCGCCTGGAGCGTAGCCATAGCACCTTCGGTCAGTGGCAATTTCGGTGTGAGGATCAGAATGTTGCGATGATCCTCCACATACGGAACAATCCGCTGCGGAGCAACCTTGGTCTTTTCTTCAGGCGTGTCATCGGAATCGGAGTCATCATCCTGCTTGCTCCAATGCCCTGTCAGAGGATTGATGAAGAAGCCCTTCTCATCCTTATTCTTGCGACGGCGCCATCCAAGGTTCACTCGCCAGATGCGCGCCGCAGGTGAGTAAACGAGCTTGGCCAGATCCTCACCGTCGGCATCCTGAACAAACGCTTCCTGCTTTTGGATGGCTCCATCGGGACCTGGCAAGAAGCGGTAGGAGGTCTGCAACTCAAAACCTTGGCGCTGACGCTCTTCGTCGTTCACGGAGATTCGCTCGACCGCCTTGGTCTCGACCGTTTCGATTCTGTACAGCCCCCCCACGCGGTTCTCGTCCACCAAACGCTCACCGCAATGATCGCAAACATTGGCAGTCGGGTCCGGATTGGTTTCGGTTCCCAAATGCCCGTACCCGCACACAGGGCACACACGCATGTCGATGGTGGGAAGCTGGGACGCTGCCCCAATGGCTTGAGCACCGGCCACATTGAGCTTCACGCGATCGACACGAAACATGCGACCTTCGTGGTAGATGAGGCTGCGTGGCCCAAACTCTGAAAGCGCCAAGAACCGAGGGCGGCTGACCATATTCCCCTCGCGTCCCTTTGCCTTGGGGCCACTTCCCTTGTCGCCGGGAATCCATGCCATCAAGGGAAGGCGCGGGAAGTTGTAGCCTGGCAGGAAGCCTTGTGAAGCCAGGTAACGGAACAGGCTGAAATCGGTATTTTGGGTATCCGTTTCGCTCATCAAAAGTCCGAACTGTCGCACGGCATCGTGATAGCGCATTTGAGCGTTCTTGCGCTCCGTAGGCGGGGTCGCATGGCTTTCGATCAAGGCGTTGGCCATCTTCATCTGAACCCGTGTGGCCTCTACCAGGGTGCGCCAGCGTTCCAGCGACTTGTCCAAGCTAAACGAGCATCCCTTCAGCGTCTTCTCAAGCCATGTATCATCGTACCAAGTGGCTCCCTGCTCCGAAAGTTGCTTCTCCAGCGCAACTAGGATCGCCCGCGCTTGCACCTGCGCCTTTTCCTTGACGGAAGGCCGGTCTAGCTTGGCGCGAAGATCCGAAAGAAGTGGTTTGTCAGGGTGATCCATGTCCAGCAACGCCTTGATGCTGGAGCCAAAATTCTGCTCCTGGCATCCGAACCAGATGGCTTGCACATGACTCTGGATCAGCTCAGCATTGGTCAGATCCAAGGTGGGTGCCTTGACCACACCGTGCACCATTTCGGCCGGGTTATGAAAGAACCATTGGTCGTGCGGACTCATGGCGGCACAATAAGTCACGACCAACGCGGGTTGTCCAGAACGACCGGCACGGCCACTGCGCTGTGCATAGTTGGCGGGTGTTGGTGGCACATTCCGCAGGTACACCGTACTCAACGAGGAAATGTCTACGCCCAATTCCATGGTCGGGGAGCAGAACAGGATAGGCAACCGTTCCAGACTCTTGCCCTGCTCTTCCTTCCAGCGTTTACGGTCTTCAGGGGTGAACCGGAAACGACCTTCCAGTTCCAAGCGTCGAGCACTATCAACCTGGGCCGTATGCTCGTGAGCCTCCAGATCAAAGAGCGGATGACCGTCTCTTGCAAGCAATGCCGACATGGCTTGGTATAGCTCTCGAAAGAAACGATTGGTCGATGTCTTCTGGGGTGGCACCGAGAAGGGGGTGAACATCCAGACCAGACGTGATGCCTTGAAGAGCCACCCCTTCGACTCCTTGTCCAAAACCTCTTCCGATAGGAATCCCCAGGATTTTGCTGCGACCAGGAAGGACTGAAGAAGCTCCGCAACGACTTCACGCTTCCAATTCAGAGGCTGGCCAGCAAAGGGAGTATCCCGCCACAAGTCTGCCCGCATGATCGAGGTCACAAGCTTGGAGCGAGGTCCTGCACTGACAAATTCCGCCTTCCGCCTTTTGTCGCCTGGCATGGTTCCTGTGACCAGGAAGCGTGAGGTCTGCAAAAGTTCATCTGGAGCAAAGCCCCAAGGATGTTTGAGGGCGCTGTATGCCTTGGTCCTTGCTTGGTCCTGATGGGCAGGGTCGAGGTAGATCGACTCCAAACACAAGGAGCTGCGCATTTCCTCGAAAACAAGGCGGGCCAACGCTTCCCGAGCAGAAGGGGCCAAGGCAGAAAGGACTGAGTGACCTTGGAACAACTTCTCCTGGGAACAGAACTCCTCAATCGTCTCATAGTCGACCTTGAGAAGCTCCAATTGATCGAGGTTCGGATTATTGAACCGCCATCCCTTGCGGAGGTCGCGCAGCAGGCGATACCCGAGCACAAACTTCATGGCCGAATGAGCATCCTTGCGCTCCAACCCGACCGCTTCAGGGTTGCTCATGTATTCCCCAAGTGCTGCCGGATCGTCCGAGCCAAAGCCCAGTGCCTGGAATACTTGTTCCGCAATGCACTCCTCGGTCAAGATCCCCTGCTTACGCAGTAGACCTCCGATCAGCCCAGAACGAAGAGTCACGAGGAAGATGAAGTCATTGAAGTGACCGGCCTGCAATGCCGCATCCTGGCGATTGTCAGAAAAGCCCAGAATCTTGCGAAGATCGGGAGCGCCCTCAGGAACATCCTCCTCGAAGAGCTGCAGCAGGGCACTGAGGACCAGCATGGTGGTCGCCGAAGAACGTCCTTCGCCGGACAAGCTCAGAAGGCGGTTGGAGTCCTTGCCACGGGCATCATGCGAGACCCCACAGCTGACGCAGAATTGGAACTTGCCTGGTACGAACCAGAAGTCTTGATCGCCGCCTTCAGATCCTTGGGCATCCAGTCTTACGAAGCCTGGGACCGACTTTGCGTGGCTTGCCTTGAGCCGCCACTCACCCTTCTTCTGCTCCAGCCAGTGGTCCGGCAAGCTCTCTAGATCCCCGCTGTATTCCTGACCTCCATGAACAGGAACGAGGTAGCCTGGCAGTGAACCACTGGGATTTTGCCCTTGATCATCAATGCTTCGCGGCAGAAACACATGCCCGTTTTCGTCGTGCCAAACAGGTAGATGCTCTTGCCCACAGTCGCGGCAAAAATGAGCGGCATACAACGGCGTATCCGACACCCGGTTCGAGGCAAACCGCTGCGCATCCAAAGTCACTTCACGGGTGCCTGCTGACTCAAGCGTCACCATCACCTTGCCAGGACCGCTAACGAACTGGTGCAGCTTGAAGGCGAAGGGTGTTCTGCCATCCACTGACCGCTGATCATGTGCTTGCAACAGAAATTCCGAAAGCACATTCTTGGCTACTTCCACCCCAACGCCGGTATCTTCATCAAGACGCTGGGCAGCCTGGGAAAGACTCAGTGGCTTTGCCCGCTTGGGGCGCTCGACACCCTCGATTTCGATTCCGAGAGTCAGCTCGACCCACACAGCCAGCGGGTCCCGGCGAAACTCCTCATAATCATTCCACGCCTTCACGCCAGATTCGATTCGCGCCTTAAGGCTAGGCTTGATGGTCGGGATAAAGACGGACTTGTCGGTGACGCGTTCCAAAGTCTCTTGGATCACATGAGCTGGGGCAATCTCCGTACCAAAAAGTCGACTCGCAACCTCCGCTACGACCCGCTGCTGTTCTCGCTGGGAACCGGTGCTGGACATGGTGGCCGAAGTGCCGATGCACTGAAGGTTGCGTGCCTCAAGGCGCTCCCGAAGCCGCCGCACCAGCATAGCCACATCAGCTCCTTGCCTTCCCCGGTAGGTATGCAGCTCATCCAGGACGAGGAATTCAAGTCCATGGCAATGTTCGATGACGCGCTGATCCTTGTCATTGAAGCGTGTGAGCAAGAGTTCCAGCATCATGAAATTGGTCAGCAGAATATCTGGCGGATCATTTGCCAGCCGTTCCTTCTCTTCCAGACCTTCCTGCCCGGTGTAACGTCCCACGGTAAACGGCAGTGGGTTCAGGCCATGCTGGAACTTCTTCAATTCCTCTAGTTGGCTGTTGGCCAAGGCGTTCATCGGATAGATCACGATGGCGCGGGTGCGCGGTGTTGCGTCACGCTCCTTGGCCTTCAAGATCTGATCCACAATGGGCAGGAAGAAGGTCATGGACTTGCCTGAGCCAGTCCCCGTTGTCACCACATAACTTTGCCGCCCCTGCGCAAGTTGAAGGGCTTCCCGCTGATGCTTGTACAAGCGTAGAGGCATCGGGTGCCCTTCCGCCTTGTTGCGAAGAAAAATATCGGCACAATGAGGATGGAGCTTGCCATTTGCAGAAAGCTCTTGAACCGTCGCATCCTGTTCATAGAACGGATTGATCTGGAGGAGTGGGTCCGGCCAAAACCGTTTGCGGTCATATTCGGCATCGACCTTGAAGCGGATGTCTTCTGCCTGAATGCGCACAAAGCTGCGAGAAAATGAGGCGTATTCCCCGATCAGCCGATCGCGCAAATTGAAGACAGAATTCGACATAACTTCCTTCCAGGGTTCAGTGGTTAAAATAGCCCCATGGAGCGTGTTTGCTCCATTCTGATCCAGAATTGAAGCTGCCATCCCCAGAGACTGCAAAATTCGGCCCGATTCGGCCGGTCTGATTCGGAAGCATTCGGCCACCCCTATTCGGCTCGATTCGGCCACCTGAATTCGGCACCATCCGGCCGGTTCGGGTAGTCTTACCGCCGAGGTCCATCAGAGTGCCTGATGGGCTGTGTTCTGGATGCCTCCCGTCCCATCTTGCCTCCTATTTCCGGGGGCGCAGAGCATGGGTTCGAGGACATCGATGAGACATATTCGCGAGGCCTTGAAGCTTGTTCTTCACGAGGGCAAGAGTGCCAACCAGACCGCCGTCACCTTGGGTCTGCCACCTTCCACTTTGAAGGGCTGTCTGTCGCGTTTCCGGGCCAGCGGCATGCCCTTGGACGTGGCGCTGGACCTTTCCGACGCGGACCTGTCGGGGCATCTTTACCCTCAGGTTTCCCGGCCCAGGAAGGCCGTGGACGAGCCCGATGTCGAGGCAATCCTGATCGAGCTCAAGCGCCCCGGCGTGACGATCCAGTTGCTGTGGGAGGAGTACCGCAAGGCCCATCCTTCGGGCCTGGGAAAGACCCAGTTCTGGCAGCGCCTGCACGACCATCGAGGCATGACAAATCTTGTCATGCGGCAGGATCACAAGCCCGGCGAACGGGCCATGGTGGACTACAGCGGCGACGGCTTGTCGGTGACAGATCCTGTCACGGGCGAGGTGCATAAGAAGGAGCTGTTCGTGATGGCCTGGGCCATGAGCGGGCACTTCTTTGCCATGGCGCAGGACAGCCAGAAGTCGGTGGACTGGTCGATGGGGCACGTCGCTGCCTTCGAGTACTTCGGATGCGCGCCTTCGGTGGTGACGCCCGACTGCCTCAAGAGCGCGGTGACCAAGGCCCATCGCTACGACCCCGTTCTCAACCGCACCTACGTGGAGGCATGCTCGCATTACGGTGTGGTGGCGGTGCCGGCGCGTCCGCATTCCCCGCGCGACAAGGGGCGTGTGGAGAACACCGTACGCCTGGTGCAGCAGCGCATCGTGGCGGTGCTGCGCGATCGGGTGTTCCACAGCCTTGCCGACCTCAACGCCGCGGTGCGCATCGAGGTGGATCGCCTGAACGACCAAGCGATGCCGGGGCACGATTGCCTCTCGCGTCGCCAGATCTTCGAACGTTACGAACGACCGGCGGCCAAGGAGCTGCCGCAGGAATCCTGGATATGGCAGGAGTGGCTGAGCCGCAGGCCGGGACTGGACTACTGCGTGGAAGTGGAGAAACACTGGTACAGCGTGCCTTGCGGATTGGCCGGAAAGCCAGTAGACGTGCGGGTTACAGCCTCGGCGGTGGAGATCTATCTCGACCGCGAACGGGTAGCGGTGCACTCCCGCAGCAGACTGCGCCGTGGGCATTCGATCCAGCCGGGACACATGCCTGAGTCCCATCGCAAGATCCTGGAGCAGGACCTGACAAAGCTTGTCTGGCGTGCCGGCCACATCGGCCCGAACATGAAAGCTCTGGTGCAGATGCGCATCGATACGTCGCTTCATCCGGTGCAGGCGGTCCGCCCCGTCATGGGTCTGGTGCGGCGTGCCGAGAGCTTTGCCGATGCGGCTGCGGTGGAACGGGCGGCAGCCTTTGCGATGCTGCACAACAGACTTCACTGCGACGACTTCGAGCGCATCCTCAAGAGTCGTGCGGCCGAGGAACAGGCGGTGGAAGAGCTGGGCGTGGTGGTGCATGCAAACCTCCAGGGCCAGGCGCTCTGGTCCAAGGAGAAGTGACATGGAAGAGATGACCCTTTCGCGTTTGAGCGAGATGAAGCTATCGCAGATGTCCCGGCGCTATGCCGAAATGCGGGACACCCCAGGCGGACACGAAGTCAACTGGAAGGATGCCGTGGCGACGCTTGTGGACGCCGAGTACGACCATCGGACCAGTCGCCGCCTCCAGGGACTTCTGCGCAAGGCGCGTCTGAAGTACAGCACGGCAAGCTTGGAATCGCTTGACTATGCACCCGCGCGCGGGCTCTCGAAGGAGGTGATTCGGGAGCTCTCCAGCGGCCGCTGGATCGAGCAGGCGCACAACGTCTTGATCAGCGGCCCGACCGGCACGGGCAAGAGCCATCTGGCCTGTGCACTTGCCCATTTCGCCTGCCGCAGCGGCGTGCGCACGGCCTACTTCCGGCTGGGAGTTTTCCTGGACAGCATGGCCTCGGAGCGAGCCCTGGGAACCTATCCCAAGGCGCTGGAAAAACTGCGCCGAGTGAAGCTCCTAGTGCTGGACGACCTGCCCGCGGACGTGCTGAACAAGGAGCAGCGCCGCATCCTCTTTGACGTGGTCGAGGAACGCTCCATGGAGGGGGCTGTGGTGGTCACAAGCCAAGTGCCCATCGAGCAGTGGAACGCGGTCATCGGCAAGGCTGGAGCCGCCGAGGCCATCTGCGACAGGCTCCTGAACAACAGCTACAGGATCGACCTTAAGGGGGCCTCCAGAAGGGCAGGAAGTCGCAAGAAAATTCCCGACTAACTACCTTGACGCCCGGAGGCTTTCAAGAGCGCCCGGGAGCCGGCCGAATGCGGCCGAATTGGGGTGGCCGGATCCGCCGAATTTCGCACCAGAGACCAATGTCAACCCGAGTACCCTAGATGCGGGACACCCTCCAGTGCAAATGAGCAGTTATGGACTCTCGCCCTGTGCCCACTCCCATTCCTTGTCAAACGGAAGCCCAAGCTCCGAAAGCATCTGAGGTACAGACATAGCGAAACTGGCGTAGAACCAAGCCAGTAGTCGATTGCCAGTAAAGGTCTGCCCTGGCACCGTCTTGAGGGTGTATCCGTCCTTGTTGGGAGAGATTCCGTTGGCTCCCGTCATGGCACAGTCCATAGCGATCGCCTGGATTTCCGGCTGCGAGAGTGGCTGGAAGTGCTTGAGAGCATCGACCATGAAGTGGGCCACAGCCATGTTGAGCCCGATGGCGTCCTTGATGGTCTGCTGGCCAGTTGTAAACTGATCCGCCTTCCTGTCCTTCTCAAGGGTATCGGAGTCGAGCCCCAGCGGATCTGCCTCGACGGCATCAAGCAGGTCCTGCGTGGACTGCAGAGAGCCGAGATGCTCCTGCTCATCGACCAGCTGGAAATAGCCACTGGTACTGAGGATATCCGCGAAGCGCAGGAGGAGCTTGTACTCAGCACCAGCAGTGCGATCCCGCCAGATCCCCTTGGCTTCGTTCAGGAGCATCGTGGCACGTTGCTTCTCGGTGGCGGATGGCTTGAAGTCCTTAACCAAGGAGATCCCGTACAGCTCCTCAAAGAGCATGGCCATGGACAAGTTGTAAACCCGAACAGCAGTGACGATGTCTGACGCAACATGCTGAACGGTGACTGAGTCCATCACAGATGTGAGGCCCTCGGTCACGAACCCATGGAGCGACAAAAGCTGGACTGGCCGCAGCGCAGGGAACTCTTCATGCAACCGCAACTCGATGATCAAGTCGATCGGGGCGTTGTAAGCAAGTCCAACCAAGCCGTGGAAGACGGACTGAAGGAAGCCCGAGAGGTTTTCCTCGGGCAAGTCGTCAGTACGGAGCTTGGCGATCTGTTGCGTCATGGTCTTACGGAATGCGGCGAAGTGCTCGCCGTCCGAAACGATCACGCAGTTCTTGCCTTCAGCTCTAGCCTCAAGTGCAAGCTCCAGGTGCTCAAGCTCGTGCATCTGGTGGTGCAACAAGGCAGGGACATCGGAGCGGTACCGCAGCAAATGGTGATCCCTGCCATGCGGCTCAGCAAGTTGGATCGAGGCTGCTGCTGCACCCGTCAGTCCATCCTGGTACCTGACCGGCTTGCCTCCCAGCACCTCAAGTTTGGCTGCGTACCCGTCACGCATGATGGTCTCGAGGTTGTCCGCGTAAGCTGCTGCCCACTGCAGGACGTGCGCAATCACATGCTTACGAATGGCTGCATCGGCTGTTCTAGATCTCAAGATTCGCAAGGCGAAGCCGACTGCCTCTTGGTACTCACCTTCGTCAGCTTCCAAGCAGCCCATAGCGAAGAGAGCCTGCGGGTACTCCGGATTGACCTCAAGGACTTGCTCGAACAGAGATCTGGCAGCAGCGAGTTCACCGAGACGCATCTCCATGCCACCAAGGTTGTTGAGGATGGTGATGTCTTTGGGTGCCAGCCGATGTGCCTCGCGCAAGTAGCGAAGAGCCGATGCGTGCTGGCCTCGCACCTTGGACTGGAGATTGGCCATCATGACCAGTGCTGCCTTGTTACGAGGGTCCCAACGCAGAGCCTCGATCATACTGTCGGTGGCCTTGTCGTGCTCACCCAGATCTGACAGGATCTGCCCGAGGATACGGTGGTACTCCGACACCTGTGGGCTCTCAACGATCAGGCGTTCCAAGATCGGACGAGCCTTGCTGTAGTCACCAGCATCGCACAACTTGACCACCTTGCGGTAGTCGCTGTGCTGGTGCTGGATCGTCGCCTCATCGATCTCGACGCGCACCTGGACACCATCTACAACCACGCGGGGCTTGAAGGGACCTATGGCATAGGCATCAGCCATGACGCCGGGCAGCAACTCAACCTTACCCTCTGCTTGTGGGAACAAGCCGTAGAGGTAGTCGCCAATGTCGTGGATAATCAGCATCATTGAACGCCTAGGAGAGAGGAGTGCGGTCCATGCTCACAGCAGAAGAAATCGACATGGTGCCCATATACCAAAAATAGTCGAACCCCTGACCGAACGAAGCATCAGTCGTCAGGAGTGCAAACGCTATCGATTCTTCCACTATTATTTAACGCAAACATTCGCACCTAGGTGATTTGATGCCCCGAAGAAGAGCCCGTAGCAAGCCAGAACAAGACATCGCAGCAGTGGTCGCAGCGGTTGTTGCCATGCTCGTTTTCATCAACTGGGGGATGCCTTCGCTTTGGGCATCGATCAAATTCATCCTGTTTCTTGGTATTGGGGGAGTGGTTGTCATTGGAGGCATTGCTTTACTCGTTCAGGCAAGCAATTCCAGCGACTCAAAGGTCAGTTCATTTGATCAGAGAATGCCACGTACGCAGCGGAAGAACAACGCATGGAGACCGCCAACTAGCAGCTCTAGCCCGCAGACCTACACACGACCTATCCAGCAGCAGCCAAGCTCAATCACACATACCTACTCCAGACCTGCCCAGCTGCAACCAAGCTCACCCCCTAAACCAAGTCCTCAGCCAGGGAGGCTCGACGCTGAGTCACTCAGGAGGATGGACTGGCTTGGCTTCGAGAGATTAGTTGTTGACCTATTTCAGCATCTCGGATTTTCGGCTAGGAAGACATCCGCAGGTGCTGACGGAGGCGTCGATATCGAACTGCGCAGCAAGTCGACTCCGCTGACCTCACCACCACAGGCTCTCATCCAATGTAAGGCTAGGTCTAAGGCTCGAATCGGTGTAGACAAGGTCCGTGAGCTACTTGGCGTGGTCACAGCAACTGGAGCTGGACGAGGCGTTCTTGTCACGAATTCAGAATTTTCAGACGAGGCTCGTGCCTTTGCAAAACCGGTCAGCATCCTGCAGATAGGCGACATCCAGTGGCTCCTCAAGACGATCAACAAGCTACCTGACCACACGAAGAATGGTCTTGAAGCGAAACACTTTGCTCTGGGTTACGATATCCCGAGCTGTGTGGTTTGCGAACTCAAGCTGAAACCTCGGAATGGACCTAAGGGACCATTTTGGGGGTGCTCGAATTTCTCAAATCCAGCGGTGAAGTGCCGCACGACCATGATGGTTCGACGATTTGACGAGGTTCACTTCCTTCAGTCGTGACAGCGAAAGTTGGACAAATGTCCGACTTTCACCCATTCATCACAGCTCAGCTCCTCCAAGTAATTCTTCCCTAGTCAGCAAAATTAAGAGGCGTCATGACCACTGAGAAATCCCATTCTGATGCTTCGCCAATTCATCTTGCATGCGTTGATGTCCGCAACTTTCGACGCCTAGCAAATGCTCGTCTTGAACTTGAAAAAGACACGACGATCTTGGTCGGCACCAACAACAGCGGCAAGACATCGCTCTTGACTGTATTACGGAACTTTCTGAGCGAATCCCACAGCTTTCGTGCATTTGACATCAGCCAATCTCAATGGGCGAAGCTACGCATGTTGGGGCAACGTTGGGAGGCGCTAGACGAAGATCCTACAACTGATGTCAAGGACACAGAAACATGGGAAGATCAGTTCCAACAACTTCTGGCTTGCATGCCATCGATCGATCTTTGGTTCGATGCGAAAGAAGGCGCGTACAACCTTGTTGCCCCGTTCATCACTTCTCTTAAATGGTCAGGGGGAGCCGTCGGTGTACGCATACGGCTTGAGCCTGCATCAGATGCCAATGATCTCCGAAAACTTGCTTGGCGCTATCGCGAAGCACGTATTCCCGTAAGGACTCTGCCAGAGGACGGGCACGCTTGGCCAATGGATCTCATTGACTATTGGCTAAGGTGCCCTGTGGATCTACGCCATGTTTCCGCCTACCGCCTAGATCCAGCAAAGTGTCCGCTAACGAATAAGTCAAGTAGCCTACAACAGGACTTGCCATTCGGCTCGCTGGCTGTTGATTTGAAGTATTTGCACAATCTTATTCGCGTGGATTTCATTCCGGCTCAGCGAGGGCTTGGTTCAGAGGAGGAAGAGGCACGATCCGAATCGGGTGACTCTCGACCTGGGCTGTTCTCAAATCAGCTTCTGAAATTCGCTCGGCAGCACCTGAATATCACACCGTCTGGTCATGGCCACAGGGATGACTTGGTGGCCGCGGTTGCTAACGCTCAAGCGGCACTTGACAAGTCGATATATACAGCGATGCAACCAGCCATGAAAGATGTCGAAATCTTAGGGTATCCTGGACTGCATGATCCTCAGCAAATTCACTTCCGCACCCGTATCCAGACTGCTGACCTGCTGGCGCATAGCACGGCGGTTCAATACTGTCTTGAGACGGATAGTCCCAATGATGAATCATTACCTGAACATTCAATCGGCCTCGGCTACCAAAATCTTCAATCGCTTAGTTTCACTCTGGTATCGTTTCGTTCGACGCGTCTCAGCCCAGCTCAAGGCTCTCCAGCTGCTATCCACCTTGTGATAGTTGAAGAACCCGAGGCACATCTTCATGTTCAGGTGCAAGGCATCTTTCCGGCGAAGGCTCACGACCTGATTTGTCCGAAGGATTCGGTACACAGCAATCTTCGCAGTCAACTGCTCATCAGCACTCACTCTAGCCACTTGGCACACGGGGAGAACTTCACCAAGTTGCGCTATATGAAGCGATTGCCGGGAATCAATGGCGGCGCAAAGCCAAGTACGGAATTGATCAACTTGGGGGATGCATTCGGCACCGATGAACAGACAAGAATCTTTGCTGAACGGTACTTTCAGGTGCAGCATACTGACCTGCTTTTTGCGGACGCAGCCATATTCGTAGAAGGGACTGCCGAGCGGATGCTGGTGCCACTCTTTATCGATCGAGACTACTCCGAACTTGCTAAGCGATATGTGTCCTTCTTGGACATCGGTGGTAGCCACGCTCATCGGTTGCGACCACTGGTCGAACGTCTGGGAATTCCCACTGTCATCATCACTGATTTGGACCCAGTGATCCCGACGAAAATCGGCAATGGACGAACGGTCAAAAAGGCCGTGCACATTGCAGGTCAAACCGACATAGAGTGTGGCAACGACACCCTGACATCCTGGCATCCTAGGTTGACGAACTTTCCAGACTATGGTACTCCCACAAACGATCAATTGGTATGGAGTTCCGTGGCTGGAGGCAATGTTTACTTCTCATGGCAGCGACCAGTTGCAGCAGCTAGCAATCAATGGCCAAGTTCCTTTGAGGATGCTCTTATCCTTTCCAATGTCGAGTGGTTTAAGGCTCTGAATACCGAGAAAGATCCGAAGACGGGGGAACCAATACTGCATCGTGGTGCACTTGGAAAGGTGGTAGACCTGGTAGCTGCATTCCCAAACCATGCAGAATTGCTCAAAGAACTACACGAACTTCTTCATGGGCGATTCAACAAAGGTGACTTTGCCGCAACGTTATTTGAGCGGCTAAACGATGGTCAAGAGTTGGTTTGTCCTGCGTACATCGCTGATGCGATTTCTTGGCTCGATCACCAAATGCATCCATCTACTAAGGATGCACAGTGATCACTGATGCGACATCTCAGGGAAATGACCGTGACGCGCATGTCGTTGAGGAAATCTGCGGGTATATCACATCAGTTCCACCTCGCTGCTTTTTTCTCTTCGCTGGGGCAGGTTCCGGCAAGACTCGCACATTGGTGGAAGTCCTGCGTCGAATCACTGGGATCATTGAACATCTGAAAGGAACTCATTATGCTGAGCGACTTCGATCGCGTGGACAGTCGGTCCGAGTCATTACTTACACCAAAAATGCGACATCGGTTATTGATGGGCGTCTCGGAGAAAATAGCCTAGCGTCGGTATCCACTATCCACGCATTTTGCTGGGAGTTGATATGCGGTTTTAACGATGATATCCGGGACGCGCTACTTGCTCTGAATGCAACAAGGATTGAGAAAGCTAAGGCGAAAGCCATGGGCAAGAAGCATGGAGAATCAGATAAGGACAGGAAGGAGTACGCGGAGATTGAGAATGAATCAGACGAAATACGTCTGATCGATGCATTCATCTATCATCCAGACCGAAATACCTACGGCAAGGGAGCGTTGTCTCACGCACAGGTACTTCAAGTTGCATCTTGGCTCATTCGTAAGCGACCTACGCTGCAACGAATCATCGAGGACCGGCATCCCCTCATCCTGATCGACGAATCGCAGGACACGATGAAGGATGTGCTTGATGCGTTGTTTGAACTCTCGGAAAACCGCGCCGGTCGCATCACCCTTGGACTACTTGGTGATCATCGACAGCGCATTTACTCGGATGGCCACGAAGATCTGCCGTCGCATGTGCCTACGGATTGGGCTCGTCCAGCACTGCAAATGAACCATCGCAGTCAACAGCGCATCATTGAACTCATCAACAAAATTTGGGAATCGGACATCGAAGGTCGCTCACAGCCGAAAAGCGGTCTGGCGCAATGCGCTCGGGCAGAAAAAAATGGCGGAATCGTACGCATCTACGTCGGTGATTCGCAGGCTAATACAGTCGATAAAATTCAAACCGAAAAAGACTGCGCCCGCGATATGGCTGTCAGCACAGGTATCACAGCTTGGCAAGAGGACTTTAGAGGTTACAGGATGCTCGCACTCGAGCACAAGCTGGTAGCTAAACGTGGAGAATTTTCCGATGCATACAACGCGATGGCACTGCTTGATAAGGATGCTGCGGCGCCTAAAAGTAATGGGGAGCATAGTGGCCCTGCTATTGTTCGGCCATTACTTGGCCCCGTGCTCGACCTAGCGGCGTGCGTACATGATGATGGTTCGCTGAACGAATTTGCGGCAATGAACGTGTTACGCCAAAATGACGTTCTCAAGAATCTTCCGCAAACAGTTTTGGAGCGTCAAGAGGCCTTAGCTCGAATCCATGATGCTGTAATGAAGTTTTCCGCCGCGTCCATAAATGAAGGTGCAACGGTTCGTGATGTTTTGGCGCCTATTCTTGAGGAACGATTATTCGACACAGACCAACGCTTGGTTCTTGCATACGAAGATGCATCACCTCCACTGCCAGAGCCTGAGCCTCGCAGCAAGGAAAGCAAAGAGGATCAACAGAAGCGTGGGTGGTATGCGCTTTTCAATACAAAGTGGCAAGAAATTCGCCGGTATCGCTTATACCTGGCAGGAGAAACGGATCTAGCCACGCACCAAGTGGTCAAGGGGTCTGAGTTCAAGCATGTCATGGTTGTGATGGACGATGAAGACGCTGGAGGATTCATGTTTTCATACGACAAATTGCTCGGTGCAGTGGCATTGAGTAAGACGGATGCGGAGAATTCCAGCGCAGGTAAAGAGACAACCATAGATAGAACGCTTAGACTTCTTTACGTGACTTGTAGCCGAGCAGAGGAGAGTCTTGCATTGGTTCTTTGGGCCAAGAACCCGCAAGCTGCAATTGAGGCAATTGGCCGATATGCTTGGTTTACTTCCAACGAAATAGTGTCACTTCCATCAGCAGCATAAAACGTCCGGGAGCTTATGTTAAACCGAAATCGACTCAAAAGGGTGGCGACCACACGTTCATCAGTCATTGATTCGTTTTGGCCACCTAATCTACATTTTCACGCATGCTGAAGTCCCCACTCCTCGCACTCTCTCTATGCCTGCTCACGCTTTCTGCTCACGCCGGTCGGCGACCAAAAAGCACTGAATCTTCGTTTAAGGATGCAACAACAACCATCCAGGCGCTTCCTCAAGGCGCGACGGCAGAGGTTGGCTTCTCCCCGAAGCGTGGATCACTGCAGCTCGTGCTCAAGGCAATTTCAGAAGCGAAGCAAGAGATCCTGGTTGCGTAACCGCTCAGTGATCCCCTCTGTCTATCGTGATCCTCAGCGGCTATTTTGTGCGATTTTCCAATTGTACGGCGTCAGATCGTCGCATTGAGCTCCGTCAGGGCGCATCCTCACGCGCAAGAGG